>Ga0206116_1000006_pt1 | contig 819385 bp, 752 predicted proteins | sample 3A1Ametagenome_FD_178000 | JGI IMG/M metagenome (GOLD analysis project Ga0206116, IMG submission 178000) | Enriched microbial communities from leaf-cutter ant dump, University of Wisconsin, Madison, United States - 3A1A | ecosystem: Environmental > Terrestrial > Nest > Insects nest > Nest dump... | reverse complement strand
GTGGCCCGCCGCTCCGCGAGGAGCCGACGTGGCGGACTGTCGCTCGGATGAGGGTGGGGTTCACGTCCCGCGCGCGAGGGTGCCGGGCGGCGGGGTGCTCGGAGACGGCGTGGTGGGTGCCGGGTGGCGGGTGGCGACGTGGTGGACGTTGGGGTGCCGGGCGGCGGGGTACTGGGAGACGGCGTGGTGGGTGCCGGGTCCCGACGTGGTGGACGTTGGGGTGCCGGGTGCCGGGTGCCGGGTGGCGGCGTGGTGGACGTTGGAGTGCCGGGGGTATCGGGCGGCGACGTGGGGGGCGGTGATGTGCCAGACGGCGACGTGGGGCGGTGATGTGCCAGACGGTGACGTGTCGGGTGACGGTGCGTCGCGCGCCGGAGTGTGAAGCGTGGGGCAAGGCCGTGCCATGGGCGGGGCGGTCGATCCCCACCGTCGTGCCATGGGTTCGTGCCCGGTGTCCGCCGTGTGAGTGACATGACATCGGCGCCGTGCGTGAACCACGAAAAAGGCCCTGGTCGGAGGCGATCGTAACGATACGATCGAGCGCGAGCCGATCCCGCCCGAACCACCCACCGCACGCTACGTGCGCACACGCTCCGGAGTCTGTTTCCCCATGGCCAAGGTCCTCACGACCGGTCGTCCGTGGCGAGTCATCCTCGCCTTCGCCGTCCCGCTCCTGATCGGCAACGTCGTCCAGCAGCTCTACCAGGTCGCCGACGCGATGATCGTCGGGCGCACGCTCGGCGTCGACTCGCTCGCCGCGGTCGGTTCGACCGGGAGCCTGCTGTTCCTGCTGATCGGGTTCGCATGGGGCATGACGTCGGGCTTCGCCATCCCCACCGCGCAGGCGTTCGGTGCGGGGGATGCGGCGGCGGTCCGCCGGTCGGTCGCGACGGGCGTCGTCCTGACGGCCGGCGCATCGGTCGTGATCTCGGTCGGCGCCGTCCTGCTCGCAGGCCCCGCGCTGCGGCTCCTGCAGACGCCGCCCGAGCTCATGGACCAGGCGAGGACCTTCGCCGTCGTGAGCTTCGCGGGCGCAGCCTCGACCATGGCCTACAACCTGCTCGCGGCGATCATCCGCGCGATCGGCGACTCGCGGACCCCGCTGGTCTTCCTGGCGGTGAGCTGCGGGCTCAACATCGTCCTCGTGCTCGCGATCGTGCGCGGCCTCGGCCACGGTGTCGGCGGCGCCGCGCTCGCGACAGTGATCTCGCAGGGTGTCTCCGTGGCCCTGTGCCTCTGGTACGTCGCGAAGCGGGTGCCGGTGCTCCATGTCAGCCGCGCCGACTTCCGGATCACGGGGGAGGACCTGCGTCGTCACCTGCGGCTCGGGCTCCCGATGGGATTCCAGGCCTCGATCATCGCGATCGGTGCGCTCGCGGTCCAGGTCCGCCTCAACGAGCTGGGTGCCGACGCGGTCGCCGCCTACACCACCGCGGCTCGCGTGGACGGGCTCGCAGTCGCGCTGCTCGCGTCGCTCGGTCTTGCGGTCTCGACGTTCGCGGCACAGAACCACGGTGCGGGTCGGCCCGACAGGATCCGACGCGGCGTCGTGCAGGGCACCTGGATGTCGATCGGGGGTGCGGTCCTCCTCGGGATCGTGCTGGTCACGCTGGGGAGCCACATCGTCGAGCTCTTCGTGGGGCCGGGTCAGCAGCGCGTCGTCGACATGGCGGCACAGTTCCTGACAGTCAACGGTGCGCTCTACTCGGTGCTCGGCGTGCTCTTCGTCCTGCGTGGCGCACTACAGGGCCTCGGCCAGGCGGCGGTGCCGACGGTCACCGGCGTCATCGAGCTCGTGATGCGCGTCGGGGCCGCGATGGTGCTCGGTGCTGCGTTCGGGTTCGCGGGCGTCGTGTGGGGCAACCCGCTGGCCTGGTTCGGAGCGGTGGCGCTGCTCGTGCCGGCGTACCTGCGCGCCCACCGGGCCATGGCGACCGGTCCGGTGTCGGCCGACGCGGTCGTGCCCGTTCCGGTGGACGAGCCGCAGCTCGTCGACGGTCCGGCCGAGGGGTCGCTCGTCGCCGAGGCGGTCGTCCCGCAGCCGCGTCCGGTGCACGAGTCGGCACTCGTTCCCTCCGACGGAACCACCGGGACCGACGCCGCCGCCGAGTGCTGCCCCGGGTGCGGCGGGCGCGACGCGGTCACCGTGGCGGACGACGAGCCGCACCTTGCGCTACGAGCGGGCTGACCCTCACGGCGTCGGGACCGCGACGTCACGCAGCTCCGCATCCACGCCGAGCTCGAGCACGCGGTCGAGCTCGAGGCGAGCGAGGAAAGCCTCGTCGTGGGACACCACGAGCAGCGCGCCCCGATAGCTCGACAGCGCCTCGACGAGTTGGTCCACCGTGGTGAGGTCGAGGTCGTTCGTCGGCTCGTCCAGCACCAGGAACTGAGGCGACGGGTCCGTGAACAGCAGCTGGGCAAGCGCGACCCGGAACCTCTCCCCTCCTGAGAGCGACCGCAGCGGACGGAGCACCGTGTCGCCGCGGAGCAGGAGGCGCGCGAGCCGGTTGCGCGCCTCGCCCAGCGGCATCTCGGGCGCTGCCTGTCGGACGAGCTCGAGTGCGCTCGCGTCGTCGGACACGTGCGACGAACGTTGCGGGAGGTAGCCGACCCGGTCCGTGAACAGCCGCACGCGCGAGACGTCGAAGGTCGGCGCGCGTCCGACGCCGGGGGCGGTCGGCACGTCCCGGGCCCCGGTCGCACCTGCGGGCGGGGCGCCGTCGCTGCTGGGCCGCAGGCCGGCGGGACTGGCGTGCGCGCAGGTCGTGTCCGTGTGCGGGGTGGTGACGTCGACCGGTCCGTGGACCAGCAGCTCGAGCAGCGTCGTCTTGCCCGAGCCGTTCGCCCCGACGAGGCCGATGCGCTCGGGCCCCTGCACGACGATCGTCGGCGCCCCCGCCCGGGGATCGCCAGGGAGCTCGGCCAGTCGGCGGCTGTGCGGCACCCCCGGATCGGGGAGATCGAGGTGCACGGACTCGTCGTTGCGGACCCTTGCCGAGGCAGACCGTGCGGCGTCGCGCGCGTTCGCGACGCGCTCGTCGGCCGAACGGCGCTGCCGTCCCGCAGTGACCTGGGACTGCGCCGCCCAGGCGCGCAGGACGACCGGGGCCGCCCGCGCATGCTCCGCCATCGCCCGGCCCTGACGAGCCCGGCGCGCGATGGTCGACTCTGCTGCGATGCGCTGCTGCTGCTCGACCCGCACGCGCTGCTCGGCCGTCCGGACCGCCTGCTCCGCCGCCGCCTGCTCCGCGTCGAGCTGGGCGCGCCACGACGAGTACGGCCCACCGTGCACGGTGAGCCGACCGTCGTAGAGCTCCGCGGTCTCGTCGAGGTCGTCGAGAAGCGTCGTGTCGTGCGACACGACGACGAGCGCGCCCGGCCACGTGCGCACCATCTCGCGCAGCGCGGTGCGCGCCTCCCGGTCGAGATTGTTCGTCGGCTCGTCGAGCAGCGTCACGGCGGTACGCCGCATCCGGAGGCCCGCGACGGCGACGAGCACGGCTTCGCCGCCCGACAGGGTTGCGGCGGGACGCTCGAGATCCACGACGCCCAGCGTCCGACGCCGGGATCCGGCCCTGGTGCTCGCCGCGTCGCCCGCGACCGCAACTGTTCGCAGCGCGGCCGCGGCGCGCGCCTCGACGTCCCAGTCGTCGCCGACGAGGCTGAAGAGGCGCTCGTCGGTGGCGCCCGACTCGATCGCGCGCAGCGCGCGCACCGTGGCCCCGACCCCGAGGAGGTCGGCGACCGTCGGCGAGGCAGTGCGGCTGGGCGTGGGTGAGGTGCTGGGCGTGGGTGAGGTGCTGGGCGTGGGTGAGGTGCTGGGCGTGGGTGAGGTGCTGGGCGTGGGTGAGGTGCAGGACGTGGGTGAGATGCCGGACAGCGCGAGGGGTGCCGGGAGCCGGTCGGGAAGTCGCTGCGGCAGGTAGGCCACGTCGCCGACGACCAGCACGCTGCCGGTCGATGGTGCGAGCAGCCCTGCTGCGACGCGCAGCAGCGTGCTCTTGCCGGAGCCGTTGGCTCCGACCAGCCCGGTCCGTCCGGGTCCGAACGAACCGGAGACGCCGTCGAGGGTGACCGTCCCGTCGGCGCGGACGACGTGGACGTCGGTGAAGGTGAGGGAGGGTCGCGCTGAGGCGCGTGGGGTCGCGGGAGACATGCGGGCTCCGAGGGTCGGCGGGTGCGCTCGACCGGTGCCCGACCGCACGTGCGGCGGGGCTCGGGTCAGCGCGGCTGGCGCGGCGCGGACCGGGTGCCCGTCATGATCACGACCCTCGTTCGGCGACTGAGACGCGTCAGCCTGGCACGCGCCCGGCGCCGACGGCGAGGCAATTTGCTGCAGTGCGCCGACACGGGCTGCACGCCTCGTCGGGCTGTGGGTGGTTGTGCGGGGGGTGTGTGGGGTGGGGTGGCGCCTCGTCGGGCTGTGGGTGGTTGTGCGGGGGGTGTGTGGGGTGGGGTGGCGCCTCGTCGGGCCGTGGGCGGCTGTGCCGAGGCCGCGTCGGGTGGTTGGTCGCTCGCAGGCGTGAGGTCGGCTCGGGGGTCTCGCGATGCCCGCTACTCGCAGGCGATCCCGTCGCGGTCCCGGTCGAGGCCCGGCCGGTAGCCGGGGTCGGACACGTGCAGGGGAGCGACGCCCGCAGCACGCGCCTGGGCGCAGTTCGCATAGTAGATGGCGCCGGTAGCGGGGGCGGCGTTCGCCGGACCGGCCACTGACGCCCTGGGGCTCGAGCGATCGGACGCATCCGACGGGTCGACGCCGCCCGACGGAGCAGCATCGCCTGACGGAGCAGCATCGCCTGTCGAGCCGGTGCTTCCCCCTGGGGCAGCTCCACCCGCCGAGCCGACGTTGCTCGACGATCCAGCCGAGCTGCCCTCGGCCCGCGACCCGCCTTCTCCTGTCGGGCTCGCGGGCAGCGCCAGGGGGTGCGGGGCTGTCGCCCCGGAGGCATCGGCGGCAGTGGGCAGCGGCTCGCCGGGGCACGACGCGAGGATGCGCTCGATCGCATCGTGCTCCGCCTGCGTGACCCACAGGCCGTAAGCGTGCTTGACCGCGACCTGGCGTGCGACGTATGCGCAGCGGAACGACCTCGAGGGCGGGAGCCACGTGGCCGCGTCGCCCGAGCCCTTGCCGGCGTTGAGCCGTCCGTCGACCGCGAGCAGGTTCAGCGGGTCGTTGCCGAACCGGACCCGGGTCCCGGCGTCCCAGCCCTGAGCGCCCTTCTGCCAGGCGTCGGCGAGAGCGACGACGTGGTCGATCTGGACCGCGCCCGACGTGCCGACGCCGCGCTGGAACGCGATCGTCGTGCCGGAGTAGGGGTCGTGCAGCGTGCCGGACTCCACGACGCAGCCGTCGCGGACGCTCACCGCGACGAGGTCGCGGCGCAGCACGTCGTTGCGCACGTCGCAGCCGTTGCCGTCGACGTCGACCTCGCGGTAGGCGAACAGGTCTCGGTCGTACCCGGTCATCGGGGCGCGACCCTTGACCGCGAGGGTCGCGAGCACCTCGGCGGCCAGTTCCTGGGATCCCGTCGAAGCCCCCGTCGATGGGCCATCCTCAGCGCCGGTCGTGCTTCCCGTCTGCGTGCCCGGTGTTGCCGCCGAGCCAGGGGCTCCGGACTTCGCCGGCTCGGTCGCAGCGGCCTCGGCCTGCGACGGTGCGGGGCTCGCCGCCACCGACGAGCCGTGCGTCCCAGCGACGTCGGTCGAGCTCGGCGCACCGGTGCACGCACCCAGGGCCACCAGGGTGAGGGCCGCGAGCACGGCAGTGCCGCCCCGTCCTCGGGACGTGCTGTGGGTGAGCCGGGGTCGAGCGAGTGCTGGGTGGGCGGGTGGTGGCTGGGTGAGTGCTGGGTGGGCGGGTGGTGGCTGGGTGAGTGCTGCGGGTGGTGGCTGGGTGAGTGCTGGGCGAGCCAGTGATGGGCTAGCGGGCAGCGGGCTGTCGCATCGAGCCGTGTCGAGGCCCCCAGGCGTGCCGGGAAGCCGTCGCGTGCCGGGGGGCCGGGAAGCGCCGGGGGCTCGAGGGGACATACGCGGTTCATCGGCGGATCAGTCCGGCGACGTGAGCCGCTGCGCGCGCTGCGACGGCGGGTCGTTCGCAGACCCGCCCGGGTCCGGGAGCCGAGGAGCTTCGAGGCCCTCGCCGCGCCGCAGGAGGCTCGCCCGGGTGAGCGCGTGCGCACCGAACCGTGCAGCAAGCGCGTCGACCGCCTGGTCGAGGCCGAGGCCGAGGCCGCTCCCGCGGGCAGGCTCGGGATCATGCGCCCGTTCGTGCGCCACCGCATGCGCTGGTTCGTGCGCTGGTTGGCGCGCTGGTTGATGCGCTGGTTGATGTGCTGGTTGGCACGCTGGTTGATGCGCTGGTTGATGTGCTGGTTGGCACGCTGGTTGATGCGCTGGTTCGCGCGCTGGTTCGCGCGCTGGTTCGTGCGCTGGCTGATGCGCTGGTTCGTGTGCTGGTTCATGCGCTACTTGATGCGCCGGTTCACGTGCCGCGCGGCGCGCGTGCTCCGCGTCGCGTGAGGGGTCACGGTCGGCACCGTGCATGGGGTGGAAACCCGGGTCGCGGCACAGGGTGGCGGTGGGGCTGCGTCGACGGGCCGAGTCGGGGCCGAACGCGAGCGCGGGCTGGACGGCCGCATCGGTGGCGAGGCCGGTCAGCGCGACCCCGACGAGGGTGATGCCTCGCGAGCGGACGAGCGGCTCGGCCTCGCGCAGGAGCCCGAGCGCCGCGTCGCGCAGCTCGTCGGTCGCGTCCGTCCCGAAGCGCAGCGAGCGCGACCTCGTCGCGCGCGCGAAGTCGGCGAATCGCAACCGGAGCACGACCGTGCGTGCGGTCCGGTGTTCTGCCCGCAACCGCCGGCACACCCGGTCGACGAGCCCGAGCAGTGCTGCGCGCACCTCGTCGTGCGTGTGGTCCCCGGACCCGAGCGCGCGTTGCGCGCCGACCGAACCGCGCGCGTGCCCGGTGACCACCCGTTCCGGGGTCCGCCCGTGGACGACCGCGAACAGGTGCGCACCCGCGGCGGGACCGAGGACGCCGCGCAGCACGGGCTCGGGCAGCTCGGCCACGTCGCCGGCGGTCCTGATCCCGTACCCGCGCAACCGGGCCGCGGTGGTCTCGCCGACACCCCACAGGGTCTCGACCGGCAGGGGGTGCAGGAACGCGGCCTCGTCGGACGGATCGACGACGAGCAGGCCGTCCGGCTTCGCCACGCGGCTCGCGACCTTCGCGAGGAACGACGTACGGGCGACTCCGACCGTGATCGGCAGGCCCACCTCGTCGAGTACCCGCGCGCGCAGACGCGCGGCGATTCCGGCCGGTGGCGTGGGGTCGAGCCGCTGCAGCCCGCGCACGTCGAGGAACGCCTCGTCGATCGAGACGCCCTGCACGTGCGGCGTCGTGTCGCGAAAGATCGCGAACACCGCGGCGCTCGCCTCGACGTAGGCGTCGAACCGCGGCCGCACGACGAGCAGGTCGGGGCACAGCCGCCGCGCCTGCCGACCTCCCATCGCGGTGCGTACGCCGCGCCGCCGTGCCTCGTACGACGCCGCGAGCACGACCCCGCCGCCGACCGCGACGGGCCTGGCCCGCAGGCGAGGGTCGTCGCGCTGCTCGACGGAGGCGTAGAACGCGTCGAGGTCGGCGTGCAGGATCGTCGCGCGGGGCGGATCGTCGGTCACGAACGCATGTTCGACCCGAGGTCTGACACGAGCGGGCGCGCCACGCGGCCCGCGGACGGGGTGGTCGCCAGGGAGATCGACAGAGGCGACCCCATCGACAGAGTTGTCGGGACGTATGAGCGTGCCCGACGAGCGCTCAGCCGTTCCCGAAGTCCAGGAGCCAGCCGCGCGCGGGGCCGTCGGCGAGCCCGCCCCACGCGAGCACCGCGGTCGGGGAGGACCCGATCGCAGGCGAGTCGGACCACGTCCACGGCGGAGGTGCGAGCGGCGTCACCGTGCCGCGCACGACGTCGAGCACGCAGCCCCAGCCCAGCACCCACGGACCGACCGCGGTCGACTCGGCACCCGTCGGGCTGCCGTCGCAGCGTGCGCGGTACTCGTCGGGCAGGGTGTGCCACGAGTGCGTCGTGGGGTCGTAGATGCCGCCCTCGGGATACGAGCGCCCCCAGCCGTCGACCTCCCCGCCGTCCTGCCGCTGCGGCGAGGGCCACACGAGCAGACCGTCGGCGGCGACCGGGCCGCTCCCGACGACCTCGCCCTCGGGGAGATCCGACCAGGTCGTCAGGTCGGCCGAGAGCTCGCGCAGCCGGACGAGGTAGGGCGCGACACGATGGGCGCCGTCGGGTCCTCCATGTTCGGTTCGTGCGCGTTCGGTTTGTGCGCGTTCGGTTCGTGCGCGTTCGGTCCCGACGCCTTCGGTACCAGAGCGGTCCCCGTCGGTGCGGGCGACGGTCGAGGGGTCGACGTGGGTCCCGGCGAGGGTCCCGACGAGCAGGACGTGCCCGTCCACGACGACGAACCGTCGTCCCGTGAGCGGTGGACCCGGATCGGGCGGGAGCGTCCGCCACGCAGTCGCGCCGGCGTCGAGCACCGCGTCGCTGGTGCCGGGCGCGTCAGTTCCCGGGCTCGTCGGGCCGACCGTGGACCGGACCGGGTCGACGGCGTCGTCGGGGTGGGTGAGGGGGCGGGCGGGTGCGTCGGTCGGTGCGGCGCACAGCAGCCGGGTCCCGTCCGAGGTGAGCTCGCCGTCGCACGGTCCGTCCGGCAGCGTGCGCCACGTGTCACGCGCCGCGTCGTAGGCGAGCAGTGTCGGCAGCCCCGTCGTCGAGCGCGCCCGCAGGTAGAGCGTCGTCCCGACGACGGTGGGTGCGGCCCAGCGGATGCTCACCGGCGGGGGTGCGGCTAGCGTCCACGTGTCGGTCGCCGGGTCGTACCAGGCGGCCTCGCGGCGGTCCGCGCCGGGGACCGCGACGCAGTCGGCGTTCGGTGGGCATGGCGGTGCGGTCGAACCTCCGACGACGAGGAACCGGTCGCCGACCCACGCGGTGACCAGCTCGGAGCGCGACTCCAGCGGCGCGCGCGAGACCTCGCGCCAGTGCCCGCTCGGCGGGACCGCAGGAGCGTTGCCTCCGTGGGTCGAGTCCGGACGGTCGGCGCTCGGGTGCGTCGACCTGGGCCCGACGCACGACGTGAGCACCGCGGCGAGGAGTGCTGCGCCCAGGACCAGCATCGGGCCGAGCGATGTGCGCCACGACGCCGAGCGCCGCTGCTCGGGGCGGGTGCTCATACCCGCCCTGTGTCGTCGGTGCGGGCCGGCTTGCACGACGGGCGCTGCCGGGCGGGCGCGGAGGGTGACCACGCAGAGTGACAGCTGAGAGCGAGAGCCGAGAGCGAAAGCTGAGTGCGAGAGCGAGAGCCGAGAGTGACAGCTGAGTGCGAGAGCGAGAGTGACAGCTGAGTGCGAGAGCTGAGTGCGAGAGCTGAGTGCGAGAGCCGAGAACTGAGAGTGACCGCCGTGAGCGACCACCGTTGCGGGCTCCGCCGGGGCGACGGCGGATCCGCGCTCCGGGGCGACCTCAGACCGACCTCAGACCGGTTCCCAGGACCGGACTCGGGTCGGACTCGGGCCGCGCCCGGAGCCCGGAAGCTAGACGTGCATCGGGGTCAGGGCCTCGAAGTCCTCGACCGACCCGTCCTTGAGGACGACCTCGATGATCGCCCGGCCGAGCGGGTCGAGATCGTCGGTCAGGTACTGCTCGAGCTCGGAGCGGAAGAACGACGCGATGATGCGGGCCCCCTCGTCGTACGCGTCCGTGCCCACCTGCGACTGCATCTCGGGAGCGAGCCACGTGGGCCGCACGAGCTGCCCGTCGAGCTTCATCTCCCGCAGCGTGTAGCCGAACAGCGCACAGCGCGCCGGCGTGAGCTGATCGCGGCGGACGCGCCCGCCGCCGCGACGGGCGAGGTACTCGCGCGTCATCCACTCGGCCGCGAAGCCCACCTGGTAGGCGCCGATGTGCTGGTTCGGGGTGAGCACGTACCGCGTGCGGTCGGCCTCCACGAGCTGGCGCAGCAGCAGGTTCGCGGCCGCGACCTTCGTGCCCGTCGCGAAGGGCCAGTAGGAGCCGACACCCTCGGAGACCATGCCGCCGTGCTTGATCACGGTCCGCTCGGACTTCGACTCGCCGATCGACGGGTTCTTGTCCCCCCGCGGTGCGATGAGACGCCACACCCACGCGAGCGCCGGCGGCACGAAGTGCGTGACGCCCATGATCCCGTAGGTGGGCTTCTCGCGCGTGCACGCGGGCATGCGCACGCCGAACGTCCGCACGTCGACGTGCTCGGGCTTCGACACGACGTTGCGGATCATCGACCGGTCGATGACGACGCGCGGGTTGGGGCAGGGCTTGCCCGTCGCGTCGAGCGTGTGCTCCCACGGCAGCGCCGTGGCGTCCGGGACGCCCTGGATGTTGAAGAACACGAGCGGCTTGGACGGGTGGATGCACGCGCGCTCGAAGTTCGTGTCCTCGCCGTAGGAGCGCAGGTTGTCGACCCGCACGAACCAGCCGGCCTCGGCGTCGGCGATGACGAGCCTGCCGTCACCGTCCTGCAGCGACGCGTGGCACAGCGTCATGTCGTCCGTGACGGGCGCGAGCGCGCTCGACTCCGCGAGCGTGATGACGTACGGCTCCTTCGTCACGACGTTGGTGCCGAGCAGGATCCGGCCGTCGTCCTGGCGCCGGAACTCCTGGCACATCTCGGACTTGCCACCGCCGGACGCGCCCTCGTGCATGACGACCGTCTCGTTGTCGTACGGGGTCGTGACCCGCACGGCCGACGCGTGCGCCGTGAGCCACCCCTCCTGCTCGCCGATGTCGAGCAGCACCGAGAAGACGCCCTTCTTGGCGCTCGGTCCGGGGTAGAGGTTGTACGCGAACACCTCGTGCAGCTCGGGGGTGCGGTCGTGCACGACGACCTGACGTCCGCCGAAGGTCGTGTGCCGGAACGGCGGCGCGACGTAGAGGATCGATCGCGGCGCGAACTCGCCGTGCTGCGCCTCGAGCTCGTCGAACGTGACCCAGCCCTGCAGGTCGACGAGCGCGACCGCGAAGAACGCCGCGTTGACCGGGACCAGCGCGAGCGACGGGTACCCGAACGTCGGACCGCCCGCCTTGAAGGGCACGACGACGAGCTCCTGCTCACCGAGCCAGTCGAGCGTCGCCTGCTTCGTCGGCGCGAACTCCTCGTCGAAGACGTCGCGGTAGCGAGGCTTGTCGGTCGGCAGGTCGTCTGCGATGCGCATGCAGTCCGGGTCCCGGCGCCGCATGTAGTCCTCGGGGTAGTTGACCGCCATGCCGTTGCGACAGCGGGTCACGGTCGCCTCGACGATCCGGCGCGTGCCGTCGTCCGTCGGGACGTCGTAGGCGACCTCGTGGATCGGCCCGCCGACCGGTCCGAGGGCGAGCTGGTAGAGCTCGTCGCGCGTCTGTGGGACGAGCACACGCGGGCTCGCCTCGAGCGCAGCGCGCACCGCGGCCGGCAGCTGGACGGCGGACAGGGCGGTCACGGTGTCCACGAGGGCTCCTCTCGTCGGGGACCGGGCCCGGCGAGCCCGACAGTCGACGGGCGCGAGAACACCGGTTCACGGTCCGCACTTGACTCGGAGATTACGTGCCGAAGATCGGGGCGAACTGGGACCTGGGTCACAGGCGGAGCGCTCGCGGACACCATGCACGACGCGCGTCGTGCATGCGGCTGCAGGGCCGACGTCGTGGCGCGTCGGCCCGGTGCGCCGCGGCGTCAGGGACCGACCGTGTCCTTGCGGACCCCGAGGAGCGTCGGTTCGCCGCTGTCGGGGACGACGGCGGCGACCGCGACCACGAAGCGCAGGTGCAGCGTGGTCTGGGACCCGGCCTGACCGACGGCCCGCGCGAACGCCTCGTCGACGAACTCGAGCGTCGTGTGGCTGCGCCTCGCGGTCAGCGTGCAGTCCACGCTGTACGTCGCGGTCATCAGAGCGCCACCGTCGACAGCCGCGACCTTGGGCGCGCCGTCCCCCGGGGCCGTCGCGTCGTCGCCCGACCCGACCGGATCGACGGTCACGCGCTGCAGCCGGGAGTCGGCACCCTCGTCGACCATCACGTCACGCACGTGCGCCAGCTGGTCGGGCACGGTGAGCTCGCCCGCGTCGCCGGACTTGAGGTACGCCGCGATCTGGTCGGACACCGTCTGTGCTCGCGCGACCTGCGCTGCGGTGGGTCGCGACGCCGCCCCGGGGGCGAGTGCCGGTACCGTCTCGTCGCCGATCGGGACGGAGGCGCTCATCCGCCACGGGTCGAGGACGCTGTCGCGCTCGTACACGAGCAGCGCACGGTTCGGCGCGTCCGCGTCGGGCTTCTCGTCGGCGCCCTTGCGGTCCTTCCCGTCGTCTGCCTTCTTCTCGTCTGCCTTCTTCTCGTCCGCCTTCTTCTCGCTCGAGTTCTCGTCCCCCGCGCGCTCGTCGGCCTGCTCGTCCGGTGCGGCCATCGTGCCGGCGACCGCGAACCACATGGGGTACTGGGTGAAGCTCGGGGAGATCAGCGACGAGGACTCGGGCGTCGTCGTCAACGTCCTGCCCGCGACCTTCGGCTCACCCTTCTCCGTCAGGTAGCGCGTCTGGTGCAGGTCCGAGCGCAGGATGATGCCGCGGTCGGCCGCGGCCCAGCCCGTGCCGTCGTGCTCGCGGGACGCGAGGTCGATGGCCACGTTGTTGCGCTCGTCGTAGGACGCGAGCGCCGCGGTGAGCTCGTCGGGCGCGAGCCCCGGCCGGGTGATCTCCACGGTCGTGACCCGTTGTGGGATCGGTGCGCACCCCGTGAGCGCCACGACACCCACGACCGCGACCGCCCACCGCCGCAGACGGTGGGTGCTGCGCAGCTGCGACCCGGCGGCCTGCGTCACGGGCTCGACGTCGTCGCAGCCCACAGGCCCAGGAACGGTCAGTGCCTCGGTGGTGCACGGTGCCGACTGCGCCGCTGCGCGCTCGCGGCGACGGCGCCTGCGACGGACCAGGACCGGCAGCGACAGCAGGATGAGGCCGAGGAGCGCGGTGCCGACGCCGCCGACGAACGCGTGCGCGATCACGATGCCGAACGTCAGCGTGACGGTCCCGCGTTCTCCGGCGGCGACGGCCGCGATGCTCGTCGGGGTGCCGTCGAGCTCGAGCGTGAGCGACTGTGCTCCCGGGCCGTGGACCGACCGCTCCCAGAAGTCGAGCGACGACGGCTCGACGGACGGTGGCGTCGTCTCGCCACGGACGCTGCCCGTCGCGCCGTCCAGGGGCGTGATCGTCGTGAGACGGAGCCGACGCGTGTCGCCCAGGTAGCTGTCGACGTCGATCGGGTTGCCGGCGCCGACGAACACCGGACCGGCCGAGCTCGCGGCTGTGACCCGCAGCGTGGCGTTGCGGTAGCCGAGCAGCTCCGGGTTGGTCGTCGCGGCACGCACGCCGCTGGGGAGCAGGCTGGTGGCGGCCTGCGCGGTGTCGTCGGGACCGAACACGACCGCGACGGCGGAGCCGACGACGAGCAGGAGGCCGCCGAGCACGGCGGCGAGGACGAGGAGCGTCTTGCGCATGGGATTCCCCCTGGTGGATGAGCGACGACGCGGGACTCTAGCCGGGATGAATCGGACGGATCGGGCGTTGTCCACAGGGTCGTCCGACCCTCGTGGCCCGCCCCCGTGTCTCGCGTGTCACCGGTGCGCGGCATGATCGACGCCGTGGAGGTCGACTTCGAGGCCCGGCTGCGGCCGTGGGATGCGCGCAAGCACGACTCGTGGACGTTCGTCGACCTGCCGACGGACGCGGCCGACGAGATCGCGGACGTCGCCGAGGGCGTCTCGCGCGGGTTCGGGTCGGTGCGCGTCGAGGTGACGATCGGGACGACGACGTGGCGCACGTCGATCTTCCCGGACGCGGAGACGTACGTGCTGCCGATCAAGGCCGCGGTGCGCCGCGCGGAGTCGGTCGAGGTCGGTGATGTCGCGCGGGTCCGCCTGCGGCTCGTCGACGTCGGCGGCACGACCGGAGCACCGCCGCGCGTGGCAGGCTGAGGGCCCCCGACCCGGAGGTTCCCGATGGCGCTGCTCACCTGCCACTTCTTCTCCGACGCGCTCGGCGTCAGCACGGCGGCCACCGTCGTCCTGCCGCAGGCCACGCACACCCAGATCGGGATGCAGGGCGTCGCGGACGATGCGCCGCCACCCGTGCTGTACCTGCTGCACGGGCTGAGCGACGACGAGACGATCTGGACACGTCGCACGTCGATCGAGCGCTATGCGGCGCGCCGCGGCGTCGCGGTCGTGATGCCGCGTGGCGGGCGCTCGTTCTACGCCGACGAGGTGCACGGCAGCGCGTACTGGACGCACCTGACGGTCGAGCTGCCGGCGGTCGTCGCGTCGTTCTTCCGGGTCTCGACACGACGTGAGGACACGTTCGTCGCCGGCCTGTCGATGGGCGGCTACGGCGCGTTCAAGTGGGCGCTGCGCGAGCCCGAGAGGTTCGCGGCGGCCGCCTCGCTCTCGGGTGCCCTCGACGTCGCGAACGACGCGCGCCTGTGGGACGCCGAGGTGCCGCAGGTGTGGGGCGGACACCGGCCGGGCCCGGGCGACGACCTCGTCGCGCTGGTCGAGCGGGCCGACCCGACGACGCTTCCCGCGCTGTTCGTCTCGTGCGGGACGCAGGACTTCCTGCACGGTGCGAACCTGCGCTGGCTCGAGGCCGCGCGTCGGCGCGGGGTGGACGTGCACGCCGACGTCGACGGGCCGGGGGATCACGACTGGGAGTACTGGGACGCGACGATCCAGGACGTGCTCGACTGGCTGCCGCTGCGCAGCTGAACGTGCGCCCGGGGCCGTGCGTGCATTCGCGCCTGAGTCGTGGTCGGCCGACGAGCGCGTGGGCCGCCACGGGTCGGTCCGCGGCTGTGCGTGGTGGTGCTGATGCGTGTCGGCGGCTGTGCGTGGTGGCGCTGATGCGTGTCGGCGGCTGTGCGCATCGGCCTCTGTGTGGGTCGGTGTGCGTCGGCCGAAGTCTGCGTCGACCGCAGTGTGGTTCGCCGCAGTGTGGGCTCGCCGCGGTGTGGGTTCGCCGCGGTGGGGGTTCGCCGCGGTGGGGGTGGGCTGCAGTGCGCGTCGGCGGCTGGGCGCGGGCGGGTACTTCGACGTCAGGCTGTCGGGGTGCCCAGCCCGCTTGCGCGCTGCACGCGACGGCGTACCGCGGCGCGCACGGCCGCCTGAGTCCCGACGACCCGCAGGTGCTGCTGCGCACGTGTCACGGCCGTGTACAGCAGCTCGCGTGTCAGCAGGGGTGACGTCGCCGGCGGCAGGAGCACGCTCACGCGCGTGAACTGGCTGCCCTGCCCGCGGTGGACGGTCATCGCGTGCACGCCCTGCACGGGTGGGAGCCGGTGCGTCGCGACGAGCCGGTGTCCGTCGGCGGTCGCGAACGCGACGGCGACCCCGTCGGGTGTCGCGACGACGACGCCCGTGTCGCCGTTCGACAGTCCCGTGGCCCGGTCGTTGCTGGTCACGATGAGCGGTCGGCCCGGCGGGAACGGCGTTCCCGACCTGCCGCCGGTCTCCTGGGCGACCCACTCCTCGGCGAGCGCCGCCCAGTGCGCGACTCCCGCCGGACCGCGACGGTGCGCGAGCAGCAGCCGGTGCTCCGCGAGGGTCGCGAGCGCACCGTCCGTGTCGCCCGCGCGGGCCGCGGTCACGAGCCGTCGGCCCGTCGCCCGCACGTCCTGCTCGAGCGACCCGACCTCGGCAGCGGTCGCGAGGTCGCCGGCCGTCTCGATCCACTCCACCGACGGCCCGCCCGCGCGCAGGAGCTCGACGGTGCGCTCGTCGTCGCCCACGCGGATGGCGCGTGCCAGGTCCGCGAGCGCACGCCCGAACCGGTGCTCGCGCGTCAGCTCGACGACCCCGCCCGGGAGCGATGCGACCAGGTCGCCCAGCACCGCGCCGGCCTCGACGCTCGCGAGCTGGTGGGCATCGCCGACGAGCACGACGCGCGCCTGCGGACGCACCGCCTCGAGCAGTCGGGCCATGAGGGACAGCGACATCATCGAGGTCTCGTCGACCACGACCACGTCGTGCGGCAGCCGGTGCCCCGCGTGGTGGTGGAACCGGGTGCTGCTGCCCGCGCGACGGCCGAGCAGCCGGTGCACCGTGCTGGCGTGCAGCTCGCCGACCCGTTCGCGGTCCGCCCCGAGCCCGAGCGCCGCGACCTGCGCGTTCACCGACTCCTGCAGGCGCGCCGCGGCCTTGCCCGTGGGGGCGGCGAGCGCGACCCGCAGGCCTGGGCCGGCGACGTCCTGCAGGGCTGCGACCAGGCGGGCGACGGTCGTGGTCTTGCCGGTACCCGGGCCACCCGTCAGGACCGTGAGGCGTGAGGTCGCCGCCGTGCGCAACGCGGCGCGTTGGCGCTCGTCGTCGGGGTCCGGGAACAGCCGGTCCACCGCGGCCTCGAGCCGGACCTCGTCGACGTCCACGTGCACGAGCCGCGCCGTGACCTGCGTGCGGACCTCGACCTCGTCGCGCCAGTAGCGGTCGAGGTACAGGCGGCCGTCGGCCCAGCGCAGCGGGCGGTCGTCGGGACCGTCCGGTCCGTCGGCGACCGCGGGGCTCGCCCGCACGGCGGCGACCCACGGGTCGAGGTCGGGCCACGGGAGGTCGGTGACGCCCGCGCGCGCCACGTCATCGGTCGTCGCGTCGAACGCTGTGCCCTCGACCGTGGGGTCGTCGTCCTGCGCGGGCTCGACGATCGCGCGCGCGTCCGCGAGCGTGACGCACACCGACCCGGCACGCAGCGCGCGGACGGCAAGCGCGGCGGCGAGTGCCACACGCTCGTCGTCCTCGCCGCACAGGCTCGCGATGCGCCGGGCGACGTGCACGTCGGCCGAGCTGAGGACCCGGGCGGCGACGAACGGTGCGAGCAGCCCGGTGACGCGCCACGGAACGTCGGGGTGGGCGTCGAGCGGCGCACGGGTCGGGGGCGGTGTGCGGCTCATCGGGGACCTGCCAGAAGCTCGGACGCAGCGAGCACGAGCGGGGTCGGCGGTCGCCACGCGAGCACGCCGGTCGGGGTCGGTCCGCCGGGGCCGGCGAGCTCCGGGGTGCCCGGGCCGAGCATCCCGCGCACGAACAGGTAGAGCCCACCGCCCAGGTGGATGTCGGGCTCGTAGCCGGGAACGCGCCAGCGCAGGAAGCGGTGCAGGGCGACCACGTAGAGCACGAGCTGCAGCGGGTAGTGGTGCTCGACCATCGCGGTGCGCATCGACGACGGTCGGTAGTGCCACGCCGTGAGCGGCTCCTCCCACGGGCCGAGCCTGTTCGTCTTGTAATCCACGACGAGGTACCTGTACCCACCTTGCGGCGACGGGACGCGCAGCACGGCGTCGATGCTGCCCGTCAGATAGCCGCGCAGCGTGCTCGCGGCGAGCGCCGGGTCCGCCAGCCGCTCGCCGTACCGCGTGAACGGGTCGTCGGCGGGCACGTGCTCGCGCCACAGCGCCGCGAGGTCGCGCAGCGAGGGCGCCGCCACGCGGCCTCCGGTCCGGTCACCGCCCGCGAGCGGCAGCTCGAACTCCAGCTCGGGCAGCCGGTCCGCGGGTGCGATCTGCGCGAGCGTCCGCCCGTCGGCGAGCGGACCCAGCGGGGTGTGCAGCGCGGGCAGCAGGCGCGCCGCCAGCTCGTCGGGGCCGACCGGCAGCGCATGACCCGGGTCGGCCTGGGCGCAGCGGTCCGCGACCTCGGCCGCGAGGTCCACCGCGCGCGTGTCCACGTGCTCGAGCACGTGGTGCACGAGCGTGCCGAAGGCCGTCCCCGCCGGCAGGTCGGCCATGGGGGAGCCGAGCGCACGCAGCGCGACCTCGTCGGGGTCGCCGAGGTCACCGTGCTCGTCGGCGGACAGGGACGTGGCTGCGAGCGGTGCGCCCTCCGGCTCGTCCTGCACGCCCGTCGTCTCGGGCTCGGACGACGGTGCGTGGTGGTGGGTGTCGTGGGCCGCGGCGGTCAGGCCCGTGTAGGACGTGCGGCGCCACGCGGTATCGAGCACCCGGTCGAACCGGGCGAGCGCGAGCGCGGGTGTCGGCGCGTGCGGCGGTGACCAGCGCGCTGGCGGACGCGCCTGCATGACGCGCTCGTGCACGAGGGCGCCGCCCGTGGTCGCGGCGAGTGCGGCGAACGCGTGCGCGGCGACGTCGTCGGACGGCACCGGGACGACGGGTGCGGGCGTGCCGTCTGCGTCGCGCGCGGCGAGCAGGAGGCGGGACAGCGGGCTGCGCTCGGAGTTGCGGCTCGGCGCCCACCACACGACGACCTGGCTGTGCGCGCGCGTGAGCGCGACGTACGTCAGACGCAGCTGCTCGCCCGCCTCGTCGTCCTGGTGCGCGCGCAGTCCGTCGTCGTAACCGGGGCTGTCGGGGCCGCCCACGTGCAGCGTCCGCGCGTCGTCGCGGTGGAACCGCAGCACGGGCGGGTTCGACGGGACCCACGCGTCCCACGCGAACGGCACGAGCGTGACCGGGAACTGCAGCCCCTTGCTCGCATGCACCGTGATGACCTGGACCGCCGCCGCGTCCGTCTGCAGGCGGCGGCTGCGCTCCTCGGCGTAGTCACGCGCGGACTCGTCGATGCGCGCCCGCAGCCATTCGAGCAGTGCCGACACCCCGAGCCCGTCGTGGACGGCCACGGCGTGCAGCGCCTCGCCCACGTGCCGCACGTCCGTGAGCTCGCGCTCGCCGTCGGTGCGGCGCATGACCCGCTCGCGCATCCCCGCCGCCGCCGCGGCCTCGAGCAGCGCGGCGACCCCGTACGACGCGAGCGTCGCGGACCAGGCACGCACCCGTTCGGCGAGCCGGTCGCGCGCGTCGTCGTCGGCCGTCGCCAGGTCTGCGGCGCTCCAGCCGAGGAACGGGGTGAGGGCCGCGCCGGCTGCGAGCCGTGCGTCGTCGGGCCGGGCGAGCGCGGACAGCAGCGTGAGCCAGTGCTGTGCGGAACGGGTGCCGAACACGCTGGTCAGACCGGAGATCACCGCGGGCACGCCCGCGTCGGCGAGCGCGCGCTGCACGGCGTGCGCGTCGCGGTTGCGCCGCACGAGCACCGCGACGTCGCCCGGGCGCACCTCGCGGTCGCCGGTCTCGTCGTGCACGCGGTGCGTGCGCAGCGTCTCGACGACCTGTGCCGCGACGTCGGCATACAGGAAGTCGCGGACCTGACCCACCCCCGGTGTCCGCGTCGCCGCGGTCCCCAGCACCTCGCGCGTGACGTGGCGCAGGACCACCGGCGGCCCGCCGACCAGCCGCCTGCCGCTGCGACGTGCCTGCACGGGGCGCACGACGATCCGGCGGTCACCCAGCGCGGCGCCCTCGAGCACCGGGCGCAGGCCCGCGACCACCGCGGGGTCCGCGCGGTGGTTGTGCGCGAGCGTCGCGCGGCGCGCGTGCTGCGCCGCGACCAGGTACGTCGCGACGTCGGCGCCGCGGAACGCGTAGATGGCCTGCTTGGGGTCGCCGATCAGGACGAGCGTGCGCTCGCCCGCGAACGCCGCCTCGAGGATCTGCCACTGCACCGGGTCGGTGTCCTGGAACTCGTCGACCATGACCACCCGGTATGCGCCGCGCACGCGTTCGCGTGCGGCCGGGCCCGTCACCGGGTCGGTGAGCGCGTCGCGCAGCAGCGTGAGCAGGTCGTCGTAGTCCACGACCCCGCCGGCCCGCTTGCGCGCCAGCATCTCCTCGCGCGCGACCTGCGCGAGCTTGAACCGGTGGAACGCGCGGGTACCGGGTTCCGCGTCGGCGGGCTCGAGCGCGGCAGCGTGGTCCGAGATCGCCGCGTGCATCAGCTCGCGCGCCTCGGCGACCGTGACGAGGGGCTCGGCCTGAGCCGCGTACGTGCGCAGGTACAGGTCGTCGGCGACCTCCGCCTCGAGGTCCGTGACGTCCGGCACGAGCACTGCGTCGTGGTCCATGTCCGCCGTCGTGCCGAGCATCGTGAGCATCTGCTGGCAGAAGCCGTGCGTCGTGGTGATGGTGGCGGCGTCGAACTCGGCGACGGCGCGGGCGACGCGCGCCCGGCGGCGCTCGGCCTCGTCGGGGGGCGCGTCCGCGAGCAGGGCCACTACCTCGTCCGCCGACGAGCGAGCGGTGTGCGGCGTGCGCAGCGCGCGCTCGACCTCGACGAGTCGTGAGCGCACGCGGTCGCGCAGCTCGGTCGTGGCGGCCCGGCCGAACGTCACGAGCATCAGCTCGGGCAGGCGCACGTCGAGCTCGGCGACGTACCGCACGGCGAGCGACGCGATCGTCCACGTCTTGCCCGTGCCGGCGCTCGCCTCGAGCACGACCGTCTCGATGCCGGGCAGCGGACCGCACGCGTCGAACACCGGCACGTCGAGCACCGGCTCGCGCGCGGGCGTCTCGGGCACGGTCGCCTCGTTCACACCGCCTCCTCGAACCGCTCGTGCTGCAGCAGCGCGTCCCACACCCGCGCCGCGAGCGCCCCGAACCGGGTCGGCTCCTGCGGGCGCAGCGTCCGGTCGAGCGCCGTGGGCTCGCCGAGCAGGTCGTCGAGCCCGAACCCGTCGCCCCACGCGAGCACGTGGTACGCGTCGACGCGCTCGAACGCGCCGCGCCCGTTCTCGGCGTCGTCGAGCGAACCGAGCTCGCGCCGCGCGGCGCTCAGCGCCTCCGACCTGGAACCTCGCTGCCAACGGCACGTCGCGTACGCGTGGCTCGTGCGGGTGAGCAGGGGGATCGGCGCGACCAGTGCCTCGTCGCGCACCGCCACGAGCTCGCCGAGCAGCTCGCGGGCTGACCCGGCGTCGGGGGCGCGCAGCACGGACGTGTCGGCATCGCCACGTCCCCGCCCGATCGTCACGGCCCTCCGGACCGGCGCACCGTTCGCGGCGAGCGCGAGCAGGTGCACCCACGACGTGAGCAGGTGCTTGGGCGTCAGCCGGGAGTACACGACGCGCACGAGGCACCCGTCGTACAGCCCGCCCACCGTCCCGGTGACGGACCTGGTCGTGCCCGGCAGCGTGATGCGCACGTCGCACGTCGTCGCCTCGCCCGCGAGATGCGGCTGGGCCGCGTCGAGGATGGGGCGGAGCTCGTCCAGGATCGACTCGAGCGCAGCCCCGCCGAGCGCGCGCGGGGGCAGGTGGCCGCGGCGGCGCTCTGCCGCCCCGGCGGCGGTCAGGTCGGCGCCCGCGAGCGTCGCCGTGAGCACCCGGTCGCCGATCGCCCAGCGCGTGAGCGCGTCGAGCTCGAGCGGCATGCGGTCGTCGAGCTGAGGTTCGTCGCGCGGCAGCGCCGCGTCGAGGCGCTGCGCGAAGAACGCCCGCGGCGCGTGCTGGAGGGCCGCGACGAGGTCGGTGAGGTCGACGTCGTCGCCCGCGCTCGCGGGTGGCGGCAACGGGGTCGCGACGAGCACGTCCGACGCGATCCGGGGCCCGGCTGCGCCGCGCGCGGCCGCGAGGTCGAGCGCGTCGAACCCGAACGGCCCGGGCCGGCCGAGCGCACCGGGCGTGAACACGCGCGGGTCCACCGGCTGCAACGGGTGCTCGACGACGAGCGTGGTGCGGGCACCGCCGGGCAGCGCGACCGCCTCGCCGATCGCGTCGAGCAGCTCGCCCACGGGCACGCACGGCGGCCGGTGCGCGCCGGTCCGCTCGTCGGCCCCCGTGTGCAGGACCACGAGGTGCTCGGTCGCGGACATGACGGCGTCGAGGAAGAGCTGGCGGTCCTCCTGGCGGCGGTCGTGCTCCCCGACGAGCGGGTCGCGTGCCAGCACGTCGTCACCGTCACGCCGCCCGGCGCGGGGGAACGCGCCGTCGTCCATGCCGAGCAGCACGACGACCCGGTGCGGCACCGACCGCATGGGCGCGAGCGAGCAGACCGTGAGCGCACCCGTGCGGAACCCGGCGCGCGTCGGGCGAGCCTGCAGCCGTGGCGCGAGCAGCGCGACCACGTCCGGAAGGCGCAGCGTGCTCGTGCGGCCCACCGCGTCGTCGCGCGCCTCCGCGAGCACGCGCTGCGCCTCGGCCTGCTGCCACCGGTCCGCGGGTGCCACGTCGGTGAGCAGCAGCAGCGCACGGTCGATCGCGTCGAACCAGTGCGCCGCAGGGTGTGCGCCGTTGAGGTCGGCCAGCACCGCGGACAGCCGGTCCAGCAGCTCGGCCACCCGTCCGACGAGGACGACGTCGGACGAGCCCACGTCGTCCACGGGTAGTACCGCGTCGACGTAGCGCTGGCCGTCCTCGGCCATCGCGACGCCCAGGAGCAGCCGGTCGAGTGCCGCGCCCCACGTGCCCTGCGGGACCGAGCCGAGCCGGTAGCGGGCACGTCGTGCGACGTCCTCGCCCCAGTGCACCCCCGACTCGAGCGCCCACGCGCGCAGCCGGTCGAGCGCGTCGTCGTCCAGCGCGAACCGGCGCCGCACGGGCGCGGCCTGCGCGAGGTCGACGACCGCCGAGGCGCTCACGCGCGAACCCGCGAGCTCCAGGAGCGCCGTGAGCACCGCGAGCACGGGGTTGGCGCGTGCGGGGGAGCGGTCGGCGATGCGCACCCGCAGCGTGCGCCCGGGGTGCTCGGGGGCATCGGGTTCGTCGGGTGCCGGTCCGAACACGGCGTGCACGAGCGGCGCGAACGCCTCGACGTCCGGGCACATCACGAGCACGTCGCGCGGCTCGAGCGTCGGGTCGTCCGCGAGCAGGCCGACGACGACGTCGCGCAGCACCTCGACCTGACGAGACCGGCCGTGGCACGCGTGCACCTGCACCGACCGGTCCGCGGGATCTGCCGGGAGCGTGGGTGCCGGCGACGACGAGCCCGCGGGTGCGTCCGCGCGCACGCGCGCCTGCAGAGCACCGAGAACGGTCGCGGCGGTCGGTTCGGCGGCGACCTCGTGGACGACGGGGTCGAGCGCCTTGACCCGCGCGGCGAGCTCGGTCGCGTCCGTCGCCATCGAGCGCAGCAGCGGGTGGTGCGCGACGGCAGCCGCGTCACGCCGTCGGCGCGGCCCCACGACCGGCTCGACGGCCCGCCACAGTGCGAGCGACGGCTCCGGGAGCCACACGTGCACGTCCCGGCGCACCGCGAGCGCGTCGAGGACCGCCAGGTGCGCCTCCGGCAGCGACGTCGGGCCGAGCACGTGGAGCCGCTCGGGCAGGTCGACCAGCTCGGGCTCCGCGACGAGCCGGTCGACGGCCTCGTCGACACGCAGGGCCGGCGGCGGGCCGAGGCGCTCGACGAGCAGGCGCCACAGCACGGGTTGCCACGCGAGGTCGTCGGGCAGCGGTCCGCCGGCGCCGTCGTCGGACTCGAGGCCCGCACTGACCCCGGACGCACTGACCCCGGACGCGGTGGTCCAGGCGCGCGCGAGCGACGGGCGTCGCGCGTCGTAGGCCGCCAGCAGCCGCGCGACCCGCTGCGCGAGGTGCATCCGGCGTCCCGCGCGCGCGTCGTCGGATGCGACGTGCTCATGCCCACCGTGCTCGCCGTGTTCGCCGTGTTCGCCGTGACCGGCGTTGCCGAGGTGGTGCGCGACGGCCGCGAGCCACGGTTCGTGCGCGTGGGAGTCGAGCAGGTCGAGCACGTCCCACTGCAGCGACTCGGGTCGCCAGGGGTCGCTGCGTCGGTCGATGCCCGCGACGGCCGCGAGCACGTCGGCGACGATGCGGGCGGGCGGGTCGAACCGCACGTTGGCGCACACGCCGTCCTGCAGGGTCGCGTCGCCCACGCCCAGCCGGTGCGCGAGCCGTTGCGCGACCCAGCGCTCGACGCCGCGGGTCGGCACCGCCACCAGGTCCACCGCGAACGGGTCGGCGGGCGGGCGCGCGAGCTCGTCGGCCAGCGCCGCGACGAGCGCGTCCGCGCGCTCCGCGACGTGCACGTGCAGGCGACCGCCCGCCCCTCGCACGGCACCCACGCCGACCTCGTCGCCCACGCCCGCACCATAGCCACCAGCACCGACAGACCGCGTGCCGCGGGCCCGTACCCTGTGGATGTGCAGTGCTCCTACTTCGACGCGGGGCTGTGCCGGTCCTGCGGCTGGATGGGACGCCCGTACGACGAGCAGCTCGCCGCCAAGGAGGCCCACGCGCGCGGCCTGCTCGCCGAGCACCCCGACGCACGCTGGCTCGCGCCCGTCGCGAGCGCGGAGTCGGGCTTCCGCAACAAGGCCAAGATGGTCGTCGCGGGCACGGTCGAGCACCCGACGCTGGGCATCCTCGACGTCGCCGGGCGCGGGGTGGACCTGCAGGGCTGCGGCCTGTATCCCGACGAGCTGCGCGCGGCGTTCCCGGCCGTGGCGAGGTTCGTGACCCGCGCCGCGATCGAGCCCTACGACGTGCCGACCCGGCGCGGAGAGCTCAAGCACGTCCTGCTCACCCTGGCCCCGGACGGGCACCTCATGATGCGGTTCGTCCTGCGCTCGCAGGAGGCGGTCGCGCGCATCCGCAAGCACCTGCCGAGCCTGCAGGCCGAGCTGCCGACGCTGTCGGTCGCGAGCGTGAACGTGCTGCCCGAGCACAAGGCGGTGCTCGAGGGCGACCTCGAGCTCCCGCTCACCGAGCAGCAGACGCTCACGATGCGGGTCGCGACCGACGACGGCGCTGTCGCGCTGCACCTGCGGCCGCGCAGCTTCTTCCAGACGAACACCGACGTGACGGCGGCGCTCTACGCGCAGGCCGCGCGGTGGGTCGCCGCATGCCGTCCGACGAGCGTGTGGGACCTGTACTGCGGCGTCGGCGGCTTCGCGCTGCACGTGGGCGGGCCGGGCTCCGGCGTGCGCGAGGTCGTCGGCGTCGAGGCGAGCACGCAGGCCGTCGCGAGCGCACAGGCGACCGCCGACGAGCTCGGGCGTGCCGACGCGCGGTTCGTCGCGGCGGACGCGACGACGTGGGCGCTGGCGCAGCCGCACCCGCCCACGCTCGTCGTCGTGAACCCGCCGCGGCGGGGGATCGGACCGCAGCTCGCGGCCTGGCTCGATGCGTCGGACGTGCGGCACGTCGTGTACTCGTCGTGCAACGCGGTGTCGCTCGCACGCGACCTCGCGACCATGGCGTCGTTCGCGGTCCGCGAGGTGCGGGTGTTCGACATGTTCCCGCAGACCACGCACTACGAGGTCGCGACCCTGCTCGAGCGCCGCTGAGGGACCCCACCCGGACGGGTGACACGGCGTGGGACGCCGCTGCGTCCCACGTGTGGAGGGGGACGGATGCGGACGAACCGAACCCGGGATGTCGGTCCGGGCCGATACAGTCGCGTCGGCGCGTTGAGCGCTGCGCGCAACCCGACGACGGAGGTCGAGCAGATGAGCAACCCGGACGAGCACGTGGGTGCGTCCGGCCCGGTCGCCGAGCCCGGTCCGGCCGGTCAGCCCGACCAGCCCGGCAACGTCGCGTATCCACCGCCCGGAGGCTACGCACCGGGCACGTACCCACCGCCGCCCGGCGGCTATGCACCGGGCTCGTACCCGCCGCCGCCGGCCGGTGCCCTCCCGGTCGCGGCTGCGCCCGGCGCAGGTGACCGGGCGAGCGCGTTCGCGGGCGTTCCGCTGCGGGACTACCTCACCGACGGCATCGCGCTCCTCCTGCTGCTCGTGAGCCTCGGTCTCGGCTGGGACTACCGGTACGCGTCGACCGATCGCGTCGAGGTCGTCCTGCTCGTCGTGCTGTCCGTGCTGTCCTTGTCGTTGTTCTACCTCGCGCGCGTGAACGCGCTGCCGCGGGGCTGGAGCAACCGCACCGTGATCGGTGTGCGGGCCCTCGTCAACGCGCCGCTGGTGGTGCTGGTGCTCGTCTACCTCGCGTTCGACGTCCTCGCGGCGTTCCTCGACCGGGGTCTGGGGTCCTGGATGCCGTCGGGGATCGGTCCCGCGATGGCGATCGCGCTCGCCGGCGCGGTGGTCGCCGCGAGCCCGCGGGTGGCCGAGCTCGGCAGCGCGCGCACGGTGGACCTGGTCACCGCCTGGACCCGCCGCACGCTCGTCGCGCTCGTCGTCCTTGCCGGGGCACTGCAGCTCGCGGGCGTCGTGGCCGTCCTGGTGCAGCTCGTCGACCGGTTCTCGTGGGCGATCGCGCTCATCGAGCTCGTGACGTTCGTGGTGGCCACGGCGATCGTCGTCGCACCGCTCGTCGCCGTCCTGCGGCAGTCCGCGGCCTGGCGCCGGGTCCTGGTCGCGGTCGCCTCGACCGCCACCTTCGCGTTCGTGCTGTACGGACCGCTGCACCACGAGGAGCCCGGGCTCGGATACCACGCCGCGACGTCGGTCACGCAGCTCACCGCGGGCTTCGTCGTGCTCCCGGCCGCGGGGGTGCTCATGCTCGCGGCGGGCTGGCGGCGCCTCGTGCGCCCCGTCGTGCCGCTCGAGCGCGACTGGTTCGCGAGCGCGTCGGCGGGCTGGGTCGCACTCGCGGTGCTCGCGGGCGGGGCAGCGATCGTGCAGCTCGTGACCGTCATCGCATCGACGTCAGGGCTCGAGGTCGGGGGAATCGGGTGGCGCGTGGTGCTCGTCGTGGTGCTCGCGTTCACGGCAGTCGCCGCCGTCGTGGCCCGGTCGCTCTTCGCGGCCGGTCCGGCGACGGGTCGTGCTCCGGCCCTCGTCGCGACGTGCGTCGCGACCGTGCTGGGTGTCGTCGCGCTCGTCGTCGCCGTGCGGCCGCACGGGTTCTGGCGAGGGTCCGCCGAGCTGCCCGAGCTGCTTCTCGCGTTCGGTCTGCCGCTGCTCGTCGGTTCGTGCCTGCTGCTGCCCGCGCCGGTCCGGTCCTGGTACGCGACGCACGGTCCGGGCCCGCGTCAGCCGTGGAGCGACGACGAGCTGCCTGGCGGGGCACCCGCAGCCCCCACGCCTGCGCACGCACCAGCACCGGCGGCCCCGGCGCCCGGACCAGTCGCCGGGGCCCCGGCTCCCGCGGCGGCGGTGCCCCCGGTCGTCGTCGAGCCGATCGCCGCACCGCCCGCCGACCTCCAGGTCTCAGCGCAGGTCGCACCAGTGCCGACCGATCCAGTGCCGACCGATCCAGCACCGATCGATCCAACGCCGATCGATCCAGCACCGCTCGATCCAGCACCGACCGTCGCGGCCGAGCCCGTTTCCGCGGAGCCCGTTTCCGCGGAGCCTGTGGCCGCCGAGCGCGGTGCCGCTGAGCCGGGTAGCGCTGAGTCCGGTACCGGACAGCCGGAGGCTGCGCCTGCTGCGCAGGGAGAGTCGTCGTGGTTCGACGAGTACTCCGCGGCGCAGGAGTCCGCGGACGACACCCGGGCGCCCGCTGAACCCGCGCACGGGTTCACCGCGGCGCAGGCGGCCGACCCCGCGACGGACCTCGAGGTTCTCGCCGCGATCGCGGCCCAGGCGCCTGAGCTGCGCGTCCACCTCGCGTCGAACCCCTCGACGTACCCGGACCTGGTCGCCTGGCTCGGCCGCCTCGGCGACCCGGAGATCGACGCGGCGCTCGCGCGACGCGGCAGCTGACGCACGACGCCCCGCGCTCCTGGCCAGGAGCGCGGGGCGTCGAGGTCAGGCACGATCGCCTCGCGCGCGACCGAGGCGTCGGCGACGGGTCAGCCCGGAAGGCGACGTGTCAGCCCGCAAGCCCGACGCGTCAGTCCGCAAGCCCCGCGAGCAGGGCACGTACGACCGCGGCGGAGCGATCGGCAGCGTCATCGACGTGCGTCGCGAACTCGCCCGCCTCGACGGGCGAGCACAGGTCGCTGATGCCGCGCACCGCGAGGAACGGCACGCCGAACAGGTGCGCGACCTGTGCGAGCGCGGCGGACTCCATGTCGGTCGCGAGCGCGTCCGGGAACGCTGTGCGCACACCACCGACCCGCTCGGCGTCGACGAACACGTCGCCCGAGACCACGCCGCCCCGCAGCACGCGCACGTCGACCGGGTCCGCGGACCATGCGGGCAGCGTCGCGGCGGCGTCGAGCGCACGGGCGAGCAGTGCCGCGTCGGCGGGGTAGGTCGCGGGCATCCCGGGCACCTGCCCGAGCGCGTACCCGAACGCGCGCGCATCGGCGCCGGCGAGCGCGTTCTCGTCCCCGAGGACCACGTCCCCGACGCGCACCCCGACGCCGAGCCCACCCGCGCTGCCGCCGCTGACGAGGGCACGTGCGCGGTGGGTCGACAGCGCGACGGATGCCGCGGTCGCGGCGTTCACGAGCCCGATGCCCGACCGCACGAGGAGCACACGGCGGCCCCCGAGCGTCAGGACGCGGTGCTCGGCACCACCCGCCGCGGTCGTCGCAGCCGTGGCCTGCTCGGCTGCGGCGACGAACGCGTCGGCCTCGACGGGCATCGCGACGACGACGACCGCGTCGCACGTGCCGAGCACGTCGAGCCCGTCGGTGCGCGCGTCCGGCGCTGCGCTCACGCGGTCACCGTCGACCACTCGGCGCGGTGCGCGAGGAACTCGCGCGCGGCCTCCTGGGCACCGGCGAGCGTGTGGTTCGCCCCCCAGCCGCACTGGACCTCGTTCGCCGCGGGGACCTCGGTCGCGTCGAGCACGTCGCGCAGCGTCGCCTCGACGAGGTCGAGCACGTCGTCGTACTGCCACTGCCCCGCGAGCGTGAGGTAGAAGCCCGTCTGGCAGCCCATGGGGGAGAAGTCGATGACGCGCGACGTGTGGTTGCGCGAGTGCTCGGCGAACAGGTGCTCGAGCGAGTGCACGGTCGGCATCTCGAGGTGCGCGACGTTCGGCTGGGTGAACCGCACGTCGTACTTCTCGATGACGTCGCCCGCGGGAAGCGACTTGCTGTCGGCGAGGCGCACGTACGGTGCGACGACGGTGCGGTGGTCGAGGTTGAACGACTCGACGTTCATGCGTTCGGGCATCACGGCTCCCAGGGTCGACGACGGCCGCCATTGTCTCCCGGACGCGAGCCCGGCCTCGCCCCGGCGTGGGGCCGTCTCACGATGCGTCGTGCGGGGCGGCGCGGCCGGCGTCCCCGGACTGCCGTGGCGGTGGCTCAGTGGGTCTCGCCGAACCACCTGTGGACGTGCTCGACGATCGCGTGGTCGAAGGCGTCGTCGTCGTGCCGTGCGCGCAGCCACTCCTGGAACGAGCCGCCGGCCGCGTCGTCGAGCTCGCGTCGCACGGCCGCGGTGTCGGTGAGCGCGCGTTCGAGCATCGACTCGGCCTCGGCGGTGGTGCGGTAGAGCAGCGGGTACGACGAGGGCAGGATCGCTCGCGCCCAGGGCCGGTCGGGGAACACGCCCACGGCGCCCGCGACGAGCGCCTCGACGTACTCGAGGCCGTAGGACTCGTCGGCCGCGGTCGCGAGGAACGCGGTCGTGTGCGCCAGGGCCTCCCAGTAGTCGTCGCGGGTCGCGGTGAGCGGGCCGAGCCACACCCAGTCGTGACGGGACAGGCGCATGGCCTGCTCGGAGACGAGGTGGGACTCGACGAGCCGTCCCTCGACGCGCAGCGGCACACGCTTGCGGACGCGTTCGACGACGTCGAAGAAGACGTTCGGCTGCTTGCGGTCGGAGAGCCAGATCGCGGGGTAGAGGACCACGGGCACGTCGGGCTCGTGGCGCGGGTGCACGTGCTCGAGCCGGATCCCGAGGTTGACCCACCCGATGCGGGCCTGCTCGGCGAGCTGCTGCACGGTCCACTGCCCGACGATCTCGCGGACCTCGGTCGCGGTGCGCTCGGAGTTCGCGAACGTGGGGAACAGTGCGCAGGACAGCCCGAGGCACGCGCGGTCGACGGTGTGCGTGAACTGGGACGTCGACCACCAGACGAAGTTCATGACCCGCGGCTCGGTCCCGGGCCGGGCGGTGCCCGAGGCGCGCAGCGTGCGCCACACGGCCGCCGAGTCGACGACGTCCATGTTGATGACGACCGTGTCGCTCGCGTCGACGAACTCGAGCGGCAGCACGTCGAACCCGTCGCAGCGGCGCGGTCCGTCGCCGACGAGCACCGAGCCGGGGAACACGCGCAGGAGGCGTCGTACGAGCGTCGCGCCGGCGTCGTGCCCCGCGACGTGACCGTCGGGGTCGACGAGCACGTCGCGGTAGCGGACCGCGATGCGCGGGCTCATGACACGCTCGCCTCCTTCGTGCCGAGCTCGTCGTCGACGGGCCGGGCCTGCGCGGGCAGGGTGGGCTCGTCGGACGCGGGAGCCTGCGCGTCCCGGTGGTCGGACGCTCGCTCGTCGGCGGGCGGCTCGTCGACGGGGGACGGGGCCGCGCCCTCGTCGTCGCCCTCGAGCGACGTGCGGATCCGCATGCCGTAGAACGAGCGGTGCACGAAGTACGCGCTGACGACGAAGAACACGGCAGCGAGCACCCGGACGAGCGTTCCCCGGCCCTCGTCGGTGAGGGACACGGCGAGGTCGACGGCGAGCAGCCCGAACAGCGTCGTGAACTTGATGACGGGGTTGAGCGCGACGGACGACGTGTCCTTGTACGGGTCGCCGACGGTGTCCCCGACGATCGTCGCGTCGTGCAGCGACGTGCCCTTGGCGTGCAGGTCGGTCTCGACGATCTTCTTCGCGTTGTCCCAGGCACCGCCGGCGTTCGCCATGAAGATCGCCTGGTAGAGGCCGAACGTCGCGATCGACACGAGGTAGCCGATGAAGAAGTAGGGCTCGACGAACGCGAACGCGAGCGTCGCGAAGAACACGCCGAGGAACATCGTGAGCATGCCCTGCTGGGCGTACTGCGTGCAGATCTCGACGACGCGACGCGAGTCCGCCTCGCTCGCCTTGGTGACGCCGTCGAGCCGGATGGTCGTGCGGATGAACTCGACCGCGCGGTGCGCGCCGGTCGTGACGGCCTGGATCGACGCTCCCGTGAACCAGAAGATCACCGCGCCGCCCGTGATGAGGCCCAGCAGGAACGGTGGGTGCAGGAGCGAGAGGTTCTCGATGCCCTCGGTGAGCCCACCGGTCAGGCCCATGATGATCGAGAAGATCATGGTGGTGGCGCCGACGACCGCCGTGCCGATGAGCACGGGCTTGGCGGTCGCCTTGAAGGTGTTCCCGGCGCCGTCGTTCTCCTCGAGCATGAGCTTGCCGCGCTCCCACTGGGGCGTGAACCCGTACTCGCGCTCGAGCTCGTCGTCGATGTCCTCGAGGTCCTCGATGACCGACAGCTCGTAGACGCTCTGCGCGTTGTCCGTCACGGGTCCGTAGGAGTCGACCGCGATCGTCACGGGTCCCATGCCGAGGAAGCCGAACGCGACGAGCCCGAACGCGAACACCGCGGGCGCGACCATGAGGTCGTCGAGACCCTGCTCGCTGAACAGGTAGGCGCCGCCCATGAGCCCGACGATCGCGATGCCGAGCCAGCACGCGGAGAAGTTGCCGGCGACGAGGCCGGACAGGATGTTGAGCGACGGACCGCCCTGGCGCGAGGACTTGACGACCTCGCGCACATGCTTCGAACCGGTCGACGTGAACGCCTTGACGAGCTCGGGGATGAGCGCACCGGCGAGCGTGCCGCACGAGACGATCGTCGCGAGGCGCCACCACTGGTCGCCCGCCGCCGTCTGCGAGAGCACGAACCACGTGGTGAGGAACGTCGCGACGATGCACGCGGCGGACGTCAGCCAGACGAGGTTCGACAGCGGCCGCTCGAAGTCCATGCGGGTCGCGTCGCGGTAGCGGCGGGCCGTCCAGACGTCGTTGAGCTGGTAGGACACGGCGGACGCGACGATCATCACGGCGCGCACGACGAAGATCCAGACGAGCAGGCTCGCCTGCACCGCGGGGTCGTGCACGCCCAGCAGCACGAACGTCACGAGCGCGACCCCCGTCACGCCGTAGGTCTCGAAGCCGTCGGCGGACGGGCCGACCGAGTCGCCCGCGTTGTCGCCCGTGCAGTCGGCGATGACGCCGGGGTTGCGGGCGTCGTCCTCCTTGATCTTGAACACGATCTTCATGAGGTCGGAGCCGATGTCGGCGATCTTCGTGAAGATGCCACCCGCGATGCGCAGCGCGCTCGCGCCGAGCGACTCGCCGATCGCGAAGCCGATGAAGCACGCTCCCGCGATGTCACGCGGCAGGAACATGAGGATGACGAGCATCATGACCAGCTCGAGGCTGATGAGCACCATGCCGATGGACATGCCGGCCTTGAGCGGCATGCGGTGCAGCGGCAGGGGCCGACCGCGCAGCGACGCGAACGCCACGCGCGAGTTCGCGAGCGTGTTGACGCGGATGCCGAACCACGCGACGGAGTACGAGCCCGCCATGCCGATCAGGCTGAACGCGATGACGACCGCCACGCGGCCCCATCCGAACCCGACGAGCACCTTGTAATAGACGACGATGACCGCGGCGATGAAGGCCCAGAGCACCATGAGGAAGCGGCCCTGCTGGCCGAGATAGGCACGGCAGGTCGAGTAGATGAGCTCCGACACCTCGCGCATCGAGGCGTGCACCTCGAGGCGACGCATCTGCAGGTACGTCGCGACGCCCATCGCGAGCCCGAGGACGCACACGACGAGACCGAGCCCGAGGAGCGCGTTCCCGGACAGCCCGCCGACGACCGTGACCTGGTCGAGGTCCGGCAGCGCGAGGCTCGCCTCGCCGCCGTGCTGCGTACCGCCCTGCTCGGCCGTCGAGCTGCCGCACGCGGTCAGGAGCGTGAGCAGGGGGACGAGCGCGAGGACCGAGAGGCGTCGACGGCGGTGTCGCCGCCCCGTGCGCTCGTCCCAGGTGCTGGCGGGTTCCGGGTGGGGTTCAGCGGTGCGGGCGACGGTGTCCACGTTCTCTCCTGAGCGAGGGTGGTGCTCTCAGGTTCGAACGTAGGCACGCTGGTCAGGCGTGCACTGAGCCGAAGGTCACATCTTTGCCGTGACGTGACGGTCAGCGGTCCTCGAGGGCCGGGACGATCGTCGTCGGGATCGCGATCGCGAGCGCGACCGACGCGATGGCACCGAAGAAGACCCACGGCTTGGCGGCGTCGACGACCGAGAAGGCGACCGCGAACAGCGCGAGGCCGGCGAAGAACAGCACGAACGAGAAGAAGGCGGTGACGGCACGCTCGGGGGATCCCGAACGGTCGTCGTCGCGGCGCTGCAGGACGGGTTCGCTCATGCGGGCCAGCGTACCCGCGTGTCGGGCGCCGGGACGTTCGGACCTGGTGCGGTGTCCCCGGCGCGTCCTGCCGAGGTTAAGCGTTTCGACGAGCGACGCGCGGCCGAGGCGTGCGCGAGGGTGCTGGCACGTCGTTGTCGTCCCGGCTCGGTCGAGGCGCTTCGACGAGCGTGCGGGGCGAGGCCGACGAGACAAGGGGAACCACATGCGCACGATCGACGGGACGGGCCCGGTCGCGACGAGCACGACGGCCCGACCGCTGCGCCCGCAGCGGCTCGTGGCGATGCTCGCCGCGCTCGCGGTCGCGGGACTCGCGGCAGTGCTCGGGCTCGTGGCGGGCGCTGCGTCGAGCAGCGCCGCGGACCCGGTGCGCATCATGGCGCTCGGCGACTCGATCACCGGCTCGCCCGGGTGCTGGCGTGCGCTGCTCTGGCAGCGGCTGCAGGCGGCCGGGATCACGGACACCGACTTCGTCGGCACGCTGCCGGGACAGGGCTGCGGCTTCGCGTACGACGGCGAGAACGAGGGCCACGGCGGGTACCTCGTGACGGACGTCGCGGCGCAGGGCATGCTCGTCGGCTGGTTGGAGCAGACGCACCCCGACGTCGTCGTCATGCACTTCGGCACCAACGACGTGTGGTCGGCGCGCCCGACGTCCGCGATCCTCGCGGCGTACACCACGCTCGTCGGCCAGATGCGGGCGAACAACCCCGACATGCGGATCCTCGTCGCGCAGATCATCCCCGTCGCGCCGCCGACGTGCGCCGACTGCCCGGCGCGGACGGTCGCGCTCAACGACGCGATCCCGGCCTGGGCCGCGGGCCTGACGACGGCGCGTTCGCCGATCACGGTCGTCGACCAGTGGACCGGCTGGGACCCCGTGGTCGACACCTACGACGGGGTCCACCCCGACGAGGACGGGATCGTCGTGATGGCGGACCGGTGGTTCGCGCCGCTCGCCGCCGTCCTGTCGGGCACCGTCCCGACGTCGACCCCGACGACGACCCCGACGCCCACCCGGACACCCACTGCGACACCCACCGCGACCCCGACACCCACCCCGACACCCACCCCGACGCCCTCGCCCACCCCGACGGGCGGGCCCGCGGCGGGCGGGTGCACCGCGACGTGGGCCGTGCAGAGCCAGTGGCCGGGCGGGTTCGTCGTGGGGGTGCACGTGACGGCCGGCTCGTCGGCGATCTCGTCGTGGACCGTCACCGCGACGCTCGCGTCGGGGCAGGTGGCCACCGCGTGGAGCTCGCAGGTCAGCACGTCGGGCACGACCGTGACGTTCCGGCCGGCCGCGTGGAACGCCGCGCTCCCGGCGGGTGGATCGACGGACCTCGGCTTCCAGGGGACCGGCCTGCCGACGGCGACCGCCGTCACGTGCGCGGCCGGGTGAGGGGCGGCGGCCGCGCGACGGGCGGTCAGTCGCGGCCGCGCAGCCGGTCGAGCTGGCGGCGGTCGCGCTTCGTCGGCCGACCCGTGCCTCGGTCGCGCACCCCGGCGAGCGCGGTGTGCTCCCGGGGCGGCGGTGCGGGGGACCGGTCGAGATAGCACCCGACGGCCACGGCGGCACCGACGCGCTTGACGACGGTGCGCTGCACGATCACGACGCGTTCGCGCGCGCCGCCGCGCACGTGCACCTCGTCGCCCGGAACGACGATCGTCGCGGGCTTGGCGCGCTCCCCGTTGACCCGCACGTGACCGGCGCGGCATGCAGCACCGGCCGCCGACCTCGTCGGGAACAGCCGCACCGCCCAGCACCACGCGTCCACGCGTGCCCGTACCGCCTCTGCCACCGGTCCACCCTGACACACGGCGCCGACGAGCCCGCGCAACAGGTCGCCGGACGTTCACGCGGTCCCTCCGGGACGCCGATTGACCGGAGGGACCGCGTGGTCGTGCCGCCGGCGCGCGGCCGGCTGGTTCAGGCTGCCGGGCTCAGGCGCGACGCGTGATCTTCACGGTCCACGCGTCGGGGCCGTCGACGAGCACCTCGGTGTCGATCGGGGCCCGCTCGGCGAGCTGTGCGAGCAGCGGGCGGGGCAGGTGCGGCGCGACGAGCACGAGGGACGCACCGGGTGCGATCGCCTCGAACGCGCCGAAGACGGTCGCGTGCCGGATCGCGTGCGGGATGGCGCGGACGTCGAGGACCGGGTCGGACTCGTCGTGCCCGCCGCAGCCGCACGAGTGCCCGGCGGGCTCGGACGCGGGCGCGCTGCCCAGGATGTCGACGTGCTGCGTGGTCATTGAGCTACCTCCGTGGCGAGAACGGTCAGGTGGAGCATGCGCCGGATCCCCGGGTTTTGCCACGGGTTCGACCGTGAAAAAGCCTGCCGTCCGACGCGGGTCGGCGCCTGGGACTCTCGTCCCGGGTGCGCCGCGGTCCGGTGTGCTGCAGGTCACTGCGGCGGGGTCGAGGGTCCCGGTGGGTCGGCGGGTGTGCGGGCGAGCTCGAGAACGCAGTGGTCGTGCCCGACGAACGGGCGCAGCCGCTCCGCGACGATCGGGCCGCCCGCGGTCTCGAGCACCCCGACCGCGAGGCCGAGGTGCACGCTGCACACCACGTCGGGGCGTTCGCGCGCCAGGTCGAGGAACGGGCACCGCCACAGGTCGACGCGCAGCGCGTCGTCGTCGCGCTCGGGGTCGAAGCCGAGCCGGTCGAGGTGCCCCTCGAGCGCGTCGAGCTGACGCCCCTCGACGGCCTGCTCGCTCAGCCCGTCGCGCGTGCCGGGCACGTTCGGCTCGAGCGACCCGCCGGGACCGGTGAGCGCCCGACCTGCCGAGCGTGCGGCGTCGCGCGTCGAGCCGACGTCGCGGCCGAAGCCGCCGATGAGCGCCTTGGTGAGCGCGACGTGCGCGATCGCGTCCTCGAGCCGGCCGCGTGCGGCCGGGTCCCGGCGGGCGTCCTGCGGGGACGTCGCGCGGTACAGCATGCGCGGGCGTCCGCGGACCGTGCGGGTCTCGGGCTCGCGCACCGCGTAGCCGTCGTGCACGAGCCGCGCGAGGTGCTCGCGCGTCGTGTTCTCGTGCAGCCCGGTCGCGCGTGCGAGGTCGCCGACGGTGTGCGTGCCACCACGCTGCAGGAGGTGCAGCAGGTCGACACGGCTCGCCGCGGCGAGCGTGCGCTCGGCGTGGCTCAGTCGGGACGAGGACATGGCAGCCAGTATCGACGCACACGGACCGGGCCGCGTGCGGGACCTCGGTCCCGTGCGACGCGCCGGGCGGGTTAATTACGGTCAGGTCGTGGAAATCCCTGCGCGCCGCTCCGGTCCGGGTCGGCGGGTCCTGCTCCTGCTGCCCGCCGGCGTCGCGATGCTCGCGGGTCTCGATGCCGCGCTCCTGCTCCTGGGCCTGCCCGCCCCGGTCCGCGTCGACCGGCTCCCCGACGTGCACGGACCGCTCATGGTCCTCGGTTTCGTGGGCACGCTCGTCGCGCTCGAGCGTGCGGTCGCTCTCGCGCCCGGGACGGCGGGCGAGCGCCGACGACCGTGGGCCTGGTTCGCACCCGGCGGGCTGGGGCTCGGCGGGCTGCTGCTCGTGACGCCCGCACCGCTCGAGGCCGGGCAGGTCTGCCAGACGGTCGGCGCCGCCGTGCTCGTCGCGCTCTACGTGGCCGCGTGGGGCCGCAGGGCGGACCCGGCGATCGCCGTGCAGGGGCTCGGTGCCGTGTGCGCGCTCGGGGCCGCGGTCCTGTGGTGGGCGGGCGTGCCCGTGCCGTCGCTGGTCGCGTGGCTCGTCGGGTTCCTCGTGCTCACGATCGCGGGCGAGCGGCTCGAGCTCATGCGCATCGCGCCCGTCCCCGCCGCGGCGGAGCACGGGTTCGTCGGCGCGTCCCTCGGCGTCGTGACGGGTGCCGCGTTCGCGCTCGTGTGGCCGCAGGTCGGCACCGCGGTGCTCGGCGCGTCGCTCGTCGCGCTCGTCGTGGTGCTCGGCCGGTTCGACGTCGCACGGCGGACCGTGCGCGGCCACGGCCTGCCGCGGTTCATGGCGGTCGCGATGCTCACGTCCTTTGCGTGGCTCGCGGTCGCGGGCGCGATCTGGCTCGTCGGCGGGCCCACGGTCGGCGGTCCGTCCTACGACGCCGTGCTGCACGCCGTCTTCCTCGGCTTCGTCATGTCGATGGTCATGGCGCACGCCCCGGTGATCTTCCCCGCGGTGCTGCGCCGTCCCCTGCCGTACCGGCCGGTCATGTACGTGCCGCTCGCGCTGCTGCACGTCACGCTCGCGCTGCGGCTGCTCGTCGGCGACGCGCGCGACCTCGCGTGGGCCGTCCAGGCGGGTGGGGTCGGCAACATCGTGGCGGTGCTCGCATTCGTCGTGGTCGCGGTGACGAGCGTCGTGCTGGGTGCGCCCCGCACGGCACCCCGGGCTCGTCGCGCTCCCCGCGACGCGTCCGTGCCCGGACCGGCCGAGGGCGCGGCGCCGGGTGCCGGTGAGCGCCGCGTCGTCGGGCTGGGGGTCGGCGCATGAGCCGCGCGTCCTGGCACCTGCGCGCCAACGGGCTCGTGCTCGCGTGGCTCGCGGCGGCCGCCGTGCTGACCGCGGCGCACCGGCAGGTCCCCGCCGCGCAGTGGCTCATGGTCCACCTGCTGCTGCTCGGCGCGGTGACCACCGCGATCCTGCTGTGGAGCCAGCACTTCGCCGACACGCTGCTGCGCCGTCCCGCACCGGGCGGCCAGCGCGGGCTCGCGCTTCGTCTCGGTGCGCACACGGTCGGGGCGCTGCTCGTCGTCGCGGGGCTCGCGCTCCCGGCGTTCGTGCTCGTCGTGCCCGGCGGCGTGCTCGTCGCGGGCGCCGGGCTCACGCAGGGCGTCGTGATCGCGCGGCAGATGCGCGGCGGCCTGCCCACGCGCTTCCGCCCGCTCGCGCGCTGGTACGTCGCCGCGGGGCTCCTGCTTCCCGCGGGGGTCGCGTGCGGCGTCGTGCTCGCGCGCGGCACGCTGTCCGACGACCTGCACGGCCGCCTGTACGTCGCGCACGTCGTCCTCACGCTCGTCGGCTGGGTCGCCACGACCGTCCTCGGCACGCTCATGGTCCTGTGGCCCACGGTGCAGCACGCCCGCATCGAACCGTCCGACGAGCGTGCGGGAGCGCGTGCGCTGCCGACCGTGCTCGCTGGCATCGCGGTGGTCCTCGCGGCCGTCGGGACCGGGTGGCGCTGGCTCGTGCCCGTCGGGTGCGTCGTCGTCACCGTCGGCGTCGGGCTCGTCGCGCGCGTCATGCTGCGGCAGCGGCGTTCGGCCGCGGCAGTCGTCGCGGCGAACGCGACGCGCGACCTGCCGGGCCGTACCGCGCCCGTGTACGTGCCGCCGACGTTCGCGCCCGCGTCGCTCGCCGCGTCCGTCGCGTGGCTCGCGGGGTCGCTGCTCGCGTTCGGGTCGGTCGTCGTGTTCGCTCCCGGGTGGGACGTCGCGGTGGACCGCGTGCGCGGCCTGCTCGCGCCGTTCGCGGTCGGCTTCGCGGCGCAGGTGCTGGTCGCCGCGCTGTCGCACCTGCTGCCCGTCGTGCTCGGCGGCGGGCCCGCGGTGTCGCGCCGTACGGTCGCCGAGCTCGACCGCGGGGCCGTCGTGCGCGTCGTGCTCGTCAACGGTGGGCTGCTGCTGTTCTGCGCGCCCGTGCCGAGCGCCGTGCGCGTCGTGATGTCGCTCGTCGTGCTCGGTGCGCTCGTCGCGTTCCTCGTGCTCGCGGTGCGCGCGCTGGGGATCGCACGCCGTGCCCGGCGCGACGGCGGCCCGCTCCCGGCACCCGCGACCGGCGCCTCGTCCGCCGCACCGGTGCCCGTACGTGCGGCCCACCGGTCCGGGGCCGCCGCGGTGGGGGTCGGTGCGCTCGCGCTCGCGCTCGTCGTCGGCGTCGCGGTCGACCCGCCCGCCGCGGGCATCGCGAGCGCCGCGGGCTCGGGGCCGGTCGTCGCGACGGGACGCACGACGACCGTGCAGGTCGAGGCGCGCGACATGCGGTTCGTGCCCGCCCGGATCGAGGTGCCCGCGGGTGACCGGCTCGTCATCGAGGTGACGAACGTCGACGACGACGTGCACGACCTCGTCGTCGCGAACGGTGCGACGAGCGGACGGCTCGCGCCGGGCGAGAGCGCCTCCGTCGACGTGGGCGTCGTCGGGTCGGACCTCGGCGCGTGGTGCTCGGTCGCCGGGCACCGGCTCATGGGCATGGTGCTCGCGATCGTCGTGACGGGCGAGGCGCCGGTCGCCGACGGCCCGACGAGCACACCGACCGGTGACCCGGCGGACCCTCCGGCCGACGAGACCGACGACCACGGCTCGATGCCCGGTCACGGTTCGATGCCCGGCCACGGCACGGGCGGGTCGACGGGGTCGTCGGACGCGACCTCCGCCGCGGACCTGCTCGACCTCATGGCGACCCCGGCCCCGGGCTTCACCGCACGCGACGCCGCGCTCGCGGACCTCGGCCCCGACACCGGACCCGTCACGCGCCATGTGACGCTCACGGTCCAGGAGGTCGTGCGCGAGGTCGCGCCCGGCGTCACGCAACGGTTGTGGACGTTCGGCGGCACCGCACCCGGACCCGTGCTGCACGGCAGGGTGGGTGACAGGTTCGTCGTGACGCTCGTCAACGACGGCTCGATCGGCCACTCGATCGACTTCCACGCGGGCGCCCTCGCGCCCGACGACGTCATGCGCACGATCCAGCCCGGCGAGTCCCTGACGTACGCGTTCACGGCGACGCGCTCGGGCATGTGGATGTACCACTGCTCGACCATGCCGATGTCGGTGCACATCGCGAACGGCATGTTCGGTGCCGTCGTCATCGAGCCCGACGGGCTGGCCCCCGTCGACGCGCAGTACGCGCTCGTGCAGTCCGAGCTCTACCTCGGCGCGCAGGGCGGCGAGGTCGACGCCGCGAAGGTCGCGACCCAGCAGCCCGACCTGGTGGTGTTCAACGGCTACGCGAACCAGTACCGCGACCGTCCGCTCGCGGCGCGCGCGGGGGACACCGTGCGGTTCTGGGTGCTCGACGCCGGACCGAACCGGCCGAGCGCGTTCCACGTCGTCGGCGGCCAGTTCGACACCGTCTTCCGCGAGGGCGACTACACGCTGCACGACGGCGGCTCGACCGGCACCGGCGGGGCTCAGGTGCTCGCGCTGCAGCCCGCCGAGGGCGGGTTCGTCGAGCTGACGTTCCCCGAGGCGGGGACGTACTCGTTCGTCTCGCACGTCATGTCGGATGCCGAGAAGGGGGCCGCAGGCCGGGTGCTGGTCACACCCTGAGGTGCGCTCCTGCCGCACGCAGGACGCACCGGCGGGGGTGGGGGTCGGACGCGCTGGAGGCGTCCGCCCCCACCTCACGCGAGCACCGCGCGACGGGCGTGCGCCTCACCGGTTCCGGAAGTACGTGAACAGGTGGTCCTCGCGCACGAGCGCGGTCGCCGCCTGCACGGCGAGCAGTGCACCGAGCGCCGCCGCGAGCCCGGTGCGCGCGGCGAGCACGTACGCCGTGGCCTCGTCGGGCCGGCCGTGGCACGCCGGGACGACGAGTGCGGCGGTGACGAGGACGGGTGGCACGGTCCACGCGAGCGACTCGAGGAACAGCTGGACGTGCTGGTCGCGCCGGCGGACGCCCGCGTGCTGCGCGGAGGCGAGCTCGAGCCGTCGCGCCCGCACCGAGATCGCGCCGAGCACGGCTCCGACGACGAGCGCGACGAGCCCCGCGTGCCGGGTGAGGCGGGCGTCGAACAGCGTGGCTCCGTCGAACGTCGTCCCGAGGGTGGTGTTGACGCGCCCCAGCTCGGCCGACACGTCCGGGCTCGTCGTCCGGTCCACCGCGAGCTGTGCGAGCGACCACGTGTCGTCGGTCAGCGGCCAGGCGTCGACCCAGCACTCGTCGAACGCCGTCGTCGCGGGCGTCGGGACGAGGACGGCGTGGGCGAAGCCGCGGCGTCGTCCGTCGTCGGGCCAGGCGTACGTGGCCCGGACGTGCGCCGGTCCGGAGGTGGTCGCGAGCTCGTCGCCCGCGACGCGGCCGAGCGTCCGCGCGGCCTCGTCGGGGAGCAGGACGCCCGCGCCGCGCTCGCCGCGCGCGTGGAGCACGTCCGCGAGGCCGGGGGTCACGTCGTACGCCGCGAGGGGTGCCCCGGGCAGCGCGATCGCGACGACCGCGACGTCGACGGCGCGCAGCGCACCCGACGCCCGCACGCCCGGCACCTCGGCGAGCGCGTCGCACGCCGCACCGTCGACGGCTCCGGGCGCCGTCACCGTCACGGTCGCCGCGCCGGCCGCCTGGAACGCGCGGGCCCGGTCCCCGAGGTCGCGCACCGCCGCGAGGTCCGCCCCGACGAGCAGGACGACGAGCGCGAGCAGCGCCAGGCCGTAGCGCACGGCGTGCGTCGTCCCGCTCGTGACGTCCCGCCACGCCTCGTCCACGACCCAGCGCGGGGTCATCGGTGCTCCGCGAGGTCGATCACGTCCGTGCACGCGTCCCGCACGGCGGCGTCGTGGGTCGCGACCACGACGATCGCGCCGCTGCCGGCGAGCGCCGCCAGGGACTGCGTCACGTCGTGCGCCGCGGCGCGGTCGAGCTGCGCGGTCGGCTCGTCGACGAGGAACAGGTCGGGCGCGGACGCGAGGCCCCGCGCGAGCATGAGGCGCTGCGCCTCGCCGCCCGAGAGCTGTGCGAACGGGCGGTCGGCGGCGTCGCCGAGACCGAAGCGCTCGAGCAGACGACGCGCGTCCGCCTGGGCGTGTGCGCGGTCCGCACCGCGCGCCAGCAGCGGGAGCGCGACGTGGTCGACCGCGGTGCGGCGGGCGACCCCGTGCGGGTTCTGGAACACCCACCCGATCCGGTTCACCCCGTCACGCCGCACCTCACCGTCGGTGGGCTTGAGCCAGCCCGCGAGCAGCGACAGCAGCGTGGACTTGCCCGATCCGGACGGTCCGACGAGCGCGTACACGTGCGCCGGTGCCAAGGTCGCGCTCAGCGCGGTGAACAGGGTCGGTCGGCCGTCGAACGCGTGCCCGACGGCGTCGAGAACGACCCGCATCACGAGCAGGCCGCGCGTCCGGGCGCCGTGCGCACCCGCCCGGGCGCGTCGCCGTCGACCCGAACGAACGTCTGGCCGAGCTGCGACCCGACGACCGTCACCGCGTGGGCGACGCCGTGCTCGTCGAGCACGCACGCACCCGCGGGCCCGGTGACGACGGCGGACGGCGGCACGACCGCGGTGCTCACCGGGTCGACCAGCCGCCACTGCGCCGTGAGCTGGATCCCGGTCTGCTCGACGACCGCGGCGCGGTACGTCGGCGTCGCGGCGAGCGCGGCGAGGGCGTCGGGATCCGTGACGGCCCCGTCGTCCAGCGGGAGCGTCACGTCGTCGACGACGAGCGTGCGATCGCCCGGGAGGGCGTCGGCGGCCGGTGCCGGGACGCGAGCCGCGACGAGCCGGGGCGGGAGCGTCGCGAGCGTCTGACCCTCGCCGACGAGCGCCCCGACGGGCGCGTCGCACGTGTCGACCGTGGCCTCGTCGTCCGGCAGCCACAGCACTGCGGTGTGGTCGACACGGTCGTCGTGCACCGTCGGTGCGGCGAGCTCGCGCAACGCCGCGAGCATCGCCGCGTCGACGACCCCCGTGCGCGGCGACACGTCGAGAGCGGCCTGCAGCGCGTCGACGTCGGCTCCGCGGTCGCCCGGCGTCAGGTCGCGCCACAGCGGGTTCGCGGTCGCGAGCGCCAGGAGCGGCACACCGTCGACCGAGAACGGCGTCTGTCCCGAGCGCACCCGTGCGCCCGGGACGCACGACGACGCCGTCACCCGCCCGCCGCGCGTCGTCACGAGCGGCTGCGCGGCAGTCACGTCGAGCGAGACCGGGACGGTGCGCGCGTCGTCGAGGCCGCGTTCGACGACGGGAGCGAGCGGGTCGGTGACGGTCCCCGCGACGTCGTCGGGCGGCGGCACGCGCACCAGCAGCGCCCCCGCGGCCAGACCGAGCGCGAGGACGCTCACAGCGCCGAGCGCGAGACCGGTCGCGTGCCGGTGCGGTCGCGGCGGCTTCACTGCCCGCCCGGTCCGTCGGTGGCGGTCGGAGCGCCCCCGGTGCCCGTCACCAGACCCAGCGGATCCTTGGCGCAGCGCTCGGAGCGTTCGTCGAGGGGGTTCCAGGAGACTGCGCCGCTGTCCAGCGCGGCCCGGTAGTCCTGCGCCGTGAACGACGCGTCGACGAGCCCGGACGACACCATGCACGCCGCGATGATCGTGGCGTCGTCGTCGTTGCCCGGGTTGCGCTCGATCTGGTGGTAGAGCGCGGAGACGCCGCCGTCGGCGAGCGCGCAGCGGCCCATGACGTCCACCGGGTCCTCGTCGCCCTCGAGCACCTGCACCGTCTCGAACCCGTACGCGTCGTACGTGACGGTCGCGTGCGCGTCTCGGTAGCACTGCGCGATCAGCGCGTCGCCCTCCTGCAGCTCGCTGTCGCTGATCTGCGAGTCGGCGAAGGCCCGGTGCGCGAACTCGCTGTCCGTGATCTGCGTGTACCGCGCGAAGTCAGCGGCCCACGGACCGCTGAACCCCGACGCGTCCGCTTCTCCGGAAGCATGCGAACAGGCACTCGCAATACACGCCACGAGAAGCGCGATCGCTGCACTGAATGTCCACCGATCCCGCGTCGCACCAACATCGGTGCGACGCGGGACGTTGGAAGGCATGATCGGCAAGTGTCAGCCTCGCACCATCGTCGGGTATGCATAGCAGACATAGCCCAGGTTCTGTGAATACTTGCCCGGGCCGACCCAGTTGCCGACACGCGTCGCGGTCGATGCCGATGCCGATGACTTGTAGGCATAGGCGCCGAGCGCGCAGTCGACGTTCTTGACGCTGAGGCTCGTGAGGTTGGAGTAGTAGCACGCAGTTGCGGCCTGCGCCGACGGCGCATTGATCGCGATGTTGACGGCGCCGACCGCGCTGAGAGCGAGAGCGATTGCGGCCCCTCGCGTGAACGCGCGCGGAATTGTGTCGGTGATGCCCATCTGGCTGCCCTCCATGTTGGTTACACGGGGCTCCATCGTCATCGCAGGCACGGCATGGAACGAGCCCCCTAATTCGGCCGTGCGCCAGCGACGCTAGCGCTGAGCGTCCCTTCTGCGCCACCATTGTCCAGATAGTGGATTTCTGGACGGTCGTCCGGAATGGTCGATCGGGACTTTGGTCCTGACCGATTCGGTGCTCGATGATTGAGGGGATCAGGCGCGCAGCGCCAGATAGGCCGTGATGAGCGCGCGGGTCGACGGGTCCTGGGCCTCGAGAGCTGTGGTGTCGCCCTCGACGGCTGGGGCGATCTCGGTCGCGAGCTTCTTGCCGAGCTCGACGCCCCACTGGTCGAACGAGTCGATGCCCCACACGACGCCCTGCACGAACGTGATGTGCTCGTACAGCGCGATGAGCTGGCCGAGGACGGACGGCGTCAGCGCCGGCGCGAGGATCGAGGTCGTCGGACGGTTCCCCGAGAACACGCGCGCCGGGACGATCTCCTCGGGCGTGCCTTCCGCGCGCACCTCGTCGGCGGTCTTGCCGAAGGCGAGCGCCTTGGTCTGCGCGAAGAAGTTCGCGAGGAACAGGCCGTGGACGTCGGTCTCGCCGTCCTTGAGGGGGTGCGCGGGGTTGGCGACGGCGATGAAGTCGGCCGGGATCAGGCGCGTGCCCTGGTGGATGAGCTGGTAGAACGCGTGCTGGCCGTTGGTCCCGGGCTCACCCCAGAACACCTCGCCGGTCTGCGTCGTGACGGGCGTGCCGTCCCAGCGCACGGACTTGCCGTTCGACTCCATCGTGAGCTGCTGCAGGTAGGCGGGGAACCGGTGCAGGTACTGCGCGTACGGGAGCACGGCGTGCGTGTGCGCGCCGAGGAAGTTGACGTACCAGACGTTGAGCAGACCCATGAGCACGGGCACGTTGCGCTCGAACGGGGTCGTCGCGACGTGCTCGTCGACCGCGTGGAAGCCCGCGAGCAGCTCCCGGAACGCGTCCGGCCCGATCGCGATGGCGATCGACGTGCCGATCGCGGAGTCGACCGAGTACCGGCCGCCGACCCAGTCCCAGAACCCGAACGCGTTCGCGGGGTCGATGCCGAATGCCGCGACCTTGTCGAGCGCGGTGGACACCGCGACGAAGTGCTTCGCGACCGCGGCGGTGCGCGCGTCGTCGTCGTCCGCGATCGCCCCCGCGGCGACGAGCCGCTCCCAGAGCCACGCGCGCGCCAGGCGTGCGTTGGTGAGGGTCTCGAGCGTGCCGAACGTCTTGGACGCGACGATGAACAGCGTCGTCGTGGGGTCCAGGTCCTTGACCTTCTCGGCGAGGTCGGTCGGGTCGATGTTCGAGACGAACCGGACCTCGAGACCCTCGGCGACGTACGGCTGCAGCGCCTCGTAGACCATGACGGGCCCGAGGTCGGAGCCGCCGATCCCGATGTTGACGACCGTGCGCACGCGCGCGCCGGTCACGCCGGTCCACGCGCCCGAGCGGACCTGGTCGGCGAACGCCGCGACCTTCTCGAGCTCGGCCTGCACGTCGGCGTCGACGTCCTGCCCGTCGACGACGAGCGCCGGCGTGGCACCGGCGGGGCGGCGCAGCGCGGTGTGCAGCACGGCGCGGTCCTCGGTCACGTTGATGTGCTCGCCGCGCAGCATCGCCTGCAGGCGCTCGGCGACGCGCGTCTCCTGCGCGAGGCGCACGAGCAGCGCGAGCGTCTCGTCGGTCACGAGGTTCTTCGACAGGTCGACGTGCAGGTCCGCGAGGGGGAGCGTGAGCCGCTGCGCACGCTCGGGGTCCGCGGCGAACCAGCCGCGCAGGTCCGGTGTCAGCGTCGACTCGTGCGTCGACAGCTCCTGCCACGCGGTCGTCGTGGTGGCGTCGACCGGTGCGCTCAGGGGGGCAGGCGTGGGGGTGGTCACGAGGGTTCCTCCGGCTGGTTTCGGACGCGGCGACGGCGGCCGACCCGGCCGGTGCCCGCAGACCCTCCCAACCTAGTGCGCGCCGCCGGGTGCCCGCACGGGACGTCCGTTCGGCTCGCCTAGGGTGGTCGGGTGGTACGACGAGCGTCCGACGGCACCCGACCTGACACCCGCGCTGACCGGTCCGTCGCCCGGTCCGCTGCCCGAGCCGAGGCCCGGTCCGAGGCCCGGAGCGAGGCCCCGAGCGAGGCCCGGACCGGGGTGCTCGTCGGCGTCGTCGCGGCGCTCACGCTCGTCGTCGCGTTCGCGGTCGCACAGCTCACGGACGTGCGGGCCGCCGGGGGAGCGGTGCTCGTGCTCGGTGGGGGCTGGTGCGCGTGGCGGGCGTGGCGTCCGGCCGGGCCGTGGCGCGTCGCGGTGCTCGTCGGGCTCGCGGTCGGGTGCTTCGTGGCGGCGCACGTGCTGGCCCGTGGCGTGCTCGGGCCGTGGGCTGCGGTGGTCGTCGTGTCCGCGGTCCTGGGTGTCGTGACGTGGTGGCTCGTGTCCCGCGCGGGTACGTCTCACGGTCGCTGACGCGCACGTCACCGGTTGGTCACGATGTGATCACGGTCACCGGACCGGCTTGACTTTCGATTAATAAGGACTGTCTACTAACAAACGTGAGAGCGACGACGCCGAACCAGGGAGCGCGGGCAGGCCGCGCCCTGCGGCCCACAGCGAAGGTGCTGCCGGGGCACGCCCGGGTGCACAACCGCTCGCTCGTCCTCGCGCACCTGTTCCACACCGGACCGTCGTCGCGCGCCGACATCGCGCGCAGCACCGGGCTGACCCGCGTCACGGTCTCCACGCTCGTGGGGGACCTGATCGACGAGGGGCTGGTCGAGGAGCTCGGGGTGCGCGCCGAGGGCAAGGTCGGCAAGCCCGCCACGCTCGTCGGGATGCGGACGCAGGACTTCCAGGTCGTCGCGGTCGACCTCGCCGACGACGCCACGATCCACGGCGCCGTCCTCACGCTCACGGGTGACGTCGTCACGCGGCACGACGCGCCGCTCGAGGGCCGCTCGGGTGAGGCTGCCGTGGTCGCGCTCGAGAACCTGTGCCGCGACCTGCTCGTGGCCGCCGACCGTCCGGTCATCGGGATCGGCATCGCGTCGCCGGGCGTCATCACGACCGACGGCCACGTCGTGCAGGCCCCCAACCGCGGCTGGTACGACCTGCCGCTCGCGGCGCGCCTGTCGCAGACGCTCGGCGTTCCCGTGCACGTCGCGAACGACGCCAACACGCGCGCGCTCGGCGAGTTCACCTACGGCACGGCGTCGGGCTCGGGCTCGATGGTGCTCACGGTGGGACAGGGCGTCGGTGCGGGCCTCGTCGTCGACGGTGCGCTCGTGCTCGGCCGGAACAACGCGGCCGGTGAGCTCGGCCACGTGACCGTGGTCGACGCGAGCACGCCCGGCGAGACCCCGGCAGCGTGCGCGTGCGGACGCGCCGGCTGCCTCGAGACCGTGCTGAGCGTGCCGGCGCTGCGCCGCCGCGTCGCCGGTCTCACCCCCGAGGACTCCGACGCCGCGCTGGCGTCGGCGGGACGGATGCTGGGCATCGCCCTCGCACCCGTCGTCAGTGCGCTCGACCTCGCGGAGGTCCTGCTCTCCGGCCCCCCGGAGCTGCTGGACGGTCCGCTGCGCGAGGCGGCGCTCACCGCTGTCCGGACCCGGACCATGCCCGTCATCGGGCGAGGGCTGTCGGTGCGGATGGGCTCGCTCGACGAGGACGGTGCGCTGGCCGGTGCGGCAGTGCTCGTCCTGTCGGGGCAGCTCGGGGTCACGTGACGACCCCGAGCCGCCCCTCTGGCAAGTCAAGGCACCACCCGGCGACCGCCGCCCCGGCGTTCGCCTCGCACACGGGAGGAACCCCAACGTGAAGATGCTACGGTTCGCGGCCCTCGGCGTGGCGGCGACGCTCGCGCTGACCGCGTGCAGCTCGGGCGACGACGCCCCGGCTGACGACGCGACGACCCCGTCCGACACGAAGACGACCGACGCGGCCGACGCCCCGGAGGCCGCCGAGATCACCCTCTGGCTCGCCGGCGGTGACACCAACGACGACCTGCGCACGTACCTCAAGGACACGTTCGCCGCCGAGAACCCCGGCTCGACGCTGAACATCGAGGAGGTCGCCTGGGGTGACCTGGTCACCAAGCTGACGACGTCGCTGCCCGACGCCGCCAACACCCCCGACGTCGTCGAGATCGGCAACACGCAGTCGCCGACGTTCACGACCGTCGGCGCGTTCCGCGACATCACGCCGCTGTACGACGAGCTGGGCGGGGCGAAGCTGCTCCAGTCCTTCGTCGACGTCGGCGCGGTCGACGGCAAGAACTACGCGCTGCCGTACTACTTCGGCTCGCGCTACATGTTCTACCGTGCGGACCTCTGGAAGGACGCGGGCGTCGAGGTCCCGACGACGCTCGGCGAGTTCACCGAGGCGGCCAAGGCCCTCACGACCGACAAGCTCTCGGGCTTCGCGATGGGCGGCCAGGACTGGCGCAACGGCATCTCGTGGGTGTTCGCCAACGGTGGCGAGCTCGCGACGGTCGACGGCACGACCTGGACCTCGACGCTCTCGGACCCCAACACGATCAAGGGCCTCGAGCAGTGGCAGGAGATCTACGAGGGCGCGTCGCTGCTGCCCTCGACCGAGCGTGACGTCGCGTACTGGGACTTCCTGAACGACGGCGCGAAGGGTGAGCCCGCGGCGGCCGCGACGATCATGGCGCCGGGCTGGGCGCGCTGGTCGATCGGTGACATCGTCCAGAACGACAAGGGCGAGGACGTCCGCGACGGCATGGCCGACGCGTCGAAGTACGACATCTTCGCCCTGCCGGGTGTCGACGGCGGCATCGCGCCCGTGTTCGCCGGTGGCTCGAACATCGCCATCTCGGCGAAGTCGCAGCACCCGGAGCTCGCGGAGAACCTCCTGCGGATCGTGTTCTCGGAGGAGTACCAGAAGCTGCTCGGCGGTGCGGGCCTCGGCCCGGCCAACTCCGACTACGTGACCGCGCTCGGCACGGACAAGTTCGCGCAGACGATGATCGCGACGGCGCAGGCCTCGAAGCTCACCCCGGCCGCGCCGGGCTGGGCCGCGATCGAGGGTGCGTTCGTGTACGAGGAGCTGTTCCAGAAGATCGCCGACGGCGGTGACGTCACCGCTCTGGCGAAGGAGTACGACGCCAAGCTGACGCCGATGCTCAACGGTGGTGCCGCGGGCTGACGCCCGCTCCCGGGTGGACCGGGGCCGACGGTCCCGGTCCACCCGAGCTCAGAACCCGTCGTCCGCGGGGGCTCGACCCCCCTGCGCCCCCGCGGACGGCGCCCCCCGGGCCGGCTCTCGGCACCGACGCCGCGGTCCGCGGCCCCCAGGAGATCACCCATGTCCCACGACGCTGCCCTCGGCGTGCCCGCGAACGACGCGGTCGCTGCCCCCGGCGGTCCGACGAGCGAGCGACCGGCCCCGCGCCGACGTCGCACCCCGGCCGCCCCCTACGTCTTGCTGGTCCCCGCCGTCCTCGCGCTCCTCGCCGGCCTGGCCTACCCCGTGGGTCGCCAGATCGTCATGTCCGTCCAGAAGTTCGGGCTCGAGCAGCAGTTCGGCCAGCCGCCCGAGTTCGTCGGGTTCGCCAACTTCGCTCGGGTGTTCACCGACGACGCGCTGTGGGCCGTCGTCATCCGGTCCGTCGTGTTCTGCCTCGTGAACGCCGGCCTCACGGTCGTCATCGGGTTCGCGTTCGCGCTGCTCATGCGCGCGGTGCACAGCTCGGTCCGGATCGTGCTGCAGGTGAGCCTGCTCCTCGCGTGGGCGATGCCCATGGTCGCCGGGGTCACGGTCTTCAAGTGGCTGTTCGACTACCGCACGGGCGTCGTGAACTGGCTCCTGGTGAAGATCGGCTTCACCGGCATGGAGGGCTACTCGTGGCTCTCGAAGCCCTTCACGTTCTTCCTCGTCGCGACGCTCGTCATCGTGTGGATGTCCGTGCCGTTCGTCGCGCTGTCGATCTACGCGGGTCTCACCGCCGTGCCCGACGAGGTGCTCGAGGCCGCGCGCATCGACGGTGCGACCGGCACGCAGCAGCTGCGGCACATCCTGTTCCCGATGGTCCGGCCGGTCCTGTCGATCGTGCTGCTCCTGCAGATCATCTGGGACCTGCGGGTGTTCGCCCAGATCCGGCTCCTGCAGGACGCGGGTGCGCCCGTGTCGGACACCAACCTCCTCGGCAACTTCATCTACGAGCTCGGGATGAGCCGTCAGGACTTCGGCGGCGCCGCTGCCGTCTCGATCTTCGTGCTCCTGCTCACCGTGCTCCTGAGCTGGCCGTACGTCCGCAGCCTCATGAAGGAGGACGCATGAGCGCCGTCGCCGCGACCCGGTCCACCGGGTCGTCCCGCCCCGCCACGGCCGCGGGTTCCGTCCGTCGGCAGCACGCGCCGGGCGCGGGCCGCCGCCGCACCCGCAAGGTGCTGCTCGGGACCGTGGGCGTCCTCGCCGCGCTCGTGTGGGCGTTCCCCGTCTACTGGATGGTCCTGTCGGCGTTCACGCCGGCCGCCTACCTGAGGTCGACGACGCCCGAGTTCCTCCCGCTGCACGCGACCGCGGCGAACTTCCGCGGCGTGCTCGAGGGCGGCTCGTTCACGAGCGCGCTCAAGATGAGCCTCACGATCACCCTGCTCACGGTCGTGCTCGTCCTCGCGTTCGCGTTCCTCGGCGCGCTCGCCATCAGCCGGTGGCGGTTCCGCGGCCGGACGTCGTTCGTGCTCGCGGTGCTGTTCATCCAGATGCTCCCCGCGGAGGGCCTGTTCATCGCGCAGTACAAGATGCTCTCGAGCGTCCACCTGCTCGACTCGGTCATCGGGGTCACGGTGCTCTACACCGCGGCGGTCATCCCGTTCACGATCTGGATGCTGCGCGGCTTCGTCGCGGGCGTCCCGGCCGAGCTCGAGGAGGCCGCGATGGTCGACGGGCTCTCGCGCACGCAGGCGTTCCTGCGGATCACGTTCCCGCTGCTCGCTCCGGGGCTCGTCGCGTCGGGCGTGTACGCGTTCCTGCAGGCGTGGAACGAGTTCACGGTCGCGCTCGTCGCGCTGCCGTCGCAGTCGAGCCAGACGCTGCCGCTGTGGCTGCGCAACTTCCTGTCGGCGTCCGCGAACCGCGGTGTCGACTGGGGACAGGTCATGGCGGCATCGACGCTCATCGCGATCCCCGTGATCATCTTCTTCCTGTTCGTGCAGGGCCGGATGACCTCGGGCCTCGTGTCCGGTGCGGTCAAGGGCTGACGCGATGGACGAGCTCAGGACGACAGGTCCGCAGACGGGACCGCCCGCGTCGCCGGGCCGCACGGTCGCCGTCACGGTCGGCGTGGACGTCGGCGGCACGACGATCGCGACGGTCGTGCTCGATGAGCACGGCGCGGTCGTCGCGCACGCCGAGTCCGCGACACCGACGGGTGCGACCGCGCTCGCGACCGCGGTCGCGGACGCCGTCCAGGACGTCGTGGCACGCGCCGGCCTCACCGCCGCCGACGTGCTCGGGGTGGGCGTCGGCGTGCCCGGCGTCGTCGACCCCGAGGCCGGGACGGTCACCCATGCGGTCAACCTCGGCATCGAGGGTTCGGCACCGCTCGCGGTGCTCGTCGCCGACGAGCTCGTGCGCACCGGGCTCGGTCGGGTGCGGGTCCGGGTCGAGAACGACCTCAACGCCGCGGTGCTGGGCGCGGCGCACGAGCTGGGGTCGCGCGCTGACGCACCGGCGGACGACCTCGCGTTCGTCGCGCTCGGCACGGGCCTGGCGGCGGGGCTCATGCTCGACGGTCGCCTGCGCCGCGGACCGCACCGCGCTGCGGGGGAGATCGGCCACCTGCGCTACGTGCCCGACGGCCTGCCGTGCAAGTGCGGTCAGAGCGGCTGCCTCGAGCGGTACGCGTCGGGTTCGGCGCTGGACGCCGCGTGGGGAGCCTCGCGTACGGGTCGGCCTGCACCCGTCGAGGTGTTCGAGGCGGCGGACGCGGGCGACGAGCGCGCGGTCGTCGTGCGCGACGAGTTCGTCGCGGCGGTCGCTGCGGCCGTGCGCATCCTCGTGCTGACGTGCGACCTCGGCCGCATCGTCGTCGGCGGCGGCGTGAGCCAGCTGGGTGAGCCCCTGCTGCGTGCGCTGACCGCCGAGCTGGAGCGGCAGGCCGTGTCGTCGCCGTTCCTCGCGGCGGCGGACCTGCCGAACCGGGTACAGCTCGCGCCCGTCGGCGTCCCGATCGGGGCGATCGGCGCGGCGCTCGTCGGACGAGGAGAACGCTGATGGAGGTCGTCATCGCCCCCGCGCCGCAGCTCGCGCGGATCGCCGCGGACGCGGTCGAACGGTTGCTGCGCGCCCGGCCGGACGCCGTGCTCGGGCTCGCGACGGGTTCGAGCCCGCTCGCGGTCTACGACGAGCTCGCGCGCCGGCACGCGCAGGACGGGCTGTCCTTCGCGCGCGCGACGGCGTTCATGCTCGACGAGTACGTCGGCCTGCCCGCGGACCACCCCGAGCGGTACCGCAACGTGATCGAGACCGAGATCGCCTCACGCGTCGACCTCGCACCCGGTGCCGTGCACGGACCGGACGGGCTCGCCGCAGACCTCCCGGCCGCGTGCGCGGCGTACGAGCGGGCGATCGTCGACGCGGGCGGCGTGGACCTGCAGATCCTCGGGATCGGGACCGACGGACACGTCGCGTTCAACGAACCGGGCTCGTCGCTCGCGTCCCGCACGCGCGTCAAGACGCTCACGCGCCAGACGCGCGAGGACAACGCGCGCTTCTTCGGCGGTGACGTCGACCTGGTCCCGCAGCACTGCCTCACGCAGGGCCTCGCGACGATCATGGCGGCGCGCCACCTCGTCCTGCTCGCGCAGGGCAAGGGGAAGGCCGAAGCGGTCCACCAGCTCGTCGAGGGTCCGGTGTCCGCGATGTGGCCCGGGACGGTCCTGCAGCACCACCCGCACGTCACGGTCCTCGTCGACGACGCGGCCGCGAGCCGTCTGCAGCTCGCCGACTACTACCGCGAGACGTACGCGGCGAAGCCCGCCTGGCAGGGTCTGTGACGGCACCGGTGCGCGTGCGTCGGTCCGACGACCGCGCACCGGTCGCCACCGGGGTGTGTCGGGGCTGCGACGTAGACTGCCCGGCATGAGCGAACCGCAGTTCCCGCCCGCCGGACCCGACGATCCGTTCGGCCCGGACCGGGCGGCGGGGACCAGCGTCCTCGAGCGTGAGGAGACGACCGAACAGGTCGAGCCGGGGGACCACGAGCGGTTCGCGCACTACGTGCGCAAGGAGAAGATCACCGAGTCGGCCGTCACGGGCAAGCCCGTCGTCGCGCTGTGCGGGAAGGTCTGGGTGCCCGGCCGGGACCCCAACAAGTTCCCCGTGTGCCCCGTGTGCAAGGAGATCTACGAGGGGCTGCGGCCTCCGCAGGACGGTGACGGGGAGTCGGGTGGATCCGGCGGCGGCGGTGGCCGCGGCTGGTTCGGTCGCGGCTCGTCCGGCCGTTGAGCGCGGCGTTCGAACCGGCCACCACCCACGCGTCGACGTCGGCGGCATCGCACCTGCCGCCGGCCTTCCCGTCGCGTGCGCCGTGGGGGACGGCCGGGAAGCTGCGCGCCTGGCAGGCCGAGGCGCTCGAGCTCTACCGTGCGCGGGCGCCGCGAGACTTCCTCGCGGTGGCGACGCCGGGCGCGGGCAAGACGACGTTCGCGCTGCGGATCGCGACCGAGCTGCTCGAGGCCCGGGTCGTGCGGCGCGTCACGGTCGTCGCGCCCACGGACCACCTGAAGCGGCAGTGGGCGGACGCCGCGGCCCGCGTCGGGATCCGGCTCGACCCGAGCTTCTCTAACGCGCAGGGGCGCCACGGGCACGGCTTCGACGGTGTCGCCGTCACGTATGCGCAGGTCGCGAACAAGCCCGCGCTGCATGCGGCGCGCACCACGGCGGCTCCGACGCTCGTGATCCTCGACGAGGTGCACCACGGCGGCGATGCGCTGTCGTGGGGCGACGGTGTGCGTGAGGCGTTCGAAGGTGCGGCACGGCGCCTGGCCCTCACGGGCACGCCGTTCCGCTCCGACACCGCGGCGATCCCGTTCGTGACGTACGAGCGTGACCGCGAGGGCATCCGCCGCTCGACGGCCGACTACACGTACGGCTACGGCGACGCGCTGCGGGACAACGTCGTGCGTCCCGTGATCTTCCTGTCGTACTCCGGGTCGATGCGCTGGCGGACCAAGACGGGCGACGAGGTCAGCGCACGTCTCGGCGAGGCCATGACGAAGGACATGACCGCGCAGGCGTGGCGCACCGCGCTCGACCCGGGCGGCGAGTGGATCCCCGCCGTCATCCAGGCCGCCGACCGGCGCCTGACCGAGGTCCGCCGCAGCGTCCCGGACGCCGGGGCCATGATCATCGCGACCGACCAGACCGACGCGCGCGCGTACGCGGGCCACATCGCTCGGATCACGGGCCAGTCGCCGACCGTCGTGCTGTCCGACGACGACGGTGCGAGCGACAAGATCGACGCGTTCTCCCGGGACGACTCGCGCTGGCTCGTCGCCGTGCGCATGGTCTCCGAGGGCGTCGACGTCCCGCGCCTCGCGGTCGGGGTCTACGCGACGAGCACGTCCACGCCACTGTTCTTCGCGCAGGCCGTCGGTCGGTTCGTGCGCGCGCGCAAGCGCGGTGAGACGGCATCGGTGTTCCTGCCGTCGGTCCCGCCCCTGCTCGCGCTCGCCAACACGCTCGAGGCGGAGCGCGACCACGCGCTCGACCGGCCTCGCACCGCCGAGGAGGAGGGCGCGGAGTTCAACCCCGAGGACGCGCTCCTCGCCGCCGCCAACCGTGAGTCGTCCGGGCCCGACACGGTCGGACCCGACGGGGTCCAGGGGGCGTTCGAGGCGCTCGAGGCGCAGGCGTCGTTCGACCGCGTGCTGTTCGACGGCGGCGAGTTCGGCACCGGCGCCGAGGTCGGGTCCGACGAGGAGCTCGACTTCCTCGGCCTGCCCGGCCTGCTCGACGCCGACCAGGTCTCGGCGCTGCTGCGCCAGCGTCAGGCCGACCAGCTCAAGGGGCGGCGCAGCGGTCGCGCGGCGAAGGCGGAGCTGGCCGAGCTCGCCGAGATGGACCACCGCAAGCAGGCCGAGCTGCGCAAGGAGCTCGCGCAGCTCGTCGGCGCCTGGTCCCGGCGCAGCGGTCAGCCCCACGGCTCGGTGCACACCGAGCTGCGCCGCCGGTGTGGTGGCCCGGAGGTGGCGCTCGCGGACCCCTCCCAGCTCGAGGCGCGCATCGCGCTCCTGCGCGGCTGGTTCGTCGGCAAGCGCTGACCCACCCACCCCACCGCCGCCCCCACCCCTGGCGCGCCACCCGACTGGCCCGCCCCACCCGACTGGCGCGCCCCCACCCGACTGGCCCCACCCCCACCCGACTGGCGCACCCCCACTCGCCCGCGAGTTCGTTGCAGATGTATGAGTTCGTCGTCTCTAGCAAGCGAACTGACACATCTCCGACGAACTCAGCGGCTGGGTGAGCCCGCTCACCGTGTCTGGCGACTGAGTCTGGCCACTGAGTCCCGCTTCGGCCCGCTGGCCCGCCCAACCCCTCTGGCGCGCCCCGACTTGCCCGGGGTTCGTTGCAGATGTGTGAGTTCGTCGTCTCTAGCAAGCGAACTGACACATCTCCGACGAACTCAGCGGCTGGGTGAGTCGGCTCACCGGGCCTGGTGACCGTGGCTGGCCACTTGAGTCTGGGGACTGCGTCTGGCCACTGAGGCTGGCCACTGAGCCCAGCTTCGGCCCGCTGGCCCGCCCAACCGCTCTGGCGCGCCCACACTTGCCCGGGAGTTCGTTGCAGATGTGTGAGTTCGTCGTCTCTAGCAAGCGAACTGACGCATCTCCGACGAACTCAGCGGCTGGGTGAGCCGACTCACCGGGCCTGCGCCGACCTGCGCCAGGGCGGCGCGCGGGTCCGGGGAGCGGTCGGGATCGGTGGGTCGGCGCGGCCGGGGAGTCAGGCGATGCTCGTGCTCGCACCCGAGCGTGTGTCCGCACGGGTGGCGGTGCTCGTGCGGGTGCCGGTGTTCGCGCTGGAGCGGGTGCCGGTGCTCGTGCGGGTGCCGGTGTTCGCGCTGGAGCGGGTGCCGGTGCTCGTGCGGGTGCCGGTGTTCGTGTTGGAGCGGGTGCTGGTGCCGGTGTTCGTGTTGGAGCGGGTGCTGGTGCCGGTGTTCGTGCTGGAGCGGGTGCTGGTGCCGGTGTTCGTGCTGGAGCGGTGCTCGTGCGGGTGCTTGTGGTGGTGCCGGTGCGTGCGCCGGAGCGGGTGGTCGTGGTGGGACAGGGCTGGGGTTGGCTCGGCTGATCGGGTGAGCGGGTCTGTCTCGGTGGGTGGACACGGCCGCAGATCCGCTCGATCGGCGTCGGTGCAGGTCAGCGCGTCGCCGGTGCGGTCGGTTAGCAGGGTGTCGAGGCGTGCGCACGTTGCTCGCCTCGACGTGCCGGACGGCCGGGAGCGGGTGAGGCTTGAGGTGTTCCTCGCACTACAGGTGATCGCGCTGGACGGGAGTCGAGACAACGGCGTCCTGGTCCGGCGGGGTCCATGGTCGTCGGCAGCGATCCTGCCGACCTGACGAAAGGGGTGACGTGATGCCCGGTTGGCTGATCCTCGTCATCATCGGCGTCGTCCTGGTCGTCCTCGGCTTCTCCGGGGTCGGCACCTTCCTCATCTGGATCGGTGTTGCGGTCCTCGTGGTGAGCCTGATCCTGGCGCTCGCGCGCCGTACCCGCGTGTAGGCGGCCCCTCGACGCTTCCGCACGCGACCTGACGTGCCCGGGGCGCAGCAGAACTCCTGCCGCGCCCCGGGCCCGTTGCTGTCCGGCCGGGGTGCCACATCCTCAGCACGTGCACGCGCTGGCGCGTGCGGGCGATCGGGTGTGGGCGGAGGGGTGCCTGCGGTGGGGTACGGGCGGTGGGCCCGGTCTGTCCCGCCGGGTGCGTCGTCAGCCGCGGCGGTAGCGGACCTCGAGCAGCTCCTCGCCGCCGATCTCGTCGAACCGCTCGATCCCGTCCGGCTGGAAGCCGTGTCGACGGTAGAAGTGCCGGGCGCGCTCGTTCGCGGCGAGGACCCACAGGGTCAGGGGTGTGCCGTCACCCGCATCGTTGATGAGCGTGCGCATGAGCTCGCGCGCGACGCCGTGTCCCCAGGTTCCGGGGTCGAGGTAGATCGAGTACACCTCGAGGTCGCCACGGCCGGCGTCCTCGTCGCGGCTCGGGCCGACGGACGCGAACCCCAGGAGACGTTCGCCGTCGAGCGCGATCCAGGTGCGGACACCGTCGTCGGGGCCGGCGGCGAGCAGCTCCGACCAGCGGGACGCGCGTTGTTCGGGGTCGAGCGCCGCGAGATAGCTCTGCGGCACGATCCCGGCGTACGCCTCCTGCCACGAGCGGACGTGGACAGCCGCGATGGCGGCGGCGTCTCCCGGGCCCGCGGAACGGATCGTCAGCTCGTCGATCTGCTCGGCCATGGGGTCACCCTGCCACATGAGCACGACGACGCAAGGCCCGTGAGGCGAATTCCTCACGGGCCTTGCGTCGAGGTGCGGGACGCACGCGGCGCCCGATACCGGCAGCGAGCGGGCGGACAGCCGTCCGTGGCTCGCGGCTCAGTGCTGCGGTCAGACCGCGCGCTGGACCTTGCCGGCCTTGAGGCACGAGGTGCACACGTTGAGGCGCTTGGGCGTCCCGGCGACGACCGCGCGCACGCGCTGGATGTTGGGGTTCCAACGGCGCTTCGTGCGGACGTGCGAGTGCGAGATGCTGTGCCCGAAGCTCGGGCCCTTGGCGCAGACGTCGCAGGTGGCGGCCACGGTCTTCTCCTGTTGCTCTGGTCGAACTGGAACGCACCGCGAGGACCGCGGCGAAGTCAGGTTGTCCGGTGGGCGGGCCGCAGGATCGTCGTACGACTGGCGTACGAGGCCGGTGCGGGAGCCGTTCGGGCGCGCCCGAACCCGTCGGGCAACCGGTCAAGACTAGCCCATGGCCTTCGGACGCCCCAAATGTCGGCGGTCTGGTGCAGGGTGTGAGCGCCGGGGCACGGGACAGCACGGGACAGCACGAGCGATGACGAGACAGCACGAGACGCGAGGTGAGCACCGGATGGCGGACGCGCGGGAGGCCGATCGGGGTCCGGCGCTCGGTGCCGAGCGCGTCCTGGCGTGGGTCGAGGGTGCGCGGGCCGGGCTCGCACAGGCGCGGGCGGGCATCGACGCGCTCAACGTCTTCCCGGTCGCCGATGCGGACACGGGGACCAACGCGTGGCTGACGGTCGAGGGCGGTGCACGTGCGGTCGACGAGCGCGTCGCGGAGGGTCCTGCTCCCGCGGCGGACCTGCTCACGGCGTTCTCGCGTGGCGCGATGCTCGCCGCGCGGGGCAACTCGGGCGTGATCCTCAGCCAGTGGCTCGCGGGGTTCGCGCGACGAACCGAGGCCGTGCTCGAGGCTCGTGGGCTCGCGGACGCCTTGAGAGATGCCGCGCGCGCGGCCCGCCTCGCGCTCGCCGACCCGCAGGAGGGCACCGTGCTGTCGCTCGCCGACGAGGTGGCTCGAGCGGCACACCTGACCGCCGACGCGCTCCCGCCCGGTGCTCCGGGGAGCGGTCCCGGAGCCGTGGCGGCGCACGCGGCTGCCGCCGGTCATCAGGCGCTCGCACGCATCAGCGCCGCCCATCCCGTCCTGCGCCGGGCGCACGTCCCGGACGCGGGAGCGTGCGCGCTGCTCGTCGTGCTCGACGCGCTCGCCGCGGCGCTCGGCGGTGGACCCGCACGCGACGCCGCGGGCTGGCTGCCGGGGGCGGCTGGCACACCGGGGACGACGGGTACCCGGGGGATGCCCGACGAGCGTGCTCGGAGCGAGGCCGAGCCCGGCCACGAGGCTGGTGCCGAGGGGGCTGCGCACCGGTTCGACGGGCACGGCGGCGCAGCGTTCGAGGTCATGCTCGTCGTCCGCGTGCCCGACGGGTCCTCGGGCGGGCCGGGCCCGCACCACGAGACGGGAGACCGGCTCCGCACGGCGCTCGGCGGCACCGGGGAGTCGGTCGCGGTCGTCGGCGCCGACGGGTGGTGGCACGCCCACGTCCACACCGACGATCCAGCGGCGGCGATCGCCGCGTGCGCCGTGGGCGGGGGGTGCGTGCGCGAGCAGGTCGTCGTGCGACGGCTCGACGTCGTCGACAGCGGGGTGCTGCCAGCGGCGGACTGGCGGCTCGTCGTCGTCACGACGACCGCCGGGCTCGCCGCGTGGTACGCGACGGCCGGTGCCGTGGTCGTCGTCCGCGCTCCCGAGGCGCCCATCACGACCTCGCACGTGCGCCGCGCGGTCGAGGATGCCGACGGTCGCGCGCTCGTGCTGACGTCGGGGGCGGTCGCGCCGGACGTCGTGGAGCCGCTGCTGGAGGGCGCGACGGGCACCGCGGGCACGGTCGAGCTCGTCGCGACGCCCGACGACGTGCGATCGGTGATCGCCGCGCTCGCCTTCGTCACGCGCGGCGCGGGGCCAGGTGGCGTCGCGGCGGCCGCGCTCGCGGCGGCTCGGGCGCGCGTCGCCACGATCGACGTGCCTGCCGCTGGGCCGGTCGCTGCGGACCGCCTCGACGAGCTCGTCGGGAACCTCGCGGCCGCGGCCGCCGACGAGGATGCCAGGGACGCTCGCGGTGACAGCGACAGCGGCGGCGGGCCCGAGACGCTCACGGCGATCGTCCCGCTCGGGTCGGACGGCACGCTCGTCGGGCGGCTCGAGGACGCGGCCGCGCGGCACGGGCTCGAGGCGACCGTGCTCGCCGCGGAGGTGGCGGCCGTGCAGCTGGCGGTGGACTGATGCGGTGGGACCGGGCGACGCGTGCGTCCTGGGGGACCGACGGTCGGACGTGCGACGGGGAGGTCGACAGGTGAGATACGCGGACGGGGTGCCGCAGGCGGCAGGGCTCGACCGGCCGATCGGGACCGTCGCGCCGCGCGTCGGTCCGAAGTTCGAGGCGCTGGGGATCCGGACGATCGGTGACCTGCTGCGCCACTACCCGCGCCGCTACGCGGACCCGAGCCGGCTCACGGACATCGCGGGGCTCGAGCTCGACGAGAAGGTCTCGATCGTGGCCGAGGTCCGCTCGTGCTCGGGGGTGCTGCGCTCGCCGTCGACCGGCAAGCTCCGGGTCGAGGCGCAGGTCACCGACGGCACGTCCGTGCTCCACCTCGCGTTCTTCGCGCAGCGCAAGCACATGGCGGAGAAGTTCGAGCGCGACCTGCGTCCCGGCCGTCGTGGCCTGTTCACGGGCAAGGTCGGTGTGTTCCGGGGCCGCGCCCAGCTCGCCAACCCGGTGTCGGTGTGGTTCGACGCCGACGACGAGGGAGTCGCGCTCGACGATGCCGGACGGCCGCTGCCCGTCTACCCGGCGAGCGCTGCGCTCGACAGTGCGAAGATCGCGGCAACCGTCAAGGCCGAGCTCGCACGGCTGCGGGACGGCGACGTGCCCGACCCGCTGCCGCCCGACGTACGCGAGCGGTACGGCTTCGGCGACGTGCTCGACGCACTGCGGCGCGTGCACCAGCCCGAGACCGAGCAGGACTGGCGGCAGGCGCGCGAGCGGCTGCGCTACGAGGAAGCCTTCGTCCTGCAGGCCGAGCTCGCGCGGCGGCGGCTCGAGGTCGCGGGTCAGCACGCGGTCGCCCGGGAACGCGTCGTCGGAGGTCTGCTCGACGCGTTCGACGCGCGGCTGCCGTTCGAGCTCACCGCGGGCCAGCGCGACGTCGGGGAGCAGCTCGCGGCGGAGCTCGCGCGTCCCGCGCCCATGCAGCGGCTGCTGCAGGGTGAGGTGGGCTCAGGCAAGACGGTCGTCGCGCTGCGCGCGATGCTGCAGGTCGTCGACGCGGGTGGCCAGGCGGCGCTGCTGGCACCGACCGAGGTGCTCGCCGCGCAGCACGCCCGGTCGTTGCGCCTGCTGCTCGGTGACCTCGCCGAGGCGGGGCTGCTGGGTGGCGCCGAGCAGGGCACGCGCATCGCGCTCCTGACCGGGTCGGTGACCGGCACCGCGCGCAAGCAGGCGTTGCTCGACGCGGCGTCCGGGGCCGCGGGGATCGTCGTCGGGACGCACGCGCTGCTCGAGAAGACCGTGCAGTTCGCCGAGCTCGGGCTCGTCGTGGTCGACGAGCAGCACCGGTTCGGCGTCGAGCAGCGCGACGCGCTGCGCGCCAAGGCGGCGGCCCAGCCGCACCTGCTCGCGATGACCGCGACGCCCATCCCGCGCACGGTCGCGATGACGGTGTTCGGCGACCTCGAGACGTCGGTGCTCACCGAGCTGCCCGCGGGACGCGCGGGCATCACGACGTTCGTCGTCCCGGCCGACCGGCCCGCGTGGACCGCGCGGACCTGGGCGCGCGTGCGGGAGGAGGTCGGCAAGGGCGGGCGCGCCTACGTCGTGTGCCCGCGCATCACGGGCGACGACGACGACGGCGCGGACCTCGTACCGGTCGGGCCCGCCACGCTCGGCGACGCCGACACGGCACCCCGGCGCCCACCGCGCGCCGTCCTCGACGTGGTCGACGAGCTGCGCACGCTGCCCGAGCTCGCGGGCATCGAGGTCGGTCTGCTGCACGGCCGGCTGACGTCGGAGGAGAAGGACCGTGCGCTGGCGGACTTCGCGTCGGGTGCGGTGCCGGTGCTCGTGTCGACGACCGTGGTCGAGGTCGGTGTCGACGTGCCCGAGGCGACCGCGATGGTGATTCTCGATGCGGACCTGTTCGGGGTCTCGCAGCTGCACCAGCTGCGCGGGCGGGTCGGTCGCGGCGCTGCGCCCGGGGTCTGCCTGCTGGTGTCGGGTGCGCGCGAGGGCAGCCCGGGCCAGGAGCGGCTGGAGAAGGTCGCGTCGACGGTCGACGGGTTCGAGCTCGCGGCGTTCGACCTCGAGCAGCGGCGCGAGGGCGACGTGCTCGGCGCGTCGCAGTCGGGCGTCTCGTCGTCGCTGCGGCTGCTGCGCGTCGCGCGCGACGGCGACGTGATCGCGCGGGCGCGCCAGGACGCGCGCGCGGTCGTCGAGAGCGACCCCACGCTCGCCGCGCACCCCGAGCTCCGCGCGGCGATCGACCAGCTGCTCGCGGGCGAGCGGGAGGAGTTCCTCGATCGTGCGTGACCGGGAGTGCGCACGCCAGACGGCCGACGGTGACGACGCGGTCGTCGTGCGGGTGCGCGGGCTCGTCGTGGGCTATGCGGGCGCGCCGGTCGCGGCCGCCGCGACGTTCGACGTCGCGCGCGGCGAGGTCGTCGCGCTCGTCGGACCGAACGGGTGCGGCAAGTCGACGGTCCTGCGCACCGTGCTGGGCAGGCTCGAGCCGCTCGCCGGCGAGGTCGAGCTCCTGGGCGCACCGGTCGACGAGCGGCTCGCGCACGTGCGGGCCGCGGTCGCGGCGGTCCTCGACGACGACGCCTGGTTCCCGGCGCTCACCGTGCGCGAGCACCTCTACCTCACGGCACGCGGGCACGGCGTGCTGGGCGCCGACGACGTCGTGGCGGACGTCCTCGACGAGCTCGGGCTCGCTGCGGTGGCGCACGCGCTCCCGACGAGCCTGTCGTCGGGACAGCGTCGTCGGCTCCTGCTCGCGAGCGCGCTCGTGCGGCCTCGCGAGCTGCTCGTGCTCGACGAGCCGGAGCAGCGGCTCGACCGCGCGGCGCGCGAGCTCGTCGAACGACGCATCCGCGACGAGGCGGCCGACGGGGGAGCCGTGCTGCTCGCGACGCACGACGCGGCCCTCGTGCGCGCGGTCGCGACGAGCGTGGTGCAGCCCGCCGACGACGTCGTGCGCGTCCTGAGCGCCGACGAGGGCGCGGCACTCATCGCACGCGTCGGCGCATGACGGCTCCCGGGGCGGACCCGCCGACCCGCGGCGGCCGGATGCCGACAGGCGGCTCGGCGTCGCACGCGCGCGCGGCGTCGTCGGTGCGAGCACGCAGGGACTTCGACCGTGGCGAGCTCCCGGGCGCCGGGGACCTGCGACGGTTCGTGCGCGACGCGCCGCGGACCCGAGCCGTGACCTCGAGGGGCGACCTGGTCATGGACGCCGCGGCGCTCGTCGTGGGCACCGTGATCGCCGCGGTCCTGCTCCAGGGTGCGCTCGACGGGGTGCGGATCGGGCTGGTCGGCCCGGTCGACGGGCAGGTCGGCGACGCGGTGCGGGTCGGCAGCACGCCGGCCGTGCTCGTCCCGCTCGTCCTGCTGGCGTTCGCGGGGACCGTGCTGAGCCTGGCGGCGCGGCTCGGCCCGGTCGCGCTCGGTGCCCCCGCCGAGACGTGGCTCCTGCCGCTGCCGGTCGGCCGCCGCGGGCTGCTGCGACCCGTCGCGTGGCGGCTGCCGGTCGTCGTCGGGACCGTCGGCGTGCTGGGCGGTGCGGTCATGTCCGACGGCGCGCTCGGGCTCGGGCTCGGACGCGCGGTCGTCGCGGGGCTCGTCGTCGGCGCGGGCGGTGCGGTGCTCGTCGCGATCGCGGCGCTCGCGCAGAGCGCGGGTGCCGGAGCGTCGCGTGCGGTCCGCCGGGTGGGGGACGCGATCGTCGTCGCCGCCTGTGCGGGACTCGTGCTCGTGGCCGTGGCGCCGGGGGCGACCTGGTCCGGGACGGACCCTGTCGCGACGCGGACGCTCGCGGTCGTCGGCCTCGCGCTCGTCGTGGTCACGATGCTGGCCGGTGCGTGGACGGACCGGCGGCTCGACCGGTTCACTGCCGACGTGCTGCGCTCGGGCAGCGCGGCCGCCGCGCGCGCGGGCGAGGCGGTGCAGTCGTTCGACCTGCGCGCGCTCGGCCGGACGCTCTCGGACTCCGCGGCGCCTGCGCGACGTCGCGGGAGCGCGCGCCTGCGCGGCGCACGGGGACCGTCGTCGGCGGTCGTGCTCGCGGACGTCGTGGTGCTGCGACGCTCGGGACGCCACCTCGTGGGTCTCGTGGTCGCGCTCGTGCTGCCGATCCTGGTGACGCGCGTGACCGAGCTCGCCACACCGACGCACGTGCTCGTCGTGACGGCGGTGTCCGGCGTGCTCGCGTGCGTCGCGGCGGGGGAGCCGTCGCGACGGGCCGCGGCGAGTCCCGGAGTCGACGGGCTGCTGCCGCTGTCCGCGTCCCGCGTCGTCGCGCTGCGGCACGTGGTGCCGGCGGCCGTGCTGGGCGGCTGGTCGACGGCGTCGTGCGCGGCCGCGGGGATCGTCGCGCAGGGCGGCTGGGGTGCGGCGGGGCAGGACGTGCTGCCGTGGCTCGGTCTCGGGGTGCTCGGCGCGCCGGTGTGGGCGGTCGCGACCGTGCGGTCCGCCGGTCGGCCCGAGCCCGACTGGGACGGGCCGCTCGTGTCGACCCCGGCGGGGGCCGTCCCCGCGTCCGTGGTCCGCACGCTCGTGCGGGGGCCCGACGTCGCGGTGGTCGGCCTGGCGGCGTCCTGGTTCGCGCTCGCGACCGGCGAGATGACGGCGCGGCTCGCGGTGGTCCAGGCTGTCCTCACGCTGGTGGTCGTGGCGGTCGCGGCACGTGGGGCGCGCGTGCGCCCACGGGGAGGCCCCGGTCCGGCGGCACCGGCGTCGGGGACGAGCTCAGGACGGGAGTCGGTGTGACACGCATCGTGGCGGGATCGGTGGGCGGTCGGGCGCTGCAGGTACCGCGTGCCGGGACCCGCCCGACGAGCGAGCGCGTGCGTGAGGCGCTCTTCTCACGGCTCGAGCACCTCGACGTGATCGCCGACGCTCGCGTGCTCGACCTGTTCGCGGGGTCGGGGGCGCTCGGGATCGAGGCCGCGAGCCGGGGAGCGGCCGCCGTGACGCTCGTCGAGGCCGCGCGTCAGGCCGCCGACGTGTGCCGACGCAACGTGGTGACGCTCGGGCTCGCGGGCCGCGTCGTCGTGGCGGCCGAGAAGGCCGAGCGGTTCGTCGGGCGGACACCGCTCGCGCCGTGGGACCTCGTGCTCGTCGACCCGCCGTACGACCTGCCCGAGCCCGACCTGTCGACCGTGCTCGCGGGGCTCGACGGTGCGCTGGCACCCGGCGCGGTCGTCGTCGTGGAGCGCTCGTCGCGTGCGCCCGAGCCGGTGTGGCCCGCGGGGGTGCGGCGGTTCGACACGCGCGCCTACGGCGAGACCGTGGTGTGGTTCGCGGAACCCACGGGACCCACGGGACCCGACGAGCCGCAGGGGCCGCAGGAGCCCGAGGGAGAGACGGGGACCGACGAGCCGCCGACGGTCGCACCGGGGGCGTGACGAGCCCGGCGTGCGCGCGGTCGGGCCTACCCTGACGTCGTGAGCACTGCCGTCTGCCCCGGGTCGTTCGACCCCGTCACGCTGGGTCATGCCGACGTCGTGCGGCGCGCGCGGTCGATGTTCGACGAGGTCGTGGTCGGCGTCGCGCGGAACTCCTCGAAGTCGCCGCTGCTCGACGTGGACCAGCGCGTCGCTCTCGCGCGCGCGGCGTTCGCGGACGTCGACGGGGTCCGGGTCGAGGTCGTGCCGGGTCTGCTGGCGGACTTCGTGCGCGCCGTCGGCGCGTCGGCCGTGGTCAAGGGGCTGCGAGGTGGGGCGGACTTCGACGGCGAGCTGCCCATGGCGCTCATGAACCGGCACCTCACGGGTGTCGAGACGGTGTTCGTCGTCGGCGACCCGGCGCTCGCGCACATCGCGTCGTCGCTCGTGAAGGACGTGGCGCGCTTCGGTGGTCCGGTCGAGGACCTCGTGCCCCCGGGCGTCGGTGCCGCAGTGCGTGCGGCGCTCGCGGCGCGCGCCTGAACCGCACCTGAACCGCACCTGAAGCGCGCCTGAGACCGCACCTGGAGCGCGGCTGGACAGCGCGTCAGACCGCGCGACGGGGCGTGCCCGGTGCGAGGCTGGGGCAGGACGTGTGCCGACGGGATCAGCCCGGGCGGGGCTGGGCCACGGTCGAGGCCACGGACGAGGTGATCGGACCTGGTGATCGGACTGGTGATGGAACCGGGCCACGGGCAGGACCACGGACGACGGGAGGCGCACGTGAGCGAGGCCGAGGAGCGGACTGAGGGTCTGACGGGCGTGCTCGACGCGATCGAGCAGGCGGTCGTCGCGGCGCGCAGCATGCCGATGTCGTCGTCGGTGCTCGTGAGCCGCGCGGAGCTGCTCGACCTCGTGCAGCAGGCTCGCGAGGTGCTGCCGGACCAGCTCACCCGCGCGGACGAGGTGCTCGCCGACGCCGACGCGGCGCGCGCGGTCGCGCAGGAGGACGCCGAGCGGATCCTCGAGCGGGCCCGGTCGGAGGCGGGCGAGCTCGTCGCGCGCGAGGCGGTCGTGGCCGCGGCGCAGGAGCGTGCGGCGCAGATCGTCGAGGACGCGCAGCGCACGGCCGACGACCTGCGGCGCGACGCCGACGACTACTGCGACCGCCGCCTCGCCGACTTCGAGATCGACCTCGGCAAGGTGCTCGCGCAGGTGCAGGCGGGCCGCGCGAAGCTCGCCGGGCGGCTCTCGCCTCAGGTGTGAGTCCGCGCGGACCACGATCTGCGCGGGGCGGACGGCGGCGTGGGCGCTCCTGCGCCGCGGTGCGGTCCTCGACGACGTGGCCGCGGTCACGCGCGTGCGATTTGGGGGCGGTTCCCGCGGACCTGTAGAGTCGGCGGTTGGTCCTGCCGGTCTGGCGGTACCGAGAATCCGTGAGTCTGACGAGGGGACGGCTGTGCAGCGCCCTGTTCACCTCGATCCCCGCTCGCCGCTCGTGCTCGACACCGTCGAGCTCGGCCGACGTCCGGGATCGACGCGAACCGTGCAGCGCACGGTCGCCGCTCCCACGGATCTCGGCACCGACGTGATCGGCATCCCCGAAGGGGCGGATCTCGAGCTGGACCTCCGGCTCGAGGCTGTCATGGAGGGGGTCCTGGTCACCGGATCCGTCCGTGGTCGGGCGGTCGGGGAGTGCGTGCGCTGCCTGGGTGAGGTCGTCGAGGACGTCGACGTCTCGCTCACGGAGCTGTTCGTGTATCCCGAGCGCGCGGCCGTCGCGGCGGCGGAGGGCGACGAGGACGAGGACATGCGTGAGCTGGAGGACGATCTGGTCGACCTCGAGCCCTCGCTGCGGGACGCGGTGGTGCCGGCTCTGCCGTTCCAGCCGTTGTGCCGGCCCGACTGCCCGGGACTGTGCTCCGAGTGCGGAGCGCCCCTGGCGGACGACCCTGACCATTCGCATGAGACGCTTGACCCTCGCTGGTCCGCCCTGAGCGGTCTGGTGAGCCAGGACGACGAGACGAAAGAGAGCTAGCCGTGGCGGTTCCGAAGCGCAAGATGTCGCGCAGCAACACCCGTGCGCGTCGCTCGCAGTGGAAGACCACTGCCACGACGATCACCGCGTGCCCCAACTGCAAGGCCGACAAGAAGCCCCACACGGCGTGCCCGTCGTGCGGTGCCTACAACGGTCGGCAGTACGCCGAGGCGCTGCGCAGCGAGCACGACGCCCGCTGACGCGGGTGCGTGCCGTCGTGACCACCGCAGGCGCGGCATGACCGCGGCCATGAGCGGTTCGGCCACCGAACTCCTCGAGAAGCTCGGGGTCCACCTGGACCCCGAGCTTCTCGTGCTCGCGTTGACCCACCGGTCGTTCGCGCACGAGGCCGGCGGTATCCCGACGAACGAGCGTCTCGAGTTCCTCGGTGACACCGTGCTCGGTCTCGTTGTGACCGAGTCGCTGTACCGGACGCGGCCCGACGAGAGCGAGGGCTCGCTCGCGAAGATGCGGGCGGCGACGGTGTCGCAGCGCGGCCTCGCGGGCGTCGCACGCGAGCTCGACCTCGGCAGCTATGTGCTGCTCGGCAAGGGCGAGATCGCGACGGGCGGCCGGGACAAGGACTCGATCCTGTCCGACACGCTCGAGGCCGTGTTCGGCGCGGTGTACCTCACGCACGGGCTCGAGGTCGCACGCCAGGTCGTCGAGCGCCTCGTCGGACCCACGCTCGCGCAGGCGGGACACCTGGGCGCCGGGCTGGACTGGAAGACGTCGCTCCAGGAGCTCGCTGCCGAGCTCGGCCTCGGCGCCCCCCACTACGACGTGGTAGGCGAGGGACCGGACCACGCGCGCACGTTCACGGCGGTCGCCGTGGTCGGAGGTGAGCCGCGGGGTACGGGCGTCGGGCCTGCGAAGAAGGTCGCGGAGCAGCAGGCGGCCGAGGCGACGTACCTGATGCTCCGGGCGCAGGCCGACGCGGCGGAGCCCGACCCGACGGCTGCGTCCGCGGGCTGACCTGGTGCCGGAGCTGCCCGAGGTCGAGACCGTCCGGGACGGTCTCGAGCGGCACGTCGTCGGCCGCCGCGTCGCCGACGTCGACGTGCGCCGCGACTACAGCGTGCGGCGGCACGCGGCGGGACCCGCGGACCTCGTCGGACGGCTGCGCGGCCGAGCCTTCGTCGCGGCGGCGCGGCGGGGCAAGTTCCTGTGGCTCCCCCTGGGGCTGCGGGACGACGAGCCCGACGATGCGCTGCTCGCGCACCTCGGCATGAGCGGTCAGCTCCTGGTGCGCTCGGCCGCGGACCTCGCGACGGCGGTGAGCGCTCACCCGCACCTGCGGGTCCGGGTGCACCTCGACGACGGGGGAGCGCTGGACTTCGTCGACCAGCGCACGTTCGGTCACCTGTCGGTGCAGGACCTCGTCCCGACGGACGACGGTGCGCCGGGCGGGCGTGGCACGTCGTCGGCCACCGTGCCCGAGCCCGTCGCGCACATCGCCCGCGACCTGCTCGACCCGGCACTCGACCGCGGTCAGCTCGTGCGTCGTGTCCGCGCGCGACGTTCGGGCCTCAAGCGCGTGCTCCTCGACCAGACGGTCGTCTCCGGGATCGGCAACATCTATGCCGACGAGGCGTTGTGGCGGGCGCAGCTGCACTTCGCGCGGCCGACCGCGGCCCTGCGTGCGCTCGACGTCACGCGCGTGCTCGACGCGGCGACCGACGTCATGTCCGAGGCGCTCGCGCAGGGCGGCACGAGCTTCGACGCGTTGTACGTCGACGTCAACGGCGCGTCGGGGTACTTCGACCGCAGCCTCGCGGTCTACGGCCAGGAGGGCCGCCCGTGCCCCCGGTGCGGCACGCCGGTGCGCCGCGTCGAGTTCATGAACCGCAGCTCGGCGTTCTGCCCGCGCTGCCAGCCGGCGCCTCGGACGGCCCGTTCGCGCTGACCCACCGGGCCACGTCAGCGCACGACGAGGTTGGGCAGCGCTCCGTCCGCGTCGTGCGCACGCAGCGCGGCGGTGAGGAACGCGCCGGCGTCCTGGGGCCGGCCGCCGGCGGCGTGCGGCGAGACGAGGATGCGCGGCTCGTCCCACAGGGGGCTCGTCGGGGGAAGGGGCTCGCGGTCGAACACGTCGAGCGCCGCGCCCGCGAGGGTGCCGGACCGCACGGCGTCGACGAGTGCGGTCTCGTCGAGCGTGGCACCGCGCCCGACGTTCACGACGATCGCGCGCGACGGGAGCGCGGCGAGGACGTCGGCGTCGATCGCGTGGTGTGTGGCGGGGGTCGCGGGCAGGATCCCGACGAGCACGTCGGCGACCGGGAGCAGGTCGGCGAGCTCGTCGGGCCCGGCGACGCGGAAGCCGCCGCGCGTACCCGGCGTCGTCGCGACTCCCGTCACGCTCGCACCGAGCGCGACGAGCAGCGGTGCGAGCCGCAGCGCGATCGAGCCGAACCCCCACACGACGACGTGCGCACCCGCGAGCGTGCGGAGCTCGGGGTCGTGGACACGCTGCAGCCCGCCGACGTCGTCGGCCCAGCGGTGCTGGTCCTGGGCGCGCACGAGCGCCGGGATGCGGCGGACGGCGGCGAGCAGCAGCGCGAGGGTGTGCTCGGCGACCGGGACGTCGTGCAGGCCGCGGCCCGAGGTCACGGCGACCGCCGGGTCGAAGCCGGCGTCGAGGACGGCATCGGTGCCGGACGCGAGGCACGCGACCCAGCGCAGGCGGGTGAGCCGCCGTGCGGCGTCGACGAGCTCGGGTCGCCGGTTGCCCCACACGACGAGCACCTCGGCGTCGAGCGCGTCGTCGGGGACGGGCGCGGCCGGGTCGTACGTGCGCGACCGCCAGCCGGCGGGAATCTCGACGGGGTCTTCGAGCGTGGTGGGCAGCAGGATCGTCCTCATGCCTGGCTACGATGCCACTGTGCCGAACGTCGATGCCGCAGCCGCGAAGCAGGGTCCCATCACGGTGATGATCGTGGACGACCACGAGGTGGTCCGTCGCGGGATCGCCGAGGTCGTCGAACGCACGGAGGGGATGACGGTCGTCGCCGAGGCGGGATCGGTCGCCGACGGTGTGCGCCGGGCCTCTCTCGTGCACCCGCAGGTCATGCTCGTCGACCTGCAGATGCCCGACGGCACGGGCATCGACCTCATGCGTCAGGTGCGTGAGACGCAGCCGCAGGCGCGCGCGATCGTCCTGACGTCGTTCGACGACGACGACGCGGTCGCGGCGGCGCTCGAGGCGGGTGCCGTGGCGTACCTGCTCAAGTCGGTGCGTGGCGCGGAGATCACGGACGTCATCCGGTCGGTCGCCGCGGGCCGCACGCTGCTCGACGAGCGCACCGTGACGCGACGTCGCGCGGGTCAGGACGACCCGACCGAGAACCTCACGCCGAGCGAGCTGCGCGTCCTCGACCTGATCGGCGAGGGGCTGTCGAACCGCGAGATCGCCGAGCGGCTCGGTGTCGCGGAGAAGACCGTGAAGAACCACATCACGTCGTTGCTGGCGAAGATGGGTCTGCAGCGACGCACGCAGGTCGCGGCGTGGGTCGCGTCCCGCAAGCACTCGAGCTGGCGGGCCGAGCCGGGCCGCTGAGCCGGTGCCCTGAGCCGGGCGGGGGTCAGGCGAGCGGGGCCTGCCAGGACAGCAGCGTGCCTCGGCCGCCGGGTGGCGTCCCGATCGTGAACGTCCCACCGTGCTGACGCGCGCGGGACGCGAGGTTGCCGGTGCCGGAACGGCGGTCGCGGGTCGCGGGCAGACCGACACCGTCGTCCTCGACCTCGACGCGCACGGTCCCGGTCGGACCCTGGCCGCTCACGTCGACGCGCACCGTGACCGACTGCGCGTGCGCATGCCGCGCGGCGTTCGCGAGCCCCTCACGGACCACCGCGACGACGTCGTCGGTCAGGGACACGCCGACGCGCTCGTCGAGCCGGTCCTCGTCGAGCCCGTCGTCGGACAGGGGCGCGTGCTCGAGCAGCACGACGAGCGACGGGGCGAACCCGAGACCGGTGCGCGCGAGGGACGCCTCGCGGCGCAGGCGTTCGACGAGCCCGGTCGCGGCGTCGGGGTCGCGCAGTGCGTGCACGATCTTGCGGATCTCGCGCACGGAGGAGTCGACGTTGTCGAGCGCCTCCTCGACGATCGACGTGAGCTCGGTCGCGTCGACACCGCGCGCGGCGCGGCGGCGGACCGTCTCGAGCTGCATGCCGGTCGCGAACAGCTGCTGGATGGCCATGTCGTGCAGGTCGCGGGCGATGCGCTCGCGCTCGTCGAGCAGCGCCGCGACGTCCTGCGCGTGCCGGGCCTCGGCGAGCACGAACGCGAGCGCGGCCTGGGACGCGAACGACTCGGCGGTCGCGAGGTCGCTCTCCTCGAACGGCAGCGAACCGACGCGCCGCAGCAGGATGAGCACGCCCACCCCGCGTCCGGAAGTCTGCAGGGGAGCGAACATCGCGGGCCCGAACGCACGCATCTGCTCGACCTTGACGTTGCGTGACGCGGACAGCGACGGGGTCTGCAGTCCGCGGCCCTCGGTCATGACGGTCCACGCGCGCCCGTGCTCGGGCATCTGGACGCCCGTGAGCTCGTCGGCGTGGAACCCGTCGGCGAGCTCGATGAACAGGTGGCCACCGACGCCGGGGAGTGCGAGCGCGGCGGTGTCGGCGCCCGCGACCTCGCGCGCGGTCGCGGCGATGTGCTCGAGCGCCTCCTCCTCGTCGGCGCCCTCGAGCAGCATCGTCGTGATCTCCTGGCCCGCGCGCAGCCAGTGCTCGCGCCGTGCGGACTCGGCGTAGAGCTGGGCGTTCGCCACGGCGACACCGGTCGCTGCGGCCAGGGCGATGACGGTCTGCTCGTCGGAGTCGGTGAACCCGCCGTCCTTCTCGGACAGGTAGAGCTGGCCGAAGATGTGGTCCCCGACGCGCACCGACGCCCCGAGGAACGACCCCATCGACGGGTGGTGCGACGGCCAGCCCTGGAACGCGGGGTGGTCGGTGAGGTCGGCGAGGCGCAGCGCGCCGATCGCGGGGATCTGGCCGAGCACGCCGCGCGCGTGCGGTGCGTGGCCCATCATGCGGGCGACGGCCGTCGGGACGCCCGTGTAGACGAACGTCGTGGACGTGCCGTTGGCGTCGAGCACGTTGATCGCGCCGTAGCGGGCGCCGGTGAGCTCGGCGCTCACCTGGACGAACCGGTTGAGCACTGCGGGCAGCTCGAGCTCGCTCGCGACCGACAGGATCGCGTCGAGCAGGTCGGTGAGCGCGTCGCCCGTGAGCGGGACGGGAGTCGACTGCGCATCGGACATGACACCGCCCGTGAACGGCGTCCCGGCGACGGGGACGAGGCCCTCGTCGGGTTCCGGGACACGGCTGGTCCCGCTGCCGAGCGCGGTGTCCGCGTCGGTGCTCATCGCTGGTCCTCGTCGCCGTCGTGTCGCACGGCCTCACGGTAGTCCGCATCGCGGGTCAGGAGGTCGGCGTGCGTCCCGCGCGCCGCGACGCGTCCGTCGGCGATCCGCACGACCTCGTCGGCGAGCTCGAGCCCCAGCCGGTGCGTCACGACGAGCACGCCGCGGTCGGTCCGTGCGCGCAGCAGGCGGAGCACGCCGTCGGCGCCCGCCGGGTCCAGGTGCTCGGTCGGCTCGTCGAGCAGGAGCAGCGGCGCTGGTCCGACGAGCGCGCGGGCGAGCAGCAGTCGCCGCCGCTCGCCGCCGGACACCGTGCGGCCGTCCGGGCCGACGACCGTGTCGAGGCCGTCGGGCAGGGCGTCGAGCCACGCACCCAGCCCGACCTCGTCGAGCACGGCGCGGGCCTCGTCGGGCGTCACGTCGCCGCGCGCGACCCGCAGGTTCTCGAGCACGGACGTACCGAACACGTGCGCGTCCTCCGCGGTGAGCGTGAGCGCACGCCCCGGCCGCTGCGCACCGGGGACGCCGTCGAGCGTGACCGTGCCCGAGTGCGGTGCGAGCAACCCCGCGAGCGTGAGCAGCAGCGTCGTCTTGCCCGTGCCGCTGGGTCCGACGACCGCGACGAGCCGCCCCGGGCGCAGGTCCAGGTCGAGGTCCGCGACGAGCGGCGCTCCGCCGGGCCAGCCGACGGTGAGCCCGCGTGCGGCCAGGCGCGGGCCGTCGTCGGGCTCGTCGTGCGGTGCGTCCCCCGGCGGTGTGTCGCCCGGCCCGGCGGCGTCGAGCAGCGCGAGCACGCGCGCGGCGGCGGCCCGGCTGCGCTGGACCTGCACGGCGGCCTGGGGCAGCACGCTCGTCGCCTCGAAGGACGCGAGCGGCGTGAGGACGACGACCGCGAGCAGCACGGGTGCGAGGCGTCCGTCGCCGACGGCGGGTACGCCCGTGACGAGCGCGACGAGCACCGCGACTCCCGTCGCGAGCTGTCCGAGCCCCGCGGCCAGCGCGGACGACCCGGCGCCGGCGTCGGCTGCGGCTCGCGCCCGCGCGTCCGCGTGCCGCAGGGCGGCGAGCCGCGCGGGGACGTGGCCCGCGACCGTGAGCGGACCCGCGTCGTCGAGCAGCCCGAGCGCCTCGGCGCCCACGTCGGCGCGCGCCTGTGCTCCGTGCCGCTCGGCGGTGCGGGCGCCGCGTCCCGCGAGCCACGGCGCGCCGATGCCCGCGACCAGGAGGCACGCGGCGAGCGCGAGCCCGGCGGGCGGCCAGACGAGCGTCATCGCGGCGCTCGTCGCGATCCCGAGCGTCGTGGCGACGGCGGCAGGCAGCAGGCCGCGCACGACGAGGTCGCCCACGTCGTCGACGTCCGCGCCGACGCGTGCGAGCAGGTCGCCGCGGCGCACCGCGAGGACCGCGTCCGCCCGTCCGTCGGCGAGCCGCTCGTACAGCGTGGTGCGCAGGCGTGCCATCCCGGCGAGCGCGAGGTCGTGCGAGACGAGCCGCTCGACGTACCGCAGCACGCCGCGCCCGATGCCGAACGCACGTACTCCCACGGTCGCCATGGACAGCATGAGCACGGGCGGCTGCTGCGACGCGCGCGCGATGAGCCACGCGGACACGCCGCCGAGCGCGACGGCGCACCCGAGCGCGAGCGTCCCGAGCGCGACGGCGAGCGCGAACCGGCGCCGGTCGACCTCGAGCAGCGCGACGGCCCGGCGCAGCGTCCCGTGCGGCGGCCGGGTCGTCGTGGTCATCGGACCTCCGCCCGGACCGCGCCCAGCACGACGACCTCGTCGGCGCACGCGAGCAGCGCGGGACGGTGCGCGACGAGCAGGACGGTGCGTCCCGCGGTGCGCAGCGCGTCGACGGTGCGCAGCACGACGCGTTCGGCGGCGTCGTCGAGGTGTGCGGTGGGTTCGTCGAGCACGACGAGCGGTGCGGGCTCGACGAGCGCACGTGTGAGCGCGACGCGCTGGGCCTGGCCGACCGACAGCCCGTGCCCGCCGCGGCCGACGCGGGTCGACCAGCCGTCGGGCAGGTCCGCGACGACGGTGTCGAGCCCGGTCACGGCAGCGGCACGCGCCCGCTGCGCGGTGTCGCCGCCGACGACGTCGGCGAGCCGTCCGGGTTCGAGGACGGGTCGCTGCGGGAGCCAGGTGACCTGCCGCCAGTAGCCGACCAGGTCCACGGCGGCCGCGTCGGCGGGACCGGCGACGACCGCGGTCGTCGGCCCGGCCTGGATCGTCACGCGACCCGCATCGGGCTCGAGGAGCCCGAGCAGGACCTCGACCGCGGTCGACTTGCCCGAACCGGGCGGGCCCGCGAGCGCGGTGACGCGCCCGGGGGCGAGGGTGAGCGACAGCGCGTCGGGCGTCGCGCCGCGCGCGGTGCGGACGGTGACGCGGTCGACGACGACGCGTGCGGTGCGCAGGTCGGGCGCGGGGAGTGCGCCGTCGCGTACGGGTGCGGGCGCATCGAGCACGGCGAACGCGGCCTCGGCGGCGGCGACCCCGTCGGTGGACGCGTGGAACTGGGCCCCCACGGCGCGCAGCGGGGCGAGCACCTCGGGCGCGAGCACGAGGACGGCGAGGCCGGTCACGAGGTCGAGGTCGCCGTGCACGAGCCGCAGCCCGATACCCACGGCGACGAGCGCGACGGACAGCGTCGACAGCATCTCGAGCACCATGCCCGACAGGAACGCGATGCGCAGCGTGCCGAGCGTCGCGCGGCGGTGCGCGTCGCCGAGCGCCTGCACCCGCGCGCCGGGTCCGCGCTCGCGGCCGAGCGCGCGCAACGTCGGCAGGCCAGCGAGCAGGTCGAGCACCTGCGCCGACAGCCGCTGCATGGTCGCGAGCCCGCGCTGCGAACGCCCCTGCGTGAGCAGGCCGACGAGCCACATGAACAGCGGCACGAGCGGCAGCACGGCGACGAGGATCGCCGCGGAGACCCATTCGAGGTCGAGGATCACGAGCAGCGTCGCGGGTGTGACGGTCGCGGCGAGGACGAGCTGCGGCAGGTAGCGCACGAAGTACGGCTCGAGGTCGTCGAGGCCGCGTGTCGCGAGCGTGACGAGCCGGGGTCCGCGTCCGTCGGCGAGGCCGCGCGGTCCGAGCGCGGTGGCACGTGCGACGACCTGCTCGCGCAGCTCGGCGATCGCGCGGGCGGCCGCACGGTGGGCGTACCGCTCCTGCACGGTGACGACGAGCGCGCGGGCGAGCACGACGAGCGCGAGCCACCCGACGAGCGGTGCGACCTCGCGCCACGCGTCGGGTCCGAGCGCGGCGCCGTCGTGCACGGCACGCCCGAGCGCGTGCGCGAGCAGGACGGCCTGCACGACGACGAGCGCGGCGGTGAGGATGCCGAGCGCGACCGTCAGCGCGACGTACCACCGGGCTGCGCGCGCGTGCCGCAGCAGCCTCGGGTCGAGCGGCTTCACTCCGGGGCCACGCCCGACGTCTCGGGGGGACGGACCTCGTCGGGACGGCGGAACGTGAGCCCGGCGGGTGCGGGCAGGTGCTCGGTCGACAGCCGCTTGCGGAACACCCAGTACGTCCAGCCCTGGTAGAGCAGCACGAGCGGCGTGAGGACGACCGCGACCCAGGTCATGACGGTGAGCGTGTAGTGCGTCGAGGACGCGTTGAGCACGGTCAGCGAGTGTGCGGGGTCGAACGCGGGCATGACGTCGGGGAACAGCGAGCCGAAGATCAGCACGACGGTCGCGACGATCGCGACGGCGGACCCGACGAACGCGAGCCCCTCGCGCCGGGCTCGCGTCGCCAGCACGACGGCCGCGAGCGCGACGGCAGCGACCGCGACGGCCGCCCACGTCCACGCCTCGTCGGCGTACGCGACCTGCAGCCACACGGCCCACGCGCCCGCGACGACGAGCGTGGCGACGGACAGGCGCGCGGCGAGCGTGCCGGCGCGGTGCCGCAGGTCGCCGTCGGACTTCAGCGCGAGGAAGATCGCGCCGTGCGTGAGGAACACGAGCGTCGTCACGGCACCGCCGAGCAGCGCGAACGGGTTGAGCAGCGCGAAGAACCCGCCGACGTACTGGTGGTCGGCGTCCAGCTCGACGCCGCGCACGATGTTCGCGAACGCGACACCCCACAGCACCGACGGCACCCACGAGCCGACGATCAGCGCGCGGTCCGCCCAGGCGCGCCAGCGGTCGTCGTCGATCTTGCCGCGCCACTCGAACGCGACGACGCGCACGATGAGCGCGAGGAGGATGAGGAACAGCGGCAGGTAGAACCCGCTGAAGAGCGTCGCGTACCACTCGGGGAACGCCGCGAACGTCGCACCGCCCGCGGTGAGCAGCCACACCTCGTTGCCGTCCCAGACGGGTCCGATCGTGTTGATCATGACGCGCCGCTCGCGCTCCTTGTCGGCACGTCGGGGCAGGAGACCGAGCAGCATGCCGATCCCGAAGTCGAAGCCTTCGAGGACGAGGTAGCCGGTCCACAGGACCGCGATGAGGATGAACCAGAGCGTCGTGAGCTCCATGGTGAGGTCTCCGTCTGGGGGCTCAGTAGGCGAAGGACAGGGTCGTGGTGTCGTCGTCGGACCCGCGCGCCTCGGGGCTGGGGTCCTTCTCGCTCGCGGCGACCCCCTCGACCGCGTACCGGTGCATGAGCCGCGACCAGGCGACCGCGAGCACGCCGTACAGGAGCGTGAAGCCGACGAGCGACGTGAGGATGGTCGCGGGGCTCGTCACGGTGGACACGCCGCGCGCGGTCAGGAGCCACACGCCGTCGACGCCCGAGGCGCCGGGGTTCGGTGCGACGACCCACGGCTGACGGCCCATCTCGGTGAAGATCCAGCCGAACGACGACGCGAGGAACGGCGTCGCGAGCGCCGCGATGCCGAGCCTGCCGAACCACGGCTTCCCGGTGACCGAGCCCTTCTTGCGCAGCAGCCACAGCGCGGCGAGCGCGAGTGCCGCCGAGCCGATGCCGAACCCGATCATGAGCCGGAACGACCAGTACGTGATCGCGAGGTTCGGGTGGAACACGGTGTCCGGGTCGAGTGTCGTGCCGTGCTCCTGCTCCCACTCGCCGACCCACTGCGCGTAGTAGTCCTGCAGCTCGTCGACGCCGCGGATCCGCGAGTCGAAGCTGCCGGTCGCCAGGAACGACGTCAGGCCGGGGATCTCGATCAGGTGGCGCACGCCGTCGCAGTCGTTGGTGAGGTCGCCGATCGCGAGGATCGAGAACGACGCGCCGTCGACCGACTCGCAGAGCCCCTCGGCGGCGGCCATCTTGGCGGGCTGCTGCTCGAACATGAGCTTGGCTTGCGCGTCCCCGGAGAGCGCGACGCCTGCACCGCCGACGAGCACGGCGACCAGGCCGAGGATCACCGCGGGGCGGTAGACGTCGCGCGCGGTCTCGGTGTCGCCCGAGCGGACCTTCCTGACCATCCACCAGGCGGCGATGCCGGCGACGAACGTGCCCGCGGTCAGGAACGCGGCCGTGATGGTGTGCGGGAACGCCGCGAGCACCGTCGGGTTCGTGAGCACGGCGCCGATGTCCGTCATCTCGGCGCGCCCGGTCTCGACGTTGTACGTGGTGCCGACGGGGTGCTGCATCCATGAGTTCGCGGCGAGGATGAAGAACGCCGACAGGTTCGTCGCGACCGCGACGGCCCAGATGCACGCGAGGTGGATCTTCTTCGGCAGCCGGTCCCACCCGAAGATCCACAGCCCGAGGAACGTCGACTCGACGAAGAACGCGGCGAGCGCCTCCATCGCGAGCGGCGCCCCGAACACGTCCCCGACGAACCGCGAGTACTCGCTCCACGCCATGCCGAACTGGAACTCCTGCACGATTCCGGTGGCGACCCCGATCGCGAAGTTGATGAGCAGGAGCTTGCCGAAGAACTTGGTGAGCCGCAGCCAGCGCTCGTTGCGCGTGCGGTACCAGCACGTCTGCATGATCGCGACGAGCGGGGCCAGCCCGATCGTCAGCGGGACGAAGATGAAGTGGTAGACGGTGGTGACACCGAACTGCCAACGGGCCAGGTCGAGGGCGTCCACGGGGTTCTCCGAACGGTGCGGGCGGCGAGGTGGCCGGGGTGAGGCGACCTGGTGGAACGCTAGGCCGGGGCCCGATGGCGCCTCGGGACGAAGGTCCCGGGTGCTGACGTGCCGTCGTGAACCCGTCGGCGCGGCGCGGTCGTCGCAAGCGCGCCGGTTCGGGTGCTCTGTGCGATACTGACCGCGGTTCGACGAACGTCCACACCGTTCCGAGGACCCGTGAGCTTGCACCCAGTGCGCTGCGCGCGCCAGCCGCCGCCGGACCGTCGACGGGCCACTCCAGGCCCGGGCGGACGAGGCAGGCGATGGCGCCCGCCGGCTCGGTGTGCGGCCGCGACCGACGACTTCCGTCGCCTGCGGGTGACGACCGACCGACCGAGGACCGCCACACGTGTGGACGGTGGTTCGCGGTACCCAGGAGCGCTCCGCGTGACCGATCAGAACACCCCCGAGCTGGAAGCAGCAGCGTCGAGCGAGGCGGGGGGTGCGACCGCCCGACCGCGTCGTCGTCGCGCGTCCCGGCCCGCTGCGGCTCCCGAGCTGGCGCTCGATGTGACGCTCGAGCAGGCGACCGACGCCCCGACGACTGAGCCGACGCCCGCTGAGCCGACTCCTGCTGAGCCGACGCCCGAGGCCGACAAGCCCGTGCGCCGCAAGCGCGCGACGCGTGCGTCGGCGTCCGCCGTCCCGTCGACCGCACCGGACGCGGCAGCGTCGACCGATGCCGCCGCCGAGCCCGCTGCCCCGGCCGAGCTCGTCGCGCCCGAGCAGGAGCCCGTGGTCGCAGCGCCCGCCCGTCGTCGCCGGGCCGCGACGCGCCCGGTCGCCGCGCCCGCCGACGCCGCGCCCGCCGAGGCCGACGACGCTGCGGAACCCGCGCCGCAGGACGAGCAGAAGCCTGCCCGCAAGCCCGCCCGCCGTCGGAGCGCCAAGAAGTCGGACGAGGCCGTCGTGGCCGAGCCTGCGGCCGAGCAGGTCGTCGCGTCGAGCGACGAGGACGTCGTGGAGGACGAGGACGCCGAGCCGGCCGTCGAGCAGGTCGAGGAGGCGGGGGAGCCCGCCGCGGCCCCTGCTCCCGCCGAGCAGCCCGTGCAGCCGCTCACGCCGCGGCTCGCGACGACCGCACTGCTGTTCCAGGCGCCGGACCCGGCCCAGGCCCGGCCGCGTCGTCGGCGTGCCACCTCGAGCGCCGGGTCGCCCGAGGCGATCTCGACCGCCGCACGCCTCGCGCAGTCGCAGGCCACGCCGCAGGACGAGGCGACCGAGCAGGCAGCGGCCCTCGTCGCCGAGCAGTCCGACGACCAGCCCGCCGCGACCACCGACGAGCAGACGTCGGGCCAGCGCTCGAACCGCCGCCGCGGTCGTCGTGGGCGGGGCGGTCGTCAGGACGCGACGACGACGGACGAGCGCGACGAGACCACGGCGGACGATGCCGAGGACGCTGCGGGCGCTGACGCTGGTGCGGACGACGCGGAGACGACCGACGCCTCGACGACCGACGCCGCCGGTGCGCGCTCGGGCAGGTCGCGCCGCGGCCGCAAGCCCGCGGGCACCGCGGACACGGTCGACGTGGCCGACGGTGCCTCTGCGCAGGACGCCGCGGACGAGGACGCCGACGCGACGTCGTCCGACGAGGACGAGGACGGCCAGCCGACGCAGCGTCGCCGTCGCCGTCGGGGTGGTCGCGGTCGGCGCCGCGCCGACGCGCCCGGCTCCGAGACGGACGGCGAGGCCGGACCCGAGACGGACACCACCGCCACCGAGGACGGCGACGACGCGGACGACGAGTCGGGAGAGGGCGGTTCGAGCCGCCGTCGGCGCCGTCGTCGTCGGGGGTCGCGCGCAGGCGAGGGCGGCGAGAGCGAACCGCGTCGGCGCGGGAGCGACGAGGTCACGGCGCTGCGCGGGTCCACGCGACTCGAGGCGAAGCGGCAGCGACGCCGGGAGGGCCGGGACGCGGGCCGTCGTCGGCAGATCATCACCGAGGCCGAGTTCCTCGCGCGCCGTGAGGCCGTCGAGCGCTCGATGATCGTGCGCGAGCTGCACGGGCGCACGCAGATCGCGGTGCTCGAGGACGGCGTGCTCGTCGAGCACTACGTGTCGAACCAGCAGCAGGCGTCGATGGTCGGCAACGTCTACCTCGGCCGCGTGCAGAACGTGCTCCCGAGCATGGAGGCCGCGTTCGTCGACGTCGGCAAGGGCCGCAACGCCGTGCTGTACGCGGGCGAGGTGAACTGGGACGCGGCCGGGCTCGAGGGTCAGCCGCGCCGCATCGAGCAGGCGCTCAAGTCGGGCGACTCCGTGCTGGTCCAGGTGACGAAGGACCCGATCGGTCACAAGGGTGCGCGCCTGACCTCGCAGGTCACGCTCGCGGGCCGGTACCTGGTCTACGTCCCGGGCGGCGGCATGACGGGCATCAGCCGCAAGCTCCCCGACACCGAGCGCAACCGGCTCAAGAAGATCCTGCGCGAGGTCGTGCCGGACTCCGCGGGCGTGATCGTGCGCACGGCGGCCGAGGGGGCGAGCGAGGACGAGCTGCGGGCCGACATCGCCCGGCTGCAGGCGCAGTGGGAGGCGATCGAGAAGAAGTCGAAGACCGCGTCCGCGCCCGCGCTGCTGCAGGGCGAGCCGGACATGGCGATCCGCGTGGTGCGCGACATCTTCAACGACGACTTCTCGTCGCTCGTGGTCCAGGGCGACGAGGCCTGGTCGACGATCTCGTCGTACATCGACGAGCTCGCGCCCGACCTCGCGCAGAAGGTCTCGAAGTACACCGGCACGGGCGACGTGTTCGCGGCGCACCGGATCGACGAGCAGCTCGTCAAGGGCATGGACCGCAAGGTCTGGCTGCCCTCGGGCGGCTCGCTCGTGATCGACCGGACCGAGGCCATGACGGTCGTCGACGTCAACACGGGCAAGTTCACGGGCTCGGGCGGCACGCTCGAGGAGACCGTGACGCGCAACAACCTCGAGGCGGCCGAGGAGATCGTGCGCCAGCTCCGGCTGCGCGACATCGGCGGCATCATCGTCATCGACTTCATCGACATGGTCCTCGAGTCCAACCGCGACCTCGTGCTGCGACGGCTCGTCGAGTGCCTCGGCCGCGACCGCACCAAGCACCAGGTCGCCGAGGTGACGTCGCTGGGCCTCGTGCAGATGACCCGCAAGCGCGTGGGTCAGGGGCTCGTCGAGGCGTTCTCGGAGACGTGCGAGCACTGCCACGGGCGCGGCTTCATCGTGCACAGCGACCCGGTCGAGAAGAACCCGCGCCCGGACTCCGGTGCGCAGCAGCAGCCCGCGTCCGACGAGCCGAAGCGCTCGCGGCGCAAGCGCGGCGGAGCCAAGGAGGCGGCCCCGGCCGCACCGCACGCCGGGGTGCCCGTCCTGCCGCCCGAGCGGTCCGCCGTGACCGCGACGCTCGCGACGATCGCGGCAGCGGCCGCGCACGCGCACGAGCACCATGACGAGCACGCGTCCGAGCCGGTGGCGTCGGAGGCTGCTGCCGCCGCCGATCGCGCGTCCGCTGAGCCCCTCGTCGCTGAGCCCGTCGTCGCTGAGCCGGTTGCCGCTGAGCCGGCCACCGCTGAGCCGGCCACCGCTGAGCCGGTTGCCGCCGAGGTCACGGACGTCGAGGTCGGGACCTCGGTCGAGCCGACCATCGACGCCCCCGCCGGGCGGGCGGAGATCTCCGGTCCGGAGCTCGACGTGCTCGCCGAGCTGTCCTCGCTGCGCAAGGAGCCGGCGCCCACCGAGAGCCTCGAGCTGACCCCGGTCGACCCGTCGGTCTTCGTCACGTTCGACGACGACGCATCGCAGGACGACGCGACGAGCTGACTCCCCGACGTCCCCACCTCGCTGAGGTGGGGACGTCGGCATGCGGACCCCGCCGGAGGTGCCGTCCCGAGCCGCGCACCAGGTCGAACTGCGGCCCAGGGCTCCACCACCCACGACCAGCCCCCCGCCCCCGGAGCTTCCCAGGTCCGAGTTCGTGGCTTGGGTGCTGGCGTCGCGGCCCATGGCCCGCGCAGTGGCTGCCGTACCCGCGAACTCGCCGCACCCGCGAGCTCACCGCACCCGCGAGCTCACCGCACCCGGGAGCTCACCGCCCTCCCGTGCCGCCCACCCTCGCCGCCCACCCTCGCCGGAGTGGCTGAGTCGCCCAGCGCGCCCGCCGCCAACCGCACTCGGCGCCCGCCGCCGGTGCGTGTCACAGCCCTGAGTTCGCGGCTCCACCCCCGAGTTCGTGACTTCGGTGCTGGCTTCGCGTGCCATGGCCCGCGAAGTGGCAGCTTCACCCGCGAACTCGGCCACCCTGCGCCGTCCAGCACACCGTGACGTCGCCGGGGGTGCTCTGCGTGGGCGGCTCGCGGGGCGGAGCGGAGCGGGAGTGGGGAGCTGGGGGCGGCGTGGTTTGACCCTGCGGCGTGCGGTCCGTAACCTAGGTCGACGGTGCGCCGTGTGCGCGCTGGTCATGTGTGCCGCCGATCGACCGACGAGGTCGGCGCGGACGCGACTCCCCATCGGACCGGGCTCCCGGGCGTTGCGGGACGCGCGCGGGCGCGGGCAGGCACCTGACAACCTTGGACCGAGCAGTTCGACGAGCAGAGATGAGCAGCAACGTGGTGTACGCGATCGTGAAGGCCGGCGGCCGTCAGGAGAAGGTCGCCGTCGGCGACGTCGTCGTCGTCGACCGTCTCGCCGCCCAGGCGGGTTCGACGGTCGAGCTGCCGGCGCTGCTGCTGGTCGACGGCGAGAAGGTGACCACCGACGCGGGTGCGCTCGCGAAGGTCAAGGTCACGGCGGAGGTCGTCCGGGACGAGAAGGGCCCGAAGATCGACATCCTCAAGTACAAGAACAAGACCGGCTACCGCAAGCGCCAGGGTCACCGCCAGGCGCTGACCCGCCTCAAGGTCACCGGCATCAAGTGATCTCGCGCCGCGGCATGCCGCGGCTGCAGCGACAATTCTGAGCAACTCGAGAGCAGGTTCGTCATGGCACACAAGAAGGGCGCGAGCTCCTCGCGCAACGGTCGCGACTCGAACGCGCAGCGCCTGGGCGTCAAGCGCTTCGGTGGCCAGGTCGTCAAGGCCGGCGAGATCCTCGTCCGCCAGCGCGGCACGCACTTCCACCCCGGCAACAACGTCGGCCGCGGTGGCGACGACACGCTGTTCGCCCTGACCGCCGGTGCGGTGCAGTTCGGTACGCGTCGTGGCCGCAAGGTCATCGACATCGTCGTCGCGGAGGCCTGAGCCTTCCCGCTGACGTCATCAGCTGTCGCGAAGGGGCGCACCGGCTCGGTGCGCCCCTTCGTCATGTGTCGGCCCCACGAGGTGGCCGGACCGATCCGCTGCGATCATCGAGAGACACCCCGACCCCAGGAGGTCCGCTGTGGCGACGTTCGTCGACCGCGTGGTGCTGCACGCCACCGGGGGTGACGGCGGGCACGGCTGCGCGTCGATCCACCGGGAGAAGTTCAAGCCGCTCGCCGGCCCCGACGGCGGCAACGGGGGCAACGGCGGCTCGGTGCTGCTGCGCGTCGACCCGCAGGTGACGACGCTGCTGGAGTTCCACCACCTGCCCCACCGGCGCGCCGCGTCGGGCACGCAGGGCATGGGGGACCACCGCGCGGGCGGCACGGGCGAGGACCTCGTGCTGGGCGTCCCCGACGGCACTGTCGTGAAGTCGCCCGACGGCGATGTGCTCGCCGACCTCGTCGGGACGGGTGCGGAGTACGTCGTGGCCGCGGGCGGACGCGGTGGGCTCGGCAACGCGGCCCTCGCGTCGCCGCGGCGCAAGGCCCCGGGCTTCGCGCTGCTGGGGGAGCCCGGCGAGGCCGCGGACGTGGTGCTCGAGCTCAAGACGATCGCCGACGTCGCGCTCGTCGGCTACCCGTCGGCGGGCAAGTCGAGCCTCGTCGCGGCGATCTCCGCGGCGCGACCCAAGATCGCGGACTACCCGTTCACGACGCTCGTGCCGAACCTCGGCGTGGTGCAGGCGGGTGACGCGCGCTACACGGTCGCGGACGTGCCGGGCCTCATCCCCGGGGCGTCGGAGGGCCGCGGGCTCGGCCTCGAGTTCCTGCGGCACGTCGAGCGGTGCGCGGTGCTCGTGCACGTCCTCGACTGCGCCACGCTCGAGCCGGACCGGGACCCGCTGAGCGACCTGGACGTCATCGAGGCGGAGCTCGCGGCGTACGCGGGGGACCTCGAGATCGAGGGCGGCCGTGTGCCGCTCACGCAGCGGCCGCGCGTCGTCGTGCTCAACAAGATCGACGTGCCCGAGGCGCGCGACCTCGCGGACCTGGTGCGGCCCGACCTCGAGGCGCGCGGCCTGCGGGTGTTCGAGGTGTCCACCGCGAGCCACGAGGGGCTGCGGCCGCTCACGTTCGCGCTCGCCCAGATCGTCGAGCAGGCTCGTCGGGACGCCCCGGCGCCCGAGCCGACGCGCGTCGTGCTGCGGCCGCGGGCCGTCGACGAGGCGGGGTTCACGGTGACGCGCCGCGAGGCGGCGGGTCAGGTGTGGTTCCAGGTGCGGGGCGAGAAGCCCGAGCGGTGGGTGCGGCAGACGGACTTCAGCAACGACGAGGCCGTCGGGTACCTCGCCGACCGGCTCGCGCGGCTCGGCGTCGAGGAGAAGCTCTACGCCGCGGGTGCGGTCGCGGGCGACGAGGTGCGCATCGGGCCCGAGACGAACTCCGTGGTCTTCGACTGGGAGCCGACGCTGCTCACGGGTGCCGAGCTGCTCGGTGCGCGCGGCACGGACGCGCGGCTCGACGACCACTCGCGTCCGACGCGCGGCGAGAAGCGCGTCGAGTACAAGGAGCGCATGGACGCGAAGGCGGCTGCGCGCGCGGAGCTGTGGACCGAGCGCGAGCACGGCGTCTGGACGGACCCGGACCGCGACTGACGGCAGCCGGGTGTCGCCGTCCGGTCCGGTGCGTGGTCGTCGGGACGACGACGTGCGCGCGCGGGGGAGAATGCGCACGTGACTGCCGCCCCCCTGCGCGAGCGCGCCGAGCTCGGATCGGCCGCGCGGATCGTCGTCAAGGTCGGTTCGTCGTCGCTCACGAGCGCGGACGGTCGGCTCGACCCCGCGCGGCTGCGCGGGCTGGTCGACGTGCTCGCGGCACGGCGCAGCGCGGGCGGACAGGTCGTGCTCGTGTCGTCGGGCGCCATCGCCGCCGCGATCGGGCCGCTCGGGCTCGCCGCGCGGCCGCGCGACCTCGCGACGCAGCAGGCCGCCGCGTCGGTCGGCCAGGGCCTGCTCGTCGCGCACTACACGAAGGCGTTCGCCGACCACGGGCTGCGCGTCGGACAGGTGCTCCTGACGGCCGACGACACGGTCCGCCGCGGGCACTACCGCAACGCGCACCGCGCGCTGAACCGCCTGCTCGACCTCGGCGTGGTGCCGGTGATCAACGAGAACGACGCGGTCGCGACCGACGAGATCCGGTTCGGCGACAACGACCGGCTGGCGGCGCTCGTCTCGCACCTCGTGCACGCCGACGCGCTCGTCCTGCTCACGGACGTCGACGCGCTCTACACGGCCGCACCGTCGTCGCCCGGCGCGCGGCGCATCGCGCGTGTCGAGTCGCCGCGCGACCTCGAGGGGATCGACGTGTCGCGGCGCGGTTCGGCGGTCGGGACGGGCGGCATGGTGACCAAGCTCGAGTCGGTCGCGATCGCGACCGCGTCGGGCACGCCCGTGGTGCTGACGTCGACCGCGCAGGCCGCGGCGGCGCTCGCGGGCGAGGACGTGGGGACGTGGTTCGCCGCCACGGGCCGCCGCAAGTCGATCAGGCTGCTGTGGCTCGCGCACGCCGCGCGCGTGCGCGGGCGGCTCGTGCTCGACGACGGTGCGGTGCACGCGGTCGTCGAGCGGCGCACGTCGTTGCTCCCGGCGGGTGTCACGGGCGTCGAGGGCGAGTTCGAGGCCGGCGATCCTGTCGAGCTCGTCACACCCGACGGGCGCGTCGTGGCCCGCGGGCTCGTCGCGTTCGGCGCCGACGAGATCCCGGCCCTGCTGGGGCGTTCGACGCACGACCTGCGCCGCGAGCTGGGCGAGGGCTACGACCGCGAGCTCGTGCACCGCGACGACCTCGTGCTCGTCCGCCGCCGGTCCGCGTAGGGGCGAGCACGCTCGTCGGCGGTCCGGGGACCGGTCGGTACCGCGCCGCGGACGCCGGACGTGCGACAATCGACGCTGCTCGTGCGGTCGTCACTCGACGGCCACGCGCGGGCAGGTCAGAACCACCCGAGCACCGGAGGACTGCCGTGCACGCCGCGTTGATCGTCGCCGCCGAGGAAGCCGCCGAGAAGGCGCACGAGCTGCCGTTCCCGCCGGTCGTGTTCGGGATCGGTGCGTTCGTCGGCCTGGCGGCCCTGCTGTTGTTCACGTACGCCTTCCGCCTCGTCGGCACGCGCCACTGAGCGTGCCCCGGGGGCCCGTGTCGCGACTGGGCGTGATGGGTGGGACGTTCGATCCCGTCCACCACGGTCACCTCGTGGCCGCGAGCGAGGTCGCAGCCCGGTTCGGGCTCGACGAGGTCGTGTTCGTGCCGACCGGTGTGCCGTCCTTCAAGCAGGACCAGGACGTCACGCCCGCCGAGCACCGTTATCTGATGACGGTCGTGGCGACGGCGTCGAACCCGCAGTTCACCGTGAGCCGGGTGGACATCGACCGTGGGGGAGTGACGTTCACCGTCGACACGCTCCACGACCTCAAGGCGACCTATCCGGGTGCCGAGATCTACTTCATCACCGGCGCCGATGCGATCGCGCAGATCCTGACGTGGAAGGATGCCCAGGAGCTGTTCTCGATGGCGCAGTTCGTGGCCGTCACACGGCCCGGGCATGCGCTGTCGGTCGAAGGGTTACCGGTGGACCGGGTGCACGTCGTGGAGATCCCGGCGCTGGCGATCTCCTCGACCGACGTGCGCACCCGGGTCCGGGCCGGTCAGCCGGTCTGGTACCTCGTCCCTGACGGGGTCGTCCAGTACATCGCGAAGCACCAGCTGTATCGAGGTTTGTCATGACGGAACCGGGAGCGCGGCCGCGGCGCCGTGACCTGCACCGGGCGGACGACGGCGCCGGAGTCGACGTCCCGACCACCGGCGTGCCCGGGACGAGCGCGGGCGCGCCTGCGCCAGGGTCGCGTCGCGCGCTGCGTGCGCACGGTGATGCGGCCACGGGTGCGGTGCCGCCGCAGGCGAGCTTCGCGCCTGGTCCGCAGAGCCCCACGCCGGCAGCTCCCGGCGCCTCGGCCCGCCAGTCCGTGGGGGTCCAGGCCCCCGCCGGCTGGGCGACCACACCCGCGGCGCGTCCTGCCGGCCCCGAGCAGGTGAGCCCTGCCCGGCCGAGCGCCGCGCGACCCGCGCCCGCTGCCCCCGCGTGGGCGCCGACGCAGCCCGCGTCCGGCCAGCCCTCTGCGGCCGCTGCGCCCGCGAGCCCCGTTCCTGACCGTGCGCGACGCAGCGTCCGCGACACCATGCTCGACCCGACGAGCTCGCGCTCCGTCCCGGCGGCCCCGGCTCCCGCGCCGACGTCCCGCCCCGCGGTGAACCCTGAGGCCTGGGGCCCGCAGGCGCCGGCGTCGTCGGCTCCGCACCCAGCGCCGGCGGCCCCTTCGGCGGGGTCGTGGGCTCCGACGCAGCCCGGTGCCGGCTCGGCTGCGGCTCCGTCGTTCGCGCCGTCGTCGGCACCTCGTGCTGCGGCCCCGACGAGCCCCGTGGTGCCGGCTGCACGGACGTCGGCCTGGGGTCCGCAGTCTGCGACCCCTGGCGCGCAGCCGACCCCGTCCGCTGCGCCTGCGCAGCAACCCCCGGCGGGCCAGCAGGCTCCGGGTGCCGGGGCGCCGCGCGTCGCGCAGCAGCCCGCAGCACCTGCCGGGGCTCCCGCCGCCCCTGCGTGGCCCGCAGCGTCGGCACCCGCGGCACCCGAGTCGTTCGCGCCGCGGTCGGCGCCCCAGGGCCCCGGCGCACCGACGCCGCGCGGTCCTGCCGAGGCCGGCGCGGCCGGTGCCGCGGGCCCGGGCGCGACGGGCTTCGGTGGCACAGGACTCGGCGCGGCCGGCTTCGGGGTGACCGGTGTCGGTGCGACCGGGTTCGGGGTGACAGGTGTGGGCGCCGCAGCGGGTGCTCCCGCCGGGGCGCAGGCTCCGGCCGTCCCGTCATGGTCGCCGGGAGCGGGCTCCGGCTGGGCGCCGGGCGCGTCGTCGACGGCGGGCTCGTCGGCGTCCACCGTGGCAGGGCCCGGCGTGCTTCCTGACGCCGCGCCTGCAGGACCCGGCGCGGTCGTCGGAGAGGGTGCGAGCCCGTTCGCCCCGGTCCCCGGCGCGCACGCCACGGACGACGAGCACGACGACGACGTCGACGAGCGGGACCTGCGCCCGCGCCACCCGTACACGTGGCTGCACCTCATCGTGCTCGCGATCGTCGCGTTCGTGCTCGGCTTCCTGATCTTCATGCTCTACACGCGTGCGACCTCGGGCGATGCGAGCCCGGTCGCACCGCAGGTCACGACGACCGAGACGCGTGCCGGGCCCAGCGCCTGAGCCGCACCCCGACCCGAGGAGACCCGTGACCGCCACCGAACGCGCCATCGAGCTCGCCGTCGCCGCCGCCCGTGCGGCGTCCGACCGCAAGGCGCAGGAGATCATCGCGCTCGACGTGAGCGAGCAGCTCGTCCTCACGGACGTGTTCCTGATCGCGTCGGGGACGAACGAGCGGCAGGTCGGCGCGATCGTCGACGCGGTCGAGGAGGCGCTGTTCAAGCTCGGCGCCAAGCCGATCCGCCGCGAGGGCAAGGAGCAGGGCCGCTGGGTCCTCATCGACTTCGGTGACGTCGTCGTGCACGTGCAGCACGCCGAGGACCGCGTCTACTACGCGCTCGAGCGGCTCTGGAAGGACTGCCCGCTCGTCGAGCTGCCCGAGGACGCCCGCGGCGGGGACGGCAGCGGGGACGACGCGTGACGGTCGGTCGTCTGCTCCTGTGGCGCCACGGCCGCACCGCGTTCAACGCGAACGGCCGCCTGCAGGGCCAGGTCGACATCCCGCTCGACGACGTCGGCCTCTGGCAGGCCCGCACCGCCGCTGCCGCGATGCTCGCCCGGCACACCCCGACCCGCGTCGTCTCGTCGGACCTCACCCGGGCCCTGGCGACCGCTGACGCCCTCGCGCGTCTGTGCGGTGTCGCGGTCGAGCCCGACGAGCGCGTGCGCGAGCGGGCGTTCGGCGAGTGGGAGGGCCTGTCGGGCGACGAGATCGGCGCGCGCTGGCCGCAGGACTACGCGCTGTGGCGCGGGGGAGGCGAGCCGACGCGCGTGGGCGCCGAGACGCGTTCCGCCGTCGCGCAGCGCACGGTCGCGGCGATCACCGAGCACGCCGCCGCGCTGGCCCGCGAGGACCTGCTCGTCGTCGTCTCGCACGGCGCCGCCATCAGCTCGGCCGTCGCGGAACTCCTCGGCATGCCCGCCGACTGGCGCGGCATCGCCGGCATGCACAACGCCCACTGGGCCGAGCTCGTCCCGGCGTCCGCGGGCGTGACGCCCGCCTGGCGGCTCGTCGGCTACAACCTCGGCCCGACCGACGCCTCGGCCGACTGGAACGCCGGCCCCGACCGCGGCGACACCGATGGCACGTCCACGCGCGACCCCGACTGACCGACCCGCGGGACGTGACCCGCGGCACGCGGAGCGGATTGGCGTCCGGGCCGGTCCTCGGCCTAGACTCTCCGAGCGCCCCCACGGGGGCACACAACAGAACACGGGGCTGTGGCGCAGCTGGTAGCGCACCTGCATGGCATGCAGGGGGTCAGGGGTTCGAGTCCCCTCAGCTCCACCCTGTGATGACTCGGGACATCGTTCATCGATGTCCCGAGTCATCGTTCATAGTGCGAGAGCTCGGCCAGTGGCCGGGCTCTCGTTCGTGGTTGCGGCAATAGGTGCGGTCCGTTGTTGCGCCACTAGGTGCAGTCGGCGTCGATGGGGCAGGTGGCCAGGATCTCGCCGCTCGGCCCGGGCCCCGATGGTGGACACGCGGGTCATTCACCCGGCAGGTGTCAGCGGGGCCGCGTGGTCGGCGCACGTCATCACCCGCATGTCCACGACGATCGACGTCTATCCGGGTGATGACGTGATGCCGCTGGTTGAGGAGACGCGCACTCGCGCGCAAGAGCTGTTCCAGGGGCTGCTCGACCGGCGTGGTGTGCGATCGACGATCGAGGTGACGGCGTTCTACGACGGTCCCAGCGAGTCGATCCGGTACGTCGGTCCGGATGCGCGCTGGGCAGTCGGCCTCGATCTGGGGTTCGGGTATTGGATCGACGGAGTGTGGAGTTCGAGCTCCTGGCCGAGCTGCTACGAGTGGGACGACGACGACGTTCTCACCGCGGAGGATGTCGAAGGGAACCCGGGCGGGGTGTCGCCCGATCTCGTCGGACGGCGGTGGATCGCTGAGCCCCTCTCGCGCGTCGTCTCTGCGGACCGTCTCGCCCGGATCTTGCGCCGCGATCACTTCTGGAGGGAGTACCGATCCGCCGCCGGGCACGCGGTCGCCTCGACGGGATACGGCCTGGTGGCTGCGGCACTCGCAGAGGCGACCGGCGGAGTCGTGGCGTCATGGGACAGCGCATTCGACGTCGAGCACAACGGCGAGAGCGCGGAGCAGTTTCTTACCTGGTGGGGCGATCAGCAGGTCGACTTCTACGGGGAAGCGATATTCCGGGGTGCCGCTAGCGTGCATGATTGAACGGGTGTGACCTGCACGGCAGAGTCTCACCCGTCTCGGGCTTCCCGCCATCGGGCGGCGCGCGCGCTGCTCGCGCAGGACGTGATGATGGGCGTCGCCTTCCCCCGCTCATGCTGGTCGGCTTCGGCCTCGACGTCGGCGGACCAGTCCACCGCAACCCGTCAGCCTGCTGGGTGTCGTGGGGTCAGTCGGCGGACCGGACCTGGACGGGCTGGCGGAGGATGGTCCGCAGGTTCTCGGGGGCGGTCCTGCGGGCGTCGCTGAGATAGATCTCGTGGTGCTTGCCGCTGACGCTGAACCCGTTCGCGGGCACGAAGTCGTGATGCAGCCGGTCCAGGACGGGGCCCTCGTCGTCGAACGGACCCACGTGGAGCGTCTGCACGCACAGGCCTTCGGCGAGCGTCTCCGAGCGCACGTCGTCGAGGCGGGTCGGTGGGTTCGTGGCCCCGGCCTGTTCCGTGGCGTGCGCGACGAGCTCGCGGTCGATCCAGTCGGGGACCATCAGCATCAGCGTCCAGTCCCACTGCGACTTGTCCCGGGCGGCGGTGAAGTGGTCCATGTCGTCGGCCCACCACAGCCCCTCGAGCGGCGGCACGACGTAGTCGCGGCCGAGCTCGCGCTTGCTGAGGAACTTCAGCCGGTACGCGACCGAGTAGAGCGCAGCGAGCGCGTCCGCGTACTCCTGGGACGTGTTGGGGTCGCCGTGACCGTCGATCATGAGATAGCGCGTCGCGGGGACGTCGACGACCCGGAACGCGCCACGCGGGGCGCGATACCCGTCGAGGATCTTCTTGAGATCGACCTTGTCCATCACCAGACTCTGCGCTCGGACGAGCTGCGGCCTTCCGCGTCGAGGGGCTGAGCGAGGACGAGCACGTGCCCAGCGGTGGGGTTCAGGATGGCCGGTCGTCCCCGCCTGTGCGAGTCGGACGTCGGACGGACTGGCCTGGTGCGACGTGGTGCGCTCCGGGGCGCTGACCGTGCCGTCCACGCGTGCCCGGCCTCGGTAACGTGGGTGGATGAGCGAGCGGGACGTGTCGTCGGACGGGCAGATTCTCACCGGTGTCGGGCTTCCGGCGATCGGCCGGCCGGCGACCCGGGCGTTGCTTGCCGAAGGGTTGACGACGCTCGCGGACGTCGCCGCGTTCGGCGAGGCCAGGCTGGCGGCACTGCACGGTGTGGGGCCGAAGGCGATCCGGGTGCTCTCGGCCGAGCTGGCCACCCACGGCCTCGCGTGGTCTGACGCATAGGCCGGACGCACAGCGGGCCTCGAGTGCCGCGAGCGCCACACAAGCGTCGCGAACGCGCCCCACGTCGGGGTGGCGCTCGTGGTGGATGTGTGGCGTTCGGTCGGGGGTGGTCGGCGAGGCGTTGCCTCGTCGGGCGTGCGGCGGTGTGATGGGTGGATGGAGAGCGGGCGCAGGTTCGCGATCGACGCCGTCACGGCGCTGCGGCTCGTCCGCGACGACCCGACGATCGGCGGACGCCGCCTGCTCGTCGGACCCGCTGTCCTGCGGACGCACGTGTCCTCGCTGCTCTACCGCGAGGTGCGCGCGGGCGTGCTCGACGAGCGCTCGGCGCGCGACCAGCTCGAGGGCGTCGCGACGCTTAAGGTCCGCCTGCTGGGCGACCGGGTGTCGCGCGCGACGGCGTGGCGGCTCGCGCACGAGCTCGGCTGGGACGACACCGAACCCGCCGAGTACCTGGCGGTCGCGACGCTGCAGGCCGACGCGCTCGTCGCGGGTGACGCCCGCCTCGCCGCCGCCGCGACGGGCGTCGTGGCCCTGGCGACGTACGACGACCTGGTCGGCTGACCCCGCCGCGAGCGCCGCACATCGGTCGCGAGCGCACCCCGAGGACGTGTGGCGCTCGGGGTGGATGTGTGGCGCTCGCGGTGGGGGTGACGGGGATCGGGGGGCGGGGCATCATGGGGCTGTGGTGGGGGTCGGGCGGGTGTATGACGAGCGGGACGGCGACAGCCGCCGCGTGCTCGTCGACCGGCTGTGGCCGCGCGGGATGCGCAAGGACGACGCGCGGATCGACGAGTGGCTGCCCGCGGTCGCGCCGAGCAGCGAGCTGCGGCGGTGGTACGGGCACCGGGCGGAGGAGTACGACGAGTTCGTGCACCGGTACGAGGCCGAGCTCGAGCAGGGGGAGCAGGCGGACGCGTTCGCGCGGCTCGCGGCGGTCGTCGAGCACGAGTCGACGACGCTGGTGACGTCGACGCGGGAGGTCGCGCTGAGCCACCTGCCGGTCCTCGCGCGGCTGCTGGACGAGGGATCCGCGTGATCCTGCGGGCGTCGTGCGGCGCGTGCTCACGGCCTGGACGTAGGTCACTTGCCGAGCGTGGGTGGCCTATGTTGTCCGCGTGACAGCACCCCTTCCTCCCCGTGAACAACGGCGTGGCGTCGCGCGTCACGAGGTCCCCGAGCCCCTGCGCAACGACGTGCGCGTCCTGGGCGAGTTCCTGGGCCGCGTCCTGCGCGAGTCGGTCGGCGACGACCTGCTCGCCGACGTCGAACGGCTGCGCGAGCTCGCGATCACGGCGCACGCGGAACCGGACAGCGACGCGCTCGCCCGTGCGGAGGAGCTCGTCGAGAGCTTCTCGCTCGAACGTGCGGAGCAGGTCGCGCGGGCGTTCACGTGCTACTTCCACCTCGCCAACACGGCCGAGGAGTACCACCGCGTGCGCGTGCTGCGCGAGCGTGAGGCGCAGGCGGACCCGCACGGTCTGACGCCGGACGACTCGCTGCAGGCCGCGGTGGTGCAGCTCGCGTCGGAGGTCGGCGACGACGAGGCGCGGCGGCGGCTGCGCGAGGTCGAGTTCCGGCCCGTGCTCACGGCGCACCCGACCGAGGCGCGGCGGCGCGCGGTGTCGCGCTCGATCCGGCGCATCGCGGAGCTCGTCGCGGAGCGGGACGTGCGCTCGACGGGCGGTGTCTCGCTCGCGGAGAACGACCGTCGGCTGCTCGCGGAGATCGACACGCTGTGGCGCACCGCGCCGCTGCGGCAGGCGAAGCCGACCGTGCTCGACGAGGTCCGCACCGTCCTGAGCGTGTTCGAGTCGACGTTCGCGGAGATCCTCCCGGCCGTCTACCGGCGGCTCGACGACTGGTTGCAGGACGGTGAGGCGGGGGCGAGCGCGCCCGTCGTGAAGCCGTTCGCGCACGTCGGCACGTGGATCGCGGGGGACCGCGACGGCAACCCGAACGTCACGGCCGAGGTCACGCGCGCGGCGGCGCAGCTCGCGTCCGAGCAGGTGCTGCTCGAGCTCGAGCGGTCCGCGCAGCGCGCGGCTGCCGGGCTCACGCTCGACGCGGTCGGCACGCCCGCGTCGTCGGAGCTCAACGCCCTGTGGCAGCGGCAGCGCTCGCTCGCGGAGCAGATCGCGACGCGGGTCGCCGCGGACTCGCCGAACGAGCCGCACCGCCGGGCCGTGCTCCTGATCGCCGAGCGCATCGCCGCGACGCGCAGCCGCAACGCCGACCTCGCGTACGAGTCGTCGGCCGAGCTCGAGGCGGACCTGCTCGTCGTGCAGCGCTCGCTCGTCGACGCCGGGGCGACGCGGCAGGCGTACGGGGACCTGCAGCGCCTGGTGTGGCAGGTGCAGACGTTCGGCTTCCACCTCGCGGAGCTCGAGCTGCGCCAGCACTCGCAGGTGCACGCGGCGGCGCTCGCGGACATCGCCGCGAAGGGCATCGACGGCGACCTCGAGCCGCGCACGGTCGAGGTGCTGGACACGTTCCGCACGATCGGCACGATCCAGAAGCGGTTCGGCCCGGACGCGGCACGCCGGTACATCGTGTCGTTCACGCAGTCGGCGGAGCACCTCGCGGCGGTCTACCAGCTCGCGGAGCTCGCGTACGGCGGCGCGGACAACGTCCCGGTCATCGACGCGATCCCGCTGTTCGAGACCTTCGCGGACCTGCGCGCGAGCGTGCCGATCCTGCAGGAGGCACTGCAGCTCCCGCAGGTCCAGCGCAGGCTCGCCGAGAACGGTCGACGCGTCGAGGTCATGCTCGGCTACTCGGACTCGTCGAAGGACGTCGGCCCGCTCTCGGCGACGCTCGCGCTCGACGAGGCGCAGCGCGAGATCACGCAGTGGGCGCGCGAGAACGACATCGTGCTGACGCTGTTCCACGGTCGCGGTGGCGCGCTCGGTCGCGGCGGCGGCCCCGCCAACCGGGCCGTGCTCGCGCAGCCGCCGGGCTCGGTCGACGGCCGCTTCAAGCTCACCGAGCAGGGCGAGGTCATCTTCGCGCGGTACGGCGACCCGATCATCGCGGCGCGGCACATCGAGCAGGTCGTCGCGGCGACGCTGCTCGCGGGCGCTCCGAGCGTCGAGGCGCGCAACGCCGAGGCCGCGGACCGGTTCCGTCCGCTCGCGGAGCGGCTCGACGAGGCGTCGCGCACGCACTTCCACCGGCTCGTGCGCGCCGACGGCTTCCCGCAGTGGTTCGCCGAGGTCACGCCGCTCGAGGAGGTCGGCCTGCTGCCGATCGGCTCGCGCCCGGCGCGCCGCGGCCTGTCCGTCGAGAGCCTCGAGGACCTGCGCGCGATCCCGTGGGTGTTCTCCTGGTCACAAGCGCGCATCAACCTCGCGGGGTGGTACGGGCTCGGGACGGCGCTCGAGACGGTCGACGACCTCGACGAGCTGCGGGCCGCGTACGCGAGCTGGCCGCTGTTCGCGACGATCATCGACAACGTCGAGATGTCGCTCGCGAAGACCGACGCACGCATCGCTGCGCGGTACCTCGCGCTGGGCGACCGGCCCGACCTCGCGGAGCTCGTCCTCGAGGAGATGGCGCGCACGATCCGCTGGGTCGTCGCGATCACCGACTCGGACGCGATCCTCGGTCGGCGTCGGATCCTCGGGCGCGCGGTCCAGCTGCGCAGCCCGTACGTCGACGCGCTGTCGCTGCTGCAGCTGCGCGCGCTGCGCGGTCTGCGCACGGGTGCGGCGCCCGAGCACGACGACGACCTGCGGCGGCTGCTGCTGCTCACCGTCAACGGTGTCGCGGCGGGCGTCCAGAACACGGGCTGAGCCCGAACGCACCACGACGACGAGAGGGTCCACGGGCGCGCAGCCGTGCGGGCCCTCTCGTCGTCCGTGCGCTCGACGCCGTCCCCGCGGACGCGTCGCAGGTCAGGACGGCAGCGAGACGACCGGGGGGAGCGGGACGCCGGAGGCGAGCGCGTCGAGCACGAGGCGTTCGTGCGGGACGACGTCGGGCAGGTCGCCGAGCGGGAACCAGCGCATCGCGGCGCACTTGTCGGGCTCCTGGACGCTCGGGTCACCCCGCCACGCCCGCACGACGAAGAACGCGTCGAGCCGCTGCTCGACCTGCGGCCCGGTGCGCTCGAACCGGTGCAGCGCGGTGAGCGGCACGAGGTCGTCGGGCCGGACCTCGATGCCCGCCTCCTCCGTGGCCTCGCGCACGGCGGCCTCGTGCACCGACTCGCCCGGGTCGACGTGACCGGCGAGCGTCGCCCACCGGCCGTCCATGTACCCGGTGCCGGAGCGCAGCTGCAGCAGCACCGCGTCGTCGCGCAGCAGGACGACGTACGCGGCGGCGACGAGCAGCGTGCGGTGGCCGAGATGGTCGTCGGGACGGTAACGCTCGGGGTCGCGCTCGGGGTCGGCAGTCACGCGGTGATTCTCACCCGAACGGGCCGACGACCGCGCCGTGTCGCCCTTTCGGTGGCTGACGCACGACGGGGAGACCGGGTCGTGATGCAACCGAGACCGGGACGTTACTCACTGGTAAGACGCGTCTGAACATCTGTCCACCTCTGTGCTACACAATCGTTCAACACGTGAACGCCGGGCTCCAGCCGGCCCCAACGGAATGAGGTGACGGATGACCTCCGCACGCACCCGTCGTCGCCTTGTCGCGACGGCAGCAGGTCTCACGGTCGGAGCGCTCGTGCTCACGGCCTGCTCCAGCAAGGACGACGGCGCCAAGGGCGACGCCACGACCGGCGGCGACAAGGGCGGCTCGAGCACCCTGACGATCGGCACGACCGACAAGATCACGACGATCGACCCGGCCGGCTCGTACGACAACGGCTCGTTCGCCGTCATGAACCAGATCTACCCGTTCCTCATGAACACGCCGTACGGCAGCCCGGACGTCGAGCCGGACATCGCCGAGTCGGCCGAGTTCACCGCGCCGACGGAGTACACCGTCACGCTCAAGGCCGGCCTCAAGTGGGCCAACGGTCACGACCTGACGTCGTCGGACGTCAAGTTCTCGTTCGACCGCCAGCTCGCGATCGCCGACGAGAACGGCCCGTCGTCGCTGCTCTACAACCTGGACAGCGTGGACGCCCCGGACGACACGACGGTCGTGTTCCACCTCAAGAGCGAGAACGACCAGGTCTTCCCGCAGATCCTGTCGAGCCCCGCGGGCCCGATCGTCGACGAGGAGGTCTTCGCGGCGGACGCGCTGACCCCCGACGCCGACATCGTCGCCGGCAAGGCGTTCGCCGGTCAGTACGAGATCACGAGCTACGACTTCAACAACCTGATCTCGTACCAGGCCTTCGAGGGCTACCAGGGTGTCCTGGGCGCCGCGAAGACCGCCGAGATCAACGTGAAGTACTACGCGGACTCGTCGAACCTCAAGCTGGACGTCCAGCAGGGCAACATCGACGTCGCGTTCCGCAGCCTCACGGCCACCGACATCGCCGACCTGCGCGGTGACGACAAGGTCAAGGTCGTCGACGGCCCCGGTGGCGAGATCCGCTACATCACGTTCAACTTCGACACGCAGCCGTTCGGCGCGAAGCAGGCCGACGCCGACCCGGCGAAGGCGCTCGCGGTGCGCGAGGCCGTGGCGGACCTCCTCGACCGCGACGCGATCGCCGAGCAGGTCTACCAGGGCACGTACACGCCGCTGTACTCCTTCGTCCCCGCGGGTCTGACGGGCGCGACCGAGGTGCTCAAGGACCTCTACGGCGACGGTTCGGGTGGTCCGTCGGTCGACAAGGCGAAGGAGACCCTCGCGGCCGCCGGCGTCACGACGCCGGTCGCGCTCGGCCTGCAGTACTCGAACGACCACTACGGCCCGTCCTCGGCCGACGAGTACGCGATGATCAAGGACCAGCTCGAGGCCGACGGCCTGTTCTCGGTCGACCTGCAGACCACGGAGTGGGTGCAGTACTCGAAGGACCGCGTCGCCGACGTCTACCCGGCCTACCAGCTCGGCTGGTTCCCGGACTACTCGGACGCCGACAACTACCTGACGCCGTTCTTCCTCACCGAGAACTTCCTGGCGAACCACTACGACAACCAGGAGGTCAACGACCTCATCCTGAAGCAGGCGGTGACGACGGACGCCGACGAGCGCACGTCGCTCATCGAGGAGATCCAGGACAAGGTCGCCGCCGACCTGTCGACCGTCCCGTACCTGCAGGGTGCGCAGGTCGCGGTCGTCGGCAAGGACGTCCAGGGTGCCTCGGACACGCTCGACGCCTCCTTCAAGTTCCGGTACGCCGCGCTGTCCAAGTGAGCTGACGACGGCCCGCCACCGCCCTGCTGGGCGGGGGCGGGCCGTCGCCCGTCACCCCATCTGAACGCACCACCCCGGGACACCCCATGACCACCACCACGCAGGAGGTCGCGGGCACCACGCCCGAGTCGACCTCCACACCCGGGCGACGACGCTCGGGCGGCGGGCTCGGCAGCTACCTGCTCGTCCGCTTCCTGCTCATCTTCCCGACGATCCTCATCCTCGTGACGACCGTGTTCGTCATGATGCGGGCGACGGGCGACCCCATCACCGCCGCCCAGGGCGGCCGGCTCACGCCGGACCAGCTCGCCGAGCGGATCCACGCGGCCGGGTACGACCGGCCGCTGATCGTGCAGTACCTCGAGTACCTCGGCGGCATCGTGCGCGGGGACTTCGGGACGACGATCTCCGACCACCGTCCCGTGACCGAGGTGCTGATCACCTACGGTGCCGCGACGCTCGAGCTCGCGGTGTACGCGCTCATCGTGGCGTTCGCGGTCGGCATCCCGCTCGGTCGGCTCGCGGCCGCCAAGCGCGACCGCGGCATCGACGCGACGCTGCGCGTCTCGGCGGTGCTCGTCTACGCGACGCCCGTGTTCTTCGCGGGCATGCTGCTCAAGCTCATCTTCGCGGTCGGCCTCGACTGGCTGCCCGTCGCGGGCCGTGCGTCGACCGGCGCCGAGATCCAGATGCAGCGCGAGGGTGCCGGGACCGGCATCTACCTCGTCGACGCGATCTCGACGGGTGACGGCGCGGTCGTCGTGGACGTGCTCAAGCACGCGATCCTCCCCGCCGTCGCGCTCGGCCTGCTGACGGCGGGCGTGTTCCTGCGGCTCGTGCGCACCAACGTCATCGGCACGCTCACGACCGGCTACGTCGAGGCTGCGCGCTCGCGCGGCGTCGCGGAGCGGCGCCTGCTGCGCAAGCACGCGTGGCGTCCCGCGCTCGTCCCGATCATCACGGTCATCGGCCTGCAGATCGCGATGCTGCTCGCGGGGGCGGTGCTCACCGAGACGACGTTCGAGTGGAAGGGGCTGGGCTTCCAGCTCGTCCAGTACCTGCTCGCGCGCGACTACGTCGCGGTGCAGGGCATGGTCGCGATGCTCGCGGTGATCGTCGCGGTCACCAACTTCGTCGTCGACGTGATCGCGGCGCTCGTCGACCCCCGGGTGAGGTACTGACATGGCCATCGAAACCCCTGCCGAGTCCGCACCCGCGGCTCCCGAGCACGTCACGGGCTGGCGTCGCCTGCCCGTCGTCCACCAGCTGCGCACGAGCGTCGGTCTGCAGCGGGCGATGCTCGTGGCGGGCCTCGTGCTCACGATCGTCTTCGTGCTGACCGCGATCTTCGCACCGTTGCTCGCGCCGTACGGCTGGGCCCAGCTGCGTGCCGACGGCGAGCTGTTCGGCGCCCACCTGAGCCCAGGCGGCGACCACCTGCTCGGGACCACCGTGGCGGGCTACGACGTGCTCTCGCGCGTCGTCTGGGGCGCCCGCACCGCGCTCTACACGATCATCATCGGTGTCGTGCTGTCGTTCGTCGTCGGCGTGATCCTGGGCCTCGTGTCCGGGTACTTCGGCGGCTGGCTCGACCGTGTGCTCGTCGTGGTCGCGGACGCGATCTACGCGTTCCCGTCCCTGCTGCTCGCGATCCTCGCGGCGATCGTCATCTCGGGCGGTCAGTCGTCGATGTGGGGCGGCGTCATGGCGACGGCGATCTCCATCACGGTCGTGTTCATCCCGCAGTACTTCCGTGTGGTGCGCGCCGAGGTGGTGCGCGTCAAGAGCGAGGCGTTCGTCGAGTCGGCGCGTGTCGTCGGCGCGGGCCACGTGCGGATCATGGTGCGGCACGTGCTGCGCAACGCGACCCGTACGCTCCCGCTCATCATCACGCTCAACGCGTGCGAGGCCGTCCTCACGCTCGCGGGCCTGGGCTTCCTGGGCTTCGGCATCGAGCCGACGGCCGCGGGCGACTGGGGCTACGACCTGCACAAGGCGCTCGCCGACGTCACGAGCGGCATCTGGTGGACCGCGATCCCGCCCGGCGTGGCGATCGTGCTGACCGCGCTCGGCGTGACGCTCGTCGGCGAGTCGCTCAACGACCTCGCGGACCCGCGCCTGCGCACGCGTCGCCGTGCGGCGGTCGTCGCGGGCGAGGTCGGCACGACGACCGCGGTGCCCGGTGGCGTCCTCGCAGCCGGCCCGGAGGGGGTCGCGGGCGTCGACGCGCTCGAGGGCCCGCCGCCCGAGGCCGTCCCCGAGCCGCACGACCATCAGCAGCCCACGGCACCCGAGGAGGGCCGATGAGCACGCCCGTCGTCGACATCCGCGACCTGCGGATCACGTTCGACACCGATGCCGGCGCCGTCGAGGCGGTCAAGGGCGTGAGCCTGCAGGTCGCACCGGGGGAGGTGCTCGCCGTCGTCGGCGAGTCCGGCTCCGGCAAGACCGTCACGGCCCGCTCGATCCTGGGGCTCCTGCCGTCGACCGCGCGCACGCGCGGTGCGGTCGTGCTCTCGGGCCGCGACGACGACCACGCGCAGGACGTCACGAAGGCGTCGTCGTCGCAGCTGCGGCGCCTGCGCGGCCGTGACGCGGCCATGGTGTTCCAGGAGCCCTCGTCGGTGCTCAACCCGGTGTACCCCGTCGGGTGGCAGATCGCGGAGGGCCTGCGGGCCCATGCGCGGCTGACCCGCGCGGAGGCCCGCGCGAAGGCGATCGACGTGCTCGACCGGGTCGGCATCCCCGACGCGGCCACGCGCGTCGACCACTACCCGCACCAGTTCTCGGGCGGGCAGAAGCAGCGCATCGTCATCGCGCAGGCCCTCGTGCTGAACCCGGGCCTGGTCATCGCCGACGAGCCGACGACCGCGCTCGACGTCACGGTGCAGGCCGAGATCCTCGACCTGCTGCGGATCCTGCCGCGCGAGTTCGGCGCGGCGATCGTCCTCATCACGCACAACATGGGTGTGGTGGCGGACCTCGCGGACCGCGTCGCCGTGATGTACGACGGCGAGATCGTCGAGCAGGCGGACGTGCGGACGCTGTTCCGCGCACCGCAGCACGAGTACACGCGCAGCCTGCTCGACGCCGTGCCGCGCATCGGCACGGGCCGCATGCGGGAGGTCGCCGAGCCGACGCTCACGTCGCACCCGCACGACGGGTCCGCGGGTCCGGTCGTGCAGGCGCGCGCGCTGGAGATCACGTACCCGGGCCGGCTGCGGCGACCGGGCTTCCGGGCCGTGGACGGCGTGGACCTGCACATCGGTCCCGGCGAGGTGCTGGGGCTCGTCGGCGAGTCCGGTTCGGGCAAGACGACGATCGGGCGCGCGATCGCGGGTCTCACGCACGTCACGGGTGGGTCGCTCGAGGTGCTGGGCGTCGAGATGAACGGCGTGCGCGAGCGCACGTTCCGGCCGGTGCGCAAGCGCATCGGGTTCGTCTTCCAGGACCCGGCGACGAGCTTCAACCCGCTCCTGACGATCGCGCAGTGCGTCGCGGAGCCGCTCGTCGTGCACGGGGTCGCGAGCTCGCCGCAGGACGCGCGCCCGCGCGTCGACGAGCTCCTCGAGGCCGTGCAGCTGCCGCGCGCGTTCGGCGACCGGTTCCCGCACGAGCTCTCGGGCGGGCAGCGTCAGCGCGCGTCGCTCGCGCGGGCGCTCGCGCTCGACCCGGAGCTGCTCATCGCGGACGAGCCGACGTCGGCGCTCGACGTGTCGGTGCAGGCGAAGGTGCTCGACCTGTTCGCGCGGCTGCAGGCCGAGCTCGGGTTCGCGTGCCTGTTCATCAGTCACGACCTCGCGGTCGTCGACCTGCTCGCGGACCGCATCGCGGTGCTGCACCGCGGGTCGCTCGTCGAGGAGGGCACGGGCGAGCAGGTGCTCGGGTCGCCGCAGCACCCGTACACGCAGCGGCTGCTCGCATCGCTGCCCGTGCCGGACCCGGTCGAGCAGGCCGAGCGCCGGGCGCGGTGGCAGGAGCTGCGCGGCGCCTGACGCGCGGCGGCGCGGCACGACGAGAGCGCGGTGGTCGACCCCGGTCCGGGGACCGGCCACCGCGCTCTCGTCGTGCGCGCGTGCGTCAGGCGACCGACTCCTCGCGGCCCACGACCTCGCGCAGCACGTCGGTGTCGGCGTCGGTCCACGCGTCGGGCGGGGCGATCGCGGCCCACCCGTCGGCGTACTCCGTGTGGTAGTTGTGCCCGTGGCCGGCGGGTGCGCTGCCCGCGACGAACAGGTCGATCGTCGTCTGCCAGAACGTCACGACGGGCACCCACCGGGTCGAGGGCAGCACGTCGGTGCCACGCGGCTCGGTCAGGCGGTCCGGGCGGTGCAGGATCAGGTCCGGGGACCACCACACGACCCCGTCGGACGCGTGCTGGTCGTACACGACGCGCGGGCGCTCCCACGCGCCGCCGAGCGCCCAGAGCTGTCGGTCGGCACCGTCCGCGGGACGGTTCGCCCACCGCACGGTGCGGCCGCCGTCGTAGACCGGCGTGATCTGCGGCGAGCCCGGGTCGCGCCGTGCGGTGAGGTCGCCCCACAGCCCCGTGAACCCGGGTGTGCCGACCCACAGCGCACCGTCGGTGCGCGACTCGACGTCCTGCAGCGACGCGAACGCGCCCTGGCTGCCGTACGAGCCGAGCGAGATCCCGGCGACGTACAGCAGCGGTCGGTGATCCTCGGGGAGCTGCTCCCAGCGTGCCCGGACGGCCTCGAAGAGGGCCTGGCCGGCCGCGGGCGGCGTCGACCGGTCGCCGACGAAGCTCACCCACGACGGCAGGTAGGAGTACTGCATCGACGCGATCGCGGTGTCGCCTCCCCACAGGAGCTCGAGCGCGTCGGCCATCGACGGGTCGACCCAGCCCGTGCCCGTCGCGGTGACGACCGCGAGCACCGAGCGGTCCCACGCGTGCGTGCGGTCGAGCTCCGCGACGACGACCTGCGCGACGTCGTCGAGCGAGTCGCCCGACGCCAGGCCCGCGTACACCCGGATCGGGTCCTGGACCGCCGCGGTCGCGCCCGTACGGTCCGCGACCTCCTGGAGCTGTTCGTGCGAGCGTCCGCCCGCGACGAACGTGCGGCCCTGCAGCCCGAGCTCGTCCCACGCCGCGAGCGAGTCGGGCGACCCGCTGCGCAGGGGGTCCGTCGGCTGCTCGACCCCGTCCGCCGTACCCGTGTCGACGGTCGCGTAGACGTCGTTGAGCGCGGCGAGCCCGCCGCGCACGACGGTCCCGTCGAGCACCACGACGACGAGCCACGCGACGAGCCCGATCGCGACGAGCCGCGCGAGCGGCGCGGGCACCCACCGACCGAGCCGCCGCAGCTGCCGCGCGACCCAGCGCGTCAGGCGCCGCAGCCCGCGGGCGGCCGCCAGGAGCAGCAGCGCGAGCACGAGCGCGAGCAGCAGCACGACGAACGAGTGCGACGACCGCGCGGGCGGCTCGCCGAACAGCGCGAGCAGGTCGTTCTGCCAGACCTTGTTCCACACGAGCGCCGCGGGCACCACGACGATCGTCGCGACGAGCAGCACGCGCCGGAACCACGTCGACCACGCGGCCGACCACCGCACACCCGTGCGGCGCAGCACCCATGCGAGGAGCGCGCCGACGCCGTACCCGATCGCTGCGCAGATACCCGCGACGGCGCCCTGGTAGAACGCGGCCCGCGGCGTCAGCGCGGGGCCGAGCGACACCGCGAACAGCGCGAGCGCGCCCGCGAGCCCCGGGGCGCTGAGCCGTCGCGCCCAGCGCGTCAGCGCACGGCCGAGGGCGACGACCGCGCGACGCCACCGAGGGATCGTCGGGCGGGCCGGGTCCGGTGCGGTGCTCGTCATGCGGTCTCCCCGTGGTCCGCGGCGCGGCACCGTCCGTGCGCACCCGTCGTGACCCTAGCGTGGGGCACGTGAGCGACACCGGCTACGGCGACTTCGAGTTCGAACGACGGTTCTGGGTGCGGGACCTGCCCGTCGACCTCCTCGACGAGACGCCCACGACGATCGTGCAGTCCTACTTCGTCGCCGACGAGGGCTACGCGCTGCGCGTGCGGGTCCAGACGTCGGGCGGCGCGCCCGTGCTCGACCCGGCGCTCGCACCGCTCGAGGTGCTCGAGGCGTACGGGGACCGGTTCGACTTCTGCGCCGTGACCGTCAAGGGGCCGATGAACTCGGGCACCCGCTACGAGGCCGAGCGCGAGCTCGACGTCGCGGTGGGCCTGCAGCTCGTGCGCCGGGGCGGGCTGCGCGTCGCGAAGACCCGGCACTCGGTGTGGCTCGGCGACGACGGCTGGGTGGTCGACGTGTTCGCGGGGGCCAACGCGCCGCTCGTCGTGGCCGAGGTCGAGCGCGGCGGACCCGTCACGGACCTCGTCGTCCCCGCGTTCTGCGTGACCGAGGTGACCGACGACCCGCGGTTCGGCAACGACGGCCTGGCGCGCACGCCGTACGGCGCGTGGGCGCACGACTTCGAGCGCGAGCTCGCGGCGACCGGTCCGCAGTTCCTGACCGGGCTCGGTCGCACGCGCCGCGCGGACCCCTAGCCGATCGGCGCCGCGTGCTCCGCGGGCACCTCCTCGCCCGCGGCGACCGGGCCCGGGGGTGTGCCGTCGCCGAACGGCCGCCCGCCGAGCTGCTCGCGCGCGTGCGGCGTCCACCAGCCCGACAGGTCCGGCCCGACGGGCACGATGCCGCTCGGGTTCAGGTCGCGGTGCACGAGGTAGTAGTGCGCCTTGATGTGCGTGAAGTCGACCGTGTCGCCGAAGCCGGGGGTCTGGAACAGGTCGCGTGCGTACGCCCACAGCACCGGCATCGCGGTGAGCGTGCTGCGGTTGGTCTTGAAGTGGCCGTGGTAGACCGCGTCGAACCTCACGAGCGTCGTGAACAGCCGCACGTCCGCCTCCGTGATCGTGTCGCCGACGAGGTAGCGCTGCGTCGCGAGCCGCTCGGAGAGCCAGTCGAGTCGGTCGAACAGCCGGTGGTACGCGCGCTCGTAGGACTCCTGCGTGCCCGCGAACCCGCACCGGTAGACGCCGTTGTTGACATCGCGGTACACGAGCTGCGCGACCTCGTCGATCTCGTCGCGCAGCCGGTCCGGGTAGAGCTCGGGCGCACCGGGGCGGTGGTACGCGGTCCACTGCGTCGACAGGTCGAGGGTGAGCTGCGCGAAGTCGTTCGTGGCGACCTCACCCGTCGGGACGTCGACGATCGCCGGGACCGTGATGCCGCGCGGGTAGTCGGGGAAGCGCGCGAGGTACGCGTCGCGGATGCGCTCGATCCCGAGCACCGGGTCGACGCCGCCCGGGTCGAGGTCGAACGTCCACGAGCGCTCGTCGTGCGTCGGCCCGCACACACCCATCGACAGCACGGGCTCCAGGCCGAGCAGGCGGCGCACGATGATCGCGCGGTTCGCCCACGGGCACGCGCGCGCGACGACGAGCCGGTAGCGACCGGGCTCCACGGGGTAGCCGTCGCGGCCGTCGGCCGTGATGCGCGTCGTGATGTACCGGGTGTCGCGCGAGTACTCCGTCCCGGGCTGGGAGTACACGCCGGGTCGGTCGTGGGCGTCCTGGGGTGCGAGGCTCATACGACGATCATGCCCTCGATCCCCGGCACCGACCCGGCACGTAGAGTGTCCGGGCCGTGGCACCGACCGGAAGGGGAGCACGTGCGACGAGGACGGCGTCCGCTGCCGTGGATCGTGACCGCCGGGGTCGCCGTGCTGCTCGTGGCGGTCGTGGCGCTCGTCGTGCGGCCCGACGACGCTGCGGTGCGGCCCGGTGCGTCGTCGCACCCGGCGTCGCACGCGGCGACGACCGCGCCGTCACCTCGTCCGTCGCCGTCGCCCGAGCGCCTGCGCGCCGAGGTCCGTGCCCCGCACGCGACGACGGTCCTGACGGCGACCGATCCCGTGACCGCGGCGGTCGAGGCGTCCGCAGCCGTGTTCGCCGCCGCGCCCGTCGTCGTGCTCGCACCCGCGCACGACGAGGCCGCCGGGCTGACCGGGGCGTCGGCCGCCGTCGCGCTCGGGGCGCCGCTCCTGCTGACGCCCGGACCCACGCCCCCGGACGAGCCTGATCCGGAGTCCACGCCCGAGCCCACGTCCCAGCCCACGTCCGAGCGCACGCCCCAGCCCACGCCCGAGCAGAGCCAGGTCGCCGACGAGCTCGCGCGCCTGGCGCCGTCCTGGGTCGTCGCCGTCGGCGACGCCGTCGTCCCGGCCGCTCACGGCGCGCACGTCGTCGCGGTCGCGCCGGGCGCCGACGCCGAGGAGCTGAGCGAGGTGCTCGGCGAGCGGCTCCCGCCGACGGCCCGGCCCGCCGCGGTCGACGGTCTCGTCGCGCTCGCGGGTGCGGGCGGGGACACCCCGGCGGCGCTCGCGACGCTGCGCGCCGCGCGGATCCCGGTCGTCGCGGTGCCCGGTGGTGACCCGCGTGCGTCGACCGCCACGGTCGAGGCCGTCGCGGCGGCCGCACCCGCGCACGTCGTCGCGCTCGGGTCGGCGTTCGGCCCGGCCGACCGGCTGGACCGTCGGGTCGCGGCCGCGGCCACGGGCGCGATCGCACCGGGCGGCGGGCAGCTCGTCTTCCCGGACGTCGACGGGGTGCCGCACAAGCGGTACGTCGCGCTCTACGGCACGCCGGGCTCGTTGGCGTTGGGACTGCTGGGCGAGCAGGACGTCCCCGCGACGATCGCGCGCGCCCAGAAGATCGCGCGCCAGTTCCGGCAGTGGACCGACGCGTCGGTCGTGCCCGCGGTGGAGATCATCGCGACGATCGCGTCGGGCGGGCCGGAGAAGGACGGCAGCTACTCGCGGCGGCGGTCGGTCGCCGACCTGCGGCCGCTCGTCGACGCGGCGCACGACGCGGGGCTCGCGGTCGTGCTCGACCTGCAGCCCGGGCGCGACGACTTCCTCAGCCAGGCGAAGGAGTACGCCGAGCTGCTCGAGCTGCCGAACGTCGGGCTCGCGCTCGACCCCGAGTGGCGGCTCGGCCCCGACCAGGTGCACCTCGAGCAGATCGGGTCGGTCGACGTCGCGGAGATCAACGCCGTGGGGGACTGGCTCGCCGCGCTCACAGCCGAGCACCACCTGCCGCAGAAGCTGTTCGTGCTGCACCAGTTCTCGCTGCGGATGATCCACGACCGCGAGGGCCTCGACACGTCGCACGACGAGCTCGCGACGCTCATCCACGTCGACGGTCAGGGCACGCAGCCCGCGAAGCGCGGGACGTGGAACACGCTGCGCGCCGGTGCGCCGCCCGTGCACTGGGGCTGGAAGAACTTCGTCGACGAGGACTCGCCCATGCTCACGCCCGAGCAGACCATGGCGATCGACCCCGTCCCGGACCTCGTCACCTACCAGTGAGGTGATGGGCGAGCCCCCGCTCGCCCGCGCGCATCACCGCGGCGTGCGACGCCGCCGCGGCACGCCGCACGAGCGGTCGGCACGCCGCGTGCGCGGACGGGCCGGCGGCCCACCCGTCGACGACCGTGACCCGCCACCGCACCGCGACGAGCGTGCCGCCGGGCCGGGCCCCACGCGCAGGGGCGTCGGCGAGCCGGACGTCCGCAGCACCGCGCAGGTCACCGTCGGCGGTCAGCCGCGCCGACCACGGTGCGAGCACGTGCTCGACCCGCAGCCGGACGCGCACGGACGCCCCCAGCGGACCGCGGAACGTCACGAGCGCCGAGCTCCCGACGATGCCCGCGGTCGCGTGCACGTCGTCGGCCGTCACGCCGGGCCACCACCGCGGCCACGTGAACGCGGGATCGGCGAGCACGTCCCAGCACCGCTCGACGGGCGCCGGGAGCCACCAGGTCGAGCACAGCACGAGCGGGCCAGGCACGCCGCGAGCGTACGGCCGCCGCTGCACCCCCACGAGCCGAGTCCAGGTCGTCCGGCTGGTCCCGCGCGCAGCTTGCAGCCAGTAGCAGGCGAGGCAGGCGGGTGCACGCACCGCCGAAGGCGCCGCGATGGCCGCGACGGCCGTCGTGACCCGTGGCGCGATGACCGCCGCGGAACGACTGACGGCGCGGCTCGAGCGGATCATGGCCGAGTTCGACGGGCACGCCGTCGTCAACGAGACCTCCGGTCGCGTGCACAGCTGGAACGCGACGCTGCACAAGCCCCAGCCCGACACCGTGTACGTCGTCGACGGCAAGAACGTCTACGTGACCGACGCGAAGGGGCGCGCAGCGGAGGGTGGCGTTCGCGTTCGACTACGACAATCCGCCGGCGTTCGACTTCGCACCGAACTCGTGGGCGGAGGACGCCGAGAGGTTCCCGCGGACGGCCGAGAACACGCCGGACTGGTTGCGGGCGAAGGTGCAGATGCCGGACTGGGTGGGCGCTCGGTGGCAGCTCGACCTGACCCCGGGCGGTACGCCCAGGGACCTTGCTGCACCGGTCGACGCGACGACGACCCCGCAGGGTCACGCGTGGTCGGTCGCGATCGCCGACCGGCTGGTCGGTCTGGGGTACGTCGTCGAACGTCGGCAGGACGAGGGTGAGGACGAGCGCGGCGAGCCCGCGATGTACGACGAGCTGCTGATCGACGTCGGGCAGGGGTCGACGACGTTGTCGTTCTTCCGGGACTCGATCTTCTGGACCATCGAGCTGTTCGCGGACGAGGCGACCAAGGAACAGGTCAGGGCTGCGGCGCGTGACGCGCAGTCCGCGGTGACCGAGGTCACGGGGTACGACCTCGCCTCACCGCTGGACCCGTACGAGGCGCACCTGCTCGGGAGAGCGGGCTGACGTCGTCGGGCGGGGGAACCGCTTAGGCTCGTCGCGATGACCGAGCAGCCCGACCGCCGCGCGCGCTGGCTCGTGCGCCTCGGGCTCGGGCTGCTGGCGGTGCTCGTCGCGCTGGGGTTCGGGGTGACGACCGCGCGCACCGAGGCGAGCTTCGGCCCGCATCTCGCGCGCTACGCGGTGACGACCGACGGCCTCGTCGTCGTCGACCTCGGTCCGCTCGGGACGCTGCAGGTCGACTCGCCCCTGCCGCTCGCGCTCGGGGTGAGCATCACGGTGCAGGAGATCCCGGACTCGCTCACCGAGGTCGACGACGCGACGACGCTCGCGGCGCTCTCGGGCGACCTGCAGCGCTACGTGCAGTTCTTCTCCGCACCGCAGACGACGGTGTCCGACGTGGCCCGCTCGCTCGTCACCGACGCGCTGCAGCGGGCCGGTCTCGCGCTCGTCGTGCTGGTCGGGGCGTGGGGGCTGGGTCGGTGGGCGCTTGGTCCGGACCGGCGCACGGAGCTGCGCACGGTGTGGGGCGCGCACGCGGGGCGGATCGCGGCGGGCACCGCGATCGTGCTCGTGGTCGGCACGGTCGCGACGTCGAGCATCGGGCCCGGCGGGCACGTCGAGGAGTCGCAGCCGGTCTCGCACGTGTTCGACGGGACCGCGCTCGAAGGTGCGCGCGTGACCGGGCGGCTCGGCGGCGTCATCGACACGTACGGCTCGAAGGTGCTCGCGGCCTACCGCACCAACCAGGACTTCTACGAGCGCGCGGACGTGGCGCTGGCCCGTGCGTGGGACGAACGCGCCGCGACGCAGTCCGCGGACGCGGCGCGCACGTCCGTCGCGCCCGCGCCGGGCACGGCGCCGACGCGTGGCCCGTCCAGCGCGACGGTCGGGTCCGCCCCGCCCACGAGCGCGCCGACCGGCGCGTCGACGACCGAGCCGACGGCCGAGCCGACGACCGAGCCGACCATCGGGTCGGACCTCGCCGTCGGCGGCGGCCCGACGTCCGGGCCGACGGGCGCACCGACGCGCGTGCCGCGCGACGAGGACCTCGTGACGCTCGTCGTCGTGTCCGACCTGCACTGCAACGTGGGCATGGCGCCGCTCATCACGACGCTCGTCGAGCGCTCGGGCGCGGCCGCCGTGCTCGACGCGGGCGACACGACGATGAACGGCACGGCGGTCGAGCAGTACTGCACCTCGACGTTCGCCTCGGCGGTCTCGCGCGGCGTCGACCTCGTCGTGTCGCCCGGGAACCACGACTCGGCGCAGTCCGCACGCGAGTACGGCAAGGCAGGCGCCCGGATCCTCGCGGGCAAGGTCGTCGAGGTCGACGGGCTGCGCATCCTGGGGGACGCGGACCCGAACGAGACGCGCGCTGGCGCGGCGACGCAGTCGCGCGGCGAGAGCGCACGCGACGCGGGGCGGCGCCTGCGGGACGTCGCGTGCGACGACGAGGACCGCGTCGACCTGCTGCTCATCCACACGCCCGCGGTCGGCGAGCAGGCGCTCGCATCGGGCTGCGTGCCCGCGCAGGTGTCGGGCCACCTGCACCGGCGGACCGACCCGACGCAGCTCGGCTCGGGCATCCGGTACATCAGCTCGAGCACCGCGGGCGCGACGCTCGGGCAGCCCACGGTCGGGCCGCTGCACGGCACGGCCGAGATGACCGTGCTGCGCTGGGATCCCGAGACCCGCCTGTTCGTCGACTACCAGGTCGTCCAGGTGAAGAAGGACGCCACCGCGGTGGTGCAGCCGCGTGCACCGTGGCCGACGATCGTCGTGCCGCCACAGGGTGTGCCGCTCCCGATCGGCGGCCCGGTCGCGTACTGACCGTGCGGGCGCGGGGCGGGCCCGGGTTCACCCGTGCCGCGCACGCCGTCCGGGCTTACCGTGGGCCGATGGCGCAGCACGGCGAGGCTCTGCCACGACGTTCGACGACGAGCGCCGCGCGGGTCCTCGTGCGAGTCGTGCTCGTGCTCGCGGCCTCGCTCGTCGTGACGCTCGTCGCAGCCCTCGGCCCGACGGCCCCGGGCCGTGCGGCCGCCGACAGCGACCACCTCGTCACGGGTGAGCGGCTCGAGGCGCGGCAGTCGCTCGTGTCACCCGGCGGGACCGCCGTGCTCGTCGTCGGGGACGGGCGCCTGACGCTGCTCGGGCCGTCCGGCGACGCGCTGTGGTCGGTCGGCGACCGCGCGGGTGCCGCGCTCGAGCTCGACGCGGACGGGGTCCTGCGGCTCGTCGCGCCCGACGGGACGTCGGTGTGGGCGCCCGACGACGGTGACGGCGCAGCCGTGCGCGGCGCGCGGCTCGAGGTGCACGACGACGGCGACCTCGTGCTCCTCGACGCGGACGGCGCGGCCGTGTGGTCGACGGGCACTGGGCAGCGCTCGAGCGTGCTCGCTGCGGGCGGGGTCGTCGTGCCCGGTCAGCCGCTGACCTCGCCGGACGGGCGGCACGTGCTCGTCGTGCGGCGGGCGGGCAACGTCGTGCTGCTCGGCCCGGACTCGCGGCCGCGGTGGTCGGCGGGCACCGACGGCCGCGGTGCGGCGCTCGCGCTGGGTGCCGACGGCGCGCTCGTCGTGCGGGACGACGCGGGGCGGCGCGTGTGGTGGACGCACCGGCCCCCGGTGCCCGGATCGACGCTCGTGCTGCACGACGACGGCGACCTCGTGCTCGTCGGCCCGGACGGTGCCACGGTGTGGTCGAGCGGGACGGGCCTCGCGCCGTCCGTGCTGGGTGTCGACGACGCGCTCGCCGTCGGGCAGCGGCTCGACGGGCCGGACGGGCACCTGAGCCTCGCGCTCACGGCCGACGGTCTCGTGCTGCGCTACGACCACGCCGAGGTGTGGCGGGCGCCCGTGACCCCGGGTCCCGGCGCGTCGCTGCACGTGCGCAGCGACGGGCGGGTCGTGCTCGTCGACGCCGCGGGGGCGGCGACGTGGGGGACCGCCCGACCCGCCGACGCGATCACCGGCCCGACCCTGCGGCTCGACACCGCGGGGGCGCTGCTGACCGCGGGCAACGGAGAGGAGCTGTGGCGCGTGGACGTCCCGGCCGAGCTGCTCGCGCCCCATCCGCAGCCTGCCGACTGCGCGCTCGTCGACGGTCCCGTCGCGCTCGAGGACACCGTCCTGACGAGCCACGGCGTGCGCGTGCACCCGTGCCTCGCGGACGCCGTGGACGAGCTGTTCACGCAGGCGCGCGCGGCCGGCATCGACCTGGCGGGGTCGGGCTGGCGCAGCCACGAGCAGCAGGCGGCCGCACGCGCGCGCAACTGCGCGACGGCCGAGGACGGGACGGCCGTGTGCCGTCCGCCCACCGCGGTCCCGGGGACGTCGCGGCACGAGCGCGGGCTCGCGCTCGACCTCACGGACCACGGTCACCTCGTCCGGCGCGGCACCCCGGCCTGGACGTGGCTGACCGAGCACGCCCCGCCGCTGGGCCTGCACAACCTCCCGTCGGAACCCTGGCACTGGAGCACGGACGCCGCCTGACCCCACCCGACCCCACCCGACCCCGCCCGCTCCGCCCCCCGACTCGATCGTGCGAAGAAATGGCTGCTGATCGCGACCATTTCCTCGCACGATCGCGCCGTTAGCCTGGGCGGATGAGCGAGTCGGTGAGGTCGGGCGGCGGGTCGGCGGCGGAGCTGTCGGCGGTCGCGCAGGACTACCTCAAGGTCGTGTGGTCGGCGACCGAGTGGACGCAGCGGCCGGTCACCACCAAGCTGCTCGCTACGCGTCTGGGGGTCGGGGCGTCGACCGTCTCGGAGACCGTGCGTCGGCTCGCGGACCAGGGGCTGCTCATGCACGAGCCGTACGGTGCCGTGGGCCTGACCGACGAGGGTCGGCGGCTCGCGCTCGCGATGGTGCGTCGCCACCGGCTCGTCGAGACGTTCCTCGTCGAACAGCTCGGCTACGGCTGGGACGAGGTGCACGACGAGGCCGAGGTGCTCGAGCACGCGGTGAGCGACCTGTTCGTCGAACGCACGGCGCGCCTGCTGGGCCACCCGGTGCGGGACCCGCACGGCGACCCGATCCCGGGTCCGGACGGCACGCTCGTCGTGCCCGACGCGGTGCCGCTGTGGGAGGCCGAGCCGGGCGGCTGGGTCGTCGCGCGGATCAGCGACGCGGACCCGGAGCTGCTGCGCTACCTCGACGAGGTCGGCATCGGCCTGGACACGGCGCTGCAGGTCGGTACCCGGCGCGACGCGGTCGGGACGGTCGCGGTCGTCGTCGCCGACGGTGCGCTCGACCTGGGACGGACCGCGGCGCACGCGATCTGGGTCGCACGCGCGATGGCCTAGCCTGGGCGTATCCCGGTGCTGACGACGACGTTCTCCGGTCATCTCTCGAATCGTTACGACCTGCCAGGAGAACCGTGCGCCCGACCTCGCTCCCGCTGTCCGGGACCCCCGCGCGCCTCGCGCTGCTCGCGCTCGCGCTCGGCGGGTTCGGGATCGGCACCACCGAGTTCGCGACCATGGGCCTGCTCCCCGAGATCGCGGCCGACCTGCACGCGTCCATCCCCGCCGCCGGGAACGCGATCACCGCGTACGCGCTCGGCGTCGTCGTGGGCGCCCCGACGCTCGCGGCGATCGGCGCGCGCCTCGACCGCCGCACTCTGCTGGGCTGGCTGCTCGTCGCGTTCACGGTCGCGAACGTCGCGTCCGCGTTCGCGCCCACGCTGCCCACGCTCGTCGCCGCCCGGTTCCTGTCCGGCCTGCCGCACGGTGCGTTCTTCGGCGTGGGTGCGGTGCTGGGCACCGCGGTCGTCGGTCCGCAGCGGCGCGGTCGCGCGGTCGCGACGATGATGACGGGCCTGACGGTCGCGTGCGCGCTCGGCGTGCCGCTCACGGCCGTCGTCGGGCACGCGGTCGGGTGGCGCTGGTCGTTCGTCGGCGTCGGGGCCATCGGCCTGCTGACCCTGCTCGCCGCACGGGCCTGGGTGCCGGGCCTCGCGCCGCTGCCGGGTGCGACCGTGCGCACCGAGCTCGCCGCGCTGCGCAACCGCCGGCTGTGGGTCGCGTTCGGGGCCGGGGCGATCGGGTTCGGCGGCATGTTCGCCGTGTACTCCTACGTCAAGCCGCTGCTCACCGAGGTCACGGGGCTGTCGGTGGGGCTCGTGCCGCTCGTGCTCGCGCTGTTCGGCGTGGGCATGACCGTCGGCACGCTGCTCGGCGGGCGGCTCGCCGATCGCACGGTGCTCGGCACGGTCGTCGGCGGGATGGTCGCGACGATCGTCGTGCTCGTTGCGATCGCGCTCGTCGGTCGTTCGCCCGTGCCCGCGGTCGTCGCGATCGTCCTGCTCGGCGTCGCGTCGCAGGTGCTCTCGCTCGCGCTGCAGTCGCGGCTCATGGACGTCACGCCCGACGCGCCGTCGCTCGGTGCCGCGCTGTGCCACTCGGCGCTCAACCTCGGCAACGCGTCCGGTGCGTTCTTCGGCGGGCTCGTGATCGACGCGGGTCTCGGCTACCTCGCACCCGCGTGGCTCGGTGCGGGCCTGACGGCACTGGGCCTGCTCGTCGTCGTCACGGTCGGACGCGGTGCGCCGGCGCCCCGCCCGACGGTCGGCGGTTGCGCAGACGGAGCCGACGAGACCGACGAGGCCGACGAGCTCGTCGGCTCCGGCGCGCGCTGACGCAGGGCACGGGCGGGGCCTGCCGCCTCGGTAAACTCGCCGGGTGACCACCACCCCCGCCCCGAGCTCGGACCCCGTCGACCACCAGGACGTGCCCTTCCGCTACACCGCGGACCTCGCGCGCGAGATCGAGCTCCGGTGGCAGGACGAGTGGCAGGAGCGCGGGACGTTCTTCGCGGCGAACCCGAAAGGTGCGCTCACGGACGGTGACGGGCGGCACGCGGACCCCGCGAAGCGGTCGTTCTTCGTCATGGACATGTTCCCGTACCCGTCCGGCGCGGGCCTGCACATCGGCCACCCGCTCGGGTACATCGCGACCGACGTCGTCGCGCGCTACCGCCGCATGCAGGGCGACAACGTGCTGCACGCGCTCGGTTTCGACGCGTTCGGCCTGCCCGCCGAGCAGTACGCGGTGCAGACGGGTCAGCACCCGCGCGTGACGACCGAGGCGAACATCGCGATCATGCAGCGCCAGCTGCGCCGCCTGGGCCTCGCGCACGACCCGCGGCGCTCGTTCGCGACGATCGACCCGGAGTACGTGCGCTGGACGCAGTGGATCTTCCTGCAGATCTTCGGCGCCTGGTACGACGAGGACGCGGTGCGACCCGACGGCGGGCGCGGCAAGGCACGGCCGATCAGCGAGCTCGAGGCCGAGCTCACCGCGGGCACGCGACCCGTCCCGGTCGTCGAGGACGTCCGCGAGGGCGTCGCGTGGGCGGACCTCGACGCGGTCGAGCGGCGGCGCGTGCTCGACTCGCGCCGGCTCGCGTACGTCTCGGAGACGCCCGTGAACTGGTGCCCGGGCCTCGGCACGGTGCTCGCGAACGAGGAGGTCACGTCCGAGGGTCGCTCGGAGCGCGGCAACTTCCCGGTGTTCCAGCGCAGCCTGCGCCAGTGGAACATGCGGATCACGGCGTACGCCGACCGGCTGACCGACGACCTCGAGCACATCGACTGGCCCGAGAAGGTCAAGTCGATGCAGCGCAACTGGATCGGGCGCTCGTCGGGCGCGCACGTGCGGTTCGCGGTCGAGGGCGGCGCCGAGGTCACGGTCTTCACCACGCGCCCGGACACGCTGTTCGGCGCGACGTTCATGGTCGTCGCACCCGAGCACCCGCTGCTCGACCAAGTCCCCGCGGCCTGGCCCGACGGGACGCGCTCCGCCTGGACGGGCGGGCACGGCTCCCCGGCCGAGGCGGTCGCCGCGTACCGCGCCGAGGCCGCCGCGAAGACCGCGGTCGAGCGCCAGGCCGACGCGGGTCGCAAGACCGGCGTGTTCACCGGTCACCTCGCGGTCAACCCCGTCAACGGCGACCTGCTGCCGGTGTTCACGGCCGACTACGTGCTCATGGGCTACGGCACGGGCGCGATCATGGCCGTCCCGGGTGGCGACGAGCGCGACTTCGCGTTCGCGCAGGCGTACGAGCTGCCCGTGGTCTACACGACCGACGGCGACGTCACGGACGCCGCGCGCACGGGCGACGGCACGGTCATCAACTCGTCGAACGACGAGCTCTCGCTCGACGGTCTCGATGTCGCGACGGCGAAGGCCCGCATCATCGACTGGCTCGCCGCGCGCGGTGCCGGGTCCGGCACGATCACGTACCGCCTGCGCGACTGGCTGTTCTCGCGGCAGCGGTACTGGGGCGAGCCGTTCCCGATCGTGTACGACGAGCACGACCTGCCGATCGCGCTGCCCGCCGACGCGCTGCCGGTCGCGCTGCCCGAGGTCCCGGACTACGCGCCGCGCACGTTCGACGCCGACGACGCGCACTCGTCGCCCGAGCCGCCGCTCGGCCGCAACGAGGACTGGGTCGAGGTCACGCTCGACCTCGGCGACGGACCGCGCACGTACCGCCGCGACACCAACACCATGCCCAACTGGGCCGGGTCGTGCTGGTACTACCTGCGCTACCTCGACCCGACGTCCGACGACGCGCTGGTCGACCCCGAGCTCGAGAAGTTCTGGCTCGCGCCGGGCCACGCGGGCGACACGGCCGACAACGTCGGCGGTGTCGACCTGTACGTCGGCGGCGTCGAGCACGCGGTGCTGCACCTGCTGTACGCGCGGTTCTGGCACAAGGTGCTGTTCGACCTCGGCCACGTGAGCGGTGCCGAGCCGTTCCACAAGCTGTTCAACCAGGGCTACATCCAGGCGTACGCCTACACCGACGCGCGCGGCGTGTACGTCCCGGCCGACGAGGTCGTCGAGGACGAGAGCGTGGCGACGGGCTTCTCGTGGCAGGGCGAGCCCGTCAACCGCGAGTACGGGAAGATGGGCAAGTCGCTGAAGAACATGGTGACGCCCGACGAGATGTACGCCGAGTACGGCGCGGACACGCTGCGCGTGTACGAGATGTCGATGGGTCCGCTCGACCTGTCGCGGCCGTGGGAGACGCGCGCGGTCGTCGGCTCGCAGCGGTTCCTGCAGCGCCTGTGGCGCAACGTCGTCTCCGAGGCCGACGGCACGCTCGTCGTGTCCGACGACGTGCCGTCCACCGAGACGCTGCGCGTGCTGCACCGCACGATCGCCGACGTCACCGAGGACATGGCGCACATGCGGATCAACACCGCCATCGCGAAGCTCATCGTCCTCAACAACCACCTCACGACGCTCCCGGCCGCGCCGCGCGCCGCGGTCGAGGCGCTCGTGCTCATGACCGCGCCGATCGCGCCGCACGTCGCGGAGGAGCTGTGGTCGCGGCTCGGTCACGAGCGCTCGCTCGCGCACGAGCCGTACCCCGTCGCCGACCCCGCGTACCTCGTCGAGGAGACCGTGACGTGCGTCTTCCAGGTCGCGGGCAAGGTGCGCGGCCGGGCCGAGGTCTCGCCGCAGGTGTCCGACGACGAGCTGCGTGAGCTCGCGCTGGCCGACGCGGGCGTGCAGCGCACGCTCGACGGTCGTGGCGTGCGCACCGTGATCGTGCGCGCGCCCAGGCTCGTCAACGTGGTGCCGGCCTGATCGGGCGCGGGGCTCGGCGCACCGGCGGGGCGGTGGCCCCGACCGGTCCGGTCGCGGTCGTCACCGACTCCACCGCATCGCTGCCCGACGGGCTCGCGCGGCGGTGGGGTGTGGCTGTCGTGCCGCTCGACGTGCTCGTCGGGACGCAGCGGCACGTCGAGGGCGTCGACCTCGCGCCCGCGGACCTGCTCGCGGCGCTGCGGCGCGGGACGCGGGTCAGCACGTCGCAGCCGCCGCCCGCCGCGTTCGCCGCGGCCTACCGTGCGGCGGCGGACGCCGGTGCACGCGCGATCGTGTCCGTGCACCTGTCGGGCGAGCTCTCGGGCACGGTCGGTGCCGCTCGGCTCGCGGCCGCCGGGTCGCCCGTGCCGGTGCACGTCGTCGACTCGGGGGCGAGCGTCATGGCGCTCGGGTATGCCGTGCTCGCCGCGGCCCGGCACGCGCGGGGCCTGTCCCGGTCCGGGCTGCTGCTCGGCGGTTCGCCGCTCGAGGTCGCACCGCCGCGAGGCGCGGCGCGTGCGGCGGGCTGGTTCACCCGGGTCCTCGGGCGCGGTCCCGACGAGCCTGCGCTGCCGGACGCCGACGCGGTCGCGGCCGTCGCGCACGACGTGTCCGCCGCCGCGCGCGCGTGGTTCCTCGTGGACTCGCTCGACCACCTGCGGCGCGGCGGTCGGCTGTCCGCCGCGTCGGCCGCGCTCGGCACCGTGCTCGGCCTGCGGCCCCTGCTCACGCTGGAGGCGGGACGCGTCGTCGTCGCGGAGAAGGTGCGTACGCGACGTGCGGCACGCGAGCGGCTCGAGTCGGTCGCGCGGGGGTACGCCGCGGCGCGCGGACCCGTGCGCGTGGCCGTGCACCACCTGGGCCAGCCGGACGTCGCCGCCGAGCTCGTCGCGCAGGTCGAGCGGTGGCCCGACGTCGTCGAGGTCGTCGCGTGCGAGACGAGCGCGGTGATCGCGGCGCACGTCGGTCCGGGCGTCCTGGCCGTCGTGGTCGTCGACGCCTGACGGCGACCCCACCCGACCCCAGGCCCGTCCGTCCGGTCGGCCGTCCACAGCGGGACCGTGCGGTGCGTACGAGCGCAGGCGTGCGCCCTAGCGTGCTGCCGGTGGACGCGCGCACGCCCGACAGGCTCCGTGGCCGGGCGGTCCGGTCGCGGCTCGCGGTCGTCGCGCGCGCACCCTCCGACGCGACGGACGAGCCGGTGCGCGCGGCGCGTCCCCTCGAGGACGCGATGGCCGCAGCCGCGCGACGGTACGCCGACGCGTACGGGGTGCTGCCCGGTCCCGAGACGCCCGTGACCCGGGTGCGCTGGCGGCCGAGCGCGCGCACCGTGCTCGTCGCGGCGCTGGCGCTCGCGCTCGTCGCCGGGGCCGTGGCGCTGCGCGCGTGGGCGACCCGGCCGGGCGAACCGGTGACGCTGCCGGTCCCCGTCCCTGCCGCGACGTCCGCACCCGCCACGGCCACGCCGCCGGGCCCCGCGTCGCCGACGTCTGCCGCGCAGGTCGTCGTCGACGTCGCGGGCGCCGTCGCGCATCCCGGTGTCGTCCGGCTGCCCGTGGGGGCGCGCGTCGTCGACGCGATCGCGGCGGTCGGGGGAGCGGCGTCCGACGCGGAGCTCGCCCGGCTCAACCTCGCACGCGTCCTCGAGGACGGTGAGCAGGTGCTCGTGCCTCGTCCGGGCGACGAGCCCGGCGGGACCTCGCCCGCGGCGGGTGCCGGACCGTCCGGCGCCGGACCGGTCGGCGCGGGGGCGGGTACCTCGGCAGGGCTGGTCGACCTCAACCGCGCCGACGCGGCCGAGCTCGAGACGCTGCCCGGGATCGGGCCCGTGCTGGCCGAGCGGATCGTCGAGCACCGTGCAGGGCACCCGTTCACGAGCGTCGAGGACCTCGACGACGTCTCGGGCATCGGCTCGGCGCTGCTCGATCGGCTCCGTGACCGGGTCCGCGTGTGAGCGCACCCGACGCCGCGCCCCCGGCGACCGAGGTGCGCACGCTCGACCTGCGCCTCGTGCCCGCGGCGCTCGCGGCCTGGGCGACGGCGCTCGTCGTCGTCCGCGTCCCCGGGCACGCCACCGCGCTCGTGGTCCTGCTGGCTGCTGCAGTGCTCGTCGTGGCCGTCGCGCTCCCGCTCGCGGGTGCTCGTCGGACGTGGGCGGGGGCGACGCGCGCGAGCGTGCGGGCGACCGCGGGGCTCGTGCTCGCGGCGGTCGCGGCCGTCGGGGTCGCGGGCGCGACGCAGGCCGAGGCGCGCACGCACGGGCTCCTCCCGCGGCTCGTGGCGGCGTCCGGGGCGGGCGAGCTCGTCGGACGCGTCGTCGGCGAACCGGTCCCCGTGCGTGCCGCGTGGCCCGGCGCCCCGCCACGCGTGCGATGGGTGCTCGCGGCCGACCGGGTGACCGCGCGGGTCGCCGGGGTGGACCGCTCGTCGCGCGCCGTCGGCGCGGTCGTCGTCCTGACCCCGGCCGACGTCGCCCGGCGCGCAGACGTGACGTACGGCGCGCTCGTCGCGGTCACGGGCTCGTTCCTGCCGACCGGTCGTGGGGCGCGCGAGGCCGCCCTGCTCGTCACGACGGGCGACGTCACGCTCGTGCGCGGTGCGCGACCGTGGGACGCGCTCGCGACGCGTGTGCGCGACGGCGTCCGGCGTCTGGCGGGTGCGCTGCCGGGTGACGCGGGCGCCCTGCTGCCGGGCGTCACGGTCGGTGACACGTCCGCCGTGCCCGACGACCTCGCGGACGCGATGCGGGCCGCGGGCCTGACGCACCTCGTGGCGGTCTCGGGCGCGCACTTCGCGCTGGTCGCGGCGCTCGCAGTCGCGGCGGGTGCGGCGCTGGGCGCGTCCGGTCGGGCGCAGGCGGGGGTCGCGGGTCTGGCGATGGCGGCGATGGTCGTGCTCGTGCACCCGCAGGCGAGCGTCGTGCGCGCCGCGGTCATGGGTGGGATCGGTCTGCTCGGCCTGGCGCTGGGCCGGCCCGCGCGAGCCCCGGCGGCGCTCAGCGCGGCGGTCGTCGTGCTGCTCGTCGCGGACCCGTGGCTCGCGGGTGAGCTCGGCTTCGCGCTGTCGGTCGCCGCGACGGGCGGGATCGTGCTGCTGGGTACGCCGCTCGCGCGCAGATGGGCCCCGCGGCTCGGGCGGGCACCGGCCGCGACGCTCGCCGCCCCGGTCGCGGCGGCGCTCGTGTGCGCGCCGCTCGTGCTCGTCGTGAGCGGGGTCGTCGCGCCGTGGGGCGTGCTGGCGAACCTGGTCGCGGCGCCCGCGGTCGCGCCCGCGACGCTGCTCGGTCTGCTCGCCGCGCTCGTCGCACCGTGGTGCCCGGCCGCGGCGGCGCCCGTCGCGTGGCTCGCGGGCGCGGCGTGCTGGTGGCTCGGTGCGGTCGCGCGCTGGTGTGCGACGCTCCCCGGCGCGGCCACCCCGTGGTTCCCCGGCCCGGTGGGGGTGGTCCTGCTCGTGGTGCTCGGGGTCGCGGTCGCGCGCCTGCTGCTCGGGCCGCGTCGGGTGTCGGCGGGGTCTGGCAGGCTAGGCGCGTGCCTCCCGCTCCCGGATCGTCCAGCCGTTCGTCGGGTCGTCCGTCCGGACGCGGCTCGGGCGGCCGCGGCGCGGCCCGGCCCGGGCTGAGCTGGGAGGAGGTCGTCCCGGCCCCGCTCGTGCTCGTGCGCGGTCCGGAAGGACTGCTCGCCGACCGGGCGACGGAACGCGTCGTCGCGCTCGCGCGCGAGGCGGACCCGGCCGTCGAGGTCACGCGTCTCGACGCCGCCCAGTACACGGCGGGCATGCTCGGCGTCACGACGAGCCCGTCGCTGTTCGCCGAGGACAAGGTCGTCGTCGTCGAGTCGCTCGAGTCGGGGCCGGACGAGCTGTTCGCGGACGTCCAGGAGTACCTCGCCGCCCCCGCGCCCGGGGTCGTCGTCGTGCTGCGGCACGGCGGGGGCGTGCGCGGCAAGAAGACGCTCGACGCGCTGCGGGCCGCCCAGGTGCCCGAGGTCGCGTGCGACGCGGTCACGTCGGACGCGGACAAGACCGGCTTCGTGACGGCCGAGCTGCGCCGCGCGGGCCGACGTGCGGACGGTGCGGCGGTCCGCGCACTCGTCGACGCGGTCGGCAACGACCTGCGCGAGCTCGCCGCGTCGTGCGCGCAGCTCGTGGCGGACACGAGCGGCATGATCGGCGTCGACGTCGTGGAGCGCTACTACGGGGGGCGTATCGAGGCGACGGGCTTCCGCGTCGCCGACGCGGCGCTCGCGGGTGACGCGGGCCAGGCCGTCGCGCTGCTGCGGCACGCGCTCGCGACGGGTCTCGACCCCGTGCCGATCGTCGCCGCGCTCGCGACGAAGCTGCGCACGCTCGCCAAGGTCGGCGCGGTGCGCAGCCGGGGTCAGGGTGCGCTGCGCGAGCTCGGCCTCGCGCCGTGGCAGGTGGACCGGGCGCAACGTGAGCTGCGGTCCTGGACGCCGGAGGGCCTCGCGGTCGCGATCGGTGCGGTCGCGCAGGCGGACGCCGAGGTCAAGGGGGAGGGGCGGGACCCGCAGTTCGCGGTCGAGCGGGCCGTCCTGCGCGTGGCGGCCGCGGCCGGTTCGCGCTGACGCGGGACCTGCGGTCAGCGGCGCAGCGTCGCGGCAGGGCCGAGGACGTTGCCCTGGAGCAGGTCGAACCCCCACGCGACGCAGTGGTCGACGAGCGACTGCTCGCTGACCCGCTCCGCGACGACCCTCGCTCCCGTGCTGCGCGCGAGCTCGACGAGCGCGCTGCCGTGCCGCAGCAGGTCGCGGCAGTCGATCTTGACGTAGTCGGCCCACGGGAGCATCGCGAGCTGCGCCGCGCTCGCCGTGAAGTCGTCGAGCGCGAGCCGGTAGCCCGCGTCGCGCAGCCGGGTGAGCCCGGCGAGGGCGTCGTCGTCGGCAGGGACGGTCTCGAGCACCTCGAGGACGAGGTGGTCCCGGTGCGGGGGGAGCGTGCGGGTCTCGACGAGGTAGCCGCGCGTGACGTTCACGAACGCGAGCGCGCTGCCCAGCTGCAGGTGCGGGATCTGCCGCAGGACCGCCTCGGTCGCATCCTCCTGGCGTGACTCCTCCCAGCGGTCGACCCCCGCCGGAGCCCCCTCGGGGGTCCGGTAGAGCAGCTCGTACCCGTGCAGGTCCCCGGCCGGCGACCAGATGGGCTGCCGGGCGACCTGCGGGGGAGTCGCGGGCCGTGGTGCCCGCGCGGAGGAAGTCACACCAGAAGAGAGGGCGCCGAGCCCGTCCCATGACGCGACTTCGGGCGACATCCTGGAGCGCTCTGCTCAGTCGACGATCTGCGCGCCCGCGCGGTCGAGCACACCCGCGCGCTCGAGGAGGTTGCCCTGGAACAGCGTGAAGCCGAGGTCGCGCGCGTAGGCCATGGCGTCGGGTGTCTCGACGTACTCGGCGACGAGGCTCGCACCGTACGACCGTGCGAGCGTCACGACCGGGTGCCCCTCGACGTCGAGGTCGCGGACGTCGATCTTGACGTAGTCGGCGTGCGGCAGCAGCCGACGCTGGGCGACGCTGCTCACGAACGACGGGACCGCGAAGCGGTAGCCCTCGGCGCGCAGCCGCCGGACCCCTGCGAGCACGTCCGCATCGACCGGCACGCTGTCCGGCACGACGAGCACGAGCCGGTCGGGGCGACGCGGCACGCTCAGGTCGCCGACGAGGTGCGCGCGCGTGCAGCGGACGAACAGGAGCCGACCGTTGGCCACGCTCTCCAGGTCGGCGCGTCCGAACGTCGCCGCGAGCACGTGCGACGTGGCGCGCTCGTGCTGACGGGCGTTCCAGCCGGCCGCCTGCGGCGTCGAGCGGTCCTGGGCGCGGTACGACAGCTCGTACGCGACCGGCTGCCCGCTCGCGGTGAAGATGCCCTGCCGACCGACGAGCACCGGGCCGACGGCGACATGGGCTTCCCACTGCGCGCGCAGGAGCTCGGGGATCGCATCGTCGACCGCCGAGGCGAGGCGCTGCAGCGCACCGTCGTCGAGGAAGTCCGTCACAGGGAACATGAGACCACACGGAAGTCCGTACGAACCGGACACGCCCGGGTGGAAATCGCAGATGGCAATCGTTTCACCCCGACGTCCCCGGTACCGACCGTGACCGTGCACGGGGGGCGGCAGGTCGTGCCGCCCCGACACGGCCCGGAACGCGACGAGGCGCCACCCGACGGGGTGGCGCCTCGTGGTGCGGCGCGGTGCGCCGCGCAGCAGCTCAGGTCAGAGCGCGTTGACCGACTTCGCCAGCGCGGACTTCTTGTTCGCGGCCTGGTTGGCGTGGATGACGCCCTTGCTGACCGCCTTGTCGAGCTTCTTCGACGCGGTGCGCAGGGCGGCGTTCGCCGCCTCCTTGTCGCCGCCGGCGACGGCCTCGCGGACGCGCCGGATGTACGTCTTGAGCTCCGACTTCACCGACTTGTTGCGCAGGCGCGCCTTCTCGTTGGTGCGGATGCGCTTGATCTGGGACTTGATGTTCGCCACGTGTGGACTCTCTTGTGCGTTCGCCGAAGCGATCTGACAGGTCGTAGAGGGCGCGCGCAGCTCCGGGACTGGGGCGTGGGGACACCCGCGGAGAGGAGCTGGGCGAGTGCCCGCCGACCTGGGCGGACACGCGATCGACCATGCTACCCGACGAGCGGGGACCCGCCCAAGCCGGTGCGCAGCATCCCGTGACGGTCACAGCCCGCGCTCGGCGCGCAGCCGGGTCAGCGCGGTCGTCACGCTCTCGAACAGGGCAGGGTCGACCACGGCACCCTCGCGGCGGATCGTGTCCGGGTCGAGGCGCAGGACGCGGTCGAGCCGGACCTCGCTGTCGCGGCGTCGGCTGTCCCACGGGCCCGAGCCGATGTCCATCCAGAACCGGCCCTTGCGGGCCTCCCGCTCGGCGTTGCGGTCGTGGTCCTTGCTCGTGAGCATGAGCCCGAGCGCGACGTCACCGTCCCAGCCGACGACGAGCACCGGGCGGTCCTTGCCTTGCGACGCGTCCTCCTCGTAGGGCACCCAGGTCCACACGATCTCGCCCGGGTCGGCCGCACCGTCGAGGTCGGGGCTGTACTCGGTGCGCACCGGGCCGCGGTGGTCGGGCAGCACGGTCCGTGCGACGCGCGTCGGCTGCGCCGGGGTCGTCGTGCGGGCCGGTGCAGAACCCGACCGACCGCGCCCGGAGCGCCCCGAGCGGTCCGCGGCACGCGAGCCGCGTCGCTCGTCGGACGCGACGAGCACCCGGCGTAGCGCGCCGGCGGCACCGGTCAGCAGACGGGAGAACGTCGGGGAACGCACGCCGGGAACCTAGCCGGTCGCCGTCCCCCGTGCGCAAGCGGTCCACGTCCGCGTCGGTCGGACGAGGCGCGTGGGACGGACACCGCGGGCGGCCATCGTTCCGCGGAGCGATGTCCGGGGTGACGGCGCGGCTCGCTGCTCGGCGCGCTCGTCGGAGCGGACCGCCCGTCCGCACGCCCTGGAGACGCGACGGTGCGTCGGCCGGACCGTGGCGGCGCCGGTCGGCGCCCGCGTCATGGGACCATGGTGCGACCGGCCGTCGGCACCGACGACGGGCCCGTGGCCGGTCGTCGAGCAGTTCCCGCCAGCCGCACCCGACCGCACACCAGAACCGGAGCGTCCACCGCGTGTCCCCGATCCCGAGTGCCGCAGCCGCAGCGCGCATCAGCCCTGCCGCCACCGCGCCCGAGCTCCTGCGCAACTTCTGCATCATCGCGCACATCGACCACGGCAAGTCGACGCTCGCCGACCGCATGCTGCAGCTCACGGGCGTCGTCGAGGCGCGTGCGATGCGCGCGCAGTACCTCGACCGCATGGACATCGAGCGCGAGCGCGGCATCACGATCAAGTCGCAGGCCGTGCGCATGCCGTGGCAGGTGGACGACGTCGCGTACGCGCTCAACATGATCGACACGCCGGGGCACGTCGACTTCACGTACGAGGTGTCGCGCTCGCTCGCGGCGTGCGAGGGAGCGGTGCTGCTCGTCGACGCGGCGCAGGGGATCGAGGCGCAGACGCTCGCGAACCTCTACCTCGCGCTCGAGAACGACCTGCAGATCATCCCGGTGCTCAACAAGATCGACCTGCCCGCCGCGCAGCCGGAGAAGTACGCGGAGGAGCTCGCGGGGCTCGTCGGGGGAGACCCGGCGGACGTGCTCAAGGTGTCCGGCAAGACCGGTGAGGGCGTCGAGGCGCTGCTCGACAGGATCGTCGGGCTCGTCCCCGCGCCCGTGGGCGTCGCCGACGCGCCCGCGCGCGCCATGATCTTCGACTCGGTGTACGACACCTACCGCGGCGTCGTCACGTACGTGCGCGTCGTGGACGGCAACCTCAACCCGCGCGAGCGCATCGCGATGATGTCGACGCGCGCGACGCACGAGCTGCTCGAGATCGGTGTCATCAGCCCCGAGCCCGTCCCGACCAAGGGGCTCGGCGTGGGCGAGGTCGGGTACCTCATCACGGGCGTGAAGGACGTGCGCCAGTCCAAGGTCGGGGACACCGTCACGAACGCGAGCAAGCCGGCCGACGAGCCGCTCGGCGGGTACTCGGACCCCAAGCCGATGGTGTTCTCGGGCCTGTACCCGATCGACGGTTCGGACTACCCCGCGCTGCGCGACGCGCTCGACAAGCTCAAGCTCAACGACGCCGCGCTCAACTACGAGCCGGAGACGTCGGTCGCGCTCGGGTTCGGGTTCCGGGTGGGCTTCCTCGGCCTGCTGCACCTCGAGATCATCCGCGAGCGGCTCGAGCGCGAGTTCGACCTCGACCTCATCTCGACCGCGCCGAACGTCGTCTACGACGTCGTCATGGAGGACCGTTCGGAGGTCCACGTGACGAACCCGTCCGAGTTCCCCGGGGGCAAGATCCGCGAGGTCCGCGAGCCGGTCGTCAAGGCGACGATCCTCGCGCCGAGCGAGTTCATCGGCGCGATCATGGAGCTCTCGCAGTCCAAGCGCGGCGACCTGCTCGGCATGGACTACCTGTCCGAGGACCGCGTCGAGATGCGCTACACGCTCCCGCTCGCCGAGATCGTGTTCGACTTCTTCGACCAGCTCAAGTCCCGCACGCGGGGGTACGCGAGCCTCGACTACGAACCCACGGGCGAGCAGGTCGCGGACCTCGTGAAGGTCGACATCCTGCTGCAGGGCGAGCAGGTCGACGCGTTCTCGGCGATCGTGCACAAGGACAAGGCGTACGCGTACGGCGTGATGATGACCGCCAAGCTCAAGGACCTCATCCCGCGCCAGCAGTTCGAGGTCCCGATCCAGGCCGCGATCGGCAGCCGCGTGATCGCGCGTGAGACGATCCGCGCGATCCGCAAGGACGTCCTCGCGAAGTGCTACGGCGGTGACATTACCCGTAAGCGCAAGCTCCTCGAGAAGCAGAAGGAGGGCAAGAAGCGCATGAAGACGATCGGCAGGGTCGACGTGCCGCAGGAGGCCTTCATCGCGGCGCTCTCGTCGGACGCAGCGGCGCCCAAGGACAAGGACGCCAAGAAGAAGTGAGCCCCGCGCTGCCCGACGGCGACGAGGCGCCCGCCGACGGCACGCTCCCGGCGTCCGTCCAGGTCGGCGCCGACGATCGTGCGTTCGGGATCTACCTGCACGTCCCGTTCTGCACGGTGCGCTGCGGGTACTGCGACTTCAACACGTACACGGCGACCGAGCTGGGCGGCGGGGCGAGCCAGGCGTCGTACGCCGCCACGGCGGTGCGCGAGGTCGCGCTCGCGGGCGACGTGCTGCGGCGCGCGGGGCTGCCCGCCCGCCCGGTCTCGACCGTGTTCGTGGGGGGCGGCACCCCGACCGTGCTTCCGGCCGACGACCTCGTCGGGATGCTGCGTGCCGTGCGTGACACGTGGGGCCTGTCCGACGACGCCGAGGTCACGACCGAGGCGAACCCGGACTCCGTGACCCCGCAGTCGCTCGCGGCGCTCGCGGCCGGGGGTTTCACGCGCGTCTCGTTCGGCATGCAGTCCGCCGTGCCGCACGTGCTGCGCACGCTCGAGCGCACGCACGACCCGGCGCGCATCCCGGACGTCGTGCGCTGGGCGCGCGACGCGGGCCTCGACGTCTCGCTCGACCTCATCTACGGCACGCCGGGCGAGTCGCTCGACGACTGGCGCACGTCGCTCGACGCGGCGCTCGCGACGGGCGTCGACCACGTGTCCGCCTACGCGCTCGTCGTCGAGGACGGCACGCGCATGGCGGTGCAGGTGCGGCGCGGCGAGCTCGTGCTGCCCGACGCCGACGACCAGGCGGCGAAGTACGAGCTCGCCGACGACCTGCTGACCGCCGCGGGGCTCGGGTGGTACGAGGTGTCGAACTGGGCGCGCGGCACCGAGCACGCATGCCGGCACAACCTCGCGTACTGGCGCGGCGACGACTGGTGGGGGATCGGCCCCGGGGCGCACTCGCACGTCGGCGGTGTGCGCTGGTGGAACGTCAAGCACCCGCGCGCCTACGCGAGCCGTCTCGAGCAGGGGCTGAGCCCCGCGGCGGGGCGCGAGGTCGTCGACGACGAGGCGGCCGCCCTCGAGCGGCTCATGCTGGGCGTGCGGCTCGCCGAGGGCATGTCGCTCGCCGAGCTCTCGTCCGACGAGCGTGCGCGCGTCGCGGGTCTCGTCGCGGACGGGCTCGTCGACGGTCGACGGGCGCTGACCGAGCGGCGACTCGTCCTCACGCGCCGCGGACGGCTCCTCGCGGACCTCGTCGTGCGCACGCTCGCGGGCTTCGGGACCTGACCGGGCCGCTCGTCGTCCCGGTCACTTCACGAGGCGCAGCGCGACGGGGTAGCGGTACCAGTCGAAGCGGCTCGCGGCGACGGCGGCCATGATCTGCAGCACGAGCGCGACGACGGCGGCGACCCCGAGGACGAGGAACCCGATGAGCACGACCGTGAGGACGGCGCCGACGAGCTCCACGATCACGAGCGTGATCTGGAAGTTCAACGACTCCTTCGCCTGGTGCTCCAGGTAGGGGCCGCGACCCTTGAACACGAGCCAGATGACGAGCGGCGCGAGGAAGCTCGCGACGAACGGCAGCAGGTGCGCGAGGATCGCCCAGGTCTTCTCCTCGTCGGGCCGCAGCGGCGGCGCCGTGGTGGCGTAGGGCGGGACGTCGGACGGGGGCTGCGTGCTCATCGGGTCGTCCTCGCAGGGTGGGCGCGGGTCGGGCGGTGGTCCGTCAGACTAGCCGCCAGAGGGTGAATACCGGACGACGCGCCTGCACACCGTTTCCACGCTTCCTTGACACGATCCGCGCACTTCGGTTCGCTTCGCAGGTCGGACCATCCGGGTCCGAGTGACTGAAGGAGACGCATGAGCGACATCACGCCGCGGCCCGAGGACGAGAACCCCCAGGTTCCGCCCGCGTCCGCAGGGACGCCGCAGCAGCCTGAGCCGCCCGCTGCGCCGCCGGTCCCGCCTCAGCCGACCGCTGCCTACCCGCCCCCAGCTGCGCCGTCGTACGGCGCACCTGCCGCCGGTGGCTACCCGCCGCCCGGGCAGGTTCCTCCGGGTGCCTATGGCGCGTCGCAGGTGAGCGTCGGCGACGCGTTCAACTACGGCTGGACGAAGTTCACGCAGAACGTCGGCGGCATCATCCTCGGCGTCGTGCTGTACGTGCTCGCGTTCTTGATCCTCTCGGGGATCTTCTTCGCGATCCTCGTCGGGGTGGGCAGCGCCGCCAGCCCGGACGGCGACAACTCGGGCCTCGGGGCGCTGTTCGGCTTCACCGGGCTCCTGTTCATGGCCGTCGTCGCGCTGTTGACCGTGCTCATGCAGGCGGGCGTCATCCGGGCGTGCCTGGAGATCTCCTACGGTCGCAAGGTCGACGTGAAGACGTTCTTCCAGTTCACCGACCTGGGCAAGCTCGTGCTCGCGGCGCTGCTCGTCGGTGTGCTGACGGCCGTCGGCTACATGCTCTGCTTCATCCCGGGTCTCGTGTTCGCGTTCTTCGCGCAGTTCACGCTGTTCTTCGTGATCGACAAGGGCCTGTCCCCGGTCGATGCGCTCAAGGCCAGCTTCTCGCTCGTCAACAAGAACCTGGGCACGGTGATCGCGCTGTTCGTCGGTGTGCTGATCGCCAACGTCATCGGTGAGCTGCTCTGCGGTGTCGGCACGCTCGTCGCGCTGCCGGTCGGGCTGCTCGCGACGACGTTCGTGTACCGGCGCCTGCTCGGCGAGCAGGTCGCTGCCTGACGCCTGCATGACGGACCACACGGGGTACCAGCCGGGCCGACCAGGTCCCGGCTGGTACCCCGACCCGTCTGGCGACTACGAGCAGCGGTGGTTCGACGGGACGCTCTGGACGGCCGACGTGGTGACGGGCGCGTTCCGGGGGAGCGATCCAGTTCCCGCGCACGGTGCGCCGCTGCCGGAGCAGGAGTTCGTCGTGTGGCAGTCGGGTGCCGACACGCTCACGACGCACCGCCTCGTGCTCGGCTCCACTGCTCCCGCGCGGCCGCCCGAGACGTTCGAGCTGTGGATGGTGCAGGCGGTGCAGGCGCGACGGTCCGGACCGGTGGGCGACGTGGAGATCACGATCGGGTATGCCGGGTACGGCGGCCGCGCGACCTGGGTGCTGCGCAACGCACCGGAGCCCGCATACGTCGCGGCGCTCGTACACAGGCAGGCGAACCGCGTGCGCCGCTCGCTGGCGAACGGCCGGGGGTGAGGGACTATCCGGCGGTCACGAAGTCGATGAGCTCTTCGACGCGGCCCAGGAGGGACGGCTCGAGGTCGGCGTAGGTGCGCACTGAGCCGAGGATCCGCTGCCAGGCGTGCGCGACGTCGGCCTGGTCGGCGGCGGGCCAGCCGAGCTCGCGCAGGATGCCGCGCTTCCACTCGATCCCGCGCTCGATCGTCGGCCACGCGGTGAGGCCGACGCGCTGCGGTCGGACCGCCTGCCACACGTCGACGTACGGGTGGCCGAGCACGAGCACGGTGCCCGCGGGCGCCGCGCGCCGGGCCTCGGCCGCGATGCGCGCCTCCTTCGAACCCTCGACGAGGTGGTCGACCAGCACCCCGACGCGGCGGTCCGGGCTCGGTGCGAAGTCCCGCACGGCATCGACGAGGTTGTCCACGCCGTCGAGCAGCTCGACGACGACGCCCTCGACGCGCAGGTCGTCGCCCCACACCTTCTCGACGAGCTCGGCGTCGTGGCGGCCCTCGACCCAGATGCGGCTGCCCCGCGCGACGCGAGCGCGCACGTCCTGCACGGCGCGCGACCCCGACGCGGTGCGCTGCGGCGCGCGCGGTGCGGCGCTCGGCACGGGAGCGGTCAGCAGGACGGGTTCGCCGTCGACCCAGAACCCGGGACCGAGCGGGAACGTGCGTGTGCGGCCCTTGCGGTCCTCGAGCACGACGACGTGCTGCCCGCCGGACTTCTCGACGCGCACGACCGCACCGACCCAGCCCGTCGTGACCTCCTCGACGACGAGCCCGCGCTCGGCGGGCAGGGGGCGGGACACGCGCGGTGCGCGGTGGTGCGCGGTGGGTGCGCCGCCGCCGAGCACGTCGTTGCCGTAACGATCCATCAGTGCCTCTCTCGTCGGTCCGGTGCGCCACCCTAGGGCCACGTGCGGACGTGCCCCGGGCAACGTCAGGGGCGCGGCGTAGGATTGGCACTCGGTGACCGCGAGTGCTACCCCTGGGGCGGTCGCCGGGCAGGAGCAGCGGACCGGTCGGCGGTCCGGCGGGCAGAACGTGGCGAGGAGGTGCGATGAGCGACGAGCGGCGGATGGACGTGCTGCGCGCGATCGTCGAGGACTACGTCGCGACCAGCGAGCCCGTCGGCTCGCGTGCCCTCGTCGAGCGCCACTCGCTCGGCGTCTCGCCGGCGACGATCCGCAACGACATGGCGGCGCTCGAGGAGAACGGCTACATCGCGCAGCCGCACACCTCGGCGGGGCGGATCCCCACGGACAAGGGCTACCGCGTCTTCGTCGACCGCCTCACCACGGTCAAGCCGCTGTCCGCACCGGAGAAGCGCGCGATCGGGGCGTTCCTCGAGGACGCGGTCGACCTCGACGACGTCGTGGACCGGTCGGTGCGCCTCATCGCGCAGCTCACGCACCAGGTCGCGGTCGTGCAGTACCCGTCGCTGCGGCGCTCCGCGCTGCGGCACATCGAGCTCGTGCCCGTGGGGGGTCGCCACCTGCTCGTCGTGCTCATCACGGACACCGGCCGGGTCGAGCAGCGCACGCTCGAGGCGGGCGCGGACCTCGACGAGGTCACGGTGGCGCAGCTGCGCGCGACGCTCAACGTGCGCGTCGCGGGTCGGCGCCTCGCGGAGCTGAGCGGCCTGGTCGACGAGCTCGCGGAGCTCCACACGGCCGACGACCTCGCGCTGCTGCGGCAGGTCGTCGGGGTCGTCGAGGAGACCCTCGCGCAGGAGAGCGAGGAGCGCGTCGTGCTCGCAGGCACCGCGAACCTGGCCCGCGGGGGCGCCGACTTCGGGCGCAGCCTCGGGCCGGTCCTCGAGGCGCTCGAGGAGCAGGTCGTCCTGCTGCGCCTGCTGTCCGACATGGCCGAGGACTCGGCGGCGGTCTCGGTGCGCATCGGCCGTGAGACGCAGCACGACGGCCTGGCCGAGACGAGCTTCGTGACGACCGGCTACGGCGACGAGAGCGGCGCGTCGGTCGCGCGCATCGGTGCGATCGGCCCGACCCGCATGGACTACGCCGCGACGATGGCCTCGGTGCGCGCCGTGGCCCGGTACCTGACCCGCATCCTGGCCGGGTAGTCCCGGCACCTTGCACCCCGACGGGACGCCGCGCGTCCCCGACCCGACGAGCCCGCGAAGGAAGCGAGCAACCACCTCGTGAGCAACGACTACTACGAGATCCTCGGCGTCCCGCACGACGCGACGCCCGAGCAGATCAAGAAGGCCTACCGCAAGCTCGCACGCGAGCACCACCCGGACGTGGCGGGCGACGACCCGGCCGCCGAGGAGCGGTTCAAGGACGTCTCGCGCGCGTACGAGGTGCTCGGCAACCCGGACAAGCGCCGGGCCTACGACCTGGGCGGCGACCCGTCGTCGCCCGGCGGCGGCATGGGCGGGGGCTTCGGCTTCCAGGACATCTTCGAGACCTTCTTCGGCGCCGCGACGGGTGCCGGTGCGCAGCGCGGTCCGATCCCGCGGGCGCGGCGCGGGCAGGACGCGCTCCTGCGGCTCGACCTCGACCTGCAGGAGGTCACGTTCGGCACGCACAAGGAGGTCCCCGTCGACACCGCGGTGGTGTGCCCGACGTGCCAGGGCTCGTGCTGCCGTCCCGGGACGTCGCCGCGCACGTGCGAGGTCTGCCACGGGCGCGGCACGGTGCAGCGCGTCGCACGCTCGTTCCTGGGTCAGGTCATGACGAACCAGCCGTGCGCCGCGTGCCGCGGGTTCGGCACGACGATTCCCGAGCCGTGCACCGAGTGCTCGGGCGAGGGGCGCGTGCGCTCGCGCCGCACGCTCGCGGTCGACGTCCCGGCGGGCGTCGACACGGGCACGCGCATGAAGCTCACGGGTCAGGGCGAGGTCGGCCCCGCGGGCGGTCCCGCGGGCGACGTGTACCTCGAGGTGCGCGAGCGTCGGCACGAGGTGTTCACGCGTGAGGGCGACGACCTGCACGCGACGCTCACGGTGCCCATGACGGCCGCCGCGCTCGGCACGGTCCTCACGCTCGACACGCTCGACGGCCCGCAGGAGGTCGACCTGCGCGCGGGCACGCAGCCCGAGCAGGTCGTCACGCTCAAGGGCCTCGGAGTCGGTCACCTGCACGCGGGTGGGCGCGGCGACCTGCACGTGCACGTCGACGTCGTCGTGCCGACCGCGCTGGACGACGAGCAGGCGGAGCTGCTGCGCCGCCTCGCGGAGCTGCGCGGCGAGGAGCGCCCCGAGGCTCGGCTCGCCGCAGCGCACCAGGGCGTGTTCGGCAAGCTGCGCGACAAGCTCGCCGGCCGCTGACACCCGTCCGCTGACAGCGCGAGAGGAGCGCCCGCACCCATGACCGCACCGGTCTTCGTCGTCGAGCCCGGTCGGCTCGACGCGCTCGCGGACGGCGACGTCTTCCGGCTCGACGGTGCCGAGGGGCGCCATGCGGGCGTCGTGCAGCGTCGGGCGCCCGGGGAACGTGTCGACGTGGTCGACACGCGCGGCGTGCGGCTCGTCGGTGTCGTGCACGCCGTGACGCCCGAGGGGGTCGACCTCGAGGTGCGCGAGATCGTGCGCGAGCCCGTGCCGGACGTGCGCCTCGTGCTCGTGCAGGCGCTCGCCAAGGGTGACCGCGACGAGCTCGCGATCGAGGCGGCGACCGAGGTGGGCGTCGACGGCGTCGTCCCGTGGCAGGCCGAGCGCTCGATCGTCGTGTGGCGGGGCGACCGCGCCGCGAAGTCCCGCGCCCGCTGGCTCGGGACGGTGCGGACCGCGGCGAAGCAGGCCCGCCGCGCCTGGGTCCCGGATGTCGAGGTGGCGATCGACTCGCGCGCGCTCGTCGCGCGCACCCGTGAGGTCGTGGCTGCGGGCGGTGCGGTGCTCGTGCTGCACGAGAGCGCGACCGGCCCGATCGGCCGTGCGGCGTTGCCGGCGGTCGGCGACGTGCTCGTCGTCGTCGGTCCCGAGGGCGGCATCGGCGACGACGAGCTCGCGCGCCTCACGGACGCGGGCGCGCAGCCCGTGCTGCTCGGTCCGCACGTGCTGCGCACGTCGACCGCGGGTCCCGTCGCGCTCGCGCTGCTGTCGACCCGGCTCGGCCGCTGGTCCTGACGACGCTGCCCTGACGTGCGTCTGCCCGCCCCCCCTGAGCCGGGAGGGCGGGCAGACGGCGGTCAGACCCCGGTGCGCGTCGGCGTCAGCGGGTGTCGCTCGCGGAGCCGACCGCTGCGCGGCCCGCCTCGAGCCGGGCGACCGGCACGCGGAACGGGCTGCAGGACACGTAGTCGAGACCGACGGCGTGGAAGAACCGGATGCTCTCCGGGTCGCCGCCGTGCTCGCCGCACACGCCGAGGTGCAGGTCCGGGCGGGCGGCACGGCCCTCCTCGACGGCGATCTGCACGAGCCGACCGACGCCACGCCGGTCGACGGTCTCGAACGGCGACACCGCGAGCACGCCGTTCGCGGTGTACTGCGCGAAGAACGCGCCCTCGACGTCGTCGCGTGAGAAGCCCCACGTCGTCTGCGTGAGGTCGTTGGTGCCGAACGAGAAGAACTGCGCCTGCGCGGCGAGCCGGTCCGCGGTGAGCGCCGCGCGCGGCAGCTCGATCATGCAGCCGACCGGCAGGTCGAGCTCCTGGCCCGTCTCGGCGGACACCTCGGCCATGATGCGCAGCGCGTCCTCGCGGACGAGCCGCAGCTCCTGCACCGAGCCGACGAGCGGGACCATGATCTCGGGCCGGGGCGCGAGACCCTCGGCGAGCAGGTGCGCGGCCGCCTCGCACACGGCACGGATCTGCAGCGCGAACAGCCCCGGGATCACGAGCCCGAGCCGCACCCCGCGCAGACCGAGCATCGGGTTGGCCTCGTGCATGCGCCGTACCGCGCCGAGCAACGTGATGTCGTGCGGGTCGGCCTCGCCGCGCGCCTCCGCCAGGGCGACCTTGACGGACAGGTCCGTCAGGTCGGGGAGGAACTCGTGCAGCGGCGGGTCGAGCAGGCGGATCGTCGTCGGCAGCCCGTCCATGGCGCGCAGGATCCCGACGAAGTCCTCGCGCTGCACCGGCAGGAGCGCGTCGAGCGCGGCCTGGCGCTCGTCGTCGTCGGCCGCCAGCACGACGTGCTCGACGAGCACGCGACGGTCGCCGAGGAACATGTGCTCGGTGCGGCACAGCCCGATGCCCTGCGCGCCGAGCCGTCGGGCGCGCGCGGCGTCCTCGGGCGTGTCGGCGTTCGCGCGCACGCCGAGACGGCGCACGGCGTCGGCGTGCGTGAGGATCCGGTCGACGGCGATGACCAGCTCGCTGGTCTCCTCGTCGTGCGCGTCCGCGAGCGCGGCGTCGAGGCCGTCGTCGAGGTAGCGGCTCACGGGGGAGGGGCGCACGGGCACCTCGCCGAGGAAGATCTCGCCCGTCGAGCCGTCGATCGCGATCACGTCACCCTCGTGCACCGTGCGGCCCGCGACGCGCATCCGACGAGCGACGACGTCGATGTCGAGCGCCTCCGCACCCACGACGCACGTGCGGCCCATGCCGCGCGCGACGACCGCCGCGTGCGACGTCTTGCCGCCGCGTGCCGTCAGGACGCCGACCGCCGCGATCATGCCGCCGAGGTCGTCGGGGTTCGTCTCGCGGCGTACGAGCACGACCTCCTTGCCGTCCGCGGCCCACTCCTGCGCGGTCGCGGCGTCGAACACCGCCATGCCGACCGCCGCACCGGGCGAGGCGGCCATGCCGCGCGCGAGCAGCTCGCGGTCGGCCTCGGCGTCGAACTGCGGGAACAGGAGCTGGGAGAGCTGCGCACCGGTGACGCGGTCGAGCGCCTCGTCCATGGTGATGAGGTTCTCGTCGACGAGCTGCACCGCGACGCGGAACGCCGCCGGGGCGGTGCGCTTGCCCACGCGGGTCTGCAGCATCCAGAGCTTGCCGCGCTCGACGGTGAACTCGATGTCGCACAGGTCGCGGTAGTGGGTCTCGAGCCGACGCATGGCCTTGCGCAGGTCGGCGTACGCCTCGGGGTCGAGCCGCTCGAGCTCCGCGAGGCCCGACGTGTTGCGGATGCCCGCCACCACGTCCTCGCCCTGCGCGTTGGCGAGGTAGTCGCCGTACACGCCGGACTGGCCGGTCGCGGGGTCGCGCGTGAACGCGACGCCCGTGCCCGACGTCGGGCCGAGGTTGCCGAACACCATGGCGCACACGTTGACCGCGGTGCCGAGGTCGTCGGAGATGCGCTCCTTGCGCCGGTACAGCCGCGCGCGCTCGGTGTTCCACGAGTCGAACACCGCGGCGATCGCGAGGTCGAGCTGTTCGCGCGGCGACTGCGGGAAGTCCCTGCCGGTCTGCTCGCGCACGATGCCCTTGTACGTCCCGACGAGCTCGCGCAGGTCGTCGGTGCCGAGCTCGACGTCCGACGCGACGCCGCGTGCGGCCTTCGCCTTGTCGAGCGCGTCGGAGAACTCCTCGCCCGCGATGCCGAGGACCGTGCGGCCGAACATCTGCACGAGGCGCCGGTAGGAGTCCCAGGCGAACCGCTCGTCGCCCGTGAACGCCGCGAGGCCGTGCACCGTGAGGTCGTTGAGGCCGACGTCGAGGACGGTCTCCATCATCCCGGGCATCGAGTACTTGGCGCCCGAGCGGACCGAGACCAGCAGCGGATCGGCGGGGTCGCCGAAGTGCCGCTGCATCGCGTCCTCGAGGCGGCGCATCGCCATGGTCACCTCGACCCGGAGCTCGGCCGGGACGTCGCCGTCGCGCATGTACTCGCGGCAGGCCTGAGTCGTGATCGTGAACCCCGGCGGTACCGGGAGCCCGAGGCGGGTCATCTCCGCCAGTCCGGCGCCCTTGCCGCCGAGGAGGTCTTTGGCGTCCTTGTCGCCCTCGCTGAAGTCCCAGACGTAGCCGGCCACGGCTCTCCACCTCCACGCGGTGCGCGGCCTGGCCCCGTTGCCGAGCCGCTGCTCGCCCGCCGGGCGTCGTCGTCCGGCGGACCAGTCCAGTCTCATCCCGCCCTGCACCCCCGACCAGGGGACCAACGTCCACCCCACCCACCCCGCCACCATCCCCGCGAGCGCCACACATCGAGCGCGAACGCCACGCCTATTGCCGGTGCGCTCGCGCTCGATGTGTGGCGCTCGCGGGAAGAGGGGTGCTCGACGACCGCGCCACCGCTCCCGCCCTGCCGGCACCTCGCGCCCTGCCGGCACCTCGCGCCCTGCCCGCCCCAGCCGCGCCCGGCCAGGGCGTCCAGTTCGCGGGTGGTGGTCGAGTTCGTGGGTGAGGTGGTCGGTTCGCGGGCCGTGGCCCGCGAGCTCGGTGTGCTAGCCGCGAGCTCGGTGTGCTAGCCGCGAACGCGGTGCTCTAGCCGCGAGCTTGGTGGTTCGGGGCGGATCCGTCGGGCGACAGGCGGCGGCGGGGTCGGAACGTAGGATGGGGTGGACATTGGACGACGAGGGAGCGACGGCGGACGCCGGGCACATGGCCGAGACTCATCCCGCACCGCGCGGCGGGGGCGCACCCGCGCACGCGCGCGTCGAGCACCGCATCAGCGTCCCGGCCGAGGTCTCGATGGTCGAGCTGCTGGGGCTGCGCGACGAGGTGCTGACCGAGATCGAGGCCGGGTTCACGGGCGTCGACGTGCACGTGCGCGGCAACGAGGTGCGGCTCGCGGGCCCCGCGGGCGACGTGGCGCTCGTCGCGCGGCTCGTCGACGAGCTCGTGGAGATGACCGCGGCGGGGACGCCGCTGACGCCCGACGTCGTACGCCGCACGGTCGGGATGCTGACCGCGGGCTCGCACGCGCGCCCCGCGGACATCCTGACGTTCAACATCCTGTCCTCGCGCGGTCGCACCATCCGGCCCAAGACCGCGGGGCAGAAGGAGTACGTCGACGCGATCGACCGCAGCACGGTCACGTTCGGGATCGGCCCTGCGGGCACGGGCAAGACGTACCTCGCGATGGCGAAGGCCGTGCAGGCGCTCAACGACCGCACGGTCAACCGCATCGTCCTCACGCGCCCCGCGGTCGAGGCGGGCGAACGGCTCGGCTTCCTGCCGGGGACGCTCGCGGAGAAGATCGACCCGTACCTGCGCCCGCTGTACGACGCGCTGCACGACATGGTCGACCCCGAGTCGATCCCGCGGCTGCTCGAGGCCGGCACGATCGAGGTCGCGCCGCTCGCATACATGCGCGGTCGCACGCTCAACGACTCGTTCATCATCCTCGACGAGGCGCAGAACACGTCCGTCGAGCAGATGAAGATGTTCCTCACCCGCCTCGGGTTCGGCAGCAAGGTCGTCGTGACCGGTGACGTGACGCAGGTCGACCTGCCGTCCGGGACCACGTCGGGGCTGCGCGTCGTCGAGCGCATCCTCGCGGACGTCGACGACGTCGCGTTCTGCCGCCTGTCGTCGTCGGACGTGGTCCGGCACCGGCTGGTGAGCGACATCATCGACGCCTACGCACGCTGGGACGCAGACGGGAGCCGGGACCGCCGATGAGCATCGAGGTCAACAACGAGTCGGGGTACGAGGTCGACGAGGCGGAGTTCGCGGACCTCGCGCGCTACGTGCTCGACGAGATGCACGTGCACCCGCAGACTGACCTGTCGATCATGCTCGTCGACACGACGGTCATGACCGAGCTGCACGTGAAGTGGATGGACGAGCCCGGCCCGACGGACGTGCTGTCGTTCCCCATGGACGAGCTGCGTCCCGGGCGCGACGGCGACGTGACACCCGCGGGGCTCCTCGGCGACGTCGTGCTGTGCCCCGACGTCGCCGCGCAGCAGGCGGTGACGGCCGGGCACTCGACCATCGAGGAGCTCCTGCTGCTGACGACGCACGGGATCCTGCACCTGCTCGGGTTCGACCATGCGGAGCCCGAGGAGGAGAAGGAGATGTTCGCGCTGCAGCGTCGGCTGCTCCTGACCTTCCTGGCCGGCCGGTGAGCGACGCCCCCGTCGCGCTGCTCGTCGTCGTCGCGGTCGTCGGGACCGTGCTCGCCGCGCTGCTGTCCGCGGGCGAGGTCGCGGTCCTGCGCGTGACGCGCGCCGCGGTCACGGAGCTCGTCGCGCAGCGGCACCGGTCCGCGGACCGGATCCTCGCGCTCGTCGAGCACCCGCAGCGCGTCGCGTCGGCCGCGTCGTTCTTCCGTCTCGTCGCGGAGATGCTCGCGATCGTGTGCCTCACGGTCGTCCTCGCGGCGAGCGACCTGCCGTGGTGGGGCGTGCTGCTCGGCGGGCTCGCGCTGAGCGTGCTCGTCGCGTTCCTGCTGGTCCGGCTCAGCCCGCGCACGATCGGCCGCCGCAACCCCGTGCGGGTGCTCACGGCGCTCGTCGGGCTGCTGCGGCTCGTGACGGCCCTCGCGCGTCCCGTGACGCGACGCACGACGAGCACGCGCGGCACGAGTGACGACGAAGCCGAGCTGCGCGACATGGTGCAGCGCGTCAGCGAGTCCGAGGCGATCGAGGACGACGACCGCGAGCTGTTCCGCTCGGTGCTCGAGCTGGGTGACACGCTCACGCGCGAGGTCATGGTGCCGCGCACCGACATGGTCACGACGTCGGCGGACACGCCGCTGCGCAAGGCGCTCGCGCTCCTGCTGCGTTCGGGGTTCTCGCGTGTGCCGGTCGTCGGCGAGTCGGTCGACGACCTGCGCGGCGTGCTCTACCTCAAGGACATCGTGCGCCGCATCCCCGTGTCGGGCGACGCGGGGGCGGCCGACGAGGACGCTCTCGACGCGCCCGCGGGCTCGATCGCGCGGCCCGCGGTGTTCGTGCCCGAGTCCAAGCCCGTCGACGAGCTGCTGCGCGAGTTGCAGGAGGGCGCGTCGCACCTCGCGCTGGTCGTCGACGAGTACGGCGGCATCGCGGGGCTCGTGACGATCGAGGACGCCCTCGAGGAGATCGTCGGCGAGCTGACCGACGAGCACGACCCGAGCGCGCCGGTCGTCGAGGACCTCGGCGACGGGACGTTCCGGGTCCCCGCCCGGCTCGCGCGCGACGAGCTGGGCGAGCTGTTCGGGCTCGAGGTCGACGACGAGGACGTCGACTCCGCGGGCGGGCTGCTCGCGAAGGCCCTCGGCAAGGTCCCGCTGCCCGGCTCGGCGGGGGAGATCCACGGCCTGCGCCTGGAGGCCGAGCGGGTCGAGGGGCGTCGCCGACGCCTCGCGACCGTGCTCGTGAGCCGGGTGGCGCTGGACGACGACCATGACGACGACGAGCACGGAGCGCAGCGATGAACCAGCAGGAACCCCGCACCGCCGACGAGCACCGCTCCGGCTTCGCGTGCTTCGTCGGACGGCCCAACGCGGGCAAGTCGACGCTCACGAACGCGCTCGTCGGGCAGAAGGTCGCGATCACCTCCGGGCGACCCCAGACCACGCGGCACACCGTGCGCGGCATCGTGCACCGCGACGACGCGCAGCTCGTGCTCGTCGACACCCCGGGGCTGCACCGCCCGCGCACGCTGCTCGGCGAACGGCTCAACGACCTCGTGAAGGACACGCTGACCGAGGTCGACGTCGTCGGGTTCTGCCTGCCCGCCGACCAGAAGGTCGGGCCCGGTGACCGGTTCATCGCGGAGCAGCTCACGCAGCTCGCACGCGACGGGCGCGGCACGCCCGTGGTCGCGGTCGTCACGAAGTCCGACCTCGTGCCGCGGCAGCGGCTCGCGGAGCAGCTCCTCGCCGTGCAGTCCCTCGGTGAGTGGGCGGACATCGTGCCCGTCTCCGCGGTCGACGGGTTCCAGGTGGGCGTGCTGGCCGACGTGCTCGTCGGGCACCTGCCCGTGGGTCCCGCGCTCTACCCGGACGGCGAGCTGACCGACGAGCCCGAGGAGGTCATGGTCGCCGAGCTCGTGCGCGAGGCCGCGCTCGAAGGCGTCCGCGACGAGCTGCCGCACTCGCTCGCGGTCGTCGTCGACGAGATCGTCCCGCGCGACACGCCGGGGGCCGACGGCACGCCGATGCTCGACGTCCGGGTGAACCTGTACGTCGAGCGCGACAGCCAGAAGGCCATCGTGATCGGGCGCGGCGGTGCGCGGCTGCGGGACGTGGGCAGCGAGGCTCGTCGGGGGATCGAGGCGCTGCTCGGCACGCGCGTGTACCTCGACCTGCACGTCAAGGTCGCGAAGGACTGGCAGCGTGACCCCAAGCAGCTCGGCCGCCTGGGGTTCTGACCGGGGGTTCTGAGCAGCCGACGGGAGCAGGGTCGCGACGGGCGCGGAGAAGGAGAGCACGACGAGCAGCACGACCGGTACGACGAGCACGACGAGCAGGGGACGAGGGAGGGACGTGACGGGGCACGACGAGGACCGGCCGGACGCCCAGCGGCCCGCCGGCCGTGAGGAGCACCTGCTCACCGGCCCGTACCGCGTGGTCGCCAGCACCGTGCTCGGCGTGGTCGTCCTCGCGGTGCTCGGGGCGCTCATGGGTCCGCAGTGGGACCCGGTCCCGCTCACGGACCCGCTGACGGTCGAGTCCGCCGACACCGCGATCGGCGGTGCGCCCGCGCTCGTCCACCACGAGGTGCGGCAGTCGGTCGTGACGATCCCGCTCGACGGGACGAGCGTGCAGGCGCAGCTCAGCGTGCCGCTCGGCGTCGACGGACCCGCGCGCGGCGTCGTGTTCGTCCACGGCGCGGGCACGGGGACGTACCAGGAGGCGTTCTACGAGCAGGCACGGGCTCTGGCGCAGGCCGGCGTCGTGACGCTCGTGCCGGACAAGCGCCTCGACACGTACACGCTGCGGCACCGCGACTACGAGGCGATGGCCGGCGACTACGCGCGCTCGGTCGCCTACCTGCGGTCGCTGCCCGAGGTCGACGCGTCGCGCGTCGGGGTGTACGCCGAGAGCGAGGGTGCGTGGATCGCTCCCGTGATGGCCGCGCAGGACCCCGACCTGGAGTTCGTCGTGCTCGTCTCGGCGCCCGTCGTCCCGCCCCGCCAGCAGGCGGCGTTCGCGGCCGACAGCTACCTGCGCGCCACCGGCGTCCCGCACGGGGTGTTCCGCGCGATCCCGCGCGCCGTGGGCATGGCGATCCCCGGCGGTGGGTTCGAGTACGTCGACTTCGACGTGACGTCGTGGCAGCGGCGCATGACCCAGCCCGTCCTCATGGTCTACGGCACGGGCGACTCGTCGATGCCCGTCGTCCAGGGTGCCGAGCAGGTCATCCGTGACACGGCGATCGCGGGCAACAGCGACGTGACGGTCCGGTACTACGAGGGCGCGTCGCACGGGCTGCGGGTCGACGACGAGATCGTGCCCTCGTTCCTGCACGACATGACGGGCTGGGTCGTCGGCCTGCCCGACACCGCGGGCGCGCGGCCCAAGGTCGCGGGCGACCAGCCGACGCAGACGTTCCTCGCGATGCCCGTGCCCGAGCCCCGCTGGCTGCACAACGGCGACGTGGTCGCGGTGACGATCATCGCGTCGTGCGCGCTCGTGCTGCTCGCGGGCCTCACCGTCCCCGTCGCGCGTGCGGGCGGCGCGTTCGTCGCGCGCCGACGCGGCAGCCCGCGGCCTGAACCGCACCGGTTCGCACCGGGTGTGGCGCGGTGGTCCGTCGCGCTCGGTGGCGGTGCCGTCGTGACGATCGTCGCGTTCGTCTGGTACATCCTCGCCGTCGCGCGGCTCGCGCTCGACTACTCGAGCAACGGCTGGGTCGTGACCGGCGCGTGGCTCGGCGTGCGGCTCGTCGGGATCCTCGTCGTCGCGGCCGCCGTGCTGCTGTTCCGCTCGGTCGTGCGCAACCGCGCCCAGGGCGTGCCCATCGCCCCCGGTGCGCTGCGCTCGCTGGTGTTCGGCGTCGTCGTCGCTGCCTCGACCGTCCTGCTCGTCGTCCTGGCGTACTGGGGCGTCTACCAGCTCGGCATCTAGGGCGTATCCCTGCAGGTGACCAGACTTGCGGGGGCCTGTGCGAATGGCGCCGTCTTTGTGGTTCGGCGTCTCCGCCGAGCACTGGTGCTGCCGGAGACCCTTGCGGGCGTGAGAACCCGGCGCGTCACAGTGACGGGGACGCCGTCCACAGCGAGCGCAGCAGTGAGCCAGGTGCGCAGGCACGACTCGGAGATCCGAAAGTCCTTGACGAAGTGGGCGTTCGGAGCTTCGGTGCGGCGGTCGACAGCCACAAGGTCGTGGAAGCCGTCGGCTGGGGTCGGGGCGCGGTCGACATCCTTCCCGCGGCGCTCTCCGGGGCCACACGGCAGACGTCACCTATCCGTGCGGCAGGCTCGGGACCTCATTCCAACGACCAGAGTGTCAGACCGGTTGGTCCGCCGGGACCCGGTCGCGCTCGCGACGATCGAGATGGCACCGCCCGTCTCCGCGTAGGTCGCCGTCCAGGCCGAAGGTCGACGTCTCACATCGCGGACGCGCGGCGGCTCGCGGGAAGGCGTGGATCAGGGGGCTCTCGCGCCCCGAGCAATCGTCGATCCGGTTGCCATGCCCGCCCCACGCTCCTCGCTGCCGCCAGGTTTCAGCCGAGTTCGCGAGACACAATCGATTTGCCAATCGCGCGACGCCCCCGCCGGGCTGATGGGATCTGCTATGTGCAGGGCGGCTCAACGTCGCGACGACACCTCGAACCAGGACGCTTGTCCAGTTCGCAGGGTTGTGCGTAGCTTTTTGCCCATTGCGTGAAATCGCTCCCATCGCTACTTTCGCCCTCGGCATCCCGACCGGGTTGCCGACGAGCACCTCGAGGGGAGTCGCATATGAGCATGCGCAGAAGGATCGGCACCGCAGTGACGGCCGGAGCAATCGCGATCGCTGGAGCCGTCGGGTCGGCAGGCTCCGCATCCGCGTGGACGAACTCGAGCGCAATCAGCTGCCACTCCAGCACCGGTTGGCAGATCCACATCTACTCGAAGACGTCTGGCTACACCTACGATCGTCTGACCTGGGGATCCACGTATGTGTGGGACCTCGGCTACCTGACGTCGAACGTCACCGCCCACGTCAAGACCGCAAAGGCTGACGCGTCGTCCGTCTCGGTCTCGGCGGGTACCGTCTTCTCGGCGTCGCGGAGCTGCGGCACCATCTGACCGATCCGACGTGGCGCGTGGTCGATCTGCGCGCCACGTCGGTGTGTTGCATGTACGACGTGAGGGGGTCTTGTGAGTCACGTACGCAGTTTCGGGGTCGTGGTGCTGACGCTGGCCGTGTCGGTGCTCGCTGGCGCGTGCTCGCGCGACAGCGTCGAGGCAGCGGCGCCCGCGTACACCGCGCCCGCCTGGTTCGCCCAGCAGGCGCAGGATCGCGAGCAGGCGCGCGCCGCTCTGCAGGCCTGCCTGGACGGCAAGGGCTGGAAGGTCACCGTCAACGAGTTCGGCGGAGCCGACGAGCCGTTCAGTGACGACGCCGAGCTGACGCGATACCACGCGGACATGGTCGACTGCCGTGCGTCGGTCGGGCTGTCCGACCAGGCGCCGACGCAGCAGCAGGCGGAGCAGGCCTATCACGGCATGTTGGACACCGCCGCGTGCCTGCGGGCACAGGGGTTCCAGGTCTCGGACGCTCCCTCCGAGCAGACCTGGGTGGAAGCCTTCCTGGCCGCGTCGTCGGACACGGCCACCGCCGAGGGGGCCACCGAAGCGGGCGACGGCGCCACGAGCGTGTCAGACGTATGGGAGCCGTACGGAGAGCTCATTGCGGCGGCCCAGGACGATCAGTCTCAGCTCGAGCGGATCAGCGCCACGGAGAAGACCTGCCCCCAGTGGTGGATCGAGTGAGGGCTGCGATCGGCTGGAGCGGCGCCGTCGTCCTCGCGCTCGGGCTGGGCTGGTGGTGCGGGCGTGCGACGTTCGAACCGCCGCATCCCGACGCGGCTGCTGCCACCGCGAGTCCGGAGACGTACACCGTCGAGGTGGGCGAGGTCGGTCGCGACCTCACGACGACCGCCACCGTGACCTGGCCCCTGCAACCGATCGGCTCGGGTGGATCGACGGGCACCGTGACCAGCGTCGCAGTGCAAGCGGGCGCCGAGGTCGAGCCAGGAGACGTGCTGTACACGGTCGACCTGCGGCCGGTCGTCGTTGCTGAAGGTGCCGTCCCCGCGTTCCGGGATCTCGTAGTCGGCGACCAAGGTGCTGACGTCCGGCAGCTGCAGGGCCTCCTTCGGGCCGTGGGCGCGACCGGCGCTGCGCCCACGGGGACGTTCACAGCGGCGACTGCGGTCGCCGTCAAGGCCTGGCAGCGCGACCTCGGTGTGAAGGCGACCGGTTCCGTCCAGCGGGGCGACGTGGTGTTCGTGCCCAGCCTCCCGGCACGCGTCGTGCTGGGTGACGAGGTCCGCGTCGGTGCGGCGCTCGCGCCGGGCAGCACGGTCGTCAGCGCGGTCCCGGCAGAGCCCGACGTGGAGATCCGGCTCGACACCTCACAGCGCGCGGCGATCCCACCGACGGGGGCGGCGGTCACCGTCGACGGTCCCGACGGGCCGTGGGCCGCCGTCGTCGCAGACGAGTCGTCCGATGACGGGGCCGCGGTCCTGCGCCTGACGGCAGCCGACGGGGGTGCGGTGTGCGGCACGACCTGCGGGACGCTGCCGTTCACTACTGCTGGTCTGCGATTCCCTGCTGCAGTGGCACTGACCCCGCACGTGAAGGGTGCGCTGGTCCCGCTGGCCACGCTGGGCGCGGCTCCCGACGGGTCGGCCTACGTCGTCGCCGCCGACGGGTCCCGCACGCCCGTCACCGTGCGGGCCACCGACGGTTCCCGCGCCGTCGTCGAGGGTGTGCGAGCAGGTGATGTCGTCGCACTGTTCGCGGGCGCGCCCGCCACCGGCGCTGGGTCGGCACCTGGCGCGAGTGCCGAACCGACACCATGACGACTCCCGACATGCGCCTGGCCGCCCGGGGTCTGCGCTTCGCGTACCGGCCCGGCGCGCAGCCGGTGTTCGACGACCTCGACATCGACTTCCCCGCCGGGGCGCTCACCACGCTCACGGGCCCGTCCGGGACGGGTAAGTCCACGCTCCTCTACGTCGTCGCGCTGCTCCTGCGTCCTACAGCGGGTCACGTGCTGTGGGACGGGCAGCCTGCCGACTCGTTGACCGACGGCCGACGCGCCCAGCTGCGCGCGGGCAGGACCGGGTTTGTGTTCCAGGACGCGATGCTGGACCCCGCCCGCACGGTCATCGACAACGTCTGCGAGTCGGCGCTCTTCGCCGGCATCCGTCGCAAGGACGCGCGCACGCGCGCCCGCGCACTCCTCGACGAGCTCGGGGTCGGCCACCGCGCCGACCACCGGCCCGGCGAAGTGTCCGGCGGTCAGGCGCAGCGCGTGGCTCTGTGCCGCGCCCTCGTGACCGACCCGGACGTGCTCTTCGGTGACGAACCGACCGGCAACCTCGACGACGATTCGGCGGCCGTCGTGTGGGACGTGCTCCAGGACCGTGCGCGGGCCGGTGCGACGGTCGTCGTCGCCACGCACGACGAACGCCTCGCCGAGCGTGCCGACCACCGGGTGAGGCTCGTGTGACGACGCAGACGCCGGTGACGTCGACCGAGTCGGCGCCGAGCTCGCCGGTCGGCCGCCGCGCCGACTCCCCTCGCGGGCGTCCGCGTCCGGGCGCACTCGTCCTCGACGGCCTCGCCACGGCGCGCGCACAGCCCGTCGCCACGACGACGGCAGCGCTCGTCGTCGCCATGGTCGGCCTGGTCGTGCTGCTCACCACCGGCCGTTCCGCGGCCGCGGAACGCGACGTCGTCGCGTCGTTCGACTCCGTCGGCACCCGACTCGTGATCGTCGCGGACGTCGGAGGTGCGGGCGGGGTTGCCGACGACTCGGTGCGACACGTCGCCGACCTGGCGGGGGTGACCTGGGCGTTCGGTCTTGGGGGTGCGCAGGACACCGCCGACGCAGATGTGGGGACCGGTGCCACGCAGGTGCCGATGCGCGCGCTTGTCGGCGCGCTGCCGGTCGACGTGCACGTCGTGGCCGGTCGCACTCCGGTCCGGCCCGGCGAGGTGCTCGTCGGGATCGATGCGCAACGCGCCCTGCACCTGCCCCTGCCGGTCGGCGGGTTGACGGTCGACGCCGGTACGCGGCGCGCGGCGGTGGTCGGGGCCGTCGATGCGGACGGTCCGCTCTCGTTCCTCGACGCGCTCGCACTGAGGGTCCCGGACGCCGACGAGCATCCGACCGTCCGCTACCTCTACGTCCTGGTCGACGACGCCTCGCACGCGTCCGAGGTCGCGGACGCCGTCCGCGCTGTGATCCGGGCCGACGACCCGACCGCGCTCGAGGTGCAGACGTCCGACGGGGCGATCGCGCTGCGTGATGTCGTCGCGGGGCGGGTCGGTGCCGCCGGGCGTCAGACCATGGCGATCGTCCTCGGTGTCGGGCTCGTGCTGGTCACGGTCACGATGCTGGGCGCCGTCGCCGGGCGGCGGCGGGACTTCGGGCGGCGTCGCGCGCTGGGTGCGAGCCGCTCGGCCGTCGTCGTCCTGGTGCTCGTGCAGTCGGCGTGCGCCGCCCTCGTCGGGGTGGCCGTCGGGACCGCTGCGGGTCTCGCGGTCCTGGACGCCACGGGCTCGGCGCTGCCCGGCGCTCGTTTCGTCGCCGGTGTGGCCGGCCTCGCCGCGCTCGTCGCGCTGCTCGGTGCCGTGCCACCCGCGATCGCTGCGGCTCGCCGCGACCCGGTCCGCATCCTGCGGGTCCCGTGACCACCCGGACCGGAACCCGAGCTCGACCGGGCCGGGAGCGGGTGGCCGGCGCAGGACGTGGGGCTCGCACCCTCTAGGATGCGGCGAGCGATCGGGTGCATCCGGATGATCGACCGTGATTCGGGCGGTGATTCTCCGGGGGCTCGGTCGTGAGGCACCATGTGGGGGCCGAAGTCGCACCAAGGACCAGACGCCGGAGAGGGGGTCGCGTGCGCACGTCGTGGGGTTCAGCGACGGACCGCGGACTCGTCCGCGAGGTCAACGAGGACGCGCTGCTCGCGTACCCGCCGGTCTTCCTCGTCGCCGACGGCATGGGCGGGCACGACGCGGGTGACCTCGCCAGCCGCATCACGGTCGAGGAGTTCGCGCAGCTCGCGGGGCAGAGCGCCGCCACGGCCGACGACATCCACGCATGCTTCGCGCGCACGTCCGCGCGCATCCGGGGCGAGTTCACGGGTGGGCGGCAGGGCGGCACCACGGTCGCGGGCGTCGCGGTCACGGTGCACGACGACACCGCGTACTGGCTCGTCTTCAACGTGGGCGACTCGCGCGTGTACCGGTGGGCGGAGGACGCGCTCGAGCAGGTCAGCGTCGACCACTCGGTGGTCCAGGAGCTCGTCGACCAGGGCCGGATCGACCCGGCGGACGCCGAGACCCACCCCGAGCGGCACGTCCTGACGCGCGCACTGGGGACCGGTGACGAGCCCGAGCCGGACTACTGGCTGCTGCCCGCCGGGCTGCACGACCGCCTGCTCATCTGCACGGACGGGCTGACGCGCGAGCTGTCCGACACCGACATCGCGGCGGTTCTCGCGGACGTCGCCGACGCTCAGGACGCCGCGAACGAGCTCGTCCGGCGCTCGCTCGAGTCGGGTGCACGCGACAACGTGAGCGCCGTCGTCGTCGACGTCGCGACGTCCGTCGGCGCGCTCGACGACGTCCACATCACCGTGCCGCGCGCCGGATCGCAGCTCGGCCCGCACCTGTGGGACGAGATGCTGCACGGCGCGACCGTCCCCCGCAGCGGCCGATCGTCCGCGTCGACGCCCCCCGGCGTCGCCGCCCCGTCCGAGGAGGTCCCGTCATGAGCGTGCCCGAGTACCTTCCCGGCGCGTGGAACGCGGTGACGCGTCCCGGGTTCGTCGCGCTGCTCGGTCCGTCGACCGCGCCGACGACCGTTCGCGCGCTCTGGGAGGCGTCCGCGGACGGGCTGCTGGCCGCGCTCGTCGTGCTCGCGCGCAACGGGTTCGAGGGGCTGCCGTCGTTCGCGCTCGTGCACGTCGACGGCGGGCGCGCGCACCTCGCGCTGCGCGGTGACGTCACGGCCGAGGTCGGGACCGGCAGCGGCGCGCACACGGTGCGTTCGGGCGACGTCGGGACCTGGAGCGAACAGCTCATCGAGGACGTGACGTGGGTGCGGCTGCGCAGCGACGACGAGCTGCCCGAGCACGCCGCCCTGCCGCTCGGAGACGGCGTCGCTCCCGCGTCGGCGCTGCGTGTCGTGCTGGTCGAGGGGGCCGACGAGCCCGTGGCGCCGGACGTCGTCGAGGCTGAGGACGTCGTGGCGGCTCCCGGCGTCATCGACGTGCCGGACCTCGCGCTCGCGGCCGAGCCCGCGCCGGCGGTGGAGCCTGAGGCTGCAGCGGAGCCCGAAGCCGCGGCGGAGCCCGAGGTCGCGGCGGAGCCCCAGGTCGCGGTGGAGGCCGAGTCGGTGCTGACGCCCGAGCAGGCCGTGACGAGCGAAGGTGCGGAGCCGGAGGCCGTCGAGGCGGTGCCGCCCGTCGAGCCGGTGGTGCCCCAGCCGTTCGTCCCCGAGCCCGTGGTGCCCGTGCCCGTCGCGTCGGGGACCGAGGCCGTCGCACCCGCGGTGCCGGACGTGGCCGAGCCGCAGGCGGCCGAACCCGACGCGGCCGAGCACGTGCCCGCGCTCGTCGAGCTGGCCAGGCCGAGCGACGACGAGCTCGAGTCGACCGTGGACGACGCGCGCACGCTCGTCGGACCCGCGTCCGCGGACGACCACGACGGCCTGACGATCCTGTCCTCGGACCTCGCCCAGATCCGCGAGCAGCTGCCCGCGTGGGCCGCGCAGTGGCCGGAGGGGGAGGCGACGCCCGGCCCGTTCGACGTCCCGCCGCCGCCCCCGACGGTCGACCCGTTGCGCCTGCTGCTGTCGACGGGCGTCGAGGTCCCGCTCGACCGCACGGTGCTGCTGGGCCGCGCGCCGCAGGTCGCCCGCGTCACGAACCGCGAGCTGCCGCGGCTCGTCGCGGTGCCGAGCCCGCAGCAGGACATCTCGCGCACGCACGCCGAGGTGCGGTCCGAGGGCGAGCACGTGCTCGTCACGGACCTGCACTCGACCAACGGTGTGCACGTGTCGCGGCAGGGCGAGGGCGCGCGCCGCCTGCACCCGGGTGAGGCGAGCGTCGTCGTGCCCGGTGAGGTCGTCGACCTGGGCGACGGCGTGACGTTCACGGTCGCGGCCGGGGGCCGGTGACGGCTCGCGCATGACAGCCCGCACCACGAGCATCCCGGGACCCGGGGGCGCGCAGTGACCGCGCGACGCGAGGCGTCGGCGCCCCCTGAGCTCCCCGGGTACGCGCACGTGCGCACGCTGGGGCTCGGGGGCTTCGCGGACGTCTTCCTGTACCGCCAGGACCTCCCGCGGCGCGAGGTCGCGGTCAAGGTGCTGCTCGCGGGGAGCCTCGACGACGAGGTGCGCGCGCGGTTCCAGACCGAGGCCAACCTCATGGCCCAGCTCTCGCACCACCCGTCGATCGTCACGGTGTACCAGGCGGACATCGCGGCCGACGGGCGGCCGTACCTCGTCATGGAGTACTGCTCGCGGCCGGGGCTGGCGGAGCGGTACCGCGCCGAGCGGATCAGCGTCGCGGAGGTGCTGCGCATCGGCGTGCGGCTGTGCTCGGCGGTCGAGACCGCGCACCGCGCGGGCATCCTGCACCGCGACATCAAGCCCGCCAACGTGCTGACGACGGACTTCGGCTGGCCCGCGCTCACGGACTTCGGCATCGCGGCGACCACGGGGCACGGCGGGGGAGCGGCCGTCGGGATGTCGATCCCGTGGTCGCCTCCCGAGCTGCTCGCCGAGCACCCGCGCGGCGACGAACGATCCGACGTGTACTCGCTCGCGGCGACGCTGTACTCGCTGCTCGCGGGTCGCACGCCGTTCGAGATCCCCGGCGGGCAGAACGGCGCACAGCAGCTCGTGTCCCGCATCGAACGCGCACCGCTGCCGCCGACGGGACGCGACGACGTGCCGGCCGAGCTGCAGGCGGTGCTCGAGCGCGCGATGGCGAAGGTGCCGGACGTGCGGCACGCGAGCGCCGCGGTGCTCGGCCGTGCCCTGCAGCAGGTCGAGGCCAACCTGCTGCTCCCGGTCACGCCCCTCGACCTGCTCGACGACGGCATCGCCCCGGCCGAGCCCGCGGCGGCACCCGTGGGGGACGTCGCGGACGCGACCCGGCTGCGCTCGATCGTCGCGGTCCCGCAGCCGACCGTGGACCCGGGTGACGGCGCGGACGCGACCCGGGTGCGGGGTCCGCTCACGGTGCAGGCGCAGCCCGCCGGCCCGGGCTTCCTCGAGCCGCCGCCCGCGCCTCCGGCTCCCGCACCGGTGGGCGAGCCCGTGCCGCACGAGGACGGCGAGCCGCGCCGGGCCCGCCCCGTCGCCGCGATCGTCTCGGGGGTCGTCGTCCTGGTCGCGATCGTCGTCGTCGGCATCGCGACGCTGAGCTCGCGCGGGACGGAACGACGTCCCGGCGACACGGACTTCGAGCAGACGCCGGGTGGGATCGTCGGCGCGGTCGTGCCCAGCCCGCACTCGCTCGCGGGCGTGCGCGCCGCGTCGGGCGACGTGACGTTCACGTGGGTGAACGCGGACCCGCAGCCCGACGACCACTACCTGTGGGGCATCATCCCCAAGACCGGCTCACCCGAGCTCGACGTCGTCGACGAGCCGACCGTGACCGTCCCGGCCGCGCAGTCCGACGACGAGGTGTGCATCGAGGTCTCGATCGTGCGGGCCGACCGGCGCGCGTCGGCCGACCCCGCGCAGGCGTGCGCATGAGCTGGTTCGGTCCACGTCGCAACGTCACGACGGCTGCTGCGGTCGTGACCGTGCCCGCCGTCGTCGCGGTCCTCGCGCTGCTCAACCCCGGGTACCCGCTCGCACGTGTCGAGCTCAACGACGGGTCGGTCTGGCTCACCGCGACCTCGATGCAGAAGCTCGGCCGGTACAACGTGCAGATCGACGAGCTCAACGCGGGCCTCGTCGCGGAGTCGTCGACGTTCGACGTGCTGCAGGACGAGGCGGACGTGGTGCTCGTCGAGCCCGGTCGGGTCTCGGTCGTCGACCCGGCGACGGTCGCACTGACCGGGCAGGCCGCCGTGCCGGGTGTGCAGCCGTCGACGGTGCCGGGCGGGGCGGTCTCGATGGCGGCCGGCGTGATCTCGGTCGTCGACGGCGAGGGCGGCATGTACGTGCGGCCGCTCGACGCGCTCGAGTCGATCACGCCCGGCGAGGGCGGCGCCGACGTCGACCTCGGCCGCGGGGGGCGGGCGGTCGTGACGACCACAGGAGTCGCGTACGGCGTCGCGCAGGACGGGACGGTCTCGCGCGTCGTCGCGCAGGACGGTGCGCCGCGCGTGGGCCAGGACGGCTCGTTCGGTGCGGGCGAGCTCGACCAGCTGACGTCCGTCGGCGACGAGCCCGTGGGCCTGCGGGGCAGCACGGTCGTCACGCGGCACGGGACCGTCGAGGTGCCGGGCAGCGACCTGGTCCTGCAGCAGCCGGGTCCGGCGTCGTCGCGCGTGCTCGTCGCGAGCAGCACAGCCCTGCTCGAGGTGCCGCTCGACGGCGGTGACCCGGTCGAGCACGCGACGCAGGGGTCGGGGCGTCCCGCAGCCCCCGTGCAGGTCGGGACGTGCGCGCACGGTGCCTGGGCGTCGGTCGTCGGCTCCTACCAGCGGCTGTGCGACGGCGCGGCGCCGACCGTCCTGTCGCTCGAGTCGATGCGGTCCGACGAGCAGCTCGTCTTCCGCGTGAACCGCGGGGCCGTGGTCCTCAACGACGCGCTCGACGGGCGCGTCTGGGAGCCGCAGGAGGACACGGACCTGCGCACACCCAACTGGGAGGACATCAAGGAGGAGCCGAACCCGGACAACGACGCCGAGCAGTCCGACTCGGACGTCAGCACGCAGGAGCTGTCGACCGAGTGCTCGGCCGAGTCGTCGCCACCCATCGCGAAGGACGACGAGATCGGTGTGCGCCCCGGGCGGACGACGATCCTGCCGGTGCTGAGCAACGACTCGTCGTCGGACTGCGGCATCCTCGCGGTCCAGGAGTTCGACCAGGTCCCCGGCTCGTTCGGCGCGGTGGAGTCGATCTACGGCGGTCGGGCGCTGCAGGTCGACGTCGCTCCGGGGGCGCACGGCTCCGCGACGTTCTCGTACACGATCAACGACGGCCGCGGGACGTCGGCGCCGTCGACCGCGACGGTCACGCTCGTCGTGCACGACACCGCGCAGAACGAGCCGCCCGTCGAGGACCGGACCGGGGCGTTCGAGGTCGAGCAGGACGGTCAGGCGACGTACGACGTGCTCGCCAACTTCCACGACCCCGACGGCGACGACATGGTGCTCGTCGCGGCGAGCACCGACCCCGCAGCCGGGACCGTCCGGTTCCGGCAGGACGGCACCATCACGTTCCGGGCGGACGGCGGCACGCTCGGCCGCACCGAGGTCACGGTCCAGGTGTCCGACGGCTCGTCGCTCGAGCCGACGACCGGAACCATCCAGGTCGACGTGCGGTCAGCGGGCTCGCTGCCGCCGCAGATCGACCCGGTGCACGCGGTGACGTACGTCGACCAGCCGGTCACGCTCGACCCGCTCGCGGCGGTGCGTTCGACGGGTTCGGAGCCCGCGCGCCTCGCATCGGTCGCCGAGGTCACGGGCGCGACGATCGACGCCGACCTGCAGGCCGGCACGTTCACCTTCTCCGCGCCGCGCGCGCAGTCCTACTACGTCACGTTCGTCGTGGCCGCGGCGCCGCAGCAGGCGACCGGGCTCGCGCGCATCGACGTGCTCCCGTGGCCCGAGGAGGCTGCACCGCCCGTCGCGGTGCGGGACCGCGCGTTCCTGCCGGCGGGCGGCGAGGTCACGGTCGACCCGCTCGCGAACGACTCCGACCCGGCGGGCAACCTCCTCGTGCTCCAGTCGGTCGACACGAGCGGCGCCGACGGGCTGAGCGTCGCGATCCTCGAGCACCACCTCGTCCAGATCCGCTCGGAACGCACGCTCGACCACGTCGTCGTGCTCCCGTACACGATCACCAACGGCTCGAAGACGGCGACCGGGCAGATCGTCGTGCAGCCGGTGCCGCCGGCCGCGTCGACGCAGCCGCCCGTCGTCGAGAACGTCGAGGCGACCGTGCGCACGGGTGGCGTCGTGACGATCCCGGTGCTCGAGAGCGCCTACGACCCCGACGGCGACGCGCTGTCGCTCGCACCGCAGCTCGTCGAGGCGCTCGGCCCGGGGCAGGGCCTGATGTTCGTCTCAGGCGACGTGCTGCGCTACCAGGCGCCGTCGACCCCGCTGACCGCGCGCGCGACGTTCAAGGTCATCGACGCGACCGGCAACGAGACGGCGGCGACCGTCACGGTGCGCGTGCACGAGTCCGACCCGGAGACGAAGGCACCGCCGCGGCCGCGCGACCTCGAGGCGCGCGTGTTCGCGGGGGAGACGGTGCGGATCAAGGTCCCGCTCGTCGGCATCGACGCCGACGGCGACGGGGTCACGCTGCTCGGGCTCGCGGGCGGCACGACGAAGGGGCGCGTGCTCAAGGTCGGCCCCGACTGGATCGAGTACAGCGCGTTCGAGGACGAGTCCGGCACCGAGACGCTGCGGTACGCGGTCGAGGACTGGGTCGGTCAGCGCGCTGTCGCGCAGATCCGCGTCGGCATCAGCCCGCGCCCCACGGACTCGGCTCTCGTCGTCGCACGCAACGACGCCGTGACGATCCGTCCGGGTGAGCGCATCGAGGTGCGCGTGCTCGCCAACGACGTCGACAACTCCGGCGGCCAGCTGACGCTCTCACCGGACCTGGAGATGGCGCGGGGCGTGGACGCCGAGGTCGTCGGCCGGCGCATCGCGGTCACGGCCCCGAACGAGCGCTCGGTGATCCCGATCGTCTACACCGTGACGAACGAGCGCGGCGGGCAGGACACCGCCACGCTCACCGTCACGGTCGACCCGGACGCGCCCGTGCTGCCGCCGATCGCCGAGGACGTCGTCGTCCCCGCGACGGAGACGTTCGGGCTGACCGAGGTGCTCGTCGACGTGCTCGCGACCGCGCAGAACCCCAGCGGGCCGCTGAGCGACCTGCGCGTGAGCGTGCCCGACGCGGTCGGGTCGGTCGCGCGCGTGACGCCCGACGGCAAGGTCAACGTCACGCTCACGGAGCAGACCCAGACGCTGCCGTTCCAGCTCGTCAACGTGCGGGCCCCCGAGTCGGCGACCGCCTACGCGTTCATCACCGTCCCGGCGCTCGGGTTCATCCGCCCGTCCCTGCGCCCCGGCGCGCCGACCCTGCGCGTCGCGTCGGGCGAGTCGCTGACGATCGGCCTCGCCGAGCAGGTCAAGGTCGCGCAGGGCCGCCAGCCGAGCGTCGACGACCCGCTGCAGGTGTCGGCGACGCGCGGGTCGGCGAAGGTCAGCTCGGGCGGTGACGAGGTGACGTTCACGCCCAGCGAGGACTACGTCGGTCCCGCGTCCGTGACGGTCCCGGTCACCGACGCCACGTCACCCAACGACACGACGGCCCGCACGGCGTTCCTGACGTTCGCCATCGAGGTCTTCGCGGTCGACGACCACCCCCCGACGTTCACGCCGTCCGCGATCGACGTCGCGCCCAACGAGCCCGCCCAGGGCGTCGACCTCCTCGCGTTCACGCTCACGCCCGAGGGGGTGCGGCCCGACCCGGACCAGTACCGGTACTCGCTCGCGTCGAGCGTCCCCGCGGGGTTCACCGCCGAGATCGACGGTTCGACCCTGCTGGTCTCGGCGAGCGCGTCCGCGCAGAAGGGATCGCGTGGGCTGCTGCAGCTCAAGATCGCGTACGGCCGCAAGGGTCAGCTCGACGCGCAGCTCGAGCTGCGGGTCATCGCGAGCAAGCGCGCGAAGGCGACCGTCCAGGGGTGGACCGTCGACGACGCGGTCGAGGGCAAGCCCGTCACGCTCGACGTGCTCGAGGGCGCGTTCAACCCGTTCGCCGACCAGGGGCAGCCGCTGCGCGTCGTGGGGGCCAACGTCGAGTCCGGCACGGGCACCGCGTCGGCGACCGCGTCGAGCGTGACCGTGACCCCCGCCGAGGGGTACATCGGTTCGCTCGTCGTGCGGTACCGCGTGCGCGACGCGCTCGACGAGCTCGACCGCGAGGTCGAGGCACGCATCACGCTCAACGTGCGCGGCGTGCCCGACGTCCCCGCCGCACCGCGCATCGGTGAGGTGCGCGACCGGATCGTCGTGCTGTCGTGGACCGCGCCCAACAACCGCGGAGCCCAGATCACCGGCTACCGCGTCACCGCGAGCCCGGGTGGTCTCACGAAGGACTGCGCGTCGACCACGTGCACGTTCGACGGCCTGACGAACGACGTCGAGTACACGTTCACCGTCGCCGCGCAGAACGAGGTCGGCTGGTCCGAGGACAGCACCTCGTCCGCGACCGCCCGCCCCGACGCCGTGCCCGAGGCGCCCGCGCGCATCGACTTCGAGGGCTTCGGCGACGGCACCCTGAGCTGGTCGTGGCCCGACGCCGTCACGCACGGCTCCGCGATCACGTCCTATGACGTCGAGATCAGCCCCAGCGCACCCAACGGCACGTCGTCCGTCAGCGTCCCCGGCCCGAAGGCCACCATCCGTGGGCTGGCCAACGGTACGCAGTACGAGATCCGCGTCCGCGCCCGCAACGCCCTGCAGGACCAGCCGAGCCCGTGGACGGCGTGGTCGCAGGTCCAGTCCTCCGCCGCACCTCCGTCCACACCGACGAACGTCGTCGCGCAGCGGCACGACACGCCCGTGGGTGGGCAGATCGACGTCTCGTGGCAGCCCCCGGCGACGAACAACGGCGACGCGGTGGCCGGGTACGAGCTCACCGTCCGCGGCGGCGGCGCCACCCAGACGATCCCGACGTCCTCGACCGCGTACGCGTTCAAGCAGGCCGACAACGGCACGACGTACACGTTCACGGTCAAGGCGAAGAACAAGGCGGGCTGGGGCGAGGCCAGCGCGGAGGTCACGGCCCGGACGTTCGGGCGCCCGGGCGAGGTCGTGCTGTCCGCCCCGACGACGCCGATCGGCACCGGCTCCGTCCAGCTGCGTTGGAGCGCGGCCGAGGCGAACGGTTCGACGATCAGCTATGACGTCTACGACGGCGGGACGCTCGTCGCCTCGACGAGCGCCACCTCGCAGGAGCTCACGGGCCTCGTCGGCGGGGTCACCCGTACGTACAAGGTCGTGGCGAAGAACGAGGGCGGGACGCGTGACAGCAACGAGCAGTCCGCGACGCCGACGACGCCGGCGGACGCACCCGTGGGCCTCAAGATCGAGACGACCACCGACTCGTGGGGCAAGCCGGTCAGCATCGCGGTCTCGTGGTCCGAGCCCACTCAGCTCGGCGCGAAGGGTGTCACACCGACGTACCGCTGGAAGCTTGCGTCGGACAGCAACGAGACGCCATGGGCCGAGACGTCGGAGCGGTCTCGTACGGTCGACGTCACGGGCTGGGACTGGCCGATCGTGCGGCAGAAGACCCTGACGCTGACCGTGCAGACCCTGACTGACGTCCAGGGCGTCCGGCTCACCGGCGGTACGGGGTCGACCACGCTGCAGTTCAAGGGCTGGGGCTCGAAGCCCGGACAGGTCGACGGTGTCGTCGTGAACGCCTCGGACGTCGATCCCGAGACCTTCAGCGTGACGTGGGCCGAACCGTCGAACGGCGGATCGGTGATCGACCGGTATGAGGTGCGGTGGCGCGTCGTGACGGCCCGGGGTCGCCAGCCGGACTGGAGCGGCTGGACGGACGCCGGCTCGTCGAGGTCGACGTCGGTCGCGCACGCCGATGCCTTCCAAGGGGTCGAGCCGCAGCCGGGGACGGCCTACACGTTCGTCGTCCAGGTCCGAGCGCACAACGCCGTGGACTACGGGAGCGCCGGGCAGGGCGAGCGAGCGTTCACGGTCAGCGATCCCGCCCCGCCCGGCGACGGCTAGCGCCGCGTACCCGCTCGCCCCGAGAGCGACCCCCGAACTTCGACAGCACGAGCCATGGAGATCCCCACATGACACCCGAGCAGAGCGCCTGGTTTGCCGAGACGTTCTCCGCGCTGGCGGAGAACGTCGGACGAGTGCTGCTGGGCAAGGACACCCCGGTGCGCCTCGCGCTGACCGCGATGGTCGCCGAGGGGCACCTGCTGCTCGAGGACGCGCCGGGCACGGGCAAGACGTCGCTCGCGAAGGCGCTCGCGGCGACGGTGCAGGGCACGCACCACCGCATCCAGTTCACGCCGGACCTGCTCCCGTCGGACGTGACGGGCGTGACGATCTACGACCAGGGCACGGGCCGGTTCGAGTTCCACCCGGGTCCGGTGTTCGCGTCGGTCGTGCTCGCGGACGAGATCAACCGCGCGTCGCCCAAGACGCAGGCCGCCCTGCTCGAGGTCATGGAGGAGGGCAACGTCACGGTCGACGGCGTGACGCACCCGGTCGGCCGCCCGTTCATGGTCATCGCGACGCAGAACCCGATCGAGCAGGCGGGCACGTACCGGCTGCCGGAGGCGCAGCTCGACCGGTTCCTCATCAAGACGAGCCTCGGCTACCCGGACCGAGCCTCGACGATCGAGATCCTCGCGGGTGCGAAGGACCGCACCACGGGCCTCGCGCCGCGGATCACGACGGAGGCCGTCGGCACCATGGCGGACCTCGCACAGACCGTGCACATCGACCCCGTCGTGCTCGACTACGTCGCACGCATCACCGAGGCGACGCGTGACGACAGCCAGACGGCGCTCGGTGCGAGCGTGCGCGGCGGGCTCGCGCTCGTGCGCTGCGCCAAGGTGTGGGCGGCGTCGCAGGGCCGTGAGTACGTGCTGCCCGACGACGTGAAGGACCTCGCGCAGCCCGTGCTCGCGCACCGGCTCGTGCTCGACGCCGAGGCGGAGTTCGCGGGCGTCACGGCGATCGACGTGCTGGCCCGCCTGCTCGACCAGGTCGCGCCCCCGGTGCTCCGGGCGGCCTGACGTGCGGATCTCGCCCGTGGGGTGGGGGAGCGCGCTCGTCGCGGTCCTCGGCCTCGTGCTCGGCCGGCTGTACGGCTGGGTCGAGCTCGGTGCGCTCGCCGCCGGGATCGTCGGGGTGCTCGCGGCGTGTCTGCTCATGACCGTGGGACGTGCGCGGTACGCGGTCGCGCTCGACATGGCGGACAACCGCGTGAAGATCGGTGAGCGTGCAGTCGGCCGGATCGACGTCCGCAACGCCGCGCGCAGGCGGTCGTTGCCGTCGCGGCTCGAGCTGCCCGTCGGCGCGGGGCTCGCGGAGCTCGCGGTGCCGTCGCTCGCGCCGGACGCCACGCACGACGAGCTGTTCGCGATCCCCACGGCGCGCCGCGCGGTCGTCGTCGTCGGCCCGGTGCGCTCGGTGCGCGGCGACCCGCTGGGCGTCGCCCGCCGCTCGGTGCAGTGGACCCGGCCCGTGGACCTGTACGTGCACCCCGCGCTCGTCGCGCTGGGCGGTGCGAGCGCCGGGCTGCTGCGCGACCTCGAAGGTGAGTCCACGCGCGACCTGTCGGACTCCGACCTGTCCTTCCACGCGCTGCGCGACTACGTCGCGGGCGACGACCGGCGGTACATCCACTGGAGGACCACGGCGCGCCGCGGCAAGCTCATGGTCAAACAGTTCGAGGACACACGTCGCACGCAGACGGTCCTCGCTCTCGCGACCGACCCCGACGACTACGCGAGCGACGACGAGTTCGAGCTCGCGATCTCGGCGGTCGCGTCCATCGGTGTGCAGACGCTGCGCGACGAGCGCGACCTCGCGGTGCTCGCCGGACCCGGTGCGCTGCGCGTCACGACGCCACCCCTGTTGCTCGACGACTGCTCGGGCCTCGAGCTCGACCCCGCGGGGGCCGACGTGACGCTCCTGGGTCGGCGCGTCGTGCGTGAGGCGCCGCAGTGCTCCGTCGCCATCCTCGTCACGGGGTCCGTGCCCAGCGACGCCGACCTGCGGCTCGGCACCCGGCACCTGCCAGCCGGGACCCGCACGGTCGTCGTGCGGTGCGAGGACGGTGCCGAGGTGCAGGTACGCACGCAGGGTCTGCTCACGCTCGCGACGCTCGGTGCCCTCGACGACCTGCCGCGCCTCCTGCGACGGGCGGTGTGATGACGACGACCCTCGAACGCCCCGCACCCGCGGGGACGCCCCGGCCGACGCGACGCACGCGCGCGCAGGAGCGCCGCGAGCGTCGGCCCGCCTGGCACGGCGCGGTGGACGCGGTGCTCCTGGTCGGCGTGCTCGCACTCGTGCTCGCGCCGCTGCTCGACGTGTTCGGCGGCGGGACGGCGCTGCCCGCGGTCGTCGGCGGCCTCGTGCTCGGTGCGGGCATCGCCGTGCTGGGCGCGTGGCAGCGCTGGTCCGCGCTCACGGTCGTCGCGGGCGCGCTCGTGACGTACGCGCTCGTCGGCGGGGCGCTCGCTGCGCCGACCACCACGGTCGGCGGTGTCGTGCCGACGCTCGACACGGTCGTCGGCCTCGCGCGTGGTGCCGTGACGTCGTGGTCGCAGGTCGTGACGCTCCAGCCGCCGCTCGGTGAGGGCGGGACGCTGCTCGTCGCGCCGCTGCTGCTCGCGTTCGTCGGGTCGCTCGCCGCGGTCGCGACCGCGCTGCGTGCCCCCGGGCGGTGGGCGTCGGCCGCCGCGCTCGTCCCGATCGCCGTGCTCGTCGTCGTCATCCTGCTGGGTGTGCGGTTCCCGCTCGTGCCGCCGCGTGCCACGGGCGTCGTGCTCGCGGTCGTGCTGCTGCCGTGGGCCGCGTGGCGCGCGGGCGGGCTGCGGGCCCGGCGCGTCGTCGCGCTCGGTGCGCTGGCCGCGGTCGGGGTGGGTGCCGCGGGGGTCGGCGCCCCGCTCGTCGTGGGTGACACGTCGCGGTACGTGGTGCGTGACGAGATCGTCCCCCCGTTCGACCCGCGCGACTACGCCAGCCCGCTGTCCGGCTTCCGCGAGTTCGTCAAGGACCTCGACGAGACCACGTTGTTCACCGTCGCAGGCCTCGGCCCGGGCGAGCGCGTCCGCCTCGCGACGATGGACCGTTACGACGGCGTCGTGTGGAACGTGGCGGGCGACGGCACGGCCCAGAGCTCGGGCGAGTTCCGCCGCGTCGGCGACACGCTGCCCTCGCGCGTGCGCGGCGAGCACCGCACCGTCCGGATCACGATCGACGCGCTGACAGGGGTGTGGCTGCCGACCGTCGGGCAGGCGACCTCGTTCCGGCTCGGCGATGCCGCGTCCCAGCTGCGGTTCAACGACGCGACGGGTGCCGCGGTGCTCACGGGCGGGGTGGCCGACGGCCTGAGCTACGAGATCGACGCGGTCGTGGCGCCCGTCCCCACCGACGACCAGATCGGCTCGGCGTCGGCGGCGGACGTGCTCCAGCCGCGGCTCGTCGCCGTGCCCGAGATCGTCGACGTGACCGCCGCAGACGTCGCCCGCGACGCCGAGCAGGCGGTCGAGATCGCACGCGACCTCGCGTCATGGCTCATCGACGAGGGCTTCTACAGCGACGGGCTGGAAGGCCAGTCGCCCTCGTTGTCCGGCCACGGCGCGAACCGCATCAGCGCGCTCCTGGGCGACCAGCTCATGGTCGGCGACGGCGAGCAGTACGCCGCCGCGATGGCGCTCATGGCGCGGTCCATGGGCCTGCCCGCGCGCGTCGTCCTGGGCTTCGTGCCCGACGACGAGCAGGTCGCGACGGGTGAGCCCGTCGACGTCACCGGCGCGGACGTGCACGCCTGGGTCGAGATCGCGTTCGCCGGGCACGGATGGGTGCCGTTCGACGCGACGCCGCCCAAGGAGAAGACGCCCGACGAGAACCAGGACGACCAGCAGTCCGACCCGCAGCCGCAGGTCGTGCAGCCGCCCCCGCCCCCGCCGGGTGCCGTCACCCCGCCCGACGACGACACCGAGCAGCCCGCTCCCGAACCGCCCGCCGACGAGGACCGCTCGACCGCGCTGTGGCGCACGGTCGCGGTCGTCGCGGTCACGGTCGGCGTCCCGTTCCTGCTCCTGCTGTCGCCGTTCCTGGTCGTCGGCGCCGTCAAGGCCGCGCGTCGGCGACGCCGCCGACGCCGTGGCACGGTCGACGCGCGCGTCGCCGGCGGCTGGGACGAGGTGCTCGACGAGGCCGTGGACCTGCGCCGCCCGCCGCCTGCGGTCGCGACGCGCGCCGAGTCGGCGCGCGCGCTCGCGGCGGCGTTCCCCGCGCCGCTCCCGGACGAGGGCGCGCGTCGTCGTCGGCACGCTCCGACGAGCGTCGGCGTGCAGGTCGCCGCGCTCGCAGCGCGCGCCGACCGTGCGGTGTTCGGCCCGGGCGACCCCGACCCCGCCGACGTGGAGCGCTACTGGGCGCACGTCGAGGAGACGGTCACAGCCATGCGGTCCGCGGTCGGCTGGCGCCGCAGGTTCGCCGCGCGGCTGTCGCTCGCCTCCGTGCGGGCGCGTCGACGCGCCCGCCGACAGTCCGCCCGCCTCGAGAACGAGGCCGCGCGGCGCGCTCGTGGCACCCGCCGTCCCGCGCGCACCGCGAAGCCGCAGAAGGAGACACGGTGAACCGACAGCTGGGTACCGCCCCGAGCGCGGGCCTGGGCCGACGCGCCGCGGCGGTCGCGCTCGACCTCGTGCTCGTCCTGCTCGCCGGCGGCTGGCTGAACGTCGTGCAGGCCGTGCGCACCTCGTCGGCGAGCCTCGCCGACGAGCCCGCGCCGACGAGCGCGCCGGGCTGGCTCCTCGCGGCGTGCGCCGCGGGTGTGCTCGTCGTGACGCTCGTGCAGTGGGTGCTGCACGGTCGGCTGGGCTGGACGGTCGGACGCCGGATCGTCGGCATCCGGACCGTCGATGCGCGCACGCGCCGCCCGATCGGCATGTGGCGGATCCTGCTCCGTGGGCTCGTGGTGGCCCTCGGCTCGGTCGTCCTCGTCGTCGGGCAGCTCGTCGTGCTGCTCTCGCCGCTGTTCGACCACTCGGGCCGTCGGCAGGGCTGGCACGACCGGGCGGCGCGCGCGCTCGTGCTCGACGTGCGCGACGGCGTCGCGGGTCCGGGTGTCGTACCGCCCCCGCCGCCGCGAGCCGACCTGGTGCAGGCGGGCACGACCGACTCGTGGCGCGCACCGTCCGCTCCCGTGCCCCCGCCTCCCGCTCCCGCGGCCCCGGTGCCCCAGCCCGCGGCGTCCGTGCCCTTGCCCGCGGCGTCGGGGCCCGCTCCGACGGAGCCCCGGCCCGTCACGCGTCCGCTCGTGCTCGCACCGCTCGCCCCGCACCGTGCGGGACCGGACCTCGACACGCGAGCGATCCCCGTCGTCCCCCCGCCCCCCGCGCCCGCCCCCGCGCCCGTTGCGGCCCCCGCCGCGCCCGCGCCTCACGCGTCACCGGACCCGTCGGGTCGCGGTGGGCTCGACGAGGCCGGTGGGCTCGACGAGGACGTCGAGGCGACGCGACGCGTCGCGACCCCCGCGCCGACCCGCGACACCGCGCCCGGTCCCGTCGCGCTCGCGGTCCTCGAGCTCGGCGACGGTCAGCGCATCGAGGTCCGGCACACCGCGCTCGTCGGACGCAACCCGGCGGCCGCGACCGACGGTGTGCAGCTCGTCCGGGTGGTCGACCCGGGCCGTTCGGTGTCGAAGACGCACCTGCAGCTCGCGGTCGAGCCGTCGGGCGTGTGGGTCGCCGACCGGGGTTCGACGAACGGGACCGTGGTGACGCTGCCCGACGGCGGCCAGGTCATCTGCCCGGTCGACCAGCCCGTGCGGCTGCGCGTCGGGTCCGTCGTCGTGTTCGGTGACTGCTCGATGCGGCTCGTCGCGACGGTGTGAGCCCGCGCGTTCCCGCCCGTCGCTCTCGACCCGCGCGGCCCCGGTCCGACCTAGGCTGACGCCATGGCGGGCGTGCGCCACGCTGCGGCGCTGCAGCGGGTCGAGGTCGACGAGCCCGCGCTCGGGGTGGAGCCCGGGCGCGGTACCGCGTCGCGTCGGCACGACGAGCGCTCGACGTCGGCCGACGAGCCCGGCGCGGGCGACGCGCACCGGCGGTCGGGCCCGCGGCTCACGCGTCGACGGCTCGCGCTCGTCGGCGTGCTCGTCGCGGCGCTCGCGGGCACGTTCGTCGTGCTCACGGCCGTCGACGACGCGCGCCGCGACGCAGCGTATGCGCACGCGTGGTCCGTGCCCGGCCTCCTGCAGCCTCTCGACGGTCGGGTCCGGGTGCTCTGGCGCGCCGCGGCGGAGCCGGGGCAGGGGTCGGTCGTCGTCGCGGGGAGCACGGTCGTCGTCGTGACGCAGGACGAGGCGGGACGCCACCTGACGGGCTACGACGAGGCGACGGGGGAGCGGGCGTGGACGACGCGCGTGACGGGCCCGGTCGCGGGGGCGCAGGACGTGCCGCTGCAGTGCCCGAGCTGGCACGCCGGACGGGTCTCGGACCTCGTGCTGTGCGTGACGGGATGGTCCGACCCCGTGTACGCCGACGGCGACGCGCGGGCCGACGGGCTCGACGCCGTCGCGGTCGACGCGCGCACGGGCGACGAGGTCGGCCGGTGGCGGCTCGCGGGGAGCGTCACCGGGGTCGGCCGCGTGGGTGAGGACCTCGTCGTCGCCGTGACGGACCGCCAGGGCGCGACGCTCGTCGAGCGGCGGGACGGCCGCAGCGGCGACGTCCGGTGGCGGTACCGGTCGCACGAGCGGCTCGTGAGCCAGCTGCAGATCGAACGGTCGACGATCGACATCACGGACCGCGTCGCGGTCGTCCGGGGCGCGGAGCTCGTCGTGCTGCGGCTCGCGGACGGTGCGGTGCTGCGCTCGGACGCCCGCGGGCAGGCCATCGCGATCGCGCCGTTCCGCGAGGGGTACGCGGTGTGGACACCGCTGCACGGCGGTCGGTTCGTGGACGCGCGCGGCGGGTCGGGGCCGATCCCGGCGGTGCCGTCGGCGCTCGTCGTCGACGACGGGACGGGTCGGGATGCTGCGGTCCTGTCGACCGGGACGTCGGTGCGCGGCTTCTCGACGACGTCGGGAGCCGAGCTCTGGTCCGTCTCGACCCGGGCGCGACCGCGCGCCGTCGTGAGCGCGACGCTGCTCGTCTCGGACGGCGGCCGGTACGCGGCGTACGACGTGCACGACGGGACGCCGCTGTGGTCGCGCGACGACGACGACGCGCTGGACTGGCCGCCGCTGACGGACGGGACGCTCGTGCTCGTCGCGACGGCGGGCCGCGACGGTGCCAGGCTCGAGGCGATCGGGCTCGCCGATGGTGCGCGACGGTGGTGGACGGACCTGCCGCCGCAGGTCAGGACGCTCTCGGCGATCGGCGGGCTGCTCGTCGGACAGATGGACGGGGGCATCGTCGTGCTGGGGACGTGAGCCCGGTGCGCCGACGTCGGTTTGCCGCGGGACGCTCCTGCGGGGGTAAGGTGACCGACGTGCTGCTTCCCTCAGGCGTGAGCCTCCTCCTTGGGTGCCGCGGCGGGGCCTTCTAGGCCGGAACCCTGCCGCGGTGTCGTGGTGCGCCGGCTGACCACTCGCCGAGACCAACCCCCAGGAGCAGGGACCATGAGCGTGAACCCCGCCGCCACGAGCGGCAGCTACCAGCAGACCAGCCCGCAGCAGCCGTCGGGCATGCCGATCCACAAGTACCGCCCGTTCCACGAGCAGCTCAGCGTCGACCTGCCGGACCGGACGTGGCCCGGTGCCCGCATCACGAAGGCGCCGCGCTGGTGCGCGGTCGACCTGCGGGACGGGAACCAGGCGCTGATCGAACCGATGAACCCGGCCCGCAAGCTCGAGATGTTCGAGCTGCTGGTCGACATGGGCTACAAGGAGATCGAGGTCGGTTTCCCGGCCGCGTCGCAGACGGACTTCGACTTCGTGCGCCAGCTCATCGAGGAGGACCGGATCCCCGACGACGTCGTGATCCAGGTCCTGACGCAGGCGCGCGAGCACCTCATCGAGCGCACGTACGAGGCGATCGCGGGTGCCAAGCAGGCGATCGTGCACCTGTACAACTCGACGTCGACGCTGCAGCGCGAGGTCGTCTTCCGGTCCGACGAGGACGGGATCGTCGACATCGCGGTCTCGGGGGCGCGCTTCTGCAAGAAGTACGAGGAGCTGATCCCGGACACCGAGGTGTTCTACGAGTACTCGCCCGAGTCGTACACCGGGACGGAGCTCGAGTTCGCGCTGCGGATCTGCAACGCGGTGCTCGAGGAGTGGCAGCCGACGCCCGACCGGCCGGTGATCGTCAACCTGCCCGCGACGGTCGAGATGGCCACGCCGAACGTCTACGCGGACTCGATCGAGTGGATGAGCCGCAACCTGCGCTACCGGGACTCGGTCGTGCTGAGCCTGCACCCGCACAACGACCGCGGCACGGCGGTCGCGGCGGCGGAGCTCGGCTACATGGCGGGTGCGGACCGCATCGAGGGGTGCCTGTTCGGCAACGGTGAGCGCACCGGCAACGTGTGCCTCGTGACGCTGGGGATGAACCTGTTCAGCCAGGGCATCGACCCCGAGATCGACTTCTCCGACATGGAGCGCATCCGGCGCACGGTCGAGCGCTGCAACCAGCTCCCCGTGCACGAGCGGCACCCGTGGGGCGGCGACCTGGTCTTCACGGCGTTCTCCGGCTCGCACCAGGACGCCATCAAGAAGGGCCTGGACGCGATGGAGGTGCGGGCCGCGGCGCAGGGCAAGGGCGTCGACGACATCGTGTGGGCCGTGCCGTACCTGCCGATCGACCCCAAGGACGTCGGGCGCTCCTACGAGGCGATCATCCGTGTCAACTCCCAGTCCGGGAAGGGCGGCATCAGCTACCTGATGAAGTCCGAGAAGGACCTGGACCTGCCGCGCCGCCTGCAGATCGAGTTCTCGCAGGTCGTGCAGCAGCACACCGATCAGCACGGCACCGAGGTCACGGCGGACGACCTGTGGCGGATCTTCGTCGACGAGTACCTGCCCGTCGAGGCCGCCCAGCTCGCGAACCCGGACCAGGGCCTCGACGACCTGGTGTCGTGGGGCCGGTTCGCGCTGCAGGGCGTGCGCACGACGAGCGCGCAGGACGGCCCCGACACGCTGTCGGTCGACGTCGTCGACCGCGGTGCGGTGCGCACGCTCGAGGGCACGGGCAACGGCCCGGTCGCGGCGTTCGTCGCGGCACTCCGGCAGGTCGGCGTCGACGTCGCGGTGCTCGACTACGCGGAGCACGCGCTGTCGTCGGGCGGCGATGCCACGGCGGCCGCCTACGTCGAGTGCGCGGTCGGCGACGAGATCCTGTGGGGTGTCGGCATCGACCCGTCGATCACGACCGCGTCGCTCAAGGCCATCGTCTCCGCGCTGAACCGGCACGAGCGCTGACGGGCTCGTCGTGTCGGTGACCCGGGGGAGAATGCCCGGGTGAGCCTCTACCGCGACGAGGCGATCGTGCTGCGCACCCACAAGCTGGGTGAGGCGGACCGGATCGTCACGCTCCTGACCCGCCAGCACGGCAAGGTGCGTGCTGTCGGCAAGGGTGTGCGGCGCACGACGTCGCGGTTCGGCTCGCGCCTCGAACCGTTCATGCACGTCGACCTGCAGCTGTCCACGGGCCGTTCGCTCGACCTCGTGACCCAGGCGGAGACGCTCGGTCCGTACGGCAGGGCGATCGCGGAGGACTACGCGCTGTACACGGTCGGCACGGTCATGCTGGAGACGGCGGAACGGCTCGTCGAGGCCGAGCACGAGCCGTCGCTGCAGCAGTACTGGCTGCTCGTGGGCGCGGTGCGGGCGCTCGCGACGCGTGAGCACGCACCCGGGCTCGTGCTCGACTCGTACCTGCTGCGTGCGCTCGCCGTCGCGGGCTGGGCGCCGAGCTTCGCGGACTGCGCGCGGTGCGGCGAACCGGGTCCGCACCACGCGTTCAACGTCCAGTCCGGCGGTGCGGTGTGCGCACGGTGCCGCCCGCCGGGCTCGGCGTCGCCCGCACCGGAGACGTTCGCGCTGCTGGCCGCCCTCATCACGGGGGACTGGGTGGTCGCCGACGCCTCGGCGGAGCGGCACCGGGGTGAGGCGGCGGGGCTCGTCGCGGCGTTCAGCCAGTTCCACCTCGAGCGACGGTTGCGGTCCTTGCCGCACGTCGAACGCGTCTGAGGCGTCGCGCGGATCGGTTCTGCTCGCGGCGCGGCAGAATACCGACGTGCCGACTCCCGTGCCCCCGTTCCCGCACCCGTCGGGTGCACGCCCCCCGGCGATCCCGAAGCAGCTCGTGCCGCGGCACGTCGCGGTCGTCATGGATGGCAACGGCCGGTGGGCCAACGCGCGCGGGCTGAGCCGGATCGAGGGGCACCGCGCGGGCGAGGCGTCGCTGCTGGACGTCGTCGCGGGCGCGGTCGAGATCGGCGTGTCGCACGTGTCGGCGTACGCGTTCTCGACGGAGAACTGGAGCCGCTCGCCCGAGGAGGTCCGCTTCCTCATGGGGTTCAACCGGGACGTGATCCGGCGGCGGCGCGACGAGATGGCGTCGTGGGGGGTGCGGGTCCGCTGGGCGGGTCGGCGGCCCCGGCTGTGGCGCAGCGTGATCGCCGAGCTCGAGGCGGCCGAGGAGCTCACGAAGGACAACACGGTCTGCACGCTGACGATGTGCGTCAACTACGGCGGACGCGCGGAGATCGCGGACGCGGCGGCGGCTCTCGCGCGCGACGTGCGTGCGGGCCGCGTCAACCCGGACCGGATCACCGAGAAGGTGTTCGCGCGCTACCTCGACGAGCCCGACATGCCGGACGTCGACCTGTTCCTGCGGTCGTCGGGCGAGCAGCGCACGTCCAACTTCCTCATCTGGCAGGCCGCGTACGCCGAGCTCGTGTTCCTCGACGAGCCGTGGCCGGACGTCGACCGTCGGCACCTGTGGCGCGCGATCGAGGAGTACGCGCGCCGCGACCGCCGCTACGGCGGCGCGGTGGACACGCCCCGCGCCTGACGGACCTCGCGCGGCAGCCGCGGCGTGCCTCAGCGGACCGGGACCGGCGCGACCGCGTCGACGTCCCCGGTCCCTCCTGTCGTCCCTCCTGCTGTCCCGCCTGCTGTCCCGCCTGCTGTTCCTCCTGCTGTCCCGGCCGAGGTCGCAGGCGAGGTCGGTTCCGGGCCGACGCCGCGCAGACCGCGCGTCACCAGCAGGATCGCGAACCAGAGCTCGAACGCGAACACCGGCACGGCCGCCGCACCGGCGAGGGCGCCGTTGCGGGGGATGAGCGACCAGAGCTGAGCGAGATCGCTGGTGAGCACGACGACGCCGCCGACGCACGCGAGCACGGCGAGTGTGCGCGGCACGGCGCGTGAGTCCAGCAGGAGCCAGCCGAGCACGATCGTGTTGACGCTGATGACGAGGCCCTGCCCGACGAGGAACGACGCGGCGTGCACCTGGTCCGCGAGGTCCGTGAGCGCCGCGTCGGGGCGCGCGAGGCGGTGCGCGGCGAGGACGGGGAGCGTCCCGGCGAGGATCACGGCCGCCTCGAGCGTGCGCAGCACGGCGAACGTGGCGGCGCGGGCGGGCCCCCGGTCGTGCATCAGGGTCCACAGGAGCACGCCGGTCCCGGCGCAGCCGAGCGCGAGCGCCAGCTCGAGCGTGACACCGCCGGTCACGTCGCCTGCGCCGTAGGCGACGACGGCGAGCACCGACGTGACGTGCGTGACGAGGTAGAGGATCCCGGCGGCGCGGGCCAGGAGGCGGGGAGAGTGGGGCACGGGACGTCCTTCCGTTGGTATACGGCGTATGCCGGACGCTCCGGAGACTAGGCATACGCTGTATACATGTCAACGGGAGCCCCGCGCGCACCGCTCGACGTCGAGCGCATCGTCACCGCCGCGATCGACCTCGCCGACGAGCACGGCCTCGACGGCGCGAGCATGCGCGGCGTCGCGGAACGGCTCGGCGTGACGCCGATGGCCCTCTACAAGCACGTCACGGACCGCTCGCACCTCGTCGACGAGATGCTCGACCACGTGCTCGCGGACGTCGTGCCGACGAGCGCGAGCGGCTCGTACCCCGACGACGTCACGGACTGGCGGGCAGCGGTCCGGGCGCGGGTGCTCGCGTGCCGTGCCGTGCTCGTCGTGCACCCGTGGGCGCGCGACGCGATCGAGACGCGACCGCTCGCGACGCCGCGCGTGCTCGACCACATGGACGCCCTCATGGCGGCGATGTTCCGCGGCGGGCTGTCGGCCGACCTCGTGCACCACGCGATGCACGCGCTCAGCACGCGGATGTGGGGGTTCACGCGGGACGTCCTGCCGACGCCGCGCCTGCCCGACGACCCCGACGAGCGCGCGCGGGCGGTCGCCGGCTACGCGGTCCGGTACCCCGCGATCATCCGGATGGCGTCGTCGTCGCACGCAGGAGCCGGCTGCGACGACGACGCCGAGCTCCGCTTCGCCCTCGACCTGGTCCTCGACGGCATCCAGAGCCTGCACGACCGGGGCTGGACCCCGAGCGACTGAGCGCGCCGGGTGGTTGTCGCCCGGCGTGGGACGAGGTCCACGCGGGAGCTCAGGCGGGGCACCGGCGGGCGCGCAGGACCGAGTCGTGGACCGTGACCACCCCGCCGTCCGGGGTGCGGGCGTGGCGCGGGCTCGCCACCGCGACCTCGACCGTCCAGCCGACGTCGAGCGCGACGAGCTCGTCGCGCACCTCGTCGGAACCCGGGAACATGCCCGGGTCGCGCGGCCGACCGACGGGGGCGGTCAGGTCGAGCGCGTGGTGCTGCACGAGCAGGAGGGTCCCGCCGGGCGCCACCCGGGCCGCGGCGCGCGCGACGAACCCGCGCCGCGCGTGCGGTGCGAGGTGGATGAAGCTCGACGTCACGAGGTCGAACTGCGTCGCGTCGTCCCACGTCGCGACGTCGCGCTCGAGCCACCGCACGGACACGCCCGCGTCGGCGGCAGCGCGCTCGCCGCGCGCGAGCGCGGTCGCGGAGAAGTCGACCGCGGTGACGTCCCAGCCCTGCTCGGCGAGCCACACGGCGTCGCGGCCCTCGCCCGCGCCGAGGTCGAGCGCCGTGCCGGGTGTCAGGTGCGCGGTCTGCGCGACGAGCGTCGCGTTCGGCGTGCCGCTCCACACCGCGGGGGCCGATCCGTAGCGCTCCTCCCAGCCGTGCGCGTCGAGCGCCCACGGCGACGGCGTGCCCACCTCGCCCGACGTGAGCCGCCGCCAGCCGACGGTCGCGTCGCGCGCGTCGAGGTCCACGAGCTCGGAGTTGACGAGGGCGCCGACGGTCGCGCCCTGCGCGGCGGAGGTGAGCACGGTCGCGGTCGGGTCGGTCGTGTTCCCGGCGACCCAGACGCCACGCACGCTCGTCGTGCCGTAGGCATCGGCCGGGACCGCGGTCCCGACGAGCACGCCGGCGCGCTCGACGGGTTCGGCGACGAGCCCGAGCGGCGCGAGGTGGGCGTCGAGCGCGCGGGCGACGCTCCGCACGACGAGCGCGTCGGCGCGGATCGTCTCGCCGGCATCGGTCCGCACGGCGGTGAGCCGGTCGTCCTCGACGACGAGCCCCGCGACGGCTCCGTGCGCGACGCGGACGCCACGCGCGGCGAGCCGGGCGGCCTCGTCGGCCGGCAGCGCGGCGTCGGTGCGCACGAGCGTGACGCGCGGCGTCCACTGCCGCCACAGCAGTGCGGCGTGCACGCCGAGCGGCCCGTCGCCCGCCACGACGACGGGTCCGTCGCCCACTTCGTGGCCGTGGCAGTACGGGCAGTGCAGCACGTCGCGACCCCACCGCTCGGCGAGGCCCGGCACTCCGGGGAGCTCGTCGCGCGCGCCGGTCGCGCTCACGACGGTGCGTGCGGACACCCGGGAGCCGTCGTCGAGCGTCACGACGAACGCGCCGAGCGCGCCCGAGACCGACGCGACGCGCCCCGTGCGGACCTCGCCGCCGTAGTGCGTGACCTCGTCGCGCCCGTGCGCGAGGATCGCGCGGGGTGCGACACCGTCGCGCGTCAGGAAGCCGTGCGCGTGCGCCGCGGGGGCGTTGCGGGGGAGGCCGTCGTCGACGACGAGCACGCGGCGCCGGGCCCGCGCCGCCACGAGAGCGGCGCCAAGGCCCGCGGCGCCGCCGCCGACGACCAGGACGTCCCAGTCCGCGGTGCGGGCGTCGTGCGCGGGTCCGACGAGCGCGGCGGGCTCGCCTGCGACGTCGTGCGGGAGGGGGTGCTCGTCGTGCCGGTGCTGGTGCGTCATGCCGCGCACAGTGACGCAGGATGTCGTCGGATGGCAAGGATCGTTGCCGGAATGGCAACATGAGGGTCGTGACGGACCCGACCGACGACGTGCTCGCGGGCGTCGGCCCGCGGCTGCGGGCACTGCGCCAGCGTCGTGACCTCACGCTCGCCGCGCTCGCGGAGGAGACGGGGATCTCGGTGAGCACGTTGTCACGGCTCGAGTCGGGCCAGCGTCGGCCGACGCTCGAGCTGCTGCTCCCGCTCGCACGCGTGCACCAGGTCCCGCTCGACGAGCTCGTCGACGCACCCGAGACGGGCGACCCGCGCGTGCACGCGAAGCCCGTGCGGCACCGCGACGCGACGTACGTGCCGCTCACGCGGCGCCCGGGCGGGCTGCGCGCGTACAAGCTCGTGCTGGACCCGGGGGACCCGTCGCGCACCGAGTCGCTCAAGGTGCACGAGGGGTACGAGTGGGTCTACGTGCTGTCGGGCCGGCTGCGCCTGCTGCTCGGCGACCACGACCTCGTGCTCGGCGAGGGCGAGGTCGCGGAGTTCGACACGCGCACGCCGCACGCGCTGCTCAACCCCGGTCCGGGGCCGGTCGAGCTGCTCACGCTGTTCGGCCCGCAGGGCGAGCGCATGCACGTGCGCGCGCGACCCCGCGCGCGCCGCGACGGCGCACCGCCCGACGGCTGACCGGTAGCCTGGGGGCGCTCCGCGGCGGCCCAGGGTCGGTCGCGGACGACACCCCTTCGCTCACGGCACCCAGCCGCGGGCACCGAGCACCTGGAGAGCACCGCCGTGGCAGCACCCTCGCGTCTGGATTCCGTCGTCTCCCTCGCCAAGCGGCGCGGCTTCGTCTTCCCGAGCGGGGAGATCTACGGCGGGACGCGCTCCGCGTGGGACTACGGACCGCTCGGCGTCGAGCTCAAGGAGAACATCAAGCGCCAGTGGTGGCGCGCGATGGTCACGAGCCGCGACGACATCGTCGGCCTCGACTCGTCCGTCATCCTGCCGCGCCAGGTGTGGGTCGCGTCGGGCCACGTCGGCGTGTTCACCGACCCGCTCACCGAGTGCCTGTCCTGCCACAAGCGGTTCCGCGAGGACCAGCTCGTCGAGGAGTACACCGAGCGCAAGGGCCACGAGCCCGAGGGCGGGCTCGCGGGCGTGCCGTGCCCGAGCTGCGGCACCAAGGGGCAGTGGACCGAGCCGCGCGACTTCAACATGATGCTCAAGACGTACCTCGGCCCGGTCGAGGACGAGTCCGGCCTGCACTACCTGCGGCCCGAGACCGCGCAGGGCATCTTCGTGAACTTCAAGAACGTCTACACGGCGGCGCGCATGAAGCCCCCGTTCGGCATCGGCCAGATCGGCAAGTCGTTCCGCAACGAGATCACGCCGGGCAACTTCATCTTCCGCACGCGCGAGTTCGAGCAGATGGAGATGGAGTTCTTCGTCGAGCCCGGGACCGACGAGACGTGGCACCAGTACTGGATCGACCACCGGACCGACTGGTACGTGAACCTGGGCATCGCGCGCGAGAACCTGCGGCACTACGAGCACCCGGCCGAGAAGCTGTCGCACTACTCCAAGCGGACCGTCGACATCGAGTACCGGTTCGGGTTCCAGGGCAGCGAGTGGGGCGAGCTCGAGGGCATCGCGAACCGCACCGACTTCGACCTGTCGACGCACAGCGAGCACTCGGGTCAGGACCTGTCGTTCTTCGACCAGGGCAAGAACGAGCGCTTCGTGCCGTACGTCATCGAGCCCGCGGCGGGCCTGACGCGCAGCCTCATGGCCTTCCTGGTCGAGGCGTACGCCGAGGACGAGGCGCCCAACACCAAGGGCGGGGTCGACACGCGCGTCGTGCTCAAGCTCGACCCGCGCCTCGCGCCCGTGAAGGCCGCGGTCCTGCCGCTGTCCCGCAACGAGCAGCTCAGCCCCAAGGCGCGCGACCTGGCGGCCGAGCTCCGGCAGAGCTGGAACGTCGACTTCGACGACGCGGGCGCGATCGGCCGTCGCTACCGCCGGCAGGACGAGATCGGGACGCCGTTCTGCATCACGGTCGACTTCGACACGCTCGACGACCAGGCCGTGACGATCCGGCACCGCGACGACATGACGCAGGAGCGCGTCGCGCTCGACCAGGTCACGTCGTACCTCGCACCGCGCCTCCTGGGCGCCTGAGGCGCACGGCCCGCCAGCACGTGTGACGACGCCCGCCCGGCACCTGCGCGACGGTGCCGGGCGGGCGTCGTCCGTCATGACATCTGTCATGCCCGGTTCGTGACGGTCGACGGGGGACCGCCGGGTCGACGGCGGTCACGATCGACGCATGACCACACACCTCATCGACGCGCCGCCGACGCTCGCCCTCGACCTGCGCGGCCTGCGCAAGTCGTTCGGCGACGTGCACGCGGTCGACGGACTGGACCTGGCCGTGCGGCCGGGCGAGGTCGTCGCGTTCCTCGGCCCCAACGGCGCGGGCAAGACGACCACGATCGACCTGCTGCTCGGCCTCGCCGAGCCCGACGAGGGCACGGTCCGCGTGCTCGGGCTCGACCCGTCCGCCGCGATCGCGGCCGGCCGGGTCGCGGCCGTGATGCAGAGCGGCGGGCTGCTGCGTGACCTCACGGTCGGTGAGACCGTCGCGCTCATGGCCTCGTTCTTCCGGGGCACCGGGCGCACCCGCCCGGCGGCCGAGGTCATGGAGCGGGCGGGCATCGCGGACCTCGCCGACCGTCGCGTCGGTGCCTGCTCGGGAGGCCAGCAGCAGCGGCTGCGGTTCGCGCTCGCGCTCCTGCCGGACCCGGACCTCATCGTGCTCGACGAACCGACCACCGGCATGGACGTCGAAGGTCGTCGGGACTTCTGGAACGCGCTGCGCGCCGACGCCGCGCGCGGTCGGACGATCCTGTTCGCGACGCACTACCTCGAGGAGGCGGACGCGTACGCGGACCGCGTCGTGCTCGTGCGCCACGGCCGGGTCGTCGCGGACGGGTCCGCCGCGCAGGTCAAGAGCCTCGCGTCGGGGTGCGTCGTGTCCGCGACGGTCCCGGGTGCGGCCGACGGGTCGACCGGCGCATCGACGTTCGACGTCGCGGCGGTGCGTGCGCTGCCCGGCGTGAGCGACGTCGAGGTGCGCCGCGACCGCGTCCTGGTCCGCACGACGGACTCCGACGCCGTCGCGCGGCACCTGCTGACGGCGACCTCCGCACGCGACCTCGAGATCACCGCGCGGGGCCTCGAGGACGCCTTCCTCGCGCTCACGGGCGACCCGACCAGCACGAGCGCCGACGACGAGACCGCAGGGAGCCGAGCATGAGCGCCACCACCACGACGAGCACCACGACGAGCACCGGCACGCGCACCGCGCCGACGGCGGTCCGCCGCGCGAGCCGGCCGGACCTGACGTACGTCGCGGTCGAGCTGCGCCGCCTGCTGCGCAACCGTCGCACGGTGCTGTTCACGCTCGTCATGCCGCCCGCGTTCTTCCTGCTGTTCGGCACGGCGTCCGAGTACCGCACGCAGTCGGTCGGCCACGCGAACGTGACGGCCTGGATCATGGTCTCCATGTCGCTGTACGGCGCGCTGCTCGCGACGACGAGCGGCGGTGCGAGCGTGTCGGTCGAGCGCGCGCAGGGCTGGACGCGTCAGCTGCGGCTCACGCCGCTGCGCCCGGCGGCCTACGTCGCGACGAAGGTCGCGGTCGCTATGGTGCTGGGCCTCGCCGCGGTCGTCGTCACGGCGGTCGTCGGGGCGCTGTCCGGGGTCTCCGGGGACGCGGGACGCATGGTCGTCGCGCTCCTGCTCGCGTGGGTGGGCTCGGCGGTGTTCGCCGCGTTCGGGCTGTTCATGGGCTACCTGCTGCCGTCGGAGAACGTCATGCAGGTGCTCGGGCCGGTGCTCGCCCTGCTGTCGTTCGCGGGCGGCCTGTTCATGCCGCTGGGTGACGGCGTGTTCGCGACGATCGCGCGGTTCGTGCCGACGTACGGGCTCGCGGAGATCGTGCGCGGCCCCGTCACGGGCGGCGACGTGTCGGTGTGGGCCGTCGTGAACGTCGTCGCCTGGGGCGCGGTGTTCGTCGCCGGTGCCGCGTGGCGCTTCCGCAAGGACACGGCGCGCGCGTGATGCCCGTACGGTGGGCCGCGTGACCGGCCCCGACCCCCGCCCGTCCCGCCCGGCGCGGCCGGCCCCCCCGTGGGGCCTGCCGGACCGGGCGGGCCGCGTCATGCGTGTCGTGGGACCCGTGATGGGCGTCGTGTGGGCCGTGTTCCTGCTGCAGCCGCTGCAGGCGGCGTGGCGCAGCCCGGACGGCGTCGAGCGCTGGGTCTCCGTGATCGCCGTGATCCTGCTCGCGGCGAGCTTCGCGCTCGTCGTCGTGCGCTTCTCGTCGATCCGGGTGGCACCCGCGAGCCGGACGGGCGCGTTCACGGTCTGCTTCCTCGCCGGTCAGCTCGTGCTCGTCGCCCTGTCGTGCCTCGCGGCCGACGAGCAGGGGCTCGTCGGGCTGGTGTTCGTCTGCGTGTCCGCAGTGTTCCTGCTGCGCGACCCCCGCGTGCTCGTCGGCCCGGTCGTCGTGACCGGCCTGGTCCTGGTGCTGCCCCGGGTCGTGCCGGGCTGGCACCCGATCGACGACCTCGTGGTCTCGGTGGTCCTCGCGACGCTCGCGGTGTTCGGCCTCACGCAGCTCGTCATGCGCAACCGGCAGCTCCAGAACGCGCAGGACGAGGTCGCGGTGCTCGCGGTCGAGCGCGAGCGCGAGCGCATCGCACGCGACATGCACGACGTGCTGGGGCACAGCCTCACGGTGATCTCGGTCAAGGCCGAGCTCGCGGCCCGGCTGCTGGACCGCGACCCGCAGCGGGCGCGCACCGAGGTGCTCGAGGTGCAGGCGCTGGCGCGTGCGGCGCTCGCGGACGTGCGGGGCATGGTGACCGCGACGCGCGCGGTCACGCTGGCCGGCGAGCTCGCGGGTGCGCGGCAGGCGTTCGACGCCGCGGGCCTCGACGCGGACCTGCCGGGTAGCGTCGACGAGGTCCACGAGGACCTGCGCGAGCTGTTCGCATGGGGCTTGCGCGAGGGCACGACGAACGTGCTGCGGCACTCCGCCGCGCGGCGCGTGGTCGTGCGCATGGACGCCGACGAGCTCGTCGTCGACGACGACGGGCAGGGTCGTCAGCATCCGCACGGTGCGACCGGCGGCGACTCGCACGGGCTGCTCGGGCTCGCCGAGCGGGCACGTCGCGTCGGCGCGCACGTCGAGTCCGGCCCCAGTCCGCTGGGCGGCCACCGGCTGCGCGTCGCGCGCGCCGTCGCCGGTCCGCGCGACCCGAGGGAGGGTGCATGACGGCGCCGATCCGGCTGCTCCTGGCCGACGACCAGGCGCTCGTGCGCGGTGCGCTCGCGGCGCTGCTCGACCTCGAGCCCGACCTCACGGTCGTCGCGCAGGTCGGGCGCGGCGACGAGGTGCTCGCCGCCGCGCGTGAGGGTGACGTGGACGTCGCGCTCCTCGACGTCGAGATGCCCGGTCTCGACGGCCTCGCGGCCGCGGCCGAGCTGCACCGCCACCTGCCGTCGTGCCGCTCGCTCGTCGTCACGACGTTCGGCCGACCGGGCTACCTGCGGCGCGCGCTCGACGCCGGGGCGAGCGGGTTCGTCGTCAAGGACACGCCCGCCGAGCAGCTCGCGGACGCGGTCCGCCGCGTCCATGCGGGGCTGCGGGTCGTGGACCCGGACCTCGCGGTCGAGTCCCTCGCGGTGGGCAGCAGCCCGCTGACCGATCGGGAGCGGGACGTGCTCGTCGCAGCCGCGGCGGGCGGCACGGTCGCGGACATCGCGCGTGCCACGTTCCTGTCCGAGGGCACGGTCCGCAACTACCTGTCGGCGGCGATGGGCAAGACGGGCGGTCGCACGCGCGCGGAGGCGGTCCGCATCGCCCAGGACAACGGCTGGCTCCTGCGCTGACCGTCGGCGCACCACGGATCGTGCGAAGAGATGGCCGCGGATCGCGACCGATTCCTCGCACGCGTGCGGTGAGCCGCCCCGACGGCCGATGGGAGAATGGCCGCGTGACTGTGACGAACGAGCGGACCGACCGCGCACCGGGTGCGGTGCTCCCGCCCCTGCAGATCGGACCGATCAGCGTCGACACCCCCGTGGTGCTCGCGCCCATGGCCGGCGTGACGAACGCGGCGTTCCGGCGCCTGTGCCGTGAGCAGGGTGCGGGGCTGTACGTCGCCGAGATGGTCACGAGCCGGGCGCTCGTCGAGCGCGGCGAGGAGTCGCTGCGGATCATCCAGCACGAGCCCGACGAGAAGCCGCGATCGGTCCAGCTCTACGGGGTCGACCCGGTCACGGTCGAGGCCGCGGTCCGGATGATCGTCACCGAGGACCGCGCGGACCACGTCGACCTCAACTTCGGCTGCCCGGTCGCGAAGGTCACGAGACGCGGCGGCGGCTCGGCGCTGCCGTGGAAGCGGGACCTGTTCCGGGACATCGTGACGCGTGCGGTGCGGGCGGCGCAGCCGTACGGCATCCCCGTGACGGTCAAGATGCGCAAGGGCATCGACGACGACCACCTCACCTACCTCGAGGCGGGTCTCGTCGCGCAGGACGCGGGGGTCGCGGCGGTCGCGCTGCACGCCCGCACGGCGGCGGAGTACTACTCGGGCACGGCGGACTGGGCGGCGATCGCGCGCCTCAAGGAGACCGTCACCGACGTCCCGGTGCTCGGCAACGGTGACATCTGGTCGGCCGAGGACGCGCTCGAGATGGTGGCGCGCACGGGCTGCGACGGCGTGGTCGTCGGCCGGGGCTGTCAGGGGCGGCCGTGGCTCTTCGCGGACCTCGCGGCCGCGTTCGCCGGGTCCGACGAGCGCGTCCGGCCGGGTCTGCGGGAGGTCGCGACGACCGTGCGGCGGCACGCCGAGCTGATGGTCGAGCACTTCGCGGACGAGGGCAAGGCGCTGCGCGAGCTGCGCAAGCACATGGCGTGGTACTTCAAGGGCTACGTCGTGGGCGGGGACCTGCGTGCGCGGTTCGGGCTCGTGAGCTCGCTCGCCGAGCTCGACGACCTCGTCGCGGAGCTCGACCTCGACCAGCCGTACCCGGGCGAGCCCGCCGAGGGTCAGCGCGGCCGCGCCGGCTCGCCCAAGAAGGTCGTGCTGCCGTACGGCTGGCTCGAGTCGCGCGAGCTGTCGGACGACTTCCGCCAGGAGCTGCACGAGGCCGAGCTCAGCGTCTCGGGCGGCTGACCGGTCACTCGACCCGGGCGACCCGCACGTCGCGCGCCAGCTCGGCGACGCGTCCGGGCGTGGCGTGCGGCGCGCCGAGCGCGGTGCTCGTGACGGCGAGCGCGCCGGTCGCGGCTGCCTCCGCGAGCGCCCGGGCGCGCGGCTCGCCGGCGAGCGTCGCCCGCAGCAGCCCGGCGAGGAACGCGTCGCCCGCCCCCTCGGGGTCGACGACGGGTCCCGCGTCGACGACCCCGACCTCCCACCAGCCGTCGGCGTCGCGCGCGATCGCGCCCCGGGCACCGCGCGTGCACACCGCGAGGCGCACGCCGCCCGCGACCGCGGCGGCGAGGTACGCGCCCGGGTCGGAGAGCTGGGCGGCGGACACGAGCAGCACGTCGGCCGCCGCGGCGAACGCGCGCGGGTAGTCGCCCACCGAGTCGTCGTCGTGCACGTCGCACCACACGGGGACCCCTGCGGCGCGCGCGACGTCGAGCAGCGGGCGCGAGGACTCGGCGAGGTCGAGCACGGCGGCACGTGCGGTGCGCACCAGGTGGAGCACCTCGTCGTCGGGCGGGGGAGCCGTGGGCAGCTCGAGGTAGAGCGAGAGCCGGTCGCCCTCGTCGGAGACGAGGTTGACGTGCCGCTCGGTGCGTCCGCCGACCGCCGGGCGGGCGAGCACGCGCAGCGCGTCGGCCCCGCGTCCGGCGCGCAGCGCCGCGAGGACGCGCGCACCGTCCTCGTCGTCGCCGACGGTCGTGACGAGCGTCGTCGGGACGTCGAGCGCCGCGAGCGTGACGGCCTTGCCCGCGGACGTGCCACCGAGCCCGTCGTGATGGCCCGAGGCGAGCACGAGGTGGGGGTACGGCTCGGGGAGCTCGGGCAGCCGGACGAGCGTGTTCCAGCTCGCGGGACCGTTCACGACGACGTGGGTCACGTGCGCAACCTACGGCCCCGACGCCCTACTCTGGAAGCCCTGACAGCAACTTGCTGCAACATGTTGCAGCACGACCAGGTGGTGACGATGACGCACCTCTCCCGACGACCGAGCCGATCGCGGCTCGTCGCGCTCGCACTCACGGCCCTGCCCGCACTCACCGTCCTGTCGGTGCTCGCCGGCTGCACCCACGAGCCGCCCGACCCAGCGACGCAGCCCGCGACCGACGGGAGCGGCCACGACGTCGGCGTGCAGCTCTTCCAGTGGACGTGGGACGCGATCGCCGACGAGTGCACCACGACCCTCGGACCCGACGGCTACGCCTGGGTGCTCACGTCGCCGCCCCAGGAGCACATCACGGGTCCGCAGTGGTGGACGTCCTACCAGCCCGTCAGCTACCGGCTCGACTCGCGCCTCGGCACGCGTGAGCAGCTCGCCGCGATGATCGCCACGTGCCACGACGCCGGGGTCGACGTGCGCGTCGACGCCGTGATCAACCACATGTCGGGTCAGGACGTGCCCGGCACCGGCTGGGCAGGCTCGTCGTACTCGCACTACGACTACCCCGGGACCTGGACCGAGCAGGACTTCCACCACTGCGGTCTCACGCTCGACGACGACATCGCCGTCTACTTCGACCGCGAGCAGGTCCAGACGTGCGAGCTCGTCAACCTCGCGGACCTCGACACGGGGGCGCCGACCGTCCGGGCGCGGCTGACGGCCTATCTCGAAGATCTCGTGAGCCTCGGCGTGGACGGCTTCCGGATCGACGCGGCCAAGCACATGGCGGCCGAGGACGTCGCCGCGATCCTCGACCCGCTGCCCGACGACGTCGCGATCATGCAGGAGGTGATCCGCGGCTCGACCGAGCCCATCACGCCGGACGAGTACGTCCGCAACGGCCAGGTCTACGAGTTCACGTACGGCAAGGAGCTCCGGGGCATGATGGCCGGGTCGCCCGGGCTCGCGCTCACGATCGGCGGTGCGAGCGCGCGGTACGTGCCCTCCGCGGACGCCGTCGCGTTCGTCGAGAACCACGACACCGAGCGCAACGGTTCCACGCTGTCGTACCGCGACGGCGCGTCCGACGCGCTCGCCACCGTGCTCATGCTCGCCGGCACCTACGGAACGCCGCAGGTCTACTCCGGCTACGCGTTCAGCGACCGCGACGCGGGCCCCGCGCAGGACGCCGACGGCCGGGTGCTCGACGCCCGCTGCGCCGCCGACGCGGCACCGACGGCCGACCTCGCGGACGGGGACTGGGTGTGCCAGCACCGGTGGCCGCAGGTCGCGGGCATGGTCGGCTGGCGCGCTGTCGTCGGGGACGCGCCCGTCGTCGACACGTGGTCCGACGACCGTGCGGTCGCGCTGGGTCGAGGTCAGCGGGGCTTCGTCGTGGTCAACCTGGGCGACGACGAGCTGCGGACGACGCTGCCGACGAGCCTGCCCGACGGCGAGTACTGCGACGTCCTGACGGGCACGGGGACCGGCGGGAGCGACGACTGCGTCGTCACGCGCGTGCACGACGGCCAGGTCGACGTCGTCGTCCCGCCGCTGCGCGCCGCGGCGTGGGACGTCGCGCGCACGCGCTGACCGGCCGCGGCACGTCCGTCCGGTGACGGAGCGGCCGGGTCTCGCGCGCGTCCGCGAGACCCGGCCGGCCGTGCTCGGCGGGGTGTGCCGTCAGGCGCGCAGCCAGACCGTGGTGTCCGGTCCGACGGTGATCGCGCCGGACGGGTCGGTCGTGAGGGGAGCGGACGCGAGGAGCACCTCGGCGTCGGCGGGGAGCACCACCGCGGCGGCGCCCAGGTTCGCGACGACCCGCACGGCGCGGTTGACGAGGTCGAGCACGTCGTCGTCCGACTCGCGCCACGCGAGCCCGCCCGAGCCGAGCTGCTCGGCGCGCCGCAGGCGCAGCGCGGCGCGGTACGTCTCGTACGTCGAACCCTCGACCCCGCGCTGCGCGTCGGCCGCGTAGCGCGTCCACGACGCGGGCTGGGGCAGCCACGACTCGCCGGTCGTCGAGAACCCGAACGCGGGCTCGTCGGCCGCCCACGGCAGCGGGACCCGGCAGCCGTCCCGCCCGCGCTCGACGCCCTGCGTGCGGAAGAACGCGGGGTCCTGTCGGACGTCGTCGGGCAGCGCGGTGTGCTCCGGCAGGCCGAGCTCCTCGCCCTGGTACAGGTAGGCGGACCCGGGCAGGCCGAGCATGAGCAGCGTCGCGGCGCGCGCCCGGCGCAGGCCGAGCTCCTCGTCGGGCTGCTCGTCCTGGGCGGCGATGCCGTTGGGGCGCGAGCCCGGGACCGACAGGCCCAGGCGCGACGCGTGCCGCACGACGTCGTGGTTCGACAGCACCCACGTGGTCGGGGCGCCGACGCTGTCGCTCGCCGCGTAGGACGCCGTCACGACGTCGCGCAGCGACGGCGCGTGCCACAGGGTCGCGAGGAACGCGAAGTTGAACGCCTGCTGCATCTCGTCGGGCCGCACGTACCGCGCGAGACGGGACAGCGGCTCGACCCACGCCTCGGCGACGAGCGCGCGGTCCCCGTCGTACTCCGCGAGCACGCGGTGCCACGCGCGGTAGATCTCGTGCACGCCGTCCTGGTCGAACATCGGGCCCTGGTTGCCGGATCCGGTGACCTCGTCGACCCGGTCCACGGGCTGTGCCGAGCCCGCGGCGTCGTGGTCGTGCAGCGCGTGCTCCGCGGCCTCGAACGCCTCCTCGGAGCCCTCGATCATCGAGACGTGACCGTCCCAGTCGGGCAGGCCGGGGGCCTTGACCATGCCGTGCGCGACGTCGATGCGGAAACCGTCGACGCCGCGGTCGAGCCAGAACCGCAGCACGTCCTCGAACTCGGCGCGCACCTGCGGGTGCTCCCAGTTGAGGTCGGGCTGACGCGAGTCGAACAGGTGCAGGTACCACTGCCCGTCGGGCAGGCGCGTCCAGGCGGGCCCGCCGAAGATCGACTGCCAGTTGTTCGGCGGCTCGCTGCCGTCGACGCCGCGGCCCTCGCGGAACAGGTACCGCTCGCGCGCGGGGTCGCCCGGCGCGGCGGCGAGCGCCTCGACGAACCACGCGTGCTCGTCGGACGTGTGGTTCGGGACGAGGTCGACGATCACGCGCAGGCCGAGCCCGTGCGCGCGCTCGAGCATCGCATCGAAGTCCGCGAGGGTACCGAACAGCGGGTCGACCTGGCGGTAGTCGGCCACGTCGTAGCCCGCGTCCGCCTGCGGCGACCGGTAGAACGGCGACAGCCAGATCGCGTCGACGCCGAGCTCGGCGAGGTGCGGCAGGCGCGTCGTGATGCCGGGCAGGTCGCCGACGCCGTCGCCCGTGCCGTCGGCGAAGGAGCGCGGGTAGACCTGGTAGATCACGGCGTCGCGCCACCACTCGCCGTCGGGGCGCCCGGGGGCGTGCACGATCGTCGTGGCGGGGCTGGTGTCGAGCATGGTCACGGAGGGGATCTTTCTGTCTGGAGGTGCGGGCCGGGGGGACGGGCTCGCGACGGACGGGCACGACGCCGCCGTGCGGGCGTGCCGACGGGTCCCGAGGCAGTCCTCGGGACCGGTGCGCTGTGCCGGGTGGCGCCGCGCTGGGTCGGGGGCTGACGCCGAGCGGCGTCAGGCCGTCGCGGACGCCTGGTCGGCGAGCTGCACCACGGCGGGCGCCGCACCGGTCGAGCCGCGCACGATGAGCTCGGGGTGGAACTTGAGCTCGATGCGCGAGGCGGGCGTGCCGTTGATCTCCGCGACGAGCGCGGACACCGCGGCGTGACCCATGGCGAGCACGGGCTGACGCACGGTGGTCAGCGGCGGGTCGGTGAACGCGATGAGCGGCGAGTCGTCGAAGCCGACGACCGACAGGTCGTCGGGCACCTCGAGACCGCGCGAGCGCGCCGCACGGATCGCGCCGAGCGCCATGAGGTCCGAGCCGCACACGATCGCGGTGTGCCCGGACGCGATGAGCTCGAGCGCCGCGGCCTGACCGCCCTCGACCGTGAACAGCGTCGAGACGATGTGCTGCTCGACGTCGGTGACGCCGAGGTGGCGCTCGAGGCTCGTCGCGAACGCCTCGCGCTTGCGGCGTGCCGGGACGAACCGGTCCGGGCCGACGGCGAGGCCGATCTTGCGGTGCCCGAGCGAGACGAGGTGGCGGAACGCGAGGTCGAGCGCGGCCTCGTCGTCGGTCGACACGAACGGCGCGTCCACGCCCTCGGCGAAGCCGTTGACGAGCACGATCGGCATGCCGCGGCTGCGCAGGCGGTGGTAGCGCTCCTTGCTCGCGGACGTGTCGGCGTGCAGACCCGAGACGAACACGATGCCCGCGACGCCGTGCTCGAGGAGCATCTCGACGTACTGGTCCTCGGTCGTGCCACCGGGCGACTGTGTGCACAGCAGCGGCGTGTAGCCACGCTCGGTCAGCATCGACTCGATGACCTGCGCGAACGCGGGGAAGACGGGGTTGGCGAGCTCGGGCACGACGAGGCCGACGAGGCCGGCGGAGCGCGTGCGGAGCTTCTCGGGGCGCTCGTAGCCGAGCACGTCGAGGGCAGCCAGGACCGCCTGGCGTGCCTGCGCCGACACACCGTGCTTGCCGTTGAGGACTCGCGAGACGGTCGCGGTGCTGACACCGGCCTGTTCCGCAAGATCCGTCAGACGCGTGCGCACGGGAGGCAGCGTAGGGGACATGGGACCTCCTCGTCCTCGCCCGTTCGGGTTCGAACCTCTGACGGCTCTCAGAGGGCTGTTGCCACAGCCACCTGAAACCGTTGCCTGAAAGTTACCGTAACGACTTGCAGCGACGGTTGCAACGGCGTTAGCGTCGGCGCCATCAGGCCAGAGCCGGTCGCGGGACCGACGGTCGCACCTCCGACTCTGGGCTACGCCACCCACCTTTCAGGAGACACGACGATGCGACGGAGCATCCCGGCACTCACGGCGGCCCTCGGCCTCGTGATGGCCCTCGGAGCGTGCAGCAGCAGCGACAACAACGACGCCGACGCGCCGGAGACGACGAGCCCGACGGCCGCGGCGACCCCGACCGAGAAGGCGGACGCCGGCAGCCTCACGATCTGGGTCGACGAGACCCGCCAGGCCGCCGTCCAGGCAGCCGCGAAGACGTTCGAGGACGAGACCGGTGCGACGGTCAACCTCGTCCTCAAGAACTTCGACGACATCCGCGCTGACTTCATCGCCCAGGTGCCGACGGGCGAGGGCCCGGACATCACGGTCGGTGCGCACGACTGGCTCGGTGAGCTCGCGACCAACGGAGTCGTCGCACCGCTCGAGCTCGGCGACCAGGCGGCGGACTTCGCGCCCGTCTCGATCTCCGCGTTCACCAAGGACGGTCAGGTCTACGGCCTGCCCTACGCGATCGAGAACATCGCGCTCATCCGCAACGTCGACCTCGCGCCGCAGGCGCCCGCGACGTGGGACGACGCGATCGCGGCCGGCAAGGCCGCGGGCACCGAGTTCCCGATCCTCATCCAGACCGGTGAGCAGGGCGACCCGTACACCTACTACCCGCTGCAGACGTCGTTCGGCGCCCCGGTGTTCGAGCAGAACGCCGACGGCTCCTACAAGCCGACGCTCGCGATGGGTGGCGAGAAGGGCGAGGCGTTCGCGTCCTGGCTCGCCGCGCAGGGCAAGGCGGGCGTGCTCGACACCGCCGTCACCTACGACATCGCGGTCGACTCGTTCAACCAGGGCAAGTCGCCGTTCATCATCGGTGGCCCGTGGATGCTCGGCTCGTTCACCGACGTCAAGAACATCTCGATCGACCCGATCCCGAGCGCGGGCGGTCAGCCGGCCCAGCCGTTCGTCGGCGTCCAGGGCTTCTACCTGAGCGCGCAGTCGAAGAACGCGCTGCTCGCGAGCGACTTCCTGCTCAACTACATGGCCACCGAGAGCGCCCAGACGGCGCTGTACGAGGCCGGCGACCGGCTCCCGGCGCTGACCGCGGCGGCGGACAAGGCGACGTCCGACCCGATCACGGCGGGCTTCGCGGCCGTCGGTGTCGACGCCGTCCCGATGCCCTCGATCCCCGAGATGGGTGCCGTGTGGACCTACTGGGGCGTCACCGAGGCGAGCATCATCACCGGCAAGGCCGAGCCTGTCGCCGCGTGGCAGAAGATGATCAGCGACATCCAGGGAACGCTGGACTCCTGAGGTCCTGACCAGCTGCGCGTCGCGCGGTCGGCCCCCATGCGGGCCGGCCGCGCGACGCGGTACCCACCGGAGGCGACGATGCCCACCAGCCAGACCGCGCGCGCCGACGAGGCCGCACCTCCCCAGGGGCCGCCGGCCGGCCGACGCGCCCGCTCCGACGACCGCTCGCACGCCCGGGACGTCCGCCCCGGCTTCTTCGTCAAGCTCGCGATCATCGCGATCGTCGACGCGTTCGGCGTCTACGCGATCCTCGCGGCGCTGAACGCCCAGGCGTGGGGCGTCCTGATCTCGATGGCAGTGCTGGTCGCCGCCGCGAACTGGGTCTACTTCACGCGGCGCACGCTGCCGCTCAAGTACATCCTGCCGGGCCTCGCCTTCCTGCTCGTCTACCAGGTGTACGTCATGGCGTACACGGGCTACGTCGCGTTCACCAACTACGGCGACGGCCACAACTCCACCAAGTCGCACGCGATCGACGCGCTGCTCATCCAGAACGAGCGCCGCGTCGAGGGTTCCGCCGCCTACCAGCTCTCCGTCGTGACGGACTCCGACGGAGCCATCGGCTTCGCGGTCGTCGACCCCGACGGGGCCGTCGAGGTCGGGACCGCGCAGGACCCGCTGACGCCCGTCGAGGACGCCCAGGTCGACGAGGGTCGGGTGACCGCCGTTCCGGGCTGGACCGTGCTCGACCGTCCGACGATCCTGCAGCGGCAGGACGAGGTCACGACGCTGCGCGTGCCGATCTCCGACGACGCCGAGGACGGCTCGATCCGCACGCAGGACGCCCGCGTCGGCTACGTGTTCCGCTCGGTGCTCGAGTACGACGCCGCCGCGGACACGATGACGGACACGTCCACGGGCGTCGTCTACACGCCGACCGACCGCGGTCAGTTCCAGGCGCCCGACGGGACGACGCTCGCCGTCGGCTGGCGCGTGTTCGTCGGCTTCGAGAACTTCACGACGGCGTTCTCCGACGCGCGGTACACCGCACCGTTCTTCAAGATCCTCGGCTGGACGTTCGCGTTCGCGTTCCTGTCGGTCGTGACGACGTTCCTGCTCGGGCTGTTCCTCGCGATGGCGTTCAACGACCCGCGCCTCAAGGGTCGGCGGATCTACCGCACGCTCATGGTCCTGCCGTACGCGATCCCCGGCTTCGTCGGGGCGCTGCTGTGGTCCGGTCTGCTCAACCGGCGGTTCGGCTTCGTGAACTCGGTGCTGCTGGGCGGCGCCGACGTCGGGTGGCTCACCGACCCGTGGCTCGCCAAGCTCTCGATCCTGCTCGTGAACCTCTGGCTCGGCTTCCCGTACATGTTCCTCATCTGCACGGGCGCGCTGCAGTCGCTCCCGGGTGACGTGCTCGAGGCCGCGAAGATCGACGGCGCGAGCCGGTTCCGCTCGTGGCGCTCGGTGACGATGCCGCTCCTGCTGGTGTCGACCGCACCGCTGCTGATCTCGTCGTTCGCGTTCAACTTCAACAACTTCACGTTGATCTACATGCTCACGGGCGGCGGTCCACGGTTCGCGGACGCGTCCGTCCCGCTCGGGCACACGGACATCCTCATCTCGATGGTCTACAACGTCTCGGGCGTCGACGGTTCGGCGCCGCGCAACTACGGCCTCGCGAGCGCGCTGTCCATCGTCATCTTCCTCATCGTCGGCACGATCTCTGCGATCGCGTTCCGGCAGACCCGCAAGCTCGAGGAGTACAGCTGATGGCTCACCAGACGACGCGCAAGCGCATGTCAGGGGCCCGGTGGTTCACCGAGCTCGGGTGGCGGCACATCGTGGCGGTCGTCGCCGTGCTGTTCGCGGTGTTCCCGCTCGTGTACCTGCTGTCGGCCTCGTTGTCCGACAAGGGCACGCTCGGGGCGTCGAACGACCTGTTCGCGACCGTGAGCGGCGGGAGCTACCGCGCGCTCAACGACACGACGATGTTCTGGCGCTGGATGGGCAACACCGTCCTCATCGCGTCCGTCACGGCGCTCGGCACCGTGCTCATGGGCGCGGCGGCGGCGTACGCGTTCTCGCGCTTCCGGTTCAGCGGTCGTCGGGTCGGTCTGACGTCGCTGCTCATCATCCAGATGTTCCCGCAGATGCTCGCGTTCGTGGCGATCTTCCTGCTGCTGCTCAGCCTCGGCGAGGTCGTCCCGTCGCTCGGCATCAACAGCAAGCTCGCGCTGATCTGCGTGTACCTCGGCGGTGCGCTGGGCGTGAACACGTTCCTCATGTACGGGTTCTTCAACACGATCCCGCGCGAGCTCGACGAGGCGGCGAAGATCGACGGTGCGACGCACGCGCAGACCTACTGGTCGATCATCCTGCGCCTCGCCGCGCCGGTGCTCGCGGTGGTCGCGCTGCTCTCGTTCATCTCGACGTTCGCCGAGTTCATCGTCGCGCGCCTCGTGCTGCCGCAGGAGAAGAACTGGACGCTCGCCGTCGGGCTGTACTCGATGGTGTCGTCGCAGCAGAACCAGAACTGGGGCCTGTTCGCGGCGGGCGCGATGATCGCGACCGTCCCGATCCTGGTGCTGTTCCTGTACCTGCAGAAGTACATCGTCGGCGGGCTCACGGCGGGTTCCGTCAAGGGATGACGCACTGGCTGGACCGCCCGCACCACGACGGTTCGGAGCTGTTCGTCGACCGCGCGACGCCGCGGCTCGGGGACGTCGTACCCGTCCGGGTGCGCGTCCCCGCGTCGCGTGCGGAGCGCGGCGTGTGGGTGCGCATGGTGCGCGACGGTGAGCCGCGGCTGGCTCCCGCACGGCTCGAACGGGCCGACGAGCACGAGCGCTGGTACGTCGCCGACGTCCTCGTGCACAACCCGGTCACGTCGTACCGCTTCCTGCTCGACGAGCCCGGCGGCTACCGCTGGTTGGACGGGCGCGGGCTGCACGCGCGCGACGTCACGGACGCCGGCGACTTCCGGCTCACGGTGCACGACCCCGCCCCGCGGTGGCTCGACGACGCCGTGGTCTACCAGGTGTTCCCGGACCGGTTCGCGCGCTCGTCGGGCCACCAGGGCCCGCCGCCGGGGCCGCTGCCGGCCTGGGCGCTGCCGGCGTCGTGGTCCGACGCGCCGCTCGGCTCGGGCCCCGGCGTCGCACAGCAGCTCTACGGCGGGGACCTGCCCGGGATCGAGCAGCGGCTCGACCACCTGCAGCGTCTCGGCGTCGACACGCTCTACCTCACGCCGGTGTTCCCGGCGCGCTCCAACCACCGCTACGACGCGACGTCGTTCGCGCACGTCGACCCGCTGCTCGGCGGCGACGCGGCGCTCGCGTCGCTCGGTGCGGCGCTGCACGCGCGCGGCATGCGGCTCATGGGTGACCTCACGACGAACCACACGGGCGCGGGCCACGAGTGGTTCGAGCGGGCGCTCGCCGACCGGACGAGCCCCGAGGCCGAGCTGTACTACTGGACGGCGCGCGGTCACGTCGGCTGGCTCGAGCACGCGTCGCTGCCGAAGCTCAACCACACCGCACCGGGCCTCGCGCCGCGGCTCGTCGAGGGACCGGGCTCGGTGGTCGCGCACTACCTGCGTCCGCCGTTCTCGCTCGACGGGTGGCGCATCGACGTCGCCAACATGACCGGCCGGTACGGCGCCGACGACCGCACGCACGAGGTGGCGCGCGCGATCCGCGCGACGATGGCGCAGGTCAACCCGGACGCGGCGCTCGTCTCGGAGCACTTCCACGACGCGGGCGGGGACCTGGGCATCGGTGGCTGGCACGCCAACATGAACTACTCGGCGTTCACCCGCCCGCTGTGGCGCTGGCTCGTCGAGCCCGGCTCGACGCTGCCGTTCATGGGGCTGCCCGTTGCGGTGCCGCGCGACGGGGGAGCGGACGTCGTCGCGACCATGCGGGACTTCGGCTCGACCGTCCCGTGGTCGGTCACGCGGCACCAGTGGAACCTGCTCGGCTCGCACGACACGGCGCGCATCCGGACGGTCGTCGGCTCGCGCGAGCGCGTCGAGGTCGCGGTGGGGCTCCTGGCGACCTATCCCGGGACGCCCGTGATCTGGGCGGGCGACGAGGGTGGTCTGACGGGCACGAACGGTGAGCACGGGCGCGTGCCGATGCCGTGGGACCGGATCGACGGGCGCGACCCGCACGCGCCGGGCGCCGCCTGGGACGAGGCGACCTTCGCGGTCTACCGGGCGCTGCTCGCGGTGCGACGCTCGTCGCGCGCGCTGCGCGAGGGCGGGCTGCGCTGGGCGTTCGCGGACGACGACGCCGTGGGGTACCTGCGGGAGACGGCCGACGAGCGCGTGCTCGTCGTGCTCGCGCGCGGGGCGTGGGGCGGTCGTCGGCTGCCCCTGGCCGTGCGCGGCGCCGAGTCGCTGTACGGCGGCGCGACGCTCGGGCTCGCGCCGGGCGAGGTCGTCGTCGCCCCCACGTCGGGACCGTCGGTGCAGGTCTGGCGCCTGTCCGTGGGTGCGTAGGCTTGGCCCCATGCTCGAGCACCCCGCCGTCGACGGGTACGCCGCCGTCGACCGGCAGCGGTGGGTGTCCGAGTCCGCGAAGTCCAAGGGTCGCACGCCGTTCGAGCGGGACCGTGCGCGCATCGTGCACTCGTCGGCGCTGCGGCGGCTCGGCGCCAAGACGCAGGTGCTGGGCCCGTCGTCCGACGACTTCGTGCGCACGCGCCTGACGCACACGCTCGAGGTCGCACAGGTCGGCCGCGAGCTCGGCAAGGCGCTGGGCTGCGACCCCGACGTCGTCGACACCGCGTGCCTCGCGCACGACCTCGGCCACCCGCCCTTCGGGCACAACGGCGAGCGTGCGCTCGCGGCGCTCGCGCGCGACATCGGCGGGTTCGAGGGGAACGCGCAGACGCTGCGCCTGCTCACGCGGCTCGAGCCCAAGGTCGTCGGACCGGACGGGACGCCCGTGGGGCTCAATCTCACGCGCGCGTCGCTCGACGCGTCGGTGAAGTATCCGTGGCGCTACCTGCAGGGTCCCGTGAGCGCAGCGAGCGGGCGGCCGACGCACAAGTTCGGCGTCTACGAGGACGACCTGCCCGTGTTCACGTGGCTGCGGCGCGACGCGCCGCAGGGGCGCAAGTGCCTCGAGGCGCAGGTCATGGACCTCGCGGACGACATCTCGTACTCGGTGCACGACGTCGAGGACGCGGTCGTCGGCGGTCGGCTCGACCTCGCGGTCCTCACGCAGCCCGACGAGCGGGCGCGCGTCGCCGAGGCCGTGTCCACCTGGTACGGCGACACCGTCGACGAGGCGGGGCTGCTCGAGGCGATGGACCGCCTCGTCGCGGCGCGGCTGTGGGCACCGGGCTTCGACGGGTCGCGCGGTGCGCTCGCGATGCTCAAGGACGCGACGAGCCAGCTCATCGGCCGGTTCGCGAAGGCGTCGCAGAAGGCCACGCGCGCGCAGTACGGCGACGGCCCGCTCACGCGGTACGCCGCGGACCTCGTCGTGCCGCTGACGACGCAGGCCGAGATCCTCGTGCTCAAGGGTCTCGCGGTCGCGTACGTCATGGCGCCGCGCGAGCTCGAGCCGCTGTACCACCGCCAGCGCGAGGTGCTCACCGACCTCGTGCACATCATGGCCGACCGCGCGCCGCTCGCGCTCGAGCCGCCGTTCGCGGCGGACTGGGCCGCGGCCGCCGACGATGCCGCGCGCCTGCGGGTCGTCATCGACCAGGTCGCGTCGCTGACCGATGTCTCGGCGGCCGACGCGCACGCCCGCCTGGTGCGTCCGCCGCTGCGCTGACCTGCATCTTTGCTCGGGGCCATTGACCGATTTCGCCCGGTCTGGCTAGCGTCTCTCGCGAGGGGTTTGTGAATATCCCTTACTAAATGCACGCACTTCCCCATCGCACAGGGAGGCAAGGATGCATCACGCCAAGACGCGGTCCGGCAAGGGAGCCGGGGCCGCCAGCACCACCCGGAAGCGACGACGTTCCGCGTTCGTCGCTCTCGCCGCCTCGGCGGCGCTCGTCGCGACCGCCCTGGTCGCGGCACAGCCGGCCAGCGCGGCCGGGACGTTCACCGCGACCTTCACGTCCGCGGGTGACTGGGGAACCGGTCACCAGGCGAGCGTCCAGGTCGTCAACGGCACGACGAGCACGGCGTCGACGTGGACGCTCGAGTTCGACCTGCCCGCCGGGACCGCGATCACCAGCTCGTGGGATGCGGACGTGACCCGCACCGGCAACCACTACAAGGTCACCTCCAAGAGCTGGGCCGGCCCCTTCGCCCCGGGCGCCTCCCAGACGTGGGGGTACATCGGCTCGGGACCGTTCGCGCAGCCCACCGGTTGCTCGGTGAACGGTGCGAGCTGCTCGGGTGGGACGCGTCCGACGACGGAGCCCACCACGGAGCCGACGACGGGACCGACGACGGAGCCGACCACCGAGCCGACGACTGAGCCGACGACTGAGCCGACGTCGGAGCCGACGGGTGGTCCGGTCGTCGACCCGCACGCGCGCAAGCTCGTCGGGTACTTCGCGGAGTGGGGCGTCTACGGGCGCAACTACCACGTGAACGACGTCAAGACGTCGGGCAGCGCGTCGAAGCTGACGCACCTGCTGTACGCGTTCGGCAACACCACGGGCGGGAAGTGCTCGATCGGTGACTCGTACGCGGCGTACGACAAGGCGTACACCGCGGACCAGAGCGTCGACGGTGTCGCCGACACGTGGGACCAGCCGCTGCGCGGCAACTTCAACCAGCTCCGCAAGCTCAAGGCGGCCAACCCGAACCTCAAGGTGATCTGGTCGTTCGGCGGCTGGACGTGGTCGGGCGGGTTCACGGCGGCCGCGGCGAACCCGACGGCCTTCGCGGACTCGTGCTATCAGCTCCTCAACGACCCGCGCTGGGCCGGGCTGTTCGACGGCATCGACGTCGACTGGGAGTACCCGAACGCGTGCGGCCTGAGCTGCGACACGAGCGGTCCGCAGGCGTTCGACCGGGTGATCACGGCCCTGCGCAACCGGTTCGGGCCGAGCTTCCTCGTCACGGCCGCCATCACGGCGGACGGGAGCGCGGGCGGCAAGATCGACGCGACCGACTACGCGACGGCGGCGTCGAAGCTGAGCTGGATCATGCCCATGACGTACGACTACTTCGGGGCCTGGAACGCCCAGGGACCGACGGCGCCGAACGCGCCGCTCACGTCGTACCCGGGGCTCCCGCAGGCGGGGTTCGACGCGCAGGACGCGATCGACAAGCTCATCGGCACGGGCGTCCCGGCGAACAAGATCCTGCTCGGCGTGGGCTTCTACGGTCGCGGCTGGACGGGCGTCACGCAGTCGGCACCCGGTGGTACGGCCACCGGCCCGGCCCCCGGCACGTACGAGCAGGGCATCGAGGACTACAGGGTCCTCAAGGCGCGCTGCCCGGCGACGGGGACCGTCGGCGGCACGGCGTACGCGAAGTGCGGCAACGAGTGGTGGAGCTACGACACGCCCGCGACGATCGCGACGAAGACGGCCTGGGCGAACGCCAAGGGCCTCGGCGGCGCGTTCTTCTGGGAGCTGTCGGGTGACACGAGCGACGGGGAGCTGATCTCGGCGCTGCGCGCCGGTCTCGGCTGAGCCCGTGGCGCGAGGGGGTCGGCGGCACGTTCGTCGGCCCCCTCGCGCACGTCCGCACACCGGCCGACCGCACCCGGCGCGCGCCCGTGGTCCGTCCCGGACGACCTAGACTCACCGCGTGGCGGGACGCATCCGGCGGGAGGACGTGGAGGCGGTCCGCGAGCGTGTGCGCATCGACGAGGTCGTCGGTGCGCGTGTCCAGCTCAAGACGGCGGGTGTCGGCGCGCTCAAGGGGCTGTGCCCGTTCCACGACGAGCGTTCCCCGTCGTTCAACGTGCGCCCCCAGGTCGGGCGCTACCACTGCTTCGGCTGCGGCGAGGGTGGCGACGTCATCGACTTCGTCATGAAGGTCGACGGGCTCGCGTTCGCCGAGGCGGTCGAGTACCTCGCCGGTCGCGCGGGCATCCAGCTGCGCTACGAGGAGGGCGGCGGCCCCGCGCGGCCCGAGCAGGAGCCGGGCCGTCGGCGTCGCCTGATCGACGCGCACAAGGTCGCGGAGGAGTTCTACCGCGAGCAGCTCACGACGCCCGGGGGTGCCGCGGGGCGGCAGTTCCTCGCGGAGCGCGGCTTCGACCGCGCGGCCGCCGAGCAGTTCGGCGTCGGGTTCGCCCCCACCGGGTGGGACGCGCTGCTGCGCCACCTGCGCGGACGCGGCTTCACCGAACCCGAGCTGGTCGCATCGGGTCTCGTCAGCCAGGGCCAGCGGGGCGTCTACGACCGGTTCCGCGGTCGGCTCGTGTGGCCGATCCGCGAGGTCACGGGCGAGACGATCGGCTTCGGCGCGCGCCGCCTGTTCGACGAGGACAACGGCCCGAAGTACCTCAACACCCCCGAGACCACGCTGTACCGCAAGTCGCACGTCCTGTACGGGCTCGACCTCGCCAAGCGCGACATGCAGCGCGAGAAGCGCGTGGTCGTCGTCGAGGGCTACACCGATGTCATGGCGATGCACCTGTCGGGCGTCGGGACGGCGGTCGCGACGTGCGGCACCGCGTTCGGCTCGGACCACGCGCGCATCGTGCGCCGCCTCGTCGGCGACTCGGGGGCGAGCAGCGGCGTGCAGCTCGCGACGGGTGCGTCGGTCGGTGGCGAGGTCATCTTCACCTTCGACGGCGACGAGGCCGGGCAGAAGGCGGCGCTGCGCGCGTTCGGCGAGGACCAGACGTTCGCCGCGCAGACGTTCGTCGCGGTCGAGCCCGGCGGCATGGACCCGTGCGAGCTGCGGCAGAACCGCGGCCCCGACGCGGTCCGCGCGCTCGTCGCGGGCCGCCAGCCGCTGTTCGCCTTCGTGCTCCGCACGACACTCGCGTCCTACGACCTCGCGACGGCCGAAGGTCGGGTCGCCGCGCTGCGCGCCGCCGCGCCCGTGGTCGCGGGCATCCGGGACGCTGCGCTGCGCCCCGAGTACGCGCGCCAGCTCGCGGGCTGGCTCGGCATGGAGGACCTGGCGGCGGTGCAGCGGGCCGTGGACCAGGCTCGTCGGACCTCCGGGCGGCCCGGGCCGGACGGCGGACCGGGCCGGGGAGCGGCACCCGGCGCCCGACCCGTCGCCGCGCACGGTCGACCCTCGCGTCCCGGACCCGTCGACCCGGTCCTCGCGGTCGAGCGGACTGCGCTCGAGGTCGTCCTGCAGGCTCCTGCGCTCGTGCCCGACGAGTTCGACGAGCTCGGCCCCGACGCGTTCGCGGCCCCCGCGCACCGCGCGGTGCACGAGGCGGTCCGCGCCGCGGGCGGCATCGCGGCGGGTCGCGCGTCCGTCGGCGCCGACGGTTCGTCGACCGCCTGGGTCGGCGCCGTGCTCGACGAGGCCGCGGAGGCCGTGCGCCCGCTCGTCACCGAGCTCGCGGTCGCGCCCGTGCCCGAGGACCGGCCCGAGGCGGTCGGCGACTACGTGCGCGGCGTCGTCCTGCGGCTCGTCGAGATGGGCTTCACACGGCAGATCGCCGAGCTGCGCGGACGTCTGCAGCGCATGGACGCGAGCGTCGACCCCGCCGCCTACCAGGAGGCGTTCGCCGAGCTCGTGGCCGTCGAGGGGCGGCGTCGCAGCCTGCGCGAGAGCGTCTGACGCCGGGTCGAGACCCGCTCGGCTCAGCGACCGCGACGGATCGCGTCGCGCAGCGGCGGCACGACGACCCCGCCCGCCGCCATGAGCGCACGCGTGCGGCGCCGGTGGTGGACCACACCCCACACGCCGAGCGCCCACGGCACGAGGAGCACGGAGAACGCGATGCGGTAGGCGTCCAGCGTGTACGTGGTCGCACCGTGCGGCGACACGGCCTGCAGCACGATGCCGATGACGAGCACCGCGCCGATCGTCGACGTGAAGCCACCCGTGTTGACGAACCCCGCGGCCGTGCCCTGCTCGCGTTCCGCCGCGAACGTCCGCGCGAAGTCCATCCCGACGAGCGAGACCGGACCTCCCGCGCCGACGACCATGACGAACACCACGAGCACCCACATCGGGCGCGGCGTCGTCGGCAGCAGGACCGCGAGCCACGCGACGAGCGTCGCGACGCACGACGCGAGCACCGCCCACGACCGGCGCAGCGGGTGCCGCCCGGTGAACCGCCCGACGACCAGGCCCGTCGCCATCGCGGTCAGCGTGAGCACCGTCAGCAGGAGCCCCGCCTCGGCGGTCGACCGCCCCTGCGCCGTGACGAAGAACGGCACGCCCCACAGCAGCGAGATGACGTTCGCGCTGAACGGCGTCGCGAAGTGGCTCCACCAACCCAGCCGCGTCCCGGGCGCGCCCGCGGCCGCGAGCACCGCGCGCGCGAAGCCGCGCTCGTCGGGCGTCGACCGCCCGTGCCCCGCCGGCTCGCGCACCCCGACGAACGCACCCACCGACGCGAGCAGACCGACACCCGCGAGCACGCCGAACGCGGGCGTCCACCCGTGGTGGTGCAGCAGCCACGCGAGCGGGATCGCGGACGCGAGCTGGCCCGACTGCCCGATCAGGCCCGTGAGCTGCACGAGCAGCGGCACGCGCCGCGCCGGGAACCACAGCGCGACCAGCCGGATCGCCGAGATGAAGATGCCCGCGTCGCCCGCACCGATCAGGACGCGCGCGACCAGCGCGAGCGGCACGTCGTGCGCGACCGCCAGGACGAGCTGACCCACCGCCATCACGAGCGACCCGCCGACGATCACGGTGCGCGCCCCGAACCGGTCGAGCAGCCGACCCGCCGGGAGCTGCATCGCGGCGTACACGGCGAGCTGCACCACGGAGAACATCGACAGCGCCGTCGGCGTGAGCCCGAACCGGTCGATCGCCTCGACCCCGGCGACCCCCAGCGCCGTGCGGTGCAGCACCGCCACGAAGTACGCGACGACCGCCGCGGTGTACACGAGCACCGCGCGATGCGAGGACGGCCGCACGGGCTGCGCTGGGCCGGTCATGGAGGGTCTCCGTCTTCACGAGGTCGGGGCCGGGGGAGTGCGGCACCTCGTTGGACCGACCCCAGCGTACGTCCCCACCAACCCCGCTCCGCTCGAGCCCGACGCTCGACCTGGTGCTCAGCTCAACCAGTCCAGCCGTTGCGATACGAATGCCGCAGATCTTGCTCGACCTGTGCTCTGGACCACGGGTGGTCGACGCTCCAGGTGGTGACGGAGTCGGCAGGGATCACGCCTCGGGCTCCAGGTCTCGGTTCAGGTAGAGGCTCCAGCGTTCGTCGACCGGTCCAGCAGCTCGCCGTGCCGGGTCGAGCCGAGACGGGGACGACGAACGAGCGGCGGTCGCCTCGTGCAGCGGCGTGAGATCGTCACGGCCGGCGAGGCGCTCCAGCACGTATCCGACGCGCCGACCGGAGGCGGCGGGGAATCGCGCAGCGATCGCTGCCAGCGCTGCGACGTCGAAGGCGTCGTCGTCGGCGAGCTCGATGATCACTGTCGCGCTGTTGTCGCTCCCACCGGCCAGGTCGGGATCTGTGGCGACATCCAGCATCGTCACCTCACGTGTCGACACCCGCGCCACGCCGGATCGCGTCGGGCGGGCGATCGTCGGCAGGTCCATCGCGGACGGTCGTTGCGCGAACCGGAACCGGGTGCGCCCGACCGTCCGGTCGCGGACGTGCCGACTCACCGCGACCTGGAACACCTGTGGAGCATGGTGGGCAGCGCCGTGGACCGCAGCCGCGGACAGCCAGCCGACGTAGTAGCGGGCGTTCAGGTGGCGCATCATGACGTCGATCAGCTCGATGCCCGGTGGGGCGCCCCAGGTTCGGTACTCCGGTGGGACCGGGACCCACAGCCCACGGGTCGGCTGCACCCACTCGTGACGGGTGGTGGGGACATGCAGACGACGGCGTACCTGGTCCTGGGGCACGCCGAGCAGGTCGGCGAGCTCGGAAACCGTGACGGCGCTGGTGCCGCGCGACAGCAGCCAGTCCGCGGACGCGGATGCCCGCACCTTGGTCGTCGCTCGCGTCATATCAACAAGCGTCACAGAAAACATGACGCTACGCAATCGAGAGCGACGTGCGCGCCGTGACTCGGGCGAGGTCCGGTGCGAGGCGAGTAGTGGAGCCAGTGCGTCGAAGCGCCCGCTGGCCGTACCGCGTGCGCCGCGCTTCGAACGACTCCATGTCGCCTCTCCTAAGTCCAACGTTGATGTTGGACTTAACCCTACACCGCAAGTCCAACAACAATGTTTGACTTACGAGTTAGGCTTGGCTCATGACCAGGAGCACGCCCCCGGGCTACGTAGGCGTCGAGGACCTCGCTGAGCGTCTCGGCGTCGCGCCATCCACCGTGCGAGGAGCGATCCGTAGCGAACGTCACCCCAAGGGCTACGTCCCCGCACCCGATCTAGTGGTCGGCCGGACGAACCTCTGGTTGCCCGAGAGCGTGGCCGACATCACCCGCCCCGACTTGGGGCGACCCAAGCGCGCGACAGACGACAGCGAGCATAAGTGTTGAGCGGCGACGCCGGTGCTCGTCAATGGACGGTCGAAGTCTGGGAGGACTCGAAGACAGGTCGAAGCCCGTTCGCGTCCTGGTTCGAGAATCTCGACGAGTACGACCAGATCGTCGTGACCACGGTGATCGAGAAGATCGTCAAGCGCCTCGGTATCGACGTCTGCGACACCGAGTGGGGCAAGAACCTGGGCGGCAGCCTCTACGAGGTTCGGATCCGGCGCCCCCTGAGCAACATCGTGTCCTGGGGCGAGCCGGACACGTTCCAGGTTCCCGACGATCTCCCGCCCGACGAGAGCGTGCTGCTCCGCCTGTACTGCACGTTCCACGGTGACCGGATCGTGCTCTTCGTCAGTGGCTACGACAAGGGCAAGGACCCGTCATCGAAGCGGGAGCAGCGGGAGATCAACACCGCGCGCAAGCACATCAGGGCATGGAAAGCGGAACGTTGACACTGTATGTGTCTTGACACATACTGGTTCCGACTCAAGGAGGACTGACATGGCAACCCGATCGTTCGACGACCTCGCCGGCCGCGCATCTGCCCGCTGGTCCGCTGACGGCAAGGCTCTGGCTGCCGCGCTCGGCACTCAGCTCGAGGCAGAGGTAGACGCGAAGCTCGCCATCGGCCGGGACATCATCGCGGCGCGAACCGCGCACAGCCTCACGCAGCAGCAGCTTGCGGCGCGTGCTGCCGTCCAACAGGCCGAGATCAGCAAGATCGAGCGTGGCCTTGGCAACCCGACGCGCGACACGCTCGTCCGGATCGCGGCGGCTCTCGGCGCGCACGTCCGGCTCGTCCCTGACTCGGTTCAGCCCGCCCACTAGCAGCAGCGTTCTAGCGAGACCCCGCCCGCATATGGATCTGCGGGCGGGGTCTCGCCGTACATCCCGAGATCGACAGGGACGCCACGGCCTTCTGGGTCATCGAGGCGCGGCGACCCGCAGTGGCCTGAGACCGACCTCTGCCAGGCTGGACCGTACCGACCACCGGTGACGCGCTGACGAGGGACCCGCCGCGGTGTCCGGTTCTGCCGTTGGCTCCCGGGGAGAGGTCGCGGGGTGCTGTGCGTGCCGGAAGTCGACCCGATCGGAGCCGTGCGACGGCGGTCTCTCACTGGTGCTCACGCTGGCTCACGGGGAGCTTCTCAGCAAGTAAGTCAGCAAGTAGCCCGGCAACGAGAAGGGTCGCCAACCTGTCTGTGCAGGTCAGCGGCCCTTTCTGGCTCCCCCGACTGGACTCGAACCAGTAACCCTTCGATTAACAGTCGAATGCTCTGCCAATTGAGCTACGGGGGATCGCGCTGCAGAACTCTAGCAGCCGATCGGGGGTGCTCCGACCACGCGGACCGTGGGCCGGACGAGTCAGGCGGGCAGTCCGGCGGAGTCGCGGAGCTCGGACTCGGCGCGGTCGACGAGCGCGGCGACCTGCGGGTCCGCGAGGTCCACGCCGTCGTCGGCGACGACCTGCGTGAACAGCTCGCCGTCCTCGTCGCGCCGCAGCGCGACCCGGGCGGTACCGCTGCCGGGCACCGGCACCGACGTGGCGTGCACCACGGAGGACTGGACGCGCTCGCGGAACGTCTGCGCGAAGCGCACCGAGTGCCGGTCGGACGGGAAGACGAACGCGTCGTCGGCGCCCCACACCCAGCTCACCGCGAGCGTGCGGGTCTCTGCGTCGAGCGAGCCGCGGTCGACGTCCGCCCACGGGGTGCGTGCGGTCTGGTCGTCGGTCAGGACGTGCAGCGCGAGGCGGCTCGCGACGACGCGACGACCGTCCGCGAGCGTCGCGGCGACGAGGACGCGGTCCCCACGACGAAGGTCGAGCCGACGGCGGTCGTCGGCGGACAGTGCACGAGACGAGAACAAGGCGGCCACCGGGCCACGGTACTCGCCGGGCACCCGGCCGGGGGACAGGTCCGACGGGAGGTCTCGAGGTGCCCCAGGTGGGGCTTGAACCCACGACCTCTCAGATTATGAGTCTGGCGCTCTGACCGGCTGAGCTACTGGGGCGCGCCGACGCTACCACCGCGCACCGGCGGGGCTGTCGCGGTGGTGCGGACGGTCCGACGAACGTGGTCGCGGCGCGTGCCGAGAGTGGCGAAAGTCTCCGGACCTGGACAAACGTCCTGCTGGGGCTCGCGTGTCCGAGTTCGGGGGGAAGCGTCCTGATACGCGTCGTCCGAATTTCACCCGATTGCCCGTGGTCTCCCACGGCTCCGGTTGTTGCACACGTGTCCAGTTTCGGGCATAGTTCTCGATGTCAGCGATAACGGCAAACCCTCTGCGAAGAGGGGACGCAAAGCCACGGGGCCCACGGGGTCAGCCGAGCTACCGAACGACAAGGAGAGCCATCATGGCGACCACCACCCCCTCGACCGACGCCCCTCTGCAGCAGGGCGCGCTCCTGACCCCCGGCGAGGTCGCCGTGCTCTTCCGCGTCGACCCGAAGACGGTCACGCGTTGGGCGCAGGCCGGCAAGCTCTCGGCGGTCCGCACGCTCGGCGGGCACCGCCGCTTCCACGAGGCCGAGGTCCGTCAGCTCCTGCAGGGCGTCCCGCAGCAGCGCGTCGGCGAGTGAGCCTCGCGGGTCGTCCCCGCACAGCACGTACGACGAAGGGCCGGTGATCATCACCGGCCCTTCGTCGTCGTCGTGCCCGGGTGCGGGCCGGGCGGTCAGGCGATCGTCGCGAGCACCGTGGTGCGCACGTCGTCGAGCGGTCGATCGGGCTGGAACAGGAGCCACTCGAGACCCGCGACGAGCGTCGCGCCGAACACCACCGCCGCCGTGAGCGACGCGTCGCGCTCGGGCCAGGACGCGCGCACGACGTCGGCGAGCGCGCCCATCGACTCCTCGCGCACCTGGCGGATCGAGTCCTGCCACGCTCGCCCGGACCGGAACGACTCGGCGACGACGAGCTTGGCGAAGTCCGGGTGCGCCTGCACCTGCTCGAGGAGCGCACCGACCATCGCCTCGAGCGCGGCTCGGCCGGCCAGGCCGTCGCCCGCGGCGCGCAGCGCGGCCGTCAGGCGCGAGACTCCCTCGGCGATGATCGCCTCGAACAGCCCCGCCTTCGAGCCGAAGTTGTAGAACACGCTGCCCTTGGCGACGCCGGCCGCGGCGGCGATCTCGTCTACCGAGGTCGCGCCGATGCCGCGGTCGGCGACGAGCCTGAGCGCAGCGTCGACGATCTGACGCCGGGTGTCCGTCATGGTCGGCAACCCTAGATCGTCAGCGCCGGGTGGAGGCGCTCGAGCGACCAGGTGCGCAGGCGACCCGCACGCCACGCGGTGATGGCGAGGGATCCGACGAGCACGCCGGCGAGGACGGCGACCGACGCCCACAGCCGTGCGTCGAGCGTCCCGGTGATGACCTGGCGCAGGCCGGTCACGGCGTAGCTCATGGGCAGCAGCGGGTGGATCGCGCGGAAGAACGCGGGGGTCGTCTCGACGGGGTAGGTGCCGCCCGACGAGGCGAGCTGGAGCATGAGGAGCGCGAGGATCGCCACCTTGCCCGCCGCGGGGCCGAGCACCGCCGTGAGCATCTGCTGCAGCGCGAGGAACGTCGCCGCGACGAGCAGCGTGAAGCCGATCGTGCCGACCACCGAGCTCAGGTGCAGCCCGAGCCCGACGTGGACCACGCCGAGCATCACGGCGACCTGCGCGACCCCGAGCACGAGCGCCGGGAGGTAGCCCGCGAACGCGATGCGCCAGCCGGAGGTCGGCGTGGCGAGCGCGCGCGTGGGCAGTGGACGCAGCAGGAGCCACGTGATGAGCGCTCCGACGAACAGCGCGAGCGGCAGGAAGAACGGCGCGAAGCCCTCGCCGAAGCCCTCGGCCTCGCTCACGTGCGACTCGTCGAGCGTCACGGGCGACGCGATCGTCTCGGCGCGCGTGGCGGTCGCGATTCCCGCGGGGATGGCGTCGGTGCCGGACGTGAGGCCGTCGGCGAGCGTGCCGACACCGTCCGTGAGGAGGCCTGAGCCGTCGGCGACCTGCTGGGCTCCGGCTGCGAGCGTCGTCGTGCCGTCGGCGAGCGTCGCGGCGCCGTCGGACAGTGCGCCGGTCCCGTCGGTGAGCCGCGCCGCGCCCTGGGCGAGCGAGCCGGTGCCGGTCGCCAGCGTGTGGGTGCCGTCCGCGAGGGTGCCCGCACCGGTCGCGAGCGCACCGATCCCGTCGGTCAGCGCGTCAGCCCCGTCGGCGAGCGTCGTCGCGCCGTCCGAGAGCGCCGCGACGCCGTCGGCGAGGTCGGCGGCACCCGCGGCGGCGTTCGTCGCGCCAGCGTCCAGCGCGGCCAGGCCGCCCGAGAGCGCGGCGACGTCGTCGTCGGACGGCAGCAGCCCCGCCTGGGTGGCGAGGCCCGAGGCGAGCTGCGCGGCGGTGGCGTCACCGGCCTGGGCGCGTGCCGTCAGGTAGCCCGCGACCTGGCCCAGCCCGGTGCGCAGGTCGGGCACCGCGGTGAGCACGGGCGCGAGCTCGTCGTGCAGCGCCGTGACGCCCGCGGCGACCTGGGCCGTCCCCGTGCTGAGGTCGGTCGCGCCCGACGAGGCCGACGTGAGCCCGGACGCGAGTGCGGCCGCCCCGGTGTCGACACGGTGCGCACCGTCCGAGGCGGACCGAGCCGCGGACGCCAGCGTGTCGGCGCCCGCCGCGAGGTCGGTGGCGCCGTCGGCGGCGTCGCGGGCACCCGCCGCGAGGGTCGTGGCACCTGCGTCGAGCGTCGCGCTGCCGTCGGCCAGGCGGCGCGCGCCGTCGGCCGACCGGTGGGCGCCGTCCGCGACCTGCGCGGCGCCGTCGCCGAGGTCGCCCGCTGCGGCCCGCAGGGTGAGCGCACCGTCGGCGGCCTGGGCGAAGCCGTCGCGGGCGTCGCCGAGCCCGACGAGCACGCGGTCGACCGCCTGCGTCCCGACCGACCCGGAGACCGCGGCCTCGACCTGCGCCATGGCGCTCTTGCCGAGCGTCGACGCGAGGAACGAGTTGGCGTCGTCGTAGGTCACGAGGATGCGTGCGCTCGTCGGAGCGTCACCCGAGGCGGACGCGATGTCCGACGAGAAGTCCTCGGGCAGCGTCACCGCGAAGTAGTACGTGCCGTCGGCGACCCCGGCCGCGGCGTCCTCGGCGTCGGTGACGCGCCAGTCGAGGTCCGCCGACGCCGTGAGCTCGTCGGTCACCTCGTCGCCCGCGTGCAGCGGGGTGCCGTCGAGCACGGCGCCCTGGTCGGCATTGACGAGCGCGACGGGGAGCCGGTCGAGGTTGCCGGTCGGGTCCCAGAACGCCCACAGGTACAGGGCGCCGTACAGCAGCGGCACGAGGATCATCGCGGCGACGGCGAGGCGGGGCAGGCGGCCGCGGCGGAACCGGCGCAGCTCGGTGCCGGTGGAGGTGAGGGCGGGCATCGGTGGTCCTTCGGACAGCGGGTCGGGGTGGGGTGGGTGCGCGGCCGGTCAGGCGGTCGTGCGTGCGTCGGGCACCGCGTGCGGTCCGGTCGCGAGCGTGACGTGGGAGGGCGGGACGCTCCAGCGCGTGCGGGCGACCTCGTCGAGCGACGCGACTGACCCGACGACCGTGGTTCCCGCCGCGGCGACGGCCTCGAGGCGTGCCCACACGGTGGCGCGCCGCGTGGTGTCGTGGACCTGGTCGACGTCGTCGACGACGAGCAGCGCGGGCTGCTGGGCCATCGCCAGCACGATGCGCAGGAGCATCGTGTCGACCTCGTCGAGGTCCCACACGACGGTGTCGAGCCGGGGGAGCGGTCGCTCACCGAACACGGGCGCGGCGAGCGTGCGGAACGCGCGCTGGTCCGGGCGGGGAACGCGCCGGTACCACGGCGCGAGCCACGTGAGCCGTTCGCGGACGACGTCGCCGACCGTGACGTTGCCGTCGAGCTCGTCGATGCCCGCGAAGCCCGCGATCGCCGCGCGCTGCTGCACCGCCCGGCGCTCGCGCGGGAGCGTGCGCCCGAGCACGGTCAACGACGAGCCCGCGTCGGGCGCCATGCGACCCGCGAGGGTCAGCAGGAGGCTCGAGCGTCCCGCGCCCTGCGGCCCCTGGACGACCGTGAGCGCCCCGGACGGGACCTCGAGGTCGAGCGGTCCGTAGACGATGCCGCGCGCTCCGTGCAGCTGCAGGTCGCGTGCGACGACGGCGGGTGCCGCCTGCGCGCCGTGCGACGTGGGCGCAGCGGCGCCGGGCGTGTGCTCGGACGTGCCGGGCACGGGGCGGGCGCGCCTGGTGGCGACGGTGGTCGGGACGGTCGTGGTGCGGTCGCTCGGGATGGTCATCGTGTCTCCTGACTGACTGGTCAGTACAAAACGATAGACCCGGTGGGCCGCGCGACGCGCCCGGGGACGCTGTCTGTCGGGTCACAGCGGCAGGACGTGCGACCTGAGCCGTGCCGGGCGCGGACGCGGGCGCTCGCCGTGCGAGGATTCTCCGCATGGCCATGCGAGAGATCCGGACCGTCGGCGACCCCGTGCTGCGCACCCCGTGCGACCCGATCACCACGATCGACGACCGCGTCCGTTCGCTCGTCGACGACCTCCTCGAGACCGTCGACGCCGACGGTCGTGCGGGCCTCGCGGCGAACCAGATCGGTGTCGGGCTGCGCGCGTTCTCGTGGAACATCGACGACGAGATCGGCTACGTCCTCAACCCGCAGATCGTCGAGCTGTCCGAGGACGAGTACCAGGACGGTGACGAGGGCTGCCTGTCGGTCCCGGGCCTGTGGTACCCGACGCGGCGCGCCTGGTACGCGCGGGTCGTCGGGCACGACCTCGACGGGCGCGAGGTCGTCGTCGAGGGCACCGAGCTCATGGCCCGCTGCCTGCAGCACGAGGTCGACCACCTCGACGGCATGCTCTACCTCGACCGGCTCGAGCGGTCGGTGCGCAAGAAGGCGATGCGCGCGATCCGCGAACAGCTCTGAGGACGGACGCGCCCGGCTTGTCCGGTTCTGTCCACCCGTCCGGGCGAACACCGGGTGAGAGCGTGTCGTGTCGCTTGGCGTCCCGTGCGCACGTCAGGCATCCTGGGCGCGTACGCCGCGTGCGCCGTCAGGTGCTCCGCAGCATCGATCGAGGTCGTTGGGGAAGACGAACCTCGAGCCGCTGATGGAGGACGACATGGCAGGTGCGATCACCCGTGGTGTGCTTTTCGTGCACTCTGCGCCCCGTGCGCTGTGCCCGCACATCGAGTGGGCGGCAGGCAACGTGCTGGGCCAGCGCGTGTCGCTGGACTGGACCGAGCAGCCCGCCGGTCCGGCGTTCTTCCGCGCCGAGCACTCGTGGCAGGGCACGCCCGGCACCGGCGCGCGCCTGGCCTCCGCACTGCGCGGCTGGGCGCACCTGCGGTACGAGATCACCGAGGAACCGAGCCACGGCGTCGACGGCTCGCGCTGGAGCCACACGCCCGACCTCGGGATCTTCCACGCGCAGACCGACGTGCACGGCAACGTCGTCGTGCCCGAGGACCGGATCCGTGCCGCGCTCGAGCGTGCGGCCGATCCGCAGCGGCTGCGCGAGGAGCTCGACCTCGCGATGGGCCAGGCGTGGGACGACGAGCTCGAGCCGTTCCGCTACGCGGGCGCCGGCGCACCCGTGCGCTGGCTGCACCGCGTCGGCTGAGGGCGTCGCGCACGTACGACCAAGGGGCGCCTCCCGGCTCGGGGCGCCCCTTCGTCGTACCTGCTGCTGAACCGGGATCAGGCCGACGTCACGACGAGCGCGACGTTGTGACCGCCGAAGCCGAACGAGTTGTTGATCGCGGCGACGTCGCCCGACGGCAGCGCGCGTGGCGTGTCCCGCACGAGGTCGAGCACGAGCTCCGGGTCCGGCTGCGCGACGTTGATCGTCGGCGGCGCAGTGCGCTCGTGCAGCGCGAGCACCGTGAAGATCGTCTCGAGGGCACCGGCGCCGCCGAGCAGGTGGCCGGTCATCGACTTCGTCGCCGAGAGTGCGACGTGGTCGGCGTCGTCGCCCAGGACGCCCCGGATCGAGCGGGCCTCGATGAGGTCGCCGACGACCGTGGACGTCGCGTGCGCGTTGACGTGCACGACGTCCGTGGCCGCGACCCCCGACTCCGCGAGGGCCGCGCGCATCGCGCGGATCTGGCCGTCGCCGCTCGGCTCGGGCGACGTGATGTGGTAGCCGTCGGCCGACAGGCCGACACCGGCGATCTTCGCGTAGACGCGCGCACCACGCGCCGCCGCGTGCTCGGCGCTCTCGAGCACCACGACGCCCGCGCCCTCACCGATCACGAAGCCGTCGCGGTCGACGTCGTAGGGACGCGACGCGCCCGTCGGGTCGTCGTTGCGCAGCGACAGCGTGCGCGAGGCCGCGAACGCCGCGATGGGCATGGGGTGGATCGTCGCCTCGGTCCCGCCCGCGATGACGACGTCCGCGCGACCCGCGCGGATCATGTCGACGCCGTAGCCGATCGCCTCGGCACCCGACGCGCACGCCGACACGAGCGCGTGCGCGCCGGCCTTGGCGCCGAACTCGAGCGACACGTACGCCACGGGGGAGTTCGGCATGAGCATGGGCACCGTCATGGGCAGGACGCGCCGGGCGCCCTTCTCGCGCAGCACGTCCCAGCCGTCGAGCGTCGTCCAGATACCGCCGATGCCCGACGAGACGACAGCGCCGAGGCGCTCGCCGTCGACCTCGGGCGTGCCCGCGTCGGACCACGCCTCGCGCGCCGCGATCATCGCGTACTGCGCCGAGGGGTCCATGCGCTTGAGCTCGGGCTTGGGGAGGACGTCCTGTGGCTTGACCTTGATGGTCGCGGCGAACTGCACGGGGATCCCGTACTGCTCGGACCAGTTCTCCTCGAACGGGCGGGCGCCGGACTCGCCGGCGAGCGCGGCGGCCCACGTGCTCCGGGCGTCGCCGCCCAGCGGCGTCGTGGCGCCGATCCCGGTGACGACGACGTCAGTCGTACGGCTCATCGTTGCTCCCAAGTGGTGCGGGCTGTCGTGCGAGGTCCCGTCCGCGCGGTGGCACGGAGGGTGAGGTGGGGCCGGTACGGCCCGCGGTCCGTCCTGCGTCGGTCGACGCAGGACGGACCCGAGGGATCAGGACCGGCTCGGGGCCGGTCGCACGCGGCTCAGGCCTGCGCGTTCGCGATGAAGCTGACGGCGTCGCCGACCGTGGCGAGGTTCTTGACCTCGTCGTCGGGGATGCGGACGTCGAACTTCTCCTCGGCGAGCGTGACGATCGTCATCATCGAGAGCGAGTCGATGTCGAGGTCGTCCGTGAAGGACTTCTCGAGCTGGACCGCGTCGGTCGGCAGGCCGGTCTCCTCGCTGACGATCTCGGCCAGACCGGCCAGGATCTCCTGCTCGCTGTACGCCATGGTGTCTCCTTCGTGGGCGGAACGGGTCGGACGAACGGTACAGCCGGACGGCCGGACCGAGAGGGAGGTGCAGGATCGTCGGACGACCCCGCGGGGACGTGCGGATCAGGGCAGGACGACGACCTGCGACGCGTAGACGAGGCCCGCACCGAACCCGATCTGCAGCGCGAGCGCACCCGAGGACACCTGGCCCTCGCGGAGCAGACGCTCGGTCGCGAGCGGGATCGACGCGGCCGACGTGTTGCCCGTGTCGGCGATGTCACGCGCGACGACGACCGACTCGGGCAGCTTCAGCTGCTTGATCATCTGGTCGATGATCCGCATGTTCGCCTGGTGCGGGATGAAGGCCTCGATGTCGTCGGCCGTGACGCCCGCCGCGTCGAGCGCACGCTGCGCGACCGGGGCCATCTGCCACACGGCCCACTTGAAGACGGACTGGCCCTCCTGACGCAGCGTGGGCCACCCCGCGCCCTCCTGGGTCGCCTTCCACGAGTGCGTCTGACGGATGGCCTGCGCCTGCGAGCCGTCCGAGCCCCAGACCGTGGGGCCGATGCCGGGCGTGTCGGACGGACCGATGACGACCGCGCCCGCACCGTCGCCGAGCAGGAACGAGATCGACCGGTCCGTCGGGTCGACGAAGTCGCTCATCTTCTCGGCGCCGATCACGAGCACGTGCCGGGCGGTCCCGGCACGCACGAGCGCGTCCGCCTGGCCGATGCCGTAGCAGTACCCGGCGCAGGCCGCGGACACGTCGAACGCGGCGGCCGGGGTCGCGCCGATGCGGTCGGCGATGATGGCTGCGCCCGCGGGCGTCTGGTGGAAGTAGGTGACGGTCGACAGGATCACGGCGTCGATGTCCGCACCCGTCAGGCCGGCGTGGTCGAGTGCCTGGCGTGCCGCGGCCTCGGCGAGGTCGAGCACGTCCTTGTCCGGCGTGGTGCGCGCGCGCGTGACGATGCCCGTCCGCTGGCGGATCCACTCGTCCGACGAGTCGATCGGGCCCGCGATGTCGTCGTTCGTGACGAGGTTCTCGCCGCGGACGCCGCCGATCCCGAGGATCCGGGTGTGGGCGGGACCGGTGGCCTGCGTGAGGGTGGGACGGGTCACGACGACTGCTCCTGGCTGCTCGCGGAGGGGGTCTGGGCCGAGGCGTGGCGGCGCACGAGGTCACGTGCCGCGTCGAGGTCGGCGGGGGTCTTGACGGCCAGAGTCTCGACCCCGGGCAGCGTACGTCGCGCGAGGCCCGTGAGCACACCGCCCGGCGCGACCTCGAGCAGCGCGGTGACGCCGAGCTCGAGCAGGGTCGTGCAGCACAGGTCCCAGCGCACCGGGTTGGCGACCTGCTGGACGATCAGGTCGAGCGCGCGGGTGCCGGTCGGCACGGCCGAGCCGTCCCGGTTGGTCAGCAGCGTGAGGCCCGGGTCGGCGGGGACGACGACGCCCGCGGCGGTGCGCAGCTCGTCGACCGCGGGGGCCATGTGCGACGTGTGGAACGCGCCCGCGACCTGGAGCGGGACGACGCGCGCCTTCGTCGGCGGCTCGGCCGTGAGCGCGGCGAGCGCCTCGAGCGTGCCCGCCGCGACGACCTGGCCGCCGCCGTTGACGTTCGCGGGGACGAGCCCGTGCCGCTCGAGCGTCGCGAGCACCTCGTCGGGGTCGCCGCCCAGGACCGCGCTCATGCCGGTCGGCGTGAGCGCTGCCGCACGCGCCATGGCGGACCCACGGACTGCGACGAGGCGCAGCGCCTCGTCGTCCGTCAGCACGCCCGCGACGGCCGCGGCCGCGAGCTCGCCGACCGAGTGGCCCGCGGTGACGTCGACCCGGTCCGCGACCGCGGCACCGAGCGACGAGGCCGCCGGTACGTCGAGCACCGCGCGCAGCGTCGCGAGCGCCGAGGCGACCAGCAGCGGCTGGGCCACGGCCGTGTCGCGGATCGTGTCCGCGTCCGACGTGGTGCCGTGCGCCGCGAGGTCGAGACCCGCGGCCTGCGACGAGCGGCCGATCGACTCGGCGACGGAAGGCAGCTCGAGCCAGGGCGCGAGCATGCCGGGGGACTGGGCGCCCTGACCGGGGCAGACGACGACGAGCACGCGTCAACTCTGCCCGCACCGCACGCGGCGCCCGGTTCGCGGCACGCACCGAGAATGCCGGACGTCGTTGTGCGGGTCCTACAACACGGTCGTCGGGCGGGGCGAGCGCGTACGCCGGTCCCGCCTCGGGTCACGCGCGTCCCGCACGCGGGTCACGTGCGGGACGCGTGCGGGACGCCCGGGGCGTCGAGGCGACCCACGGCGAGCGCGGTCTGCAGCACGTACGACTCGCGCGGGTCCAGCGGGTCCCAGCCGGTCACGTCCGCGACGCGCTTGAGCCGGTAGCGCACGGTGTTCGGGTGGACGTACAGGGTGCGCGCGGCGGCCTCGAGCGAACGGCCCGCGCCGAGGTACGCGGAGATCGTCTCGAGCAGCGCACCCTGGCTCGCCGCGAGCGGCTCGAACGCCTGCGCGACGAGCGTGCGGCGCGCGAGCGGGTCGCCGACGAGCACGCGTTCCGGGAGCAGCTCGTCGGCGGACACGGGGCGCGGAGCCTGCGGCCACGCTGCGGCCGCCTGCAGCCCCGCGAGCGCGGCACGCGCTGAACGTGCGCTCTCCGTGAGGTCCGGGACCTGCGGCCCGACGACTACGGGGCCCGGGCCGAACCGGGGGAGCAGCGTCGTCACGGCCGCGCGCAGGTCGCCCTCGCCGCCGAGGAACACGACGAGCCGGTCGCCCTGGATCCCGACGAGCGCGTCGTCGGCCGCGCGGCGCGTCGCACGGCGCAGGTCCGCCGCGCGGCTCTCGTCGATCGGCGACGCGGTGGTCCCGACCACGACGAGCGTGGGGCCGCGCCCGCTCCAGCCGAGCGCCGCGACGCGCGAGCGGATCGAGTCGTCGACGTCGCCCCGGACGAGCGCGTCGACGACGAGCGCCTCGAGCCGGGCGTCCCACGCGCCGCGCACCTCGGCGGCTCGCGCGTAGACCTCGGCCGCGGAGAACGCGACCTCGCGCGAGTACAGCAGCACCGCCTCGCGCAGGTCCCGCTCCTCGCCGGGCGCGGCGAGCTGGTCGGCGTGCGTCTCGACGACGTCGACCACGACGCGCACGAGGTGCAGCGTGTGCTGCAGCGAGATCGAGCGCGTCAGCTCGGGCGGGGCGCTCGCGAAGATGTCGCTCACGCCGTGGGGTGGCCGCGACGAGTCCGCGAACCACGCGATGAACGCGCTGATGCCCGCCTGCGCGACGAGCCCGACCCACGAGCGGTCCTCGGCCGGGAGCGCGCGGTACCAGTCGAGGTCGTCGTCGAGCCGACGCATCGCGGCCGCCGCGAGCATGCCCGCACCTTCGCGCACACGTCGCTGCGTCTCGGTGGGCGGGTGCGACGCCGCGGCGGAGGCGCTCGTCGGCGGGCGCTCGTCGGCGGTGCGTCGGCGAGCGGGGTCGACGGTGCGGGCCATGCGCCGAGCATAGGGGTGGCGGTTGTGGGGAGTCGACAAACCCGCTGCGCGGGCACCGGCGCGTCGCGTCCCGCCGACGAGCCCGGCGCGCGTCCCGTACGCGGCGTCCGTCCCGTTGAGGGCGGTGCGTGCCGGTCCCACGCGTTAGGGTCGCTGCATGGCTCTGCTGCCCCGTCTGAGACAGCTCATGCGCCGACCGTCCTCCGCGTCGCGCGTGGGCGCCCGCCGCCCGACGAGCACGGCCCAGCGGGGCGACACGCTCCACGAGGACGCGCTGCGCTCGATGCTCTCGGACGATCCCAACAACGTGCGCGCGTTCGCGGCGCTCGCCGAGATCGTCCGTCGGCGCGCCGCCGAGGCGGGCCCCGACGGCGACCCGCTGACCGCGCCGCAGGACGAGCTCGCGCGGCAGCGCGCCGCCGACCTGGCCGTCTGGGCGCTCGGTGAGGAGCTCGCCGGCAACCCGCGTGCGTGGTACCCGCTCATCGAGGTCGCGCGGCTGTCGGTGCGCGACGACCACGAGGGCACGCTGCGTCGGCTCACCACCGCCGCCGAGCGGGACCCGTCGGGCACCGCTCTCGTCGAGGCGCTCGCGCTGCTGCGCGAGGCGGGTCAGCCCGTCGAGGCGCTCGGGCTCGGGGTCGGCCACTGGCGGCCGCGCGAGCAGGACCCGCAGATCGCCCGGCAGCTCGTCCTCGCGGCGATCGAGGCCGACCGGCCGCTCGAGGCGAAGCAGTACGTCGCGAACCTCGAGCTCTACCCGGACCAGCAGGCCGTCGCGGGCCTGCGTGACGAGCTCGCGCACGTGGTCGCCCAGGCGCAGCAGGCGATGCCGGGCACCTGACAGGGCCCGACCGGCACGCGACCGGCCGCTGACCACCGGCGGTCTGCGACGCGACGAGGGGCCGACGACACGATGTCGTCGGCCCCTCGTGGCGTCGTCAGACGGTCAGCTCTCGCCGCCCGCGTTGCCGGACGTGCCGGCGTTGACGTCGTGCAGGCGGTAGCGCTCGATGGCCTGCGCGGGCACGTCGGCGGCCACGGCGCCCGTGCGCGCGAGCTGCTGGAGCACGCGCACCGCGGTCGACGGACCGTCGATCTTGAAGTGGCGACGTGCGGCGGCGCGCGTGTCGGAGAAACCGAAGCCGTCCGCACCGAGCGTCGCGTACGTCCCGGGCACCCACGCGCGCACCTGGTCGGCGACGAGGTGGTCGTAGTCCGTCGTCGCGACGAACGGGCCCTCGGCGCCCTGGAGCTTGCTCGTCAGGTACGCCGTGCGGGGCTCCTCGCCCGGGTGCAGGAACGCCTGCTGGTCGGCGGCCAGGCCGTCGCGGCGCAGCTCGCTCCACGACGTCACGGACCACACCGCGGCGCGCACGCCCCAGTCCTCGGCGAGCAGCTGCTGCGCCTCGAGCGCCCACGGCACGGCCACGCCGGACGCCAGGATCTGGGCGCGCGGCCCGTCACCCTCCGCCGGGGACAGCAGGTAGATGCCCTTGAGGATGCCCTCGACGTCCACGCCCTCCGGCTCGGCCGGCTGGACGATCGGCTCGTTGTAGACCGTGAGGTAGTAGACGACGTCGCGGTCGCGGCCGCCGTTGTCCTCGCCGTACATCCGCTCGATGCCGTCGCGCACGATGTGCCGGATCTCGTACCCGTACGCCGGGTCGTAGTGCACCATGTGCGGCATCGTGCCCGCGAGGATCGGCGAGTGGCCGTCCGCGTGCTGCAGACCCTCACCGGTCAGCGTCGTGCGACCCGCCGTGGCCCCGATGAGGAAGCCGCGCGCCATCTGGTCGCCGGCCGCCCAGAACTGGTCGCCCGTGCGCTGGAAGCCGAACATCGAGTAGTAGAAGTAGAACGGCACCAGCGGCTCGCCGTGCGTCGCGTACGACGTGCCGACCGCCTGGAACGCCGAGGCCGAGCCGGCCTCGTTGATCCCGGTGTGCATGATCTGCCCGGACTCGGACTCCTTGTAGCTCAGCATGAGCTCGCGGTCCACCGCGAGGTAGTGCTGGCCGACGGTGTTGAAGATCTTCGCGCTCGGGAAGATCGCGTCCAGGCCGAACGTGCGGGCCTCGTCGGGGATGATCGGCACCAGGCGGTGGCCGAACTCCTTGTCCTTGATGAGGTCCTTGAAGAGGCGCACGAGCGCCATCGTCGTGGCGACCTCCTGGTGCCCCGAACCCTTCGCGAGGCTCTCGTACTTCTCCGGTGCGGGCGTCGTGACGGGCTTGTGCGTCGCACGCCGCTCGGGCACGAAGCCGCCGAGCTGACGGCGGCGCTCCAGCATGTACTGGATCGCCTCGTCGTCGTTGCCCGGGTGGTAGTACGGCGGGACGTACGGGTTCTCCTCGAGCTGCGCGTCCGTGAACGGGATGTGCAGCGTGTCGCGCAGGAGCTTGAGGTCGTCGATCTTGAGCTTCTTCATCTGGTGCGTGGCGTTGCGACCCGCGAAGCCCGAGCCCAGCCCGTAGCCCTTGATGGTGTGCGCGAGGATGACGGTCGGCTGGCCCGTGTGCTCGCGCGCGGCCTTGTACGCCGCGTAGATCTTGCGGTAGTCGTGACCGCCGCGCTTGAGCGCCCAGATCTCGTCGTCCGTCATCCGCTCGACGAGCTGCTTGGTGCGCGGGTCGCGCCCGAAGAAGTGCTCACGGATGAACGCGCCGTCCTCGGCCCGGTACGTCTGGAAGTCGCCGTCGGGCGTGGTGTTCATGAGGTGCACGAGCGCGCGGTCCTTGTCCGCGTTCAGCAGCGCGTCCCACTCGCGGCCCCACACGACCTTGATGACGTTCCAGCCGGCGCCCCGGAACTCGGCCTCGAGCTCCTGGATGATCTTGCCGTTGCCGCGGACCGGGCCGTCGAGGCGCTGCAGGTTGCAGTTCACGACGAACGTCAGGTTGTCGAGGTTCTGCTGCGCCGCGAGGTGGATGAGGCCGCGCGACTCGGGCTCGTCCATCTCGCCGTCGCCGAGGAACGCCCACACGTCCTGCTGGCTCGTGTCCTTGATCCCGCGGTTGTTCAGGTAGCGGTTCGTCCACGCCTGGTAGATCGCGCCCGACGGGCCCAGGCCCATCGAGACGGTCGGGAACTCCCACAGGTCCGGCGCGAGGCGCGGGTGCGGGTACGACGGCAGGCCGCCGCCCGGGTGGGACAGCTCCTGGCGGAAGCCGTCGAGCTGGTGCTCGCTCAGGCGGCCCTCGAGGAACGCGCGTGCGTAGACCCCCGGGGAGGCGTGGCCCTGGAAGTAGATCTGGTCGCCGCCGCCGGGGTGGTCCTTGCCGCGGAAGAAGTGGTTGAGCCCGACCTCGTAGAGCGTCGCGACCGACGCGTACGACGAGATGTGCCCGCCGACCCCGATGCCGGGGCGCTGCGCGCGCGTGACCATGACGGCCGCGTTCCAGCGGTTCCACGAGCGGTAGCGGCGCTCGATGACCTCGTCGCCCGGGAAGTAGGGCTCGTTGTGCACCGCGATGGTGTTGACGTACGGGGTGTTGAGCGACGACGGGATCGCGACGTTGCGCTCCCGCGCGTGCCGCAGCAGGCTCATGAGCACGTAGCGCGCTCGCGGGCCGCCCTTGTCGTCGATGAGCCCGTCGAGGGACTCCACCCACTCCCCGGTCTCCTCGGGGTCGATGTCCGGTACCTGGCTGAGCAGGCCGCCGATGAGCGGGCCTGTCTCGTCGATCTGAGCCACCAGTGCTCCTCGCCTCTCGTCCGCGCGCGGGGCCGGGTCGGCCACGGCGCACATCGTCGGCCCGGGCCCGGGCGCGGCTGGGTGCGCGAGCACGGGTGCGGGTAGTCCCCGCCATTGTCAGCCGTCGGGCACCGGAAAGTCACACGTGGGTCATGTCCTGGGCACGTGAGATCCGTGACATGACTCGTCCGTCACACCCTTGCCAGGTGGCTCGTGCTGCGGTGGGCTAGGTTGTGCGGACATCAGGAGGTGCCGGACGACTCGTCGGGCACCCGGAGGAAGGGATCGGACGGGGACGTGTCAGCCAGTGCGGACGCCGGGGAGCAGAGCTCTGCCCGGCTGGGCTTCGCCTCGGGTCAGGTGATCCAGGAGTTCGGTTACGACGACGACGTCGACGAGGCGCTGCGCTCGGCGATCGAGGCCGTGACCGGGACCGACCTGGTCGACGAGGACTACGACGACGTCACCGACGGTGCCGTGATCTGGTTCCGGGACGACGACGGCGACCTGACCGACTTCCTCGTCGACGCCATGACGGTGCTCGAGGACAACGGCCCGATCTGGGTCTTCTCACCGAAGCCCGGCCGCCCGGGCCACGTGTCGCACTCCGACATCGAGGAAGCCGCGACCACGTCCGGCCTGCACGCGATGTCGACGTTCGCGATCGCACCCGACTGGTCCGCCTGCCGCCTCGGCACGCGCGGTCGCGGCAAGTGAGCGGCACGTGAGCGGTCCTGTGGTCGGTGCCCCGGCGCCCGACTTCTCGATGCCGGACACGCACGGCACGCCCGTGACGCTCGCGTCCCTGCGCGGCGCACCCGCCGTGCTCGTGTTCGTGCCCTTCGCGTTCTCGGGCACCTGCACCGGGGAGCTGTGCGAGCTGCGGGACAACCTCGCCGAGTTCGCGGCGGCGGGTGTGCGCCTGCTCGGGGTCTCGTGCGACCCGATGTTCTCCCTGCGGGCCTGGGCCGAGCACGAGGGCTACACCTTCGACCTGCTCTCGGACTTCTGGCCGCACGGTGCCGCGTCGCGCGCCTACGGCGTGTTCGACGAGGCGAGCGGCCACGCACTGCGCGGCTCGTTCCTCGTGGACGCCGAGGGCGTGCTGCGGTGGAGCGTCGTCAACCCGCGCGGTCAGGCGCGTCCGCTCGCCGCGTACCGCGAGGCGCTCGCCGCGCTCTGACACCCGCGGAGCGGGCCACCGGGACGATCCGCGGGCCGGTAGGCTGTGCCGCCGTCGCAGCCTGCGGGCGGCGCACCACAGGGGCCTGTAGCTCAGCTGGTCAGAGCACCGCGCTTACACCGCGGGGGTCGCCGGTTCGAACCCGGCCGGGCCCACCCGACGCGAAGGTCCGAGCAGGCGCGCGCGTGCACGACGCCGCGGAGCGGAGGAGCTCCGGTACGCTCGGCGAGCTCGTCGTCGGGCGTCCGTGGCACCGCTGGCCTGGACGTCAGAGCGCTTCGGGCGTGGCGCGCACGTCCTCGACGCGGGCCCGGGTGAGCAGCCCGGACAGGCCGCGGCGCGTCGCGGGCACGACGAGCGCCGCGAGCACGCCGAGCAGCCAGCCCGCCGCGGTCAGCGCGGTGACGGTGTCGTCGGGCAGCGCGTCGAGCGACGACGCGGACGTCAGGACCCACCACAGACCACCGACGACGAGAGCACGCGCGAGCGCCCGCACGCGCAGGGCTGCGCCGCGGGGTTCGTCGGACCAGCGCGGTTCCAGCCAGACGATCCGCTGCCCCCACGACGCTCCCGAGCCGATCAGCGCGGGGAGGACGAAGACGAGGACGAACGGCAGGACGTCGGCGAGCCACGGCTGCGGTGCGGCTGCGACCTCGGTGCGGCTCGCGCCGCCGACCGCGAGGAGCACCCGGTGCGCGACGGTGACACCGACGCTGATCGCGAGCGCGCCGCCCGCGTCGAGCGCCATGCCGGTCCAGCGGCGCCAGGAGGACACCGGACGGGGGAGGTGACGTGCGGTCGCGAGCGACGACGACGACGGCACGACGTGCAGCAGGAGGGGCGCGACGACCGCGCCGACGAACGCGCCCGCGGTGTTGGTGAGGAGGTCGTCGACGTCGCCCACGCGGTAGGCGCAGCCGACGATGCCGAACACGCCCGTGTACTGCGTGACCTCGATCGCGAGCGACGTCAGCGCACCGAGCAGCGTCGTCACGACGATGCCCGCGCGCGTCAGGACCCGCACCAGCACGCCGAACGGCACGAACAGCAGCACGTTGAACGCGAGCTGCAGGAACACGACCGAGCGCAGCGTCGCGCGCGTGCCGACGTCGGCGCGGACCGCCCGCAGGTCACGGACCATCTGGAACACGTCGGCGTTGTGCCCCGCTGCGTGCTCGGCGCACCACGTCGCGCGGTCGCCGGTGGGCAGCGGCAGGAGCGTGTACGCGACGAGCGCGACGACGAACACGCACGCGGCGGCGACCGTGATCAGCCGGCGCGCGGACGGGCGGCCGAACGCGCGGAACTGCCAGACGAGCGCGGGGACGAACAGCACGAGGAACAGCCCCGTGCCGAGCAGCACGCCGGTGTACGCCGGCCACGTCCATGCCTCCCGCATGGCCGACAAGGTACGGCCACGACGGCCCCCGTGCCCGTGCGTCTCGCACGCGACCGGACCGGCCGGTGTCGGGCACAGCCGGCGTCGGGACCGGCCGGTAGCGTGCGGTCCGTGAGCGCACCCAGCCTGGCCGACGTGGTCCGTGTCCTCGAACGGCGCTACCCGCCCTCGACCGCCGAGGCGTGGGACGCCGTCGGGCTCGTCGCGGGGGACCCCGACGCGCCCGTGCGGCGGGTCCTGCTCGCGGTCGACCCCGTCGCCACCGTCGCGGACGAGGCGCTCGACTGGGACGCCGACCTCGTCGTGACCCACCACCCGCTGTTCCTGCGGGGCGTGCACTCGGTCGCCGCGACGACGTTCAAGGGCGCACTCGTGCACCGGCTCGTGCGCGGTGGGTGCGCGCTGTACGCGGCGCACACGAACGCCGACGCGGCGCGCGGAGGTGTGGCCGAGGCGCTCGCGGGCGCGCTGGGTGTGGTCGACCTGGTGCCGCTCGTGGCCGACGGCGACGGCGAGACGGGCACGGGGCGCGTCGGGCGGCTCGCGACGCCGACGACGCTGCGCGCGTTCGCCCAGGCGGTCGCGGACGCGACCCCGCCGACCGCGCAGGGTGTGCGGTTCGCGGGGGACCCGGACGGCCGGGTCGAGCGCGTCGCGCTCGTCGGCGGCTCGGGCGACCCGTTCTTCGACGCGGCGCGCGAGGCGGGGGCGGACGTGTACGTCACGGCCGACCTGCGCCACCACCCGGCGTCCGAGCAGCGTGAACGGGCCGAGCACGACGCGCGCGTCGGCGGCCGGGCGACGCCCTACCTCGTCGACCTCGCGCACTTCGCGTCCGAGTGGCCGTGGCTCGCGCTCGCCGCGCGCGACCTCGTCGCCGACCTCGTCGGGCTGGGCACTACGGTGGAGACCCGCGTGAGCGTGCGGCGCACCGACCCGTGGACGGGCCGGGTGGGCAGCACGGCCGGCGCGGACTGAGCGGGGCCGCACCTGAACCCCAGCACGACCGACCAGCACGAACGACCAGCACGAACGAGCAGCACGACGAGCGACGCGCACCGCGCGTACGGAAGGAACCCCGTGCCGAACGCCCCCGCAGCGGACCAGCGCCGACTCCTCGACGTCCAGGCGCTCGACACGCGCCTGGACCAGCTCGCCCACAAGCGCCGCACGCTGCCCGAGCTCGCGCGCATCGCCGAGCTCGACGCGCAGGTCGCGGACCTGCACACCGCGCTCGTGACGTCGCAGACCGCGGTCGCCGACCTGCGCCGCGAGCTCGCGAAGGCCGAGGCCGACGTCCAGCAGGTGCGGGACCGCTCGGCGCGCAACCAGTCGCGCCTCGACGCGGGCCAGGGCACCGCGAAGGACCTGCAGGCGCTGCAGCACGAGCTCGAGTCGCTCGCGAAGCGGCAGGGCGACCTCGAGGAGGTCGAGCTCGAGGTCATGGAGCGGCTCGAGGCGCACGAGAGCGCCCTCGGCGAGGTGTCCGCCGCGCACGCGCAGCTCGTCGAGAGCAGGTCCGCGGTCGAGGCGCAGCGCGACGCCGCGCTCGCGGACGTCGATGCGCAGGTGGCCCAGGTGCAGGCGGAACGGTCGACCGCTGCCGCGGGGCTCGACGCGACGCTCGTCGCGCTGTACGACCGGCTGCGCGGCCAGCTCGGCGGCGTCGGCGCTGCGGCCCTGCGCGGCCGCCGGTGCGAGGGCTGCCGGCTCGAGCTCAACCCGCTCGACCTGGACGCGATCACGAACAAGCCCGACGACGCCGTGGTGCGCTGCGAGGAGTGCGGCCGGATCCTGGTGCGGCTGCCCGAGGGGCAGTGATGCGTCGCCTCGTCGTCGAGGCCGACGGCGGGTCCCGCGGCAACCCGGGACCCGCGGGGTACGGGGCCGTCGTGCGGGACGCGGTCACGGGCGAGGTGCTCGCCGAGCGCGCGGACCACCTCGGCATCGCGTCGAACAACGTCGCGGAGTACTCGGGCCTCGTCGCGGGACTGCGGGCCGCGGTCGCGATCGACCCCGCCGCGGCGATCGAGGTGCGGATGGACTCGCAGCTCGTGATCCGGCAGATGAGCGGCGAGTGGCAGATCAAGCACGACGACATGCGTCGGCTCGCGGAGCAGGCGCGCGCGCTCGTCGACCCCGCGAGCGTGACGTGGACGTGGGTGCCGCGCGCGCAGAACTCCGCAGCCGACCGGCTGGCGAACCGGGTGATGGACACGAGGGCGGCGATCGTGACCGACGCCGACCCGTCGCACGACGTCCCCCGGGAGCCGCGGCCCGCGGTCGCCGCGGGTGCCGAGCCCGGCAGCGGGCGGGTCCCGCACGTGTCCGGTGCGGGCGTGCGGTTCGACGACGAGCGTCCGGTCACCGTCGTGCTCGTCCGGCACGGCCAGACCGCGATGACGGTCTCGCGCGGCTACTCGGGTTCGAGCGAGCCGGGACCGCCACTCGACGAGCACGGTCGCGCGCAGGCACGGGCCGCGGCGGCGCTCGTCGAACGCGTGGGCCGCGACCTGTGGGGGGACATCGCGTACCCGAGCGAGGTGCTCGCGTCGCCTATGGTCCGCACGCAGGAGACCGCAGGGATCGTCGCGCAGCGGCTCGGGCTGCCCGTGCAGACCGAGGACCGCGTGAAGGAGGCGGACTTCGGGGCGTGGCAGGGACTGACGGCCGTGGAGATCGAGGAACGCTGGCCCGGCATGCTCGAGCCCTGGCACACGCAGGCGACCGTGCGTCCGCCCGGCGGCGAGTCGATCGTCGACGTCGGTGACCGGCTGCGGTCGCTGTACGACGACCTGCTGGGCACCGAACGCGGCCGGACCGTCGTCGTGGTGTCCCACGCGGTCGCGATCCGCGCGGCGCTCGGGGTCGCGATGGGCGCCGCGCCGGGGTCGTGGAGCCAGCTGCGCGTCGCGCCGGCGTCCGTGAGCATCGTGCGGCTGTTCGCGGACCGACGCCACGAGATCGCCGTCGCGGGCGCGCCGAGCGAGGGCTGGGCCTGACCTCGGCAGTCAGGCGACGACGAGCGTGAGCGTGCGCGCACCACGCGCGGGCCGCGCGCCCAGCTCGACCGCGAGCAGCGCATCCCCGACGAGCTCCGCGGCGGCGTGCGCCAGGGCGTCGGCGTCGCGCGGCGGCCGGGCGCGACGCGTCAGGAGGTGGCGGGTCAGCACGCCGCGCGTGTGCTTCGCGTGGTGGGACACCACCGAGCGCCGACCCGCGAGCTCGCGCTCGACGCGCACGCTCACCCAGTCCGCACCGGCCGGTGGACGCCACATCGACACGTAGTCCGCGGAGCGGCCGTCGATGACGAGCGCGCCCTCAGCCTCGTCGTCGAGGACGTCCGCGAGGACACCGCGCCAGAACCCGGCGACCGACCCGATGCCCGGCAGGTCGGCCCCGCCGGACAGCCGGTACGCGGGGATCGCGTCCTGCGGGGTCACGACGCCCCACAGGCCGGAGAAGATGCGCACCGAACCCGCGGCCCGGCGACGCTGCGCCGGCGTCAGGTCCGTCAGCCCGGCCGCCGCGTACAGCACGCCCGTGTAGACGTCACGGGCGGGCGCCGCGGGGGCGTCCCGGAGCGTGACGTTGCGCGCCACCTCGTCGGACAGGCCGGGCGAGACCCCGAGGACCGACGTCGCGTCCGGTCGGCCGGACACCTCGACGAGGGCGTCCAGGACCTTGGCGCGAGCCGGGGCGAGCGACGCGGCGGACAGCGCGCCGAGGTCGACCGGGACGCCCCGGCGCGGGACGGTCTTGCCCTCGGACGGGGGAAGGAGCACGAGCACCGGACGACTGTAGACGCCGCAGGTCCCGTCCGGCGGGTACGATCGGCGGGCGGATGAGTCAGCCAGGCGGCCGCGTCGGACCTCCGGGTCCGCCGAGGAACGTCCGGGCTCCGTAGGGCAGGGTGGTGGGTAACACCCACCCGGGGTGACCCGCGGGACAGTGCCACAGAGAACAGACCGCCACGACGAGCCGGTTCGCCGGGTCGGCGGGGCAAGGGTGAAACGGTGGTGCAAGAGACCACCAGCGCACCGGGTGACCGGTGCGGCTCGGCAAACCCCACCCGGAGCAAGGCCAGACAGGGAGCGTTCGAGGGCGGCCCGCCCGAGCTCCCGGGTAGGCCGCTGGAGGCGTGCGGCAACGTACGTCGTAGATGGATGGTCGCCACTCGAGCGGGGGCAACCGCGCACGAGCACAGAACCCGGCGTACCGGCTGACTCATCCGCACGCCGCGTCCGCGGCTACCGTGGGCGCGTGAGCGGTCAGGCGAGCGTCGGTGCGGGGCTGCGCCTCGTGCGGGCGCTCGGGCTGTCCGGGCTCGTCGTCGCGCTCGCGGCCGTCGCGCACCGGGTCGGCGGCGGCATGCCGCCGTCCGCCGAGGCCGTCGGTGCGCTCGTCGCGCTCTCGCTGCCCGTGACCGTGCTCGTGAGCCGACGGACCGTGTCGCGGCCCGTCGCGCTCGTCGTGCTCGGGGTCGGGCAGCTCGCGCTGCACCGAGCGTTCGAGCTCGGGTCCGGGTGCGCCGCGAGCGTCCCTGCGGGCGTGCACCACGCTCAGGTGTCCGGCGTCGTCAGGTGCGGTGCGGCTCACGCGGCGGGGTCCGGGGTGCTCGGTGCGCACGCGATGGCGGTGTGGCACGTCGTCGCGACGGTCCTGACCGCGCTCGCGGTCGCCGCGCTCGAGCGAGGCGCAGCGCACGTCGTGGCCCTGCTCGCCCCCGTCCTGCGGGGTGCACGTGAGAGCGTCGTCGTGGTGCCCCGGGCGGCGGTGCCCGTCGTGGGCGCGTCCGCCGTCGTGGTCGAGGTGCACCCGTGGGCCGTCCCGGCGAGGCGTGGACCGCCGCGCGGGCTCGTCGTGCCGCTCGGCACCACGACCTGACGCCGACGACCACGGTCGTCGCGTCGCCGCCTGCCGCGACCACCGCGGCGCACGAACCGAGGACCACATCCATGACTGCCTTCCCGCACGCCTCAACCCGTACCCGTCGGCGCGCCCCACACGCGCTCGGCTCGCTGACCGCGAGCCTGCTCACGGCCGGTGCGCTCGTCGTCGCCGGGGCCGGTGCCGCGCACGCGCACGACGCGCTGCTGTCGACCGACCCACAGGACGGTGCGACCGTCCCGCAGGCGCCCGCCACGATCACGCTCACGTTCTCCGAGCCTGCGCTCGAGCTCGGCACGACGATCGTCGTGCGCACGCCGGACGGACGGGACGCCGCCGCCGGGCTGCCACCCGAGATCGTCGACGCGGACGTGCGTCAGCCGGTCGACGGGTACCTGCCGGCGGGCGAGTACACCGTCGAGTGGCGGGTCACGTCCGAGGACGGGCACCCCGTCGACGGCACGTTCACGTTCACGACCGCCGCGGCGACCGGCACCAGAGCGACGCCCGAGCCGACGCCGAGCGCCACACCGTCCGCGGCAGCGACCGACGAGCCCGCCGACGAGCCCACGGCTCAGTCGACGCCCGCCGAGGTGACCTCGTCGCCGTCCGTCATCGACCCCGGTCCGCGCGGCGGCGGACCGGCCGCGTTCCTCGTCGGAGGGTTCTTCGTCGTGATCGCCCTGGTCGGCGTGGGTGCCCTCCTAGCGGCTCGGCGCTCACGCCGCGACGGCGCCTGACCAGCGGGCACGTCCCGCGCCTGCTCGTCGGGCGGGCGCGGGACGTGCACCCAGGTCACCAGGACGACCGAGATGATCATCAGGAGGAACCAGGCGACGACCTTGTCGGGCGCCACCGGGTGCCAGCCCGCGGCCTGGGCCGGGTACAGCCACGCACCCGCGAAGGTCGCGACGTTCTCCGCCACCCAGATCACGCTCGACACGAGCCCGAACGCCACGAGCACGGGCATGCGGCGGTGCCGGTGCAGGACGCGGACGTGCATGACGCAGCGCGCGTACACGACGACGACGACCGCGACCAGCACCCACCGCGCGTCCCACCACCAGTGGTGCGTGAAGAAGTTCGCGTAGATCGCGGCGGCCACGAGCGCCGTGACCCAGCGTCGCGGGTAGCGGTCGAAACGCAGGTCGAAGATGCGCAGCACACGCGTGAGGAATGAACCGACCGCGCCGTACATGAAGCCCGAGAACAACGGTACGGATCCGACGTGCAGCACGCCGTCAGCCGCGTACGACCACGAGCCCTGGTCGGTCTTGAACAGCTCCATCACGGTCCCGACGACGTGGAACGTCCCCACGACCCGCAGCTCCGCGACCGTCTCGAGCCGCGTCACGAGCATGAGCACCTGCAGGCCGACGGCCGCGAGCGTCAGCGCGTCGTTGCGCGCCAGCGGTGCGCCGTCCGGGTACCAGAGCCGGGTCGCGAGGATCACGGCGAGCAGGAGCGCACCGAACAGGCACGCCCACGCCTGCTTGAGGACGAACACGACCGCCTCGACGCACCAGGCGCGCGGTCCCGCGTCCGGCCAGCGGTCGAGACGCGCGTGCGCCCACGCGTCGATGCGCTGCTCCACCGACGTGAGGCCGCGCTCGACCGCGGACCGGGCGTGGCTGAGCCGGGTCGACAGACGGCGTGGGAACAGCACGGTCCCAGCCCAGCACGACGCAGCGTCCCGCAGCTGCCCCCAGGAGTGTCGCGCCTGTGAAGATCCTGGGCGGACGCTGCGAGCGGCCGCGACCGTGCGGTCAGGTGCGGCGCGCCAGGGCGCGCTGACGGTCGTGGGCCGCGCGCTGCCACGCGTCGGTCAGCCGGGAGTCGTCGGGACCGGCATCGGCGGTCAGCGCGTCGAGGTACGCGCTGTCGCGGGCGACCCTCGCAGCGAGGTCCTCCCCGGGACGGCCGTGCCCGGGGACGACGAGCGCGGCGTGCGTCGAGGCGAGCGCGGCGAGAGCCGCGCGGTGGTCGGCCACGGGATCGGCTGCGTCCTCGTCGAGCAAGGGGATCTCGACGTCGCTCAGCATGTCGCCCGCCACGAGGACTCCCGCCGACGGCACGAGCAGCGCACCGTGACCCGGGCTGTGCGCGCGGTGCTCGAGCACCAGGATCGTCGGCCCGCGCCACCCCACGCTCGAGAGCTCGAGCGCCGACCACGCCCCGACGAGGCCGCACGGCACCGCCCCGGGCGCGGCGGCGAGCGGTGCCGGGCGGGGAGCGGGCGTGACCAGCGGGGCGCGGTCGTCCCGACGCTCCCGCAGCACGCGGGCGAGCTCGGCGTCCGCGTCGCGCTCCGCGGCGAGGAGTGCCTGCTCGTCGCGGCCGGTGCCGCGCGACGCGACGCCCACGGCGAACCGGGGGACCCCGCGGAACGCGGGACCGTCGAGACGGTGGTCCCAGTGCGCGTGCGTCGACCAGACGGCGGCCGGGCGCCAGCCGCGGTCCGCGCACGCCCGGCCGAGGTCGTCGAGCTCGTCGGCCGTGACGCCGGGATCGACCACGATGCACGCGCCGTGCGCACCCACGACGACCGTGCTCGTCGTCGCGTACACCGCGCTCGTCGTCACGTGGACGCCGGACGCGACCTCGACGAGCCCGGTCACGCGCGACCTCGGCCGGTCAGTCGCGGGCAGCCAGCGCCGCCGCGCCCACGATCCCCGCGGCGTTGCGCAGCTCGGCCGGGACGATCGGCGCGCGCAGGTCGAGCAACGGGAGGAACTTCTCGTGATGCTTGCTCACGCCACCACCCACGACGAACAGGTCCGGCGAGAACAGCATCTCGACCACCGAGAAGTACCGCTGCAGACGCTGCGCCCACTGCGGGAAGTCGAGTCCGTCCCGGTCCCGGGCCGCGTCCGACGCGCGCGTCTCCGCGTCGAAGCCGTCGATCTCGAGGTGACCGAGCTCGGTGTTCGGCACGAGCACACCGTCCACGACGAGCGCCGAGCCGATGCCCGTGCCGAGCGTCACGACCATGACGACCCCGTCGACGCCCTTCGCGGCGCCGTACCGAGCCTCCGCATAGCCCGCCGCGTCGGCATCGTTGACGGCGACGACCTTGCGGCCCGTGGCCTGGGAGAACAGCGCCTGCGCGTCGGTGCCGATCCACGAGTCGTCGACGTTCGCCGCCGACTGCGCGACGCCGTGCAGCATGACCGCCGGGAACGTCACGCCGATCGGGACCTTCTTGTCGAGGTCGAACGAGTCGACGATCTCCCGGACGGTCCGTGCGACCGCCTCCGGGGTCGCCGGCTGCGGCGTCGGGATCCGCAGCCGGTCGTCGGCGAACTCGCCCTGCTTGAGGTCGACAGGGGCACCCTTGATGCCGCTGCCGCCGATGTCGATGCCGAACGCTGTCGTGCTCATGGCAGTGTCAGGATCTCCGCTCCGTCGTCCGTGACCAACAGGGTGTGCTCGAACTGCGCGGACCGACGCCCGTCGGCCGTCACGACCGTCCAGTCGTCGTCCCACACCGCCCACTCGGCCGTCCCGAGGTTGAGCATGGGCTCGATCGTGAACACCATGCCCGGCTCGATGACCGTGTCGTACCGGGGTGCCGCGTCGTAGTGCGGGACGACGAGGCCCGTGTGGAACGCCGGTCCCACGCCGTGCCCGGTGTACTCCCGCACCACGCCGTACCCGAATCGTGCTGCGTACTTCTCGATCACGCGACCGATGACGTTGATCTCTCGCCCCGGCCGCACCGCCTTGATCGCCCGGTCGAGCGACTCCTTCGTGCGCTCGACGAGCAGACGCGACTCCTCCTCGACGTCGCCCGCGAGGAACGTCGCGTTGGTGTCCCCGTGCACGCCGCCGACGTACGCCGTGATGTCGACGTTGACGATGTCGCCGTCCTCGACGACGGTCGAGTCCGGGATCCCGTGGCACACGACCTCGTTGAGGCTCGTGCACAGCGACTTCGGGAAGCCGCGGTAGCCGAGCGTCGAGGGGTAGGCGCCGTGGTCGACGAGGAACTCGTGACCGATGCGGTCGAGCTCGTCCGTCGTGACACCGGGCGTGACGTGCGCACCGACCTCGGCGAGCGCCTGCGCCGCGAGGCGCGCCGCGATCCGCACGCGCGCGATCGTCTCGTCGTCCAGCACGTCCGGGCCGGTGTACGGCTGCGGGGCCGGCTTGTCCACGTACTCGGGACGGGCGATCGTGGAGGGGACAGCACGACGCGGGCTGAGCGTGCCCGGGACGAGCGCGGAGCGGACCGACGGCATGGCTGGCAGTCTACGGACCAGGCGCGGCGTGCCCGGGCATGCGGGTACGTGACGGCCCACGTCGCACGCGCGACCGTGGGCGACCTGTGGGCGCGAGTGGGCGCGAGTGGGCGACGACGAGGAGGCGGCACGTGGGCGAGTACTGGTACAACACCGAGTCCGGCGAGGTCGAGGAGGGTCGGCGCAGCGACTGGAGCAAGGTCATGGGCCCGTACCCGACGCGCGAGGCAGCACAGCACGCGCTCGAGCAGGCACGTTCCCGCTCGGCGGCGTGGGACGCGCAGGACGAGGCCGACCGCTGACCCTTCGAGCCTCGCTCGGGCGTCCCCGTGTGTTGCTCGAGCGGCCCGCGAGCGAGCCGTCCGGGGCTCGTCGTCACGACTCGAAGCTGTGCTCCGCGTCGGGGAACGTGCGCGCGCGGACCTCGTCGACGTACGACGCCGCAGCGGTCCGGAGCGCTGCGCCGACCTCGCCGAACCGCTTCGCGAAGCGCGGCGACCAGTCGCCCATCCCCGCCATGTCGACCCACACCAGGACCTGACCGTCGCACTCGGTGCCCGCGCCGATGCCGATCGTCGGGATCGCGACGATCTCCGTGACGCGCGCGGCGACCGGTGCCGGCACCATCTCGAGCACGACCGCGACGGTACCCGCCTCCGTGACCGCGACCGCGTCCTCGCACAGCACCTCGGCCGCGAGGTCACCGCGGCCCTGCACCCGCGGACCGCCGAAGAGGTTCTCCGACTGCGGCGTGTAGCCCAGGTGGCCGATCACCGGGATCCCCGCGTCGGTCAGCGCGCGGATCTGGGCGGCCGAGCGGCGACCACCCTCGAGCTTGACGGCGTCCGCGCCCGTGGACTTCATGATCCGCACCGCGGACTCGAGCGCCTGCTGCGGTCCCGCCTCGTACGAGCCGAACGGCAGGTCGACGACGACGAGCGCACGCCGGGTGGCGCCGGCGACCGCTCGTGCCGCGGGGATCATGTCGTCGATCGTCACGGGCAGCGTCGTGGCGTGACCGTGCATCGTGTTGGCGATCGAGTCGCCGACGAGCAGCACGTCGACCCCCGCCTCGTCGAAGATCCTCGCCGTCACCGCGTCGTAGGCCGTGAGCATCGTGATCCGCTCGCCCTGCTCCTTGGCCGCACGCAGGTGGTGCACCCGTACGCGCTTGGTGGTCTCGATCATCGTCGCTCCGTCCGTACGTGGTGCTCGTCGTGCTCGTGCTGATGTCGGTGCTCGTCGCGCCGGACCGGTCGCGGGTCACGGCTCGCGCCACCGTGACGTGACCGGGAGGCGGCGGTCGCGACCGAAGGCGAGCGCCGTGACCTTCGGACCCAACGGGTACTGCCGTCGCTTCCACTCCGCGCGGTCGACGAGCTGCAGGACCCGGTCCACGACCGCCGCGTCGAACCCCCGCGCCAGGAGCTCTGCACGACCCTCGGCATGCTCGACGTACGCGTCGAGCACCTCGTCGAGCAGGTCGTAGGGCGGTAGCGAGTCCTGGTCGGTCTGCCCGGGTCGCAGCTCGGCGCTCGGCGGCTTGGTGATCGACGACTCCGGGATCGGGGGGATCTCGCCCGCGTCGACAGCGCGGTTGTTGCGCCAGCGAGCGAGCGACCACACGCGCGACTTGTCGACGTCCTTGAGCGGTGCGAAGCCGCCGATGCTGCCCGCGTCGTAGATCGTCGCGTACCCCGTCGCGAGCTCCGACTTGTTGCCGGGTGCCACGACGAGGTGGCCCTCACGGTTCGAGATCCCCATGAGGATCACGCCGCGCACGCGCGCCTGCAGGTTCTCCTCGGCGACGCCCTCGAGCGCGAGGTGCTCCTGGTAGGCGTCGACGATGGACGCGATGGGCTGCACGCGGTAGTCCGCGCCGATGCGCCGCGCAAGGTCCTGCGCGTCGTCACGCGAGTGCTGCGACGAGAACGACGACGGCATCGACACCCCGACGACGTTCTCGCCGCCGATCGCGTCAGCGGCGATCACCGCGGTCAACGCCGAGTCGATGCCGCCCGAGACCCCGAGCACGACGGACCGGAAACCGTTCTTGCGCACGTAGCCCCGCAGCCCGAGCACCACGGCGCGGTAGATCTCCTCGTCGGTCCCGAGCGCCGGCACCCGGGGGCCGGGCAGCGACGGCTCACCGTCGTCCGCGAGGTCCCACACGAGCAGGTGCTCGACGAGCTGCGGAGCGTTCGCGAGCAGCGTCCCGTCCCGGTCGACGACGAACGAGCCGCCGTCGAACACGAGGTCGTCCTGCCCGCCGACGAGGTTGACGTAGACGACGGGCGCGTCGACCTCGGCCGCGCGGCGGGCCGCGAGCTCGGTGCGGACGTGGCCTTTGCCCTCCTCGAACGGCGAGCCGTTGAGCACCACGAGCGCCGCGACGTCGTTCGCGTCCATCTCCGAGACGGGTCCGCCGTCCTGCCAGATGTCCTCGCACACGACGACCCCGAGCCGACGGCCCGCGACCTCGATCACGCACGTCTCGTCACCCGGCGCGAAGATGCGGAACTCGTCGAACACGCCGTAGTTCGGCAGGTGATGCTTGCAGTAGCGCGCCTCGACGCGCCCGCCGCGCAGCAGGAGCGCGTCGTTCGTCGGACGCACGACGCCGTGCTCCGTCGCCCGCTCGCCGACCGAGCCGACGAGCACCGCGACCTCACCGAGCCCTGCCTCGACGAGCCGGGTCGCGAGCTGCTCGACGGTCGCGTGCGCTGCTCGTCGGAAGGATGCGCGCAGTGCGAGGTCCTCGATCGGGTACCCCGTCAACGTCATCTCCGGGAAGACGACGAGCTGCGCGCCCTGCTCGGCCGCGCGCCGCGTCCAGTCCAGCACCAGCCGCGCGTTGCCGTCGAGGTCCCCGACACACGTGTCGACCTGCGCCGCTGCGATCCTCACCCGAGCCACCCGACGACCCTACCGACCCGCCCGGACACGTACCTCACCGGGCGCTCCCCGACGCGCTCACGCCGTCACGGCCAGGCGCGGGACCGCGATGACTGCCGGCCGGTCCGCCGTCGAGCGCGTGCCGTGCACGCGTTCAAGCCGCCGCACCACCTCCTCGCCGTCGCGGTAGATCTCGGACGGCGTCACGGCGATGCGCAGGACCCCTGCCTCGGCCAGGACGCTGTCCGTGCGGACCGTCCGCTCCCAGTCCGGGCCCGCGGCGTGGTGGGTACGCGAGTGCACCTGCACCGCGAGCCCGACGTCGTCGAACCAGAGGTCGGGGGTCGGCAGCGGGACACCGTCCGACGTGGTGAGCCGGGGGTTCGTCCACGGCACGGGCAGCCGCGTGCTCGTCGAGCACAGGCGTACCAGCTCGCTCTCGGGCGCCGACCATGCTCCTTCGGCGGCGCGGTCGACCGCGTGCCGCAGAGCCCGGGAGTGCTGCACGGGTCCCGCGCCGAGCTCGTCGAACAGGGCGCGGAGCGTCACGACGTCGCGCTGGACCGCCTCGATCACGAGCGCCTCGGCGTACCGCACGTCGCGGCGCCTCCGGCACGCATCAGCCACGGCCCGGGCGGGCGGCGCCAGCCGGACCAGTCCGCCGACGGCACGCCGGTGCTCCGTCGGGAGCCGGTCGGTGCGGACGGTGCGGACGAAGCCCACGGTGCGGGACGCACGCGTGGTCGGGACGAGGACGTCGACGAACCCGTCCGCACGGGCGTTCGTCAGGCTGTGGAGCGCGGCGGCCGCCGCTCCCGTGACCATCGCCCCGCCGCCGACGAGCAACGACGCCGCGACGAGCCGCTGCTGCTGCGTCAGCGGACCTCGCGCCAGGTGGACGACGCCCGGCAGCGCGAACGACCAGCGTGCCCGGACCTCCGCGCGCACCACGGCCGGCGACAACCCAGCGTCGTAGAGCTGTCGTCGTGTCACCAGCCCGTGCTGGCGGTCCGCGATCGCCTGCGCCGTCGCGCGTCCATCCTTCGCCATCCCCGCCCCCGTCATCCCGGCACCTGGCACCTGTCATCTCCGCGTCCGTCGTCCCGGCGTCCGGCATCCCGGCACCCGTCATGCCCGCATCGTCGGCCGAGCCCGATGGTCCGGTGCGTCCCGGAGCCTGAGCCTGTGGAGCACCCGTCCTGGACCGGGCCTGTGGTCGGGTGGCAGACCACCGCCCACGCCGACCCGGCCCCGTCGCAAGCTGCCCGCGACTGACCCCGGCGATCCATCTCGCTCCTCGCGGGCCTTCAGTGAAGGTGTGGTTGAACGACACGCCGTGTGGTTGTCGGCGTGTCGTTCAACGACTCATTCGCTGAAGGTCGAGTGTCGAGCGGAGCGCCGGGAGGGGGCGGGTGGAGCTCGGGCGGTGAGTGGATGGGAGCTGTCGGCTGGTGAGTCGTCGGCCGGTGCTTGCTGGCGGCGATGGTGCGTGCTGGCGGCGGTGGGTGCTCGCTGGCGTTGGCTGGCCGTCGTCGTGCGCTTCGCGGCATTCAGTGAAGGCGTGGTTGAACGACGCGCCGTGGGGCTGTCGGCGTGTCGTTCAACGACTCGTTCGCTGAATCCCGCGGAGCGCGGGGAGGCGGGGCGCGGGGAGGCGGGGGCGCGGGGAGGCGGGGCGCGGTGGGGTGCGGCGTGTGCGGGGGAGAACGCCGTTGGAGGTGGGGTGGATCGGGCAGGATGTACCGCATGGACAGGCAGCAGGAGTTCGTGCTCCGCACGGTCGAGGAGCGGGACATCCGCTTCATCCGACTCTGGTTCACCGACGTGCTCGGCACGCTCAAGTCGGTGGCCGTCGCGCCCGCCGAGCTGGAGTCCGCGTTCACCGAGGGGATCGGGTTCGACGGCAGCGCGATCGAGGGTCTGACGCGCGTGTACGAGGCGGACATGATCGCGCGCCCCGATCCGTCCACGTTCCAGGTCCTGCCGTGGCGCGGCGAGCAGCACGGTACGGCGCGCATGTTCTGCGACCTGCTGACACCCGAGGGTGAGCCGAGCCTCGCGGACTCGCGCAACGTGCTCAAGCGTGCGTTGAACCGCGCGAGCGACAAGGGCTTCACGTTCTACACGCACCCCGAGGTCGAGTTCTACCTGTTCGAGCCGACGGCGGACCCGAGCCAGCCGCTCGTCCCGGTCGACCAGGGCGGCTACTTCGACCACGTGCCGCGCGGCACGGCGCACGACTTCCGACGCGCCGCGATCACGATGCTCGAGTCGATGGGCATCTCGGTGGAGTTCTCGCACCACGAGGCGGGTCCGGGGCAGAACGAGATCGACCTGCGCTACGCGGACGCGCTGACGACGGCGGACAACATCATGACGTTCCGCCAGGTCGTCAAGGAGGTCGCGCTCGAGCAGGGCGTGTTCGCGAGCTTCATGCCCAAGCCCATGGCGGACCGCCCGGGCTCGGGCATGCACACGCACCTGTCGCTGTTCGAGGGGGACCGCAACGCGTTCCACGAGCCGGGTGCGCACCTGGAGCAGTCGCGCACGGCGCGCAGCTTCATCGCGGGGCTCCTGCGGCACGCGGCGGAGATCACGGCCGTGACGAACCAGTTCGTCAACTCCTACAAGCGTCTGTGGGGTGGGGCGGAGGCGCCGAGCTACATCTGCTGGGGGCACAACAACCGCTCGGCGCTCGTGCGCATCCCGATGTACAAGCCGGGCAAGGGCAACTCCGCGCGCGTCGAGTACCGCGCGGTCGACTCCGCGACGAACCCGTACCTGGCGTTCGCGGTCCTGCTCGCGGCGGGACTCAAGGGCATCGAGGAGGGCTACGAGATGCCCGAGGGCGCCGACGACGACGTGTGGGAGCTCACGGACGCGGAGCGCCGTGCGCTCGGCATCGAGCCGCTGCCGCAGTCGCTGGACGCGGCGATCGCCGTCATGGAGAAGTCGGAGCTCGTCGCCGAGACGCTCGGTGAGCACGTGTTCGACTTCTTCCTGCGCAACAAGCGACAGGAGTGGGACGAGTACCGCGCGCAGGTCACGCCGTACGAGCTGAAGCGGTTCCTGCCCGTCCTGTGAGCAGCCGATGAGCGAACGCACCGAACGCGGGCCGTCGCTCGCGGCCCGGCTGACGCGCGTGGGTGTCGACGACGTCCCGCGTGCCGAGCGGCTGCTCGCGGACGCCGCGCTGCTGGACGTCGTCGCGGATCCCGCCGCCACGCTCGTCGGCGCGCTCGCGGACGTCGCGGACCCCGACGCGACGCTGCTCGCGCTCGCCAAGCTCGCGGGTGCCGTCCGGGGGGACGACGACCTCGCGCGGCTCCTCGCGGACGTGCTCGCGGACGACGACGAGCCCCGTCGGCGGCTGCTCGCGGTGCTCGGGGCGTCGGTCGCGCTCGGTGACACGCTCGCCGCGCACCCGGGGACGCTGCGGGTCGTGGTCGACGAGACTCCGGGCACGGCGGTGCCCGCCGCGCACGTGCGTGCCGAGCTGCTGCGCGCGGTCGGCGCGGACCCGGAGGCCGACGATCCGGTCGCGACGCTCGTCGGCGCCGACGGCATCGACGCGATGCGCCTGGCGTACCGGACGCGGTTGCTGCGCGTCGCGGCGACGGACCTCACGGCACCCGACCCGCTCAACCGCATGCCGGGCGTCGCGGCCGCACTCGCGGACCTCGCGGCGGCGGCGCTCGAGGCCGCGCTCGCGCTCGCACGCGCGGACCTCCCGGACCACGGCAGCGGGGTGCGGCTCGCGGTCATCGGCATGGGCAAGGCGGGCGGTCGCGAGCTCAACTACGTGTCCGACGTCGACGTCGTCTACGTGTGCGAGCCCGCCCCCGGCTCCGGCGTGAGCGAGGCCGACGCGCTCGCGACGGGCACCCGCCTCGCGACGAGCCTCGCGCGCGCGTGCTCGACGCCGTCGGGCGAGCCCGCGCTGTGGCCCGTCGACGCCGCGCTGCGCCCCGAGGGCAAGGACGGGCCGCTCGTGCGGACGCTCGCGAGCCACCGCGCGTACTACGAGCGCTGGGCCAAGACGTGGGAGTTCCAGGCGTTGCTCAAGGCGCGACCGCTCGCGGGTGACCGCGGGCTCGGTGCGGCGTACGTCGAGATGGCGCAGCCGTTCGTGTGGGGTGCGGTGCAGCGCGAGCACTTCGTCGAGGACGCGCAGGCGATGCGCCGCCGCGTCGAGAGCAACATCCCCGCCGCAGAGGCGGACCGTCAGCTCAAGCTCGGTGCGGGCGGGCTGCGGGACGTCGAGTTCACGGTGCAGCTCCTGCAGCTCGTGCACGGCCGGTCCGACGAGGACCTCCGCTCGGGCTCGACGCTCACGGCGCTCGCCGCGCTCGCCGCGGCGGGGTACGTGGGCCGTGACCACGCGGGCCGGCTCGCGGTCTGCTACCGGTTCCTGCGGCTGCTCGAGCACCGCATCCAGCTGCACCGGCTGCGCCGCACGCACCTGCTGCCCACGGCCGAGCCCGACCTGCGGCGCCTCGCGCGGTCGGTCGGCATGCGCGCGGAGGGTGCACAGGGTCTCCTGGACCGGTGGCGCCAGGTGCGTCGCGACGTGCGGCACCTGCACGAGGAGCTGTTCTACCGTCCGCTGCTGCCCGCGACGGCCCGGTTGTCCGACGAGGAGGCGAGCCTCGCGCCGGAGGCGGCGCGCGCGCGGCTCTCGGCGATCGGGTACCGCGACCCGGCGGGCGCGGTGCGGCACATCGCGGCGCTCACCGAGGGCGTCTCCCGGCGCGCGTCGATCCAACGTCAGCTCCTGCCGGTCATGCTCGGCTGGTTCGCCGAGGGGCCGGACCCCGACGGCGGTCTGCTCGCGTTCCGGCGGCTGTCCGACGAGCTCGGCTCGACGCACTGGTACCTCAAGCTCCTGCGCGACTCGGGGCAGGCCGCGCAGCGGCTCGCGCACGCGATGTCGACGTCGCGCTACGTGGCGGCGGCCCTCACACGTTCGCCCGAGTCGGTCACGTGGCTCGCCGAGGACGCCGACCTCGAACCGCGCGGACGCGACCGGCTGCGTGCGGAGGTCGACGCGATGCTCGCGCGCGCGGATGTCCCGGTCGTCGCGGTGACGCTCCTGCGCGGGCTGCGGCGCCGCGAGCTCGCGCGCACCGCGGTCGCCGACGTGCTGGGCGTCGTCACGGGGACGCGCGCGGGAGCGAGCCTGACGGCCGCGGCCGACGTGGTGCTCGCGGGTGCGCTGCGCGTGGCCGAGTGGGACGTGCGCCAGGCCCGCGGGCTCGCCGAGAGCCCCACGCGCCTGCTCGTCGTCGCGATGGGGCGCCTCGGGGGCGGCGAGCTCGGGTACGCGTCGGACGCCGACGTGCTGTTCGTGCACGACCCGCTGCCCGGTGCCGACCCGCAGGCGGCGCAGGAGTTCGCCGTCGCGGTCGCGACGACGCTGCGCCAGCTCCTGGGCGCGGTCGGGGCCGAGCCGCCGCTCGCGGTCGACGCGGACCTGCGCCCCGAGGGCCGCAACGGTCCGCTCGCGCGGCCGTTCGACGCGTACGTCGAGTACTACGCGCGCTGGTCGTCGCCGTGGGAGAGCCAGGCGCTCCTGCGGGCGCGTCCCGTGGCCGGTGACGACGAGCTCGGGGAACGGTTCGTCGCGCTCGTCGACCCGTTGCGCTACCCGGCCGGCGGGCTCGACGCCGCGACGACGCGTGAGGTGCGGCGGATCAAGGCGCGCGTCGAGTCCGAGCGGCTCCCGCGCGGGCAGGACCCGTCCCGGCACCTCAAGCTCGGCCGTGGCGGGATCGCCGACGTCGAGTGGACCGCGCAGCTCCTGCAGCTGCAGCACGCGCACGACCTCCCCGCGCTGCGCACGACGAGCACGCTCGACGCGCTGGCCGCGGCGTGCGACGCGGGACTGCTCGAGCCCGACGACCGCACCGAGCTCGTGCACGCCTGGGAGCTCGCCTCGCGGCTGCGCGACGCGAACGTGCTGTGGACGGGCCGCGCCGAGGGTGCGCACGCCGACGTCCTGCCGCACGACCACCAGGCGCTCGCGGGCCTCGCCCGGGTCATCGGCTACCCGCCGGGGTCGGGTGGTGAGCTCGAGGAGACGTACCTGCGCACGGCCCGGCGGGCGCGCGCGGTCGTCGAGCGCGTCTTCTACGGCTGAGCGCACGACGTCTGCGCACGTCCCGACGACCGTGCGGCCCGACGACAGTGCGGTCCGACCCGCGCCGGGCCTCGTGCTCAGGTGACCGTGAGCTGGAACGTCAGGACCGCCGACGACACCCCGTCCCCGACGGTGACCGCGAACGAGTAGGTGCCCGCGGGCTCGGCGGCCGGCACCCGGAGGCGGAACGCCGATCCGGTGGTCCCGAGGAACGCCGCGGCGTCGGGAGCGTCCGCGCGGGACACGGGGTCCGCGGCACCGGCGGCGGGCGGCACGCCGTCGACCGCCGTGACGACGGGCGGGACGGTCACGGGCGCGGGGACGAGCACGAACGCGTCGGTGTCGCGCGCGAGGGTCGTGATCTGCGTCGCGTCGGGGCGCGCGGCGTCGCGCACGGGCAACGTCGTGACGACCTCGACCGTGAGCGTGCGCACGGGCACGTCGAGCTCGCGGGACAGGTGCAGCCCCGCGAACGCGAGCCCGCCGCCGTAGCGGCCGTCGGTCACCGCGTAGTGTCGGCTGACCTCGACGGGGACGGGCGCGGTCGTCGGACCGGACGCCGTCAGACGCGACCCCGCGACCGTGACGGCACCGGTCGGGTCGAGGACGGACACGCGGTGCACGCGCGGCGCACCGGGGACGACCGTGACGTCGACGGACTGGAACGGCACGAGGACGAGGTGGTCGCTCGTGCCGGGTGCGGACGCGTCGAGCTCGCGACCCGCGGCCGAGACGGTGACGTCGGCGACGGTCAGGTCGAACCACAGCGTCTGCTTGCCGGCGGCGTGCGCCTCGAGCGCCTGCGTCGCGGCGCTCGTGGTGAGCGACGCGTCGTCGACGGTGAGCCGGTGCGCACCCGGGCGGCTGAACGCCGCGTAGACGCCCTGGTTGCGCTCGACGCGCGGGCCGACCGGGACGGTGCCGAGCGCGCTCGTCGTGAACCCGAGCGGGTCGCCCGACGGCACCGCACGCGGGTCCGGGGCACGCTCGGTGAATGCGCTCGCGACGAACGTGCCGGGATCGGGCACCGCCGGGTCGACGACCGTGGCGCCGTTGAGCGCACCCGTGCCCCCGGCCGCGGCGGCGTTCGGCACGGTCCGCAGGTCACGGGTCTGGTGGACGCCGGGAGCGTCGAGCCGACCGGGCCGGACGAACGTCGTGCCCGACCACATCGGCCAGTACCGGTACCGCACGACGTCGCCGACGAACGTGCTCGCGCGCTCGATCGCGTCGCCCGGCGTGACGTCGCCCGTGACGCGGCCGAGCGGGGAGTAGACGTCCCCGGACTCGCTCGACGCCTCCTGCTCGATCGACGACGTGTGCGCCTTGTCGTCGCCCGGGAACATGCGGTCCCACCACAGGTACCCGAACGGGAGCAGCGAGAAGTTCTGCGTACCGAGCAGCCACCGCATGACGCGCAGCAGCCAGCGCGTCCAGTCGCCGGGCGCGGCCGCGGGCTCGATCTGGCCGTACGGGTCGAACAGCCACTTCATCCAGCCCATGCCCATCTCGACCATCGCGGCGGAGTCGGCGTTGCCGAGCGGGTCGCTCGCGCCGACCTTCGCGATGCGCACCGACAGCTCGTCGCCCGTCACGGGCACGGCCGCCGCGAGCTCGACGCGCGGTCCGGCGACCGCGAGCACGTCCGTCGCGACGGGGCGTCCGGCGCGGTACCGCACGACGACGGGGTCCTCGGGGGACAGCCCGTGGCCCGCCCCGAGGTCGACCGCGAAGTGGTTCGCCGCGTCGACCGTCCCGGCCGTGTACGAGTACCAGTCGAACGCGCTCTCCGGCTCGTGCGAGTCGTACGCGCCGACGCGCACGTCGCCCGTGAACGCGACCGCCTCGGTGAGCGTGAGCGTCGTCGCGGTGCGCGTCGCCGTGCGGATCACGGTGTCCTCGCCCTGGCGCAGCGTGAACCTGCCGCTCGCGGGCAACCGGTCGGCGTCCGCGGACTGCGCGAGCGTGATCGTCGTCGCGTCCGTGACGTGCGCCGCGAACAGGTCGCCCGTGCCGACCATGGCGCGGCCGAGCCCGTAGAACGCCTTCCCGACGAGCCAGAAGATGCCGCCCCACGTCGAGCCCGCGAGCAGGTTCACGAGACCGCCGTGCGTCATCGCGTCGAGGACCGCGATCGGGACCTCCCACCCGGGTGAGCTCTGCCGCTTGCGCACCGCGACCCGTCCGGTCGGCAGCGCCCCCGACGCGACGCGCACCTGCAGCACGTCACCCGACGACGACGCGACCGTCGCTTCCACGGCCCGCGCGCCCTGCACGACCTGCAGCGTGTCGCCGTCGTGCAGCTCGACGCCCCGGCGGTCAGCAACCGTGAGCGACCACAGTGCGCCCGTGCCCACCGCGACCTCGCCGTCGAGGAACGCCGACAGCTCGGGCAGCTCGACGTCGGACGCGAGGATGCCGGGCAGCTCGAGCGCGATCATGGGGAACGCGCAGAACCACAGCGGACCCCACCGCGCGTACTGGACCGTGTGCGTGAGCTCGTGGTTCGCGAGCGACTGACCGCGGTCGACGTCCTGCGTCTCCTGCGCCGGGACGAGCAGCGTCCCGGGCCCGAACGTCGCGTCGCGCACGTCGCCGACCGGTTCGAGCCCCGCGACGACGACCGACTGACCGGGGGCGGTCGTGAGCGTGGTGGTCCCCGGAGGGACGGTCGCGAGCAGCACGGCGCCGTCGCGCACGACCGAGTCGAGGTGCCCCGTGCGCACGGGCACGAGCGTTGCGACGTCGACCCCCACGGCCGTCAGCGGTGCGGCGAACCGCACGCTGGCGACGACGGGCGCGGCCGTGAGTGCGACCGGGTGGGTCACGTCGCCGTCGACGATCCCGACGACCGTGCCCGCGCCCGGCAGGCCGTCCGACGCCCAGGACGCGAACGTCGCGGTCCCGGCCGGGCCCGTCCCCGCGCGCGTGCCGTCGACCGCGAGCCACGGGCAGCCCGTCCCCGGGTCGGTCACGGCGGCCTGCTGGACCGTGACCGCGTGCCCGACGGTGAGCGCACCCGTCCCGCCGACGAGCGTGAACCGCCCCGCGCTCGCGGCGGACACGCGGTGCCAGCTCGTCGTGCCCGCGTCGGTGACGGCGACGAGGTCGCCCGCCTGCGCGCGCGGGAACGGTGCGGGGCCGCCCGCCGCGGTCGCGTGCACGTCGACCGCGTCCGCCGCCGCGACGACCGCGTCGTACGCGTACCCGGCGGGCTCGAGCGTGACGAGCCGCAGCCCGGTCGGCGCGAGGTCGACCGACGGGCTGAACGTGACCGCGCAGCGCACCTCGCGCACCGCGGTCGGCTCGGTCCCGACGAGCACGGGCTCGCCCGCGCGCAGGCCCGGGACCGCGGTGGGGGGTGTGAGCGTCGCGACCCCGTCGCTCACGGCGACACCCGTGAGCCGCACGGTCGTCGTCGGTGGTTCGCCCGCCACGAGCGTGAGCCGCACGGGCATGCCCTCGAACCGCTCGGGCGCGGCGACCGAGATCGACAGGACGTGCGCGGGGACGACCGACGTGCTCGTCGTGCCGGCCGTGCGCCAGCGTTCGACCGTCCAGGGACCGGTCCCGACGAGCGCGCGGTCCAGCACGACGACGTCGTGCACGGGTGCTGCGGGTACGACCCGGGCGTGCGCGCCCGCACCGCTGTCGACCCGGACCACGACGAGTCCCGCCGAACCGTCCGGTGCGGAGCCGGGCGTCAGCGGCGTGTAGGTCAGGACGGGATCGGCCTCGGCGGCGTCCGCGCGGCTGCCGAGCAGGGTCGTCGTGGTGACGGTGCGCAACGCGGTCGTGCCGGGCGGTGCGGCGACGTCGACCGTGACGGTGCTCGACGTACCGGGGGTCGTCGCGGGCGTCACGGACTCCACGCGGACCGCCGTCGGGGTGCCGCCCTGCAGCAGCCCGGTGGTCCCGACGGCGGGCGGGGTCGCCGTGCCGACGTCGAGCGTCGTGCCCGTCGCGGTCACGGCCAGCGTGGGCCCGGGGGTCGCGGTCGCGACCGGGAGCGGTCCGACGAGGCCCGCCGGCAGCGGGCGCTCGAGCGGCAGGCGCGCCTCGAGCCGCGCGACACGTGCGACGAGCACCTCGCCGCTCGTCGCCGTGAGCCGCACGAGGTCGCCCGGCGCGTACGTGGTCGTCGTGCCGCGCGCGTCGAACGAGTCCGCGGGACCGCCCGCGGGCCGCTGCTCGCTCGAGGCGGGCGCGTCCTCGAGCCGCGTCACGCTCAGCGACGTGCCCGTGAGCGTGAGGTCCTCGTGGAGCTGGAGCCGCTGCCCGGCCGGGACCGTGTCGACGCCGTCGACGTGCGCGAACGCGAGCGCGGTGCCGTCGTCGACGAGCACGAGAGCGCCCGCGGCGGCCCCCGTGGGCTGCGGCGCGACCAGCACCGTCCGCTGCTCGAAGTCGCCGACCGCGACCGGTCCGGGACGCAGCTCGGTGAGCGTGGCCGCGACGTCGTGCCGCGTGTCGGCGCGCGGCACGTCGAGGTGCAGGCCGCCGGTCGGGAACCACGGCGTGAGCGTGCCCGGGGCGACCGCGACACCGGTGCCGCCGTGCCGGGTCCAGCCCGCGAGGTCGGTGGGCGTGCCCGCCGTGGGGGAGCACCGCAGGAAGGACGCGTCGGCGCCCGTCGGCGCGAGCCGCAGCACCGTGCCGTAGTGCGTCGGTTCGTACGCGCCGCCCGGGTCGACGACCTCGCCGTGCTGCAGGTCGGCGAACTCGCTGTCGGGCGCCCACACGATGTGCTGCGTCGTGAAGGGACGTCCACCGGTGATGACGTTCATGAACCCGTCGCGGCGCACCGCGAACGCGCCCAGCCGGTCCGTGGTCGACAGGCCGGTCGAGCTGAAGAAGTCGTACTTGTCGCCCGCGAACGGTGCCGCGACGAGGCTCATGAACAGGTTGAACCACCAGTCGATCCCGAAGAACGTGAGGATGTTGTTCTGGAACGACCACGTCAGCGTCGACAGCACGAGCCCCGCCGAGACGCCGCCCGTCGGGTCGGCGCGGCCCACCGCGTCGCCGCGGCACACCTCGTACGCCGAGCGCGGGTCCCGCTCGACCGGGACCGGACCGTCGTAGCCCGCGGGGCGCCGGGGGTCGTCGTCGCCGCCGTGCCATGGGTCCGGCGCGCAGAACGTGCCCGTCCGCGGGTCGAGGCGCCGCAGCGGCAGGTGCACGAGCCCGGCGTGCACGCGCCCGCCGAACAGCCCGGGGACGTCGCGCAGCCCGAGCAGGCCCTCGCCGAACGCGTCGCGCGGCACGCGCACCACGGAGCCGGGACCCGTCACGCGCACGGGCGTCCCCGACGGGTCGAGGCTGAACACCGCGGCGAGCGGCGCGCCGAGCGGGCCGTCGACGCGCGCGAGGCAGCGTAGGCCGTCCCACAGCAGCACCGAGCGCACCGCGCCCGTCGCGTCGTACGTGACCCAGGTGCGGCCCTCGTCGTCGACCACGTCGTCCTGGGGGCGTGCGGGGGTGCGGCGTGCACCGTGCTCGTCGTGCGCGAACCGGTGCACGCCCGACTCGTCGTGCGCCTCGAGCACGCGACCGTCCGGGCCCAGCACGAGCCGACGTGCGACGCCCGGCCCGACGACCTCGACGAGCCCGCGGTCGTCGTGCGTGTAGAACCAGCGGTGCGTCGCGGGTGCGGGGTCCTGCCCGCCGGGCACGCACGCCACGACGCGGCCCGCCGGGTCCCGGCGCACGTCCACGCCGTCGACGTGCACGAGCCGGTCGCCCGACCAGCGGTAGCGCTCCGTCCACGGTGCGCCGCGCAGCGGTGCGACGTCGCGCACGAGCGCACCCTCGCCGAGGTGCTCGCGCACGGTCGCGATCCCGGGCCAGGTGCGCGTGCCGTCGTGCGCGACGACGAGGTAGTCGCGCGCGACCGGCGCGGCGTCGGCACCCGGGCCGCGCCCGCGCAGCGCGACGAGCACGCCCGATGACGCGTCGCGCTCGAGCGTGAGCACGCCCGCGGGTCCGAGGTCGCGCGTCTCGACGAGCGTCGCGGGGACGTCGGTGGTCCCGGCCGCGCGTGGTGCGTCGTCGGTCGTCGTCATGGCGTCACCCCACCGAGCCGGAGACGGTCACGGACGCGGACCCGCCCGCGTACCGGATGGACTGCAGCAGCGCGACGAGCTCGTCGCGCACCGACTCGACGAGCGTCGAGACCCCGTCCGCGACCTGCGGTGGGATCGCGTCGACGACCGCGATCATCGCGTCGACGTCGAGCGCCCGCAGCTCGTCCCCGACCGCGACGAGCTGCTGCCCGACCCCGTCGAGCGCGGCGACGGGGAGCACGTCGGCGACGCGTGCGACCTGCGCGGCGACCCCCGACAGATCGGGCAGGAGCCCCGCCGGGTCGAGCCCGCGGATCGCGCCCGCGACCTGGGCGAGCAGGGCGTCGAGCTCACGCGCGAGCACGACCGGGTCGTACGCCGCGATGCTCGCGCGCACGGCGGCGTGCACCTCGCCGAGCTCGTCGGCGAGCCGGGCCGGGTCCAGCAGCGCGAGCTCGTCGCGGAGCACCTCGACGACCCGCAGGTAGCGCTGGGCGAGCGTGCCCGGGTTGAGCTCCTCGACGAGTCCGCGCACGCGTGCGACGAGCTCGGTCGCGGCCTCGCCCGCGGTCGCGAGGAACGCCGGCATCGCGTCCACGACCGCGGCGAGCAGCGCGTCGAGCTCGGCCGCGAGCGGTTCGGGGTCGAGCGCCGCGAGCAGTCCGTCGACGTCGCTGAGCAGCGCCGACGGCAGCGCGGTCTCGAGCAGCGCGGCGACGGCCTCGAGGTCGTCCGCGACGGGTCCGACGAGTGTGCCCGCGAGCCCGCGGGCCCCTGCCGCGACGAGCGCGCGCTCACCGTCGACGGCGCGCAGCAGGGCGCCGGGCGACACGGACGCAACCAGGTCCACGGACATCGCGACGTCGACGCCCGCGACCGACAGGGCCGCCGAGCCGCGCAGCGCGAGCTGCGCGTCGAGCTGGGCCGCGCCGACGGGGGCGAGCGCGGTGGCGAGGTCGCGCTCGACCTGCGCGGCGAGGCCGAGCAGCCGGTCGCGAGCGGCCCGCAGGTCGTGCGCCGTCCCGGACAGCGCGGTGTCGAGCGCCGCGAGGACGTCGCCCGCGGGCCCCGTGCCGAGGTCGGCGAGGGCGTCGCGCAGGCGGGCCGGCAGGTAGCCGACGAGCCGCACGATGTCACCGGGGCGCAGGTCCGGCGGCGGGGTCGGCGCCGCACCCCCGCCACCTGCCGCGGTCCCTACGCCGCCCCCTATGCCGCCCGCTGCGCCGCCCACGGCGCCGAGCGTCGGCTCGATCGCGGCACGCGCGGCCGCCTCGCCGGCCTGCGCCGTGACGGTGCCGACGCGCGTGGCGATCGCGTCCGGCGACGGCACGGGGATCGCCCCGGTGATCTGGCGGTAGAGGTCGATCGCGGGTGCGAGCAGGGTGCGCGGGTGCACACGGTCGACCGCGGCGAGCACCTGGGCGAACACGTCGCCGGCGGGGGCGACGAGCTCGGCGAGGTGGACCCCTTCGAGGGTGCCGGCGGCCTCGTCGAGCACCTGCGTGACCCCGGCGGTGAGCTGCGAGACGTCGATGGCCTGCAGCTGCGCGAGCGCGTCGGCGAGCAGGGCGTCGAGCTCGCCGACGAGGTCGGTGGGCACGACGGACGAGATCGCGTCGCTCACGGCCTGCAGCCCGTCGCGCACGGTCTGCCCCACACCCTCGGGGATGCGCAGCTCGGCGGCCGCGGCCTCGAGCGGGCGGCGGATCGCGTCGTCGAGGTCGATCGAGTCGAGCACGTCGACGAGCTGGTCGACGGCAACCCGCAGTGGTTCGGGCAGCTCGACCGACGACACGACGTCCGACACCTGCTCGCGCAGCTCGTGCAGCTGCGCGGCGATCGCGTCGGCCGCGTCGGACAGCTGCGTGCCACCGACGGCGTCCGCGATCGCGTGCGTCGCCTCGCCGAACGCGCGCAGGCCGACGACCGCGCGCTCGAGCACGTCGCGCGCCTCGTCGGCCACGGCCTCGACACCCGCGGCGATGTCGCCGAGCGCGGCCGCGAGCGCGTCGACGAGCTCGCGCACGACGCGTTCGAGCTCGTCGACAGCGGACGCGACGAGCGCCGCCGGGTCGGCGGCCGCGAGGGTCTGCGCGACCTGTTCGAGCGTCTGGCGCACGAGCACGACGGGCGCGTCGAGGTCGGCCTCGTCGACGGCGCGCGCGAGGTGGGCGATCGCCGCGGAGAGCTCGTGACGCAGCGCCCGCAGCGGCAGCTCGCGCAGCAGGTCGCGCAGCCAGCCCTGGACGACCTCGACGGACGCGTCGACCGCCCCGAGGACCGTCTCGCGGGCCGCGCGCTCCACGTCGTCGAGCAGCGTCCGGGCCGCGTCGAGCCCGGCCTGCGGGTCGATCCCCGTGACGAACGCGCGTGCGTCGGCGAGCATGCGACGCCAGTCGTCGAGCTGGTCGAGCGCGCCCTTCTCGGCCGACGTGAGCGCGCCGCGCAGCGCGCGCACGGGCCTGGCGAGGTCGCCGACGCGCGTCGCGGACAGGACGCCCGTGGCGGTGCGCAGCGCGCTCGCCAGCTGGGCCACAGTCGCCGTGCGGACCTGCTCGAGCGTCGTGAGCGCGGCACGCACGGCCGTCGCGTCGCCCGCGTCGGCGGCGGCCCGAAGACGATCGAGCGCGACGACGAGCCCCTCGCCGAGCCGGGGCTCGACCCGGACCCGGGCGAGCTGCACGTCGAGCGTCGCGGTCCACGCGCGGACGGGGTCGACGGCCGCGGTGCCGAACGGCAGGAGGATCTGCATCGCGAGCGCGACGAGCGCGTCGGGGTCGTCGGGCAGCCCGTGCTCGACCTGCTGCACGAGCGAGCGGAGCTGGGCCATCCCGCCCGAGACGACGCTCGCGTGGTCGCCGAACGCGTCCGCGACGCGGGCAAACGCGTCACCCGCGTCGCGCGACGTCCCGGACGTCGGCAGGCTCAGCCGCAGCGGGTCGCCCGCGAGCGCGCCGACGAGGTCCGCGACGATGCGCGCGCCGTCGGCGACCGCGCTCGCGTACCGCGCGACGGGCAGGTCGTCGCCGAGCCCGTCGAGCAGCCGCACGAGCGCCGCGGCGAGCGGCTCGACGAGCGTCGCGGGGTCGTCGACTGCGCGCACCGCGACCTGGACCGCGGTGCCGAGGTCGCCCAGGACGCTCGCGACGGCGCCGTCGCCGAGCAGCGCCTGCAGGTCCGCGACGTCGAGCGCACCCGCGATGTCGACCTTGGCGTCGACGATCGCGGACAGGTCGAGCGCCTGCAGGTCGTCCAGCAGCGTCATGGCCGCCTCCTCACGGTGCGAACTCCAGGACGGCGCTCGAGAGCGCGACGGTGCACAGCTGGTCGGTGCTCACGGCCCAGGAGTCGGTGCCGGTCAGCACCGCACCGGGAACGTGCGTCGTCGGGCCCGTGAGCGCGATCCGCAGCCCGCCGACCGTCACCGACGTGCCCTGCGGGGCGGCTGCGACCGCGACCCGCACGGCCGGCTCGGGGGCGGCGTACCAGCGGAACGCGCCGCGCGTCGCGCGCAGCCCGACCTCGACCGGCCCGGTCACGGGGACGGGTCCGCCGAGGTCGAACCAGACGACGGCGGGGGCCGTGCGTCCGGGCGCGCCCGGCAGCGCGGTCGTCGGGACCGTGCGGCCCGCGACCGTGAGCGACAGGTCCGTGTCGCCGTGCGCCCAGCCGACGACCGCGACGCGCACGAGCGAGGTGCCCTCGAGCATCGCGGCGGCGATCCGGCGCACGACGGGCGCGTCGCGCACCACGACCCCACCGATCCCCGCGTCGGAGGTCGGGACCGGGTCGGAGACGGGGTGCAGCGTCGCACCGTGGTGCGTCACGGTCACGTCGGCGCGCGTGCGAGCGGGGTCCCGGCCCGGGTGCGGGCCCGGCAGCGCGATGCTCGTCGGGACACCCTCGGACTCGACGGACACGCGCCCAGGGACGGCGCGCTCGAGCACGACGTCGCGCACGTCGAGCACGACGCGTGCGGAGCCGACGACGTCGGAGCGCAGGGTCACGGGCGCCGTCCCGCCCGACGCGCCGGACCCGACGACCGCCGCCGCGAGGTGACGCTGCAGTGCGGGCGCGAGGTCGTGCGTGAGGGTGCCGCGCACCGGGCCGGTGAGCGCGAGCTGCTCGTCGCCGTCCGGGCCGAGCACGTGCAGCCCGACGGGCATGGGCGCGGCGCGCAGACGCACGTCGTCGTGCCGCACGTCCACGTCGCGGAGCTGGTCGAGCGACCTGCCGGTCGCGACCGAGATCGTGAGGTCGCCGACGAGGTCGGGCAGCTCGAGCACGTCGCCCGACATGCTCCCGCCGGGCAGCTGTGCGGGTGCGTACCCGACCGCGGGCAGCGGCGGTACGGCGACGACGGGCTGCCCGCCCTGCCGCACGACGACGTGCAGGTCGTCGCCGAGCGCGCCGCGGACGGGCTCGCCCTCGGGTGCCGAGCGCAGCCCGGGGATCGTGAGCGCGCGGGTCGGGACGCGTGCGTCGGACGGGTGGACGTGGATCGCGCGGGTCGGGTCCTTGCCGGGCGCGACGACGCCGGCGTCCCGTCCGGTGCCCGAGAGCTCGGGGCTCACGGTGAGCAGCGCCGACCCGACGCGCGCGCCCGTCGCGCCCGCGACGGGTCGCCACGGCGTGGTGAGCACGAGCCCCGTCGGCGGGACCTCCTGGGGCGCCTCGACCAGCAGCGCGACGTCGGCGACGACCGTGACGTACGTCGGCGGTGCGACGAGGACGGGGCTGCTGCTCACGGTGCCACCACCAGGTCGAACCGCGCGAGCTCGAGCCCCGTGCGCGCGTCGCCGCCCGTGCCGGCGTGCGCGAGCACGACGAGGTGTTCGCGCACGGGCCCCGCCGGGGGCGTGTAGGTGAACTCGGTGCCGTCGCCCGTGACCTGCACGACGACCGTGGTCCCCGCGGGCGAGCCCGCCGCGGCGAGCGCGCCCGCACCCGGGCCGCCGCCCTCGTCGAGCAGCCGCAGCGCCACGGCACCGAACGGCGCGGTCGTCGTACCGGCGGAGCGGACATCGAGCGTGCCGGTCGCGCCGAACGTGAGGTCGCACGCGACGGCGCCCGCACCCGCGACGAGGGGTGCGCCGAGCCCGAGCCGCACGGGCAGCCGGATCTCGCGCACGAGCGCACGCGTGATCGCGCGACCGTCCTGGCCGGCGACGCCGACGGGCCAGAACCAGCCCGTCGCCGCGACGAGCACGTCGGGGTCGTCGTCGCTCGCGCCGACCTCGAGGAGGTCCAGCCCGTCGAGGCGGAAGCCCTGGTCGCCGGGTGCGACGAGCGCACGCGCCGAGGACAGCTCGGGGTCCTGTAGCGCGTACAGCAGCGCGTCGGTGCCCGCGAGGACGCCCGCGTGGTCGTCGGCCGGGGTCGTCGTGACGTCGAGACCGAGCCGCACGCGCAGGCGCACGACGCGGCGCAGCGTGGGCGCGCCGGGTGCGACCTCGGGGCGTGCCGAGAACACGTCCGGCTCGAGCGGGGTGAACCCGCGCACGCCGAGCCGCACGACCGGACCCGCACCGCCCGGCGCGGCCGCCCCGACGCGGCGCACCCGGCCGCCGAACGGTGCGGGGAGCGCGGCCCCGAGCACCTCGGCGAGCCGCAGCTCGAGCTCGGTCAGCACGGGTCACCCCCGGCCCAGCCGCGTGTCGACGATCCGCTCGAGCTCGGGTCGCACGGTCGCGAGCTGCTTCTCGACGATCGTCGGGATGTCCTGCGTCTGGCGCGCGACCTCGTTCGTCACGAGCCCCGCGACCTGCAGCTGCAGGCCCGCGAGCTCGTTCGCGACGGTCGCCTGCACGCCCGCGGTCTCGGCCGTGACCGCCTGGCGCACGACGCCCTGCACGTCGGAGCGCAGACCGGCACCGAGCACCTGGACCTCGGTCGCGGCCGCCTGGCGGGCGACCTCGCCGAGCGTGACCTCGAGCTCGCGGCGCTGCGCTGCGACGTTCGCCTCGAGGTCGAGCGCGAGCCGGCCGCGCACGTCGACGAGCCCGCGGCCGAGCTTGCCGTCGATCTCGGCCTCGACCCGCCCGATCTCGGTGAGCAGGTCCTTGCGGAGCTGTTCGCGTGCCGACTCGTCGGCCCGGCGGACGACCTCGACGCGTTCGTCGAGCTGGTCGAGCCGCTTGCCGGACGCCTCGAGCTGCGCGACGAGCCCGGTCTGCTGCTCGTCGAGCTTCCCGAGCCGGGCGTCGACCTCGCGCAGCGCGCTCGTGACCGCTCCCTCGACGGCCTGCGCGACCTGGCCGCGCACCTGCTCCTCGAGCCGCGCGACGAGCTCCTCGGTCCGGGCGTCGACGGCGGCGAGCCGCGCGTCGAGGTCCGCGGTGAGGCTCTCGCGCAGCCGGTCGTCGAGCCCGCTGAGGGCCTCGGCGACCTCGGTGCGGCTCGTCGTGAGCACCTGCTCGGCGAGGTCCCCGGTGGCGCGCGCGACCGCGGTCGCGACGATGCCGTCGAGCTCGGCGAACCGCGACTGCAGCTGCGAGCGCAGGTCGGTCCCGAGCGCGTCGACGGCGGCGCTCGCCCGCTCCTGCGCGGCCGCGCGCGCGGCGTCGAGCACGCCGTCGAGGTCGCCGCCGCCGACGTCGGCGCGGACGTCCTTGATCGCCTCCGTGAGCTGGTCCTGCGTGACGAGCGAGCCCGCCAGCTCGGTGAGCCGGATCTCGAGCGTCGAGGCGTCGAGCAGCGACCCGTCGGGCCGGGTCAGCCGGTCGCGCAGGGCCTCGACGTCCGCGACGCGCTGCACGAGCCCCGGCACGTCGACCGGTGCGCCGTCGACCTCGAGCCGGCTGCCGACCTCGACCGCTCGGCCGACCTCGCTCTGCAGCGTGCGCAGCGTCGTGCGCAGGTCGGCGATGTCGCCGCGGTCGTCGGCCGCGCCGAGGACCTTGCGGTGCAGCACGTCGAGCGTCGCGGACCGCGTGAGGTCGTTCGTCGCGACCACGTCGACGCGCGTGCGGGTCGCCGACAGGTCGTCGCCGACGCGCCCGAGCCGCGTGTCGAGCAGCGACACGTCGCGCCGCAGCTTGAGGAGCGCCGCGTCGAGCGCCGGGTCCTTGAGCCCGCCGCCCGTGACGATCTGCCGCAGCTGCGGGTCCAACCACCCGATCCCCACCTGGTCGGGGTGCTCGTGCTGCGGCACGCCCTGCTGGCCCGTGGCGATCGTCGCGCGCCCGATCTCGACGATCGCGCCGACGAGCGTGTTCCAGTCGTCGGCCGCGACGAGCTCGCCGCGCACCTTGCCCGCGAGCGGTCCGAGCCGCTCCACGAGCGCCTGCAGCCGCTCGATCTCGACGACGGTGGCCATGTTCCCTCCCGGTCCCGCGGGCTTACAGCGCCCGGATCAGCGACGGACCGGTCGCGGCGATGCCGCGGCGATACGTCTCGAGCTCGTCCTCGGGCCGGCTCACGCCGCCCGCGGCCGAGAAGTTCTGGAGCAGCGCGAGCGTCCCGCTCACGGCGGGGGTCGCGAGGAACGCGTCGGCGCCCGCACCCTGCTCGTTCGCGAGCTCGAGCACCTCGCGGATCGCGGCGTTGGAGTGCGTCGCGATGAGCGGCGACCACTGCGCGGTCGTGACGAGCGTCGAGTTCTCGAGCTCGGTGACGCGGCCGAGCAGCCGGTCGCGCACCGCCGACGACGCCGCGCCCAGGTCGAGCACGGACGTGAGGCGGCCGCGCAGGTTCTGGCTCTCCACCTCACGCTTGAGCTCGAGCAGGCTGCGGCCGAACGACTCGGAGAACCGCAGGATGTTGCCCTGCACCTCGGCGATCTTCTCGGCGATCTCGGGGTGGTCGTGGCCCACGGGGGACACGAGGCGCGTGAGCTCCCCGACGGCGCGCGCGAGGTCCGCGACCGCCGACGCCAGCACGTTCCAGTCCTCGGCGCGGATGACCTCGCCCGCGGCCTTGTGCGCGAGGCGCCCCACGTTCGTCGTGATCGCGCCCGCCTGCTGCTGCACGGGCGCGAGGTCCGCGTCGGGGATGTCCCGTATCGGCGTGTCGCGGAACAGGTCGGGCGGCACGACGACGGGCACACGCGTCGGGATGTCCTGCGGGAACAGCCGGATGACGCGCTTGTCGATCGCGTTGACGAGGTTCGGGTGCGTGACGGTCAGCTCCCACGGCCCGGGGTCGAGGTCGCGCACGAGCAGCGAACCGTCGAGGAACGGCTTGCGCTCGACCTGCTGCCCGGTCGCGGGGTTGACGAGCTTCACGAGCGCGTCGCGGTTCGCGGGCGCGTAGCCCTCGAGCCGGATGTCGAACGCGGCCTTGGCCACCATGGTCGTGCTCCTCTCGGGTGTGCTGTCGGTCAGCGGCGGGTCACGTGAGCCACTGCAGGTCGCCGTACGGGAACTCGACCTCCCAGAACAGCGTCAGCTCGTGGTCGTCGCCCTTGTCCACGGGCGCGAACACCACGCGGTTGTAGAGGACCGGGTCGCCGTCCCCCTGCGACACGAGGCCCGCCTCGCGGATGCGACCGACGGCCGCGTCGGGCGGCAGCGTCGCGCGCACGCGGACCTGGACGACGCGGCGCTCCGGGACGAGCGTCGCGGTGAACGCGCTCGACGCGATCGGGGCGAGCGTGCTCCCCGTCAACGGTGCGTCGTCCCCGCCGCCGTTGGTGAGCGCGGTGACGCCGACGTCCTCGGGTGCGGCGTCGGCGGTGCCGACCCCCATGTGCGTGATGGGGCTGCCCACTCCCGCGAACAGGTCCGCGACGATCCGCGCGCCGGTCGCCATGACCGTGTTGTGGGCGCGGCGCTCGTCGACGACCGCACCGCCCGGGTCGGTCAGCACGAGGTGCAGCTTGGCCTTCATGTCCTCTCCTCAGCTCAGCACGGAGTCGTCGAAGTCGGTGACGTCGAACGTGGCGCCCGCGTCCGGGAGCGCGTCGGCACCCGTCGGACCGACGGACCGGAACGTGCGCGGCCACACGCCGACGAGGTGCGCCTCGCCGGGCTGCCGCTCGGTGAAGGCCTCGAGCACCACGTCCGCGCCGATGCCGGCGCCCGCGGTCCGGTCGACCGCGGCGTCGAGCCCGGCCTCGAGCCGGTCCCGGGCGAGCACGGCGTCGTCGGACCGGCCCGCGGGTGCCGTGAGCGTCGCCGCGGGCAGCCGCACCTCGAGCGTCGCGGGCTGCGCCTCGACCCACGCGACGTGCGCCGCGACGAGCGCGGGCTGGGCGAACAGCGACGCGTCGAACGGCGTGGTGTCGAACCGGCCCTGCGTGAGCGTGTCGTCGGCCATCGCGAGCAGGTAGCGGCCGAGGCCGGGTGAGTCGTACGTCGCGAGCGGCAGGAACCACAGCACGTTCGTGCCGCGCGCGAGCGGTCCGGCGACGAGGCTCGTCGCGGGCGTGCCCGGTCCGTCGGGTCCTGCCGTCAGGTCGGTCCACACCGTGAGGCGGTCCGTCACGTCGTGCCCGTCGAGGTCGGCCGCGAGCAGGGTGCGGTCGGCCGCGGACGGCGCGATCGTGAGCCGCTGCCCGAGCGCGAGCGAGCCCCGGAACAGCACGGCGTGCCCGGTCGTCCGGTTGACGACCACGGGGGAGTGCTCGGGCGAGCCGCCCGTGCCGCGCAGCACGACGGCCCAGGGCGCGGGGTCGAGCCCGCGGTTCTCGAGCTCGAGGTGCGCGAGCGGCTCCCAGCCGCCCGAGCCCGGCAGGCGCGTGCCGTGCACGCGCGTCGGGTTGTCGACGAGCCGCGGACCGCCGGTCCCGGACGACCACGCGTCGATGCGGGCGACGGTCCGGATCCCCGCGGCTCGCTGGAAACCCTCGGCGTAGTCCGCGACGAGCGCGCGCACGGCCTCGCGCGTCACGGCGCCGAGCTGCAGGCGGGCGCGCACCATCGCGTGCACCCACGCCCGGAACTCGCCCAGCCCGGCGTGGAACGGCTCGGGCGCGATGTCGAGCAGCGCGGCGAGCGCGACCGCCTCGTCGAGGTCGGGCGTCGCGTCGAACCAGTGCGCGCGCTGCACGCTCACGCCGGCCTCGTCGAGCCCGTCGAGCTGGACGCCCCACGTCCCCGCGAACGCACCGAGGACCTCGCCCTCGCGGTACAGCGTGGGCAGGTGGGAGAGCACGGCGTCGGTACGCATCACACGCCGCCCTCGCGCACGTCGAGCGACACCGACCGCAGCTGCGCGCTGTCCTGCGCCCCGAGCGGGTGCACGCCCAACCCGTCGGCGAGCCGCAGGAACCGGTCGCCCGCCTCGGTCGTGAGCGCGACGTCGGCCCGCACGACGGCGTACCGCGTGTCGTCGCGCACCGCGGCGACGAACGCGTCGACCGTGATCGCGGTGCCCGGCCGCAGGCTCGCGGCCCACGAGCGGGCCGCGAGGCTCATCGCCTGCTCGGCGTCGCCGGCGGTCACACCGGGCGTGAGGTGCACGGGGACCAGCGCGTCGACGAGCACGGTCGCGCCCGGGCCGGTGCCCGACTCGGTGCTCACGAGGAACGTGAACGGCTGCACCGGGGCGAGCACCGTGCCGGACGGCGCGGTGACGGAGCCCTGCGGCCCCGCACCGACGTCGAGCCCGAACGTCGCGTCGACGATGCGCGGGTCGCTGAGCGCGGCCGCGGACAGCGGCCCCGGACGCGCGGTGCCGCCCGGGGGAAGGTTGCGCAGCACCCCCACGACGCGGTCCTCGAGCGCGGACTGCACGGACCCGAGCTCGGCGCCGCCGACGCCCGCACCCGCGAGGACCAGCGTCGCCGTCACGCGCACCGGGGTCGTCGCGGTCCGCTCGGGCGTCACACGCACCCCTGCGGGACGCAGGTCCTCGATGCGTTCCGCGACGCGTGCGAGCAGCTCGGCGCTCGGCTCGCCGTCGTAGCTGATCGAGAGCGTGACCTCGCCGGGCACACCGTGCGGGAACTCGGTCGCCGTGACGTCCTGCACGCCCTCGAGGTTCTGCACCCCGAGCCGCAGCGCGTCGAGCGTGCCGCGCGCCGCGACGGCGAGCGCACCGCGGGCTCGTCGGCGCAGGTCGTCGTCCGTCTCGGGGCCGCCCGCGGTGGTCGCGGGCGCCTCGTTGGTCACGGCGCCGACACCCGCGATGAGCACCTCGAGCCGGTCGAGCGCACCCGCTGCCACCGCCGGGACCGCCGGCGACGTCGCGGCGGCGAGCACCTCGCGCGACTCCTCGCCGACCTCGAGGACGAGCGGGACGGTCGTCGTGTAGCGGTGCGACTGCGCATCGGCGACCACCGTGCCCACCGGCACGGTGATGCGTCCCGACGAGCCCGCGGCCCGCGTGAACCGCACGCGCGCGGTGGGCACCCCGCCGGGTCGTCGGACGATCCCGACGAGCGCAACGACCTTGTCGAGCGACGAGCCCTCGGCGGTCTCGAGGAACGCCGAGCGGTACACCGACTCGAGCTGCAGCTCGACGAGCGCGAGCTCGCGCGCGACCGACTCGAGCAGCGTACGGGCGACCGACCCGACGTTGAGGTCGGTGATCGGTGCGGGTCGGGCCTGCGAGGGGTAGTAGCTGACGACCACGGTCGAGCCCGTCGGCGGTCGTCGGCCCGTGGGACGGAACCGGATCGCGTCCCGTTCGGCACCGTGCTGACCGGTCGCGACGACCTCGAAGTCCGCGTCCGTGAAGCGGTACGGGACGGGCACGGTCTCGTCGACCGTGCGGCCCTGTGCGTCGCGCACGACGTCACCGTTCACGTCGCGCAGCGGGCGCGTGACCTCGACGACACCCTGCAGGTGGCTCACGCGCCGGATGGGGCGGTCGTGCAGCGCGTCGAGCACGACGAGGTCGCCCGCGGGGACGGTCACGACCTCGCGCACCGTGCCGCCGGTGAGCGTGGTGAGCGTGTCGCGCACGATCTCGGGGTAGGGGCGCGGCGAGAAGCCGTCGGGCAGCCCGGTCACAGGTCCACCCCCAGCGCCACCGTCACGGGATCGGCCTCGGTGACGGGCTGCACCGTGAGCCAGAACCGCAGCTCGGACGGGCCCTCCGACGCGAGGTCGAACTCGAGCGCGACGACCTCGTCGAGCACGCGCGGCTCGGCGGCGACGGCCTCCAGGACGTACGCCTTGCACCGGGCGCGGCTCGCCTCGTCCTTGCGCTCGCCGAGCAGCTCGTGCAGGCGTGACCCGTACTCGCCGTGCCCGAGGTCGGCGAGCGCGCCGCGCGGCGTGAGCAGCCGCAGCACGAGCGCCTGCCCGAGGTTGTGCCGGTCGGTGACGACCTGCGGACCGTCGGCGGCACGGTCGACGACGCCCGCGCCGAGCCGCAGGTCGAGGGGCGACGCGTCGTGCGCGGCCATGCCGGGCGGGCCGAGCAGCACGCGCAGGTCGGTGCCGAGGACGTCGTTCATCCGATGCTCACCGTCCCGACGGGTCCGACGATCGTGCCGACCTGCTGGTCGGTCGGGTCGTTGCACGTGGTCACGGAGTCGCCCACGCGGGCGGCGCCCTTGCCGCCGATGGTCACGGTGCTCGAGCCCCGGGTGACCGTGCCCTGGTTGGCGGGCGGTGACTGGAACGCGACACCCGGCGGGGTCGCGACGTGCGGCGGGTTGGCCTGCGCGAGCGAGTCGACCGTCGCGGCGGGCCGGCCGCCGATCTTCACGGTCGGCACGGTCGCGCTCGTGACGGTGCCCGAGAACGGGTGCGGCAGGGGCGTCGGCACGGAGCCGCCCGGCGTCGGGACGAGCACGATGTGCGTGTCCACCGCGACGACGTTCGCGTCCTGGCCGACGGCGGGGGCGCCCATCAGTTCACCTCCACGACGCCACCGGACACGGTGACCTTGCCGGAGCCGTCGATGACGATCTCGGGCGCCTTGAGCGTCAGCCGGCTTGCGGCCTCGAGGCTGACCTCGCCGTTGCCGCCGATCGTCAGGCTCGAGTCGGAGACCTTGACGGTGACGGTGCCGGGGGAGGCCCCGTCGACGTTCACCTCGGCGTCGCCGATCGTGACCTTCGCGGTGTCCTTCGTGAGCTCGACGAACGCGTCGCCCATCGTGAGCGTGATCTGCGGGGCACCCGGGTCGACCTGCAGGTCGATGTCGTCGCCGCCCGGCGGGAGCTGCACGACGACCTTGCCGTCGCCGTGCTCGGGGGGCGTCAGGTCGCGGTGGTAGAGACGTCCGACGACGACACCCGCGTGCGGGTCGCCCCCGGCGAACGCGACGACGACGAGGTCGCCCACCGCGGGCGTCGCGACGAACCCGAGCGCACCGACCGCGAGCGGGACGTGCGGCACGACGACGTGCGTGTCGCGCAGCCGGACGCTCACCGCGTGGTCGGGTGAGCCACCGACGGTCGTGTGCACCTCGGTGACGACGGCGAACGCGCACCACGACCGCGCATCGGCCTCGTGGCGGGCGATGCGCGCGACGGCGTCGTACAGCAGGTCGGTCACAGCAGACCTCCGAACGCTCCGGCCAGGCCGCCCAGCAGGTCGTCCGACGATCCTGCGGCGACGCCGACGAGCGACGTGCGTGCGAGACCCGGCGCCAGGTCGTGCCGCACCGACGTCAGGAGCCACGGCCCGGCCTGAGCGTCCTCGTCGGTCTCGTCGACGCGCACGACGTCACCGGGCCGGCGCGCGGGCTGCAGCCAGCACGTGGCGCGCAGGCGCGCGGTCGTCGCGGCGCGGCGGCTCGTGAGCCCGCGCGCGGCGAGGTCGGTGTCGGTGCGTGTACGCAGCACGGGGTCGGGCACCCACGTCCGGGTGCCGTCGGGGTCGTCGGCCCCGGTGACGGGGTCGGTGGCGTGGACCCACGCGTCGGGTGCCATCGCGGCACCCGAGCCGCCCGCCCCGACGGGCGCGAGCTCGTGCGGCACCGCGTGCGTCGATGCCGTGAACGACGTGAACTCCCGGTCGAGGCGCATGGCGGCGGTGGGCAGGCCGACGGGCCACGGCACGACCGTGACCTGACCGTCGGCGTCGACCGCGGCGACCGCGTCGGAGCGCAGCGCGACGGCCGCGACGTGCTCGGCCGCGGTGCGTCCCGGGTCCGCGACGTACGCGGCGGTCTGGGTGAGCGCGGCGACCTGCCCGGTCCCCGCGGACGCCAGGTCGGCGAGCCTGCTGACGAGCTGGGTGCCCGTGAGGCCGTCGTACGTCTCGGCGGGACGGACCGCGGCGAGCGCGGCGCCCGCGTCGCCGAGCACGACGACCGTGCCGCTCGTCGTGCGCTCGACGAGGTCGACCGTGCCGGTGAGCACCACGGCGGCGCCGTCGCCGCCGTCGAGCTCGACCGTGCCGCTCGACCCCGCGGTGGCGGGCACGTCGACGCCCGCGGCGATCGTGACCTCGACCCGGTCGATCCCGGGCAGCAGCGCGAGCTCGGCCACGACGGACCGGACCTGCACGGTGTACCGCAGGTCGCCGAGCGTCACGGTCGCGCCGGTCACGAGGGTCATGAGCCGAACACCTGCCCGAGCGCGTCGAGCGCGGTGCCGAGCCGGGCCCCCGAGTCCTCGAGAGCGCGCTGCACGTCCTGCACGGGCGCGAGCACGCCGTCGTAGTCGAACGACGCGAGCCCCGAGAGCGCGGACAGCGCGTCGACGGCGGCGAGCGCTGTGTCGACCGCCCCCGCGACGTCGCCCGCGAGGTCGGCGAGGTCGCCCAGCACGTCGGTGTCGAACCCGAGGTCGCCGAGCCCGAAGTCGTCGAGCCCGCCGAAGCCGACCAGCTGTGCGGGTGGCGGCAGGGGCGGGCTCTCGGCCAGCTCGAGCAGCACGTCGACGACTCCGGGCCGACCCGCGACCTCGCTCGCCGCGAGGTGGGTCACGACGACCTGCTGGAGCTCCAGCGCGGTCACGATGTCGGCGCTGAACGTGGTCGCCTCGCCCGACGCCGCGAGCGCCTGCAGCGCCGCGAGGTCGTCGAGCGCGGTCGGTCCGGACAGCACCGCGGCGATGGTCACGCGGTGGCTCGGGCGGCCGCTGCGCTGCTGCGCATGGCCCTGCAGCCCGAGCACGGGGACGTCGACGAACCCGCCGTCGAGCGTGTGGTCGACACGCTGCGCGGCCGTGAGCGTGACGTCGCCGATCACGGGCATGGGGCGCGCACCGCCGGGTGCGCCGGGGCTCGTGCCCGTGGGCTCGGCGAGGCCGCTCGGGATGCTCATCGCCGCACCCCCCGCAGGTCGGCGGCGCGGTGCAGCGCGAGCGCGAGCGCGTCGGCGTCGGGTGTGGCGGCGGACGGGTCGCGGTGACCGTCGGCCGCGGCGTGCACGTACGACCGGTCGGCACGCAGCGTGGACCAGCCGGTCGCGTCGGGCATCTCGGGCACGACGGGCACGGCGGGCGCCGTCGGGGCTGTGGGCAGCGGGAGCCGCGCGGGGAGCGGGTGCGCTGCGGGTGCGGACCCGGACGGCACCGTCGCGACGGACGTCCACCGGTCCGACGAGGCGGCGGGTCCGGCCGCGTGCTCGTCGGGCGGCTCGGGGGACCGGTGCGCACCGACCTGTCCGACGGGCGACCCCCAGCGGTCGCGTCCGGGGTTCGTCGGGGTGCCGTCGACGACCGCGAGGTCGTCGTGCGCCGGTCCGACGAGGCGTCCGGGCACCGAGGTCGCGGCCACGTCGGCCGCGCGTGCCCGGTCGGTGCGCGCCGGACCCGCCGGGACGCCCGTGGGGGGACGCGTCCCGGCGGGAGCCGATCCGGCGTGGTCCGTGCGCGCGGCACGCTCGCGCGCGCCGGTGGGCTCGTGAGCCCGGCCGCGGGCCGGTGCGCCGGGCCCGTGGGGTCCCGGGCTCGTCGGGCCCGGTCCGGGTCCGTACGCGTGCGCGGCGGTCGACGGCGCCGCAGCGGGTCCCGGCGCGGCGACGTGCGCGGGTCCCGCCGCGTGGTCGAGGTCCGGCGTACCGGTGCCGGACGTGGTCGTCGCGGGTGTCGACCACGCGCCGCGGTCGGTCGCCGGGGCGACGGTCTGCAGGAGCCGTACGGCGAGGTCCGGGTCGAGCGGTGCGTGCGCGCGGTCGAGCAGCGCCGACGCGAGCCGGTCCCGCACGGCGGCGGGCGTCTGCGAGTCGGGCGTCGCCGTGCGCCCGGCGGGCGCGACCGCGAGCTCGATGCGCGTCCAGCCGTCGTCCGGCGCGGTGCCGGTGCCGTGCGTGAGCGCGTGGGCGAGCTCGTCGGCCAGGGCGTCGGCGTCGGCGGCCGCGAGGTCGTGCGCCGCGCCGGCCCCGTGGGACGCGAGCAGGCGGGTCCGCGCGAGCGCGCCGTCGCGCCCGGCCCCGGCCAGGTGCAGCGCGACCGCGGCGAGCGCCGCCGCACGCTCGTCGTCGAGCCCGTCGAGCCCGTCGAGCCCGTCGGTACCCGCACTCCCGTCGACGGACACGGCCGCGGCCAGGACCCACGACGCGAGTGCCGCGACCGGATCGGTCCCGCGCAGCCCGCACGCGAGCGCGACGAGCTCGTCGCGCTCGCCCAGGCGCAGGCGCCGCACGCGTGCGCCGAGCACCGCGACGCGACCGTCGGGCCGCGGCCCGCCGGGGAACGTCGCACCGCCGACCCGCACGTGCCCGGCGACGAGCTCGACACCGTCCATGGTCGTCGCCTCAGCGCTCCTCGCGCACGCGCGTCGCGGTGAACGCGTACACGGTCTCGCCGTGCCCGCCGGCGCCCATCGCGAACGACTTCTCGGTGAGCAGGCACTCGTCGAAGCTCACGGTCACGGTCGTCGTGCCCTGCCGCATGGGCGCGGTGATCTGGAAGAACTCGTCGCCGACGAGCGCGTCGAGGTCTGGTGCCGACGACGCGACCCGCAGGCGTCCCTCGACGCTCCGACCGCCCGTGATGACGCCGATGCGCTCGGTCGACCCGATCGCGTACAGGTCCTGGCGGACCGTCGCCGAGCGGTGCTCGACGGATCGCACCCCCTCGATCGGGGTCCCGTTGACGAGGACGGAGCTCTCGTTCGCTGCGTAGACCGTGGGCATGTCGGGCCTCTCAGTTCTTCACGCGGATGGTGGCGTAGACGAAGTCGATGGCCCGCACCGGGCGGACCGCGATGTCGACGCGGACGTTGCCCTGCGCGAAGTCGAGCTGCGTCGAGTAGACGTCGACGAGGAACGCGGGGTCGGTGCCGTCGGTCGAGGGCACGAGGTCACCCGCGCGTTCCATGCGCGTGAACGTCGCGACGATCTGCTGGCGCAGCGCGGTGCGGGCGTCGGCGGTGTTGAGCTGGCCGATGAAGTTCTCGGAGATCGCCTTGACCTCGCGTACGCACGCGTCGGCGACGCGCGTGACGGAGATCTGGTCGCCGCTCGTGTCGAGCCCGCGCAGCACGACGACCCCGCGCCCGGGCCGGTCGGCGACCACGAGGGCGTTGTGCGTGGGGCCCAGCAGGCGGTTGAGCTCGGAGTCGGTGTAGCGCGCGGGCGCGATGCCGAACAGCGGCACGGGCTTGAACGTGGGGGAGACCGACGGTCCGGTGCGTGCGACCGCACCGAGCACCGCGCCCGCGGCACCCGCGGGGGTGACGAGCACGAACCGGCGGTTGCGCACACCCGCGGCGTGGTCGCGGATCTTGTCGAGGCTCGCCTGCTCGGCGGTCGTGACGGAACCGAACGCGATGCGCGGCGCACCCGCGTCGGCCTGCGCGACGGCGTGCGCGACGAGTGCCTGGTGCACGGTCGCGACGAACGCCTCCGTGCGCGTCGGCTCGAGCGACGCGGTGACGAGGCTGATGCGGGGGTCGCCCGCGAGCAGGTCGATCGCGGTCTGGTAGTCCGCGGCCGAGGGCGACGTGCCGTTCGCGAGCGGCGTCGGTGAGATCGCCACGGGCAGCCGGTCGGGTCCCGCGAGCGACGACGCCTGGCGCACGTGGACCTGGGCGCTCTCGCGCAGCAGCACCGCCGGCAGGTAGTTGGCCGAGTCGGGGTTCATCGTCAGGCGCGTGAACTCCTCGGCCTGCGCCCCGTCCCGGAAGACGCGGATGCGGATGTTGTCGGCCGACGGGGACAGGATCTCGACGGTCAGGCCCGCGGGGTCGACCTCGGGCTCGGGGAACAGCGTCAGGAGCGTCTGGGCGGCGCCCGAGCGCGGGACGTCGATGCCCGTGCCGTCGGCGGGCAGCACGTAGGTCCCGGCCGCGGGCAGCGCGTCGGCGAGCGAGGGGTCGAGCGCGACGAGGTAGAGCGAGCGCGTGTTGATCGTGTCGAACAGGTCCTGGTGCGACCCGGGCTCGACGACCAGGTCGGTGAACTCCTCGACGAGCTGACCCGCACGGAACACCCGCAGGCTCACGCGGACCGTCTCGCCCGCGGCGTTCGTCACGGTGCGCACGTCGACCGCGACCTGGTTGGCCCACGTTCCGACGGACCGTGCGCGCAGCAGCACCGCGTCGGTGGACACCGCGTTGCGCAGCACGAGGGACGCGGCGGACCCGCCGCCCACGGGCGCGACCAGCACCTCGGACGCACCGCCTGCGAGCGCGTGCACGATCTCGGGTGCGGACGCGACGGTGCCCGGTCCGAGCGCGCCGGGGATCTCGGCCGCGCGGGACAGCCCGACGAGCTCGGCGGGGACGGGGGGTCGGTCGACGATCCCGACGATGCCGACCACCCCCGACGAGGCGGGCAACGGTGGCAGGACGTCGAACCTCGTCTCGACCTGCACCCCGGGTACGACGAGCGTCGCCATGGCTTCCTCCTCGCGCGGGTACCGGCCGGCGTGCGCCGGGCGGAGGAAGCCCCGCGGGTCCGTCGCCCGCGTCCCGGCCTCCGGGTGCGAGGGTGCGCGCTCGGGCGCCTCACGAACGTCACACGAACGTCGCGGACCCGTCACCGGGCCCGTGCGGGCCGCGGTCCCGAGGGTGAAATCAGGCGTCGGGTCCCGCGTCGGCGCGCGGGTCGTCCGGCGCCGCGGCGGGAGTCGCGTGGTCCGCAGATTCGCCGTCGTGCAGCTCCTCCCAGCCGTGGTTGCGGCGCAGCGCCTCGACGTCCTCGTGCAGCAGCGGGTCGTCGACGATCTCGTGGCGGCGCACGTACGTCGAGGCGACGGCCTGGATCGTCGCGAGCACGGGCAGCGCGAGGAACGCGCCCATGGCGCCGAACACCGCTCCGAACCCGATGACGCCGACGAACGAGACCGCCGGGTTGAGCGCGAGCGCCCGCGCCGAGATCTTGGGGGAGAACACGTAGTTCTCGACCTGCTGGTACGCGACGATCCACACGACGACGAGCACGGCCTTGAGCGGCGACACCGTGAGCGACACCGCGACGGGCAGCGCACCACCGATGTAGGTACCGATGGTCGGGACGAACTGCGAGACGACGCCGGTGAAGGCGGCGAGGGGCAGCGCGTACGGGAGGCTGATGATCTCGAAGAAGATCCACGTGAACACGGTCGACAGCGCCGCGAGCACGAGACGCGAGTTGATGTAGTCGGCGACCTTCTCCTGCGAGACCTCCCAGATCCGCAGCACCTCGCGCTGGCGCGCGGGCTCCAGGTAGGCGAGCACCGCGGCGCGGAACCGCGGGCCCGCGCTCGCCATGTAGTACGTGACGAGCAGGATCGACGTCCCCGTGAAGATGCCGCCGACGAGCGACGCCCCGGCACCGATGATGCTGGGCGCGAGCGTCTGCCAGTGCTGGGCGAGCGTGTTGAGCGCCTCGTCGGCCGTCGGCAGCGATGCGTCGAACCGTTGGTCGACCCAGTCCGCGAGGTCCGCGTAGTAGTCGGGCAGGTGCTTGGCGAAGTCGACGACCTGCTGCACGAAGAGCCCGCCGAACAGCGCGAGCACCACGACCACGACGACGCCCGCCGCGAGCATCACGAGCCCCGTGGCGCGTGTGCGACGGATGCCGTGCCGCACGAGCCAGCGGATCGGCGGCTCCATCGCGAGCGCGATGAACCACGCGAGCACGAGGATCGTGATGACGTTGGTCAGGGCACCGAGCGCCCGCCACACCAGGATCCCGGCGACGACCGCGAGCCCGGCCTGCAGCAGTGCACGCGGCAGCCAGGCCGGTGGTCGGCGCGAGTCGAACGTCGTGGCGGGGCGCAGCTTCGGCATCGGTCCTCGCGGTGGTGTCGGCAGGGTCGACGGGTCGTCGCCCGACCGTACCGGGAGGCAGGACACGCGGTGGGGATCCTGGCATGCTCGTCGCACGTGCCGCCCGCACGAGCGTGCGACGCGCGCGACGCGAGTCGCCTGACGAAGGGTGTCGCGATGGCCGAGGATCCCGCCGCGGACTCCTCCAGCGCGCGCACCGGCCGCGGGCGGACCGCGCTGGCCGTCGTGCTCGTCGTCCTCGGCGCGCTCCTCGCGCCCGTCGCGGCCGTGGCTGCCTGGTCGGGCGCGCTCGTCGACGACACCGACCGCTGGGTCGCGACGGTCGGTCCGCTGTCCGACGAGCCTGCGGTGCAGCAGGCCGTCACGGACCGGCTGACCGCGGCGATCGTCGACGCGATCGACGTGCCGCAGCTCGCGGGCGACCTCACGTCTGCCGTCGCGGGCCTGGGGCTGCCTGCGCGGCTCGCGGGGCTCGTCGAGTCGTTGCAGGGTCCGCTCGCCGACGCCGTGACCGACCTGGTGCGGCGCACCGTCGGGCAGGTCGTGACGTCCGACGAGTTCTCGACGGCCTGGGTCGAGGCGAACCGTGTCGCGCACCGCCAGCTCGTCGCGACCCTGCGAGGCGACCCCGGCGCGATCGCGCAGGTCGGCCCCGACGGCACCCTGAGCGTGCAGCTCACGACGGTGATCGACGCGGTCAGGCAGCGGCTCGTCGAGCGGGGCTTCACGATCCTCGAGCGGCTCCCGCAGATCGACGCGACCTTCCCGCTCGTCGCCGGTGCGGACCTCGTCCGGTTCCAGGACGGTTACCGCCTGCTGCACGCCCTCGGCACGTGGCTGCCGTGGGTGTCCCTCGTGCTCCTGGCCGGCGGCGTGCTGACCGCACGGCACCGCTCGCGCACGCTCGTCGTCGCGGGGCTCGCGCTCGCGGGCGCGATGCTCGTCCTCGCCGTCGGGCTCGCGGTCGGGCGGTCCCTCTACGCGCAGTCGCTGCCCGCGACCGTCCAGCGACCCGACGTCGCGGTGCTCGTCTACGACCAGGTCGTCTCGTTCCTGCGGGTCGCGGTGCGGGCCGTCGCGGTGCTGGGCCTCGTCGTCGCGCTCGTCGCGTTCGTCACCGGCGGGAGCCCCGCCGCCCGCCCGCTGCGCTCGTCGTGGTCCCGCACGACCTCGGCCCTGCGCCGCGCGGGGGACCGCCGCGGTGTGTCCACCGGGCCCGTCGGCCGCTGGCTGGACGCGCAGCGCGGCCCGGTCCGCGTCGTCGTCGTCGGTGTCGCCGCCCTCGTGCTCACGCTCGCCGACCGCATCACGCCCGCCCTCGTCGGCTGGACCGCGCTCGTCGCGATCGTCGTGCTGCTCGTCGCGTCCCTGCTCGCCCGCCCCGCGCCCGACGAGCTCGCCGCGCCGTCGCTCGAAACGCGCCCGCGCGGCCGCGTCGTCCGCTAGGTTGCCGCGTGGCACGCCGGTCGGCGGCGGTCACGAGGACGGAGAGCCATGCCCCGCTACCTGGCGTTCCTGGTCGAGATCGGCCTGCTCGTCTACTGCCTGATCGACTGTGTCCAGACCGACGAGCACCGCGTCCGGAACCTGTCGAAGACCCTGTGGGTCATCCTCATCATCATCGTGCCGGTCGTGGGACCGATCGCCTGGCTCGTCGCGGGCCGCCCCGAGCAGGCGCCCCGCCGCAACGTGCCGTGGCCGTCGCAGACCGCGGGCTTCCCCGAGTACGAGCGCCCGCGTCGCGCCGCGCCCGACGACGATCCCGCCTTCCTCGCGTCGATGAGGGCGTCGGACGACAAGCACGAGCAGATGCTCCGTGAGTGGGAGCAGAACCTGCGCGAGCGCGAGACCCGCCTCCGCGACGACCAGCCCCCGACCGACCGCGACACCCCCACCGACCGCTGACCACGAGTTTGCTGAATCGCGGGTGAGAGCACGTGGTCGCGGTTCGCAGGGTGGCCACCGCAGTCCCCGGACGCCGCGTCGAGACGAGGCCCGACCGCACGGAAGAGGCCACGCGCTCGGTGATCGGAGCAGCGATCACGAAGCGCGTGGCCTCGGTCCATGCGGCGGTCGGCTGTCGTGCGCTGCGATCGTGCAGCGCCGGGCCGACCGGCCGCTCGGGGGGTCAGCAGTCGAAGTACAGCTCGAACTCGTGCGGGTGCGGGCGCAGGCGGATCGGGTCGACCTCGGCGGAGCGCTTGTAGTCGATCCAGGTCTCGATGAGGTCCGGGGTGAACACGTTGCCGGCGGTCAGCCAGTCGTGGTCGGCCTCGAGGTTGTCGAGCACCTCGGACAGCGAGCCCGGGACCTGCTGGATGAGCGCGTGCTCCTCGGGGGGCAGCTCGTACAGGTCCTTGTCGACGGGCTCGGGCGGCTCGATGCGGTTCTGGATGCCGTCGATGCCGGCCATGAGCATGGCCGCGAACGCCAGGTACGGGTTCGACGACGGGTCCGGCACGCGGAACTCGATGCGCTTGGCCTTGGGGTTCGAGCCGGTGACCGGGATGCGGATGCACGCGGAGCGGTTGCGCGCCGAGTAGACGAGGTTGACGGGCGCCTCGAAGCCGGGGACCAGGCGGTGGTAGGAGTTCACCGTCGGGTTGGTGAACGCCAGCAGTGCGGGGGCGTGCTTGAGCAGGCCGCCGATGTACCAGCGGGCGAGGTCGGACAGGCCGCCGTAGCCCTTCTCGTCGAAGAACAGCGGCTCGCCGTCCTTCCAGAGCGACTGGTGCACGTGCATGCCCGAGCCGTTGTCGCCGAACAGCGGCTTCGGCATGAACGTCGCGGTCTTGCCCGCGGCGTGCGCGACGTTCTTCACGACGTACTTGAACAGCTGGACCTTGTCGGCCGACTTGCCGAGCTCGTCGAAGCGGTAGTTGATCTCCGCCTGGCCGCCCGTGCCGACCTCGTGGTGCGAGCGCTCCACGCCGAGGCCGAGCTCGTCGAGCTGCAGCGAGATCTTGTCGCGCAGGTCGGCGAAGTGGTCGACCGGCGGGACGGGGAAGTAGCCGCCCTTGTAGGGGGTCTTGTGGCCGAGGTTGCCACCCTCCTCGACGCGGCCCGTGTTCCAGGCGCCCTCGATGGAGTCGAGGTAGTAGTACGACGAGTGCTGGTTCGTCTCGAAGCGCACGTCGTCGAAGATGTAGAACTCGGCCTCGGGGGCGAAGAACGCGGTGTCCGCGATGCCCGTCGAGCGCAGGTACGCCTCGGCCTTCGCGGCGACCTGACGCGGGTCGCGGCTGTAGGGCTCGTCGGTGTACGGGTCGACGATGTGGAAGTTGATGTTGAGGGTCTTCTCCGCGCGGAACGGGTCGACGTAGGCCGTCGAGACGTCCGGGATCAGCTTCATGTCGGACTCGTGGATCGCCTGGAAGCCGCGGATCGACGAGCCGTCGAACATCTGGCCCTCGGTGAAGAAGTCCAGCTCGAGCGACTGGGCCGGCACGTTGAAGTGCTGCATGACGCCCGGCAGGTCGCAGAACCGCACGTCGACGAACTTCACGTCCTCGCTCTTGATGAACGCCAGGACTTCCTCTGGCTTGCTGAACATCCGCTGCTCCTCGGTTGGTGGTGCCCGCATCGGGCTGGCCTCGACGGTAGGCGTCGACCGTTTCCCCGGTGTGAGGCCATTGTTTCGGCGAGGTTACGCGCACCGTGCTGGTGTCACGATCGTGAGAACGGTGGGTGGACACGCGCGGGACGGGCGCGCCGGACCGCCGCTTAGGCTGGGCGCCGTGACGACGAGGCGGAACGTGGGGTCGTGGCTCGAGGGCGGGCCGTCGGGTGAAGGGAGCGGCGGCTCGGGGCTCGGGCTGCCCGCGGCCGGGCGCGGCTCGCTCGCGCGGTTCGGGCGCCGGGCGCTCGCGCTCGTCGTCGACTGGCTGCTGTGCCTGCTCATCGCGTCGGCGTTCTTCGCGACCGCGGACGGGCCGTTCTGGGAGCGGGCCGACGGGCTCGTGACCCTCGCCGTCTTCGCGGTCGAGAACCTCGTGCTCGTCGGCACGCTCGGCTTCACGGTCGGTCACCGGATCGCGGGCCTGCGGGTGCGCCGCGCAGGCCCGACCCCCGACGGCCCGCTGCCCGACGACGGCCGCGCACCGGGGATCGGCCGCGCCGCGCTGCGCACCGTGCTCCTGTGCCTGGTCATCCCGGCGGCCGTGTGGGACGCCGACGGCCGTGGCCTGCACGACCGCGCGGCCGGGACGGCGATCGTCCGCCGCTGACGGCTCGCGCGCCGGGTCAGCGGCCGCGCATGCCCTTGCGGTCGGGACGCATGCGCATCGGGTCGACGCCCTTGGGGACGGGGAGCCGCACGCCGCCGAGCGCCTGCAGGCGCTTGTTCACCTCGGCGACCTCCTGCTTGGTGAGCTGCGGCTTGAGCTTGCGGACCGCGACCGGGAGCTTGCGCAGCGGCACCTGACCCTCGCCCGAACCGGTGCGGATCAGGTGGATCGGCACGGTCGGCAGCACGCGGGCCGTGCGCTTGCGCTCGGCCTCGAGCAGCCGCGCACCACCGCCGACACCCTCGCCGACGAGCACGATCCCCGGCCGCCCGATGCCGCGGAACACCATGTCCTGCGTGCGCTGCTCGATCGCGACGGGCTCCTCGGGGAACGTCCAGCCGCGGCGGATGGTGCGCAGCGCGGCGAGTGCGGCGCCCGGCTTGCCCTCGATGCGCGCGTACGCGGCGGACTCGGCGCGGCGCGCGAGGATGAACATCGCCCCGAGCAGGGCGAACGGTACCGAGAGAATGACGAAGTACGGCACCGAGTGCAGCAGGACGCCGACGACCACGCCGAGCGCCACGATCCCGACGAACGTCGCGAGGACGATCCACGTGACGGCGGGATCGGTCTCCCGCGTCATCTTGTACGCCTCCCACACCTGGTGGTACCAGCGCACCTTCTTGGTCTTGGGCGCAGCAGAGGAGGCGGACGTGTCTCGGGCCATGCGGGGAGTCTACCGAGCGTGCGCAGCGGTCCCGCGCGCGTTCGCGTTCAGCGAGCGAGCAGGCTCGCGGCCTCCTGGCGCGCGGTCGTCGGCTCACCGAGGTGCGCGAGCGCGTCGGGGATCGGCAGGCCGCGTCGCCGCATCGCCTGGCCCCACAGGCGTCCCGCCCGGTACGACGAGCGCACCAGCGGACCCGACATCACGCCCAGGAACCCGAGGCGCTCGGCCTCCTGCGACAGCGCCACGAACTCCTCGGGGCGCACCCAGCGGTCGACGGGGTGGTGCCGCACCGAGGGACGCAGGTACTGCGTGATGGTGATGAGGTCGCACCCGGCCTCGTGCAGCGCGGCGAGCGCCTCGACGACCTCGTCGTACGTCTCGCCCATGCCGAGGATGAGGTTCGACTTCGTCACGAGCCCCGCCTCGCGCGCCCGCGTCAGCACCGAGAGCGAACGCTCGTAGCGGAAGCCGGGGCGGATGCTCTTGAAGATGCGCGGCACGGTCTCGAGGTTGTGCGCGAGCACCTCGGGCCGGGACTCGTTGACCTGGTCGAGCAGCTCGGGCACCGCGTTGAAGTCCGGGATCAGCAGCTCGACCCCCGTGCCCGGGTTGAGCGCGTGGATCTGGCGGACCGTCTCGGCGTAGAGCCATGCTCCGCCGTCCGGCAGGTCGTCGCGCGCGACGCCCGTCACGGTCGAGTACTTGAGCCCCATGGCCCGCACGGACTCCGCGACACGACGCGGCTCGTCGGTGTCGAGGTCCGCGGGGCGGCCCGTGTCGATCTGGCAGAAGTCGCACCGCCGCGTGCACTGGTCGCCGCCGATGAGGAACGTCGCCTCGCGGTCCTCCCAGCACTCGAAGATGTTGGGGCAGCCCGCCTCCTCGCACACCGTGTGCAGGCCCTCGCGCTTCACAAGCCCCTTGAGCTCGGAGTACTCGGGTCCCATCGTGGCGCGCGTGCGGATCCACTCGGGCTTCTTCTCGATGGGCGTCGCGGCGTTGCGTGCCTCGACGCGCAGCATCCGGCGGCCCTCGGGTGCGATCGTCACCCAGCCACCCTAACCGCCGTCGCGCCGACCTGACGCGTCCGGCGGCGCGACGGGCGTCACAGTCAGGGACCTGGGTCCCGCGACGCGGCGCACGCGCCGGACCAGGGTGGAGGTGAGGCGACGACGCCCCGGGGAGGAGACCGACCGTGCGAGTTCTGGTGAGCGTGGCGTCGCGTCACGGCGCGACGAGCGAGATGGGCGAGGTCGTGGCGCACGTCCTGCGGGAGGCGGGGCACGTCGTCGACGTCGTGGAGCCCGACGAGGTCGAGCGCGTGATGCCGTACGACGCCGTGATCCTCGGCTCCTCGGTCTACGTCGGGCGCCTCGCGGCGTCGCTGCGCGACCTCGTGGTCCGGCAGGGCGCGCACCTGCGCCTGCGGCCCGTGTGGCTGTTCTGGTCGGGTCCCGTGGGCGCCCGGCCGACGACGAGCGTGCCCGACGACGTCGAGACGATGGTCAAGGACACCGGGGCGCGCGATGCGCGGTGCTTCGTCGGGGCGCTCGACAAGGCGTCGTTGTCGCTCTCGGAGCGCGCGCTCGTCGCGCTCGTGCGGGCCGAGGACGGCGACTACCGCGACCTCGACGCCGTGCGCGCCTGGGCGATGGGCGTCGCCGAGGAGCTGCGCGGCGCGGCCTGACGACGACCGCGCGGTCGCGTCAGCGCACGGCGGCCGCGGGCCGCGCGGCGATCAGCGGCTCGAGCGTGTCGACGAGGTGGCGCTGCACGATCGGGAGCACCTCGCGGATCGTGACCTGCCGCGCGCACTCGCTGCTCAGCGACGTCACGTCCGCGTCGGGGATGCCGCACGGCACGATGCGGTCGAAGGCGTGCAGGTCGGGCTCGCAGTTGAGCGCGAAGCCGTGCATCGTCACACCGCGCGAGACCCGCACGCCGATCTGCGCGACCTTGCGCTGCCGACCGCCCGCGTGCGCCTCGAACCACACCCCGCTGCGTCCCTCCACCCGGATCGCCGCGAGGCCGAGGTCCGCGCACGTGCGGATCAGCGCCTCCTCGAGCGCGCGCACGTAGCGCACGACGTCGACGGGCTCGCCGAGCCGCACGATCGGGTACCCGACGAGCTGCCCGGGACCGTGCCACGTGATGCGCCCGCCGCGGTCGACGTCGACGACCGGCGTGCCGTCGACCGGCCGGTCCCACGTCGCGGTGCGCTTGCCCGCGGTGTAGACGTCCTCGTGCTCGCACAGCAGGACCGTGTCCTCGCGCTCACCCGCGACGACCGCCGCGTGCACCTCGCGCTGCAGGTCCCAGGTCGGGACGTAGGGCAGCAGGCGGTCACCGAGCTCGAGCTCCTGGAACAGCACGTCCGCCAGCGTAACCCGCGCGGCGCGCGGGTCCGCCCGCGTACGGTGACGGCCATGGAGCCGATGCGCGTGGGTCTGGTCGGGTACGGGAGTGCGGGGCGCGGGATCCACGCGCGCCTGCTGCGCGCGGCGGGCGCGCGGGTGACGCACGTCGTGACGCGGCACCGTGGCGACGTCGTCGCGCACGACTGGCCGGACGCGGTCGTCGTCCCGGACGTGCCCGCGCTGCTCGCCGCGGCGGACGCCCTCGACCTCGTGGTGATCGCGAGCCCCACGGGCGACCACGTGGAGCACGTGCTGCGGTCGCTCGAGGCGGGCGTCCACGTGCTCGTCGACAAGCCGCTCGCGACGAGCGCGGCCGACGCGCAGCACCTCGTCGACGCCGCGGACGGTCGCCTCACGGTGTTCCAGAACCGGCGCTGGGACCCCGAGCAGCTCGCGCTCGTCGACCTGCTCGCGCGCGGTGCGCTGGGCGACGTGCACCGGTTCGAGCGCCGCTGGGAGAGGTTCCGGCCGCAGCCGCAGGACCGGTGGAAGGAGAACGACGTCGACGCCGGCGGCCTCCTGCTCGACCTCGGCGCGCACCTGGTCGACTCGGCCGTGCAGCTGTTCGGGCCGGTCCGCGAGGTCTACGCCGAGCTCGCGACGCGCACGACGCCCGCGGTCGACGACGTGTTCCTCGCGCTGCGGCACGAGTCGGGCGTGCTCAGCCACCTGCAGGCGGGCGGGCTCGTCGGCTCGCCCGGTCCGCGCACGCGCGTGCTGGGCTCCGCGGGTGCGTACCTCGTCACCGAGTTCGAGGGTGAGCCCACGCCGTTCGCGGTGCTGGACGACGCGTACGAGGAGGGGCGTCGGCCGGGGGAGCCCGTCCACGTCGGGTGGTTCGTGACGGGCGCCGAGCGTGTCCCCGTGCCGCTGCCCACGGGCGGCCACCACGACGTGTACCCCGCCGCACGCACCCGGTCGGTGGTCACGCTCGACTGACGATCGCGAGCCTGTGGACAACCGCTGACGCCGTGGGCGTCGGTCCGCTTGCATGGGCACATGGACGTCTGCGTGAGCCCCGCCGTCGCATCGGTCCTGGCCGCCGCGGGGTACCGCCCGCTCGCCGACGGGGCCGACGGCGCGGTCGTCGGGACGGCGCTCGACGGGACCGACCGGCTCGTCGAGCTGCACGTGCTCCCGGGCGATGCGACGACGGTCGCGCGAGCGCACACGTTGCGGACCGTCCGGCACGAGCACCTCGTGCGCGTCCTCGAGGTCGTGCCGCTGGACACGGGCGAGCTCGCGGTGTTCACGCACCACGTCCGTGGCGTGCCGCTCGACGCGCTGCTCGCGACGAGCCCGACGCTCACCGACGGCGAGGCCGCGACGATCGCGATCCCCGTCGCGCAGGCGCTCGCCGCGCTGCACGCGGTCGGGCTGCAGCACGCCGCGGTCGGCGGCGCATCGATTCTGCTCGAGCCCGACGGCCGTCCGGTGCTCGCGGGACTGGGCGCGACGCTGCGGCACGTGCCGCGGCCGCAGGACGACAGCGCCGACGATGTGCGCGCGCTGCTCGACGTCCTGTTGCCCCGGCTCGTCGAGGACGAGACCGCGGACAGGCAGAGCCCGGGGTTGCGCTCGGCGCTCGCCGAGCTCCGCGCGGAGCCGGGACCCGAGGCAGACCGGGTCGTCGACCGGTGCTTCCGGGTCGCCGTGCCGGTCCCGCTCGACGTCGACCGGGCGGTGCGACGCGCACCGGTCGGGTCCGACGCCGAGCTCCGGGCCGCTGCGTCGGTGCCGCGTCGTCGCGCCCGCGACTCGGCCGCGGGCCCCCGCCCGGGTGCGCGCCCGGGATCGCTGCCCCGCGACCGCGCCCGCGGGGTCGGTGCCGGTCCACGGCTGCCCGTGGCCGTCGCCGGTGTGGTGACCGCGGCGCTCGTCGTCGGTGTGGTCGCCTTCGGGCCCTGGCGCAGCACGACGACGGCCAGCGCGGCTCCCGCCGCCTCGGCGACGCCGCAGGTCCGCTCGAGCGCGCCGTCGACGTCGCGTCCGGCACCCGACGACGCCGCCGTGCACCTGACGCAGCAGCGGGCGGTCCTGCTCGCGTCGGGCGCGACGACGGCGCTCGACGAGGTCGAGATCCCGGGCTCGCCCGCCCACGTGGCAGATTCCGGGCTCGTCGGACAGCTCGGCGGCGACCGGGTGAGCGGCCTCGAGGTCGCCGTGACGGAGGTCCAGGTGCTCCCGGCCGCGGACGAGGAACCCGACGGGGCCGACGAGGGCGAGACCGCACGCGTCCGGCTCACCAGCACGACGAGCGCGTACCGGCTCGTCGCCGCCGACGGCACGGTCCGACCCGGTGGCGCGCCGAGCACCGCGACCGTCGTGCTCGTGCTGCGCTGGACGGACCAGGGCTGGCGCGTGTGGGACGTGCTGCCGTCCGACTGACGTCCGACCGACGTCCGACCCTCCCGTCGAGGCCTGACCGAGTGCCGCGGTGGTCTGCGCGGAGGCCGGGTGCGGCTCAGGGCGCGCGCGTGACCCAGGCCGCGGCCGTCTCGAGGTCGCGGTGGTCCGCGACGAACCCGCTCGCGTCGAGCGCCGCGGGCACCGCGCGGACCGAGCCGAGGACCTCGGAGGAGAAGTCGCGCAGCGCGAGCCGCAGCGCGAAGGCCGGGACCGGGACCACGGCCGGGCGGCGCAACGCTCGCGCGAGCGCGGCGACGACGTCGGCGTTGCGGTCGGCGCGGGCGACAAGATTGACGGGTCCCGAGACGTCGGCCGTGAGCAGGTGCTCGATCGCGCGCAGCTCGTCGTGCAACGTGATCCAGGACCAGAACTGGCGCCCCGACCCGAGCCTCCCGCCGAGACCTGCCCGCAGCACGGGCCACAACGGACGCAGCGCACCGCCGCCGACGCCCAGCACCACGCCCGTGCGCAGGAGGACGACGCGGGCACCGGCGTCGCGAGCGGGCGTCGCCGCGTCCTCCCACTGCCGGACCACCTCGGCGAAGAACGTGGCCCCGAGCGGCTCGTGCTCGTCGAGCGGCGTGTCGCCGCGGTCGCCGTAGGCCCCGATCCCCGAGGCCTGGAGCAGCACACGCGGTCCGTCGCTGTCCGCTGCGAGACCGGCGATCGTGCGGGCGAGCAGCCCGGCCGAGTCGACGCGGGAGGCGAGCACCGCGTGCTTGCGGGCCGCGGTGAGCGGGCGGGTGCCGGGGTTGACGCCCGCGAGGTCGACGACCGCGTCGACGCCGCGCAAGGCGGCGGGATCCAGGACGCCGCGCGCCGGGTCCCACCGCACCTCGTCGGGTCCGCGCTCGGCGCGACGCACCAGGACGCGCACGTGGTGCCCGGCCCCACGCAGGCGCTGCACGAGCGGCACCCCGATGAACCCGCTGGCCCCACCGACGACGATCCGCATCCGCCCACCCTAGGCCGACCACCCGCCCCCGGCTCGCCACCCGGGTCGCGCTCGCCCGCCCGCTCGTCCGGCGCCGATCGTTCGAGCTTCTGGTCGCGGATCACGACCAGAAGCTCGAACGATCGCGTCCCGGGTGGGGCGGGCGGCGGGGAAGGGAGGGGACGGCGAAGGCCCGGCTCCGCGGGGAGCCGGGCCTTCGCCGTCGATCAGGTCACAGGCCGAGCTCGGCCTCGAACGCACCCTCCTCGAGCCGGGCCTTGACCGCCGAGAGGTAGCGCGACGCGTCGGCGCCGTCGACCAGGCGGTGGTCGTAGGACAGGCACAGGTAGCACATGGAGCGGATCGAGATGACGTCCTCGCCCTCGGGGCCCTTGACCACCGCGGGGCGCTTGACGATCGCGCCCGTGCCGAGGATCGCGGACGTCCCGCCGGGGACGATCGGCGTGTCGATGATCGCGCCGCCCGAACCGGTGTTCGTGACCGTGAACGTCGCGCCGGAGAGCTCGTCGGGGCCGATCTTGTTGTTGCGCGTGCGGCCCGCGAGGTCCGCGATCTTGCGCGAGAGCCCGGCGAGGTTGAGGTCGCCCGCGTCACGGATGACCGGCACGACGAGGCCGCGCTCGGTGTCGACCGCGATGCCGACGTTCTCCTGCGCGTGGTAGGTGATCTGGTTGCCCTCGAGCACGCCGTTGATCTTCGGGAACGCCTTGAGCCCCTCGATCGCGGCGAGCACGAAGAACGGCAGGAACGTGAGGTTGGTGCCCTCGCGCGCCTTGAAGTCCTCCTTGGCCGCGGCCCGCAGGCGCGCGATCTTGGTGACGTCGACCTCGACCACGGTCGTGAGCTGCGCCTGCGTGTGCAGGGCCTCGACCATGCGCTCGGCGATGATCTGGCGCAGCCGGCTGGCCTTCTCGGTCGTGCCGCGCAGCGGCGAGACCGCGGGGACCTTCGTCGCCGCAGCAGCGGCGGGTGCCGCCGCCGGTGCGACGGGCGCCGGTGCCGTGCGCGCAGCCTCCGCCTTGGCGGCGGCGTCGAGCACGTCTTCCTTGCGGATCCGGCCGCCGACGCCCGTGCCCGTGAGGGTCGAGACGTCGACGCCCTTCTTCGCCGCGAGCTTGCGCACGAGCGGCGTGAGATAGCCGCCCGAGGTCGCGGGGACCTCGGCAGCCGGTGCGGGCGCCGCGGGAGCCGGGGCGGGCGGTGCCGCTGCGGGCGCGGGGGCCGGTGCGGGCGGCGCGGCGGGTGCGGGGGCAGGTGCCGCAGCGGGGACCGGCGCGGGAGCAGCCGGTGCGGGTGCGGGCGCCGGGGCGGCGGGTGCGGGGGTCGCCGCGCCCGAGCCGATGCGTGCGAGCACTGCGCCGACCTCGACGGTCTCGTCCTCCTGGACGAGGACCTCGGTCAGCGTGCCCGTGAACGGCGACGGGATCTCGGTGTCGACCTTGTCGGTCGAGATCTCGAGCAGGGGCTCGTCGACCTCGACGCTGTCGCCGACCGACTTGAGCCAGCGCGTGACCGTGCCCTCGGTGACGGACTCACCGAGCGCGGGCAGCGTCACGTCCTGGACGTCGCCGCCGCCCTGGGCCGCGGGTGCCGCGGCCTCGTGCTGCTCGGGTGCCTGCTGTGCGGGCGCGACCTCGGCAGCCGGCTCCTCGGCGGGAGCCTGCTCGGCCGCGGGGGCCTCCGCCTGCGCGGGAGCGGCCGCACCGGCACCGTCGCCGGAGCCGATCACAGCGAGCGTCGCGCCGACCTCGACGGTCTCGTCCTCCTGGACGAGGATCTGCTCGAGCACGCCGGCGAACGGCGAGGGGATCTCGGTGTCGACCTTGTCGGTCGAGATCTCGAGCAGGGGCTCGTCGACGGCGACCGTGTCTCCGACGTTCTTCAGCCAGCGGGTGACGGTGCCCTCGGTGACGGACTCACCGAGCGCGGGAAGCTGCACGTTCTGGGACATGACCGTGTCGTCTCCTTCGATTCCGGGTCAGTTGTGGGCGTGCAGCGGCTTGCCGGCGAGCGCCAGGTGGGCCTCGCCGAGCGCCTCGTTCTGCGTCGGGTGGGCGTGGATCAGGGCGGCGACGTCCTCGGGGTACGCCTCCCAGTTCACGATGAGCTGGCTCTCGCCGATGAGCTCGCCGACGCGCGCGCCGATCATGTGCACGCCGACGACAGGGCCGTCCTTCTGCCGCACGAGCTTCACGAAGCCCTGCGTGCCGAGGATCTTGCTCTTGCCGTTGCCGGCCAGGTTGTACTCGAGCGTCTCGACACCGTCCGCGCCGTAGATCTCCTTGGCGCGGGCCTCGGTGACGCCGACGGACGCGACCTCGGGCTCGGAGTAGGTGACGCGCGGGATGCCGGACTCGACGATCGGGGCGGGGTTGAGACCCGCGATCTGCTCGGCGACGAAGATGCCCTGCGCGAAGCCGCGGTGCGCGAGCTGCAGGCCGGGGACGATGTCGCCGACGGCCCAGATGTTCGCGACGCCCGTGTGCAGCTTCTCGTCGGTGATGACGAAACCGCGGTCGAGCGTGATGCCCTGCTCCTCGTAGCCGAGGCCCGTGGTGCTCGGACCGCGCCCGACCGCGACGAGCAGCACGTCGGCGTCGAACGTCTTGCCGTCCTCGAGCGAGACGTGCACGCCGTTGTCGTCCTGCGTGACGCCCGAGAACCGCACGCCGAGGTTGAAGCCGATGCCGCGCTTGCGGAACGCGCGCTCGAACGCCTTGGACAGCGCCTCGTCCTCGTTCGGGACCAGGTGGGGGAGCGCCTCGATGATCGTGACGTCCGCACCGAACGACTTCCACACCGACGCGAACTCGGAGCCGATGACGCCGCCGCCGAGGATGATCGCGGACTGCGGGATCCAGTCGAGCTGCAGTGCCTGGTCGGACGTGATGACCCGGCCGCCGATCTCGAGGCCCGGCAGCGAGCGCGCGTAGGAGCCGGTCGCGAGCACGACGTGCTCACCCGTGAGGGTCTGGCCGTTCACCTCGACCGTGTTCGGGCCCGTCAGCCGGCCGTAGCCCTCGACGACGGTGATCGCACGCGACTTGATGAGGCCCTGCAGGCCCTTGTACAGGCCGCCGATGACGGTGTCCTTGTACTGGTTCACGCCGCCCATGTCGATGTGGTCGAGCGTGGTGTGCACGCCGAAGTGCGCGCCCTCACGCGCGTTCTCGGCGAGCTCCGCGGCGTGCAGGAGGGCCTTGGTCGGGATGCACCCCTTGTGCAGGCAGGTGCCGCCGACCTTGTCGGCCTCGACGAGCGCGACGCTCTTGCCCAGCTGGGCGGCGCGCAGGGCGGTCGCGTAGCCACCGCTCCCCGCTCCCAGGACGACGATGTCGAAGGCGGTGCCGGTGGTCTCGGCCACGTGCGAACTCCTCAATCTCAAGGACGACGGGTCGGCAGGCCGCGCACGGTCGGTGAGGTCTGCCCAGTCGCCGACCATCTTGTCATCACCGCTGCGCGGTATCGAACTCGAGCGGGGCGAAGACCGGTGTGACGCTGCGAACAGTCATCCCACGATTCGATCTGCGCGGGGATCGGCCGGTTCACGACGACGCCCGCCGCCGCTCGATGCGCTGCCGCGCGTTCCAGTCGCGCACGCGCTGCGGGTAGCCCGTGCGCTGGACGTCGTAGACGGGGATGCCGAGCGTCGTCGCGAGCTGCGCCGCGGCCTTCGCATCCGGGACGCGACGTCGCGTCCACTCGCCGTCGGTCGCGACGAGCATCACGGTCGTCGGCGTCACGTTCGTCGCGGGCTCGACGTAGGCCTCGACGCCGACGCGCGTCGTCGTGAAGTCCTGCAGGTGCGCGAGCGTCGCCTCACGCGCCTGCTTGTCCGCCTGGCGCCCCGACGGCTCGTCCGACGACACGCGCACCGATCCGCGGCGCGCGCGGGAACGTCCGAACAGACCCATGGCGGCGAGGGTAACCGGCGGCGCTGTCAGCGTGTCGGACGCTCGGCGGCCCGGGTCAGCCGCGCGCCTCGACGAACGCGAGCATCGTGCGGACCGCGACCCCCGTACCGCCCACGGGCGTGTAGTCGTAGGGCGCCTTCTCGTTGAACGCCGGGCCGGCGATGTCGAGGTGCGCCCACGGCGCGTCGCCCACGAACTCGCGCAGGAACACGCCCGCCGTGAGCATGCCGCCCCAGCGCTCGCCCACGTTCGCGATGTCCGCGACCTTCGACTTCAGGCCCGCGCGCAGCTCGTCCGGCAGCGGCATGGGCCAGAACAGCTCGCCCGACGTCGCGGCGGCCTCGACGACCTGCGCGCGCACCGCGTCCGTGCCCATGACCGCCGAGACGCGGTGGCCGAGCGCCACGACCTGCGCACCCGTGAGCGTCGCGACGTCGAGCACGACGTCGGGCTTCTCCTCGAGCGCCGCGACGAGCCCGTCCGCCATGACCAGGCGACCCTCGGCGTCGGTGTTGAGCACCTCGACGGTCGTGCCGCCCCGGATCGTCAGCACGTCGGACGGGCGCTGCGCGCTGCCCGACGGCATGTTCTCCGCGAGGCACAGCCACCCCGTGACCGCCACGGGGAGACCGAGCCGCGCCGCGGCGAGCACGGTGTGCAGCACGGCGGCGGCGCCCGCCATGTCGGACTTCATCGCCTCCATGCCGCCCGCGGGCTTGATCGAGATGCCGCCCGAGTCGAACGTGATGCCCTTGCCGACGAGCGCGACGGTCGCCTTGGCCTTCGCAGGTGCGTACGCGACGCGCACGAGCCGCGGCGGGCGGACCGAGCCCTGACCGACCCCGACGAGCCCGCCGTACCCGCCCGAGGCGAGCGCCTTCTCGTCGAGCACCGTGAGCTTGACGCCGCGCACGCCCGCGGCCTTGACGGCCGCCTTGGCCTCGTCGACGAACGCCGCGGGGTAGAGGTCGTTGGGTGCGGTGTTGACGAGGTCCCGCGTGGCGTGCACCGCGGCGGCGACGACCTCGGCCCGGGCGACGGCCTCGAGTGCGGACTTGTCGCGCGCGCGCTCGGTGACGACCTCGATGCGGGCCACGGGCGCGTCGTGCAGCGCGTGATAGCGGCTGAACGCGTACGCGCCCAGCAGCGCACCCTCGGCGACCGCGCCCACCGTCGCGGCGTCGTCGGCCGGCAGCGCGACCGCGACGGACTCGAGGCCCGCGAGCTCGCGCGTCGCGGCACCCGCGGCGCGACGCAGCGCCTCGCGGCCCGCGTCCGTGCCGTCGAGCTCGACGTCGCCGACGCCCGTGAGCACGAGCGTCGCGGACTTGAGCCCGACACCCGGGATCCGGCGGACCTCGTCGACCGCTCCCGTGATCCCGAGCCGGGCGGCGTCGCGCGACAGGATCGTCGCGAGCTCCTTCGGCAGCCACGCCGCGTCGACCGCGGCGACCGCGGTGCCGCGCGGGCGGACGGCGACCACGACGGCGTCGACGGAGAGCTGGGCGGGGTTCTTCGAGGTCAGCGAGATCACCTGCCGATGGTAACCGCGCGAACGGTACGCACCACGGGACGCAGGACCGGCCGGCCGCGCGCTGGGAGGCGGCGGACGGTGGTCGCGAGCGGACGGAGGGTAGGTTGTCCTGCCGTGAACGTCCCCCTCGCGATCGTCGTCGCGCTCCTGTGCGCGGCGCTCGCCGCATGGGCGCTGTGGTTCGTCGTGCGGGACCGGGCCGTGGTCCTGCGCCAGCTCTGGGGCGGTGCGGTCGTCGAGGGCGTGCTCGTCGTGCAGGCCGTGGTCGTCGCGGTCGCGCAGGCGACGGGTGACGTGGACGTCGACGGGATCCTGCTGTGGGGCTACGTCGTCACGCAGCTGGTCATCCTGCCCGTCGCCGCCGCGTGGGCGTTCGCCGAGCGCACCCGGTGGAGCTCGGTCGTCCTGCTCGTCGCGGCGCTGACCGTCGCCTTCCTGGAGCTGCGGCTCCTGCAGATCTGGGGGACCGTGTGACCCACCCTGACCCGACCTCGTCCGGCACGGGCTCACCCGAGCCGACCCCCCGCGCACGCCCCACCGGGACGGGCGCGGGCCGCCTGCTCGTGGCGGTCTACGGGGTCCTGGCGCTCGCCGCGACGGCTCGCGGCGCGTACCAGGTCGGCACGAAGCTCGACGAGGCACCTGTGGCGTACGTGCTGTCTCTGCTCGCGGGGGTCGTCTACCTCGTCGCGACCGTGGCGCTCGCGCGCGACGCGCGCCGCACCGCGTGGGCGACCGTGGGCTTCGAGCTCGTCGGCGTGCTCACGGTCGGGGTGCTGTCGGTCGTGGACGTCGGGGACTTCCCCGACGAGACGGTGTGGTCGCAGTTCGGCGCGGGGTACGGCTACGTGCCGCTCGCGCTGCCGTTCGTCGGCCTGTGGTGGCTGTGGCGCACGGGCCGACCGGTCCCGCGGACGGTCCCCTCGGAGCCGCCCCACGCGCCCGTAGGGTGAGCGCGTGTACCGGCTGCTGTTCGACCTCGTCTTCCGCCGCATGGATCCCGAGCGCGCTCACGAGCTGGCGTTCGGCCTGATCGGGTTCGTCGGGCGCGCGCCCGTCCTGCGGAGGCTCGTCCGGCCGTTCTTCGTCGTCCCGCCCTCGGGCGCGACGACCGTGTGGGGCCGCATGTTCCCGGGCCGGTTCGGTCTCGCGGCGGGCTTCGACAAGAACGCGCGTGCGGTCGAGGGACTCGCGATGCTCGGGTTCTCGTTCGTCGAGATCGGCACTGTGACGGCGCACGGACAGCCGGGCAACGACCAGCCGCGCCTGTGGCGCGTGCTCGACCGCCGTGCGCTGCGCAACCGCATGGGCTTCAACAACGACGGCTCGCAGGTCGTCGCGCGGCGGCTCGAGCGGCTGCGGGCGACGCCACACGGACGCTCGCTCGTCGTGGGCGTCAACATCGGCAAGACCAAGGTGACACCCGCCGAGCAGGCGGCCGACGACTACGCGACCAGCGCGGGGCGCCTCGCGCCGTACGCGGACTACCTCGTCGTGAACGTGTCCTCGCCGAACACGCCGGGGCTGCGGGACCTGCAGTCGGTCGCCGCGCTGCGGCCGATCCTCGAGGCCGTGCGCGCCGCGGCCGACGAGGCGACGACGCGCGCCGGGCTCGGGCCGGTCCCGCTGCTCGTGAAGATCGCCCCGGACCTGTCCGACGAGGACGTGGACGCCGTCGCGGACCTCGCGGCGGAGCTCGCGCTCGACGGCGTCGTGGCCGTCAACACGACGATCGCGCACGACCTGGGTCCCGGTGGGCTGTCGGGTCCGCCGGTGCGCGCGCGCGGGCTCGACGTCGTCGCCCGGCTGCGGTCCCGCCTCGGCCCCGACGCGGTGATCCTCGGGGTGGGCGGCATCACGACGCCCGCGGACGCACGCGAGTACCTCGCCGTCGGCGCGACGCTCGTGCAGGGCTACACGGGCTTCATCTACGAGGGGCCGTGGTGGGCCGCGTCGATCGGGCGTGCGCTGGCCGCGGACGCGCGCCGCGCCGCGCAGGAGGTGGCGTGATGTCGCTGCGCCCGCAGTGGGAGTGGCGGTTCGTGGGGGACGCGGGTCCGCTCGGGCGTCCCGTGAGCCCCGTGTTCGGCAACCGGTACGACGCCGAGGAGTGGTTGGGCGAGCACTGGCGCTCGCTCGTCAGCCAGGGCGTGACCGGTGCGGCGCTGCACCACCAGGACCGGCCGGTCGGCCCGACGATCGCGCTGCCGCGCACCTGACGGCCGGGGCCCGCGGGTCCCGATCGTGGGTCACACGACGACGAGCGGCTCGACCGCACCGGTACCGGGGGTCGCGACACCGAGCTCGGCCCAGGCGCGCGCGAGCGCCGTGACCCCGCGCTCGAGGCGTTCGGGCGGCTCGGTGAACGGGACCCGCAGGTAGCGCTCGAGCCCCGGCTCGGCACCGAACGTGGGTCCGCCCGTGATCCGGACGCCGTGCCGTGGCGCGAGGGCGGCGAGCGCGGACGAGACCGGCGCGCCGAGGTCGACCCACACGGACAGCCCGCCCGCGGGCCGGTTGGGCGCCCACGCGGGCAGCTGCTCCGCGAGCAGCGCGAGCAGCACGTCGCGGCGCTCCCGCAGCAGCGCACGCCGCCGCGTGAGGAGCTCGTCCTCCTGCGCGAGCAGGCGCGTGACGACGAGCTGGTCGAGCACCGACGACCCGATGTCGACGTGGCCGCGCTGCGCGGTGAGGCGTCCGACGACGTCCCGGTGCGCCCGCACCCAGCCGATGCGCAGGCCGCCCCAGAACGACTTCGACGCGGAACCGGTCACGACGACGTGCGCACCGGTGCCGTCACCCGCGAACGGCGCGGGGTCGGGGCCCTCGAGCGTGAGGTCGGTGAGCGCCTCGTCGCCCACGACGAGCGTGCGGGTCGCGGCCGCGAGGTCCCGGACGCGTGCGCGCTCGTCGGCCGACATCGACGTGCCCGTGGGGTTGCGGTGGTCCGGGATGAGGTACGCGAGCCGCGGGGACGCCTGGCGCAGGGTCGACGCGAACAGGTCCAGGTCCGTCCCGTCGGGTCCGCTCGGGACGACGACCGGGCGGGCCGACGCGGCGCGCACGGCGTCGATCGCGTGCGGGTACGTCGGGTGCTCGACGAGGACCCGGTCGCCGGGCCCGGCGTGTGCGTGCACGAGCAGGTGGATCGCCTGCTGAGCGCCCGTCGTCACGAGCACCTGGTCGGGGGTCGTCGGGGTCCCGCGGCGCGTGTACCGCTCGGCGATCGCCTCGCGCAGCTCGGGCAGCCCCGCGGGGGAGTAGCCCGTGCTCGGCAGGTAGCGCGGCAGCATGTCGAGCGCGTCGCGCACCGCGTCGTACAGCTCGTCGGGAGCCTGCGGCGCCGCGGTCGACAGGTCGACGAGCTCGTCGGCGGGGTCCGGCTGCGCAGAGGTCGGACGTGTGCCGAGCGGCGCGCGGACGGACCCGGGCGCGCGGTGGGTCGGCAGCGAGGGGAGCGTCGTGACCGTGCCCGAGCCGCGCCGCGAGGCGAGGTAGCCCTCGTCGCGCAGCGCGTCGTATGCGGCGGTCGTCGTGGTGCGCGAGACGCCGAGGGCCTGGGCGAGCTCGCGCTCGGACGGCAGCCTGGTCCGTAGCGGCAGCGTGCCGGACAGCACGGCCTGGCGCAGCGCGTCGGCGAGCGCCGCGTAGGCGGGTCCGGGCCGCGTCCACGCGCCGACGACCGTGCGCAGTCCCGCCCCGGAGATCCGACGATCGCTCGACACGGTGGTCGGCGCGGGCATGGCCACCTGGGCTGTCATGGGGCCACTCTCCCAGAACTGGCTATGGATCCGGAAGCCACAACTGGGCGACGATATCGGTCGTGCCCGACCAGACGTCCCGTCGCGCGACCGCGCCCGCGCTGTCAGCACGACGGTCGTCGTGGGTCCCGGCCCCCGCGGTCGGCAGGCTCGGGAGGCTCGCCGCCGGGCTCGTGCTGTACTCGGTCTCGATCGCGCTGCTCGTCGACGCGCAGCTCGGCAACATGCCGTGGGACGTCCTGAGCCAGGGTGTGGCGCAACGCACAGGGCTCTCGTTCGGCACCGTCACGCTCGTGATCAGCGTGGTCGTGCTCGTGTGCTGGTGGCCGCTGCGGCAGCGTCCCGGCGTCGGCACGGTCGCGAACGTCCTCGTGATCGGGCTGCTCGTCGACCCGTTCCTCGCCCTGCTGGACGGGCTCGGCGACCTCTCGCTGCCGGTGCGCGTGCTCGTCGTCGCCGCGGGCATCGCGCTCAACGGCGTGGCGACCGCTCTCTACGTCGGTGTGGGGCTCGGTCCCGGTCCGCGCGACGGGCTCATGACCGGGCTCGTGGCCCGCACGGGCCGTCCGGTCGCGCTCGTGCGCTCGGGCATCGAGGTGGTCGTCGTGGCCAGCGGCATGCTGCTGGGCGGCCGGTTCGGCGCCGCGACGATCGCGTACGCGCTCCTCGTCGGACCGATCGTGCACGTCCTGCTCCCGCGCCTCACGGTCCGCGACGGCCGGGCCTACAGCACGACGCGGTAGCCCATGTTCTCGAGCGTGCGGAGATGGTCGTGAGCGCCGTGGATGCCGCCGTGCGGGATCAGGGTGTCCAGCTGCCCGTCGGGCGTAGCGGAGTAGACGATCGTTGCCTCGCGCTTGATGAGCCCGGCGACGATCACGCGGTCGTGGCCGTGGAACGGGACGCTCAGCTCGTAGAGCGAGCAGGTGTTGGCTCCGACCAGGCGACCGCGCGGGACGGGGCCGAGGAGGCGCGCCTCGCCGACGAGAGGCCGGTCGCGGAAGTTCACGGCGCCGTTCTCGTCGTACTCGAGGTCGTCGTCGGAGATCATCGGTCGAGCCTCGCCTCGAGCTTGCGAAGCAGGCCGATCCAGCCAGCCGCGCCTGAGCAGAGCGAGATGAGCCCGAACGCCACGGCGCCCAGCGCGAACAGCGGGAAGCCAGTACCGGCGCCCGCTCCTGCGAGCACGACCGCCGCAACCCCAGTCCAGATCGACGCGGCGATCATCGACACCGACGACCCGGCCTCCGGCGCTGCCGACACTCGCGGGTTGAACTCCTGAGACAATGCACTACCTCCCTGTCGACCATCAGGGTGCCCATCGTCCCAGGTCAGAGGCGTGAGGGCGACCGGGATCAACCCGACATTCCTTTCGACCTCGAGGGGCAGACGGTGCGCCGTGAGACGTTGTGGGTCTCCGCGTTCAGAGTCGAGATGAGGTCTGACGCAACCTCGCTCGGGCCGTGAGCACCCGTCGTTGAAACGGTCGATCGGCGTGCCTCCAGTACACGCGCGGCGGCGGGTGCGCGGTCGGGGTCGGGACCTGGTCCCGCCGGCCGCGCACCCGCGCGCTGAGCGTCAGCGGCTCGCGGGGGAGGTGCGCGCCGTCTCGCTCGCGTCGCGGTGGACGCTGTCGCCGAGGATCTCGTCGATCCGCGTGAGCAGCTCGGCGGGGATCGTCACGCCCGAGGCCTTGACGTTCTCCGCGACCTGCTCGGGCCGCGACGCGCCGATGATCGCGGCGGCGACGTTGTCGTTCTGCAGCACCCACGCGACCGCGAGCTGCGCCATGGTGAGCCCGAGCTCGTCGGCGACCGGGCGCAGCTGCTGGACGCGCTCGAGCGTCGTCTCGTTCTCGAGGAAGCGGCTGATCATGCGCGCGCCGCCCTTCTCGTCGGTCCCGCGCGAGCCCGCGGGGGCCGGCTGGCCGGGCAGGTACTTGCCCGTGAGCACACCCTGTGCGACGGGCGACCAGACGATCTGCGACAGGCCGGTCTCGCGCGACGCGGGCACCACCTCGTCCTCGATCACGCGCCACAGCATCGAGTACTGCGGCTGGTTCGAGACGAACGGGATGCGCAGCTCGCGTGCGAGCTGCGCGCCCGCGCGGATCTGGTCGGCGGTCCACTCGCTGACGCCGATGTACAGCGCCTTGCCCGAGCGCACGACGTCGGCGAACGCGACCATCGTCTCCTCGAGCGGTGTCGAGTGGTCGAAACGGTGCGCCTGGTAGAGGTCGACGTAGTCGGTCTGCAGGCGCTGCAGCGTGCCGTCGATCGACTCGAGGATGTGCTTGCGGGACAGGCCCGAGTCGTTCGCGCCCTTGGGTCCCGTCGGCCAGTAGACCTTCGAGAAGATCTGCCGACCTGGCCTACAGCACGACACAGTAGCCCATGTTCTCGAGCGTGCGGACGTGGTCGTGGGCGCCGTGGATGCCGCCGCGCGGGAGCAGGGTGCCCAGCTTCCCGTCCGGCGTGGCCGAGTAGACGATCGTCATCTCACGCTTGACGAGCCCGGCGACGATCACGCGGTCGTGGCCGTGGAACGGGACGCTCAGCTCGTAGAGCGAGCAGGTGCTGGCGCCGACCAGGCGGCCGCGCGGGATGGGGCCGACCAGGCGCGCCTCGCCAACGAGAGGCCGGTCGCGGAAGTTCACGGCGCCGTTCTCGTCGTACTCGAGGTCGTCGTCGGAGATCATCGGTCGAGCCGGGCCTCGAGCTTGCGGAGCAGGCTGATCCAGCCGGACGCCCCCGAGCAGAGCGAGATGAGCCCGAACGCCACGGCGCCCAGCGCGAACAGTGGGAAGCCGGTACCGGCACCTGCACCGGCGAGCACGACCGCGGCGATCGCGGTCCAGATCGACGTAGCGATCATCGACACCGCCGACCCCGCCTCCTGAGCCTGCGGCACCTGATTCACGATCTCCTGAGACAACGCGCTACCTCCCTCTCTCGGCGAACGAACCCTCCAGCTTACCATGCTGGGCGGCCCCGGAAACACGACAAGCCCCCGACTCCGCGATGGGAGCCGGGGGCTTGTGTGATGCGCTACGAGGCGTCGGCCTTGTGGACGATCGGGGCCAGGTTCGGCGGCGAGTAGTTCGGGCCCTTGAGCACCTTGCCGTCCGCGCGGTAGATCGGCTTGCCGTCGGTGCCGAGCTTGCTCATGTTCGACCGGTGGATCTCGGCGAGCACGGCGTCGAGGTCGATACCGAACGCGAGGGCCGCTCCGTAAGCGACGTAGACGATGTCGCCCAGCGCGTCTGCGATCTCGACGAGGTCGGCCTCGTCGACCCTGCGGACGTCGCCGCGGCCGTAGACGATCGGCTGTCCGATCGCCCGCCAGAACTCGGCGAGCTCCTCGTGGATGAGGTCGTAGCGGAGGAGGGCGAGCTCCGCCGGGCCGGTCGTGGGCTCGTCGGCGATGGGGCAGTCGTAGGTCTCGTGGAACTCGCGCACCATCTCGGCAGTCGTGGTCACTCGGCGCTCATCTCCTTGGCGAGGTTGCGGATCAGGTCGTGGCGGAAGCCCGACCAGTGGGTCACGTCGTCCACGTAGACGACGGGGGACTGCTGGTGCCCGAGGCTCAGAACGAAGGCGAGCGCGTCGCCGTCCTCGCTCACGTCGATCTCCTCGTAGGGGATCTCGAGATTCTCGAGCTGCCGCTTGGTCGCGCGGCAGGGCTGGCAGTTGGGCTGGCTGTAGAGCGTGACGTTCACGTGCGGGTGGGGCTCCAGTCAGGCGATCTCGGCGGCGAGCAGGTCGAGCAGCGCCGCGATCGCGCGCAGGTAGTTCGCCCCCTCGAGCACCTGCTCGGCGACGGCCTTGCCGTCCTCGGACAGGTGCTCGAGGACTGCGGCGTCAGACTCCTGCTTCTCGGCGATGTTCGTCAGGTCGATCGCCATCGCCTCGGCGCGGGCGCGCAGGTCGATCGGCTCGTTGCGAAGGTCACGCTGCGAGGGCTTCATCGAAAAGCGCCTCCTTTCCGTTCAGATGGGTTGCAAGCTTGTTCATGCCGCTCTCGGCGTGGCGGCGTACGGTGGAGTCCGAGATCCCGAGCTCATCCGCCGCGCCGCGCTCGGTCATGCGGCAGACGGCGATGAGGAACAGGGCGCCCGCCTCGGTCTGGCCGAGCCCGGCCTCCCCCCACGCGCGGCGCACGTCGGCCATGTGAGCCATGAGGTTGCCGCTGTGGCTCGGGTCGGACTTGGCGCGAGGCATCCCGCGCTCGGGGGCGCCCGGCGCTGCGACGCCGGACCAGGCGTGCTCGTCCCACATGACCGACAGCACGAACTCGATCAGCGCCGGGGTGTAGGACAGTCCCGCGTACGCCTGCGGCGTCGGGCGCGACCCCCAATACCCCATGTCGGGCGCCGGGTTGGACTTGAGCGCGGCCTCCGCGGCAACGCGCTCGAGCGCTCGCACCTCGGCCCGCCGGCTCGCCCGCTCGCGCAGGCGCATTGCCAGGCGTCCGGCGAGGCACTTCCGCGCGCCGCGCACCCCGCCCTTGGTGCCGGGCTGCGCGAAGCCGTAGTCCAGCACCTCGCGCACCTCGGCCGGGTGGGTCGCGATGTAAACGATCGCATCCTGGTAGGCGTCGTCCTCCTCGACATCGGGGAACGACCGGGACACGTTGAGCGCTGCGCGCTCCGCGGCCCAGAAGCCGTCCTCGTTGACGAGGCTCCAGTCGATCTCAGCCACTCGTCACCACCCCATCCACCGGATCACGAGCAGGGCCAGAAGCCCCGCCGCAAGGAACACCACCTGCGCGGCCTGGTCGTCAGTCAGTCGCGGTCTCATCGGCCCAGCACCCCCGGCCCGAACGTCCGCTCGAGGTATCCCGCGTTCGATTCGAGCAAGCGCCAGGCGTGAAACCCGGCCTCGGCCTCGAACTCGGCCAGGGCCATGCCGACGACGGGCCTGTTGTGCCGCCCGTGCACCTGGTGGCGCTCGCCCTCGTCGTCCTCGTAGGTCAACGCCACGAGGACCGTCATCTCGATCAGCTCAGCCATGCTCGGCACCCGCCCGGACCTCGGCCACGCTCTCGGAGACCTCGACCATCAAGCCCGAGTCGAGAAACACCCGCGTGCGGGCGTCGGGCCCCCACACCTCGAGGCTCGGGCCGTTCACCATCGGCCACACCTCGCGCTTGGCTGTCGCCTCGAGGATGGCGATGATGCGGCGAGGGTCGACCAGGACGGGCGTCCCGTCGTCAGGGTCGGTGAGCGTGAGGAACGTGCGCGCCGTCATCGGATCACCTCGATCGGGGACGTCAGGCCGTCGCGCGTGATCGCCACGACGATGCCGGGGTGGCCGCTGTCGCCCGTGGCGTGGCGCCACCACGTCGACTCCGACTCCAGCGCCGGCGGCTGCAGGAACATCCGCGGACCCTTGGTGTCGACGTGGAAGTGGTGCAGGTGCCCCGCCATGAGCAGGTCCGCGTCGCGCAGCGGCGAGCCGCCGAACGCCTGGCCCTCCCACCAGTCGAAGTGCTTGCCGGGGCGCCACTGATGGCCGTGAGCGTGGCCGATGCGCGTGCCTGCGACGTCGAGCGTGACCGTCATCTCGTCCGTGTCAGGGACGTAGAACTCGACGTGGCCGTACGCGCGCGCGTTCATCGCCGCGGCCTCGCGCACGGCGACCAGCGCCTCCGTGTCGTGGCTGTCGTCGTAGCGGGTGACGCCCTTGCCGGCGAAGCGCTGCGGCTCGCCATGGTTGCCCGGAACGGCGACCATCGACAGGCGCGCGGCGCGCGGAGCGAACTGCTCCATCGCGTGCAGCATCGTCAGGCGCGTGAGGCGGATCTGCTCGTTCAGCGTGAGCCGCGTGCGCCAGGCGTTCGCCCCGCCCTGGGGGACGAAGCCCTCGATGTGGTCGCCGAGGAAGCCGATGTGGACGTGGCCCACCGGGAAGCGCTCGCGCAGCTCGTCGAGCGCCGCAGCGGCGCGGGAGAGGCCCTGGAACGTGCGCTCGACCGTGCCCTCGACGCCGTCCCCGTCGACCTTGCCGTACTGCATGTCGCCGAGCGCGACGACCAGGCCGTACTGCCCGCGACCAGGACTCGTCAGCGGCCCGGCCAGGCGGACGCGCTCCACGATCTCGTCGATGGGCAGCGACTCGCGCCCCGCCGCGGCGGTGCCGACACGGGCGAAGGAGAAGCGCGCCGACACGCCCTCGACGCCGTTCGCCATCGTCCACTCGGAGGTGCGGAAGCCAACCACCTGCCACTCGGCAGGGTCCAGGTCGTTGCGCTCGAGCAGGTCACGCGCCCTGCCGTCGAGCTCGTCTCGCGAGGGAGCGCCAGCCAGGCCGACGGTCGCCTCGGCGACGTCGCCCTTCACCTCGAGCTGCTGTGTCGGGCCCTGCGCCGGGCGCGGCGCGACGGGGGGCGCGGTGGGGACGGCCAAGAGGCTGTCCAGAAGCGGGGAGTCGGTCACTTGTCGATGTCTCCGGTCTGGCGCACGAGGCGCCGGTACGTTCGGATGGAGCTGGGGGAGATCGGGGCGCCGTGCGCGGTCAGCGCGCGCGCGACCTGCTCCGCCGGGCGGTTGGGGTCGGCGATGATCGCGAGAGCCTCCGGCGCGCCGTCACCGGCGAGCTCGAGCGCCTTCTCAATCGAGCGGAAGCGCTGACCCGCGACGACGACGGCCATCACGAGCAGTCCCACTCGAGTGAGTCGAGGAAGAACTCGGCCCGCTCCACGCGCCGCGCCTCGCCTCCGTCGTCCTGGCCGTCGAGGCGGACCCACTCGAAGCGCTCCTCGCCGCTCGGGGTCACCTCCACGAACCGCTCGACGAGGACGCTGGTCGACGTCGCCTCGATCGCGATGACGTTGTCGGCGACGCCGTGCCGTCGCAGGACGGCCACGAGCTCGCGCCACAGGGGCTGCGTCATTTACTCACCACCTCCGGGGTTGAGGCGCGCGAGCAGGCCCGCGGCGCCCTCCTTGACGAACAGCTCGGACACGTCGCCGTCCTCGGCGCGCAGGCGCACACCGCGGGCATTGCGAACCGAGCCCGTGATCTTGCTGACGAACTCCGAGCCCGCCTTGTCCGGGTCGCCCCAGACGTAGACGCGGGAGAAGCCCGCGACCATGCGCCGGTGGCGCGGCATCCAGGACTGCGCGCCCGGCATTGCAACGGCCGGCAGGCCGATCTTGTTGAGGATCATCGCGTCGAACTCGCCCTCGGTGACGTGCAGCTCGTCGATGGCGCGGTGAACGGCCCCGACGTTGAACATCCGCCCAGACTCGCCCGGCATGGACTTGTACTTACCGTGCCCCATCGCCTTGTGGTCGTGGTCGGCGATGCACCGGAAGCGGAGCTGCAGCGGCTGTCCGTGGCGCCCCAGGTAGGGGATGACGAGCCAGCCGTCGAGGCCCTGGTGCTCGGGGAACGGGTCAGCCACGACGCCAACGCGGAACGTACGTCGATCCGGCTCGTCGATCCCCCGGAGCGCCAGATACATGCTGACGTCCTCGGTAACCGCCGCTTCGTACTGGCTCGTCGCCGCTTCCAGCTCCTCCAGTCGCGAGTCCGAGACCGGCAGCAAAGGTTCGCGCTCGGGCAAAGGTGATGCCCTCCTTCTTCATGATGAGAGTCCATGCGTCACCGCCAGCGCCGCAGGAGTGGCAGCGCCACAGGCCGCGCTCGAGATGGACGGACATGCTGGGGGTTCGGTCGTCGTGCAGTGGGCACGAGAGCATCTGAGCGTTGCGCCCCGGCCGCGGGTGGGACCCGTAGTGCTCGAGGACGGCCGTCAGGTCGGGGCGCTCCCCGTCAGCGCCGCCCACGCTCGCGGGCCCGGCGGACGGCGCTGACGATCGTGTCTCGCTGAGTGGCCGTGCCCCGCGCCCAGGCGAGGCTCCGATCGCTCACGACCCGCCCGATGTTCCCGTTGGGCGACGCCTCGCGCAGGATCTCCGTCAGGAGGTCGCCGTCCCCCCGGCCCCACGGGTCATCCATCTCCGCCAGGGCGGCGACGAACAGCTTCCTCTCCTTGTTGGTGAGCTGCTCGATCACCGGCCAGTCGAAGTCCAGTGCGCGGCCGATCGCGACCCGGTCGACGTGCGGCGAGAACACCTCCGGCACCGAGAGCCAGCGGAAGTACATGGACGGCCCGACGTCGCCCGCCTCGTCGCCCAAGTCCTCGGTCAGGTCGAGGCGGATGCGCTCCGCCAGCTCCCACGTCACGGGGAGGTCAGCGAACTCGTCCCCGAGCTCCTCGTTGGCGATCTCGGCGTACCGGTCGTACGCGTGGCTGCGGAGCTCGCCGGCCTTCACAGGCCGACCGTCCGGCGCAGGAACGCCACGAACTCGGCGAGGCGGATGACCACGTACGCATCGGCGATGCTCTTGCCGCGCGCCTTCACGATCGCGACGGGCAGCACGCGGTGCCGTTCGAGGCCGCGGTGGCGCGCGTAGTTCGCAGCCTCGAGGTCGGCCTCGTTCATGTAGCCGGCCAGGTTGATCTTCTGCTCGTTCTTCGCCTCGATGACGACGCGGCTGTTGTCGGCGAGGCGGACGACGTGGTCGCCCTCATCCTCGGCGCCGTTCAGCTTGAGCGGCTCGATGTCGGCACCGGCGTGGCGGAAGAAGTCTCGGACGTCGGTCTCGTGCTGGGAGCCCTTGCGCTTGGATGCGCGGGCTCGTCGGGTTGCCTCGGGGGTGGGCAAGAGTTGACACCTACCTCATGCCGCTGATGCGGCGTAGTCGTTCTCGATGGACGCGATGAAGCGCATGAGCTCCGGCGTCTTGCGGAAGTGCTCGGTCCCGCCCTCGCCGGGGATCGGCGAGTGCAGGTGCCGAAAGCGGGCGTGCAGCTCAGTCTCGAGTGCGGACCCGCCGCGCACTTGGGCTAGGACCGAGCGAGGGCCGAGCTGGGCCACGCGCCTCGGGAGGTTCACCGTCCGGCCGATCTTGACCGTCTCCCCGAAGTCCATGAAGTAGACGACGGAGCCGCCCTGGGCCTCGCGATCCTGTAGCCGCTTGAGCTGCTGCCGCGCGGCCGACAGGGCCGCGACCTTGGAGCGAGCTCCGGGGCACAGTGGCGTCGACGAGCCGGGGCGCGAGTCGGCCGACGCCTCGCACCAGGCCACGCGCTCGGCGAGGCGGCGACGCTCGAGCTCTAGCGCCCGGACGCCGCTCTCGGACAGGCGGGCCTCGAGCTCGTTGCGCTCCGCTTCGAGCCGGGCGATGCGCCGCGCGGCCTGGTCCTCGTTAAGCGTCGCCTCCAGGCTGCGAAGCCTGCTGAGGAGCCGGCTGATTGCGTCCTCCGCCGCGGGGTGGGCGGCGACGGCCGCGAGCACCCTGTCGGCCGAGACTCGGCCGAAGCCGGGGATGTCCTCGATCTCCCAGCGTTCGATCACCTGCCAACCTCCTAGATGGCCGTCAGGCCGTAGTCGTACGGGAAGAACTGCGTGCGCTCGGGGTCGGCCCGGAGCAGCGCGGTCGTGTTGCCGGTCGGGTCGCTCGGGCCCATGCGCTGCTTGAGGCAGGCGATCCGGTAGGCGAAGGACTGCGGGTCGATCGCCACCGACAGCACGAGCTCGGGCTTCTCGCTCATGCCGCCCTTGATCTGATCGCGCGAGGGCGGCTTCCACGGGTCGGCCTTGGCCTCCCAGGTCTTGTCGCTCGCGTGGTGCAGGACGATCACCGTCGCGCCGATGTCGCGGCTCAGGTCGGAGATCGACTGCATCGCCTCCATCTGGGCGGTGTAGTCGGCCGACGACCCGTCGATGTCCATGAGGTTGTCGATGACGATGACCTGCGGGTGCTCGTTGTGGAGCTCCACGTAGGCGTCGAGCTCGTCCTCCACGGACTGCCAGCGGATCGGCGACCCGAAGCTGAACGTGATCGGCAGGTCCGCGGTGGCCTGCTGGTACGAGCGGCGCAGCGCCGGGTCCTGCATCCCCGCCTCGACCTGGTCCGTGCGCTGCCCGGTGACCGAGCAGGCGATGCGAACCGACGCCTGGAAGGGCGACATGTCGGCGGAGAAGTAGAGCGTGGGCGCCTTCATGTTCAGGACCCACCACAGGGCAAAGCCGGACTTCTGCGTGCCCGAGCGTCCGGCGATCATGATGACCTCGCCGACGCGCGGCCGGACGCCCAGGCGGTAGAGCGGATCGAGTGCAGCCACATGCGGCAGCTCGGGTGACGACTGCGAGCTCAGCGTGAGCGCGCGGGATGCGGTCAGCATCCGAAACCCCTCCCTCCGGGGCTCGTGCCGGGCCAGGCGCGCGCTATTTACACACCTGGCCCGGCGGAAGGACGGCGTCTGCTACTTGAGGTAGTCCGGGACGTCGTCGCCCGAGAGGGCCTCGTTGAGGGCGGCCTCGCGGCGCTCGCCGAAGGCGACGACCTTCGAGCGCACGTCCGCGTCGACCGGGCGCCAGACCCAGGCGCCGTTGGGGAGCTTGGCCGTCGGCGCCAGCTTCTCGAGGCGAACGACCGCGGCCGAGCCGACCAGGTCGGCGAGTCGCCGCGCGAGGTCGACCTGCTGGATCTTGACCCCCGACGACAGCGAGCCGTTGTCGTTGTCGATGTCGTCGACCGACGCGAAGGCGGTGATGTCCGCCGTGACCGTGTCCTTCGGGCCGTAGTTGGTCGGGAGCTGCCGCTCGAAGTTCGTCACCTCGATCAGGAGCGCGACGTTCTCGACGAAGTCCTCACCCTTGAAGTAGGAGCCGCCGATCTTGATGTCCTGGACGTTGAAGCCCATCTGTCTGTGTACCTCCGAGTGTTGCGGTGTTGCGGTGAAGTGGTGTGGGTCAGGCGCTGTCGTCGGACCCGAAGCCGAGCTGGCGCACCAGGCCCTCGGCGCTGATCCGCGCGTCGACAACGCCGGCGCGGGTGAGGATCGAGGCGTAGCCCTCGTCTCCGGGGAACACGGCGACGATCTCCGGGATCGCCACCATGAAGCCGTCCTGCGGGATCGCCAGGAACGAGCCCTTGACGACCACCTCGGGGTCGGGCGTCGAGTTGCGGAACAGCCCGACGATCTGGGCATACTCGGCCTCCTGCTCCGGCGTCAGGGGCCGGGACTCGACGGGCTTGGGCCGTCCGTCGTCCGGCTCGAGCGCGGCGGACGCGCTCACGAGCTGGAGTCCAGGCGGGCGCGCGTGAGCTTGGCGTGCTCGGCCACCTCCGGGCGCTTGAACGCCTCCTGGTTCGCGGCCCAGACCTTGCGGAAGCCGTCCATCGACGTGACCGCGTCGAGCGCCGCGATGACCGGGTCGGCCTCGCTCGCCGCAGGCTCCACGTCCGGCGTGGCCGTGGCCGGTGTGGCCGTCGGGGCGGGCGTGTCGTTCGCCGGCTTGGACGCTGCGGACTTGGCGCGCCCACGCGCTGCGGGCTTGACCGGCGCGGACTCGATCTTGCCGCCGAGCGTTGCCACAGCGCCGTGCAGGCCGCGGGCCGCTGCCGAGGCGGTCACGATCACCTGGCCCAGCGTCGCGTCCTCGGCCGGCTCGATGGCGAACGCCTCAGCCAGCTCTCCGATGAGGGCCTCCTGCGAGTCGGCCCGGACGACCAGCCACGGGGCGTCGTACCCCGGACCGAACTTGATGGTCGCGACGTGGCGACCCTCGTTCTCAGACACCGTTCTTGTCTCCTCTCGATCGGTGTGGTGTAACCGTAGCACAGCGCGCGGCACTTACACAACTACTCCGGCGTGACCTGCGCCACACCCCTCTGGCGAGGGCCCTGGCCGTCGGCGATGGCAGGCTCCATGACCTCGACCACGGGGATCGAGCCAGCGAGTCGACCCCCCATCGCGCGGCAGTAGTCCTTGACGCCGCACGAGCCGCAGAAGTTGCCGGGGTTGGGCAGGAACACGCCAGCCTCGATGCCCTTGGCGGCCATCGCGAACTGGTGGTCCACGTACTCCTCGGTGTACGCGGTCATGTCCTTGAGGTCGGTCAGCTCACCCGTCGCGCCCATCCACAGCGCCCCGCGGTCGGCCTGCAGGCCGTACTCGCGCAGGAGCGCAACGGCATAGGTGCCGAGCTGCAGCTTGGACGTCGGCTCCTTGCCTGTCTTGAGGTCGACGATGATGATGCGACCCTGGCGGTCCAGGAACACGCGGTCGATGTAGCCGAGGACGGGGCGGCCGCCGAGCTCCACCTGGACGCGCACCTCCACCCCGAGCTGCCCGTCCGGCATGACGGCGATGCCCCACTTGGTGAGCTTGCGCCAGTCGATGTACGCCTGGACCATCGCCGGGCCCTCGACGAGCCACCAGTCACGGTCCTTCTTGTTCGGCCCACCGCCCTTGCCGTGCTTCTGGAGCGTCTTGCCGGACGCGACGATGTTCGTCTCGCCCTTCGCCTTCGCCTCCTTCACGGCGGCGTCGAGGGCGTACTCAAATGCGCCAGGGTCGGTGACGGCGCACTCCTCGACCTTGCCCGTGTCGAGTAGCCGCTCGGCGCGCCGGCCCAGGTCATAGAGCTCGGTGAGGTGATGCACCGCGGTGCCGGCGACGGTCGCCCACCAGGTGCTGTTGTTGAGCTTGTGGCCTCGCTCGAGGCGGTAGCGCTCGCCGCACTCGGCGTAGGAGCTGAGCGCGCTGTAGCTGAGTCGGGACGGGATCTTGATGTCAGACCTCCACGGGGATGATCGGGACGAGCCAGTAGCGCATCGTCGTGCCGTTCTCGAGGAGGTCGGCGGGTGCCTCGTCCTCGTCGACGAGCTCGAAGCCGAGGCTAGCGGCCTCGCCCTCCGCTCGCTCGATGTCGTAGCGGGTTGCGTCCTCGTCGACATCCATGTGGTAGTCGAACGCCTCGTCGTCGAGGTGCAGACGCACTCGAGGTGTCAGTGTCACGTGCCTTGCCCTCCAGGGGGTCGCGGTCGGGTGCGTCATGTCTACACCCTTGGAGATGCTCCGTGCAAATGCAACAGCCCGCGGCGCGAGCGGGCGAAGGTCAACGGGGGTCATTGGGGGTCTCCTTGCGATGGCGCGTGCGGAGGGCCCTTCGCCCTCTCGTCGCGAGCGTGCCCCTGGAGGGGCGGGAGGATTCCACCACACGTCGCCGACAGTCACACACCTCGTTCGGCGACGCGCCGACACAGGTGAGAGGCTGGGCGCGACAAAGCCCCTGCTCACCAGGCGTGTGGGCAGGGGCTTGTCGTCGGGGAAGGGCGGCTCGCTCGAGACGAGCTACGGCGCGTCGGGCTCTCGGATCAGATCGACGTCGACCCCCTCGCGCGCCGGCACCATGAAGAAGCCCTCCGGGAGGTCGGCGTCGTAGTGGACGACCAGTCCCTCCCTGTCGAGCCGGGCAATGAACGCGTCCAGGCGCCGCTCCGTGGCCGGCGGGTTGGGCAGTCCAGCCCGGCGCCGACCCTCAGCGCGGAGCATCTGGGCCATGTAGTTCGTGCGGTGCTCGGCGCGCAGCCGCCAGGGGACCATGCTCTCCCGCGCATGGCGCGGCTCGATCGCCTGTCGGCGACGATAGTTGCCCCACATCGAGGGTGTCGTCTCGATGTGGTACTTCTCGCGATACTGGTCAACCATCCACCGGTACGTCCGCCCCTCGCGAAACCACCGCGCAACCTCGGTGTGGTTCTGGATCTTTGAAGCAGGCATCGAACCTCCTCTCATGGGTCTGCTATCCGCCTGTGACGTGCCCATTTTGGTCCGCGCGAGCCCAAAGTGCAAGTGTGACCACGCGCCCAGGCGTGCGTGCAATCTCGGTGCGCGTCACGTACACTCAATGCGACGCTGAGCGACGACCGGAGGGAGGTGGGCGAGGATGGCCCAGGTGACGATCACGGTGTGCGACATCTGCCAAGCGCCAGACCGGAGCACGACTCGATACCGGGTCGCGCGCCGCGGAGCTTCGGCGCAGACGGACCGGTGCGAGGAGCACGGCGCCGAGCTCGAGGCCATCGTGCAGTCGGTCGAGCGCAAGCCGCGGCACGACTGGACGGAGCGCGTGACGACACTCGAGGAGCTCGAGCGGCGCAAGCGCGAGCAGTCCTGAGACGACAGAAAAGCCCCCTCCCCAGCGATGGACTGGAGGGGGGGCTTTTCGTCAGGCGTCGGTGTCGGCCGCCAAGAACGGCGCGTAGCGCCGCAGAAGATCCTCGACCACCGGGAGTGCCATGACGCGGGTGATCGCGCCGGAGACGCCCAGGACAATCGCCCCAGCGCCGGTTGCGGCGGAGGCGTCCTGGCTCGACACGGCCTCGTAGATCAGGGGAGCCGCCGCAGCGAGTGCGACAGCGGCCTGGAACACGGTCCGGGCGGTCGTCCGCCACGGCTGCTTGGTCTGCGTCGTCTCCATCAGATCGTCCCCGCGTTCAGCCGGGTCTGGAGCGCCTTGACCATCTTGCTCGGCGAGGAGATCACGCCGTCGACCGGCGTGCCGAGGTAGCGCTGCGTCCCGCGGATCGTGTGCGGGCCGAGGATGCCGTCGATCGCGCCGGTGTAGAGCGCGCGATCCTTGAGGATGCGCTGCCACGCCTTCACGAACGTCGGGGTGAGCTTGGCCGTCTGCGTCTGCCGCGTCGCCTTCTGCCACGCAGTGATCGTCTTGGGGCCGAGGTAGCCGTCGACCACGAGCTTCGCGCCAGCCGCGACCGGCTTGGGCGTGGGCTTCGAGATCACCTTCACGCCGTTGATGTCCTCCGACCAGCCGAGGAGCTTGTAGCCCCAGCCCTGCCAGAGGGCGACGGCCTGGGTCGTCGGTCGGCCGAGGCCGGAGTTGGTGGTCACCATGAGGCCGTTGCCCGCGTAGATCGCGACGTGGCCGTAGGTGCTACCGCCGAAGAAGATCGGCGCGCCGACCGGGATCTCGGCGACGTTGGTCGTGGCGTGCTTCGCCTTCGCGTTGTTCCACGCCGCAATCGCACTGACGTACTTCGCCGGCACGCCGAAGGCCGTGCGCACGAACTGCAGGCACATGCCGCTGTAGCCGGACTTCTGGGTCTTGGCCCAGGCGAGGGCCTGGGCCGCAGTCTTGGTCACTCGCCCTCCTCGAGGACGGCCTCGCCGTCCTGGATCGCGTTGTCGTTGTCGATGGGCTGGGGGACGGTGGACTCGGGGTTGAACACGAGCTCGTCCGTCGAGATGGTCACCTGGCGGCGGTCCCTTCTTGTCGGGTTCAGGAGGTGGGTCGAGTTGGCGGCGGCGGCGGCTTGCCCAGGGAGATGTGCTCCCGGAGGAGGTCGATCCATGCGTGGTCAAGGCCGCGCTCGCGCTCGACGAAGTCGAGGCGGGTTCGGGCCGCGTCGAGGTCTTGGCGCAGGGCGTCGGTCACGGCGCGCCAGTCGTCGGTGTCGACGCGGCGCGCATCAAGCCGGGCCTGGCGGCGCGCGACGAAGCGCTGCGACCAGGCGCCGACGATGCCGGCGAGGACTACGCCCGCCGGGGTGGCGAAGGGGGTCAGGTCGATCACGTCAGCTCACCCACGCCGTTCCGTTCCAGCGCCGCAGCACGACGACCACCCACTGCGAGCCGTTCCAGCGCCGCAGCGGCTTGTCGACCCACGAGCTCCCGCTCCAGACGCGGACGCCGGAGAGGGTCGTGAACGACCGCGCACCCGACCAGTCGCCCGCGCCGATCGCGTTGGTAGCGCGGACGCGGACGTAGTACGTCGTGGCGGGGTCCAGGCCCGACAGCGTCACGCTCGTCGAGGGCGAGGAGAACGTGCGCGCGCCCGACGTGAAGCTCGAGTTGGTCGCGATCTGGAAGGTGTAGCCCGTGATCGACGAGCCCCCGTTGTTCGGCGCGCTGCAGCTCGCGGATGCGGACACGACGTCGGCGGAGACTGTCGGGGTCGACGGCGCTGCGGGCGTGTCTGCGGTCGTCTTGAAGCTGCGCGAGCCAGACCAGGCGCCCCACCCTGCCGTGTTGTGTCCGCGGACGCGGACGTAGTAGGTCGTGGCCGGGGCGAGGCCGGTCATCGTCTGCGGCGTGCTGGCATCGCTGTTCGAGTAGGTCGTCGACCGGAAGTCGGAGTAGGCCGACGCCTGAACCTGCCACTGGTCGATCGACGACCCGTTCGCCTGCGCCGGGGTGGACGTCCAGGCCGCGCGCGCAGAGGTTGCGGTGATCGACGAGATCGTGGGCGCCGGGGAGGCGCCGGGGGCGCTGGCCGGACGCGCAAGCACGGTGAAGGACGTCGAGACGCTCGGCGTCGCTCCGCCGTAGTGCCCCGAGATCGAGGCGGAGAACGACCGCGAGACGGAGCTGCCGTAGACGGTGTCGACGGAGATCGACCGCGACGCGATGAGCACGTTCACGCCCGAGCTCGTCATGTTGAACGTGCCCGAGCCGGAGATGGCGCCGCCGAGCGAGTAGTTCTGCGTGTCCGAGATCGAATACTGCGAGTAGGCGTAGACCTTGACGCTGAGCGTCACCGAGCTCGTGCTGGACGAGACCGACGAGGGCGACATCGTGACCTCGATGCCGACCTTCTCGTTGCTGGACCCCTCGGGGGTCCCCCAGACAATCGCCATCAGAGGGCCACCCAGAGGTCGTTGACCGTCGGGCTCGAGGGCGCCGAGGACGACACCGTGATCTTGTTGCCGCCGATCGTGGTGGCGTTGATCGCGCCGGTGATCTTGCTCGCCGGCAGGTCCGGCACGCGGGCGGCGTTGAGCACTCCGGCCGTGATCTTGTCAGCGCTCAGGTTGGGGATGCGGTCCGCGGAGAAGGTGCCGGACGTGATGTCGCTGGCGTCGGACAGGAGCCCCGCCCACGCCGACCCGTTCCACCACTCGAAGGCGCCGAGCGTGGTGTTGAAGCCCAGCGTGGGCACGCGGCGCTCGGTGCCGGTCGGGCGCTCACTTGTCGGCCACGAGCGCACGGCTCGGCCGATGAACGTCCGGCGCTCGGTGACCGCAGTGGCTGCGATCGTCACGGCGTTGGCCGCGACGGCCACGTTGGCGATCGGCATGTCGAACAGGCCGATCTCCGTGGACTCGAGCGCGGGCGGCGTCGGGGAGCTCGCCGCGGGCGTGCCCTTGACGACGAGGAGCGCGATCTCGTTGGTGTCGGGGTTCAGGCGCAGGACGACGGTGTCGATCCGCGGCTGCGAGTCGGCGGGCTCGATCTCGAGCGTCTCGGTGCCGCTCGACGCGATCGCGTGGCCGCGGACGATCGCGAAGCCAGCCGCGACCTTCACGTTCATGCCGGTGGAGTCGGCGGAGACCTTGAGCTGCGTGCCGGTGTGGTCGCCGGAGACGCCCTGGCCGAGCTCGCGGAACAGGGTGCTGTACTGGCCCTCCGTGGTGGCGAGCCCATCGAAGGGGTAGGAGGTGACGGTCATTCGTCTCCAAAGGACAGGGAGAGGGCCCCGCTCGTAACGGCGAGCGGGGCCCTCTCAAGGCTGATGGCGGTCTACGGCTCGCGCAGCTCGGCGAGCGCGCCGCAGGGGCCGCAGATGAAGGAGTCGGCACCCAGCGGGACGAGGAGCTCGATGGGGATGTCGAAGTTCTCACACCCGCTCGAGTGGCACACCGCGACGCGGACCGCCGTTGCCGAGAGGTCAAGCTCACTCATCCCGCACCTGCCGTCGATGTCATCTGAGTGGCGGTCCAGTGCCAGTCCGCCGTGAAGGTCGCCGTGACGCCTGCGACCGAGGCGAAGGCGAACAGGGTGAAGCCGGTCGCGGTGACGTTGATCGCTCGCGCGGACCATCGGGCGGTGGCGCCGGACCCGGAGTTGAGGTTGATGCCGCTCACCACCGGCGCGGCGGAGAACCGGCCGCTGGGGAAGGTCACGGCCACCGTGAAGGAGTCGGCCGCCGAGGGGCCTCGCGACACGACCCCAGCCGCGATCGCATAGGGCTGGTGCGATGCGCTTCGCAGGGTGGCCGGGGTGATTGCCCGAGCCGCGTCCGTTCCGGTGTTGACCTCCGCCTGCGTGGCGAGCTCGACCACGCCCGCGGCGCCGGTCGACGCCACTGGGAGTCGCGCCGCGGCAAGCGTGCCGGACGCGATCTTGCTGGCGTCGAGGCTGGGGATGTGGGCAGCGTCCATCGTCGGAACCCGCGCGAGGGCGAGCGTGCCTGCCGCGATCTTGCTGGCGTCGAGGTTCGGGATGTGCCCGGCGTCCATCGCGGGGATGCGGGCCAGGTCGAGCACGCCGGACGTGATGTCGGCGGCGCTGAACTCAGTGACGATCTCGAGCTTCCGCTCGATTGCCGAGACGCGCTGCTCCGTGGTCGTGGCCCACGACGTCGTGAGGTCGGAAACCTCGCCGAGGAGTGCGCCGAAGCGCGTGCCGCCGCTGTCCGCCTTGAGCACCCAGCCCGAGACGGTCGTGACGGCCTCCTGGCCGTTGAGCTCGATCGTCACGCGATCGCCGACGCGCCAGTCGCGGCCGTAGACCATGCTCGTGTCGTTCATCGGAACGAGCTGCACGTCAACCGCGGTGATGCCGCCCTGGGCGAGCTGCTCGTCCGCGCTCTGCTCGAGCTCCGTGTCGTCCTGGCTCGACGAGTTGTCGACGAACGCCTCCACGCGGCGCCCCCAACGGGCCCGCTCTGCAGGGTCGCCATCCTTGGCGTAGAACCACCGGTCGGCGCCCTTGCCGCCGCCCCCGACGATCACCGTCGTGACGACGGGCGCAGAGACGGTCGACGAGTGCGACGCGATCGTGTTGTTCCAGAGCGAGAAGCGCACCTCGCCGGTGCGATCGCGCACGGCCTCGGTCTCGAACACGAGCCGGTCGCCGCGCTGCACGATGGCGAAGTTCAGGTCCGCCAGGTTGGCGACGTCGCTCAGGATCTCCCCGAGCTTCTCGAACCGGGCCGCCTTCGTCAGGACGGGCCCACGGCCGAGGTTCGTGCCCATGTCGAGCAGCGGGTGGCGCCGCTCGGCGACCGCGCTCGGGCCCGCGTTGGCGGAGACGTACGCGTGCATGATCGTCTCCGCCGCGCCGGTGCGCTGGTCGAACTCGGCCGTCTGCGCGTTGACGTCGGCGACCGACGGCGTCGGCCAGGCTCGCATGTCCTGGAGGATCACATCGTCAGTCACGCCGGAGAACGTGATGGTCCCCGTCGGGTCGCTGGCGCTGTCCTCCTCGGAGTACGCCGTCATCGGGCCCGAGAAGCCCGCCTCGTCGTCGAGGCCGGAGATCACGATGCCCGCCCCCGGCTGCGCCAGGTGTGCCGCCAGGGGGCTCTCCGCGGGCAGGGAGAGGGACCACTCGCCGACGTTGTTCCGCTTGCGCGTGGCCGTCAGAACGAGGAGCTCGTGCGGGACCGCCGCAACGCGCGTGAGGTTGGCGTCGCGGATCTCGACGGTGATGTCCTGGAGCCCCATCACACCACCGCCCACTTGCGTCGTCGCCACGTGCACACAACTTCGGAGGTCGGGCCGGCGCCGGAGAGCGTCATCTCTGCCGTCGTCACGCCAGGCGGCAGGGCCCAGAACAGGGGGGCCGGCTCGAGGCCGGAGTAGCGCGAGGCGCCCGTCTGATCGACGACCGTCCCCGCGCGCGTGTCGAACACGAGGGACTCGCCTTCGGCGAGGGTGCCGGACCAGGCGAACCCGCGCTGGCCGGGGAGCTTGGCCTCGAACCGCGAGCCGGGGCCCCGGACGATCCACGTTGGCATCGTCTCGGCGTCGCCCGTGTTCTCAACCTCGACCACGCCGTTCAGGGAGTCCGGGGAGAGCTGGAGGCGCGAGAGGTAGGGCAGGAGTCCTGCCGTCGACTCGCCGAGCCGGTACCGGCGCTGCGACGCCGTCGCCGACGTCCAGTACGGGTCGCCCGCGCGGAGCGTCAGCACCATCTGCAGGTCGCGGTCGCCCGTCGTGTCGGAGCCGTAGACGTAGTCGCCGCCGCCGACACGGACGACGCCGAGGGTCCAGCTCTCGCCCGAGTCCTCGACGAAGCGGAGCGTGAACGGCCCCGCGCACATGCGCGCGATGCGCGACACCATCGCCTTGAGGCCCGCTCGGTCTCCACCGTCGATGAGCAGCGGCACGTCGATGTCGCGCACGTTGGTTCGACGACCCCGGTAGGTGGCGCCGTCGCCGGCGCCCTCGATCCACTGAGGGGTCACGGGGGCCAGGCCCAGGCCGGTCGCGCCGGCGAGAGCCTGGACCCCCGTGGGGAGGTTGAGCAGGTCATTCAGAGGGATCGTGTCCGTCGCGCTCTCCATCTGGAGTGCGACCACTTACCAACCCACCATCCTCGAGCGCCCCACGGCAGCGAACAGCTCCTCCTCCGAGGAGAGGCCCGTGCCGGGAGCGGCGTAGTAGTTGAACTGACGGCTCGGGGCTGCGCCCGAACCTGCGTCGACCCCGGAGGGCAGGGAGCCGATGTGACTCTGCGCCGCCATCGCCATCGCCGCGGAGGATCCGCGGACGGCGCCGAGGCTGCGGTCGACGCCGCGCACCCAGCCATCGACGGTGAAGCCGGCGAGCGACTCGAACACCTTCGACGGGGAGTGGATTCCGAGCTGGGTCTTGATCTCGTTCACCATCGCGTCAGCGAGCTTGCGCATCTGCTTCTCGAGTGCGTCCTGCTTGGACTCGAGCCCCTTGAGGAAGCCGCTGGCCGCGTCGACCCCGCTCTGCATGTACCGCTTCGCGAGGCTGGCCCCAGCCGCGTCGCCCTGCTTCTCGAGCTGCCCCCACAGGCCGTTGAGCTCTGCGAGCTCGGCATCCGTGGCGGCGGAGAGCATCCGCGCGACGTCCGCGGACGACCCCATGCCCGCGTTCACGAGCTGCTCGACCAGGTCCTGATCGACGCCTCGCTTGGCGAGCGACTCGAGGTCGCTGCGGAACTTCTTCGCAGTGTCGACCGTCTCGCGCATGGCCTCGTTGAGGCGGCCCATCGTCTGAGCCTTGACGCCGAGCTCGCCGAGCCCGTCCCAGAGCGAGACGATGTTCCCCTCGCCGGTGATCGACTTGGAGACCGTGGCCGCGTAGTCGGCGTACGCCTTCTTGGCGGCCTCGAGAGCTCGGGTCGCGTCGCCGATCTGGCTGGCGAGGTCGTCCCACTGGCTCTCGAGCGGCTCGAGACGGTCGGCGTACTTTGCCTGCACCTTCTCGACCGCATCCTCGTACGCCTGGAGCGAGTCGATCTGAGCCTGGAGCGTCTTGCGCTGGCTCTCGACCTTGGCCGCGTCTGCGTCCTTCGACGCCCGCAGGTCCAGGTCGATCAGGCGCTTCTTGGCCGAGAGGAGCGACGCCTCGTCGCGGAGGCGCTTCTCGTTCTTCGACCCGTCGGTCGCCTGCTCCACCTTGAGCTGGAGCTTGGCGATCTGCCGCTCGAGGTCATCGGACTGCTTCTGGAGGGCCTTGGTCTTGGCCGACGGGCCCGCCTCGCGGAGGTCGCCGATCTGATCGTTCAGCCCGGAGACCGCCGACTTGAGCCGGTCGGTGACGCCGTCAGCGACCTTGTCGGCCGCCTTCATCACGTCGCTCGACTTGTCGATGACGCCGAGGGCGAAGCCCTTCGAGGTCCACTGGCCGATCTCGCGCCAGACTCGCGACGGCGAGTGCACGCCCAGGCGGACGCGCATGTTCCTGGTGGCGATGTCGGCAACGCTGTTGGCGGCGGCGCGCACCTGGCCGGAGAGGCTGGTGAGCCCGTTCGCGAAGCCCTGCGCCGCCATCTGGCCGGCATAGAGGCCCGCGGCGTGGGCGTCACCGAATCCCTCCTCGATCGCGTCGGGCACGCTGCCCATCGCTACGGAGACTGCAGCCGCGACGTCCCGGAACGGCGAGCTCGCAAGCGTCGCCGCGCCCTCGGCCTTGAACTTGACCGCCTCGGCGATCGTATCGAGGGCCTTGGCCGTCTCGGCGCTCCCGCTCTCGATGCCCTTCGCCAGCTCGCCGACGTACTTAGCCCCAGAGGGGCCCAGGTTCGCAAGCTCGGTCGCGACGCCCTCGCCGGCGGTCTGTGCGATCGTGACGAGGTTGACGGACCAGTTTGCAGCGTCGGTGATCTGCTGTGCGAGGGTGCTCGAGAACTTGGCGAGGCTGATCGAGCCCTTGCTGGTCCCAGCCTCCATCGCGGCGCCGAAGTCGATGAACGACTTGGACCCGTCGTTGATGGTCCCGATCATCGTCGGCGTGATGCCGTTCACGGAGTCGACGGCGCGCTGGTAGGCGGCCATCCCCTCCTCGACAGCCTCGGCGTGCAGACGCTCCGCCTCCGCGGCCTGCTCGGCGGCGATGCCGGCGATGTCCAGCGCGTCGGAGTAGTTCGGGAGCAGGCTCGCGACCTCCTCGGCGCTCAGGCCGAACGCCTCGACGTTCGCTCGAGCGCCGTCGAGGTTGCCCCCGTTAACCATCGCCGCGAGCTGCTGGTCGAACGCCGCGAACGACGTCTTGGCCTGCTCGAGGTCGGAGTGCCAGGAGTCGGGGAACAGCTTCTCGACGCCCCAGAGCGTCGTCTTGCCAGGATTGAGCCAGGCCCACCCGTCGGGGGACTTGTCGAGCTCCTCGTAGTACCGCAGCACGGACAGGGCGTCGGTGAACCCGTTGATCTGCGCGACCGAGGTTCCGAACAGCCCGCCACCGGTGAACTGCTCGTCCACCATGCCCTTGAGCTTGTTGGCCTGCAGCTCGCTGGTCGCCGCGGCAAGGTGCTCCATCGCCGACGCCATCTTCGTGGCGTCGGGCTCGTGGACGCTCAGTCCAGTCGCCCAATCGAACAGGAGGAAGGCTCCTCCGACGGCCGCCCCGACGAGGCCGAGCTTGCCGGCGACGGCGCCGATGCCATTCGCAATCCCGGCGATCTTCGCGGGGGCGATCTCTCGGCCGAGGAACTTCGCGAGGGTTGCGAGCCCGGTGGCGAGAGCCTCTGAGGCGACCGCAGCCCGGAGCGCCACGAAGGCGCCGACGAGGACGCCGATCGTGGCGGGGGTGTTCCCGATCGCGCCGGCCAGGTAGCCGATCGCAGACGCGACGGCCGAGATCAGCGGGCCGAGGTCGTCGAGCGCTCGCGTCAGGAGGCCCGACAGTGTGTCGGCGAGCTGCAGGACGCCGGGCGTCAGGCGGGTGATGACGTCGCCCGCCAGGGCCAGCGCCTCCGCAAGGAGGGGGCCGAAGTCGCGGGCGAGGTCGCCGACGATGGTCGCGACCGCGCCGATCGCATCGCCGAGCGGGCCCCACATGGGCTCGAGCGCCTGAATGCCATCCCGCAGGCCATCGAACAGGGCGGCGATGCCGCGCTGCGCGCCCACGGACCCAAGGGAGGTCGAGAGGCCGCCGACGAGCGATCCGATCGCCTGGCCGACGACGGGCAGCACGCTCGAGAGCGTGGAGGCGAGGTTGGAGAACAGCTCCTCGACCGCCGGACCCGACTCGGTGGCGATGACCCGCATGGCGACGTGCGCGCCCGTGAGCGCGTCGATGAGGCCGCGCTGGAAGCCGTCGCTGTTGACCGCGTCGGCGACCTCGTGGAGCGTGTCGGCGAAGATGGCGAGGGTCGAGCCGCCCGCCTGCTCGGCGGCCTTGCCCAGGCCGGTCAGGATCGAGCCGAGGCCCGAGACTGCGCGGCCGAGCTGCTTGGCGTTGTAGATCGCCGCGCCGAAGATCTCGTCCAGGCGGCCGGTGCGCTCGGCCTCGGTCAGCCAGTCGTTGAAGCGCTCGCCGAGGTCGTTCGTCCAGCGCGCGAGGCGCGGCAGATACTTGGACCCGTGGGTGCCAAGCTTCTCGAGCGCGCCAGCCCACTTGTCCGTGCCGCCACTCGCGATCGAGATGGAGTCGGACAGGTTGCGGAACATCGGCGCGAGGTGGCCGTTGAAGGCGTTCGCGAGGGAGCTCGCGAGCGAGGAGAAGTAGCCGCCGAGGGCCGACGAGACGTCGAGGAACCCGCCCTCGATGTCCGGCCACAGCGACGCGAACGCGGCGCGGATGTCGTCCGTCGCGCGGTTCCAGAACGTCACGCTCATGCGGTCCTGCAGGCCGATGAAGCTGGCCTTGATCTCCGGCAGGATGGTGTCGATGTCCTTGAGCACCGCGAAGGCGGAGCCGAGGCCGATCGCGGCGCCGGCGAACATGCCGGGCAGGAGCAGGCCGATGCCCGCGATCTGCGCCAGCGAGCGGCTCAGTGCGAAGGTGTTCGACGCCGCGGCCAGGAGCCAGGCGCTCAGTCCGGCGACAGCCTCGGCGATCCCGCCGATGATCGGGATGTTCTTGTCCAGGTTCGAGAAGAAGTTCTTGAACTTGTCGAACGTGGACTGCAGCAGGCGGCCGCCCGACAGGGCGGCGAGCGTTGCCTCGGCCCGCGCGAGCGCGGCCTTCTGCACTTCGACGACGATGATGGCGTGGCGCTCGCGAGCGACGCGCGCCAGCTCCAGGGCGGCCCGCGTGGTCTCCGCCTCGGCCTGGATCTCCGCCTCGCGCTTCTTGACGAGGTCGTCGAGCGCGTCGCGCGTGTGCCGCAGGGACTCCTCGTCCATCTCGACGGTCAGGTCGATCTGCTCGCGCTCGCGAAGCATCCGGTCGACCTCGTCGCGGGCCTTCTTCCAGCCGTCGAGATCCTCGTTGATCTTGAGGGTGGTCGTCGTGCCGTCAAGGCGGGCCTCGAGCTCCCGGCGCGCGCGCCGCAGCGAGTCCTCATCCAGGTCGACCTCGACCGTGACGCGGTCCTTGAGCTTGTCCAGCTCGGCGTCGACCTGGTCGATCGCGCGGCGGACCTCGGCGTAGGACGACTGGTCGAACTCCAGGTCGATCTTGCTGGCCTTCTCGAGCTTCCGCTCGACCTCCTCGGCGAGCACCTCGACCTGGGCTGCGGCCTTCGAGGTGTCCACCTCGACGTTGACGAGGATCTTGGTGGCCCGCTCGATGCGCTCGAGGTCGCGCTTGAGGTCCCGCTGGAACTCGCGCGTGTCGGGCCAGACCTTGACGGCGACCTTGCCGATGATCGAGGCGTCGTCAGCCATCGTCACCCACCGTTCTTGTGTGCGTTGAACCGCGCCCAGAGCTGGGCGACGGTGACCTTGCCTGCGGGCTTCTTCGCCTGCGCGGGCTTGGGGCGCTCCGGGCGCGGCCACGTGTCGAACGTAGGAGCCTTGCCCTTCGCCCACTGGCCGGTCGCGCGCGTGTTGAGGTTCACCGCGTCGTAGAGCGCGGCGGAGAGGGCGCGGTCGACGCCCCAGCCGTGAAGTTCGGCGCCGCCGCCCATGAGGGCGACGGTCATGCTCGTGTCGGGAAGGGCTCGGACGAGCGCCAGAATCAGGGACGGGGCCGGGCCCCGACCTGCGAGCGTGTCCCGGAGATCGACTCCATAGTGCTCAAGCAGGTCGGGGTACAGCCCGTCGCCGTACTGGTCGATCAGCTCTCCGAGTCCGAGGCTTCCCCCAGCTCGACCTCCGAGCCGTACGCCTCGAACACGGCGATGAGCACGGCGAGGTCGTCGCCGATGGCCTCGAGGAGCTTGGCGCCCTGCTCCTCCGTCTTGGCGACGGACGCGAGCACCTCGGCGAGCACGACTTCCTGGTCGGCGCCGCCCTTGATCTCGTCGCTCATGTTGGAGAGCCGGTCGCGGACCTTCTTGCCGAGCCGCACCGGGCTCAGGAGCTCGACCTGCGTGTCGCCGAGGTCGATGACCTTCGAGGCGAACTTGCGGTCGGCGGCGGCGCGGATGCTGTCGAGCGTGATGACGTTGGACATGGGGTTGCGGACCTCCAGGATTGTGTGCGGGTTGGGTGGCGGACCGGGGTGGAGCCCCCGGCCCTAGCGGGGTCCGCCATCGCTAGGGCCGGGGTCGTGCTGCGGGGAGGGTCAGGGCTCCTCGGGGTCGTCGTCCTCCTCGACGAGGGCGCCCATCGGCGTGACCGCGTAGGCCCACTCGTTGCCGGCCGTGATGAGCGGCGTGACCTTGAGCGGGAGGTTCGCGAGCGTCTCCGTGTCGGTGATGTCGATGTCCTCGGCGCGGAAGATCTCCGCCTTCGGGGCGTAGACCGCGAAGGCGTTCTCGCCGTCGTAGAACACCGCGAGGAACGCGACGGTCGTGGGCGTCGGGTTCTGCGGGACGCCGATGAGCTTGCCGTCCTCGACGTCGACCGCGTTCGAGCCGAAGTAGAGCTTGAGCGCCTCGCGGTCGAACTGCTGCAGCGTGACGTTCATCGAGTCGGTGCGCGGCGTCCGCTTGGTGCGGAGCGTCTTGTTCTGCAGGGTCGCGATGACCGTGCTGTCGCCGCCCTCGGACTCGAAGCCCAGGACGTCCTCGAGCGAGGTGTGGCCGATCGGGGTCCACGGCGACGGGATGCTGGTCAGGTCCTCCGGGAAGGCCGTGCCGACCTCCGCGGTGAAGTAGTTGCCCGTGTCCGGGATCAGGGTGGCGTCGTCGTTCAGGGCCACTCGGTGCTCCTTCGTGTATGACGAAGCCCTCCGCCGCGAGGTCGCGGGGGAGGGCTAGGGGTGGGGTTGGTTAGTGGCGCCGACTGCGGTACGCGGCCCGGTAGATCGACTCGTAGCGGGTCGTGCCCGCGGGAAGGTCTGCGTACTGGACGGGTCCGGTCGAGGTCGCCCAATCGGGCACGCGGCGCGGGCGGGACGTCATCGTGATCTTGATGACCGCGGCGACGTCCGGGATGACGAGCCGGCCGAGGCTGGCGTCGCGCAGGGCGCAGCGCGCCGCCTCGGAGAGCAGGGCCCCCTCGCGGTCCGCCTCGACGCCATCGGTGAACGTGTGCACCGAGAAGGGGGCCGACTCGAGGAAGCGCTCGTCGCCACCCCAGCCGCCGCCGCCAATCGCGCTGTACGCGCGCACGAGGACGAACGGGAACATGTCGGGGTGGCCGCTGTCGATGAGCGTGCCGACGTCCACGCCCGGCAGGGCCGAGCGCAGGATCGGGAGGATCACGTCCTCGACGGGCGGGAACTCGGCGCGGGCGAGGATCTCTGCGGGGACTCCAGCCATCGGGCTACCTCCGCTTCTTCTTGCGCTTGCGCTTCTTCTTGCCGCTCGGCTGCAGGCCGTGGATCGGCATGGATGCCGCCAGGCGCAGCGGGGCGACGGGGTCCATCGGCGACACGGGGCGGCCGTACCTGTCGGTCGTTCCACCCTGGCGGCCGAACTCGATCGTCATGGCGGCCGACTGGCCGCGGGTGTCGTTGAGCACGACATAGCGGTCGACCTTGCCCTTCTCGACCTCGATAAAGGCGTCGCCCGAGTGGCGCTGGGCTGAGAGCACGGCGCTGGCCCGCTCGGCGAGCTGCCGGGCAGCGTGCGTGACGGCATCCTGGGCCTCGCTCGTCACCGCGATGACCTTGGTCACCTTCTGGCCTGCGCGGCGCCCCTGGGCGCGCTTGTAGACGTCAGCCACCCGGCCTCCGCCGGATGTCGACGGAGATGTGGCGCGTGTGACGCGTGCCGTGGTGGTAGGCCGGGGGGGCCGCGACGTCCCAGGTCCGACCTCGCCACTCGACGAACGACCACAGGCCGAGGCCGACGGTCTCCGGCAGGATGAGGCGGTAGACGTCCACCTCGGCCTGTCCCGGCACCTCGGCCTTGCTCGAGCGCTGCGGGATCGCGGCCCCGAAGGTGTGGATCGGGTTGCCCCGGTCCGGCGCCTTCTGCTTGTTGCCCCGCGAGTCCGTGACGTACGTCTCCGGGTAGATCGTCACGGGCATCCCGCGACGACGCTGCACGCTCACCAGGGGCTCTCGTCGCTGGCGAACAGCGGGAAGGGCTTGGAGTCGGCGCCGGTCGGGACGAGGCCCACGACGTCGCGCACGCGGTTCGCGCTCGAGCCCCACGCGTACGTGGGGACCGCGGTGATGCCACCGACGCCCGCGGCGGAGCGGATCGTGGCGACCTCGGCGTCTGTGAAGTACGGCGCGCCGGCCTTGTCTCCGATGCCGTCCCAGGCCATCGTCTCGTCGCCCGCGCGGGACTGCGTCAGCCCGTCGGAGTTGCGCATGTAGCGCACCGCCGCAGCGAGGATGGTCGACTTCACGATGGCCGGAGCCGCGTCCTCCCAGGCGCGCCCATGTTGGCGCGCCAGGTCGCTCAGGTACTCGAGCGTGTCCGCGGCGTCGGCGAGCTCGGCCGGGGAGAGCTCCCAGTCGAGGCGAGCCGTCAGGCGCTCAGTATCGACGAGCGCGGTCATGTGTCACCTCCGAGAGAGGGGCGGGGCCCGCCGAAGCCGGCCCCGCCCGCGTGGATCACGGGGTCTCGGGGGCCTCGTCGTCCTCGACGGCGACCGGCGCGAGCGCCTTGAGCTGGTTGATGCCCGTCAGCTTGGCGATCTCGTTCTCCTTCTTCTTGGCGTCCGAGGTGCCGGCGTTGAGCTGCGGGATGACCGTGTCGCCGCCGAGCTCGAGCTTGATGGCGCGCACGAAGTGCTCGTACTCGCCCTCCTCCACGGAGCCGTCCTTCGAGACGCCCGCGAGGACGTCCGTCACGGACCGGAAGCCCTGGTAGGTATTGAACACCGAGCGGTCGCGGCGCTTCTCGGTCTCGTAGTCGCGCAGCCAGGTCAGCGCCACGCCGTTGTGCGAGGCGGTGGCGCCGAACGGCACGGACTGCGGAACCGACGGGGCGCCCGTCGCGAAGATGAACGCCGAGTCGACCAGGGCGTACGCCTCGTTGGCCGGCAGCTCGGGCGCGACCACGATGTCGAAGCCGTAGCGTCGGCCGATCGTGGCCTCGCGCAGCGAGGAGACCGCCTCGGACTCGCCCACGTTGGAGGCGAGGTTCAGCTTCTCGTCCTCGAGCAGGGCGGCCTCCCACTCGGTGCCGACGAGCAGCGTCCGCGTGGCGCCGGGCGCGCGGAGCTTGTTCAGCGCCTCGCGCGCGCGGATGAGCGCACGGCGCATGAGGCCAGCCTCCGCGTACTCCTCGGGCACGCCGAGGATGACCTCGTAGTCCGCGCCGAGCAGGTGGGCGATGGCCTTGGCCTCGAGGCCGCTGCCGATCGCCTCGGTCTGCTTCCGCGCGAGCTTCGTCCAGCCCTCGAGGTCGAAGTCGTTCTGCTCGTCCGTCAGGCGGACACCCGAGTAGATGTCGCCGCCGAACGTGACGGGGATCTTGCGCTCCTTGTACTCGTCGAACTGCAGCGACGCGGAGCGGTCGTTCCGCCATCCGTAGCTGCGGTACGGGAGGATGCCCTCGACGACGACGTTGATCGTGTCGTCGTCGGCACCCTTGAACTGGTCGATGCCCTCGCGCTGGAACACGCCGGGCACGACGAGGTTCTGCTCGAGCAGGACCGCCGCGACGGCGGCGATCTTCTCGGGCTTGACGACCTGGTGCACCATTCGATTGCCTCCGTAGGCAGGTGGTGCCGCGGCGGGAGTCACTTACCCACTGCGGCGGAAGGGATGTGTGTCAGTAGCGGCGGCTGCGCACCTTCTGGGCGGCAGCCACCGGGTCGAACGCGTCTGCGTCCTCGGTGGGGTTGAGCCCGCCCTTGGGGTCGCTCGGGGCCGGCGCCGCGGCGAACCGCTGGAGCTTCTTCGCGTCAGCGACGAGCTCCTCCTCGGTCGCGCCCTGCAGGCGCTCGGCGAGCTCCGCCGGCAGCTTGTGCTTGTGCGCCACACGCTCGCGCAGGAGCTCGCGCTCGAGCTTCTCGTGGGCCGAGCGCAGCTCGGCCGCCTCGTCGGCGCTCAGCGCTCCGGTCAGCTTCTCCTCGAGCTCCTTGGCCTTGGTTCGGCGCTGCGCGTTCTCGCTGCGCAGGCGGTTGATCTCGGCCTGGGCCCATGCGGGGAGCGCGTCGACACTGTCGGCGCCCTCGTCGGGGGCGGACTGCTCGTCCTCCGTCGGCGCGGGGTCGTCAGCGCCGGGCTGCTGGTCCTCCACCGGCGCGGGGTCGGGAGCGCCGCCGCCGTCCTCGCCCGTGACGGGGTCGGTCACGAAGCGCACGCGCGCGGGGGTCTGGAGCTTTCGGATCATGGGGTAGACGCCTCCTGGGCTGTCTCAGGCGGTGCGCGACGCCCGGCCGCGCTTCTGGGTCGCCTCGCGGCGCCGGGCATTGATGAGCTCCCGGTTGCGCGCGTGGCGTTCGCGACGTTCGGCGTTGATCTCGCCGCGTCGCTGGTCGTAGAAGTGGCGGCGCCACGCGTTCTGCGCGTCGCGCCCGGAGTGGCCCTTGGTGACCTCGGGCCAGAGCTTCGCGTACTCGCGATTCAGCGTGTAGCGCTCGCTGGTGTCGTACTCAGACCGGCTGTAGACCGGGTCTGCGTAGCAGTGGCAGTTGTCGTGGTAGAGGTCGCCATCGCTCGAGCGGGCCGCCGACTCCTTCGAGAAGTAGACGAAGCCGCGGGAGATGAGCATGGCGCACCACGAGCACGGCGTTCCCGTGCGAGAGAGTCGCACCCAGCCGATCACGCGACGGTCGCTGGCCGCTCGGGCGAACAGCTCGCCGCGGGCGCCGTTGAGCACCTCACGCTCGGCTCGAGCCGCGGCCTCCGCGCCCGCCAGGCGCGCCGCATCGTCCCGAGCGGCGTCGAGCTCTGCACCCGTCACGGCGTGCGCGTCGATGTGCTTGAGGCGGTCGAGGAGACCCTGCGTGGCGAGCTCGTCAAGAGACTCGCGCACGCCGCGCTCGTAGGCCGCGTCATCATCGGGCGCTCCGCGCCCCTCGCGCTCGACCAGGACTCGCGTCGAGTCCCCGGTCCTGCCGGTTGCTCGATAGCGGTCCGTGTCGTTCGCCGGCCTCGCGCCAACCTCGACGTAGGTCGAGTCGGCGAGCTCAGCGAAACGCCGACGCAGCTCCCCCAGAGTGGGTGCGTCGGCGCTCGGGGCGTCGGGGTCTGGCACGGTGCGTCCCGTGCGCAGCGCTCGCGTGAGGCGGAAGTATGCCACGGCGAGCTCGCGGGCCTGCCCCCTACGGGACAGGACCATGCGGGTGGTGGTGGAGATCCACGGAGCCGTACTCGAGGAGGCTCGGCCTGGGTCCACGCGGGACCATGCGGCCAGGGCCTCGGCCACGACCACAATGCCGATGCGCGCGAGGGCGGCCTGGAAGGCGAGCGACGCCTCCTCGGCCTCGCTCACCGCGCTCGAGCTCACGCGACCGCCGGCTCAGGCCCCGGCTCGGGCTCGTCGACGAACGGGGCCGCCGTGGCGCGCTCGAGGCTGGACGCGAGGCGCATCTGCGCGTCGTCCTCCTCGGCCATGTCCTGCCACGTGTCGATCTCGTTCTGCGTCACGCCGGGAACGCGCGCCCAGAGGCCGCGGGCCGGGATCGCGAGCTGCTCGCGCAGCTTGCCGAGGGCGTCGGCGATCTGCGACATCGAGCGAGCCTCCATGTCGCGCCAGATGACCTCGCCGTGGTAGTCGTCGGCGCCAGACTCGCCGTCGATCTCCATCGCGAGACGGAACACGCGCTCCCACGACTCGCCGAACCCCTTGCGGAACTCGTCGACCATGCGGGAGAAGCTCGTCTCGGCCGCCTGGAGCGCCTCGGCGCTCAGGTTGGCGATCTGGCCGAGCAGGTGATGCGGCGGCGTCTGCGAGATCGCCGAGAGGTGGCGGATCGACAGGTCGATCGCCTCGATGAAGCCGCCGAGCGGGCTCTCGTCCAGGGTGCCGAACTTCACGTCCGGGTCCTCGGCGAACAGGAAGCGCCGGGCATTGTGGTTCATCGGGATCGGCTTGGGGTTGCCGTTCGCGTCGAGGATCAGCTCGCCCTCGTCGTCTCGGAGGAGCGGGGGCGCCATGCCGGTCACGTAGCGGACCTTGATCGAGGAGTACGTCTGCGCGACCAGGAGGTCGAACAGCGTCTGATTGATGCGGTCCTGCACCGGCTTGAGCGGGGCAACGACACCGGTCGTGCGGCCGTCGAGGTCGACGTGCGCGGCAAAGCGGGTGACGGGGCACTCGCTCGCGCCGTGGGCGACGCCCTGGCCGAGGCTGATGCTCTCGAAGTCGCCGTGCGCCCAGGAGACCTCGTACCGCCAACCCTCGTCCCAGAGGGTCGCCCGGCCGCGGCCGCTCCCGTCCCCGCTAGGGCGAGGCCAGCGCGTCACCGTGAGGGCTGCGACCGGCGCATCGTCGAAGGCGGGGTCCTCGTAGAGAGCCGCCGTCCGCAGCGGGCTCAGTCCGCGCGTGCGCGACCGACCTGTCTTGGGATCGAGCTCGGTCACTGTGAAGGAGTGTCCGTAGCCCAGGGCCCCGCGGTAGATGGCGGCCTGCCGCGCATCCATGCGCGAGCGCTGCCAGTGGTCCCACTGCGGGGTTCGGGTCAGCGCGGGGGTCGCGGCCTCGGTGCCGGGGCGAAAGCCGTCCACGTAGCACGCCTGGGCCGGCGCGCTCACGAGGAGCGGCATCCAGTTCGCGACGCACCGGTCCGCAAGGAGTCGGTACTCGTCGTCGATGTTGTCGGGGAGGTAGGGCTTGTCGTGATCGCCCTGGAGGTAGCGGTCCACGAGAAGGAGTCCAGCGGTGGAGTCCTCGCGGTCGCGCTCGAGCACCTCCAGGAGCTGCCGCACAGTGGCGGGCGTGGCAGTCATCGGACTCCAAGGGCTCAGAGGAAGTAGCCGCGGCCCGTGCGCTGACGCTGCTTCCCCGAGCTCGCGAGGTAGTCGCGACGGGCGAGGAAGGCGAGGAAGGCCGCCGCGTAGGCGTCGATCTTTCGGGGGCTCTCTCGGTGCGCCTTGCGGAACGAGATGCCGTAGTTGTTGACCTTGCGCTTGACGTTCATCACGTGGCGGCGCAGGAGCGGGTCGCCGTCGTGGACAGGCTGGCCGTTGAGGATGGCGCTGACGAACGCCTCGTGCGCGTGCGTCGTCTCCTTCTCGGAGCGGCGCATGTCCCAGGCGATCGGGTTGCGGGCCGTCGACTTCACGGCGAGCTTCTCGCCGTAGTCGAGCGCCCAGGTGTCGATGTACGACTCCCAGAGCGCGACGTCGGCGTAGAACGCGACGACGTCGTAGACGCGGAACGCGTCTCGCACCATCGAGTCGACCTCGGCCCGGTCCACCTCCCAGCCGTCGCCGGCGGGCCCGTCGGGCTTCTCCCAGACCTGCAGCGGCTTGATGAAGAAGTCCTTGACCCGGATCGCGACGAGCGCCGTGGCGTCGTCGGACTTGCCACCGTCGAAGCCGAGCACGATCCGGTCGCCAGGGCGGAGCTCCAGCCCCTCCCGCTCGAGCACCTTCCAGTCGGCCGGCGAGAACAGCGAGTCAGCCTCGGCGACGACCTGATTCAGCCACATGCGGCGCGAGCGCGCCGGGCTCATGGTCGTCGACAGGACCGACTTCATGATCGCGTCGATCTTGAGCCAGACCGCGTCGCCGCGGACGAGCTCGATGATCGTCGGGAGGATCGCGGGGTCGAGCGGCGTGTGCTCGGGCGCCTCGAGGCTGTCGTAGAGCAGGCCGACGTCGGCCGCGCGGCCCTCGTCGATCTTGTCCCACTGGTCGCGCTGGCGCTCGGCGACGGAGTCCTCGCCGGGCATGTACGCGTTCGTGATCGCGAGGTAGCGGCCGTCCATCTTGGTCGCGTTGCCGTCGATGGTCTCGAACATCTGGATTCCGTTGTTGCCGCGAATCCAGTGGTGCGTCTCGTTCAGGATGATGAACGTCGAGCGCCCGCCCTCGAGCGCGCGAGGCGAGCTGGTCACGGCCTTGAGCCGAACCTTGCCGCCCATCGCGTAGATGAGCTCCTTGCCCGCCTCGACGCGGTACTCGGCCATGAAGCGGTCGGTCATCAGGAGCGCGAACATCGTCGTGGTGTTCTGCGTCTGCTCCTGGTTCACCGCCGCGATCTGCACGAACGCGGCTGGGTGCGCCTTGCCGACCGGCTTGCCGTCGGCGCCGAAGTGCGAGAAGCGCGAGGGGCCCACGAGCTCGACGAGGCACAGGGCCGCCGCGAGCGGGTCCTTGCCCCAGCCCTTGAGCCGCTGCAGGACGCCGGTCCGGTAGATGAACTCGCCGTGCTCGTCGACCGCGTACCACCACAGGACGAAGCGGAGCTGCTCGAGCGTCATCGTGAAGCTGTCGGAGCCGTCCGGCCCGCCCAGCCACTTCGCCATCCAGCCGGCGATTTCCCAGCCGAGCGTCCGCTCGGGGAGGAGCCAACCGCCGGCGGCGTCGCGCTTCCAGGTCGGGCCGATGCACACGGGTGCGTACTTCTGCCTGATCTGCTCGTCGGTGAGCTCGTCGTCAGGGACGTCTCGGAAGGGGATCAGGCTCTCGCCGGCGCTCACGCCCCGCCAGCGGCGAGCGCGGCGCGGTAGCCGTCGATCGCGACGAGGTCGGCGCCACGCTCCTCGACCTGCGGAGCGTGTAGCTCGACGCGGATCTTGCGGCGGTCGGTCTCGGTGAGCATGAGCTTCTCGAGACCGCCGAGGATGGCCTTGAGCATCTCGGGGGAGCGGCGCTGGCTGTTCTTGTAGTGGGTGAGGTCGTCGAGCAGGGAGAAGGCCAGGGCCCAATCGCTGTTCTGGAGCAGCTCGCGCTGGCCGGACGTCTTAAGGCCGTTCCAGATGCGGAGGGCCATCGGGTGCCAGTTCGGGTCGGCGCGCGGAATGCTGACCGGGAGCAGGTCGAGTCGCGTCGCAGCCTTGCCAGCGTCCCCGCCCTTCCGCGAGCGCGGGCGCTGGAGCTCATCTTCACGCTTCGTGTGCGCAGGCACTTGCGCCACCTCCTCGGGGGCTCGGGCGCGCGGAGCGCGCCTTGGACGACCGATCGCGCGGCGCCTAGCGCGCTATTCGGATTTTCAGACGATGACGATGCGGGCGGTCTCGGCGCGCTTCTCGTCGATGACGATGGGGCGGCCGCGACGGCCGGTGTGGAGTCGGTAGCGGCCGTCGTCGCCAGCACGCGGGACGCCGGTGACCTCGCGGCCGTCCTCGAGGGCGATGGTGATGGTGCTCTCGGTCACCGCGGCCATCTCAACGGTCTGCATCTGGGGCGCCTCCTCGGCGGATTTGGGCTATGTGCGTGCTGGCCTGGCAGGACTCGAACCTGCGCTTGGCGGATTAACAGTCCGCTGCTCTGCCATCTGAGCTACAGGCCACTGTGGGCATCCTTCGCCTTTTCGCGTACCCAGAGAGGGCGCGAGGCATTAGGGGCTAACCTCCTTGGGGCGATGCCTTTCCCCACCCTCCGTGCAGATGCCGCCTCCGCCGAGGGCTCTCGATGTACTAGCGGCAGCCATCAATCGAGCGCGGTTCCCCCGGCAGGAATCGAACCTGCCTCTGCCGATTAAGAGTCGGCGGCTAAACCACTCAGCTACGGGGGACCGAGACTGTGCACACCTGGCGGGAGTCGAACCCGCAGCCGCCGGGTTGGAGCCGGCGGCGCTCACCATGAGCTCAGGCGCTAGACCCCCCTCCGCAGTCGCGCCAGCGTGGGGGAGGGGGAGGGGGAGGCTTGGCGGGGACTGGAGCGTGAGGAGCGCCTCGTGGGCGACGCTCTACAGCCCCCGCGGCGGAGCCCTCAGAGGAGGCCGGGGTGAGCCTCGACTCGTAGGAACTTCCGCGCGTGCCGGCGGCGGGCTCGAGCTTGAGCCTCCGCGCCTTCTGCGGCCGACTTCCGCTGGTGGTGCCACGAGCAGAGGGCCCGGAGGTTCTGCATCGAGTGGTCATCGCCGGGGTGGATGTGGTCGACCTCGGTCGCGGGCTCAGGGCACCGCTCGCCGGCGGGTGAGACAGCCGTGCAACGGCGGCCGTCTCGGATCAGGACTCGGCGCCGCGTCCGCTCCCAATCGGGAGGCAGGCGCTGGCGCCGGTCACTACCGGCCCAGCCTGGCATCGTCGGCAGGCTGGGCGCAGGGGGCCACCGCAGGGCCCTGGTAACGCGCTCGAAGCATGGGTGGTCGCCTCCGGGCCCCGCGGTGGAAGAAGCTCCGGCGGCGTGAGGGCGGTTGGCCCTGCCGACCCGGAGGAGTCATTGGTCTGAGTGCTGCGGCGGCGAGCTACGCCTAGACGTAGCTCCTAGACGTAGCTCCTAGACGTAGTCGCAGCGGAAGCGGCCCCCGAAGGGGGCTCTACTCCTAGGAGTAGTCGCTACGGTTGGGGCCCCCTTCGGGGGCTCAGCCGCTACGTTCTAGAGCTCTACACTCTGTATCTACGCAGCACGAGGCAAGCCTGCTTCATCTCCAGCGGGTGAACTGCGTCACACCCAGAACAGTGGCGAACGCTGGCCGCTAGCTCCTGCTTCTGCCGGGCCCCCTTCGGGGCCCGCAAGCCCCGGCACCTGGGGGCCCTCATGGGCCCCACATGCGCTGTGACCTGCACAGTCGCAGGGCGCTGTAGCGATGGACGAGCTCGAGCAACGCACCTCTCGCCGCCGCCGATGATTGACCTTGTGATGGTGGCGCGACCGTAGCTGCCAACACGCAGCGGTCCGCGAATCACACGCGCGCGGGTTATACCCCCACCACCGCCGCCGCGTCAATGCCCAGGCCGGGTGAAACGCAAACCTCACCCGCAGGGACAGGGGCAGGGCAGGGGCAGGGGCAGGGGCAGGGGCAGGGCAGGGGCAGGGCAGGGGCAGGGCAGGGGCAGGGCAGCGCGCGTCACGCGCGCCATGCGCGCCATGCACGCGCGCGCGAGGAACCGGGCAAACCGCCCATGGGCGTCTCACATTGTGAGACGGTCGCGAAACTCGTTTTAGGCCGTTGATCTGCGGAAACGCGCTCGGCGGCGGGTGAGTACAGCGGCGCGACTAGCGCAAGCGTGCGGCACGGCATAGGTTCTAGCCATCGGGTTGGACGGATCGACCCGGATCGGGAGCCCGCTCGCACGCGGCGCCGGTTCGGCGAGACACACCCGCGGATGGGAATCCGCGGTCACTGGAAGTCACCCCCGCGGTGCAAATCCGCGTCACCAAACGACGCGTCGGCAACGGCGCGGTTCAAGCAAGGGGTGAGCACAATGCCACGACCCGCCGAATCACCCGGCGGTGAGCATCCCCCGGCAGGCATAAGCGCATGACGCGTCGGCGCAAATGCCAGTGATTCAATGCGGCACGTAGGGCACCCAAACATGGTGAGCCGCGCGGATTAGCGATCCGTCCCTACCCACACACACGGACCGCTGCAATGCGGTCAGGTCGCGCTTCACTAGCCACGCGCACAGCGGCGCGGCGGAATTGGCAGGGTACTGGCAACGATGGTCGCCATCGGGTATCTGTAGCCAAGCATTCCGCCGGACGAGCCATGCGCGGGTCGGGTGACAACGGTTCGGAACCGGGCGCGACCACTCGTCAGCATTCACCCACACGCAATCGGGAGCAAGAAATGGGATTCGGCGCATTCTTTGAAGGCGCGCGTGACGGCCGCGCGTTCGGCGCTCGCGGATGGTTCGGCGAATCGGAGCAGCGCGAGCGCGACGGTTCGATCCTTGGCACGGGGATCGTCCCAGTGTCTAGCGCTTGGGACAAGTGAAAGGTAGCAAAATGGACATCTTCACCCTTACCGACCACACCGGGGTCGTCATCGCGACGGTCGACCGCGCGGCCGCGCTCGCCAGGGCGCGCGCAATGGTGGAAGCGCGCGCCATCGTCCAGCCGATCCCCACGCCTCATCTCGTTGTGCAGGTGTGGCGCGATGGCGTCGCGGATTGGCGCGAGGGCATTCACGTCTATGCCGGGCAGTGAACCGGCAGCCCGTCCTAGGTGGCGACGGTGCGGTTCGAATCCGCGCACGGGCACTCACCCGACGCAACGTGCATCGGGACCGTTGGAAGGAAGCACAACATGGACAACATCACGGGCGCGGACGTCGTGGCGAACGCGCGGCACATGGCGTACGCGGACGGTGCCGCGTGGGACACGCTCGCGCAGTCGGAGCGCATCGCCTACTTGCGGATCTCGGCCGCGACGCTCACCCGTCCGCCCGTGCCGACCAACGTCGCGCCGACGACGGCCGCGACGGTGCAGGTCAACATCGGCCGGAACGTGGGCGACGAGCCGATGCCGGAGCGGCGGTGGCGTCGTCTCGTCGGGCTCGTGCACGGGCTCGTGGGCGCGCTCACGGGCGACGGCACGCATGTCGACGAGCCGCACTACGGCTCGGGCGAGTGGGTCGACGATGCGGGCGTGACGGTCCGCGAGGACTCGGCCTACGTGTTCGCGTTCGGCGACTCGGCGGAGTGGGACCTGGAGGGTCTCGCCGACGCGCTCGCGATCCTCGCCGACGAGTTCGGGCAGGACGCCATCGCGCTCGTCGTCGGGCACTCGGCGCTGGTCAGCCGTCGCGAGGTGTGAAAGGGACGCACGCGTGCGTCAGGCGCGCCCCGGTCGGGGGCGAGCGCGGTTCGATCCCGCGGCGCGCCGCTTGGTGCCGGACGGTCCGGCATCGCGGATGGAAGGAACGAACATGTACGTGGGACTGTGGTACGGCGGACCCGGCTACTCGCATGGCGAGTGGGCGATTGACGCCGAGATGTTCGACAGCATCGGCCACGCGGCGCGCGTGCTCGCGGAGCGCTACCGGGTCGGCTACGTGCTCGGCGGCGTGCCGCTTGCGGCCGAGTGGGTCGACGACGCGGACGGCAACGCGCGCCCCGTGCCCGGCGAGCAGGGTCGCAACCTCATCTGCCCGGCGGTCGCGGTCGGGTCGCACATCCTGCTTGCCAAGGTCGGCACGGGCGCGACGTTGTGGGAGCTTGAATCCGACCCGTACGTCACGTGCACGCACATGCTCGAGATCGGTCCGCACGGCGGCGTTCGGACGGTGCGACTGTGAACGCGGCGGGCTCGATCATGGTCGTCGACTCGATGTCGATGACGACCGACGCGGTCGCGGACATCGAGGCTGTCTGGCGCGACAGCGGGCGCGAGATTCACGGCGGCACGGCACGCGCCATCGCGTCTTGGTGGGCATCGCCGAGCGGCACGGGCGAGGTGCTGGGACGGCTGTCCCGCGGGCAGGCGGTCGACCTCACGGACCTGCTCGACGACATCGCGGCGACGCGACCCGCGGCCGAGACGGTCGGCGAGGGGCGTGACCTCGACGTCCTCGCGACGTGGGCGCTGGCCGTGGGAGCGGCCGAGTGAGCGCGCGACGGTACGACGGCACCGCGGTCGAGTACGGCGGCGACCCGTGGTTGCAGTGGCCGACGGGCGAGGTCATCGACCCCGGTCCGCACGTCCGGGCAATGGGCGAGGGCACGTGCGGCGACTGCCACGGCGGCTACTTCGCGCCGACGGGCAACGGTCCGACCGACTACGGCATCGAACGCTGCGACGCGTGCGATCGGTTCGATGGCGACCTCGCAGCGGCCGAGGCGCTGGCCGCATGGCTCGACGGCTCCGCCGAGGTGTGGGTCGAGGTCGACGACGAGGACTAGGCGAAACGCCCCCACAAGGGGCGTCGTCCGGGCTGGCATCCCGGACCTGACGAGCCTGCCGAGAGAGATGGGAGACACAGCATGTCGAAGCACATCACGCACAAGTCCACCGCGGCCGGTCGCGCCGAGACGCTGCGACGTCGCGACGCGCGCCGCGCGAAGTACGCCGCGACGGTCGGCCTGTGAGCGGCCTCGCGTTCGGCCTGAGCCTGTGGGTGCTGGTCGCCCTGTGGCTCGCGCTCGTCGGCGCCATCGGTGACGACGTGAACGGCAACGCCGAGTGACATCGGCAGTCCCTCCCCGGTTTGGGTAGCGACTCGGTTCGACCCCGAGTAGGGACGCGCGGCGCCGACGAGCGGCGCCCCTGAGAGATAGGGACGGACAGATGGTCGAGGCTACGACGTGCCGCGTGCTGCGGGTGGAGTTGCCGCACGGCGGCGGACCGTACAACCCCAACTGCGGCGACGACCCCACGGGGCCGCGCGTGGTGGTGCGGAGCGAGGCGTGGGTGCAGGTTGACGACGGCCACAGTCGGCACCACCCGGTCCCCGAGATGGACGTGCCCGAATGGCGCGAGGTGTCGCGGGGCGTGCGTGACCAGTACCGGTTCGGCTTCGCCGACCTGGCCTCGCTGGAGCAGTGGTTCGGCCACGTCGCGGACGACCTGGAGGCTGGCGGGTACCGCATCGTCGAGTGGGAGGTCGCCGTCGAGGACGTGCTCGAAGGCGGGAGCCAGGTCGCGTTTCGCCGCGACCGCGCGCGACGCATGGGCGAGATCCCCTGGGACGTCACGCGCAAGGCGAGCGCGGCGCGCGTGACGTGGGGAGGTGCACTGTGATGCGCGACGTCGAGAACGTCGTCATCGCGGGCGTGATCGCCATGCTCGTCGGCATCTTCGCGCTCGTCCTGACGCTGGGCGTCAGGGTCGACCTGCCGCCGTGCTCGACGGACGACGGGTCGGACGGCATCGACTGCCGCTGGGACGCCGACAGGCAGGGCGACGGGCGGGGCTCAAGCTTCGTCGTCATCGACGGCGTGGTCTACGTGATGGACGAGCAGATGGGAGCGGGCGAGTGATGACGAGCGACGGGCGCGAGATGCGCGAGGCGCTGGCGCGGAGCGGTGCAAGGCGGGTGGTGGCGACCGTCGAGGTGATGCTGGAGGCGTACGTCATCGGCGGGTGTGACGACGAGACGCTTCTCGACCGCATCGCAGGCGAGGTCGAGGACGCCGTCGAGTACCACGCGCCGCGCGGGGCTGACTCCGGGGACCTCGACGGCCTGGTCGTGACGACCGGCAGCGGCGTGCGCATCAACCGGATCTCGCTCCTGGAGGCCCGCGACGAGCCGGACCTCGACGCGGTCGCAGATGCGGCGATGGGACTGTCGGCCGCGATCTACTGACCTGCTTGCGCGGCGTGTAAATGACGCGTAGGATGACACCAATTCACACGAACTCTAGGAGGTAGGCAACATGTCCCGAGAGACCATGCAGCACCTGAACACGAACACCCTGATCGGCTACACCGACAAGCGCGGCAAGGCGTGGCACTACCGCGAGTCGGAGCAGGGCGCCGAGCCCAACCACTACTCCGGGGCCATCCCCGTCGAGGACGTGCGCCGACGGCTGTTCGGCTGGGACGCCGTCGAGGGCGAGGTCACGGCGACCGCGCTCACGCCGACCGGCGTGCTCACGATGACGGACCCGACACGCAAGGCCGTGATGCGGTCCGACACCGGCGACATCCTCGGCATCTTCAAGCAGGGCTACCGCGTGCACGGGTACGACGACTGGCTCGTGCGCAACGTCGAGTCCCTGCTCGACGCGGACCTCGCGATCGGATCGGCCGGGCTCCTGCGCAACGGGGCCCAGGCATGGGTTCAGGTCGAGATGGAGGACACCCTGAGCGTCGAGGGCGTCGAGTACCGCCCGTTCCTCACGGCGGCGACGTCGATGGACGGCTCGATGGCGACGACGTACCAGGTCGGCGTTCAGGTGGTCGTCTGCGACAACACCCTGAGCGCGGCGCTGTCCGAGGAGACCGAGCGGGTGCGGATCAAGCACTCGGTCAACTCGCTGTCCAAGCTCGCCGACGTGCGGCAGGCGCTGGGCATCGTGCACGGCGTGGCGGATGAGTTCGCCGCCCAGGTCGACCGGCTGACGGCGGAGGTCGTGAGCGCCGAGCGGTGGTCCCGGTTCGTGCGGGCGTACACCGAGACCGAGTCCGAGTCCAAGCAGGCGCGGACGATGGCCGACAACAAGGCGGGCGAACTCAACCGCCTGTGGCGTCACGACGAGCGCGTGTCGCCCTGGTCGGGGACGGCGTACGGCGTGCTGGCCGCGGTCAACACGTACACGCATCACGGGCAGGCGGTGAGGGGCGCGAGCCGCGCCGACCGCAACGCCGAGCGTGCGATCACGGGCGGCATCGACAAGCTCGACCGCGCGACGCTCGCGCTGCTCGCCACCGTCTGAGGTGGTGGCCCGGCTCCAGGTGGAGCGCGCCGAGGTTCGAGTCCTCGGCCGGGCGCTTTGTAGGAACCCCACAAACGAGAGACAGGAGACGAGCATGGCCGTGAACACGCACGGGATCACACTGCAGCTGACCGCCGAGGAGGTCGAGACCCTCATGGGGGTCATCGCCGACGCGGAGGCGGAGCGAGAGCGCCTGGCCGAGTCGATCCTTCGCGACGCGGAGGGCTACTACACCGCCGAGGACGTCGAGCGGGCGAAGGGCCAGGCGATCCGCGCGGACGCGCTGCGGCGGGCCATCGAGCGGGAGGTGGCAGGCGCGGAGGAGCTCGCGCGGCCGGTCGAGCGCGAGGACGAGACCGGCCACGAGCACGCCTGGGAGGTGGTCGAGGAGGGCTACGCGAAGGTGTGGCATGGCGTCGAGGTCGACTTCGACGAGGGCGACATCATCGTCGACGCCTTCGACGCCGACGTGACCGACGAGGGGTCCGGCGAGCGCCTGGTCTGCTACGCGTGCGGCGAGGAGCGGGCCATCCCCGCAGACTGGAAGCTGGTGTGGAAGCTGTGACCGCCCCCGTGCGATACGACGAGGTCGACGCGCGCGACCTGGCGCCGGGCATGGTGATCGACCTGGAGCCCGTGCTGAGCGAGTTCATCGGCTACGAGTTCGACGCCCTGCCCTTCGCGTTCGCGACGGTCGAGAGTGTCGCGACTCGAGAGACGCCGCTCGCGCCGCCGTTCAGCCTGGTCACCACGACGGTCGCGACGGACCTGGGCACGTTCGCCGTGCACGCATACCGGTCGTTCGTCCGTGCCGCCCATGCGGAGGGCGCGGGGATGACGCGACTGCGCTCGGACGGGCGCCGCGAGGTGGCCGACGCGCGCGACGCGACGGATCTGTTCGGGTGCGGTCGAGACGCCGACTGCGTCCTCACCAACATGCACGCGGGCGCGCACTCCCACGACCGCGAGGTGTGGGCCGGGCCTGACGCCTACTACGACAAGGAGGGCTGAGGAGTGAGCATGGACATCAAGATCGAGTTGACCGGAGAGTCGAAGGTCAACGCGCAGGGTGTGACGGTCCATCGGATCCGTGCGCTCGTGGACATTCCGAGCGCGGGGGTCAAGGCGGGCGACCTGGGCGGTTGGGTCGAGAGCCTGACCCTGCGCGACGGCAACGCGCGGGTGTACGGCAACGCGTGGGTGTACGGCAACGCGCAGGTGTCCGGCAACGCGCAGGTGTCCGGCAACGCGCAGGTGTCCGGCGAGGCGCAGGTGTACGGCAACGCGTGGGTGTCCGGCAACGCGCGGGTGTACGGCAACGCGTGGGTGTCCGGCGAGGCGCAGGTGTACGGCAACGCGTGGGTGTCCGGCAACGCGCGGGTGTACGGCAACGCGTGGGTGTACGGCAACGCGCAGGTGTCCGGCAACGCGCGGGTGTACGGCAACGCGTGGGTGTCCGGCGAGGCGCAGGTGTACGGCAACGCGTGGGTGTCCGGCAACGCGCGGGTGTACGGCAACGCGTGGGTGTACGGCAACGCGCAGGTGTCCGGCGAGGCGCAGGTGTACGGCAACGCGCAGGTGTCCGGCGAGGCGCGGGTGGAGTCGCGGGCGCATTGGATCTCGATCGGCCCGATCGGGTCCGAAGGTGTCACCGCGACGCTCGCACGCACGGAGGACGCGGACGGGCACGTCCTCGTTGTGGGCTGCTGGACGGGGACTCTCGACACCCTCATGGCCGAGGTGAACCGCCGACGGAAGCTATGGGGAGTGGACGACGCAACGCGGCGGTTGTGGACGGACCAGTACAAGGCGCTGCGCAAGTTCGGGCGCGTGACGGTCGCATCGTGGAGCACGAACCTGACTACCGAGAGGGAGGACTGAGCATGACCGACATCGTCGCGGCGACGCAGGACTACCGCCTGCGCATCGAGCAAGACTCCGACGCGGTCAATCCGCGACTCGACCGGGACAACATCTGCACGTCCTACGTCGTCCTCCCCTCGCGCGACTGGCGCAAGATGGAGCCCGGCCAGACCTGGGATGGTGGGGTCGTCAACCACAACTCCCTCGCCGAGGCGATCCGCTACTTCTTCGAGGCGACCGACGAGCGTGCACACTGGCACAACGGGCACGCGCTTCGCCCCTTCGACGCGGCGACCGCCTTCGCCCGGTGGGGACGCATCTTCCACGGGTGGGACCTCGGTGTCGTCATCAGCGACGGCATTCTCTGGTACTCCGACCCGGAGCTGTGCGAACGGTGGGGCGCCACGATGGGCACCGAGACCACGCGGGGCGAGGTCGAGGAGTACGAGCTGTGGGCCGACGGTGAGGTCTACGGCTACGTCCTGGAGGAGGCGACCGTGGTGACCACCACCACCGTGCGCAAGTCCGACGGGAAGCCCGTCTCGCGCGGGATGTACGAGGACTGGAGGGTGATCGAGTCCGCCTGGGGCTTCTACGGGCAGGATGAGGCCGAGCGGGAGGGGCGGGAGGCTCTAGCTTGCGAGATCAGGCTCTCCAGCGGGGACCGCCGCGAGGGGAGGGGTGTCGCGTGAGCGAGACGCACAAGGGCATCGACGTGAGCAAGATCAAGCGACAACCAATAGGAGGACAACACACAGTGGCAACGAACATCATCGGCCTGTCGGGCAAGGCCCGCTCGGGCAAGGACACCTTCGCCGAGGCGCTCGTTCAGGGAGCGGGCTACACGCGAGTGGCGTTCGCCGATCCGCTGCGAGAGCTCGCGCTCAAGCTCGACCCCGTCATCGACGTCGTCGACCGAGACACCTCGTGCGGCGACCCGGACTGCTGCGGCGGGCCGTGGCCGGATCTCGCGCCGGTGCGCCTGGCAGACCTGCACGACGCCGTCGGCTGGGAGGGCATCAAGTCCCACCCGACCGAGACCATCGACGGCGAGCTGCGGCGGACGCTGATCCGCCTGGGCGACGGCGTGCGCGAGGTGCTCGGGCGCACGACCTGGCTCGACGCCGCCATGCGCCGCGCCGCCGAGATCGAGGGCCCGGTCGTCATCACGGACGTGCGCTACCGCAACGAGGCCGAGGCGGTCATCGCCGCGGGCGGCATCGTCGTGCGCATCGAGCGCCCGGAGGGTGGCGACGCGCTGTTGCCGGAGGCGGCGGCGCACGCGTCCGAGACCGAGCTCGACGACTTCGGAGGCTTCGCCCACCTGGTGCTGAACGTCGGCACGATCGACGACCTGCAGGCGGCGGCGTTGGAGGTAGCGCGCATCAACGCTTGACGTCGGTGTGTAAGTGCAGCTAGACTCGCGCCCATGACACAGACTGGAGGCAACGACAGTATGACCAACATCATCGCCAGCGAGGAGAGCGAGGAGGCGACCAACCGCCGCTTCGCGGGGCTCGTGATCCTGAGACAGCTCGACCCGAACCGCGACCTGGCGGAGCTCGTCGGCTGGGCCAGGCTCATCGACCCGGACGCCTGGCCGGAGCCCACCGGCTCGCGCCTGACCCCCTACTCGGCGCCCGCCTGGACCCCGCCGCCGACCGCCGACGAGGAGTTCACCTACGTCGACTCGCGCGAGGGGCTCGAGGCCCTGCCGCTCGGCACGCTCGTGCGCTCGCTGTCCGGCAGCGAGGGGGTCGTCGCCCTCGACGACGGGGGGTCGCGGCGCGTCCGGCGCCTGAGTGGTCCCGACTTCGTCGACTCGAGGACCGCGCCGTTCCCCATCCTGGCCGTGACCTACATCAACGAGTGACAAGGAGCCGGGCGCTGCCGACTACTCCACGGCAGCGCCCGGCATGGGTGGGTAAATGAATCTGGACCAGTACAAGATGCCCGCGGTCGCGCCGCGGGCCCACGAGATCGCAGAGCTCGCCGAGGCGCTGGAGCGCGACGAGTTCGACAGCGCCAAGCAGATGGCCCGCAAGGCGATCTCGCTCGCGCTGCACGCCCTGTCGCGCCGCACCTGGTATGCGATCGCGGTTCACGACGGGGGCGGCGCCACGCCGTACGGCATCTACGGGATGTTCGCGACCGAGGGCGCGGCGATGAAGGCGATCGAGAGCAACACGCTGGCGCTGGTTGGGCGCGCGACGGTCCTGGAGATCCAGGGGATCGGCGCCCGGTCGGACTACCTGCTCGCGCAGGAGGGGCTGATCGAGCGCCCGTGCGGGAACTGCAACCACGCGGAGCCCGCCCACCGGTGGCCGCGGGCGCGACGCCCCGGCTGCATCGTCGGCAACTGCGGCTGCCGCGAGTACGTGGTGCCTCCGAGAGAGATCGAGGAGGCGCTGATCGCATGACCGAGAGGAGCACCAAGAGCATGAGTCGTCTGACCTACCTGCGCTGCCCGACGACGGGGAAGCGCAGCTACCCGACGCGACAGGCTGCCGAGCGGATGCTCGGCAAGGCGCAGACCGATCGCCTCCGCCGGGGTGACGCCCGCGGGTCTCGTCGTGGCATCAAGCTGGAGTCGAGGGTCTACCCCTGCGACGGCGGGTGCGGCGGCTGGCACCTGACCGAGATGAGCCGACGCGAGTACAACACCCGAGCGGGGGTGGTCGCGTGAGCATCCGCACGATCATCGAGACCGCACTGCCGGGCAAGTTCTGCTTCACGTGCGGCGAGGTGAAGGACCCGAGGGACTTCAACCGCGACCCGGCCCAGCACGACGGACTCGGCGCCGAGTGCGCCAGGTGCCACGAGGCGCGCGAGATGGCTCGTCGCATGGACGGCGAGGTCGGCCCGCGCCAGTACGCGATCGAGGGGGAGGGGCGCAAGCGGGCGCCCTTCGCTCCCGAGCTCACCATGCGCGCCGTCGCGCTGGCGCAGAACCTGCGGCGGCGTCCGACGTCGGGCCTCGTGCCCGCCTGGAGCGGCTCGTGACCGCGGCCCTGGAGCAGGCTCGGTCGTTCATGCGGGCCAGGTCGACCGGCGTGCCGCTGCGCCCGCGCGAGGGGGAGGTCGCGGTCCTCGCCGACGCGTCGCCCTACCGCCGCGGGTTCACCGTCCTGACCGAGGTGGCGCTGTCGAGCGTTATCGCCGAACTCGAGGACGCGCTCGCCAAGATCCGTCGACTCGAGCACGAGCTCGCTGTCCTCAAGGGGCTGGGCCGGCCGTTCGCGCCGGGCCTCCCCGCCCCGTACCCCTTCCCCGAGGGGGCGCAGGTCAACATCAAGGAGGCGCCCGTCGGGTGACCGCGTGGACGCTCAAGGAGGGCTAGCCAGATGACCAACAACCTGCCGAACTGCCCGGAGGGCATGTACCCGCCCGACCTGGACTACGACGAGGAGTACGACGCCTTCGCGGATCTGCGCGCCGCTGCCGAGGGGCTGTCGAACTGCCTGAACCTGCCGATCGCATGGCACTTCGATGGCCCCGACGTCGAGTATGCCGAGCCCGACGACGAGCCCGAGTTCGCGCTCGTGTTCCTCATGCCAAGGAAGGGCAAGACGCTCGCAATGTGGACCGGCGACTTCGACCGGGCCGAGGTGCAGGCGTGGCTCGACACATGGCTGCGCGGCGAGATCAACAAGTGGTTCGGATGGACCGAGCCGACCGAGACCAAGGAGGACTGAGCGAGATGCACCACGTCGCAAGCATCAAGATCGAGAAGGTCGGCCGCGAGCCCGAGCCCGCGCCGGGCGTGTGGACGGAGCGCCGCGCCCAGGCGGCGCCGGGCGACCGTACGGTGACGACCGTGGCGCACGTCACGATCACCGTCGAGCGCGAGGCGGGCGAGTGAGGACGGACGTCGTCGCACGCCTGGACAGGCCGCCGCTCCTGTCTGGGGGCGAGGCGGAGCGCCTCATCGGCCACATCCGACCGGTGCGCCGCGGGCGCTGGGCGTGCTGGGAGTGGGCCGGCAAGCGGGACCGCTTCGGCTACGGCCGGGTCTGGCTGCGGGGCCACTGGCACACGGCGCACCGCGTCGCGTTCACGCACCTCGCGCTCAACGCCGCGGAGCCGCGAGTCGCCCGTCGCCGCCGCTCCATCCCGAGCTCCGAGCCCTGGCTCGACCACCGCTGCAACAACGAGAGCCGCGTCCGGCCGAGCCACCTGCGCCCGGTCACGAACGCGGAGAATCAGCGCCTGCGCGTCCTGCGCGGCGACTACAGCACCAAGCCCAGCCTCGTGCGGGCCGCCTGAGAGGAGAGCAGAGATGGTGACCGGCAACAGCCTGTTCAGGGTCTACGACAGTGAGGGCGACTACGTCAACCTGGAGGTGGAGGAGGGCGGGCGCTTCGACTTCACCCCGTTCGGACTGCTCTACGCGGCCACGCCGGACGGCCGCCTCGTCGCAGCGTTCGCGCCGGGGGAGTGGACGCAGGTCGCGCGGGTCGACGCGGACGACACCGAGGCGAAGCAGGTTGAGGTGCCGGAGCCGCCGGACGTCTACCTCACGAGCGCCGAGTTCCTCACATGTCCGGTGGGGACGCTGGCCGCCGACTGCGAGGGCGACGTCTGGGTCGTCTGGGCGCCGAGCTCCGCGCGGTTGGTGATGACCGTGAGCGGACGCCCATTCTCCCACGAGGCGACCTACGGCCCCAACGGCTTCGCCCCGTTCAGGGTCGTCGGTCGAGCGGAGCTGTCCGAGTGACCGTGTGGTTCACGTCCGACCTGCACTTCGGGCACGAGAAGGTCGCACGGATGCGGCTCGGCGAACTCGCCTCCCTGCATGACGCCGGGATCGCCGACATTTGGGCCGACCAGGTGCGCAAGGGTGATCAGGTGTGGGTGCTCGGCGATGTCACCGGCTCGACCGCGACCGGCAAGGTGCGGGGCGCGGTCGACATCCTGCGCGAGCTCCCCGGCGAGAAGCACCTCGTCTGGGGCAACCACGACGCCGGGCACCCGATGTATCGCGACGCCCACCGCAAGGGCGCGCAGTACCTCACGGTCAACGGCGGCGCGTTCGTCTCGGCGCAGATGGCGGCGAGACGGCGCATCAACGGGGCGAGCGTGCTCCTGTCGCACTTCCCGTACGTGGGCGACCACGCCACGCCCGGTCGGCACCAAGAGTGGAGGCTCCGCAACCACGGCAGCCCGATTCTGCACGGCCACACGCACTCGACGACGTGGCTCTCCGTGGAGCCGTCGACCCTCCCGTACGCGCCGCAGATTCACGTCGGCTGGGATGCCTGGAGTCGTCTCGTGTCACTCGACGAGGTCGCGGCGCTCCTCGAGACGGTGCAGACGCGGTGACCGACAACCCCGCCGCCGAGAAGGGCAACGCGCTCCCGACTGCGGAGCAGATCGAGCGGGCGCGCAGGCGCCAGGAGGAGCGTCCGCTACGTCCGCTCGACGGGCGCACGGCCGAGCACCTCCGCTCGCTGTACGTCCTGTCCAACCGTAAGTAGTGCAAGGGCCCCGGCCCAGCTCCGTAGCCTGGAGCTGGGCCGGGGCCCTTTTGTCGTTTCTAGACCGGCTCGATCTCGACGAGCGACTCGTCGAAGCCGCGCACCCCGGCCGGTCGCGGCAGGAATCGCACCCGCATGAGACTCTCGACCACCTGGCGCTGTCGCGCCGGCGTCAGCCCGGCCCACCACGCCGTCGCGCTCTCCGCCGTCGACAGGCCGGAGAGCGCAGACCCGCGCTCCATCGCCCCGAGCTCAGCGCCGAGCTCGGCGATCCGCGCGTCGTACTCCTGCTCCGCGGCCGCCGCGATCGCGAGGGAGATCTCGCGCCGGCCCAGCGCCGGGCCGAGCGCACCCTTCGCGGCCTCGAGCTCGCGCAGCTCGTCAACCAGGCGCGCCCGCTCCTCGCTGTCCGCCTCGCCAGGGAGCAGGCTCGCAGCGCCTGGCTGGCTGGCCCATGCGATCACCTCGGCGGCGACCATCGCGTCAGCGTCGGCCCTGTCCACCGTGAAGCACTTCCCGGCTCGACAGGTGTACGTCGGGACGCGCGGCTTCCGACCGCGGCTGTCTGCACGCACGCGCCCACCGCAGGCGCCGCACGTCGCGAACGACGAGAGCAGGTTCTCCGGCCGCAGGCCGCCGCGCTTGCGCCCAGGCTGGACCAGGCGCGCGGGGTCGTCGAGCTTGCGCCGCAGGCGCTCGAAGGTGTCGACGTCGAGGATCGGCCCCCATGCCGCGTCGCCAACGATCTCACCCCGATAGACGCGCTTCCCGATGTATCGCGGGGAGCGCAGCACGTACTTCACCCCGCCGACGGACCAGTCCGTCTGCTCCCCGCCCCGCCGCTGCGCCGGGCGGAATCCGCGCTCACGCCACGCCCGAGCAACGCTGCTCAGGGTCGCACCGTCGAGCACATCTCTCGCCGCCTCGCGGATCGCGGCAGCCTCCCCCTCCCTGACGGTCACGCCGTCGTCCTCGTAGCCGAACGGGCGCACGCCCTTCGTCCTGCCGCCGGCTAGCGCCTTCTGGCGGTTCGCCAGCACCTGCCGCGCGGCCTTCTGCTCCACCTCGGCAGCCGCCACGGCCGCGATGATCGTTGCCACCATGCGCCCCGTCGCCGTCGTCAGGTCCACCTCGCCGTTGGCGGTGGTCACCTGCACGCCCAGGTCGATCATGCGCAGGAGGTCCCGGATGGAGCGCGTGAGCCGGTCGATGGCCCACGCGACCAGGACGTCAGCCTCGCCAGCCTGCACCGCGGCGAGCGCGCGCTCGAAGCCGGGGCGCTCCTTGCCGGTGTAGGCAGAGATCGAGTTGTCGGACTCGACGCCGACGACCGTCCAGCCTCGCGATGCCGCGAGCTGGCGGCACGCCTCCTCCTGGCGCGCCACGCCAGCGCCCTCGCCGGACTGGTCCTGGGAGATCCGGGTGTAGATCAGCGCGCGGGTCATGCGCCGAGTGTAGGCCAAGTCTCAGACCTTCGAGAAGATCTCCAGCGACTGCCGCCGCTCGCCCTTCAGCGCCTCGCCCAGCACGGTCTCGGCCGCGGTGTTGGCGTAGACGTCGGCCGTGTCGAACGTCGTGATGCCCGCGTCGAGCGCCGCGCGCACGCAGGCCTTCGCGGTGTCGTTCTCGACCTGCGAGCCGTGCGTGAGCCAGTTGCCGTAGATGATCTCGGTGACCTTGAGGCCCGAGCGGCCCAGGAATCGGTAGTTGACCATGGGACCACCCTAGGCGTGTGACCCGAACCGATTCGACCGCAGGCGCCCGTCAGGCGGGACCGTGCGGTGCGAGACGCGTCACTCGGGGTAGGCGCGGCGCTTGATCTGCGGGCGGGGCAGACGGGAGCGACGGAGCTGGAACGCGCGCGTGATCGCGTACATGAGCGTGCCGCGCGGCACCTCGCCCCACTTGACCGTGAGGCGTCGTCGGAGCTTGCGCCACAGCACGACGCCGTCGATGATCGCGGCGATCACGTAGAAGTACAGGAGGAACAGCGCGCCGACCGAGATCCACGCGTTGATCCGCGCGAACGCGAGCTGCAGCACGAGGCAGACGGCCGCGAGCGGCAGGAAGAACTCGCCGAGGTTGAACCGCGCGTCGACGTAGTCGCGCACGTAGCGGCGCACGGGTCCGCGGTCGCGGTACGGCATGTTCTTCTCGTCGCCGGTCTGCAGCGCGCGGTACTCCTTGTCGCGCTGTGCGCGGTCCGCCTGCTTGGCCGCCTTGCGGGCGTCCTGACGGTTCGCGGGGACGAGCGGACGCCGGTTGGCGGCCTCGGCCTGCTTGCGCTTCGGCGTCGGGCGCCCCTTGCGGTCGTCCTCGACGATCCCGGCAGCGGTCTCGTCCTCCGGTGCGGGGGAGGTCGTCACGGGGTCCTTCTGGCGTCCGAACACCGCATCAGGGTAGTCGAGTAGCGTGGGGCGTCGTGACCGACGACCTCGACACCATCCCCACCCCCGAGCGCATCGCCGAGCTGCGGGCGCGTACCGCGGCAGCCTTCCCGGCCCTGCGGGCCGAGCTCGAGACGCTCGTGCGTATCCCGAGCGTCTCCAACGGGGAGTTCGACCAGGCGCACGTCGCGGCGAGCGCGGCGCACGTCGCTGACCTGCTGCGCGGCGCGGGGCTCGACGACGTGCGGGTCCTGCAGGTGACGGCGCCGGACGGTCAGCAGGGTCGCCCCGCGGTGCTCGCCACGCGTCCGGCGCGCGACGGCGCACCGACCGTGCTGCTCTACGCGCACCACGACGTGCAGCCGCCCGGCGACGACGCGGACTGGGACACCTCGCCGTTCGAGCCCGTCGAGCGCGACGGTCGCCTGTACGGCCGCGGCGCCGCCGACGACAAGGCGGGGATCGTCGCGCACCTGGGCGCGCTGCGCGTCCTGGGCGACGAGCTCGGCGTCGGGCTCGTCGTGTTCGTCGAGGGCGAGGAGGAGATCGGCTCGCCCACGTTCACGGACTTCCTGCACGCGCACCACGACGAGCTCGCCGTGGCTGATGTCATGGTCGTCGCGGACTCGTCGAACTGGGCGGTCGGGACCCCCGGGCTGACGACGTCGCTGCGCGGGCTCGTCGACCTCGAGGTCGAGGTCGCGGTCGTCGACCACGCGATCCACTCGGGCATGTACGGCGGGCCGGTGCTGGACGCGCCGACCCTGCTCGCGCGCCTCGTCGCGACGCTGCACGACGAGCACGGCGACGTCGCGGTCGTGGGCCTGCACCGCGCGGCCGACCCGACGGTCGACTACGACGAGGCAGCGCTGCGGGCCGACGCGGGCGTGCTCGACGGCGTGCGGCTCGCGGGGACCGGACCCCTGACCGCGCGGCTGTGGACGCGCCCGGCGATCGGCGTCATCGGCTTCGACGCGCCACGCGTCGCGAGCGCGTCCAACACCATCACGCCGCGCGCGACCGCCAAGCTGTCGGTGCGGCTCGCGCCGGGCAGCGACCCGGCGCAGGCGATGGCGGCCGTCCGACGACACCTCGAGGAGCACGCGCCGTTCGGCGCACGTGTCACGGTGCGCGAGGGGGAGCAGGGCAAGCCGTTCCAGGCGCCTGCCGACTCGTCCGCGATGCGGGCCGCGCGCTGGGCGTTCGCGCAGGCGTGGGGCACCGACCCGGTGGACATCGGCATCGGCGGCTCGATCCCGTTCATCGCGGACCTGCTCGAGCTGCGGCCGGACGCGGCGATCCTCGTCACCGGGGTCGAGGACCCCGACTCGCGTGCGCACGGCGCGAACGAGTCGGTGCACCTGGGTGAGCTCGAGCGGGTCGTGCTGGCCGAGGCGCTGCTGCTGGACCGCCTCGCGCGCTGACGCGCGGGGCCGCGGCCTCAGCGGGCCGCGACGTCCACGGCGCGCGCCCACGTGGCGACGTCGTCGGGCAGCTGCGGACTGGGCACCGCGTGCCCGACGAGCAGCTCGACGACCTCGGGTGCGGGCACGCGCGAGCCGTCCCGGCCGACGAACCTGCCCGCGACGATCCCCCGGGCGACGTGCTCGGGGCTGCCGTCGCGGCCTCGTCGGGAGAACGCCTGCTCGAGGTAGACGACGCGCTCGTCCCAGCCGAGCACGGTCGTCGTGATCTCGAACCGCTGCCGGTACGTGAGGGACCGGCGGTACTTGATCGTCTGCGCGGCCACGACGGGGTACCAGCCGCGCGCGTCGAGCGCGGGGAACCCGCCGAGGTCGGCGATGTAGTTGGACCGCGCCACGTCCATGCACTGCAGGTAGATGCCGTTGTTGACGTGCCGGTACAGGTCGAGGTCCGACAGGTGCACGCGCATCCGGGTCACGGACGGCGTCAGGAGCTGCTGGCCGGGGATCGCGCGGCGCGGGCGGAACGTGGCGGCCGCGAGCTGGAGGGTGCGGATCACGCCGCGATGTTACTCACCGGTACGCGGCGAGGGGAGGCCGACCGACGCGGTCACACGGGCGGCTGCGGGTCGTACTGGATGCCGTGCCGCACCTCGCGCGCCGCCTCGGGCGAGTCGAGCCGGGCGAGGAGGTGCAGCGCCATGTCGATCCCCGCGGACACGCCCGCCGACGTGACGACGTCGCCGTCGTCGACGAACCGCGCCTCGCGGTCCACCTGCACGCTCGGGTCGAGCTCCGCGAGCAGGTCGAGCGCGCCCCAGTGCGTCGTCGCGGGTCGGCCGGCGAGCAGCCCAGCCGCGGCGTACACGAGCGCGCCCGTGCACACGCTCGTCAGGAGCGGGGTACGGGCGCGCAGATCACGGACCCACGCGAGGTGCGCCGCGTCGCGCATGAGGAGGCGCGTGCCCCGACCTCCCGGGTACAGCGCGACGTGCAGGTCGCCGACCTCGTCGGCCGACGTGTCGGGGACCAGGCGCAGCCCCTTCGCGCACCGGACCGCGCCGCCGTCCGCCGAGAACGTGACGATCTCGGTGTCACGACGGCGGGCCGCCCACCACGCGAGCACCTCGTACGGGCCGACGACGTCGAGCTCCTCGCACGCGTCGAACACGAAGATGCCGACCCGGACCGGCTTCGTCGTCGACACGGCGTCAGTAGCCCGGCAGAGCGAGCATCTGGTCGAGCGCGGCGCGCGCCCACCGCGCGTCGTCCGGGTCGACGACGATCCGGTTGACGACCCGGCCCGCGACGAGCGACTCGAGCGACCACACGAGGTGCGGCAGGTCGATGCGGTTCATCGTCGAGCAGAAGCACACGGTCGAGTCGAGGTAGTGGATCGACTTGTCGGGGTGCGCGTTCGCGAGCCGACGCACGAGGTTGAGCTCGGTGCCGATCGCCCACGACGAGCCCGCGGGCGCGGCGTCGAGCGTCTTGATGATGAACTCGGTCGAGCCGACGAGGTCGGCGGCCGTCACGACCTCGTGCGTGCACTCGGGGTGCACGAGCACCGTGACGTCCGGGACGGCTGCGCGCACGTCCGCGACGTTGCGTGCCGAGAAGCGGCCGTGCACCGAGCAGTGCCCGCGCCACAGCACCATGCGCGCGTCGCGCAGCTGCTGCGTGGTCAGGCCGCCGCCGGGTCGACGCGGGTCGAACACGACGCAGTCGTCCAAAGAGAGCCCGAGCTGCTGCACCGCGGTGTTGCGCCCCAGGTGCTGATCGGGCATGAACAGGACCTTGCCGGTCCCCGACATGCCGCCGACGCGGTCGAACGCCCACCGCAGCGCGACGTGCGCGTTCGACGACGTGCACACGGTCCCGCCGTTGCGGCCCGTGAAGGCCTTGATCGCGGCGGTCGAGTTCATGTAGGTGACGGGCACGGTGTCCGACGAGATGCCCGCATCGGCGAGCACGTCCCATGCGTCCTCGACCTGGTCGATCGCGGCCATGTCGGCCATCGAGCAGCCCGCCGCGAGGTCCGGCAGCACGACCTGCTGCTCGTCCGACGTGAGGATGTCGGCCGACTCGGCCATGAAGTGCACGCCGCAGAACACGACGAACTCGGCGTCGGGCCGCGCTGCGGCCTCGCGTGCGAGCTTGAACGAGTCGCCCGTGACGTCCGCGAACGCGATGACCTCGTCGCGCTGGTAGTGGTGGCCGAGCACGAACGCGCGCTCGCCGAGCGCGGCACGCGCGGCACGCGCCCGTTCGACGAGGTCCGGGTCGGACGGCGCGGGCAGCGCGCCCGCACACTCGACGCCGCGCTCGGACGCGAGGTCCGCGCCGCGTGCGAGCATCAGGAGGGCGGACGGGGCGGGTTCGTCGAAGACGCCCGGACGGCTCGTGGGCTGCGCTGCAGCGGACGGTCGCTCGCTCGTGCTCGAGGTCGTGCCAGAGGTCGTCAGGCTCACGCGGCCGATCCTTGCACAACGGCTCCGTCCGGCCCGGCGGCGGATCACGTTCCGGACCGTGGCCGAGGTCACACGGTGGACCCCGGCCGAGCGGGGACGCGCGTGGCGCGGCGCGGGTCGACGACGCGGTCGTCGTCCGCGTGGGACCATGCGCCACGTGCGTGTGCTCGTCGCCCCCGACTGCTTCGGTTCGAGCCTGACGGCCGCCCAGGTCGCCTCGACCGTCGTCGACGCCTGGCGCGCCGCCGCGCCGCACGACGACGTCGTCGGCTGCCCGCTGTCCGACGGCGGCCCCGGGTTCGTCGAGACGCTGCGCGCGTCGCTCGGCGGCGAGCTCGTCGCCGTCACGGTCACGGGGCCGCTCGGTGACCCGGTGCCCTCCGCCGTGCTCGTCGTGGACGACGGGCCCCGGCGCACCGCGTACGTCGAGTCGGCGCACGCCGTCGGGCTCGCGCTCGTGCCCGACGACCGCCGAGACCCGACCCGTACGACGACGCGCGGGCTCGGCGAGCTCCTCGTCGCGGCCCGCGACACCGGTGCGCGGCGCATCGTCGTCGGGCTCGGCGGGTCGGCCACGAACGACGGGGGAGCCGGCGCGCTCGTCGGCCTCGGCCTGCCCGACGACCGTGGCGTGCTCGGCCGCGGCGGTGGACCGCTGGTCGACGTCCGCGTTGACGACCTGGGCGGGCTGCGAGCGCTGCGCGACGGCTGGTCGCACGTCGAGCTGCTGCTCGCCACCGACGTGGACGTGCCCCTGCTCGGGCTGCAGGGCGCGAGCGCGGGCTTCGCGCCGCAGAAGGGTGCGACGCCCGAGCAGGCGCAGGAGCTCGAGCGTGCGCTCGCGACGTTCTCGCGCGCCGCGGTCGACGCGCTCGGTGACGCGCTGCGACCCGACCTGCTCGCCGCACCGCCGACAGGGGCGCGGCCCGGTGCGACGCGGCTCACCCACGCACCGGGGGCCGGTGCCGCGGGCGGCCTCGGCTTCGGGCTCGCGCTCGTCGGCGGGCGCGTCGTGCCCGGCGCCGCGCTCGTCGCCGACGCCGTCGGGCTCGACGCTCGGCTCGCGACCGCCGACCTCGTCGTGACGGGCGAGGGACGGTTCGACTGGCAGTCCCTGCACGGCAAGGTCGCGGCGCTCGTGGGCCAGCGGGCGCTGCCGCACGCGCTCCCGGCCGTCGTGATCGCGGGCCAGGTCGACGTCGGCCGACGCGAGTGGGCGGCCGCCGGGCTGTCCGCCGCGTACGCGGTCGCCGACCGGCCGCAGGACGTGGCCGCCGCCCTCGCCGACCCGGTCGGCACGCTCGCGGCTCGCGTCCGGCGCGTCGCGCGCACCTGGTCGCCCGCGTGACGTCCTGTGCTCACCACGGCGCCGCGCCGCGTGAGGTGTGTCTCGCTGTCGTGAGACCCCGGGGCCGCGGGCGTACGCTGACCGGGAACATCTGCCCGGCCGTCGTCGTTGCAGCGGCGGCCAGGACCGTTCGAGAGACGTTCGTCATCCGTCAGGAGTGCTCATGAGCGAGACCACCGAGGTCGCCACCCACGGCGTGATCCTCACCGACGTCGCCGCGGACAAGGTCCGCAGCCTGCTGGAGCAGGAGGGTCGTGACGACCTGCGGCTCCGCGTGGCCGTGCAGCCGGGCGGCTGCTCGGGCCTCATCTACCAGCTCTACTTCGACGAGCGACTGCTCGACGGCGACGCACGGCGCGACTACGACGGCGTCGAGGTCGTGGTCGACCGCATGTCCGTGCCGTATCTCGACGGCGCGACGATCGACTTCGCCGACACGATCGAGAAGCAGGGCTTCACGATCGACAACCCGAACGCGGGCAGCGCCTGCGCGTGCGGCGGCTCGTTCAGCTGAACCGGCGTCCTCGAAGGCCCGCTCCTCGCCCCCGCGAGCGAGCGGGCCTTCGTCGTCCTGGTGGTTCGGTCAGCCGATGCCCAGCTGCGCGCGCAGCCGCGCGACGACGTCCGGCAGGACGTCGAGGAACTCCGCGACGTCGCGCTCGGACGTCGCGTGGTGCAGCGCGAGGCGTACGTTGCCCTGGGTGAGGGCGCCCATCGCTGCCAGCACGTGCGACGGCTCGAGCGTGCTCGACGAGCACGCGGAGCCGGAACCGACCGCGAAGCCGAGCTCGTCGAGCGCGGTGACGATCGCCTCGCCGTCGACGTAGAGGCACGAGAACGTCACGACGTGGGGCAGCCGGTCGTCGGGGTCGCCGACGACGTCCGTGTCGGGCACCTCGCGCGCGACCGTGGAGCGGACGAGGTCGACGAGCGGGCGCAGGTCCCGGTCGAGCGTCTCGGCGACCTCAGCCGCCTCCTGGAGCGCCACGGCCGCGGCGAGCGCCGCGGGCACGCTCACCCCGCCCGGGAACCATCGGTCCTCGTCCTGGGGCCAGTCCGGGGACCGGCGCACGCCGGGGCGCACGACGAGCACGCCGAGGGCACCCGGACCGCCCCAGTCGCCCGCGTCGCCCGCGAGCAGGTCCCACTCGTCCCCGCACGGGACGCGGCCGAGGCTCGCGCCCGCGTCGACCAGGAGCGGCACCCCGGCGGCGCGGGCCGCGTCGTGCACCGCGGGCAGCGGCTGGAGCGTGCCGACCTCGCCGTTGGCGTGCTGCAGGGCGGCGACCGCCACCCCCGGCTGCTGGAGCGCGGTGCGGAAGGCCTCGGTGTCGACGCGGCCGAGCCGGTCGACCGGCACGCGGACGTGCTGCCCCTCGCCCCGCTGCGCGACGAAGTCGGCGGCGTGCAGCACGGCGGCGCGCTCGACGGCGCTCGTCACGACGTCCGCACCGACCCGTCGGCGTCCGCGTGCGACCATCCGCACCGCCGAGTGCAGGGCCTGGGTGTGGGACGGCGCGAACGACACGTCGTCCGTCCGGGCGCCGACGACCGCTGCGACCACCTCGCGCGCCGCGTCGAGCATCGCCCGGGCCTGGCGCCCCTCGGCGTGCAGCCGACGCGGGTCCGCCCAGCCGCGGTCGAGCGCCGCGAGATACGCGTCGCGCGCCACGGGCAGGAGCGGGGCATGGCCCGCGGCGTCGAGCACGACACGACCGCGACCGTCACCGGTCGCGGGGCGCAGGATCGGTCCGTCGCTCACGCGCGCACGATAGCGAACCCCGCGGTACCGGACCGGTGCCGCATCGACGGCGGACCAGGTCCGTCCACGGGCGTCCCGTGGACGACTCCGGAGTGTGACGGTGCTGACACGGTGTCGTCATCGCGCGCCGCTCGCGCTCGCGGCGGCCGTTCGCGCGCTAGGCTGCAGGCGTCGAGGACGAAGGTCCCGGGTGTGCCCCGCCCAGCAGGGCGGCGGAGCGCCCGGGGACGCGAGCGAGAGGTCCACCGTTGCACCCGGAAACCCCCCGTCGGACGCGGCGCCCGGCCCTGAAGTGGGCAGGCATCGTGGCCGTCGCTGCCGTGGTACTGAGCGGTTGCTCGGAGCAGGTCCAGCGTGGCTGGCTGCCGGGCGACTCGAAGCACGAGGTCACGAACCAGACCGGTCGGGTCACCGACCTCTGGGTCGGCTCGTGGACCGCCGCCCTGATCGTCGGCGCCATCACGTGGGGGCTGATGCTCTGGTGCTTCGCGGTCTACCGCAAGCGCAAGGGTGACGACGTCCTGCCGGTGCAGCTGCGCTACCACGTGCCGCTCGAAATCATGTACGTGATCCTGCCGATCGTCATGATCGGCGTGATGTTCTTCTACACGAACCGCGACATGTCGGAGATCACCGACACCTCCGCGGACGCCGACGTCCAGATCCAGGTCATCGGCAAGCAGTGGAGCTGGGACATCAACTACCTCGACGACGACGCGTACGACACGGGCGAGCACGCGAAGAACGTGGGCACGACCCCGGGCGTCCTCGACGACCAGGTCACGCTCTACCTGCCCGTCGGCGAGTCGGTCGAGTTCACTCTCGACTCGCGCGACGTCATCCACTCGTTCTGGGTCCCGGCGTTCCTCTTCAAGCTCGACATGATCCCGGGCAAGACCAACCACTTCCAGGTGACACCCGAGCGTGAGGGTCTCTACCGCGGCAAGTGCGCCGAGCTGTGCGGCGAGGAGCACTCGTCGATGCTCTTCAACGTCAAGGTCGTCTCGCGCGACGAGTACGACGCACACATCGCGGACCTGCGCGCCAAGGGCCAGACCGGTTCGCTCGGTCTCGAGTACAGCCGGCACCAGGATCTGGACAGCGCGACGCAGGAAGGCGAGAACTGATGGCCGCCGTCACGGAGAACGTTCCCGGTCTGGCGCCCTCGCGCCAGCGACTCGGCGGGACCGTGATCAAGTGGATCACCTCCACCGACCACAAGACGATCGGGTACATGTACCTGATCACCAGCGTGGTCTGGTTCGTCGTCGGCGGACTGCTCGCGCTGCTCATCCGCGCGGAGCTCTTCACGCCGGGCATGGACGTGTTCCAGTCCAAGGAGCAGTACAACCAGGCGTTCACGATGCACGGCACGATCATGCTGCTGCTGTTCGCGACGCCGCTGTTCGCGGGCTTCGCGAACGTGATCATGCCGCTGCAGATCGGAGCGCCCGACGTCGCGTTCCCGCGCCTCAACATGTTCGCGTTCTGGCTGTTCTTCTTCGGTGGGCTCATCGCCGCGGCAGGCTTCCTCACGCCGCAGGGCGCCGCGTCGTTCGGGTGGTTCGCCTACGCCCCGCTGTCGAACACGGTCTACTCGCCGGGGGTCGGCGGTGACCTGTGGGTCTTCGGCCTCGCGCTCGGTGGCTTCGGCACGATCCTCGGTGCGGTCAACTTCATCACCACGATCGTCACGATGCGCGCGCCGGGCATGACGATGTTCCGGATGCCGATCTTCACGTGGAACACGCTCGTGACGTCGCTGCTCGTGCTCATGGCGTTCCCGCCCCTGGCCGCCGCGCTGTTCGGCCTCGGTGCCGACCGTCGGCTCGGCGCGCAGATCTTCAACCCGGAGAACGGGGGAGCGCTGCTGTGGCAGCACCTGTTCTGGTTCTTCGGTCACCCCGAGGTCTACATCATCGCGCTGCCGTTCTTCGGCATCGTGACCGAGATCCTGCCGGTGTTCAGCCGCAAGCCCGTCTTCGGCTACAAGGGCCTCGTGTACGCGACCGTGGCGATCGCGGCGCTGTCCGTCACGGTGTGGGCCCACCACATGTACGTCACGGGCGGGGTGCTGCTGCCCTTCTTCGCCCTCATGACCATGCTCATCGCGGTACCGACCGGTGTGAAGTTCTTCAACTGGATCGGCACGATGTGGCGGGGCAAGCTCACGTTCGAGACGCCCATGCTGTGGGCCATCGGCTTCCTCGTGACGTTCCTCTTCGGCGGCCTGACCGGCGTCATCCTGTCCAGCCCGGCGCTCGACTTCCACGTGTCCGACACGTACTTCGTCGTGGCGCACTTCCACTACGTGGTGTTCGGCACGGTCGTGTTCGCGATGTTCGCCGGCTTCTACTTCTGGTGGCCGAAGTTCACGGGCCGCATGCTCGACGAGCGGCTCGGCAAGCTGCACTTCTGGCTGCTCTTCATCGGCTTCCACACCACGTTCCTCGTGCAGCACTGGCTCGGTGTCATCGGCATGCCGCGCCGCTACGCCGACTACTCGCCGGACGACGGCTTCACGTGGATGAACCAACTCTCGACCGTCGGCTCGGTCATCCTCGCGGCCTCGATGCTGCCGTTCTTCTGGAACGTCTACACGACCGCGCGCAACGCGCCGAAGGTCGCCGTCGACGACCCGTGGGGCTACGGTGCGTCGCTCGAGTGGGCGACGTCCTGCCCGCCGCCGCGGCACAACTTCACGTCGCTGCCCCGTATCCGCTCGGAGCGCCCGGCGTTCGACCTGCACCACCCCGAGGTCGCGGCGATGGACTTCGTCGAGCCGAACCCCGGCCCGCTCGACTGGGAGGCGCAGCGCACCGGCGAGACCGGGGCGGCCGCCGAGCGAGTGGTGAACGGTACCGGCGAGCCCGAGCAGTCCACCGCGACCATCGTCGAGGAGCGGCCCGCGGCGCCCGCCGCCGACGAGGCCAACGGCACCGGCACCCCGACCGACGAGGAGGGCACCAAGTGAAGCTCGAGGCCAAGCTCTTCGGCCTGGGGATCCTCTTCTTCATCCCCATCGGCCTGATCTACGCGTGGTGGAGCGACGGAGAGCCCGTCGGCACAGTCGGCCTCCCGCTGCTCGGCGGGCTCGTCGGCATGATCGGCGCGTACTTCGGTCTCGTCGCGCGGCGGATCGACCCGCGCCCCGAGGACGACGAGCTCGGCGAGATCGAGCAGGGTGCCGGGGACCAAGGCGTGTTCGCACCGTGGAGCTGGTGGCCGCTCGCGGTCGGTGCCGCGGCCGCGATGGCCTTCCTCGGCCTCGCCGTCGGCTTCTGGATCACCTACATCGCGGCGGCGTTCGGCGTCATCGCGCTCGTCGGCTGGGTCTTCGAGTTCTCCCGCGGACAGCACGAGCACTGATCGCTCGTTGCTCGGTCACGTGCCGACCGCTCACATCGAGGCCCGGCCCTGCGGGGGTCGGGCCTCGATGTCTGTGCACCTTGGTGTCCGTCGGGCGAACCGTGCCGCCGATCGCGGCCTGCCGGTCCCAGTCCAGCGTGCGCGGGCACGCGTCCCACCCCGCCAGGACCTGCCACATCCCGGCCAGGATGTCCCCGGCCTTGCGGCTCGGGATCATCACCGCGTCGGTGACCCGCGAGTACCCGCACGTCGTCGCCAGCACCGGCAGTACCCGCTCTTGGCCGCCACCGACCGGGATCTGGTGCGCGGGGAACCACAGATCGCACGGCGCGACCTCGCCCGGCCCATACTCGACCCGATCGCTCGGATCCGGCGGCACTAACAACGGACGCAGCTCACGGACCCGGTCCTTCAACACCGTCAACGACCGCGTCCACCCGATCCGCTGCGCGATCACCGTCGCCGGCATCGTCGGGCAACCGGCCAGCAACGCGCGGACCTGCGGCTCGACCGCATCGACCAGGCACCCGCGTGCCGGGCGCTCGTACTTCGGCGGCGCGTCCCTGGCCAGCGCGCGCCGCACCGCGTTCCTCGAGACACCCAACCGGCGCGCGATCGCCTTGATCGCCATTCCGTCGACCCGGTGCAGTCGCCGGATCTCCGCCCAGTCCCACGGTCATCACCCTCCTCAGCGTCGCCGAAGGGGTCCGTTTTCATCCGTCGCCACAGGGTCGAATTTCAGGCGTCGCCGACACAGCGTCCCGGAGTGGGTCAGCCCCATTCCGTCGTCAGGGGGTCAGTCTCAACGCGCCGTCGACACAGCGTCCTGCCGACCTCGCATGCGCACGTCGCCGTCACGTTCTACGCCGCGTACACGCACGCCGCGTCGTGCTTCGACTTCGCACCCCGCCTCGTGCTCACGAGCCCCGAGAAGCGATCTGGGAAGACCCGGTGCATGGAGATCCTTGGCCACCTCTCCCACCGTCCGTTGTGGACGGCGAACGCGACCACCGCGTCGATGTGCCGGTCCCTGTCGACAACTCGTCAGCCATCACCGCCGCTCGCAGCCCTGGGAGCCCCGCCACCTCGACAGCTCGGGGCGCACGCAGCGCCGTGACGAAGGTCCGAAGATCCCCGGCCAGGAACGCCAGTCCGGCGACGAGGACGACTATCGACGCAGTTGCGGACGATGGAGGCCTCCGAGAAGAGAATGTCGTGGTTCAGCCGCCCCCGCACGAACCCGATGCGCGGTGCCTCCGGAACTTGTCACGCTGGGTGCGCCCGGGAAGCGCCCCTGACGTCGGGTCGCGTGCCCTTGAACTCTGCGGCCCGGTCAGTCGGCCGGGCCGACCTCCCCACGATGGTTCCGGAGAGCGCGAGTATGGCGCGCACGACGGGAAGCAGAGCGCGGCCCTCGGGCGTCAGCGCAACACCCCCGTGCACCCGGTAGTAGAGCTGGCCGTCGACCAGCCGTTCGAGTGCCGCGAGCTGGCGGCTGACCGCGGGCTGGCTGTAGCCGAGATTCGCGGCGGCGGTCGAGATCGACCTCGCATCTGCAACCTCGGAGAACGCAGCCAACATCCGGATGTCCATCGAGTCCCCTGCCTCCTGTGACCAGCCTCTTCGCCCGTTCATCCGCCGGGCAGCGTGGCAGGTCCAGACGAGCTCCGCCAACATGCCTCGCACACCCAAACGTTTCAGGAGCTCTCCTCCCGGCTCTGTCACCTTGAAGTGGCCTCATTGGGACGGCTTGATTCGGCCCCGTCATGACGGTCCGGGTTGGCCCCGCCCGTTCATCGGGACCGGGCCGGGGTGGGGTGGTGGTGGTGTCATCGGGCCCGGGCGGGGTCCGGTTCGACGCGACCGCGACGGAGGACTTCTCCTCGCGTTCGGTCAGGACTTGGAAGATGAGTTCGGCGCCGTACCGGTCGAGTTGCATGTAGCCGAGCTCGTCGATGATCAGGAGGTCCGCGCGCCCGTAGCGGGTGATCGTGCGGGCCAGGTCCTTGTCGGTCGCGGCCTCGGCGAGTTCGTTCGCGAGTTTCGTCGCGAGGGTGTGCTTCACGGTGTGACCTTGCTCGGTGGCGCGGGCTCCGAGGGCGAGCAGGAGGTGGGACTTCCCGGTGCCGGAGTCTCCGATCAGGCACAGCGGGTCGCCGCGAGATCGATCAGGTTGCTTGGTCACTCCTGATTCTCCGGGACCTCGACCCCTACACCCAGCCCGCCGTCACCTCGCGCGCTTCACGCCTCACCAGATCGGCGAAGAGCCCTGAAACCAATGGATTCTTTACGGCAGGCAAGAAGCGCGCGTCCCGAGCGAAAGCCCGGGACGCGCGCTTCAACCTGCTACCTGACAACCCGACCTACATATCAGCCAGAGAGCGCCGAGAGTGTTCCCGTGTGGGCGCCGGGGCCTCGTCGAGCGTGATAGCCACGTGTCGACGACGACGGCATCGCCGCCCGTTGTGTGGATCTCCAGTGTGACCCCAGGTGAACTTGCGTATCTGGGCTACAAGGCCGCGATAGTGCGCACCACGAGCGGAACCAAGAACGCCACACCCAGAGCGATAATGGTCCAGTCCGCGAAACGGAACGAGGCGACCAGGACTCTGACCCCGCCACGTCTCGCGCGCCCCCCTTCTCCGCCATCACGTGCTCGTGACCAGGCCAACCACCACGACGTTCCGAGAAACGTCCCTGCGAGCACGACGTAGACCACCCACTGGGCCGCGAGGTTCATCGCCCCTCCTCAGGCAGTTAGCATTGAGTAGCACGCACCGAGACCGAACACGCCAGCCACGACTGCCGCACCTTCCTTGATCAGGGTAATACTCGCGGCAGCCTTTGTGCTGGATGCCTTGTGCTTGGCAATACCGGGATACCCATACTTGACAACCTTGTTGGCCAACGCCTTGATCTGCGCCACGAGGCCACTGAACCTGGCCGAATCGGACGTGCCGAGCCTCTTCCACGCCGCGTACGCCTTGCCCAGCTTGCTGGCCAAAGAAGCTGCCTTCATCTTAACCACCAATTTGGCGATTGCGACCGCGACCTTGGCGTACCCAAGAGCACCGAGCGACACGACGCCACCCAAGCACTTGGCGCCCTTCTCGATCCACCAGAGCAGGCTCGGGTCGGCAACGACCGGGAATGCGGTCTCTGCGGTCACCTCAACGGACTGGACAAGCGTGTCCCCATCCAGGGTGTAGTGGGTCGGCACTCGCCGCCCGTTGGCGTCCACTGCCCATGGCGCCGCAATCTGAGTGATCTGCTGCTTCACGGCGACCGTTTTGGTCCGCGCGTCTGGGATTGATGCAAGTTCCTCGATCCGAGCATCCGTGAGGATGTCCAGGTCGTCCAGGGATGTGAACCCTCCACCGAGAATGGCGAGGGCAGCGGCCTCGATGCGGGCCTCCTCCCCCGGGAGAGCCACCTCGGTTTCCACGTCAGCGACGACTGAGATCGTCCCGTCACTCTGCTCGATCAACTCGGCCCCTTCGGGCAGGTTGAGCGGGAACCCGATGTCAGTGGGAGCTCGTTCATCTGCGAGCACCGCCACGACCTGGACACCAGCGTCAGTTGCACGAGTGATCAGGTCGAGCGATGGAGCCGCGCCAGTGGCGACCACTGCACCATCCACCAGCCCGACATCCGCAGCGGCCGTGTCCAGGTTGAAGCCAACAGTTGGGGCTTGGGCATGCTGAAGCACGATGCGCCCGTCGAGTCCGACCTGCACGGTAGCGTCGCTCGTTACGGCGACCGACGTCTCAGGACCGGTCTGGGTGAGCGGCACGAGGACGTTCGCCGCTGCAGCCTCGGCAACGCCCACCGCAGAATCAGCATCCCCGGGGATGTAAGCGTCGGCGGCTTCCGCAATGGCAGCGATGTCATCGGAAGGTCCGTTCGTTATGTCACTACCAGAAGCGGGTAGGTTGCTACCAGACGTGGGCAACTCGTCCGCTGCCGCACTCGGCAGGCCGGCAAACAGGAGAGAGAATCCTGTAGCCGTTGCGATCAAAGCCGTTCGTGGCTTCCTACTACGGCACGGCAGAAAGTTCAAGACTGTCACCGTGGACCTTCCTTGCTTGCAAGGCCACCCACTGTGGGTGAGCACTGATGACACTACACACGAACACGCCAGGGTGGTTATGTATGACTACCTTGCATACTGATCGAATGTAATCGGCGACGTGTCGTAGGGGCTCCGCGTGCGTGGCGGGCTCGTCGGCGGTGAAGTCGCGGGCGACGAGGTCGGGCAGATCTTGGTGGTGGCGGTCAGCATGTCCCTCGGTGATCGTCTGGCGGTCCGTCCCGGGTCCGGGGCGGGGGTCGAAGTCGACGCCGAACAAGGCGTCGTAGTCCGGCAGTGCGCGGATCGCCACGACGTGCCCGTCGGCGTGCTCACGCGTGGTGCGGTGCTGGGGGCGGGCGGCCAGGTCCGCGCGCAGCGCCTTCGCGGTCGCTTGGTGGGCCGGGTCGGTGATCGTGCGGCCGGTGCCCCAGTCACGGGTGTGCTCGGCGACGATCTGTCCTGCGCAGCTGGCCGTGACGGCGGCCAGCGTGGCGCTGATCTCGACGAAGCGGCCGATCACGCGCGGGCCGACCGAGTAGTCGTTGCCGTCGACGCGCACGTAGTAGTCCCTCCCGAGGCGGACCCGGTGCGTGAGCCCGACCGCCGGGACGAGCGGCGGCAGCGCGACCATCGACGCCGGGGGTCAGTCTCAACGCGTCGTCGACACTGTGCGACTGGATGTCTGTGCGAGGTCTGTGTGCCTCGGTGTCTGAGTGCCTCGATGCCCTGTGCACCTCGTCGACGCGTCGGCGGGCGTCGCGTCGCTCGTGAGGCGCGGCCACGCGCCGGGCGGTGATCCGCGGCCGCACGCGAGGGGGCGGTGGATCTACGCGCGATGCCGCGGGTGGAGCCGAGCGCGTCGACGTACGGGAACGCCCCTGTGGGCGCCGTGCGGGGACGCGAGAGGCCGCCACGCGCGTGCGTGGCGGCCTCTGCGCTCGTGTCCGGAGAGAGGTCGGGCGGACGTCGTACGGCTGGGACGACGACGCCCGACGAGGGGGAACCGGATCCCCCGCAGGGTCAGACCGAGGGAACGATGAGGCCCGAGGTCTGCGAGCGAGCACGCTCGAAGCGAGCACCGGCGTCGGCCCAGCTCACGATGTTCCACCAGGCCTTGACGTAGTCCGCCTTGACGTTGACGTAGTCGAGGTAGAAGGCGTGCTCCCACATGTCGAGGACGACGATGGGCACGATGCCGAGCGGGAAGTTGCTCTGCTGGTCGTACAGCTGGAAGATCGCGAGCTTCTGGCCGATCGAGTCCCAGCCGAGGATCGACCAGCCGGAGCCCTGGATGCCCACGGCGTTCGCGGCGAAGTGCTTCTGGAAGGCGTCGAACGAGCCGAAGAACTCGTCGATCGCCGTAGCCAGCTCGCCCGTGGGCTTGTCCCCACCCTCGGGGGAGAGGTTCTGCCAGAAGACCGAGTGGTTCACGTGGCCGCCGAGGTTGAACGCGAGATTCTTCTCGTGCAGGTTCACGGCACCGAGGTCGCCGGACTCGCGCGCCTCGGCGAGCTTCTCGAGCGCGGTGTTCGCGCCGGTGACATAGGCCGCGTGGTGCTTGTCGTGGTGCAGCTCCATGATCCGGCCGGAGATGTGCGGCTCGAGCGCCGCGTAGTCGTACGGCAGGTCCGGGAGCGTGTAGTCAGCCATGCGTGGTACCTCTCCTGCGTCACGCGGGAGCGTCGGCCCCCGCTGGGTACGAGTCGGGCGGCCCGCCGACGAGGCGAGCCGCCCGACTCGGTCAACTCTGGTCGCTGATCAGTGATTCCGCTCGTCGGCACTGATCTCGGATGCTGGATCGTCGTGCGAACCCGCCCCGACCTGCACGGGGGTGCCGTGCGATCCGTGACCTTCGAGCGCGTGCTCGTCGTGGCCGTGCGCCGCGTGAGCGGCGGCCAGCTCGGCCGGCGTGACGGGCTCGACGCGGTCCTCGTAGAACAGCGTGGAGATCCGCTGCCGCAGGCGGTCCGCCTTGTAGCCCTTGCGACGCACGCCGCGCGAGTCCTCGGCCGGCTCGATCTCGAGCGGCCGGATCGGATCGTGCTGCACGCGTAGCCAGCGCTCGTGGGCGTCGAGCGGCTTGTGCACCTCGATGTACTCGCCCGAGGCGTACCGGACGATGCGGCCGGTCTCGTGACCGTGCAGCACGAGCTCGCGGTCCTTGCGCTGCAGCCCGAGGCAGATGCGCTTGGTCACGACGAACGCGATCCACGGCCCGACGAAGAGCAGCACGCGGAACGTCCACGTGATGTCGTTGATCGAGAGATGGAAGTGCGTCGCGATGAGGTCGTTCGACCCGGCCAGGACCAGGATGAAGAAGGCCACGAGCAGCGAGACGCCGAAAGCCGTGCGGAACGGGCGGTTGCGCGGCCGGTCGAGCAGGTGGTGCTCGCGGTCGTCACCCGTCGCGAACGCCTCGATGAACGGGTAGGCGCCGAGGAGGGTGAACAGGATGCCCGGCACGATCATGGCCGGGATGATCACGTTGAGGCTCAGCGTGAAGCTGCCCAGCATGATCTCGGTCTGTCCCGGCATGAGCCGCAGCGCACCTTCGAGGAACAGCATGTACCAGTCCGGCTGGGCGCCCGCGGACACCGGTGACGGGTCGTACGGCCCGTAGTTCCACACGGGGTTGATGGACATCGTGCCCGCCATGAGCGCGATGACACCGAACACGACGAAGAAGTTGAACAGCAGCTTGCCGGCGTACGCGGGCAGCGCCGGGTAACCGACCACGTTCGAGTTCGTGCGTCCCGAGCCGGGGTACTGCGTGTGCTTGTGCATCACCATGAGGAACAGGTGCAGGCCGATGAGCGCGAGGATCAGGCCGGGCACGAGCAGGATGTGCACGGTGAACAGCCGCGGGATCAGGTCGTGCCCCGGGAACTCGCCGCCGAAGATGAAGTACGACAGGTACGACCCGATGATCGGGATCGCCTTGACGACGCCGTCCGTGATGCGCAGTCCGTTGCCCGACAGGACGTCGTCGGGCAACGAGTAGCCGGAGAATCCTGCGGCGAGGCCGAGGATCAGCAGGACGAAGCCCACGACCCAGTTGATCTCGCGCGGCTTGCGGAACGCACCGGTGAAGAACACGCGGAACATGTGGACGACGATCGACGCCATGAAGATCAGCGCGGCCCAGTGGTGGATCTGCCGCATGAGCAGCCCGCCGCGCACCTCGAACGACAGGCGCAGGGTCGAGGAGAACGCCTCGGACATCTCGACGCCGCGCATCGTCGCCCACACGCCGTCGACCGGGTAGTGCGTCTCGGACATGCTCGGGACGAAGAACAGCGTGAGGAACACGCCCGAGATGAGCAGCGTGACGAAGCTGTAGAGCGCGATCTCACCGAGGAAGAACGACCAGTGGTCGGGGAAGACCTTGCGCGCGAAGAACTTGACCGCGTTGCCGACGCCGGTGCGCTGGTCGAGGTAGTCCGCCGTCGCGCCCGCGGCCTTGGCGCCGCGAGTGGGGGGAGTCTTGAGCTCGCTCACTTGGTCGCACGCTCCCAGAAGCTCGGGCCCACGGGCTGGGCGAAGTCGTCCTGCGCGACGAGGTAGCCCTCGTCGTCGACCGTGATGGGCAGCTGCGGCAGTGGGCGCTTGGCGGGCCCGAAGACGACCTTGCAGCTGTCCGCCACGTCGAACGTGGACTGGTGGCACGGGCACAGCAGGTGGTGGGTCTGCTGCTCGTAGAGCGCCACCGGGCAGCCGACGTGCGTGCAGATCTTCGAGTAGGCGACGATGCCGTCGTGCGACCAGGTCTCGCCCTCGGGGGACTGGTCCGACTTGAGGTCGCGCGGGTCGAGCCGGACGAGCAGGACGACGGCCTTCGCCTTCTCGTCGAGCTTGCCCTCCTCGAGGTCGTTGAGACCGTCGGGGATCACGTGCCAGACGTCACCGATCGTGACGTCGGACGCCTTGATCGGACGACCCGTCGGGTCGGTCGCGAGCCGCGTGCCCTTCTTCCACATCGTGTGCTTGAGCTTGCGGACGTTCCAGTCCTCACCCACGTTGCCGATGAGCGGCACGAGGATCGAGAGCGGGAAGAGCGCGAGCGCGGTCACGCCGGCTCCGACGAGTGCGCCACGGCGCGTGAGCCCGGAGTCCTCGCCGCCGTCCTTGAGCATCTGGACGGCGATCTCGCGGGTCTCGTCCGACGAGCGCAGCTCGTGCCGCTCCTCGACGTGCTCGCGGTTGCTCATGAGGAGCTTGATGTAGTAGTTCCCGCCGATGCCGATGCCGAGGAGGCACACGGCGAGAGCGAGCCCGAGGACGAGGTTCGACAGGCGCATCGAGCCGACGCTCTCGCCCGGGGGGAGCGCGAAGTAGGCCCAGACGACGCCGATCGTGCCGAGGATCGACAGCGTGAACAGCGTCAGGACCTGGCGCTCGACGCGCTTGCCGGTCTTCGGGTCGACGTCGGCCTGGCGCGGCTGGTGCTCGTGCAGGCCCGGGTTCGCGAACCGCTCGGCGACAGCGCCGTCGTTCCCGTCGCCCGGGACGGTGACGTCGCGGTGGGAGTCGTGGGGGGTGCTCACGAGGACTTCGCTCCGATCCAGACTGAGATGCCGAGCAGCAGGCCGATGCCGACGACCCAGGCCCACAGGCCCTCGCTGACGGGGCCGAGCGAGCCGAGGTCGAGGCCGCCGGGCGAACCCTCGCCCTGCTGGTCGATGAAGGCGATGATGTCGCGCTTCTCCTCGGACGTGAGGTTCGCGTTGTTGAACACGGGCATGGACTGCGGGCCCGTCAGCATCGCCTCGTAGAGGTGCGTGGGCGTGGTCTCCCACAGGTTCGGCGCGAACTTGCCCTGCGACAGCGCACCGCCTGCGCCGACGGCGTTGTGGCACATGGCGCAGTTCGTGCGGAACAGGGCCATGCCGGAGGCGGCGTCACCGAGCGCGGGGTCGACCTGCTCGGCGGTCGGGATCGAGGGGCCCGCACCGAGCGACGCGACGTACGCCGCGAGCTGGGCGATCTCCTCGTCCGTGAACTGCACGGGCTTGGCCTGCGCCTGCGGGCCGCTCATCTGCATGGGCATGCGGCCCGTGCCGACCTGGAAGTCGACGGCGGCAGCACCCACGCCGATGAGGGACGGCGCGCTCTCGGTGCCGGCCGCGGACGCTCCGTGGCAGGTGGCGCAGTTGGCCTGGAACAGCTTCTCGCCGGTGGCGATGTCGTCAGCGGTCGCGGTCTTCGAGGCGGCCTCGGCCGACGAAGGGGCGACCACCGCGTACACCGCGCCGACGAGCAGCAGCGCCAGCAGGAGCAGCAGCGCAGGTGCGCGCCGGTCGTGCCTGCGGGCTGCGAGTGCCTTCACGGATCGGTCCTCGTCTCGCGTGTGGGATGGGGTGGAGGTGCGGCCGGGCGGTGCTCAGCGCAGCAGGTAGATGACCGCGAACAGCGCGATCCAGACGACGTCGACGAAGTGCCAGTAGTACGACGTCACGATGGCCGTGGTCGCCTCGTGGTGACCGAAGCGCTTGGCCGAGAACGAGCGGCCCATGAGGAACAGGAACGCGATGAGCCCGCCGAGGACGTGCAGTCCGTGGAACCCGGTCGTCATGTAGAAGACCGAGCCGTACGGGCTCGACGAGATCGTGAGGCCCTCGTGCACGAGGGCGGCGTACTCGAAGACCTGGCCTCCGATGAAGAACGCACCCATGAGGTAGGTGAGCGTCATCCACTCGTTCATGCCCCAGCGGTTGACCTGCAGCAGCGAGCCGCTGCGCACCGGCTGGAAGCGCTCCGCGGCCCACACGCCCATCTGGCACGTCACCGACGACAGCACCAGGACGGACGTGTTGATGAACGCGAAGGTCAGGTTGAGCTTGGCGGTCTGCTCGGCCCACTCCTGCGGTACGGCTGCGCGCACCGTGAAGTACATCGCGAACAGCCCGGCGAAGAACATGAGCTCGCTGGCGAGCCACACGATGGTTCCGACCGAGACAGGGTTCGGTCGGTTGACGCTCACGTGGGGCGAGGTGCGAGGGGCAGCCGTTGCGGTCGACACGGTCGCCATTATGGCGGAAACGGGGCCCGCATGGGCCATTGGACCCACGCGTGCCGCCGGGTAAATGTCACACCGTCATGATCCGGGCCCTGTGCGGGGGCTGTGAGAGCCGCGTGACGATGCGGCACGGGGCGTGTGCGAGCGCCGTGCGCGAGGCATCGTCGTGTCGTGTGTCACGCCGTGCCAAGATGCTGCACGACGCACGTCGACGACGAGTGAGGACACCCCATGAGCACCGCGCACGACCCTGCCGCCACGACCCACGGACCCCGGATCGTCCTGTACAGCGACGACGTGGACGTGCGCGCGCAGGTGCGCCTCGCGATCGGCCCCCGGCTGTCGCACGGCGCGCCCCAGATCGAGTGGATCGAGGCCGCGACGCCCGCCGCGGTCGTCGGCGCCGCGGAGGCGGGCGGCGTCGACCTTCTCGTGCTCGACGGCGAGGCCGACAAGCTCGGCGGCATGGGCCTCGGGCGTCAGCTCAAGGAAGAGGTCTACGGCTGCCCGCCCGTCCTCGTGCTCACGGGCCGCCCGCAGGATGCGTGGCTCGCCTCGTGGTCGAACGCTGACGGGACCGTGAGCCGTCCGCTCGACCCGCAGGAGCTGCACGCCGCGGTCACGGACCTGCTCGCATCGCGGGCCGTCGCGGGATGAGCGGCGCGTACACGTGGCCTGACCTGCTGACCTGGCTCGTCGCCGGGCGGGACCTCACGGCCGAGCAGGCCTCGTGGGCGATGGACGAGATCATGCGCGGCGAGGCGTCGCCCGTGCAGATCGCCGGGTTCCTCGTCGGTCTGCGCGCCAAGGGCGAGACCGTCGAGGAGCTCACGGGTCTCGCGGCGACGATGCTCGCGCACGCGAACCGCATCGAGGTCCCCGGCCGCACGGTCGACATCGTCGGCACCGGCGGCGACCGCGCGCACACGGTGAACATCTCCACCATGGCGGCGCTCGTGATCGCCGGGACGGGGCTGCGCGTCGTCAAGCACGGCAACCGCGCCGCATCGTCCGCGTCGGGCTCGGCCGACGTGCTCGAGCAGCTCGGCATCCGCCTCGACCACGCGCCCGACCGGGTCGCGCAGATCGCGTCCGAGGCCGGCATCACCTTCTGCTTCGCTCAGGTGTTCCACCCGTCGTTCCGGCACACCGCGGTCGCGCGCGCCGGGCTCGGCATCGCGACGGCGTTCAACTTCCTCGGCCCGCTCACCAACCCTGCGCAGCCGCCTGCTGCCGCGATCGGCGTCGGGGACGGACGGATGGGTCCGCTCATCGCGGGCGTCCTGGCTGCACGCGGGACGAGCGCCCTCGTGTTCCGAGGCGAGGACGGGCTCGACGAGATCGCACCGACGGCCGACACGCGCATCTGGCACGTCGCGGACGGATCCGTCGAGGAGCACCTCGTCGACTGGCGTGAGCTCGGGGTCGCGAGGATCGAGGTGTCCGACCTGCGGGGCGCCGACGCGGCGCACAACGCCGGGGTCGCGCGTGCGCTCCTCGACGGTGCCCCCGGCCCGGTGCGCGAGACCGTGCTGCTCAACGCGGCGGCCGCGCTGGTCGCGGACGGCACGCTGCCCGGCACGGCCGACGGGACGCTCCTCGAACGCCTCGCCGCCGGGGTCGAGCACGCGCGGACGTCGGTCGACTCGGGTGCCGCGCGCGAGGCTCTCGGGCGGTGGCGCAGCGCGAGCGCGTAGGCGCGTCAGGGGTCGGTGCGGTCCGCCTCAGTCCGGGCGCAGGTGGTCGCACTGAGGCTGCGCTCGACGGTCGGCGAGTGCCGTCAGTCCTCCAGCCCGAGGGCGAAGGCCTGGTCCAGGTCGTGCTGGCTGTAGGTGCGGAACGCGATGTACGTCTGCGTGCGCAGCACCCCGTCGACCTTGCTCACGCGGTCGGCGATGACGTCGGCGAGGTCGTCGTGCTCGCGCACGCGGACCATCGCGATGAGGTCCATCTCGCCGGTCACGGAGTAGACCTCGCTCACGCCGCGGATGTCGGCGATCGCGGAGGCGACCTCGGGGATGCGGGCGGCGTCGGTCTCGATGAGGACGATGGCGGTCAGCATGCCCGCCATCATGCCGCGTTCACCGTCACGCCGTGCGCGGCACGACCGTGAGGTGGGTTCGTGCCGCGGCGAGCGGGCCGTGCGCAGCAGCGGCGGCCCGCGAGGTGCCGCGCACCGCGGCCGACCAGGCGGCGATCGCGGCGGCCGGGTCGACGTCGCCCAGCGCGGCACGCACGGGCAGCGACCACGTCCCGACGACGTCGACGATGCGCACGCCGGGGCGTTCGAGCCAGTCGAGCACGAGGTCCGTCTCCTCGGGGTGCGCGGCCGATGCGGGTGCGACAGGGGCCGCGACGTGCTCGGCCGTCTGCCGGAGCGTGGCGATCATCGGCCGCGGATCGGTCCGCAGGTCGGTCCGGCCGGTCGCCGCGAGCCGACCGTGCCGCACGAGCGCGACCTCCCAGCCTCCCTCGTCGGTGCGGCAGGCGGCGACGATCTCGGCGCAGCGCGCGACGGGAGCCGTGCGCTGCGCACGCGCCGCACCGCGCAGGAACGCACCGAGCCGGTCCCGGACCGTCGCCGCCTCCTCGAAGCGCTGCTGCGCCACGAGCGACTCGATGCGTTCCGCGTGGGCGGCGACGACGGGAGCGGGGTCGCCGAGCATCGCGGCGCGGACGCGCGCGACGACCTGCGCGTACCCGGCCGCGTCGGGTCCGGACGTGCACGGTGCGGCGCACCGTCCCATGTCGGCGAGCGCGCACGCCGACGCTCCCGCTCCCGGCACGAGCGGCAGCCGGCGCGTGCACTGGCGGATCGCGAACGACTCCTGCAGCGCCTCCAGAGCGAGCTGTGCCGAGCGTTGCGACGAGAACGGGCCGAGGTACGCGGACCCCGGTTCGTCGCGCACGTCACGCACCACCGACAGGCGGGGGTACGGCTCGCTCGTGAGACGGACCCACGGCATGCGCTCGGGGAACCGGGAGCGCCGGTTGTACCGGGGTGCGTGCTCGGCGATGAGGCGCAGCTCGCGCACGCGCGCCTCGAGCGGTGTCGCGCACACGACGGGGTCGACGCGTTCGGCGATGCGCACCATCTCCTGGATGCGCCCGCGCTTCTCCGACGACGTGAAGTACGACCTGACGCGGGTGCGCAGCGACGTCGTCGAGGTACCGACGTAGAGCACCTCGTCGTTCGGGCCGCGGAAGAGGTAGACCCCCGGGGCGTCCGGCACGGCGTCCGCGAGCGTGCGCTTGCGCCGCACCTCGGGTGGGACAGGGTCCGTCGCGGTGGCCAGGTCCTCGAGGTGGGTCACGCCGAGCGGCCCGAGCCGGGCCAGCAGCGCGTGCAGGACGTCCACGGTCGCGCGTGCGTCGTCGAGCGCGCGGTGCGTCGGGGTCACGGTGGCGCCGAAGAGAGCGGCGAGGGTCGAGAGCTTGTGGTTGGCGGCCTCGTCCCGGGTGACGACCCGACGCGCGAGCCGCACCGTGTCGACGACGCGGTGGCCCGGCCACGGATGCCCGGTCCGCGCGGCTGCCGCGCGCAGGAAGCCGACGTCGAACGGCGCGTTGTGGGCGACCAGCACGCTGCCGCGGGCGAACTCGAGGAAGGCGGGCAGGACCTCCTCGATCGGTGGTGCGCCGACGAGCATGGTCGACGTGATCCCGGTGAGGACCTGGATGAACGGGGGGACCGGCCCGCCGGGGTCGACGAGAGTCTGCAGCTCGCCCAGCACCTGGCCGCCCCGCACCTTCACGGCGCCGATCTCGGTGATGCCGCACTCGGCGGGTGTCCCGCCGGTGGTCTCGAGGTCGACCACGACGAACGTGACGTCCGACAGCGGCGTGCCGATCTCGTCGAGCCCGAGCTGCACGGGGACACCCGCAGGATCGTCGGCCGCGCCCGCCCAGATCGGGCGGAGGCGGCGCAGGCTCGAGGACATGTCGGCGACGGTACCCGGACCCTCCGACACGACCCCGCGGACCGTCGGTCGTGGCGCAGACCCGGTGGGTCAGGGGCGCTGCAGGCGAGCCGCGAGGGTCGCGGACGGTACGACGTAGGCACCGCGGGCCTCGACGTCCCGCACGACCTCCTGGTCGCTCGTGACGACGACGAGCACGCGACCCACCGGCTCCGCCTGCACGATCCGACGGATGAGGTCGTCGGCGATCTCGCCGACCGAGAACCGGACGCGGACCCCGCCGCGCGCCAGCGCGCCCGCCGCGAGCGGCGTCGGTCGTCCGTCGAAGCAGCACGTGACCTCGGTGCCGGACCGGGACGCGAGAGCGGCCAGGCCGTCGACGAGGAGGCGACGCTGCTGCTCGAGCGTGAGCTCGGGGTACGCGGACTTCGTGACGTTGTAGCCGTCGACGACGAGGTGCGCGCGCGGCTGGCGCAGCAGCTCGTCGAGCAGGGCGGGGTCGTCGACCAGACGCCCGCGCGAGCCCACGCGGGCGGCCTGGACGTCCTGCGGCGGGACGACGAGGTCGGCCGGGAGATCGGTGGTCGGAGGCAGCGCGAGCTCGGACCGCAGGCCGCTCGCGGCGTCGACGATCGTGTCGAGCAGGAGCCGCACACGTGCGTCCGCCAGCCTGCGGGCGACCCGCAGCTCGGCGCGGGCCGCGGCGCGTTCGGCGTCGGCCGCGCGCCGGTCGTCGGCCGCGGCGGCCTGGACCCGTTCGGCCTCGTCGCGTGCGGCCCGCGCCTGCGCGACGAGCTCGCGCGCCTCGTCGGCCGCCCGACGGCCCTCGGCGCGGGCCCGGTCGGCGTCCGACCGCAGGCGACGCGCCTGCCTGCGCAGTGTGGCGATCTCGGCCAGCGCGGCCTCGTGCTCGGCGCATGACCGGGCCAGCTCGGCCTGCGCGTGCGACGGAGCCGCGTCGCGTGCCCGGGCCGAGGTGGCGCGCTCGTGGGGACCGGGCGGTGCTCCCTCGGGCGGCAGCAGAGGCCGCCAGTCGCGACCCAGCAGCCAGGCGCCCGCCGCGAGCGGCACCGACGGCACGATCGGTGCGGAGGGTGTGTCCGCCTCCAGGGCAGCGGCGAGCACGGGCTGCTCGTCGGCCCATGTCCGCGCGGTGCGGGTGCGCAGCGGCTCGTCCTGGAGCGCGGCCCACAGGGGGACCGCGCCCGCGGTCGCGCGCTTCGCGGGCGCGAAACCCGCGACGCGGCGCAGTGCCGGCGGGACCGCCGCGGGGTCGTAGCCCGCGAGCGTGCGCGCCGCGAGCGCGACGAGCTCCGAGCGCAGCGCGGGAGGCACGGGCTCGTCGGCGACCATGCCGTCACCCTAGGCTGCGACGACCGACCACGCGCTCGCCGCCGGCGCCGCGGCCGTGTCGGACGTCGGTCGTACGGTCCGTCGCATGATCATCGACTGCGAGGGATGCACGGGTCGACCGACCGCGTGCTCGGACTGTGTCGTCACGTTCGTGCTGGAGGTTCCCGCGCGCAGGCGGCCGGGCCGTCGGTCGCCGCACGCGCGCGGCGACAGCGCGCACCCGCTGCAGCCGCCGACGACCGTCGAGGACGGCGGACCCCGCGGACCTCTCGAAGCCTTCGAGCTGGACGACGAGGAGCGGCGCGCGCTCGATGCGCTGGCCGACGTCCAGCTGGTCCCGCCGTTGCGCATGGTGCGGGGCGGGTGATCCCGGCGCTCCGCGAGCGCGTCCCGGTCCCGCCGTGCGCGCGGTCGTCGTGCGGGTGCGCGACCGTGGTGGGCGTCAGGCCACGTCGTGCGCCGCGTCGGAGCCGTACAGCGCGTCGACGTCGGCGGCGAAGTCCTTGATGACGGCCGCGCGCCGCACGCTCAGCTTGGGCGTGAGGTAGCCGTTCGCGATCGTGAGGTCGCCGTCGAGGATCCGGTAGCGGCGGATCGACTCGGCGCGCGAGACGGCGGCGTTCGCGCGTGCGACCGCCCGGTCGATCGACGCGAGCACGTCCGGGTCCTGCGCGGCCTGTGCGAGCGTGAGCTCGGGCTTGCCGTGCGCCGCGAGCCAGCCGGGCACCCCCTCGGGGTCGAGCGTGACGAGCGCGCCGATGTAGGGGCGCTGATCCCCGACGACGACGACCTGGCTGATGAGCGGGTGACCGCGCAGCCGGTCCTCGAGCACCGCCGGGGCGACGTTCTTGCCGGCTGCGGTGACGATGATCTCCTTCTTGCGTCCCGTGATGGACAGGAAGCCCTGCTCGTCGAGCGAGCCGAGGTCACCGGTCCGGAACCAGCCGTCCTCGAGGGCCTCCTGCGTCGCGACCTCGTTGTCGTGGTAACCCCGGAACACCTGGATGCCCTTGACCTCGACCTCGCCGTCGTCGGCGATCCGCACGGCAGTGCCGGGCAGCGGCGGGCCGACGGTCCCGATCTTGGTGGCCGACGGCAGGTTGACGGTCGCGGGTGCCGTGGTCTCCGTGAGCCCGTAGCCCTCGAGCACGCTCAGACCGACCCCGCGGTAGAAGTGGCCGAGGCGTTCCCCGAGCGGAGCCCCGCCGGAGATGGCCCACCGCGCCTGGCCGCCCAGGAGAGTGCGCAGCTTGCTCAGCACGAGCACGTCGGCGACCTTGTGCTGCAGCCGCAGCCACGGGCTGGGTCCCTTCGGGTCGTCGAGTGCGCGCGAGTAGACGATCGAGGTCTTGGCGGCGCGCTGGAAGATCGCGCCCTTGCCGCCGGCGGCGGCCTTCTGCTCGGCACCGTTGTAGACCTTCTCGAAGATGCGGGGCACGGCGAGGATGAACGTCGGCCGGAAGCTCGCGAGGTCCTCGAGCAGCGTGCGCGTGTCGGGGGAGTGCCCCAGCACCGCGCCCGCCGGCATGCAGAGCACGTGGATGAAGCGCGCGAAGACGTGCGCGAGCGGGAGGAACAGCAGCGTGCGGGCACCCGGGTCGGACACGACCTCGCGCAGACCCGCGACGGCGTTGACCGTGATCTCGTAGAAGTTCCCGTGCGTCAGCTCGACGCCCTTGGGTCGACCCGTCGTGCCCGACGTGTAGATGACGGTGGCGACGCTCGCGAGGTCGGCGAGGGTCCGACGACGGGCGATCTCGTCGTCGGCCACGTCGGACCCGCTCGTGACGAGCTGCGCGATCGCACCGTCGTCGAGCACGAGGACGTCGCGCAGACCCGGCGCGTCGTGCCGGACCTCCGCGACCGTGCTCGCGTGCGCCGGGGTCTCGACGACGAGGAGTGTGACGGCGGCGTCGGTCAGGATCCAGGAGACCTGCTCGGCCGACGACGTCTCGTAGATCGGCACGGGGACGGCCCCGGCCGCCCAGATCGCCCAGTCGAGCAGGGACCACTCGTACCGCGTCCGCGCCATGATGCCGACGCGGTCGCCCGGCTCGACGCCGCGCGCGACGAGCCCCTTCGCGACGGCGACGATCTCGGCGTCGAGCTCTCGCGTCGTGATCGGGATCCACGGGCCGCTCTGCTCGGTCTTGTGCTCGATCACCACACCGTCGGGGTCGGCGGCGAGGCGCTCCGCGAACAGGTCGTTGAGGTTGCGCTCGCGCGCGACCTCGACGAGCAACGGCGTGCTGAACTCGACCATGCTGACTCCAGTGGCAGTGGCGATGTGTCCGACGAGGATACGGGACGTCCGTCCAGGTCCCGGCGCCACGCCGCGCGTTAGGGTGCGGGCGTCGTCGGACGTCGACCGGGGCGCTAGCGTGGGGGCGCGCGTCGGCACGACCCGGGCGCACGAGCCGCCGTCGGAGCCCCGCTCCGACCGGTGCGGCTCACTCAGCCATCAGGACCATCGGGAGCACGGACGCATGCACGCCATCGGTGTGGACATCGGCGGGACCAAGATCGCGGCAGGAGTCGTGGACGACGAGGGGCGCATCCTCGCGCAGACGCGTCGTGACACCCAGCCCGACGACGCCGCGAGCATCGACGCGGCGATCGCGGACGCGTACGCCGAGCTGAGCGCACAGCACAAGGTCGGCGCGATCGGCCTCGCCGCCGCGGGATTCGTGGCCGCCGACCGGTCCGGCGTGCTGTTCGCCCCGAACATCGCCTGGCGCGACTACCCGCTGCGGGACCGCGTGGCCGCGCTCGTCGACGCCCACCTCGAGATCGTCGTCGAGAACGACGCGAACGCCGCGGGCTGGGCCGAGTTCCGGTTCGGCGCGGCGCGCGACGTCGACGACATGCTGACGCTCACGATCGGCACCGGTCTGGGCGGTGCGGTCGTCTCGAACGGCGCGCTGGTGCGCGGGTTCGCGGGCGTCGCGGCCGAGGTCGGCCACATGCGCGTGGTGCCCGGCGGGCACTACTGCGGGTGCGGGCACGAGGGGTGCTGGGAGCAGTACGCGTCGGGGAGCGCGCTCGTGCGTGACGCCCAGGCTGCCGCGATCGCGTATCCGGAGCGGGCCGCACGCATCCTCGCGCTCGCGGGCGGGGACGCCGACAAGATCGTCGGACCGCACGTGACGCAGGCCGCGCAGGAGGGTGACGAGCTCGCGACCCATCTGCTGGCCGAGCTCGGGCGCTGGATCGGGGAGGGCGCGGCCTCGGTCGCTGCGCTCCTCGACCCCGCGATGATCGTCATCGGCGGTGGCGTCGCGGCCGCGGGTGACCTCGTCCTCGAGCCCGCCCGCAAGGGCTTCGGCGAGCAGCTCTCCGCGCGCGGTCACCGTCCCGAGGCGACGATCGTCGTCGCGTCGATGGGCAACGACGCCGGGATCGTCGGCGCCGCGGACCTCGCCCGCCGGTAGCCACGACGGCGGACGGGTCAGACGACCGCGCCGTCGTCGTCGTGCTCGTCGCGCCGGGACGGCATCCGCCACACGAGCACGGCGACACCGAGCACGAAGACGATGCACGCGGCCTGCACGAGGGCGGCGGGCGCGTCCCGCCACGCGATGATGATGACGAGCAGGAGCAGCGGCATGCCCGCGGCGCCGAACCACGCCATCGTCAGCAGGGGGTCACCGCCGAGGACCGGACCCGGGTCGGGCGGCACGAACGTCTCCTGCGCGTCGACCGCGTCCTCGGCGTCGTCGTACTGCGACGTGCCGTCCCAGTCGCGGCCCGTCGCCGCCCCGAGCGGGTCCTCGTGCTGCGCGGGACGCACCACGCGCGAGCGGTCGCGGCGCGGCGACTCGACCCCCGGTGCCACCGGGAAGTCGAGCCCGCCCGGCGCGCCCGCAGCGCGCGGGGCGTCCGGGTCCTCGTCCCGCGAGCCGGGTCCGCCGGAGTCGACCCGCCCGAGCTCGGCGACGATGCGCGCCCACTGCTCGTCGTCCACGGGTGCGGGCGCCGCCCGGTCCGCCGACGATCCGGCGGGCTCGTCCGACGACCCGGCGGACCCGTCGTCGGGCGTCTCGTCGGGCTGCTGCGCGGGGTCGTCGGAGCGAGCAGGCATGAGAGCACTCTAGAGTCGGACGTGCGGTCCCGGCGGTCCACGGCGAGCAGCAGGGTCCCGACCCTCCTGCGCACGCGCGTGCGTGCCGGTGGGGACCGTCCACGGTGCAGGAAGGCGAACCCTTGTTCTACTGGTTGATGAAGCGGATCTTCGTGGGTCCGTTGCTGCAGCTCGTCTACCGGCCGTGGATCCGGGGCGAGCAGAACGTGCCCTCGCAGGGCGCGGCGATCCTCGCCAGCAACCACCTCGCCGTCATCGACTCGTTCTTCCTGCCGCTCATGCTCGACCGAGAGCTCGTGTTCATCGGCAAGCAGGAGTACTTCAGCGGCCGCGGGCTCAAGGGTCGGCTCACGGCCGGGTTCATGCGCGGCGTCGGGACCATCCCGGTCGACCGGGGTGGCGGCAAGGCCTCCGAGGCCGCGCTGCGCACGGGTCTGCGTCGGCTCGAGGAGGGCGACCTGTTCGGCATCTACCCGGAGGGGACGCGCAGCCCGGACGGACGCCTGTACCGCGGCAAGACCGGCGTCGCGCGGCTCGCGCTCGAGTCCGGCGCGCCCGTGATCCCCGTCGCGATGATCGACACGAACGTCGCGCAGCCGCTCGGTCGCACCATCCCGAAGATCATGCGGATCGGCATGGTGGTGGGGGAGCCGCTCGACTTCTCGCGCTACAAGGGCATGGAGAACGACCGCTTCATCCTGCGCTCGGTGACCGACGAGATCATGTACGCGATCATGAGCCTGTCGGGCCAGGAGTACGTCGACGTCTACGCCGCCACGCAGAAGGCGCGCATCGCGGCGGGCGTGCAGGAGAGCGCACCGGCGGCCGACGAGCCGCGCACCGCCGCACCCGGTGGCCGCCCCGTGCCGGACGTCCAGGTTCCGGTACCGCCGCAGGACGAGACCGACCCGTCAGTAGGATGACCGGCGAGGGCCGTTCCGCGCGGCCGTCGTCGCGGGTCCTCGACCCGTCGGGCGGATCCCTCCGGACCCGTCCCCGTCGTTCCCGCTGAAGGTCCCGGACGCGCCCCCGCGGTGCGTCCTAGGGTCGCCAGCGTTCCCGCAGGGGTCGTCCCTGCAGCCCAACGGAAGGTGCCTGTCATGTCGGTCCGTCGCGTCGCCCTCCTCACCGCGGGTGGCTTCGCCCCGTGCCTCTCGTCCGCCGTCGGTGGCCTCATCGAGCGCTACACCGAGATCGCCCCGGACGTCGAGATCATCGCCTACGAGCACGGGTACTACGGGCTGCTGCGCGGGGACAAGATCGTCATCGACGCGCAGACGCGTGCGAAGGCCGGCATCCTGCACCGGTTCGGCGGCTCGCCCATCGGCAACAGCCGGGTCAAGCTCACGAACGCGAAGGACTGCGTCAAGCGCGGTCTGGTGCAGGAGGGCGAGGACCCGCTGCAGGTCGCTGCCGAGCAGCTCAAGGCGGACGGCGTCGACGTGCTGCACACGATCGGCGGTGACGACACCAACACGACCGCGGCCGACCTCGCGGCGTACCTCGCGGACAACGACTACGGCCTGACGGTCGTCGGGCTGCCGAAGACGATCGACAACGACGTGGTGCCGATCCGCCAGTCGCTCGGCGCCTGGACCGCGGCGGAGGAGGCCGCGGGGTTCGCCGCGAACATCATCGGCGAGCACCGCTCGGGCCCGCGCATGCTCATCGTGCACGAGGTCATGGGCCGCCACTGCGGGTGGCTCACGGCCGCGGCCGCGGTCGAGTACCGCAGGTGGCTCGACCAGCAGGAGTGGGTGCCGAGCATCGGCCTGTCGCGCGAGCGCTGGGACATCCACGCGGTCTTCGTCCCCGAGCTCGCGATCGACATCGACGCCGAGGCCGAGCGGCTCAAGGCGATCATGGACAGCCAGGGGAACGTCAACATCTTCCTGTCCGAGGGCGCCGGCATGCACGAGATCGTCGACCAGCTCACGGCGGCCGGCACGCCGCCCGAGCGCGACCCGTTCGGCCACGTCAAGCTCGACACGATCAACCCGGGGCAGTGGTTCGCGAAGCAGTTCGCGGAGAAGCTCGGTGCCGAGAAGACGATGGTCCAGAAGTCGGGCTACTACTCGCGCGCGGCGGCGGCCAACGCGGAGGACCTGCGCCTCATCAAGTCGATGACGGACCTCGCGGTCGAGTGCGCGCTGCGCGGCGAGTCCGGCGTCATCGGGCACGACGAGGAGCGCGGCGACGTGCTGCGCGCGATCGAGTTCCCGCGCATCGCGGGCGGCAAGCCGTTCGACGTGACGCTGCCGTGGTTCGGGGAGCTGCTCGCGCAGATCGGCCAGCCGCTGGTCCCGGCGAGTCACGCATGAGCGTCGAGCCGGACCCCTCGGTCGTCGAGGGTCTCGACGCGTGGCGTGCGCTGCCGACGGTCCAGCAGCCCACGTGGCCCGACCTCGACGCGCTCGGCCGCGCGACGGACAAGCTCGCGAGCCTTCCTCCGCTCGTGTTCGCGGGCGAGTCGGACGCGCTGCGCGCCCAGCTCGCGGCCGCGGGCCGGGGCGAGGCGTTCGTGCTCGTCGGAGGTGACTGCGCCGAGACGTTCGCGGAGGCGACCGCCGACAACATCCGCAACAAGATCAAGACGATCCTGCAGATGGCTGTCGTGCTCACGTACGGCGCCAGCATGCCGGTCGTCAAGATCGGTCGCATGGCGGGGCAGTACGCGAAGCCGCGCTCGTCGGACACCGAGACGCGGGACGGCGTGACGCTCCCCGCGTTCCGCGGTGACATCGTCAACGGGTTCGACTTCACCCCCGAGGCGCGGACGCCCGACCCGCAACGGTTGCTCGAGGCGTACCACACGTCGGCGTCGACCCTGAACCTGATCCGGGCGTTCACCACGGGTGGGTTCGCATCGCTGCTGAGCGTGCACGAGTGGAACCGTGGCTTCACGCGCACGCCCGCGTACAAGCGGTACGAGGTGCTCGCCGCGGAGATCGACCGGGCGATCCGGTTCATGGCGGCGTGCGGCGCGGACTTCGAACAGCTGCGCACGGTCGACTTCTACTCGAGCCACGAGGGTCTGCTCCTCGACTACGAGCGCCCGCTGACGCGCATCGACAGCCGCACCGGGCTGCCGTACGACTGCTCGGCGCACTTCGTGTGGATCGGTGAGCGCACCCGCCAGCTCGACGGCGCGCACGTCGACTTCTTCTCCCGCGTGCAGAACCCCATCGGAGTCAAGCTCGGCCCGACCGCGAGCGCCGACGACGCGCTCGCGCTCCTGGACCGGCTCAACCCCGCCGGCGAGGCCGGTCGTGTCACGTTCGTGACGCGCATGGGTGCCGGCAAGGTGCGGGACCTGCTGCCCGGGCTCGTCGAGAAGGTCGCCGCCGACGGACGTCCCGTCACGTGGGTGTGCGACCCGATGCACGGCAACGGCATCACGTCCGCCACCGGCTACAAGACGCGCCGGTTCAGCGATGTGATGGACGAGGTCGCCGGCTTCTTCGAGGTCCACCGTGCGCTCGGCACGGTCCCCGGGGGCCTGCTCATCGAGCTCACGGGGGACGACGTCACCGAGGTGCTCGGCGGCGCTGTCGAGATCGACGACGAGCGCCTGGCCGAGCGCTACGAGACGCTCGTCGACCCGCGCCTGAACCACCAGCAGTCGCTCGAGCTGGCGTTCCAGGTGAGCGAGCTGCTGCGCGCGTCCTGACGCGCGCACCGACCCGCATCCCGACGACGAGGGGCCGGACCTGCCGCACGGCGGGCCCGGCCCCTCGTCGTCGGCGTGCCCGCCCGGGCGGCCGACGCGGTCAGGTGATCGTGAGGACGATCGTCGTGCCCTTGGGCTGCAGGTCACCACCGCCGGGCTTCTGCCCGACGACGAACCCGAGCCCGAAGTACGTGGCGGCGTGCCGGACCTCGACCTCGAAGCCCGCGGCCTTGAGCGTGTCCGTGGCCGCGCCGATGCCGTGCCGCATGACGTTCGGCACCTCGAACAGCTCGGGACCCTTCGAGACGACCAGCTTGACGGTGTCGCCGCGGTGCGCCTTGGTGCCCTGTTCCGGGGACTGGGAGATGACGACGCCCTTGGCGACGGTCGCGCTGAACTCCTCGGTCGACGTCACCTTGAGCCCGTCGGCGGTGAGTGCCGCTGTCGCGGCCTCGAGCGACTGGCCGGCCTGCGACGTGACGGTCACGGGAGCGGGGCCCTTCGAGACCGTGAGGGTGACCGTCGCATGCCGGGGCACCTCGGCACCCGACTGTGCGGCCGAGCCGTCGTCGAGGACCGCGCTGAGCACGATGCCGAGCCCTGCGTGATCGTCGTAGACCGGGTCGGCGTACGCGGCCGTGAGGTCGGCGGCGTCGAGCGCGGCGGCGGCGGCCTCCTGCAGCTCGCCGACGAGCCCGTCGGGCACCGCCACGAGGTCGGGCCCTTTGGAGAGCGTCACCGCGACGGTGCCGTGCTTGCGCACGCGATCACCCGGGGCCGGATCGCTCGTCACGACGTGGCCGACCGGCACGTCGTCGGAGAAGTCGGACGTGGTCCGCAGCTCGAGACCGACGGCATCGAGCGCCGCCTGCGCCGCATCGGCGCTCACCCCGCCGATCGGCGGGACGGACGTGTACGCGCCCGGCCCGGCGGCGACGTACCACCAGGTCGCGGCGCCGAGCAGGAGGACGACGAGCAGGGCCGCGACCGCAGCGGCCGCGCGGCGGCGACGGCGTGGTGGCACGACGTCACCCGACGCCGGTGCGGCGGCGCTCGCGCCGAGGCCGATTGGCAGCGCGACGGTGGAGCCGCGCGGGAGGTCGTCGATACGGACGGTGAGGCCGCCGTCGGGGTCGGCGGCCTCGTCGTCGGGCTCGGGTGCCTGCTCGGGGTCGGTCGCGGTCGGCAGCACCACGCTCGCCGCCACGTCCGCGCGGCGTTCGAGGGTTGCCGGGTCGAGGTCGGTGCGCACGCGCCGCAGCAGCGCGAGCGCGGCGGACGCGTCGACCGGCCGGTCGTCGGGGTCGCGCGCGGCGAGCGCCCGCACGAGGTCGTCGACCTCGACGGGCAGCCAGTCCACGTCGTCGGACGGTGCCGGGACGTCGTCGTTGACGTGCTGGAACGCGACCTGGATCGGGGTCTCGCCGACGAACGGCTGCCGCCCCGTGAGCATCTCGAAGAGCAGGATGCCGCACGCGTACACGTCGGTCCGGGCGTCGCTCGCGCCGCGTGCGACGAGCTCGGGGGCGAGGTACGCGACAGTGCCGAGCACCGTGCCGGTCGTGGTCGACGTGACCTCGGTGACGGCGCGTGCGAGCCCGAAGTCCGCGAGCTTGACGCGGTCGTCGGACGCGAGCAGCACGTTCTCGGGCTTGATGTCCCGGTGCACGAGCCCGTTGCGGTGCGCGACGGCGAGCGCGTCGAGCACGTGCTCGGTGATCCGCAGCGCGTCCTGGACGGTCAGGGCGCCCTGCTCGGCGAGGTGCCGTCGCAGGTTCGTCCCCTCGACGTACTCCATCGTGAGGTAGCTCGTCTCGCCGTCGACACCCTGGTCGTAGACGCCGACGAGGCCCGGATGGGTCAGCCGGGCCGCGGCGCGTGCCTCGCGGCGGAACCGGGCGACGAAGTCGGCGCCGGACGCGCCCTCCGCGAGGTGCGCGTGCATGACCTTGAGCGCGACGTCGCGGTCGAGCCGCCGGTCGACCGCGAGGTAGACCGTCGCCATCCCGCCGCGCGCGATCCGGGACACGACCTCGTACCGACCGTCGACCAGACGGCCGACGAGCGGATCGGTGACGGTCGTTCCCACGCGGCGAGTCTACGTTCGCGCCGGTGCGCGCCCGGGCATTGGTGACCGAGTCGTGAGCGGGTCTCGCGCGGGCCGGCTCAGCGGAACCGCGCCATGTGGGTCTGGACGTTCGCGACGTAGCGGCGCGTGTCCGCGAACATGCCGTACTTCCGGACCGACGCGGCACCCTGGTAGTACCCCGCGATCGCGCTCGCGAGGTCGGGCGACGTCGCCACGAGCGACTTGAGGATGACGACGCCGGCTGCGACGTTGTCGTCGGGGTCGAGCAGGTTGAGCCGGCGGCCCAGCAGAGTCCCGGCCCAGTCGCCCGACGACGGGATGACCTGCATGGTGCCGATCGCGTTCGCGGGGGAGACGGCCGTGTGGTTGAAGCCGGACTCCTGGAACGCGATCGCCTGCGCGAGCGCCGGGTCCACGCCGAGCTGGCGCGCGGTCGCGACGACCTTCGCCTGCATCTCCTGCTTCGACGGGACGCCGACCTCGAGCAGCGTGCGCTTGTTCGCGTTGGCCGCGTCCACGACGTCGCGCGCGTACGTGCGCCCTTCGAACGTGCTCCCGACGAGCGCGGGTGCGGGCGTGCGCTCGGGCGTCGCGTCCGCACCGCTCGACGCGCCCACGGTCGGGACCTGGAGCGTCTGACCGATGCGGATGAGTGCGTTCGCACCGAGGTGGTTGGTCGTGACGATCGTCGACACCGAGGAGCCGTACCGCGCGGCGATGCCGCTCACGGTGTCGCCCGGACGGACCGTGTGGCTGATCGTCGTGGCGCCGGTACGCGGTGCGGCCGACGACCGCGAGGCCGTGGGCGTCGCCTTGCCCGGGATGGTGAGCGTCTGTCCGGCGAAGATGAGGCCGTCGGCCCGCAGCGCGTTGTGCGCGATGATCGCGGCGACGCTCGACCCCGTGCGGGCGGCGATGCCCGAGACCGTGTCGCCGGCGCGCACCGTGTAGCGCACGTCGCTCGTCGCCGTGACGGCCGCGGTGCGGCTCGGGCCGGCGGGAGCGGTGGTCGCACCCTTCGTCGGGATCGTGAGGACCTGGCCGACGTGGATGCGGCCCGGGTCCTGCAGCGCGCTGGCACGTGCGATCGCGGCGACCGTGCTGCCCGTGCGGGCTGCGATGTGGCTGACCGTGTCCCCGGACCGGACCGTGTAGGTCGCGTCGGCGTGTGCCGCGCCCGAGGTGGAGACGGAGATCGCGACGAGCGCGAGCGTCGCGCCGGTGCCGGTCGCCGCTCGACGGACGTGCTCACCGCGTCGCGCGGCGCTGCTCGAGGCCATGGGGGTTCCCCTCGGTCGCGACCCGGCTGTGACGCGAGTCGAATGATGTGACTGGAGTTGCCAATGTGACAGATGTGAATCTAGCCCAGCGCGTTGGACGGGAAAACCCCACCACCCGAACGGACGTGTACGCGGTATTGCAGCCACTGGTGAAAAGGTGCGAAACCGCGCAAAAGGGTCGGCGCATGTCGTGGGTCCGGCGACTGTGCGTCGTCCGACCGGGGTCGGCTGCCCCCGCGCGCCGCGTGGGGCGCCCAGTTTGTAGGCTGCACCCGTGACCGACTCCTCCGCCCCGACCGCCAGCGCAGACGCCGTCGTGGACTCCTGGCTGACCCTTCCCGACGTCGCCGAGCGCATCGGCCTCGATGTGGGGAAGGTGCGCCGACTCCTGCAGGAGCGCAAGCTCGTTGGGGTGCGACGGGGCGAGCCGCGCGTGCTGTCGGTCCCGGCGAAGTTCCTCGTCGAGGGTCAGCAGGACCCCGCCGCGACGGGCCGCTGGGAGGCCCTGCCGTCGCTCCAGGGCACGCTCACGGTGCTCGGTGACGCGGGCTTCGACGACGACAGCGCGATCGCGTGGCTGTTCACGTCCGACGAGACGCTGCCCGGCACGCCGATCGACGCGCTGCGCGCCGGTCGCAAGCGTGAGGTCCGGCGCCGCGCGCAGGCCGAGCTCTAGACGCTCGGCACGTCGGCCCGCGACCGCTCGGTCAGGCGCGGCGCTCGACCGCCGCGTGCGCGAGCTGACCGAGCACGCCCGCCGCGGGCTCGGGCCACGGGCGTGCGGCCAGCAGCCGGCTCGCGTCGGTGAACAGCTCGTCGATGAGCTGCTCGACCTCGTCGACGGCACCCGTCGCGCGGATCGCCTCCGCGATCGCACGGACGTCGTCGTCGGACAACGTCCGGTCGCCCAGCCTCGTGCGCAGCAGGTCGACGGTGGCGATCGCGCCGTGCTCGCGCGCGCGTCGCACCGCACGGGCGACGAGGACGGTGCGCTTGCCCTCACGCAGGTCGTCGCCGGCCGGCTTGCCGGTGCGCTGAGGGTCGCCGAAGACGCCGAGCACGTCGTCGCGCAGCTGGAAGGCCTCCCCGAGCGGGAGGCCGAACGCGCGCACCGCCACCAGGTCCGGCTCGCTCGCGTCGGCGAGCGTCGCGCCCAGCGCGAGGGGGTGCTCGACGGAGTACCGGGCCGACTTGGCCCGGATGACGCGTCGCGCGCGCTGCTCGTCGGACTCGGGGTCCGCACCCCACGGCTGGGACTGCGCGAGGACGTCGAGGTACTGACCGACCGTGACCTCGGTCCGCATGAGGTCGAAGACGTCACGCACGCGACGAGCACGGTCCGGGGGTGCCGTCGCCAGCGCCGCCGCGAACTCGCGCTCGCTCGCGACGAGCGCCAGGTCGCCGAGCAGGATCGCGGCAGACGCGCCGAACTGCTCGGCATCACCCTGCAGGCCGAGCTCGGCATGCGCGGCGGCGAACGCCCGGTGTGCCGCGGGGTGACCGCGACGAGTGTCGGAGTCGTCCATGACGTCGTCGTGGAAGAGCGCCGCGGCCTGGAAGAGCTCGAGCGCCGCGCCGACCCGCAGGACAGTGGCGGCCTCGGCCGTCCCCGGCCGACCGCCGTGCGCGCGCCACGACCACCAGCAGAATGCCGCCCGCAGGCGCTTGCCGCCCGAGAGCATCGTCTCGACGGCGCCGACGAGGCGTTCCGCGTCGTCGCCGACCGCCGCGAGCTCCGCGCGCAGGTCCTCGACGTGGGCGGCGAGCAGCCGGTCGACCTCGGCCCGGACGTCCTCGACGTCGACGAGTGCGCTCGGCGCCGCGGTCGGCTGCCGCGCCGCACGGGGTGCCGGGACGGGCGTCGTGACGGGATCGGGGGTGCTCACCACGGCAGCCTAGGCGAGCCTAGGTCGCGACGCGGCCGCCGAGCGTGAGGGTCCGCACCCCGTCGCGGTCGAGCACCGCGACCGTGACGACCTCGCCGGACTCGCGCGCGAACGTCGATTCGGTCGCGACGCCGGCGGGTGGGGTCGCGACGGCGCTCTCGGTGAAGCCGGCCGCGGTCATCGAGTCCGTGAGCTCGCCGGCGAGCTCGGCGGCCGGGACCGCCGTGCGCAGGTTCAGGCTGATCTGGAGGTAGGCGCCGTCGGGCTGGGCCGACGAGACGAGGATCTCGGCGTCGTCCGGCAGCGTGACGAGGTCGGTAGGGAAGCCGTCGGCGAGCCGACCGACCGCGGCATACCGGTCGTCGGGAGCCGCGAGCGTGGGCTCCGCGGAGGGTGTCGCGGTCAGGAGCGGGACGTCGCTCGCGGCGAGCGGGGTGTCGAGTGTCGCGGGCTGCGAGCTCGAGCAGCCGCCCAGGAGGAGGGCCACGGCGAGCGGGGTGAGCAGCACCGCGGCCCGCGTCGACGTCACGAGCGACGCCACGGGTGAGCGGGTGTGCGGGCGGTGCGCGGGGCGAGGCGGGACGCGCTCGGCAGGACGGTCGGGCACCGCGTCAGGGTAGCCCGGCGCCACCCGACCCCAGGTCACGTCCTGCTCGTGCGCTCCACAGGGAGCGGGAGCCGCGTCCCGCGAGGGGCCGACGCTGCGGTGGGCTGCCACCATGACAGCCACGACGACGCTCCGGGTGAGCGAACCCCGCGAGATCCTCTCCCTGCTCCCGTACCGGCTGGGCTTCCGGCCGCGCGACAGCGCGGTCGCGGTCAGCCTGCGGCCGCCCCGCAACCGGGTCGGTGTGGTCATGCGGGTCGACCTGTCGGCACTGTCGGACGTGCACGTCGGTGGGCAGGTCGCCCGGACGATGGTGGCCACGATGGGCCGGGACCGGGCGCAGAACACGGTGCTCGTCGTCTACGTCGACGACGACCCGCGCAGCGACCCGGGCCCGACCGGAGCGCTCGTCGCGCGCGCCGTGCACCACTACCGCGAGGCGGCACAGGCGCCGCTCGGCGACGTCGCGGTGTGGGTCGTCACCGCGACCGGGTACCTCTCGTTCGACTGTGCGCGAACGTGCTGCCCGCCGGGCGGGCGGCCGCTGCACGAGCTCGAGTCGACGCAGGTCTCCGCCCGCATGGTGCTCGAGGGCGCGCTCGTCGCGGGCTCGCGCGACGACCTCGTCCGGATCCCCTCCGCCGACGCGGCACGTCGCCGGGTCGTGGCGCGCAGCAGGCGCCGCTGGGAGGAGCGGCTCGTGACGGCCCGTGCGCACGGTCCCCGCGCCGTCGAGCGGTGGCGCTCGGGCGCTGTCGCGTCGTGGCGCGCTGCGGTCGACCTCGTGGCCGGGCGCGCGCAGGCTCATGCGACGGCGCCGTGGGGCCGGCTCGAGGCCGGTCTGCAGGACCGCCGGGTGCGCGACGCCGTGCTCGCGTCGTTCGTCCCGGACGTGGGCGACCTGCCCGAGCGCAGCGTCCTGGGGGAGCTGCCCGACGTCCGGGTTGACCGCGAGATGGGCCGGGTCACCGCGGCCATCGTCGACGCGACGCACGGGATGCCTGCCCCGACCGCGAGCGTGCGGCTGCACGAGGAGACGCTCGAGGCGGTCGTCGCGCACGGTCGTCGCAGCGCGCAGGCACCCGCGCTGACGCTCCTGGCCGTGCTCGCCTGGTGGCGGGGCGACGGTGCGCGGACGTCGATCCTGCTGGCGCGCGCGCTCGAGGACGATCCCGGCTACCGCCTGGCGCGGCTCCTGGACTCGGCACTGGGCTCGGGTCTGGGCCCGGGCTGGACGCGGGAGCCCGAGGCGTGCGACGAGGTGCGTCTGGACGACGAGGTGCGCCTCGACGAGGACCCGTTCGACGAGGCGGACCAGTTCGACGGCGAGCCGTTCGACGACGCCGAGCCGACAGATCCCCCGGACCACCTGCGCGACCACCTGCGCGGCCACCGCCACGACGGCATGGCGGACGACGTCTCGTGACGAGCGCCGGTGGAGCCGGTGCCCGCGGCGGCGGTACGGTCCAGTCACGGTCCGCCGCGTCGTGTGGTCGACCGTCGAGAGGAGCTCCGGATGGGCATCGTGGTCGGCTACCTGGCGACGCCGGAAGGTCGTGCGGCGCTCGACGCCGCCGTCCAGGAGGCGGCGATCCGCGACCGCGGGGTGGTCGTGGTCGTCAGCACGCGCGCAGACGAGTCGCCGGAGCAGCGCTCGGCGCTCGAGCAGGAGCTCGCCGCGGTGGCCGACGACCTGACGGCCCGCGGGGTCCGGCAGGAGGTCCGGCTGCTCGACGGCGGTGACGTCGCCGACGACCTGATCGCGACGGCCGAGGAGGTCTCGGCCGAGCTCGTCGTGATCGGGCTGCGGCAGCGCAGCCCCGTCGGCAAGCTGATCCTCGGCGCCAACGCGCAGCGGGTGCTCTTCGACGCGCCGTGCCCCGTCCTGACCGTCAAGCCCAGCGTGCGCTGAGCGCGACGAGCGCGCGACGAACGAGAATCGGTCGAGCGAGCGTCCGTCGACGACGGATCTCGGTGCTGCGGGAATCGTCGAGCGCCGTCGCGCGTTGGAGGGTCGGAAGGTCCCGGCGTCGCCACGTCCGGCCGCGTGAGAGGACCCCGCACAGCTTCAAGCGACTCAGCCCAGCGACGCGACCCGACTCGCGCGCCCGGGCCGATCCTCGCTGACGACGGGCCCGTGGCACACCGTGCGCAGGCGGCCCGCGAGCAGGTTCGGCTCGGTACAATGTCCGCCTACCACCGGCTCCATGACAGGCGCCGTGCTGCCGAAAGGTCGTTCGTGACGTCCCAGACTCCGCACCCCGCGCTTCCGCGCGAGTTCGAGCACCCCGCACTCCAGGACCTCGTGGTCCGCGGCCGCACCCACGGGTCGATCGGCGCCGCCGACGTCCGTGCTGCGTGCGAGCAGGCCGGCGTCGAGGACGCGAAGCGGCTCAAGGCAGTCGTGCGCGGCCTCGCGACCGCGGGGATCAGCGTGAGCGACGCCGCCCCCGCCAAGGTGGCTGCTGCGACGAGCGCCAAGACCCGCACGACCGCGAAGGCGGCGGTCCCGACCGTCGCGACATCGACGACCGACGCGGCGGGCGACGAGACGACGACGAAGGCCACCGCGTCCCGCGCCAAGGCGGCCGCCAAGCCCGCGGCCAAGACCGCCGTGAAGTCGGCGACCAAGGCGACCTCCAAGGCTGCCGCGACGAAGGCGGCCGCCAAGGCCGCGAAGGACGACGACGAGCCCGGGGACGACGCCGAGATCGACGACGTCGAGATCGACGAGGCGGAGCTCGAGGACGAGGCCACCGAGGCCGACGTCGAAGGCGACCCGGTCGACGCGGCGTCGGCGGACTCCGACGAGAGCACGCCGAAGGCCGCCGGCGCGGCGGCTGAGGAGGGCGAGGACTCCGGCTTCGTCTACTCCGACGCCGACGACGACGACGCGCCCGCGCAGCAGGTCGTCACGGCCGGTGCGACCGCCGACCCGGTCAAGGACTACCTCAAGCAGATCGGCAAGGTCGCTCTGCTCAACGCCGAGCAGGAGGTCGAGCTCGCGAAGCGCATCGAGGCCGGACTGTTCGCCGAGGAGCGGCTCGGTGCCGGTATCACGATGGAGCCCAAGATCCGTCGTGAGCTCGAGTGGATCGCGCAGGACGGCCGCCGTGCCAAGAACCACCTGCTCGAGGCGAACCTGCGCCTGGTCGTGTCGCTCGCCAAGCGCTACACCGGTCGCGGCATGCTGTTCCTGGACCTGATCCAGGAGGGCAACCTCGGTCTGATCCGCGCGGTCGAGAAGTTCGACTACACCAAGGGCTACAAGTTCTCGACCTACGCGACGTGGTGGATCCGGCAGGCGATCACGCGTGCGATGGCCGACCAGGCGCGCACGATCCGCATCCCCGTGCACATGGTCGAGGTCATCAACAAGCTCGCCCGCGTGCAGCGTCAGATGCTCCAGGACCTGGGTCGCGAACCCACGCCGGAGGAGCTGGCCAAGGAGCTCGACATGACGCCCGAGAAGGTCGTCGAGGTCCAGAAGTACGGACGCGAGCCCATCTCGCTGCACACGCCGCTCGGCGAGGACGGCGACAGCGAGTTCGGTGACCTCATCGAGGACTCCGAGGCGGTCGTCCCGGCGGACGCCGTGAGCTTCACGCTCCTGCAGGAGCAGCTGCACCAGGTGCTCGACACGCTGTCCGAGCGTGAGGCGGGCGTCGTCTCGATGCGGTTCGGGCTCACCGACGGCCAGCCCAAGACGCTCGACGAGATCGGCAAGGTCTACGGCGTGACGCGCGAGCGGATCCGCCAGATCGAGTCGAAGACGATGTCCAAGCTGCGGCACCCGTCGCGCTCCCAGGTCCTGCGGGACTACCTGGACTGATCGGTCCGACCTGGACACAGACGAACGAGGAGGCCCGGACCGTGAGCGGTCCGGGCCTCCTCGTTCGTCTGTGGTCCGGCTGTCGTGCGTGCGCGGACGGGTCCGGTCAGCGCACCGCGCCCGCGCCGTGCTCCTCGAGCAGACGGTCGGTCTCGTCGTGCACCTCGGTCGCCAGGGCCGCGAACTTGGGCGCGTGCTCCCGGGCGTGGTGGGCACAGAAGAGCAGCTCACCCACGGGGAGGACGACACGGACATAGGCCTGGGCGCCGCAACGGTCGCAGCGGTCGGCTGCGGTGAGCGGAGTGGTCGTCGTGGCTGTCACGCCTCCATACAACCATCCGAGGCTGCGATCCATCCCCTCGAGACCGGGTGGTTCGCTGTCCGCGTAGCCAAACGTCACTCGATCGTGACACGCATGACATGCAAGGGACCTTCGGACGCTGTGTGACGTGGTCCGACCGACCGGGAGCCACCGCCGTGCCGGGCTCCGGTCGGCCTCGGCACGGCATGGCACCCGGGCCCTGTCGGTGCGCACGGTTACCATCGCTCGCGTGACGACGACCTCCTCCCGCTCGGACTACACGGCGCGGCACCTGTCGGTGCTCGAGGGCCTCGAGGCGGTGCGCAAGCGCCCCGGCATGTACATCGGGACCACCGACAGCCGTGGGCTCATGCACTGCCTGTGGGAGATCATCGACAACTCGGTGGACGAGGCGCTGGCAGGCCACGGCGACCGGATCGAGGTCGTCCTGCACGAGGACTCGTCCGTCGAGGTGCGGGACAACGCGCGCGGCGTGCCGGTCGACGTCGAGCCCAAGACCGGGTTGACGGGCGTCGAGGTCGTCTACACCAAGCTCCATGCGGGCGGGAAGTTCGGCGGCGGTTCGTACGGGGCGTCGGGTGGCCTGCACGGCGTCGGTGCGTCGGTCGTCAACGCGCTGTCCGCGCGCCTCGACGTCGAGGTCGACCGTGACGGCAAGACGCACCGCATGACGTTCCACCGCGGTGAGCCGGGGGTGTACGACGACACCGCGGGTCGCTCTCCGCAGTCGCCGTTCGAGCCGTTCGTCTCGGGTTCCGAGCTCGCGGTGGTCGGCAAGGTCGCGCGCTCGCGCACCGGGACGCGTGTGCGGTACTGGGCGGACCGGCAGATCTTCCCGAAGACCGCGGTCTTCTCGTACGACGAGCTCGTGACGCGCGCCCGGCAGACGAGCTTCCTCGTGCCGGGTCTGACCATCGTGCTGCGCGACGAGCGTCGGCTCGCGGGCACGCCGGGTGCGGACGGCCCGCACGAGGAGACGTTCTGCCACACGGGCGGCGTCGTCGACTTCGTCGACCACCTCGCGCCCGACGCACCGGTGACGGACACGTGGCACCTCACCGGTACCGGCACGTTCACCGAGACGGTGCCGGTGCTCGACGAGAAGGGGCACATGACGCCTCGCGAGGTGCAGCGCACGTGCGAGGTCGATCTCGCGGTGCGGTGGGGCACCGGATACGAGACCGAGCTGCGCACGTTCGTCAACATCATCTCGACGCCCAAGGGCGGGACGCACCAGGCGGGCTTCGAGGCGGGCCTGCTCAAGACGCTGCGCAAGCAGGTCGAGGCCAACGCGCGTCGGCTCAAGATCTCCGCGAAGGACGCCGCGACCGAGCGCATCGACAAGGAGGACGTGCTCGCCGGCATGACGGCCGTGCTCACGGTGCGGCTCGCCGAGCCGCAGTTCGAGGGCCAGACCAAGGAGGTCCTCGGCACCGGTCCGGTGCGCGGGATCGTCAGCAAGGTCGTCGAGACCGAGCTCGCCGCGATCTTCGGCTCGACCAAGCGTGAGCACAAGGCGCACAGCGCTGCACTGCTCGAGAAGGTCGTGGGGGAGATGCGGGCGCGGCTCTCGGCGCGCAAGCAGAAGGAGATCTCGCGGCGCAAGAACGCGCTCGAGTCGTCGTCGCTGCCCGCCAAGCTCGCGGACTGCCGGATCGACGACGTCGAGCGCAGCGAGCTGTTCATCGTCGAGGGCGACTCGGCGCTGGGGACCGCCAAGCTCGCGCGGTCGTCGGACTTCCAGGCGCTGCTGCCGATCCGCGGCAAGATCCTCAACGTCCAGAAGGCGTCCGTCACGGACATGCTCAAGAACGCCGAGTGCGCGGCGATCATCCAGGTCATCGGCGCGGGTTCGGGTCGGACGTTCGACCTCGAGGCCGCTCGCTACGGCAAGATCGTGCTGATGACGGACGCCGACGTCGACGGTGCGCACATCCGCACGCTCCTGCTCACGTTGTTCTTCCGGTACATGCGTCCGCTCGTCGAGCAGGGCCGGGTGTATGCGGCCGTGCCGCCGCTGCACCGCATCGAGCTCACGGGCGTGCGTGGCGATGCCGACCGGTACATCTACACGTACTCGGAGGCGGAGCTGACGGCGACGCTCAAGAAGCTCGACCGGGCGGGCAAGCGGTACAAGGACGACATCCAGCGGTACAAGGGCCTCGGCGAGATGGATGCGGACCAGCTCGCGGAGACGACGATGGACCCCCGGTTCCGGACGCTGCGCCGCGTGACCGTCGCGGCCGCTCAGCGGGCCGAGGAGATCTTCGAGCTGCTCATGGGCTCGGACGTCGCGCCTCGCAAGGACTTCATCGTCGCGGGGGCGGCGGGGCTCGACCGGGCACGCATCGACGCTTGACGCGTCGGCGCGTCCCGGCCCGGTACGGCCCCGGTGTGCCCGGGGCGCAGGCGTGCGGAATTCGGGTTGCCGCGCACGGTCGTCGGCCGCGACGCTGGGCCGATGCCCACCTCGCAACCTGACTCGCGAGCCCCGCACGGGCTCGAACCCATCGCCGTGCGCGCCGCGGCACCCGCGACGGTACGCGTGCCGGGTGCGACGCACGGCCTGTCCTGGCGGCCGCTGAGCCGGACCGACGTCCCGGGCCTCACGGCGCTCCTGACGGCGATCGAGAGCGCTGACGAGGAACCCACGCGCACGTCGTCGGACGAGGTCGACGAGAAGTTCGACGGTACGTCGAAGGATCTCGAACGGGACACGCTCGCGGGGGTCGACGACGACGGCGTGCTCCGGGCCTGGGCGTTCGTGACGCAGCCGGACGGTGACACGAACGTCGTGCGGGCGTTCCTCGACGGGGGCGTGCACCCGCAGTGGCGAGGGCGGGGGATCGGTCACGAGGTGCTCGCCTGGCAGCTCGACCGGGGTCGGCAGCTCCTGGCGGCGAGCGGCAAGGACGTCCCGGGCCGCCTCGCGGCGTACGCATCGCAGCAGGCGACGGCGACCGTCGCGCTCCTGCAGGCAGGCGGCCTCGCGCCGCGGCGCGTCTACTGCGAGATGCGCCGACCGCTCGACGTCCCGCTGCCGGCGGTGGAGCCGCCGGCGGGCGTCCGGATCGTGGCGTGGTCCCCGGAGCGGGACGACGAGACGCGGCTCGCGCACAACGAGGCCTTCGCGTCGCACTGGGGCAGCGAGCCGCGCTCGCCGCAGTCGTGGCAGGAGGGTCGCAGCCATCTCGCGCCGGAGTGGAGCCTGCTCGCGCTCGACGAGCGCACGGACGAGATCGCCGGGTACCTCGTCGCGGGACGGTACGAGCAGGACTGGGCCGTCGCGGGTCGTTCGTCCGGCTACGTCGAGCTCCTGGGGGTCCGCCCCGCCTGGCGCCGACGCGGGATCGCGCCCGCGCTGCTCGTCGCGTTCCTGCACCGCCTGCGCACCGACGGCATCGCGTGCGCCGAGCTCGGGGTCGACACCGAGAACCTGTCCGGTGCGCTCGGGCTGTACACGTCGCTCGGCTTCGCCCCGTTCCACCGCGCGTCGCTGTACTCGATCGAGCTGTAGCGGCCGGGGACCGCAGGCGCGTGCGGGAGCCTGCCCGAGGCCCGGTAGCATCGCGCCGGGCGGACGACGAGGTCCGCCGTCGTGCTGCCGGGCGACCGGCGGGAAGGACGTCCGATGCGCTCGCCGGCCGTGGTGCGGTCGTGGTCCCTCGCGTACGTCGTGCTCGTGGTCGGGCACCTCGCTGCTCTCGCGGCCGGCGTCGACCCGGTCGCGGACGTGACGCAGTCGCTGTTCGCACCCGTGCTGGCCGCCACGCTGGTCGTGGCGACGCGCTGGCCGCGCGGACACGTCGTGTCCTGGACGCTCGCCGCGCTCGTCGGGTCGTTCCTGGGGGACACCGTGCCGCGGTTCGTGGGCGGCGACGCGAGCTTCCTGGTCATGGTGGGGTGCTTCCTCGTCGCCCAGGTCTGCTACGTCGTCGCGTTCGCCGTCCGCTCGCGGCGCAGCGTGCTGCGCCGCGCACCCGGGTGGCTCGTACCGTACGCGGCGGTGCTCGCGGCGCTCGTCGGGCTGTGCGCGCCGCACGCTGGGACGTTGCTCGTGCCCGTCGCCGTGTACGGCGGCGTGCTCACGGCGATGGCTGTGCTAGCGACGGGGCTCGGTCGGCTGGGCGCGGTCGGTGGTGCGGTGTTCCTCGTGTCGGACGCGCTCATCGCGGTCGAGCGGTTCGTGCCCGGCTGGGACCTGCCCGGCCAGGGCCTGTGGGTCATGGCGACGTATGCGGCCGGGCAGGCGCTGCTCGTCGTCGCGGTCACGCGCGACAACCGCGCACGTCGACGCGCCCGTCCCGTGGTGCGCGCGACGGCGTCCGCACCGCGCCGCGACAACGTGGTCGCGCTCGTCGCGGCGCGCGGTCACCTCGGCGTGTGACGTACTCCGGACGGCGGTCCGACGGGGGCGGCAGAACCGTCCGCGCGCGGGGACCGTCAGCCGATCGCGTGCAGCGGCGCGTGGAGCGCTGTGCCGGACATGTCACGCCGCGGATCGGGGTCGGGCAGCGCGACGGGCTGGCCCGCCGACCCGCACGCCCAGGCCGGTCCGACGCCCACCCACGCGAGGATCAGCGCGTCCTCACCCTTGAGGAACCGGTGCGAGCGCACCCCGCCGGTCGCGCGCCCCTTGCCTGGGTACAGGTCGAACGGCGAGACCTTGGCCGACCCGGCCTGGGTCCCCGGCAGTGCGGACGACGAGCCCGCGACCGTCACGACGACCGCATCGGCCACCCGGTCGGGTGCGACCGCGGCGAAGGCGACGACCCGTTGGCCCGCGGCGAGCTTGATGCCCGCCATCCCGGCGGCGGCACGCCCCTGGGGGCGGACGAGCGACGCCGCGAAGTGCAGGAGCGACGCGTCCGACGCCACGAGGACGAGCTCGTCGTCGTCGGACACGTGAGCCGCCCCGACGACCTCGTCGCCGTCCTTGAGCGCGATGACCTCCCAGGCGTCCCGGTTCGGGACATCGCCCGAAGCCACGCGCTTCACGACGCCCTGGGCGGTCGCGAGTGCGAGCGTGGGCGCGTCGTCGACGAGCGACGTCAGGGCGACGACCCGCTCGCCGGGCTCGAGCGCGACGACCTCGCCGAGCGGGACACCCCCGCCCAGCGACGGTGCGCCGTTCGTCGGCGGGAGCGCGGGCAGGTCGAGCATCGGGACGCGGACGACGCGACCGCGTGACGTGACCGCCCCGATCTCGGCGCGCGCGGTGGTCGCGAGCACCGACTGCAGCACGTCGTGCTTCGCACGCGCCGTCGTGGCGGACCGTTCCACCGGTTCGTCGGTCGCGGTGCGGGCGAGCAGCCCGGTGCCGGACAGCAGCGCCCAGCAGGGGGAGTCGGCGATCTCGAGGACCGGTGCGCTGCGCGCCGAGCCGCGGGCCGCGGGTGCACCGGTCACCGCGGAACCACCGGCGGACTCGAGCAGGATGGTGCGCCGGGGCGTGCCGTAGGTCTCGGCGACCCGCGCCATCTCGTCGGACACGACCTCGCGCAGCCGTGCGTCGTCCGCGAGGATCGCGCGCAGCTGCGCGATCTCCTGCTCGAGCTGTTCCTTCTCGCGCTCGAGCTCGAGACGCGAGAACTTCGTCAGGCGTCGCAGCCGGAGCTCGAGGATGTACTCGGCCTGCGGCTGCGACAGGTCGAACACCGTCTGCAGCCGCGTCCGGGCCGCCTCGGCGTCGTCCGACGAACGGATGACCTGGATGACCTCGTCGATGTCGAGGATCGCGATCAGCAGGCCCTCGACGAGGTGCAGGCGCTCCAGGCGCTTGTCGAGCCGGTGCTGCGAACGACGCCGCACGACGGACAGCCGGTGCTGCACCCACACCTCGAGGAGCTCGCGCAGGCCGAGCGTGCGCGGCTGCCCCTCGACGAGCGCGACGTTGTTGATCGAGAACGAGTCCTCGAGGGGCGTCGCGCGGTAGAGCTGCTCGAGCACCGCGTCGGGGTCGAAGCCGGACTTGACCTCGACGACGAGCCGCAGCCCGTGCGTGCGGTCCGTCAGGTCGACCGCGTCGGCGATGCCGGACAGCTTCTTGGCCTGCACGCCCTCCTTGATCTTCTCGATCACCTTCTCGGGCCCGACCGTGTACGGCAGCTCGGTGATCACGATGCCCTTGCGGCGCGGCGTGACGTTCTCGATCCGTGCGCTCGCGCGCGTGCGGAACGCCCCGCGACCCGTCCGGTAGGCGTCGCGGACGCCGTCGAGCCCGACGATCTTGCCGCCCGTCGGCAGGTCGGGTCCCGGCACGAACCGCATGAGGTCCTCGAGCGTCGCGTCGGGGTGCGTCACGAGGTGCCGGGCCGCTGCGACGACCTCGACGAGGTTGTGCGGCGCCATGTTGGTCGCCATGCCCACCGCGATGCCCGTCGCGCCGTTGACCAGCAAGTTGGGGATCGCCGCGGGCAGGACCTCGGGCTGGGTCAGCTTGTTGTCGTAGTTCGGCACGAAGTCGACGACGTCCTCGTCGAGGTCCGTCGTCATCGCGACCGCGGCGGGGGCCATGCGGGCTTCGGTGTACCGCGACGCGGCCGGACCGTCGTCGAGCGAGCCGAAGTTGCCGTGCCCGTCGACGAGCGGCAGCCGCAGGCTGAACGGCTGCGCGAGGCGCACCATCGCGTCGTAGATCGCGGCGTCGCCGTGCGGGTGGAGCTTGCCCATGACCTCGCCGACGACGCGCGCCGACTTCACGTACGGGCGGTCGGGGCGCAGGCCCATGTCGGCCATCTGGTACAGGATCCGGCGCTGCACCGGCTTGAGCCCGTCGCGCGCGTCGGGCAGGGCGCGCGAGTAGATGACCGAGTACGCGTAGTCGAGGAACGAGCCCTCCATCTCCGCGGCGACGTCGATGTCGACGATCTTCTCGACGAGGTCCTCGGGCGGGAGGTTCGGGGTCGCGGGGCGACGCGCCATGCGGTGCTGCTCCTCGGGTGCTGCGGGTCGTGTCAGGTCGGGCCGGCGCCCATTGTCGCCCGTCCCACCGACACGCCGTGCCAGGCGCGCGGGATCGCTAGCCTGACGGCATGGAGGACGTGGCCGCTGACGGGACCCGGTACCCGGGCGCGTGGGAGGCCGACGTCGTGCTGCAGGACGGCGGGACGACGCGCGTACGGCCGATCCGGCCGAGCGACGCCGAGGCCCTCCAGGCGTTCCACGTCGCCCAGTCCGAGCGCTCGACGTACCTGCGGTTCTTCGCGCACCTCGAACGGCTCTCCGACCGCGACCTGCACCGGCTCGTGACCGTCGACCACGACACCCGCGTCGCGCTCGTCGCGACGACCGACGACGACGCGCCGCCCGGCTACCGGATCATCGGCGTGGCCCGGTACGACCGGCTCGACGACGACGAGGCCGAGGTCGCGTTCAACGTCGCCGACGCGCACCAGGGTCGCGGAGTGGGTTCCGTGCTGCTCGAGCACCTCGCGGCAGCCGCGCGCGAGCGCGGGGTGCGGCGCTTCGTCGCGGAGGTCCTGCCCCAGAACGGACGCATGATCTCGGTGTTCCGCGACGCCGGCTACGAGGTGCGCCAGCACTCCGAGGACGGCGTCGTCGCGCTGCGCTTCGACATCGACCCGACGGACCGGTCGCTGCAGGTCGTGGCCGACCGCGAGCACCTGGCCGAGGCCCGCTCGATGCGCGCGGTGCTCGGTGCGCGCTCCGTGCTCGTCGTCGGCCCCGCGCTGCCCGGTGCACCGACGCCGCGGCCCCTGCACGTGGGCATGGCGCAGGCGGTGCTCGCGAACGTCTCGCGCGACCCGCACGTCCGCGTCCAGTCGGTGGGGGTCCCGACCGCGGACGGCCCCGGCGGCGACGAGCCCGACGGCAGCGCAGCGGGCGCCGGCCCCGGCAACGCCCCTGGCAGCAGCCCCGAGAGCTCGGCGGTCGCCGCGGCGTTCGAGCACGTCACGGGCCCGGTGGACCTCGCGGTCCTCGCGGTCCCCGCCGCCTGGGCGCCGGCCGTCGTGCGTGCGGTCGCCGCGACCGGCGCGCGCGCGGTCGTCGTCACCACGGCGGGCTTCGCGGAGGCCGGGCCGGCCGGCCTCGAGCTGCAGCGCGCGGTCCTCGCCGCGGCGCACGGTGCAGGCATGCGGGTCGTCGGGCCCTCGTCGTACGGCGTGGTGTCGCTCGGCCGCGACCGTGCGCTCAACGCGTCGCTCGCCGATGCGCTGCCGCCGCCCGGTCGGCTCGGGTTGTTCAGCCAGTCGGCCTCGCTCGCGGTCCCGCTGCTCGCGGCGGTGCGCCAGCGTGGGCTCGGGCTCGCGGAGTTCGTCTCCGCGGGGCACCGGGCGGACGTGTCGGGCAACGACCTCATGCAGTTCTGGGCCGCCGACGAGGGGACGGACGTCGTCGGGCTGTACCTCGAGTCGATCGGTAACCCGCGCAAGTTCTCGCGCGTCGCGCGGAGGCTCGCGCTCGCCAAACCCGTGATCGTGCTCACCGCGGGCCGGTCGGGGCAGGTGGTGCCGCCCGGGCACGCCGTGCGCGCGACCCAGGCGCCGGCGCGTGCCGTTGACGAGCTCATGCGCCAGTCGGGTGTCATCCGGGTCGAGAACACCCACCAGCTGTTCGACGTCGCGCAGGTGCTCGCGCTCCAGCCGCTCCCGGCCGGGCGACGCGTCGCGGTCGTCGCGTCGTCGTCGTCGGTCGCGGCGCTCGTCGCAGAGGCGGCCTCGGCCGCGGGGCTCGTCGTGCACGGTGCGCAGGTCCTCCCCGAGGACGCCACCGACGACGAGGCCACCGCGAAGGTCCGTGCCGCGCTCGAGGACCCGGACTGCGACGTCGCGATCGTCGTGCGCATCCCGGTCGTCGGCGGACCGGACCTCGGGTTCGCCAGGACCGTCGCGCGCGCCGCCGCGCGCAGCGGGAAGACGGTCGTGGCGTGCATGCTCGGCCTGCGCGGCGTCACCGACGCCCTCACGGCGCCCGACGACGACGGCGTGCCGCGAACCGTCCCGGCGTACACGACGCCCGAGGACGCGGCGCTCGCGCTCGGCCACGCGGCGCGGTATGCGGCCTGGCGCGCCGCCGACCGCGGACGTCCGCTGCACCCGGGCGGTGCGGACCTGCGCGCAGCGGGCCGGCTCGTGCGCACCTGGCTCACGCGCGACCCGGGTGCCCGCGAGATCGTGCTCGAACCCGACCGGGCGGCTGCGCTCCTGGCCGCCGTCGGTGTCCGTGTGCTGCCTGCCCGGCCCGTGCACGACGCCGACGAGGCCGTGGCCGCCGCACGCGAGATCGGCTACCCGGTCGCGCTCAAGACGACCGCACCCGCCCTGCGGCACCGCGCCGACCTGGGGGGCGTGCGGCTCGACGTCGCCGACGACACCGAGCTGCGCGCCGACGTCGCCCAGGTGCTCGAGCTCGCCGCGGGGCACCGGCCCGAGCCCGGCGCGGCGCCGCTCGAGGTGCAGGCGATGGCGCCGCGTGGCTCGTCGTGCGTCGTGAGGTCCGTGGAGGACCCGCTGTACGGGCCGGTCCTGAGCCTCGGCCTCGCGGGCGACGCGTCCGACCTGCTCGGCGACGTGTCCTACGGGATCCCGCCGCTCACCGACGTCGACGTCGCCGAGCTCGTGCGTGCGCCGCGTGCGGCGCCGCGGCTGTTCGGCTACCGGGGCCTGCCGCCGCTCGACGTCACGGCGCTCGAGGACGTCGTCGCACGCGTCGCGGTGCTCGCCGACGCGCTGCCCGAGATCCGGTCGCTCGAGCTCAACCCGGTCGTCGTCGCGGAGCACGGCGCGGTCGCGCTCGCGGCGCGCGTCACGCTCGCGCGCGCGGACCGTGCCGACGCGACCCGGCGCCTGCAGCGCAGCTGACACCCGGTTGTCCACCGGTGGCCGTGCGGGCTGGGGCGGACCGGTCCACCGGTGCGAGGATGTGCAGATGCCCGCAGCCGCACGCTCCCTGCACGAGGACCTGTACCGCGCCGGCTACTACCCCGAGCTCGTCGCGGACGTGCTCGACGTCGCTCTCGCCGACGAACCGGTGACCGCTCACCTCGTGCACCCCGAGACCACGTTCGACTCCGCCGAGGTGCGCCGTCACGTGACGGTGCTCGTCCTGACGCCGACGCGCCTCGTGTGCGCGCACGTCGACGACCATCCCGCCGACGCCGAGCACCCGTCGTCGGCGGCGTCCGCGACGACGGAGACCGTCCCGCTCAGCGAGCTGACATCGGTCGCGCTCACGCACGTCGTCGAGCGGCCCGAGCGTCACAGGTCCGGCAAGCCCGCGCTCGAGCTGACGCTCGCGATCGGCTGGGGAGCGGTGTCGCGCGTCGACCTCGAGCCCGCCGCGTGCGGCGACCCCGCGTGCGAGGCCGACCACGGCTACACGGGCACGCTCGCGCCCGACGACGTCGTCGTGCGCGTGAGCGCGGCCGCCGAGGGTGCCGAGTCGGTGCGGGCCGCGACGGCGTTCGCCCGCGCGCTGTCGGCCGCCACCGCGCGCCCGTGAGCACCGGGCTCGACGGTCGGGGCACACCGTCGCGGGCGGTCGGGGGTCGGCTCGGGTCAGCCGTACAACAGCACGATCTCGTCCTGCCGGGGTCCGAGGACCGCGCGAGCCTGGGGGACGTCCTGCCGGCTGCCGCGGGGGCGTTGCTCGCGGGTGACGGGCTCGACGGTCCCGCAGCGGACGGCGAGCACGAGCGTCGGCAGGCCGACTGGGAGGCCGCACGGCGACGGCTCGGGCTGCCGCCCGCCGCACGCGTGTGCGTCGTGCTCGTCGACGGGCTCGGGCACCTCAACCTCGCGGAACGCAGCGGGCACGCGCCGTTCCTGCGGCGTGCGGCCGCCGACAGCGTCCCCCTCACGAGCACGTTCCCGTCGACGACGGCCACCGCGCTCGGCACGTTCGGCACCGGCCTGGGGCCCGGTGCCACCGGCATGCTCGGCTACACGGTGCGGGTCCCGGGCTCGGGTGCGCTCGCGAACCTCGTGCACTGGACGGGCGTCCCCGAGCCCGAGGAGTGGCAGCCGCACGCGAGCACGTTCGACCGGCTCGTCGCCGCGGGGGCGCGGGTGACGAGCGTCGGCCCGGCGCGGTTCGCGGGCTCCGGCCTCACGCGCGCAGCGCTGCGCGGTGCGCAGTACCAGGCGGCCGAGTCCCTGGCCGAGCGCGTCGACGCCGCCCTCGCGGCCCTGCGCCGACCCGGGCTCGTGTACCTGTACTGGGGCGACGTCGACAAGGTCGGTCATCACCGGGGCGTCGGGTCGCGCGAGTGGGGCGACGCGCTCGCGGACGCGGACGGCGAGCTCGGCCGCCTCGCGCGCTCGGTGCCGCGCGGCTGCGTGCTCGTCGTGACCGCGGACCACGGGATGATCGACGTGGACCGCTCGCAGCGTTGGGACGTCGCGCACGACGAACGGCTCGCGCGGGGCGTGGCGCTGGTCGCGGGCGAGCCCCGGGCGAGCCAGCTCCACCTGGAGCCGGGCGCCTCCGCCGCGCACGTCCGTGACGCCTGGGCGGACGTGCTCGGTGACGCCGCGGTGCTGCTCACGCGCGACGAGGCCCTCGAGGTGGGGCTGCTCGGCACGGTCGACGACCGCGTGCGCCCGGTCGTCGGCGACGTGCTGGTCGCGATGACGGGGGCCGCGACGGTGGTCGACACCCGGACGCAGACGGCAGCCTCGCTCGACATGGTCGGCGTGCACGGCTCGCTCACACCGCACGAGATGCTGGTCCCGGGCATCGTGCTGGGCTGAGCCCCGCGCGCGCCGGGACGCGCCGGGATCACGAGGCGATCGCGTCTGCGAGGATGTGGGCCGCCGACAGGACGACGAAAGGGTGGGCACGTGGCCGAGCTGGTGTTCTTCTCGGGCACGATGGACTGCGGCAAGTCGACGCTCGCGCTGCAGATGCACCACAACCACGCGGCGCGCGGTCGCGACGGCATCCTGTTCACGCGCCACGACCGTGCGGGAGCCGCGACGATCTCCTCGCGGCTCGGGCTCGCCGAGCGGGCGCACGAGGTCGACGACCGTACGGACTTCTGGGCCGAGGTCATCGGTCGCCGTACGCAGGGCAGACCCGTCGACTACGTCGTCGGTGACGAGGCGCAGTTCTACACGGCGCCACAGGTCGAGCAGCTTGCACGCGTGGTCGACGAGCTGGGTGTCGACGTGTTCGCGTTCGGCATCACGGCCGACTTCCGCGCCCGCCTCTTCCCGGGTTCGCAGCGGCTCGTCGAGCTCGCCGACCGGGTCGAGGTGCTGCAGGTCCGCGCGCTGTGCTGGTGCGGGGCGCGCGCGACGCACAACGCGCGCACGGTCGACGGCGTGATGGTCGTCGAAGGGGCCCAGGTGGTCGTCGGGGACGTCACCGGCGGACCCGAGGCGCACGTCGGTCAGGTGCAGTACGAGGTCCTGTGCCGCCGCCACCACATGCGGCGCATGACGGCTGCCGTGGCGCGCGCGACCGCACCCGGGGCCGCGCCGACGCTGGTCTCGTCGGTCGGGGCCGAGCAGCCGACGCTCGACGTGTAGCGGCGACTACTCGGGGCGCGCGCCGAAGACGATCTCGTCCCAGCTCGGCACCTTCGCGCGGCCCTTGCGCCCACGGGACGCCGACGCGGCGACGGGCTCGTCGGCGCCCTCCTCGGCAGGCGCGTCGGTCGCGGTCGGGACCGCGTCGTGCGCCTCAGGCGCCGCGTCGTCGGGTGTCCGCGCGGGGGTGGCGCGTCGGACCGCGGGCAGCACGACCGCTTCCGTGTCACCTGCGGCGTCGGCGGGGTGCGCCCCGGGGACGTCCTCGAGCCGCGAGAAGTCGAACGCGTGCTGAGGTCCGAACCCCTCGAAGTCGCCGTCCTCGTCGTCGGCCGACTCGTCGACCGCCTGCCGGACCCCGCGGCGCGCCTGCAGGTCGTCGAGCAGCGCGTGCGTGCGCTCCTGCGGGTCCACGACGGGGGGCTGCTCGTGCGTGTCGTCGTCGAGCGGACCGCTGGACACCCGGACCGAGTCCGACGACTCGAAGTCGAACACCACGTCCCGGACAGCCGACAGGTGCCGGCGCGAGACGGGTTCGTCGGGCAGCTCGGTCTCGGACAGCCACCGAGCCTCGTCCTCGTCGGCGACGAGCGCACGCGCCGCCGGGTCGAACGTCCAGCGCGCCACGTGCGGGGCGTCGTCGACCCGGAACCGGGCCAGGACGTACCAGGGGCCGGTGGCTTCGCGCGCCGCGTCCCACGCGAGCGACGCGAGGTCGACGCCGCGTGCCGCGAGGCGGTCGGTCACGAGGTCGCCCAGCACGGGTGCGTCGTGCTCGCGCCCCACCCGCGTCGCACGCGCCTGCTCGGCGACGTACTCACGCTCGGCGAGCACGGGGCCCTCGTAGCGTCGGACGTGCGCGACGGAGAGTCCGGAGGACTCCGCGACCTCCTGCGTCGTCGCGCCCGCGCGGATGCGCGCCTGGATCTCCCGCGGGCTCAGCGTCCCGGCGCCCTCCGCGCGCAGCTGCTCGAGCTGCGGCCGGTCGCGGCGCACGGCCGCGCGCAGGGGCTCGTCGATACGGACGCGGAAGCGCTGCCCGTCGGCGTGCGCGAGCACCAGGTGCTCACCGTCGTCGTGCAGGCCCACCAGCTCGAGCTCGTCCATGCGTCCTCCTCCTGCTCCACGGTCGAGGGTGCCATCTTCCGGGCGTCACCCGTCGGAGGTCGGGCCGGTGTGCCGCCGTGGCTGTCGACACGTCGCCCGGGACCGGGCCGGCCCGCACAGGAGCCGGCGCAGGAACCGGCACGGGAACGGGCACCGGAAGCGGCACGCGAACCGGTACGGGGACAGACACCCGCACCGGGCACGGGCACGGCGCCGCAGCACGCCGCGTCCGGCCTGCCATCATGCTCACGTGGTCGGCGACATCCCGTTCGAGCCGGTGCTCGAGTTCGTCGGCGTCGCGGTCGGCGCGATGTCGGGGGCGCTGGCCGGCGTGCGCAAGCAGTTCGACGTGTTCGGCATCCTCGTGCTCGGCTGGGCGGCCGGGCTCGGCGGCGGCATGCTGCGCGACGTGCTCATCGGCGCGGTGCCGCCGGTCGGCATCTCCGACTGGCGGTTCATCACGACCGCGGTCGCGGCCGGCCTCGCCATCTACTTCTTCCACCCGCGGCTGCAGCGCGCGCGCCGGCTCATCGTCGTGCTGGACGCGGGTGCGCTCGCGGTGTTCACGGTCGTCGGCACGGTCAAGGGCCTCGAGCACGGCACGACCGCCGTCGCGGCGGTCATCGTCGGGGTCATGACGGGCGCCGGCGGGGGAGTGCTGCGCGACCTGCTCACGGGTGAGGTGCCCGTCGTCCTGCACGACCGGCAGCTGTACGCGATCCCGGCGCTGCTGGGCGCCACCGTGACGAGCGTGCTGTGGTTCGGGGACGTGCGTTCTCCGGTCGTGCTCTCGCTCGTCGTGCTCGGGATCTTCGCGCTGCGCGTGCTGTCGCTGCGGTTCCGGCTCCACGCACCCGGCCCGTGGCGGGGGCGCTCGGGCGGCGGGGCAGGATGGTCCGCATGACGACCTCTCGCACCGGTACCACCCAGCCCGACGTCGCACAGCTCCGCGAGATCGCCGAGAGGCTCGCGCGCGAGGCCGGTCGGCTCGTCCACGAGGGTCGGCCCGAACGGGTACGCGTGCACGCGACGAAGTCCAGCCCCGTCGACGTCGTCACGGCCATGGACCTCGCTTCGGAGGACCTGCTGCGGCGCCGCATCGCCGAGCTGCGGCCGGGCGACGGGATCCTGGGTGAGGAGCGCGGGTACGAGCCGGGCAGCACGGGCGTCACGTGGGTCGTCGACCCCATCGACGGGACGGTCAACTACCTGTACGGGCTCGCATCGTGGTCGGTCTCGGTCGCGGCGGTCGTGTCGCCCGTGGACCCGCAAGGCGTTGCGGGTCCGGCGGGCACCGCCCCCGACCCGCAGACGTGGACCGTGCTCGCGGGAGCCGTCCACGCGCCGGTCGACGGGCGCACGTTCCTCGCGGGACGCGGGCTCGGGGCGACGCTCGACGGCGCGCCGGTGCGGGTCAACGACGACCGTCCGCTCGCCGAGAGCCTCGTCGGGACGGGGTTCGGCTATCTCGCGGAGCGACGGCGCGCGCAGGCGGCCGTCGTGGCAGACCTCCTGCCGCGCGTGCGCGACGTGCGTCGCCTGGGCTCGGCAGCGCTCGACCTGTGCGCGGTCGCGTCGGGTGGGCTCGACCTCTACTACGAACGAGGTCTGGCGCCGTGGGACATGGCCGCGGCATCGCTCGTCGCGCAGGAGGCGGGCGCGACCGTGACCGGTCTGCGTGGTCGGCGGGCGGACGTCGAGATGACGGTCGCGGGTCCTGCCGCGGGGGTCGCGACCCTCGTCGCGTTCCTCGAGTCGCACGACGCCGACCGAGGGGCGTGACCGGCGCGACCTCGTCTCGGCGACGCGCCGATCGTTGTCCGCGGCATCTCTGTTCGCGCCGGGCCCGGATGTGGTGCACAATCCCCTGCGCGCGGGAACAAAGCGCTCCAGCCGTGCATTGACCACGCGTACTCATCAGCCTGCAACACCAAGACGGAGTGTGACGCCCCACATGGCTACCGACTACGACGCACCGCGCAAGTCCGAGGAGGACCTGAGCGAGGACTCGCTCCAGGAGCTTCAGGCTCGCCGCGCGGACAAGAACTCGGGCGTGGTCGACGAGGACGAGACCGAGGCGGCCGAAGGCTTCGAGCTGCCCGGCGCCGACCTCTCGGGCGAGGAGCTGTCGGTCCGGGTCCTGCCCCGGCAGGCCGACGAGTTCACGTGCTCGCGATGCTTCCTCGTCCATCACCGCAGCCAGCTCGCGTACGAGCGAGACGGTCAGCAGGTCTGCTCGGAGTGCGCTGCCTGACACCGTCCAGCAGGCTCCGGTTCACGACGGCCGGTCTCCCGTGCGGGGGCCGGCCGTCGTCGTGCCCGGCGGAGCAGCGTCGGCGAGGCATCGCCCATCAGCGCTCGTGCCGCGCGCGCTCGAGTGCCGCCACGAGCTCGTCGGGACGCCGCGTCGAGACGATCCAGTAGGGCGTCGGGTCCTGCGGGTCGTCGACCTCGGCCCGGACCCCCGTGCGGACCCAGCCGCGCAGGCAGACGTACGCCCGCGCGTCGAGCCGCGGCCCGAGCTCGGCCCGCAGCTCGTCGCCCGCGAGCGCGCGCGGCGTGCGCAGCAGCTCGACCGGGATGTGGGCGGCTCCGGCCCGCAGCTCGCCCGCGGCGACGCGCACCCGGGGGGTCCAACGCACGGCGAGGACCAGCGCGACGACGGTGACGACGACCGCGGCGGTCGTCGCGAGCCGCAGGTCGACGGGCAGGAGCGCCGCCCACAGGGTCAGCGCGAACCCGACGATGCCCAACCAGCCGACGGGACCGAACCACAGGGCCTCGTCGTAGGGCGCGGGTGACGGGACAGGGGCCGACGGGCGGGCAGCGGGACCGGACGCGGACATGGCAGCAAGCATCCCAGACGGACGAGCATCGGTGCCGTCGGCGGCGCGCGGGTAGGGTCGGCGCCGTGACGTCCGACGCCCCGCTCGAGGTCCTCCTCCAGCGCCTCGACCCCGACCTGCCCGTCCCCTCCTACGCGCACCCCGGCGACGCGGGCGCCGACCTCGTGACACGGGTCGACGTGCAGATCCCGCCGCAGGGTCGGGTGACCGTGCCGACCGGCACCGCGATCGCGCTGCCCGACGGGTACGCGGCGTTCGTGCACCCTCGCTCGGGGCTCGCGGCGCGGCACGGTCTGACGATCGTGAACGCGCCGGGCACCGTCGACGCCGGGTACCGCGGCGAGATCGCCGTGACCCTGCTCAACACCGACACCGAGCAGTCGGTCACGCTGCACCGCGGCGACCGGGTCGCGCAGCTCGTCGTGCAGAAGGTCGAGCGGGCGCGGTTCGTCGAGGTGGAGCGGCTCCCGGGCTCACACCGCGGCGAGGGTGGCTTCGGGTCCAGCGGCGGGTGGCACGCGGCACGCGTGCAGGAGGCGACCGTCGCGCAGGCGGCCACGGACGGCTAGGTTCGTGGCCCGGTGCGGACTACTGTCGAACGAGCACCGACCGTGGGACCCCCGCACGTACGACGCGGGGCAGACCAGCACGACGACGAACGGCCCGCGCCGAGGCGGGGGTCGCACCGGGCGCACCGAGCGCCCCGAGAAGGAGTGGACGTGGCGATCTTCCGGCGCCGTACCGCGCAGGACACCACGCAGGACCTCGGCCCGACGTCGGCAGCGGGTGCTGTCGACGACGTCGAGGACGCGACCGACGAGCCGTCGCAGGATGCGGCAGCGCCCGCCGAGCCGGCTGGCGTGAGCACCGCGGGCGACGGTCGGGGCCCGTGGGACGCCGACGACGATGCCGCGACCGAGCTGCCGCGCCTCGACCTCGGCGCGCTGCGCATCCCGGGCGTGCCCGGCATGGAGCTGCGCATGGAGGTCGACAAGACCACGAACGTCGTCTCGGCCGCGGCGGTCTCGATCGAAGGCTCGACCCTGCAGCTCCAGGCCTACGCGGCCCCGCGCAGCGAGGGTATCTGGGACGAGATCCGGGCCGAGATCCAGCAGTCGGTCGTCGCCCAGGGTGGTGCGGCCGACGACCTGCCCGGCCCGTACGGCCGTGAGCTGCTCGCGCGGCTGCCCGCGCGCACCCCCGACGGCCGCACGGGCCACCGTCCGGCGCGCTTCCTCGGCGTCGACGGCCCGCGCTGGTTCGTGCGCGGTGTCATCACGGGACGCGCCGCCGTCGAGCCGGCCGCCGCACAGCTGCTGGAGCGGGTGTTCGGCGAGGTCGTCGTGGTGCGCGGGACCGACGCGCGCCCGCCGCGTGACCTGCTCGCGCTCGCGCTGCCGAACCGCGCGGATGCGACGCCGTCCGCCGAGGGCGACGCGTCCGCGCCGGACGAGGCGCACGAGCCCGCGCGTCAGGAGCTCGAGTTCGACCCGCTGACGCGTGGACCGGAGATCACGGAGACGCGATGACGCTCAAGGAGCTCCTGCACTCCCTGGGCGCGTCGCAGGCGGAGGTCGAGGCGGCCGAGGAGCGCGTCGAGGCCGGTCGGTCGGTCGGCTGCACGTCCGTCGAGGCCACGCGAGCGCGACACCGCGCCAAGGTGAGCGGCGTGCTGCGGTCCGTGACCTTCCGTCCGCGCGAGGACGTGCCCGCGCTCGAGGCCGAGCTGTACGACGGGAGCGGGTCGCTCGCGCTCGTGTGGCTGGGTCGACGCGAGATCGCGGGGATCGTGCCGGGCCGCCGCCTCACGGCCGAGGGCATGGTGTGCACCGTCGAGGGGCGACGGGCGATGTTCAACCCGCGCTACGACCTGCGGCCGCGGCCCGGTGAGTGAGCGGATGACCGAGGACGAGGTGACGCGTCCCGTGCCGGACGGCGAGGTCGCCGCGGCGCCCGACGAGGGTGCGCGCGGCCTGCGCTCGCTCACGGGCGAGACGTTCTCCGCGACCGACGCGGTCGGGGGTGTGCGCGGCGTGCTCGAGTCCGTGGCGCCGGGACTGCTGTTCGTCGTCGTGTACCTCGCGGCGGGACAGCGGCTCGTCCCCGCGCTGGTCGCGGCCTCGGCGTCCGCGCTCGTGGCGGTCGTCGTGCGCCTCGTGCAGCGCACGCCCGTGACCCAGGCGCTCTCGGGCGTCGTCGGCGTCGGGGTCGGCGTCGTGTGGGCGTGGCGCACGGGGGATGCGTCGGACTACTTCGCGTACGGGCTGTGGGTCAACGCCGCCTACCTCGTCGGCACGCTCGCGACGGTGCTGGTCGGCTGGCCGCTCGTCGGGCTCGTCATGGGGCTGTTCGCCTCGGACGGTCCGTTGTCGGGCGGGTCGTGGCGGGCCGCGGTCGCGTGGCGCGACGACCGAGTGCTGCGTCGCGCGTACACGCTCGCGACGGTGCCGTGGGTCGCGATGTTCGCCGTGCGGCTCGTCGTGCAGGTCCCCCTCTACCTGCGCGACGACGTCGCATGGCTGGGGACGGCCAAGCTCGCGATGGGCGTGCCGCTGACGGCTCTCGTCCTGTGGATCAGCTGGCAGTTGGTGCGTCCGACGCGGCGGCACGACCCGGAGCCTGCTGCGACCCCCTGAGCAGCGTCTGCAGCGCCTGCTCGTCGGCGTCGCGGCTCGTGACGAACAGCAGCTCGTCGCGGCCTTCTAGCGTGTCGTCGACAGACGGTGCGATCGGCACGCCGTCGCGCACGATGCACGCGAGGACCACCTCGGTCGGCCACGCGACCTGCCCGACCCGGACCCCGACGAGCGGGGCGTCCTCGGGCAGCGTGATCTCGAGGATGTCCGCACCGGACTGGTGGAACGTGAAGATCCGCACGAGGTCGCCCACCGCCACGGCCTCCTCGACCATGGCCGTCATGATGCGCGGCGTCGACACCGCGACGTCGACGCCCCACGCCTCGTCGAACATCCACTCGTTCTTCGGGTTGTTGACGCGTGCGACGGTGCGCGGGACGCCGAACTCGGTCTTGGCGAGCAGCGAGATGACGAGGTTGGCCTTGTCGTCGCCGGTCGCGGCGACCATGACGTCGCACTCGTCGGCGCGCGCCTCGCGCAGCGTCGGCAGCTCGCACGCATCGGCGAGCAGCCAGTCGGCCTCGGCGACCTGGGCGACGCGCATCGCGGTCGGCTGCCGGTCGACGAGCGTGACCTCGTGCTCGTGCGCGAGCAGCTCGCGCGCGATCGACCGGCCGACGGACCCGGCGCCGGCGATGACGACCCTCATGCGGACACCTCCGGTGCGACCGTCAGGACGCGCTCGACGCCCGCGAGCTCGTCGACGCGTGCGATCACGTGCACCACGTCGTTCTCCTGCAGGACCGTGTCGGAGGTCGGCAGCACGCCGTCGCCATAGCGCGTGAGGTAGGCGACGCGGACGCCCGCGGCGACCTCGAGCTGCGTCAGCGGGCGGCCGACCCACCCGTCGTGCACGTCGACCTGCGCGAGCGTGAGCTGGCCCGACGAGTCGCGGTACTCGTCGGTGGAGCCCAGCGGCAGGAGCCGACGCAGCACCTGGTGCGCGGTCCACCGCACGGTCGCGACCGTCGGGATGCCGAGCCGCTGGTAGATCTCGGCGCGGTGCGGGTCGTAGATGCGCGCGACGACGTTCTCGATGCGGTAGGTCTCGCGCGCGACGCGGGCCGCGAGGATGTTCGAGTTGTCGCCGTCCGCCACGGCCGCGAAGCCGTAGGCGTCGTCGATGCCCGCCTTGACGAGCGTGTCGCGGTCGAAGCCGAGGCCCGTGACCTTGTGGCCGCCGAAGTCGCCCGGCAGTCGCCGGAAGGCCTCGGGGTTCTGGTCGATCACCGCGACCGAATGGCCGTGTTCCTCGAGCGTCTGCGCGAGGTTCGCGCCGACGCGCCCGCAGCCCATGATGACGAAGTGCACAACCGCTGACGCTATACCCCCGGACCCGGACCCCGGTCGCGGCGTCCTCGCCGGACGCGCAGGTGACGCGCGGGCCCGACCACGCGCCTACGATGGGGCATCGTGTCGGACCTCGCGGATGTCGCCAAGAGACTGTTGCTCGGACGTCCGGTCCGCAGCGACCGGCTCGGCCACACGCTGCTGCCCAAGCGCATCGCGCTGCCCGTGTTCGCGTCGGACGCGCTGTCGTCGGTCGCGTACGCGCCCGACGAGATCCTGCTGACACTCTCGCTCGCCGGCATGTCGGCGCTCACGATCTCGCCCTGGGTGGGCCTCGCGGTCGCGGTCGTCATGCTCACGGTCGTCGCGAGCTACCGGCAGAACGTGCACGCGTACCCCTCGGGTGGCGGCGACTACGAGGTCGCGACGGTCAACCTCGGGCCGAACGCGGGTGTCACGGTGGCGAGCGCGCTGCTCGTCGACTACGTCCTGACGGTCGCGGTGTCGATCTCGTCGGGCGCCCAGTACGCGGCGGCGGCGTTCCCCGCGCTCAAGGGCCACGAGGCGGTCTTCGCGATCGGGCTCGTCGTGCTCCTCACGCTCGCGAACCTGCGCGGCGTCAAGGAGTCGGGGCGGGCGTTCGCGGTCCCGGTCTACCTGTTCATGCTCGCGATCGGCCTGATCGCGGTGATCGGCAGCATCCGGTACGCGCTCGGCAACCTTCCGCTGGCGGAGAGCGCCGACCTCACCCTCGCCCCCGGGGCGGGTTTCGACCAGGGCCTCGTGGGGGTCGCGGGCTTCTTCCTCGTGCTGCGCTCGTTCGCGTCGGGGTGCGCCGCGCTGACCGGTGTCGAGGCGATCAGCAACGGCGTGCCCGCGTTCCGCACGCCCAAGTCGCGCAACGCGGCGGCCACGCTCGCGCTGCTCGGGTCGATCTCGATCGTCATGATCCTGTCGATCCTGATGCTCGCTCGTGCCACGGGAGTGACGTTCGCGGACCGGCCGCGTGAGCAGCTCCTGCGCGACGGTGTGCCGGTCGGTGGCGGGTACGAGCAGCACCCGGTGATCGCTCAGATCGCGTCCGCCGTGTTCGAGGGCATGCCGGTCCTGGTCGCGGTCGTGGCGATCGTGACCGGCCTCATCCTCGTGCTCGCCGCCAACACGGCGTTCAACGGGTTCCCGGTGCTGGGCTCGATCCTCGCGCGCGACGGCTTCCTGCCGCGCCAGCTGCACACCCGCGGTGACCGGCTCGCGTTCTCGAACGGCATCATCACGCTCGCCGTCGTCGCGATCGGGCTCATCTGGGCGTTCGACGCCGAGGTGACGCGGCTGATCCAGCTCTACATCGTCGGCGTCTTCGTGTCGTTCACGCTCAGCCAGCTCGGCATGGTCCGGCACTGGTCACGCGCGCTGCGCACCGAGCCGCAGCCTGACGCGCGCACACGGATGAAGCGGTCGCGGGTCGTCAACGCGATCGGCCTGGGCATGACGGCGACCGTGCTCGTCGTGGTGCTGATCACCAAGTTCACGCACGGCGCGTGGATCGCGATCCTCGCGATGATCGTCGTGTTCGTGCTCATGCAGGCGATCCACCGGCACTACGTCGCGGTGCGGCGTGAGCTCGCGCTCGGTGCGGACGCCGAGGCTGCACGTGCGCTGCCGAGCCGCGTGCACGCGATCGTGCTCGTGTCCCACGTGCACCGGCCGACGATGCGCGCGATCGCCTATGCGCGCGCGGCCCGACCGCAGGTGCTCGAGGCCGTCACGGTCGGGGTCGACGAGGCGGACGTCGCACACCTGCGTGAGCAGTGGGACGCGCTCGAGCTGCCGGTGCCGCTGCGCGTGCTCGACTCGCCGTTCCGCGAGATCACGCGGCCGGTGCTGCAGTACGTGCGCTCGATCCGGCGCGAGAGCCCACGCGACCTCGTGGTCGTGTACATCCCCGAATACGTCGTCGGTCATTGGTGGGAGCAGCTGTTGCACAACCAGAGCGCCCTGCGGCTCAAGGGCCGCCTCCTGTTCACCCCCGGCGTCGTCGTGGCGTCGGTGCCGTGGCAGCTCTCGTCGACCGAGGGCCAGACCGGGCTCGAGGAGCACGTGCGTCGCGGGGTGACCCGTGGCTGACGCGGCGCGGCGCGGCGTCGTCGAGCTCGAGGCCGGGCCGGTCGCGCACGGCGGGCATTGCGTCGCGCGCCTCGACGGTCGGGTCGTGTTCGTCCGGCACACGCTGCCCGGTGAGCGCGTGCGCGCGCGGCTGACCGACGCCGACGAGGGTGCGACGTACTGGCGGGCCGACGCGGTCGAGGTGCTCGAGGCGTCGTCGGACCGGGTGCCGAGCGCGTGGCCCGCCGCCGGACCGGGCGGCGTCGGCGGGGGAGAGCTCGCGCACGTCGCGCTCCCGGCGCAGCGCGCGTGGAAGGCCGCAGTGCTGCACGAGCAGCTGCAGCGGCTCGGCAAGGTCGAGCGTGACGTCGAGGTGCACGCCGCACCCGGCGACGACGAGCGGGCCGGGCTCGGCTGGCGCACCCGCATCGAGCTCGTGGTCGGGCCCGATGGTCGCGCGGGCATGCGCCGGGCCCGCTCGCACGACGTCGTGGCGCTCGAGGACATGCCGCTCGCGGTCGACGCGATCGCGGGGCTCGACCTGTTCGCGCGGCGCTGGCCGGGCGGGGCGCGCATCGAGGCCGTCGCGCCGGACGGCGGGGACCGTCCGGTCGTGCTGCTCGACGGCGTGCCGTTCGATCTCGGTCGCCGACGTCCCGACACGCGGCCCAACGCGCGCACGTCGGTGCGTGAGGTGGTCCGCACGGCGGCGGGGGAGCACGTGTATCGCGTGGCTGCGGCGGGGTTCTGGCAGGTGCACCGCGCGGCCCCCGCGACGCTCGTGGACGCCGTCCTGCGCGGTGCGGGCGACCTGTCGGGCGCACGCGTGCTCGACCTGTATTCGGGTGCGGGGCTGTTCACGGTCCCCCTGGCTGATGCGGTCGGCGGCGGTGGACGGGTGGTGTCGGTCGAGGGCGACGCTCGCGCGGTGCGCGACGCGCGCCGCAACGTGCACGACCGGACGAACGTCGACCTGTTCGCCGGGGACGTCGCGCGGGTGCTGATGGGGACGGACGACGTCGCGGGACGTGGTGCCGACGTCGTCGTGCTCGACCCGCCGCGCGCGGGCGCCGGGCGACGCGTCGTCGACGCGGTCGTCACGCTCGCCCCCGAGCGCGTCGTCTACGTCGCGTGCGACCCTGCTGCGCTCGGCCGCGACGTCGGGCTGTTCGCGGCTGCGGGGTACGAGTTGACCGACGTCGAGGGATACGACCTGTTCCCGATGACGCACCACGTCGAGGCGGTCGCCGTGCTCACGAGAGCCGGTCTGTGACGTGCGGTGACACCGTGCGCGGATCAGGGCACGAACGAGCGCAGCTGCTCATGGAGGAACGGGTAGAGCTGCTCGGCCGGTGTGCTCAGCGCCGCCTTGAGCTGCCGGGCCTCGTCGTCGGCGAGGATCTCCAGGGCCCCGGAGGCGATGCCGTCGAACGTCTGCGCGACGACGTCGGCCGGGCTCACCTTGGGGACGTCCCAGCGGGCGGACATCGGCGTGTCGATCATGCCGACGAGGACGCCGACGACGTGCGTGCCCTGCTGTTCGAGGGCGAGTCGCAGGGCGTTCGTGGCGGCCCACAGCGCGGCCTTGGAGGCGCCGTATGCCGTGGGTACACCGGCCCAGGCTGCCGATGAGAGCACGTTGACCAAGGTGCCCCCGCCGTGTGCGGCGAGGAGGGGTGCGAAGGTCGAGGCGACGCGCAGCGGACCGAAGAAGTTCGTCTCGAAGATGCGCCTGACCTCGGCCTCGGGTCCCGTGATGGAGTCCCCGGCAGGTGCGATCGCGGCGTTGTTGACGACGAGGTCGACGTGTCGCGCGGTCCGAGCGGCGAGCGCCACCGACGCCGGGTCGGTCACGTCGAGGTGCACGGGGACGACACGGCCGTCGAGCCCGGGCTCGGACCAGTCCTGCGGGCTGCGGGCTGCGGCGTAGACCGTGCGGGCGCCACGCCGGACGGCCTGGGTCACGAGCTCGGTGCCGAGGCCGCCGTTCGCCCCGGTGACGAGGAGGGTCCGACCGTCGAGCCGGGCGGTGGAAGGTGGCAGCACGTAGAGTCCTCTCCTGAGTGGGGAAGGTCCCCACCTGACGATATGGGGAGAGTCCCCGCTTTGGCAAGGAGAGTCGTGCCCGACCCCGTACCGCCCCGACGTCAGCCGCGTGGACGACGGTCTGACGCCACCCGCAACCGTGACGCGATCGTCGTTGCGGCGCAGGAGGTCTTCGACGCGGACGGCGTGATGGCCCCGCTGGACACCGTCGCGCGGCGGGCCGGCGTGGGGAACGCGACGCTCTACCGTCACTTCCCGACGCGCGAGGACCTGCTCGCCGTGGTGATGGCGGCCGGTCTCGAGGCCGCGCTGGGCGAGGCGCGTGAGCTCGCGGTCGCCCCCGACCCGCGTGCTGCCCTCCGGGAGTGGCTGTTCCGCCTGACCTGGCGGCTGCGGAGCTGGAACGACCTTCCCGGGTGCGTCGCCGATGCCCGGTCGCAGGTCGAGACGGCGCAGGGGCGCCCCGGGCCGACCTCGTCGTTGACGGCGGTCACCGAGCCCCTCGTCGAGGCCACCGGGGTCCTCATCGACCGCGCACGGGCCACGCGCGAGCAGGTGGCGAGCGTCGCTGCGCGCGAGGTGTTCGAGCTGGTCACGGCGCTCGCGTGGGCTGCCGACACGTTCGGCGACGACGAGACTGCAGCGCGGCGGCGCGTCGCCCTCGGCACCGCCGGGATCGTGCCTCCCCCCGTCGACGCGATCCGATAGCCCCGGCCGCGTCTCGGCCCGTGCGCCCGCGCGGGCACCCTCGCGAGGCGACCGCGCGGTCCGCGCCTGCCGTACGTCGTGCGGGGCGCCGACCGGCGGCCGGTGCCCCGCACGACGAGCGTGCCGTCAGCGGTACGTGATGCTCGACGTGCTGTAGCCGCACGCTGCGCTCGGTCCTGACGCGACCTTCGTCGGCTCGCCCGACGTCACGCCGCGGTACTCCTCGCAGATCGCAATCTTGTGCGACGCGTCGCCGACGATCGTGATGCCCGAGAGGGTCGCACGGTCGCCGAGGTTGGGGTTGATCCCGACGAGGGTCTTGCCGGGCGCGGTGGCCTGGACGTTCGACACCTGGACGGTGCGCGCGTACTGCTTCGAGCAGTTGCCGCACGAGCGATAGAGCTTGCCGAAGTCGGCGACCTGGAAGTTCTTGATGACGAACGTCCCGGGGCCGTTGTGCTGGAACACCTTGTCCGACGCGCCCCGGGCACCGCCGCCGTCGACCGTCATGGTCTGCGACGCGGACGTGCCCTTGAACGTCGCGGCGTCCTCCTCGACGTCCTCCCACCACACGTTCTGCAGCGTGCACGTGCCCGAGCAGTGGATGCCGTCACCGGCGCCCGAGCCGATGATGACGTTCTTGAGGACCGCGCCGTCGGCGAGCTGGAACATCGGCGGCTGCGACTCGTCCTGACCGCCCGACGAGATGCCGTAGTAGCGCACCATGCCGAGGTCGCGCGTCCCGCTCACGGAGATCGTCGATGAGACCTTCTGCTGTCCCTTCGCGGTGGGCCAGGCCGGGAAGCCGGTCGACGGCGAGCCGCTCGACGAGCCGACGCGGCTGAGCTCCCACTGCTGGTTGTACTGGTTCTTGTCCGCGAGCTGGGTGACGGTCGCGCCGTCGGCCGTCGAGCGGTTCGTCACCGTGACGACCTTGCCCGAGTGTCGGTTGACGAGCCTGATGCGGCCACCCTCGGAGTCGACGAGCGTGAACTGCTGGTTGGCGCCGTCGAGATCGGCGTACTGGCGCAGCTCGCCGCCGTCGGCGGTCGACCACGCCCAGACGTCCAGGACCTTGCCGGAGTGCCGCGCCTTGAGCCGGTAGTACCCGTCTCCCGAGCTCACGAACTGCCACTGTTGCCAGGGGCCGTCGTTGCGCGACCACTGCTGGATGACGGCGCCGTCGGCGCTCGACGTCCCCGCGACGTCGAGGACCTTGCCGCTCTGCCGGTTGACGAGGACGTACCACGCGCTCGTGTCGACGGTCGCGGCGGTCGCGGGGCCGGCCGTGCCGACGAGCGCGCCCAGCGCGAGGGTGGCGGCTGCGACGAGCGCGGCGACGAGGGTGCGGACCGCCGACGAGCGTCGTCGTGGTCGGCGGTGCGTGCCGTGCGGTCCGGTGCGTGCTTCCTGGTGCATCCTCGGTTCCTCCGTGCTCGGGTCGGTGAGCCCCGCACGCCCGGTGGACGGGCGGGGGCAGCCGGGGTCGTACGACCTCGCGCCCTGCTGGGAAGCGATTCCCCCTCGTGGCGCGACGCTAGGTCTGGGATCGGTCACACACCAGGGCTGCGGCGCCGTCGAATCGCTTCAACGATCCCGGTACCGCTCCCGTCTCGCTGCGCGCGGGCCGCGACGTGACGGCCGGCCCGGCGGCACAGTCGTCGGACGGCCGTCGGGCTGCGCGGTGGCGGCCGCCGACCTAGCGTGGGAACCGGGTGCGGTCCGGACGGCCCGCGGACGAGAGGGGCGAGACATGACCGAGCAGACGGCGGACGTCCAGCGCGACGACGCCGACCACCGGCTGGCCGAGGCGCGCCGGATCGCGACCGCGGAGCTGTTCAAGCAGGGCACGCCCGAGTACGACCGTCGGGCGCACCAGCGCGCGGTCGAGGCCGAGCGCAAGGCGGCCGGGCGGACAGAGCGCGCCGAGGGCGAGTGACGTCGAGGGCCAGTGACGCTGCGCGGCCGCACCAGGGCGCCGACGCGCCGACGTGGCCGCGAGGTGCGCCGGAGGCCGTCCGCGATGTATCTTGACGTCGAGATAATCTGGAGACCCATCGAGGTGCGCCGGGCCTAGTCTGGTCCGGCACGCCCACGGCCCGGAGGACCCCCATCATCCCCGCGCCGGACTCGCCCGCAGAAGGAGCCGCCCAGTGAGCACCGTCGACAGCTTCGGATCCAAGGGGACGCTGCAGGTCGGTGACGCCTCGTACGAGGTGCACCGTCTGTCCGCCGTCCCGGGCCTGGAGCGACTGCCCTTCAGCCTCAAGGTCCTCGCCGAGAACCTGCTGCGCACGGAGGACGGCGCGAACATCACGGCGGACCACATCCGTGCGCTCGCCGCGTGGGACCCGGACGCGCAGCCCGACACGGAGATCCAGTTCACGCCGGCGCGCGTGATCATGCAGGACTTCACGGGCGTGCCGTGCGTGGTCGACCTCGCGACCATGCGCGAGGCCGTCGCGGAGCTCGGCGGCGACCCCGAGCGGATCAACCCGCTCGCCCCGGCCGAGATGGTCATCGACCACTCGGTCCAGATCGACGTCGCGGGCCGCTCCGACGCGTTCGAGCGCAACGTCGCGCTGGAGTACGAGCGCAACCGCGAGCGCTACCAGTTCCTGCGGTGGGGCCAGACCGCGTTCGACGACTTCAAGGTCGTCCCCCCGGGCACGGGCATCGTGCACCAGGTCAACATCGAGTACCTCGCGCGCGGCGTGATGGTGCGTGACGGCAAGGCGTACCCTGACACGTGCGTCGGCACCGACTCGCACACGACGATGGTCAACGGCCTCGGCGTGCTCGGCTGGGGCGTGGGCGGCATCGAGGCCGAGGCGGCGATGCTCGGCCAGCCCGTGTCGATGCTCATCCCGCGCGTCGTGGGCTTCAAGCTGACGGGGACCATCCCGTCCGGCGTGACGGCCACCGACGTCGTGCTCACCATCACGCAGAAGCTGCGTCAGCACGGCGTCGTCGGCAAGTTCGTCGAGTTCTACGGCGAGGGCGTCGCGGCCGTGCCGCTCGCGAACCGCGCCACGATCGGAAACATGAGCCCGGAGTTCGGCTCGACCGTCGCGATCTTCCCGATCGACGGCGTGACGATCGACTACCTGCGGCTCACCGGCCGGTCGGCCGAGCAGCTCGCGCTCGTCGAGGCGTACGCCAAGGAGCAGGGCCTGTGGCTCGACCCGAGCGACGAGAGCTACACCGAGCCGGTGTTCTCGGAGTACCTCGAGCTCGACCTGTCGACCGTGGTGCCGTCCATCGCGGGCCCGAAGCGCCCGCAGGACCGCATCGAGCTGTCGCAGGCCAAGGAGCAGTTCCAGCGGGACCTGCCGACCTACGCGCCCGAGCTCAACCAGGTCGACGAGGCCGAGCGTGAGTCGTTCCCGGCCTCGGACGCCCCCGCGGTCTCGTCGTCGGCCATGCGCACGTACCGCGTGACCGACAGCCAGGGGCGCGAGTTCGAGCTGTTCCACGGCGCGGTCGCGATCGCGTCGATCACGTCGTGCACCAACACGTCGAACCCGTCGGTCATGCTCGCCGCCGCGCTGCTCGCCAAGAACGCGGTCGACAAGGGCCTGCAGGCCAAGCCGTGGGTCAAGACGTCGATGGCGCCGGGCTCGCAGGTCGTCACGAACTACTACGAGAAGGCCGGCCTGTGGCCGTACCTCGAGAAGCTCGGCTTCCACCTCGTGGGCTACGGCTGCGCGACGTGCATCGGCAACTCGGGCCCGCTCGACGAGAAGGTCTCGGCGTCGGTCCAGGAGCACGACCTCGCGGTCGCCGCGGTGCTGTCCGGCAACCGCAACTTCGAGGGTCGCATCAACCCCGACGTGAAGATGAACTACCTCGCGTCGCCGCCGCTCGTCATCGCGTACGCGCTCGCCGGGACGATGGACTTCGACTTCGACTCCGACCCGCTGGGTCGCACCGAGGACGGTCAGCCGGTGTTCCTCAAGGACATCTGGCCGTCGGCCGAGCAGGTCCAGGAGACGATCGACGCGTCGATCGACCGCAAGATGTTCGAGGACGACTACGCCGACGTGTTCTCGGGCGACGAGCGCTGGCGCGGTCTCGACACACCCGAGGGCAACGTCTTCTCGTGGGACGCCGAGTCCACGTACGTCCGCAAGCCCCCGTACTTCGAGGGGATGGGCGCGACGCCCGAGCCCGTCACGGACATCACGGGCGCGCGCGTGCTGGCGAAGCTCGGCGACTCGGTCACGACCGACCACATCAGCCCCGCCGGGTCGATCAAGGCGGACTCGCCCGCGGGCGTCTACCTCGCGGAGCACGGCGTCGCGCGCCGGGACTTCAACTCCTACGGCTCGCGCCGCGGGAACCACGAGGTCATGATCCGCGGCACGTTCGCGAACATCCGCCTGCGCAACCAGCTCGTGCCGGGCGTCGAGGGCGGCTACACCAAGAACCTGCTCACGGGCGAGGACACGACGATCTACGACGCGTCGGTCGCGTACCAGGCCGCGGGCGTCCCGCTCGTCGTGCTCGGCGGCAAGGAGTACGGCTCGGGCTCGTCGCGCGACTGGGCGGCCAAGGGCACGAGCCTGCTGGGTGTGCGCGCGGTCATCACCGAGTCGTTCGAGCGGATCCACCGCTCGAACCTCATCGGGATGGGCGTGCTGCCGCTGCAGTTCCCCGACGGCGAGTCGGCCGACTCGCTGGGGCTCGACGGCACCGAGGTGTTCGACATCGCGGGTGTCACGGCGCTCAACGCGGGCGAGACGCCGCGCACGGTGCACGTCACGGCGACGAAGCAGTCGGGCGAGACGGTCGAGTTCGACGCGGTCGTCCGGATCGACACGCCGGGGGAGGCGGACTACTACCGCAACGGCGGCATCCTGCAGTACGTGCTGCGCCAGGTGGCGGGCGTCGCCTGACACCACGCACCGACGACGAGAGGTCCTCGCGCCTGACGGGCGAGGACCTCTCGTCGTCGGTGGCGACGCGGTCGCGGGAGACGACGAGGGTCCCTGCCCGCCGGAGCGGGAGGGACCCTCGTCGAGGTGGTGCGGGAGCGGTCAGGCCGCGACCGGCACGCGCTGCTCGGTCGGCTCGGCAGCCGTGACCGGCGAGATCTTGCGGATCGCGAAGCCCACGAGCCCGAGGACGACGCCGAGTCCCATGACCAGGGCGGCGACACCGAACGCGATGACCGAGGTGAACAGCGACGCCCGCAGGAACGACCCGTTCATGACCGAGTTGCGGGTGTTCTGCAGCGCGACGACGTCCTCGTGCGTGGCGATCTCCTCGTCCGAGAGGCCCTGCGCCGCGAGGTCGGCCTTGACCGCGTTCATCGCGTCACCGATCTCGGCGTAGGTCTTGCCCTCCGAGGAGTGCAGCGAGTGGTGCTTGATCGCGGTCGCCTGGGCGAAGGCCTCCCACGGCGTGTCCACGTGGCCGCCGGCGAAGTTGGCGTCCTCCGAGACGGTGATGTTCTCGTCGCTCAGGTTGACGGAGACGGCGATCCAGGTGCCGAGACCGGCAACCAGGAAGATCGCACCGAAGATCATGGTGATGAGGCCCAGGAGGCTGGGGAGCTTGGTGGCGGAAGCGGTCGGCGTCGACATCGTGAGTCCTTGTCTGATCCCTCAGGTCGGGGATGTTCCCCGGCGAACCGGTCCGGCTCGCTGAACTGATCGTTCACCCCCGCGGACCCGTGCACCTGGGACCAACGGTCCATGTGCGTCGGATCACATGTGGACGTGCATACATGCAGAAGCCCAGGTCAGCCGCGTGCGACGGCTCCGGCGGCATCAGCCGAGCGCGATCTGGGCCGCTGCGTGCCGACCGACAGCTGCCATGAGCGGGTACTCGACGGGGTGGGCGAGGAACATCGGGACGAGCCCCGCGGCCCATGCGCGTGCACGTCGCCAGGTGGTCTCGTCCCAGGCGCGCAGCTCCTGCGTGCGCGCGACGAACGCGCCCCGACCGGCCGCGTCGAACGTCAGCCACGCGGTCGCGAGATCGCTCGCCGGGTCGCCGTGGCACACGTCGCCGAAGTCGAGGATGCCCGCCAGCCGTCCGTGCTCCGTGACGAGGTTGCCGGGGTGCGGGTCGCCGTGCACCCACACGGGTTCCTGGTGCCAGGGGGTGGCGGCGAGACCGTCCCGCCAGGCGTCGAGCAGCGCGGTGCGGTGCGGGAGGGCCGGCAGGCCGAGCAGGCGCGGCCGCACGACGTCGTCGCGCGCAGCGAGCGGCACCCCGCGCACGGGGTTGTGCGGAGCCTCGGTCGGGGCGGGCACGTGGAGTGCGCCGAGCGCGTCCGCGAGGTCGGCCGCCCAGAGCGTGCGTCCCGCCACGGGCGACGCCGCGACGACCGCGCCCGGGACCCAACGCACCACGCTCCACTCCCACGGGTAGCCGAGGGCGGGCGCTCCCGTGCGCACCGGGAGCGGCACGGGGACGGGCAGGTGCTGGGCGAGCCCGGCGAGCCACCGGCGCTCACGCTCGACGAGCGGCGCGCTCACGGCGCGCACCGGGAACCGCACCGCGAGCTCGTCGCCGAGCCGCCAGGTGACGTTGTCCCAGCCGTGCACGCGGCCGTGCAGCCGCAGGTCGGCCAGGCCCGGGTGCTGCTCGCGGAGCAGCGCACGCGCGAGCGACGCGTCGACGTCGACCTCGATCTTCGGGTGCGGGGTCACGGGGTGAACCGGCGCGTGCGGTCCCACGGCACGGTCCACCCGACCGCGTCGAAGATGCCGTCCAGGACGAGCGCCGTGAACCCCCACACGAGCACACCGTCGCCGACGAGGAACGCGGGCGTGCGCACTCGGCCGCGCACCCGCGCGTGCTCGACGACACCTCGTCGTGCGGGGTCGAGCAGCTCGGCGACCGGCGTGCGGAACACGTCCACGGCCTCGTCGTGGTCGACCGCCGCGACCGCCGACGGCCGGGTCCACCACGCGACGACCGGCGTCACGAGGTTGTCGCTCACGGGCAGCGGAACGTCCGCGAGCGTGCCGAGCACCTCGACCCCGTCGGGCTCGAGCCCGGTCTCCTCGACCGCCTCGCGCAGTGCGGCCTCGCGCGGCCCGGCGTCGTGCGGATCGATGCCTCCGCCCGGGAACGCGACCTGACCGGGATGGTGGCCGAGGGTCGCGGCCCGCCGGTGCAAGAGCACGTCCAGGTCGGCGGGGACGCGTGGAGGGGAGTGCGCGGGCAGCGAGTCGAGCACGCCGAACAGCACGAGCACGGCAGCTCGCCGGGTGCGGGCCGGGTCGAGATGCAGCCGCCCGGGCCCGGTCGGCCACGTCACGCCGCGCCCGACGAGCGCGACGAGCTGGTCGCGCGCGTCGAGCGGGGACGCGGGCTCGTCGGTCACCAGCCGTCGGGGAGGGGGCGGCCCTCCTCGTAGCCCGCCGCGGACTGGATGCCGACGACCGCGCGGTCGTGCAGCTCGTCGAGCGTCGCGGCCCCCACGTACGTGGCAGCGGACCGCACCCCCGACGTGATGTGGTCGACGAGGTCCTCGACGCCGGGGCGGCGCGGGTCGAGGTACATGCGCGACGACGAGATGCCCTCCTCGTACAGCGCCTTGCGCGCCCGGTCGAATGCGGAGCCGCCGCGTGTGCGGGCCGCGACGGCGCGTGCGGACGCCATGCCGAAGGACTCCTTGTAGAGGCGACCTGACCCGTCCTCGTGCAGGTCGCCCGGGGACTCGTGCGTCCCCGCGAACCACGAGCCGATCATCACCTGCGAGGCCCCCGCGGCGAGTGCGAGCGCGACGTCGCGCGGGTGCCGCACACCGCCGTCGGCCCACACGTGAGCGCCGAGCCGACGCGCCTCGGCGGCGCACTCGAGCACGGCCGAGAACTGGGGGCGGCCGACCGCGGTCATCATGCGCGTCGTGCACATCGCGCCCGGCCCGACGCCGACCTTGACGATGTCGGCACCGGCCTCGACGAGGTCGCGCACGCCCGCGGCGGTCACGACGTTGCCTGCGACGACCGGGACCCGCGGATCGAGCGAGCGCACCGCGGCGAGCGCGTCGAGCATCTTGCGCTGGTGCCCGTGCGCGGTGTCGACGACGATCGTGTCGATGCCCGCGTCGAGCAGCTCGGCCGCCTTGGCCCGCACGTCGCCGTTGATGCCGACGGCGGCCGCGATGCGCAGCCGTCCCGCGGCGTCGAGCGCCGGCCGGTAGATCGACGAGCGCAGCGCACCGACCTGCGTCAGCACACCGACGAGCTGGTCGTCGCGCACGACCGGCGAGAACCGGCGGCGGCTCGCGTGCAGCCGCTCGAACGCGGCCTCGAGCCCGTCGGTCCCCGCGCCCTCGACGACGTCGAGCCCCACGGTCGTCGGGTGCGCGGTCATGACGTCCTCGACCTGCGTGAAGCGGTCGACGCCCTGGCAGTCGGCCTCGGTCACGACGCCGACCGGGCGACCGTCCGCGACGACCACGGCCGCGCCGTGCGCGCGCTTGCCGATGAGCGTCAGTGCGGTGTGCACCGTGTCGTGCGGTGCGACGACGACCGCGCTCTCCACGACCGGGTGCGCGGCCTTGACCGAGCGCACGACGTCCGCGACCACGTCCGTGGGGATGTCCTGCGGGATCACGGCCATGCCGCCGCGACGCGCGATCGTCTCCGCCATCCGGCGACCCGCGACGGCCGTCATGTTCGCGACCACGACCGGGATCGTCGTGCCGGTGCCGTCGCTCGACGCGAGGTCGACGTCGAAACGTGACGTGACCTCGGACCGCGACGGGACGAGGAAGACGTCGCCGTAGGTGAGGTCGGACGTGGCCGAGTGGCCGGGCAGGAATCGCATGTGAGGTTCCCCTTTCCGACGCATCCTACCCGGGGCGTGCGGGCGCATCCCGGCGCCCGCAGGCGCGCCGGGATCAGTCGGGGAGCCGGTCGCAGAGCCAGTCGAGCGCGACGGGCAGCGCGTTCAGCACCGAGACGTGCCCGTCGTGCGGACGCTGCCACAGCTCGGAGTCGGGCAGGAGCGTCAGGAGCCGCCGGCTGTGCGCCGCGGGCACGACGCCGTCGCGGTCGCCGTGCACCAGGAGCACCGGCGCGGCGACGTCCTGCGGTGCGAAGCCCCACGGGTGTGCGTACGCGACGTCGTCGTCGACGGCTCCGTCGGGCCACGCCTCACCCGCCGGTCCGGCGTCCGCACCGAGTGCCGCCCACGGCCCGGCGAGCGCCGCCCAGTCGGCGTCGACGAAGCCCGCGACCCCGTCGTCGTCGACCGCCGCACGCTGCTCGCGACCCTGGACCGCGGCGCGCAGGGCCGTGTCGGAGGCCATCCCCGCGGCCCAGTCGAACCCGTCGTCGAACGGAGCGAGCCCCGCGATGGCGATCACGGCCGTCGTACGCGCGGGCAGCACCGCCGCGCACGCGAGCGCGTGCGGCCCGCCGCCCGACGCGCCGACGAACGCCGCGCGGTGCGCGCCGAACGCATCGAGCACCGCGGCGACGTCGGCCGCCGCGGCCGCGACGTCGCGTCCCGGCTGCGGTGACGACCCGCCGTACGAGGGGCGGCCGTAGGACAGCACGCGCAGGCCGCGCCGGGCGGCCGCCTCGACGACGGGGGCGAGCAGCGCGCCCGACTGCGGCGTGCCGTGGTGCCAGACGAGCGTGGGCACGACGTGCGCGACGTCGTCCGGCACGTCGGTCGCGTGCGCGACGAGCGTGCGTCCGTCGGGCAGGTGCAGCGTGCGGGTCGTGGTCGGCACGGTCGTCATGCGTCGAGTATCGGCCGCGGTGCGGGCGCGCGCGCTCGGTAGGGTCCGTGCATGTTCGTCGCGCTCACCGGGATCGGCCTGTCGACGGCCGCCGGGCTCAACGCGTACATCCCGTTCCTCGTGGTCGCGCTGTTCGCGAGGTTCACGGACCTGGTCGTGCTGCCGGACTCCCTGACGTGGCTCGGGTCCTGGTGGGCGATCGGCGTCGGCGCGGTGCTGCTGGCGTCCGACGTGGTGCTCGACAAGGTGCCGGGGGTCGACTCGGTCAACGACGTGGTCCAGTCGGCGCTGCGGCCGCTGTCCGGGGGCGTCGTGTTCGCGGCGACGTCGGCGGCTGCCGAGCTCGAGGGCTCGGACTGGGTGCAGCGGCACGCGTGGGTGCCGTTCCTCGCCGGCGTCGTGCTCGCCGCGCTCGTGCACGTCGGCAAGGCGAGCGTGCGGCCCGTGGTCAACGCCGCGACGCTCGGTCTGGGCGCGCCGATCGTGTCGACCGTCGAGGACGGGGCGTCGACGGGCCTGAGCCTCGCCGCGGTCCTCGTGCCCGTGCTGGTCGTCGTGCTGCTCGCCGGGCTCGTCGTCGGGCTCGTCGTCGTGCGGCGCCGGAGCAGGGCCGCACGGGTGCGCGCGGGCCGGGGTCGGGCGACCCCGGACGGCACGCTCTAGAGTGGGTCGTCTGCCCGGCCGGGCACACCAGCCTCCAGGAGGGACGAGTCGCGTGGGCCGCTCGCTGCTGTCGTCGATCCGCACCCCCGCGGACGTGCGCGCGCTGCGGCCCGGGCAGCTCGACGCGCTCGCGGCCGAGATCCGGACGTTCCTCGTCGAGCAGGTCTCGCGGACCGGCGGTCACCTGGGCCCGAACCTCGGCGTCGTCGAGCTGACGATCGCGCTGCACCGCGTGTTCGAGTCGCCGCGCGACACGCTCGTGTTCGACACCGGGCACCAGTCGTACGTGCACAAGCTGCTCACGGGTCGTGGACCGCGGTTCGGCGAGCTACGGCGGCGCGACGGCCTGTCGGGCTACCCGAGCCGTGCCGAGTCGGAGCACGACGTCGTGGAGAACTCGCACGCGTCGACTGCGCTGAGCTGGGCCGACGGCATCGCGAAGGCCAACGAGCTGCGGGGTCGTGCGGACCGGCACGTCGTCGCGGTCATCGGTGACGGCGCGCTCACGGGCGGCATGGCCTGGGAGGCGCTCAACAACATCGCGGCGGCGCAGGACCGCCGGCTCGTCGTCGTCGTGAACGACAACGGCCGGTCCTATGCGCCGACGACCGGCGGGCTCGCGATGCACCTCGACGCGCTGCGCACGACGCAGGGCTACGAGAACGTGCTGCTGTGGGGCAAGCGCACGCTCAAGCGCTCGGGCCCGCCCGGACGCCTCGCGTACGACGCACTCCACGGTCTGAAGAAGGGCATCAAGGACGTCGTCGCGCCCCAGGGCATGTTCGAGGACCTCGGGCTCAAGTACATCGGTCCCGTCGACGGGCACGACGAGGAGGCCGTCGAGCGAGCGCTGCGTCGCGCGCAGGCGTTCGGCGGTCCGGTGCTCGTGCACGTCATCACCGAGAAGGGCCGCGGATACACACCCGCGGAGCAGGACGTCGCGGACCGCTTCCACGCGGTCGGCGTGATCCACCCGGAGACGGGGCTGCCGGTCGCACCGTCCAGGTTCGGCTGGACGAGCGTGTTCGCCGACGAGATCGTGCGCATCGCTCGACGCCGGTCCGACGTCGTCGCGATCACCGCCGCGATGCTGCAGCCCGTCGGGCTCGCGCCGTTCGCAGCCGAGTTCCCCGACCGGGTGTTCGACGTCGGCATCGCCGAGCAGCACGCCGCGACGTCGGCGGCCGGCATGGCGTTCGGCGGGCTGCACCCCGTGGTCGCGGTGTACGCGACGTTCCTCAACCGTGCGTTCGACCAGGTCCTCATGGACGTCGCGCTGCACCGCGCCGGGGTGACGTTCGTGCTCGACCGCGCCGGGCTGACGGGCGACGACGGTGCGAGCCACAACGGCATGTGGGACATGGCGATGCTCGCGATCGTGCCCGGGCTGCGGCTCGCGGCACCGCGTGACGAGGCGACGCTGCGGCTCGCGCTGCGCGAGGCGGTCGACGTCGACGACGCGCCCACGGTGGTCCGGTACCCGAAGAGCGCGCTCGTCGACGCGATCCCGGCCCTCGAGGACCTCGACGGCGTCGACGTGCTCGCGCGGCACGACGCGGGGCCAGGGTCCACGGCGGCGTCGGACGGCGAGGCCGACGAGGTGGCGGCGCCCGCGCGGCGCGTGCTCGTCGTCGGGATCGGCGCGATGGTCCCGACCGCGCTCGGCGTCGCGCAGCGGCTCGCGGAGCACGGGGTCGGGACGACGGTCGTGGACCCGCGCTGGGTCCTGCCGGTCACGCCCGCCCTCACCAAGCTCGTCGGAGAGCACGACCATGTCGTGACGATCGAGGACGGGCTCGTGGACGGGGGAGTGGGGGCGCACATCGCGCAGCGCGCGGTCGAGCACGGCATCACGACCCCGGTCCAGTCGTTCGGCGTCCCGCGCGACTTCCTCGCGCACGCGTCGCGCGACCAGCTCGTCGGGACGCTGCGCCTCACGGCGGGCGACGTCGCGCGCGACGTCCTGACGGCCCTGAACGGGGCCTCGAGCGCGCCCGGACCGCGCTGAGGCGGCCCGCGCGGCCACTTTGTGACGCGCGGAACAAGCGTCCCGGGACCACTGTCCCGAGACATCCCATGATTCGCTCCCTAAGTTCGTGGTACCGGACCGATTCCACGAGGAGCGCAGATGTCCACCACGGCTGTACCCGGCACCGACCACCTCGAGGCGACCACGCCTGCTGCCTGGGAAGGGTTCGTCACCGGCCCCTGGGTCGACAGCATCGACGTGCGCGACTTCATCCAGCGCAACTACACGCCCTACGAGGGTGACGCGTCGTTCCTCGCGGGCCCGACCGAGCGGACCACGGGCATCTGGGCGAAGCTCTCCGCGATGTTCCCGGCCGAGCGCGAGAAGGGCGTCTACGACGTCGACGCGAGCACGCCGTCGACCATCACGTCGCACGCGCCGGGCTACATCTCGCAGGACGACGAGATCGTCGTCGGGCTCCAGACGGACGCCCCGCTCAAGCGCGCGATCATGCCCAACGGCGGCTTCCGCATGGTGCAGACCTCGCTCGAGACCTACGGGTACGAGGCGCCGCAGGAGATCGTCGACATCTTCACCAAGTACCGCAAGACGCACAACGACGGCGTCTTCGACGTGTACCCGCCGGCGGTGCGTGCGGCGCGCTCGTCGCACATCATCACCGGGCTGCCCGACGCGTACGGACGCGGCCGGATCATCGGCGACTACCGTCGCGTCGCGCTCTACGGCGTGGACGCGCTGATCGCCGCGAAGAAGCTCGAGAAGGCCGAGCTCGACATGGAGCGCTCGGTCGAGGACGTCATCCGGGCGCGCGAGGAGCTCGCGGAGCAGATCCGCGCGCTGGGCGAGCTCAAGACGATGGCCGCCTCCTACGGCTACGACATCTCGGCGCCGGCCACGACCGGTCGCGAGGCCGTGCAGTGGCTCTACTTCGGCTACCTCGCCGCGGTGAAGGAGCAGAACGGCGCGGCGATGTCGCTCGGGCGCACGTCGACCTTCCTCGACGTCTTCCTCGACCGTGACCTGCGCGCCGGCCGCATCACCGAGGAGCAGGCGCAGGAGATCATCGACGACTTCGTCATCAAGCTGCGCATCGTGCGCTTCCTGCGCACCCCCGAGTACGACAGCCTGTTCTCGGGCGACCCGACGTGGGTCACCGAGTCGATCGGCGGCACGGGTGAGGACGGGCGCACGCTCGTCACCAAGACCTCGTTCCGCTACCTGCAGACGCTCTACAACCTGGGTCCGGCCCCCGAGCCCAACATGACGGTGTTCTGGAGCGACACGCTGCCCGAGGGCTTCAAGGCGTACTGCGCGCAGGTCTCGATCGACACCTCCGCGGTCCAGTACGAGTCCGACGACCTGATCCGTGCCGACTGGGGTGACGACGCCGCGATCGCGTGCTGCGTGTCCCCGATGCGCGTCGGCAAGCAGATGCAGTTCTTCGGGGCGCGCGTCAACCTCGCCAAGGCGCTGCTGTACGCGATCAACGGCGGCCGCGACGAGGTCTCGGGCAAGCAGGTCTCGCCCGTGGCCGCACCCGTCGAGGGTGACGTGCTCGACTACGACGACGTCATGGCGAAGTTCGACAAGACGATGGACTGGCTCGCCCAGACCTACGTCGACGCGCTCAACTGCGTGCACTACATGCACGACAAGTACGCGTACGAGCGTATCGAGATGGCGCTGCACGACCGCGAGATCCTGCGGACCATGGCGTGCGGCATCGCGGGCCTGTCGGTCGTCGCGGACTCGCTGTCCGCCATCAAGTACGGCACCGTGCGCGTCGTGCGCACCGAGGACGGCCTCGTCACCGACTACGTCACCGAGGGCGACTTCCCGACGTACGGCAACGACGACGACCGCGCCGACGACATCGCGGTCGCGCTCGTGCGGACGTTCATGGACAAGATCCGCCAGTACCCGACGTACCGCGGTGCGCTGCACACGCAGTCGGTGCTGACGATCACGTCGAACGTCGTGTACGGCAAGGCCACGGGCTCCACGCCCGACGGTCGCCGTCAGGGCGAGCCGTTCGCGCCGGGTGCCAACCCGATGAACGGGCGTGACACGCACGGCATGCTCGCCTCCGCGCTGTCGGTCGCGAAGCTCCCGTACTCGCAGGCGCAGGACGGCATCTCGCTCACGTCGTCGGTCGTGCCCTCGGGTCTCGGCCGCACGCGCGAGGAGCAGGTCGCGAACCTCGTCGGGCTCCTGGACGCGTACACGCTCTCGAGCGGGTACCACATGAACGTCAACGTGCTGAACCGCGAGACGCTGCTCGACGCCATGGAGCACCCGGAGAACTACCCGCAGCTCACCATCCGGGTGTCCGGCTACGCCGTGAACTTCGTGCGGCTCACGCGCGAGCAGCAGCTCGACGTCCTGTCCCGCACGTTCCACGGCGCGGTCTGAGCGCACCACCCGGTGCGGCCCGTCGGTCGACGACGCGCCGCACCGGGTCCACCACCAGCCAGGAGGGACGACGATGAGCACGCTCACCGCAGGAACCACCGGTCCGGCCGCCGAGGTCGGTGCGCCGGTCGTCCCGCTCGGCATGCCGCTCGTCGGCGGCGCGCACGGCCGCGTCCGGGGCGCCGGGACGGAAGGGCTCGAGCACGCCGAGTCCGACGACCGGTCGGCCCGTCTCGCAGCGGTGCGCGCCGGCGAGGTCGGTTCGGTGCACTCGTGGGAGCTCGTGACCGCGGTCGACGGGCCGGGGACCCGCATGACGGTGTTCCTCGCGGGTTGCCCCCTGCGCTGCCTCTACTGCCACAACCCCGACACCATGGAGATGCGCCGGGGCACCGACGTGTCGTCCGACGAGATCCTCGGCAAGGTCAAGCGCTACCGGGGCGTCATGAAGGCCACCAAGGGCGGCCTGACGATCTCGGGCGGCGAGCCGCTCATGCAGCCCGCGTTCGTGCGGCGCCTGTTGCGCGGTGCGAAGGCCATGGACGTGCACACCGCGATCGACACGTCCGGCTACCTCGGAGCCCACGTCACCGACGAGATGCTCGACGACCTCGACCTCGTCCTGCTCGACGTCAAGTCGGGCGACCCCGAGACCTACCAGCGCGTGACGGGCCGCGAGCTCGAGCCCACGCTCCAGTTCGGTCGCCGCCTCGCCGCACGCGGCGACACCGAGGTCTGGATCCGCTTCGTGCTCGTCCCGGGCCTGACCGACGACGAGGCGAACGTCGAGAAGGTCGCCGAGTACGTCGCCTCCCTCGGCGAGTGCGTCACGCGCGTCGAGGTGCTGCCGTTCCACCAGATGGGCCGTGACAAGTGGGCCGAGCTCGGGATGCGCTACGAGCTCGAGGACACGCAGCCGCCGAGCCCCGAGCTCGTCGAGCGCGTGCGCGGCCAGTTCCGGGCGCGCGGGCTGCAGGTCTTCTGACGGCGTCCGGCGTCCGGCGGGTCAGAACGCGCTGACCGAGCCGGGTGCGCGTTGCGGTCGGCTGAACGTGCGGACCAGGGCGTCCTGGCCGTGGCGTCGCACCGCGAGGTCCGTCAGGAGCGTGAGCACGGGGGAGAGCACCTCGTGCGGGAACTGCGGGACCGGGATGTCGAGGCTCGCCGCGAGGTCGTCGCAGTGCACGACCATCTCGAGCAGCCGCGTCGCGACGAAGTCCTCGATCGCGAGCGCCGCGCCGGTCCACGGCACCACGACGACGGCCGGGGCCGTGACGAGCGCCGCGTCGAGCCGTCGGACCGCCTGCCGCGCGGTCGTCGCGGCGGCCTGGGGGCCCTGCGCCGCGAGCTCCTCGGCCCGGTCGCGCATGCCCACGTTCGTGGGTCCGTCGAGGTCCTGCTGGATCCACAGCGCGTGCGCGTAGTGGTCGGACACCGGCACCGGCTCGGTGAGCCGCGGGTCGGACGCGTCGTGCGCCGTGAGGGTCTCGAGGATGCGCTGAGGCTGGCTCACGAGGTGCCACGTGAGCGCGCCGACCGACATGTCGGCGCACGCCGACTCGTCGGACCAGCGTGCGGGGAGCTCCGGCCACGCGACCAGGCCCGCGAGGAGCCGGGTCGCGGCCAGCGCCGCCCGCGGGTCGAGGGTCCCGACGAACGTCAGATCAGGCCACATGTGCCCACTGTGTCACGAGTCGCGAGGCCGTCACGACCTCCCGGACCGGCGTGCCCGGGAGGTCGTGACGTGGTCCGGCGCTACGCGTGCGGCACGTTCGCGACGCCGTCGGGTAGGAGGCGACGCCCGAGGAGGCGTTCGCTGTACCCGCTGCGGTCCAGGTAGGGCGTGATCCCGCCGAGGTGGAAGCCCCACCCGGCGCCCAGGATCATGCAGAGATCCACCTGCTGCGGCGTCGCGACGACGCCCTCGTCGAGCAGGTGGCCGACCTCGGTCGTCAGTGCGGTCAGGACCGCGTCGAGGACGCCCGCCTCGTCGAGCGCACGGTCGGTCGTGCCCTGACGGACTGCGTCGAACGTCGCCTGGATCGCCGGGTCGACGGGCCGCGGCAGGCCCTTCGCCGCGGCGGGCAGCACCACCGGGGTCCCGTCCGCGACGAGCTTCTCGAGCCCCGGCGAGCGCGGGAACCGGTCACCGAGGTCCGCGCGCAGCGATCTGAGCACGTGCAGCCCGACGGCCGGTCCGACGAGGTCGAACAGCTCGAACGGCGGCATCGGCAGTCCGAGCGGGCGCAGCGCGCGGTCCGCGACCTCGACGGGTGTCCCGTGCTCGACCGCGTCGACGATCACGCCGAGCAGCAGCACGAGCAGGCGGTTGACGACGAACCCGGGACGGTCCGCCACGAGCACCGCGGTCTTGCGCAGCTTCTGGGCGACCGCGAAGCCGGTGGCGAGCGCCTCGGGCGACGTCCGCTCCGCCCGCACCACCTCGACGAGCGGCATCGCGGCGACCGGGTTGAAGAAGTGCAGCCCGACGACGCGCTCGGGATGCTCGAGGCCGGCGGCCATCTGCGTGACCGACAGCGCGGAGGTGTTGGTCGCGAGCACGGTCTGCGGCGAGACGACCGTCTCGAGCTCCGCGAACACGCGCTGCTTGAGCGCCAGGACCTCGGTGACGGCCTCGACGACCAGGTCGCAGCCCGCGAGGTCGGCGAGCTCGGTGGTGCCGTGCACTGCGGCCAGGATGCGTGCGCCCTGCGCGTGCGGCAGGCGACCGGTGGACGTGAGCCGCTCGACGCTCGTGCGCACTGCGGCCAGGCCGTGCTGGACGCGCTCGTCGTCGAGGTCGCGCATGACGACGGGCACGCCGAGACGCTGCGCGAGCAGGAGTGCGATCTGCGCGGCCATGAGCCCGGCGCCGACGATGCCGACCCGCGTCACCGGCTGGGCCAGCGCGCGGTCGGGGGCGCCCGTGGGGCGCTTGCCCGCCTGGACGAGCCCGAACGCGTACACCGAGGCGCGCATCTCGTCGGACATGATGAGGTCGGCGAGCGCCTCGTCCTCGGCTGCGAACGCCTCCTGCCGGGACGACGAGCGCGCGGCGGCGACGAGGTCCAGCGCACGGTACGGCGCGGGCCGGGACCCTGCGACGGTCGCGTCGAGCCGCTCGCGCGCGGCGTCGGTCACGGCGCGCCACGTCACCTCGTCGTCGAGCGGGCGGCGTGCGACGACGACGTCGCCCGTGACGACGCGCGCGGCCCACCGGAGCGACTCCTCGAGGAAGTCGGCGGGGTCGAGCACGACGTCGACGAGCCCGGTCTCGGCGGCCTGCTGGGCCGTGAACGGCTTGTTCGCCGCAGGCCGCGTGAGGATGACGTCGAGCGCGTGCTGCACGCCGACGAGGCGCGGCACGAGGTAGGCCCCGCCCCAGCCGGGCACGAGCCCGAGCCCGGTCTCGGGGAGCGCGAGCGCCCGCACGTCGGACGCGACGGTGCGGTAGTCGCAGCTCAGCGCGAGCTCGAGACCGCCGCCCAGCGCGACGCCGTTGACGAACGCGAACGTCGGGACGCCCAGGTCGTGCAGGAGGCCGTACGCCTCGTGGCCGCCGCGACCGAGCGCGAGTGCGTCGTCGCGCGACGCGACCGACGAGACCTGCGTGAGGTCGGCGCCCGCGGCGAACACGTAGGGCTTGCCGGTGACGGCGACCGCCTGGACCTCGCCCGCGGGCACGCGGTCGCGCACCGTCCGCAGCGTCGCGGTGAGCTCGGCGATGCCGAGAGGGCCGAACGTCGTCGGCTTCGTGTGGTCGAGGCCGTTGTCGACCGTGACGAGCGCGAGGGTGCCGGCGCCGCCCGGGAGCGCGACGTCGCGCGCGAGGGCGTGGGCGACCCGCTCGTCGCGGACCGGTGCGTCGGGCGTGGTCGGCGTCATCGGGCCACCTCCGGGGTGCTCGTGGTGCTGGTCGCGGTGGTCTCGAGCGGCTCGTAGTCGGCGTGGTGGGGGTTCTCCCACACGACCGTGCCGCCCTGGCCGAGGCCCACGCACATCGTCGTGAGGCCGTACCGGACCTCAGGGTGCTGCGCGAACTGGCGCGCGAGCTGGGTCATGAGCCGGACGCCCGACGACGCGAGCGGGTGGCCCACGGCGATCGCACCGCCGTACGGGTTGACGCGCGGGTCGTCGTCGGCGATGCCGAACGCGTCGAGGAACGCGAGCACCTGGACCGCGAACGCCTCGTTGATCTCGATCAGGCCGATGTCGTCCATGGTGAGCCCGGCGCGCTCGAGCGCGCGCGTCGTCGCCGGGACGGGTCCGAGGCCCATGACCTCGGGCTCGACGCCCGCGTACGCGAAGGACACCAGGCGCATCCGGATCGGGAGCGCGAGCGCGGCGGCGGTGTCCTCGGCGGCGAGGAGGCACGCGGTCGCGCCGTCGGTCAGCGGCGCCGAGGTGCCCGCGGTGACCCGTCCGCCCGCGCGGAACGGCGTGGGGAGCGCCGCGACGGCCTCGAGCGTCGTGCCGGGGCGGGGCGGCTCGTCGGCGGTCGCGAGCCCCCAGCCGCGCTCGGGGTCGCGGGTCGCGACCGGGACGAGGTCGGGCTCGACGTGCCCGGCGGCGAGCGCCGCCGCATACCTGCGCTGGCTCTCGACGCCGTAGGCGTCGGCGCGCTCGCGCGTGAGCTGCGGGAACCGGTCGTGCAGGTTCTCGGCCGTGACGCCCATGTTGAGCGCGTCGGCGGCGACGAGCCGCTCGGCGAGGAAGCGCGGGTTCGGGTCGGCGTCGAGCCCCATGGGGTGGCGGCCCATGTGCTCGACGCCGCCGGCGAGCGCGACGTCGGCCGCGCCGACGCCGATCTGACCCGCGAGGTTCGTGACCGCGGTCATGGCGCCCGCGCACATGCGGTCGATCGCGTAGCCGGGGACCGAGCGCGGCAGCCCGGCGAGGAGCGCGACCGTGCGGCCGAGCGTGAGGCCCTGGTCGCCCTGCTGGGTCGTCGCAGCGAACGCGACCTCGTCCACGCGCTCGAGCGGCAGCTCGGGGTGACGGCGCAACAGCTCGCGGACGGCCTTGACCGCGAGGTCGTCGGCGCGCGTGTGTGCGTACAGGCCGTCGGGACGCGCGCGGCCGAACGGGGTGCGGACCCCGTCGACGAAGACGGTGCGACGGATCGATGGTGCGGGCATCGGGCCTCCAGGGGACGACGGTGTCCGGCCGGCCCTGGTCAGGACCGGGGAGCGCAACCCTGGCAGCATGCCGCACGCGGCGCTGCGACCAGGACCTTCGACCCACTCCGGCCGAAGTTACCCGAGAGTAACATCCGTCCGCCGTGCGGGTCGGAGCAGGTCCCGGTCCGGGCAGGCGGGCGTCAGGACCCCGCGAGGAACGCCTCCGCGAGCGGCGCCGCGAGGAGCTCCACCTGCCACGGCCGGGCGCCGCCCGCGGCGAGCGCGTCGGCCACGGCCTCGGTCAGGGCGTCGACGGGGGCGCCATCGGTCGCCGGGACGGGAGGCGACCAGCACACGCGCCGCAGCAGGTCCGGCTGCAGCAGGTTCTCGACCGGAACGGACAGCTCGTCGGACAGGTGCGCGACGATGTCCCGCGCCGCGGCGAGCCGAGCGGCCGCCGCGGGGTCGCGGTCCGGCCACGCGCGCGGCGGCGGGGGAGCGTCGCTCTTGGGCCCGCGGACTGACGGCAGCTCGGCGTCCGGCAGCGCCAGCCCGCGGTCGATCGCCGACTGCCAGAGCGGTGCACGGCGTCGCGTGCCCTTGCCGGAGAACGCCGGCAGTGCCGTGAGCTGCGGGACCGATCGCGGCAGGGCCTGCGCGGCCGCGACGATGGCCGCGTCGGGCAGGACCCGGCCGGGCGAGATGTCGCGCTGCCGGGCGTTCTGGTCCCGCGTCGTCCACAGCTCCCGGACCACCGCGAGCCGACGCGCGTCGCGCACCGCGTGCAGGCCCGAGACCCGGCGCCAGGGCTCGGCGCGCGGGGCCGGCGGCGGCGCGGTCCGCACGGCCTCGAACTCCTGCGCGGCCCACTCGGCCTTGCCCGCGAGCGCGAGCCGCTCCGCGAGCACCTCGCGGACCTCGACGAGCACCTCGACGTCGAGCGCCGCGTACCGCAGCCACTCCGGCGGGAGCGGGCGGGTCGACCAGTCGACGGCCGAGTGCTCCTTGGCGAGGCCGAGCCCGAGGGTGTCGGCGACGACCGCCGCGAGGCCCACGCGCTCCATCCCGAGCAGCCGGGCGGCGAGCTCGGTGTCGAACACGCGCGAGGGACGCAGGTTCTGCTCGGAGAGCCCCGGCAGGTCCTGCGATGCCGCGTGCAGGACCCACTCGACGCCGACGAGCGCGTCCGACAGTGCGGACAGATCGGGCAGCGCGACCGGGTCGATGAGAGCCGTCCCGGCGCCCTCGCGGCGCAGCTGCACGAGGTAGGTGCGCTGTCCGTACCGGTAGCCCGACGCGCGTTCGGCGTCGACCGCGACCGGTCCCGTCGCCGCGCCGAACGCCTCGACGACCGCCGCGAGCGCCTCCGGGGTGTCGATCACGGGCGGGATGCCGTCGCTCGGCTCGGTGAGCGGCACGATCTCGGGTGCCACGTCTGCCGGGCCGTCCTGCGCGTCGTCCGGCGCGACGGACGACGCGGTCGTGGACGCGCGGTCGTCGGCCCCGGGATGCATGCATCCACCGTAGGCGACCCGTCCGGCGACGTCCGGCAGCCGCGCGGAAGGTCGCCGCAGGTCGTGACGTGGGGCTCGTCACGCCACGCGTGCCCGGCGCCTGACGAGCAGGCCGACCTCAGTCGAGCAGGCCCCCGCGGAACGACATCGCGACGAGGTGCGCACGGTCGCCCGTGCCGAACTTGCGCGAGATGCGCGCGAGGTGGCTCTTCACCGTGAGCGCGGACAGCCCGAGGTCCTCGCCGATGAGCCGGTTGCTGCGGCCCTGGGCGACGAGGCGCAGCACGCTGAGCTCGCGCGAGGTCAGCTCGGGCAGCGGCGGCGCCGGGGGCGGGGCCGCAGGGGTGCGCGGCAGCGACGGGACCGTCGCGCTCGCGATCGCACCGCGCAGCCCGCCGACCAGGAGCACCCCGAGCTCGGCCCGGCTCGCTCGTCGGGTCAGGACGACGACCCGTTGACCGCCGCGGCGGCGCAGGCTCTGCACGAGAGAGGTGCCGTCGCCGTCCGCGAGCTCGGTCACGACCACGCACATGTGGTGGGTCGCGGCAGCACGCGTCGCGACGGCCGCCCCCGGGGCAGGGCGGCGCGGCGCGCGGCGCAGCGGCTCGATGCTCACGACCGACTGATCGGCACCGATGACCTGCGACTTGAGCATCGGGCGGCCGCCGCGTCGGCCAGCCCGAGCTCGGGTGGCGCAGCGCGCAGAGGGAGATGACCGAGGCAGGTGCGACACGTCCGCGTGTCGACCCGGGGTTCGAGCGGTCAGCGGCGCGGTCCGAGCGGGACGACCCCGTCGGGCAGCGGGGGCAGGCCGGCCGCCGTGCACAGCAAGGTCTCCCACGCGCGCAGGTGGTCGCGCAGGTCGTGGTCCGCTGCGGTCCACGAGGCGCGGATCTCGAGCTCGGTCTGCTCGGCGCGCACCTCGAGCGCACCGAAGCTCTGCGAGAGCACGCGGGTCACGGTGCCGCCCGCGGCCCGCGCATCGAGGTCCGCGCTCGAGAGGGCGTCGAGGAACCAGCTCCACGCGACCTGGGCGAGGAGCGGGTCCTCGCCCACCTCCGGCTCGAGGGTCGCGCGCACGAGCGTCACGAGCCGGAAGCAGCCGTCCCACGCCTCCTGACCGGCGGGGTCGTACAGCACGACGAACCGCCCGGATGCGAGCTCGGTCGCGGCGACCGAGCGCCGGGCGGTGCGCACCTCGGCCGTGAGCGCGGCCGAGAACGGGGCGATCCGGGCGGGGCCGGGCACCTCGTCGAGCAGCACCTCGGGGCGCACGGTGACGGCACGCAACGAGCGCAGGGCCTGCACGAACTCGACAGGCACGTCGTCGGGACCAGCGGGGGTCATGATGCGTGAGCGTAGGCAACCGGGGCCGCGGACCCGCGCAGGGCGCGCCGTCGGGGGCTGTGGAGGACGCGCACGCGCGGTGGCCGACGACCGCTACCGTCGCGCTCGTCCGGGGGTCGGACGAGCAACGACGCGACGGGGGAGACGGCGATGACGGGGACGACGGACGGGTTCGTGCCGGTACCGCAGGAGCGCGGGACCGGCGGGCGCGCAGCGGCGTCGCGGGCGAGGGCAGCCGCGGCGGGCCCGTCGCGGGCGGTGCCCGGGTCGACGGGCTCGTCGGCCGCGGCGGGGCTCGCGTGGCTCGAGGCGGCCGACGAACGCGTCGACGCGCAGGTCGCGGCCGCCGGTGCACGCGTCCGCGCGATGGCCGAGCTGCAGGACGAGATCGCGGCGGTGCGGGCGACCGGGCGGGCGGCCGGTGGGGCCGTGCGGGTCGAGGTCGACGCGCGCGGCCGGCTCGTCGGCGTACGCCTGACGGACGCGGTCGGCGCGTTGCGGCCTGCCGCTCTGGCGCGGTCGATCGAGGATGCCGCGCGTGCCGCGACGCACGTCGCGGTCGAGGGTGCGGTGGCGCTCGCGCAGCAGCGGCCCGAGCTCGGCGAGTCCGTCGCGGGGCTCGTGCGCGCCGAGCTGAGCCGGGCCTGACCGCGGCCGCACCCGTCGGGCAGATCGCGGGCATCTTGTTCCCTGATCGCGGCAGCGGGCGGACGGGTGGCGCGCACTACGCTGGGGCCGCACCCCACCCGCACCCTCGAAGGAGCAGCACAAGCATGGTCGACAACGCCCCCGGCGGTCAGGTCGGGATCGCGCAGATCGGCGTCACGGGGCTCGCGGTCATGGGCCGCAACCTGGCGCGCAACTTCGCCCGCAACGGCTTCACGGTCGCGGTGCACAACCGGTCGTACGCCAAGACGCAGTCGCTGATCGAGGACCACGGCGACGAGGGCACGTTCGTGGCCTCGGAGTCGGTCGCGGACTTCGTCGCGTCGCTCGAGCGCCCGCGCAAGGTCGTCGTCATGGTCAAGGCCGGCGCGCCGACGGACGCGGTCATCGACGAGCTCGTGCCGTTCCTCGAGGAGGGCGACATCGTCGTCGACGCGGGCAACGCGCACTTCCCGGACACGATTCGGCGTGAGAACGCGCTGCGGGCCAAGGGTCTGCACTTCGTCGGCTCGGGCGTGTCGGGCGGCGAGGAGGGTGCTCTCCTCGGCCCGTCGATCATGCCCGGCGGCACGCGCGAGTCGTACGCGTCGCTCGGCCCGATCCTCGAGAAGATCTCCGCCAAGGTCGACGGTGTGCCGTGCTGCACCTACGTCGGGCCGGACGGTGCCGGGCACTTCGTCAAGATGGTGCACAACGGCATCGAGTACGCCGACATGCAGCTCATCGCGGAGGCCTACGACCTGCTCAAGCAGGGTCTCGGGGCGTCCGCCGCCGAGATCGGCCAGATCTTCGCCGAGTGGAACACGGGCGACCTCGAGTCCTTCCTCATCGAGATCACGGCCGACGTGCTGCAGCACGTCGACGCCGAGACGGGTGCCGCGTTCGTCGACATCGTGCTCGACCAGGCCGAGCAGAAGGGCACGGGGCGCTGGACCGTGCAGAACGGTCTCGACCTCGGCGTGCCGATCACCGGGATCGCGGAGGCGACGTTCGCACGGGCCCTGTCCGGCGGCGTCAAGCAGCGCGCGGCCGCGCTCGGCACCCTGCCGGCCGCGACCACGCCGTGGCAGATCGAGGACCGCGACGCGTTCGTCGAGGACGTCCGGCTCGCGCTGTACGCGTCGAAGGTCGTCGCGTACTCGCAGGGCTTCGACCAGATCGCCGCGGCGTCGGCCGAGTTCGGCTGGGACATCGACCGTGGCGCGATGGCGCGCATCTGGCGCGGCGGCTGCATCATCCGTGCGCGCTTCCTCAACCGGATCACCGAGGCGTACGAGCGCGACACCAACCTCCCGCTCCTGCTCGCCGACCCGTACTTCACGGCGGCCGTCGGCAACGGCGTCGAGGCGTGGCGGCGGATCGTGTCGGGTGCGGCGCTGCACGGCGTCCCGACCCCGGCGTTCTCGTCGTCGCTCGCGTACTACGACGGCGTGCGCGCCGAGCGGCTGCCGGCCGCCCTCATCCAGGCGCAGCGCGACTTCTTCGGTGCGCACACCTACCGCCGCGTCGACCGCGAGGGCTCGTTCCACACGCTGTGGTCGGGCGACCGCACCGAGCAGGACGCGTGACCGACGCCTCGCCGACGCGCGCACCCGGGCCGGACGCCTCGCAGTCCGGCCCGGGCGGCGCGCGCGAGGCGCTGCCGCTGCAGCCCGTGATCCTCGGCGCCGACATCGGTGTCTACGCGCTTGCCCGCTCGTTCCACGAGCAGTACGGCGTGACGTCGATCGTCGTCGCTGGTGCGGCGCTCGGACCCGTCCAGCACTCGCGGATCGTCGAGCACGAGATCGTCGCCGACGGGCACGACCCGCGCCAGCTCGTGGACCGGCTGCTCCAGGTCGCGCGCCGGATGCCCGACCGTCGGCTGCTGCTGATGGCGAACTCCGACTGGCTCGTGCGCGTCGTGGTCGAGCACCGCGCGGAGCTCGAACCCTGGTACGCCGTGCCGTTCCTCTCGGCCGAGCTGCTGGCCCGGATCAGCGACAAGGCGACGTTCGCGGAGATCTGCGCCGAGCTCGACATCTCGGTGCCCCGCACGATCGTGCAGTCGTTCGGTGCCGACGAGCCGGACGTGCCCGTGGACCTCGAGTACCCGCTCATCGCCAAGGCGGCGAGCTCGGCGGACTACCAGGACGTCGAGTTCGAGGGCAAGAAGAAGGTCTTCGAGATCGCGTCGCCCGACGAGCTCGCCTGGCTGTGGCGCGCGCTGCGTGCGGCGGGGTACCGGGGCAGGTTCGTCGTGCAGGAGCTCGTGCCCGGGGACGACACGCAGATGCGGTCGGTCACCGCGTACGTCGACCAGCGTGGCGTCGTGACGCTGTCGTGCTGCGCGCACGTGCTGCTCGAGGAGCACACCCCCTCGGGCCTCGGTAACCCGGCCGCGATGGTCACGTACCGCGACGACGCGATGCTCGAGCAGGCGCACCGGTTCCTCACGAGCACGGGCTACGTCGGCTTCGCGAACTTCGACGTCAAGGTCGACCCGCGCACCGGCGAGCTCCGGTTCTTCGAGGTCAACCCCCGCATCGGCCGGAACAACTACTACGTGACCGCGGCGGGTGCGAACCCCACGAGGTTCGTCGTCGAGGACCGCGTCGAGGGCCGCGAGGTGGAGCCCGTCGTCGTCGAGCGTGAGGTGCTCTACTCGATCCTGCCGCACCGCCTGCTGCTGCGGTACGTGCGCGAGCCGCAGCTCGCGGCGCGCGTGCGTGGGCTCGTGCGTGCGAAGGCCACCGCGCACCCGTTGCGCTACCGCCGGGACCTGTCGCTGCGGCGGCGGTTCTACGTTGCTGCCGCCGCGCTCAACCAGGTCCGCAAGTTCCGGCGCTGGTACCCCGAGCCCACCGACACGGGCTTCTGACCGGTCGAGCCGCGGGTTCGACGCTACGGCTCGACCCGTCCGCTCGACCCGGCGGCTCAGCCCAGCTCGGACGTCCCCGAGTAGACGTGGAGCACGGGCACGTCGAGCACGTCACGTGCGCGCGAGGCCCAGTCCTGGTGGAACGTGTCGAGCCACGCGTGCGGGTAGGTGACGATCGCGACCTCCCGCACGTCGGTCCGGGCAGCGACCGCGGTCCGCAGCGCGGGCAGCGGGTCGTCGTCGACGACCTCGCCCGTCGCGGCGCGCCCGGCGGCGGCGAACTCGGTGAGCGTCGCTGCGAGCTGCTCGGACGCGGTGGCCTTCGCCTCGGTCACGCTCGGTTCCTTGCCGCGCAGCCGGTCGAGGGCCTCCTTGATCTCGCCGAGCCCCAGGTTGTCGACGATCGTCGGCACGAGCGGCCGGTCGGAGTCGGCCGGGACGAGCACGTGGTAGGCCAGCTCCTCGCCGTCGTGCAGGGACAGCAGGTGCCGGACGTCGACGGGGGCGAGCGCGTCCTCGACGAGGACCAGGATCGTGTCGGTCACGAGCCGAGCCTAGGGTGTGCTCGCGTGCGCCGCCGCCTCCGCGCGCGGGGTGCGCCGCTCGCGCAGCGACCAGCGCCCGAGCAGGACACCCTCGGCGTGCAGCAGGTGCACGAGGTGCGCGTCGTGCGGCGGGGCGAACCAGGGCACGTGGTCGACGATGCGCCGGGCCGGCCCGCCCACGAGGGTCGGGCTCCACGTCAGGAACAGCTCGTCCACGAGCCCGTGTCCGACGAGCCTGCCGAGCAGCGTCGGGCCGCCCTCGGCCAGCACGTCGCGCAGACCACGCGCCTCGAGCTCCGCGAGGGCCGCCGCGAGGTCGACCTCGGTCTCGCCCACGACGACGAGGTCCTCGTGGAGCCGATCGCGCAGCACCTCGAGCCGCGGGCAGGCGGCCGACGTGACGACGATCGGTCGAGGGGAGGACGCGAGCAGCTCGTCGGGGAGGTCGCCCGCCGCCGTGACGACCGCGAGGCGCACCGGGTCGGGGCGGCCGTGGTCCCGGCGCGTCCGCTCGAGAGCGGCGGGCAGGTCGAGGTCGCGGTACCGCTCCTGGCGCACGGTGCCCGCACCGACGAGCACGACGTCGGCGAGGACCCGCAGCGCGCGGAACACGCGCAGGTCCGCGGGGCCGTTGATGGACCCCGTCACGTGGTCGGGACCCGTCGCCCCGCCGTCGAGGGTCGCGATCATGTTCGCGCGCACGAGCCGCTGTGCCCGCCCCGCGCCCGCGGGCGTGCCCCGCTCGACGAGCGCGACGAGCGCTGCCTCGTCGGCCTGCGGTTCGAGCCGGGCCGGTGAGGAGCCGGGCGGGAGCAGGACGTCGAGCGCGGGCTGGGTCATGAGCCGAACCTAGGGCCGACGGGTCGCGCAGGCGCGCCGACGTCCAGCCCTCGCGCACGTCCGCCGCGTTGCGTCGTCGGGGTCCGCGCTCGTGCGCAGGTGGCCGCCGGACCTGTGCGCTCAGTCCTCGGTGGCGAACGACGCGACCTCACCGACGACGATGACGGCCGGGTTGCCGACGTCGCGGGCGGCGGCACGCTGCGCGATCGTCGCGAGCGTCCCCGTCGTCGTGCGCTGACCTGGCAGCGTGCCGTTCTCGACGATCGCGACGGGGGTGCTCGCCGGTCGACCGTGCGCGACGAGCGCCTCGGCGTACGCGGCGATCCGCGCGACGCCCATGAGCAGCACGAGCGTGCCGTCGAGCCGCGCGAGCGTCGCCCAGTCGGGCTCGGTGTCGTGCGCCGAGAAGATCGTGACCTGCCGCGACGTCCCGCGATGGGTGACCGGGATGCCCGCGACCCCCGGAACGGCGATCGCGCTCGTCACCCCGGGGACGACCGTGACCGGGACTCCGGCGGCCACGCACGCCGCGACCTCCTCCGCGCCGCGTCCCAGCACGTACGGGTCGCCGCCCTTGAGCCGCACGACCCGCTTGCCCGCCTGCGCGCGCTCGACGAGGAGCGCGTTGATCTCGGTCTGGGTGAGCGTGTGCGCGTGCGGGGCCTTGCCCGCCTCGACGACCTCGACGTCCGCGTCGAGCTCCTCGAGGAGCGCGCGCGGCCCGAGCCGGTCGACCACGACGACGTCGGCTGCGGCGAGCGCGCGGCGGCCCGTGGTCGTGATGAGCCCGGGATCGCCCGGGCCGCCGCCGACGAGCGTGACGCTCCCGGTGGCCCTGCCGTCGGTCGCGCCGGGCCGCGGCGGACGGTGGTGCCGCAGCGGCAACGCGCCCGTGTCGAGCAGCACGGCGATCGCCGAGCGCAGCGCGGCCGCCCGGCGCGGGTCGCCGCCCGCGCTCACGGCGACCGTGACGTCGTCGCGCACCGTGACCGCGGGCGTCCAGGCCGCCGACCGGCGCGCGTCGTCGGCCCGCACGCACCACACGTGGGCGGCCTCGGCGTCCGCGGCCACGCGATCGTCGGTGCCGGGCTCGCCCGTCGCCGTGTGCACGAGCCACGCGCCGTCCAGGTCGCCGGTCGCGTACCCGCGCGGCGTCCAGTGCACCGCCCCGGACGCGACGAGCGCCGCGAGGTCGTCGCACACGTCGGGCGCGACGACGAGCACGTCGGCACCGTCGGCGACGAGCCGACGCACGCGGCGTGCCGCGACGGGTCCGCCGCCGACGACGACGACGCGCCGCCCCGCGACGTCGAGGAGGATCGCGTGCATCAGATCCCGGCGCCCGCGAGCCAGTCGGCGTCGCCCGGCCCGCCGGGCTCGGGCGCGAGGCGGTCGAGGAGCGTCGCCCCGGCCATGCCCGCCGCGAGCGTCGTGCCGTCCGCGGGGTCGACGAGCAGGAACGCGCCCGTGCCGCGGTGCTCGGCGTAGCGGTCGAGCAGCACCGGCTCGGCGAGCCGCACGCGCACGCGACCGATCGCGTTGAGCCCGAGGGACGACGGTGCGGCGTCCGACGAGGTGTCGGTCGCGTCGACCGTGTGCAGCGTGTCGACGCCGGTCAGGAGCTCGACGGTCTGCGTGTCGACGTCGAGGCGCGCGTCGACCTCGCGCAGCAGCGCGCGCACCGTCCTCGTCCCGATCCGCACGAGCAGGCGGGCGCCGAGCACCGAACGGCGCTCGGAGAGCCAGCACACCGTCCCGACGAGGTCCTGGCCCAGCGTCGGCGTCGCCCCCGTGGGGACGAGCACGTCGCCGCGCGAGATGTCGAGCTCGTCGGCGAGCCGGACGGTGACCGACCGTCCGGCCTCGGCGACCTCGAGCGGACCGTCGAACGTGTCGATCCCGGTCACGACGCTCGTCTTGCCCGACGGCAGCACGGACACCGCGTCACCGACCCGCACCGTGCCGGAGACGATCCGGCCCGCGTACCCGCGGTAGTCGGGGTGCTCGGGTGTGCGGGGCCGGATGACGACCTGCACCGGCAGCCGCAGCTCGTCGTCGGCGCGGGCGTCGGACACGGGCACGGACTCGAGATGCTCGAGCAGCGTCGGCCCGTCGTACCAGGGGGTGCGCGACGACCGCTCGACCACGTTGTCGCCCGTGAGCGCGGACAGCGGCACCGCGAGCACGTCCTCGAGCCCGAGGCCCGCGGCGTACCGCGCGAAGTCCTCGGCGATCGTGCGGAACGTGGCCTCGTCGAAGTCGACGAGGTCCATCTTGTTGACCGCGAGCAGCACGTGCGGGACGCCGAGCAGCGCCGCGACGGTCGCGTGGCGACGGGTCTGCTCGAGCACGCCCTTGCGCGCGTCGACGAGCACGATCGCGAGCTGGGCCGTCGAGGCGCCCGTGACCATGTTGCGCGTGTACTGCACGTGCCCGGGTGTGTCCGCGAGCACGAACGCGCGGCGCGCGGTCGAGAAGTACCGGTAGGCGACGTCGATCGTGATGCCCTGCTCGCGCTCGGCGCGCAGCCCGTCGGTGAGCAGCGCGAGGTCGACCTCGCCCGCACCGGCGCCGCGCGCCGCCGTCGCGCGCTCGACGGCCGAGAGCTGGTCCGCGAGGACGGACTTCGTGTCGTACAGCAGGCGGCCGATGAGCGTCGACTTGCCGTCGTCGACGGATCCGGCGGTCGCCAGGCGCAGCAGCTCGCGGGTCGCGTGCTCGGTCGCCGCGGTCACCTCGGGGGCGGGGCTCGTCGTGGTCACAGCTCTCGTCTCGCGTCTCGGGTCGGGTCGATGGGTGCGGGTGCGCCGGGTGCGGGCGTGTCGGGTACGGGTGCGCCGGGTGCGGGAAGGGCGGGGTACGGCATCAGAAGTACCCCTCGCGCTTGCGGTCCTCCATGGCGGCCTCGGACGCGCGGTCGTCGGCCCGGGTCGCGCCGCGCTCGGTGAGGCGGCTCGCGGCGATCTCCGCGATGACGTCGGCGACCGACGTGGCCGTGGACTCGACGGCGCCCGTGCAGCTCATGTCGCCGACCGTGCGGTAGCGCACGGTGCGGGTCTCGAGCGTCTCGTCGGCGCGCGGTCCGCCCCAGCCGCCGGGTGCGAGCCACATGCCGTCGCGCGCGAACACCTCGCGCTCGTGCGCGTAGTAGATCGCGGGCAGCTCGATCCGCTCGCGCTCGATGTAGCGCCACACGTCGAGCTCGGTCCAGTTCGACAGCGGGAAGACGCGCACGTGCTCGCCCGGCTTGTGCCGACCGTTGTACAGGTCCCACAGCTCGGGTCGCTGACGTCGCGGGTCCCACTGCCCGAACTCGTCGCGCAACGAGAACATCCGCTCCTTGGCGCGCGCCTTCTCCTCGTCGCGCCGCCCGCCACCGAACACGGCGTCGAACCCGTGCGTCGTGATCGCGTCGAGCAGGGGCACGGTCTGCAGCGGGTTGCGCGACCCGTCGGGCCGCTCGCTGACCCGCCCGTCGTCGATCGCGTCCTGCACCGACGCGACGACGAGACGCAGCCCGTGCTCGGCGACCGTCGCGTCGCGGTACGCGAGGACCTCGGGGAAGTTGTGGCCCGTGTCGACGTGCAGCAGCGTGAACGGCACCGCGGCGGGCCAGAACGCCTTGCGTGCGAGGTGCAGCATGACGATCGAGTCCTTGCCGCCCGAGAAGAGCAGCACCGGCCGCTCGAACTCGCCGGCGACCTCGCGCATGACGTGGATCGCCTCGGACTCGAGCGCGTCGAGCTGCGTGAAGCGGGGGGTGGTGGACGGGGCGTCGAGCGTCGTCGTCATGTGTGCAGACCGCATTCCGTCTTGGAGGTACCGGACCAGCGCCCCGCCCGCGGGTCCTCGCCCGGGGCGACGGCGCGCGTGCAGGGGGCGCACCCGATCGACGGGTAGCCCGCCTGGCGCAGGGGGTTGAGGACGACGTGCTCGGCGTCCACGTACGCGTCGACCTGCTCCTGGGTCCACGCGGCGAGCGGGTTGACCTTGACCATCGACCGCTTGGCGTCCCAGCCGACGACCGTGATGTCGGTCCGCGTCGGGGCGTCCTCGCGCCGCATGCCCGTGACCCACGCGCGGTACGGCGCGAGACCGCGTTCGAGCGGTTCGACCTTGCGCAGCGCGCAGCACAGGTTCGGGTCGCGGTCGTGCAGGCGCGGGCCGTGCTCGGCGTCCTGCTCGGCGACCGTGCGCAGCGGGAGGATCGTGCGCAGCGAGATGTCGGTGAACTCGGCGTAGTAGTCGCGCGTGCCGATGGTCTCGGCGAAGTGGTATCCGGTGTCGAGGAAGATGACGTCGATCCCGGGCACCGCGCGTGCGGCCATGTGCACGAGGATCTCGTCGCCCATCGACGACGCGAGCACGAGGTCTGACCCGAACGTGCGGCCGGCCCACGCGAGGATCTCCTCGGGGTGGGCACCCTCGAGATCGGCCCCCGCGCGTTCGGCGAGCTCGCGCAGCGCGTCGGGGGAGGGGGCTGTGGTCGTGCTCATCGGTCACCTCCCGCGGTGGGCGTCGTGGCCGACGAGCCGACGAGCTGGCTCGTCGTGATCCCCACGAACCGCAGCGCGAAGCCGCGCGCGCACGAGCGGCACTCCCACTGGCCGTGCGTGTCGCCCGCGGGCCACAGGTCCTCGCCCGCGCAGAACGGGCAGTAGTACGGCACCGCGCGCGACTCGGCGGTGCTCATCGCAGGTCCTCCTCGGCGGCCCGCTGCACCCACTCCGCGAACAGCTCGCCCTCGAGGCGTTGCTCGTCGAAGTGCCGCGTGACGCGTTCCAGGTAGTCCGGCAGCTCCGACGACGGCACGCGCAGGCCGCGCAGCGTCTTGCCGAGCGTGAGTCCGAGCCCGCCGCCGAGGTGGACCTGGTAGCCCTCCTCGCCCTGGGCGAGCGCGCCCTTGAGGCCGATGTCGGCCGTCTGGATGCGCGCGCACGAGTTGGGGCAGCCGTTGACGTTGATCGTGATCGGCTGGTCGAACGTCGGCAGGCGCTTCTCGAGCTCGCCGACGAGGTCGGTCGCGCGCTGCTTCGTCTCGACGATCGCGAGCTTGCAGTACTCGATCCCCGTGCACGCGAGCATCCCGCGCCGGAACGGTGACGCGTCGCGCACCTGCAGGCCGAGCGCCTCGAGCCCGTCGACGAGCGCGTCGACCCGGTCCGCCGCGACGTCCAGCACGACGATCTTCTGCTCCATCGTGAGCCGGACGGTGCCGGACCCGGCGGCCTCGACGAGATCGGCGACGGAGGCGAGCAGGTCGCCCGAGACCCGGCCGACCGTCGGTGCGGCGCCGACGTAGAACCGACCGTCCTTCTGCGGGTGCACCCCCACGTGGTCCCGGCGCCCGGTGGGCGGCGGGGGCGGCTCGGGGCCGTCGGGCAGCGCGTAGCCGAGGTACTCCTCCTCGAGCACCTGCCGGAACACCTCGGTGCCCCAGTCGGCGAGGAGGAACTTCAGGCGAGCGCGCGTCCGCAGACGGCGGTATCCGTAGTCGCGGAAGATCGACGTCACGCCGACCCACACCTCGGGCACCTGCTCGAGCGTCACGAAGGCGCCCAGGCGCTTGGCGAGCATCGGGTTGGTCGACAGCGCACCGCCGACCCACAGGTCGAACCCGGGCCCGAGCTCGGGGTGGACGACGCCGACGAACGCGACGTCGTTGATCTCGTGGTGCACGTCCTGGTGCGGCGAGCCGCTGATCGCGGTCTTCCACTTGCGCGGCAGGTTCGAGAACGCCGGGTCGCCGATGTACCGCTCGTGCAGGATCCGGATGGCGGGGGTGCCGTCGACGATCTCGTCGGCCGCGACGCCCGCGACGGGCGAGCCGACGATCACGCGCGGCACGTCGCCGCACGCCTCCTGGGTCGTGAGCCCGACGGCCTCGAGCCGACGCCAGATCTCGGGCACGTCCTCGATGCGGACCCAGTGGAGCTGGATGTTCTGGCGGTCGGTGATGTCCGCGGTGCCGCGCGCGAACTCGCGCGAGATCCCGGCGACCGTGCGCAGCTGGGCGAGCGAGAGCGAACCGCCGTCGCAGCGCACCCGCATCATGAAGTACGAGTCCTCGAGCTCGTGCGGCTCGAGCGTCGCGGTCTTGCCGCCGTCGATCCCGGGGCGGCGCTGCGTGTACAGGCCCCACCAGCGCATACGGCCGCGCAGGTCGTCGCCGGGGATCGAGTCGAAGCCCTGCAGGGCGTAGATCGTCTCGATGCGGTGGCGGACGTTGAGGCCGTCGTCCGTGAGCTTGAGCTCTTCGTTGCCGTTGAGCGGCTCACGCTGCTCGAAGGCCCACTGGCCCTCGAGCTTGGCTGCGGGTGGGGCGATCCGGGTCTGCGCCATGTGGCGCTACCTCCAGGACGGTCACGGCATGCGGCTGCGTCCAGGACCCGGGGCGAGCCGGGTGGGTCCCTGGGGCACAGACCGCGCGCCCAGGGTCAGGGGACGAGGCGGGGTCAGTTGCTCCGCAGACAGCAGCAGCACATGCACATGCACGCACGAGCGCACGCTGCCGCGCCGGCACAGGGCCGACACTGACGCACGAGCTCGGAGGCGATCACGGGGTCGAGGTTCACACGGTGTCGCCCGTTCGGGGAGTCCCAGACCGGATCGTGAGACGAAGGGCACAACATATGGACATCCGTCCGGGATGGGTGCGTGCGAGGTCCGGCCGCGTCGGCGTCGTACCCTGGTCGACCGTGACCGTGCCCACCCGCGACCCGTCCGCCGCCGAGCCCGGACCGCGCTCGCTCGTCGGCCGCACCCCGGTCGTCTCCCCGGACCGCCTGGTCGCCGAGCTGGTGCCGCCGCCGCACTTCACGTCCGCGACGTTCGCGTCGTACGTGCCCGACCCCGCGCACGCGAGCCAGTCCGCCGCCGTCGCCCGGCTGCGCACGGCCGCCGAGCGCGCGAGCGCGTCGCCGGGCTCGTCGTGGCTGCGGCGTCGGCGCACGCCCGCCGACGCCGTGTACCTCGACGGCGGCTTCGGCGTGGGCAAGACGCACCTGCTCGCGGCGCTCGCGCACGCCGTGTCGGCGGCCGGCGCGCGCACCGCGTTCGGCACGTTCGTCGAGTACACCAACCTCGTCGGCGCGCTCGGCTTCCGGGCGACCGTCGACGCGCTCGCGGCGCACCGCCTGGTGTGCATCGACGAGTTCGAGCTCGACGACCCGGGCGACACCGTGCTCATGTCGCGCCTCCTGCGCGAGCTCGCCGACCGCGGCGTCGGCCTCGCCGCGACGTCGAACACGCTCCCGGGCTCGCTCGGTGAGGGGCGGTTCGCGGCCGAGGAGTTCCTGCGCGAGATCCAGGCGCTCGCGGCCCGGTTCGACGTCGTGCGCATCGACGGCGAGGACTACCGCCACCGGTCCGTGCAGCACGGCGACCCGCTCGACGACGCCGCCGTACGTACCGCGCTCGCGGGGCGGCCCGGTGCGGTGCTCGACGACTTCGGGGCGCTGCTCGACCACCTCGCGACCGTGCACCCGTCGCGCTACCGCGCGCTGCTGGACGGCACGACGGTCGTCGGGCTCACGGGCGTGCGGCCCGTCGTCGAGCAGGACGTCGCGCTGCGCCTCGTCGTGCTCGTCGACCGGCTCTACGACCGCGACGTGCCCGTGCTCCTGGGCTCCAGCGGCACCGACGGGCTGTTCACCGACGAGATGCTGCGCGGCGGGTACCGCAAGAAGTACTACCGCGCACTGTCCCGGTTGGGCGCGCTCGCGACGCAGGGTGCGGCGCTCGCGGGCTGACGCACGTCACGCGAGCGGCAGGACGCGGTCCGCGAGGTCGTGCGGCGTGCCGAACCGGTGGGCCGTGATGCTGATCGCCTGCTCGTGCAGGAACGGCGCGAGCTCCACCCGCCCCGCTTCCGTCACGGGGTGGTCCCAGACCGCCACGTCGGGACGGCCCCCCGTCGCGGGGACGAGCGAGGCAGCGGTGGCCCCGACGAGCCGCACGCGACCACCGTCGAGCCCGCGCACCCGGTCGCACCAGGCGGCGTCGTCGTCGACGTGCACCGATCGCGCGACCGCCCCGACCGCGGCGTGCAGCGCGCGGGGCAGCGGTCCGGCGCACGAGACGGTGATCGGCGCTCGCGCCGCGGCAGCCGCCCCGACGACCCGCACGAACGGTCCGACGAGCGCGTCGTCGGCCAGGCGGACGAGCACGGGAGCGTCGACGGGGAGGTACCGCAGCACGTTGCGCTCGGCGTGCAGCCCGGTGGCGTCGTGCGGGGCGAACCGTGTCGCGAGCGCGAGCGCGTCGCTGCGCGCACCGCGCTCGACGCTCGCGGCGACGTCGGACGCGAGCTCGTCGTGCGCAGCCGCGACGAGCGCCCGCACGGCCGCGGACGTCGGCTCGGTGCCCTCCCGGGCGGTCGTGGGAGACCACGTGCCGAGCGCGTCGAGGTAGCCGGGACCGCCCGCCTTGGCGCCCGGGCCGACCGCCGAGCGCTTCCACCCGCCGAACGGCTGGCGGCGCACGATCGCGCCCGTGATCCCACGGTTGACGTAGAGGTTGCCGGCGTGCACGTGCGCGAGCCAGTGCGCGACCTCGTCGGCGTCGAGCGAGTGCAGGCCCGACGTGAGCCCGTAGTCGACGTCGTCGACGACCGCGATCGCGTCGTCGAGGTCGTCGGCCGTCATGACCGACAGCACGGGACCGAAGTACTCGGTGCGGTGCGAGCGTGAGCCGCGCCGCACCCCTACCCGCACGCCCGGGGTCCACAGACGTCCCGCGCGGTCGAGGCGACGCGGCTGCAGCGCCCAGGACTCACCCTCGTCGAGCCGCGTCAGCCCGTCGAGCAGCTTGCCGGACGCGGGCTCGATCACGGGGCCGACCTGCGTGCGCGGGTCGTCGGGGTAGCCCACGACGAGCGACGACACGGCGTCGAGCAGCTGGTCGCGGAAACGCTGCGACGTCGCGACGGAACCGACGAGGACGACGAGCGACGCCGCCGAGCACTTCTGCCCGGCGTGCCCGAACGCCGAGGCGACGACGTCCCGGACCGCGAGGTCGAGGTCCGCGTGCGGGGTCACGACGATCGCGTTCTTCCCGCTCGTCTCGGCGAGCAGCGGCAGGTCGGGCCGCAGCGAGCGGAAGAGGGCAGCCGTGTCGTAGGCGCCCGTGAGCAGGACCCGGTCCACCCCCGGGTGGGCGACGAGCGTCGGGCCGAGCGTGCGCTCGTCGACCTGGACGAGCTGCAGCACGTCGCGCGGCACGCCCGCATCCCACAGGAGCCGGGCGAGCACCCCGCCGCAGCGCTCGGCCTGGCCCGCGGGCTTGAGCAGCACCGACGACCCCGTCGCGAGCGCGGCGAGCGTCGAGCCCGCGGGGATCGCGACGGGGAAGTTCCACGGGGGTGTGACGAGCGTGAGCGCCGCGGGCGTGAACCGGGCACCGTCGACCGACGCCAGCTCGCGCGCCTGCTCGGCGTACCAGTGCGCGAGGTCGACGGCCTCGGACACCTCCGGGTCGCCCTGGTCGAGCGTCTTGCCCGTCTCGGCAGCCATGATCTCGACGAGCTCGCCACGGTGCGCGTCGAGCACGTCCCCGACGCGGTGCAGCACCGCCGCACGCTCGTCGGACCCGAGCGCCGCCCACCCGGGTGCCGCCGCGCGGCCGCGCGCCACGACCTCGTCGACGCCCTCCGCGGTCCGCAGCCACGAGGACTCGACCTCGCTGACCCCGAGCCGGGAGAACGGCACGCGGGCGAGCGTCCGGCGCGCCCACGCGCGGTGCTCCGCGACGGACGGGTCGGTGTCGGGCGTGCTCGCGAACCGGCCGAGGGCGGGGCGTACGGCGCCCGCGAACCGGTCGGCGGTGCGATGCGTGGCGGGCACGGGCGAGTCCATCGCCCGGACCGACGCGAGGAACCGGTCGCGCTCGCGCTCGAACAGCGCCGCGTCGGTGTCGAGCTCGAACACGGCGGACATGAAGTTCTCGTGCGACGCGCCCTCCTCGAGCCGCCGGATCAGGTACGCGATCGCCACGTCGAACTCGCGGGACGAGACGACGGGCGTGTAGAGCAGCAGGCGGCCGACCGCGCGTCGCACGACCTCGGCCTGCCCCTGCGCCATCCCGAGCAGCATCTCGACGTCGATCGCGTCGCGCAGCCCGCGGCGGCCCGCGAGCAGCCACGCGTACGCGACGTCGAACAGGTTGTGCCCCGCGACCCCGATCCGCACGTTTGCGGTGCGCTCGGGGTGCAGCGACCAGTCGAGCACGCGCTTGTAGTGCGCGTCGGACGCGACCTTCTCGTGCCAGGTGGCCAGCGGCCAGCCGTGCAGCTCGGCGTCCACGCGTTCCATCGGCAGGTTCGCGCCCTTGACGAGCCGCACCTTGATCGCGGCACCGCCGCGCGCTCGTCGGGCCGCCGCCCACGTCTGCAGGCGCGCCATCGCGGGCAGCGCGTCGGGCAGGTACGCCTGCAGCACGATCCCGGCCTCGAGACCCGTCAGCTCGGGCTCGTCGAGCAGCGTGGTGAACACGTCGAGCGTGACGTCGAGGTCCTTGAACTCCTCCATGTCGAGGTTGACGAACGCCGCCGGCGAGCTCGACGCGGCGAGCCGGAACAGGGGCCGCAACGCGTCGACGGTCCGGGCGACCGTCTCGTCGTGGGCCCACGGCGCGTTCGGCGCGACGACCGACGAGACCTTGACCGACACGTAGTCGACGTCGGGGCGGGCCAGCAGGCGCATCGTGCCGTCCAGCCGCCGACGCGCCTCCCGCTCACCGAGCACCGCCTCACCGAGCAGGTTGACGTTGAGCCGGGCCCCGTCGCGCCGCAGCCTGCGGATCGTCCGGGTCAGGCTCCGGTCGCTCGCGTCGACGACGAGGTGCCCGACGAGGTGCCGCAGCACCCGGCGCGCGGCGGGCACGACGAGCCCCGGCTGCGTCGTCGCGACCGCACCGCCGAGCCGCACGAGCGCACGCAGGGGCGGGCTCAGGAACGTCGGTGCGCGCCGGGCCAGGGCCTGCAGGTTCGCGGCTGCGACGTCGAGGTCCTGCGGCCGGACGACCCCGTCGACGAACCCGACGACGAACGCGAGGCCGTCCGGGTCCCGCAGCGCCGCCGCGAGCTGTGCGGCCGCCGGGGCGACGGGCAGTGCCGCGGCCTCGTGCAACCAGCGCCGGACCAGGTCGACCGCCTCGTGCGCGAGGATCTCGTGCTCGCTCGGACCGCCGTGCGTCATCCCCCGACGTTAGGCCGCGGCAGGCACGTGGGCACCCGCACGCGCCGCTCGCCCCCGAGGTCAGCGCTCCGGCGTCGACCGGGCGAGGCGACGTTCGATCGCGGCGGCGACGATCGGCGTGACGCGCGGCACGACGTGCAGGTTGAGCGCGGGCTCGAACAGCTCCGCCTCGAGCAGCACGAGCCCGTGCTCGGCGCTGTCCACCAGGTCCACGCGCGCGTACAGCGGCGTGCCGAGTCCCGTCGCACGCGCGACCGCGTCGAGCACGCGACGCGCGAACGCGGCCTCGTCGGCGCTGACCGCCACCTCGCGCGGGTGCTCGACGTACGTCCCGCCGCGCAGCCCGCCACCGGGAGCGAGCAGCGCACCCTTCGCGATCGCGTGCGTGAGCTCGCCGTCGACGAGGTAGACGGCCTTCTCGAGCCCCTCGGACAGCTCCGGCACCTCGGGCTGCACCATGACCGTGCCCCCGGCGGTCACGATGCGCGCGGCGAGCGCGAGCGCACGCTCGTCGTCCGCGCGGAACAAGCCCGTGTCCCGCGCGCCCGCCGACACGGCCGGCTTGAGCACGACGTGCGCGTCCGCGCGCGCGGCGAGGTCCGCGCGCACGTCGTCGAGCGACGTCCGGTACGTCGTCGGCACGACCGCGACGCCGAGGTCGGCGAGCTGCGCGAGGTAGCGCTTGTCGAGGTTCCACCGGACCAGGGCCGGCGGGTTCTCCACACGCGTGACGGCGTCCACGTGGTCGAGCCACGCCGTGAGCTGCGCGAACCGCTCCGGGTAGTCCCACGGGCTGCGCAGCACCAGCAGGTCGAACGCGGCCCAGTCCTCGTCCGCGTGCCAGACGACGGCGCGCGCGTCGAGACCCCGCGCGCGCAGCGCGGCGAGCAGCGGGGGAGTGTCGTGGTCCGGGTCCTGCGCCCCGTAGACGTCCGTCACGACGATCCCGACGCGAGGACCACCGGGCGGCGTCGCGGATCGCGGGCGCGAGGTCGTGGTCACGGGCCGGACTCTACGTCGCCCGGTGGCGCCCACGTCGTCGCGGTGCCAGCGTGCCTACGTGACCGAGAGCACGCCCGGGCCCGACGAGCCCGTGGTCGCCACCGAGCGCCAGCACCGGCGCCGCGCGTCGCACCTGTACGGCCTCGTCGTGAGCGGCTCGGTCCTCGCCGCGGCGCCCACCGACCGTGGCCTGGTGCGCGTGGCGCTGCTGCTCGGCATCACGCTGCTCGTCTACTGGAGCGCCGAGTCCTACGCGCACCTCATCGCGGCGCGCATGGTCCACGAGCGCGACCTGTCCGCCGCCGAGCGCCGCGAGGTGCTGTCCGACGGCTTCCCGCTCGTCGCGGCCTGCCTCGCCCCGGTCGTCGTGCTCGTCGTCGAGGCGGTGCTCCAGGTCGGGACGGTCGTCGGCGTGACGATCGCGCTCGCCGTCAACGTCCTGCTGCTCGTGCTCGTCGGCTGGCGCATGGCGAGCGCGGGACGCCTCACCGGCGCGCGTCGCGTCGCCGCGACCGTCTCCACCGGCCTGCTCGGCGTCGTGATGATCGCCCTCAAGCACGGCCTGCACTGACGAGCCCGACGAGCGCGTCGGCGGCCTCGGCGATCGGCAGCCGCTCCTGCTCGAGACGACGCACGCCCGCCGGGCCCGTTGTCGCCACCTGGTGGTAGGCGTCCCGCTCGTCGTCCGTGAGACGTGCGAGCGGGGCGCTCGTCGGTCCCAGCCGCACGCCGTGCCGATCTCGCAGCACCCCCAGGTGACGGTGGCGCTCCAGGGTCCGGGCGTCCATGAGGAGGGACCTCAGCTCGACGCTCGGCGCGCCGCCGGGACCGGGCTCGCGCAGCGCGGCGCGCAAGGCGTCCAGGATGGCGAACCCTGCGGCGTCGAGGTCGCCCCAGTACGCCACGACCTGCGCCTCCCGCACCCAGGGCACGGCCTGCAGGGCCGTCACGGCCGCGGCACCTGAACCTTCGACGACGACAGCACCCGGCACGGCCGGGAAGAGCAGGCGGCAGTCACGGTTCTCGACGACGAGCACCGCGCGCGGCCGGTACGGCAGGTCGTGCGCGTCGCCGCTGGTCCACGCGTCGTGCCGTCGTCGACCCGACGCGAGGTAGTCGGGGTCGATGTATGTGACGTGCACGACAGTCGGCCGCTGGAACGCCTCGGACTGCACGTCGCGCCCGGTCAGGAGACGCAGGACGGGGGAGTGCCGGTCGACCCACTTCGCGTCGGCGCCGGGGATTGTGAACGAGCGCGTGGTGCGTCGGCTCAGGTCTGGGTGCGCGGCCAGCCAGGTGACCGCCCCCAGCGCGACACAGGTGTCGTCGTCGTTGAGCACGACGAGCGCGCGAAGTGCTGACGGCGCCATGAGCGCACCCGCATCGATGGCCGCGCGCGCCAACGCGGCCGCGCGCGGCAGGTCCACACGCGGACCCGCGACTCCACACGTCGCTGCGAGCGTCGACGCAGCCGCCGAGCCCGTCACGACGAGCGTGGCGGGCACCTCGGTCGGGACGCCCTCGACCACGAGCCGACGGCGCTGCACCCGCGTCCCGGACATGTCGTGCGCCATGATCGCCGCCCACGCCTGCTGCCAGCCGAACCGTTCGTCGCCCGGCACCTGGACCCACGCGCGACCCGTGGTGATCCCGGGGCTCAGCGGCACGCTCGTCGTGAACGGCGCGTTGCCGCCCACCTCCGCGCACACGGCCGACGCCCAGTCCTCCTGCAGACGCCGCACGACGAGCGCGGCAGCGTCCGCCGGGAGGACCAGGCGGCCCGTCACGGCGCCCCGGCGCTCGGGACGCCCGCGATGAGCTTGGTGCGGGAACGGCCGGAGGCGTCCTTGAGGACGACGTACTGGACGTCGACGTGCGGTTCGAGCGCGCTGAACTTGTCGTTGGGCGCACCGATGACGAGCTGGAAGCCGAGCCCGCGCCACGCGCCGATCGCGCGTCCGGTGAACCGCGCGTCGGCCTTGATGAGGGCCTCGTCGAGGAACACCGGCGCGTACCGAGGCCGCTGCGCACCCGCGTCGCCGAGCTGATAGCGCAGCGCGGCACCCACGATGAACGCCACGAGCTCCTGCGACTCACCACCGGACTTCTCCCCGATGTGGTCGTACAGCGCGACGTGGTTGCCCTCGAGGTCGACCTTCTCCGCCGAGAGCCGCACGTGCCGACGCACGTCGACGAGGTCCGCGAAGTCCGGGGACGTGCGACGGATCCGGTCGATGACCTTCGCCATCCGGTGGTACCGCTTCTCGCGCTCGGCGTCGCTCGCCTGCGTCGCGAGCACGTCACGCAGGTCCCGCAGCTCCTTGCGGAACCGCGCGACGACCGTCGACTGCGTGTCCCGCGCGTCGATGCGCAGGCGGTGGTCGTCGTCCGCGAACGGCAGGTCCGCGAGGATGTCGTTGACCGGGCGGATGCGCTCCTTGATCTCCCGCACCGAGCGCGACAACGCGTTCGCGAGGTCGGTGAGGTCGTTGCCGGACAGGCGCAGCAGGCTCGTGCGCCACTCGGCCTCCAGCTCGTGCAGCCCGCTCGTCTCGAGCTCGACGAGCACGCGCTCGAAGTCGTCGTACGACGCGTCCGGGTCCGTGCCGAGGTTCGGGTCGGGCCACCGCTCGACGAACGTCTCGAACGTGCGCCGCAACGACTCGCGCGCCGCACCGACGATCTGCTGCGCGGCCTGACGGTCGGCGAGCAGCAGGGCGTTCGCGCGTGCGAGGACCTCGTCGAACGCCCGCAGCTCGTCCGCGGCGCCCGCGGGTGCCGCGCCGCGCGGCCGGGCAGGGGAGGAGGACGCGTCCTCGTCGGCCGGTCCGACGAGCAAGCCCTCGAGGTACCGGCGCTGCTCGGGACCCACGACCGTGCCCGCCCGCTCGGCCTCGTCGAGCGCGCGCTGCGCGAGGTCGACCTCGTCGGTCGTCGCGGACCACTGCTCACCGAGGCCCGCGGCCTCGCCCTTGCTGCGGCCGAGCTGCTCCGTCAGCGCGGTGACGGTCGTGTCGAGCTCGTCGGCCCGGCGCTGCAGGCGCGTGACCTCCGGGTTGCCGGACGTCACCTCGGCGATCACGTGCGCCCAGCGCTCGCGGGCCTCCTCGACGCCCGCGACGTCGACCTGCGCCCACGTCGTCTCGACGACCGCCTGGTAGGCGCGGGCGCGCTCGTCGTGCTGGTCGAGCGCACGCTCGGCAGCCGTCGCCTGCAGCTCGGCGGCGGCGAGGCGTTCGGTCGCGCGCGCGATGCGCCGGTCGAGGTCGGCGAGCAGCCGCGTGTTCGTGAAACCGAGGACGTTCGGCTGGCCCTGACCGCCGTGCGCGCCGCGCATGCCCTGCGAGACCTGTCCGGCGCGCGTGAGCGCGTGCGCGTGCTGCGCGAGCTCGCCGGGGGTGTCGACGCACACGAGGTCGAACCGCCGAACGAGCTCGCTGCGCAGCCAGCCCGTGAACGGGGTCGTGCGGTAGTCGAGGCGTCCGGGCAGCGTGCGCGAGTCGAGCGCGACGTCGTCGGCCATGCCGGTCGGCACGCCCTGGAACTGGATGCGCCGGGACGTGCGGACCGCGTCGATCGCCGCGCGGAACGCGCGGACGTGCGCGACGTCGACGAGCACGAGCGTCGCGAAGCCACCGAGCGCGAGGTTGAACGCGTCGCGCCACAGCTCGTGCTCGGTGCGGACCTCGACGAGCTCGGCGACGAACGGCAGGTCGTCGACGGACAGCCCGGCGGCCTCGGCGAGCGCTGCGCGTGCGCGGTGCAGCTCGCCGGGGATGTTGTCGCGGCGGCGTTCGACCGCGGTGCGCTCCGACGTCAGCACGTCGAGGTCGGCCTTGGCCTCCTTCTTCTCCGACATCGCGTCGAACAGCGCGGCGCGGGCCGCGGACTTCGCGCCCGTGTCCCGCAGCGCGTCGTGGGCGAGCGCGACGAGCGCCGCGTGCTCGGCCTGGGACGTCACGCTCGTGCCCGGCAGCGCGGCGAGCGCGTCGTCGAGCCGGGTGCGGGCGCGTCGGACGTCGGCGAGCCGCGCGTCGGCCGCGACGAGCTCACGCTGCGCGTTCGCGAGCCGGTCGCCGCCCGAGGCCCACAGGGTCTCCTTGACACCGTCGTGCTCGGCGCGCGCCGCGGCGATCCGCGCCTCCGTCTCCGCGACGAGGTCGCGCGCACGGTGCTGGCGGTGCTGCAGGTCGGCCTCGGCGGCGCGCAGCAGGTCGAGCCGACGCTCGTGCTTCCACAGCGCGGCGGGGGAGTCCACCGCGTCGAACGTGCCGATGCCGTCGATGACCCGCAGGCGCGTCGCGGCCTGGTCCGCGTCGGCGCGGTACGCGCGGATCGGCTCGAGCGCCTTGACCTGCTGGCGGGCCGTGATCATCTGCTCGCGCGTGCCGGTCAGCTTGTCGAACTGCTCGACGACCGCGTCCGCCGTCGCGAACGTGTCCGGCTCCTCGAGCACCATCGCCTTGTAGAGCGCGTCGACCGTCGTGATCTGCTGCCCGGCCTGGATGCGGCCCAGGAGCGCGACGGCCTTGCCGCCGTCGCCGGCCGCGCCGATCCCGAGCGTCGAGTGCAGGCGTGCGGTGAGCTCGCGGTCCGTGTCGTACACCGTGAGCCCCGCCGCGGTGAGCGCGGCGCGCGCGAACCGGGCGCTCGCCGCGTCCTCCAGCTCGCGCAGGTCGAGCTCCGCGTCGGTCGTCGCGCGGACCGCGACGACGTCCTCGAGCGTGCGCGCCGCCGCCGGGACGTACCACGCGCGCACCGCGGTGAACCGTGTGCCCGACTGGTCGGTCCACGTCATGGCGATCGCCGACCACGTGTCCCGGCCGTCGCCGCGCAGCACGCGCTGTCGCGTGCCGTCCTCGGTGCGCGACTCGTCGAGCTTGCCCCGTGCGTAGGACAGGATGTTGCGCTGGTCCTTGCCGCGCGGCCGTCCGACGACCCCGCCGTTCGACGCCCCGTTGAACGGCGTCGTGTGCGGCATGAGCAACGCGATGTAGGCGTCCATGAGGGTCGACTTGCCCGAGCCGGAGCCGCCTGACAGCAGCGTGGCGGTCGGCGCGAGCCGGATGCGGTGGTGGCCGTCGTAGCCGCCCCAGTTGACGAGCTGCAGGTCGTGCGCGACCCACTGCTGGCCCGTCGACGCGGCCGGGATGAGGCCGAACAGCGTGTCGATCATCGTCATCGCTCGACCTCCACAGCGTCGTCGGGAGCGACCTGCGCCGCGCGAGCGCTCGTCAGCCAGTCCCGCAGCTCGGCGAGCCGCTCGTTGGTCAGGACGATCTCCACGAGCGACGTGATGCGGAAGCGTCCGGCGGACTCCTCCTCGATGATCCCGTCCTTCGCGAGCCGCGCGATGCCCGCACGGATCTCGCGCTGGTGCGTCGCGACGTTCGTGTCGTCGGGGTCGAAGTACGTGAGCGCGGTGGACTCGAGCTCCTCGACGTCGACGCGCACCGACGCCTCACCCGCGCCGCGCTCGCGCTGGAACACGGTGCGCAGGTGCACGAGCACGAGCGTCTCGGCGCGCGAGTACGGCTCGTCGCGCAGCAGCACCGGCACGTCGAGCTCGGCCGAGCGGACCTGCCGCTTGTACGCGACGCCGCGGTCGTGGTCGACGACGAGGTGCACGAACAGGTCGTGCAGCCGCGACTCGATGACCTGCTGGTTGTCCAGCAACGTGCGCCACTGTGCGCGGTTGCGCTCGGCGACCAGGAACCGGCGCTGCAGCAGGCGGACGAGCACGCGCCGCACGTCCGCGTCGAGCGTGCCGGTGTCGCCCGCGAACAGCTGCGCGGGGTCGTCCTCCATCGCGACGGGGTCGATGAACCCCGTCTCGACGCGCGCGTCGGCGGTGTCGACCGGCTCGACGGTGCTGGGGGCGGTGGGTTCAGGCATCGTCGTCCTTCGTCGTGCGGGTCCTCGGACGGGTCGTCGTCGCGCCGAACGCCAGCCGACGGTGCGTGCCGTCGGGGCGCACCGCGTCGACGAACGCGAGCCGGTCGGTCTCCGTCATGCCGCGCGCGTGCGCGAGCTCGAGCAGGCCGAGCAGGTCGACGGGGCGGCGCAGCGCGTCGGGGGCCGCGCCGAACGCGGCGGCGAGGTCGACCGGGTCCGCCGCGTCCTGCGACGACCCCGCGAACCCGGCCAGGTGCTCGTCGAGCTCGGCGTAGTGGGGGCCGCCCCAGGCCCGCCCGTCCTCGTCGGGCAGCTCGGTGTCGTCGTCCCAGTCGACGAGCGCCGCGGGCGGTTCGGGCGGGCGCAGGTCGCCCGTGCTCTGGCGCAGGTGCTCCACGTCCGCGACGGGCAGGCGTCGCAGCGGCTCGATCGCCTGGAACCGTCGTGACCCGGGGAGCCAGGTCTGCAGGCCCGCCATGACGTCGCGCAGGAGCTCGTCGACCTGCCGGTCGCGCAGCGGGTCGTGGTTGCGCACCTGCGAGGTGATGACGTAGGACGCCTCGCGCTGCGCGCCGAACACCTGGTCGAGCCCCTGCTCGATGCGCCGGACCACGTCGTGCAGCTCGGTGCGCTGCTGGACGTCGAGCCGCTGCGCGAACCGGTGCCGCAGCACCGTGTCGAGCTGGTGCGCGAGCTCGTCGAGCCGCTGCGGGTCGCCGATGAGACGCAGCGCACCCGCGAACGCCCGGCCCTCGACGGTCGACTCCATGACGTGCTCACCGCGCTCGAGGTACTCGCGCAGCACCTCGCCCGTCGGCCGCTCGTCCTGCCGCAGCGCCGTGACGACGTCGCGCTGCATCGCCTTGATCGACTCGGCGACGCGCGCGAAGTCCGCGGGGAGCTCACGCACGAGGTGCAGGACGTTCTCGGCCTCCTCGAGCAGCTCCTCGTCGTCGACCTCGTCGACCGTGCCCGTGCGCTGCACGCGTTCCAGCTCGGTCTGCAGCGCCTTGATCTGCGCGTCGAGCCGTGCCATGCGGACCAGGACGTCCGGGTCGGCGTCGAGCGCGAGCCGCTCGACCGCGTCGAGGAGCGTGCGCACGCGCGACTGCGAGACGCGTGCCCGGGCACCCCCGGCGCGTCCCGCCACCTCGAGCGCGCCGACCGCGTGCGCCGACAGGCGGTACACCTCGACGTCGTCCTCGAGCACGTGCCGCACGAGCCACCCCGCGTCCGCCCACTGGCGGCACAGGTCGCGTGCGGAACCCACGGGCAGGTCGTCGCCGTAGCCCGCCGCGCGGAGCTGGTCGAGCGCGTCACCGACCTCGGTGTGCGCGTCCGCGACGGGCACGCTCGGACGCTCGACCGTGAAGACGACGGACAGGAGGGCGACGACGAGCGGGGCGTACTTCTTGTGGAGCAGGTCGAGCATCGGGTTCTGGAAGGCCCGGACAGCTCCCAGGTAGGCCCCCTCGGCACGCGTGATCATCGCCGGACACCCTAAGCGGCGGCGGCTCCGATCGGCGTGATCGTCCGGCGCGACGCGCGCACGAGCACCACGGAACGGACCGCGATCCCGACGATCAGGACGGAGACGAGCGCGATCGCGCACCACGACCACGCGCGCCAGCCCACGGGCTGGGTGCCGGCGAGCCAGTGCACCGCATACGTCGCGCACGCCGCGGCCGAGAACGTGAACGCCCACCACGACAGCGCGAACGTCAGGCGCGCGTAGCGGCGCAGCAGGACGAGCTGCGCCCCGACGAGCAGCACGAACGTGCCGAGGAGCACGTCCTGCACGCCGTCGAGCGCGCCGCCCCCGATCACGTACCAGGCGTTGCCCGCGACGGCGGGCGGCGCCGAGAAGATCGCGAGCGTCGGTACGAGCGCATCCGGCAGCGGGCGCAGCGCGAAGCGGGCGAGCAGGACCGCGCCGACGAGCAGCCACGACAGGATGCCGATCGCCCACGCGACCCGGCCCGCGGTGACCCACCCGGCCGCCGCGAGCACCTGACCCCCGACGAGGGCCGCGGCGGTCGTCGGCAGGAGATACCCGCCGTGCAGGTGCTCGACGCGGTGGCGACCGTCGAGCAGCGCCGCGAGGAACCACCACGCGAAGCCGCACGCGAGCGCCACCGACCCGACGATGCCGACCCGGCCCGCCGCGGGCGCGAGGGACACCAGCCGCGCGGACAGGAGCATCGCGGTCGTCGGCGCGAGCGCGGCGAACGGGCCCAGCACCGGGTGCTGCAGGTCTGCGACGGCCGCCCGCCACCCGCCCGGCGCGGCGAGCCACCGCACGAGCATCACGGACCACGCGAGCGCGCACACCCACCACAGCACGTCACCCACGACGTGCGGCGCGAGCCCGAGCGTGCCCGCGAGCGTCCACGTCCCCGCGAGCCCCGCGAAGCCGAAGCCCACCCCGAACAGGTTCAGCGCAGGGCGACGGGACAGGCCCGCCGCTGCGGGCCGGGGCGCGGTCGCGACCATGTGCGGACCTCCGATCCTGGCGACTCGCGAGCCTAGGAGCGGTCCGTGCGCGTGCTGCGGGACCAAGGTGCCGGGGCGCAGTGCGAGCCGCGCCGCGCTCGTCGTCGACCGGCCGATGGGGTGAACCTCGCGCGGTTCGCTCCACACCACGCGGTGGGGTGACGACGAGATCGTCAGCACCGCCACTCCTGAGAAGGGCCTCGACGATGAGCGCCAACCCGCCGGACGCCGGACCGCGCGACCATGTGCCGCCCTACGGCACGCCCCCGGCCGCCGCGCCGCGCGCGAGGCGCCGCTGGGTCGTCCCGACCGTCACGGGCGCCGTCGGCCTCGTCCTGGGCATCGGCGTGGGCGGCGCGAGCGGCGACGGCACGCCCAGCACCGAGTCGATCACGCAGTCCGCGGAGTACCAGAGCATGACGGCCGAGCGCGACGACGCGCGCGACCGGCTCGCGACGACCACGTCCGCGCTCGAGGACACCAAGACCGCACTCGACGAGACGACTGCCGAGCTCGACTCGGTCCGCTCCGAGCAGGCGGCCGCCGAGCGCGCGGCCGCCGCCCGCGAGGACGACCTCAGCGCGCGCGAGGCCGCCGTGACCGAACGCGAGCAGGCGGTCCAGGAGCGCGAGGACGCTGCCACCGCCGCGTCGGCGGAGCAGGCCGCCCGGATCGTCACCCCGCCGCCGGGCTCGTCGTCGGGTTCGTCGTCCGGCTCGTTGGGCACATCCGGCGGCACGACCGCCGGGCCGTCCAGCGGGTCGTCGTCGGGCGGCGGCACCGACCCGCAGTACCGGACGTGCAAGGAGGCCAAGTCCCACGGCCTCGGCGGCTACGTCCGCGGTGTCGACCCGGAGTACGACTGGTACCGCGACTCCGACGGTGACGGGGTCGTCTGCGAGTAGCGACGGCCCCGTCGGGGACCCGTCAGTCCTGATCGGCGCGCGGTCCGACCACGTCCGCCGCGCTCGCGGACGGTGGCGCGGGCTCATCGTCGGTGTCCGCAGGCCGCGTCGCGTCCATCGGCGGGTCGAGGCGACGCAGCTTCGAGAACACCGCCCACGTCACCGCGACGAGCGGCACGCTCACGATCGCGCCGAGGATCCCCGCGGTGAGCGTCCCGCCCGCGACGGCGAGCGCGACGACGACGGGGTGGATCGACACCTGCCGACCCATGACGAGCGGCTGCAGCACGTGCCCCTCGAACTGCCCGATGAGCGCGATCCCGATGCCCACGATCACCGCCGACCAGAACCCGTTCGCGGCGAGCGCGACGATCATCGCGATCACCATCGCGGCGGGCGCGCCGACGAGCGGGATGAAGGCGCCGATGAACACGAGCACCGCGAGCGGTGCGGCGAGCGGCACGCCGAGGATCAGCAGCAGCACGGCCGCGAGCATGCCGTCCGTGACGGCGATGATGACCGTGCCGCGCGTGTAGCCCGAGAACGTGTACCAGCCGGCCCCGCCCGCCGTCACCCAGCCGTCGCGGAACCGCTCGGGCAGCTGGTTGAGGAACCACGTCCACATCTCCCGACCGCGCGCCAGGAAGAACACGGTGCAGAAGATCGCGAGCGCGAGCGCGGTGATGACCTCGACCACCGAGCCCGCGCTGGCGGCCGCCTGCCCCGCGAGGTCGCCCGCGTGGTCCTGCACCCACTGCTGCGCGTCGTTGATCCACCCGGCGATCTGCTCGCTCGTGATCTTGAACGGCAGCCGCCCGCTCTCCAGGAAGTCCGTGATCTGGGTGAGGCCGTCGGAGAACCGCTCGGAGAGGTTCTCCCACTCGTTCGCGACCGAGTACCCCACGTACGTCAGCAGCCCGGCGAAGAACAAGAAGCCCGCGAGCATCGCGAGCGCCGTCGCGACGAACCGGGGGAGCAGCTTCGCGAACCAGTCCACGAGCGGCCGCAGCACCGCCGTGAACACCAGTGCGAGGAACACCGCGATGAACAGCAGCTTGACCTGCGCGGTGGCGTAGAAGACGAGACCGACCGCGACGACCACGACGATGAGTCGCCACGCGGTCCCGGCGAGCGACCGCAACCAGCGCGGTGCGTCGTGCTCGTCGACCGGGCGCGCGCTGCGCACGCCCGCCACGCGCCGGACCGGCCGCTGACCACCCTGGGCACCGGGCTCCGCCATCCGTCTCCCTCTCTCGTCCCGCCTCGCCGTGAGCAGGCCCGACGCCGTGACCTGGTCTGCTCGTCCGTCCGAGTCTGCTCCCGGAGCCCGATGCATGCCCGGGCGACGCACCGTGCTATCTTTTCTGCCGCACCGAAGGAAGCCCACGGGCTCCCCGAGGTCCACCCCGTCCGGGTGGCGGAATGGCAGACGCGCTAGCTTGAGGTGCTAGTGCCCGCAAGGGCGTGGGGGTTCAAGTCCCCCTCCGGACACTCGTTGAGACAGCGACGACGAAGGCCCCGATCCCACGATCGGGGCCTTCGTCGTCCCACCCCCCACCATCTCCCTCGCCGCGCCCACCCGCCCCCACCTGTCTCCGCACTCCCCACCACCCGCTCCGGCGCCGAGTTCGCGGCTCACCGCACGGCTTCGCGGGCCACGGACCGCGAGCTCATGCCGCCAACCGCGAACTCACCCAGGACCCACGAGCTCAGGTCGCCAGTTGCCGACAGCGGTCATGTCAACGCGTCGCCTGAGCGCGGCCGGGTCGACGGAGTCGTCACCACCATCACACGTACGTAGCGTTCCAGGCCCGGTCGAGCGGCCTGGTGCTGGATTCGTACAGGCCAGGCGGCATGAGCGGCTCGATGTTCGGGACTGCTGCAGGGTCGGTTGACACCGGGTGAGTGGTGATCATGCCGCGAGGGGGTCGCCGCGCGCTCATCTCGCTCGGTGCTTGCTCCCGTGCGCGCTTGCGCCTGACCATCGTCGCTCCGTCCTCGGGCCGGGGTCCTCATCTTGGCGCTGATCGGACGCGTTGCCCTTCAGCCGGCCCGGTATGACGCAGGACGTGTGGTGGCACCGGTCGCTGACCAGGTGCGGCAACGGGGCAGGAGCCATGACTTGGACGTGTCGATCCTGGCCGGATCGGTGGGTGTTGCGACGATGCGATCCCAGACGACATTCGGATCGACGAACATCTCGTCGATCATCGCTGCGACGTACACGTGGTCCTTGAGCCGGTTCGCAAGGAGCTTCGCCGCGCACAGGTCGTGCACCTCGAGGCACAGGCCGGTGTGCCCGCTCGTCGCATCGGCGGCCACAGGCACCAGGCGTTCTACCCAGCCCGGGGAGAGCAGGGCCGTGTGTCTGCCGACGCCTTGGATGTAGAAGCCGTGCGTGTCGTGAAACGACGACAGCTCACCGATGGCTCCGTCCAGCTTGTCCGCGAGCGACTCCGCGTCGTCGTCATGCAGGGGGCAGACGTCGATCTCCGTGGACATCGTCGCCTCAGGCGGCAGGTCGTCCTCGTCCCACAGCGCCAGAGCGGCTTGTGAGCCGATGATGATGACGTGGGTCTGGTTGATGATGCGTGTGGACGCGCGGATCGCGTGAAGGAGGTCTGCGCGACTCACCATGCGCGCGCTCGTCGGATCGCGGTCGTCCGTTCGTCGTCGCTGAGCACTCCTGCGAACGGTGAGACCTGGCGCATGTCGACCCCGTGGGCGTCCTCGCGGATGAGGAGAGCGACGAGCTCGCCGGTCGGGCCGTCGAGCGCCTCGGCCCATTCCCGGACCCAACCCTGCGCCTGTGGACCGTGCACGTGTGCGGAGACCTTCGGCAGGTTCGACCTCGCCTTCGCGCGGACGGCCGGGCCGTCGCTGCGCAGGCGCCTCGCGACCGCGCGGTGCAGCTCCAACGAGACGCGCTCGTCGCGCCGCTCGAGCACCGGACGGACCTGCGTCCTGCCGCGTACGCGCCGACGCGAGCCGGGGGATCCCGGCTCGACGTCGCCAAGTACCACCGGCGTATCGAGCACGCGCAAGACAGCGAGGGTTGTGCGCAACGTGCTGCCGCGGCCTGCTTCGAGCCGACGCAGCGCGCTCGTGCTGACGCCCGCGAGCTCCGCGAGGTCCCGCTGGTCCAGGCCGCGACGAATGCGCTGGTGGCGCACCGTATCGCCCAGGACCAGCTCGTCGGTCACCCTCACGTTCATCGCTCGATCATGGAGGGTAATCGCTGCAAATGCAACGATACGGCCGCACTCGCACGTCGCGGACCTGCCTCCCGGGCGGTCAGTTCGCGGGTGGGTGTGCCGGTTCGTGGGCCTTGGGGCGCGAAGGAGGGTCGGGAGTCGCGAACTCGCACGGGAGCCGCGAACTGGGGGACGGATGAGCAGCCGAGTGGGTGACGGCGGGGATCACCCGGGGTCGGCGGGCGGGGTGGGGTGGGGCGCGGGATGCTGGAGGCGGCGGCGCCGTGACCCGGTGCGCCACCTCCGACACCGGGCGAGACCCGCCCTCCGGACCAGGGAGCCAGCATGATCGTCGCCGTCCCGCAGGAGACCAAGAACCGCGAGTACCGCGTGGCGCTCACGCCCGCGGGGGTGCACCACCTCGTCGTCGACGGGCATCGCGTCCTCGTCCAGACGGGAGCAGGCGTGGGCTCGGCGATCGGCGACGACGAGTACCGCGCGGCCGGGGCCGAGATCGTCGCCGACGCAGCGACGGCGTGGGGCGAGGCGGACCTCGTGTGCAAGGTCAAGGAGCCGACGCCCGCCGAGTTCGCCTTCCTGCGCGACGACCTCGTGCTGTTCACGTACCTGCACCTCGCTGCGGACCGATCCGTGACCGACGCGCTGCTCGCCGCCGGGACCACCGCGATCGCCTACGAGACGGTGCAGCTGCCGGACGGATCGCTGCCGCTGCTCGCACCGATGAGCGAGGTCGCGGGTCGGCTCGCGGCGCAGGTCGGCGCCTACCACCTCATGCGCAACGCGGGCGGCGCGGGGCTCCTGCTCGGCGGGGTGCCGGGCGTGGACCCGGCGCGTGTCGTCGTGCTCGGGGGAGGGACGGTGGGCTGGCACGCGGCGCAGATCGCGCTCGGCATGCGCGCCGACGTCACCGTGCTCGACCTGTCGATGGCCCGGTTGCGGGACATCGACGCGGCGAGCGGCGGTCACGTCCGCACGCTCGCGTCGAACCGGTGGACGCTCGAGCGCGAGGTCGCCGAGGCGGACCTCGTCATCGGGGCCGTCCTGGTGCCGGGCGCGCGTGCCCCGCGGCTCGTGCCCGACGAGCTCGTCGCGCGCATGCGGCCCGGGTCCGTGCTGGTCGACGTCGCGGTGGACCAGGGCGGGTGCTTCGAGTCGACGCATCCCACGACGCACGACGACCCGACCTACCTCGTCGAAGGCTGCTTGTTCTACTGCGTCGCGAACATGCCCGGTGCGGTGCCCGTCACGTCGACGCGCGCGCTGACGAACGTGACGCTGCCCTACGTCCACGCGCTCGCGTCACGCGGCTGGCGCGCGGCCGTGGCCGACGACCCCGCGCTCGCCTTGGGCCTGACGACGCACGCGGGCCACCTCGTCAACGCCGCGGTCGCGCAGGCGCACGGCTACCCGTCGATCACGCCGGCGTCGGCGGTCGCGGGCGCCTGATCGGGTGGGTGCGTCGGCGTCGGGGCGGCCGATGGGTGAGGATGCGACCATGACGCCACTCGATGCCGAGAACCCCTTCGCCGCACCGTCGTCCCTGCCGTACGGGCTGCCGGACTACGCGCGGATCCGCACGGAGCACTACGAGCCGGCGATCGAGCACGGCATGGCCGAGCACCGCGCGCAGGTCGAGGCGATCGCGACGGACCCGGACGCGCCGACGGTCGAGAACGTGCTCGTCGCGCTCGAGCGCGCGGGCCGCACGCTGCACCGCGCGCTGACCGCGTTCTTCAACCAGTCGAGCGCGGACTCGACGCCGGAGCTCGACGAGCTCGAGGAGCGGCTCGCGCCCCGGCTCGCGGCGCACCTCGACGCGATCCACCTCGACGCCCGGCTGTTCGCGCGGCTCGAGGCGCTCGACGCGCAGGCGCGGGCGGGTGAGCTCGTCCTCGAGCCGGACACGGCGTGGTTGCTCGAACGCACGATCTCGACGTTCGTGCGCGCGGGCGTCCGGCTCGACGCTGCGGCCCAGGACCGCCTGCGCGAGCTCAACGGGCGCATCACGACGCTCACGACGGTGTTCGGCCGCGAGGTGCTCGCGGCGACGAACGCGGCGGCGGTGCTCGTGACCGACGAGGCCGAGCTCGACGGACTCCCGCAGGACGCACGGGACGCCGCCGCACGCGTCGCGGCCGAGCGCGGGCACGAGGGTGCGTGGCTGCTCGAGCTGCAGCTCCCGACGAGCCAGCCGCAGCTCGTGACGCTGCGCGACCGCGGGCTGCGCGAACGCCTGCACCGGGCGTCGGTCGCGCGCGGGCTCGGTGGCGAGCACGACACGCGGCCCACGCTCCTCGAGCTCGCACGCCTGCGGGCGGAGCGCGCGCAGCTGCTCGGGTTCGAGCACCACGCGGCGTTCGTCGCGGCGGACGCGACCGCACGCTCGTCGGACGCGGTCGAGGACATGCTGACGCGCCTCGCGCCCGCGGCGGTCGCGAACGCGCGCGTCGAGGCCGACGCGCTGACCCGCGCGCTGCAGGAGGACGAGCCGGGCGCGACCCTCGAGGCGTGGGACTGGGCGTACTACGCCGAGCGGGTCCGCTCGCGCGCCCGCTCGCTCGACGAGACGGCGCTGCGGCCGTACCTCGAGCTCGACCGCGTGCTGCACGACGGCGTGTTCCGGGCGGCGACCGCGCTGTACGGGCTGACGTTCCAGGAGCGGACGGACCTCGTCGGCTACCACCCGGACGTGCGCGTGTTCGAGGTGTTCGACACCGACGGCTCGGGGCTCGGGCTGTTCCTCGCGGACTACTGGACGCGCGAGTCCAAGCGCGGGGGTGCGTGGATGAACAACCTCGTCGACCAGTCGACGCTGCTGGGTGAGCCGCCCGTCGTCGTCAACAACCTCAACATCCCGAAGCCGCCCGACGGTCGTCCCACGCTCCTGACGTGGGACCAGGTCACGACGATGTTCCACGAGTTCGGGCATGCGCTGCACGGCCTGCTGTCCGCGGTGCGCTACCCGTCGCAGTCGGGCACGGAGGTGCCGCGGGACTTCGTGGAGTACCCGTCGCAGGTCAACGAGATCTGGGCGTGGGAGCCGAGCGTGCTGCGCGAGTTCGCGGTGCACCACGAGACGGGTGAGCCGATGCCGCAGGAGTGGGTGGCGACGCTGCTCGACGGGCGGCAGGACGGCGAGGGGTTCCGCACGACGGAGTACCTGGCCGCCGCGCTGCTCGACCAGGCCTGGTACCGCTTGTCGCCCGACGAGGTGCCCACCGACCCGCAGGCCGTCGAGCCGTTCGAGGCTGCGGCGCTCGAGCGGGCCGGGGTCGCGTTCGGACCGGTTCCGCCGCGCTACCGCAGCGCGTACTTCAACCACGTGTTCTCGTCGGGGTACTCCGCCGGGTACTACTCGTACATCTGGTCCGAGGTGCTCGACGCGGACACCGTCGAGTGGTTCCGGGAGAACGGTGGCCTGCGCCGGGAGAACGGTGACGTGTTCCGGGCGCGGCTGCTCGGGCGCGGCGGGTCGATCGACCCGCTCGCCGCGTTCCGGGACCTGCGGGGCCGTGACGCCCGGATCGAGCCGCTGCTCGTGCGACGGGGGCTGACGGCGGCGGGCGCGTAGCGGCGGCCGCCTGACGATCCCGTCCGCTCAGCGGCGTGCGGGGTCGCCGTGCAGGTGACCGACGGTCGACTGGTAGTCGCCGCGCACGTCGTCGTACCGGCGGCGCGCGTCGTCGTGCGGCTCGTGCACGCGGCCGTCGGTGTCGCCGGGGATGTCGTGGTAGCCCCACCAGCCAGCCGCGACGCCTGCGACGGCCGCGGCACCGGCCGCCGCCGAGCGCGACGTGACCCGCACGGGGACGCCGAACACGTCGGCGACGATCTGCGCCCACAGCGGGCTGCGGGCGCCACCGCCCTTGAGCCACAGCGTGGTGACGTCGCCGACGCGCATGCGCTCGTCGGCGAGGTGCTTGAGCTCCATCGCGACCCCCTCGAGCACGGCGCGCACGAAGTGGCCGCGCGTGTGGTCGGGGCGGGCACCGACGAACGCGGCGCGTGCGCTCGCACCGTGCGACGAGCGGTCGCCGACCAGGAAGGGCAGGTACAGGAGCCCGGCGGACCCGGCCGGTGCCGCGGCGGCCTCGGCGAGGAGCCGGTCGATCGACGCGTCGGCGGCGAGCGAGTCGCGGAACCACGTCAGGCTCATGCCGGCCGCATGCATCGACTCGAGCCGCAGCCAGCGGTCGTCGGGTGCGTGGCAGAACGCCCCGACGGACGGTGCGTCTTGCGCGCCGAGCACGACGCCCGACGTCCCGAGCACCACCGCGAGCGCGCCGGGGTCGACGAGGCCGACGGACAGTGCCTCGGCGAACTGGTCGCCGACGCCGACGGCCACGTCGACGCGCGCCGCGCCGGGAAGGAGGTCGGGTGCGGTGCCGACCAGCTCGTGCGGCGCCCGCACGCGCGGCAGGACGGCGCGGTCGAGCGCGACCGCACGCAGGACCTCGTCGGACCACGTGCGCGTGCGCGTGTCGAGCGCGCCCGTGCCCGATGCGTCGGTCCAGTCGGTCTCGAGCGTCCCGGTGAGCCGTTCGCGGACGACGTCCTTCGGCATCGCGACCGTGCGGGCGCGCGCGAACCGCTCGGGGTCGTGCTCGCGCAGCCACAGCAGGTGCGGGAGCGTGAACGCCGCGAGCGGCGCGTTGCCGGTGCGGTCGGCGACGTCGGGCACGGCCTCGGCGATCGCGCGCGCCTGGTCCTCGGCGCGCGTGTCGCACCACAGCACGGCGGGACGCACGGGTTCGCGCGACGCATCGAGGAGCACGGTCGTGTGCATCTGGCCCGTGAGCCCGACAGTCACGTGGGCGCCTGCCGGCGTCCCGGCGCGGCGCCACACGTCTCCGACGGCCGTGGTGACCGCGTCCCACCAGTCCTGCGGGTCCTGCTCGGCCCAGCCGGGGTGCGGGCTGTGCAGCCGGTACGGGTCCGACGAACGTGCCCAGCGGGTCCCGTCGTCGCGCACGAGCTCGGTCTTGACCGACCCGGTGCCGATGTCGATGCCGAGCAGGTACGCGGCGGACGGCGCGGCGCTGCTCACCGCCGCACCTCGCGCACGGCCGCGACGACCGCGGCGACCGTCATACCGGTCGCGTCCAGCGCGTCCTGTGCGGGGGCCGAGACGCCGAAGCCGTCGATCCCGACGATCCTGCCGCCGGGTCCCGCGACGTCGGCCCAGCCGAACGGCGTGGCCGCCTCGACGACGACGCGTGCGGTGACGTCCGGCGGGAGGACCGCGTCGCGGTAGGCGGTCGGCTGCTCCGCGAACCACTCGCGGCACGGCATCGAGACGACCCGCAGCCGCAGGCCCTCGCTGCGCAGCTCGTCGCGAGCCGCGAGCGCGAGGCTCACCTCGGACCCGGTTGCGACGAGGATCGCGTCCGGTGCCGCACCGTCGTCGGCCACGACGTAACCGCCGCGCCGCACGCCCTCGTGCACCGCGTCGACGTCGACGTCCAGGACGGGGACCGCCTGCCGTGCGAGGACGAGGCCCGCGGGCCGCGCGCGTTCCAGGCAGGCTGCCCACGCGGCGACGGTCTCGTTGCCGTCCGCGGGCCGCACCACGGCGAGGCCCGGCATGGCGCGCAGGCTCGCGAGGTGCTCGATCGGCTGGTGCGTCGGACCATCGGCGCCGAGTGCGACGGAGTCGTGCGTCCACACGTACGTCACGGGCAGGCCCATGAGCGCCGCGAGCCGGACCGCGGGGCGCTGGTAGTCGCTGAAGACCAGGAACGTCCCGGCGAAGAACCGCCCGCCGCCCGCGAGCGCGATGCCGTTCATGATCGACGCCATGGCGTGCTCGCGGACCCCGAAGTGCACGGTGCGGCCCGTCGGGCTGCCGGGGGCGAACGGGAGGAACGGGGTCGCGTCGAGCGCGGTGCGCGTGCTCTCGCCGAGGTCGGCCGAACCGCCCCACAGCTCGGGGACGTGCGGTGCGAGGGCCTGCAGGGTGGCGCCGGATGCGTCGCGCGGAGCGACCGTGCGGCCGGGGGCGTAGCGCGGCAGGTGCGCGGTGAAGCCGTCGGGGAGCGCGGCGGACCGGATGCGGTCCCACTCCGTGGCGCGCTCCTCGTCCAGCGCGCGCCACGCCGCGAGGCGCTCGTCCCACGCCCGGTGGAGCTCGGCGCCCCGGCGCGCGGCGTCCCGCGTGCGGGCCAGGACGTCGTCGGGGACGACGAACGGCTCGCCTGCGCCGAGCAGGGGGCGGGTCGCCGCGACCTCGTCGGCACCGAGCGGTGCGCCGTGCGACGCCGCGGTGTTGACCGCGTGCGGGGCGGGGTACGCGATCTGGCTGCGCAGCACGACGAGCTGCGGGCAGCGTGTGCGGTGGTGCGCGCGGTCGAGCGCCCGGTCGAGCGCGGCGACGTCGACGTCACCGGACGGAGCGAGCTCGACGACCTGCACGTCCCAGCCCTGCGCCTCGAACCGGGCGACGACGTCCTCGCTCGTCGCGAGCCCGGTCGACCCGTCGATCTGGATCCGGTTGTCGTCGAACACGACGACGAGGTTGTCGAGCCGGTGGTGACCGGCGATCGCCGCGGCCTCGTACGACAGGCCCTCCTGCAGGTCGCCGTCGGACGCGAGGACCCACACGGTCCGGTCGAACGGCGACGTGCCGGCGGGCGCGTCCGGGTCGAACAGGTCGCGTTCGCGGCGCAGCGCGAGCGCCATGCCGACCGCGGTCGCGACACCCTGGGCGAGCGGGCCCGTCGTCATCTCGACGCCCGGGGTGTGCCCGAGCTCGGGGTGCCCGGGGGTGCGCGAGCCGAGCCGACGGAACCGCGCCAGCTCGTCGAGCGGCAGGTCGTACCCCGTGAGCACGAGCTGGGTGTAGAGCAGGATGCTCGCGTGCCCGCACGACAGCACGAACCGGTCCCGACCGTGCCACGCGGGATCGGCCGGGTCGTGGCGCAGGTGCCGCTGGAACAGCGCGTGCGCCACGGGCGCGAGCGCCATGGCCGTGCCGGGGTGCCCGGACCCCGCCGCCTCGACGGCGTCCATCGCGAGGGCGCGAGCCACCGCGATGCAGCGGGCGTCGAGGTCGTCGACGGGGGAGTCGCCGACGGAGGTGCCGTCGGTGGGGACGGCCGGCGTCGTGTCGACCGGCGTGGTCCGGGCTGCTGTGGTCACGTTCGTGCTCCTGCTCGTGCGGGCGTGGGGAGGGCTGCCGGTCAGGCCTGGCGGATGCCGAGCGTCAGGACGATGCAGGACGCGGGGCGCAGCTCGCCGGTGAGGATCGCGAGCCCGAGCCGCTCGGCGTCGAACGCCGTGGTGAGCTGCGAGCCCTGGACGGTGCCGATCTCGAGGTCCGGCAGGAGCCGCTCGTAGTCGGCCCAGATCTCGGGCCGCGTGCCGTCCTCGAACGTGGCGCCGACCGCGGCCTCGATCGGCACGGCCTTCGTGAGCGGGCCGAGCACGTCGACGACCGAGAGCAGGCCGGGCGCGTAGTTGAGGCGCACGACGGGCACGTGCGGGCCGAGCAGCGTGGACGACGGGAAGTGCGCGTCGGCCACGAGGACCTTGGACGAGTGGCCGGCGCGCGCGAGCGCGGCGAGCACGTCGGGGTGGGTGAGGTCTCCGTTGATCATCGGGGTCGCCTTTCGGTGGGGGTGCGGATGGGGGACGACGAGCGGCGCGCGGGCCGCCGGCTCACTGGTAGCTGTTCTCGCTCATGGGGTAGACGACGAGCTCGCTGACGCGCGCGTTGGCCGGCTGGTTGATCGCGAAGAGGATCGACTCGGCGATCGTCGAGGGGGCGAGCCGGTCCGCGTCGGCGACGGCGGCCGGGTCGATCCCCGTGCCGAAGGCCCACGTCGTCTCGACGCCTGCGGGGCAGATCGCCGTGACCTTGATGCCCGAGGGCGACAGCTCCTTGTCGAGCGCACGGCTGAGGCCGACGGTCGCCCACTTGGTCATCGAGTAGACCGACGCACCGGCCATGCCGATGAGCCCGGAGATCGACGCGACGTTGACGATGTTGCCGCCCCCGAGGCGCTCGAGCACCGGCACCATGCGACGGCAGCCGACGAAGACGCTGCGCACGTTGATGCGGACCTGGTCGTCGAAGTCCTCGTCGGTCATGGTCGTGAGGCGTCCGAGGATGCCGATCCCGGCGTTGTTGACCAGGATGTCGAACCGGCCGTCGACCGCCTCGGCGGCCGTGAAGACGCGCTCCATCTGGTCGACGTCGGAGACGTCGGCGGCGACCGCGGTCGCGGCGCCGCCGGCCTGTCGGATCGCGTCGGCGACCGCGTCGAGGTCGGCCTGGTTCCGTGACGTGAGGACGACGTGCGCGCCGTGGGCGGCGAGCAGCTCGGCGGTGGCGCGGCCGATGCCGCGGCTCGCTCCGGTGACGAGGGCGACGCGTCCGGTGAGGCTGGACATGGGTGGGGTTCTCGCTTTCGTGTGGGAGGTCGGTGGGCCGTGCGGGGTGGTGGTCGGGCGGCGCGGGGTGCGCCGCCCGACCGGGGTGCGTGCCTGCTACTTGCGGAAGTCCGCGAGGTTGTCGGCGGTGACGAGCTGGAACGGGATGAGGATCTGCTTGTCGACCTGCTCGCCCGCGACGACCTTCGCGGCGACCTGCATCGCCGTGGTGCCCTGGCCCACCGCGTCCTGGAAGACGGTCGCGGTGATCAGACCGTCGTTGATCGCGTCGAGGCCCGCGTCGGAACCGTCGACGCCGGCGATCGCCGTGAACTCGTCGGACCGTCCGGCTTCCTGGATCGCGGACGCCGCGCCGATCGCCATCTCGTCGCTCTGCGTGATGACGGCCTGGACCTCGCCCTTGCCGTAGCGCTGCAGGAGGTCCTCCATGACGGACTTGGCCTCGGCGCGCGAGCCCTGGGCCTCGAGCTCGCTCACGATCTCGATGTTGTCGTGACCCTCGAGCGCCTTGTAGAAGCCCTCCTTGCGCCGTTCGGTCGAGGCTCCGCCGTACTGGCCGACGAGGTAGATGACCTTGCCGCCTTCGGGGAGTGCGTCGACGAGGTACTTGCCCTGGATCTCGCCGGCCTCGGTGTCGTCGGACCCGACGTAGGTCACGTAGTCGCCGTCGAAGCTGTCGGTGAAGCGCGTGTTGACGAGGATGAGCGGGATGTCCGCGTCGTTGACGGCCTTCGCGGCGGCCTGGCTGGCCTCCTGGTCGACGGGGATCATGACGATCGCGTCGACCTGCTGTGTGATGAGGTCCTCGATCTGCGTGAACTCGGTCGCGGTCTTCTGCCGCGGGTCGAGCGAGATGAGCTTGACGTCCTGCTTGGCGGCCTCGTCCTTCATGGCCTGGTCGAGGTTGACGAGGAACGGGTACTCCAGGCTCAGCAGGGTGGCGCCGACGGTGGCCGAGCCGGAGCCGCCGGAGCCGGACGTGGCGCCGTCGCCGCCGTCACCGTCGGACGACGAGCAGGCGGACAGGGCGAGGGTCAGGCCGGCGAGTGCGGCCACGGCGGCCAGGGGACCGCGACGAGGGGCGAGCGCGCGCATGGTGTTCTCCTTTGAGCGTGAGCGGTGCTGCTGACGGGTGCGACGGGTGGAGCGGGGTGGTGCTGCTGGTGAGCGCTCCGGGGGGAACGCTCAGTCGGACTTCCAGCGGTTGAGCAGGACGGCGAGGACGAGGATCAGTCCCTGGGCGGCCTGCTGGTAGTACGACGAGACGTTGAGCAGGTTGAGGCCGTTCATGACGACGCCGACGAGCAGGACGCCGAGCACGGTGCCCTTGATGGACCCGACGCCGCCGAACAGGCTCGTGCCGCCGATGACGACGGCGGAGATGGCCTGCAGCTCGAACCCCGTGCCGGCGAGCGGGTCGGCGCCGTTGACGCGGGCGGTGAGGATGATGCCGCCGAGTGCGGCGAGCCCGCCGGCGATGAGGTAGACGCCGAGCAGGACCCGGCGCGTCGAGATGCCGACCTTGCGGGCCGACTCCTCGTTGGAGCCGACCGCGTACACGTGCCGCCCGAAGCGGGTCCGGGACAGCACGACGTGCGTGACGATCGCGGCGACGACGAACAGGATCACAGGGACCGGGACCCAGCCGACCTTGCCGGTGCCGAGCCAGGCGAACTGGTCGCTGAGGCCGGTCACGGGCTTGCCGTCGGTGATGATGAGCGCCGCGCTGCGGGCGACGGTCATCATGGCGAGCGTCGCGAGGAACGGCAGGATGGCGCCGCCGACGATGAGCGCGGAGTTGGCGAGCCCGACGAGGAGGCCGACGCCGATGCCGAGCGCGAGCGGCAGGAGGAACGCCGTCCCGTCGCTGGGTGCGACGAGCGCCGCGGCGATGCCCGACAGCCCCGCGATCGAGCCGACCGACAGGTCGATACCCGCGGTGATCATCACGAACGTCATGCCGAGGGCCAGGAATCCGACGATCGACGACTGCCGGACGACGTTGATGAGGTTGGTCGTCGTGAGGAAGTTGTCCGTCGCGAACGCGAGGTAGACCAGCACGATCCCGAACACGACGATGAGGCCGTAGTCGCCGAGGAAGTGCTTGACCTTCGTGCTGCGGGACGCGCCGTCGAGCTGGGGCTTGGCCAGCAGCGTCTGGATGGTCGCGGTGCTCACGGCTGGCCTCCCGAGGCGGTCGTGACGGTGGTGGGCGCGTCGGTGGTCGGCAGCGGGGTGCCGTACGCGATGAGGTGGCTGACCTGGGCCTCGGTCGCGTCGGCCGCGTCGAACCGGCCGACGACCTCGCCCTGGCGCATGACGGCGACCCGGTCGGAGACCGCGAACGCCTCGTCGAGGCGGTGGGTGATGATGATGACCGCGATGCCGAGCTCCTTGAGTCGACCCGTGACCTCGAGGAGCTTCTCGACCTTGGCGACCGACAGGTTCGCGGTGGGTTCGTCCATCACGACGAGCCGCGCGTCGAACGCCAGGGCACGTCCGATCGCGACCCCCTGGCGCTGCCCGCCGGACAGGCGCCGGACCTTGAGGCGCGGGTTGATCGGCAGGTCGAGGATGCCGAGGACGCGTGCGGTCTCGCGCTCCATGAGCTTGTTGTCGACCACCTGCAGCAGCGGGCCGAGCACCTTCTTGCGCGGCTCGCGGCCGAGGAAGATGTTCGACCGCACGTCGAGGTCGTCGGCCAGCGCGAAGTCCTGGTAGATCATCTCGATGCCGCGCGACCGGGAGTCGGCGGGCCCGGCCAGGTGGACGGCCTCACCGTCGATCTCGACGGTCCCGGCGTCCGGCTGGTAGACGCCGGTGAGGATCTTCATGAGGGTCGACTTGCCGGCGGCGTTGTCGCCGAGGAGCGCGAACGTCTCCCCGGGTCGGACGTCGAGGCTGACCCCGCGCAGCGCGTGCACGGCGCCGAAGCTCTTGCGGATGTCCGTGAGGCGCACGAGTGGGGCTGTGTCCATGAAACGCTCCTGCTCCTTCGCAGTCGATCAAGGGCGTCCGGGGGTCGACGAGGGATCGGATGATCGAGCGTCCGGGCCTCCCGAATGGCACGATGCTTGCCGTTGATCGGTAGGGCGTCAAGCAAAAGTGTCCGATGTTCGGAAGGGGGCTTGACAATAGGTGACCGTCTGCCATGCTCAACTCACGCGATCTGAAGGGGACCGAGATGAGTGAGACCGTCCGCTACCGCGGCGAGGCCGGGCCCGGCCACATCCTCGGCCTGGTCGCGTCGGGCCAGGCGCAGACGCGGGCCGCGCTCGCCGAGCTCACCGGGCTGTCCCGGCCCACGGTCTCGCAGCGCCTCGAGACGCTGTTCGCGGCCGGCCTCCTGCGCGAGTCCGACGAGATCCTGCCGTCCGGCGGACGTCCGGCCCGGGCGCTCGTGTTCGACGAGCGCAGCGCGCTGGTCCTGTGCGTCGACGTCGGCGAGGAGCGCACCCGGATCGCGCTGGCCGACCTGCGCGGCCGGCTCGTCGACGAGGACGTCCAGCCGTTCGCGCTCGGTGAGGGGCCCGCGGCCGTGCTCGACCGGATCGTGCACTCGGCGCGGGACCTGCTCGCGGGGCTCGGCGGACAGGCGCCGCGGCTCGCGGGCGTCGGAGTCGGCCTGCCCGCGCCCGTGGACTTCGGGACCGGTCGCACCGTCGGGTGGTCCGTCATGGCCGGCTGGGAGGGCTACGACGTGCGGGGCCACCTCGTCGAGGCGCTGGGCGTGCCCGTGCTCGTCGACAACGACGTCAACCTCCTCACGCTCGCCGAGCACCGTGCGTACTGGCGCCAGGAGTCCCACCTGCTCTACGTGAAGGCGGGCACGGGCATCGGCAGCGGCATCATCGCCGACCACCAGCTCAACCGCGGTGCGCTCGGCGCGGCCGGCGACATCGGGCACGCGCGACTGTCGGGCTACGGCGACCCCGCGTGCCGCTGCGGGAACCGCGGGTGCGTCGAGGCGCTCGTCGGCGGCTGGGCGGTCGCACGCGACCTCGCCCCCGACCGGGACCGCCAGGTGCACGACGCGCGCGACATCGCCCAGATGGTCCGGCGCGGGGACAGCGCGGCGATCGCCCGGGTCCGCGACGCCGGGCGGACCCTCGGCGAGGCCATCGCGTTCGCGACGAGCCTGCTCAACCCGGCCGTGATCGTCGTCGGAGGCATGCTGACCTCGGCGGGTGACCACCTGCTCGCGGGCGTCCGTGAGGTCGTCTACCAGCGCGCGCTCCCGCTCGCGACGAAGCAGCTGACGATCGCGCGCAGCCGCCTCGACCACCACGGCGGCGTGCTCGGTGCGGCTCTGCTCGTCATCGACTCGATCCTCGAGCCGTCCGCGATCGACGCGGCGCTCGCCCGCGGCAGCGTCGACGGCGTCCTGTCGTTCGTCCACGACCCGCTCGTCGGCGGTCGCTGACCCGCCCGGCGGCGGCCGGTCGCGTCCGCACCGGTACGGTGGGGCGATGCCCACCAGCGAGCTGACGTCGCCCGGACCGCGCGCCGCCGACGAGGTCGTCGACATCTGCCGTGACCTCATCCGGTTCGACACGTCGAACTACGGCGACGGCTCCGGGCCCGGGGAGCGCGCCGCGGCCGAGTACACGGCGGGGCTGCTGAGCGACGTCGGGCTGGAACCCGACGTCTTCGAGAGTGCCCCGGGCCGCACCAACCTCGTCGTGCGGCTCGAGGGTGCGGACCGCACGCGGCCCGCGCTCGTGCTGCACGGGCACCTGGACGTCGTGCCCGCGCAGGCGGCCGACTGGACCGTCGACCCGTTCGCCGGGCACATGGACGGCGACCTGCTGTGGGGCCGGGGTGCGGTCGACATGAAGGACATGGACGCGATGATCCTGTCCGTCGTGCGGCAGCTGGCGCGCGAAGGTCGCAAGCCCGCCCGCGACGTCGTCGTCGCGATGTTCGCGGACGAGGAGGCGGGCGGGACGTACGGCGCGCGCTGGGCCGTCGACCACCGACCCGAGCTGTTCGAGGGCGCGACCGAGGCCATCAGCGAGGTCGGCGGGTTCTCCGTGACGCTCGGCGAGCGACGCGCCTACCTCGTGCAGACGGCCGAGAAGGGGCTCGCGTGGCTGCGGCTCGTGGCCGACGGCCGCGCCGGGCACGGCAGCCAGGTCTCGCCCGACAACGCGGTGACGCACCTCGCGGAGGCCGTCGCGCGCATCGGGCGGCACGCGTGGCCGCTGCAGCTCACGCCGACCGTGCAGGCGCTGCTCGAGGGCGTCGCCGAGCTCACGGGGCTGCCGTTCGACCCCGCCGACGAGACCGCGATCGACGCGCTCGTCGCGGCGCTCGGGCCCGCGAGCAGGTTCGTCGGCGCGACTCTGCGACACACGTCCAACCCGACGCAGCTCAGCGCGGGCTACAAGGCGAACGTCGTGCCCGGGCGCGCCGAGGCGGCGGTCGACGGCCGGTTCCTGCCGGGCCACGAGGACGACTTCCGTGCGACGCTCTCGCAGCTCGCGGGTCCGCGCGTCGCGATCGAGACGATCCACTCCGACATCGCGCTCGAGGCGCCGACGACGGGCTCGCTCGTCGACGCGATGACCGACGCGCTGCTCGCCGAGGACCCCGGTGCCGCGGTCCTGCCGTACACGCTGTCCGGCGGCACCGACAACAAGTCGCTCGCGCGGCTCGGCGTCACCGGCTACGGGTTCGCGCCGCTGCGTCTGCCCGCGGACCTCGACTTCGCGGGCATGTTCCACGGCGTCGACGAGCGGGTCTCGATCGACGCGCTGAAGTTCGGCACGCGGGTGCTGGACCGGCTGCTCGCGACCTGCTGAGCGGTCGGCCGCGACGTCAGTCGAGCGTGCTCTGCACGCGCAGGACCTTGCGGCGCAGCCACACGCGGCGCTCGCCGCCGACGTACAGCACGGACCGTGCGAGCTCCCAGCGACCGTGCTCCGCCTGCTCGGTCAGCAGCCGACGTGCGTCGTTCCCGCTGGTCGTGCGAGGGATCGAGATCACGCGGTACTCGTAGTGCCCACCCTGCGTCACCCAGTCCCGACGTCGCTGCCCCGTCCCGACCGACATCCGTCACCTCCCCGGTGTCTCGCGTGGCGCCATTGTGCCCCGTGAACCTCGCCGGGACGTGCACCCGACACCACTGCCGACACCACTCCCGACACCGCACACGGCATCTGACCACGCATTCGGCCGTGCCGGGCGAGCCGGTCGGGCGGTAGCGTTCGGTCCATGACCGTCGACCCCCGTGCCGCGCTCGACCGACTCCTCGCCGCGCTCGAGGCGCACTACAGCGCCGTCGCAGCGCGCCAGGGTGAGGACGACCCGGCCGTCGACGACGCGTACGACGTCCTCGCGGACGCGTTCGAGGTCTACGACGACGCGCTCGGGACCGTCCACGGCGAGGCGCTGCCGTTCTACCTCGCGGAGGAGGACGACGAGTTCGAGGACGACGAAGACCTCGACGACGAGGACCTCGAGGACGACGACCACGTCGACGACGAGGACGATGACGAGGATGACGAGGGCGACGACGACCTCGACGACGACTGGGACGACGAGGACGAGGACCAGCCCGCCCGCTGACCCGCTGCGGTCAGAACCGCTCGGGATACCCGATCGAGGGGGCGGAGACGTCGTCGAGTGCGTCAGCGACCTCGTCGGGCAGCTCGAGGTCGAGCGACGCGAGCGCCCCGCGCAGCTGTGCCGCCGTCCGTGAGCCCACGATCGCCGACGCGACGGCGTCCCGGCGGGCGAGCCAGGCGAGCGCAACCTCGAGCGGCTGCCGCTGCAGCCCCGAGGCGGCCGTCACGAGCGCGTCGACGACCGCGGCGGCGGGCGCCGACAGGTACGGCCGCACGAAGCCCGCGAGGTGCGGCGAGGCCGCACGGGAGTCGGCGGGGATCGTGCGCCGGTACTTGCCCGTGAGCACCCCGCGCCCGAGCGGCGACCACGCGAGCGTGCCCGCGCCCAGCGCCCGGGCCGCGGGCAGGACCTCGCGCTCGACCCCGCGCTCGAGCAGCGAGTACTCCATCTCGAGCGCGGTCAGCCCGACGTGGTCGGTGCCCTCGTCGAGCAGGCTCGCGAGGCGAGCGACCTGCCAGCCCGCATGGTTCGCGACGCCGACGTACCGCGCGCGTCCCGACAGCACCGCGTAGCGCAGCGCGGCGGCCGTCTCCTCGAGCGGGGTGCGCGGATCCGGCGTCTGGACCAGGAACAGGTCCACGTGGTCCGTGCCGAGGCGGCGCAAGGACGCGTCGAGCGACGCGACGAGCCCGCCGCGCGAGGCGTCGACGACCGGTCCGTCGGGTGTCCGGCGCACGCCCGCCTTGGTGCACAGGACGATCTCGTCGCGCGGGACGACGGTGCCCAGGAGCGATCCGAGCAGCTCCTCCGCGCCGCCCTCCGCGTAGGACGCGGACGTGTCGACGAACGTCCCGCCGGCGCCGACGAGCTCGCGCAGCAGCTCCGCCGCCTCGTGCTCGTCGGTGTCCCGGCTCCACGTCATGGTGCCGAGGCCGATGCGGGACACACGCAGGCCCGATGCCCCGACGTGACGATGCTCCATGGGGCGTCACCCTAGCCCGCAGGCCGGTCGCCGGACGCGCGTCGGCGCGCGACACGAGCCGTCGACCGCACCCCGGGCTCGTCGGACCGGTCGGGGGGATATCGTGACCGCCCGTGGCAGACATCAGCGGGCTCGACGCGATCGTCCTCGGACTGGTGCAGGGACTCACCGAGTTCCTGCCGGTCTCGTCCAGCGCGCACCTGCGCATCGTGGGCGACCTGCTCGGGGGAGATCCCGGTGCGGCGTTCACCGCGATCACGCAGCTCGGCACCGAGACCGCGGTGCTGCTCTACTTCCGGCGCGACATCAAGCGCATCGTGCTCGCCTGGTGGCACGCGGTGCGCGGCAGGTACGGCCCGGACCTGCGCTCGCGCCTCGGCGCACCCGTCGGTGAGCGGCCCGACCACGACGCGCTGATGGCCTGGTTCATCGCGCTCGGCTCGGTGCCGATCGTCGTGCTCGGGCTCGTGCTGCAGTCGTCGATCGAGACCGCGTTCCGCAACCTGTGGCTCGTCGTGCTCACGCTCGCGGGGTTCGCGCTCGTGCTGGGCTGGGCGGACAAGGTCGGGCGGCGGGCACGGCCGCTCGAGGAGCTCACCGCACGCGACGCGGTCCAGTTCGGGCTCTGGCAGGCGCTCGCCCTCATCCCGGGCGTCTCCCGGTCCGGGGGCACCATCACAGGTGGTCTGCTCATGGGCTACACGCGTGAGGCCGCGGCGCGCTACTCGTTCCTGCTCGCGATCCCCGCCGTGTTCGGCTCGGGCCTCTACCAGCTGTTCGGTTCGCTGGGCGACTTCGGGACGGCGGGCACGCCCGGCTTCGGCCCGACGCTCCTCGCGACGATCGTCGCGTTCGTCGTCGGCTACCTCGTGATCATCGCGTTCCTGAAGATCGTCTCGACCTTCAGCTACCGGCCGTTCGTCTGGTACCGGCTGGGCCTCGCCGCGCTCGTCGTGCTGCTGCTCCTGACCGGTGCCGTGCACGCGACGCCCGCCGCGGCCTGACCGCCGGACCGCGTCACAGCCAGCCCGACCGACGGAACGCGCGGTACAGGACGAGGCACGCACCCGCCATGAGTGCGAGCGACGACGGGTAGCCGAAGTACCACGACAGCTCGGGCATGTGGCGGAAGTTCATGCCGTAGATCCCCGCGACGAGCGTCGGGACCGTGATCATCGCGGCCCACGCCGAGATCTTGCGCATGTCCTCGTTCTGCCGGACCGACACGTTGCTCAGGTGGACCGAGAGCATCGTGTCGAGCAGGTCGTCGTGCGCGTCGAGGTGGGCGTCGATGCGGTCGGACCGCTCCCGGACGTGCCGCAGCCACTCGGCGCTCGAGGCGTTCCTGCGCCCCCGCAGCCGGTGCGCGTCGCGGGCGGCCTCGTCCTCGGCCTCGAGCTCGGGCAGTGCGCTCGTCATGGGCCCCAGTGCGCGCCGGGCCTCGGCGATCTCCCGCTTGAGCGCATACACAGCGCCCAGCGGGTCGTGCGTCGCGTCGGGCCGTCCGGTCCGGGCCGCGGGCGCGACGACGAGCTGCTCGACCTCCGCCACCGCGTCGCCGAGCGCGGTCTCGACGTCCGACGCGCGGTTGACGAGCGTGAGGAGCATCGCCGCGAGGACCTGGCGCACGCCGTGGTCGGGGACCGGCAGGCCGTCGCACAGCTTCTGCGCGGACCGGTCCTGCACGTGCGCGTCGCCGTGCTCGCACGTGAGGATCAGGCGTTCGGTGACGACGCAGGTCAGCAGGCCCGTGCGGACGTCGCGAGTGCCCTCGTCGTAGGAGACGGTCGGCAGCGACAGCACCAGCTCACCGTCGTTGGACCGGTTCACGCGGGCGCGCAGGTGCCGGCCCGAGGAGTCGTGCGCGGGGAGCCCGAGCGGGTGCTCCTCGAGCAGGCGCACGCCCTGCGCGCTCACGCCGCACCGGGTCGCGAGCGCGACGAGATCGTCGCCGTCGGGTGCGACGACCCACGCCGCCCCGTCGTCGGGGAGGTCGTCGACCCGGTACCAGCCGGTCTCGCCGTGCACGTAGGCGGTCGTCGCGTCGTGGTCCACGGGGCGATTGTGACGCGCGTCCGACGAGCGCGCCGCACGTCCGCTCGGCGCGCCCGGTTAGGCTGCGCTCGTGCTCACCTGGCCGGCCCCGCAGATCCCCGAGCTCCCCGGCCGTGGCGGCCCCGTCCGCGTGCGTGACTCGTCGAGCGGCGAGCTCGTCGTCGCGGCGCCCGGGCCGGACGCGACCATGTACGTGTGCGGCATCACGCCGTACGACGCGACGCACCTCGGCCACGCCGCGACCTACGTCGCGTTCGACGTGCTGGGCCGTGCCTGGCGCGACGAGGGCAAGCGCGTGCGCTACGCGTCGAACGTCACCGACGTGGACGACCCGCTGCTCGAGCGCGCGACCGCGACCGGCGTCGACTGGCGCGAGCTCGCGGTCGACCAGGTCGCCCTGTACTGCGAGGACATGACCGCGCTGGGCGTCGTCCCGCCCGACGTGTGGTCCGGGGTCGTCGAGACCGTCCCGGCGATCGTCGAGGCGGTCGAACGGCTCGTCGCGGCCGGGGCGGCCTACCGCGTGCCGACGCCCGACAGCGAGGGCGACGACGTCTACGCGGACCTCTCGTGCGACGCGGACTTCGGCACGGTCGCGCGCCTCGACGACGAGACGATGCTCGCGCTGTTCGGCGAGCGCGGCGGCGACCCGGCGCGCGAGGGGAAGCGCGCGCTGCTCGACCCGCTGCTGTGGCGCGCGGCGCGGCCGGGGGAGCCGTCGTGGGACGGCGGGTCGCTCGGTGCGGGCCGCCCCGGCTGGCACATCGAGTGCGCGGTCATTGCGGCCGACGCGCTCGGACCGTCGTTCGACGTCGAGGGTGGCGGGTCGGACCTGCTGTTCCCGCACCACGAGATGAGCTCGTCGCACCTGCGGCTCCTCGGCGGCGAGCAGGCCGCGCGCGTGCACGTGCACGCCGGGATGGTCGGGCTCGACGGCGAGAAGATGAGCAAGTCGCGCGGCAACCTCGTGCTGGTCTCCGAGTTGCGCCGCCGCGGGGTGCCGCCCATGGCCGTCCGGCTCGCAATCCTCGCGCACCGCTACCGCGAGGACTGGGACTGGACCGACGAGGTGCTCGCCGCGGGGGAGGAGCGGTTCGCCACGTGGCGGCGCGCGATGTCCGGCAACGGCGGTCTCGACCCCGAACCGGTGCTCGCGGCCGTGCGCGCTGCGGTCGCCGACGACCTCGACACCCCGAGCGCGCTCGCCGTCGTCGACGCGTGGGCGCGCGGCACCCTCGAGGCGTCCGGGACGGGTGGTGACGGGTTCGTCGAGGGCGCCCCCGGCGTCGTCGCCCGCACCGTCGACGCGCTCCTCGGCGTGCGCATGTGACGACCCCGGGTGAAGGCGGCAGGGCACGTACGACCGGCGGCGCGGGCGCGTGCCCGGCCGCGGTGGCAGCCGCGTAGCGCTCGTCGGTTCACGACGGCGAGCTCGGACAGAGATCAGCCGTCTGCGCGTCGGTGCGGTCCCTAGACGGCACCTGAGCCGCGGTCGCGGCGCCGCAGGTAGCGCTCGAACTCGAGCGCGATGGCCTCGCCCGACGCCTCGGGGAGGTCGGCGGTGTCCTTGGCCTCCTCGAGCTGACGGACGTACTCCGCGATCTCGGAGTCCTCGTTCGCGAGCTCGTCGACACCTGCCTGCCAGGCCGCGGCCTCGTCGGGCAGCTCGCCGAGTGCGACCGGCTCGCCGAGGATCTCCTCGAGGCGGTGCAGCAGGGCGACCGTCGCCTTGGGCGACGGCGGGTGGGCGACGTAGTGGGGGACCGCGGCCCACAGCGACATCGACTGCATCCCACGTGCGCTCGCCTCGTGCTGCAGGACGCCGACGATGCCCGTCGGGCCCTCGTACGTGCTGGGCTCGACGTCGAACAGCTGCTGCAGCTGCGCGTCCTCCGACGACGCCGTGACCGGGATCGCGCGCGTGTGCGGCACGTCGGCGAGCAGCGCACCCACCGTGATGACGGTGTCGACCTGCAGCGTCGCGGCGATGTCGAGCACCTCGTGGCAGTAGCGCCGCCAGCGCATCGACGGCTCGATCCCGTGCACCAGCACGACCTTGCGGCCCGTCCGCGGTGCGACCGCCACCGCGATCGCGGTCGTCGGCCAGGTGATCTCGCGCGTGCCGTCCTCGCGCACGCCCACGTGCGGGCGGTTGACCTGGAAGTCGTGGTACTCCTCCGGGTCGAGCTCGTCGACGTGCTCGGCGCCCCACACGTCGTGCAGGTGCTCGAGCGCGTGCGTCGCGGCGGCACCCGCGTCGTTCCAGCCCTCGAACGCGGCGAGCAGGACGGTGCGGCCGGCCGGCAGCTCGGGTGTGGACTCGCTCATCCGCCCAGGGTAGGCCGCGCCGCTCGTCGGACGCGTGAGGCGACCGTCCCGCCGCGGGCTCCGGCCCGTCGTGCGACGGCGGTTAGGCTGACGGCTCGATCCCTCGAAATCCCTCGAACCTCTCGGAGCTCAGCCTTGCCCACCCGGTCCGCTCGGCCCACCCCGTCCCCCCTCGGTGACCGCGCAGGGTCGCTGCCCGCCGCGGTGCTGTGGGACATGGACGGGACGCTCATCGACTCCGAGCCGCTGTGGTTCGCCGCCGAGATGGAGCTCACGGCCCGGTTCGACGTGCCGTGGACGACGCAGGACGCGACCGAGCTCGTCGGGGCCGCGATGACCTACTCCGCGGGCGTGTTCCAGGCGCGCGGCGTGGCGCTGTCCGTGCCCGAGATCGTCGACGCGCTGACGGCGTCGGTCGCGGCAGGGGTGCGCCGTGCGGTGCCGTGGCAGCCGGGTGCGCGCGAGGCGCTCGAGCTCGTGCGGTCGGCGGGCATCCCGCGCGCGCTCGTCACCTCCTCCTACCGCACGCTCGCCGAGCCGTTCGCGACGGCCGCCGGGGTGTTCGACGTGGTGGTCGCGGGAGATGACGTCGAACGGCCGAAGCCGGACCCGGAGCCCTACCTGACCGCGGCCCGGCTGCTCGGGGTACCGGTCGAGGCGTGCGTCGCCGTCGAGGACTCGCGCTCGGGCGTCGCGTCCGCGCTCGCCTCGGGTGCGCGCACGCTCGCGGTCGACGGCGTGCAGCCCGTCGCCGACCGGCCGGACCTGAGCCGGATCTCGACGCTGCGCGACCTGACCCTCGACGTCCTGCGTGCGCTCGGCGCGGGTCAGGTCGTGCGCGTCATGCCGACGCGCTGACCGGCCGCACCCCGGTCGCCCGCTCGACCGCGTCCGCGTCGAGCGTCGGGGGAGTCCCGCCGAACTCCGGGCAGTGGGCCTGGAACGAGCACCAGTCGCACAGCCGGGAGCGGCGCGTGCGCCAGTCGTCGGCTCGGGCCGCGTCCTGGATGCCCGACCAGATGGACCTGATGCGGGACTCGAACGTCAGCATCTCCGGCTCGGTCGGCTCGTGCTGCAGCAGCGTGCCGTCGCCCAGGTACTCGAGCTGCAGCCGCTTCGGCAGGACCCCGCGCGTGCGCCACAGCACGTACGCGTAGAACCGCATCTGGAACAGCGCCGAGCTCTCGTACCCCGCACGCGGCGACTTGCCCGTCTTGTAGTCGACGACGCGGACCCAGCCGTTCGGGGCGACGTCCAGCCGGTCGACGATCCCGCGCAGCTGCGGACCGTCGTCGAGGTCCGTCACGACGTAGAGCTCGCGTTCGGCCGGTTCGAGTCGCCGCGGGTCCTCGAGCGTGAAGTACGTCGCGAGCAGCGAGCGCGCCGAGGCGAGCCAGTCCGCGAGCGCGCCGTCGTCCGCGAACAGCTCGTCGACCTCGGGCGTGCGCTCCCGCAGGAGCGCCCACTGCTCGGGCAGCAGCCCGTGCGCCGCCTCGAGCGTGCGCTCGACCGCGGGCAGGCCGAACAGGTGCTCGAGCACCGCGTGCACGAGCGTGCCGCGCGCGGCGGCGCTGCTCTGCGGCTCGGGCAACCGGTCGATCGTGCGGAACCGGAAGAGCAGGGGGCACTGCAGGAAGTCGCCCGCGCGCGAGGGCGACAGGCCCGGCCGGGTCGGCGGGCGCGCCGGACCGTCGGCGGGCCGCGCGCTCGGGAGGTCGACCTCGTCGGTCCGGGTCGGTGCAGACGTCACGCCGACAGGCTAGGTCGTCCCACCGACACCGCCGCGGACCGACGCCCGGGGCTCCCGGTGCGCGGGACCGGGCGCGGACCCGGCAGCGCCGCACCGACGTGGGCACCGTGGCGGCACCTACGCTGGTCGCCGTGAGCACCTCTGCGCCTCCTCGTCCCACCACGAAGGGCTGGGTCGTGGGCCACGTCGCGGGCGCTCCCGTGATCCTCGCCCCGAGCTGGCTCGTCGCGGTCGTCGTCCTCACGGTCGTGTCCGTGCCCGGTGCGGGCAACGTCACGCAGCTCGACGGTGCGGCGGTGTGGGTCGCCGCGCTCGCGTTCGTCGTCCTGCTGTTCGTGTCGGTCTTCCTGCACGAGCTCGCGCACGGGCTCGTCGCACGTGCACGCGGGCAGCAGCCGCAGGAGTTCGTCCTCACGCTGTGGGGCGGGCACACCTCGTTCGGCGGTGCCGCGCCGACACCCGCGACGAACGCGCTCGTCGCGATCGTCGGACCCGTCGTGAACCTCGCGCTCGCCGCGCTGTTCTGGGCGGGCCTCGTGCTCGAGGTGGCGCCGCAGCGCAGCGTCCTGTGGGCGCTGCTCGGGTCGGGCGCGATCACGAACGGGTTCGTCGGCGTCTTCAACCTGCTGCCGGGCCTGCCGCTCGACGGCGGGCGGGTCCTGGAGTCCGTGGTGTGGTCGCTGACCAAGGACCGGTACACGGGGACCGTCGCCGCGGCCTGGGTCGGGCGGGTGGTCGCGGTCGGCGTCGTCGTGTGGGCGCTCGTCTGGCTGCTGCCCGCGGACGGGTCCGGCTCGCCGTTCGAGCTCGTGTGGGCGGTCCTCATCGGTGCGTTCCTGTGGTCGGGTGCGTCGGCCGCGATCCGGGCTGCTCGGGTCCAGCGCAAGGTCGAGGTCATGACCTTTGCGACCGTGGGGCGGCCCGCGGTGGCCGTGGGGCACGGCGACTCGCTCGCGCACGCGAGCTCGGTCGCGAGCGCGGCGGGCGTGCAGGACGTCGTCGTGCTGTCGCCCGACGGCCGCGCGGCCGCGTACGTCGACCGTGCGGCGGCCGCGAGCGTCCCCGCGCAGGCTGCGGGGTCGACGCCCGTCACCGCCGTGAGCATCCCGCTGCCCGTCGGTGCGACCGTCGACGGCGCGCTCGTCGGGGCGCCGTTGCTGAACGAGCTCGCGCGCACGGCGCGGGTGTCGCCTGTCGTCGTCGCGCTCGTGGACGGGAAGGTCGTCGGCCTCGTGCACGCGCCGGACGTCGTCGCCGCGATCCGCGCCTGAGCCGGGCCTGAACCGCACGACGGGCCGTCCGACGAGTTCGGCGGCACCTAGACTCGTCCGTCGTGACCACGACGCCTGAAGCCGCCCCGCACGCGACCGCCACCGGTGCCGACCAGCGGCGCGGGCCGTTCCGGGTCGGGGACCGTGTCCAGCTCACCGACCCGCGCGGTCGGCTCCACACCATCACGCTCACGCCCGGCGGGACGTTCCACACGCACCGTGGCTTCTTCCGGCACGAGGAGCTCATCGGCGCGCCCGAGGGCACGGTCGTCGTGAGCACGGGGAACACCGAGTACCTCGCGCTGCGCCCGCTGCTGTCGGACCACGTGCTGTCGATGCCGCGCGGTGCCGCGGTGGTGTATCCCAAGGACGCGGGGCAGATCGTCGCGATGGCGGACATCTACCCGGGCGCGGTCGTCGTCGAGGCGGGCGTCGGCTCGGGTGCGCTCACGATGTCGCTGCTGCGTGCGGTCGGCGACGCGGGCTCGCTGCACTCGATCGAACGCCGCGAGGACTTCGCGGACATCGCGCGCGGCAACGTCGAAGGCTTCTTCGGCGGGCCGCACCCCGCGTGGCGCCTGAGCATCGGCGACCTCGCCGACGTGCTGCCGACGGTCGCCGAGCGCGGGTCGGTCGACCGTGTGGTGCTCGACATGCTCGCGCCGTGGGAGAACCTCGAGGTGGTCGCGGACGCGCTCGCCCCCGGCGGCGTCCTGATCTGCTACGTCGCGACGACGACACAGCTGTCGCGGCTCGCGGAGGACGTGCGCACCGACGGTCGCTACACCGAGCCGGTCGCGTGGGAGTCGATGGTGCGCGGCTGGCACCTCGAGGGGCTCGCGGTGCGGCCCGAGCACCGGATGATCGGACACACGGGATTCCTGCTGACGACGCGTCGGCTCGCGGACGGCGTCGAGGCGCCGCTGCGCAAGCGACGGCCCGCGAAGGGCTCCTACCCCGTGGCCGAGGACGGTGCACCGGCGCAGGACGCGCAGTGGACGTCGGACTCGTTGGGCGAGCGGGAGACGTCGGCCAAGAAGGTGCGGCGCGCGCAGCGCGACGCCCACCCGGAGCGTCCGCGCCCCTGACGGTGCCGGGCGCGGGCCGGACGCAACGGTTGCGTCACGGCATGCGGACACGGCGACATTCACCGCGTCAGGGGCACAGACTGGTGACTAGGGTGGCGAACCCGGAGCGATCCGGGGACCGACGCGAAGGAGGCCGCCGCGATGACCGAACCGGCACCGACGGGCCGTGACCTGCAGCGTGAGCTCGCGCTGCTCGCGGCGAAGAACGAGCGGCTGTCCGACGCGCTGCTCGCGGCGCGCGAGCAGATCGTCGAGCTCAAGCGCCAGGTCGACGACCTCGCGAAGCCCCCGGGCACGTACGCGGTCTTCCTCGGCAGCCGCCCCGACGGCACGGTCGACATCATCTCGGCCGGCCGCAAGATGCACGTCGGCGCGAGCCCGACGATCGACCTGACCCGCGTGCGTCCCGGTCAGGAGGTCATGCTCAACGAGGCGCTCACGGTCGTCGAGGCGGGCGGCTACGAGAACGTCGGTGAGCTCGTGACCGTCAAGGAGCTGCTCGGGCGGGGCCGCGCGCTCGTCCTCGGGCGCGGTGACGAGGAGCGCGTCGTACGCTTCGCCGGGCAGGTCACCGACTCCGGGGTCCGCGTCGGGGACGCTCTCACGATCGACTCCCGCAGCGGGTTCGTGTTCGAGGTGATCCCGCGCGCCGAGGTCGAGGAGCTCGTCCTCGAAGAGGTGCCGGACATCGAGTACGAGGACATCGGCGGCCTCGGGACGCAGATCGAGGCCATCCGCGACGCCGTCGAGCTGCCGTTCCTGCACCCCGAGCTGTTCCGTGAGCACGGGCTGCGGCCGCCGAAGGGTGTGCTGCTGTACGGGCCGCCGGGGTGCGGCAAGACGCTCATCGCGAAGGCGGTCGCGCACTCGCTCGCCGCGACCGCGGCCCAGGCGCGCGGCGAGGAGGTCGGCGAGGCGAAGAGCTACTTCCTCAACGTCAAGGGACCCGAGCTCCTCAACAAGTACGTCGGCGAGACGGAGCGGCACATCCGCCTGATCTTCGCGCGGGCACGCGAGAAGGCGTCGCAGGGGCACCCGGTCGTCGTGTTCTTCGACGAGATGGAGTCGCTGTTCCGCACGCGCGGTACGGGCGTCTCGTCGGACGTGGAGACGACGATCGTGCCGCAGCTCCTCGCGGAGATCGACGGTGTCGAACGGCTCGAGAACGTCATCGTGATCGGTGCGTCCAACCGCGAGGACATGATCGACCCCGCGATCCTGCGGCCGGGCCGGCTCGACGTGAAGATCAAGATCGAGCGGCCGGACGCCGAGGGCGCGAAGGAGATCTTCTCGAAGTACCTCACGCCGGACCTGCCGATCCACCCCGAAGACCTGCGCGAGCACGGCGAGTCGAAGGCGGCCGCGGTCGAGGCGATGGTCGCGCGCGTCGTCGAGCGCATGTACTCCGAGTCCGACGAGAACAGGTTCCTCGAGGTCACCTACGCGTCGGGCGACAAGGAGGTCCTGTACTTCAAGGACTTCAACTCGGGCGCGATGATCCAGAACGTCGTGGACCGCGCCAAGAAGCAGGCGATCAAGGACCTCCTGGCCACGGGCCAGCGTGGCATCCGGGTCGACCACCTGCTGGCGGCGTGCGTCGACGAGTTCAAGGAGAACGAGGACCTGCCCAACACCACGAACCCGGACGACTGGGCGCGCATCTCCGGCAAGAAGGGCGAGCGCATCGTCTTCATCCGGACGATCGTGCAGGGCAAGAAGGGCACCGACGGCTCGCGCACGATCGAGACGGTCCAGAGCACGGGCCAGTACCTCTAGACGGTCGGGGTCGGCTCGACGTCGCAGCCCGACCTCGTAGGGTTGGCGTCGTGACCGTGCGCCGTGTGATGGGGATCGAGACCGAGTACGGCGTGCTGCAGCCGGGGCGGCCCATGGCCAACCCGATGCTGCTGTCGAGCCACGTCGTCGCGGTGCACGCCGCGGCGCGCTCGGGGGGCCGGACGAAGGCCAGGTGGGACTACGACGACGAGGACCCGCTCATGGACGCGCGCGGGTTCCACCTGCAGCGTGCGGCGGCACACCCGTCCCTGCTGACCGACGACCCCGCGCGTCCGGCTCCGTCGGGGGACGGCCCGCAGGAGCTCGAGCGCCCCGAGGTCGAGGAGTACGAGGACCCGGGCGCCGCGAACGTCATCCTGTCGAACGGCGCGCGGCTGTACGTCGACCACGCGCACCCCGAGTACTCGTCGCCCGAGGTCACGAACCCGCGCGACGCGGTCGTGTGGGACCGCGCGGGGGAGCAGGTCATGCTCGCGTCGGTGCGGGCGCTCACGTCGGTCGCGGCGATGCCCGACGTGGTGCTCTACAAGAACAACGTCGACGGCAAGGGCGCGACGTACGGGACGCACGAGAACTACCTCGTCGACCGCGCCGTCCCGTTCGCCGACCTCGCCGCGCGCCTCATCCCGTTCTTCGTCACGCGCCAGGTGTTCACGGGTGCCGGTCGCGTGGGGATCGGGCAGCGCGGGCAGGAGCCCGGCTTCCAGCTCTCGCAGCGCGCGGACTACGTCGAGGCGGAGGTCGGGCTCGAGACGACGCTGCGGCGCCCGATCGTCAACACGCGCGACGAGCCGCACGCCGACCCGGCGCGGTGGCGTCGGCTGCACGTGATCGTCGGGGACGCGACGATGCTCGAGGTCGCGACGTACCTGCGGCTCGGCACGACGTCGCTGGTGCTGTGGCTGCTCGAGCGCGCGGTGCACGAGGGTGGCGCCGGCGACGCACTCGTCGCGATCGACCGGCTCGCGCTGCGGGACCCGGTCGCGGCGGTGCACCGGATCAGCCACGACACGACGCTCACGGCGACGGTCGAGCTCGCGGACGGTCGTCGGCTCACCGCGCTCGAGGTCCAGCGCGAGTACCTCGCGGCGGTGCGGTCCGCGCTCGAGCACGTCGGCGAGCCGCTCGACGACCAGACGCGGGACGTCCTGGACCGCTGGTCGTCGCTGCTCGACCGGCTCGGCGCGGATCCGGCGTCGTGCTCCCGCGAGGTCGAGTGGCTCGCGAAGCTGCGGCTGCTCGACGGTATGCGGCGCCGCGAGAACCTGCCGTGGGACCACCCGCGCCTGGCGGCCGTGGACCTGCAGTGGTCCGACCTGCGGCCCGAGCGCGGTCTCTACCACCGGCTGGTCGCGGCGGGCGCGGTCGAGCTCCTCGTGACCCCCGACGAGGTCGAGCGCGCGGTCGCGCACGCACCTGCGGACACGCGCGCGTACTTCCGGGGTGAGGCGGTCGCACGGTACGGCGACCAGGTCTCGGCCGCGTCGTGGGACTCGGTGGTGTTCGACGTCCCGGGCGCGTCGACGCTGCAGCGCGTGCCGATGCGGGACCCGCTGCGCGGCACGAAGGCGCACGTGGGCGCGCTGCTCGACGCGAGCCCGGACGCCGCGACGCTCCTCGCTGCGCTCGGGGGCTGACGCCTCAGCGCATGCGGGCGACGTAGCGCGTCGCCTCGCGCGCGTCGCGCAGGCGTCGCTCGTATGTCACGCCGACGAGCGTCAGCACACCCCCGCCGACGAACAGCAGCGGCCACCACCCGACGTGCGAGCCGACCGATGCGGCGGCGGCGACGAGCTGCAGCACGATCTCGGCGACGAGCACGCCCGCACCGACGACGAACGGCCCCTGGAGGCGCCGCGCGGCGCCGACGACGAGCGCGAGCACGGCCCCGCCCACCGTCACCCCCCAGCGCCACGGCGCGGGGTCGACCTGGAGCCCGACGACCGCCGGGAGCAGGACGAGCGCGCAGGGCCCACCGAGGACCCGCAGCGACCGGACGCCGGGCCGGCGGGCCAGCTCGACCGCCCCGACGCACCCCGCGAGCGCCCCCGCGACCGCGAGCACGGCGTCGGTGGGGACGGGGCCCGCGAGGCTCACCGCGGTCGCCGCCGCGAGCAGCGTGAGGCCGGGTGCGACGAGCACCCGGTGACCGCGGGCGATCCCGACGAGCGCGACGGCCGTCCCGAGGACCCCGACCGCGCCCGTCCGCGCCAGGCCGGTCGCGGCGCCGTCAGCGAGGCGCGCGGCGGCGACGACGAGCGAGGGCAGCGCCACGACGGCGAGTGTCGCCCACAGCCCGGTGACGACGAGCGTGCGCGCGGACCGGGCGGCGGTCGCGACCGTGAGCGTCGCGAGGGCGAGCACGAGCGCGGCGGCCCCGCCCCAGGTCTCGGCGGCGGGAGCGGCGGCGTCGGCCAGCGCGGCGAGGCAGCGACGAACCGGGCCCAGGACGCCCAGCACGGTCGCGACCCCGGCCAGGACCAGCGCGGTCTCCTGCCCGACGGCCTTCCTCGAGAGCAGCACCGCACCGGCGGCGACGAGCACGACGCCCGCGGTCAGCAGGACGGTCCGGTCGAGGTGCACCGACGCGATCGTCGCGGGGTCGTCGACGACCGCCGGAGGGATCCCGACGAGCAGGGCCCCGGCGAGGAGCAGACCCGCGGCGGCCGAGAGCGGGCCGACGGCGCCGGTCGGCCACGGCGTGGCGGGAGCGCGACGCAGGCGGCGGGCGGCGACCGCCACGAGCACGAGCCCGAGCGGTGCGGTGTACGCCTCGGGCGTGCCGACGTCGCGAGCGCCGAACCCGGTCCACGAGGCGAGGACCGCAAGCCCGAGCGCCCACCAGCGCAGCGGACGCCGGTCGGGCGCGAGCGCGACGACCCCCGCGGCGGCCGCGTCGAGCACGAGCACGAGCGACACCGTCCCGCTCGAGGTCGACGTCGCGGCGATCACGAGCGCGAGCGCCGCGACCGCGGCTCCGCTCGTCTCGAGCCAGGTGCGGAAGGCGGGCAGCGCACGTGCGACGAGGACGCCGCCGCACGCGAGCGCGGTCGCGACGAGGCACGCCGTGCTCGTGGGCAGGTCGGCGGACACGTGCAGCGCGACCGTGGTCGCCGCGGCTGCGGGGACGACGAGGCTCGCGGCGACGGCACGCAGCACGAGCGGGAGACCCACGCCGTGCCGGTGACGGGGCCGGCCGAGCACGGCGAGCGCGGTGAGCAGCAGCGCACCCACGACCGGCGGCACGATCGTCGCGAGGACGGTCGACCCGGCCGTGTCGACCACCCCGCTCACCTCGTCGCTGAGCCGCCCGAGCCACGCGAGCGCGAGCACGGCGGCCGCGGTGGGCGGGACGGCGAGCCGTTCGCCGCGCGTGAGGCGGCGGGACGTCCCGAGGTGGAGCACGAGCGCGACGGCGACGACGGCGACGGTCGCGGTGCCGACGGCGGTGGCGCTCGGCCCGGGGAGCCCGACGAGGCCGCCGACGATCGTGAGCGTGGCGGCGCCGAGCACGGTAGCGGCGACCGGCCCGAGGAACCTGTGTGCGGCGCCCCGCGAGGTCGTCGCCCAGCGCCCGCTGGCCGCGGTCACGACGGTCGCGACGACGAGCCCGACGACCTGGACCACGTCGCGGCCGGCGACCGGGTCGTCGACCGTGCCCGCAGCGGTCACCGCCGCGGCCGCCGACACGAGCGACAGGACCCGCGTGTGCGTGCGCCACGGCGCGCGCAGCGGGACGAGCAGCGTGCCGAGCGCGACGGCGCACAGCGCGCCGACGTGCACGACGACCCCGCCGGGGACCTGGATGGCCACGGTGAGCACGAGCAGGCTCGCCAGGGCCGCCGCGACGTGCCGCAGCGTGCGGGCGAGCCGTCGCGCGAGAAGGAGACACGACGCGGCGAGGACGGCGGTGGTCGTGAGCGAGGCGGGGACGCTCGCGGTGTCGTCCCACGCGGGCGTCGCGACGGACAGCAGCAGGGTGCCCAGGAGCGCGCAGACCTCGACCGAGGCGAGCGTCGCCGCGGTCGCGACACCCGCCCACGCCGCACACCGGCGGCGGCCGCCGCGCGGTGTGTGCGGGCGTGCGAGGAGCTCGGCGGCGGCCGTCGCGAGCAGCACGGGGCCGAGGCCGCAGACCTCGCTCCACGAGCCCGGCAGCGGTGGGACCGCGGCACCCGTGACGAGCACGCCGAGCACCGCGGCCCCCGCCGCCCAGGCCTGCGCTGCGGGCGGCCGCGCCCGCAGCGCCTGGGCCCCGACGACGAGCGTCGTGAGCAGCGCGAGGGGGAGCAGCGCGACGAGGTCGCCGGGCGCGTCCAGTCGCGCGACCGCGGTGGCCACGACGATCGTCGGCGTGGCCACCGCGGCGGCCGTGAGGGCGAGGGCGCCCAGGAGCAGCCGCTCGGCGCGCAGGTCGCGGGCGCGCGCCGCGTGCCGGACGGACGTGAGGACGAGGACCGCGAGCAGCCCGGCGACGGTGCCCCACGGCTCGACCGCCGCAACGACGGCGGGCAGCGGCGCGCACCCGACGAGCGCGGCCGCCGCGACCGTGCCGGTACGCAGCCCGGTCCGCACGCCGAGCCCCGCGAGCACGGCGCCGCTCACGAGCATCCCGAGACCGCCGACGACCCAGCCGGGCAGGCCCCCGGAGACCCCCGTCGCCCACACCGCCCACACGTCGAGCGCGAGCAGGGCCGCGCCGAGCGCCGTGACGGCCTCGGCGGACTGCGCGAGGCCGCGCCGGCGCAGCACGACCGCGATCCCGAGGACCGCCGCGGTGCCGAGCGCGATCACCGCGGCGCGGGCCGCGAGGGTCAGCAGGTCCCACGTGAAGACCAGGAAGACGAGGCTCGCGAGCGCGAGCAGCGACGCGCCGAGCGTGACGAGCACGGTCTGGACCCGCCACGACTGGCGGGGACGCGCGGGCGTCGCGCTCGTCGGCCCGGGGCCGGGCTCGGGCGCGATCCACGGCGCGGGTGCAGGAGGGAGGGCCTGGTGCGGCGGCAGGTGCGGGGCCGGCGGTGCCGACGTGGGCTGCTGGGCGGCGCGCACCTCGGCGACGACGTGCGCTCGTCGGGCGAGGGCGTCGGCCGCGGCCCGGGACGCCTCCCAGACGCGCACGCCCGCGGGGCCGCCGAGGTCGAGGCGGCACGTCGCGCACCGCGGCCCGACGAGCCTGCCGCCGCACGCGGGGCACACCATCGGGTCGAGGAGCAGCAGTCGTGCGTGCTCGATCGGGCTCACGGCGTGCGGTCCGGTCATGCGAGGCATCCTGGCAGGCCGGGCGCCTGCACGGGGCGGTTCGGCGGTGCGGGCACGCGAGGCGGTCGTGTCGTGGATGGGCCTAGGGTGGGCGCAGGAGCACGAGCGAGGCCAGGAGGTCGACATGGCAGGTCAGGAACGCGTCAACCCGCGCCGCGACGACGAGGAGCCGGTCGACGACGCCCCGGAGCCCGTCGCCCCGTCGGTCCAGGCGCGCGACGCCGAGGTCGACGCGCTGCTCGACGAGATCGACGACGTGCTGGAGCAGAATGCCGAGCAGTTCGTGCGCGGCTTCGTCCAGAAGGGCGGTCAGTGAGCGCCCATGTCGCACCCTGACCCGAACCCCTCGGGGCGGCTGCCTGCCGCGTTCCTGACCCCGGGCTCGTCGTCGTTCGTCGAGTTCCTGTCCGCGCACGCACCTTCGCTGCTGCCCGGCAGCCGACCGGTCGTGGGGGCCGAGCAGGTCGCGGCGCCGCACGGCACGACGATCGTGGCGGTCGTGTGCTCCGGTGGCATCGTCATGGCGGGGGACCGCCGCGCGACGATGGGCTCGATGATCGCGAGCCGCGAGATCGAGAAGGTCTTCCCGGCGGACGAGTTCTCGGCGGTCGGGATCGCGGGTACGGCCGGCCTCGCGGTCGAGCTGGTCCGGCTGTTCCAGCTCGAGCTCGAGCACTACGAGAAGATCGAGGGCAGCCTGCTGTCGCTCGACGGCAAGGCGAACCGTCTCTCGACGATGATCCGGGGCAACCTCGGGCTCGCGATGCAGGGCCTCGCGGTCGTGCCGCTGTTCGGCGGCTACGACCTGGACCGCGGCGTGGGGCGCATCTTCTCGTACGACGTGACCGGCGGTCGGTACGAGGAGCACGAGCACCACGCGGTCGGTTCCGGCTCGGTGTTCGCGCGCGGCTCGCTCAAGAAGCTGTGGCGTCCGGGGCTCACGCCGCAGGACGCCGTGCGGGTCGCGCTCGAGGCGCTCGTCGACGCGGCCGACGACGACTCCGCGACGGGCGGTCCCGACACCACGCGCCGCATCTGGCCCGTGGTCGCTTCCGTCACGGAGGCCGGGTACCTGCGCGTGCCCGACGACGACCTGGCGACCGTCGTGGAGGCGGTCGTCGCGGACCGCCGCGCGCAGCACGCACGAGGGGACCACCGCGCATGAGCATGCCGTTCTACGTCTCGCCCGAGCAGCTCATGAAGGACCGGGCCGACTACGCGCGCAAGGGCATCGCGCGCGGGCGCAGCGTCGTCGTCGTGCAGTACGACGAGGGCATCGCGTTCGCGACCGAGAACGCGTCGCGCGCGCTGCACAAGGTCTCCGAGATCTACGACCGGATCGCGTTCGCGGCCGTCGGCAAGTACAACGAGTTCGAGAACCTGCGCGTCGCAGGCGTGCGCTACGCGGACCTGCGGGGCTACTCCTACGACCGCGAGGACGTCGCGGCGCGCGCGCTCGCGAACGCGTACGCCCAGACGCTCGGGACGGTGTTCACGACCGAGTCGAAGCCGCTCGAGGTCGAGCTCGTGGTCGCCGAGGTGGGTCGCACGCCCGACGGCGACCAGATCTACCGGCTCACGTACGACGGCTCGGTGGCGGACGAGCACGGCTGGGTCGTCATGGGCGGTCAGGCCGAGCGGCTCGGCGCTCTGGTCGAGGAGGCGTGGCACGCGGGGATGAGCCTGGGCGAGGTCCTGCGGCTCGCCGTGCACGCGCTCGGTTCACCGTCCGACGACGGCGGCGAGCAGCGGACGATCCCGGCGGCGCAGCTCGAGGTCGCCGTGCTGGACCGCACGCGGCCCAGGCGCGCGTTCCGGCGGCTCGCCGGCCCCGTGCTCGAGGACCTGCTGGAGGGCTGATGGACAGGCGGATCTTCGGGCTGGAGACGGAGTACGGCGTCACGTGTGCCGCGACGGACGGCCGCGGCCTGTCGGCCGACGAGGTCGCCCGCTACCTGTTCCGCAAGGTCGTCGCGTGGGGGCGCTCGTCGAACGTGTTCCTGCGCAACGGCTCGCGCCTCTACCTCGACGTCGGCTCGCACCCCGAGTACGCGACCGCGGAGTGCGACGACGTGCGGCAGCTCGTCACGCACGACCGTGCGGGCGAGCGGATCCTCGAGGGGCTCGTCGCGGACGCGCAGCAGCGGCTCGAGCACGAGGGCCTCGCGGGCACGATCCACCTGTTCAAGAACAACACCGACTCGGCCGGCAACTCCTACGGCTGCCACGAGAACTACCTCGTGCGGCGCCAGGGCGACTTCGCGCGGCTCTCGGACGTCCTGGTGCCGTTCCTCATCACGCGTCAGGTCCTGACCGGTGCGGGCAAGGTGCTCACGACGCCGCGCGGTGCGGTGTACTGCCTCTCGCAGCGTGCCGACCACATCTGGGAGGCGGTCTCGAGCGCGACGACGCGGTCGCGGCCGATCATCAACACGCGCGACGAGCCGCACGCGGACGCCGAGCACTTCCGACGCCTGCACGTGATCGTGGGCGACTCGTCGATGTCCGAGACCACGACGATGCTCAAGGTCGGCTCGACCGACCTGCTGCTGCGGCTCGTCGAGGCCGGCATCCCGGTCCGTGACCTGTCGCTCGAGAACCCCATCCGCGCGATCCGTGAGATCAGCCACGACATGACCGGCACGGCGCCGGTCACGCTCGCGAACGGGCGCACGGTCACGGCCGTCGACCTCCAGGAGGAGTACCTGGCCCGCGTGAGCGACTTCGTCGCGCAGCACGGGGGCGGCTCGCCGCAGGACAAGCAGGTGCTCGAGCTGTGGGAGCGCGGGCTGCGCGCGCTGCGCACGGGTGACCTCTCGCTCGTCGAGCGCGAGCTCGACTGGGTCATCAAGTACCGCCTCATCGAGCGCTACCGGGCCAAGCACGACCTGCCGCTGTCGGACGTGCGCGTGCAGCGACTCGACCTGGCGTACCACGACATCTCGCGGACCGAGGGCCTGTACAACCTGCTGGCGGCCAAGGGGCTCGTCGAACGGCTGACCACCGACCTCGAGACGTTCGAGGCGACGTCGTTGCCACCGCAGACGACGCGCGCGAAGCTGCGCGGCGACTTCGTGCGTGCGGCGCAGGAGGCGCGTCGCGACTACACGGTCGACTGGGTGCACCTCAAGCTCAACGACCAGGCGCAGCGCACGGTGCTGTGCAAGGACCCGTTCCGCAACGTCGACGAACGCGTCGAACGGCTGATCGAGTCGATGTAGGCGCGTCGCCAGCTCGGGCCCGTAGAGTGCGGTCCGCAGCGACGGGCTGCCACGGGTCGACGACACGAAGGACGGCGGGTGCGAGCGCGAGCAGGACGAGCCATCGCGGCGGTCGTCGCGGTCACGCTGTCCCTGGCGGCGTGCGCGGGGCAGGCGGACGAGGTCGAGCTGGGCATCACGGTCTCGGGCGACGCGGGCGTGGCTCCGACGCTCGTGTACGTCGCACCGCTCGAGGTCACGTCGGAGGTTCGGCAGACGATCTGGACGGGTTCGGGCCCGGCGCTGGTCGACGGCGCCCCCGTCCTGCTGGACTACTGGCTGGAGAACGCCGCCGAGGCGACGGTCGTGAGCGACAGCTACTCGGGCAGCCCGACCTCGCAGCTCCTCACCGAGGCGGACCTCGGGCCCGAGCTCTACCAGACGCTGCAGGGACAGCGCGTCGGAGCGCGGCTGCTGCAGGTCGTGCCCGCGTCGGACGACGGCGACCCGTTCCCGACCGCGACCGTCATCGACGTGCTCCCGACGCGCGCGCAGGGCGAGCCCGTCACGCCGCTCGAGGGCTTTCCCGCGGTCGGTGAGGCTGCGGACGGTTCGCCGACGTTCACGCCCGTCGAGTCGCGTCCCCCGGCGACGCTGCGGGTGCAGCCCGTGCTGCGCGGCACGGGTCGGCAGGTCGTCGCGACCGACACCGTGACCGTCCAGTTCACCGGCTGGGCGTGGACCGACGGCATGCAGTTCGACACGACGTGGTCGTCGGGCCTGCCGTCGTCGTTCTCGCTGCAGGACGTGCCCGCCTGGCAGGAAGGGCTCGTCGACCAGACGGTCGGCAGCCGCGTCATGCTCGTCGTGCCCCCCACCTACGCGCTCGGCGTCACGCAGAGCGAAGAGCTCCAGGGGCAGACCGTCGTCTTCGTCGTCGACATCCTCGACGCCCGGACCCCCGGAGGAACCTCGTGAGCCTCGCGCTGCGTGTCATCCCGTGCCTCGACGTCGACGCGGGCCGCGTCGTCAAGGGCGTGAACTTCGAGAACCTGCGGGACGCGGGGGACCCGGTCGAGCTCGCGCACCGGTACGACGCGGAGGGCGCCGACGAGCTGACGTTCCTCGACGTCTCGGCGTCGTCGGGCAACCGCGAGACCACGTACGACGTCGTGCGGCGCACGGCCGAGGCGGTCTTCGTGCCCCTGACTGTCGGCGGCGGCGTGCGGTCGGCCGACGACGTGGACCGGCTGCTGCGTGCCGGCGCCGACAAGGTCGGCGTCAACACCGCGGCGATCGCGCGGCCCGAGCTCATCGCGGAGATCGCCGACCGGTTCGGGTCGCAGGTGCTCGTGCTGTCGGTCGACGCGCGTCGCGTGACGGGTGACGCCGCGACCGACTCGGGCTACGAGGTCACGACGCACGGCGGGCGCCGGGGCACGGGCATCGACGCGGTCGCGTGGGCGGCGCGGGCCGCCGAGCTCGGTGCCGGCGAGATCCTGCTGAACTCGATGGACGCGGACGGCACCACGGCCGGCTTCGACCTCGCGATGCTGCGCGACGTGCGTGCCGAGGTGCGGGTGCCGCTGATCGCGAGCGGCGGTGCCGGGACGCCGGAGCACTTCGTCGAGGCCGCGCGCGCGGGCGCGGACGCCGTCCTGGCCGCGAGCGTGTTCCACTTCGGCACGCTCACCGTCGGCGAGGTCAAGCAGGCGCTGCGCGACGCAGGCGTCACGGTCCGCTGACGTCCCCGCGCGCGGCGCGTCAGGACAGGGGCAGGCGTTCGCCGAGCGCCGCGACGTCGGCCGGGTCACCCTGGGCGACGATCTGCGCCGCGGCGCCGCGGCCCGAGAGCCACAGCACCAGCTCGCCCGCGCCACCGCGCACGACGACCGTGCCGTGACCGGGCTTCGGGCCGCGTACGCGCGTGCGGACCCCGTCGGCACGCACGACGACGAGCCCGACCGGGACGCGCAGCGTGCGGGCCCGGGCGAACCGCCGCACGTCGTCCCACAGCGCGTCGACGAGCCCGGGCTCGAGCGCGCGCTCGGCGGCGGGACCCGCGCCTCGTCGGACGTCCTCGGTGTGCACGTAGAGCTCGACGAGGTTCGCGGCGTCGCCGGCGAGCGCGAGGGGGTGCCACCGTGACGGGCCGTCGGCGACCCGGGCGAGGAGCGCCGCGTAGCCCTCGTCGTCCGTCGCGGTGTCGGCGAGGTCCTCGATCGCGCGCTCCGCGACGCCGGCCAGCGCGGGCACCGCGAGCCCGGCACTGACGCGCGCGGAGCTCTCGCGCAGCGCGACGTGCGCGGCGAGGTGACGCGCCTGCCAGCCCTCGCACAGCGTGGGGGCGTCGGGTGGGACGGCGCGCAGCGCGTCGACGAGCTCGGCACGGAGACGGGGATGCCACGGCATGCCGCCATCGTCGCACCCGTCCGGGGCGGACGCGGCCGTGTCGGCGCCGCGTGAGACCATGACCGCGTCCCCCCGACGTGAGAAAGGCCCGCCGAGCCATGCCCGCCGCACCCCCGCCGCCGTCGTCCGGACGGCGTGCGATGCGCCTGTCCGGATCGACGCTGCGACGTGCGACGACGTTGATCTGGCGCGGCATGCGCGCGCACCCCTGGACGTACGTGCTCGCGGTCGGCTCGTCGGCGCTGTTCGGCATCGCGACGGTCGGTGTGAGCCGGGCGCTCGGCTGGGCGACCGACGAGGTCGTCGTCCCGGCGCTGGCGGGCGACGAGGTCGCGCGCGGCCGGATCTGGTGGGCGGGCGGTGTCGTGGCGCTCGTCGCGGTGACGCTCGCGCTGAGCGTCGCGGGCCGCAGGATCTTCGCGGGGCTCGGGTTCGCGCAGGTGCAGGAGGACCACCGGCTGCGCGTGACGCGGCAGTACCTGCGCCTGCCGATGAGCTGGCACCGCCAGCACCCCGCGGGTCAGCTGCTGTCGAACGCGGGTGCCGACGTCGAGGCCGCGACGTCGGTCTTCAACCCCTTGCCGTTCGCGCTCGGGGTCGTCGTGATGCTCGTCGTCGCCGCGGTGAACCTGCTGCGCACCGACGTCTGGCTCGCGGTCGCGGCACTCGCGGTCGTGCCGCTCGCGATCATCGCGAACGCCTGGTTCCAGAAGCGCATGTCGCCTGCGATCACGCACGCGCAGGAGCTGCGGGCGCAGGTCGCGGACATCGCGCACGAGAGCTTCGAGGCTGCGCTGCTCGTGACGTCGCTGGGGACCCAGGCGCGCGAGGAGGCGCGGTTCGCGGAACGTTCGGGACGCCTCGCCGACGCGAACGTGCGGGTGGGCGTCGTGCGTGCGTTCTTCGACCCGGTGATCGACCTGCTGCCGAGCGCCGGGACGCTCGCGGTGCTCGTGGTCGGGACGTGGCAGGTGTCGGCGGGGCACGTGCAGACGGGCGACGTGGTCGCGGCCGCGTACCTGCTCACGCTCCTCGCCGTGCCGGTGCGCGCCTTCGGGTGGGTGCTCGGCGAGGTCCCGCGGGCGCTCGTCGGGTACGAGCGCGTGGCGCGCGTGGTGGACGCCGAGGGCGCGCTGCCCGTCGGCTCCGTCAGGTGGTCGCCGCAGGGTGCGGGGGCACGCGTGCGGTTCGCGCACACGACCCGGACGGTCGAGACGCCGCAGGGCACGCTCACGCTCGTCGACGACGTGGACCTGGACGTCGCTCCCGGTCGTGTCGTCGCGGTCGTGGGGCCCACCGGCGCGGGCAAGACGAGCCTCGTGTCGCTCGTCGCGCGGCTCGCGGACCCGGACGCCGGGGCCGTCGAGGTCGACGGCGTGGACCTGCGCGACGTGGACCCGGCCGACCTCGCCCGGCACGTGGCGCTCGTCGCGCAGCAGGCGTTCGTGTTCGAGGACACCGTGCGCGGCAACGTCACGCTGGCAGACGCCGACGACCCGGACGCGCCGGACGACGACGCCGTGTGGGACGCGCTGCGCGTGGCGCGCGTCGACGACGTCGTCGGTGCGCTGCCCGGTGGTCTCGACTCGCACCTCGGCGAACGTGGCGCAAACCTGTCCGGCGGTCAGCGCCAGCGCGTCGCTCTGGCGCGTGCCCTCGTGCGGCGGCCGCGCGTGCTCGTGCTCGACGACGCGACGTCCGCGGTCGACCCGCGCGTCGAGCAGGAGATCCTGCGCGGTCTGCGCGGTGCGGACGGAGCCCCGGGCCCGACCGTCCTGCTCGTCGCGTACCGCATGTCGTCGGTGCTGCTCGCCGACGAGGTGGTGCACGTCGAGGGTGGGCGTGTCGTCGACCGCGGCAGCCACGCGGAGCTGCTGGCGCGCGACCCCGGCTACCGCGAGCTCGCGACCGCGTACGAGCAGGAGAGCGAGCGGCGCGCGAGCCGGGACTGGGACGCGCCCGACGACGAGGCCGACCCCGACGTGCTGGACGAGGAGGTGGGTGCCCGATGAGCGCCGGTGCGTCGATGGCGAGCGCGAGCACGCTCGGCGTGCGCGAGACGCTGCGCCGTGGCCTCGAGATCTCGCCGCGGCTCGTCGAAGGACTGGGTCTGACGGTCGGGCTCGCCGTGCTCGCCGCGGTCGGGCGGGTGCTCGTGCCGATCGCGGTCCAGCAGACGGTGGACACGGGCATCCTGGCCGAGGGCGGCCCGGACGTGCGCCGGGTCGTGCTCCTGGCGAGCGCGGCGGGGTTCGGGCTGCTCTTGGGGGCGCTGTGCTCGGCGGCCGTGAACATCCGGCTGTTCCGCTCGAGCGAGGCCGGACTGCTCCAGCTGCGCACGCGGGCCTTCCGGCACGTGCACGACCTGTCGGTGCTGACGCGCGGCACGGAACGCCGCGGGAGCCTGGTCTCGCGCGTCACCTCGGACGTGGACACCATCTCGATGTTCGTGCAGTGGGGCGGCATCCAGCTGCTCGTCTCGGTGCTGCAGATCCTGGTCGCGACCGTGCTGATGGCGGTCTACTCGTGGCAGCTCACGCTCGTCGTGTGGCTCGGCTTCGTCCCGCTCGTGCTCGTGCTGCCGCGCCTGCAGAAGCGCGTCAACGACCGGTACTCGGCCGTCCGGGAGCGGTACGGCGCGATGCTCGGCGCAGTCTCCGAGTCGGTCGTCGGGGCCGAGACGATCCGCGCGTACGGCGTCGCCGCGCGCACGCAACGCACGACCGACGCGGCGATCCGGGCGACGCGTCGCGCGATGGTCCGCGCACAGAACCTCGTCGCGACCGTCTTCTCGAGCGGGACGCTCACCGCGAACCTCGTGCTGGCGATCGTCGTGGTCGTCGGGACGTTCCTGGGGATCGACGGGCAGCTGACCCCCGGTCGGTTGCTCGCGTTCCTGTTCCTCGTGCAGCTCTTCACGGGTCCGGTCCAGCTCGCGACCGAGATCCTCAACGAGCTGCAGAACGCGGTCGCCGGGTGGCGCCGGGTCCTGGGCGTGCTCGAGACCCCGGTCGACGTCCCGGACCCGGGGGAGCGGGGCGTGGTCAGCGAGCGCGCACCGGCGCGCGTCGAGCTGCGCGGCGTGCACTTCGCGTACCCCGACGGACCGCCCGTGCTGCAGGACGTCGACGTGGTGGTGCCGGCCGGTGCGTCGGTCGCGGTCGTCGGCGCGACCGGCTCGGGCAAGACCACGATCGCGCGCCTCGTGGCGCGGCTCGTGGACCCGACGCGCGGTGCGGTGCTGCTCGACGGCGCGGACCTGCGGACGGTGCGGCACGAGCACCTGCGTCGACGCGTGGTCCTCGTCCCGCAGGAGGGCTTCCTCTTCGACGGCACGCTCGGCCAGAACATCGCGTACGGGCTGCGCCACGACGTCGACGCGAGCTGGGCCGCACCGCACGACGACCCGCGCGTACGCGGGGCCGTCGACGCGCTCGGACTGACGACGTGGGTCGACGAGCTCGTCGCGGGCCTCGACACACCCGTGGGACAGCGTGGCGAGTCCCTGTCGGCGGGCGAGCGGCAGCTCGTCGCGCTCGCGCGTGCGTACCTGGCGGACGCCGACCTGCTGCTGCTCGACGAGGCGACGTCGGCGGTCGACCCCGCCACGGAGGTCCGGATCGCCCGCGCGCTGGCGGGCCTGACCGCCGGACGCACGACCATCACGATCGCGCACCGCCTGTCGACCGCCGAGGCCGCCGACGCGGTCGTCGTGGTCGATTCCGGCCGCGTCGTCGAGCACGGGCACCACACCGAGCTCGTCGCGGCGGGTGGCCTGTACGCGCGCATGCACGCCGCGTGGGTGTCGCAGACCCGGTGACCGGCGGGCTCGTCGTCGACGGCCGCCCGAGCCGCTCGCGACGGGTCCGGCCGCGGTCGTGCGCGGTGGACAGCGCCGCGGGACCGGGTGACGGTCGTGGCAGGATTCTGGCGTGCCCACCCTGGACCCCGCAGTCGCGTCGCGCCTCAAGCGCGACGACCACGGCCTCGTCGCCGCGATCGTGCAGCAGCACGACACGCGCGAGGTGCTCATGCTCGGCTGGATGGACGACGAGGCGCTGCGTCGCACGCTGACGTCCGGTCGCGTGACGTTCTGGTCGCGCTCGCGCCAGGAGTACTGGCGCAAGGGCGACACGTCCGGGCACACGCAGCACGTCCGGCGCGTGAGCCTCGACTGTGACGGCGACGCGCTGCTGGTGGAGGTGGACCAGGTGGGCGCCGCGTGCCATACCGGGACGCACACGTGCTTCGAGGCGGGCGGTCCGCTCCCGGTCGTCCTGGACGGCGAGGCGACGGGGGACGGGCGATGAGCGCGCAGCGCGACGTGGCCGACGCGACGGGGCAGGTGCCCTGGGGCGGGACGTGGCCCTCGCTCGACACGTTCCGGGAGCTCGCGCGGGACCGTCGGGTGGTCCCGGTGGTGCGCCGGCTCCTGGCCGACGACGTGACCCCGGTCGGCCTCTACCGCACGCTCGGCGGCGGTCGCCCCGGGACGTTCATCCTGGAGTCGGCCGAGTCGGACGGGACGTGGGCGCGGTGGTCGTTCGTCGGCGTACGGTCCCGCGCGACACTCACCGTGCGGGACGGCGCGGCGGTGTGGACGGGCGACGTCCCCGTGGGCGTCCCGACGAGCGGCGACGTGCTGGACGTGCTCGGCGAGACGCTCGACGTGCTGCGCACCCCGGTCCTGCCGGGCCTGCCGCCGCTCACGGGCGGGCTCGTCGGCGCGCTCGGGTGGGACATCGTCCACCACTGGGAGCCGACTCTGCCGAAGAAGGCGCCCGAGGAGCTCGACGTCCCCGAGCTCACGCTGCTGCTGGCGACCGACCTCGCGGTCGTCGACCACCAGGACGGGTCGGTCTGGCTCGTCGCGAACGCGATCAACTTCGACGACACCGACGAGCGCGTGGACGAGGCGCACGCGGACGCGGTCGCGCGGCTCGACGCGATGCAGACCGCGCTGCTGGACCCGGCACCGTCGGCGGTCGCGGTGCTGAGCGACGCACCCGAGCCCGAGGTGCGGTTCCGCTCGACGCGCGAGGAGTTCGACCACACGGTGCGGTTCGGCAAGGACGCGATCCGCGACGGCGAGGTGTTCCAGGTCGTCATGTCGCAGCGTCTCGACCTCGACTGCCCCGCGGACCCCCTCGACGTCTACCGCGTGCTGCGCACGATCAACCCGAGCCCGTACATGTACTACGTCCAGCTCCAGGACGCGGACGGTCACGACTTCGCGGTGGTCGGCTCGAGCCCCGAGACGCTCGTCAAGGTCGACGACGGGCACGTGACGACGTTCCCGATCGCCGGGTCGCGGCCGCGCGGCGCGACGCCCGAGGAGGACCGCGCGCTCGCCGACGAGGTGCTCGCGGACCCCAAGGAGCGGGCCGAGCACATCATGCTCGTCGACCTGTCGCGCAACGATCTCGCGAAGGTGTGCGAGCCGACGAGCGTCGACGTCGTCGAGTTCATGGCGGTGCGACGGTTCTCGCACATCATGCACATCACGTCGACCGTCGTCGGACGCCTGCGCGCGGGGGCGACCGCGCTGCAGACGCTCACCGCGACGTTCCCCGCGGGCACGCTATCGGGCGCACCCAAGACGCGCGCGATCGCGCTCATCGACGAGGTCGAGCCCGCGCGCCGCGGCATCTACGGCGGGACGGTCGGGTACTTCGACTTCGCCGGGAACATGGACATGGCGATCGCGATCCGCACGGCGCTCATCCGGGACGGCCGGGCGTCGGTGCAGGCCGGCGGCGGGATCGTCGCGGACTCGGTGCCCGACCTCGAGTACCAGGAGTCGCGCAACAAGGCCCAGGCCGCGGTCCGCGCGATCCAGGTCGCCTGCCGGCTGCGGCGGGCGGGTGTCTGACGGCCCCGACGGCACCGTCCCGACGGCGCCGTCGGCTCGGGTGCGCGCGGGTCGAGGTCGCGCCGCGGCGGTCCTCGTGCTCGCCGCGGCGTTGACCGGCGCGTGCGCGCTGCCGACGTGGCTGCACGCGACCGAACGCACGGTCCTGGGCGTCGACACCCCGATCGACGTCTCCGGGGGACGCGCAGCGCCGTCGCTCGTCGCGGCAGCGCTCGTGCTGCTCGCCGCCGTGGGTGCGGTCGCGCTCGTCGGCCGGGTCGGGCGGTGGCTCGTGGTGACCGTCGTCGCGCTGGCGGGTCTGCTCGTCGTCGCGGGTGCGCTCGGGGTGCTGCGGGACCCGCAGGCCGCGGCCCGCTCGAGCGTGGTCGACGCGCTCGGCGTCGACCGTGCGGTCGCCGACCTGACGGTCACGTCGTGGCCGTGGGTCGCGCTGGTCGTCGGGGTGCTCGACGTCGCGGCTGCGGTGTGGCTCGCGCGCGCCTCGCGGTCCTGGGCGGTCGCCCGACGCTACGACGACCCGGCGGCCGGGTCGCACGGTGCACGCGGCGCGGCGCGTGCGGAGCGACCGGGGTCCTTCGACGAGCGCGACCAGTGGGATGCGCTGTCGCGCGGCGACGACCCCAGCGCACCCTCGGCTCCCTGAACGTCCACGGGGCTGTGGCGGTCGTCGCACGCGACGCGCTGTGGACGAGCCGGTCGGGCCGACGCGCGCACGCTAGGGTGGCCCGAGAACCACGCACGGAAGGGTCACGATGGCCGACAACACCCTCGCGCACCGCGCGCAGCACCCGACGGTGACCGAGGCGGTGCACCTGCCGCCGACGGCCGCACCCAAGAACCACGGCCACACGGTCGCGGCGTGGACGACCACGTGGGTGGTCGTCGCCGGAGCCCTCTTCGCCGCGCTCTCCATGGTCTTCGCGCGGGTCGCTCTCGTCTGGACGGGTCTGGGCGTCTGCGTCCTCGGCCTCGTGCTCGGCAAGGTGCTCCAGGTGCTCGGCTACGGCCAGGGCGGCGCGGCGACCCTCGCGCGGCAGAAGGCGCGCGGCGGGCACTGAGCCCGCACGCCACGGCCACGCGAGCGTGACGACGAGGTCCGCGACATGAGCACCCCCACGTCCCCGGACGCGCCTGACGAGCCGTCGGCCCCGCAGGACCCCGTGCCGCCGTCGGCTGGTGCGGCTCCCGGCTCGGACGGCGCGTCGGGTTCCTACGCGCCGCCGACGTACGTGCCGCCGCCCGGCTACGTCGCGCCGCCGTCCTACCAGGCTCCCGCCACGTTCGGCACGCCCACGGGGGAGCCGTCGGCCACCGAGCAGGCGTCGGCATCGGACGACGGTGCTGCGTCGGTCGGTGCGTCCGACGGGGCGAGGCCCGCCGCGGGGAATCCGGTCCACGGCACGCCGCCGGCCGCCGACGCGTCGCCGTACGGCGTGCCGTCGGCACCCGGTACGCCGCCCGCCTACGGGACGCCTCCCGCCTACGGGACGCCTCCCGCTTACGGCACACCGCCCGTCGGTGGACCGCCCGTCGCCGGACCGCCCCCGTCCGGTGCGTACGGGGCACTGCCGCCCGGCGGCTACCCGTACGGCCCGTACGGCGCAGCGCCGCCGGACCCGGCGCTGCGGTCGGCGAGCTCGCGCGCGACCTGGTCGCTCGTGCTCGGCATCCTCGGGATCGTGCTGTCGTGCGGGTGCCAGCTCCTCGGCCTGGCGGCGGCGATCCCGGCCATCGTGCTCGGCAGCCGCGTCAAGGCGCTCGACGCGCAGCGTCCGGTGCCGAGCGCGGGCTCGGCGCGTGCGGGAGTCGTGCTCGGCTGGGTCGGCGTCGGTCTCGCCGTCGTCGCGACCATCGGGTCGGTCGCACTGGGTCGGGTGGACGTGACGCCATGAGCGTCGTGGAGGGCCGTCGTCGTGTGGCGGCGCGGGCCTGGCGCGGCCCCGCGGTCACGGCGGCCGTCGTCGGTCTGGGCACGCTCGTCGTCGCGGTGCGGGACCCGCACGTGTCGGGCAGCTACGGCTTCTGCCCGCTGTTCGCCGCGACGGGGTGGTACTGCCCCGCGTGCGGGTGCCTGCGGGCGACGCACGACCTGGTGCACGGCGACGTCGCGTCGGCGTGGTCGTCGAACCCGCTGTGGGTCCTGACGGTCCCGGCGCTGGTTGGGCTGTGGGCGTGGTGGGTCGTGCGGGCGGGGCGCGGTCGGCCTGGACCGGCACTGCCCGCCTGGTCGGCGTGGGGGTTCTTCGCGCTGGTCGTCGTGTTCGGCGTGGTGCGCAACCTGCCCGGCCTGGACGCACTCGCGCCCTGAGATGCCGGGGAGGGCGCCGCCGTCCCTGTGGACGTGAGCCCGACGGGCTGGCCGACCTGGCAGAGTGGGCGCCGTCACGCCGCGCGGGCGGCGCGACGCCCCTCGACGACGGGAGACCCCACGATGAGCACGCCCGGCAGCCCGAGCGAGCCCCTGCGGCCCGACGAGCCGAGCTCGCCCTACGCCCCGCCCCCCAGCACCCCCGGCGCGGCGTCGGAACAGCCGCCCGCGTACGGTCAGCCGCCGACGTACGGGCAGCCGCCGGCCTACGGTCAGCCGCCCGCGTACGGCGAGCCGCCCGCCTATGGTCAGCCGCCCGCGTACGGCGACGTCCCGGCCTACGCAACCGCGTCCGCCTACCCGCCGGCACCTGCGTACGGGCAGCCCTCGCCGTACGGCCCGGGCTACGTGCCCGGCGGCTACGTCGGGACGCCGACGAAGAACAACCTCGCAGTGTGGTCGCTCGTGCTCGGCATCCTGAGCCTGGTCCTGTGCGGGTTCATCTCGGGCATCCCGGCGGTGATCGTCGGACGCAGCGCCAAGCGCGCCGCCGCCGCGGGCCTGGCGGACAACGAGGGGCTGGCGACTGGCGGGATCGTCACGGGCTGGATCGGCATCGGCTTCTCGCTGCTCGGCTTCGTGCTGATCGTGGTCGGTGGGGTCATCGGGACGGTGTCGTCGAGCTACGCCTGACGGTCGCGACCGGTTCGTCCGTCCTCGTCCAGCCTGCGGTCTGTGGTCGGGGTCACCGACGCGCCGCTCTACGATGACCGGGTGAGGGTCCGGCACGACGCCGGTCGTCGCCGCGCACATCACCCGCACGCCGGACGTGGTGAGTGGGGCAGGCCCGTGGTCGGACGGTCGTCGGGCTCTCCGCCGAAGCGAGCGAGGGGTTGAGTGACCATGACGGTGCTGGACGAGATCGTCGCGGGGGTCCGTGAGGACCTCGCGGCCCGAGAAGCACGTACGCCGCTCGGCGAGGTCAAGGAGCTGGCCGCGCGCCGCCCCTCGGCGATCGACGCCGTCGCTCGGCTGCGCGTCGAGGACGCCGTGACGGTCATCGCCGAGGTCAAGCGCTCGAGCCCGTCGAAGGGCGCGCTCGCGACGATCTCCGACCCGGCGGCCCTCGCCGCCGAGTACGAGACGGGCGGTGCGGCGGCGATCTCGGTGCTCACCGAGCAGCGGCGCTTCAAGGGCTCGCTCGAGGACCTCGACGCTGTGCGGGCGCGCGTCGACATCCCGGTGCTGCGCAAGGACTTCGTCGTGACGCCGTACCAGGTGTGGGAGGCGCGCGCGCACGGCGCGGACCTGTGCCTGCTGATCGTCGCGGCGCTCGAGCAGACCGTGCTCGAGTCGCTGGTCGAGCGCGTGCACTCGCTCGGCATGACCGCGCTGGTGGAGGTGCACGACGAGGACGAGGTCGCGCGGGCGGTCGACGCCGGGGCGCGGGTGATCGGCGTCAACGCGCGCGACCTGCGCTCGCTCGAGGTCGACCGGGGCACGTTCGCCCGGGTCGCGCCGAGCATCCCGTCGGACGTCGTGAAGGTCGCGGAGTCGGGCGTGCGGGGTCCGCACGACGTCGTGGACTATGCGCGGGCCGGAGCGGACGCCGTGCTCGTCGGCGAGGCGCTCGTCACGGACGACGCGCCGCGCCAGTCGGTCGCGGACCTCGTCGCGGCGGGTGCGCACCCGTCGCTGCGGGCGGTGCGCCAGTGAGCGCGGACCTGGGCGGGCGCCCGCTCGTCGCGGGGCTGCAGGAGCGCAGCGGCCCGCTCGCGACGCACGTCGGGCCGTACTGGGGCGAGTTCGGCGGACGGTACGTTCCGGAGGCGCTCATCGCGGCGCTCGACGAGCTCGACACGGCCTACCACAAGGCGCTTGCCGACCCGGCCTTCGGGGCCGAGCTCGCGCGGCTGCACCGTACGTACACGGGTCGGCCGAGCCCGCTCACCGAGGTCCCGCGGTTCGCGGCGCAGGTCGGCGCCGGGGTGCGCGTCTTCCTCAAGCGCGAGGACCTCAACCACACGGGGTCGCACAAGATCAACAACGTGCTCGGCCAGGCGCTGCTCGTGAAGCGGCTCGGCAAGACGCGGGTCATCGCCGAGACGGGCGCGGGCCAGCACGGCGTCGCGACGGCCACGGCCGCGGCGCTGCTCGGCCTCGAGTGCACGGTCTACATGGGCGAGGAGGACACGCAGCGTCAGGCGCTCAACGTCGCGCGCATGCGGCTGCTCGGCGCCGAGGTCATCCCGGTGACCATCGGGACGCGCACGCTCAAGGACGCGATCAACGAGGCGCTGCGCGACTGGGTCGCGAACGTCGAGTCGACGCACTACCTGCTCGGCACGGTGACCGGTCCGCACCCGTTCCCGGAGATGGTGCGCGACTTCCACAAGATCATCGGCGAGGAGGCGCGCGCGCAGCTCCTCGCGGAGGTCGGTCGCCTCCCGGACGCGGTCGCGGCGTGCGTGGGCGGCGGGTCGAACGCGATGGGCATCTTCAACGCGTTCCTCGACGACCCGCAGGTGCGCCTGTTCGGGTTCGAGGCGGGCGGTCGTGGGCTGTCGGCCGGCGACCACGCCGCGCGGTTCTCGGGCGGGGCGCCCGGCGTGCTGCACGGGGCCCGGTCCTACCTGCTGCAGGACGAGGACGGCCAGACGATCCCGAGCCACTCGGTCTCGGCAGGCCTGGACTACCCGAGCGTCGGCCCCGAGCACTCGTGGCTGCACGACATCGGACGGGCGACGTACCTGCCGGTCTCGGACGTCGAGGCGATGGACGCGTTCCGCCTGCTGTGCCGTACGGAGGGGATCATCCCGGCGATCGAGTCGGCGCATGCGCTGGCGGGCGCCGTCCAGCTCGGTGCGCGGGCACGCGAGTGGTCCGACGAGCCCGTGCTCCTGGTGAACCTGTCGGGGCGTGGCGACAAGGACGTGGCCACGGCGGCCCGCTGGTTCGGGATGCTGGACGACGAGGCCCCGGGTGCCGGGGACAGCGAAGGAGACCGGTGAGCACGGTGCAGACAGCGTCGGGGACGCGTGCGACGACGGGTCCGCTGCTCGATCGCCTCGCGGACGAGGGCCGGGCCGCGCTCGTCGGCTACCTGCCCGTGGGCTATCCGTCGGTCGCAGGCTCGGTCGACGCGGTGCGCACGATGATCGACGCGGGTGCCGACGTCATCGAGCTGGGCATGCCGTACACGGACCCCGTCATGGACGGTCCGGTGATCCAGCGCGCGGTCGACCGCGCGCTGCGCGGCGGGACGCGCGTGCGGGACACGCTCACGGCGGTCGAGCAGCTCGCGGGCCGAGGGGCGCCGATCCTGGTGATGACCTACTGGAACCTCGTGCTCCGGTACGGCGTCGAGGCATACGCGCGCGACCTGGCGGCCGCCGGGGGAGCCGGGCTCATCACGCCGGACCTCGTGCCCGACGAGGCCGAGGGCTGGATCGCCGCGTCGGAGGCGCGCGGGCTCGACCGCGTGTTCCTCGTCGCGCCGAGCTCGACGCCGGAGCGGCTCGCGAGCACGTCGGCCGCGTCCCGCGGCTTCGTCTACGCCGCGTCGACCATGGGCGTCACGGGGGAGCGGGCGACGGTCGGGACGCGGGCCGAGACGCTCGTCGCGCAGACGCGTGCCGCGGGAGCCGCGCGCGTGTGCGTCGGTCTCGGCGTGTCGCGCCCCGAGCAGGCGGCGCAGGTCGCCTCCTACGCCGACGGTGTGATCGTCGGCTCGGCGTTCGTCCGGGCACTGCTCGACGCGCCCGACGAGCGCGCGGGTCTGGACCGGCTCGCCAAGGTCACCGCGGGCCTGGCCGCGGGCGTACGGCAGGCCGACCGGTCGGCGTGGGGCACGCGGTGAGCGCCGTGAGCGCGCTGCTGCCCGCGGCGATCCCGAGCCCGTCCCAGGGCGTGTGGCACCTCGGACCGTTCCCGCTGCGCGCGTATGCGATCGCGATCCTCATCGGCATCGTCGCGGCCGTCCTGCTCACGCAGCGGCGCTGGGAGGCACGCGGCGGCAACGGCGACCAGGTCGTCGAGATCTCGTTCTGGGCGGTGCCGTTCGGCATCGTCGGGGGGCGCGTCTACCACCTGATCACGTCACCGGACGCGTACTTCGGCAAGGGCGGCGACCCGTGGAAGGCCTTCGCGATCTGGGAGGGCGGCCTCGGCATCTGGGGCGCCGTCGCGCTCGGTGCCGTCGGTGCGTGGATCGGCTGCCGTCGACAGGGGGTGCGGCTGACCGTCTTCGCGGACGCGCTCGCGCCGGGGCTCCTCGTGGCGCAAGCGATCGGCCGGCTGGGCAACTGGTTCAACCAGGAGCTGTTCGGCGGCCCGACGACGCTGCCGTGGGGTCTGCGCGTCGACGACGCGGTCGCGGTCCAGGCGGGCTACCCCGCGGGGACGCTGTTCCACCCGACGTTCCTGTACGAGCTGCTGTGGAACCTCGCGGGCGCCGCGCTGCTCGTGTGGGCGGACCGCCGGTTCCGGCTCGGTCACGGACGTGTGTTCTGGCTCTACGTCGTCGTCTACACGACCGGTCGCCTCTGGATCGAGTCGCTGCGGATCGACCCGGCGCACGGCTTCCTGGGGCTGCGGCTGAACGTCTGGACGTCGATCCTGGTGGGGCTCGGCGCCCTGGTAGCGTTCGTCGTCGTCGGACGTCGGCACCCCGGTCGCGAGACGAGCCCCCTGCTCCTCCCGGAGCAGGACAGCGAGACCGTTCCCCCCGCGGACGACGCGGCGGAGGTCGTCGCGCAGCAGGTTCCCCGGCCGCACGCAGCGGACGCCGACGAGGCGGGCCCCGCGCCGGGTGACGAGGACGGCCCCGCGACCCGCTGACAGCGGCACGGCCGATCTCGCGCGACGATACCCACCCGGTGGCACGGGGTTGTATCGTCACCTCCACCACAGGGCCGACGACGTCCCTAACCCCCTTGTTCATGCGATCCCCGGCCGTCGGTCGGGGAACTGTGAGGACGGTAGAAATGACGTCGCCCAGCGCTTCGCCGAGCACGTCGCCCGACACCCGGGCGTACCCGCTCTACGCGCCGTCGGCCGAGCACGACGCGTGCGGCTTCGCGTTCGTCGCGACGCTGCGCGGGACCCCGGGCCGCGACATCGTCGACGCCGGCCTCACGGCGCTGCTCAACCTGGACCACCGCGGCGCGGTCGGTGCCGAGGAGGACTCCGGCGACGGTGCCGGCATCCTCACGCAGATCCCCGACGCGTTCTTCCGCGACGTGGTGGACGCCGAGCTGCCGCCCGTCGGCTCCTACGCGATCGGGATGGCCTTCCTGCCGCAGGACGACGCGGCACGCGACGCGGCCGTCCGGGCGGTCGAGGCGGTCGCGGCCGAGGAGAAGCTGGACGTGCTCGCGTGGCGCGACGTCGTGGTGACCGCCGACCTCGTCGGTCCCACCGCACGGGCGTCGATGCCGGTGTTCCGCCAGCTCGTCGTCGCGGATCCCGCGCGCGAGCTGTCGGGGATCGCGCTCGACCGTAGGGCGTACCGCCTGCGCAAGCGGGCCGAGCGCGAGCACGGCGTGTACTTCGCGTCGCTGTCGGCGCGCACGATCACGTACAAGGGCATGCTCACCACGGGGCAGCTCGAGCCGTTCTTCGCCGACCTGTCCGACCCGCGCTACGCGAGCGAGATCGCGCTCGTGCACTCGCGGTTCTCGACCAACACGTTCCCCTCGTGGGAGCTCGCACAGCCGTTCCGGATGATCGCGCACAACGGTGAGATCAACACGGTGCGCGGCAACCGGAACTGGATGGCGGCGCGCGAGGGCATGCTCGCGTCCGACGAGCTGGGCGACCTCGCACCGCTGCTCCCGGTCTGTACGCCCGGCGGTTCCGACTCGGGCTCGTTCGACGAGGTCCTCGAGCTCCTGCACCTCGCGGGCCGGTCGCTGCCGCACTCGGTGATGATGATGATCCCGGAGCCGTGGGAGAACCACGCGCAGATGGACCCCGCGACGCGCGCGTTCTTCCAGTACCACTCGACGCTCATGGAGCCGTGGGACGGCCCGGCGGCGATGACGTTCACGGACGGCACGCTCATCGGCGCGGTGCAGGACCGCAACGGCCTGCGCCCCGGGCGCTACTGGGTGACCGAGGACGGGCTCGTCGTGTGCGCCTCGGAGGCGGGCGTACTCGACATCGACCCCGCGACGGTCGTCGCGAAGGGACGGCTCGAGCCCGGGCTGTTCTTCCTCGTGGACACCGGTCAGGGCCGGATCATCGCGGACTCCGAGGTCATGTCGCAGCTCGCGGCGCAGCGGCCGTACGCGCAGTGGGTCCAGGAGAACGCGGTGTTCCTCGAGCAGCTCCCGGACCGGGACCACGTCGCGCACTCGCCGGCGTCGGTGCGCCGTCGCCAGCGCGCCTTCGGGTACACCGAGGAGGAGCTCAAGGTCCTGCTGACCCCCATGGCCATGAACGGCGCGGAGCCGCTCGGCGCGATGGGCTCGGACACGCCGGTCGCGGTCCTCTCGCAGCGGCCGCGGCTGCTGTTCGACTACTTCACGCAGATGTTCGCGCAGGTCACGAACCCGCCGCTCGACGCGATCCGCGAGGAGCTCGTCACGGCGATCGGCGGCGCGATCGGCCCCGAGCCGAACCTCCTCGTCGACGGCCCCGAACACGCACGCAAGCTCATGCTGCCGTTCCCGGTGCTCGACAACGACCAGCTCGCGAAGATCGTGCACGTGCACAAGGCGCCCGGCAGCGGGTTCCGCGGCACGACGATCCGCGGCCTGTACCGCGCGTCCGGGGGCGGCGCGGCGCTCGAGGCCCGGCTCGAGGAGATCTTCGCCGAGGTCGACCGGGCGGTCGCGGACGGCGTGAGCTTCGTCGTGCTGTCGGACCGCAACTCCGACGCCGAGCTCGCCCCGATCCCGTCGCTCCTGCTGCTGAGCGCCGTGCACCACCACACGCTCCGCCAGCACACGCGCACGCAGATCTCGCTCGTCGTCGAGGCGGGTGACGTGCGCGAGGTGCACCACGTCGCGCTGCTCGTCGGCTTCGGCGCGGCGGCGGTCAACCCGTACCTCGCGATGGAGTCCGTCGAGGAGCTCGCGCGCAACGGGTACCTCGGGGACGTCACGCCCGCCAAGGCCGTCGCGAACCTCATCAAGGCGCTCGGCAAGGGCGTCTTGAAGGTCATGTCGAAGATGGGCATCTCGACGATCGCGTCCTACCGTGGCGCGCAGGTGTTCGAGGCGATCGGGCTGTCGCAGGCCCTCGTCGACCGGTACTTCACGGGGACGACGAGCCGGCTCGGCGGGATCGGGCTCGACGTCGTCGCGGCCGAGGTCGCGGCGCGGCACGCGGATGCGTACCCGGCGTCCGGCAACCGTCAGCCGCACCAGCGGCTCGCGGTGGGCGGCGAGTACCAGTGGCGCCGGGACGGCGAGGACCACCTGTTCGACCCCGAGACGGTGTTCCGGCTGCAGCACTCGACGCGCACGCGTCAGATGGACGTGTTCCGCGAGTACACGCACCGGGTCGACGAGCAGAGCAGCCGGCTCATGACGCTGCGCGGTCTGCTCACGTTCAAGGACGGCGTGCGCGAGCCCGTGCCGCTCGACGAGGTCGAGCCCGTGAGCGAGATCGTCAAGCGGTTCAGCACGGGCGCGATGTCCTACGGCTCGATCTCGGCCGAGGCGCACGAGACGCTCGCGATCGCGATGAACCGGCTCGGGGCGAAGTCGAACACCGGTGAGGGTGGCGAGGACCCGGAGCGGCTGCACGACCCGGAGCGCCGCTCGGCGATCAAGCAGATCGCGTCGGGCCGGTTCGGCGTGACCTCGGAGTACCTGACGTACGCCGACGACATCCAGATCAAGCTCGCGCAGGGTGCCAAGCCCGGCGAGGGTGGTCAGCTGCCGGGGCACAAGGTGTACCCGTGGGTCGCGAAGACCCGCCACTCGACGCCCGGCGTGGGGCTCATCTCGCCGCCGCCGCACCACGACATCTACTCGATCGAGGACCTCGCGCAGCTCATCCACGACGCGAAGAACGCCAACCCCCGCGCACGCATCCACACCAAGCTCGTCTCGGAGTTCGGCGTGGGGACCATCGCGGCGGGCGTCGCCAAGGCGCACTCGGACGTCGTGCTCATCTCGGGTCACGACGGCGGCACCGGCGCCTCGCCGCTGACGTCGCTCAAGCACGCGGGCACGCCGTGGGAGATCGGGCTCGCGGAGACGCAGCAGACGCTCGTGCTCAACGACCTGCGCGACCGCGTGGTCGTCCAGGTCGACGGCCAGCTCAAGACGGGCCGGGACGTCGTCATCGGCGCGCTGCTCGGTGCCGAGGAGTTCGGCTTCGCGACCGCGCCGCTCGTCGTGTCGGGCTGCATCATGATGCGCGTCTGCCACCTCGACACGTGCCCGGTCGGCGTCGCGACGCAGAACCCCGAGCTGCGCGCGCGGTTCTCGGGCAAGCCCGAGTTCGTCGTCGCGTTCATGGAGTTCATCGCGACCGAGGTGCGCGAATACCTCGCGCAGCTGGGCTTCCGGTCGATCGAGGAGGCCGTGGGTCACGTCGAGCTGCTCGAGACGCGCTCCGCGATCGACCACTGGAAGGCCCAGGGCCTCGACCTCACGCCGGTGCTGGCGGTGCCGCAGCCCAAGCCGGGCTCGGCGCTGCACCACACCAAGGACCAGGACCACGGGCTCGAGCGGGCGCTCGACAACCAGCTCATCGCCCTGGCCGAGCCCGCGCTCGAGCGCGGTGAGCGCGTCCACCTCGAGCTGCCGGTGCGCAACGTCAACCGCACCGTCGGCACGATGCTCGGCCACGAGGTGACCCGCCGCTACGGCGGTGCCGGGCTGCCCGACGACACGATCGACGTGACCCTGACGGGTTCGGGCGGTCAGTCGTTCGGGGCGTTCCTGCCGAAGGGCGTCACGCTGCGGCTGTTCGGCGACGGGAACGACTACGTGGCGAAGGGCCTGTCGGGCGGGCGCATCATCCTGCGGCCGGACCGCAGCTCGGTGCTCTCGTCGTCGCACAACGTCATCGCGGGCAACGTCATCGGCTACGGCGCGACGTCGGGCGAGGCGTTCCTGCGCGGCCTGACGGGGGAGCGGTTCGCGGTCCGTAACTCGGGTGCGACGCTCGTCGTCGAAGGCGTGGGCGACCACGCGTGCGAGTACATGACCGGCGGCACGGTCGTCGTGCTGGGCCGTACGGGGCGCAACTTCGGCGCGGGGATGTCGGGCGGCACGGCGTACGTCGTGGACCTGCAGCCCGACCTCGTCAACGTCGAGGCGCGCCGCTCCGGCGAGCTCGCGCTCGACCCGCTCGACGACGACGACGTCGCGCTGCTCGAACCGGTCCTGCGGCGCTACGCCGACGAGACCGCGTCACCCGTCGCCGCCGAGCTGCTCGCCGGCGACTGGCGCCGCCGCTTCACCCGAGTCCTGCCCACCGAGTACGCCCGCGTCCGCGGTGCGCTCGCCCAGGCCGAGGCCGACGGCCTCGACCCGACCGCGCCCGGCGTGTGGGACCAGATCCTGGAGGTGGCACGTGGCTGACCACCGTGGCTTCCTGAAGGTGCGCGAGCGCGAGCTCCCGCCGAACCGCCCCGTCGAGGTGCGCCTGCGCGACTGGAACGACGTGCACGCCCACCTCGAGGAGGGCCAGCCGTTCCTGCGCGAGCAGGCGGGCCGCTGCATGGACTGCGGCGTCCCGTTCTGCCACAACGGCTGCCCGCTCGGGAACCTCATCCCCGAGTGGAACGACCTCGTGTGGCGTGGCCAATGGTCCGACGCGATCGAGCGGCTGCACGCGACGAACAACTTCCCGGAGTTCACGGGTCGCATCTGCCCCGCGCCGTGCGAGTCGTCGTGCGTGCTCGGCATCAACCAGCCGCCCGTCACGATCAAGAACGTCGAGGTCTCGATCATCGACGAGGCGTTCGCGCGCGGGCTCGTGACGCCGCAGGTGCCGCAGCGGCTCACCGGTCACACCGTCGCGGTCGTCGGGTCGGGCCCGGCGGGCCTCGCCGCGGCGCAGCAGCTCACGCGCGCGGGTCACACGGTCGCGGTGTACGAGCGGGACGACGCGATCGGCGGTCTCCTGCGCTACGGCGTGCCCGACTTCAAGCTCGAGAAGGTCCACATCGACCGGCGCGTCGCGCAGATGACGGCCGAGGGCACGATCTTCCGGCCGGGTGTCGAGATCGGTCGGGACGTCACGTGGTCGCAGCTGCAGTCGCGGTACGACGCGATCGTGCTCGCGACGGGTGCGACCGTCCCGCGCGAGCTGCGGGTGCCGGGCGCCGACCTCGACGGTGTGATGTTCGCCATGGACTACCTGCACCCCGCGAACGCCGCGGCGGCCGGTCGCGCGCCCGAGGGCCAGGTGACGGCCGAGGGCAAGCACGTCGTCATCATCGGCGGCGGCGACACCGGCTCGGACTGCCTCGGCACGGCGCTGCGGCAAGGTGCCGCCTCCGTCACGACGCTCGCGATCGGCAAGCAGCCGCCCACCGAGCGGCCCGCGCACCAGCCGTGGCCCACCGACCCGATCCTGTTCGAGGTCTCGTCGTCGCACGAGGAGGGCGGCGAGCGCGCGTACCTCGCGTCGACCGTCGGCTTCGAGCCCGACGAGTCCGGTGGCCGGGTCGCGGCGCTGCGGCTCGCGACCACGGAGTACCTGCCCGACGGCCGCCGCGTGCCCACCGCGGGCACGGAGCGGACCATCCCCGCGGACCTCGTCCTCGTGGCGATGGGCTTCTCTGGTCCCGAGCGGGGCACGGTCGTCGACGCGCTCGGGCTCGAGCTCACCGAGCGCGGTGCGTTCGCGCGTGACGACTCCTTCGCCACGGCCGCGCCGGGCGTGTTCGTCGCCGGCGACGCCGGGCGCGGGCAGTCGCTCGTCGTCTGGGCGATCGCGGAAGGACGTGCCGCGGCGGCGGCCGTCGACACCTATCTGTCCGGCTCGACGGAGCTTCCCAGCCCCGTCGCGGCGTCCACCAAGGCGCTGCAGCCCTGAGACCCGTCGGCGGGTCATCCGGGCCCGCCGGTCCCCCCTACCGGTGGGACGTCCTGGCCTGTCAGGACGTATGGACCCGCCAGTGATCCCCGAAAGGCATAGGCTCGCCTTCATGCGTAGAGCAAAGATCGTCTGTACTCTCGGCCCCGCCACGGAGTCGCTCGACATGATCCAGGCGCTGGTCGACGCCGGCATGGATGTCGCGCGGATCAACCGGAGCCACGGCGAGCCGGAGGAGCACGCCAAGGTCATCAAGAACGTCCGCGCCGCGGCGCAGGCATCGGGCCGGTCGGTCGCCGTGCTCGTCGACCTGCAGGGCCCCAAGATCCGCCTCGGCCGGTTCGTCGAGGGCAAGCACGACCTCGCGGTCGGTGACACGTTCACCATCACGGTCGACGACGTCGAGGGCACCAAGGAGCGCGTCTCCACCACGTTCAAGGGCCTCACGGGCGACGTGAAGCCCGGCGACCCGATCCTCATCGACGACGGCAAGGTCCTCGTCCGGGTCGTCGAGGTGCAGGGCAACGACGTCGTCACGCGCGTCGAGGTCCCCGGCACGGTCTCCAACAACAAGGGCCTCAACCTGCCCGGCGTCGCGGTCTCCGTGCCGGCGATGAGCGACAAGGACGAGGCCGACCTGCGCTGGGGTCTGGCGCAGGGCTGCGACTACATCGCCCTGTCCTTCGTCCGCAACGCGTCGGACTACGACCGCGTGCGTCAGATCATGGAGGAGGAGGGCCGGATCGTCCCGGTCATCGCCAAGGTCGAGAAGCCGCAGGCCGTCGAGAACCTCGCGGAGATCGTCCAGGCCTTCGACGGCATCATGGTCGCCCGCGGCGACCTGGGTGTCGAGCTGCCGCTCGAGCAGGTCCCGCTCGTCCAGAAGCGCGCGGTCGAGCTCGCCCGCCGCAACGCCAAGCCGGTCATCGTCGCGACGCAGGTCCTCGAGTCGATGACGACGAACCCGCGCCCGACGCGCGCCGAGGCGTCCGACTGCGCCAACGCGGTGCTCGACGGCGCGGACGCGGTCATGCTCTCGGGCGAGACGAGCGTCGGCGACTACCCGATCGAGACGGTGCGCACCATGGCGCGCATCATCGAGGCCACCGAGCAGCTCGGTCGCGAGCGCATCGCGCCGCTCGGCTCGACGCCGCACACGCGCGGTGGGGCGATCACGCGCGCCGCGGCGGAGATCGGTGAGCGCATCGGGGTCAAGTACCTCGTGACGTTCACGCAGTCCGGTGACTCGGCGCGGCGCATGTCGCGCCTGCGCTCGCCCATCCCGCTGCTCGCGTTCACGCCCGTCGAGGGCGTGCGCAACGTGCTGTCGCTGAGCTGGGGCGTGCAGACGTACCAGGTCCCGCAGGTCGCGAGCACCGACGAGATGGTCGGCCAGGTCGACAAGACGCTGCAGGCCAACGGCCTCGCGGAGGCTGGCGACTACGTCGTCGTCGTCTCGGGTGCCCCGGTGGGCGTCGTCGGGTCGACGAACTCGGTCGTCGTGCACAAGATCGGCGACGAGTCGGACCGCGTCGCCTGACGCTCCGACCGCGTGCACTGACGGGCCCGCCGCCCGGTCCCCGCGACCGGTGCGGCGGGCCCGTTCGTCGTCGGCCCGTTCGTCGGCTGTGCCCCGGGGATGCCGTCGGCGAGGACCGCGGGTGCGTCAGGCGAGCTCGCCGAGCGCGTCGAGCAGGACGCGGTTGAACGCGTCGGGCGCGTGCGTGTTCACGTCGTGACCGGCGTGCGGGACCACGGTGAGCCGCGCTCCGGCGTGTGCGCGCAGGTAGCGCCGCTCCTCGAGCCGCAGCGGGTCGTGGCGCCCGTTGACGAGCCACACGGGAAGCGTGAGGCGACGCAGGTCGGTCAGCGGCGAGTACGCCGCGAGGGCCTGCAGCATGTCCGTCACGACGTGCCACGTCCCGCCCCCGAGGTGGAACGCGCGCGTGACCCACGTCGACACGCGTCCGTAGGCGCGCAGGAGCGGCCCGCGGGTCTGCGTCGAGCAGCCCGCGGCGATGACGCCCGCGACGCGCTCCTCGTGCCGTCCCGCGTACGCGAGGCTGACGTAGCCGCCAAGCGAGAGTCCGACGAGCAGCGGGGGAGCGGTGCACGCGTCGACGGCCGCACCGACGGCGTCGAGCGCACCGTCGAGCGTGAACCGCTCGTGCGCCCGCGCGCCGTGCCCCGGCAGGTCGATCGCGTGCGTCACGTGCCCCCGGCGCTCGAGCTCGGCGACCTGGGGCGCCCAGATCGCCGACGACGTGCGCGTCCCGTGCACGAGCACGATCGGGCGAGCGGGGGCGCCCAGGCCGGACACGGCGGCGAGGACGGACGCGGGGTCGTCGGACGGTCTGGTGATGATGGGCTCCTGGCGTCGGGCTGTCGGGAGCATACGTCTGCGCGCTGGAAGCCCGGCAGTCGGCTGCCGGAACTTCGCCCGGCATGCGCACGAGACCTCCGCACGGTCGGACCAGGTCCGCCCCGGGCAGTGGTTCTGCTCAGGAGCGGACTGCGAGGTGCCGATAGGTACGACGACGACGGTCGTCGTGTGCCATGGGAGGTGCCGTGAAGCAGCTGGGCGAGGTCCTGCTCGAAGAAGGACTGGTCACGGAGGCGCAGCTGCTCGCTGCGCTCGACGAGCAGGTGACGTCGGGCGGGTCGTTGGGCCGCACGCTCGTCGAGCTCGGGATGCTCACGGAGAACCAGCTCGTCCAGGCGCTCGCCGCGCAGGTCGGCATGCAGTTCGTCGACCTCGACGAGGCTCCCGTCGACCGGGCAGCGGTCGCGATGGTCCCGGGTGCGCTGTGCCGTCGCTACACGGTCCTGCCGATCGCGATCGAGAACGGTGTGCTCATCCTGGCGACCGCCGACCCCGGCAACGTCATGGCGGTCGACGATGTCCGGACCGTGTCCGGCATGCAGGTCACCCCCGTCATCGCGACGTACGACACGGTGGTCCGTGCGATCGACCGGTTCGTGCGCGCGGACGGCGAGATGGAGAACCTGTCCTCGGCGTTCGAGGAGTCGCAGGCCGAGCCCGAGGCCGACCTGTCGAAGATGGGCGACTTCGTCGACGACGACGCGCCCATCGTGCGGTACGTCAACCTGCTCGTGACGCAGGCGATCACCGACCGCGCGTCGGACATCCACATCGAGCCGACCGAGCACGACCTGCGGGTGCGCTACCGCATCGACGGCGTGCTGCACGAGACGCAGCGCTCGCCCAAGAACATCACGGGCGGTGTCACGAGCCGCGTGAAGATCATGAGCGACATCGACATCGCCGAGAAGCGCAAGCCGCAGGACGGGCGCATGTCGGTGGTGCACAACGGGCGCAAGATCGACCTGCGCGTGGCGACGCTGCCGACCGTGTGGGGCGAGAAGATCGTCATGCGTATCCTCGACAACTCGACCGCGAGCCTCGACCTGCGCGACCTGTCGTTCCTGGATCACAACTACGAGACGTACAAGCAGTCCTACACCAAGCCGTACGGCATGATCCTCGTCACGGGTCCGACGGGTTCGGGCAAGTCGACGACGCTGTACGCGACGCTCAACGCGGTCTCGAAGCCCGAGATCAACGTCATCACCGTCGAGGACCCGGTCGAGTACCGGCTCGCGGGCATCAACCAGGTGCAGATGAACCCCAAGGCGGGCCTGACGTTCGCCGCAGCGCTGCGCTCGATCCTGCGCTCGGACCCCGACGTCGTCCTCCTCGGTGAGATCCGTGACCACGAGACCGCGCAGATCGCGATCGAGGCGGCGCTCACCGGTCACCTCGTGCTCTCGACCCTGCACACCAACGACGCTCCTTCGGCCGTCACGCGCCTGACCGAGATGGGCATCGAGCCGTTCCTCGTCGGCTCGGCGCTCGACTGCGTCGTGGCCCAGCGACTCGCGCGCCGGCTCTGCCCGAAGTGCAAGGAGGCGTACCAGCCCACACCGCAGGAGATGGAGGCCGCGCGCTTCCCGTGGGTGCCGGGCGAGCCCCTGCCCGAGCTGTTCCGTCCCGCGGGCTGCACCGCGTGCTCCAAGACCGGCTACAAGGGCCGGCTCGCGCTGCACGAGGTCATGCAGGTGACCGAGGAGATCGAGCGCATGGCGGTGGCGCACTCGTCGGCCGCGGAGATCGCCGCGACGGCTGAGAAGCAGGGCATGATCACGCTCCGCAACGACGGCTGGCACAAGGTCGCCCTCGGTCAGACGTCGATCGAGGAGATCCTCCGCGTCGTCGCGTGAGCGTGTCGCGCGGGCTCGTCGGGACCTCGGCACGTCCAACGGGACCGACGATCCGCTCAAGTCGGGTGCGTCGAGCGCCGATGAACGCACCGTGGCCACCAGGCCCGAAGCAATGTCGCGCTCCGCGCGGCACCCGGGAGGGGAGAGACGTGACTGAGCACTACCAGCCGTCGTCGGGCGAGCCCGCGCGGCCGTTGCCGCCGTACCGTCCGGCCGGCCCCCAGGCAGGTCCGGCCCCCGCGTTCGGTCAGCCGACGTTCTCTCCTGTGCCGTCGCAGTCGACGGCGGCAGCTGCGTCTGTCGCGCCGGGCGTGCCCGCGCAGCACTCGGCGCCGCAGTCCGAGCCGCTCTCCGTGGGGGCCGCGCGCGAGCAGTACCTGCCTGCTGCAGGTTCGCCGGCGCACCCGACGTATGCGCCGGTCGCGGGAGGTACCGCGCCCGCAGCGTCCGCTTCCTATGCTCCTGCCGGTCCGTCGAACGCGCCGTTCGTGCCCGCCGGGTCCGCGCCGACGAGCTTCTCCCCGGCTGGTCAGTCCTTCTCGCCGGGCGCACCTGCGCCAGGAGGCTTCTCGCCCGCGGCGGCCACGGGGGCGACGTTCACGCCTCAGGCTCCCGCTGCGCCGCCCGCAGCCACCGCTGCCGTCGCGGCGGAGCGCGGCGAGACCACGGCACCCCAAGCGCCGCGCACGACCCGGGACCGCACCTCAGCGGGCCGGATCGGGATGGCGCAGGAGGCGCAGGAGGGTGACATCGCGATCGACGACATCCTGTCGAAGATGGTCGAGCTGAACGCGTCCGACGTCCACCTGACGACGGGTGCGCCGCCCATGGTGCGGGTCTCCGGCGGGCTCAAGGCACTCGAGGGCTTCCCGACGATGGCGCCCGAGCCGCTGCGCCGCATGCTGTACGCGATCCTGACGCAGAAGCAGCGCGAGGCGTTCGAGGCCAACCTCGAGCTCGACTTCTCCCACGCGGTGCGTGGGCTCGCGCGGTTCCGAGTGAACCTCTATCAGCAGCGCGAGTCGATCGGTGCGGCGTTCCGACTGATCCCGTACGAGATCAAGCCGCTCGAGGAGCTGGGCGTCCCTGCCGTCGTCGGCAACTTCGCGGGACTGCCGCGCGGGCTCGTCCTGGTGACGGGACCGACGGGCTCGGGGAAGTCGACGACGCTGGCGGCGATCGTCGACCTCGCGAACCGCACACGCGAAGACCACATCATGACGGTCGAAGACCCGATCGAGTTCCTCCACCGGCACAAGAAGTCGATCATCAACCAGCGCGAGGTCGGGGCGGACACGCTGTCGTTCGCGAACGCGCTCAAGCACGTCCTGCGGCAGGACCCGGACATCATCCTGGTCGGTGAGATGCGTGACCTCGAGACGATCTCCGTCGCACTGACCGCGGCCGAGACCGGTCACCTCGTCTTCGCGACCCTCCACACGCAGGACGCGGCGCAGACGATCGACCGTGTGATCGACGTCTTCCCGGCCCACCAGCAGGACCAGGTGCGCACGCAGCTCGCGGGCGCGATCCAGGGCGTGGTGTGTCAGACGCTGTGCAAGCGCGCGGACGGTCCGGGCCGCGCCGTCGCCACGGAAGTCCTCGTCGCGACGTCGGCCATCCGCAACCTGATCCGAGAGGGCAAGACCCATCAGATCTACTCGTCGATGCAGGCGGGCGCGAAGCAGGGCATGCACACGATGGACCAGCACCTGTCGGAGCTGGTGAAGGCGGGCAAGATCTCATACGAGGTCGGGCTCGAGAAGTGCCACCACGTCGAGGACTTCAACAGGCTGACCGGTCGGTTCTCCGGTACCGCGCAGAGCGCTGCGGCGATGGCCGTCGACGCCGGGCTGAACGGGGGCTACTGATGGCTGCCACCGCCACCAAGACCTACGAGTACGCGGTCCGTGACCGCGGCGGCAAGATCGTCAAGGGCCGGGTCGAGGCCAACAATCAGGCCGCTGTCGCGACCCGGTTGCGCGAGATGGGTCTGGCGGCCGTCTCGATCTCCGAGGTCAGCACGGGAGGGCTGAACAAGGAGATCACGTTCTTCGGCCTCGGTGGCGACAAGGTCAAGCTCAAGGACCTGGCCGTCATGTCCCGTCAGCTCGCCACGATGATCGACTCGGGTCTGTCGCTCCTGCGCGCGCTGTCGATCCTGGCGGAGCAGACCGAGTCGAAGGCGCTCTCGAAGATCCTCGGGCAGGTCCGCGCGGACGTCGAGGTCGGTACGGCCTTCTCGGTCGCGCTCGCCAAGCACCCGGACTTCCCGCCACTGATGGTCAACATGGTCCGGGCGGGTGAGGTCGGTGGTTTCCTCGACGAGGTCCTGCTGTCGGTGGCGGCGAACTTCGAGGACGAGGTCAAGCTGCGCAACAAGATCAAGTCCGCGATGACCTATCCGGTCGTCGTGTTCATCTTCGCGATCCTCGCGATGATCGGAATGCTGCTGTTCATCGTCCCGATCTTCTCCAACATGTTCGCGGACCTCGGCGGCTCGCTGCCGCCGCTCACCCAGTTCCTGGTGCTGCTCTCGAACTTCATGAAGTGGACGATCGTGCCCTTCGTGATCGCGCTGGCGGTGTTCGCGGTCTGGTGGGGCAAGCACAAGAACGACCGGGCCGTGCGTGAGCGGCTCGACCCCTTCAAGCTCCGGCTTCCCGTGTTCGGCAACCTGTTCCGGAAGATCGCGATCTCGCGGTTCACACGTAACTTCGGCACGATGATCCACGCGGGCGTCCCGCTGCTGCAGGCGCTCGACATCGTCGGCGAGACCAGCGGCAACGTCGTGATCTCGCATGCGTCGATGGCCGTGCAGGAGTCGGTGCGACGCGGTGAGTCGTTGGCCGGACCGCTGAGCCAGCACCCCGTCTTCCCCCCGATGGTCGTCCAGATGATGGCGGTCGGTGAGGACACCGGTGCGCTCGACACGATGCTCGGCAAGGTCGCGGACTTCTACGACCAGGAGGTCGAGGCCACGACCGAACAGCTCACGAGCCTCATCGAGCCGCTCATGATCGTGATCATCGGCGCGATCATCGGCTTCATCGTCGTCGGCCTGTACATGCCGATCTTCCAGATCTTCAACGTCATCCAGTAGCCGCACCAGCCCCACGGCCGTCGCCCGCCCCTGACGAGGGGGTGGACGGCGGCCGTCCGCTGTCCCCGGGCACGTCCGCTAGCCCGTCCGGGTGATTCCCGGATTCAGTCTTCGGGGTGCTCAAGGTCGCGCGCACCGTGTCCGAAGAAGTGTCTGTACCACCTGAACCGGCCTCGGCCGGCATGCATCTGACATTCGACACGACACAACTCTGGAGGCCGGCGTGATCGCTCGGATCCGCAAGTCCATCGAGGAGAAGGACAAGGGCTTCACGCTCATCGAGCTCCTCGTCGTCATGATCATCATCGGTATCCTCGCGGCGATCGCGATCCCGGTGTTCCTGAACCAGCGCAAGAAGGCGAACGACACCGCCGCGACGTCGGACGTCTCGACGCTCGGCAAGGAGGTCGCGACCTACTACGTCGACGCGACCGTTCCGCTCTCCGGCGTGTCCGTCTCGGGCGGCAAGCTCTACGTCGGTGGCACGGGCGCCGACAACATCGTGGGCAACGCCAGCAAGACGACGACGGCGGCGACGCTCTCGGGCAGCACGACCGACGTCGTCGCGGCGTCGACCGACTGGTGCGTCACGCTGACCTACTCGGGTGGCACGCGCACCCAGGTCTTCTACTCGGCGGCCAACGGCCTCAGCACCACGGGCTGCACGACCGCGCCGGCTGGCGGCGGCGCGGGCTCCTGAGCAGGGCTCTCGTTCAGTGTGGCCGGGCGCTCGTCATGAGCGCCCGGCCACGCTGTGCACTCGCGTGACGCGTCGGCAGAGGCAGGAGTTCGGAATGAGTCGCAGGGTTCGGCGGGTGGCCGTGGATCGGCTGCGGACGTCTGGCAGCCCGGACGGCGGCTTCACGCTCATCGAGCTGCTCGTCGCGATGATGGTGATCCTCGGGGTCCTCATCGGGCTCATGGTCGTGCAGGCGTCGGCTCTGGTGACGAGCGCCCAGACCCGGCAGCGGACGCAGGGCACGGCCTTTGCGAACCAGGCGATGGAAGAGTTGCGGGCACTGCCCTGGACAGTCCTGTCCAAGGGACTCCACCAGAGCTTCGCGGCGGCCTCCGGCGGCGACGAGAACGTCGCGTCGGGCAAGTTCCACCCCAGCGTGGAGCCCGCGATCGACGAGGTGCTGGTCACAGCGTCAGACCAGGCCACCGACATGCGCCCGCTGTCCGGCCCCGCTGGCACGAACTCGACGGTCCAGAGCGACCCCTCGATCCCGGGCATCACGTTCGACACCAGGGCGTATGTGACCCGCGGCGTATCGACGCCCGACGACGTGCTCACGCTCAGCGTGCTCACGACCTGGTCCCCGAACCAGAAGATCGGCAAGAAGTACATCCTTTTGCGGTCCGAGGTGTACGCCCCCCAGGGTGGGTGCGGCGATGCCGGCAACCAGCCGTTCCTGGGTGCGTGCCAGCCCCTGATGTCGGTCAGCGGAGGCAGCGTCGCCCCCGCGACGACGATCACGTCGACCGCGTTCGACCCGACGGCCGGTGAGCCCGTCGCCCAGACCCCGTTGCTCCCGGGTGCGCCGTACACCGTCGCGTCCATGGTCTCCGGTCAGTCCGGGACGAGCGTGGGCGCGCAGCAGACGACGTCGAGCGACAGCTCCGTCCAGCTGCCCGGCGCCTCGATCGTGCAGGCGGACCCGGATGCCGCCGTCCTGAAGTCGGGCGGCTCGGTCGTGCAGAACTCGGCGTCGAACGATGTCGGGTCGTCGGGCGCGGCCCCGGCCGCGCCGCCGGACCAGAGCGCGTCCGGCTCCGCAAGCGCGCTCGCGATCTCGGGGGGAGACGTCAAGCTCACGCTGTCACCGTCGTCGGGGGTCTCTGGCGTGGCGAAGGCGTCGATGGTGGCGTCCTGCGCGACCGGGATCCCCGCAGGCCAGGGGTGCTCGGGCGCAACGATGTCGGGCGGTTCGAGCTCGTCGGTCGCGCTCGGCGTGGGCGCGACGAACTTCTCGATGGTCTCGCTGGGTGCGGTCACGTCGTCGTCGTTCGCTGCACGGCTCACGAGCGCGGCAGGTGCCGCCGGAGTCGGCTGCACGGCGCTGAGCGGAGCCGGCTGCGTCGCGGGCGGCGCGGACCGCGCGGTAGGGACGTCGGTCTTCGGTTCGGGACCGTGGTCCGGGAGTGCGGCGGGCAGCGGCCTCGTCCGGGTGACTGGCTACACGGACTCGGTGCGTTCGCAGCGCGGCGAGCTGCAGCACACGACCGCGTCGACGATGTCGCGCTCGGCCGCGGTGCAGTACTGGAACGGATCGGGGTACGCGACGCTCAACGTCGGCAACCTGACGAGTGCAGCGGTCACGTCCAGCCCGGTGACGTGGACGTCGGGCGGCGCGACGGTGACAGCGGTCGCGTCGGTCACGGTGACGCCGTCGATGTCGATCGCGGCCAACCCCGATCCCACGGCGTGCTCGGCCGAGGGGTGTTCCATCGACGCCGACACCGGGACGATCAGCGTCTCCGTGCGTTGGACGGTCGATGACGGGACGAACCAGATGGGATTCACGGTGGCGACGAACCTCGGCACGTCCCGCGCGAGCGCAGCGTTCAAGGCGGCGCCCAGTGCGTGAGCGGCTGACAGCGGTGCGACGAGCGGACGAGCGGGACGACCGGCAGCGCGGGTGGACCCTCGTCGAGCTCATCATCTCGATGACCATCTTCACGGTGCTCGTCGCGATCGTGATGTCGATCCTCGTCACGGTGAGCGCGCAGACGAAGGACAACCTGGCGCGTTCTCGGGCGGTGGACCAGGCGCGGATCGGACTGATGCAGATCGACAGGCAGGTCCGTTCGGGGAACGTCATCTCGGACCCTGCGGCGGAGAGCACCGCGGGTTCGGGTGTTCCCGGGTACTACTCGCTGCGGGTCTACACGCAGACGGATGGCGTGTTTCAGTGCGTGCAGTGGCGCGTGCGGTATCCGGCGTCGTCCGACTACGGGGTGCTCGAGTACCGCTCGTGGAAGCCCTCCTGGCAGGTGACGGGGGGCGTCCAGGCATGGCGGGTCGTCGCTCGGAACGTCGTCAAGCCGACCGGCGCGTTCGACGAGGCCGACGCGACGACGTGGCCGCCGTTCTTCGTGGAGACTTCCGACGCCGAGACGGCGTCGGAAGCGCAGACGATCCGCGTCACGCTGCGCGTGAAGGACCCGTCGCAGCGATCGTCGTCGCAGCCGGGGACCGTGACCTCCGTGCTCACCGGGCGGAACACCGTCTACGGGTATCCCGCCGACAGCTGTGGCCTGGTGCCTGCACCGTGACCCAAGGAGTGATGATGCTGCGAACGTACCTGCGCGCCAGGCTTGTGGGCGCTGACCGCGAACGCGGGTCTGCGCTCGTCTCGGCGGTTGCCGTCGCGCTGATCGGCATCGCGCTCGCATCGGTGGTGATCTCGACGGTCATCACCGGCGCTCGCGACTCGGCAGCCGATCGTGCCCGGACGGCCGAGGTGCACTCGGCCGAGGGCGCGGTCGACGCCGTCTATGCCCAGCTCGAGCTCGCGACGCCGTGCGCGTGGCCTGAGTCCGGTGCGTTCGTGTCGGGTGCCTCGCCGAACGAGACGACAGTCTCGGCGTCGATCGCCTACTTCGACAAGAACGGTGTCGCGCTCCCGTGCGCAGCTGGCGCCGTCACTGGCGACCCGGCCATGGCGGTCGTGACGGCGACGTCGCAGACCGCAGGCGAGAGCTCAGCGCGGCGGATCCAGTCGAAGGTGAACCTGACACCCAACTCGATTCCTGGTCGTGGTGCGGCGATCTTCGCGGCGAGCAACATCATGACGACGAACTCGTTCACCCTGGAGACGACCCTGCCCGACACGCCCGTCGACGTGTGGGTCGACACGGGCGACGTCGACTGCAACTCGGGTGTCAAGATCGACGGCAACCTGATCGTCGTCGAGGGGAAGACTGACATCTCGGGTGGCTGCCGCGTCACGCAGAACCTGTGGGTCAAAAAGGCGCTCACCGTCCACCAGGCCCAGAGCGCCGGGCTCGCGACGGTGGGCCAGGACACGTATGCGGCATCGAACGCCACGCTCGCGGGCGGCTCGAAGTACGGGCGCGACCTGCTCGTCGCCGGGACGCTGACCACGAACGGAGCCGGCCCGATCGTCAGTGGCGCGACGCGCACCGGCGTGGGCGCCGGGGGTATCCCGCAGTTCGTGAAGGTCGGGCTGCCCGAGGTCAACTACATCCCGTCAGACTGGGCCGGCTTCGCCAACTCGGGCGACCGTGCTGCCGCGTACAAGTCGTGGATCACGCAGAACGCCGTGGCCAACAACGCTCCGGACTGGTCCGAGGCGTACAAGCCAGCGGGCAACAAGTGCACCGTGGCCGGTGAGAGCTACGGTCTGAACGGTCCGCTGCTCGGGCCCACGGTACCCACGGTCTTCGACACCCGGTTCTGCAGCCAGACGATGTTCCAGGGCAACCTGAACATCAAGCTGCGTGCTGACATGGTGATCTTCGCTAACGACTTCTACGCGACCGGCAACTTCCAGATCACCTCGGCGGACGGCAACCAGCACCGCGTCTGGATCATCGTCCCGGACCCGGACGCCGTCCCGAACGGGAAGGCTGAGTGCGGCAAGACGGTCGGGAGCAACAAGTCGGGGAACATCAAGTTCGACTCGGGCTCGATCGCCATCGCGCCGATCACGATCTTCGCGTACACGCCGTGCGAGCTCGAGACGAACAACACCATGACGTTCTACGGGCAGCTCTATGGTGGCAAGGTGACGCTGCGGAACTCGATGACGATGCGCTACGTGCCGATCGGCATCCCGGGCGTCGACCTGCCGAGCACGGAGGCGACGGCCACGTCCGGGTACCGTGTCGACATCGTCTACAAGCGTGAGGTCAAGTCGTCGTGAGCGGTGCCCTGGTCGCAGTCTGCGCGCTGTTCGGACTGTGCATCGGGTCGTTCCTGAACGTCGTCGTGTGGCGGGTGCCGCGTGGCGAGTCGATCGTGTCGCCACCGAGCGCCTGCCCGGGGTGCGGACACGCGATCCGGCCGCGCGACAACCTCCCGGTCGTGTCCTGGTTGCTGCTGCGCGGGCGGTGCCGGGACTGCCGGGAACCGATCTCGGTGCGCTACCCCCTCGTCGAGGCCAGCACCGGGCTGCTCTTCGGGCTGATCGCGTGGCAGGTCGGGCCGAGCTGGGAGCTACCCGCACTGCTCTACCTGGCGGCCATCGGAGTGGCTCTGGCACTCATCGATCTCGACACGCACCGGTTGCCCGACTCCATCGTCCTCCCGTCGTACGTCGTCGCGGTCGTGCTGCTGGGGCTGGCGAGCGGCGGCGCAGGTGACTGGGGCGCGCTCGTACGCGCGCTCCTGGGTGGGCTGGCGATGGGTGCGGCGTACTTCGTGATGGTGCTCGCCTACCCGGCCGGGATGGGTCTGGGCGACGTCAAGCTCGCCGGAGTGCTCGGCATCTACCTCGGGTGGTTCGGGTGGGGAGCCCTCCTGGTCGGATTCTTCGCGGCATTCGTCGTCGGAGGTGTCTTCGCGCTCGTCCTGGTGGCGCTCAAGCGCGCGGGTCGAAAGTCGGGCATTCCGTTCGGCCCGTGGATGCTCGTGGGCACGGTGATCGGTATCGCGGTCGGTCAACAGCTGATCGACGCCTACCTCGACACGTTGGCCTGACACACCGTTCGTCCGCGTGGTCCCACGGGCTCAAGTGCTACGCCCGTTCAGCCGATAGGCGGAGGGACACCACTGCACGCCGTGTGCTGCGACGAAGGGAATCTTGTGGCCGTCACCCACGTGATCGGACTCGACATCGGTTCGACGACCGTCCGCGCCGCGGAGCTCGAGTTCGGCAAGAATGCGCGTACTCAGGCGGGCGCTCCGACCGTCATCCGTATCGGCCAGGTTCCGCTGCCGCTCGGTGCTGTTCGGGACGGCGAGGTCGTCCAGCCCGAGACCGTCTCCTCCGCGCTGCGGCGCCTGTGGTCGGAGTCCAAGTTCCAGACGAAGGACGTCGTGATCGGCGTCGGCAACCAGCGCGTCATCGTCCGGGAGATGGAGCTCCCGTGGATGCCGCTCGCCGAGATCAAGAAGTCCCTGCCGTACCAGGTCAGCGACTCGCTCCCGATGTCCGTCGACGACGCGCTGCTCGACTACCACGCCGTCGCTGCCGTCGACACACCCCAGGGCCGGATGGTTCACGGGCTGCTCGTCGCGGCCCAGCGGGACACCGTCACGTCGAACGTGCTCGCGGTGGAAGGTGCAGGTCTTCGGCCCTCGATGGTCGATCTCAACGGCTTTGCACTCCTGCGAGCGCTCGCGCGCGGGGACTTCGCGCGCGCCAACGTCGCATTCGTCGACATCGGCGCGTCGGTCACCACGGTGGTCGTCGCGACGCACGGCAGCCCGCGCCTCGTGCGCTACCTCCCGGTCGGAGGGCACAGCGTGACGAGCGCCGTGGCCGCGGCGATGAGCATCTCTGCGCCCGATGCCGAGGTCGTCAAGCGTGAGGTCGGCGTCGGCTACGGCGTGCCCCAGGAGCGGCAGCACGTCGCCGAGGCGGTGTCCGGTGTCGTCCGCGGCCTCGTCGAGGGGATCCGTAACACCTTTGTGTACTTCCAGGGGAACAACCCCGGGCAGGGGATCGACGTGATCGTGCTCACAGGAGGCGGCTCGCAGCTGCCCGGGCTCGGTCAGTACCTGTCGAGCGCGAGCCGGCTCCCGGTCACGACCGGCGACGCGTTGGCGGGTCTCAAGACTGCACGGACGTTCGAACGCGGCTCGATCAACGGGAACGAGTCGTCCTTTGCCCTGTCGATCGGACTGGCCTACGGAGTCGCAGCATGACCGCCCTGCTCGAGAAGACGCGGCGCGAGCCGGCGACGAAGGTATTCGTCGCGGGACCGGTGCAGGTCAACCTGCTGCCGCCTGAGGTGCACGCGGCGCGAGGACTTCGCGCCATCAAGCGGTGGCTCGGACTCGTCCTGGCTGTCGCCGTCCTGATCGGCGGGCTCGGGTACGCGTACGCGATCATGGAGGTCGGCAGCGCGAAGAGCGACCTGACCTCGGCGCAGCAGGAGACCGAGCGCCTCCAGACGGAGCAGAAGAAGTACGCCGAAGTTCCCCTCGTGCTCGGCCAGCTCTCGTCGGCGCAGCTCGCACGCACCGTCGGGATGGCGCCCGACATCCTGTGGAAGGCGCGTATCGACGCGATCAGCGCGACGCTTCCCGAGGGCGTGAGCATCGACACGATGACGTTCGCCGCGTCCGGCCTGACCACGGGTACCAACCCGTTGCAGGAGCCGTCGGTCGGCGAGCTCCAGTTCACGGCGCGCTCGTTGACGATCCCCGACACCGCAGGTTGGTCGGACGCGCTCGACAGCCTCCCGGGCTTCGCCGACGCGTGGGTCTCGTCGGTGACGGTGACCGGTGACGAGGAGACCGATCGCTACTACACGGTCTCGGCGACGGTCTCGGTCACGCCTGACGCGTTCAGCCGCCGGTTCATCGAGGTGCCGGATGCCGCGCCGGTCGACGAGGCGGCTTCGAACGAGACGACCGAAGGCGAGGGCTGACATGGGCAGCAACAAGAACACCTGGATCGGCGCCACCGCGGTCGGCGCGCTGGTCATCCTCGTCGCCTCCTGGTTCCTCCTGATCTCACCCAAGCTCGGTGAGGCGTCGGACGTGCGTGCCCAGGTCGACCAGACCAACCAGAGCAACGAGCTCCTGAGCCTCAAGGTCGCCCAGCTCGCGGCGCAGTCCGCGAAGCTGCCCGAGATGAAGGAGGAGCTGGCCGCGCTCCGGGTCGAGATCCCGACCTCGGCTCAGATCTCAGAGTTCCTCCGTCAGGTCGACACGATCGCGGCGTCAGCGTCCGTGGTCGTGACCGCCACGTCGCCCGGGACCCCCGAGCTCATGGTCCCCGAGCAGGCGGCCCCGAGCGCACCGCAGGAGGGGGCGCTCAACCCCGACGGGACGCCCGCAGAGCCGACCGCCGAGCCGACCGCCGAGCCGAGCGAGACTCCTTCGGCCGAGCCGTCGTCGTCGGCTGCGCCCGGCGACGTCGCCGCCGCGCTGATCCCGCCGGGCATGGTCGACGTCCCGGTCTCGCTGAGCGTCATCGGCACGTACACCAACACGGTGGCGTTCCTCGACGCCCTGCAGCAGCAGATCCCGCGGCTGTACCTCGTCACCGGCATCACGGCGACCGGTCAGAAGGAGACGGCTGCGGCCGGCGGCAAGCCGGACCTGGAGCTCGGCGACCAAGAGCTCGTCATCACCGGCTACCTCTACGTCCTCCCGGACACCGTGGCAGCCGTCGAGCCCGAGCAGCCGGGCGAGCTGCCCGGTGCGACGGACCGCAACCCCCTCATCCCCGTCGCCGGGGAGTGAGCAACGAAGGACGCCCGGTCGGTTCCAGACAGCGAACCGGCCGGGCGTCCTTCGTCGTGCGCATGGAAGGATGCACGCATGCTGCGTTGGTTGACTGCGGGGGAGTCGCACGGCCCCGCCCTCGTCGGGCTCGTCGAAGGTGTTCCCGCTGGTGTCGAGGTCGGGACCCAGGACATCCAGGACGCGCTCGCGCGGCGTCGGCTCGGGTACGGGCGCGGTGCGCGGATGAAGTTCGAGCAGGACGAGGTGCGCCTGCTCGGCGGTGTGCGCCACGGCGTGACGCAGGGCGGTCCGGTCGCGATCGAGGTCGGCAACACTGAGTGGCCCAAGTGGGTCGAGGTCATGTCGGCAGATCCGGTCGACGACCCCGCGGTGCTGCAGCGGGCGCGCAACGCGCCGCTGACCCGGCCGCGGCCCGGGCACGCGGACCTCGTCGGGATGCGCAAGTACGCGTTCGACGATGCTCGGCCGGTGCTCGAGCGGGCGTCCGCCCGGGAGACGGCGACGCGGGTCGCTCTCGGCACCGTCGCCGCCAAGCTCCTCGAGCAGGCTGCGGGCATCCGGCTGGTCTCGCACGTCGTCGGCATCGGTCCCGTCGCGGTGCCCGACGATGCCGCGCTGCCCACGCCCGACGACGTCGCGGCCCTCGACGCCGACCCGGTGCGCTGCTTCGACGCCGCGACGTCGGCGGCGATGGTCGCGGAGATCGACGAGTGCCACAAGGACGGCGACACGCTCGGCGGCGTCGTCGAGGTGCTCGCGTACGGCCTGCCGTCGGGGCTCGGCTCCTACGTGCACGGCGACCGTCGACTCGACGCGCGGCTCGCGGGCGCGTTGATGGGCATCCAGGCGATCAAGGGCGTCGAGGTCGGCGACGGTTTCCGCACCGCGACGCGACGAGGTTCGCAGGCGCACGACGAGATCGACCGTGTTGACGGCCGCGTGCAGCGCCGGTCGAATCGCGCGGGCGGTCTCGAGGGCGGCATGACGAACGGCGAGGTCCTGCGCGTGCGTGCCGCGATGAAGCCGATCTCGACCGTGCCGCGCGCGCTCGCGACGATCGACACCGCGACCGGCGAGCCGGCGCAGGCCCAGCACCAGCGGTCCGACGTGTGCGCAGTGCCGCCGGCTGCGGTCGTCGCCGAGGCGATGGTCGCGCTCGAGCTCGCCAACGCGCTGCTGGAGAAGACCGGCGGTGACTCCGTCGGCGAGGTCCGGCGCAACCTCGAGGCGTACCTCGCCTCGGTGCCCGAGCTGCTGCGGTGAGCGTGCAGGAACACCTCGGGCCGCGCATCGTGCTCGTCGGGCCGCCGGGGTCCGGCAAGTCGACCGTGGGTGCGGCACTCGCGGAGCGTTGGCAGCTGGGGCTGCGGGACACCGATGCGGACGTCGAGGCGACCGCGGGGCGGACGATCGCGGAGATCTTCGTCGACGACGGCGAGCCCGTGTTCCGGGAGCTCGAGCGCGCGGCGGTGGCTGCGGCTGTGCGGGAGCACGACGGTGTGCTGTCGCTCGGCGGCGGCGCGGTGCTCGACCCGCACACGCAGGAGCTGCTCGCGGCGTACCAGGACGCGGGCGGGGTCGTCGTGTTCCTCGACGTGACGCTGTCCCACGCGGCGCCGCGGGTGGGCCTGAACCAGTCGCGCCCGCTGCTGCTCGGCAACCCGCGCGCGCAGTGGCAGGCGCTCATGGAGGCGCGGCGCCCGGTGTACGAGCGGGTGTCGACCGTCCGCGTCCTCACCGACGGGCTGCGTCCGCCCGACGTGGCCGAGCAGATCGAGACCGCGCTCGCCGTACTGCGCGTGTCGCGCGCGGGGTCGTCGGACGCGTCCGCGGTCGGCGGGACGACCGATGAGAAGGAGAGCTGACCGTGTGCGAGACCCGCCGTGTGACCGTGACCGGCGACCAGCCGTACGACGTCGTGATCGGCCGGAACCTGCTCGGCGAGCTGGCCGGGGCGCTCGGGGAGAAGGTGCGCCGCGTGCTCGTCGTGCACCCCGCCGCGCTGGCGACGACCGCGGACGCCATCATCGACGACCTGCGTGCGCACGGCTACGAGACGTTCGGTGCCGAGGTGCCGGACGCGGAGGAGTCGAAGACCGCGCAAGTCGCGGCGTTCCTGTGGGGCGTGCTGGGGCAGGCGGACTTCACGCGGTCGGACGCGGTCGTGGCGGTCGGCGGCGGCGCGACGACGGACCTGGGCGGCTTCGTCGCGGCGACCTGGCTGCGGGGGATCCGGGTCGTGCAGGTCCCCACGACGGTGCTCGCGATGGTCGACGCCGCGGTCGGCGGCAAGACCGGCATCAACACTGCGGAGGGCAAGAACCTCGTCGGCGCGTTCCACCCGCCCGCGGCGGTGCTGTGCGACCTCGCGGCGCTCGAGTCGATGCAGAAGTTCGACTTCGTGGCGGGGCTCGCGGAGATCGTCAAGGCGGGCTTCATCGCGGACCCGCAGATCCTCGAGCTCGTCGAGCGGAACGTCGACCTGCTGCAGGACCCGGTCGCAGCGGCGCGCTCCGACGTGCTCCGCGAGCTCGTCGAGCGCGCGGTCGTCGTCAAGGCGAAGGTCGTGGGGGAGGACCTCAAGGAGGCGGGCCTGCGCGAGATCCTCAACTACGGCCACACGTTCGGCCACGCGATCGAGCACGTCGAGCGGTACCAGTGGCGCCACGGCGCCGCGGTGTCGGTGGGCATGGTCTTCGTGGCGGAGCTCGCGCGCCTTGCGGGCCGGCTGTCCGACGAGGTCGTGGACCGGCACCGCTCGATCCTCACGTCGCTCGGGCTCCCGACGACGTATCGCGGCGACCGGTGGGACCGGCTGCTGACCGCGATGCGGCGGGACAAGAAGACGCGCGGCGACCTGCTGCGGTTCGTCGTGCTCGAGGACGTCGGGCGCCCGACGCGCCTCGAGGGGCCCGATCCCACGCTCCTGGCCGCCGCGTATGCCGAGATCGCCGAGGGCGCGGTGTCGTCGTCGGCCGTGACGCTCTAGCTACGCTGACGCCATGACGCGCGTGCTGGTCCTCAACGGCCCCAACCTCGCCCGGCTCGGCACGCGCGAGCCCGAGGTGTACGGGTCGGAGTCGTTCGCCGACCTCACCGCCGCCGTGCAGGGCTGGGCCGCCGAGCTCGGGTTCGACGTCGACGTCCGTCAGACCGACGACGAGGCCGAGCTCATCGGCTGGCTGCACGAGGCGGTCGACACGCGCAGCGACGTCGTGCTGAACCCTGCGGCGTTCACGCACTACTCCTACGGTCTGCGCGATGCGGCCGCGCAGGTCACGGGCGCGCACCTGCGCCTGGTCGAGGTGCACCTCACCAACCCGTACACGCGCGAGACGTTCCGGCACACGTCGGTCATCGGCCCCGTCGCGACGGGTACGGTCGCGGGCTTCGGCCTGCACTCCTACCGCCTGGCCCTCAGCGCCCTGCGCTGAACCGTCGATTTGTCGCCGATGGGCGACACCACCCAGATGGCGGATGCTCGCAGGTTGTCCATCGTGATTGGCTCGCGTCGTGTCGGCAGGGGGCCGGTCTCCTTGCCCATCGGCGATCCAAGGAGAGAGATGAACCGACAGATCCGTCGTCGGTCGATGACGACAGCGGTAACGATCACGCTTGCGCTGGGACTTGTCTCGGGGGCGGCTGCGCCATCGTCGGCGGCCGCCAACTACCCGCTGCCGAACAACGTCTCGTGCGGCGTGCTCGACTTTGCGTGCAAGGACGCGAAGGCCTGGTACACGGACTTCTGGAACTACAGCGTGCCAATCGTCAGCCAGAACGTCAGCGCAGCGACGCTCGACGGGCTTCGAAAGCTCTCCGCGATGGCGGTCGGCGGAGCGTACGCGTCGGCGCAGAACGGCATCCTGAGCAACATCGACCAGTACTTGGTCGTCCTCAATCGCACCAAGACATCGAAGGCCTGTGCGATGCGTTCGCTCTACTCGGTCGCGGACGACGTCAGGCGTGACAAGAAGGCGATCGGTGGAGTGCGCGCCGGCTTCAAGCTCATCAAGTCGACTCCCAAGGTGAACCAGGTACTCAAGACCTACGCCAAGATCGGATACGAGTCGATGGCGATGGTCCAAGCAACCGCTCAGCTCGCGCGTGCGAAGGATCTGTACAATCTCCTGATCGACTGCTCGTAGGGGTCGATACAAGCGTGCCCCCTTGTGCTGAGTGCGACAAGGGGGCACGCTTGTGCTCATGTACGTCCTCACGGTCGATCAGCGCGCAAGTCGTATCGTCGGCGATCGGGTGCCCGAACTCATCGACTCGTTGACGTCGGACGCAGGTGTTCCGTCACGTGCTCGTGGCGAAGGGGTGGTGCTCGGGTTCGAGCGGACCGTGGGGGACGAGGTGCAGGCCGTCTTCGACGACGCGGAGGTTGTCGTCGACGTCACGCTGTGGCTGCTGCGGCGCGGCGGGTGGAGCGTGGGGATCGGGTGCGGGGGAGTCGACGAGCCGCTGCCCGAGTCGTCGCGCGCGGCGTCGGGCCCGGCGTTCGTGCTCGCTCGCGACGCGGTCGAGTCCGCCAAGAGCCGGCAGCGGACCGTTCCGCTCGCGGTGCGCGGTGCGCACCATCAGGCCGGGCTCGACGCCGAGGCGGTGCTCGTGCTCGTCGCTGCGACGGCGGCACGGCGCTCCGCAGCCGGGTGGGAGGCGATCGACGCCGTGGAAGCCGGTGGGCCTGACGTCCGGCAGGAGGACGTCGCGGCCGCCATGGGGATCTCGCAGCAGGCCGTCAGCCAGCGGCTGCGCACCGCGCTGCACGACGAGGCGCGCGCGGCCGCGCGGGCAGCCGCACGCCTGCTGACGATCGCGCAGGGCTGACGCCGGCACGAGCACGCCGCGGCGCGACGGCACGCACGCCGGTGGTGGGTGCCCGGCTCAGGTTCGCCCGAGGCTCACCACGCGAGGGTCGCGAGCAGCCCGCACGCCGCGGCCCAGATGAGCGATGCGAGCGTGCCGATCACGAACCGCTCGGACGCACCCGGGTTGTCCTTGAGCTCGGGGTACCGGCCGAGCCCCTTGACGGCCACGACGATCGCGACCCCCGCGGGCTGGCCGAGCAGCACGCACGCGGTCACGGCGAGCCGCTCGAGGAACCCGATCCACGACCCGCCGCGCAGGGCGGCCCGGGCGGCGGGGCCGTCGGGACCTCCGGTGGAGACTGCCGAGGGAGCCGGCGGTGGCGGTACGGGACCGGGGTCCGAACGCGTGGCCGGGCGTGGAGCGGACTCGCGGCGGACCGGTCGCGACGCGAGCCGGAGCACCGCGGCGACGAACCACCACCCGCCGCCGACGGACACGAGGAGCGCGGCGACCACCGCGAGGGCCCTGAGCATGCGCCTACCTCACCACACGCCGTGCCGAGCGTCACGGCTCCAGCGAACGGGCGGGCTGGGGCGGGGCGGTACGATGTCCGACGGCCTGCGGCCGGACCCGACCTCCCGACGACACACGTCACCTGGTCGCCCGCGGACCGCCCGACCGCACGTGGCCCTCGACGGGACCGCGGGCGGGGTGCGGGTGACGCGCGGTGTCCTGGCCGCCCACCGACCGATCCACCGACAGGAAGCGACGAACCGTGGCGACCACCAACGACCTCAAGAACGGCATCGTGCTGCGCATCGACGGCCAGCTCTGGACCGTCGTCGAGTTCCAGCACGTCAAGCCGGGCAAGGGTGGCGCCTTCGTGCGCACCAAGCTCAAGAACGTCCTGAGCGGCAAGGTCGTCGACAAGACGTTCAACGCCGGCATCAAGGTCGAGACGGCGAACGTCGACAAGCGCGAGATGCAGTACCTGTACAAGGACGGCGACGACTTCGTGTTCATGGACACGGACACGTACGACCAGCTCCACGTGCCGGCCGCGACGGTCGGCGACGCCGCCCACTTCCTGCTCGAGAACCAGAACGCGCTCGTCGCGACGAACGAGGGTGCGCCGCTGTACGTCGAGCTGCCGCCGTCGGTCGTGCTCCTGGTCACGTACACCGAGCCCGGCCTGCAGGGCGACCGGTCGAGCGCGGGCACCAAGCCCGCGACGCTCGAGACGGGCTACGAGATCCAGGTGCCGCTGTTCCTCGAGTCGAACACCAAGGTCAAGGTCGACACGCGCGACGGCTCCTACCTGGGTCGCGTGAACGACTGACGTGGGTGCCCGTTCCAAGGCCCGCAAGCGGGCCGTCGACGTCCTCTTCGAGGCCGACCAGCGCGGCGTCGAGCCGGTGACGCTGCTCGCGCAGCGGATCGCCGAACCGGGTACCGAGGCGGCGCTGCCGCAGTACGCCGTCGAGATCGTCGAGGGTGTCGTCGCGCACCGCGCGCGCATCGACGAGGTGCTCGCGACGCACGCGCACGGCTGGACGATCGAGCGGATGCCCGCGGTCGACCGCGCGGTCCTGCGGGTCGGTACGTGGGAGGTGCTGTTCAACGACGACGTCCCGGACGCGGTCGCGGTCGACGAGGCCGTGGACCTGGTCCGCGCGCTGTCGACGGACGAGTCGCCGAGCTTCGTCAACGGTCTGCTGGGCCGGGTCGTCGAGCTCAAGCCCATGCTGCTGGCCTGAGCCCCACGGCTCGGCGAAGGGTCCGTGCGCCACGTGCGTGCGGACCCTTCGCCGTCCCGGAGGGACGACGGACCGGAGCGTGTCGTGCCGGTGCGCGTCAGGCGTGGCGGTGGAGCAGGTCGGGCCGCTCGTCGGTCCCGTCGCTCGTGCGCGGGGACGGCACGACGCGCAGCTGGCGCGTGTCGTCCCAGCCGGCGCTGCCCGGTCGCGGACCGCGCACGGGGACGGTGGGCACCGCCCGCCCCAGGAAGTTGCCCTGCACGCGTCGCACCCCGAGCTCGACGAGCGTGTCGAGGTCGCTCGCCCGCTCGACCCCCTCGGCGACCACATCGAGGCCGTGCGCCGTCGCGAGCGCGAGGATCGCGCGGATGACCGACGCACCGCGCTCGGTGTCGACCTCGCGCACGAACGAGCGGTCGATCTTGAGCACGTCCACGGGCAGCCGGGACAGCCGCGCGAGCGACGAGTACCCGGTGCCGAAGTCGTCGACCGCGATCCGCACGCCGCGGGCTCGGAGCTCGGACAGCACGGGGATCGCGGAGCTCGTCTGCACGAGCGCGCTCTCGGTGATCTCGAGCGTGAGGTGCTCCCAGTACGCGGTGCCCCAGGCCTGCTCGATCTGCTCGAGCGCCTCGGGGTCGGACAGCTGCCGGGCGGCGAGGTTGACGGACACAGGGATCTGGAACCGGTCGAGCGCTCGTCGGGCCTGACTGAGGACCGACAGTCCGATCGGCGTGATCAGCCCGGTCTCCTCGGCGAGCTCGAGCCAGTCGGCCGGGAGCAGGAGGCGACCGTGGTGGTCCCAGCGCGCGAGCGCCTCGACCTGCAGCACCTCGAGCGTCCGCGCGTCGACGATCGGCTGGTAGAAGGCCGTGAACAGCCCGTCACCGACCGCGGACTCGAGCGCGGCCCGCTGGATGCGCTCGGCCTCGACGGCCCGGCGCAGCGTGCGGTCGAAGACCCGGAACCCGGTGCGCGAGCGCTTCGCGTCGAGCATCGCGGTGTCGGCGTGCCGCACGAGCGCGTCGACGTCCACGACGTCACCGGGGTGCCACGTCGCGACGCCGACGGACAGCCGTGCGGGCCGCGCCCCCGACGACCGGTCGACGAACCCGTCGCGCAGCGTGCGGGCGATCGAGGTGAGCTCGGGGTCCAGCGGTGCGCGCGCGAGCACGACGACGAACTCGTCGCCGCCGAGCCGCCCGACGAACGCGTCGTGCTCCGGCAGCGCACCGCGCAGGTACTGCGCCACCCGGCACAGCATGTCGTCGCCGCCCGCGTGGCCGTGCACGTCGTTGTAGCGCTTGAAACCGTCGAGGTCGCAGTAGACGAGCGACACACGCGTGCGCTCGACGTTCGCACGCTCGAGCACCTCGTGCAGGTGCTGCTGCACGGCGCGGCGGTTCGGCAGCCCGGTGAGGGCGTCCTGGTACGCGGTGCGGTTGAGCTGCCGCGTGAGCTGGTAGCGCTCGGCGGCGGTCGACACGATCTGGGCGAGGTCGACGAGGAACGCGCGCTCGTGCACGCCGTGCGGACGTGGTCCGAAGATCTCGCTGACGTACCGCCCGTGCGCGATCGGGCGCAGCGTCCCCTCGAGCGCGTCGTCGCGCAGGACGGTGCGGGCCTCGTCGCGGGCCTGCAGCAGGAGGCCGTCGGCGTCCTTCGAGAACCAGGCGGCGTTCGCGATGCGGGCCACGGCGTCGCGCATGCGGTGCTGCTGCGTCGCCTCCTCCTGCGCCTGCCGGACCCGCACGAGCGCGAGCGTCGCGAGCCCGAACGCGAGCGGCACCGCCCAGAGCGCCGCCAGCAGGGCCGCGACGTCGGGGTCGGGGAGGAACTCGCTCCCGACGAGCATAGTGACGGACTCGAGGCCCGCCGTGACGAGCAGGACCCCCCACACCGTGACGGCGTTCCCGCCCAGCGTGACGAGCACGTAGGCGAGCACGACGAGCGTGGCGGCGACGAGCGAGCCGCCGACGACGAGGTCGGCGTGCGGTCGGTCGTCACGCGCGAACGGTGAGACGGACGTGGCGACGTGCACGGCCAGGGGCACGCTGGCGCCGAGGACCCACCACCGCACGCGCGGTCCGCCACCGAACGCGCGCGTCGTCGGGAGCGCGAACAGGAGGAACCCCACGACCGTCAGCAGGTGCACGACGCTCAGGGCGTCGCGCACCTGACCGGGCTCGAGCCGACCCGCCACGCCGCCCAGCAGGAGCATGAGGCCGATGTCGGCCGACCACGCGAACGCCCACACGGCACCGACGGGCCGCAGGTCGGTGTGCCACCAGAGCCACTGCAGCACGAGCAGGCCCGCGACGACCCCAGCCGCCGCGAGCTGGAGCGCGCAGACCCAGGAGGGGACCGAGCCGAGCACGACTGATGCTTCGGCGTACCGAGGGCCTCCCATGACAGCGCATTCGGGTGATCCGGGCGCCCGCTGGGATGATCGGGGTGATGACAGCGATGACGCACGACGAGGTGACCGGTCGGCTGCGGGCGGCCGGCTGCGTGTTCGCCGAGGACGAGGCGGACCTGCTCCTCGCCGCGCCGGTCGACGGTGCGGGGCTCGCGGTGCTCGTCGCCCGGCGGTGTGCGGGCGAACCGCTCGAGACCGTGCTCGGCTGGGTCGCGTTCGCGGGACTGCGGCTGGCTGTCACGCCCGGGGTGTTCGTGCCGCGCCGCCGCACCGAGGTCCTGGTCGACGTCGTGGACGGGCTGCTCGTCGAGCGCGGTGGCCGCGCGGTCGTCGTCGACCTGTGCTGCGGCGTGGGCGCGGTCGGCGCCGCGGTGCTCGCGCGGCACCCCGACGCGCAGGTGCACGCCGCGGACGTCGACCCGGCCGCGGTCGCGTGCGCGCGGACGAACCTGCCGCCGGACGTGGTGCACCACGGCGACCTGTTCGGCGCGCTGCCGGGTGGGCTGCGCGGCCGCGTCGACGTGCTCGTCGCGAACGCGCCGTACGTGCCGACGGAGGCGATCGTGACGATGCCGCCCGAGGCGCGCGACCACGAGGCCGCGGTCGCGCTCGACGGCGGCCCGGACGGGCTCGACGTGCACCGACGCATCGCCCGCGGGGTGGTGGCGTGGTTGTCGGTGGCGGGCGCGGTCGTCGTCGAGTCGAGCGTCCACCAGGCGACGACGACCGCGGCGCTCCTGCGGGACGCCGGGCTCGTCGTCGACGTGGTGCGCGACGACGAGCGCGACGGCACCGCGGTCGTCGGACGTCGGGCGCCGGACGTGGTCGTCGGGCCCGGACGCGCGACGTGAGCGACGTCGCACGGGCTGGGCGTGGACGGCGACGGGGGCGCGCGGGTCGCGGGGGTAGTGTGGGCGCGACCGCTGACCTTCCTTTAACTCCCGTCCCGTGAGGCGGGGAAGGAGTCGCACATGAGCACAGCTGTGCCCCCCGCGCCGTCCGACGAGACACCGGACGCGCCCACCGCCCCAGGTGACGCGACCCTGGTGCTCGGCGAGGCCGAGATCGGGCGCGCGCTGACCCGGATCGCGCACGAGATCCTCGAGCGCAACAAGGGCGGCCAGGACCTCGTCCTGCTCGGCATCCCGACGCGCGGTGTGCCCCTCGCGCACCGGCTCGCGGCGCGCATCGCCGACGTCGAGCCGGGTCTCGATCCCGCGGGCCTCGTCGGCAGCCTCGACGTCACGATGTACCGCGACGACCTGCACCGGCACCCCACCCGGGCGATCGGCACGACGCAGGTGCCGGGCGGCGTGGACGGCAAGGTCGTCGTGCTCGTCGACGACGTGCTGTTCTCGGGTCGCACGATCCGCGCGGCGCTCGACGCGATCTCCGACCTCGGCCGTCCGCGCGCGGTCCAGCTCGCAGCGCTCGTCGACCGCGGCCACCGCGAGCTGCCCATCCGCGCGGACTTCGTGGGCAAGAACCTGCCGACGTCGCACACCGAGCGCGTGCGCGTGCTGCTGAGCGAGTCCGACGGCCGCGACGCGGTCCTGATCGAGGGGGCGACGGCGTGAAGCACCTGCTCTCCGCGGGGGACCTGACCCGCGACGAGGCGGTGCTCGTCCTCGACACCGCCGCGCAGATGGCGGCGACCCAGGCGCGCGAGAACAAGAAGCTCCCCACGCTGCGCGGGCGCACGGTCGTGAACCTGTTCTTCGAGGACTCGACACGCACGCGCATCAGCTTCGAGACGGCCGCCAAGCGGTTGTCGGCGGACGTCATCAACTTCTCGGCCAAGGGGTCGAGCGTCTCCAAGGGCGAGTCGCTCAAGGACACGGCGCTCACGCTGCAGGCCATGGGCGCCGACGCGGTCGTCATCCGGCACTGGGCGAGCGGCGCGTCGCACACGCTCGCGAGCTCGGGGTGGACGCACGGCGCCGTGGTGAACGCGGGCGACGGCACGCACCAGCACCCGACGCAGGCGCTGCTCGACGCGTACACGCTGCGCCGGCACCTCGTCGGCGAGGGCGGCCGCGTCGACCCCGCGGGGCGCGACCTCGAGGGACGGCACGTCGCGATCGTCGGGGACGTGCTGCACAGCCGCGTCGCGCGCTCGAACGTGCAGCTGCTGCACACGCTCGGGGCGCACGTCACGCTCGTCGCGCCGCCCACCCTCGTGCCCGTGGGCGTCGAGGCGTGGCCGTGCGACGTCAGCTACCGGCTCGACGACGTGATCGGCGACGGGCGCCCGGACGCGATCATGATGCTGCGCGTCCAGCGTGAACGGATGTCGAGCGCGGGCGGCGGCTTCTTCCCGAGCCCGCTCGAGTACACGCGCGGGTACGGGCTCGACGCGCGACGCATCGCCGCGCTGCCCGACCACGCGATCGTCCTGCACCCCGGCCCGATGAACCGCGGGCTCGAGATCTCGGCCGACGCGGCCGACAGCGAGCGCGCCGTGATCGTCGAGCAGGTCGCGAACGGCGTGGCCGTCCGCATGGCGGTGCTGTACCTGCTGCTCGCGGGCGACCAGACGAGCGCCTCTTCCTCGAACAGGAGTGCCGAGTGACCACCTACCTCCTTCGCGACGTCGCCCCGCTGGGCGGCGAGCGCACGGACCTCCTGCTCGCCGACGGCGTGATCGCCGCGATCGGCGCTGACCTCGCGGCCCCCGCGGACGCGGTCGTCGTGGACGGTGCCGGGCTCGTCGCGCTGCCCGGGCTCGTCGACCTGCACACGCACCTGCGCGAGCCCGGCCGCGAGGACGCGGAGACGGTCGCGAGCGGCACGCGCGCGGCCGCGCTCGGCGGCTTCACGGCCGTGCACGCGATGGCGAACACGACACCGACGCAGGACACCGCGGGCGTCGTCGAGCAGGTCTGGCGGCTCGGCCGTGAGGCCGGGTGGGCCGACGTGTTCCCGGTCGGCGCGGTCACGGTCGGGCTCGCCGGAGAGCGGCTCGCGGAGCTCGGGGCGATGGCCGAGTCGGCCGCACGGGTCCGCGTGTTCTCCGACGACGGCCGGTGCGTGCACGACCCCGTCGTCATGCGCCGCGCGCTCGAGTACGTCAAGGCGTTCGACGGTGTCGTCGCGCAGCACGCGCAAGAGCCGCGGCTGACCGAGGGCTCGCAGATGCACGAGGGCGTGGTCTCCGCCGAGCTCGGGCTCGCGGGCTGGCCCGCGGTCGCCGAGGAGGCGATCGTCGCGCGCGACGTGCTGCTCGCCGAGCACGTCGGCTCACGTCTGCACGTGTGCCACCTGTCGACCGCGGGCTCGGTCGAGATCGTCCGCTGGGCCAAGTCGCGCGGCATCGACGTCACGGCCGAGGTCACGCCGCACCACCTGTACCTGACCGACGAGCTCGCACGCGGCTACGACCCGCTGTTCAAGGTCAACCCGCCGCTGCGCACGCAGGCCGACGTCGACGCGGTGCGCGACGGCCTCGCCGACGGGACGATCGACATCGTCGCGACGGACCACGCGCCGCACCCGCGCGAGGACAAGGACTGCGAGTGGGCGGCCGCCGCGTTCGGCATGACCGGGCTCGAGACCGCGCTGTCCGTCGTCCAGGAGACGATGGTCGACACGGGCCGCATGACGTGGGCCGACGTCGCGCGCGTGCTGTCGACCGCACCCGCGCGCATCGGCCGGGTCGACGACCGGCACGGCCGTCCGATCGCCGTGGGCGAGCCCGCCAACCTCACGCTCGTGGACCCCGCGGCGCGGCGCGTCGTGGACCCGGCTGCGCAGGCGACCAAGTCCGTGAACTCGCCGTTCCGGGGGCGTGAGCTCGCGGGCCGCGTCGTCGCGACGTTCCTGCGCGGTCGGGCGACCGTGCTCGACGGTGCGCCGTGCGACGAGCCGGCGGCGGCCCGGTGACCGCGCGCCAGGCTCTGACCGTCGTCGTCCTCGCGGCGCTGCTCGCGCTCGCGTACTGGGCGATGCGGCGCGGCTGGGAGCGACGACGAGCCCGCACGCTCGCCGTCGTCCCCGCGCTGCCGCAGGCGCCCGCCGACCCGGGCGAGGTGCTCGCGGGCCCGTTCGAGGCGGTGTACGTCTCGACGACCGTGGCCGACGACTGGCTCGACCGCGTCGTGGCGCACGACCTCGGGGTGCGCAGCCCCGCGACCGTCACCGTGCACGCGGCCGGGCTCCGCGTCGACCGGCAGGGCGCGCGGGACCTGTTCCTCCCCGCAGCCGCGCTGCGCGGCGTGAGCACGGCCCCGGGGATCGCGGGCAAGGTCGTCGGCCGCGACGGCCTGCTCGTCGTGACCTGGGCGCCGCCCGAGGTGACCGGTGCGCGCGTCGGCCTGCTCGACACGGGCCTCCAGCCGCGCCGCACCGCCGACCGCGATGCGCTCGTCGCCGTCCTGCCGACCCTGATCCCGCACGTCCCCGCCGCCACCGACGGCAAGGAGAAGCCATGACCCCCACGACCCCCGCCCGTCTCGTGCTCGAGGACGGCCGTTCGTTCGCCGGCGAGGCGTACGGCGCCACCGGCACGACGCTCGGCGAGATCGTCTTCAACACCGGCATGACCGGCTACCAGGAGACCCTCACCGACCCCAGCTACCACCGCCAGATCGTCGTGATGACGGCGCCGCACATCGGCAACACGGGCGTCAACGACGAGGACCCCGAGTCGGGCCGGATCTGGGTCGCGGGCTACGTCGTGCGGGACCCCGCCCGCGTGCCGTCGAGCTGGCGCTCACGCCGCACGCTCGACGACGAGCTCGCGAACCAGGGGATCGTCGGGATCTCGGGCGTCGACACGCGAGCCCTGACGCGGCACCTGCGCGAGCGCGGCGTCATGCGCGCGGGGATCTTCTCCGGCGACGCGCTCGGCGACCGCACGGACTCCGAGCTGCTCGAGGACGTCCTGCAGGCCCCCGCGATGGCGGGTGCCGACCTCGCGGGCGAGGTCACGACGAGCGAGGCGTACGTGGTCGAGGCGCTCGACGCGGACGGTGCGCCGCTCGCGCAGCCGCGCGCGGTCGTCGCCGCGATCGACCTCGGCATCAAGGCCATGACGCCGCAGCGCATGGCGGAGCGCGGCATCCGGGTCCACGTCCTGCCCTCGACCGCGACGATCGACGACGTCCTCGCGACGGAGCCCGACGGCGTGTTCTTCTCGAACGGCCCGGGCGACCCCGGCGCGGCGACGCACGAGATCGAGCTGCTGCGCGAGGTCCTCGACCGTCGGATCCCGTTCTTCGGGATCTGCTACGGCAACCAGCTGCTGGGCCGTGCGCTCGGCTACGGCACGTACAAGCTCGGCTACGGGCACCGCGGGGTCAACCAGCCGGTCATCGACCGCGCCACCGGCAAGGTCGAGATCACGGCGCACAACCACGGCTTCGCGGTCGACGCGCCCGTCGACGGCGAGTCGGTCGCACCGCACGACGGCGGTCGCTACGGCCGGGTCGTCGTGTCACACGTCGATCTCAACGACGACGTGGTCGAGGGCCTGCAGGCGCTCGACCTGCCCGCGTTCTCGGTGCAGTACCACCCCGAGGCCGCGGCCGGCCCGCACGACGCCGCCTACCTGTTCGACCGCTTCCTCGACCTCATGAACCAGAACCAGAAGGGCGCCGCCTGATGCCTCGCCGCACCGACATCTCCAGCGTCCTCGTCATCGGCTCGGGGCCGATCGTCATCGGGCAGGCGTGCGAGTTCGACTACTCGGGCACGCAGGCCTGCCGCGTGCTCAAGGAGGAAGGCCTGCGGGTCGTCCTCGTGAACTCCAACCCCGCGACGATCATGACGGACCCCGAGTTCGCCGACGCGACGTACGTCGAGCCGATCACGACCGACGTGCTGACCTCGATCATCGCCAAGGAGCGGCCTGACGCGATCCTGCCGACGCTGGGCGGCCAGACCGCGCTCAACGCGGCGATCGCGCTCGACAAGGCGGGCGTGCTCGAGGAGTACGGCGTCGAGCTCATCGGCGCCAACATCGCCGCGATCGAGAAGGGCGAGGACCGCGAGCAGTTCAAGCAGGTCGTGGACGTGTGCGGCGGCGAGTCCGCGCGGTCGGCGATCGTGCACACGATCGACGACGCGCTGGCCGCGGTCGAGGACCTGGGCTACCCGGTCGTCGTGCGGCCGTCGTTCACGATGGGCGGCCTCGGGTCGGGCATCGCGTACGACGAGGCCGACCTGCGCCGGATCGTCGGGCAGGGCCTGCACTACTCGCCGACGACCGAGGTGCTCCTCGAGGAGTCGATCCTCGGCTGGAAGGAGTACGAGCTCGAGCTCATGCGGGACAAGCACGACAACGTCGTGGTGGTGTGCTCGATCGAGAACGTCGACCCCGTCGGCGTGCACACGGGCGACTCCGTGACGGTCGCCCCCGCGCTCACGCTCACGGACCGCGAGTACCAGCGGCTGCGGGACATCGGCATCGCGGTCATCCGCGAGGTCGGCGTCGACACGGGCGGCTGCAACATCCAGTTCGCGGTCGAGCCCACGACGGGCCGCGTGGTCGTCATCGAGATGAACCCGCGCGTGTCGCGTTCGTCGGCGCTCGCCTCGAAGGCGACGGGCTTCCCGATCGCGAAGATCGCCGCGAAGCTCGCGGTCGGCTACACGCTCGACGAGATCCCCAACGACATCACGGGCTCGACGCCCGCGAGCTTCGAGCCGACGCTCGACTACGTCGTCGTCAAGGTCCCGCGCTTCGCGTTCGAGAAGTTCCCGGCCGCCGACCCCACGCTCACGACGACCATGAAGTCCGTCGGCGAGGCCATGGCGCTCGGGCGCAACTTCACCGAGGCGCTCGGCAAGGCGATGCGCTCGATCGACAAGAAGGGTTCGGTGTTCCACTGGGCGGGCGAGCCCGCGTCGGGTGACGAGCTCGACGCGCTCGTGGTGTCGATCGCGCGACCGACCGAGGGGCGGCTCGTCGACGTGCAGCAGGTGCTGCGCGCCGGGGTCGGCGTCGAGACGGTCTACGAGCGCACGGGCATCGACCCGTGGTTCCTCGACCAGCTCGTGCTCATCAACGAGGTCGCCGAGGCTACGCGGACGGCGCCCGCGCTCACGCGCGACGTGCTCGCGCACGCCAAGCGGCACGGGCTGTCCGACGCGCAGGTCGCGCAGCTGCGCGGCACGACCGAGGACGCGGTGCGCACGGCGCGCCACGCGATCGGCCTGCGCCCGGTGTTCAAGACGGTCGACACGTGCGCGGCCGAGTTCGCGGCGCTCACGCCGTACCACTACTCGTCGTACGACGAGGAGACCGAGGTCGCGCCGCGCGAGCGTCCCGCGATCCTCATCCTGGGCTCGGGGCCGAACCGGATCGGTCAGGGCATCGAGTTCGACTACTCGTGCGTGCACGCGGCGCTGACCCTCAAGGGCGAGTACGAGACCGTGATGGTCAACTGCAACCCCGAGACGGTCTCGACCGACTACGACACGTCGGACCGGCTGTACTTCGAGCCGCTGACGTTCGAGGACGTGCTCGAGGTGTACGCCGCGGAGCTCGCAGCGGGCCCGGTCGCGGGCATCATCGTGACGCTCGGCGGTCAGACGCCGCTGTCGCTCGCGCAGCGCCTGCAGGACGCGGGGCTGCCGATCCTGGGCACGTCGCCCGACGCGATCGACGCCGCGGAGGACCGTGGGGAGTTCGGCAAGGTGCTCGAGGCCGCGGGGCTGCCCGCGCCCGCGTTCGGCACGGCGACGACGCTCGCCGGCGCGCGGGACACCGCACGCCGGATCGGCTTCCCCGTGCTCGTGCGCCCGTCCTACGTGCTGGGCGGCCGCGGCATGGAGATCGTCTACGACGAGGCGCACCTCACCGAGTACGTCGAGCGTGCGCTCGAGAACGCCGCCGACGGCGGCCGGGCCGGGACGCTGTCGCCGCTGCTCATCGACCGGTTCCTCGACGACGCGATCGAGATCGACGTCGACGCGCTGTTCGACGGCGAGGAGCTCTTCCTCGGTGGCGTCATGGAGCACATCGAGGAGGCGGGCATCCACTCGGGCGACTCGGCGTGCGTGCTGCCGCCCGTGACGCTGTCGCTGTCCGAGCTCGAGCGCATCCGGCTGTCGACCGAGGCGATCGCGCGCGGCGTCGGGGTGCGCGGCCTGCTCAACATCCAGTTCGCACTCGTGAGCGACGTGCTCTACGTCCTCGAGGCGAACCCGCGCGCGTCGCGCACGGTGCCGTTCGTGTCGAAGGCCACGGGGGTCTCGCTCGCGAAGGCCGCCGCGCACGTCATGACGGGCAAGTCGATCGCGCAGCTGCGCGCCGAGGGTCTGCTGCCCGCGACCGACGCGTCGGTGCTCGACCTCGAGTCCCCGGTCGCGGTCAAGGAGGCCGTGCTGCCGTTCAAGCGGTTCCGCACGGGCGAGGGTCAGGTCGTCGACACCGTGCTCGGACCGGAGATGCGCTCGACGGGCGAGGTCATGGGCTTCGACACGGACTTCCCGACCGCGTTCGCCAAGTCGCAGGACGCCGCGTTCGGCGGGCTGCCGGCGGCCGGCAAGGCGTTCATCTCGGTCGCGGACCGGGACAAGCGCTCGATCGTGTTCCCGGTCAAGCGCCTCACGGAGCTCGGCTTCGAGATCCTCGCGACCGAGGGCACCGCGACCGTCCTGCGGCGCAACGGCATCCGCTCGACGGTCGTGCGCAAGCACTCGTCCGGCCGGGGGCCGCAGGGGGAGCCGACGATCGTCGACCTGATCGTCGCGGGCGAGGTCGACATGGTCGTCAACACCCCGTCGGGCCAGGGTGCGCGTGCCGACGGGTACGAGATCCGGGCGGCGACCGTCGCGGCGGACAAGGCGCTCGTGACGACCGTGCAGCAGCTCGGCGCCGCGGTGCAGGCGATCGAGGCCGCCCAGGCGGGCCCGTACGCGGTCACGAGCCTCCAGGAGCACGAGCGGGCGACCGTGGCGCGCCGCGAGGCGGTGTCGGCGTGAGCGAGCCGCGCACCGCGCCGTTCGGCGAGCGGCTCGCGGCGGCGATGTCCGAGCACGGGCCGCTCTGCGTCGGCATCGACCCGCATGCGAGCCTGCTCGACGTGTGGGGCCTGCCCGACGACGCCGACGGGCTGCGGCGGTTCGCGCTCACCGTCATGGAGGCCGTCGCGGGCCGGGTCGCCGCGGTCAAGCCGCAGTCGGCCTTCTTCGAGCGGCACGGCTCGCGCGGGCTCGCCGTGCTCGAGGAGGTCGTCGCGCTCGGACGCGAGACGGGCACGCTCGTCGTGGTCGACGCCAAGCGTGGCGACATCGGCTCGACGATGGGCGCATACGCTGACGCGTTCCTGCGGGACGGCTCGCCGCTCGCCGGGGACGCGCTCACGGTCTCGCCGTACCTCGGGTTCGGCTCGCTGGCGCCGGCCGTCGACCTCGCGCTCGCGACCGGGCGCGGGCTGTTCGTGCTGTGCCTGACCTCGAACCCCGAGGGGCGCGAGGTGCAGCACGCGCGCCCCGACGAGGCGGGCACCAGCGTCGCGTCGGTCATGGCCGCGCACGCGGCGGCGCTCAATGCGGGCGCGGCTCCCATGGGGTCGGTCGGGCTCGTCGTGGGCGCGACCATCGGTGACGCCGCACGGCGCACCGGCACCGACCTCGCGGCGGTCAACGGTCCGCTCCTCGCTCCCGGGGTGGGGGCCCAGGGTGCGGGCGCCGACGAGCTCCGGGCCGTGTTCGGCGACGCGCGCCACCAGGTGCTCGCGTCGTCGTCGCGCGGCGTGCTGCGGGCTGGTCCGTCGGTCCCGGCGCTGCGTGCGGCCGCGCAGGCCGCTGCGCAGGAGGCCGGCGCCGCGCTGCGGTGACGCACCGGGCCGTCCGCGACGCGGCGCACCGTTCTCGCAGGTCGGGCGCAGCGCGTGGGCGTGTTCGCATTGCCGACCCGTGGGGTGGTCGCTAGGTTCACAGGTGCGGCTCACGACGGTGGGTCGACCGTTCGCTTGTCCTGTCGGTCGAGCTCTGGATGAGAAGGTGACGCGTGTGGCACTCCCTCCGCTGACTCCCGAACAGCGCGCAGCCGCGCTGCAGAAGGCCGCCGCCGCCCGGCAGGCCCGTGCCGAGGTGAAGAACCGCCTCAAGTACTCGCAGGGATCCCTGTCCGAGGTCATCGCCCAGGGGCAGCAGGACGAGACGATCGGCAAGCTCAAGGTCGTCGCGCTCCTCGAGTCGCTGCCCGGCGTGGGCAAGGTCAAGGCCCGCGCGATCATGTCCGACATCGGGATCTCCGAGACCCGACGCGTGCGCGGCCTGGGTCCGCACCAGGTCGAGGAGCTCGTCAAGCGGTTCGGCTGAGATCAGGCCTGGGGTAGGGTCGCGCTGCGTCGTCGGCGCGGCCCTTCCTCGTCTGCGGGGCCGTCGGCCGTCGCGTCCGCGCCACCCGAAGCACGAGGAGCCTCAGCGCTGTGACCAGCACGTCTGCCGCACACCAGGACCGGGCCGGCGCGCCGCCCACGCGGCTCACGGTGCTCGCGGGACCGACCGCGGTGGGTAAGGGGACAGTCTCGTCGGACATCCGGGCGCGCTACCCGCAGATCTGGCTCTCGGTCTCGGCGACGACGCGCGCGCCCCGGCCCGGTGAGGTCGACGGGGTGCACTACCACTTCGTGTCGGTCGACGAGTTCGACCGCATGGCCGCGGCGGGCGAGCTGCTCGAGTGGGCGGTCGTGCACGGCCGCAACCGCTACGGCACGCCGCGCCGCCCGGTCGAGGAGCGGCTCGCGGCGGGCGTCCCGACGCTCCTCGAGATCGACCTGCAGGGCGCGCGCCAGGTGCGCGCATCGATGCCCGACGCGCGGTTCGTCTTCCTCGCGCCGCCGTCGTTCGACGAGCTGGTGCGCAGGCTCGTCGGGCGGGGGACCGAGGATGCCGAGGAGCGTGAGCGGCGGCTCGCGACCGCCCGCGTCGAGCTCGCGGCCGAGGCGGAGTTCGACCACGTCGTCGTCAACGACGAGGTGACGCGTGCCACGGACGAGCTCGCACGCCTCATGGGGGTCCGCAGCGGCCCGGACGCGACCGGCGCGGCACCCGCCTGACGCGTCCGGCACCACGGGTAGACTGTGCCGCAGCTGTGCTGTCGCACACTCACCCCAGAACTCGCCCCAATCCACGGGAGTCACGCATGTCCGGGACCGTCGCAGCCCCCACCGGGATCACCGACCCGCCGATCGACCAGCTCCTCGAGCGCGCCGACTCGAAGTACGCGCTCGTCCTGTACTCGGCCAAGCGGGCCCGTCAGATCAACGCCTACTACGCGCAGCTCAACGAGGGCCTGCTCGAGTACGTCGGCCCGCTCGTCGAGACGCGGCCGCAGGAGAAGCCCCTGTCGATCGCGATGCGCGAGATCGACCGCGGTCTGCTGACCGTGGAGCCGACGGAGGGCTGACGACCCGTTCCGTCACGTCTGACGACCGACGTTCGCGAGAGGAGCACGCGCATGCGCATCGTGCTGGGTGTCGCGGGCGGGATCGCGGCGTACAAGGCGGTCCTCGTGCTGCGGCTCCTGCGGGAGGCCGGGCACGAGGTCCGTGTCGTCCCCACGCGTGCCGCGCTCGAGTTCGTCGGGCGACCGACATGGGAGGCACTGTCGGGCGAGCGGGTGACGACGGACGTGTTCGAGGACGTCGACCAGGTCGCGCACGTCGCGATCGGGCAGCGCGCGGACCTCGTCGTGGTCGCGCCGGCGACGGCCGACCTGCTCGCGCGCGCCGCGACGGGTCAGGCCGACGACCTGCTCACGGCGACCCTGCTCGTCACGCGTGCCCCGGTGCTGCTCGCCCCGGCGATGCACACCGAGATGTGGGAGCACCCGGCCACGGCCGCGAACGTCGCGACGCTGCGCGAGCGCGGCATCCACGTGCTCGAGCCCGCCTCGGGTCGGCTCACGGGCCGTGACACCGGCCCCGGACGGCTGCCCGAGCCCGACGAGATCGTCGCCGCCGCTCTCGCGCTCGTCGCGCGGCCGCGCGCGGGCCGGGACCTCGCGGGTCGGCACGTCGTGGTCTCCGCGGGCGGCACGCGCGAACCGATCGATCCGGTGCGCTACCTGGGCAACCGGTCCTCCGGGCGGCAGGGGGTCGCTCTCGCGGCCGCCGCCCGGGACCGGGGCGCCCGCGTCACGCTCGTGGCGGCCCACCTGAGCGTGCCCGCCCCGCACGGCGTCGACGTCGTCCCGGTCGAGACCGCCGACCAGCTCCGCCACGCGGTGCGCAGCGCCGCGAAGGACGCCGACGTCGTCGTCATGGCCGCGGCCGTGGCCGACTTCCGGCCCGTGTGCCCGGCCGACGCCAAGATCAAGAAGCGGCCCGGCGCAGCGGCGCCGACGATCGAGCTCGTCGAGACCGTGGACGTGCTCGCCGAGCTCGTGCGCGACCGGCCGCGTGCGGACCAGGTCGTGGTCGGCTTCGCGGCCGAGACGGGCGACGGCGACGCGTCGGTGCTCGAGCACGGGCGGGCGAAGGCCGTGCGCAAGGGCGCGGACCTGCTCGTCGTGAACGCGGTCGGTGACGGACGCGGGTTCGGCACGGCCGACAACGACGTGACCGTGCTCGACCGCAGCGGCGAGGTCGTCGCGCGCGCGAGCGGCAGCAAGGAGTCGGTGGCGCACGCGGTCTGGGACGCCGTCCGCGCCCTGGGCTGACGACGGGGCGTGTCGGTGGACGCGACTACGCTGCTCCCATGACTGATCCCGCGATGCGCCTCTTCACGTCCGAGTCGGTGACGGAGGGGCATCCGGACAAGATCTGCGACCAGATCTCGGACGCGATCCTGGACGCGATGCTCGAGCAGGACCCGCAGGCGCGCGTCGCGGTCGAGACCATGGTGACGACGGGCCTCGTGCACGTCGCCGGCGAGGTGACGACGACCGCCTACGTCGAGATCCCGCAGATCATCCGGCAGGTCGTGCGCGAGATCGGCTACACGTCCTCGCACATCGGCTTCGACGGTGAGTCCTGCGGCGTGTCGGTGTCGATCGGGGCGCAGTCACCGGACATCGCGGCCGGTGTCGACAAGTCGATCGAGCTGCGCGAGGACGCCTCGGACCACGACGAGCTCGACGCGCAGGGTGCGGGCGACCAGGGGCTGATGTTCGGCTACGCGTCCGACGAGACGCCGTCGCTCATGCCGCTGCCGATCTGGCTCGCGCACCGGCTCGCCGAACGGCTCACGCTCGTGCGCAAGCAGGGCCTCGTGCCGGGGCTCCGGCCCGACGGCAAGACGCAGGTCACGATCGGCTACGAGGGTGACCGTCCGGTCCGGCTCGACGCGCTCGTGCTGTCGACGCAGCACGAGCCCGACCTGCACCTCGAGACGCAGCTGCGCCCGGCGATCGTCGAGCACGTGATCGAGCCCGTGCTCGCGGAGGTCGACCTCGACACGTCGTCGTACGACCTGTTCGTGAACCCGACCGGCACGTTCGTCGTCGGAGGTCCGCAGGGTGACGCCGGGCTGACGGGACGCAAGATCATCGTCGACACGTACGGCGGCTTCGCGCGGCACGGAGGCGGCGCGTTCTCCGGCAAGGACCCGTCGAAGGTCGACCGTTCGGCCGCGTACGCGATGCGCTGGGTCGCGAAGAACGTGGTCGCCGCCGGGCTCGCGCGGCGGTGCGAGGTCCAGGTCGCGTACGCGATCGGCAAGGCGCACCCCGTCGGCCTGTACGTCGAGACGTTCGGCACGGGCACGGTCGACGACGCGACGCTCACCGACGCGATCCGCACGGTGTTCGACCTGCGCCCGGCCGCGATCATCCGCACGCTCGACCTGCAGCGGCCCATCTACCGTCCGACCGCGGCCTACGGGCACTTCGGGCGTGAGGGCTTCTCGTGGGAGCGCACGGACCGGGTCGACGAGCTGCGCGCCGCGGTGCGCTGAGCCCCGGCACCGCCCGCATCGTGGCGCAGCCGCTGCTGTCGTGCACGCGGGCGCACGGCGTGGGTGGCGGATGGTGAGATGACCTCGTGGAGACGACGCCGGAGCAGCTGACGCTCGAGGGCGTGCCAGCGCCCCGTCGGCGCCGGCGAGCCGTCGGGTACGAGCCCGCAGCGGACCGACCCGTCGCCCGGGTGTGCGTCGATCTGCCGCCCGCGCACCTCGACCGTCCGTTCGAGTACGCCGTGCCGGCGTCCATGGCGGACGACGCGCGACCGGGAACCCGTGTCAAGGTGCGGTTCGGCGGTCAGGACGTCGACGGCTTCGTGCTCGACCGCGCCGACGAGCCCGAGCACGACGGTGCGCTCCAGCCCCTGCGGCGGCTCGTGTCCGCCGAGGTGGTGCTCACGGCGCCGGTCGCGCGCCTGGCGCGTGCCGTGGCCGACCGGTGGGGCGGGACGCTGGCCGACGTGCTGCGGCTCGCCGTCCCGCCGCGGCACGCGCGCGTCGAGAACGAGGGCTCGCCACCGACCGACGAGGTCGCCCCGGCGTCGCCGGACGCGACCGCGTGGACGGACTACCGCGGTGGTGCGGCGTTCGTGCAGCACGTGCGCGCCGGGGGAGCGCCGCGCGCCGTGTGGACGGCGCTGCCGGGTGCGCCGGGTCAGCGGTGGGCGGCGGCGATCGCGCAGGCCGTCGCCGCAGCGCTGGTCGGCGGCCGGGGCGCGCTCGTCGTCGTGCCGGACGCGCGCGACGTCGAGCGCGTGCTCGCAGCGCTCGAGGACGCCGGCGTGCCGCGCTGGTCCGCGGCGCGGCGCGGGGGAGCCGTGCGTCTGACGGCCGACGACGGTCCGGCCGCCCGGTACCGCGCGTTCCTCGCCGCCTCCCGTGGCCGGGCCGACGTCGTCGTCGGGACCCGGGCTGCGGCGTTCGCGCCCGTGCACGATCTCGGCCTGGTCGTGTGCTGGGACGACGGCGACACGCTGCACGCCGAGCCCCGCGCCCCGTACCCGCACGTGCGCGAGGTGCTGGCGCTGCGTTCCGACCTCGAGCGTGCGGCGCTGCTCGTCGGCGGGCACGGGCGCACGGTCGAGGCCCAGGCGCTCGTGGCCTCCGGCTGGGCGCACGACGTCGCCGCGGACCGCGCGCACGTGCGGGCCCGCACGCCGCGCGTCCAGGCGCTCACGTCGACCGAGCTCGCCCGCGAGGGTGCGGCAGCGGCTGCCCGGCTGCCCACGCCGGCGTGGCGCACGATCCGCGACCGGCTCGGTGACGGGCCGGTGCTCGTCCAGGTGCCGCGTGCGGGTTACCTGCCCGCGGTGGCGTGCGGGCGCTGCCGTGCGGCCGCGCGGTGCACCGCGTGCCACGGGCCCCTCGCGCTGCACCGCGCGGACGGCAGCCCGACGTGCGGCTGGTGCGGGCGCATGGCGACGGACTGGCGATGCGGCGAGTGCGGCGGCGCGACGCTGCGCTCGGTGCGGGTGGGCTCCGAGCGCACCGCCGAGGAGCTGGGCAGGGCCTTCCCCGGGGTGCCCGTCGTCGTGTCCGGGGCACGCGCGGCCGCCGGCGTGGTGGACACGGTCCCGGACCGCCCGGCGCTCGTCGTCGCGACGCCCGGTGCCGAACCCGTCGCACCGGGCGGCTACGCCGCGGCGGTCCTGCTCGACGCGGCCGTGGCGACGGCCGGGTCGGCGATCGGGGTGCTGCCCGAGGCGGTGCGACGGTGGCTCGGCGCCGCAGCGCTCGTGCGCTCCCAGCTCGAGGGCGGGGTGGTGCTGCTCGTCGGCGACGCCGAGCAGCGTGCATCGCAGGCGCTCGTGCGGTGGGACCCCGTCGGCCTCGCGGTGCGTGAGCTCGACGAGCGGGCCGAGCTCGGTCTGCCGCCCGCGGTGCGGCTCGCCTCGGTCACGGGCACGCGCGAGGCCGTCGCTGCGCTCGTCGCGCGCGTGGTGGCCGGCGTCCCCGGGCTGGACGTCCTCGGGCCGGTGCCCGTCGCGGCGTCGGCCGGAGGCGGCAGGGCGGCGCTCGAACCCGACGTGCGGACGCTGCTGCGGGTCCCGCGCGCGCACGGGGCCGCGCTGGCGGCCGCCGTCGCCGCCTCGGTGTCCGTGCGTTCGGCACGCCGCGAGGGCGGGACCGCGCGGACGCAGCTCGACCCGGGGGACCTCGAGTGAGCGCGGCCGGGGGCCCTCGCTCGCGCGACGCGCGGGACGACGCGGCGCACGTGCGGCGCGGCGGAACGGACGCGGTGCTGCTCGACCTCGGGAACGTCCTCGTGGGCTGGGACCCGCGCCGCGCGCTCGCCGACCGCGCACCCGCGCACGTCGTCGACGCGTTCTTCGACGAGGTCGACTTCGGGCGGCTCAACCGGAGGCAGGATGCGGGGCGGCCCTGGGCGCACGCGCGCGCCGAGCTGATCGCGTCCGCACCCCAGCACGTCCCGCTGCTCGACGCGTACGTCGCGCACTTCGACGAGTCGCTCACCGGACCGGTACCCGGGACGGCCGCGATCGTCGAGGAGCTCCGCGCGCGTGGCGTGCGGCTCCTGGGGCTGACCAACTGGTCCGCGGAGCTGTTCGGTCACGCGGCGCCCGCGGCGCCCGCGATCGGCCTGCTCGAGGACGTCCTGGTCTCCGGCGAGGTCGGCCTCGTGAAGCCGGACCCGGCGATCTTCGTGCTCGCGGCGCAGCGGTTCGCGCTCGATCCCGCGCGCACGCTCTTCGTCGACGACTCCGCGGCGAACGTCGAGGCCGCTGCGGGAACCGGGTACGACGCGATCGTCTTCACCGGTGCCGACGCGCTGCGCGCGGCGCTCGTGACCCGCGGGCTGCTCGGCGACGGGTGATCCGGGCCCGTGGTCCGCGCCGCCGACGACGCCTCCTAGGATCGGGGCCATGCGTCTGCTGTTCGCCGGAACCCCCACGCCCGCACTGGCGAGCCTCGAGGCGCTCCTCGCGTCACGCCACAAGGTCGTGGCCGTGCTGACCCGGCCCGACGCGCGTGCGGGCCGAGGGCGGGGGCTCGTTCCCAGCCCCGTCAAGGAGCGGGCGATGCAGGCAGGGCTCCCGGTCCTGACGCCCGCGACGCTGCGCGACGACGCCGTGGTCGCGCAGGTGCGCGAGCTCGGGGTCGACGCGGCCCCCGTCGTCGCGTACGGCACCCTCGTCCCGCGCGCGCTGCTCGCGGCTCCGACGCACGGCTGGGTCAACCTGCACTTCTCGGTCCTGCCCGCGTGGCGGGGTGCCGCGCCCGTGCAGCACGCGATCATGGCGGGCGACGAGGTCACGGGTGCGACGACCTTCCTGCTCGAGGAGGGGCTCGACACGGGTCCTGTGCTCGGCACGCTCACCGAGACGATCCGCCCCCACGACACGTCGGGCGACCTCCTGGCGCGTCTTGCGGTCGCGGGTGCCCAGCTGCTGGTCCAGACGCTCGACGCGCTCGAGGACGGCAGGCTCGTGCCGGTGCCGCAGCCGCCCGACGGTGTCAGCCACGCGCCGAAGGTCACGGTCGAGGACGCGCGCGTGCGCTGGCAGCAGCCCGCGCACGTCGTCGACCGCAGGGTGCGCGGCTGCACGCCGGCTCCGGGCGCCTGGACGACGCTGCCCGACGGCACGCGCCTCGCGCTCGGCCCGGTCACGCAGGTGCGTGACGTCGACGACCTCCACCCGGGACAGGTGCGGGCGGGCAAGCGCGACGTGCTGGTCGGCACCGCGTCGCACGCGGTGCGCCTCGGGGACGTGACCCCGCCGGGCAGGCGCGCGATGTCGGCCGCCGACTGGGCGCGCGGTGCACGGCTCGCGGACGGCGTCGTGCTCGGCGCGGCCGAGGGCGACGCGTGACCGGCGAGCGGGGCGGGCGCGCGGGCGGCCGCGACGCGCGCGGTCGGCAGCGCGGCGCGGCCCGCGCGGAGGGCCGTGGCCAGCGCTCGGCCCAGGCGCCGTCGCAGCGTGCGCGCACCGCCGACGTCGCGCGTGCGACCGCGTACGACGTGCTGCGCGCGGTCGACGAGGGTGACTCGTACGCGAACCTCGTCCTGCCGCCCCTGCTGCGCGAGCGCGGCGTGCACGGCCGGGATGCGGGCTTCGCGACCGAGCTCACCTACGGGACGCTGCGCCTGCGCGGCCGCTACGACGCGGTGATCGAGCAGGCCGCGGGGCGTGACGTGACGCGCATCGACCCGCCCGTGCTCGACCTGCTGCGCCTGGGCTGCCACCAGCTGCTCGGGATGCGCGTGCCCGCGCACGCCGCGGTGTCGCAGACGGTCGGTCTCGCGCGGTCTCGGGTCGGGGCCGGCGCCGCGCAGTTCGTCAACGCGGTCCTGCGCGCGGTCTCGCGCGACGACCTCGACGCGTGGCTCGCGCTCGTCGGCGACGGCGCGGACCCGGACGGCAGCGACCGCGTCGCGCGCCTCGCGGTCACGCAGAGCCACCCGGAGTGGATCGTGCGGGCGCTGCGGGAGGCGCTCGTGGGCGACGGTCGCGCGGCCGACGACGTCGCGGCGCTGCTCGCGGCGGACAACGCGGCACCGCGTGTCGCACTCGTCGCGCGCCCGGGGCTCGTGTCGCCCGACGAGCTGCTCGCGCAGGTCGGCGACGGCGGTGCGGCGGGCGGAGTGTCACCGCTCGCCGTGCTCCCGGGTGGCGGCGACCCGGCGGGGATCGACGCCGTCCGCACGGGGCGTGCGGGCGTGCAGGACGAGGGCAGCCAGCTCGTCGCGCTCGCGCTCGCCGCGGCACCGCTCGAGGGTCCCGACGACCGCTGGCTCGACCTGTGCGCGGGGCCGGGCGGCAAGGCGTCGCTGCTCGCCTCGCTCGCCGCGCAGCGCGGTGCGCGGCTCGTCGCGAACGAGGTCCAGCCGCACCGCGCACGGCTCGTCGAGCAGGCCGTGCGTGCGGTCGCCGCGAGCGCCGTCGAGGCCGTCCGCACGGGGGACGGACGCGAGTACGGAACCGCCGAGCCGGACGCGTACGACAGGGTCATGGTCGACGCGCCGTGCACGGGGCTGGGCGCGCTGCGTCGTCGTCCCGAGTCGCGCTGGCGACGCACCCCGGCCGACCTCGCGGGACTCGCGTCGCTCCAGCGGGAGCTGCTCGGCTCCGCGCTGGCGACCGTGCGGCCCGGGGGAGTGGTCGCGTACGTCACGTGCTCCCCGCACCTGGCGGAGACGCGCCTCGTCGTGACCGATGCGGTCCGGGCCGCGGCGAAGGCCGGGCTGAGTGTCGAGCACGTCGATGCGCGCGCGGTCGTCCGCGGCGTCGCGGCGGGGCCGGTCGACCTCGTCGGGGACCGCACGGACGTCCAGCTGTGGCCGCACGTGCACGGCACCGACGCGATGCACCTCACGCTGCTGCGTCGTCGTTAGGCTGACGAGGTGCCCACGACGACCGCGAAGATCACGCCCAGCATCCTGTCCGCCGACTTCGTCAACCTCGAGCGCGAGCTCGGGCGGATCGCGGACGCGGACCTCGTGCACGTGGACGTCATGGACAACCACTTCGTGCCGAACCTGACCCTCGGGCTGCCGGTCGTGCGGCGGATCGTCGAGGTCTCGCCCGTCCCGGTGGACGTCCACCTCATGATCGACGACGCGGACCGGTGGGCGCCCGCGTTCGCCCAGGCGGGTGCGGCGTCGGTGACGTTCCACGCGGAGGCGACGCAGGCTCCGGTGCGGCTCGCGCGCGAGCTGCGTGCGCTCGGTGCGCGGGCCGCTGTCGCGCTGCGGCCCGCGACGCCGGTCGAGCCGTTCCTCGACCTGCTGCCGGAGCTCGACATGGTGCTCGTGATGACGGTCGAGCCGGGCTTCGGCGGGCAGTCGTTCATCGAGGGGATGCTGCCCAAGATCGAGCGCACGCGGGCCGCGATCACGGCCGCGGGGACCGGCACGTGGCTGCAGGTCGACGGCGGCATCTCACGCAGCACGATCTCGCGCGTCGCGCAGGCGGGAGCGGACGTGTTCGTCGCGGGCTCCGCGGTGTACGGGGCCGACGACCCCGCGGCCGAGATCGCGGCGCTGCGCGAGCTCGCGTCCACGATGCGAGCCTGACCCGCGCGCGACGCCCGAGCAGTGCCGTCCCCGCGACGGCGTGTGGCATCATCCAGGGACGACCTCGGCGCACGTCGGGGTCGAGTACACGTGCTCCGGGGTCGGTGAAAGTCCGAGCCGGCGGTGACAGTCCGCGACCCGCGGCCGACGGTGCGAGCCGTCGCCGCGGTTGACCTGGTGGAACTCCAGGACCGACGGTGAAAGTCCGGATGGGAGGAAGTACGTGGCGGCGCGCCCCCGGGCGTGCCGTGGACGCGTGGTGTCCCCTCGCGCACCCCCGGAGCCTGTCGTGGGCCGGGAGGTGGAGATGAGCAGCGACAGCGCGGCGGTCGAGCGGGCCGCGATGACGCGTGCGCTCGAGCTCGCCCTGCGCGGTCCCGCGCAGGACCCGAACCCGCGCGTCGGGTGCGTCCTGCTGCGGTCCGACACGGTGGGCGGCGACGTCCGTACCGTCGGCGAGGGCTGGCACCGTGGTGCCGGGACCCCGCACGCCGAGGTGGCTGCGCTTGCCGACGCGGCCGCTCGCGGCGAGGACGTCCGCGGCGCGACCGCGGTCGTGACGCTCGAGCCGTGTGCTCACACCGGCCGGACCGGGCCGTGCGCGCAGGCGCTCGTGGCGGCCGGGATCGCGCGGGTCGTGGTCGCGGTCCAGGACCCCAACCCGGTCGCGGCCGGCGGCGCCGACGTGCTGCGGGCCGCCGGCGTCGTGGTCGAGACGGGCCTGCTGGCCGACGAGGGTCGTGCGCTGCTCGGGGCATGGCTGCCCACGCTCGGGCGCGACCGGCCGTTCGTCACGCTCAAGACCGCGACGACGCTCGACGGCCGCGTCGCGGCGCACGACGGTTCGAGCCGCTGGATCACGTCGGAGGTCGCACGCAGGCACGCGCACGAGCTGCGCGGTCAGGTCGACGCGATCGTCGTGGGCACGGGCACCGCGCTGCGTGACGACCCCACGCTCACGGCCCGCACCGCCGACGGCGGGCTGCAGGCGCACCAGCCGCTGCGCGTGGTCGTCGGCCTGCGGGACCTGCCCGCCGCCGCGCGGCTGCACGGCCCGGGCGGCCCGCTCGTGCAGCTGCGCACGCACGACCCGGCGGACGTGCTGCGCGCGCTCGATGAGCGTGGTGTGCGGCGCGTGCTCGTCGAGGGCGGGCCGACGCTCGCCGCGGCCTTCGTGCGCGCCGGGCTCGTCGACGAGCTGCACGCCTATGTCGCACCCGTCCTGCTGGGGTCCGGCCCGTCCGCGGTCGCCGACCTCGGCATCACCTCGATCGGCGGGGCCGTGCGGTTCCAACCGGTCAGCGTCCAGCCGCTGGGGCCGGACGTGCTCGTCGTCGCAGCACCGACCAGGGAGGCCTGACATGTTCACGGGGATCGTCGAGGAGCTCGGCGAGGTCGTCGCGGTCGAGGACCGGGGGCAGGACGCGCGCCTCGTCGTGCGGGGCGCGCTCGTCTCGTCCGACGCGCACCCGGGCGACTCGATCGCGGTCGACGGCGTGTGCCTCACGGTGAGCGAGCTCGCGGGGGACGGGACGTTCGCCGCGGACGTCATGCCCGAGTCGCTGCGCCGCACGTCGCTCGGCTCGCTCGTCGTCGGGGCGCGCGTGAACCTCGAGCGGGCGCTGGCGGTCGGTGGCCGCTACGGGGGTCATGTCGTGCAGGGTCACGTGGACGGGGTCGGCCGGGTGCTGCGCCGCGAGCCCGGGCCACGCTGGGACGAGGTCGAGATCGGGATCCCGCCCGGGCTCGCGCGCTACGTCGCGGAGAAGGGCTCGATCGCGGTGTCGGGGGTCTCGCTGACGGTCACGCACGTGTCCGACGACGCGTTCGGCGTTTCCTTGATCCCGACGACTCTCGCGCACACCACGCTGGGCACGCTCGCCGTGGGCGCGCCCGTGAACCTGGAGGTCGACGTGCTGGCGAAGTACGCGGAGCGGCTGCTGACGGCGGTGGCCCGATGACCGACGAGCGTGCGGTCGAGCCGATCGTGACCGGCACCGTCGAGGAGGCGCTCGAGGCGCTGCGTGCGGGTCGGCCCGTGCTCGTCGCCGACTCGCCCGACCGCGAGAACGAGGCCGACGTGGTCCTCGCGGCGCAGTCCGCGACCCCCGAGTGGGTCGCGTGGACGATCCGGCGTTCGTCGGGCTACCTGTGCGCGCCCATGCCCGCGGCGCGCGCCGACGCGCTCGACCTGCCGCTCATGGTGCCGCACAGCGAGGACCCGCGGCGGACGGCCTACACCGTGACGGTCGACGCCGCGACCGGCGTCGGCACGGGCATCTCGGCGGCCGACCGGGCGCGCACGCTGCAGGTGCTCGCCGACCCGGCCAGCGGACCCGTCGACCTGATCCGGCCGGGCCACGTCCTGCCGCTGCGCGCCGTGCCCGGCGGTGTGCTGCACCGTGGCGGGCACACCGAGGCCGCGGTCGACCTGTGCCGGCTCGCGGGGCTCGAGCCCGTGGGTGGCATCGCGGAGCTCGTGAACGACGACGGCACGATGATGCGGCTGCCGCAGGTGTCGCGCCTCGCGCAGGACGAGGGGCTCGTCCTGCTGACGATCGCCGACCTCGTCGCATGGCGTCGCGCGCACGACGACGTGGTCGCCGAGCCCGTCGTGGACGACACGCGACCGCGCGTGCACGCGACGCACACCGCGTACCTGCCGACCCGGCACGGTGACTTCCGGATCCACGGTTTCCGGGACCTGCGCACCGGTGCGGAGCACGTCGCGCTCGTCCCGACGCGCGGCATCGCGGCGACGCCCGTGGTGCGCGTGCACTCGGAGTGCCTCACGGGGGACGCGTTCGGCTCGGCGCGCTGCGACTGCGGTCCGCAGCTCGACGCCGCGCTCGAGCTCGCGGCCGAGCAGGGCGGTGTCGTCGTCTACCTGCGGGGCCACGAGGGCCGGGGGATCGGGCTGCTCGCCAAGGTGGCGGCGTACGCGCTGCAGGACGAGGGCCGGGACACGGTCGAGGCGAACCTCGACCTCGGCTGGCCCGCCGACAGGCGCGAGTACGGCGCGGGCGCCGCGATCCTGCGCGAGCTCGGCGTCACCCGCGCGGTGCTGCTCACGAACAACCCCGCCAAGGTCACCGGCCTGCAGGCCCACGGCGTCGACGTCGTCGAGGTCCGTGGGCTCGAGGTCGGCCGGACCCCGCAGAACGCCGCGTACCTCGAGGCGAAGGCGCTCCGGATGGGGCACCGGCTGCACCTCGACCCCGCCGCGCCCGGCCGTGGCCCGATCCCTGTCAACCCCGTGCACGCGGCCCCGGCGACGCCGGGCGCCGACCACGACGACCACGCCTACGCACCCCTGGAGGACCTCGCATGAGCGGCGCCGGAGCACCCACCCTGACCGTCGACGGCACCGGGCTGCGGGTGGTCGTCGTCGCGGCGTCGTGGCACCAGGTCGTCATGGGCGGCCTGCTCGACGGCGCGCGGCGCGCGCTCGCCGACGCGCACGTCGCCGACGTCACCGTCGTCCGCGTCCCCGGCACGTTCGAGCTGCCGGTCGCGGCAGCCGTCGCCGCGCGCGACGGGGCCGATGCGGTCGTCGCCCTGGGCGTCGTGATCCGCGGCGGCACACCGCACTTCGACTACGTGTGCTCGGGCGCGACGACGGGGCTGACGGACGTCGCGACCACGACGGGCGTCCCCGTCGGGTTCGGTGTCCTGACGTGCGACGACGAGCAGCAGGCGCTCGACCGCGCGGGCCTGCCCGGCTCGGTCGAGGACAAGGGGTACGAAGCGGCCCAGGCGGCCGTCGCGACCGTGCGCGCGCTCGCCGGGCTGCGCTCACGCGCATGACGGCTCCGCTCACCTGGCTCTTCGACGCGACGGTCACGATCGCCGGTCACGACATCCTGTGGCGCGAGATCGTCGGGAACCTGTTCGGGCTCGCGTCCGCGATCGGCGGGCTGCGCCGCAAGGTGTGGGCGTGGCCCGTCGGGATCGTCGGCAACGTCCTGCTGTTCACGGTGTTCCTCGGCGCGGTGTTCGACACGCCGCAGGCCCGGGACCTGTACGGGCAGGCGGGCCGCCAGGTCTTCTTCGTCGTGGTCTCGGCCTACGGGTGGGTCCGTTGGCGGCAGACGCTGCGCGCGGCGCTCGACGCGGGCGTCGGCGACGCTCCTGCGGTCGAGCCGCGCTGGGCGGGCCGCTCGGGCTGGGCGGTGATCCTGCCCGTCGCCGTGCTCGGCACGCTCGGGTTCGCGTGGGTGTTCGCGCGGCTCGGCTCGTGGGGGCCGTGGGCGGACGCCTGGATCTTCACGGGGTCGTTGCTCGCGACGTACGGCATGGCCCGCGGCTGGATCGAGTTCTGGCTCATCTGGATCGCGGTCGACGCCGTCGGGGTGCCGCTGCTGCTCTCGGCGGGCTACTACCCGTCGGCGGTGCTCTACGTCGTGTACGCGGGTGTCGTGTTGCGGGGCTTCGCGGTGTGGTGGGCTGCGCAGCGTGTCGGCACCGTCCCACCGTCCGGTCCGACGACGGACGTGCCGGTGGCAGCGTCTACCCTTGGCCGACGTGAAGACGTTTGACGCGCTGTTCGCGGAGCTGTCCGAGAAGGCGGTGACCCGACCCGTCGGGTCCGGCACGGTCGCGGAGCTCGACGCGGGCGTGCACGCGATCGGCAAGAAGATCGTCGAGGAGGCCGCCGAGGTCTGGATGGCTGCCGAGCACGAGGGTGACGAGCGCACTGCCGAGGAGATCTCCCAGCTGCTCTACCACCTGCAGGTGCTCATGGTCGCGCGCGGGCTGACGCTCGAGGACGTGTACGCCCACCTCTGAGCACGCACCTCGGCCGAGTCCGCCCGCTCGTCGTCCCCACCCGAACCACGAAGGAACCGCCCGTGCTGCGCATCGCCGTCCCCAACAAGGGCTCCTTGTCGGAACCCGCCGTCGAGATGCTCCGTGAGGCCGGCTACCGCCAGCGGCGCGACTCGCGCGAGCTCGTCCTGCCGGACCCGGACAACGACGTCGAGTTCTTCTTCCTGCGGCCGCGGGACATCGCGGTGTACGTCGGGGCCGGCACGGTCGACGTCGGGATCACGGGCCGCGACCTGCTGCTCGACTCCGAGTCGGCCGCGGTCGAGCACCTCGGGCTCGGGTTCGCGCGCTCGACGTTCCGGTTCGCGACCGTCGCGGGCACCATGACCGACATCGCGCAGATCGGCCGTAAGCGGATCGCGACGTCCTACCCGGTCCTCGTGCGCCAGGCGCTCGCCGATCGCGGCGTCGAGCCCGAGTCGGTCGTGCGGCTCGACGGGGCGGTCGAGAGCGCGATCCGGCTGGGCGTCGCGGACGTCATCGCGGACGTCGTCGAGACGGGCTCGACGCTGCGCGCCGCGGGTCTCGACGTGTTCGGCGAGCCGCTGCTGGAGTCCGAGGCCGTGCTCGTGCGGCGGTCCGACGTACCGCCGCCGACCGGGCTCGAGGTCCTGACGCGACGGCTCCAGGGCGTGCTCACGGCGCGCCAGTACGTGCTCATGGACTACGACTGCCCGCTCGAGCTCGTCGAGCAGGCCGTCGCGGTCACGCCGGGGCTGCAGTCACCCACCGTCTCGCCGCTGCACGACCGCGAGTGGGCGGCCGTGCGTGCCATGGTGCGGCGCGACCAGACCAACCGGGTCATGGACCAGCTCTACGACCTGGGCGCGCGCGCGATCCTCGTGACGTCGATCCACGCGTGCCGCCTGTAGCGGGCCGGTCGTCGTGGACCTGACGCCGTTCCGGCCCCGGCTCGCGCGCGTCGTGGCGCTGGGTCTCGCGCTCCTGGTCGTCGTCGCGACGGCCGCGCTCGTGGTCCTCATGCCCGAGCTGGCGACGCTCGACGTGTCGGGGGTCGTCGTGCTGGCGGTCGCGATCGTGTGGTTCTGCTGGCGCCAGGCGTCGGTGTCGGCCGTGCCCGACGCGACCGGGATCACGGTGCGCAACCTGCTCGTGACGACCCGGCTGACGTGGCCCCAGGTCGTCGCGGTGCGGCTCGGTGACCGACCGTGGGTCCAGCTCGACCTGGCCGACGGCGACACGCTGGCCGTGATGGGGATCCAGCGCGCGGACGGTGAGCGCGCGCTCACCGAGGCGCGCCGTCTGTCCACGCTCGTCGCGCAGCTCTCGCACACCGATCGCGACGACTGACGACCGGCACGGGTCCGGGCTCAGAGAAGCGACACCGCGTGCACTCCGGCGACGGCGGCAGCGAGGAACGCGGCCGGGTCCTGGTCGAGTCCGCGACCCATGGTCGACAGCCGCACTGGCGACCCGCCCAGCGCGTCGCGCACGTCGCGCTCGACGGGGACCTCGACGAGCCGGTGGCGACCGACGGGCTCGATGAGCGCGGCGGCCTGCTCGCGCACACGTGCCCCGAGCGGCCCCAGCACGGGCTCGTCGTCGGAGAAGATCGGGACGACGACGTCGGCCGGGACGAGCGCGACGCGTCCGTAGGCCGTGAGCGAGTGGTGCGAGACGCCCTGGTGGCGTTCGCGCGGGTCGCCTCCCGAGACCCGCAGCGACGCCACGGGACGACCGCCGAGCACCCCGGCGGCGTTGACCGCCTCGCCCGCGGCGACGCCGGAGAAGCCCCAGCGTGTCCCCGTCCCGAGGTTGCCCGGCCCTTGCACGACGACCGCGAGGTCGGCGCCGGCGACGTGCCGCGCCGCGAGCAGCGCGGTGTGCACCGAGACCGCCTCCAGGTCGCCGCCGAACGCCTGCCCCGCGGTGATGCACGTCGAGATCCAGCCCGCGTCACGCAGCCCGGCCACGGCCCGCGAGAACCATGCGGGCAGCGCACCGCCGTCAGTCATGACGTAGGCGACCGAGGGCGCCGGTCGCCCGCGTCGCTCGGCGGCGAGACGGGCACCGGCGACGATCGCGGGGAGTGCCGAGTGCAGGTCGGCGACGACGACGGGCAGCCCCGCGAGGTCGTCGGCGTCCCGCATGGTCTCGTGGTGCTCGGACTCCTGGTCGTCGACGCCCAGGACCATCGCCTGCAGGGGTGTGTAGCGCGCCTTCACGAGGTGGCCGGGGGAGGGCGGCGGGTCGACGGGCTGCCCGTCGGCGGGCGCGACGACGAGCGCGTACCCGCCCGTGCCGAGGCCGCGCGACAGCGCCGAGACGTTGAGCCACACGCGGCGGCCGACGGCGATGTCGCCGACGAGTGCCGGGTACGCGAGCGACTTGACCCGTGCGGGGAGCGTCGGGTCGGCCCACGGCTGGTCGAGAGCGACCACGAGCTCGACCGCCCCCGGCCACGACGTCCCGACCTGTTCCACGACACCCGCTCGCCACGTGATCACGTGTCCACGCTACCGGCCACTACGGTGGACCCGATGGCCAGCGCGACCGATCCCTCCGAGCGCCTGCTCAACCTCGTCATCGCCCTCGTGAACTCGCGCGGGCGCATGACCAAGGAGCAGGTGCGCGCTTCCGTGGCCGGGTACGCCGACGCGCCGAGCGACGAGTCCTTCGAGCGGATGTTCGAGCGGGACAAGGACACGCTGCGCGAGCTCGGCGTCCCGCTGGTCACGGTGACGGACCCCGGTCACGGTGACGACTTCGGTTACCGGATCGACCTCGACGCCTATGCGCTGTCGCCGATCGACCTGACCGCCGCGGAGCTGGGCGTCCTCACGCTCGCGGCGCAGACCTGGCAGGACCGCACGATGCGCGGCGACACGGCCCGCGCGCTGACCAAGCTGCGTGCCGTCGGGCATGGCCCCGGTGCGACCGACCTCGTGGCGGGGCTCGCGCCGCGCGTGCGGTCGGGCGGTTCCGCGTTCGCTCCGCTGCTCGACGCCGCGCAGGCCCGTCAGGTCGTGCGCCTGACGTACCGTGCGGCGAACACCGGTGAGGTGCGGGTCCGCCGCATCGAGCCGTGGCGGCTCGTCGCCCGACGCGGCGGCTGGGTGCTGATCGGCTGGGACCAGGACCGGCAGGCGACCCGCTCGTTCCGCCTGAGCCGGATCGAGGGTCCGGTCCGCGCGGTGGGGGAGCCCGGCGCGTTCGAGGCCCCGACGCCCGAGCAGGTCGAGCAGGCCATGGCGGTGTGGCGCGAGGGTCCGGCCCGCGTCGCGACGCTCGCGGTGCTCCCCGAGCGGGCCGAGGCGACGCGGGTGCGTGCGCTCGAGGCGCCGCCGGACGCGCCGGACTGGTCGGTCGACCCGCTCGTCGGCCCGCTGCTGACCGGCAGGGACGTCGTGCACGTGGCCTACCGCAACTCGTGGGAGCTCGCCGAGGAGCTCGTGGGCTACGGCGATGCGGTGCTCGTGCTCGACCCGCCCGAGGTCCGCTCGCACGTCCTCGCGCTGCTCGAGCGCGCCGCACTGCTCGGGTCCGCGTCGTCGGGGGTGGACCGTGCCTGAGCGCGCGAGCGACCGCGTCGTGCGGCTCCTGGGCATGGTCGCGTTCCTCGACCGTCACGAGGGCGCGTCCGTCGACGAGCTCGCGCACCAGTTCGGCGTGACGAGCGCCCAGGTGCTCGCGGACATCGACACGCTGTGGGTCAGCGGGACGCCCGGCTACCTGCCGTACGACCTCATCGACTTCGACTTCTCGTCGTACGAGCGCGGGGTCGTGCGGCTCACCGAGTCACGCAACATGACGCGGCCGCTGCGGCTGTCGGCGCGTGAGGGGGTGGCGCTCGTCGCGGCGCTGCGGGCGCTCGACGCGGGCCTCGCCGGTGCGCTCGACGACGAGCGTGCCCAGGTCGTGCGGTCGGCGCTCGCCAAGCTCAGCGCCGCGGTCGGGGACGCCGCGGGCACGGTCGACGTGTCGCTCACCCTCACCGCGACGCCCGACGTGGCCGCCGCGCTCGCGACCGCGCTGCGCCACGGTCGTCGGCTGCACCTGCGCTACGTGAACGCCGCCGACGTGGCGTCCGAGCGCGACGTCGACCCGGTGCGGCTCGTGACCGACACGGACCGCTCGTACCTGCTCGGCTGGTGCCACGAGGTCGCGGGCGAACGGTTGTTCCGCGTGGACCGCATCCTCGCGGCGCGCGTGCTCGACGAGCCCGCCCAGCAGCACGAGCTGCCGGCGGCCAGCGGGGAGTTCGCCCCGGGCGACGAGGGCGAGCTCGTCACGCTGCACCTCGCGAGCCAGGCGCGCTGGGTCGCCGAGACCGCACCGGTCGCGGACGTGCGCAACCTCGACGACGGCTCGTTCGAGGTCGACCTGCGCGTCGTGAGCCCTGCGTGGTTGCGCCACCTCGTGCTGCAGACGGCCCACGACGTGCTCGACGTGCGTCCCGCCGCCGTCGCGCACGACGTGGCCGCGACCGCGCGCGCCGCGCTCGACGCATACGGACCGCTCGTCGCGACGACCTCCCGGCCGACGCTGGACGGGGACTGACGTGCTGTGGTTCACGGTGTGGGCCGTGCTCGTCGTCGGCACGCTCGTCGGAGCGTTTATCCTCGGGCGGCGGCTGTGGCGTTCCGCGCTCGGGCTCGGCCGCGCGCTCGGGCGGGCGGGCGCCGTCGCGGGTGAGCTGGCGGACCGGGCCGACGAGCTCGCGCGGGCCGCGGCCGAGCGTCGCCCCGACACCGCTGCGACGCTGTTCGGGGACGCCGACCAGCTCCGGGCGGACGCCCGACGGCTGCGCGACGAGCGCGCCGCCCGGCGGACGGTGCGGATGCGAGAGCGGCTCGACGTCGCGCGGGGCTGGCGGTCGTACTGGACGTGAGCTCACCGCGGGACCGCGGGTGCGAGCCGGGCGGTTAGGATCGGGCGACTCGCGACGTCGGTTCGGACGTCGCCGGGCCGGCAGAGGCTCAGGAAGGCGTCATGAGGAATCTCTTTGAGGGCTGGCACTGGATCGTCCTGGTCGTGGTGATCCTGCTCGTGTTCGGCGCCCGGCGGCTGCCCGACATCGCGAAGAGCGTCGGGCAGTCGATGAAGATCTTCAAGCGTGAGCTGAAGGACCTGCGGTCCGACGACGAGGCGCCCACCGCGGCTGCTGCGACCACGTCGCCCGGCGCGCCCACCGCGCCCACGTCCGCGGATGCGACCGCGGAGCCTGCACCCGCTCCTGCCGAGCCGCCCGCACCCGAGCCGACGGACCGCTCGAGCGAGAGCGGCCCGAGCACTCCCGCCTGAGCGCGGCGTGGCGACCGATCGTCGCAGGTCCGGGCCGCGCCCCGAGGGCGCACCCGGGGCGCGGATGCCCTTGCGCGCGCACCTGCTCGAGCTGCGGCGCAGGCTGTTCTTCGCGGCGCTCGGGCTCGTCGTCGGCGCGGTCGGCGGGTGGTTCCTCTACCAGCCCGTCTTCGACCTCCTCCAGGAACCGCTGCGTGAGGTCGCGCGTGAGCGCGGGGCCCTGATCGCGCCCAACTTCGCGGGCGTGGCGACGGCCTTCGACATGCAGATCAAGGTCTCGTTGTTCCTCGGGGTGTTCGTCACGAGCCCGTGGTGGCTCTACCAGCTCTGGGCCTTCGTGACGCCGGGCCTGACGCGCAAGGAGCGCCGGTACGCGGTCGGCTTCCTGGCCGCGGCGGTCCCGCTGTTCCTCGCGGGTGCCGCACTCGCGTTCTGGGCGCTGCCGAACGCCGTGCGGCTGCTCACGGAGTTCACGCCGGAGGGTGCGACCAACCTCATCGACGCCCAGACCTACCTGAGCTTCGTCATGCGGCTGCTGCTCGCGTTCGGGCTCGCGTTCCTCCTGCCGGTCCTGCTCGTCGCGCTCAACTTCGCGGGCATCGGACGGGCGGCGACGTGGCGGCGCGGCTGGCGCTGGGCCGTCGTGGTGGCGTTCACGTTCGCCGCGATCATGACGCCAACGCCCGACGCGCTGACGATGATCGCCGTCGCGGTGCCCATCTGCCTGCTGTACTTCGTCGCAGTCGGGGTGTGCGAGCTGCACGACCGGCGCGTCGACCGCCGTCGCCTGGCGGCAGGGCTGCCACGGCTCGACGGCACGACCCCCGACGACCCGGCACGGGCGGGCGGCGCGTGACGCGGCGGATCGCTCTCGTCGTGAACCCGACCTCGGGCAAGGGGCGGGGTGCAGCGGCCGGGCGGGAGGCGCACGCGCTGCTGCGCAGTGCCGGTTGCGTGGTCGAGGACCTGTCCGCCCCGTCGCTCGCCCAGGCCACGGACCGGGCACGTGCCGCGGCGCTGAGCGGGCTGGACGCGCTCGTCGTGGTCGGGGGCGACGGCATGGTGCACCTCGGCGTCAACGTCGTCGCGGGGACGCACGTGCCGCTCGGCATCGTCGCGGCGGGTACGGGCAACGACGTCGCGCGCACGCTCGGGCTTCCGCGCGGCGACGTGCGTGGCGCGGTGCGCGAGGTCGTGCGGCGGCTCGACGAGGGTCCGCGACGGATCGATGCGGTGCGGGTCGGACCGCCGGGCACGCACGCCCAGGAGTGGTTCGTCGGGGCGCTCTCGTGCGGCATCGACGCCGCGGTCAACGCCCGCGCCAACGGCTACCGGTGGCCGCAGGGGTCGACCCGCTACGTGCGTGCGCTCGTGGCGGAGCTGGGCCGGTTCCGACCGTTCGGGTACCGGGTCACGTACGACGGTGCGGTGTGGGAGTCGCCGGGCACGCTCGTCGCGGTCGCGAACGTCCCGTGGATCGGCGGCGGGCTCAAGATCGCCCCGGACGCCGCGGTCGACGACGGGCTGCTCGACGTCGTCGTCGCCGGTCCGTTCACCACGCCGGGCGTCGTGCGGATCTTTCCCGGCATCTACTCGGGCCGCCACGTGTCCGACCCGCGCGTCCAGGTGCTGCGCGCGCGCGAGGTGCTGGTCGAGCCGGCACCCGCGCTGGGCTCGGTGCCGCCGCCCGCCTTCGCGGACGGCGAGCGCATCGGTCCGCTGCCGCTCGCGCTGCAGGTCGTGCCCGGCGCACTGCGTGTGCTCGCCTGATCGTCGTCGGCGACGTGCCTAGGGTGGGGGCGTGCCGTCGCGCTCCCGTCACCGCCGCCAGCCGTCCGACCGTCTGACGAGCGCGCCGGTCGTGCCCGGCGCGCCGCCGTCCCCGGACGAGGGGGACGACGAGGCGCTGTCGCCGGCGGAGCGCTACGCCGCGGCGCGACGACGCGCGCACGACGATCACTCGGAGCTGGCGCGGTTCCGCGCGCTGCTGGACTTCGGTCTGGACGAGTTCCAGCTCGAGGCCTGCCGAGCGCTCGAGCGCGGCAGCGGCGTCCTCGTCGCGGCGCCCACCGGCGCGGGCAAGACGGTCGTCGGCGAGTTCGCGGTCCACCTCGCGCTCGAGGCAGGACGCAAGGCGTTCTACACGACCCCGATCAAGGCGCTCTCGAACCAGAAGTACGGCGACCTGGTGCGCCGCTACGGACCCGAGCGCGTCGGTCTCCTGACGGGCGACACGACGATCAACTCCGAGGCCCCGGTGGTCGTGATGACGACCGAGGTGCTCCGCAACATGCTCTACGCGGGTTCGGGGACGCTCGCGGGGCTCGGCTTCGTCGTGATGGACGAGGTGCACTACCTCGCCGACCGGTTCCGTGGACCGGTCTGGGAGGAGGTCATCATCCACCTGCCCGACGACGTCCAGCTCGTCTCCCTGTCGGCCACCGTGTCCAACGCCGAGGAGTTCGGCGACTGGCTCGCGACCGTCCGGGGCGACACCGCGGTCGTCGTGAGCGAGCACCGTCCTGTGCCCCTGGGACAGCACGTGCTGGTCCGTGACGAGCTGCTGGACCTCTACGCGGGCCACGTCGACCCCACGGATCCGGGCGTCGACCCGCCGATCAACCCCGACCTGCGGCGCCTCCTGGCGAGCCGTGGCCCGCAGGAGCGGCGCGGACCGGGGGACCGGGGCTACCGGGGCAGGGGCGGCCGCCGACCCGGGGGGCCGGGCGACGGGCCGCGTCCGGGCGGCACGGGGATCCGGCCCACGCCGCGGTTCGCGACCGTTGACCTGCTCGACCGCGCCGGGCTGCTGCCCGCGATCGTGTTCATCTTCTCCCGCGCCGGGTGCGAGGGGGCGGTGCAGCAGTGCCTGGCCGCGGGTGTGCGGCTGACGAGCCCCGCCGAGCAGGCCGAGATCCGCCAGGTCGTCGAGGAGCGGTGCGCGGCAGTCCCGCCAGAGGACCTGGACGTCCTCGGCTACTGGCAGCTTGCGGACGCGCTCGCCCGGGGCGTCGCCGCGCACCACGCGGGCATGCTCCCGCTGTTCAAGGAGATCGTCGAGGACCTGTTCTCGCGCGGTCTCGTCAAGGTCGTGTTCGCGACCGAGACGCTCGCGCTCGGCATCAACATGCCCGCGCGCTCGGTCGTGCTCGAGAAGCTCGTCAAGTGGGACGGCTCGCGGCACGTCGACGTCACGCCGGGGGAGTACACGCAGCTCACGGGCCGCGCCGGTCGGCGCGGCATCGACGTCGAGGGGCACGCCGTGGTCGTCGCGCACGCCGGCCTGGACCCCGTGCAGCTCGCCGGGCTCGCGTCCAAGCGCCTGTACCCGCTGCGCTCGAGCTTCCGACCGACGTACAACATGGCGGTGAACCTCGTCGCCCAGGTCGGGCGCGACCGCGCGCGCGAGGTGCTCGAGACGTCGTTCGCGCAGTTCCAGGCCGACCGCGGGGTCGTCGGGCTCGCGCGCCAGGCACAGGCGCACACCGAGGCGCTCGAGGGCTACGCCGAGGCGATGACGTGCCACCTCGGCGACTTCGCCGAGTACGCCGCGCTGCGGCGCGAGATCACGCAGGCCGAGAAGGACGGGACGCGGCAGGCCGCCGGGGCGCGTCGGGCGCGCGCGGCCGCGTCGCTCGAAGGGCTCCGGCCCGGTGACGTGCTCGAGGTGCCGACCGGGCGCCGCCACGGCTTCGTCGTCGTGGTCGACCCCGGCGGGCCGGGTGGTTTCGACGGTCCCCGCCCGACGGTCCTGACGACCGACCGGCAGGTCCAGCGGTTGACGGTCGACGACGTCGGGTCCGGGGTGCGCACGGTCGGCCACGTGAAGGTGCCGCGTGACCTGAACGTGCGCGTCCCGGGCGCGCGACGCGACCTCGCCGCGCGGTTGCGCGCGGCGGTGCAGGACGTCGCGCCGGCGCCTCACGAGCGCCCCCGCCGACCCGCGCGCGCCGACGACGACGCGCACCTCGCGCAGCTGCGGCGTCGGCTGCGCGCCCACCCGTGCCACGCGTGCCCGGACCGCGAGGCGCACGCACGCTGGGCCGAGCGCTGGGCGCGGCTGCGCACCGAGCACGACGCCCTCGTGCGCCGCATCGCCGGACGCACCGGCTCGATCTCCGCGGTGTTCGACCGCACGTGCGACGTGCTCGTCACGCTCGGGTACCTCGAGCGCGCCGCGGACGGCGGGCTGCGGGTCACCGCGGACGGCCGATGGCTGCGTCGGCTGTACGCCGAGAACGACCTGCTGCTGGCCGAGTGCCTGCGCCGCGGGACGTGGGACGAGCTCGACGCCCCGGGGCTCGCCGCCGCGGTCTCGACGGTCGTGTTCCGCTCACGCCGCGAGGAGGACGCGGAGCCGCACGTGCCCGGTGGTCCCGCGTCGCGGCTCGGCGTCGCTCTCGACGGCACGGTGCGGGCCTGGTCCGAGCTCGAGGATCTGGAGTCCGCGCACCGCCTCGAGACCATCCAGCCGCTCGACCTCGGGCTCGTCGGCGCGATCCACCGCTGGGCCGCGGGACGCAGCCTGGACGCCGTGCTGCGCGGTGGCGACCTCACGGCGGGCGACTTCGTGCGGTGGTGCAAGCAGGTCATCGACGTGCTCGACCAGCTCGCCCAGGCCGGGCCGCACGAGCGCGTGCGCACGACGGCCGCGCGGGCCGTCGACGCGCTGCGGCGAGGGGTCGTGGCGTACTCGTCGGTCTGAGCGTGCCCTATCGTGCGCGTGTGACCTCCACCCTCTACCGCGGCGGCGTCGTGCACTCGCCCGCCGACCCGTTCGCCGAGGCGCTGCTCGTCGAGGACGGCACGATCGCCTGGCTCGGCGCCGACGACACGGCCGACGGCTTCGCGGACCGCGCCGACGAGGTGATCGACCTCGACGGTGCGCTCGTCACCCCCGGGTTCGTCGACGCGCACGTGCACGTGCTGGAGACCGGCCTCGCTCTCGAGTCGGTCGACCTCACGGCGGCACGATCGCTCGACGAGGCGCTGACAGCGGTGCGCACCGCCGCCACGACGAGCGGTGGCGAGGTCCTGCTCGGCTTCGGCTGGGACGACACGCGGTGGGCCGAGGGACGGCCGCCGACGAGCGCGGAGCTCGACGCGGCCGCCGGCGGTCGACCCGTCTACCTCGCACGCGCGGACATCCACTCGGCGGTGGTCTCGAGCGCGCTCGTGCAGCGGCTCGGCCTCGACGGTCGACCGGGCTGGCTCGGCGACGGGCTCGTCGAGGGCGAGGCGCACCACGTGGCACGCGAGGCGGCGCGGGACGTCGACGCACCGCACCGCACCCGGCTGTACCGGCGGGCGCTCGGGGAGGCGGCCGCGCGCGGCGTCGTCTCGGTGCACGAGCACTCGGCCCCCTTCATCGACACGCGAGCCGGTCTCGTCGAGCTGCTCGAGCTCACGCGCGATGCCGCCGAGGGTCTCCCACACCTCGTCGCCTACCGGGGTGAGCCGTGCGTGACGGTTGACGACGCGCGTGAGGTGCTCGCCGCGATCCCGGGCCTGACCGGGCTGGGCGGCGACCTCAACGTGGACGGGTCGTTCGGCTCGCGCACGGCCGCGCTGCGCGCGCCCTACGCGGACGGACCGGGCGACGGCACGCTCCACCTGAGCGCCGAGCGGATCGCCAACCACGTCGCCGCTGCGTCGCGCGCGGGGGTCCAGGCGGGCTTCCACGTGATCGGGGACCGCGCGATGGACGAGGTCCTCATCGGTCTGCGGGCCGCGGCCGACGTCGAGGGTGCGGCGGCGATCGCCCGCACCGGGGTGCGGCTCGAGCACGCGGAGATGATCGACGCACCGACGCTCGCTGCGCTCGTGCTGCACGGTGTGCGGCTGAGCGTGCAGCCCGCGTTCGACGCGGCGTGGGGCGGCCCGGACGGCATGTATGCGCGGCGGCTCGGCGCGGGACGTGCCGCGGCGCTCAACCCGCTGGCCGACCTCGCGGGTGCGGGAGTTCCCCTCGCGTTCGGCTCGGACTCTCCCGTGACCCCGGTCGACCCGTGGGCGGGCGTGCGCGCGGCGGTCGAGCACCACGCGGCGGAGCAGCGCATCTCCGCGCGTGCGGCGCTCCGGGCCGCGACGCGCGGCGGGTGGCGGCTCGCGGGGCACGACGAGGTCGGGGACCTGCGCGTCGGGGCGCCGGCGCATCTCGCGCTCTGGCGCGCGGAGCACCTCGCCGTGCAGGCGCCCGACGGTCGGCTGTCGGCATGGAACCCCGACGCGCAGGCGGGCACGCCGCTGCTCCCGCTGCTGGGACCCGACGAGCCGGCACCGCGGTGCCTGCGGACGGTGCGGGACGGCGTGGTGCTCTTCGACACGTTCGGCTGACCCCCGAGCCCGCCGGACCGGGTGAAATTCCCGACGACGGCGTCCCCGCAGAGAGCCCCGGAACCGTCCCGAGAGACGTCGCCATGGACGGCAGCGCGAGCGGATGTCAAGCCGGAGGGGCGTTCGATGGTGCACGTCATGGCGACACGCGGGCGACACGCCGAGGCGGTCGTCCGATCCCGCCCGCCAGGCCGTGCCGTGACCTGCAGCAAGGCCGATGGCCTGCGGCGATGCGGGCTTGACACCCCCACTCAGCGCGGTAGTTTTCCCGTTGACCCGCCGCCCAGGGGACTCGCGACGACGACGAGGTCGACACCGTCCCCATCGCCCGGCCGAGTGCCACCGTGCTCATGCACCGGGAGTCGTCCGGCGGGCCCACGAGTTCCGGCCGGGCCCGCGTGTTCAGTAGACAACGGTCGAGTGCCACGGCACCCGACCGGTACGAAGGACACGCGGGCCGGTCGGTCGGCGCACGTCCTCGCCGTGTCTGCGCAGCGTCGTGCCGCAGGCACCGGGAACTCGCCTAGGCTGACGCGGTGTCGACCACCAGCCCCCCGCGCCGTTGGTGGACCCTGGTGCTCGCGGGAGCCGGCGGGGCCGTCACGCGGCTCGCATTCCCCGGCCAGGACGTGTGGCCCGCCGCGTTCGTCGGCGTCGCGCTGCTGTACCTCGCGCTGCGACGCGACCGCGCCTGGTGGAACGCGCTCGTCGGTCTCGTGTGGGGCCTGGCGTTCTACCCGTGGCTCATCACGTGGGCCGACGACGCTGTCGGGCTCGTGCCGTGGCTCGCGCTGTCGCTCGCGTGCTCGGGGTTCGTCGCACTGTTCGGCGCGGCGTGGACGTGGGCGCGCCGGGGAGAGGCCGTGTGGCGCAGCCCGTGGTGGCAGCTCCTGGTGTTCGCCGTGCTCTGGGTCGCGACCGAGGAGCTGCTCGCGTTCTGGCCGTTCGGCGGGTTCCCGTGGGGTCGGCTCGCGTTCTCCCAGGCGGACTCGCCGCTGCTGGCCTTCGCGTCCGTCGGTGGCGTGCCGCTCCTGAGCGGTCTGACGTGCGCGGTCGGGGTGCTCCTCGGGATCGCCGCGGTCGGGCTGCGGCGCGGTCGCGTGCTCACGTCCGGCACCGCGAGCTGCTGCGCCGCGCTCGTCGTCGTCGCAGGACTGCTGGTCCCGCTCGCGACGCGGGCGGAGCACGGCGAGCTACGGGTGGGTGCCGTCCAGGGCAACGTCCCCGGGCAGGGGCTCGACGCCTTCGGTCGTCGAGCGGCGGTGCTGGACAACCATGTGCGTGGCACGCTCGCGCTCCTGGACACGGTCGCGCCCGGCGACCTCGACCTGGTGGTGTGGCCGGAGAACGGCACCGACATCGACCCGCAAGTGGACCGGGGCGCTGCCGCCGCGATCGACGACGCCGCGCACGCCGTGGGCGCGCCGATGCTCGTCGGGACGGTCGAGTATCCCGACGACGGCGGGCGGTACAACACGTCAGTCTTGTGGGAGCCGGGACAAGGTGTCGTCGCCACCTACTCGAAGCAGCACCCCGCGCCCTTCGCCGAGTACATCCCGCTGCGCTCGGTCGCTCGCGTGTTCTCCTCGGCGGTCGACCGCGTCACGCGGGACATGCTGCCGGGCCACGAGCCCGGCTACGTCCCGCTGGCGTCGCCGCGGCTCGGCCGCACCGTCGGGATCGGCGACGTCATCTGCTTCGAGGTCGCCTACGACTCGCTCGTGCGCTCCGCGGTGCGCGCCGGGGGACAGGTGCTCGTCGTGCAGACCAACAACGCGACGTTCGGATGGTCCGACGAGTCCACGCAGCAGCTCGCGATGTCCCGTGTGCGCGCCGTCGAGCAAGGTCGGGCGACGGTGCAGATCTCGACGGTGGGGGTCAGCGCCGTGATCTCGCCGAACGGATCGGTTCAGCAGCGCACCGAGCTGTTCACGGCGGACCAGATGATCGCTAACCTGCCCCTGCGCACGTCGCAGACGTGGGCGACACGCCTCGGTGGATGGCCGGCGTGGGCCGTCGACGTGCTGGCCGTGTGCGCCGTGCTCGCCGGCGCGGCAGGAGCCGTGCGGCTGCGCGGCACGAACCGGGAGGAGCCCGCGTGAGTCCCCGAGTCCTCGTCGTCGTCCCGACGTACAACGAGAAGGAGTCGATCCCCGGCGCGCTCGCGCGGCTCCTCGAGCACGTCCCGGACGCCGACGTCCTGGTGGTCGACGACGGCTCACCCGACGGCACCGGCGCGCTCGTCGAGCAGATCGCGTCCGACGAGCGCGCCGCGGGTGTCGCCCGGACCGTCACGGTCCTGCACCGCACCGAGAAGGCCGGACTGGGCGCGGCCTACGTCGCGGGCTTCGGCTGGGCGCTCGAGCGCGACTACGACGTCGTGTGCGAGATGGACGCGGACGGCTCGCACCGGGCCCAGGACCTCCCGAAGCTCCTGGCGGCGCTGCCCGACGCCGATCTCGTCCTCGGTTCCCGGTGGGTGCCCGGGGGCAGCGTCGTCAACTGGCCGAAGAACCGTGAGGTCCTCTCGCGCGGGGCCAACACCTACACGCGGATCATGCTCGGCATCGCGGTGCGCGACGCGACCGGCGGCTTCCGCGCCTACCGCGCGGAACTGCTGCGATCGCTCGCGCTCGACGGCGTGGCCTCGCGCGGCTACTGCTTCCAGGTCGACATGACCGTGCGCTCGTTGCGCGCGGGAGCACGCGTCGTCGAGGTGCCGATCACGTTCGTCGAACGCGAGCTCGGTGCGTCGAAGATGAGCCGCGACATTATCGTCGAGGCCTTCGTCAAGGTCGCGCAGTGGGGGATAGCAGAACGCTCCCGCCAGGTGGCGGGAGCGTTCGCGAGGATGTTCCGGTCGAGCGCCGAGCCAGTCGCTCAGGACTGAGCACGTCGGCCCGGCGGACGCCGGGCTCAGGCGCTGCGGCGCAGCTTGCCGGCACGCAGCAGGTCGAGCCGCTCGTCGAGGAGCTCCTCGAGCTCACCGATCGTGCGGCGCTCGAGCAGCATGTCCCAGTGGGTGCGGGCCGGCTTGGTGGCCTTGGCCTCGGGCTTGGACGCGTCGCGCAGCAGCGCCTCGGCGCCGCACCGGCACTCCCAGACGACCGGGACGTCGGCCTCGACCGAGAACGGAAGGATGATGGTGTGCCCGTTGGGGCAGTCGTAGTGCGCCTGGAGCCGAGGGGCGAAGTCGACGCCCTCCTCGGTCTCCATGCTCTGCGACCCGATGCGCATACCGCGTAGGGACCTGTTCGCCATGGGTGACCTCCGTGCCGGATCGCGGCTCGTCGAGTGTGTTGTCCACCGGGCTCAACGGTGGGGAGCTCTTCAGTGTTCCAGCGTGGCGTGAAGGGCTTGTGAATGCACGCCGAGGGGCCCGCACAGGCTTACGGTTCGGGCGTGAACTCCACCACACAGCCGCTGACCACGTCCTGCGCTCGTGCCCGTCGCGCGGTCCCCGACATGACGTTCCGGCGTCTGGGCGACTCCGGCCTCGCCGTCTCGACGGCCGGGCTGGGGTGCAACACGTTCGGGGCGACGCTGCCCGACGAGGGGGTCCGACCGCTCGTGGACGCCGCGATCGACGCCGGGGTGACCTTCTTCGACACGGCCGACTGCTACGGCGGACGGCCCGGCCAGAGCGAGGAGCTCCTGGGCGCGGCGCTGCGCGGGCGCCGGGACGACGTGGTCGTCGCGACGAAGTTCGGCATCGACGTCGGTGGCCTCAACGGTTCCGACTGGGGTGCGCGCGGCTCCCGGAGGTACGTGCGGCGCGCCGTCGAGGGTTCGCTGCGGCGGCTCGGGACGGACTGGATCGACCTGTACCAGATCCACCGGCCCGACCCGTCGACGCCGATCGAGGAGACGCTCGGTGCGCTGCACGAGCTCGTCGTCGAGGGCAAGGTGCGCTACCTCGGCTCGTCGAACTTCGCGGCGTGGCAGGTCGTCGACGCCGACTGGGTGGCGCGCACGGCCCACCTCACGCCGTTCGTCTCCGCGCAGAACCGCTATCACCTGCTCGAGCGCGGGGTGGAGGCCGAGCTCGTGCCCGCGGCCGAGACCTGCGGGGTCGGCCTGCTGCCGTACACGCCGCTCGCGTCGGGGCTGCTGACCGGCAAGTACCGGCGCGACGAGGCCGCCCCGGACGGTTCGCGTCTGGCGCGCATGCCGGAGCGGCTGGCCTCGGCGGACTTCGACCGCATCGATGCGCTCGCCGCGCTGGCCGAGCAGTGGGGGATCGACCTGCCGACGGTCGCCCTCGGTGGCCTGGCCGCCCAGCCCGGTGTCGGGTCGGTCATCGCCGGGGCACGCACGCCCGAGCAGCTCTGCTCGAACGTGGCGGCGATCCTCTGGGAGCCCGACCTCGCACAGCTCGCGGCGATCGACGAGGCGGCGCCCGGACCGCTCTGAGCGACCCGGGCGCCGTCCGACGGGGCGAGCTCTCACCGCCGGGGCGTGATGACCGACGGCCCGGCGGTCCGACGGTCAGGACCGTGTCGAGGGGCACCCCGGCGTGCTCGGCAGCGCGACCCATCGCGTACGCCCACTCGAGCTCGTGGCACACGTCCTCGTCGCGGTCACCGACGAGCGCCACGACGACCGAACCTCCGGGCGCGTTGTCGTCCAGGAGACGCGCGAGCTCCGCGGCGAGCCACGCTGCGAAACTGTCGAGGTCGGCGTCGGGCTGCTCGTCGACCGTGAGCAGCAGCGGCAGGAGGCGGTCGTCGGGATCGAGGAACACGCACCACAGTGCCGGCGGACCGGCGGCTTCCGGGCCGACCAGGACCTGCAGCGCGGTCCCGGCCTGCGCAGGCGTCGTGATGCGCGTACCGATGAGGCCTGCGATGGCGTCGCGGTCGTCGTCCGGCCCGGAGGCGTCCCGGCCGGTGGGACGAGGGCGGGGTCGAGGGCGAGAAGGTGTCGTCATGACGCACGAGCCTGCAGTGCATCGTCCGGCTCGGTCTGCCGTGGGGAGCGAAACTGTAGATGACGCGCGCGAAACGGGTGCTGGGGTCGGGTGGCGACCAAACGATTTTGGCGCCGGGGGAGCGCGCGGCCGTTCGTGCGCCCGCTCCTACGTTGACCGCATGCAACCGACACGCAGACACCGGACAGGGGCAGGACTGGCAGTCGCAGGGGCCGTGGCGGCGCTCGCGACGACGGGGATCGTCACGGCACCGATCGCTCAGGCGGCCCCGGGCTGCTCGGCGACCTACACGATCACGAACCGCTGGGACGGCGGCTTCCAGGCCGACGTCTCGGTCACGAACCGCGGCGAGCTGCTGCAGGGCTGGACCTTGTCGTGGACGTTCGGCAACGGTGAACAGGTCAGCCAGGCGTGGAACGCCGACGTCACCCAGTCGGGCGCCCAGGTCTCCGCGCGCAACGTGGACTGGAACGCGAGCCTCGCGAGCGGCGCGACGGCATCGTTCGGATTCCTGGGTTCGTGGACGACGTCGCCCGGCACACCGAGCGGGATCGCGCTCAACGGTGTGACGTGCACCGGCGGACCGATGCCGACCGTGACCGCCACCCCGACACCGACCCCCACGCGCACGTCCAGCCCGACACCGACGCCCACCCCGACGCCCACACCCACCCCGACGACCCCGCCCAACGGCGCCTGGCAGGCCGAGCGGCTCGACCGCGGCGTGATCAGCGTGCGCTCGGGGAACGGCAACCTCGTGCAGTGGCGCCTGCTGGGCACGGACCCGCAGAACGTCGCCTTCAACGTGTACCGCGACGGCACCCGCCTCACGTCGTCGCCGATCACGAGCGCGACGAACTACCTCGACCCGGGTGCGTCCGGGTCGGCCCGCTACACGGTCCGCGCCGTCGCCAACGGCAGCGAGCAAGCCGCTTCGGCGCCGAGCCTGACCTTCGCGAACGGGTACCTCGACGTGCCGATCTCGAAGCCGGGGTCCGACTACACCGCGAACGACGCGAGCGTGGGGGACCTCGACGGCGACGGCGTCCTGGACATCGTCCTGAAGTGGGACCCGACGAACGCGAAGGACAACTCGCAGTCCGGCGTCACGGGCAACGTGTACCTCGACGGCTACCGCCTCGACGGCACCCGGCTGTGGCGCATCGACCTCGGCCGCAACATCCGCGCGGGTGCCCACTACACGCAGTTCCAGGTGTACGACTACGACGGCGACGGCGCCGCCGAGGTCGCGGTGAAGACCGCGGACGGCTCGCGCTCCGGCACGGGCCAGGTCATCGGCAACGCGAACGCCGACTACCGCAACTCCGCGGGCTACGTGCTCGACGGCCCCGAGTTCCTCACCGTGTTCGAGGGCAGCGACGGGCGCATCGGTGACACGGTCGACTACGTTCCGGCGCGCGGTTCGGTCTCCAGCTGGGGTGACAGCTACGGCAACCGGGTCGACCGGTTCCTGGCCGGGACCGCGTACCTGGACGGCGTGCACCCGTCCGTGATCATGGCGCGCGGCTACTACACGCGTGCGGTCGTCGTCGCATGGGACTACCGCGACGGGCGGCTCACGCGGCGCTGGACGTTCGACTCGAACAGCTCCAGCTCGGGGAACTCGGCCGTGGCCGGCCAGGGCAACCACCAGCTCGCGGTCGCGGACGTCGATGGGGACGGTCGTCAGGAGATCGTCTACGGTGCCGCAGCGATCGACGACGACGGTCGCGTGCTCTGGAACACCCACACGGGCCACGGCGACGCGGCGCACCTCGGTGACCTCATCCCGAGCCGACCCGGCCTCGAGTACTACAAGGTGACCGAGACGGCCTCGCAGCCGGACTCGTGGATGGCCGACGCGCGCACCGGCCAGATCCTGTGGAAGACGAGCGGCACCACCGACAACGGGCGTGGCGTCTCCGACGAGATCTGGGCCGGGTCGCCCGGCGCCGAGTCGTGGTCGTCGGCGGACTCGCAGATGCGCAACACGTCCGGCGACCCGATCGGACGCAAGCCGTCCTCGACCAACTTCCTCGCCTGGTGGGACGGCGACCCGGTCCGCGAGCTCGTCGACCAGACGCGCGTCGACAAGTACGGGCCGAACGGTGACACGCGCCTCCTGACCGCGTCCGGCGTCCACTCGAACAACGGCACCAAGGCGACGCCGTCGCTGTCCGGTGACCTGCTGGGGGACTGGCGCGAGGAGATCATCTGGCCGACGAGCAACGACTCCGCGCTGCGGATCTTCGCGACGCCCATCCAGACGAACCTGCGCCTGCCCACGCTGCTGCACGACCAGACGTACCGCGTCGCGATCGCGTGGCAGAACACGGCGTACAACCAGCCGCCGCACACCGGCTTCTTCCTGGGCGACGGCTTCACCGCCCCGGCCTGGCCGCGGATCTACACGCCCTGACACACCGGACCCGACGCGCGGGCCGCTCCGGAGCTCCGGAGCGGCCCGCTCGTCATGCCGTCGCGTCAGCCGTGGATGGCACCGATGCGGAGGTGATTGCCGAACGGGTCGCGGATCCCGAAGTCGCGCCCGTAGGGCTGGTCGGTGGGCTCCTGGGTCACGTCGACCCCGGCCGCGACGAGGCGCTCGAACGTGCCGTCGACGTCGTCGGTGGTGAATGCGAGCCAGCCACCGCCGGCGCCCTTGGTGACCAGGTCGCGCACCTGCTCGGCCGTGCCGTCGTCGTGCGCCGGGGGACCGGGCCGCTCGAGCAGGATCTCCTTCGGATCACCCGGCACGTGGACCGTGAGCCACCGCATGGGACCGAAGTCGACGTCCGCACCGACCTCGAGCCCCAGCACGTCGACGTAGAACCTCAGCGCCTCGTCCTGGTCCAGCACGAAGATCGACGACAGGTTGTTCCGCGTGAGCATGAAGGCCTCCTGACCTGCAGTTTCGTCGACCACCCGCCGACGGGTACGACGCTACGGGGCATCCGGGACGCGCGCTTCTCCGAAACTGCTCGGTCGTCCCCACCGCATCATCCACAGGCCGGACGCGGGCTGTGGCAGGCCCGCCGTCCGACGCCGATAGTCGGTGGGGGAGCAACCGACCACCGTCGAGAACGTCCGGCTGAACGTCCCGAGGCTCGTGAACCCGATCTGGACGCAGATGTCTGTCACGCTCGCGTCTGTCGTCCGCAGCAGGAACATCGCGCGTTCGACCCGCCGACGCTGCAGGTACCGGTACGGCGTCTCACCGAAGACCCGCGCGAACTCGCGCGTGAAGTGTGCGGGCGACAGGTAGGCGACCCGAGCCAGCGCCGCGACGTCGAGCGGCGACGCGTACTCCCGGTCCATCGCATCGCGCGCACGCAGCAGCCGTCGGTTGGTGTCCTCGTGCTCGCGGCTCACGTCGACCCTCGTCCGATCGGGAGCACCCGGTCGTGCTCAGCAGTATCGTGCTCCGACAGTCTGCCGCGCTCAGGCCTCCACACGCCTGGTGCCGAGGTGTATCACCGAGAGACGGGTAGACCCTCTGGGCTTCTCTCGACGTCGACACTTCGGGAGCCGCGACCAAGACGGGCTTGCCGTCGAGCCGCCGGTGCTCACCTGGTTCGTACCCACTCAGGCTGGTCGCCGATAATGCACGTTATGTCACACCGGCAGCGCAGCGGCACTCATCGCCCCCTCGGTACGCCCGCGACGCGCGTCGATCGGGTCGGCGCGCGTCCGCCACGTCAGCTGTCGTTCGGCAGCCGCAGGACGTAGCGCTCCTCGGTGATGTCCGGGTCGCGTGGCAGCGCCATGCGCTCACCGGTGCGCGCGAAGCCAGCGCGCACGTAGAGGTCGCCAGCGGGGTTGTTGCCGTCGACGAGCCACAGCGACACGGTGCGCGCGCCCTCGGCGGTCGCCGCCTGTCGGATCGCGTCGAGCAGCGACCAGCCGACGCCGCGGCGGCGCGACTCGGGCGCGACCCACAGGCCGAGCACGTGGCGGTCGTCGGTCGGCGAGCCGGGCTCCTGCAACATCGAGACCAGCCCGAGGGGCTCCCCCGTGTCGCCGACCGCGATCCAGGTCGGCGTGCTCCGCACACGCATGCGCCAGTGGTTCTCCTTGAACCGCAGCTCGCGCTCGAGCGACGACCCGAATGCGAATGAGTCCTCGCGCAGCGCCCGCAGGCGCACGTCGCGCACGAGCGCCCAGTCGTCCTCGGTCGCCTTGATGATCTGCACGCTCACAGGATGCCGTACCTGTGGCCCGTCAGCGGTCACCGCCGTGCCCGAGCGGGTCGGGACGGGTGCGAGCCACGTCGGCGACCTCCTCCTCCGGGCGCGGTGGGACCGTCTCGTCGAGTTCGAGCAGCGGCACCTCGTCGCTTGCTCCGGGCACCTGAGGGCGCTCCGTGGGCTCCGTGGACGTGGCCATGGCCCTCCCCTTTCGTGCCTCGTGATGCTGCTCGGCCGCGCCGAGCTCGATCGACTCCCCCGTGGCCACCGGGACCAGCTCGGACCCCTGCACGAGAAGCCGGAGGAACCGTTCGGTCGACGCGAGTCCGCGGTCGTTGCACAGCCCGTCATGGATCGGCACGATGCGCCGGGCGCCGACCTCACGCGCCAGGTCGATCCCGTCGGCCAGCACGAACCACGGGCCGGAGACGGGCAGCAGCAGCACGTCGGGGGTCCGGGGCGGGACGACGAGCGCGTCGCCCGGGTGCAGGACCCCCGCCACCAGGTAGGCGACGTTCGGGATCACGGGGATGTCGGGGTGGATGACGGCGTGCCGCTCCCCCAGCGCCTCGACCTCGAACCCGCCGGCGTCGAACGTGTCACCCGCGACAACCGCGTGCAGCAGGGCCTGCGGCGCCCCCGCCTCGTGCAGCAGCGCCACGACCGCGGCCGGACCCCACAGCGGGGTGCCCGCAGCGACCGCTCGCGCGACCTCGTCGACCGCGATGTGGTCCCCGTGCTCGTGCGTCACGAGGATGGCATCCGCCCCGTCGAGCGCCGGACCCAACTCGCAGAGCGTCCCGGGGTCGACGACCAGGTGGCGCGCGTCGTCGTCGAGACGGACGCACGCATGCCCCCAGCGAGTCAGTCGTACCGTCATGCGACCCAGTCTCCGCTTCGACCTGCGGCGTTGCACGCCACGGCGCGCCGGAACGGCTGTATACAGCACGGGACGAGGGCCCTGGCCGGTCGGGAGCCCCGGTCTTCACCCGATACGGTTGTCCGATGCTCGTCCTCGGTGTGTGCAGCCTCAAGGGAGGCGTCGGCAAGACCTCGGTGACCCTCGGCCTCGCGTCGGCCGCGCTGGAGCGTGGTCTGCGCACGCTCGTCGTCGACATGGACCCTCAGGGCGACGCGACGATGTCGCTGGGGGTCGTCCCGACGAACGGCGACATCTCGTACGTGCTCGATGCGCCGGGCGCCGAGACCGTGCGGGCTGCGACCGTCGCGAGCACGTGGGCCGAGTCCGGGCTCGACGTGCTCGCCGGCTCGGAGCGCAACGCTCGCCACGACCGGCTCGGGGACGACGACTTCGACCGGCTGCGGTTCGCGTTGTCGTGGGTCCAGGGCTACGACCTCGTGCTCGTGGACTGCCCGCCGTCGCTCGGCTCGCTCACCCGCACGGGACTGGCTGCGTGCGACCGCGCGATGGTCGTCACGGAGCCCGGGCTGTTCGCGGTCATGGCGGTGGGCCGTGCGATGCGCACGATCGACGAGCTGCGGCGCGGCCCCGCCCCGCAGCTCCAGCCGCTCGGCATCACGGTGAACCGCGTCCGCGCGCGATCCCTCGAGCAGGCGTACCGGCTCGAGGAGCTCGGCAGCCTCTACGGACCGCTGCTGCTGACCCCGCAGGTTCCCGAACGAGCGGCGCTGCAGCAGGCGCAGGGCGCCGCGCAGCCCGTCCATGCGTGGCCCGGGGCTGCCGCGGCCGAGCTGTCGACCGTCTTCGAGGGGCTGCTCGACCGCGCGCTGCGCGCGCCGCGCCGCTGACGCAGGACGGCGACTGCCGCAGCGTGAACCGGGAGTCTCGTCAGCCCGCGTTGCGGGCGCGACGTCGCTGCGCGAGCTCGTCGCCCGGGTCCGTCGCACCGGCCTCGGCGGGCTCGTCCTCGGCTCGCTCCGTGGGCAGCTCGGCGAGCGTGCCCTCCACCTCGCGCCACACCCGCCCGACCGCGATGCCGAACACGCCCTGGCCGCCCTGGACGAGGTCGATGACCTCGTCTGCGGACGTGCACTCGTAGACCGATGCGCCGTCGGACATCAGAGTGATCTGCGCGAGGTCCTCGACCCCACGCTCACGCAGGTGCCCGACCGCAGTGCGGATCTGCTGCAGCGAGACCCCGGTGTCGAGGAGACGCTTGACGACCTTGAGGACCAGGACGTCGCGGAACGAATACAGACGCTGCGTGCCCGAGCCCGTCGCGGGCCGCACCGACGGCTCGACGAGCCCGGTCCGCGCCCAGTAGTCGAGCTGACGGTAGGTGATGCCAGCCGCGCGGCACGCCGTGGGGCCGCGGTAGCCCGTCGCCTCGTCGAGGGCGGGGAGGTCGTCGTCGAAGAGGAGGCCTTGGGCGCTCGGCGGGACGCCAGGGACGTTCTCCGCGTTCTCGTTGGCCACGCTTCCTCCACTCGTCGCGCCATGGTCGAGCACTCGTCCGACCGCGCCTGAGGCCACGCTAGGCAGGTGCGGCTCCCGACGCAACGACGTCGGGGGCGTGTCGCTGCGGCGTGTCTCACGTTCAACCTCAAGGTGAAGGTTGGCGCCACTCCCCCGGGCTCAGCCGTCCGGCGCGTCCCGGCCCGGTCCGCCGTGGGCGTCGCCTCCGGTCTCGAAGTCCTCGGGCGAGACCTGGTCCAGGAACTCGCGGAACTCCTCGACCGCGGCCTCGGGGTTGGTGTGCTGCACCTCGACGCCGGCGACGGCGACGACCTCGGCCGAGCAGAGCACCGGGATGCCGAAACGCAAGGCGACCGCGATCGCGTCCGACGCCCGCGAGTCGATCCGGGACCCGTTCCCCAGGAGCAGCTCAGCGTAGAAGACGCCGTCCTCCAGCCGGGTGATCGCCGCGCGGCGCACCCGGTCCCCTTCGGCCAGCAGCACGTCACGCAGGAGGTCGTGCGTCATGGGTCGCGGCGGGACGACGCCGGCCTGCGCCGCTGCGATCGCGCTCGCCTCGGTCGTCCCCACCATGATCGGCACGACGAGCTCCGACTCCGGGTCCAGCAGGAGCACGACGTTCTCGTCCACGACGGGATGCCGACGCACCCCGACGACCTCGACGACCACCAGCTCCGGGTCCACGTCTCCCACGCTACGTCACGGCAGGAGGTCGGCGACCGCGGCTCGGACGAGAGTCGTGTGCAGGCGTGCGCACAGCTCCCCGAGCTCCGCCGCCATCGATGCCGCGCGCGCCTGAGCAGTCGCGCTGCGCTGCCCCCGGAACGGCGCGACGACCTGCTCGACGAGGTCCGCCTGACGATCAGCCGCAGCCCGCAGCTGACGCAGGTGGCGCACGTCGATCCCGTGCTCCGCGAGCGCGGCGGCAGTGACGACGACGTCGCGGGCCCACGGCTCGAAGGCCCCGCTGGGGCCGGGTGCGAGCACACCGGCATCGACGAGCTCCGACACGAACGCCGCCTCGACCCCCGCCTCGTCGGCGAGCCGCTCGGCGGGCACGCGCATCTGTGGGCGCTGCACGACACCGTCCGCGGTGGCGAGGCGCGCTCGTGGCGTCGGCTCGTCGTCCTCCCCGGAGTCGAGCGCAGCCAGGTGCTCGCCGATCACCTTGAGGGGCATGTAGCGGTCCCGCTGCTGACGCAGCACGAAGCGCAGCCGCTCGACGTCGGCCGGTGAGTACTGCCGGTAGCCGGCCGGCGTGCGCACCGGCTCGACCAGCCCCTGCTCCTCGAGGAACCGGAGCTTGGACGGTGTGACCGCCGGGAACTCGAGCTGGAGCGTGGCGAGCACGTCGGAGATGCGCATGCTCGCGCGCCTCGAGATCCCCCGCGGCCAGGGTTCGTGATCGCTGGGCGCACCCGCGTCCGGCGTGGCGACGGGCTCCGCATCGCGGGGGCGACGCGCGCCTGCCGTCGCGCTCATGCGCCGCACCTCGCCGTGCGCGTCACGCGTCCTCGCGCAGCGGGCTCGGGTGGAAGGTCATGCGGTACTTACCGATCTGCACCTCGTCGCCGCTGCGCAGCGTCACGGCGTCGATCCGCTCGCGGTTGACATAGGTGCCGTTGAGCGAACCGATGTCACGCACGACGAACTGCGTGCCCTCACGTACGAACTCGGCATGCTTGCGGGACACCGTGACGTCGTCGAGGAAGATGTCCGCCTGCGTCGACCGACCGGCGATCGTCCGATCGGCATCCAGCAGGAACCGCGCGCCCGCGCTCGGTCCGCGCTGCATGAGGAGCAGCGCGGACGTCGCGGGAAGTGCGTTGACGGCCGCGGACTCGTCGGCCGTCAGGCCGACGGGTGCACCCTGCTCGAGGTCCACGGGCCCGATCCGCCCGAAGTTCACCGTCGTCTCGGGGCCGGCGCCGCCGACCGTCCGGTCGTCGTCCGTCATCTGGCCTCCCGTGCCTCGCTGCTGCTGCGCGACCGCGACCCGGACCGGTGCGCCGTCGATCGCCCCACCCTATGCAACCGGCGCAGGGAACGCAGCCCTCCGACCGGAGCAATGCGTCCGCGGTCGGCTGGGTTCACCCCTCGTCCTGGGGCGTCGCGTAGCGCGGGTCAGGCAGCTCACGGGTCGCGGTCACCTGCACGCGGTCCTGCTCGACGACCGTGCCGGTCGCGCCCGTGCCGCGCACGGTCGCCATCGCGCCGCCGGGGATCTGCAGCGCGATCGACAGGGTCGACGGGTCGCCGATCGCGAGCCAGACGTACGGCGTGTGCAGCGGCACACCGTCGACGAGCACGTGACCCTTGGTCCCCGTGAACGACGAGCTCGCCGTGATGCGTTGACCGCCGAGCTGGATCGCTTCCGCACCCGCGTTGCGCAGCTCTTCGAGCAGGTTGAGCATCGTCACCGGCTGCAGGTCGCCGGCCGGGTCGATGAGCGTCACCTGGATGCCCGGCCCCTCGGCGGGCAGACGCCCCGACAGGATCCCCTGCATGATCGCGCTGCGGCGCAGCGAGTCGAGCGCGGCCGCCTGACCGTCGGACCCCGAGTCGAGCGCATCACGTTCGGTACGCAGCTCGGTCACCTCGCGCCGCAGCTCGTCGCTGCGCTCGGTCGTCTCGTCGAGGATGCGCACGAGCTCGGACTGGCGCAGCCCGGAGAGCGCGGTCTCGTCGTTCTGCCGGACCTGCACGACGACGGCGAACCCGAGCAGGGCGCACAGCACTCCCGCGACGAGCTGTGCCCGCGTCGCACGCGGTGCCATCGCGTGTCCGAGCGCCCGCCATCCTGTCCGCTCCGGGCCCGGCGGCAGTTTCGACGCGGGCTCCGTGCCCTGCGCGCTCGTGTCGTGCGCGGCCGGCTCGACGCGAGCGGGCCCGTCCGCGGGTTCGTCGGGAGCTGTCGCGGGAGCGGCGCCTGCTGACACGTCCTCGGTCCCGGACCCCGCGTCCTGCGTATCGTCCGGTCCGACGAGCGTGTCGCCGACGACGCGCTCGGGTGCCCCGGTGTCGAGCACCGGCACGGAGGCGTCGACGACCGGTTCGGCGTCCTGGGGCGCCGCGTCGGCCACCTCGTGGGTCCCCTGGGCCGGGTCAGCGCTCGCTGCGACCGTCGTGTCGGCCTCGTCGGTCTTGTGGGCCTCGTCGGCCTCGTCGGTGTCGACGTGGTCGGCGTCGGTGTCATCCGCGGCGGACGACTCGGACGGCTCTGGGCGCGCCTGGTCGTCCGACCCCTCGCCCGACGACTCGTCGGGCGGCTGGACCGCGGCGTCGGCGGGCGTCGACGGGCTGTCGAGGACGGGCTCGCCGAACGGCTCGTCCGCGACGGTGTCGGGGAGCTCGTCGGTGCGCTGGGGGTCGTCCGGCACGGGTCAGGCCTTGAACAGGTGGCGTCGGATCGACGCCGCGTTCGAGAAGATGCGGATGCCGAGGACGACGACGACCGCGGTCGACAGCTGGCTGCCGACCCCGAGCTGGTCGCCCAGGAACACGATGAGCGCGGCGACGATCACGTTCGACAGGAACGAGATGAGGAACACCCGGTCGTCGAAGATGCCGTCGAGCATCGCGCGCACACCGCCGAAGATCGCGTCGAGCGCGGCGACCACGGCGATCGGCAGGTACGGCTGCAGCTCGGCCGGGACCGTCGGCTGCAGCACGAGGCCCGCGACGACGCCGACCACGAGCCCGATCACGGCGATCACGAGCGGTCCTCCCCCGGTCCGGACGGCGAGCTGTGCGGAGTGTCAGCCGCCTGCGCCGCCGACATTGCCACACGCGTGCGCGAGGTGGAAACCAGCCGGGCGGGTGCCCGCGCGCCGTCGGCCGCTGCGGACGAGGGCGGGTACGTGGGCGTCGGCGTGGGTGCCGGGGTCGGCTGCAGCGCGGGCGGCAGCGCGTCGTCGGGCACGCGCGCGTAGCGCAACGTGACCGGAGCCGCACGCGGCACGTCCAGCGCGTCCTGACGCGAGATGTCCACACCGATGCCGTACGTCGAGCGCAGCGCGGTGAGCAGCTCGCCCGCGGTCGACCGTGCGAGCCCGGTCTGCAGCGCCACGGCGTTCCCGACGGCCTCGACCCGGTAGGGGCCCGACAGCGGGACGAGGTCGACCAGCACGGCGCTGCCCGCGCTGCGGATCGCCGTCGTCGACGTGATGCGCTGACCGTTGACAGCGACGGCCTCGGCCCCCGCCTGCCACAGCCCGTTGACCACGACCTGCAGGTCGACGTCCTGCACGCGCGAGTCGTCGTCGGGTGCGTCGGGGTCGGAACCCTGGGCGTCGGAGAGCTCGACGCGCAGCCCGGGACCGGACACGGCCGCCTGACCCGCTGCGACCGTGACGGCCGACCCCGGGTCGAGGCGCGCGCTCGCGGCACCCGCGAGCGCCGATTGCAGCGACGTGATCTGCGCGTCGAGGTCCTCGATCTCCCCCTGCAGCGCGGCGACCTCGTCGTTGCGCTCGACGATGCGCGACTCGAGCACCTCGCGGGCCTTCTGCGCGCTGGCCGTGGGCTGGTGCAGCGCGAGCGCCGCGGCGCACAGGGCGAGGCCGACGGTGGCCGCGACGAGCGCCGTGAGCACGCGGCTCGTCGCCCGTGGTGCGGCGGCGAGGCCCGTGGTGCGCCGCTGCGCGACGAGCACGTAGCCCTCGTCGAGCGAGCTCGAGTAGACCTCGTTGAGCAGGGTCATCGACTCGTCGGGACGGCGCGCCGCGAGGTCGCTACGCGCGTGCCGCGTCGTCATCGGGCGTCGGGTCCGCGCAGCAGGCGCCGCGCCTGGACGAGGTACAGCGCACCGGCGAACCAGTAGAGCCCGACGCCCCACAGCGCGAAGGCCCAGCCCACCACCTCGGCGACCGTGCCGATCCACGAGTTCCACGACGCGAGCAGCAGCAGGGGGAAGGCGTACAGCAGCGCGAACGTGCCGGCCTTGCCGGCGAGATGCACCTGGGGGGGCGGGTAGCCCGCACGACCGAGCACGACGAGCATGCCGCCGAGCACCACCTCGCGCGCCAGGATGACGACGAGCAGCCACAGCGGCACGACGCCGCGCCACACGAGCCCGACGAGGGTCACCGCGATGAACAGCCGGTCCGCGGCGGGGTCCAGCAGCTGCCCGAGCCGCGTCACCTGTGAGAGCCGTCGCGCGAGGACGCCGTCCAGCCAGTCGCTGGCGCCGGAGATCGCGAGCACGAGCACCGCCCAGCCGTCGGCGCCCGTCGCGATCAGGACCCCGAACACGGGGACGAGCAGCAGGCGCACCATGCTGATGAGGTTCGGGATCGTCAGCACGCGCGTGCTGACCTCGACGGCACCGTCGCCCGCCGGTCCCTGCTGCGCCTGTTCCGTCACGCCCGCGGCCACTCCCGTCGACTCGTCGTCCTGCCGCGCCGATCCTATGCGTCGTGCGACGCTGGAGACGTGCACACCAACGACCCCGCCGTGATCGACCGCCTGCTGCGCACACCGGGCCGGTGGGCCGTCGTCGGGCTCTCGACGAGCACCGCGCGCGCGGCCTACGGCGTCGCGGCCTACGTCCAGCAGCTGGGGCACACCATCGTCCCCGTGCACCCCGCCGCCGAGACCGTGCACGGCGAACGTGGCTACGCGTCGCTCACGGATGTGCCGGGCGAGCTCGACGTCGTCGACGTGTTCGTCAACTCCGGGCTCGCGGGCGCGGTCGTGGACGACGCGATCGCGTGCGGTGCCAGGGCGGTGTGGTTGCAGCTCGGCGTGGTCGACGAGGCCGCTGCGGCGCGTGCCACCGCTGCGGGCCTCGAGGTCGTCATGGACGCGTGCCCGGCGATCGAAGGCCGAGCTCGCGGTTGGTGACGCGCTCTGTGCCGGAACTCACGCGGTCGGGACCGGGCCGATCCCCCGACCGGACGGTAGGCTCGCTCCCGATCGCGGAGTTCGTCGCGTCCCCCAGCTGTGAGTGAGGACACCCGCCGCCGACCACGTCGGGCGGGTGTCGTGTGCGAGTGGCACCACCGGTGCCCGTGTGTCGGGGCTGCGACCGCCGTGCGCCGATCGGGCGCCGGTTCAGTCCTCCCACCCGACCCAGAACGGTCCCCTCCATGACGCTGCCCCAAGACTCCGACGCGCCCACGCGCACCTCCGACGCCGACTCTGCCGCCCGCTCGACGGACGGGACGGACGCCGCCCGGCCCGAGCTGACCTTCGACGACCTGTCGCTGCCGACCCCGCTGCACCGCGCAGTGACCGACCTCGGGTTCCGGACGCCGTCCGCGATCCAGGCCCGTGCGATCCCCGCCCTGCTCGACGGCCGAGACCTGCTGGGTGTCGCCCAGACCGGCACGGGCAAGACGGCCGCCTTCGGTCTGCCGCTGCTCGCGGCGGTCGACCCGCAGCTGCGCGCCGTGCAGGCCGTCGTCCTCGCGCCGACGCGCGAGCTCGCCATGCAGGTCGCCGACGCGATCTCGTCGTTCGCGGCGCACCTCGCAGTCGATGTCGTGCCCGTCTACGGCGGTGCGCCGTTCCTCCCGCAGCAGCGGGCGCTGCAGCGGGGGGCCCAGGTCGTCGTCGGGACCCCGGGACGCGTGATCGACCACCTCGAGCGCGGGTCCCTCGTCATGGACCAGGTCCGCTTCCTCGTGCTCGACGAGGCCGACGAGATGCTCCGCATGGGCTTCGCGGAGGACGTCGAGAAGGTCCTCGAGCGCGCGCCGCGCGAGCGCCAGGTCGCGCTGTTCTCCGCGACGATGCCCGCGCCGATCCGACGCGTCGCAGACCAGCATCTCGTCGACCCGCTCGAGGTCACGGTGTCGCGGCAGTCGTCGACCGTGACGACGGTCCGGCAGACCTACGCGGTCGTGCCGCACCGGCACAAGTCCGGAGCGCTCGCTCGGGTGCTCGCGGTCACCGAGGCCGACGCGGCGATCGTGTTCGTCCGGACGAGGGGCGCTGCCGAGGAGCTCGGCAGCGCGCTCGTCGAGCGCGGCATCTCGGCGGCGTACATCTCGGGAGACGTCGCCCAGGGCGAGCGCGAGAAGATCGTCGAGCGGCTGCGTGGCGGTGCGCTGGACGTGCTCGTCGCGACCGACGTGGCGGCACGCGGCCTCGACGTCGAGCGGATCGGGCTCGTCGTGAACTTCGACGTCCCGCGCGAGCCCGAGACGTACGTGCACCGCATCGGGCGCACGGGGCGTGCGGGCCGTGACGGCACCGCACTGACCTTCGTCACCCCGGCCGAGCAGTCGCGGCTGCGCACGATCGAGCGCACCACGCGCACCTCGATGGAGCAGGTCACGATCCCGACCCCGGCCGAGGTCAGCGCGCACCGGGTGCACGCGCTCCTGGCGCGCACCGCGGACCGCGCGGCGGCGGGGCGGCTCGACGTGTACCGCACGGCCGTGGCCGAGCACGTGGCTGCGGCGGGCGACGTCGACCTCGCCGAGCTGCTGGCGACGGTGCTGGCCCTCGCGGTCGACGACGAGGGACCGTCCGCGGCAGGCGACGACCTCGACTCGGCGCTCGCCCGTGCCGCGCTCCCCCACGAGCGGTCCGGCGACGGCGACCGGCCGGCGCGCGAGCGTCGTCGGACGTCGACCCACATCGCGGGAGGTCCGCCGCGCTGGCGGGTGGCCGTCGGCCACCGTGACGGGCTGCAGCCGGGCGCGCTCGTCGGAGCGCTCACCGGCGAGGGCGGGCTCACGGGCTCCGACGTCGGCAAGATCGACATCTTCGCGAGCTTCACGCTGGTCGACATCCCGGGCGGGCTCTCCCCCGAGGCTGTCGACCGGCTGTCGCGAGCCCGCGTCGCCGGTCGGGCGCTGCGGATCCGCGTGGACTCCGGCCCGCGCCCCGGTCACGGCGCGAGCCGCCCGTCCGGGCACGCGGAGCGTCGTGACCAGCGCACCGGAGAGCGCGGAGCGGACACCCGTCACGAGCACCGGTACGAGCACCGCGCCGACACCCGGCACGAGTCGCGGGGTCGCGGTCCCGCGCCCCGTGGGTCACGCCCGCGCTCCTGACCGCAGGCGCGGGGTGCGCGGTCAGCGCACGGCTCGCGCCATCTGCTGCCCCGCGGCCGCTCGTGCGAGCGCGATGTCCACGTCGCGCAGCACGGCGGCCGCGTCGGCGCACCCGCGCACGCTCGGCACCACTCCGACGCGCACCCGCTCGCCCAGCTCGGCCTCCACGGACTCGATGACGCGACGCACCCGGGTCGGGACGCCCGAGCCGCCGGTGTCCTCCAGGAGCAGCGCGACCTGGTCCTCTGCGATGCGCGCGGCGGTGTCGCCGGCTCGCACGGCCGTCTGGAGCCGACGTGCGAGCTCGCGCACCGTGCTGATGCTGCCTCTCGGCCCCGGCACGGTCGGCTCGGCCGCCACGGCGGGAGCCGTCGGCGTCGGGTGCTCGTTGCGTCCCTCCGCTCCCGGCAGCCGGACCACAACGACCGCGCAGTCGAACTCGGGCACCCGGTGCGCCCGTACGACGGCAGCGCCGAGCCGGTCGACGAAGAGCAGGCGTGTGGTCAGACCCGTCTCGGACTCGCGCAGCGCGTCCTCCTGCCGCGCGAGCTCCGCCTGCTTGCGCGCGGTCACGTCGACGATCGTGCCGACGACGCGCGCCGGGCACCCGGCCTCATCGAGGACGGTCATCGCGCGGCACATGAGCCACAGGTACTCGCCCGACGCGGACCTGACCCGGTGCTCGAGCTCGAGCGTGGTGTCGACACCCGCGAGCGCGGCGGCGACCGCCGTGGAGACCTCGTCGCGGTCGGCGGGGTGGACGCGCTCGAGCCACTCGGTCGGCGAGGAACCGACGGACTCGTCGTCGTAGCCGAGCGTGCGCTTCCAGCGCGGTGAGTAGTAGACCGTCCCCGCTGACACGTCCCAGTCCCACGTGCCGTCGTCGGCCGCCATCGACGCCAGCGCGTAGTGCTCCTCGCTCGCGCGCACCGCATCGGCGAGCGCTCGCTCGCGTGCTGCGGCCTGCTCGAGCTGCACCCGCTGCTCGTGCAGCGACGCGAGCATGCTCTGCTGGTCGAGCGCCACCGCGAGGAGCGCCGCCCAGTGGTTGACGCGGTCGCGTGCTGTGGTCGAACGAGCATCGACCGCGCCCTCGATCGCAAGCAGGCCCCAGTCGCTCGAGCCGCAGGTCACGGGCACGACGAACGTGGCCTCGGTGGTCAGGCCTCCGCGGAGCATCGCCGACGGCGGGAACTCCGCGGGGACCGTCCGGGTGCCGACGAGGCGCGCGAGGCCCCCCGAGCCGTCGCGCACGCCGACGATCGTGAGCGGCGAGTCGGGCCCCGGACCGGCGTCGGTCCACAGCGCGAGGCAGGCTCGTCCGCGCAGGGTCCGCGGCAACCACTCGAGGTTGCGCGGGTCCGCACCGTCGGCCCGCAGCAGGTCGGTGGCGACCTCGTACTGGTGGACGATGGTCGACTCGAGTCGCCCCGAACGTTGCAGGAGCGCGGCGGTGAATCCCCGGGTGAGCGCGAGGATGATCTCGGTGGTCGCGCGCTCCAGGGCGTCGCGCACGGTCGCGTCGACGTCGTCATCCGCGAGGAGCGCGTCGTTGGCGCGCCGGACGGCCGCGACGAGCAGCTCGAGCGCGTCGGGGTAGGGCTGCAGCCCCGTGGTGAGCTCGGTGAGCCGACTCATCGCGAGGTCCTCCGGCAAGATGCCGTGCCGCGCGGCGGTGAGCGGCTCCACCACGGCACGCCACCACGCCTCCTGCGGCGAGCGGCGCTCGTGCCGCTCGGTGACGCGCGCGCCCCGGCCGTCGGTGTGCGGCTCGTGGTGCGCGCCGCGAGTCGGGTGCGGGGCCGGGACCGTGATGCGACCGCCCGCGAACGCGGTGCGCACGAGATCGAGCAGGTCGTCACGCCAGTCCGCACCCGACTCCTCGATGCGGCGCAACGGTGTGCACCCGCACGACTCGCGCACGACGAGCGACGTGGGCGTCCGGTGCTCGCCGACGGGCACGGCCTCGCCGCGCAGCCGGGCGAGCAGCAGCCGGACGGCGGCCTCGCCGAGCCGGTCGAAGTGCGCGTCGACGGTCGTCAGACGCGGTGTGAGGCGGGCACCGAAGTCCGCGTGGTCGAACGCGACGACTGCCTGGTCGCGCGGCACGGAGAGCCCCGCCTGACGCAGGCCCGCGACGAACCCGGACGCGTTGCGGTCGGTCGCGACGACGACCGCGGTCGTGCGCATGCCGTCGGCGAGCATGAGCCGGGCCGCCGACTGCCCACCGGGTTCGTTGTTGTCGCTCGCGGCGTAGACCCAGGCATCGTCGGGGGTGATCCCGTTCGCGACCAGGGTCGCCCGATAGGCGTCGAACCGTTCCCGCATGTCTCGCTGGTCGAGACAACCGATGAAGCCGATCGTCCGGTGCCCGTGCGCGAGCAGGTGCTCCACCGAGGCCCGGACGCCATGCTCGTTGTCGGGCAGGACCGCCGGTGCTGTGCCGGACGGGACCTCGTCGCTCACGAGCACGACGGGGATCCCGGACCGCTCGATGGCGGCGAGCCGCTCGGGTGGAAGCGCTCCCGACAGCACGACGAGACCGTCGACCGCGTCGAGCGCCACGGGCACGTCGTCCGCCGTGACGACGGGCTCACGCTCGAGGCCGGCGCGGTAGGTCTGGACCGCCACGACCCGGTGTCCCCCGGCGCGGCACGCCCGCGCGATGCCCGCGATCACGGCACCGAAGTAGAACCCGCCGACGACGGGCGCGAGCACGCCGACCGTCCGCCGGGCAGGTCCGGGCAGGGGGTTGCGTCGCCCTGGTGTCGTTGCCGTCATCGTCCACCTCGTCCACGTCGTCGGAGCCGAGATGATGCCGTTCGTCCGCATCGGGCGACAGACTAGGTGATCGTGGCAACTCCGGCAGCCCCCAGATCAGGACGACGACCGACCATCGCCGACGTGGCACGCGCCGCGGGCGTCTCGACGGCGGTCGTCTCGTACGCACTCAACGACCGTCGTGGCGTGTCCGCAGCGACGCGGGAACGCGTCCTGCGCGTGGCCGACGAGCTCGGCTGGCGACCCAACCCCGCAGCGCGTTCGATGCGCGCCGGCGCGCAGGCCGTCGGTCTCGCGGTCGTCGCGGGCGAGACCTTGCACGGTGCCCCCGTGCTCGACGTCGTGGCCGCGTTCCAGCACGAGCTGCTCCCGCGCCGGCTCGGGGTCGACCTGCGGGTCGTCGCCGACGAGGCCGCTGCGGCAGAGCTGTACCGCCGGTGGGGTGCCGAACGACGGTGCGACGTCGTCGTCGTGCCGGAGGTCCGCGAGGATGACGTCCGGCTGCGCGCCGCGACCGACGCGGGCCTGCGACCGGTCGCGGTGGGTCCGGCGGGCGTCGCGCCGGGTCTCGCGGCCGTCGAGGTGGGCGACGAGGAGGCGTACGAGCGGGTCGCGCGCTACCTCGTCGGCCTGGGCCACGCCCGGATCGCGCTCGTGGCCGGTCCGGCCGACCGCGTCCGCACGGCGGCGTGCGAACGGGGCCTGCGCGCAGGTCTCGAGGGGACGCCGGTGACGCTCGACGTCGTGACGACCGACGGAAGCGTCGAGGGCGCGGCCGCGGGCACCCGTCGGCTGCTCACCGCCGCGGTCCGGCCGACGTCGCTCGTGCTCGCCTCGGACCTCATGGCGCTCGCCGCGCTCGACGTCGCGCGGCGCTCGGGCCTCGTCGTGCCGTGGGACGTCTCGGTCGTGGCGGGCGCGGACAGCGTCCTGTGCCGCCTCGCCACCCCGGCGCTGACGAGCCTGCCGTCGCTCGCTGCCGACCTCGGCGAGGCGTTCGCGCGTGCCGTGGGGGCCGTGCTCGACGCTCCGGCCGGTGCGGATCCGGTGCGCGTCCCGGTCGCTGTCGGCGCGCTGGCGGTGCGCGGCAGCACGGCTCCGCAGGCGCACTGAGGGCGACGACCGGAACCGCTTCCGAGCATCGTCTCGAACCGCGAATCGATTAGGCCGATGCCACGGACCGGGGCGTGGTGGTCAGGTGGGGACCCGGTCGCCGATGACCTTCGGCGGCCCTCGTCCGCTCGACGTCGTGCGGGCGAGCCGTTCGATCCCTCGGAGGACCACGTGTCCCGACACGGACCCCGCGCTACCCGCACCAGGCGGCGCGCCGTCGGCGTCGCCACCGCGGCGGCACTCGCAGCGCTCCCCCTGTCCATGGCCGTCTTCTCCTCGCCGGCCACGGCCGCCGAGCCGCACGTCGACAACCCGTACGCGGGCGCCGTGCAGTACGTGAACCCGACCTGGGCGGCCTCGGTGCGCGCCTCGGCGGCGCGGCAGAGCGACGCGTCGCTGCGCTCGAAGATGGAGACCGTCGCCCAGCAGCCGACCGCCGTCTGGATGGACCGCATCAGCGCCATCACCGGCAACGCCGACGGCAACGGCCTCAAGTTCCACCTGGACGAGGCCGTCAAGCAGCAGCGCGCCGCCGGCAAGCCGCTGGTGTTCAACATCGTCATCTACGACCTGCCCGGTCGTGACTGCTACGCGCTCGCGTCGAACGGCGAGCTCCCGGCCACCGACGCCGGGCTCGCGCGGTACAAGACCGAGTACATCGACCCGATCGCGGCGCTGCTCGCCAAGCCCGAGTACGCGAGCCTGCGGATCTCCGCGACGATCGAGCCCGACTCGCTGCCGAACCTGGTGACGAACTCGAGCGAGGCGCTGTGCCAGCAGGCCGCGCCGTACTACCGCGCGGGTGTGAAGTACGCGCTCGACAAGCTGCACGCGATCAGCAACGTCTACAACTACATCGACGTGGCGCACTCCGGCTGGCTCGGCTGGGACTCCAACGCGGGCCCCGCCGCGCAGCTCTTCGCCGAGGTCGCGAAGTCGACGACCGCGGGCTTCGCGTCCGTGGACGGCTTCGTCTCCGACGTCGCCAACTCGACGCCGCTCGAGGAGCCGTTCCTCACGGACTCGAGCCTGACGCTCAACAACAACCCGATCCGGTCGAGCAAGTTCTACGAGTGGAACTTCGACTTCGACGAGATCGACTTCACGGCGCACATGCACTCGCTGCTCGTGCAGGCGGGCTTCCCGACGAGCCTCGGCATGCTCATCGACACGTCGCGCAACGGTTGGGGCGGCCCGAACCGCCCGACCAAGGTCTCGACGAGCACCGACATCAACACCTACGTCGACCAGTCGCGTGTCGACCGTCGCGTGCACCGCGGCGCGTGGTGCAACCCGCTCGGTGCGGGCATCGGCGAGCTGCCGCGTGCCACGCCGTCCGGCTACACGAGCTCGCACCTCGACGCCTTCGTCTGGATCAAGCCCCCGGGTGAGTCCGACGGCGCGTCCAAGGAGATCGCGAACGACCAGGGCAAGAGCTTCGACCGCATGTGCGACCCGACCTTCGTGTCGCCCAAGCTCGCGAACCAGCTCACGGGTGCGACGCCCAACGCGCCGCTCGCCGGCCAGTGGTTCGAGGACCAGTTCGTCACTCTCGTGAAGAACGCCTTCCCGGTCATCAACGGTTCGACGACGACCCCGACGCAGGAGCCGACGCACCAGCCCACGCAGGAGCCGACTCAGGAGCCGACGCACCAGCCGACTCAGGAGCCGACTCAGGAGCCGACGCACCAGCCGACTCAGGAGCCGACTCAGGAGCCGACGCACCAGCCCACGCAGGAGCCGACGCAGAACCCCACGCAGAACCCCACGCAGAACCCCTCGGGCTCGTGCCAGGTGCACTACCAGGGCAACGGCTGGAACACCGGGGTCTCGGCGAACGTCCAGGTGAAGAACACGGGAACGTCGGCCCTCAACGGCTGGACCCTCGAGTTCACGTTCCCCAGCGGACAGCACCTCGACCAGGGCTGGAGCGCTGAGTGGTCGCAGTCCGGCGCCAAGGTGACCGCGAAGAACGCGGCGTGGAACGGCTCGATCCCGGCCGGCGGTTCGGTCGACATCGGCTTCAACGCCTCGCACAACGGGACCAACACGGCCCCGACCGCCTTCACGCTCAACGGCGCTGCCTGCACCGTCGCGTGATCGACGTCCGCGGGCGGTCGTGCTCCGGCACGGCCGCCCGTCGGCGTCTGTCCTGCCGTCCCGCCGTGGCCTTCCGAGGAGTGACATGTCCGCACGACCCCGCCACGCTCGAGCGTCCCGCCCGAGCCGCGTCCCCCGCACGACCCGTACCGTCCGTGCCCGCGTCGTCGCCGGCGCCGCCGCACTCGCCGCGATGTGCGCGCCGCTCGTCGTGACCCCCGCCGCGCAGGCGGCCCCGAACGACGACTGGCTCCACGTCCGTGGCAACGCCATCGTCGACGAGAGCGGACGCGAGGTCTGGCTCACGGGCGCCAACTGGTTCGGCTTCAACGCCACCGAGCGCGTCTTCCACGGGCTGTGGTCCGTCAACCTCGAGAGCACCGTGAAGTCGATGGCCGACCACGGCCTCAACATCGTGCGCGTCCCGATCTCGACGCAGCTCCTGCTCGAGTGGAAGGCGGGTCGCGCCGCCGTCTCGTCGGGCGTCAACACGTACGTGAACCCCGAGCTGACGGGCAAGACGTCGCTCGAGGTGTTCGACGCCTTCCTCGCGCTGTCCGAGAAGTACGGCCTCAAGGTCATGCTCGATGTGCACAGCGCCGAGGCGGACAACTCCGGCCACGTCTACCCCGTGTGGTGGAAGGGCACCGTGACGAGCGAGGACTTCTACTCCGCCTGGGAGTGGGTGACCGCGCGCTACAAGAACAACGACACGCTCGTCGCGATGGACATCAAGAACGAGCCGCACGGCACCGCGAACGAGGCGCTGCGCGCGAAGTGGGACGACAGCACCGACCAGGACAACTTCAAGAACACGTGCCAGGTCGCGGGTCGACGCATCCTCGCGATCAACCCGCACGTGCTCATCCTGTGCGAGGGCATCGAGATCTACCCGAAGCCTGGCGTCTCGTGGTCGTCCACGAACGGCAAGGAGTACGACACGACGTGGTGGGGCGGCAACCTGCGCGGCGTCGCGGAGCACCCCGTCGACCTCGGGGCGAACCAGGACCAGCTCGTCTACTCGCCGCACGACTACGGACCGCTCGTGTTCGAGCAGCCGTGGTTCCAGACGGCGTTCACGAAGCAGTCGCTCGAGGCGGACGTGTGGGACCCGAACTGGCTCTACATCCACAAGCAGGGCATCGCTCCCCTGCTCATCGGCGAGTGGGGTGGCCGGGTCGGCCAGGACGCCCGTCAGGACCGGTGGCTGACGGCGCTGCGCGACCTGATGATCGAACGCAGGATCTCGCACACGTTCTGGTCGCTCAACCCGAACTCGGGTGACACCGGCGGCCTGCTCCTGGACGACTGGGTGACGTGGGACGCGGCGAAGTATGCGCTCATCAAGCCGAGCCTGTGGCAGGACGGCGGCAAGTTCGTGGGCCTGGACCACCAGGTCCCGCTCGGCGGTGCGGGCAGCGCGACGGGCAAGTCGCTCTCGGACGTCGGAAGCAGCACGCCGCACCCGACGCCGACGTCGACGCCCAGCGCCACGCCGACGCCGTCGCAGACCCCGACCGCGAGCCCCACCCCGACGCAGCAGCCGACGAGCACCCCGACGCAGCAGCCGACGAGCAACCCGACGGGACGCTGCACGGTCGCCTACCAAGCCAGCACGTGGGACTCGGGGATGTCCGTCGGTGTGAAGCTCACGAACACCGGCACGGCACCGCTGACGGGCTGGTCGCTGTCCTTCACGCTGCCCGCCGGGCAGAAGGTGGCACAGGGCTGGAGCGCGCAGTGGTCGCAGACGGGCCAGGTCGTCACCGCGACGAACGTCGACTGGAACGGGACGCTCGCGGTCGGCCAGTCGGTCGACCTCGGCTTCAACGGGACCCACACCGGTACGACGAGCGCGCCGACCGCGTTCACGCTGAACAGCACGACCTGCGCGACCGCGTGACGGTGCGAGCGCACCCCTGACGGACGCCGGTGGCGGGCGAGACGGCTCCCCGCCACCGGCGTCGACCAGGTCGGTCGGCCGTGGGTCAGCGGTGTGTCAGTCGTGCGTCACGACGCCTCAGCCACGTGCAGCGAGCAACTCCCGCGTCGCAGCGATGAAGTCGTCGACGTCCTGCTCGGTGGTGTCGAACGCGCACATGAGGCGCACGGTGCCGTGCGTCCAGTCGTAGAACCGCCAGCGGCGCCGCAGCTCGTCGGCCACGCCCCGCTCGAGCCGGGCGAAGACACCGTTGGCCTGTGCGGGGTGCAGCAGCTCGACCCCGCACGCCACGAGCCCGTCGGCGAGGCGGGCCGCCATCGCGTTGGCGTGCGCCGCGGAGCGCAGCCACAGGTCGCCCTCGAACAGCGCGACGAGCTGCGCGGACAGGAAGCGCATCTTCGACGCGAGCTGCATGTCCATCTTGCGCAGGTAGGTCAGACCGCGTGCGAGGTCCGACGAGCCCTCGGTACCGAGCAGCACGACGGCCTCCGCGAACAGCAGGCCGTTCTTGGTGCCACCCAGCGACACGACGTCGACGCCCGCGTCGGTCGTGAGCGCGCGCAGCGGCACGCCGAGCGCCGCGGCCGCGTTGGCGAGCCGCGCACCGTCGACGTGCACCCGCAGCCCGAGCTCGTGCGCGTGGTCCGCGATCGCGCGGATCTCGTCGGGCGTGTAGACCGTGCCGACCTCGGTCGACTCGGTGAGCGAGACGACTCCCGGCTGGGCCCGGTGCTCGTCTCCGAAGCCCCAGGCCTCGCGGTCGACGAGCTCGGGGGTGAGCTTGCCGTCGGGCGTCGGCACGGGCAGGAGCTTGAGCCCCGCGACGCGCTCCGGCGCACCGTTCTCGTCGGTGTTGATGTGCGCGTCGCTCGAGCAGATCACCGCACCCCACGGCGGGAGGACGGCCTGCAGGCTCAGGACGTTCGCGCCCGTGCCGTTGAACACCGGGAACGCCTCGGCCTGCTCGCCGAAGTGCCCGCGCACGACCTCCTGCAGCCGCGCGGTCCACGCGTCCGCCCCGTAGGACGTCTGGTGGCCGCCGTTGGCCGCGACGAGCGCGGCCAGGACCTGCGGGTGCGCGCCCGCGTAGTTGTCGGACGCGAAGTCGCGACGCTGCGGGTCGTGCACGGGCTGGACGGACGAGGGGCTGCTCGGAGAGGTCGTCTGATCGGTCACCTCCTCAGTCTCCCCCTCCCGACGAGCGCTGCGGACCACCCCCGTCGCGCGCCGCCCGCAGCCGCGCGGGATGATCTGCGCGATCAGGACATGCCGCCACGGACGACGAGGAGCGCGGGTGAGCGAGCAGGACGCGGACCCGACCGACGGTCGCCACGAGACGTACACGGAGCGGATGGACCGCAACTGGGACGAGCTGCTCCAGGAGCTGCGCGTGACGCAGACCGGTGCGCAGATCCTCACCGGCTTCCTGCTCACGATCCCGTTCCAGCAGCGGTTCGGGACGCTCGACCCCGGTCAGCGCGCGGCCTACCTCGTCCTCGTCCTGCTGGCAGCGCTCGCGACGGCGCTGATCGTCGCGCCCGTGAGCCTGCACCGGGTGATGTTCCGCAAGCACCTCAAGCCGCAGCTCGTGCGGGCGGGCGACGTCCTCGCCCGGTGTGGCCTCGCGGTGCTCGGGCTGACGCTCGCGGGCAGCGTCGCGTTCGTGTTCGACGTCGTGGCGTCCCGCGCCGCCGGGCTCACCGTGGGTGCCGCAGCGGTCGTCGTGCTGGGTGCCTGCTGGTGGCTGCTGCCGCACGCGCTCGCGCGGCACGCGGGTGACGGGCGCGACGACGGCCCGGCCCCCACGGGGACCGGGCCGTCGGGCGCGGACGTCGGCGGCTGAGCGTCGACGTCCGGCTCAGATCCGTTCAGACCTGGGTTCAGCCCTGGACGGCGCGCTTCAGCGTGCTGCCCGCGGTGAGCTTGACGCGGCGACCCGCGGCGATCTCGAGCTTCTCGCCGGTCTGCGGGTTGATGCCCGTGCGCGCGGCGCGGTCCGCGCTGCCGACCGCGAGGAAGCCGGGGATCGAGACCGACTCGCCGGCGGCGAGCTGCTCGACGACGACGTCCTGGAACGCGCGGAGCACCTTGTCGGTGTCGGACGCGGTGAGGCCGGCCTTCGCGGCGACGGCCTGGACGAGCTCGGTGCGGTTGAGGCTCACGAGAGTTCGACTCCTGTCTAGTCCTGCGGGCCACGGAAGGCGGCCCGACGGGCGACCCTAGTCGGCGTCGCCGTGCCGTCGGTGCAGGTGCGGGTCGGGTGCGGGTGCGATCTTCGTCACGCGTGCGTGCGCTCGAGGAGCGCGTCGAGCGGCCACGCGTTGATCACGCGCGTCGCATCGAGGCCGTGCGCGACCGCGCGGACGCATCCCGCGAGCTGCCAGTCGAGCTGGCCCGGCGCGTGCGCATCGGTGTCGATCGCCACGTCGCAGCCGACCTCGACCGCGAGCGCGAGCAGGTCGTCGGGCGGGTCCTGACGGTCGGGCCGACAGTTGAGCTCGACGGCCACGCGGTGCTCGGCGCACGCCTCGAACACGGCGCGTGCGTCGAACTCGCTGGCCGGTCGTCCGCGGCCGAGCACACGCCGACCCGTGCAGTGCCCGAGCACGTCGGTGCGGGGATCGCGGACTGCGGCGACCATGCGGCGGGTCATGGCGGCACGGTCCATGCGGAGCTTCGAGTGCACGGACGCGACGACGACGTCGAGCTCGTCGAGCAGCTCGGGATCCTGGTCGAGCGTGCCGTCGTCGAGGATGTCGACCTCGATCCCGGTGAGCACCCGCAACGGCGCGACGGCACGGTTGAGGGCCGCGACCTGTGCGGTCTGGGCGCGCAGCCGGGCGGCCGAGAGCCCGTGGGCGACCGTGAGCCGGGGCGAGTGGTCGGTGATCGCCTGGTAGGCGTGCCCGAGCTCGATCGCGGCGAGCAGCATCTCCTGGAGCGGCGCGCTGCCGTCGCTCGCATCGGTGTGCGCGTGCAGGTCGCCCTGCAGCGCACTGTGCAGCGCGTGCGCGGCGGCGGCGTGCGGCCCCGCGGACGCATCGAGCGCGGCGAGGAGGTCGGTGAGCTCGCGCTCGAGGTCGTGCAGGTACGGGACCGCGCGCCCGCGCCAGGCGAGCTCCGCGACGCCCGCGGTCCGGGCGCCGACGGACGGCAGGTCGCCCAGCGCGCCGCCGGCCACGAGTGCCGCCACGCGGCGCGCATCCTGCTGCTCGACGACGTGCGCAGCGGTGCGGAACGCCTCGCTGCGGTACGACGAGGCCTGGGCGCGCTCGAGCAGGAACGCGCACCTGCGCAGCGCCGCGACAGCGTCGTCCTGGCGCGTCCGGTCGTCGGCGTGCGACGACGTGGGGCTCACGACGCCTTGGCCTTCTTGGTGCGCCGTCGCTTGGGCGCGTCGTCGTCGGGGGCGCCCGCGGCGTCGTCGGAACCGGCTGCCTCGTCGGCCGTACCCGCGCCTGCAGCCCCGGTCGAGCCGGAGCCGCGCGACGAGCGGGCCTTCTCGACGCTGCGCTGCAGCGCCGCGAGGAGGTCGACGACCTCGCCGCCGTCGCCTTCGGCACCCTGCGCCCCGGCGGGCTGCGGCACGGACCGCGTGTCGCCCGAGGACACCTTCGCCTCGATGAGCTCGGTGAGCGCCGCCTCGTAGCGGTCCTCGAACTGCGAGGGGTCGAAGTCGGCGGCGAGCGAGTCGACGAGCGAGGAGGCCATCGCGAGCTCGGCGGGCTTGACGGTGACGTCGGCGTCGAGGATCGGGAAGTCGGCGGCCCGCACCTCGTCGGGCCACAGGAGCGTCTGCAGGCAGATGACCTTGCCGCGCACGCGCAGCACCGCCATGCTCTCGCGCTGCCGCAGCGCGACCTTGACCACCGCCATGCGGTCGGCGTCCTCGAGGGCGCCGCGCAGGAGCGCGTACGGCTTCGCGGCCGTCTTGTCCGGCTCGAGGTAGTAGGTCTTGCCCAGCAGGATCGGGTCGACCTGGTCGGCCGGCACGAACTCGAGCACCTCGATCTCGCGCTCGGTCGCGAGCGGGAGCCGGCTGAAGTCGTCGTCGGTCAGCACGACGAGCTCGCCGTCGGCCGTCTCGTAGCCCTTCGCGATCTCGTCCATCGTCACGGGTTCGCCGTCGACGCTGCAGACCTTCCGGTAGCGGATCCGGCCGCCGTCGGCCGCGTGCACCTGGTGCAGCGAGACCTCGTGCTCACCGGTCGCGGCGTACAGCCGCACGGGGACGTTGACGAGTCCGAACGCGACCGCGCCCTTCCAGATCGCCCGCATGTCCGCCTCCGCTCTGCGCGCGACGGAACGCACCGCTCGTCGGCGCGTCCGTCGCTCGTGCACCCCAGCCTGCCAGCGACCCGCGCAGCGCGCTGGAGACGCGCGGGTCGCGGCTGCCGCGCGTGCGCCCCGTCCGGCAGCGCAGCGCACACCCGGGCAGGATGGTGCGGTGCTCCCGATGCTGGCCACCCCTGCCGAGGGGGGCGTGCTGCCCCGGGGTCCCGCGTGGGCGTTCGAGGTCAAGTGGGACGGCGTGCGCGCGCTCGCGACGACCGGCCGGGCGGACGGTCCCGCGCTGCGGCTGTGGAGCCGCACGGAGCGCGAGATCACGGCCGCCTATCCCGAGCTCGCGGGTCTCGCGGCGCTCGACGACGTCGTGCTCGACGGCGAGATCGTCGCGCTCGAGCGTGGCGTGCCGTCGTTCGCGGCGATCGCCGAGCGCATGCACGTCCGCGACGCGCGGCGTGCGGCCGAGCTCGCGCGCGTTCACCCGGTGACGTACCTCGTGTTCGACGTGCTGCGCGCGTCGGGCGTCGACCTCGTGGGACGTCCGTACGACGAGCGTCGCGCCGTGCTCGCGGCGCTGGACCTGCCCGAGCACGTGGCGCTGTCCCCCGTCTACGAGGACGGCGCCGAGCTCTGGTCGGTGACGCGTGAGCACGGTCTCGAGGGCGTGGTCGCGAAGCGCCGCACCGCGCGGTACCGGCCGGGCGCTCGTTCGGCGGACTGGGTCAAGGCCGCGCACCGGCACACGCGCGCCGCGGTCGTCGGAGGGTGGCGGGACGAGACGGGCGGCTCCGGGCGGGTCGGTGCGCTCCTGCTCGGCGCACCCGACGCGGACGGGCGGCTGCGCTACCTGGGCCGGGCCGGCAGCGGGCTCGGCGGTGCGCTCGCGCGCGAGGTGCGCGGCCTGCTCGAGCCGCTCGCACGTTCGTCGGCCCCGTTCGACGAGGGTGTCCCGCTGGTCGACGCACGCGGTACGCACTGGTGCGAGCCGACGCTCGTCGTGCAGGTGCGCTACCTCGCGCGCTCACCGCAGGGCCGCCTGCGCCAGCCCGTCGTGCTGGGGGTCCGTGACGACGCCGCACCGGATCCCTGGGAGGCCCCGTGAGCCCCGACCGACAGACGCTCGACGTGGGCGGCGTCGCGGTGCGGGTGTCCCACCTCGACAAGGTGCTGTACCCGGCCACGGGCACGACGAAGGCCGAGGTCATCGACTACGTCGTGCGGGTCGCACCGGCGCTGCTGCGCCAGCTCGCGGACCGTCCCGTGACGCGCATCCGCTTCCCCGACGGCGTGGCCGGCCAGCCGTTCTTCGAGAAGAACGTGCCGCGTGGCGCACCGCCGTGGCTGCGGCACCGGTCGTTGCCCGCCGCGCCGGGCAACGACGACGAGGGCACCGTGCTCGACCTGCCGTTCCTCGACGACCTGCCCGGTCTCGTGTGGGCCACGAACGGTGGCGCGCTCGAGCTGCACACGCCGCAGTGGTCGGTCTCGCGCCGCGGGACGGTCCGGGGCGCGGACCGGCTCGTCGTCGACCTCGACCCGGGACCGGGCGCCGGGCTCGACGAGTGCGCGCTCGTCGCGCACCTGGTGGCCGAGCGGCTCGCGAACGACGGCCTGACGGGCACCGTGCCGGTCACGTCGGGCAGCAAGGGCATGCAGGTGTACGCGCCGCTCCCCCGTCGGCGGCCCGCGACGCAGGTGCGGCAGTATGCGCGTGACCTCGCGCACGAGCTCGCGCGCGCCCACCCCGCGCTCGTCGTCGCGGTCATGCGCAAGGACCTGCGCGGCGGCAAGGTGCTGATCGACTGGTCGCAGAACCATCCCGCGAAGACGACGATCACGCCCTACTCCCTGCGCGGCCGTGCCGAACCCCGGGTCGCGGCCCCGCGCTGGTGGGACGAGATCGGACCGGGTCTGCACCAGCTCACGCCCACGGCGGTCGCGCGTCGACTCGCCGAACGGGGCGACCCGTTCACGGACGGAGCGGGCGAACCGGGCACCGACGAGGCAGGATGACCCGACGGCGGGGGTGACGTGCGTCGGCTGCGTTGGCGGCGCACGCGCACGTGAGGCAGCGTGGACGGTAACGAGACGACGAACGACGAGGAGCTGCGACCATGGCACGCGCGAACCTGCCCCAGTACACCGTCCCCTCCCTGACCCCGCAGGACGGGGCCGCGGTCGCGGCGATCCTCCAGGAACGGCTCGACTCGCTGAACGACCTGGCGCTGACGCTCAAGCACATCCACTGGAACGTCGTCGGACCGCACTTCATCGCCGTGCACGAGATGCTCGACCCGCAGGTCGACGCGGTGCGGCTCATGGTCGACGCGATCGCGGAGCGGATCGCGACGCTCGGGGTCGCGCCCGTCGGGACGCCCGGCGCGCTCGTGGCGAACCGGACCTGGGACGACTACAGCATCGGTCGCGCCTCGACGACCGAGCACCTCGGTGCGCTCGACGAGGTGTACGTCGGCGTGATCACCGCGCACCGCAAGGCCGCCCAGGACACCGAGGAGCTCGACACCGTGACGAACGACCTCCTGGTGGGTCACCTGCACGAGCTCGAGCAGTTCCACTGGTTCGTGCGCGCGCACCTCGAGTCCACGTCGGGTGCGCTGAGCACGGAGCACGCGAGCACCGAGAAGCAGGCGGCGAAGGCCGCGGCCGGCGCGGCCCGCAAGGCGTCCGCGGCCAGGTGAGCAGACGGACCCAGCGCGAGCCCTGGTCCGGGGACGGCAGGCTGCGCGACGACGACCTGCGGGCGGTACGCCCCGGCGCGCCCCGGCCCGGCTCGTCGAACCCCGCCGCCCAGCTGCACCCCGCGGCGCGGCTCGAGGACGCGTTCGACCGTCGCGTCGCGGCGGTCCTGCGGCGCCGCGGCTGGACGCTGCGGCTCGAGCCGTACGCGGGTTACGGCACTCCGGGCTGGGTCAGGATCTTCGCGCGCACGCTGCTGGCCGCGCCGCAGGTGCCGGACGACGACCTGCCGGGGGTCGGTTCGGCGGCCCAGGCCGGCGCTCGCACGGCGCCCGCGGTGCGTGGCTGGCGCTCGTTCGCGACCGCGCAGGTCGCCGGCGTCCACGTCGAGGTCACCGTGGGCGACCGGACGCACCAGGTCGTCACCGACCGGGGCGGCTACCTCGACGTGCGGCTCACGAGCGACCTCGCGCCCGGCTGGCACGACGTCGAGCTGCGCGCACGTGACGGCGCATACGCGGTGGCCCCCGTGCACGTGATCGGGCCGCAGGTCCGGTCGGGCATCGTGAGCGACATCGACGACACGGTCGTCGTGACGCGCCTGCCGCGCATCTTCGTCGCGGCGTGGAACACGCTCGTGCGGCACGAGAACGCGCGCGAACCCGTGCCGGGCATGGCGGGGCTGTACGCGCGGCTCGTCGCGGGGCGCCCCGAGATCCCCGTCGTGTACCTGTCGACGGGCGCCTGGAACGCCGCTCCGGCCGTCGGTCGGTTCCTGCGCCGGTTCGGTTTCCCGCCCGGGCCCATGCTCCTCACCGACTGGGGGCCGACGAACACGGGCTGGTTCCGTTCGGGCCGCGAGCACAAGCTCTCGCAGCTGCGTCGGCTCACCGAGGAGCTCCCCCACGTCTCCTGGGTGCTCGTCGGCGACGACGGGCAGCACGACCCGCAGATCTACGCCACCGTGGCGGCGGCCCGCCCCGACCACGTCCGGGCGATCCTGATCCGCCAGCTCACCTACGCCGAGCACGTCCTCGCGCACGGCCTGCCCGCTCCTGCGCCCGGATCGGCGCGCGCCGAGCAGCACGCGTCCGCCGACGGCATCCCGGTGCTGCAGGGCGGTGACGGGTACGAGCTGCTGCGGGCGGTGCAGCGTGCCGCCGTGGTGCTCGAGTGACGCGCTACCCCGTCAGAGGCGGGCGGGGTCGTCCCAGTCGTCGTTGCTCGCGACCGCCTCGTCGTCGGGCACGAGCTCGACGGCGCGCAGCGACCGGGGCGCCGCTGCGGCGTCACCGCCCGCGCGCGCGTCGGCCGCGAGCGCGGCCTCGTCGGGCAGCCGGTCGGCCAGGTGCTGCGCCGAGGGGTCGGAGACGAGGTCTGTGGTGCGCGTCATGGACCAGTTGTACCCCGGGGCCTCGTCGGACGCACGCAGGTCACGAGAGCAACATCACATGTCGGGAAGGTCACAAGTCCCTCGCGCTGAAGATTCTCGACGTCAACTTACGATCGCAAGGTGCCTCGTGCGAACCGGAAGACCCTGACCGGAACCGACACCGACGTGCTCCTCGTCGGTGGCGGCATCATGAGCGCCACGCTCGCGAGCCTCCTGGCGACGCTCGAGCCGTCCTGGCGCATCGAGATCCACGAGCGCCGCGACGGCCTCGCGCAGGAGAGCTCGAACCCGTGGAACAACGCGGGCACGGGCCACGCGGCCCTGTGCGAGCTCAACTACACGCCGGAGCGGCCCGACGGCAGCATCGACATCACCAAGGCCGTCCGCATCAACGAGCAGTTCGAGCTCTCGCGCGAGCTGTGGCACTACCTCGCGGCGAAGGGTCGGCTCCCGCAGGGGGCGGGTTTCCTGTCGTCCACGCCGCACATGACGTTCGTGCGCGGCGCCGAGGGCGTCGACTTCCTGCGCCGACGGTTCGAGGCGCTGCGCCGCCACCCCCTGTTCTCCGACCTCGAGTTCACCACGGACCCCGAGCAGGTCCGTGCGTGGGCGCCCCTGCTCGTCGAGGACCGACCCGCCGACGAGCCGATCGCCGCGACGCGCGCCGCCGCGGGCACGGACGTCGACTTCGGCGCCCTCACGCGGGCCATGGTCGACGACGTCGTGAGCCGCGGCGCGAGCGTGCACCTGGAGTCCGAGGTCACCCGGCTGCGCCGCCGTCCCGACGGGACGTGGCGCGTCACCGTGCGCGACCGTCGGTGGAACGGCCGCCGTCGCGCGCGCACGTTCACCACCCGGTTCGTCTTCATCGGCGCCGGCGGCGGCGCGCTCGGACTGCTGCAGAAGTCCCGCATCCCGGAGATCAAGGGCTACGCGGGCTTCCCGATCAGCGGCCAGTTCCTGCGCACGACGAACCCGGACGTCGTGCGCGAGCACCACGCGAAGGTCTACGGCCGCGCCGAGATCGGCGCCCCGCCGATGTCGGTGCCGCACCTCGACACGCGCGTCGTCGACGGGCAGTCAGCGCTCATGTTCGGCCCGTACGCAGGCTGGAGCATGAAGTTCCTCAAGCACGGGTCGTGGCTCGACCTCGTGCGGTCGATCCGCCCCGGCAACCTCGTCCCGATGCTGGCGGTCGGCCTGCACAACCTCGACCTGCTCAGGTACCTCGTCGGCGAGGTCACCGCGTCGCGCGAGGACCGGTTCCGCACGCTGCGCCAGTTCATGCCGACGGCGCGCGAGCGCGACTGGGAGCTCATCACCGCGGGCCAGCGCGTCCAGGTGATCAAGAAGGGCAAGGGCGGCGGGGTGCTGGAGTTCGGCACCGAGCTCGTCACGTCCGCCGACGGGTCGATCGCGGGGCTGCTCGGCGCGTCCCCGGGTGCCTCGACCGCGGTCGCGACCATGGTCGACCTGCTCGAGCGCTGCTTCGGCGACCGCATCGAGGCGTGGCGGCCGGCGCTGCGCGAGCTCATGCCGAGCCTCGGCGGCGGCACCTGGGACGAGTCCTTCGAGCTGGACCGCTTGGTCGACGAGGCGTTCTCGTCCGATCATTCAGCGTGACCACGCCCGAACCCCGACTCGTCACCGACCCGCTGCTGCCCGAGGAGAGCACCGAGGCCGTCAGCGCCCAGATGCGGCGCGCGAAGGTCCAGGCGTTCACCGACCACACCACGGTCGGACAGCTCGAGACGGCCCCCGACGGTCGGGCCACCATCGCGTGCGCGTGCGGCATGGTCCTCACCAACGGACCGACGTGGTCGCTCGACGAGCACATCCGGCTGCACCGTGCCGAGGCGCGGTTCCTCGCGCTCGCCGCGGTCGCCCCCGACGGTATCCCCCGGCTCGTGCGCTGGCCGCTGCCCGCGAGCTCGTCGGAGCGCTGACCGCCCCGGCCCGGGCGTCGGGCGGTCAGGCCGGGCGGACCATCGCTCCGTCGTCGTCGTGCGTGTGCGCGAGCCCCAGCTCGTGGGCACGCTCGTGCTCCTCGCGTGCCGCGATCCGGGCCGCGATCCGCGCCTGCACCTCGGGCCGACGCAGGGGCGGCACGGTCGACGGCGGCGTACGGCGTTGCGGCAGGTCGGCGAGCACCGCGGTCGTCGCCGCGGCGACCGCCCGGACCGCGTCCTCGAACGGCCCGCGCGTCGCGGCCGAGAGCGACTGGACCCCCGTGACCTTGCGCACGTACTGGACCGCGGCGGCCTCGATCTCCTCGGGGGTCGCGGCGGGCTCGAGGCCCCGCAGGGTCGTGATGTTCCGGCACATGCGCACGACGCTACGCCCGCCCGGCGCCCGCGGTCGGGCCTCGGGTCAGCGGGGCGCGCGCTCGAGCGCGAGCAGCCGCAGCTTGGCGTCCTCACCGCCCGCGTAACGCCCCGGGGAGCCGTCGGCCCGCACGACCCGGTGGCACGGCAGGACCAGCGGCAACGGGTTGCGGGCGCACGCCGTGCCCACCGCGCGCACGGCCCGTGGGTGCCCCGCGGCGGCCGCCACCTGCCCGTAGCTCGCCGTCGTGCCGTACGCGATCGTCGTGAGCCGTTCGACGACCGTGCGACGGAACCCGTGCGCGAGCTGCAGGTCGAGCGCGAGGTCAAAGTCGCGGCGTCGGCCCTCGAGGTAGGCGTCGAGCTGGCGTGCGGCCTCGTCGAGCCGGGCCGGGGCCGCCAGGACGCGCGGGCTGACCCGCGCGGCCAGGTCGGCCAGCACGGCGTCGTGGTCCTGCACCGCGAACGCGACACGGACGAGCCCGCGCGGTGTCGCCGCGAGAAGCACCTCTCCGAGCGGACCGTCCACGGTCCGGTACGCGACGTCGAGCAGGTCCGCACGCTCGGCCCGCGCGACGAGCTCGTCGTGCAGCGCCGCGAGGTCCACGGCGTGCGCGGTCCGGGGTGCGAGGTCGTCGGGGCGCTGCTGGTCCGTCATCGTCCGTGCTCCTCGTCGTCGGTCCACCACTCGTCCCGCGTCCGGCGCAGCGCCGCGATGCCGTCCGCCGCGGCCCGACGCGCGGCCGCGGCCGTCCCGCCCAGCTCGGCCGCGACCTCGTCGTACGGCAGCCCACCGAGATGGTGCAGCGTCACGGCGCCGCGCTGGCGGGGCGGCAGGGCGGCGAGCGCGGCCCACAGGTCCAGGTCACGGCGGTCGTCGTCGGCCGGGGCGTCCGGCACGTGCTCGACCGGGACGGCGCGCCGCCGGGCCGCCCGCCACACGTCGATCGACCGGCGCCGTGCGATCGTCACGAGCCAGGCCTCGACGTTCGCCCCGGCATCGAGGTCCGGCCAGGCTCGCAGCGCGGACAGGAACGTCTCGGCCCAGGCGTCCTGCGCGTCGTGCGGGCCGACGATCGCGTGGCACACACGCAGCACGGTCGCCCCGTGCGCACGCACGACGTCCTCGAACGGTTCTCGCACCCTCACAGTGTGCAGACGTGCGACGCGCTGCGCGTGTGAGGTCCGGTACCCGCACCGGCGCTGCGCGGGTGCGACAGTGGCGTCATGACGAACCTCGAGTCGCGGCCCGCGACCCAGGACTGCGCGCACCACACCACGTCCGGGCCCGTGCTCGAGCTCCACGAGGCGCGCGACGTCCCGCTCGGCGGTCTGCGCGACATGGGCGTGCGCCGCACGCTCCCCCAGCGGGCGCTGCCGACCGTCGGCGCCTGGTGCTTCCTGGACGAGGTCGGTCCGCAGGAGGTCGCCATGCGGGTGCTGCCCCACCCGCACACCGGGCTGCAGACCGTGACCTGGCCGATCGAGGGCGAGATCCGGCACCGGGACAGCGTCGGCTCGGACGTCGTCGTCCGTCCGGGCCAGCTCAACCTCATGACGGCGGGCCGCGGGGTGGCCCACTCGGAGCTCTCGGTCTCGCCCGGGGCCCGCCTGCACGCCGTCCAGCTGTGGGTCGCCCTGCCGCCGGGCGTCGACGCCGGTCCTGCCTCCTTCCAGCAGGTCACCGCACTGCCCGAGTGGCGCGCGCCCGGCGTCGCGGCGACTGTCATGGTGGGCACGCTCGCGGGGGTCACGTCGCCCGCGGTCGTCCACACGCCGCTCGTCGGCGCCGACGTGGTCGTCGAGGCCGGGGCGAGCGTGCGCGTGCCGCTCGAGCCCGGGTTCGAGCACGCGGTGCTCGTGCTGCGAGGCGCGGTGTCCGTCGCCGGGGCCACCGTCGCGCCCGGGCCGCTGCTGTACCTCGGCGACGGTCGTCCCGAGGTGACGGTCACGTCAGCCGAAGGTGCACGGTTGCTCCTGCTCGGCGGCGAACCGTTCGGGCACGACCTGGTGATGTGGTGGAACTTCGTCGGCCGTGACCACGACGCGATCGAACGTGCGCGGGCCGACTGGGAGGCGCCGGACCGGGCACGGCGCTTCGGGCGTGTCGTCGGGCATCCCGGCGACGACGTCGGCGGGACCACCGAGCGCATCCCCGCCCCCGTCCTGCCGCACGTGCGGCTGCGTCCGCGCCGCCGCGGTCCGCGCTGACCCACGCCCGGCGCGACCCGGGACCTTCGTTCCGCACCCGGCGTACCGCCGAGGGGCATCCTGGAGCCCCGACGTCGACGACGAGGTGGGACATGCGCATCGACGGACCCGTGGTGGTCGCGCTCGACGGCAGCGAGCACAGCGCCCAGACGCTGCGCTGGGGTGCCCAGGCTGCGGCGCGGCGGGGTGCGGCGCTCGTCGTGGCCCACGTGGCGACGGTCCCCGTCGGTCCGTGGACCTGGTCAGGGGCGGCACCGGTCCCGCCCGACGAGGATGCGCTCGCCGACGAGCTGCGCGACGCGTGCCGCACCGTCGTGCACAGCCACCCCGAGCTCACGGTGTCGGCCGTCATCCTGCGGGGTGCGACCGTGCCGGCGCTCACCGAGCTCAGCCGCGACGCCCAGCTCCTCGTCACGGGAGCGCGCGCGGACCGGGGCCCCGTACTGACGGTGAGCGCCGCGCTGTCGTGGCGCGCTCGCTGCCCGGTCGCGCTCGTGCGTCCTCGCGCGCAGTGCGCACCCGGTGGCGACGACCCCGGCGGTCCGGTCGTGGTGGGGGTCGACGACTCCCCCGAGTCGTGGCTCGCGGCAGGCCTCGCCGCGCGCGAGGCCGGGCGACGTGGTGTCCCGCTGCACGTCCTGCACGCCGCCGCGGCCGCCACCAGCCCCGCGGACCGCCTCGCCGCTCTCGACCTGGCGACCGACCTCGCCGACACCTACCCCGCACTGACCGTCCGCACGGTCCTCGTCGACGACGACCCGGTCAGCGCGCTCGTCGCCGCGTCGCGCACCGCCGGCCTGCTGGTCGTGGGGGCGCGACGACTGCGGCTGAGCCGTCGACTCGTCGGGCGTCGGGTGGCCCGCCTCGCGTCCTGCCCCGTCCTCGTCGTGCGCGACGAGCCGTGGGCCGCGCCGCGCGCCGATCGCCGAGCTCGCCAGGTTCGTCCCGGTATGGACGCCTCTGGTATCTGAGCCCGCCGTCCGGGATCCTCTCGGGAGACCGCCGACCGGCGGGCCACGAGGAGGCGGCGATGAGCTACTCGGGTGACGGGCGCCTGCCCGTCGTGTACGTGCGCGGCTTCGCCGGCGGCGCGGCGGGCATCGACAAGGCGGTCGACGACCCGTTCTACGGGTTCAACGAGGGGTCGGTGCAGGCCCGCGTGGACGGCGAGAACCGTCCGCTGTTCCACCAGTTCGAGAGCCCGCTGCTGCGGCTCATGATCGACCACGACTACCAGCTGCTCGTGCAGGGTGACCAGCAGGCGTACCTGCAGCGCCAGGAGCCGGGCACCGTCCCCGCGGCGACCATCTGGATCCACCGGTTCTACGACGAGTTCGCGCCGCACCTCACGCACGACCCGGCGGCGTTCAGCATCGAACGCGCCTCGGAGAGCCTGTTCGACCTCGTCCGGCTCGTCCGGCGGCAGACCGGTGCGCCGCGCGTCTTCCTCGTCGCGCACTCCATGGGTGGGCTCGTCGTGCGCGGCATGCTGCAGCGGGTCGTCCCGGACGCGCCGTCGGTGGGCGGCACGCTCGACGCGGCCACGGCGTTCGTCGACCGGGTCTTCACGTACGCGACCCCGCACGGCGGGATCGAGTTCGCCGTGGGCTTCGGGCTGCTCGAGAAGCTGCGCGACGCGTTCGGCGTGCAGGGAGCCGACATCTTCGGTCCGAAGCGGATGAAGGAGTACCTCACGCCGTCGACGGTCGCGCTGCCGCCGAGCGCGGAGCCGTTCGACGCGACGCGCCTGCCCGACGGCGGCTTCCCGCAGGACCGGTTCTTCTGCCTCGTCGGCACGAACGCGTCGGACTACTCGGTCGCGATGGGTGCGTCCGCGCGTGCGGTCGGCCCCCGCAGCGACGGGCTCGTCCAGATCGACAACGCGTTCCTCGAGGGCACACCGACCGCGTACGTGCACCGCAGCCACTCGGGCCGGTTCGGCATCGTGAACTCCGAGGAGGGGTACCAGAACCTGCGCAGGTTCCTGTTCGGGGACCTCGAGGTCTGCGCGGACCTCACGGGCCTGCGGCCCTGGGGCACCCCGGACGACGAGACCGTGTGGCAGCTCGAGACGCAGATGTCGATCCGCGGGCTGCCCGTGGTGCTGCACGAGCGCTCGACGGCCCACCTGTGCCCGATCCAGATCGAGCGCCCGCGCGACGCGGGGACCGACGTGCGTCCCGTCCCGCTCGTGCGGACGTACCTGTCGTCGCAGGCGAGCCGACCCGACGACCCCCGCGTCGGCGGGCGCAGCGAGACCATGCGGCACGTCCTGCGGCTGCGCCTGATGTCGTTGCGCTCGCGTGGCGGCCTGCTGTCCTTCCTGGACCACCTCGAGCAGACCGAGGACTGGAGCGACGTGCTCGTCGTCGACATCCAGCTGCGGGACGGCGAGCCGCCGCGCACGTGGGCGACGTGGGTCTCCGACCTGCACGCTCCCCTGCGTGACTGGTCCCCCGACCCGGACCGCGACGAGCCGCTGCACGACGACGAGGCCGCCGACGGGGTGTGGCGCGCGTGCGTGCGGCTGCCCGAGAACGCGCGTCGGCTCCTGGGCGAGGACGCAGCCGTGACCATCACCGTGCGGGGTCGCGCGACCCTGCCGACGACGAGCGCGGCGGTCGACCAGGGCTCCGGAACCGATGGCCCGGAGCCGGCCGGCGGGGTGGGCCGACACTTCCAGCTGTGAGACCCTGGTCGGCAGAGCCCGTCGACGGGCTCCCGGACGAGGGTGCCGTACCCGGACAGCGACAAGACGGCACGCAGGAGATCGTCATGGCCTGGTTCGTCCTCGTCCTGTCCGGTGCCCTCGAAGCCGTGTGGGCCACCGCGTTGAGTCGTTCGGAGGGGCTGCACCGCCTGGTGCCGTCCGTCGTCTTCGTGGTCGCGCTGACCGCCAGCATGCTCGGCCTGGGGTACGCGATGCGGTCGCTGCCCGTCGGCACGGCCTACGCCGTGTGGGTCGGCATCGGCGCCGCGCTGACCGTGCTGTGGGCGATGTTCTCGGGCGCCGAACCCGTGAGCGTCGTCCGGCTGCTGCTCGTCGGCGGCGTCGTCGCGTGCGTCGTCGGACTCAAGCTCGTGCACTGACGCGCGGCGCCTGCGGCGGCCCGACGAACCAGCTCACCGAGCGTGCGACGTCGCTCGCCCGCAGCCACTCGTGGCGCTCGGAGCGCGGGTCGTCGGGCTCGTCGCGCCACGCGACCATGACGTGCTCGGCCGTCCAGCGCACCGCACGCGCCGGACGCCACTCCTCGCTCCCGTCGAGCCACACGACGCGGACGATGACCGGGATGTCGCCCTGCGGCCGCACCGGGATCCGCTCCGGGGCCTCGCGGTTCGCGACCTCACGCCGCGGGGCGCGCACGGCGCGCTGCGGTCCGCGGGGTGCCTGCGCGGCCGGGCCGCGGGTGCTCGTCGTGCTGTCGTCCACCCCGCCACTGTAACCGTACAGGTGTTCGAATCCTAGCCGGGTGCGCCGACGCGATCCGTCCGGCGACCCGTCCCGCGCCGCGGCTCGCGCGGCCCGGCCGGTGGGATCCTGGGGGCGTGACCGAGCATCCTGCACCTGTTCCCGACGGCGCCGTGGCACGGCCGCGCACCCGGACCCGCGGCCGTGGGACGCGTGAGGAGATCCTCGAGGCCGCGCTCGTGCTGTTCGGCTCCGTGGGATACCACACGGCGTCGCTGCGGGAGATCGCGTCGCGCGTCGGGATCTCCCACCCGGGCCTGCTGCACCACTTCGCGACCAAGGCCGTGCTGCTCGAGGCCGTGCTCGAGCGCCGGGACGAGGTCGACGACGCGGCGCTGCAGGCCGACCTCGCCGACGGCCTGGGGTATCTCGACGCGCTCGTGCGCGTCGTCGAGCGCAACGCGACCCGACCCGGCATCGTCGAGCTCTTCGCGACGCTCTCGGCCGAGGCGACGTCGCCCGACCACCCAGCGCACGGGTACTTCGTGCGCCGTTACGCGCGCACGCTCGAGCAGATCACCGCCGCGTTCGCCGCGCTGCACGACGAGGGACGCCTGCGCGCCGACGTCGAGCCCGCGTCGGCGGCCCGTCGGCTCGTCGCGGTCATGGACGGCCTGCAGGTGCAGTGGCTGCTCGAGGACGGCAGCCCGACGCGGGTCGACATGGCCGACGAGGTCCGCACCCACTACCTCGCGTACCTCGTCGGCTGACCCGCGCCGGACCGTCCGGCGACGACGTGCGGTCAGGATGCAGCCGCGGCGACCAGCGCCGCGAGCTGGGAGTGGTCGATCGGTGCGAACCCGAAGTCGACGAGAGTCCGTGCGGGCATCTGCAGGACCATCGCGCGCATCGAGTCGTCGAGCTCGGCGAGGCCGAGCCCGCCCGCGTGCGGCTCGAGCAGCGGCGCCAGGAGCGCCGCGCCGCGCGGATGGTCGAGCCACTCGGCGATCGTCGACATGTCCGTGAGCTCGCCCCACAGCGGTTCGCCCTCGACGTCGACCTCGGCGACCGCGCGCACGTCACGGGAGGACGCACCGACCTCGACGACGAACGCACCGCCCTCCACGACCCAGCGCCGCAGCCCGGGGTGCCAGTAGGACAGGTCGCGTGCCGACAGCTCGACGGTGACGTCGCGCTCCTCGCCCGGCTCGAGCGTGACCTTCCGGAACGCCTTGAGCTCGCGGGCAGGGCGCAGCACGGACGCCTGCGGGTCGCCCACGTAGACCTGCACGACCTCGGCACCGGCCCGCGTGCCCGTGTTGGTGACGCGCACACGGACGTCGAGCCGCACGTCGGGACCCGCACCGTGCACCGCGACCGCGAGGTCGTCGTACCGGAAGGTCGTGTACGTCAGCCCGTGGCCGAACGGGTAGGCGACGTCGACGCGACGCGTGTCGTACCACCGGTAGCCGACGAGGATCCCCTCGCCGTACCGGACGTGCCCCGCCTCGCCCGGGAAGTTCCCGAACGCCGGGGTGTCCTCGAGCCGCAGCGGGATCGTCTCGGTCAGCCGACCCGACGGTCCGGCGGCACCCGTGAGCAGGTCGGCGACGGCCGCTCCGCCGGCCTGGCCGCCGAGCCAGGTCTCGAGGATCGCGGCGACCTGGTCGCGCCACGGCAGGTCGACCGCAGAGCCGTTGGCCAGCACGACGACGATGCGGGGCGTGACCTCGGCGAGCGCGCGCAGCACCGCGAGCTGGTTGTCCGGGAGCCCGAGGCGCGGGCGGTCGTAGCCCTCGGACTCGTCGGGCGCGGGCAGCCCGAGGAACAGCACGACCGTCCGCGCCCGGCGCGCCGCAGCGACCGCGGTGTCGCGGAGCGCGGCGTCGTCTGCGGTCGGCTGTGTGCCCTCGATGCCGAACCCGGGCTCGAACGCGACGTCCGCGCCGAGGGTGCCCCGCAGGGCGGTGAGCGCGTCGTCGAGCCTCGTCGGGGTGACCTGTGAGGAGCCCGCACCCTGGTACCGCGGGGTGCGGGCGAACTCCCCCACGACGAGCACGTCGTCACCCGCGAGCGGGAGCAGCGGCACGCCGTCGACCGGGTCGTTCTTGAGCAGGACGGCACCCGCCGCTGCCGCCTCGCGGGCCAGCGCGTGGTGCGCGTCGACGTCGAACGTCCCGGGCTCGTCGATCGCGGGGAGCGCGTCCGCCACGAGGCGCAGCACCCGCCGCACGGCCTGGTCGAGCACCTCCGGGGCGAGGCGGCCCTCGCGCACGGCGGCGACGACCTCGTCGTCGGGACGCGGACCCGCCGCGGGCATCTGCAGGTCGAGGCCCGCGACGAGCGCCGCGACCCGGTCGTGCACGGCACCCCAGTCCGACACGACGAGGCCCTCGTAGCCCCACTCGTCGCGCAGGACCTCGGTCAGCAGCCAGCGGTGCTCGGAGGCGTACGTGCCGTTGACCTTGTTGTACGCGCACATCACGGTCCACGGCCGCGCGCCGCGGACCACGCGCTCGAACGCGGGCAGGTAGATCTCGCGCAGCGTGCGCTCGTCGACGTCCGCGGAGATGCGCAGGCGGTCGGTCTCCTGGTTGTTGGCGGCGAAGTGCTTGAGCGACGTGCCCACGCCCTGGGACTGGATGCCGTCCACGAGCGCGGTGCCGATCTCGCCGGCGACGACCGGGTCCTCGGAGACGTACTCGAAGTTGCGCCCGCACAGTGGCGTGCGCTTGATGTTGACGCCCGGGCCGAGGAGCACGCCCACCTGGTTCGCGCGCGTCTCGCGGCCCAGCGCCTCACCCACGCGGCGCACGAGGTCGACGTCCCACGTCGAGCCGAGCGCGGCCGCCGTCGGGAAGCAGGTCGCGGGCACGGAGCGGCTGAGCTCGACGTGCTCCGACGAGGACTCCTGCTTGCGCAGCCCGTGGGGACCGTCCGTGACCATGAGGCGCGGGACGTCGAGACGCTCGACGCCCTTGAGGTGCCAGGAGTCGGAGCCGGACGTCAACGACGCCTTCTCCTCGAGCGTGAGCTGCGCGAGAGCTCGTTCGACGTCGAACACCTCAGCCATGCCGGCACCTCCTCGTGCGGGATCGATGGGCCGAGCGTATCCGATGCCCTACCGCGTGGTAAGCGGCTGTGATCGTGATAGTTGAATCTACAACTACACGGGGCTACCGTGGTCCGAGCCGCGGAGCCCACCCTCGTTCCGCCCAGGAGACCGGGAGAGACCATGAGCGCCCCGCAGCCCGCACGGCAGACGACCGCCCCCGAGCGCGTCCTGCACCCCGACACCACCATGGATGCGGTGACCCTGCACGTCGGCGACCTCGAGCGGATGTCGTCCTACTACGCGAGTGCGTTCGCGATGGAGGCGCTCGAGGAGCGCACCCGGGGCCGCGCGGTGCACCGCGTCCTCGGCCGCGGCACGACGCCCATGGTCCGCCTCGTGCACACCCCCGACCTGCCCGGGGTCGATCCCCACCAGGCCGGCCTGTTCCACACCGCGTTCCTGTTCGACGACCGCGCCAGCCTCGCCGCGACCGTCTACCGCGCCGCGCAGGACCCGGGCAGCACGTTCGTCGGCTCCAGCGACCACCAGGTGAGCGAGGCGTTCTACTTCGCCGACCCCGAGGGCAACGGCATCGAGCTCTACACCGACCGCGACCGCAGCCTGTGGCTGCACGAGCGCGGGCAGATCCTCATGACGACGGTCCACCTCGACCCGAACGCGTTCCTGCGCGAGCACCTCACGCAGGACGCGCTCGACGCGGGTGCTGCGCTCGCCGGTCGCGTCGGGCACGTCCACCTGCAGGTCGGCGACCTCGGCGTGGCCGACGAGTTCTACGTGCAGGCCCTCGGCTTCGAGGCGACCATGCGCGAGTACCCCGGAGCGCTGTTCGCCTCCGCAGGCGGCTACCACCACCACGTCGCCATGAACGTCTGGAACTCCCGGGGCTCCGGCCCGCGCGCCTCGACCCTCGGCCTCGGCGACCTCGCCGTGACCGTCCCGACCCGCGACGACCTCGACGCGCTCGCCGCCCGGCTGCGCGCACGCGGGCTCGCGTTCGCCGACGACGGTCGCTCCGTCACGACCCGCGACCCGTGGGACACCCAGGTCACCGTCTCCCTGCCCGCCTCGACGGTCGAGGATGTCCTCGCGCGCTGAAGCGCGCTCAGACGTGCGGGAGGTCCAGCACGCCCGTGCGGCCCGCGCGGGCCGACCAGCGGCCGTCGGTCCGCGTGACCGCGATGGGGTGCGCGAAGGCCTCCGAGATGCTCGCGGTGCTGATCGCCACGTCGGCCGGACCTGACCGCGTGACACGGCCGCCCGAGATGAGGACCGCGTGCGTCGTCGACGTCGGCAGCTCCTCGAGGTGGTGCGTCACGAGCACCCACGCGAGCGCGGGAAGCTCCTGCGCGACCGCGTCGATCGTCTCGAGAAGCTGCTCCCGGGCGGCGACGTCCAGGCCGGTCGTCGGCTCGTCGAACAGCAGCAGGTGCGGGCTGCCGGCCAGCGCCCGCGCGACGAGCGCTCGCCCCCGCTCCCCCTGCGACATCGTCGGCCACACCGCGCCCCGGTGCCGTCCGAGGCCCACGGCCTCGACGAGCTCGTCCGCGCGCCGCTGCTGCTCGGGCGTGGGTTCCCACCGCATGGGACGTTCGACGGTGCCCGTGAACCCCGTGAGCACGACATCGACGACGCTCGCGGCCGACCGGATCGGGTGGCGCGGGTTCACGTGCCCGATCTCCCGGCGCAGCGCCTGCAGCTCCACGCGGCCGAGCCGCTTGCCGAGCACGTCGACCGTCCCGCTCGTCGGGTGCTGCTGCGCCCCGCACATCGACAGGACCGTGCTCTTGCCCGCACCGTTCGGGCCGAGCATCGCCCAGTGCTCCCCCGCGCGCACCGTGAAGCTCACGCCGTCGAGGATCTGCACCGCGTCCCGTCGGAACGTGACGTCCTGCACGTCCAGCACGATCGGGGCGGGCGACGACGAAGATACCTGGCTCATGCAGACAGTGTCCGTCATCCCGGCACGGCACGGCGGTCCGGGCGCGCAGTGCCACGGCGCGGTCCGTACCCGGTCGCTACCGTGACGGGGTGAGCGACGCACTCGACGACGGCTCGTTCTTCCACGGCACGGCCGCAGCCCTCCAGCCCGGCGACTTCCTGCTCGCGGGCCGTCCGTCGAACTATCGGCCCGATGTGGTCATGAACCACGTGTACTTCACCGCACTCCCCGCCGGAGCGGGGCTGTCCGCCGAGCTCGCGGTCGAGCTCGGCGCCGGCGCGACACCGCACGTGTACGAGGTCGAGCCGACCGGACCGTTCGAGGACGACCCGAACGTGACGGACAAGAAGTTCCCCGGCAACCCGACGCGGTCGTTCCGCTCCACCGCACCCCTGCGCATCGTCCGGGAGGTCACCGACTGGCCCCGCCTCACCCCGCAGGCCCTCCAGGGCTGGCGCGACCGGCTGATCTCCAAGCCGCCCCACGAACGCGGCGAGATCCTCAACTGAGTCGGTCGCCGTGCCACGCCACCATCTGCCCGAATCCGCACGAGGACGTGCACGTGCTCCGATGACGCGTCCTGCTCGCGTGCTGGCAGCACTCGCGGCCGCCGGCACGCTCACGCTCACCGGCTGCCACGGCGAACCCCCGACGACCGCACCCTCCCCCACACGTTCGACGCCCACGACGACGTCACCGTCCGCATCGCCCACGCCTGGGACGATCCGGCTGTCCGCGGCCGACGGCTCGGACGTCGCCGTCCACTGGGTCGATGCGCCAACCGGGTCGGCCGCACCCGGCAGCGACTACGCGGTGATCTCGACCTTGACCATGCCGACCGAGTGCGGCGAGCAGCTCGTCCCGAGGGTGCTGCTTGCCGACGCGGCGTGGTTCGTCGGCATCCGGCCTGCCGCACTGTGCGCGTGGCAGGGCGAGTCCGTCCTGCCCGCCGGGTACGGCGTCGGGATCCTGCCCTCAGGTGCGTCGGACGTGACGAGCTGGCCCTCGACTGCGTCCCTGGTGCCGGGCGACGACCCGCGCCAGGTCACCAGCTTGACCGCCGACGGCGACACGGTCGTCTGGAGCGAGACTGCGAGCACCGGTCTGGACGTGGACAGCTGGCGGGTGTTCGCGGCCTCCCGCACGGACGGCGTCCCGCACCTGGTGGCGCGTGCCGAGGAGCTCACGGGCGGCAAGGACCTGCCCTTCTACGAGTCCACCTACGCGATCAGCGGCACGGACGTCTACTGGTCGAGCGCCCCGCCGGAGGGCCCCGATGCGAACGCTCCCGTGGTCGTCTCCAAGAGTCTCAGTGGGCACGGCACGATCGCCATCGTCGCCGAGGACTGTGACCAGCCGGTCACCACCGACCACGGCGTCGTCGTGCGGACGATCTCCATGGCGAGCACCATCGGGCAGGACGCCTACGGCAAGCCAGAGCCGCAGCAGAACATGACCGCCGACGGCCTGGCCCTGGTGACAGCGGACGGTCTCGAGCCGCTCCTGCACATCGAGTCCGACGACCCCCTACCGTTCGGCGTCCACGTCGACGCGCTGGCCGCCTCCGGCTCACGTGTCGCGTTCGCCGTCGGTGCGAGCGAATACCTGCTCGACCTCGACACGAACGAGGTCACCGGCTTCAAGGTCGGGGGTGTCCCGGTGCCGGGTCAAGGCGAGGCCGTCGTGAGCGCACCGGTCGTCACGAGCACGTCGGCGGTGACAGCGGAGCTCATGGCGTGGAGCTACGGCAACGGCGCGGCGTCCGGGACGGAGCCGGTGTTCGTCTACCGGTTCGACTCAGGCGTCCTGAAGCGGGTCGACGTCCCCAGGAACGGTGGCACGGTCTGGGCCGTGGGTGACACCGTCGCATGGGACGCCTCCGACGGGACGTACGCGTTCGAGACCGTCACGTCCTGGCGCTGACGCGCATGCTAGGCGGGCGCCGCCAAGAACAGCGGGAGCGCCGCGGAGCCTCTCCGCGGGACGTACGAGCGCCTTCCCGGTAGGTGCCCCGTCGGGGTACGTACCGGGAAGGCGCTGTCAGACGTCGGGCTGACAGGATTTGAACCTGCGACCCCTTGACCCCCAGTCAAGTGCGCTACCAAGCTGCGCCACAGCCCGTCGACTCCCGAAGAAGCCTGCGCAAGCCTACCCCACGGGTGGGCGTGCGTCGGACCCGTCCACGCCGGCCGCGGGCCCGTGACCTGCCTCACCGCGGCGCTCGGCGCGCAGGACGTCGAGCTCGGCCGCGACCAGGCCGAGCAGGACGAGGTCGAGCGCGAGGTACCCGAAGCCGGACCACCGGTCGAGCCGCAGGAGCGCCACCTCGGTGACGAGGAGGCTCACGAGGACGCCGCGACGGAACCACGCGAACGCCCGCTCGCGGTCGTCGCGCACGACGACCCCGACGGCGCACGCCGCGACGGTGGCCGCTCCCCCGGCGACGAGCATCGCGGCAGTCCACGCGGGTGCCTCGTCGTGCGAGACGGCCAGGCCACGGACGACCGCGAGGACGGCACCGAACGCGATCGCGACCACGGCGATGCGCGGCACCCACTGCGCACGCACGACGCGTCGCGTGAGCCCCACCACGCCGCGCGAGATCGCCGCGACCGGGTCGGGCAGCTCGGCCCGGTCCGGTCGGACGGTCGCGACGAGCGCAGCGGCCTCGTCGTGCCCGGCGGCGTCGGACGCGTCCGCCAGCAGCCGCTCGGCACGGCGGCGGACGCGGGGCGAGAAGCCTCCGGCGACCCCCGCGACCGCCTGGTCCACGGCCGCCGCGAGGCGTTCCGCGGGTACCGCGCGGCGTCCCGCGGTCACGCCCTCGCCGACGAGCGCCAGCACGACGACCGCGACGTACACGAGCATCGCGGCGGGGCCGTAGAAGTAGTCGTAGTCGTCCGTGACGAACTTGCCGACCTCGTCCACGACGAGCCCGAATCCGATCCCGCCGAGCAGCACGACGAACGGCCGCACGACGGGTCCGAGGAACGACAGCGACAGCACGAGCGCGAGCCCCAGGAGCAGGCCGCCCCACAGGACATGCGAGACCTGCAAGCCCTCGCCGCCGACCTGCGGGAAGCCGGTGGCGGCCAGCGCACCGCGCGTGACCAGCACGGTCACCACCGTGGTGACGAGGAACCCCGTGAGGTGCCGGGACGCGTCCGGGTCGCGCGGCAGCCCCCACCGCAGCAGGAGGCCGCGCGGCCCGCGTCCCGGCGCCGAGCTCACCGCTTGCGCTTCTCCCGGACCCGCACCGAGATCGTGATGGGCGTCCCCTCGAAGCCGAACGTCTCGCGGAGCCGACGCTCGATGTACCGGCGGTAGCCCGGGTCGAGGAAGCCGGTCGTGAACACGACGAACCGCGGCGGCCGGGTCGACGCCTGCGTCGCGAACAGGATGCGCGGCTGCTTGCCGCCGCGCACCGGGTGCGGGTGGGCGGCGACCAGCTCACCGAGGAACGCGTTGAGCCGACCCGTCGGGATGCGCGTGTCCCACGACTCGAGCGACTTCTCGAGCGCGGGCACGAGCCGCTCCGCGTGCCAGCCCGTGCGCGCGGACATGTTGACCCGCGGTGCCCACGTGACCTGGACGAGCTCCTTCTCGATCTCGCGCTCCAGGTACGGGCGGCGGTCCTCGTCCATGAGGTCCCACTTGTTGTACGCGATGACGAGCGCGCGGCCCGCGTCGATGACCTGCTGCACGACGCGCGTGTCCTGCTCGGTCATGGGCTGCGACGCGTCGAGCAGGACGACCGCGACCTCGGCCTTCTCGATCGCGGCCTGCGTGCGCAGCGACGCGTAGAAGTCGGCGCCCGACGTCTGGTGCACGCGCCGCCGGATGCCCGCGGTGTCGACGAACACCCACGGCACGCCCTTGAGCTCGATGAGCTCGTCGACCGGGTCGCGCGTCGTGCCCGCGACGTCGTCGACGACGACCCGCTCGGCCCCGGCGACCTTGTTGAGCAGCGAGGACTTGCCCACGTTCGGACGGCCGACGAGCGCGACCCGCCGAGGTCCGCTCGGTCGCAGCACCCCGTGCGCGGACGTCTCGGGCAGCGCGTCGAGCACCGCGTCGAGCAGGTCGCCCGTGCCGCGCCCGTGCAGCGCCGAGACCGGGTAGGGCTCGCCGAGGCCGAGCGCCCACAGCGCGGCCGCGTCCGCCTCGCCCGCGGGACCGTCGACCTTGTTGGCGCACAGCACGACGGGCTTGCCCGAACGTCGCAGGAGCCGCACGACCTGCTCGTCGGTGTCCGTGGACCCGACGGTCGCGTCGACGACGAACACGACCGCGTCGGCGAGCGCGATCGCGACCTCCGCCTGCTCGGCGACGCGCTTGTCGATCCCCGCGACGTCGACCTCCCAACCGCCCGTGTCGACGAGCGTGAACCGGCGGCCCGCCCACTCTGCGGGGTAGCTCACGCGGTCACGGGTGACCCCGGGCTTGTCCTCGACGACCGCCTCGCGGCGACCGAGGATGCGGTTCACGAGCGTGGACTTCCCGACGTTCGGCCGCCCGACGACCGCGAGCACCGGGAGCGCAGCCTCGGGCTCGCCGTCGAGGTCGTCGTCCTCGTCGCCGGACAGCAGCGCGAGGTCGTCGTCCTCGAGCTCGTACTCGGCGAGGCCGGCCCGCAGCGCGCGCTCGCGCTCGGCGTCCCCGGCCTCGTCGGGCAGGACGAACTCGACCTCAGGCTCACTCATGCGGCCCATTCTCCCCGACGAAGCCCCCGACGACGTCATCACAGCGACGTCGTCGCACGTGGGCCTGGTCTCACGGGCCGCGCACGTGCGCGATCACGGACGGTGTCAGTCCGCCGACGTGCTCAGCGGAGCGTCGCTCGGCAGCGCGATCCCGGACCGCGCCACGCTCGTCGCGACGTGCTGCGCGAGCACGTCGCGCAGGCGTGCGTTCGCGTCCGCCGTCGCCTGTCGGCCCGGCACCCCCGCGGGCCGCTCGAGCGTGACGGGCGCCCCGAACGCGACGACGACCGTGCGGCGAGGTCGCGGCAGGTGGTTGACGCCCTCACCCGTGCGCCGTGTGCCGAGCACCGCGACCGGCACCACGGGGGCCTGCCCGTTGAGCGCGAGCCACGTGATGCCCGCTCGTGCGTCCACGGCGTCGCCCCGCCCGCGCGAGCCCTCCGGGAACACGCCGACCACTCCCCCGCGCCGCAGGACGCCGAGCGCCGTCGTGAGCGCGCGCCGACCCCCGTTCCGGTCGACCGGGATCTGGCCGGCCGCACGCAGCACCCAGCCGACGGGACCCGCGAACATCTCCTCCTTGACGAGGATGTGCGCGGCGCGCGGCGCGACGCCGAGCAGCAGCGGACCGTCGATGACGCTCGTGTGGTTGGCGGCGAGCAGCACGGGTCCGTCGTCGGGAACGTGCTCGCGCCCGACGACGCGCGTGTCCCAGACGACGCGCGCGAGGAACCAGCCGACCCACCGCGACCAGCGCGGTCCCCAGGCCGACGGCAGCGCACGACGCGACGAGGTCACAGCGCGCTCACGCACGGCCCGCCTGCGCGACGACCGCGAGGACCGCCTGCACCGTCTGCTCGAAGTCCAGGTCGGAGGAGTCCACCGTCACGACACCGTCGGCCGCGACCTGGAACGCCGCGACGGTCGAGTCGTCAGCGTCGCGGCGCACCACCTGGTCGTGCGTTGCCGCAACCGCTGCGGCGTCGTCGGAGCCGTGCACGTCGCGCGCACGGCGAGCGAGCCGCGCCTCCTGCGAGGCCGTCAGCAGGATCCGCACGTCCGCGTCGGGTGCCACGACGGTCGTGATGTCACGCCCCTCGGCGACGATGCCGCGCCCCTGGGAGAACGACGAGCCCGCCCGCTGCGCCGCGATCGCCGCACGCTGCAGGCGGCGCAGCTCGTCGCGCACCTCGAGGTTGGTCGCGACCGCCGACACCGCCGCGGAGATCGCAGTCTCCCGGATCGCGTCGCCGACGTCGGTCCCCCCGACGACCACGTGCGGCGCGTCCGGGTCGACGCCCTGGTCGAGCGGCAGGTCGCGGACGGCCCGGGCGACCGCCGCCTGGTCCGCCAGCGGGACGCCCTCGTGCACGCACCACCAGGTCGCGGCGCGGTACATCGCGCCCGTGTCCAGGTACGCCAGCCCCAGGCGCCGCGCGACCTCGCGCGACACGCTCGACTTCCCCGAGCCCGAGGGCCCGTCGATCGCGACGACGAGCGTGCTCACACCACCAGCCTCCATCCGCGTTCCGACAGCTCCCACTCGAGCTTCGTGGCGCTGCCCGGCAGCACCGAGATGACCGCCATGCCGACCTGACGGCCGGCCGCGTGCTCGAGACGCAGGTCCTCGAGGTTGACACCGGACTCGCCGACCTCGGACAGCAGACGCGCGAGCTCGCCGGGCGAGTCGGGCACGAGCACCGTGACCTCCTCGTATGCGCGGTGGGCACCGCCGTGCTTGCCCGGGATGCGCGCCACGCCCTCGTTACCCGCCGCGATCGCGCGGGCGATCGTCACGAGCACACCGGCCCCGACCGTCTCGGGACCCGTCGCGTCGTCTGCGGCAGCGAGCGCAGCGATGACCCCGTCGAGGTCGGCACGCAGCCCTTCGAGCACCGGCCGTACCGCCGCCGCGTTGGCCGCGAGGATCGACGTCCACAGCTCGGGGTCGGACGCCGCGATGCGGGTGACGTCCCGCAGTCCCTGGCCGGCGAGCCCGAGCGCGGCCTCGTCGACGCCGACGAGGCGTGCCGCGACGAGCGACGAGACAACCTGCGGCACGTGCGACACGGCGGCGACCGCAGCGTCGTGCGCGTCGGCGCCCATCGTGACGGGCACGGCGCCGAGGTCGACCGCGAGCGAGCGCACCGCGAGCACCGCCGCGTCCGACGACTCGGCGGCCTCGGCGATGACCCACGGGCGCCCGAGGAACAGGTCGGGCACCGCGGCCGAGGGGCCCGAGCGCTCCCGCCCGGCCATCGGGTGCGACCCCACGTACCGGTCGAGCGGCACGCCCGCCGCGCGCAGCTCGGCGAGCACGTGACCCTTGACTGACGCGACATCGGTCACGACCGCGTGCGGGTACGCCTCGAGCTGGGCCTGGACGACGGCCGCGGTGACGTCCGGCGGGGCCGCGACGACGACGAGGGCGGGCTCGTCGTCGTCGGGGGCCGCCGGACGACCCGCACCCACGTCACGGGCGAGCGCGACGGCCGTCCGGGACGGGTCCTGCAGCCGCACGTCGACGCCCTCGGCCCGCAGGCGCAGCCCGACCGAGGCCCCGATGAGCCCGGCACCGACGACGAGGACCGGACCGCTGGTCGCGGCCGTCACATGCCCGCCTGCGACATCAACGACCCGATCTCGACCTGGGACAGGACTCGCGTGCGGCCCTGCTTGAGGTCCCCGAGCCGGATCGGGCCGATCCGCGTCCGGACGAGCTTCGTCACGGGGTGGCCGACCTCCTCGAGCATGCGGCGCACGATGCGGTTGCGCCCCTCGTGCAGCACGACCTCGACGAGCGACAGGTGCGACAGCGCCTGCACGATCGTGACCTTGTCGGCCGTCGCCGGGCCGTCGTCGAGCTCGACACCGCGCTGCAGCCGCGCCGCGGTCGCGGGAGTCACCCGGCCCTGCACCTCCGCGAGGTACGTCTTGGGCACGCCGTGCGACGGGTGAGACAGGTGGTTCGCGAGCTCGCCGTCGCTCGTGAGCAGCAGCAGGCCCTCGGTGTCGGCGTCCAGCCGACCGACGTGGAACAGCCGCTCGGTGCGGTCCTGCACGAACTGCGCGACCGACGGGCGTCCCTGCTCGTCATGCATGGTCGACACGACGCCCTTGGGCTTGTTGAGCGCGATGGTCACATGGGTCGCGTCGAGCTGGACGCGCAGCCCGTCGACGGCGACGACCGCGCGCTTGGGGTCGACGCGCACCCCGAGCTCGATCACGACCTGACCGTCGACCTCGACGCGACCGCTCGCGATGAGGTCCTCGCACGCGCGGCGCGAGCCGAGGCCCGCTGCCGCGAGCAGCTTCTGCAGCCGGACGCCGTCGGGGTCGTGCACGTCGATCGTGGGCGCCGCGGGGGCAGCGGTCCGACGAGCGCCGGAGGTCCGGTTCGCGGTGGGTCGCGCGGCGCCGCGCTGCGGCGCACCCGCGCGGCCGGCCTGCCCGCGGTGCGGCTTCTTGCCGCCCGACGCGCCGCCCGAACCCGAGCCCGAGCCCGAGCCCGAGCCCGGACGAGCGTTGCCGGAGCGTCCGGTGCGGCCGCCGTCACCGCGGCGAGGCTGGGGGCTCATGCTGGTCCTCCGATCGTGGTGCCGGTGTCGTCGAGGCCCTCGAGGGCGTCGATCTCCGGCAGGTAGGGCGCGAGCGGGGGCAGCTCGTCCAACGAGGACAGGCCCATCCGCTCCAGGAAGTATCCCGTGGTCCCGTACAGCAGCGCACCGCTGGACGGTTCGGTGCCGACCTCGACGACGAGCCCGCGCGCCGTCAGGGTGCGCATGACCCCGTCGACGTTGACGCCTCGCACGGCCGAGACCTGCCCGCGCGTGACCGGCTGACGGTACGCCACGACGGCGAGCGTCTCGAGCGCCGCCTGCGTCAGGCGTGCGCTCTGACCGTCCAGCACGAACCGCCCGACGACGTCCGCGTACGCCGGTGCCGAGTAGACGCGCCACCCCTCGCCGGCGCTGCGCAGCTCGTACCCGCGGGGTCGGCCGCCGCGCTCGCCGCGGTAGTCCGCGGCGAGGTCCGCGAGGAGCTCCTCGACCCGCGCCGTGGGCAGCGCGAGCACGCTCGCGAGGCGGACCGCAGGGATCGGCTCGTCGGTGACCATGAGCACGGCCTCCAGCGCGGCGAGAGCACCGCCGGGCAGCTCGTCGACGTCGAACGCGAGCTCCTCTGGCTGCGAGGCGGCCGGCCGCTCGTCGTGCGGCCCCGCGCCGTCGACGGTCACGTCCGGCCCTGCGGTCTCGTGCGGTTCGCGCTCGCTCATGCGTCCTCCTCGGGCGGGTCCGGCAGCCCGCGCGCGGACCGCGCCGCCGCGAGCTCGTCCGCGGGCGTCTCGCCCGCCGTGGTGTCCAGCTGGTCGAAGTCGTCGGACACGGCCACGTCACCCTCGGCCGACCCGGTCCAGCGGACCGTGAGCTCACCGAGCGGCGTGACCTGGTCGAACCCGACCGCTCCCTCGCGGAACAGCTCGAGCAGCGCCAGGAACCGCGCGACCACGACGATCGTGCCGTCCGCGTCGGCCACCAGCGCCCGGAACGACGCCGTGCCGTGGTGCCGCAGCCGGTCGACGAGCACCGCGGCCTGCTCGCGCACCGAGACGGGCGGCGCGTGCAGGTGGCTGATGTCCACCCCCGGAGGGGGCGTGCGCGGTGCGAGCGCCTTCGCCGCGAGCGCGGCGAGCTGCTCGGGGCCGACCTGCCACACGAGCTCGGGCAGGAGCGCCGCGAGGTGCGGCTCGAGCGCGACCGTACGCGGGTGGCGACGGCCCTCGGTCGCCCAGCGGTGCGCCAGGTGTGCCGCGACCTCCTTGTACGCGCGGTACTGCAGCAGCCGGGCGAACAGCAGGTCGCGCGCCTCGAGCAGCTCGAGGTCCTCGTCGGATTCCACGTCGCCCGCGGGCAGCAGACGCGCAGCCTTGAGATCGAGCAGCGTCGCCGCGACCACGAGGAACTCCGACGCACGGTTGAGGTCCCACGCGGCCTCCGCCGCCCGGATGTAGGCGATGAACTCGTCGGTGACCCGCGCGAGCGCGACCTCGGTGATGTCGAGCTTGTGCTTGGCGATCAGGCCCAGCAGCAGGTCGAACGGCCCGCTGAAGTTCTCGAGGTGGACCTCGAACCCCGCGGTCCCGGCCGGGGCCGCGCTCGCCTCGGGCGCGACGTCAGGCGGCGTCGCCACGCGCGACGAGCTCGCGTGCGAGCTGGCGGTAGGCCGCCGCACCCGCGTGCGTCGGGGCGTACGTCGTGATCGGCTCGGCCGCGACCGTCGCGTCCGGGAACTTCACGGTGCGGCCGATGACCGTCTGCAGCAGCGTGTCGCCGAACGCCTCGTGCACGCGTGCGACGACCTCGCGGGCGTGCAGCGTGCGGGAGTCGTACATCGTGGCGAGGATGCCGTCGACCTCGAGGCGCGGGTTGAGCCGGTCGCGCACCTTCTCGATGGTCTCGACGAGCAGCGCCACGCCGCGCAGCGCGAAGAACTCGCACTCGAGCGGGATGAGCACGCCGTGCGCGGCGGTGAGCGCGTTGACGGTGAGGAGCCCGAGCGACGGCTGGCAGTCGATGAGCACGACGTCGTAGTCGTCCAGCGCGGGGCGCAGCGCACGCGCCAGGACCGACTCGCGCGCGACCTCGCCCACGAGCTGCACCTCGGCCGCCGACAGGTCGATGTTCGCCGGGAGCAGGTCGAGACCCGGCGTCTCGGTCTGGCGCACGACGTCCGCGACGTGCGCGTCCCGCTCCATGAGCAGGTTGTAGACCGTGCGGTCGAGCTCGTGCGGGCTGATGCCGAGACCGACGGACGCCGCACCCTGCGGGTCGAAGTCCACGATGAGCACCTTGCGCCCGTACTCCGCGAGCGCGGCCGCCAGGTTGATGGTCGTCGTCGTCTTGCCGACGCCGCCCTTCTGGTTGCACATCGCGATGACGCGCGCCGGTCCGTGCGACGCGAGGGGGGCGGGCTCCGGGAACGACGGGAGCGGACGTCCGACGGCGTCCACCTGGTCCTGGGTCGTCTCGCTGGTCACCACGGGGCACAACCTACCGGAGCAGACCCCTCACGCATGCTCGCGCGCGCGGGGATGGCTCTCGAGATACACCTCGCGCAGCGTGTCGGGCGTGACGAGCGTGTAGACCTGCGTCGTCGTGACCGAGGCGTGGCCGAGCAGCTCCTGCACGACGCGGACGTCGGCACCGCCCTGCAGGAGGTGGGTCGCGAACGAGTGCCGCAGCGTGTGCGGCGACAGGTGTGCGGTCGAGCCGTCCGCGAGCCCCGCGCGGCCGGCCGCGGTCCGCAGCACGGCCCACCCGCTCTGCCGCGAGAGCCGGTCGCCGCGCGTGTTGAGGAACACCGCGGCGTTCCCCCGCCCCGCGGCGGCGAGCGCCGGACGACCGCGCACGAGGTACGCCTCGAGCGCCTCGAGCGCGAACGAGCCGAGCGGGACGACGCGCTCCTTGCTGCCCTTGCCGAACAGCCGCACGGCCGCCCGCCCGGGCGTCGGGTCCACGTCGTCGACGTCGAGGCCGACGGCCTCCGAGATGCGTGCGCCCGTGCCGTACAAGAGCTCGAGCAGGGCGCGGTCGCGCAGCGGGACGGGGCCGTCGCCGAGACCCGCGGCGTCGAGCAGTCGGGCGACCTCGTCGACCGCGATCGCCTTGGGCAGGTGCCGGGGCTGGCTCGGCGGCCGGACCGCCCGCGCCGCGTCGCTCGTCGTGACCCCGTCCAGGACCCAGAACCGGTGCCACCCGCGCACCGCGACCACCGCACGCTTCGCCGACGACGCCGACAGCGCGCTGCGCCCGTCGCTCCCGGTGCGGACCACCTGGAGGTAGTCCTCCACGTCCTGCTCGGTCACGTCCTGCGGCGTCCGGCGGTGCCGCGCCACCAGGTGTGCGACGTACCGCTCCAGGTCGCGACGGTAGGCGGCGAGCGTGTTGCGGGACAGGCCGCGCTCCACGGTGAGGTGCGCGAGGTAGTCCTCGAGCGCTGCCGTCAGCGGTGACGGCGGTGTCCGCGCGGCGTCGTCGGGCACGACCGCCGCCGTCAGAACGGCAGGAAGACGTCGACCGTGACCGCGAGCGACAGCAGCGACAGGTACGTGATCGACGCGTGGAAGACGCTCATCGCACGCAGCTTGCCGCGCGCCGGGTCCTCGGCCCGGCGCAGCAGCCGGACGCACAGCACCAGGAACCACACCCCGAGCGCCGTCGCGGCGACCGCGTACGCCCACGTCATCCCCGCGGCCGGGACGAGCAGCAGCGAGCACGCGATCATCGCGAGCGTGTAGCCGATCATCTCGCGCGCGACGCGCGCGTCCTTGGCGACGACCGGCAGCATCGGCACGCCGGCCGCTGCGTAGTCGTTGCGGAACTTCATCGACAGCGGCCAGTAGTGCGGCGGCGTCCAGAAGAACACGACACCGAACAGCAGGACGGCGGGCCAGCCCACCGTCCCGGTGACTGCGGACCAGCCGATGAGGACCGGCATGCAGCCGGCGGCGCCGCCCCACACGATGTTCTGCGGTGTGCGCCGCTTGAGGATCATCGTGTAGCCGACGACGTAGATGAGGATCGCGCCGCCCGCGAGCAGCGACGACGCGGGGTTGACGAGGAACCACAGCCAGAGCAGGCTCACGACGCCCAGCACGAGCCCGAACGTCAGCGCCGCGCGCGGGCTGATCTCGCCCGTCGCGGTGGGCCGCCGCCGCGTGCGGTTCATGACCTGGTCGATGTCCCGGTCGATGTAGCAGTTGAGCGTGTTCGCCGAGCCGGCCGCCGCAGCCCCGCCGACGAGCGTGGCGAGCACGAGCCAGGCCGAGGGCCAGCCGTCCTGCGCGAGGATCATCGTCGGGATCGTCGTGACCAGCAGCAGCTCGATCACGCGCGGCTTCGTCAGGACGATGTACCGGCCGGCGGTCCGGCGCACCTGGCGCAGCGCAGCACGCGCGCTCGTCGCGACGGCATCGGCAGGGTCCGCGACGCCCGGGCCGGTGGTCCCGACGGCGTCCGCGGCGTCAGTGAGCGGATCGTCGGTCGACGGACCGCCGACGTACGAACTGCTCGTGAGGCGCACGCGTGCGGTTCCGTTCTCGAGGTGTCTCGTGGGCGCGGTCGACAGGGCCGGGGCCGCGCCCACATGGTACGCCCCGGGGCAGGACGAAAGCCCCTTCAGGACGCCGCGGACGAGGTGTGAGTTCGGTCGCTCGCCCGCGTCCCGGCATGCAGCCCGAGGCGAGTGGCCGGAGACTGGTCACCGCGCCTCGTCGGTCAGCGGTGCGCTATAGGCTCGAACGGCGGGACGACGTCCGTCCGCGCGCGTCCTGCGTCCGGCCCCGGTCGGACGTGGGCGACGAGCGCGCGGGCCAGCCACGGGCGACGACCGCGACCGCATGCACGTCCGAACGCACGACCGACTGCACGACCGAACGCACGACCGCACGTACGGCAGCACGTCGCGACCGTGCGTCGATCGCGCGGTCGACACCCCGTCGACGCACGTCGGCACACACGTCACCCGGGTGCCCGGGTGGGAATGAGGATCGGTGAACGCGAAGGCTCCCCTGGCGCAGACGGTCGGCTGGACCGACCTGGACGTGAAGGCCGTGGACACGGTCCGTGTCCTGGCTGCGGACGCTGTCGAGAAGGTCGGCAACGGCCACCCCGGGACGGCGATCAGCCTCGCCCCCGTGGCCTATCTGCTCTACCAGAACGTGCTCCGGCACGACCCGACGGACACCCATTGGCTCGGCCGCGACCGGTTCATCCTGTCCGCCGGCCACTCGTGCCTGACGCAGTACATCCAGCTCTACCTCGGCGGCTTCGGGCTCGAGCTCGAGGACCTGCAGGCGCTGCGCACGTGGGGCTCGAAGACCCCGGGGCACCCCGAGTACAAGCACACGGCGGGCGTCGAGATCACGACCGGCCCGCTCGGCCAGGGCCTCGCGTCGGCCGTCGGCTTCGCGATGGCGCAGCGCCGCGAGCGCGCGCTCCTCGACCCCGCGGCCGCGCCGGGCACGAGCCCGTTCGACCACTACACCTACGTCATCGCCTCCGACGGCGACCTGCAGGAGGGCGTGACGAGCGAGGCGTCGTCGATCGCGGGCACGCAGGAGCTCGGCAACCTGATCGTCCTGTGGGACGACAACCACATCTCGATCGAGGGTGACACGCAGATCGCCTTCACCGAGGACGTGCTCGCGCGCTACGAGTCGTACGGCTGGCACGTCCAGTTCGTCGACTGGACCGCGGGCGGCGAGTACCGCGAGGACGTCGACGCGCTGCACGCCGCGATCGAGGCTGCGAAGGCCGTCACGGACAAGCCGTCGTTCATCGGCATCCGCACCCTCATCGCGTGGCCGACGCCGGGCAAGACCGACGACCACTCGTCGCACGGCTCGAAGCTCGGCAGCGAGTCGATCCGCGGGCTCAAGGAGCTCCTCGGCTTCGACCCCGACCGCACGTTCGAGGTCGCGGACGACGTCATCGCCCACACGCGCTCGCTCGCCGACCGCGCGGCGGCGGTGCGTGCCGGGTGGCAGGAGTCCTTCGATGCGTGGGCGTCGGCCAACCCCGACAAGAAGTCGCTGCTCGACCGGCTCGTCGCGCACGAGCTCCCCGCCGGCTGGGAGCAGTCGCTCCCCGTGTTCCCCGCGGGCAAGGGTGTCGCGACGCGCGCCGCGTCGGGCGAGGTGCTCTCCGCCGTCGCCGACGCGATTCCGGAGCTGTGGGGCGGCTCGGCCGACCTCGCGGGCTCGAACAACACCACGATGAAGGGCCAGCCGTCCTTCCTGCCGGCCCACCGTTCGACGCACGAGTTCGCGGGTGACGAGGCCGGGCGGACGCTGCACTTCGGCATCCGCGAGCACGGCATGGGCGCGATCCTGTCGGGCATCACGCTGCACGGCCTGACGCGCGCCTACGGCGGGACGTTCCTGCAGTTCGCGGACTACATGCGCGGTTCGGTGCGCCTCGCGTCGCTCATGGGCGTCCCCGCGGTCTACGTGTGGACGCACGACTCGATCGGTCTCGGTGAGGACGGCCCGACGCACCAGCCGGTCGAGCACCTCACGGCGCTGCGCGCGATCCCGGGCCTGTCGGTCGTCCGCCCCGCGGACGCCAACGAGACGGCCCAGGCGTGGAAGGCGATCCTCGAGCACCGCGACGGTCCGGTCGGTCTCATCCTCACGCGCCAGAACATCCCGACGTTCCCGCGCGGCGAGGACGGCTTCGCCGGTGCCGAGGGGGTCGCCAAGGGCGCGTACGTGCTCGTCGACGCGAGCAACGGCGCACCCGAGGTGATCCTCATCGGCACGGGCTCCGAGGTGCAGCTCGCCGTCGCCGCGCGCGAGACGCTCGAGGCTGCGGGGGTCCCGACGCGCGTCGTGTCCGCGCCGTCGCTCGAGTGGTTCGCCGCACAGGACGAGGCGTACCGCGAGTCGGTGCTCCCGTCGTCGGTGCGCGCGCGCGTCTCGGTCGAGGCGGGCATCGCGCTGTCGTGGCACAAGATCGTCGGCGACGCGGGGCGCACGGTCTCGCTCGAGCACTTCGGTGCGTCGGCGGACTACGAGACGCTGTACCGCGAGTTCGGCATCACGGCCGAGGCCGTCGTCACCGCGGCGCACGACTCGATCGCAGCGGCCCGCGGTGGCGCCGCGCCGTCGGCGGCCGCCGCGACGCCGACGGCGACGGGGACGGGCGACCAGCAGGGCTGATCCGACGACGAGGGTGGGGTGCCGCTCCAGCGGGCGCCCCACCCTCGTGCGGGTCAGGATGACGATGACGCCGCGTCGCACGTCGTGCGTGCGCGCAGCCTGAGGGAAGGAACGACCATGGCACCGAGCGGACCCCTCGCGCGGCTGACCGACGCGGGAGTCGCCGTCTGGCTCGACGACCTCTCGCGCGAGCGGCTGCGGTCAGGGAACCTCGCCGAGCTCGTCGAGCGCGGCGTGGTGGGCGTGACGACGAACCCGACGATCTTCGCCGGGGCGATCAGCCACGGCGACGCGTACGACGAGCAGCTGCGCGCGCTCGCCGCGCAGGGCGCGGACGTCGACCAGGCCGTCTTCGCGATCACGACCGACGACGTGCGGGCCGCGGCCGACGTGCTGCGCCCGGTCTACGACCGCACCGACGGGCAGGACGGCAGGGTCTCGATCGAGGTCGACCCGCGTCTGGCACGGGACACCGACGCGACGATCGCGTCGGCACGTGCGCTGTGGACGGCCGTCGACCGGCCCAACGTCTTCATCAAGATCCCCGCGACGCTCGAGGGCCTGCCCGCGATCACCGCGACGCTCGCGGCCGGCATCAGCGTCAACGTGACGCTGATCTTCTCGCTCGAACGCTACGCGGCCGTCCTCGACGCATTCCAGGCGGGCCTCGAGCGGGCCCGCGACAACGGTCACGACCTCGCCCCGATCGCCTCCGTGGCATCCTTCTTCGTCTCGCGCGTGGACACCGCGATCGACCCCCGGCTCGACGCGCTCGGCACGCCCGAGGCCGCGCAGCTGCGCGGCCGAGCCGCGATCGCGAACGCCCGGCTCGCGTACGGCGTCTACCAGGACGTCGTCGCCGCGGACCGCTGGCGGGCCCTCGCCGCTGCCGGTGCGCACGTGCAGCGACCGCTGTGGGCGTCGACCGGCGTCAAGGACCCGGCCTACCCGGACACGCTGTACGTCGACGAGCTCGTCGTCGCGGGCGTCGTCAACACGATGCCCGAGAAGACGCTCGACGCGGTCGCCGACCACGGTGGTGATGCGCACGACACGGTGACGGGAACGCAGGCCGATGCCGCGACGCTGCTCGACCGCCTCGTCGCGCTCGGGATCGACGTCGACGACGTCGCCCAGCAGCTCGAGGTCGAGGGTGTCGAGAAGTTCGAGGCGAGCTGGGAACAGCTCCTCGCCAAGGTGAACGACGGTCTGCGTGCCGCCTCCGAGCGCCAGGCGGACGCCCGGTGAGCCTCGCGAAGGTCGGTCCGGGCGTCAACCCGCTGCGCGACCCGCGCGATCGTCGGCTCCCGCGCATCGCGGGCCCCTGCGGCCTCGTCATCTTCGGGGTCACCGGTGACCTCGCGCGCAAGAAGCTCATGCCCGCGGTGTACGACCTCACGAACCGCGGGCTCCTGCCCCCCGGATTCGCGCTGACCGGGTTCGCCCGGCGCGACTGGGAGACGCAGGACTTCGCGCAGATCGTGCACGACTCCGTCAAGGAGCACGCGCGCACACCGTTCCGCGAGGCGACCTGGCGACAGCTCTCCGAGGGCATCCGATTCGTGCAGGGGACGTTCGACGACGACACGTCGTTCGACCGGCTGCGCGAGACCGTCGAAGAGCTCGACGTGTCGCGCGGCACGGGTGGCAACCACGCGTTCTACCTGTCCGTGCCGCCCTCGTCGTTCCCGGTCGTGTGCGAACAGCTCTCGCGCTCGGGCCTCTCGCGACCCGCGGAGGGCCGCTGGCGGCGCGTCGTGATCGAGAAGCCGTTCGGCCACGACCTCGCGAGCGCCCAGGAGCTGCAGGAGATCGTCTCGTCGGTCTTCCGACCGGACGACATCTTCCGGATCGACCACTACCTCGGCAAGGAGACGGTCCAGAACCTGCTCGCGCTGCGCTTCGCGAACCAGCTGTTCGAGCCGATCTGGAACGCCAACTACGTCGACCACGTCCAGATCACGATGGCCGAGGACATCGGCATCGGTGGCCGCGCCGGGTACTACGACGGCATCGGCGCAGCGCGCGACGTGATCCAGAACCACCTGCTGCAGCTCCTCGCGCTCACGGCGATGGAGGAGCCGGTCTCGTTCGACGCCGCCGCGCTGCGCGCCGAGAAGGAGAAGGTGCTCTCGGCCGTGCGCGTCCCGCGCGACATCGGTCGGCACACCGCGCGCGGTCAGTACACGTCCGGCTGGCAGGGCGGCGAGGAGGTCGTCGGCTTCCTCGAGGAGGAGGGCTTCAACCCGCACTCGACGACCGAGACGTTCGCGGCGATCCGGGTCGACATCGACACGCGCCGCTGGGCGGGCGTCCCGTTCTACCTGCGCACCGGCAAGCGGCTCGGCAAGCGCGTCACGGAGATCGCGGTCGTCTTCAAGAAGGCCCCGCACCTGCCGTTCGAGTCGACCGCGACCGAGGAGCTCGGCAAGAACGCGCTCGTCATCCGTGTCCAGCCCGACGAGGGCGTCACACTGAGGTTCGGCGCCAAGGTCCCGGGCACGCAGATGGAGGTCCGCGACGTGACGATGGACTTCGGCTACGGGCACGCGTTCACGGAGGCGTCTCCCGAGGCGTACGAGAGGCTCATCCTCGACGTCCTGCTGGGCGACCCGCCGCTCTTCCCGCAGAACACCGAGGTCGAGCTCTCCTGGAAGATCCTCGACCCGATCATCAGCTACTGGGCCAGGCACGGGAAGCCGGACGAGTACCGCGCCGGCACCTGGGGACCGGCCTCCGCCGACGAGATGATGGCGCGCGACGGGCGCGCCTGGAGGCTGCCGTGATCATCGACATGCCCGGTACCACCACGCGCGAGGTGGCCAAGCGTCTGCTCACCGAACGCGACGAGGGCGGAGCCGTGGCGCTCGGTCGCGTGCTGACTCTCATCGTCGACACGGGGGACAACGACCCCGAGCACGCGATCGCGGCCGCGAACGACGCGAGCCGTGAGCACCCTTGCCGCGTGATCCTCATCTCGTCGCAGCCGGTCGCCGGCGCGAGCGGCAAGGGCCTGGACGCCCAGATCCGGCTCGGCGGCGACGCCGGCGCGAGCGAGGTGATCGTCCTGCGCCCCACGGGCGAGGTCACCGAGCACCTCGACACGCTCGTGATGCCTCTGCTGCTGCCCGATGCGCCGATCGTCGCGTGGTGGCCCTACGAGCCTCCCGCGGTGCCGTCCGAGCACCCGCTGGGGCGCATGGCGCAGCGGCGCATCACGGACTCGGTCCGGTCGTCCGACCCGGGCGGCTGGCTGCGGCGCCTCGCCGACTCGTACCAGGCGGGCGACACCGACCTCGCGTGGACCCGGTCGACGCTGTGGCGCGGGCTCATCGCGGCGACGCTCGAGGAGCCGCCGTACGAACCGGTGCGCCGCGCGGTCGTCGCGGGCCAGAGCACGCACTCCTCGCTCGACATGGTCGCGGCGTGGCTCAGCCACGCACTGCGGTGCCCGGTCGACGTCGAGCGGATCGACGACGCACCCGCGATCACCCAGGTCCGCCTCGAGCGCGCGTCAGGTGACATCGTGCTCGACCGGCCCGACGGCAAGACCGCGGCGCTGCGTCAGCCGGACCAGCCCGAGCACCGCATCGCCCTGCCCATCCGGCACCTGCGCGAGTGCCTCGCGGAAGAGCTGCGGCGCCTCGACCCCGACGAGGTCTACGGCGAGGTGCTGACCAAGGGCCTCGCGAAGATCTCCGCCGCATGACCGGGCGCGAGGACACCGGTCGTCACCCGGCACCGGACCCGAGCACGCCGCCACCTCGTCGTGACGTCGTCGTCCACCCGGACGCGGACGTGCTGGCGCACACCACGGCGGCGCGCCTGCTCGTGACGCTCGTGGACGCGCAGGCGCACCACGCCCCGCTGCACGTCGTGCTCACCGGGGGCACCGTCGGGATCGCCACACTCGCGGCCGTGGCCGCGTCGCCCGTGCGGGACGCCGTCGACTGGTCGCAGGTGCACCTGTGGTGGGGCGACGAACGCTTCCTGCCCGACGGTGACGCCGACCGCAACGAGACACAGGCGCGGGCGGCTCTGCTCGACGCGCTCGGTCCGGCGCTCCCTGACGGCAACGTCCACGCGGTGCCAGCGCCGAGCGCCGCCGTGCCCACGCCCGAGGTCGCCGCCGGGGCGTATGCCGCCGAGCTCGCCCGGTACGCCGACGACGGCGCGACGGTCCCCGCGTTCGACGTCCTGCTGCTCGGTATGGGTCCCGACGGCCACGTCGCCTCGCTGTTCCCCGGACACCCCGCCCTCGGCGTCTCCGGCCACGCCACGGTCGGGGTGCACGGCTCCCCCAAGCCGCCGCCCCTGCGGGTGTCCCTCACGTTCGACGCGATCCGCGCCGCCCGCGAGGTGTGGATCGTCGCCGCGGGCGCCGAGAAGTCGGCGGCCGTCGCGTCGGCGCTGTCGAACGCCTCCGTGACGACGACGCCTGCGGCGGGTGCGCTCGGGCTCGACGCCACGCTCTGGCTGATCGACGCCGCGGCGTCGGATCGCCTCCCCCGTCCGCGTCACGACTGACCTCACGCGAACGGACGCCTCGACAGACCACCGAGGAGCACGCATGAGCACGCACTCCGCCACACCGGACCGCGACCTCTGGGCCCGCGTGGACGACTACGTCGCCGCGCTCGTCCCGGAGGACGACGCATTGGTCGCGACGCGCGAGCGTGCGGCTGCTGCGGGCCTGCCGGACATCGCGGTGTCGGCCCACCAGGGCAAGCTGCTGCACCTGCTCGCCACGCTCACGGGAGCGCGCCGGGTGCTCGAGATCGGCACGCTCGGCGGCTACAGCACGCTCTGGCTCGCGCGTGCCCTGCCCGTCGACGGTCGTCTCGTGACGCTCGAGCTCGAGCCGCACCATGCGGACGTCGCGCGCGCGTCGCTCGACGCGGCGGGCGTCGGCGGACGCGTCGAGATCGTCGTCGGACCAGCGGCGTCCTCGCTCGAGGACCTCGCCTCGCGCGGGACCGAGGCCTTCGACCTCGTGTTCGTCGACGCCGACAAGCAGCAGCTCGCACGCTACCTCGAGCTCGTGCTCGCGCTGTCCCGGCCGGGGACGGCCGTCGTCGTCGACAACGTCGTGCGCGACGGAGCGGTCGTCGACCCCGAGCACCCCGACGACCGCGTGCAGGGCGTGCGCCGGATGGTCGACCTGCTGACGGGTCACGATCGCTACGACGCGACCGTGCTGCAGACCGTCGGCAGCAAGGGCTACGACGGGTTCGCGCTCCTGCGCGTGCGCGGCTGACCCGGGACCGCGCGCTCGGCGTGCCGCCTCAGCGGCCGCGGCGGGCGCGCAGCGCGGCGAGCGCCTCGTCGAGGATCGCGGCGCCGTCCTCGTCGGACCGGCGTTCCTTCACGTAGGCCAGGTGCGTCTTGTACGGCTCGTTACGCACGGGCGAGGGAGGGTTGGCCTCGTCCTGACCCGCCGGGAACCCGCACCGCGGGCAGTCCCACGTCGTCGGCGCCTCCTCGGCGGCCTCCTCGGCGAAGCTCGGGCGGGTCTCGTGGCCGTTCGCGCACCAGTAGGAGATCCAGATGCGCGGGGCGGCGTCACCGCGCTCCGCCTCCCCCATGGGACCCGCTCCGACGCGTGAACCCCGGATCGCGTTACCGCTGGCCATCGTGCCGCCTCAGCCTTCGTACTTCTCGATCAGCCCGAGCACGACGATGACCGCCGTCCAGACGAGCGCGACGCCGATCGTGATGCGGTTGAGGTTGCGCTCCGCGACGCCCGAGCTGCTCGCGCCGGACGTGATGCCGCCGCCGAACATGTCGGACAGGCCACCGCCCTTGCCCTTGTGCAGGAGGACGAGCGGCACGAGGAGCAGGCTGGTCAGGACCAGCAGCACCTGCATCGAGAGCTTCAGGGCGGTCACGTCGGTGTCGTTCCTCACTAGCGAGCCGGTACGCCCGCGCGACGACGCGCGGGCCGGGGTACAGGGTAGGCGACGAAACGTCGCGAGAGCCACACCGACGCCCCGCGTCCGCCGTCGAGTGACGGTCGGACCGGGGCGTCGGCGTGGGTGTCGGTCGTCGACCGACGCGGATCAGCTCAGAGACCGACCGCGTGCGACTGGTAGCGGACGATCTTGGCGAACTCCTCGGGGTCCAGGCTGGCACCTCCGACGAGCGCACCGTCGACGTCCGGCTTGGCCATGATCGAGGCGACGTTCGACGACTTCACCGAGCCGCCGTACAGCACACGCACCGCGTCGGCCGTGTCCTGGTCGTAGAGCTCGGCGACCCGTGCACGGATCGCCCCGCACAGCTCCTGCGCGTCCTCGGGGGTCGCCGTCTCGCCGGTCCCGATGGCCCACACGGGCTCGTACGCCACGACGACCTCACGCACCTGCTCGGCAGTGAGGCCCGCGAGCCCGCCGTCGAGCTGGCCGAGCGTCACCGTGACGTGCTCGCCCGCGCGACGGACCTCGAGCTTCTCGCCGATGCAGAGGATCGGCTTGAGGCCCGCGCCGAGCGCGTTCTTGACCTTGGCGTTGACGAGCTCGTCGGACTCGGCGTGGTACTCGCGCCGCTCCGAGTGCCCGACGACCGCGTAGGTCACGCCGAGCTTGGTGAGGAAGGCGGGGGCGATCTCACCGGTGTACGCGCCCGACGTGTGCGCCGAGACGTCCTGCGAGCCGTACACGATCTCGAGCTTGTCGGCGTCCACGAGCGTCTGCACGCTGCGCAGGTCGGTGAACGGCGGGATGACCGCGACCTCGACCGTGGCGTAGTCGTGCTTGCCGTCCTTGAGCGTCCAGGCGAGCTTCTGGAGCGTGTGGACCGCCTCGTGGTGGTCCAGGTTCATCTTCCAGTTGCCGGCCATGAGCGGCGTGCGAGTCATCAGTCCTCCAGGACAGCGATGCCGGGGAGGGTCTTGCCCTCCAGGAACTCGAGGCTCGCGCCGCCACCGGTGGAGATGTGGCCGAACTTCGCCTCGTCGAAGCCGAGCGTGCGGACCGCTGCGGCCGAGTCGCCACCGCCGACGATCGTGAATCCGCCGTTCGTGCCCGCGTCGATGAGCGCCTGCGCGACGGCCTTGGTACCGCCCGCGAACGCCTCGAACTCGAACACGCCCGCCGGACCGTTCCAGACGACCGTCTTGGCGTCGGTGATCTTCGACGCGAACAGCGCCTCGGACTGCGGGCCGATGTCGAGCCCGATCTTGCCGTCCGGGATCGCGTCCGCTGCCACGACGGCGACCGGCGTGTCGGCCTTGAACTCGTCGCCCACGCGGATGTCGACGGGCAGGACGATCTCGACGCCGTCCTTCTCCGCCTGCGCGAGGTAGCCCTTGACCGTGTCCACCTGGTCGGCCTCGAGCAGCGACGCGCCGACCGAGTAGCCCTTCGCCGCCAGGAACGTGAACAGCATGCCGCCGCCGATCACGAGCCGGTCGGCCTTCGTCAGCAGGTTCGAGATGACACCGAGCTTGTCGGACACCTTCGAGCCGCCGAGGACCACGACGTACGGGCGCTCGGGGCTCTCGGTCGCCTTCTTGAGCGACTCGACCTCGTTCAGCACGAGCGAGCCCACCGCGCGCGGCAGCACGAGCGCGACGTCGTACACCGACGCCTGCTTGCGGTGCACGACGCCGAAGCCGTCGGACACGTACGCGTCGGCGAGGGTCGCGAGCTCCGCGGCGAGCGCGGCGCGCTGCGCCTCGTCCTTGCTCGTCTCGCGCGCGTCGAAGCGCACGTTCTCGAGCAGCGCGACCTCACCGTCGGCGAGGGCCGCCACGGTCTCGCGTGCGGACTCGCCCACGAGGTCCTTCGCGAGCGCGACGGGCCGGCCCAGCAGCTCGCTCAGACGTGCGGCGACCGGCGCGAGCGAGTACTTCTCCTCGAAGCCCTCCCCCTTGGGACGCCCGAGGTGTGCGGTGACGACGACCCGCGCGCCCGCTGCCACCAGCGCCTGCAGCGTCGGCAGCGCGGCGCGGATCCGGCCGTCGTCGGTGATGGTCGTGCCGTCGAGCGGCACGTTGAAGTCGGAGCGGACGAGCACGCGCTTGCCGCGCAGGTCGCCGAGGTCCTCGATGGTCTTCATGGTCTCCTACCAGGGGGTTCTTCCCGGACCGGACATCGCGTCACGGGCCGGACACGACAGCGTCCGCGTGCGCCGGGCCGTGGCCGGGGCGCACGCGGACGCATGTGCTGGGGTGGTGCAGGTCGTCAGAGACGCTCGCCCACGTACGACGTGAGCGCGACGAGGCTGTTGGAGTAGCCCCACTCGTTGTCGTACCAGGAGACGACCTTGACCTGGTCGCCGATCACCTTGGTGAGCTTCGAGTCGAAGATGCTCTGGTGCGGGTCGGTGACGATGTCGCTCGAGACGATCTCGTCCTCGACGTACGACAGCACACCCTTGAGGGGGCCCTCGGCGGCGGCCTTGACCGCGGCGTTGACCTCCTCGACCGTGACCTCGCGCGACGCGGTGAACGTCAGGTCGGTCGCCGAGCCGGTGATCGTCGGCACGCGCAGCGCGAAGCCGTCGAGCTTGCCCTTGAGCTCCGGGAGCACGAGGGCGACGGCCTTGGCCGCACCCGTCGACGTCGGGACGATGTTCTGCGCGGCGGCGCGGGCGCGACGCAGGTCGCGGTGCGGGCCGTCCTGCAGGTTCTGGTCACCCGTGTAGGCGTGGATCGTGGTCATGAGGCCACGCTCGATGCCGATCGCGTCGTTGAGCGCCTTCGCGAGGGGCGCGAGGCAGTTCGTCGTGCACGACGCGTTGGAGATGATGTGCTGCGTCGCAGCGTCGTACTGCTCGTGGTTCACGCCGACGACGAACGTGCCGTCCTCGTTCTTGGCGGGAGCCGAGATGATGACCTTCTTGGCGCCGGCCTCGATGTGGGCCTTGGCCTTGGTCGCGTCGGTGAAGAAGCCGGTCGACTCGATGACGATGTCCGCGCCCAGCTCCGCCCACGGGAGGTTCGCCGGGTCGCGCTCCTCGAGCGCACGGATCTTCTTGCCGTCGACGATGATGTTCTCGTCGTCGAAGTCCACGCTCAGCGGGAAGCGGCCGAGCACCGTGTCGTACTTGAGCAGGTGCGCGAGCGTCTTGTTGTCCGTGAGGTCGTTGACCCCCACGATCTCGATGTCCGCGCCGGACGCGACGATGGCCCGGTAGAAGTTCCGACCGATGCGGCCGAAGCCGTTGATGCCGACCTTGATGGTCACGTGCCCTCCTCGGCAGCGCCGACGGGGCCGGCGCACAATGTGGTGGTGGGATCTCGCACGCCGATGTGCGTGCCTCACGCCCGCGATCGTCCGGCTCGGTCCGCGTCCCGCCCCTCAGAGTCCTGAGGAGCAGACCGGATCGTTCCCAGCACATGACGCTCGTGTGGCGTTCGGATGCCCCGAGCCTATACCCCTTTGCATACACAGCCCGTTGCGAAGGTCCCAGACGCGGCGCGCGTCCACGTGGTGGGATGCCGCCCCGGACCGGCTCAGAGGTCGAGCAGCTCCGGCGACAGGCCGGACTCCGTGTCCGGGATCCCGAGCTCCGCAGCACGCTTGTCGGCGGTCGCCAGCAGGCGGCGGATGCGGCCCGCGACGGCGTCCTTCGTGAGCGGTGGGTCGGCCATCTTGCCGAGCTCCTCGAGCGACGCGTCCTTGTGCGCGAGCCGCAGCTCCCCCGCCTCCCGCAGGTGCTCGGGCAGCTCGTCGGCGAGGATCTCGAACGCACGCTCGACGCGCGCACCCGCGGCGACCGCCGCTCGTGCGGAGCGGCGCAGGTTCGCGTCGTCGAAGTTGGCGAGCCGGTTCGCGGTCCCACGCACCTCGCGCCGGACCCGACGCTCCTCCCACACGAGCATCGCCTCGTGCGCGCCCATCCGCGTCAGCATCGCGCCGATCGCGTCGCCGTCTCGGATGACCACCCGGTCCACACCGCGCACCTCGCGCGCCTTGGCCGGGATGCCCATGCGCCGCGCGGAGCCGACGAGCGCGAGCGCGGCCTCCGGTCCGGGGCACGTGACCTCGAGCGACGACGACCGGCCGGGCTCGGTCAACGACCCGTGCGCGAGGAAGGCGCCACGCCACGCGGCCTCGGCCTCGGCGATGCCGCCTGCGACGACCTGGGGCGGCAGCCCGCGCACGGGGCGCCCTCGGTTGTCCAGCAACCCGGTCTGCCGTGCGAGCGACTCGCCGTCCTTGACGACCCGGACCACGTAGTGGCTCCCCCGGCGCAGCCCGCCGCCCGACACGACGATGATCTCGCTCTCGTGCCCGTAGACCTCCGCGACCGCCTGACGCAGGCGACGTGCCGCGATCGCGGTGTCCAGCTCCGCCTCGACGACGATCCGCCCCGAGATGATGTGCAGCCCGCCCGCGAACCGGAGCGTCGCGGCCACCTCGGCCTTGCGGCACGAGGTCTTGTCCACCTGGAGTCGGGCGAGCTCGTCCTTCACCTGTGCCGTCAACGCCATGGGCGTCATCCTGCCATTCACGCGACGGGTCGGTGACCGGTTCGGCTCACCGATCCCCGCGGTCCGGACGTCCCTCCACGTCGCCGAGCACGCCTTCGATCGCGTCACGCAACGCCGCGGCGAGCCGCAGCGGGTCGTGCCGTGCCGTCCCGTCGGAACGCCCGACCTGCCGCAGCAGGACCTGGGCACCCTGGGCCGCGCAGCGTTCCGCGAGCCGGGACACGTCCTCGACCGCGCGCGGGTCGGCGACCACCGCGTGCAGCCGGAGCTCGGGTGCGTACGCGTGCAGCACGTCGAGGTAGTCCTCGGCCCGCATCCCCGCGGTCTCACCGTCCTCCTCCGGCGAGAGGTTGAGCACGACGACGATGCGCCCGCTCGCCCGGTGCAGCGCGGCGCGCAGGTCGGGCACGAGCAGGTGCGGGAGAACCGACGTGTACCAGGAACCGGGCCCGAGGACGACCCAGTCGGCTGCGTCGATGGCCTCGACCGCGTGCACGCACGCGGGCGGTGCCTCGGGCACGAGACGCACGTGCGTGATCGGGTTCGTCGTGCGTGCGACGGCGCTCTGGCCGCGTACCGTCGCGACGCTCCCGTCGGGGCAGCGGACGTCCGCCTCGATCAGGAGCGGCACCTCCGTCATCGGCAGCACCCGGCCACGGGCGCCCAGCAGGCGCCCGACCCAGTCGAGCCCGGCCACCGGGTCACCCAGGAGCTCCCAGAGCGTGACGATCAGCAGGTTGCCGAGCGCGTGCTGGTCGAGCGGCCCGCTCGAGTCGAACCGGTGCTGCAGCACGTCGCGCCAGGTGCGCCCCCAGTCCGAGTCGTCGCACAGCGCCGCGAGGGCCATCCGCAGGTCGCCCGGCGGCAGCACCGCTAGCTCGTCGCGCAGCCGTCCCGAGGACCCGCCGTCGTCGGCGACCGTGACGACCGCGGTGATCCGGTCCGTGACGAGCCGCAGGGCCGCGAGCGTGGCCGACACCCCGTGCCCGCCGCCGAACGCGACGACCGCGGGCCCGCGGCCCGCCTCGTGCTCGTACGCGCCCGGGAACGGGCCGAGGCCGACGCCCGGGGTCGGCACGCCCGGACGCCCCGCCGCGCGCGTGCCGCTCACTCCTTGCCCAGGTCGCGTGCGCCGACCGTGACCCGGTGGCCGGCCTCCCGCAGCCGAGCGGCGACCGCCTCGCTGATCGCGACCGAGCGGTGCTTGCCACCGGTGCAGCCGACCGCGATCGTCACGTACCGCTTCTCCTCGCTCAGGTAGCCCGCGAGGGCCGGCTCGAGCGCGGCGACGTACCGGTCGACGAACGTGCGGGCGCCCGGCAGCCCGAGGACGTAGTCGCGCACGGGCGCGTCACGCCCCGTGAGATGGCGCAGCTCCGTCACCCAGTAGGGGTTGGCCAGGAACCGGACGTCGACGACGTGGTCCGCGTCGAGCGGGATCCCGTACTTGAACCCGAACGAGATCACGTTGATCCGCAGCTGCTCGTCGGTGTCCCCCGCGACGAGCCCGCGCACCTGACGCGCGAGGTCGTGCACGTTGAGCTCGGACGTGTCGATGACGTTGTCGGCGCGCTCGCGGATGTCGTGCAGCACCGCGCGCTCCTCGCGGATACCGTCGAGCAGCGTCCCGCTGCCCTGCAACGGGTGGGGGCGACGCACCTGCTCGTAGCGGCGCACGAGCACCTCGTCGGACGCGTCGAGGAACAGGATCCGGTATTCCACGCCCGCGGCACGCAGACCCTCGAGCACCTCGGCGAGGTCCGCGAAGAAGCCGCGGCCGCGCACGTCGATCACGGCCGCGACCCGCAACGCGTGCGTGTCGGTCGGGCCGTTCGTGAGCATGCCGACCAGGTGCGTGAGCATCTGGGCGGGCAGGTTGTCGACCACGTACCAGTCGAGGTCCTCGAGGACGGCTGCTGCCTTCGTGCGGCCGGCACCGGACATGCCGGTGATGATGAGCACCTGAGGCTGGTGCAGGCGGGGGTGCTCGGTCGCCGCGTCGATGGCCGGGATGCCGGTCGGGACCGTCAGGGGCGAAGGCTCGTCGGTCATGGTGCCAGCATGCCAGCGGACGGTGCCGGCGCCTGCGGTGGCGTCGCCCCCGGCGGGTCGTCGACGTCGATCGGGTGGGACGGCGCGGGTGCGAGCGCCGCGACGACGGCCGCTGCCGTCCGCTCGCCCATGCCGGGTACCGACGCGATCTCGTCGACGCTCGCCGCTCGGAGCCGCTTGACGGAGCCGAAGTGGCGCAGGAGGGCCTTCTGCCGCGCCGGACCGAGACCGGGCACGTCGTCCAGCACCGAGACGGTCATGCCCTTGCTGCGGCGTTTGCGGTGCGCCGTGATCGCGAACCGGTGCGCCTCGTCGCGCACGCGCTGCAGCAGGTAGAGCCCCTCCGAGCTGCGCTGCAGGATCACGGGATAGTCCTCGCCCGGGACCCACACCTCCTCGAGCCGCTTCGCGAGGCCGCACAGCGCCACGTCGTCGATCCCGAGCTCGGCCAGCGCTGCCGCGGCAGCCGCGACCTGAGGCGGGCCGCCGTCGACGACCACGAGGTTCGGCGGGTAGGCGAACCTGCGAGGGCGTCCGGTGGTCTCGTCCACGGGACCCGACGAGACGCGCTCGTCGTCGTCCGACGCGGGGTCCTCCCCCAGGCCGAGCTCGACGTCACCCGACTCCGACCGCTCGGCGAGGTACCGGCGGAATCGCCGGGTGATGACCTCGTGCATGGCCGCCGTGTCGTCGGCCGCGCCCTCGCCGTGCGGCCCGCGCACGTTGAACAGGCGGTACTCGCTCTTGCGTGCGAGCCCGTCCTCGAACACCACCATCGACGCCGACTGGAACGTGCCCTGGTTGTGCGAGACGTCGTAGCACTCGATGCGCAGCGGTGCGCTCTCGAGGCCGAGCGCCTCCTGCAGCTCGCGCAGCGCCTGGCTGCGCGAGGTCAGGTCCCCCGCGCGGCGGGTGCGGTGCAGCATGAGCGCGTGCTCGGCGTTCTTGCGCACCGTCTGTGCGAGCTCGCGCTTGTCACCCCGCTGCGGGACCCGGACCCGCACGCGCGAGCCACGCCGCCCCGTCAGCCACGACTCCACCTGCTCGACGTCACCGGGCAGGACCGGCACGAGGACCTCCCGCGGCACGGCCCCCCCATCTGCGTCGTCGATCCCGTAGACCTGCTGCAGCAGGTGCTCGACGAGCGCCGCGTCGTCGAGGTCCTCGACCTTCTCGACCACCCACCCGCGCTGCCCGCGGATCCGGCCGTCGCGTACGTGGAAGACCTGCACCGCGGCCTCGAGCTCGTCACCCGCGAGCCCGAAGACGTCCGCATCGGTCCCGTCGGGGAGCACGACCGCATTGCGCTCGGTCGCGCGGCGCAACGTCTGGATGTCGTCACGCAGCCGCGCCGCCTGCTCGTAGTCGAGCTCGGCGGCGGCCTCCTTCATGCGCTGCGTCAGTCGCCGCTCGAAGCGCGACGTGTCGCCCGCCATGAAGTCGCAGAACTCCTCGGCGAGCCGGTGGTGGTCCTCCGGCGAGATGCGCCCGACGCACGGCGCCGAGCACTTGTCGATGTAACCGAGCAAGCACGGCCGCCCCTGCTGGTGAGCGCGCTTGAACACGCCCGCCGAGCACGTCCGGACCGGGAACACACGCAGCAGCAGGTCGACCGTCTCGCGGATCGCCCAGGCGTGTGCGTACGGCCCGAAGTACCGCGTCCCCCTGCGCTTCGCGCCGCGCATGACCTGGACACGCGGGAACTCGTCGGCGAGCGTCACCGCGAGGTACGGGTACGACTTGTCGTCGCGGTACTTGACGTTGAACCGCGGGTCGAACTCCTTGATCCACGAGTACTCGAGGGCGAGCGCCTCGACCTCGGTCCCGACGACCGTCCACTGCACGGCCGCGGCCGTCGTCACCATCTGCTGCGTGCGCGGGTGCAGCCCGGCGACGTCCTGGAAGTAGCTGTTGAGGCGCTGACGCAGGCTCTTCGCCTTGCCGACGTAGATGACCCGACCGTCCGCGTCCCGGAACCGGTAGACCCCCGGCTGGTCCGGGATCTCGCCCGGAGCCGGGCGGTACGTCGCGGGATCAGCCATGGCACCGAGCCTAGTTCGCGGCACCGACACGTCCGTGCGCGTCACCCGCACGGACCCGCACTCCACCAGGACCACGGCTAGCGTGTGATCCATGGCACAGCTGCTGCACTCCTACTCGGTGGACCTGACGTGGACCGGAGCGGGTGCGGACGGCACCTCGACGTACACGTCCTACGGCCGCGACCATGACCTGACCTCCGGCACCAAGCCACCGCTGCCGGGCACGTCCGACCCCGGCTTCCGTGGTGACCCCGCGCGGTGGTCGCCCGAGGACCTCGTCGTCGGCGCGCTCGCGCAGTGCCACATGCTGTGGTTCCTGCACCTCGCAGCCGCAGCCGGCGTCGTGGTGGTCGGATACGCCGACGGTGCGTCCGGGACGATGCGCATCGAGGCCGCCGGGCACGGGCAGTTCACCGAGGTCGTGCTGCGCCCACGCGTCGTGGTGCGCAACCACGTCCTGCCGGACGGGCGCGCGATCGACGACGGTGTGCTCGCGGACCTGCACCACCGCGCGCACGAACACTGCTTCGTGGCCCGCTCGGTCAACTTCACGGTCCGGCACGAGCCCGTTCCTGTCGCGTTCGAGCAGCACCCGCGCTGACGGACCCGGTCAGGCGGGGACCGCGGTCGCCTCCACGTCGAGCACCTCGGCCAGGAAGCGACCCGTGTGACTCGCAGGCACGGCCGCGACGTGCTCCGGGGTGCCCTCCGCGACGACCTGACCGCCGCCGGAGCCACCCTCGGGGCCCATGTCGATCACCCAGTCCGCGTTCTTGATGACGTCGAGGTTGTGCTCGATCACGATGACCGAGTTGCCCTTGTCGACGAGCGACTGGAGCACACCGAGGAGCTTGCGGATGTCCTCGAAGTGCAGACCCGTGGTCGGCTCGTCGAGCACGTACGCCGTGCGGCCCGTCGAGCGCCGCTGCAGCTCGGACGCGAGCTTGACGCGCTGCGCCTCGCCGCCGGAGAGCGTCGGTGCCGGCTGGCCGAGCCGCACGTACCCGAGGCCCACGTCGACGAGCGTCGTGAGGTGCCGGCTGATCGCCGGGACCGCGGCGAAGAACTCCGCGGCCTCCTCGATGGGCATGTCGAGCACGTCGGCGACCGTCTTGCCCTTGAAGTGCACCTCGAGCGTCTCGCGGTTGTACCGCGCGCCGTGGCAGACCTCGCACGGCACGTACACGTCGGGCAAGAAGTTCATCTCGATCTTGAGCGTCCCGTCACCCGAGCAGGCCTCGCACCGGCCACCCTTGACGTTGAACGAGAACCGACCCGGTGTGTACCCGCGGACCTTCGCCTCGGTCGTCTCGGCGAACAGCCGACGGACGTGGTCCCACACCCCCGTGTACGTCGCCGGGTTGGAGCGCGGGGTGCGGCCGATCGGCCCCTGGTCGACGTGCACCACCTTGTCGAGGTGCTCGAGACCGGTCACGCGCTTGTGCCGCCCTGCGACCTGACGCGCACCGTTGAGCTCGTTCGCCATCACGGTGTAGAGGATCGAGTTGACGAGGGTGGACTTGCCCGAGCCGGAGACGCCCGTGACCGCGGTGAGCGTGCCGAGCGGGAACGAGACGTCGATCCCGCGCAGGTTGTGCTCGCGCGCACCGATGACCGTGACCTTCCGCTTCGGGTCGACCGGGCGCCGGGCCGTCGGCATGGGGATCGCCCGGCGACCGGACAGGTACGCACCCGTGATCGACTCGGCCGACGACAGCAGACCCTCGAGGTCGCCCGAGTGGACGACCTTGCCACCGTGCTCGCCCGCACCGGGGCCGATGTCGACGATCCAGTCCGCCGTGCGGATCGTGTCCTCGTCGTGCTCGACGACGATGAGCGTGTTCCCGAGGTCACGCAGGCGGGTGAGCGTGTCGATCAGGCGGCGGTTGTCGCGCTGGTGCAGCCCGATCGAGGGCTCGTCGAGCACGTACAGCACGCCGACGAGCCCGGATCCGATCTGGGTCGCGAGCCGGATCCGCTGCGCCTCGCCGCCCGAGAGCGTCGCCGCAGGGCGCATCAGGGACAGGTAGTCGAGGCCGACGTCGAGCAGGAAGCCGAGCCGCGCCTGGATCTCCTTGAGCACCTGCGCCGCGATCTGCCGCTCCCGCTCACCGAGCTCGAGCCCGTCCAGGAAGTCACGTGCGTCCCGGATGGGCAGCTCGCAGACCTCGGCGATCGACCGTCCCCCGACGCGCACGGCCAGGACCTCGGGCTTCAGCCGCTGCCCCTGGCAGGCCGGGCACGGGACCTCGCGCATGAAGCCCTCGTACTTCTCCTTGCTCCACTCCGACTCGGTCTCGGAGTGCCGCCGCTCGAGGAACGTGATGACGCCCTCGAACCCCGTCGAGTACTGGCGCTCCCGGCCCCAGCGGTTCTTGTAGCGGACGTGCACCTGGTGGTTGCGGCCGTGCAGGATCGCGTCCTTCGCGCGCTGCGGCAGCGCACGCCACGGCACGTCCATCGAGAAGCCCATCTCGTCGGCGAGCGCCGACAGCACACGCTCGAAGTACTCCGAGGACGTCTGCGCCCAGGGGACGACCGCACCGTCCGCGAGCGAGAGCTCGTCGTCCGGGACCACGAGGTCCGGGTCGACCTCGAGGCGCGACCCGATGCCCGTGCACTCGGGGCACGCCCCGTACGGCGCGTTGAACGAGAACGTGCGCGGCTCGACCTCCTCGAGCGTGAGCTGGTGGTCGTTCGGGCACGCCCGGTGCTCCGAGAACCGGCGCTCCTTGTCCGGGTCGTCGATGTCGAGGTCCACGAGGTCCACCACGAGCAGACCACCCGCGAGCCCCAGCGCGGTCTCCACCGAGTCGGTGAGCCGGCGCTGCACGCCCTCACGCGCGACGAGACGGTCGACGACCACCTCGATGTCGTGCTTGAGCTTCTTCTCGAGCGCGGGCGGCGACGTGAGCTGGACGACCTCTCCGTCGACCCGCGCCCGCGCGAAGCCCTTGGCCTGCAGCTCGGCGAACAGGTCGGCGTACTCGCCCTTGCGGCCGCGCACGACAGGCGCGAGCACCTGGTAGCGCGTGCCCTCGGGCAGCTCGAGCAGCCGGTCCACGATCTGCTGAGGCGTCTGGGCCGTGACCCGCTCGCCGCACACCGGGCAGTGCTGCGTCCCCGCGCGCGCGAACAGCAGGCGCAGGTAGTCGTAGACCTCCGTGATCGTCCCGACCGTCGAGCGCGGGTTGCGGTTGGTCGACTTCTGGTCGATCGACACCGCGGGCGAGAGCCCCTCGATGAAGTCGACGTCGGGCTTGTCCATCTGCCCGAGGAACTGCCGCGCGTACGCGGAGAGCGACTCGACATAGCGTCGCTGCCCCTCGGCGAAGATCGTGTCGAACGCCAACGAGGACTTCCCCGAGCCCGACAGGCCCGTGAAGACGATCAGCCGGTCCCGGGGCAGGTCCAGGTCGACGTTGCGGAGATTGTGCTCGCGGGCGCCCTGCACCACCAGACGGTCGTTCACGGCGTGCAGTCTACGTTCCGCGACCGACATTCGCACACTCGTTCGACCGCGCGCTCGTCGTGCCAGGTCGCGGCGCACGTCGCATGCTGGAGGGACCATGACGAACCATCTCGACCACGGACCAGAAGCGCTCCCCGTCCCCATCGCCGAGTACGCCGTCATCGGTGACGGCCGCACCGCGGCGCTCGTCTCCCGGCGCGGCTCGATCGACTGGCTCTGCCTGCCCGACATGGCCTCGGCCGCGTGCTTCGCGCGCCTGCTGGGTACCGCTGACAACGGCCGGTGGCTCCTGACCGTCCTCGACGCGCACACCGTCACCCGCCGCTACCTCGACGACTCGTTCGTCCTCGAGACGACCTACGTCTCCCCCACCGGCACGGCCGTCATCACCGATGCCATGCCCCTGAGCGACGGCCGGGCCGACCTCGTCCGGCGCGTCACGTGCACGTCGGGGACGGTCACCGTCCGCCACGAGTGGGTGGTCCGGTTCGGCTACGGCGCGATCGTGCCGTGGGTGACACGGGTGCGCACGCGTCACGACGAAGCGATCCGCGCGGTCGCAGGACCCGACTCGCTCGTCCTGCGCGGCACGCGCCTGCCGCACGCGCACGGTCACCGACACCACGACGAGGTGGCGCTGTCGAGCGGCGACGAGCTCGAGCTCGCGCTGACCTGGGTCCATTCGTGGGAGCCGGTCCCGCCCGTGGTGCCGGTCCCACCCCGCGTCGACAGCACACGCATCGGCTGGGGCCTGTGGGCGCGCGACTGCCGGTACGACGGACCGCACCGGGAGGCCGTCGTCCGCTCGCTCCTGGTGCTGCGACTGCTCACCGACTTCGAGACCGGCGGCATCGCCGCGGCAGCGACGACGAGCCTGCCGGAGGACTTCGGCGGCGTCCGCAACTGGGACTACCGGTACTGCTGGCTGCGCGATGCCGCGATGACGCTCGAGGCCCTGCTCGAGGAGGGGTTCCGCGACGAGGCCACCCAGTGGCGCGACTGGCTGCTGCGCGCCGTAGCGGGCGACCCCGCCGACCTGCAGATCATGTACCGGCTCGACGGCGGCCGCGACCTTCCCGAGCGCGAGCTCGCGCACCTGCCCGGCTACGCCGGGTCCCGGCCCGTGCGGATCGGGAACGCCGCCGTCGGACAGGTGCAGAACGACGTCCTGGGCGAGGTCATGTGTGCGCTCGAGGCCGCCCGCGAGGCGGGGATCACGGAGTCGGCCGACTCGTGGTCGCTGCAGCGCCATCTCGTCGAGGAGCTCATCGAGCACTGGGACGAGCCCGACCGCGGCATCTGGGAGGTGCGCGGCGACCCGCAGCACTTCGTCCACTCCAAGATCATGGCGTGGGCGGCGGTCGACCGCGCGGTGCGCGCCGTCGAACGGCACGGGCTCGACGGGCCGGTCGCACGCTGGCGCGAGGTCCGCGACCGGATCCACGCCGACGTGCTCGCGCGCGGCTGGGACGAGGAGGCGGGCACCTTCGTGCAGCACTACGGTGCGCGTCACACGGACGCCGCGCTCCTCCAGCTCGTCCAGGTCGGCTTCCTCCCGCCCGACGACCCCCGGGTCGCGTCGACCGTCAGGGCCGTACGGTCCGAGCTCGAGGTCGCGCCCGGGCTGCTGCGGCGCTACCTCCCCGAACGCACCGACGACGGCGTGGGCGGGGACGAGCAGGCCTTCCTCGCCTGCTCGTTCTGGCTCGCAGACGCGCTCGCGCGGTGCGGCGACGTCGACGAGTCCGGCCGGGTCCTGGACGTCCTCGTCGGCCTCGCGAACGACGTCGGGCTGCTCGCCGAGCAGTACGACCCGGCGACCGGACGGATGGCTGGCAACGTGCCGCAGGCGCTCTCGCACCTCGCCCTCGTGCGGGCCGCGCACGCCCACCTGCTCGCGAGCACGGCCGCGCACGCGGCGGGTCGTGGCCGTGGCTGAGGCCTACACGGGCGACGTCCGCGTCGGCGGCCCCAGCGACGTGCGCGTGCTCGACGAGCTCGAGCTGCGCAAGGTGGCTGTCGGGCCGATGGCCAACGACGCGTATCTCCTGACGTGCCGCCGGGAGGGAGCCCAGCTGCTCGTGGACGCGGCGGCGGATGCCGACCGGCTGCTCGCGCTCGTCGGCGAGGCGGACGCGTCGACCCGGCTCGACGTCGTCGTCACCACCCACCGCCACCACGACCACATCGGGGCGCTCGCGGGGGTCGTGGCCGTCACGGGAGCGCGCGCGCTGTCGGGCGTCGACGACGCGGACGACGTCGCGGCGACCACGGGCGTCGTCGTCGGGCGCCTGCACGACGGCGACGTCGTCACGTTCGGCCGCATCGCCCTCGAGGTCGTCGCGCTGCGCGGCCACACGCCCGGGTCGATCGCGCTCGTCTACCGCGAGCCGAGTCGTGTGCGCGCACGGGGTGCACGGCCGGACCGCGCCCACATCTGGACGGGCGACTCGCTGTTCCCGGGCGGCGTCGGGCGCACGACCGGCCCGGACGACTTCGCCACGCTGTACGACGACGTCGTCGGTCGCCTGTTCGACCGGTTCGACGACGACACGTGGATCTACCCCGGCCACGGCGCGGACACGACCCTCGGCCGGGAACGACCCGACCTCGGCGCCTGGCGTGCACGCGGCTGGTGACCGGGTCCGACGGCCGCGTCACGGCGCGTCGCTCCCCGGCGCATCACGTCACGGTACGAGCGGGCCCAGCACCGACGTCGCCACGGTCGCGTGCGCCGACTCGTCGTCGGACGGGTGGAAGATGCCCGCGAGCACGTCCCGGTAGAGGCGTCCCAGCTCGTTGCCGCTGAAGTACGCGCCACCTCCCGACGCCCGCAGCGCGAGCTCGACGACCTGCCGCGCCGACTCCGTCGCGCGCACCTTGAGCCCGACGAGCTGCGCGAACCACCGGGCGCCGTGGTCCGTCCCCTCGTCGACGTCCCGGGCGAGCGCGAACACCTGCAGCTCGGCACCGTCCTGCAGGAGCGCCGCGTCGGCGATGCGCCAGCGGATGTCGGGGTCCTGCGCGTACGCGCGACCGTCGTTCTTGTACGAGGTCCGACGACGCGCCGCGGCGACCGCGAGCTCGATGGCGCGCCGCCCGATGCCCGTGTAGACGGCACCCAGCAAGATCTCGAACACCGAGAACAGCGCGAAGATGAACGAGTCCGCCGACGGCCCCGGTGGCAGCCTGCGATACACCTGTGCGGCGGGTGCGTACGCACCGTCGAGCACGGTCGTGCAGGACTGCGTGGCCCGCATGCCGAGCGTGTCCCAGTCGTCCTTCGTCACGACGCCGTCCCGGCCGACGACGCCGTGCACGAGCAGCGGCGCGTCCGGGTCGGCATCGTCCCGGCCGAACGTCGCCAGCCGCGTCCAGACGGGTGCGAGCGACGTGAAGATCTTGGTGCCGAAGAACCGGTAGCCCCCGTCCGGCTGCCGTTCGGCCCGCGTGCGCGACCCGAACATCACCAGGTCGTTGCCCGCCTCCGAGTTGCCGAACGCGTACACCTCGCCCGCCGCCGCGTCCCGCAGGACGAACTCGAACGCGTCGTCGCCACGCCCGACGAGCTGCGCGGCGAGGCCCGTCACGACGAGGTGCATGTTGACCGCGAGAGCGGTCGCCGGCGCCGCAGCCGCGAGCCGGGTCTGCTCACGCGCGACCTCCTCGAGCGTGAGCCCGGCACCACCGAGGCGCTGCGGGACGAAGGCGCGCAGGTACCCGGCTGCCACGAGCTCCGCGAGGTCGTCGTGCGGGAACGTGTTCTCACGGTCGTGGGCGGCCGCCCGCTCGTGGACGCGTGCCAGCAGGTCGTCGGTCAGCAGGGTGCGCAGCTCGCGCGGCATGGTCGGCCTCTCTCTCGTCGGTGTCCGTGCACGGGCGTGGTGTCCGCGTCGTCGGTCGTCGGGGTCAGCCCACGACGTCGGGGTCCGAGCCGAAGCGACGCCCCCGGTCGAGGGCGGCGATCCGGTCGTGGTCCTCGTCGGTCAGCCGCAGCGCGACGGCCGCGAGGTTCTCGCGGATGCGCTCGGGCGTGACCGACTTCGGGATGACGGCGATCCCGAGGTCGAGGTGCCAGCGCAGGACGACCTGAGCGGGCGTCGCACCGTGCGCCCGCGCGATCTCGGCGAGGACCGGGTCGGCGAGCACCGCGCCCCGACCGAGCGGCGACCACGCCTGGGTCACCACACCGAGCTCGGCGTGCACCTCGCGCAGCGCGCGCTGCTGCAGGTACGGGTGGAGCTCGACCTGGTTGACGACGGGAACCTCGCCCGAGTCGTCGACGATCCGGCGCAGGTGCGCGGGCTGGAAGTTCGACACCCCGACCGACCGCACCCGTCCCTCGTCGCGCAGGCGCAGCAGCGTGCGCCACGTCGGGACGTATCGGTCGCGAGCGGGCGCCGGCCAGTGGATGAGGTACAGGTCGGGAGCGCCCAGGCCCAGCCGCTCGACCGAAGCCTCGAACGCCGCCTCGGCGGCATCGCCGTGCGCGTCGTTCCAGAGCTTCGTCGTGACGAACACCTCGTCCCGGTCGAGCCCGCCCGCTCGCACGGCGCGCCCGACCGCCGCCTCGTTGCCGTACAGCGTCGCGGTGTCGACGAGTCGGTATCCCGCCGCCAGGGCCTCCGCGACCGCCGGCTGCGCCTCGTCGTCCGAGACCTTGTAGACACCGAACCCGATCATCGGCATCCGCAGGCCGTCGGCGAGCGTCACGTGCGTGCTCATCCCGCCACTCTGCCACCTCGCGTGGACGGATCGGTGGCCGACGTCCGCGGTCCGGCAAGATGAGCGCATGCCCACGTATGCCGTCCAGTACACGTACGACGAGCGCGCTGACGTCCGGGATGTCGTCCGGCCGGAGCACCGCGCCTATCTCGCGGGGCTCGCGGACGCGGGCGCGCTCAAGGGTTCGGGTCCCTACGTCGGCGGGGAGCCGGGGGCGCTCCTGGTCCTCGTCGCGTCCGACGACGAGCACCTGCGCTCGATGCTCGACTCCGACCCGTTCCAGCGCGAGGGGCTCGTCGCTGCGACCGACGTGCGAGCGTGGGACGTCGTCCTCGGTCCCTGGAAGGACTGACGCCGGGCGTCAACCCTCGCGCTCGCCCCCGAGCGCCGCACGCTCGTCGCGCCGCGAGCGCGCCAGGCTCGCCGCCGCGGTCACCCCCAGGATCAGCGCGATCGCCACGAGCGACGCCCAGATCGGGATCTCGGGCGCCCAGCCCACGGGTTCTCCGCCGTTGACGAACGGCAGGTCGTTCTCGTGCAGCGCCTCGAGGACGAGCTTGACCCCGATGAAGCCGAGCAGCACCGCGAGCCCGTAGCTCAGGTACACGAGGCGTGCGAGCAGGTCACCGAGCAGGAAGTACAGCTGGCGCAGCCCCATGAGCGCGAACAGGTTCGCCATCATGATGAGGTACGGCTCGCTCGTCAGCCCGAACAGCGCGGGGATCGAGTCGAACGCGAACAGCAGGTCCGTCGCACCGAGCGCCACGAGCACGATGAGCATCGGTGTCACGACCCGGCGACCGCCCTCGACCGCCGTGAGCCGGACTCCGTGGTACTCGCTCGTCGACGGGAGCCAGCGCTGCACGAGCCGCAGCAGGAGCGGCGGGTGGAACTCCTCGTTGTCCTCCCCCGCTCCCTCACGCGCGACCTTCCACGCCGTCCAGACCAGGAACGCGCCGAAGAGGTAGAACACCCACGTGAACGTCGAGACGATGGCGGCGCCCGCCAGGATGAACGCCGTCCGGAAGACGAGCGCGAGCACGATCCCGACGAGCAGCGCGGCCTGCTGATACGTCCGCGGCACCGCGAAGCGGCTCATGATCAGCATGAACACGAACAGGTTGTCGACGGACAGCGAGTACTCGGTCAGCCAGCCCGCGAAGAACTCGCCCGCGAACTGTCCGCCGGACGTCGCCCACACACCGAGCCCGAACAGGCCCGCGAGCCCGACGTAGAACGCCAGGTAGCGCAGGCACTCCGCGGTCGTCGGCACGTGGGGCCGGCGTCCGACGACCGCGATGTCGACGGCCAGCAGTGCGACCACGAGGCCGACCGAGACGGTCCAGACCAGCAACGAGACGTCCACATCACTCCTGTTCGTCCCGGGTCGGCGCATGGCCTGCCCGGGTCAGCGGCCGCGCTGCGGCGGCGCGGTCCTGGCGGGTGCGGAGCAGGCTGGCGGCGGTCGCGACCGCCAGCGTGCCCAGGATCACCGTGAGCGAGAGCCAGATCGGGATCTGAGGCGCCCAGGTCACGGGGTCGCCGCCGTTCACGAACGGCAGCTCGTTGTGGTTCATCGCGTGCAGCACGAGCTTGACCCCGATGAACCCGAGGATCACCGCGAGGCCGTGCGAGAGATAGACGAGGCGCTCGAGCAGCCCACCGATCAGGAAGTAGAGCTGACGCAGCCCCAGGAGCGCAAACGCGTTCGCCGTGAAGACCAGGTACGGCTCCTGCGTGAGCCCGTAGATCGCCGGGATGGAGTCGAGCGCGAACAGGACGTCCGTCGAGCCGATCGCGACCATCACCAGGAGCATGGGGGTCAGGACGCGGCGACCGTCGACGCGGTTCGTGAGCCGGTCACCGTGGTACTCGTCGGTGGTCGGGAACACGCGACGCACCGTGGCGACGAGGAAGCCGTTGCCGCCGGTCGGCCCCGGCGCGGTCGGCGAGCCGCTGTCGTCGTGGCGCCCCGCGTCTCGCGCGAGTTTCCAGCCGGTGTAGACGAGATAGGCGCCGAACACGTAGAAGACCCACGACCACTGCTCGATCGCCGCCGCGCCGAGCAGGATGAAGACCGTCCGCAGCACGAGTGCGATCGCCACCCCGACGAGCAGCACCTTCTGCTGCAGGGCTCGAGGTACCGCGAACCTCGTCATGATGATGAGGAAGACGAAGAGGTTGTCGACCGAAAGGCTCTTCTCGGTCACGTACCCCGCGAAGTACTCACCGCCGTGCTCCCACCCCCACACGACCCCGACGACGACCCCGAAGACGAGCGCGAGGCCGATGTAGGCGGTCGACCACCAGGCCGACTCGCGGAAGGTCGGCTCGTGCGGTGTTCGCACGTGCGCGAAGAAGTCGAACACGATGAGTCCGACGACCGCGGCTCCGGTCAGGAGCCACGCGACAGCAGGGACGTCCACGGGTATGCCTCCGGTACGAGATACGAGTCAGTACCGAAGGTCTCCCCCGCCCGACGATCCGGGCCGACCGCGCCGGGCTCCGCCTGCGCGTTCGTCCACCCTGACGGGCCGACGAACGGTGCTGACGACATCCGTGATGACGACGCGACCGATTGTGGGGTACTCCCCTTCACCGTGGGCCATCGTAGGCGACAACCGGACCGATGGCGCACCGCGCGCCGCCACCCCGCGCCGCCACCGGTCACCGACGCGCGGCGGTCGATCACTGGACGCAGAACTCGTTGCCCTCCGGGTCCTGCATCGTGACCCAGAAGCTCCCGAGTGCCGCCTTCTCGTAGAGCCGCACGGCCCCCAGCGCCTCCAGCTCCGTCGCGCGGTCCCGGACCGCGTCGGGGCGGACCTCGCGCGGGCCGTCGAACGCGACACTCACGTCGAGGTGCACGCGGTTCTTGACGCTCTTGTGCTCCGTGACCTTCTGGAAGAACAGGCGTGGCCCGCCACCGTCAGGGTCGACGACCGCGTACGCCGTGTCCCGCTGGTCGGCCGGGACGCCCATCGCGTCGAGCGCCTCGTCCCAGGACGCGAACGGCGGCGGGGGCGGGTCCTCGACGTAGGCCAGGGCGGCGGCCCAGAACGCGCCCAGCCGGGCCGGGTCGAGCGCGTCGAACGTCACCTGCATCCGTGCGGACATGCTGGTCACCTCTCGTCGTCCGGGACGCCGCCCGGTCAGGCCGTCGCCGCCTGCATCTGCCGCAGCTCCTTCTTGAGCCCGGAGATCTCGTCCCGCAGCCGCGCCGCGAGCTCGAACTGCAGCTCGCCCGCAGCCGCGTGCATCTGCTCGGTCAGGTCCTGGATGAGCGTCGCGAGCTCGCCCGCGGCGGCACCCGTCAGACGCGTGCGCTCGTCGGTCGGTGCCTTCGACCCGAAGCCCGGGACGGGCGCCTTGCCGCGGCTGGCCTGCCGGCCGCCCCCGCCCAGGAGCTCTGCGGTGTCGGCGTCCTCGCGAGCCAGGAGGTCCGTGATGTCACCGATCTTCTTGCGCAGCGGCGTGGGGTCGATGCCGTGCTCGGTGTTGTACGCGATCTGGCGTTCGCGGCGGCGGCTCGTCTCCTCGATCGCGAGCTGCATCGCGGGCGTGATCTTGTCCGCGTACATGTGCACCTGACCCGAGACGTTGCGCGCGGCACGCCCGATCGTCTGGATGAGCGACTTGCCCGAACGCAAGAAGCCCTCCTTGTCGGCGTCGAGGATCGCGACGAGCGAGACCTCCGGAAGGTCGAGCCCCTCGCGCAGGAGGTTGATCCCCACCAGGACGTCGTACTCCCCCAGCCTCAGCTCACGCAGCAGCTCGACACGACGCAGCGTGTCGACCTCCGAGTGCAGGTACCGCACCCGGACACCCTTCTCGAGGAAGTAGTCCGTGAGGTCCTCGGCCATCTTCTTCGTCAACGTCGTGACCAGGACACGCTCGTCACGGTCCACGCGGTCCCGGATCTCCCCGAGGAGGTCGTCGATCTGACCCTTGGTCGGCTTGACGACGACCTCGGGGTCGACGAGACCGGTGGGTCTGATGATCTGCTCGACGACACCGTCCGCCATCGACAGCTCGTAGTCCCCGGGGGTCGCGGACAGGTAGACCGTCTGCCCGATCCGCTCGACGAACTCCTCCCACCGCAGCGGCCGGTTGTCCACGGCGCTCGGCAGGCGGAAGCCGTGGTCGACCAGCGAGCGCTTGCGCGACATGTCCCCCTCGAACATCGCACCGATCTGCGGGACGGTCACGTGCGACTCGTCGATGACCAGCAGGAAGTCCTCGGGGAAGAAGTCGAGCAACGTGTTGGGCGCCGAGCCCGCCGCCCGCCCGTCGATGTGCCGTGAGTAGTTCTCGATGCCGGAGCACGAGCCGACCTGACGCATGAGCTCGATGTCGTACGTCGTGCGCATGCGCAGCCGCTGCGCCTCGAGGAGCTTGTTCTGCCGCTCGAGCTCGGCGAGCCGCTGCTCGAGCTCGGCCTCGATCCCCGTGATCGCCCGCTCCATGCGCTCCGGCCCGGCGACGTAGTGCGTCGCCGGGAAGATCATCATCTGCTGCTCCGAGCGCACGACCTCACCCGTGAGCGGGTGGAGCGTCGCGATCGCCTCGATCTCGTCGCCGAAGAACTCGATCCTGACCGCGAGCTCCTCGTACATCGGGATGATCTCGACCGTGTCACCACGCACCCGGAACGTCCCACGCGTGAACGCCATGTCGTTGCGCGTGTACTGCATCTGCACGAAGCGCCGCAGCAGCTGATCGCGGTCCACCTGCTCACCCACGTGCAGCGTCACCATGCGGTCGACGTACTCCTGCGGCGTGCCGAGGCCGTAGATGCACGACACCGACGCGACGACGACCACATCACGGCGGGTCAGCAACGACGACGTCGCGGAGTGCCGCAGTCGCTCCACCTCGTCGTTGATCGACGAGTCCTTCTCGATGTAGGTGTCCGTCTGCGCGATGTACGCCTCGGGCTGGTAGTAGTCGTAGTACGACACGAAGTACTCGACCGCGTTGTTCGGCAGCAGCTCGCGGAACTCCGTCGCGAGCTGCGCGGCGAGCGTCTTGTTCGGAGCCATGACGAGCGTCGGGCGCTGCACCTTCTCGATGAGCCATGCCGTCGTCGCGGACTTGCCGGTACCCGTCGCCCCGAGCAGGACGACGTCCTTCTCCCCCGCGTTCAGACGCGCGGCGAGCTGCTCGATCGCTTGCGGCTGGTCGCCTGACGGCTGGTACTCCGAGATGACCTCGAACGGGGCGACGGTGCGCTCGAGCTCCGTGACAGGACGCATGGGACCACCGTACGTCGCAGCACTGACACGACCCCTGCGTGCCGTCCACCCGCGACCGGGAACGAGCCGACCCGGACGCGTAGGGGGGACACGTCCGGGTCGGTGCTCGGTCGCGCGCGGCGGCGCCGCACACGTCAGCTCGCGCGGGAGCGGCTCACTCCCTGCCGTCGACGAGCGTCACGATCGCGTTGCTGTCCTCACGGATCACCGCCGAGACGTACCAGTCCTGGAACGCCTCGTACGCGCTGAAGCCGCGCAGCTTGCGCTTGGCCATGGGCACGAGGTTCGCCATGCCGCCCTCCTTGACCGTGAAGCTCGTGATCGACGTGCGCGCTGTCGTACGACCCACCGCGCGGTCCGTCTTCACGTCGAACCGGAGCAGCTCCGTGCCCTCGTAGTGGTCGCGCAACGAGAACGACGTCGAGTGCGGCGTCCGCGCCTCCAGCCGCCACCGGCCCGCCGGGTCGTCGGCCGCCGTCGAAGCCTTCTCGGCGAGCTCGAGCATGCGGGCCTCCGTCAACGACGTGGAAGCGATCGAGACGGACGCCCGAGTCTGGACGGGCTTGACCATGGGGTGACTACCTCCTCGTACGGCGTCGCCGTCGACGCCGTGCCCTGACATCGGCAGCAGGGACCTCCGGGTTGAGCCCACGGCGGGGGCCGGCGCTCTTGGGCGCAAGGTTCCCAGGTCCCACGCGCGGGCGATATCACCCGTTCGGGTCGTCATCGCCGGTCGGCGACCCGAACGGCACCGCGTGAGCCGTCTGCCGCACCGCGCCGGGACAGCCGCAGTCAGCCGTGCGCGGCGTCCGCCTCCGCTGCGCGGGACTCCTCGCTGCGCTCCGCGCACAACCGTTCCCAGAGCTCGTCGACCTGCGCACGCAGCCCGGCGTCAGTGCCGGAGCCGTCGAGCACGACGTCCGCGGCCTCGAGCCGCTGCGCATCGCTCGCCTGAGCTGCGATGCGCGCCTCGGCATCGTCGCGCGCCATCCCGCGGAGCCGGACGAGCCGCTCGACGCGGAGCATCGCGGGCGCATCGACGACGACCACGAGGTGGAACGTCGGCGCCTGGCCGGTCTCGACGAGCAGCGGGACGTCGTGCACGACGACCGCGTCGGCATCGATGGCAGCAGCTGCGGCCTCCCGCTCCGCCGCGAGCCGCCGCACGACCGGATGGACGATCGCCTCGAGATCACGTCGGCGCGCGTCGTCGCCGAACACGAGCGCACCGAGCGCCGGACGGTCCAGCTCGCCGGCGGGCGTGAGCACGCGGGCACCGAACCGGGCGACCACCTCGTCGAGCCCGACGGTCCCGGGAGCGAGCGCTTCACGCGCGAGCGCGTCGGCGTCGACGACGACCGCCCCGAGCTCCGCCAGCCGCCGCGCGGCGACGGACTTGCCCGCCGCGATGCCACCTGTCAGACCGATGCGTTGCACGCGCCCCATCCTGCCCGTCCCGGCGCGCGGGCGCGCGCGCACCACCGGACGCGGCCGCAGACGACGACGGGCCGACCACCCGCAGGTGGTCGGCCCGTCGCGAACCGCATGCGTCGCGAGCAGTCCCGCGACGCGGGTGATCAGTTGCCCGTGAGCTTCTCGCGCAGCGCGGCGAGCGCCTCGTCGGACGCGAGCGTCCCCGTGGCCTCGTCGCTCGACGACGAGTAGGACGACGGCGCAGCCGCACCGGCACCCGCACCGCTGTCGGACGTCGCGGCCTCCGCGTCGGCCTTCGCGGCCTCGGCGACCTGCTTGCGGTGCGCCTCCCAGCGCTCGTGCGCGGCCGCGTACTGGGCCTCCCACGCCTCACGCTGTGCCTCGAAGCCCTCGAGCCACTCGTTCGTGGCCGGGTCGAAGCCCTCGGGGTACTTGTAGTTGCCCTGCTCGTCGTACTCCGCCGCCATGCCGTACAGCGCGGGGTCGAAGTCCTCCGACTCGGGGTCGAAGCCCTCGTTCGCCTGCTTGAGCGACAGCGAGATGCGGCGACGCTCGAGGTCGATGTCGATGACCTTGACGAAGACGTCGTCGCCGACCTGGACGACCTGCTCGGGGATCTCGACGTGGCGCACGGCCAGCTCCGAGATGTGGACGAGGCCCTCGATGCCGTCCTCGACGCGCACGAACGCGCCGAACGGGACGAGCTTGGTGACCTTGCCGGGGACGACCTGGCCGATGGCGTGCGTCCGGGCGAACGCCTGCCACGGGTCCTCCTGCGTCGCCTTCAGCGACAGCGAGACGCGCTCGCGGTCGAAGTCGACGTCGAGCACCTCGACCGTGACCTCCTGGCCGACCTCGACGACCTCGGACGGGTGGTCGATGTGCTTCCAGGACAGCTCCGAGACGTGCACGAGGCCGTCCACGCCACCCAGGTCCACGAACGCACCGAAGTTGACGATCGACGAGACCACACCGGGGCGCACCTGGCCCTTCTGCAGCGTCTGCAGGAAGGTCGAGCGGACCTCCGACTGCGTCTGCTCGAGCCATGCGCGGCGCGACAGGACCACGTTGTTGCGGTTCTTGTCGAGCTCGATGATCTTGGCCTCGATCTCCTTGCCCACGTAGGGGCCGAGGTCGCGGACGCGACGCATCTCGACGAGCGAGGCGGGCAGGAAGCCGCGCAGACCGATGTCGAGGATGAGGCCGCCCTTGACGACCTCGATGACGGTGCCGGTGACGACGCCGTCCTCCTCCTTGATCTTCTCGATCGTGCCCCACGCGCGCTCGTACTGCGCACGCTTCTTGGACAGGATCAGACGGCCTTCCTTGTCCTCCTTCTGGAGGACGAGGGCCTCGACCTCGTCACCGACCTTGACGACCTCGCCGGGGTCCACGTCGTGCTTGATGGACAGCTCGCGGGAGGGGATGACGCCCTCGGTCTTGTAACCGATGTCCAGCAGGACCTCGTCACGGTCGACCTTGACGACGACGCCCTCGACGATGTCGCCGTCGTTGAAGTACTTGATGGTGGCGTCGATCGCGGCGAGGAGGTCCTCGGCCGTGCCGATGTCGTTGATCGCGACCTGCGGCGTGGCGGGCTTCGCGGGGGTGGAGATGCTCATGTAGGGGTGGGCTCCGATGCGGACAGGAAGTAGTGCGAACAGGGATGGTGGACGCGTCAGCGACGGGATCACGGATGTGTTCTCGAGGCCCCCGACCGCCCGACGGCTCCCAGCTGGGTTCCCGTACGGGCACGCGAGAAGAAGGCGCGCGGCACCGCCGTCCACCTTAACGGCGGACGACACGGCGGGTCAAAGCGCTCAGGCGAGCGCGTGCGCCACCGCGAGCAGCTCGTCGGGCACGTGCTTGACCTTGCCGGCCACCTCGGCGAGCGGCACGAGCTCCACCCGGTCGCCGCGCAGCGCGGTCATGACGCTCGACCGGCCCTGCGACACCGCGTCGATCGCCGCGACACCGAACCGGCTGCCGAGGATCCGGTCGGTCGGCGTCGGTGTCCCGCCGCGCTGCACGTGACCCAGGACCGTCACGCGCGTGTCGAACCCGGTGCGCTGCTCGATCTCGGCCTTGAGCCGCTCCCCGATGGCGCCCGCGACGATCTCGCCGAACTTGCCGACCTGCGTCTCGTACGACATCGCGGTGCCCTCGGCCGGCACCGCGCCCTCAGCGACCACGATGATCGAGAAGCTCGCGTGCGCGCGGTGACGGTGCCGGAGGAACTTCTCGATCTTGTCGATGTCGAAGGGCGCCTCGGGCGCGAGCACGATCTCCGCGCCGCCCGCGATGCCGGCGGTCGTGGCGATCCAGCCGGCGTGCCGGCCCATGACCTCGACGATCATGACCCGGTTGTGCGACTCCGCAGTCGTGTGGATCCGGTCGACGGCGTCGGTCGCGACCGTGACCGCGGTGTCGAACCCGATCGACTGGTCCGTGCCCCAGACGTCGTTGTCGATGGTCTTCGGGATCGCGACGATCCGGACGCCGGCCTCCGCGATCTTGCTCGCGGCGTGCAGCGTGCCGTCGCCGCCGATGCAGATGAGCGCCTCGAGCCGCTCGGCCTCGAGCGTGGCGAGCACCGCATCGATACCTCCGTCGCTCGAGTGCGGATGGAACCGCGCCGTGCCCAGCAGCGTGCCGCCGACCGGGAGGACGTTGCGGATGTCCTTGCGGGTCAGCGGCTGCACGTCACCGTCGACCACGCCCTTCCAGCCGTTGCGGAACCCGACGATCTGGTGGCCGTACTCCCCTTCGCCACGCTTGACGACCGCGCGGATCGCCGCGTTGAGACCTGGGACGTCGCCGCCACCGGTGAGCAGACCGACTCGCACGCGAGAGCTCCTTCGAGATGAGGGGGGGTGAGGACAGTCGCGCGTCGTCGTCGCGTCCGTGCCGTCAGCCTAACGGTGACGCGCACGGCGGCTGCCAGCCTTCCGTCCCAGGTCATCACGCCGTGCAGCGGCGACGTCCGGCGCGCCCGCGGTCCACACTGGGCGCATGACCGACCAGCCCCGCCCGACTCCCCCGCCGTCACGCGACGAGGAGCTCGCCGAGGTCGCCTTCCGCGACGCGGGCGACGACGGCACCGCCGGCCGACGCTGGTGGGACGCCAACGCGGCCGACTACCTCGCCGAGCACGGCGACTTCCTCGGCCCGGCCGACTTCGTGTGGTGCCCCGAACAGCTGCGCGAGGAGGACGCCTGCCTGCTGGGCGACGTCCGCGGCGCGCGGGTCCTCGAGGTCGGCGCCGGGGCGGCGCAGTGCTCGCGGTGGCTGCTGACCCGCGGTGCGCACGTTCTCGCGACCGACGTCTCGGCCGCGATGCTGACCGCGGGGCAGCGCTACGACGAGCGCGCGGGCGTCCGCGTCCCCACGGTCGTCGCCGACGCGCGTCGGCTCCCGCTGCCGGACTCGTGCGTCGACGTCGTCTTCACGGCGTTCGGAGCGATCCCGTTCGTCCCCGACGCGGCGGCGGTCCATGCGGAGGCCGCACGGGTCCTGCGGCCCGGCGGACGGTGGGTCTTCGCCGTCACGCACCCGTTGCGCTGGGCCTTCCCCGACGACCCGACCGGGTTGACGGCGGTCCGCCCGTACTTCGACCGTCGGCCGTACGTCGAGCTCAACGCCGCGGGCGACGTCCTGTACGCCGAGTACCACCGCACGCTGGGCGACCACGTCGCCGACCTGACCGCGGCAGGCTTCGTGCTCGAGCGGCTGGTCGAGCCGGAGTGGCCCGCCGGTCACGAGCGCACCTGGGGCGGCTGGGGACCCGTGCGCGGCGCGCTGCTGCCGGGGACCGCGATCTTCCTCACGCGGCTCGTCTGACCGCACGACGAGCGCGGCGGACGTGACGGAGGGCGGGCGCTCGATCTCGCGAGCGCCCGCCCTCCGCTCAGCCGGGCGACGGTCAGTGCACAGTGGCCTTCTCGGCACCGGCGCCGGTGAGTGAACGCACCTCCATCTCGGCGAACTTCTCGGGGTGCGGCTCCTCCTTCGACCAGAGCGTCCCGACGATCCCGAGCACGAACGCGAGCGGGATCGAGATGAGCCCGGGGTTCTCGAGCGGGATGAGGTGGAAGTCGACCGACGCGTCCTTGATCATCGACAGGCTCGCGCCCGTCACCGGATCGACCTTGCCGGACACGACCGGCGAGAACGCGATGAGGACGAGGCACGACACCAGCCCGCCGTACATGCTCCAGAGCGCACCCGAGGTGTTGAACCGCTTCCAGAACAGCGAGTACACGATCGTCGGGAGGTTCGCGCTCGCCGCGACCGCGAACGCGAGCGCCACGAGGAACGCGACGTTCTGACCGTTGGCGAAGATGCCGCCCACGATCGCCAGCACCCCGATCGCGACGACCGTGATGCGCGCGACCTTGACCTCGCCGTCCGGCCGCACCTCGCCCCGCTTGATGACGTTCGCGTAGATGTCGTGCGCGAACGAGGCCGCGGCGGTGATCGTCAGCCCCGCGACGACCGCGAGGATCGTCGCGAACGCCACGGCCGAGATGAGGCCGAGCAGGAGCGCCCCGCCGAGCTCGTAGGCGAGCAGCGGCGCAGCCGAGTTCACACCGCCCGGCGCGGACTTGATCGCGTCCGGCCCGACGAGCGCGCCCGCGCCGTACCCGAGCACGAGGGTGAACAGGTAGAAGATGCCGATCAGCCAGATCGCCCACACGACCGAGCGGCGAGCCTCCTTGGCGGACGGCACCGTGTAGAAACGCATGAGCACGTGCGGCAGCCCCGCGGTCCCGAGCACGAGCGCGAGCGCGAGCGACAGGAAGTTCAGCTGGCTGGTGGCCGACGCGCCGTACTGCTTGCCGGGGCCCAGGAGCGACTCACCGCCCTCGCCCGCCGCGTCGACCGCCCCCTGGAGCAGCCCCGAGAGGCTGAAGCCGAACTTCGAGAGCACCCACAGCGTCATGACGCCCGCGCCGATGATGAGCAGCACGGCCTTGATGATCTGGACCCAGGTCGTGCCCTTCATGCCCCCGACGAGCACGTAGAGGATCATGAGCGCGCCGACGACGGCGATGACCACACCCTGTGCGGCCGTCCCGTTGATCCCCAGCAGCAGCGCGACGAGGCCGCCCGCACCCGCCATCTGAGCGAGCAGGTAGAAGAACACGACGGCGAGCGTCGACAGCGCCGCCGCCATCCGCACCGGACGCTGCTTGAGCCGGAACGACAGGACGTCAGCCATCGTGAACCGACCCGTGTTGCGCAGCAGCTCGGCGACCAGCAGGAGCGCGACGAGCCACGCCACGAGGAACCCGATCGAGTACAGGAAGCCGTCATACCCGTTGATCGCGATCGCTCCGCAGATCCCGAGGAACGAGGCCGCCGACAGGTAGTCGCCCGCGATCGCCGTCCCGTTCTGGGGCCCGGTGAACGACCGGCCCGCGGCGTAGTAGTCGGCTGCCGTGCGGTTGTTGCGCGATGCCCGGAAGACGATGACCAGCGTCACGAGCACGAACGCGATGAAGATCCCGATGTTGACGGCCGGCTCGCCGACCTGCTCGCTCTCGGCGGCGAGCACCGCGGCCCGCGCCATCATGCGACCTCTCCTGCCCGCACGTCGCCGTCCTCGATCGCGCTGCGCAGCCGCTCAGCCACCGGGTCCTGGCGCTCGTTCGCCCAGCGCGCGTAGATCATCGTGATCGCGAAGGTCGAGACGAACTGACCGAGGCCGAACAGCAGGCCCACCGTCACGTTGCCCCACACCTTGGCGGCCATGAAGTCGTGCGCGTAGTCGGCGAGCACCACGTAGACGAAGTACCAGACCAGGAAGAGCGCGGTCATCGGGAACACGAAGCGCCGAAACCTGCTGCGCAGTGCCTGGAACTCGGGACTGTCCTGGACCGCCTGATAGGGCGTCTGGGGTGGTTCGTCGATCGTCTCGGACACGCGAGTCTCCTCCCGGAGGGTGAGCGGCCCCGTTGCCGCCGGCGACGAGTGTGACCCACGCCACGCCGCCGCGCCTGCCGACACACCGGACAATCCACCGAAAACTAGCGGTCGCCGGACCGAAAGGGCGCAGCCTCAGTGCCCGGCCTCGTGCCAGCTCGTCCCCACACCCACGCTCACATCGAGCGGGACGTCCAGCCGCCCACCCGGCAGTCCCGTGTCGGCACCCGCCATCTGCTCCCGCACGAGCGCCTCGACCTCCTCGCGCTCGCCCGGGGCGACCTCCAGCACGAGCTCGTCGTGCACCTGCAACAGCATGCGCGACCCCAGTCCCCGACGCCGCAGCTCGCCGTCGACGCCCAGCATCGCGAGCTTGATGAGGTCGGCCGCACTGCCCTGGATGGGGGCGTTGAGGGCCATCCGCTCGGCCGCCTCCCGGCGCTGCCGGTTGTCGCTCGTGAGGTCCGGGAGGTAGCGCCTGCGATCCAGGACCGTGGCCGTGTAGCCGGTCGCCCGCGCGGTGTCGACGACGCCGGTCAGGTAGTCGCGGACACCGCCGAACCGCTCGAAGTAGTCCTCCATGAGCGCCGAGGCCTCGCCGACCGAGATCGACAGCTGCTGGGACAACCCGTACGACGAGAGCCCGTACGCCAGCCCGTAGGACATCGCCTTGATCTTCGACCGCTGGGCGGCGCTCACCTCGTGCGTCGGTACGCCGAAGACGCGCGACCCGACGTAGCTGTGCAGGTCCTCGCCCGAGCGGAAGGCGTCGATGAGGCCCTCGTCACCCGACAGATGCGCCATGATGCGCATCTCGATCTGGGAGTAGTCCGCCGTGAGCAACGTCTCGAAGCCCTGCCCGACCACGAACGCGCGGCGGATCTGGCGTCCCGCCTCGGTCCGGATCGGGATGTTCTGCAGGTTCGGGTCCGTCGACGACAGCCGGCCCGTCGCGGCGATCGTCTGCTGGAAGGTCGTGTGGATCCGCCCGCCCGGTGCGACCGAACGCTGCAGCCCCTCGACGGTCTGCCGCAGCCGGATCGCGTCGCGGTGGGCGAGCAGATGCTCGAGGAACGGGTGCTGGGTCCGCGCGAACAGGTCGGTGAGCGCCGCCGCGTCCGTCGTGTAGCCCGTCTTGATCCGCTTCGTCTTCGGCATCTCCAGCTGGTCGAACAGCACCTCCTGGAGCTGCTTGGGCGAGCCGAGGTTGACCTCGCGACCGATCACCGCGTAGGCGTCGTCGGCGGCGCGCGTCACCTGGCCGTCGAACTCGCGCTCGAGGTGACGCAACCAGTCCGCGTCGACCGCGATGCCCGTGGCCTCCATCCGGACGAGCACGTCCTGCAGCGGGAGCTCGACGTCGCGCAGCAGGTGCGCCGCACCGCGGTCGGCCACCTCGGACTCGAGCACCGTGGCGAGGTCTCGGACGGCCGCCGCACGGACCGCCGCACGGCGGTCCTCACCCGTGCCGTCGAGCTCGAGGTCGAGCGCACCCTGCGCCCCCGCACCCGCGTCGTCCTCGCCCAGCTCGCGGTGCAGGTAGCCGATCGCGAGATCCGCGAGGTCGTACGCCCGCCGGTCCGGCTGGCACAGGTACGCCGAGAGCTCGGTGTCGGCCACGACGCCGCGCAGCTCGAGCCCGCGACCGCGCAGCGCGTGCGCAGCGACCTTGGCGCCGTGCACGTCCTTGTCCCGCGCCGGGTCGGCGAGCCACGCCGCGAGCGCCGACTCGTCCTGCGGCGTCACGTCCGCGAGGTCGACGACCACGGCCGTGCCGTCACCGTCCGCGACCGCCACGCCCCACGCGTCCCCACCGGCCGGCGCACCCGAGCCGCGGACGTCGAGGCCGAGCACCGCCCCGGACCGCGCCTCGAGCCACACCCCGAGCTCGCCGCGACCCAGCTCGGCCAGCTCGAGTGCAGCGGCGGCGACCGCGACCGCGGAGGGACCCGACTCGTCGGGCAGCATCGCGAACAGGCGGTCCCGCAGCGTCCGGAACTCGAGCTCGTCGAGGACGGTGTGCAGCGACTGCCGGTCCCACGGGCGCGCCTCGAGGTCATCCGGACCCACCGGGAGCTCGAGATCGGTGACGAGCTGGTTGAGCCGACGGTTGAGCTGCACCTGCGCGAGGTTGGCGCGCAGCGACTCGCCCGCCTTGCCGGTGATCGCGTCCGCAGCCGCCAGGACGCCCTCGAGGTCGCCGTGCGCCGTGAGCCACTTCGCGGCCGTCTTCGGGCCGACGCCGGGCACGCCCGGCAGGTTGTCGGACGTCTCGCCGACGAGTGCTGCCAGGTCGCTGTACCGCTCGGGCGGGACACCGTACTTCGCGGTCACGGCCGCGGGCGTCATGCGCGCGAGCTCCGACACCCCGCGCACCGGGTACAGCACCGTCACGTCGTCGCGCACGAGCTGGAACGAGTCGCGGTCGCCCGAGCAGATCAGGACCTCCATGCCCGCCGCGACGGCCTGCGTCGTCAGCGTCGCCAGGACGTCGTCCGCCTCGAAGCGTTCCTTGGTGATCACGGGGATGTGCATCGGTTCGAGCACCCGCCGGATCACGTCCACCTGACCGCGGAACGGCTCCGGCGTCGCGTCGCGCGTGCCCTTGTAGGCCTCGTACTGCTCGGTGCGGAACGTCGTCCGGCCGAGGTCGAAGGCCACGGCCACGTGCGTCGGCGCCTCGTCCCGCAGGAGGTTGGCGAGCATCGACGTGAACCCGAACACCGCGTTCGTCGGCTGACCCGACGAGGTCGAGAAGTTCTCCACGGGCAGGGCGAAGAACGCCCGGTACGCCATGGAGTGCCCGTCGATCAGGAGGAGACGGGGCCGACCCTCGCGCGGGCTGTCATGCCGATCGTCATGCCGATCGTCATGCCGACTGTCGGGGCGGGCCGTCGGGGTCGCGTCTCGCAGTGCGTCGCTCACGGTGCCAACCTATCTGCCATGTCCGACACGACTCGTCCCACCTCCCCTTCCGCTGCGGCCCCGCCGGTCCCGTCGTTCGACGAGCGCGGCACCCTGATCGAACGCCTCGGGATCGTCGTCCGGGAGGTCCGCGCCGACCGGGCCGTCGGCACGATGCCCGTCGCGGGCAACACCCAGCCCTTCGGGCTGCTGCACGGCGGCGCGACCGCGGCGCTCGCCGAGACGCTCGGGTCCTACGCCGCGGTCGCCCACGCCGGTCCGGGGCGTGTCGCGGTCGGGATCGAGCTCAACGCGACGCACCACCGCTCGGCCCGCGCTGGGACCGTCACCGGGACCGCACGCGCGCTGCACCTCGGCCGGACGCTCGCGTCGTACGAGATCGTCGTCGACGACGAGGACGGTCGTCGGCTGTGCACGGCACGCCTCACGTGCCTCGTGCGGGACGTCGGTTGACGGCCGCCGGTCATCGCCCCGCGTCGCGCGTCACCAGGTCCCGCGCGACGCTCCCGTGCGCCGAAGCGCGCCGGTCCGGTCGAGGCGCAGCCCGGCGAGGGACGCCTGGTCCTGGTCGGGCACGCGTGCGGCCCGGGCCTGACGTCGTCGCGCGATGAGGTCCTCGAGACCGCGGGACGCCGACCGACGTGCGGTCGTCGTCCCGCTCGCGTGCTCGTGCTGCAGCCTGCGCTGCAGCGCCGCCGTCCCGGCGACCCGGAACGCTGCCGCGGGAGCGAACCCGAGCCGCGCCAGGAACCGTTGCATGCCACGCGCCCCGGGCAGCGGCGACGCGTATACCTCGCCGGCCCCACGCTCGTCGGCGAGCGCGACCGCGTGCGACAGGAGCGCGTGCCCGAGTCCGCGACGACGCGCGGTGCCCAGGACGTAGAGCGCCTCGATCGCGAGCGACGCGTCGTCCGCGAACGGGCTCGGTCCGACGAGACGCGCGAGCATCAGGCCCGCGGGCTGCTCGTCGAGCGAGCCGACCAGGACCACGGCGCCTTCGACCGCGAGCAGCGCTGCGAGCTGGCGCCGCAGCCGCACCGCGTCGTCGGTGCAGAGCTGGGCCCCGGTGCCCGCCTCCTTGCGCGCTTCGAGGCACAGGTGCACGAGGTCGTCGAGATCGTCGGGCCGGGCAGCGCGTACTTGCACACCAGGACGCACGTTCGTGAACCTCCGACGTCGAGTGGATCCGGGTCGGCACTGCACGCTGCCCACGTCGGCGCCGACGTCGATCATGGACCAGATCACCCCCGCGCTGCTAGTCCGGACGTCCGTGGGACGACGCGATCTGCGAACACGCCGAGACGACACGCCGACCTCGCCTCGCGGACCAGCCGATCGGGTACGCAGAATCGAGCGGTGCGCCTCGTCACGTTCAACCTGCAGCACGGTCGTCGGCACGACGACCGCCACGTCGACGTCGCACGCTTCGCACGGGCCGTCGCTGCCCTCGACGCCGACGTCCTCGCACTCCAGGAGGTCGACCGGGGGCAGCTCCGCTCGCACCGCGCCGACCTCACGAACGTCGCCGCGCAGGCCATGTGTGCCGTCGATGCGCGTTTCGTCGCCACGCTCCGCGGCCCCGTGGGGCTGTGGTCCGAGCCGCACGAGGACACGCCGCGTGGCGGACCGGCCTACGGCGTCGCCCTCCTCACGCGCTTCCCGGTGACGCGGTGGCACACCGTGCGCCTGCCTCGGCGCCCGGGCGTGACGTGGAGCAGACGCCCGGGGCGGCTCCCCCGCCCGCACCACGACCACCCGCGGGCCGCGGTGGCCGCCATCCTCGCGACACCGCAGGGCCCCATGTCCGCCGTCGGGACGCACCTGTCGTTCCTGACCGGACAGAACGTCGCGCAGGCGCGCCACCTGCTCGACGAGCTCGTGGCGCTGCCGCGACCGCTGGTGCTGCTCGGCGACCTCAACGTGGGGCCGACGACTGCGCGCGACGCGACCGGACTGCACGCGCTCGCGACCGCACCGACCTACCCGGTCGATGCGCCCGCGCGGCAGATCGACCACGTGCTCGGCACCGCGGGTGTGATGGCGACCGGGCCCGCCCGGTCGATCGACACGGGCCTGTCCGACCACCGCGCGCTCGTCGTCGACGTGCGCCTCGCGCCCTGACTCACGCCACGACTCACGCCCTGGGGCGTGCGCTCAGGACGCTCCGCCCACCTGCTCGATGACGGCGTCGGCGACCTCGCGCATCGTCAGGCGCCGGTCCATCGAGGTCTTCTGGATCCACCGGAACGACTCCGGCTCGGACAGGCCCATCTTCGTCATGAGCAGACCCTTGGCCCGGTCCACACGCTTGCGCGTCTCGAACCGCTCGGCCAGGTCCTGCACCTCGGACTCGAGCGCGCTGATCTGCGCGTAGCGCGAGATCGCGATCTCGACGGCGGGCAGCAGGTCCGCGGGGCTGAACGGCTTGACCACGTAGGCCATCGCCCCCGCGTCCCGCGCCCGCTCGACCAGCTCGGTCTGCGAGAACGCGGTCAGCAGGACGACCGGCGCGAGGTGCTCCTTGGCGATGCGCTCCGCCGCGGAGATCCCGTCGAGCACCGGCATCTTCACGTCCATGACGACCACGTCGGGCTTGAGCTCGGTCGCGAGCGCGACCGCCTGCTCACCGTCGCCGGCCTCGCCGACGACCTCGAAACCGCCGTCACGCAGCGTCTCCACGACGTCCATCCGGATGAGCGCCTCGTCCTCGGCGACGACCGCCCGGCGCGGTGCACGCGCGGCGGGCGCGCTGCCCGACGCGTCAGCCGACGGCTCGGCGCTGTCAGGGATCGCTGCGGTGGGGTCCCCGATGAGGTCCGGGGTGGCGTCGTTGGTCACGGGGACAGCGTAGTGGCCGCGCCCCGACACGCATCGCGTGCTCGCGGTGTGAGTCCGTTCACCCCGCGCGAACGCCCGATATGCTGACCGCCGGCCCCGATAGCCCAACCGGCAGAGGCGTTCGGCTCAAACCCGATCCAGTGTGGGTTCGAATCCCACTCGGGGCACCACGGGCCGCGGGCTCAGGGGCGCTCGAGGGCGTCGCAGAGCGCGCGGTCCATCGCCACCAGCGGACCAGGTCGGCCCGTCATGAGGCGCACCTGCTCGGCCGCCTGGTGGAGCAGCATGCGCTCACCGCCGACCGCCGTCCCGCCGAGCTCCTGCCAGCGCGCGTGCAGCGCTGTGGGCCGGGGGTCGTACGCCACGTCGAGGAGCACACCCGCCGGGCCACCCCGGTCGGGCGCCACGAACCGCGCAGCGAGATCGTCCGCAGCGTGCGGCGGGAGCGTCGAGACGACGACGTCGACGCGAGCGAGCGCGGCCGCCGCGTTCTCGAGCGGACCGAACGTCGGTTCCACTCCCATGCGGTGCGCCGCCCGCATGAGACCGCCCGCCCTCTGCACCGAGCGCACCACCACCGACGGCGCCGAGCACCCGAGCTCGGCGAGGGCCGCGAGCGTCGAGGACGCGGTCGCCCCGGCGCCGAGCACCACGGCGCTCGCGATCCTGCGGTCCGGGCCGAGACCCTCTCGCAGCGCCGCGACGATGCCGTGGACGTCCGTGTTCGCCCCGACGAGCGTGCGTGCCGACCCGCTGCCCTGCACCAGGACCGTGTTCACGGCACCGACGACCTGCGCGAGCGGCTCGACGTGGTCGAGCAGCGGCAGGACCGTCTGCTTGAGCGGCATCGTCAGGCTCAGGCCCGCCCAGTCGTCGCCGAGCCCGGCGACGAAGCCGGGCAGCCCGTCCTCGGTGACGTCCACGGCGTCGTACGACCACGAGTCGAGCCCCAGCGCACGGTAGGCCGCGCGATGGAGCACGGGAGACAACGAGTGCGCGATCGGGTGGCCGAGCACGGCGGCCCGGCGACCGACGGGCGCGATCACGACTTCGGGTTGGCGGCGAGCCAGTCGTTCATCGCCGCGACGCACTGCGAGTGCTCGGCCTCGGTCGTGCTGAACCAGGTCTCACCCGTCTCCAGGTTGACCGTGCACCAGTACATCCACGTGCCGTCGGCCGGCTCGAGGACGGCCTTGATGGAGGCCGCACCAGGCGACGCGATCGGTGTCGGCGGCAGGCCCTTGAGGCGGCGCAGGTTGTACGGGTTCGACGTGTCGTCGAGCATGGCCTTCGTCAGCTCGGTCCCGCTCACCCCCGCGCCGTACGCCACCGCGGCGTCGATGTCGAGCCGCCAGTCGTCGGCCAGCCGGTTGTCGATCGCCCGGGCCATCTTCGGACGGTCCTCGTCGTGCTTCGCCTCACGCTCGACGAGCGACGCCTTGATGAGCGTCGTCTCCCACGTGTCGGGCTGCGCCCCGAGGTCGGTGAGCACCTTGACGGTCTGTGCGGTCATGGCCGTCAGGACCGAGGTGACGTCGTCGCCGGGCTGGACCGTGTACGTTGCCGGGAACAGCCAGCCCTCGACCTTGCCGCCCGCCTGCTCCGGCAGGCCGATCGCGGCTCCGTCCCCGACCGTGGCCGCGACGTCGTCGGCCGTCGTGGCGAACTCGGCCGCGACCTTCTCGTAGATCTGCCGGGCCGTCAGGCCTTCCGCGATCGTGAGCTTGTCCTCGATCCGGCTCGCGGGGTTCAGGAGCGCCTGCACCGCGTCGGCGGCCGGGATCTGCGTGAGCAGCGAGTAGGTGCCCGGCTGGATGCCCGTCGCTGCGGGGTTCGCCGCGTAGGCCGACACGAACGCGTTCGCGGTCGCGACCACGCCGGCGTCGGCGAGCGTCCGACCGATCGCCTGACCGGAGTCGCCGGGGTTCACGACGATCTCGACCGCCTCGCCACCCGGGCCGGGGAAGTCGCTCGGCGTCGCGCTCGCCGAACCGCCGTCGAACAGGCCGTCGACCATCGACCACACGAGGTAGCCGGCGGTGCCGACGACCGCGAGCACGATGACGACCGCCCACGTCGTGCGCCGTCGCGAACGGCGCTTGCGCGCTGCCCGGTGACGTTCACGGTCGCGTCGGCGGGGGGGCGCGGCCGGGGCGTCACCCGTGCCGTCGGGGCGGACCGGCGCCCACCACTCCGTCTGACTGTCGCTCACAGCGGCTCTCCACATCGTCGGCCGTACGGTCACGGTCGCTGTTCCGGGGCTGCACCGCCCCGGCCGGTCGTCCCCCTGCTGGTCCCTCGTCGCGTCGCTCGATCGCTCGGCAGCCTCGCCGACCACCGAGCCCGGTGTCTACCCCTCGTCCGCCGCTGCGGCCGCGGACAGCGCCTGCATGTGCTCGACCTGCTCGTCGTAGGTCGAGGCGAACTGCGTCTCACCCGTCTCGGCGTCGACGACGAGCCAGAACATCCAGTCACCGTCGGCCGGTGCGAGGACCGCGTCGATCGAGGCCTCGCCCGGCGACGCGATCGGGGTCGGCGGCAGACCCACGCGCAGGTGGGTGTTGTACGGGTTGTCGGCGTCCGCGAGCATGTCGTCCGTCGGTGCCGACGTCGTGCCCGCGCCGTACGCGGTCGCGGCCGGGACGTCGAGCGGCTGGTTGCCCAGGCGGTTCTCGATGACGCGCGCGAACTGCGGGCGCGCCGAGTCCGTCGTCATCTCGCGCTCGACCAGCGACGCCTTCGTGAGGACGGTCTCCCACGCGGCAGGAGCCACACCCTTGTCGGTCAGCACCTGGACGGTACGGGCCACGAGCCGGGCGAGGACCTCGGCTGCTGACGCGTCCGCGGGGACGTCGTAGGTGCCCGCCGCGAGCCACCCCTCGACCTTGCCGCCCGCCTGCTCGGGCAGCCCGATCGCGGCCGGGTCCGCCGCCGCCGCCTGCAGGTCCGCCAGCGGGACCGTCGACTTCTCGCTGACCTTCTCGAGGATCTGCCAGGACGTGAGCCCCGCGACGAGCGTGAGGTGGAGCGAGGCCTTGTTCGCCGGGTCGAGCAGCGCGGCGACCGCCTCGTCCGACGCGGCCTCGAGCGGCAGCTCGTACACGCCCGGCGCGACGACCGCGTCCGCGGCGTCGTACGCGGAGGCGAGGACGTCGGCGTCCGCGACGACCCCCGCGGCCACGAGCAGGTCGCCGAGGGCGTGCCCGTCGACGTCGGCCGGGACGGTGACGCGCACGGAGCCGTGCCCCGGCCCGTCGAAGTCCGTCACGACCGTCGAGACCACGTCGGGGGCGCTCTCGTCGTGCGACCCGAGGAGCGCCGCGACGACATACGCCGCACCGAGGACCAGCGCGACGACCACGAGCACGACGACGATCCGGCGTCGACGCTCGTCCTGCCGTTCGCGCTCGAGGCGAGCACGCCCCACCGCCCGGCCGCGCGACGGTGCCGACGCCGCCGCCGGGGACGCGTCGGGGCGGGTCGTCTGTGCCCCGTCCTGCGTCCACCACTGCGTCTGGCTGCCGTTGGTCACGTCCGCGTCGCTCCACCGTCGTCCGTCGTGTCGCCTGCGGCCCCCTCACGCGCGGCGAGGAGCTCGGGGTCCACCTCGACCCGTTCGCCGGGACGACGTCCCGTCGCTCGCTCCGCATCCAACGCGTACTGCAGGATCACCACCGCGGCGGCCTGGTCGACCACCTCACGATGGCGGCGACCGGATCTGCCGGCCGCCTGCAGCGCCTGATGAGCGGACACCGTGCTCATCCGCTCGTCGACCAGCCGCACCTCGAGTGGTGCGACGGCCAGCGCCAGTGTGCCAGCGTACGCGCGCGCGGCCTGGGAAGAGGCGCTCTCGGCGCCGGACAGGTGCTTCGGCAGCCCGACGTACACACACCCCGCACATCGTTCACCGACCTCCCGCACGATGCGCGCGAGGTCCTTCGGCAGCCGACCGGCACGTTCGCGGTTGTCCCGCGCGAGCGTCGCCACCGGGGTCGCGAGCATGCCGTCGGGATCGCTCGCCGCGAGCCCGACGCGCACGGTCCCGACGTCCACCGCGAGCCGTGGTCGACGCTCCGACCGGGCGTCGACCACGTCGGGCCCGGACACGTCAGCCCGCGACCGCGGTCCGCACCGCGGCGAGCGCGTCGGCTAGCTGCGCGGGGTCGGTCCCGCCGCCCTGTGCGAGGTCGTCCTTGCCGCCGCCACCGCCACCGAGCACCTGCGAGGCCGTCCGCACGAGCGCGCCCGCGCGCAGCCCCGCCTCGCGCGCGGCGCCGTTCGTCGCCACGACGACGACCGGGCGCCCCTTCGCGACACCACCGACCGCGACGACCGCGGGCGCCGCGTCGCCGAGCCGGGAGCGCACGTCGAGCACGAGCGTGCGCAGGTCGTCGGGCGACTGCTCCCCCGCATCGTGCGTGACCACGCGGACCGCACCGACCTGCTGCGCACCCGACGCGAGCGAGCCCGCGAGGGCGAGGACCTGCGCCTGCCGCAGCGCGGCGAGCTCCTTCTCCGACTCCTTGAGCCTGACCATGAGCCCGGAGACGCGTTCGGCGAGCTCGTCGGGACGCGCCCCGAGCAGCCCGGAGAGCTGCCCGACGAGCGCGCGCTCCTTGGCCTGGTACCCGTACGCGCCCGCGCCGACGAGCGCGTCGACGCGGCGCACACCCGACCCGATCGCGGACTCCGAGAGCAGCGTGACGAGGCCGAGCTCGCCCGAGCGCCGCACGTGCGTGCCCGCGCACAGCTCGAGCGACCAGTCTCCGCCGATCGACACGACGCGCACCTCGTTGCCGTACTTCTCGCCGAACAGCGCCATCGCGCCCATCGCGCGCGCCTCGTCGATCGGCTTGATCGAGTCGGTGACCTCGAGGTCGTCCTGGAGCCGCTCGTTGACGCGCGCCTCGATCTCCGCGACGACCTCGGAGGGCGTCGCCGACGGCGAGCGGAAGTCGAACCGCAGGCGGCTCGGCGCGTTGAGCGACCCGGCCTGCGTCGCGGTCTCGCCGAGGGACTCGTGCAGCGCCTTGTGCACGAGGTGCGTCGCCGTGTGGGCGCGCGCGATCGCCTGTCGGCGCGCGGTGTCGATCGCCGCGGTGCCGGGGTCGCCGAGCGCCACCGTGCCGTCGACCAGACGGCCGTGGTGCACCGACAGGCCCTTGATGGGCGCCTGCACGTCGTCGACCTCGATACGAGCCCCTGAGTCGAGGACGATCGTGCCGGTGTCGGCCTGCTGGCCGCCCGCCTCCGCGTAGAACGGCGTCACGTCGAGCACGATCTCGACGTCCGCGGGCGCGGTCGCGGCGGGTGCCGGGACCCCGTCCACGAGCAGCCCGACGACCGTGGAGCGCGCCTGCGCATCGGTGTAGCCGACGAACGTCACGGGCTTCGCGGCCGTCTGCGACAGCGTCGCGTGCAGGTCCTGGTACGCCGCGACATCGGCGTGCCCGGCGCGCTTGGCCAGCGCGTCCGCCCGGGCGCGGGCCCGCTGCTCCGCCATGAGCGTCGTGAACGCCTCGCGGTCGACGTCGACGCCGTGCTCGGCCGCCATCTCGAGCGTGAGGTCGATCGGGAAGCCGTACGTGTCGTGGAGCTGGAACGCGTCGGCACCCGACAGCACGGGGGCTGCGCCCGCCGACGACGACGCCCGCGCACTCGCGACGGCCGTGTCGAGGATCGTCGTACCGGACGCGAGCGTGCGCCGGAACGCCTCCTCCTCGGCGTACGCGACGGCGCTGATGCGCTCGAAGTCGCGCTCGAGCTCGGGGTAGGACGCCTTCATCGCGTCACGGCTCAGCGGGAGCAGGACGGGCAGCGCGGGGTCCTCGACCCCGAGCAGCCGCATCGCCCGGATCGACCGGCGCAGCAGACGCCGCAGGACGTACCCGCGTCCCTCGTTCGAGGGCGTCACCCCGTCGCCCATGAGCATCAGGCCCGAGCGGACGTGGTCCGCCACGACCCGCATGCGCACGTCGTCGTCGTGCTGCGCGCCGTAGCGACGGCCGGACAGCTCGACGGCGCCGTCGATGACCGGGCGCACCTCGTCGATCTCGTACATGTTGTCGACGCCCTGCAGCAGGTACGCGACCCGCTCGAGTCCCATACCGGTGTCGATGTTCTTCTGCTTGAGCTCACCGAGCAGCGGGAACGAGTCCTTCGTCCCGCCGTTGTCACGCTCGTACTGCATGAACACGAGGTTCCAGATCTCGAGGTACCGGTCCTCGTCGACGACCGGACCGCCCTCGGCGCCGTACTGCGGGCCCCGGTCGACGTAGATCTCCGAGCACGGACCCGCGGGGCCGCGCGCACCCGTCGACCAGAAGTTGTCGCGCATGCCGCGGCGCTGGATGCGCTCGTCGGGCAGGCCCGCGATGCGCTTCCAGAGGGATGCCGCCTCGTCGTCGTCGTGGTAGACGGTGACCCAGATCGTGTCGGGGTCGAAGCCGTAACCGCCGTCCGCCTGGCTGCCCGTCACCAGGTGCCACGCGTACGTGATCGCCTCCTGCTTGAAGTAGTCACCGAAGGAGAAGTTGCCGTTCATCTGGAAGAACGTGCCGTGCCGGGTCGTCTTGCCGACCTCTTCGATGTCGAGCGTGCGCACGCACTTCTGGACGCTCGTCGCGCGGGGCCACGGCGGCGTCTGCTCGCCGAGCATGTACGGGATGAACGGCACCATGCCCGCGATGACGAAGAGCGTCGACGGGTCGGGCGAGATGAGCGGGGCCGACGGCACGACAGCGTGACCGCGGGCGGAGAAGTAGTCGAGCCAGCGCTGGCGGATCTCGGCGGTACGCATGTGTTCCTCGGTCGTCCTTCGGTCGTCGCGGCCCGGACGGGTCGCGGGTCGACGCTTCCGCGTCGGGTGGGTCTGGTCAGAAGAAGGCGGCGTCGCCGTCGTCGTCGGGGTCCTCGAGCGGCCCCGCCCAGTGGGCCGGGACCTCGTGCGACCGTCGGCCGCGGCGCGCACCGAACGAGGTGCGCAGCTCGTCGACGGTGCGCTGCCGGTCGGCGCGCAGGGCCTCGACGTCCGCGTCGCCCACGAGGTCGTGCCGGAGCTGCGCCTCGCGCTCGGCGACGCCGGCGGCGAACTCCGCGCGCGCCGTGCCGAACGCGCGCGCGAGCCGCGTCGCGCCGTCGACGACCTCGGTCGTGCCCGCCGGCAGGTACTCCTGCGCGAGGCGACGTCCCTGGCGGACGACCAGCACGGTCACGGCGACCCCGACGCCGACCCAGAACAGGCGGCGCATCAGCGGCCCTTGCGTGCGCCCGCGGCGAACCCGCCGAACGCGCGCCGCACGCCGTAGGAGAAGGCCGCGACCTTGACCAGCGGACCGCCGAGCGTCGCCGCGAACAGGCTCGTGAGCGCGGAGACGTTCTGGGAGACCTGTGCGGCCGCTGTCGTGACCTTGTCGACGTTGTCGAGCTGGCCGTTGGACGACGCCACGAGCTGCGCGGTCTCGTCCAGGACCGGCACGGTGTGGTCCGTGAGCTCCTTGACCGAGTCACGCGCCTCGTCGAGCACGCGGCCCAGCTTGAGCAGCGGGACCGCGAGCAGGCCGACGAGCAGCACGAACGCGACGGCCGCGATGAGCCCCGCGACGTCTGAGACCGACATGGTCGTCCTTCCCCGGTCCTGGTCGGGCGTGCTGCCCGACGAGCTGTGCGCACCTTGCTCACCAGCGGCTCACCGACGGCTCGACGGCTGCTCGGTGCTTGCGTGGATGACTGTTGCACCCTACCCGCGACGTCCTGGGACGACGGAACCCCGCCGCGCTGTCGGCGCGACGGGGTTCCGTGACGTGGACGACGTCGGGGACGTCGGCTCCGCCTGCGTCAGCGGGCGTAGTACTCGACGACGAGCTGGACCTCGCAGGTCACGGGGACCTCGGCACGCTTCGGGTCGCGCACGAGCACGGCCGACAGCTTCTCGAGCTGGACGTCGAGGTAGCCGGGCAGCGCGGGGAGCACGTCACGGTGCGCGCCCGCGGCGGCGACCTGGAACGGCGTGGTGGCCTGGCTCTTCGGCTTGACCTGGATGGTCTGGCCGACCTTCACGCGGAAGGACGGGCGGTCGACGATCTGGCCGTCGACGAGGATGTGGCGGTGCGTCACGGCCTGGCGCGCCTGCAGGATGGTGCGGGCGAAGCCGGCGCGCAGCACGAGCGCGTCGAGCCGGGTCTCGAGGATCTCGACGAGCGCCTCACCGGTACGGCCCGGAGCCTTGCGCGCGTCCTGGTAGGCGCGGGCAAGCTGCTTCTCGCGGAGCGCGTACTGCGCACGCAGCCGCTGCTTCTCGCGCAGCCGGACCGCGTAGTCCGACTCGGTCCGACGACGCGCACGGCCGTGCTCGCCGGGCGGGTAGGGACGCTTCTCGAAGTGCTTGACGGCCTTGGGCGTCAGGGCCAGGCCGAGCGCGCGGCTCAGGCGGACCTGGCGGCGCGAACGGGTCACACTGCTCACAGCGGTACTTCCTGTCGTTGTAGACGTCACGCCGACCGGACGGGCGTCCGGGGCGTGGGGCCGACCTTCGAGGGACGGCGCGCACGACGAGCGGGCTCGAGGTGTCGGTGCTGTCCTGGCTAGGGCCCCAGGTGGTCCGTGCACCGTCGGCCGAAGCGGCCGGGCGCGCACGTGACCCGGACACACTACCCGGTCGAGCGCCCACCGCCGAATCGACGGACGCGCGGCAGCGTCGCCGCGCCCTCGCGTGGCGGTCAGCCGTGACCGAGGATCTGCCGGATGCGCTCGAGCCGCTCGCTGACCTGACGTTCGTAGCCGCGGTCGGTCGGCTCGTAGTAGCGCGTGCCCGCGAGGTCGTCGGGCAGGTACTGCTGGGCGGCCACGCCGTGCGGCTCGTCGTGCGCGTAGCGGTACCCCTGCCCGTGCCCGAGCCGGTCGGCACCCGCGTAGTGCGCGTCGCGCAGGTGCGGCGGGACGGCGCCCAGGCGACCCGCACGCACGTCCGCCAGCGCACGGTCCACCCCGAGGTAGGCAGCGTTCGACTTCGGCGCCGTCGCCAGGTGCACGACCGCCTCGGCGAGCACGATCCGCGCCTCGGGCATCCCGATCAGCTGGACGGCCTGCGCCGCCGCGACCGCCGTCTGCAGCGCGCTCGGGTCCGCCATGCCGACGTCCTCGGCCGCGGACACCACGATCCGCCGCGCGATGAACCGCGGGTCCTCCCCCGCCGCGATCATGCGCGCCAGGTAGTGCAGCGCGGCATCCACGTCCGAGCCGCGCACCGACTTGATGAACGCGCTGATGACGTCGTAGTGCTGATCCCCGTCACGGTCGTACCGCACCGCCGCGACGTCGATCGCGCGCTCGACCGTGGCGAGGTCGACCGGTGCCGGACCATGCACACCGTCGCCATCCCCGTCGACAGCCCCGTCGACAGCCCCGTCGTCGGCCGCGTCCGCCTCCGACAGCGCCGCACCGGCGGCGGCCTCGAGGATCGTCAGAGCCTTGCGCGCGTCGCCGCCCGCGAGGCGCAGCAGGTGCTCCTCGGCCTCGGGCGCGAGCGTCACCGCGCCACCCAGACCGCGGTCGTCGGCCACGGCGCGGCGCACGAGCGCGCGCACGTCGTCGACCGACAGCGGCTGCAGCGTGAGCAGGAGCGAGCGCGACAGCAGCGGCGAGTTGACCGAGAACGACGGGTTCTCCGTCGTCGCGGCGACGAGCGTGACCCAGCGGTTCTCGACGCTCGGCAGGAGCGCGTCCTGCTGCGCCTTGGTGAACCTGTGCACCTCGTCGATGAACAGCACGGTCTCGCCGCCCGCGGTCGCGAGCCGACGCCGCGCGTCGTCCACCACCTGGCGCACGTCCTTCACGCCCGCGGTGACCGCCGAGAGCTCGACGAACCGCCGCCCCGACGATGATGCGACCAGGTACGCCAGGGTCGTCTTGCCGGTCCCTGGCGGCCCCCACAGGACGACCGACGACGGTGCGGCGCGGCGCTCGAAGTCGCCTGCGGGCTCGACCAGCCGCCGCAGGGGCGACCCCGGCACGAGCAGATGACCCTGCCCTGCGACCTCGTCGAGGGAGCGCGGTCGCATCCGGACCGCCAGCGGCGCACCGGCCGTCGGCTGCGGGACGCCGTCCGCGGTCGAGGTCGCCGCGTCGAACAGGTCCATGCGCGCAGCGTACGTCCCGGCCCCGACACGGACCGACACAGTCGGACGACCGTGCGACGGACCCGTGTGCGTCCCGGGCCCTCGACCTGCCACGATGGCGCGGTGTTCGCTCACATCGGTCGCACTGTCGCGCACCACCCCCGCACCACGGTCGTCGTGTGGCTGGTGCTGGCTGTCGTCGGGTACGCGCTCGCGGGGCTCGGCCTGCACGGCGAGTCGGTGTTCGACCGGGTCGCCACGGGTGAGCCGGTCGTCCCCGGATCGGAGAGCGTCGTCGGTCGCGACCTGCTGACCAGCGCCGACGACGGGGGCGCGTCGCTCACGCTCGTCGTCGGCGGGGTCGACCCGGCGGATCCCGGACTCACAGCCGCACTCGATCCGGTCCGTGCGGACCTGGTGGCGATCCCGGGAGTCGTCTCCGTCATCGACCCGCTCGCGCTGCCCGACGGTGTCGCGAACCCCGCTGCGGCACCCCTCGTCGCGACGAGCGGGACGGGCTTCCTCGTCGTCGTGGACCTCGAGCCGGGCCTGGCGGGCACGGCGCGCGGCGACGCTCTCGACGCCGTGGCCGCTCGGCTCGCCCAGGTCCCCACCGACCTCGCCGAGGTCGCTCCCGCCGCGACCGGGATCGTCGGCGGCTCGTCGTTGATCGTGCACGAGATCACGTCGCAGGTGCAGCACGACCTGCGCACGGGTGAGGCGGTCACGCTGCCGATCGCGCTCGTCGTCATGGTGCTCGTCTTCGGCGGGTTACTCGCGGCCGCGATGCCCATGGCCGGTGCGCTCGCGTCGATCGCCGGCGGTCTCGCGGTCACGCTCGGGCTCACGTACGTCATGGACGTCGACGCCGCCGTCGTCAATGTCGTCACCGTGCTGGGCCTCGGCCTGTCGATCGACTACGGGCTGCTCATCGTCTCCCGGTTCCGCGAAGAGCTGCACCGGGTCGTCGACGACGACGGCGGCCGGTCGGCACGTCGGCGGCGCGGCGACGGTCCGGTCATCGCTGCGATCGAACGGACCATGTCGACCGCGGGACGCACGGTCGCGTTCTCCGCCGTCACCGTCGCGGTCGCGATCAGCGCCCTGCTCGTCTTCAGCCCCCAGATCCTGCGCGCGATCGCCGCAGCGGGCATCACCGTGATCCTCGTCGCCGTCGCCACCGCCCTGACGCTGGTGCCCGCACTCCTCGCGCTCAGCGGACGTCGTCTCCTGCGGCCCGGTCTGCTCGCGCGCGTCCCCGGGGTGCGCGCGGTCCTGGCCCGCACCATGGACACGAGCACCGAGGAAGGCGTGTTCTCCCGGCTCGCGACGCGCGTGCAACGCCACCCGTGGCGCTTCCTCGGCGCCTGCGTCGCGGTGCTCCTGGCGCTGGCGGTGCCGCTCGGTCACCTCGAGCTCCGCAGCTCGACGACCGGCCTGCTCCCGCCCGACAGCACCCAGCGTCAGTTCGTCGAGACGCTCGCCCGGGAGTACCCGGCGGCCGCCGCTCCCGCCGTCACGGTCGTCGGGCAGACGTCGCTCGAGGACGGCACCGCCTGGGCCGACGAGCTCGCGTCGCTCGACGGCGTCGCGTCGGTCGACCCGCCGACGCCGTCCGGGTCCTACGTCGTCATCGGCGTCCGACCCGGCTCGACCGACCCCGGCGGCGCGCAGGCCCGCGCGGTCGTCGAGCAGATCCGGGCGCTCGACCCACCGTTCCCCACCTGGGTCACCGGCCAGGCCGCGTTCCAGATCGACTTCGTCGACGCGCTGCAGGACGGGGCACCGCTCGCGGCGGGCATCGTCGCGATCGCGACCCTTCTCCTGCTCTTCCTCATGACCGGGTCGTTCGTGCTCCCCGTCAAGGCGCTGCTCACCAACGTCCTGTCGCTCGCCGCCTCGCTCGGGGTCCTGGTCTGGGCGTTCCAGGACGGTCACCTCGACGGGCTGCTGGGCTTCGTGTCGACCGGCGGCATCGAGACGTACGTCCTCGCGCTCGTCGTCGCGTTCGGGTTCGGGCTCGCGATGGACTACGAGGTGTTCCTGCTCGCGCGCATCAAGGAGCTCCACGACCAGGGCCACGGCACCGACGAGGCCGTGCGCCTCGGCCTGCAGCGGTCCGGCCGGATCATCACGTCGGCGGCCGCGATCATCGTGCTCGTCTTCGGCGGCTTCATGGCGGGCCAGCTCCTCGTCATCAAGGAGGTCGGGTTCGCGCTGGCGGTCGCCGTCCTGGTCGACGCGACGCTCGTCCGCCTCGTCCTCGTGCCCGCGACGATGACCGTCCTGGGCCCGGCGAACTGGTGGGCGCCGCGCTGGGCGACTCGGGTCCACGCGTGGCTCGGCCTCACCGACTGAGGCGCAGTGCGTCCGACCGAGCCGCGACCGCCACCGGCGCGCACCGCCCTCCGTAGGCCGGTCACGACGGCGGACGACCCTCACCGACGGGTCCGTACGACTCGAGGCAGGCATCGACGGCGAACCCGAGCCGCGCGTAGATGCTGCGCGCAGCGTCATTGTCGGCGTACATGCCGAGGGAGACCCAGTCAGCACCCCTGGCGAGACCGGTGTCCGCGGCGGCCACGGTGAGGGCCGAGCCGAAGCCCCGGCGACGTGCGTCGGCCAGGACCCCCAGTCCGTGCAGGTGCCAGGAGAAGCCGCGAGCGACCCGACCCGCTTCGCGAGCCGCACCGACCACACCGACGAGCGTGTCCCCCTCCCGCACGCCGAACCACGCGGCCTCGGCGTCACCCGCCGGGTCCGCGCTCGACGTCGGGTTCGACGACCGCAGACACGCACGGATCTCGTCAGCGTCCCGCGCGGGGTCGAGCGTGACGACCGCGGCACGGCCCGGCGGCGGGCTGCTCGCGGACCGTGCCTTCCGGTCGGTCGAGAACCAGTCCCACTGCGAGACCCGCACGACGCCGAGCCCGGCGAGCACCGAGCCGTCCGGGTCCGTGCCGCGCGGCACGCTGGCCCACCTGACGACGAGTCCGGGCCGACGGGTCACGAGATCGTGGACGAGCTCTCGCACGCGCGTCGGCGAACCTTGCCCGACGAGGCGCGGCAGCACGTCGTCGGTGCCGACGAGCGCGACGAGCCCGTCGGCGTCACCGACGACCTCGGCGTCACGCCAGAGCGGCGCCTGCGCCAGCAGGAACCGGTCCGCGCGCCACGCCTCCGGCAGCAGGTCGAGCGCCGAGGCGCCCGACCTCACGACGCGGACGCGGCCTCAGCGGCCGCCTTCGCCTCCTTGGGCTTGGCGTCGACGCCCGCCTCGCGCCGCTGCTCGGGCGTGATCGGAGCCGGAGCCTGCGTGAGCGGGTCGTAGCCGCCGCCCGACTTCGGGAACGCGATGACCTCGCGGATCGAGTCGGAGGCGGTGAGCAGCGCCACGATCCGGTCCCAGCCGAACGCGATCCCGCCGTGCGGCGGTGCGCCGAACTGGAAGGCGTCGAGCAGGAAGCCGAACTTCTCCTGTGCCTCCTGCTCACCGATGCCCATGACCTCGAACACGCGCTGCTGCACGTCGCGCCGGTGGATACGGATCGATCCACCGCCGATCTCGTTGCCGTTGCACACGATGTCGTACGCGTAGGCGAGCGCGTTGCCCGGGTCCTGCTCGAACGTGTCGATCCACTCGGGGGTCGGCGACGTGAACGCGTGGTGCACCGCGGTCCAGGCACCGCCGCCGACCGCGACGTCGTCGTCCTCGCCCGTGGGCTTGAACAGCGGGGCGTCGACGACCCACACGAACGACCACTGCGTGTCGTCGATCAGCCCGCCGCGGCGCCCGATCTCGAGGCGCGCCGCCCCGAGCAGCGCCCGCGCCTCGGACTGCTTGCCCGCGGCGAAGAAGATCGCGTCGCCGGGCTGCGCACCCGTCGCGGCAGCCAGGCCGGCCCGCTCGTCGTCCGTGATGTTCTTGGCGACCGGGCCGGCGAGCTCGCCGTCCGCGCCCACCGTGACGTACGCGAGGCCCTTGGCGCCGCGCTGCTTGGCCCACTCCTGCCACGCGTCGAAACCGCGGCGCGGCGTGTCGGCCCCGCCCGGCTGGACGACCGCGCCGACGTACGGCGCCTGGAACACGCGGAACGGCGTGCTCGCGAAGTAGCTCGTGAGGTCGACCAGCTCGAGACCGAAGCGCAGGTCGGGCTTGTCGGTGCCGTACCGCTCCATCGCGTCCGCGAACGTCATCCGGCGGATGGGCGTCGGGATCTCGACGTCGACGAGCCGCCACAGCGCGACGAGTACCTCCTCGGCGAGCGCGATCACGTCGTCCTGCTCGACGAAGCTCATCTCGACGTCGAGCTGCGTGAACTCGGGCTGACGGTCCGCCCGGAAGTCCTCGTCGCGGTAGCAGCGGGCGATCTGGTAGTAGCGCTCGAGGCCGCCGACCATGAGGAGCTGCTTGAACAGCTGCGGCGACTGCGGCAGCGCGTACCAGGAGCCGGGCGACAGGCGGGCGGGGACCAGGAAGTCGCGTGCACCCTCGGGCGTCGACCGCGTCAGCGTCGGGGTCTCGACCTCGACGAAGTCGTGCGCGTCGAGCACCGCGCGAGCGGCCTGGCTGACCTTGGCGCGCAGCTTGAGCGCCGCCGCGGGCGCCGGGCGACGCAGGTCGAGGTACCGGTAGCGCAGCCGCGCCTCCTCGCCCACCTGCTCGTCGAGGGACGACGAGACCTGGAACGGCAGCGGAGCGGACTCGTTGAGCACCACGACGTCCGTCGCGACGACCTCGACCTCGCCGGTCGCGAGGTTCGCGTTCTCGTTGCCCTCGGGACGGCGGCCGACCTGTCCGGTCACCTGCAGCACGTACTCCGCGCGCAGCCCGTGCGCGACCGCCTCGTCACGGATCACGACCTGCGCGATGCCGGTCGTGTCCCGCAGGTCGACGAACGCGACCCCACCGTGATCGCGCCGCCGGTCCACCCAGCCCGTGAGGGTGACGGTGGAGCCGATGTGCTCGGCTCGCAGCGAGCCGGCGGTGTGGGTGCGCAGCACGGAAGGTCCTTCAGGTCGGAGACGACGGGGCGGCGCGCGTCGAGCGCCGCGACGATCATAGTTGGGCGCGTCCCGGACGTCCGACGGCGTGCGCGCCCGCGGCCCGTCGGCCAACCGGATGCCCGGCAGGTCGTCGTCCCGGCGAGCGTGGCCCGGTCGGGTCAGTCCGCCGCCACGACGCGCGGGTGCAGGTCCTCGGTGGGCGGCGACCACGTCACGACGTCGGCGGCCACCTGCTCGCCCGACCGGATGTCCTTGACCTCGTCGGCCGCACCGCCCGCCTCGGCGGGTCCGGGGAACCACACGAACGGGATGCCCCGACGGTCGGCGTGCCGGATCTGCTTGCCGAACTTCGCCGCCGCGGGCGCGACCTCCACGGGGATGCCCCGGGCGCGCAGCGCGGTCGCCACCGCATCGGACCGCGACCGGTCCTCCTCCGACGAGACCGCGACGAGCACCGCGCTCGGCACGCTCCTCGTCGCGCGCACGAGCCCGGCACCCAGGAGCCGGGAGACGAGGCGCGACACGCCGATCGACAGCCCGACGCCGGGGTAGCTCGTCGCACCGTCCGACGCGAGCGTGTCGTAGCGGCCGCCCGAGCAGATGGACCCGAGCTGCTCGTGCCCGACCAGCACGGTCTCGTAGACCGAGCCCGTGTAGTAGTCCAGCCCACGAGCGATCTTGAGGTCGGCGACGACGACGCCCGGCGCGCGGTCCTGCGCCGCGCGCACCAGCTGACCGAGCTCTGCGAGACCGTCGTCCAGCAGCTCGTGCGCCGCCCCGACCTCGACGGCGAGCGCGCGCACCCGGTCGACCACGTCCTCGTCGGACCCGCTGATGCTCGCGAGCCGCAGGCACGCCCGCGCCTGCTCGACGTCCGCGCCCGCGTCCGCGACGAGCAGGTCCGCGACCGCGTCGGGCCCGATCTTGTCGAGCTTGTCGATGCTGCGCAGGACGGCCTCGACGTCGGACAGCCCGATCCCCCGGTAGAAGCCCTCCGCAACCTTCCGGTTGTTCACCAGGATGCGCACGGGTGGCAGGCCGATCTCCCGCAGCCGACCGAGCGCCTCCGCCATGACGAGCGGCAGCTCCACCTCGTAGTGGTACGGCAGGGCGCCCGCACCGACCACGTCGATGTCGGCCTGCACGAACTCGCGGAACCGGCCGTCCTGGGGCCGCTCGCCGCGCCAGACCTTCTGGATCTGGTAACGGCGGAAGGGGAACGCGAGGTGCCCCGCGTTCTCCAGCACGTAGCGCGCGAACGGAACGGTCAGGTCGAAGTGCAGCCCGAGCTGACCGGCACGGTCCGGCGCCACGTCCGGCTCCTCCTGCAGGCGGCGCAGGACGTAGACCTCCTTCGACGTCTCCCCCTTGCGCAGGAGCTGCTCGAGCGGCTCGACCGCACGCGTCTCGATACCCGCGAAGCCGTGGAGCTCGAACGTGCTGCGCAGCACGTCCAGCACGTGCTGCTCGACGATGCGGCCCTCGGGGAGCCACTCGGGGAATCCGGACAGGGGTGTCGGTCGCGCCATGCGTCCGATCCTCCCAGACGTCACGGGACGGTCCGCGCGTGCGACCACCTGGCGGCCGCGCGCGGCGTCAGGCGCGCGCGAGGAAGGGGTTGGAAGCGAGCTCGCGCGCGACGTCGCTCGTCGGACCGTGCCCGGGGAGCACGACGAGCGCAGGGTCGAGCCGGGCCACCACGTCGTGCAGCGTGCGTGCCATGACGTCGCCGTCACCCCCGGGCAGGTCGGTGCGCCCGATCGTCCCGGCGAACAGGACGTCGCCCGTGCACACGATGCCGTCCACGACGTACAGCGTGGCGCCCTCGGTGTGTCCCGGCGCGTGCCGCGCGACGACGCGTAGCGCACCGACCTCGAGCACGACGTCGTCGTCACGCTCGACCGCACCCTCGTCGGACGGCGACCCGAACGTCCGCACGTCGCTCGGCGGTACGTACGCCCCGGGATGGACGCCGGCCGTGACGAGCGCCTGCGCGAGCGGGCCCGACGGGTCGTGCGGCGCGCCGCCGAGCACGCCCAGCGTGCCGAACGGGTCCGCGAGCCGGTAGGCGTCGCGCGCATGGACGTGCACGGCGACGCCCAGCCGCTGTGCCAGCGGACCCGCGTCCCACGTGTGGTCGACGTGCCCGTGCGTCAGGAGCACCGCCTGCGGCACGAGGCCCCGGGACGCCACAAGCTCGACGACCGCGTCGGCCACGAGCGCTCCCGCGTCGACCACGACGCAGGCTCCGTCGCCGCCGACGAGCACGCTCGTCCGGGCGCCGAACACCGGTGAGATGACGGTCAGCACGTCCATGCGGGCCACGGTAGGCCACACCGCCGTCCCGGACCGTGACCGGGTCGTGATGCTGCGGCGCGGCCGGAGGATCGCGCAGGCGTCCCACCTGCCTAGACTGTCCGGGGTTCCACTGCGCGACGCGGCTGCACGGCCTCGGAGCGAGGTGCATCGACAGTCACGCGAGGAGTGCGGGTGTCCAACAAGCGGGAGCGCGAGTACGAGCGCCGCAGGTTCGAGAAGTGGCAGGCACGTCAGGAGGCGCACGCGCGTCGTCGGCGGCAGCGGATCGTCGCGGGCGGCGTGGTCGGCGCGATCGTCGCCGTGATCGTCATCGTCGCCGTGGTGGTCGCGAACGGCGACGACGAGGCCGCACCCGGCTCGACGTCGGGCGGCGCCACGAGCACGACGGGCGTCGATGAGGCCACGGCCACGCCGGGTGCGGCACCCACGAACTCCGCCGACGTCCCCGACCCCGCGCTCGCGCAGGCTCGCACCTGGACCGGCGACCTCACGCTCAACACCGGCGAGCTCGCCATCACGCTCGACGGCAAGGCCGCGCCGCAGGCGGTCGCCAACTTCGTGACGCTGGCGGACAAGGGCTTCTTCGACGGCACGAAGTGCCACCGGCTCACGACCAGCGGCATCTTCGTGCTGCAGTGCGGCGACCCGGACGCGACCGGCCAGGGCGGGCCCGGCTACACGTGGGGGCCGATCGAGAACGCCCCCGCCGACGGCATCTACCCGAAGGGCACCATCGCGATGGCCCGCGTCGGCGGCGACGCGTGGTCGATGGGCTCGCAGTTCTTCATCGTCTACCAGGACAGCTCGATCCCGTCCGACGGGGCGGGCGGCTACACCGTGTTCGGCAAGGTGACGTCCGGGTTGGACGTCGTCGAAGCCATCGCCGACGCGGGCACGGCGGGGGGCGCGACTGACGGCCCTCCCGTGTCCGACGTCATCATCGAGGGAGTGAAGACCCAGTGACGCAGACCCCGGACCAGTCGGCCGAGCACGCCGCCGACGCCGCCACGGAGCCCGTCTCCCCCGACGAGGCGACGACCCCCAGCGAGGCCTCCACCGAGGCGACGGCGCCCACGCCGGCGTCGATCAAGCCGGGGCCGCGCCCCGTGCCCCGCCCTGTCCCGCGCCCGGTCGCGAGCCCTGCCGTCGGCGCCGCTCCGGCCGCAGCCGCCGCGGCGCCCGTCGTGACGGCTCCGCCGGCCGACGCCGCCGAGGCGGCGCACGCGGCGACCTTCGGTTCGGTCGACGACGAGGGCACCGTGTCGGTGCGGGAGTCGTCCGGCGAGCGCGTCGTCGGACAGTACCCCGGCGCGACCCCGCAGGAAGCGCTGGCCTTCTACGTGCGACGGTTCCTCGACCTGCAGGCCAAGGTCGCGGTGTTCGAGGCACGCCTCGGCGCCACCGATCTCGCGGTCAAGGAGATCGACCAGACGCTCGCCCGCCTCACCGAGGAGACCGCGCAGCCCGCGGCCGTCGGTGACCTCGACGGCCTGCGCGCGCGTCTCGACGCGTTGCGGGGCGTCGCGGCCGAGCGCCGGGCCCAGGCGGAGGCGGAGCGCCAGGCGGCGCGCGCCGCCGCCGTCGAGGCCCGCACAGCGATCGTCGAGGAGGCCGAGAAGATCGCGGGCACGGACCCGAGCAAGATCCAGTGGAGGCCCGCGGGCGAGCAGCTGCGCACGCTCCTCGACCAGTGGAAGAGTGCTCAGCGGTCGGGTCCGCGCCTCGACCGCCCGACGGAAGAGGCGCTCTGGAAGCGGTTCAGCCACGCGCGCACCACGTTCGACCGGGAGCGACGCCACTTCTTCGCCGAGCTCGAGCAGTCCAACGCCTCGGCCAAGGCCGCCAAGGAGCGGCTCGTCGCCGAGGCGGAGCGGCTGCAGTCCAGCACGGACTGGGGCGCGACGGCCGGAGCATTCCGCGACCTCATGACGCAGTGGAAGGCCGCGGGCCGCGCGAGCAGGTCCGACGACGACGCGCTGTGGGCCAGGTTCCGCGCGGCGCAGGACGCGTTCTTCGCGGCCCGTGACGCCCAGAACGCCGCGACCGACGCCGAGTTCCAGGCCAACCTGGAGGTCAAGGAGGCGCTGCTCGTCGAGGCTGAGGCGCTGGTCCCCGTCACGGACATCGGCGCCGCCAAGCAGGCGATCCGCAGCATCCAGGACCGCTGGGAGGCGGCCGGCAAGGTGCCCCGCGCCGACATCCAGCGCGTCGAAGGTCGGCTGCGCACGGTCGAGACCGCGATCCGGGACGCCGAGCAGAAGCAGTGGTCGCGCACCAACCCCGAGACGCGCGCGCGCGCCGAGGGCGCCGCGGCACAGCTCGAGGCCGCGATCGCGGGGCTCGAGGCCGATCTCGAGAAGGCGAAGGCCGCGCAGGACCAGAGTCGCATCGACGAGGCCCAGGCCGCGCTCGACGCGCGCCGCGCCTGGCTCGAGCAGGTCCAGCGGGCCGCTGCGGACGCCCGCGGCTGACGCGTCGTCCACAGGCGTTCCCCACCGGGGCGGGGGCGTCGGGCATCCTCACGGGATGACCGACGCCCCCTTCTCACATTCCCGACCGGCTTCTCGCCCAGGTCGTCCCGCGCGCCCGTCCCTCCTGCCGGCGCCTGCGGTCCTCCCGCGCCTCGTCCGCCGGAGCGAGACGTCCGTGGCCGACTGGGCCGGGATGCTGCGCGACGGCGTCCTGCTCGCGGTGACGGACGGTGTCGCGGTGACGGGACCACGCCCACCGGATCGCGACGACCGCGCACGGGCCGTGTCGTCGGCGCTCCCCCGCCACGGTGTCGTCGGACGCGACAGCGCGGCCTGGGTGCACTCCGGTCGTAGGACGCCGGCGCGCACGTGCGTGCTGGTCCCGGTCGGCGTGCGTCGCCCCGAGCCGCGTGCCGACCGATGGTGCGCCGAGACGACGTTCGACGACGACGACGTCGTCGTGCTCGACGGCGTCCCCGTGACGTCGCTCGAGCGGACCGCCGTCGACGTCGCGCGCTGGTACGACCCGGACACGGCAGTGGCGCTGCTCGCCGACCTGACCACCGCGGGGCTCGACCTCACCGCGGTACGCAGGCGTCTCATGGCGCTCGCCGGGCGCCCGCACGTGCGGCGCGCGCTCGGGTCCGTCGAGGCGGCAGCACGGACGCGCTCGTCGAGCGGCGGACCGGACCCGGAACCCGACGTCAGCGCAGCGCGTCGTCCGGGCGGGCTCCCGTGATCCGGTAGACGTCGAAGACGCCCTCGATCTTGCGCACCGCCGACAGGACGGACGTCAGGTGCGACGGCTCGGCCATCTCGAACACGAACCGCGACATCGCGACCCGGTCGCGGGACGTCGAGACGGACGCCGACAGGATGTTGACGTGGTGGTCCGACAGGACCCGCGTCACGTCCGACAGGAGCCGCGCCCGGTCGAGCGCCTCGACCTGGATCTGCACGAGGAACAACGACGACGACGTGTGACTCCAGTGCACGTCCACCATGCGTTCGGGCTGCGCGCGCAGCTGTTCGACGTTGATGCAGTCCGCACGGTGCACGCTCACGCCCGCGCCCCTCGTCACGAAGCCGACGATGTCGTCGCCCGGCACCGGCGTGCAGCACTTCGCGAGCTTGACCCATACGTCGTCGACGCCCTTGACCACGACGCCCGGGTCGCCGGTCCGGACACGCCGTGCTGTCGGCCCGGGGCGCGCGGTCTCGGCGAGGTCCTCCTCGGCACCGGTCTCGCCGCCGAGAGACTGGACCAGACGCTGGACGACGGTCGCTGCCGAGACCTGTCCCTCACCGACCGCCGCGTACAGCGCCGAGACGTCCGCGAACCGCATCTCGCTCGCGAGCGCGACCAACGACTCGTGCGACAGCAGTCGCTGCATCGGCAGGTTCTGCTTGCGCATCGCCTTCGCGATCGAGTCCTTGCCGTGCTCGATGGCCTCCTCGCGGCGCTCCTTGGAGAACCACTGGCGGATCTTGTTGCGCGCGCGCGGGCTCTTGACGAAGCCGAGCCAGTCACGGCTGGGACCCGCGGTCTCGGACTTCGACGTGAACACGTCGACGACGTCACCGTTCTCCAACGTGGAGTCGAGCGGCACGAGCCGTCCGTTGACGCGGGCGCCCATCGTGCGGTGCCCGACCTCGGTGTGCACGGCGTACGCGAAGTCGACCGGCGTCGACCCCTGCGGCAGCGCGATGACGTCGCCCTTCGGCGTGAAGACGTAGACCTCGGAGCCCGCGATCTCGAACCGCAACGAGTCGAGGAACTCCGTGGGGTCCGCCGTCTCGCGCTGCCAGTCGACGAGCTGCCGCAGCCACGCCATGTCACCGCCCGCGGGCGCCTCGGCCTGCGCGCCGCTCTTGGCGTTCTCCTTGTACTTCCAGTGCGCCGCGACGCCGTACTCCGCACGCCGGTGCATGTCGTGCGTGCGGATCTGGATCTCGACGGGCTTGCCGCCGGGTCCGATGACGGTCGTGTGCAACGACTGGTAGAGGTTGAACTTCGGCATCGCGATGTAGTCCTTGAACCGGCCCGGCACCGGGTTCCACCGCGCGTGCAGCGCGCCGAGCGCCGCATAGCAGTCCCGCACCGTGTCGACCAGGACCCGCACACCCACGAGGTCGTAGATGTCCGCGAAGTCGCGTCCCCTGACGATCATCTTCTGGTAGATCGAGTAGTAGTGCTTGGGCCGACCGGTCACGGTCGCCTTGATCTTCGCGGCCCGCAGGTCCGCCCCGACCTGGTCCCGCACGACCGCGAGGTACTCCTCGCGCGCCGGAGCCCGCTCGGCGACGAGGTGGACGATCTCGTCGTACACCTTCGGGTAGAGCGTCGCGAAGGAGAGGTCCTCGAGCTCCCACTTGATGGTGTTCATCCCGAGCCGGTGGGCCAGCGGGGCGTAGATCTCGAGAGTCTCGCGCGCCTTCTTCTCCGCGGAGGACGACGGCACGAACTTCCAGGTCCGAGCGTTGTGCAACCGGTCGGCGAGCTTGATGACGAGCACCCTGATGTCGTGCGCCATCGCCACGACCATCTTGCGCACCGTCTCGGCCTGCGCCGCGTCGCCGTACGTGACCTTGTCGAGCTTGGTCACGCCGTCGACGAGCATCGCGACCTCGGGACCGAACTCCTTGCGGAGCTGGTCGAGCGCGTAGTCGGTGTCCTCCACGGTGTCGTGCAGGAGCGCCGCGACGAGCGTCGACGGCGTCATGCCGAGCTCGGCGAGGATCGTCGCGACCGCGACCGGGTGCGTGATGTACGGGTCGCCGCTCTTGCGCAGCTGCCCGCGGTGCGCACGCTCGGCGACCACGTACGCCCGCTCGACGGTCGCCAGGTCCGCCTTCGGGTGGTTCGCCCGGGCGGCCTGGAGCACGGGTTCGAGCGCCGGGTAGGCGGGCCCGCCGCGCACCCCCGTCAGGCGATTGAGGCGGGCACGCACGCGCGACGCCGACGAGCCGCCCTGCTCGGGTTGCGGCACGCTCGGCACCGCGCCGGAGGCCGTGGCCGCCGACGCCTGGTCGTCCGCGGGAGGTGCGGCAACGTCCTCAGCCACCCGATCTCCCTCCTGCGACGACCCCGGATCGCACGAGTCTACGACCGGCGCGAGGCGATGCCGCGCGGACGACCGCTTCGTCCCGGTACGTCGGACCGCTGCCGACCGACCGAGCGTGCCTCAGTCGACCGCGACGACCGCGTCGATCTCGAGACCCGACAGGCGTTCGCGCCCCGCGAGGCCGACGATCTCCACGAGGAAGGCGAGCCCTACGACCTGCGCCTGGCACGAACGGAGCAGCTCGACGGTGGCAGCCGCCGTACCGCCCGTCGCGAGGACGTCGTCGACTACGAGGACGCGCGCGCCCGGGCGGATCGTGAACGGATGGATCTCGATCTCCGCGTCCGCGTACTCGAGCGAGTAGGCGGCGGCGGCCGTCGGTCCGGGCAGCTTGCCGGCCTTGCGCACGGGGACGACCCCCGCGCCGAGGGCCGTCGCCACCGGCGCGGCCAGCAGGAAGCCGCGCGCCTCCATGCCCGCCACGAGATCGACGTGCCCCCACCGGTCGGCAACCTCGTCGGCGATCGTCGAGACGACCTGCGTGAATGCCGTGGCGTCCGCGAGCAGCGGCGTGATGTCCCGGAACAGCACGCCCGGCTCCGGGTAGTCGGGGACGAGCCGCACGAGGTCGTGCACCCGGCGCGCCACCTCGTCGCGCGCCGGGCCGACCTCGTGCCGCGTCGACCCGGACGCGCCGAGCCGCGGTCCCGAGCTCATCGGGCCGACTTGCGTCGCTTCGGCTGCGCCGCCTGGCCGAGGTGCGTGCCCGGGCGCAGCTGACCCGCCGCGTGGACGACCACGGGCGCGCCCGCCTCGCCGCCCGCGGCCACGGCCGCAGCACGCGCCGCGAGCACCTTGGCGGTGTGCGACTTGATCCGGGTCTCCCGCTCCCGCAGCGAGACCTCGAGCGGCGTCGCCAGGAAGATCGACGAGTACGCGCCGACCAGCATGCCGACGAACAGCGCGAGCGAGATGTCGCGCAGCGTCCCCGCACCGAGGATCGCCGCACCGACGAACAGGATCGCGGAAACCGGCAGGAGCGCCACGACCGAGGTGTTGATCGAGCGGACGAGCGTCTGGTTGACCGCCAGGTTGGCCTTCTCGGCGTACGTGAACCGCGACTGGTCGAGCGTGTCGGCGGTGTTCTCCCGCACCTTGTCGAAGACGACGACGGTGTCGTAGATCGAGTACCCGAGGATCGTGAGGAAGCCGATCACAGTCGCGGGCGTGACCTCCCAGCCGACGCCGGCATAGAGACCCACCGTGATGATCAGGTCGTGCCCCAGCGCGATGAGCGCGGCGAGAGCCATGCGCCAGTTGCGGAAGTAGAACGTCATGACGACCGCGACGAACAGCAGGAACACGCCGATGCCGGTGACCGCCTTGCGCGAGACGTCGGCACCCCAGGTCGGGCCCACGAACTGCGTCGTGATCTCGTCCTCGGTGACACCGAAGGCCTGCTGCAGTGCATCGCCGACGCTCTTGACCTGCTCGTCGGTGAGCTCGGCCACCTGGATGCGCAGCGAGTCGGACCCGAGGTTCGTCACCTCGGGCGACTCGCCCGGCGCCACGGACTGCACCGTGTCGATCGCGAGCTGCTGGTCACGATCGCCCGCGATGCCCGAGACGACGAACTCCGAGCCCCCTCGGAACTCGATGCCCGGGTTCAGCCCCGGCTTCACGAGCAGCACGGCCGACAGCAGGACGAGCAGCACGGAGGCAAGGTAGAACCACTTGCGGTGGCCGACGATGTCGTACGAACGCCGGCCCGTGTACAGGTCGTTGCCCCACTGGGCGAATCCGACGGCCATCAGCGGTCGCTCCCCTCGGCCGGCGCGGCGCCGGTCGTGTCGTCGTTGGTCGCGTCACCCGGCTCGCGGCCGGCCTCGGCGACGGGCTCGTCCACCGCGACCGCGGCCTGCGCCGCACGTGCGGCAGCCTTGCGCTCGGCGATCGTCAGGCCGTCCCCGCGCCCACCGACGCCCGACGCGACAGGCGTGCGCGCGGGCTCGTCGGCCACGTCATGACCGGGCTCGACGTCGTCGCACCGCCCCGTGACGACCTTGCCGCGACCGACGTACCGCGTCCCCGGGACCCCGAGGCGCCGCGGGTCGAGGCCCGAGGCCCGGTGGCCCTCGCTGAAGAACTTGGTCCGCGAGAGCAGCTCCATCGCCGGGTGCGTGAACAGGAACACCACGACGACGTCGATGACGGTCGTCAGGCCGAGCGTGAACGCGAACCCGCGCACACCGCCGACGGCGAGGAAGTACAGGACGATCGCCGCGATGAGGTTGACCGCGTCCGAGGCCAGGATCGTCCGGCGCGCACGCGCCCAACCGCGCTCGACGGCCGCACCGAGCGTGCGACCCTCGCGCAGCTCGTCGCGGATGCGTTCGAAGTACACGATGAACGAGTCGGCAGTGATGCCGATCGCGACGATCAGCCCGGCGACGCCCGGCAGGGAGAGCCGGTAGCCCTGCGTCCAGGACAGCAGCGTGATGACGCCGTACGTCAGGGCGGCCGCGATCACGAGCGAGACGACGGTCAGGAAGCCGAGCGTGCGGTACTGCAGCAGCGAGTACAGCACCACCAGCAGGAGGCCGATGACTCCGGCGAGCAGACCCTTCTGGAGCTGCTCGGTCCCGAGCGTCGCAGAGATCTGCTGCTCCGACTGCACCTCGAAGTTCAGCGGCAGCGAGCCGAAGCTCAGCCGGTTCGCGAGCGACGCCGCGGTCGACTGGTTGAAGCTGCCGGAGATCTCGGCCTTCCCGTTGGGGATGATCTGCGACACGCTCGGCGCCGAGATCACGAGACCGTCCAGCACCATCGCGAACTGGTTCTTCGGCGGCGACTGCTTCGCGAGCCGCTCGGTCACGTCCGCGAACTGGTTGCCGCCCTTGGACGTGAACTCCATGTTCACGACCCAGCGGCTGCCGACCTGGCCGTTCGCGAGCGTCTCGAGTCCCGACGACGCCCGGTCGATCTCGGCCCCGTCGATCTCCACCGGGCCCATGATGTACTTCAGGCCGTCCGCCTTGCCGTCCGAGTCGACGCCGCACGCCACGAAGGCCTTCTCCGGGTCGCCCGACACACCGCCCGCGAGGTTCGCCGGGTCGGTGCAGTCGAGCGCCTGGAACTCCGCCTGGACGTCGGGGGTCACCCAGTACGCGGCGTCGCTCGCTGACGACGGCTCGCTCGGACGGGCAGTCGCGCTCGGGGCCGGGGTCGGCTCGGCGGTCGCCGTGCTCGGCGAGGTCGCGTCGTCACCCGCATCAGCCGCCGTGTCCTCGTCGTCCGCCGTGGCCGACGAGCCCGGCGTGGGCTCGACCGAGGCCTGGGGCGACGACGTCGCGCCGCTCGTCGCCTCAGCCGTGGGCGTACCGGTCGACGTCGACGTCGGCTCCGCCGTCGGCGCCGGCGCGGGCACGCCGTAGTCCTGGGCGAGCACGGGGCGGAACTCCATGTGCGACGAGCGGCTCACCATCGCGATGGTCTCGTCCGAGGCCTTGCCCGGGATCGCGACGACGATGTTGTTGCCACCCTGGCTGCTGATCTCGGCCTCGGACACGCCGGAGCCGTCGACGCGCTGCCGGATCACGTTGATTGCCTGGTCGATGTCACCCGAGGTCGGCTGACGACCGTCGGTCGTGACCGGGGTCAGGATGATCTGCGTCCCTCCCTCGAGGTCGAGGGCGAGCTTGGGGGTCCAGGTCGCGTCGGACGCGTGGGTGCCGATGAAGACCGCGAGGAAGGGCAGCACCACGACGACCACCAGCGTGATCAGGGTGCGGACCGGCCGGCGACGGCGTGTGGGTGGGGCCAACGGAGTTCTTCTCTCGTGCGCGCACCGGCCGAGGACGACCGGTGGGGACAGGGCCCGCCGAGCTCTCGGCGGGCCGCGTGGACTACTTCCGGTCGGGCTCGTCGTCTCCGCGGGTCGGCGGGAGCGACGACAGGTCGTCCGGCACGTCGATCACCGCGTCGTTCGCCCGAGCGATGCGCTCGGCCTCGGTCGCGGCGTCGTCCTGCTCGTCGTCCGCTGCGTCGGACGGCTCGTCGTCCTCCTCGTCGTCGAGGAGGGGCTGTTCGATCTTCTTCGCGATCGCGGCACGCACCCAGCGGGTGCGGCCGCCGCCCGGGGTCGACTCGAGCGTGATCGCGTCGTCGTCGATCTCGACGACGGTGCCGATCATGCCGGACGCGGTCATGACCTCGTCGCCGGGCTCGAGCAGGTTGCGGAACTCCTGCTGGGCCTTCTGCTGCTTGCGCGAACGCCGGGTCATCAGCCAGAACGCGGCAGCGGCACCAATGATGAGGATCCAGCTGAAGTACCCGCTCCCACCCCCGGTCGAGGCGGTCGCAGCACCGTCGGTCGCCGCGAGCACGGCGTTGAGCTCCATCACAGCAGGTCCTTACGTCGATCGTGTCCGGGGCAGTCTAGGCGCACAGGCCCGCCGCTCCAACGCGCGTCGTTGCGCTCAGGTTCCCGGAACGATTCGGGCCCCTCAGGCGAACAGGGTGCCGGGGCCGTGCGGCGGTGTCAGCCCCAGGTGACGCCACGCCTCGGGCAGCGCGACCCGACCACGCGGCGTGCGCCCGACGAGCCCTTCACGCACCAGGAACGGCTCCGCCACCGTCTCGACCGTCTCGGGTTCCTCGCCGACCGCGACGGCGAGCGTCGTGAGCCCGACCGGCCCTCCCCCGAACCGCCCGCACAGCGCCTCGAGCACGCAACGGTCGAGGCGGTCGAGGCCGCGCTCGTCGACCTCGTAGACCTCGAGCGCGGCCCGCGCCGCCGCGAGGCTCAGCGTCCCGTCGCCACGTACCTCCGCCCAGTCGCGCACGCGCCGCAACAGGCGGTTCGCGATGCGCGGCGTACCGCGGGAACGTCCGGCGATCTCCCGGGCCGCGGCACCGGCGAGCGGGACCCCGAGGAGCCCGGCCGAGCGCAGCAGCACCTGCTCGAGCTCGTCGTCGGCATAGAAGTCCAGGTGGCCCGTGAAGCCGAACCGGTCGCGCAGCGGTGCGGGCAGGAGCCCCGCACGCGTCGTCGCGCCCACCACCGTGAACGGCGGCAGTGCGAGCGGGATCGCCGACGCTCCTGCGCCCTTGCCGACGACCACGTCGACCCGGAAGTCCTCCATCGCGACGTACAGCAGCTCCTCCGCGGGACGAGCGATGCGGTGGATCTCGTCGAGGAACAGCACCTCGCCCTCCTCGAGCGAGGAGAGCACCGCGGCCAGGTCGCCCGCGTGCTGGATCGCCGGACCGCTCGTGACCCGCAGCGACGAGCCGAGCTCGGCGGCGACGATCATGGCGAGCGTCGTCTTGCCGAGCCCGGGCGGCCCCGACAGCAGGACGTGGTCCGGGGCACGCCCGCGCAGCCGCGCCGCCTGCAGCACGAGCGAGAGCTGGTCTCGCACGACCTTCTGCCCGACGAACTCGGCGAGCCGCCGCGGACGCAGCGCCGCCTCGGCCGCGCGCTCGAGCTCGTCCGCGTCCGAGCGTACGAGCGACTCGGCCGGAAGCCTCTCGGTGACGAGCTCGTCGACGCCCTCGGGCTGCGGTCCGCCGCGATCGCGTCCGTCAACCACGGCCACCGCCGAGGCTGCGCAGCGCTGCACGCAGCACACCCGGGACCTCGTCCGCACCCAGCGGGCCGGTGACATCGGCGAGCACGGCCGCGACCGCCTCGTCGGCGACCTTCAGGTTCCACCCGAGCCCGACGAGTGCGTCGACGACCTGTTGACGCCGGTCGTCAGGACCCGGCGCGGGCACCGCACCTGCGGGTGAGCCCGCGGCCGCGGGAGCCGGGGCACCGAGCCGGTCCTTGAGCTCGAGGACGATGCGCTGCGCACCCTTGCGCCCGATGCCCGGCACACGCTCGAGTGCCTTGAGGTCCTCGTCCGCCACGGCACGGCGCAGCCCGTCGGGCGTGTGGACCGCGAGCATCGCGAGCGCGAGCCGCGGACCGACCCCGCTGACCGTCTGCACGGTCTCGAACACCTCGCGCTCGTCCTCGTCCGCGAAGCCGAACAGCGTCAGCGAGTCCTCCCGGACCACGAGCGAGGTGTGGACGGTCGCCTCGTGGCCGGGCCGCAGCTGCGCGAGGGTCGCGGGAGTCGCGTGCACGAGCATCCCGACCCCACCGACCTCGACCACCGCCGAGTCGAGCCGCACCGCCAGCACCGAGCCGCGTACCGACGCGATCACGCGCACCCCTCCTTCAGTCGTCCGCGGGCCAGCATCCCACACGCACGAACATCTGTACGAACGACACGCGTCTCAGCGTCGGGACGCCTGCTCGGCCGCGGCCCACGCGCGCTGCGCGGCGGTCATCGACGACGGCGGCCGCTGGGGCGAGCCGAGAGCTCCGGCGGGGCGCCACAGGTGGCAGATCGCCAGTGCGAGCGCATCGGCCGCGTCGGCCGGACGGGGCAGCTCCTCGAGCTGCAGCAGTCGCTGGACCATGGTCTGGACCTGCGCCTTGTTCGCCCGGCCGCTGCCCGTCACAGCAGCCTTGACCTCCGACGGCGTGTGCAGCGCGACGGGGATGCGGCGCCGTGCGGCCGCGACCATCGCCAGGCCGGCGACCTGCGCGGTCCCCATGACCGTCCGCACGTTGTGCTGGGCGAACACGCGCTCGACCGCGACCGTGTCGGGCGCGTGCTCCTCGAGCCACTCCTCGATCCGCCGCTCGATCGCCAGGAGACGCTGGTCCACGTCGAGCCCGGGCGACGACGTCGCGACCCCCACCTGGACGAGCCGGACCCGCCGACCGGACAGACCGTCGACGACGCCCAGCCCGCACCGGGTCAGACCGGGGTCGACTCCCAGAACACGCACGGCCGCATCGTCGCACCTCCCGGGCTCGGCAGGTCGACCGCAACGCCGAGCGGCCGACGCCGACGGGCTGCGAGGCGCGTCGGGGAGTGCATCCGAGTCCGGACAGCACGACGGGGCGCCCGCTCGCGCAGGCACCCCGTCGACGGCGTCCGGGCCGTGGGGCCCGGGACCGGTCAGTCGTCCTCGAGCTCCGCCATGACCTCGTCGGACGCGTCGAAGTTCGCGTAGACGTTCTGGACGTCGTCGGAGTCCTCGAGCGCGTCGATGAGGCGCAGGATCTTGCGTGCACCGTCGGCGTCGACCTCGATCTGCGTGGCGGGCCACCACACGACGTCGGCCGAGTCGTAGTCGATCCCCGCCTGCTGCAGCGACGTGCGGACGGGCACCAGGTCGGTCGCCTCGCTCAGCACCTCGAACTGCTCGCCGAGGTCGTTGACCTCCTCACCGCCGGCGTCGAGCACGGCCTCCATGACCGCGTCCTCGTCGGTGCCGTCCTTGGGGACGATGACGACGCCCTTGCGGCTGAAGATGTACGCGACCGAACCCGGGTCGGCCATCTGGCCACCGTTGCGCGTGAACGCCACCCGGACGTCCGACGCCGCACGGTTGCGGTTGTCGGTGAGGCACTCGACCAGCACGGCGACGCCGCCGGGGCCGTAGCCCTCGTACATGATCGTCTGGTAGTCGGCGCCCCCGGCCTCCTGGCCCGAGCCCCGCTTGACCGCGCGGTCGATGTTGTCGTTCGGGACCGACGACTTCTTCGCCTTCTGGATGGCGTCGAACAGCGTCGGGTTTCCGCCGGGGTCACCACCGCCCGTGCGGGCGGCCACCTCGATGTTCTTGATGAGCTTCGCGAAGAGCTTGCCGCGCTTCGCGTCGATCACGGCCTTCTTGTGCTTGGTGGTGGCCCACTTGGAGTGACCCGACATACGCTTCGCTACCCCTGGGAGTCTTGGACGATCCGGATGAACAGACGGTGCACCCGGGTGTCACCCGTGACCTCCGGATGGAACGAGGTGACGAGCAGCGGTCCCTGGCGGACCGCCACGATCCTACCGGCGGCAGGCCCGCCTTCCACCCGCCCGACGACCGTGGCCCCGGGACCGACCTCCTGCACCCAGGGTGCACGGATGAACACGGCGTGCAACGGACCGTCGTCGACGCCGTCCAGCGTGAGGTCCGTCTCGAAGGAGTCGACCTGCCGACCGAAGGCGTTGCGACGCACCGTGACGTCCACGCCACCGAGCGTCTGCTGCCCCTCGATCCCACCCTCGACGCGGTCGGCGAGCAGGATCATCCCCGCGCACGAGCCGTAAGCCGGCATCCCCGACCGCAGGCGGGCGCGCAGGGGCTCGAAGAGCTCGAACGCGCGCAGCAGCTTGTCGATCGTCGTCGACTCGCCGCCCGGCAGGACGAGCGCGTCGACCGCGTCGAGCTCGCTGTTGCGCCGCACGGGTACCGCACGCGCACCCTCCGCCTCGAGTGCGTGCACGTGCTCGCGCACGTCACCCTGCAGGGCCAGGACACCGACCGTCACCGTCACGTGCGCGATCCTAGGTCGCCGCCGCACGAGCCGGCGGCGACGTCCGCGCTGCGGCGCGTCCGTCGCCGGTGCGCGCCGGCGCACGTGACGAGGCTCACTGCACCCGGGGTCGTCCTCACTCGTGCGCGAGCCCGAGGTGACGCGTCGTCCCGTCCCACGTGGGCAGCACGCTCGCGACGAGGTCTGCGAGACCCTCGGGGAACACCTCGAGGTCCACCGTGGCGAGATCGGCGAGGGACCACCAGCGCAGCTCGTCGATCACATCCTGCTCGAGCACCGTCCAGCCCGAGCGGTCCTCCGCCACGAACGACGACGCGGGGACGCGCGCGAGGTAGATCTGCTCGTCCTGTCGACAGCTCTCGAAATAGAAGTCGAAGATCGCCGAGCGCGTAAAGACCGGTCCCTCGACGTCGTCGGGGTCGAGCACGATGCCCGACTCCTCGCGCACCTCGCGCACGGCTGCCTCGAGCGGGGTCTCCCCCGCGTCGATGCCCCCGCCGATCGTGAACCACCACGAGCGGCCCGGCTGGTCCGCGTCGTGGCCGCGGATGAGGAGCACGCGGTCGTGCTCGTCGAGCAGGATCACGCGTGCGGCGCGGCGGAACAGCAGGCCGTCCGCACCGCGGACCCACTCGGGTCCGAGCGCGTGGACCGGTCCCCCGCCCGCGTCGGCCGGGCGCGCGTCCGGCGGCTCGGCCGACGTCGGCGAGGTCATCGGTCCGCGGTCACCAGCCCCGCTCGGCGAGACGGTGCGGCACCGGGACGTCGTCGACGTTGATGCCGACCATGGCCTCGCCCAGCCCACGCGAGACCTTGGCGACCACGTCGGCGTCGTCGTAGAACGTCGTCGCCTTGACGATCGCCGCGGCACGCTCCGCGGGGTTGCCGGACTTGAAGATGCCCGACCCGACGAACACGCCCTCAGCACCGAGCTGCATCATCATCGCGGCGTCGGCGGGGGTCGCGATGCCGCCGGCGGTGAACAGCACGACCGGGAGCTTGCCCGCGGTCGCCACCTCCTTGACGAGCTCGTACGGCGCCTGCAGCTCCTTGGCCGCGAGGAACAGCTCGTCCTCGGGCAGCGAGGTCAGCCGACGGATCTCGTCGCGCAGCGTCCGCATGTGGGTCGTCGCGTTCGAGACGTCTCCCGTACCCGCCTCACCCTTCGAGCGGATCATCGCGGCGCCCTCGGTGATGCGGCGCAGCGCCTCGCCGAGGTTGGTCGCACCGCAGACGAACGGCACGGTGAACGCCCACTTGTCGATGTGGTGCGCGTAGTCCGCGGGCGTGAGCACCTCGGACTCGTCGATGTAGTCGACGCCGAGCGACTGCAGCACCTGCGCCTCGACGAAGTGCCCGATGCGCGCCTTCGCCATGACGGGGATCGAGACGGCCTCGATGATGCCGTCGATGAGGTCGGGATCGCTCATGCGCGCCACGCCGCCCTGCGCGCGGATGTCCGCGGGCACGCGCTCGAGCGCCATGACGGCGACGGCACCCGCGTCCTCGGCGATCTTCGCCTGCTCCGCCGTGACGACGTCCATGATGACGCCGCCCTTGAGCATCTCGGCCATGCCGCGCTTGACACGTGCGGTGCCGACGGCACCGGCCGCGTCGCTCGTCGGGGTGGTCTGGCTGGTGTCGCTGGTCACGTCGAGCCTCGCAAGAAGGGTGCGGTCACTGGGATCGGGCTGGGTATGTGCGGTCGGGGAAGCTCTCGGCGCGCACGCGCGGCCGGGCCCTCCCGCGGACCGGACCGCGCCATCGTAGTCCGTGCGCACGGACCGCCGACCCGGCCGTCTCACCGCGCGTCCGACGCGGGCCTCAGCCCACGCCCGGTCGCGCCAGACCCTCGGGCCACGCGTCGTCGAGCTCGAGCGTGCGAGGCTCGGGCGCGTGGCCCGCGAGGCGCAGCAGCCGCACGAACCTCCCCCGCCGGACGCGCTGCGTCTGCAGCACCGCCTCGTTGTGGAAGCGGCGCGCGATCTCCGCGCGGTACCAGGACGAGCTGAGCGCGTCCAGCAGCTCCTCACCGCCCGGCTCAGCCCGCAGGTCGGCGACCTCCGCAGGTTCGTCGAGCACCTCGCGCAGCGTCGCCGTGAGCTCGCTCTCCACCTGGCCGCGCTCGTCGAGGTCGTCCACGTCGTCCGACGACGGCGCGGACAGCGCGCGGTCCACCCCCGGACGCGGGTCGGACAGCAGCAGCGAGAGCAGCTCGGGCGGAGCGTCGCCACGTCGTCCCGCGGTCTCGGTCGCGAGCGCCGCCCACGCCGCCTCGCCGACGAGCACCGACGAGACCGGGTCGAGCAGTCCCGAGGTCGCCAGCTCTGCGGCCGCTGTCGCCCGGCGCACGAGCTGCGCCTCGACCACGCTGCGCGACGCGCCGACCTTGCGGTGCAGCCGGTCGAGACGCGACGCGGCGACCCACACCGACCACACCAGGACCGCGAGCACGAGCACGACGACGACCGTGATCTCCGACCACCTCATCGGCTCTCCCCCCGGTTGCGACGCAGCTCGAGCAGGCGCGCACCGCGCAGCGACGACGGGTCCTCACCGACGGGTGCGTCCCGGCCCGCGACCGCCATCTCGTACACCGCGAGCACCTGGTCGGTCACCGCGGACCAGTCGTAACGACGGACCACGGCACTCGCATGCGTCTCGACCCGGCGGCGCAGCTCGTCGTCGGCGAGCACGCGGACCAGCGTCCGCGCGAGGTCGTCGCTGTCCCCCGTGCGGAACAGGACGCCCGCGGTGCCGTCGTCGAGCACGCGCGAGAAGGCGCCGAGGTCGCTCGCGACGACCGCCGCCCCCGCGCTCATCGCCTCGACGAGCACGATCCCGAAGCTCTCCCCGCCCGTCTGCGGCGCGACGTAGACGTCGACGGAGGCGAGCAGGCGCGCCTTGTCCTCGTCGGAGATCCCGCCGAGGAACTCGACGGCGCCCGCCTGCTCGCCGAGCGCATCGCGCGCCTGCTCCTCGCCCGTCTCGCCGCGCCCCGCGACGAGGAAGCGCGCGCCCGGCACGTGATCGAGCACCTCCCGCACCGCTCCGAGCAGGACACCCAGACCCTTGCGCGGCTCGTCGAGCCGCCCCAGGAACGCGATCGTGGGCGCGTCGGGAGTCCCGGTCCACCGCTCGTCGGGCTCGGCCGCGGCGAACGTGTCGACGTAGACCCCGTTGGGGATGACCACGGCATCGCCCCCGAGGTGGTCCACGAGCGTGCGACGCGCGTCCTCCGAGACCGCGATGCGCGCCGAGATCTTCTCGAGCGACTGCCGGACCAGCGGGAACGCGAGCTGCAGCGAGCGCGAGCGCACGGTCGACGTGTGGAACGTCGCGACGACCGGGCCGTCGGCGATCCACAGCGCGAGCATCGACAGGCTCGGCGTGACCGGCTCGTGCAGGTGCAGGACGTCGAACTGACCGTTCTCGAGCCACTTGCGCGCGCGGGCCGCGGTCACGGGCCCGAACGTCAGGCGCGCGACCGAGCCGTTGTAGCGCACAGGGACCGCACGCCCCGCCGCCGTCACGAACTCCGGCACCGGCGTGTCCTCGTCTGCCGGCGCGAGCACCTGGACCTCGTGCCCGCGCGTCATGAGCGCCTCAGCGAGGTCGCGCACGTGGAACTGGACGCCACCGGGGACGTCGAACGAGTACGGGCAGACGATGCCCACCCGCAGGGGGCGGCTCACGACTCAGCCGCCGGCTGCGCGAGCGTCGCGGCGTACCGCTGCGGGTCGAGATCCTCGACGAACACGCGCTGCAGCATGTGCCAGTCCTCCGGATGACGCGCGATGCCCGTGGCGAGCGCATCGACCCAGCGCTGCGTCAGGACTCGCGTGCGCTCGGCGCGCGGCACCTCGTCACCGACGGGCTCGATCGGGACGAACTCGATGACGAGACCCCACGGTGTGCCCGCACGCCGCCGCCGTTCACCGCGCAGGCGCTCGTACGTGATGATCGTCGTCACGAGCGGTGCGCCGGTCGTGAGCGCGAGCGCCGCGGGCCCCGCGGCCACGCGCGCGCGGCGGCCGAACAGGTCCACCTCGACCCCGCTGTGGGTCAGGTCGCGGTCCGCGAGGAGCGGGATGATCCCCGGTTCGGGGCCGCGCGCGACCCGCACCAGCCGACGGAACACGTCGCCGTCGCCGAGCGGCAGGATCTGCAGCCCCAACCCGGTCCGGAACCGCAGGAACTCCTCGAACACCTCGGGCGGCTCGAGCCGCTCCGCGACGGTGGTCACGGTCGCGACGTTGCGCGTCGCCCACGCGCCCGCGAGATCCCAGTTCCCCAGGTGCCCGAGCGCGAGGACCGTGACCTTCCCCTCGCGGGTCGTCTCGAGCACGTGGTCGAGGTCGATCGTGCGCACGCGGGCGTCGATCTGCTCGCCGGTCGACCCGGACAGCGCGAACGCCTCGCCGAAGTAGCGCACGTAGGAGCGCATCGCGGCGCGCGACAGGCGTCGGATCGCTCGCGCGTCGAGCTCGGGCCGCACGCGCGCGAGGTTGGCCTCGAGGCGGCGCACGCCGCTGCCTCGACGCCACCACGCGACGTCGGCGCCGACGTTGCCGAGACCGCGCAGCACCGGTCCGGGCAGCCGGTGCGCGTTCCGCCAGGCGAAGCCGTAGAGCGTCCCGGCGTCCAGGCTCATGCGTCCGCCTCGTCCCCGTGCGCACCGTCCGCCGCGGTCGGCTCCGGGACGGGGGCCGCGAGGGCGAGCGCCTGCCGCCGCACCTTCGCCATCCGCTGGACGACGGTGATCCCCGACGCGACTGCGAGCAGCGCGAGCACCACCTGCAGCACGACGAGCGGCAGGCCGAACCCCACGAGCCCCGTCGCGAGCAGGACGAGCAGGAGCCGGTCCGCACGCTCGGCGATGCCGCCGGAGGCGGTCATCCCGAGGCCCTCGGCGCGCGCCCGCGCGTAGGGGACCACCGAGCCGAGGACGAGGCACGCGAGCGCGAGCACCGCCGCCGGCCGGTCGTCGCCGTGGCCGAAGTAGTAGAGCACCAGCCCGCCGAAGATCGCGGCGTCGCCGAACCTGTCGAGGGTCGAGTCGAGGAAGGCGCCCCACGGTCCCGACCTGCCCGCCTGCCGCGCCATGACCCCGTCGAGCGAGTCCGTGAGCGCGAACACCGCGATGACGAGGGTGCCCGCGAGCAGGTGCCCCGTCGGGAAGGCCCACAGCGCCGTCACCACGACGACGAGCGTCCCGGTGAACGTCACGGCGTCCGGGGAGACGCCGGCCTTGAGCAGGGCCCGCGCGACGGGCGTGAACAGGCGCGTCATCGCCCCGCGGAGTCGGTTCAGCACGGGACGATCATCCCCCGGTCGTCGTCGGTGCGGACGGCCAGGCCGTCGCGAGTCGGTCCCGCGTGTCGGACAGCAGCTCAGGCAGCGCCCGGCTGCGCCCGACGACGGGCAGGAAGTTCGAGTCGCCGTCCCACCGCGGGACGACGTGCTGGTGCAGGTGCGCCGCGATCCCCGCTCCGGCGACGTCACCCTGGTTCATCCCGAGGTTGAAGCCGCTGGGGGCCATGACCTCGCGCAGCACGCGCATCGCGGTCTGCGTGAGGGCACCGACCTGCGCGACCTCGGCGTACGTCAGATCCGGGTAGTCGGCGACGTGGCGGTAGGGGCACACGAGCAGGTGCCCCGGGTTGTAGGGGTACAGGTTCAGCACGACGAACGCGAGCGTCCCGCGCGCGACGACGAGTCCGTCCTCGTCCGGCTGCGTCGGGATGCGGCAGAACGGGCAGCCCGGGCCGGCCGCGCGGTCGACCGGCTTGTTCTCCCCGCCGATGTACGCCATGCGGTGCGGCGTCCACAGCCGTTCGAACCCGTCGGGCTCACCTGCGAGGTTCGTCGCGTCGACGAGCTCGACCGGCTGCTCGGTCCCGTCCGCCACGTCTGTCGCCACGCTCAGACCAGCGCGTGCTCGCGCACCGCCGCGACGATCCGCTCGACGGCCTCGGCGACCGGCACGCCGTTGTCCTGCCGCCCGTCGCGGTAGCGGAACGAGACCGCACCGGCCTCGACGTCCTCGCCGCCCGCGATGAGCACGAACGGGATCTTCTGCGTGCTCGCGTTGCGGATCTTCTTGCCGAACCGGTCGTCGGACCGGTCCATCTCGGCGCGGATCCCCTGGGCCCGCAGCTGCGCGACGACGTCGTCGAGGTACGCCTCGAACGGCTCGGCGACGGGCACTGCGAGGACCTGGACCGGCGCGAGCCACGCCGGGAACGCGCCCGCGTAGTGCTCGACGAGGATCGCGAAGAACCGTTCGATCGAACCGAACAGCGCCCGGTGGATCATGACCGGCCGCTGGCGCGAACCGTCCGCGGCCGTGTACTCGAGCTCGAACAGCTCGGGCTCGAAGAAGTCGAGCTGGATGGTCGACAGCTGCCACGTGCGACCGATCGCGTCCTTCGCCTGGACCGAGATCTTCGGTCCGTAGAAGGCCGCACCCCCCGGGTCGTCCACGAGCTGCAGGCCCGACTCGGTAGCGACCTCGCGCAGCGTCTCGGTCGCCTCCGCCCACGTCGCGTCGTCGCCGACGGACTTCTCGGGGTCGCGCGTCGAGAGCTCGAGGTAGAAGTCGTCGAGGCCGTAGTCGCGCAGCAGGCCGAGCACGAAACCGAGCAGGCTCGCGAGCTCGTCACGCATCTGCTCTCGCGTCGTGTAGATGTGCGCGTCGTCCTGCGTGAAGCCGCGCGCGCGCGTCAGACCGTGCACGACCCCCGACTTCTCGTACCGGTAGACCGTCCCGAACTCGAACAGCCGCAGCGGCAGCTCGCGGTAGGAACGCCCGCGCGCGCTGAACACGAGGTTGTGCATCGGGCAGTTCATCGGCTTGAGGTAGTAGTCCTGCCCCTCGCGCCGGACCGTACCGTCCTCGTGGTACTCGGTGTCGAGCTTCATGGGCGGGTACATGCCGTCGGCGTACCACTCGAGGTGCCGGCTCGTCTGGAAGAGCTTCGCCTTGGTGATGTGCGGGCTGTTGACGAACGAGTAGCCCGCCTCGACGTGCCGACGCCGCGAGTACTCCTCCATCTCCATGCGGATGATCCCGCCCTTGGGGTGGAAGACCGCGAGACCCGAGCCGATCTCGTCGGGGAACGAGAAGAGGTCGAGCTCGGCGCCGAGCCGACGGTGGTCGCGCCGCTCCGCCTCCGCGAGACGGTCGAGGTGTGCCTTGAGCTCGTCCTTGCTCGGCCACGCCGTGCCGTACACGCGCTGCAGCTGCGGGTTCTTCTCCGAGCCGCGCCAGTAGGCCGCCGCCGACCGCATGAGCTGGAACCCGTTGCCGATGAGGCGCGTGCTCGGCAGGTGCGGACCGCGGCACAGGTCCTGCCAGACGACCGTCTCGCTCTCGCGACCCGCACCACGCACGTTCTGGTAGATCGACAGGCCACCGAGGCCGACCTCGACCGACGCACCCTCGGTCGAGCCGGACTCACCCTTGAGCCCGATGAGCTCGAGCTTGTACGGCTCGTCCGCCAGCTCCTCGCGCGCCTGCGCCTCGGTCACGTCCCAGCGCCGGAACGTCTGCCCCTCCTTGACGATGCGGGACATGACCTTCTCGAGCGCACGCAGGTCCTCGGGCGTGAACGGCGTCTCGACGTCGAAGTCGTAGTAGAAGCCGTCCGTGATCGGCGGACCGATCCCGAGCTTGGCGGTGGGGTTGATCTCCTGCACGGCCTGCGCGAGCACGTGCGCCGCGCTGTGCCGCAGCACGGCCAGGCCGTCGGGCTCGTGGACGGAGACCGGCTCGACCACGTGCGCGTCCGCCGGGATCGGCAGGTGCAGGTCGCGCAGCTCGCCGTCGACGCGCACGACGACGACGTCCTTGCGGTCACCGAACAGGTCCGTGCCCGTCGTGCCTGCCTCCACCGTGGTCGCGGTTCCGTCGACGGTGAGTGCGATCTGCTCAGGCACGGGTCGTGGCCTTCCTCGGGCGGGTGCACCACCGCGATGTCGCACGTGACGTCGGCGTGACGTCGGACGAGACGGCGAGAGTGCTGGACGTGGTCGCGCCGGACGGCGGACCCGTCGATGCTACCCGCGCGACTGTTCTCGCGACGCCGCGACGGCACGACCGCGTGAACGCCGAAGGCCGCCCACACGAGGCGGCCTTCGGCGTCAGTACAGGGTGGGCGATACTGGGTTCGAACCAGTGACCTCCTCGGTGTGAACGAGGCGCTCTACCACTGAGCCAATCGCCCGCAGCGCCACCCGCGAGCGGCGCAACCGGAATGCTACCCGGCCGGTGCCGAGATTCCGAAACCGAGCCGACGTGCCCCCTCGAGAGGGCGGACGCTCGACGCCCCGGCGCCCCGCCGCCGCCAGGAGCGGGCCCCGGATTCCGGACGGATGGGACAGATCGGCCGACCTGAGCTCCTCAAGTCACCCGTTCGGGGTGCCGATAGAGGGGTCATGCGTCCCCGACTCAGCCTCCGCGACGCACCAGCGGGTGCCTCCACCTATGGTGGGCACGTTCACAACACCTCCCACCGGGTGAACCTGTGTCCAGTTCGGACCCATCCGGGTAGACACGCTGCCATGATGGGACGAACAGCCCACGTTGACGAGGAGGTGACCCGATGACGCATGCGTCGTATGACGTCGTCGAGGTCGTCGCCATGCAGCTGATCGGGAGCGACGCGAGCGTCATCCCGGTGTCCGCTGAGCTTTCCTTCCGGAACTCGGACCCGTACACGGTGCGTGCGGTCTTCACCGGCCCGCACACCATGTCGACCTGGCTCATCGGCCGCGAGCTGCTCTCCATGGGCATGCACGCGACGTCCGACGCGCCTGCCGGAAGTGGCGACGTCCAAGTGTGGCGGGACGAGGATCCCGACTACGCGCTCGTGTCCCTGAGCGGCGTCGAGGGCAGTGCGCTCCTCGCCGCACCGAGCGAACCGCTCATGCGCTTCCTCGCCAGCACCGAGGCCCTCGTGCCGCTCGGTGCGGAGAGCGACCGGATGGAAGCGGAGATCTCCGCGTTCATCGCGGCGCTCCTCACCGCCTGACGCCCCGCGCGTCCGGTTCACCCCGACCGGTCCCGTCGACGACGACGGGGCCGGTCGTCCTGTGTCCGCAGGCTCGGACCGCGACGGCGCGGCTCGCGGCCACGGGTGATCGCCCGATCAGGGATCGAGGTCGTCGAGCACGCGTGACTCGAAGAGCGTGACGGCCACCTGCGAGAGCTCACCCGCCCGGACGTCGCGCTCGTCGAGCGAGACCACCGGCGTGACGTGGCGGATCGACCCGGTCAGGACCAGGTGCGCCCGACCGCCGAGCACGTCGTCGAGCACCCCGTACGGCAGCTCACCGGGCCGGGCCTCCCGGACCGGCAGGCCCGCCTCGCTCCCCCACTCGAGCAGCAGCTCGCGCGTGATCCCCGCGAGGCAGCCCGAGGTGAGCGCGGGCGTCACGAGCTCGCCGCCACGCTCGACGACGACGTTCGCGCCCGTCCCCTCACACAGGTCGCCGACCGTGTTGGCGAGCACCGCCTCGTCGGCCCCGCGGCGGTGGGCCTCGGCGAGTGCGACGACGTTCTCGGCGTACGACGTCGTCTTGAGCCCCGCGACCGCGGACCGTTCGTTGCGCACCCACGGCACCCGCACGGCCCGGCTCGTCGCCGACCGGCGCGCAGGGCCCGCGAGCACGACGAGCGTCGCGCGCTGCTCGTCGGGCGTGTCGCGGTGCGAGCCGAGCGGTCCCGGGCCACCCGTGAGCGTGATCCGCAGCCGAGCCGAGTCGGGTGCCGCCGCCAGGACCGCACTGACCGCGTCCCGTACCGCACCCTCGTCCGGCTCAGGGAGCCCGAGCCCGGCAGCCGAGCGCGCGAGGCGACGCAGGTGACGCGTGAGCGCGAACGCCCGTCCCGCGTGCACCGCGCATGTCTCGAAGACGCCGTCCCCCACGGTCAGGCCGTGGTCGACGCCGGTGACGATGCGGTCCGACGGTGCGTGGAGCCGACCGTCCGCCCAGATCACGACGCTCATGGACGCCCAGTCTGTCAGGGCGACGGGTCCGGTCGCGACGCGAGCCCGACGAGCCGTGAAGCCTTGAGCTCGGTCTCGACCCACTCGGCCGCCGCGTCGCTCCCCCAGGTGATCCCCGCGCCCGTCCCGAACCGGAGCACGCCCGCACCGCCCTGCGCGGTCCACCAGAACGTGCGGATGCCCACCGCGAGCTCGGCCCGCACCGCGCCGTCCGGCGTGACGTGCAGCCAGCCGACGAGCCCGCAGTACGGGCCGCGCGGGACGGGTTCGAGCTCGGCGATGATGCGCAGCGCGGACGACTTCGGGGCACCCGAGACCGACCCGGGCGGATACGTCGCCGCGAGGACGTCCCCCCACGCGTCGGGGCGTCGGAACCTGTCGGCGAGCACCCCCCGCACGGTCGAGACGAGGTGCACGAGCCCCGGATGCTCCTCCACCCCCAGCAGCGACGTGACCTCGACCGTCCCCGGTGCGCACACGTGCTGCAGGTCGTTACGGACGAGGTCCGTGATCATGACGTTCTCGGCCGCGTCCTTCGCGGTCAGCCCGGCCGTGGTCACCGCGGTCCCCTTGATCGGCGCCGACGTCAGGACCCCGTCCTCGAGCCGCAGGAACAGCTCGGGCGACGCGGTCACCACCCACACGCCGGCGTCGTCCGCGGGACCGCGCGACGGCACGTGGACGTACCCCGCATACGGCGCCGGGTTACCCGCGGCGAGCAGGGCGGCGAGCGCCCCGGCGTCGGGCTCGCCACGCGCCGTGCCGAGCGGTGCGGACAGGACCCGGCACACGTTGGCCTGGTAGACGTCTCCCTCGCGGACGGCCGCGCGCACCGACTGCACCGCCGCCAAGTACTCGTCCCGGCTCATCGAGCTGCGCCAGGACCCGGCGTGCGGGCCGACCCACGACCGGTCGCCCAGGTCTGGCCCGTCCCGCTCGTCCGACGCACGCGCGTGCGCGAACCGCCACGCCCGCACCCGCCCCTCGAACTCGCCGACGAGCGCCCACCAGCCGGGCTCGGCGAGCCGACCGGGGTCGGCGACGACGTCGACGTCCTCGACGACGCCGCTGAGCTCGAGCCCCGCGAAGCGGGCGCTCCCCGCACGCGCAGCCACCGGACCACCGTAACCGGCCAGGTCACACGCTCGTCGGACCGTCCGCACCCGCGGCGGTGCGCTCCACCCGCCGCACACCGCGTCGCCACAGCAGGACCACGAGCAGCCCGAGCACGAGCGGGCCGACGAGCGTCACGACCCGCCACACCAGGACGGCCGCCACGATGTCGGGCTCCCAGAGCGCCCCCGCGATAGTGGTCCACGCGCCGACGAGCACGGCGTCGAGGACCCCGAACCCGAACATCGGCAGGAGCGTGAGCGGATAGGCCACGAGGAACGCCGCCAGCACGTCCACGACGGTCACCACGCTCGTCGGGACCCCGACGGCCCGCAGCGCGAGCAGCACCATGAGGCCGTCGACCACGACCATCGCGACGAGGGACAGCAGCGCGGGGGCGAGCCCGGTCCGCAGTCGGTCGGAGGTCCGCTCACGCAGGTCCACCAGGTACGCCGCCCAGGCGTCCTCGTCGACGCCGCGCCGCACGCGCCGCACGAGCCGCGCCGAGCACCGCCCGAGCCACGCGGCGAGTGCGCTCGACCGCAGCACCAGCGCGAGCCCGACGAGGCAGACGGCCGCGACGAGCGCGCACAGCACGGTCGAGACCACCTGACCGACCTCGGCGCCCGTGCCGAACGCGAGCAGCACGATCCCGAGGACCGGCACCCCGAACCGCACCGCGTAGAACGTCGCGGTGTTCAGCCCGACGCCCGCGAGGCCCTGCGCCGGGTCCACGCCCCAGGCACGGAACATCGACACGCGGATCACGACGTCCGCTGGCGGCGGCGTGAACGCTCCGACGAGGCCAGCCGCGAGGTCGTTCTGCAGCGACCGGAACAGGCTCAGCCCGGCGACGTAGCGCTCGAGCGGCACGGCGTTGAGCACCTGCCGCACGAGCAGCGCGACCAGCAGCGGCAGCACGACCCACAGCGGCAGCGCCGCGAACGCGTCCGCGACCGCACCCCAGTCGACCGCCCCCACCAGGCGCGTGAGCGCGATCCAGGCGAACACCGCGACGACGAGCCAGACGACGACCCGCAGCACCCGCCGCCACCAGGGCCGCGCACGCGGCGTCGCCTCGTCGACCGTACTCACGAGCCGCACACACCTCCCGCCGGTCGGACCGCGCTCGTCGCGGCACCTGGACGCAACCTAGCGGTCCCACCCTCGCTCCCACCGCACACCCGCCGCCCCACCCCCCCGGTCCCAACCCGCGAACGCCACACATCGGTCGCGAGCGCCACACCATGAAGGGGTGCGCTCGCAGTGGATGTGTGGCGTTCGCGGGGGTGGGCTCGGCCCGGGGACGACGAAGGCCCCAGGTCGGTGACCTGGGGCCTTGGTGGTGGGCGATACTGGGATCGAACCAGTGACCTCTTCCGTGTCAGGGAAGCGCGCTACCGCTGCGCCAATCGCCCGGGATCGTGCTCGGGTGGTGTTGCTCGCGAGGTGGAGATGGGATTCGAACCCACGTATACGGCTTTGCAGGCCGCTGCCTCGCCTCTCGGCCACTCCACCCTGAGACCGCAGTCCTCAGCGGCCGGGGCCGAGAAGGATGTCTCCGAGCGGACGACGGGATTCGAACCCGCGACCCTCACCTTGGCAAGGTGATGCTCTACCACTGAGCCACGTCCGCGCTGCACGTCCCCCGGTTCTCACCGGCGTTCCGTGTGCGTCCCAGACTCTAACCGAGTGTTCACGCAAGAGTCCAACTGGCTCTCGGCGACGTCCACGGATCCGCACGATCGTGCGGGACGGGCGGTGTGTCGCCGCGTCCTGCGCGGCCCGGACAGGTCCTGCCGTCGGCTCGTCGACCGGCCACGACGCACCGATCGCTGCAGTCGTCGGCCCTCCGTGCCGATGGCCCCGTGTGGTCCTCACCCTCCTGCTCGTCGCGCTCCTGGCGGCCGCCGCGTTCATCGCCTGCCGCTGGGTCCTCACGCGGTGGGACCAGGCGCGCGCGGGCCTGTCCCGGCCGTTCCCGAAGGTCAGCATGACGCTGTGTCTCGTCGGTGCGCTCGCGTGTGCCGTCCCGCTGTGGCTGCACGATCGCCTGGAGCACGAGCTCGCCGCAGCGGCCTCCGCGGTGGCCGGCACCGACGTCGAGGTCCACTGCCAGACCGCGAGCCAGACGTTCACCGAGGCCGGTGCCGAGCTCGGCTTCGTGCGCTGGGGCGCGGACGGCATCCCCGAGCACTCGACCGTCCTCGCGTGGGAGACGTGCCAGGATCTGCGCTCGTGGCTGCGCTCCGACCGTCGCTCGCCCACGACGGCGCAGGTCACGGCCGTGCACGTGCTCACGCACGAGACGATGCACATGGTCGGGATCAAGGATGAGGCGCACGCGGAGTGCGCGGCCGTGCAGCGCGACGCCCGCACGGCGACAGCGCTCGGTGCGAGCCGGGCCCAGGCGGCGGAGCTGGCCCGGACGTACTGGGCCGAGGTGTATCCGCACATGCCGGACGGTTACACGGGCGGTTGCGGTCCCGAGGGCCGGTACGACGAGCGACTCCCCGACGCGCCCTGGTGAGCGCGCGGGCACGCCCGCGTCGTCAGACCTCGCCGGGCAGCGCGTGCCGGACCACGACGCGCGTCCACGCACCGACGTAGACGCGGTCACCGTCCATGAGCTCGTGTCGCTGCCCGGGCGGGATCGGCGCGTCCGGCAGCGGCTCACCGACGCGCGCCACGTAGGTACCGTTCGAGGACTGCAGGTCCTCGACCCACCACCGCGCACCGTCGGTGTTGAGCTGGCAGTGCCGCCGCGAGACGCCCGAGTCCGTCCCGCAGTCGATCTGCGGGTGGATGTTGCGTGAGGCCGACGGGCGTCCGACGAGCACGCTGCGCGTGCGCAGGGGCACCAGCACCGGCAGGCCCACCGACGGCAGCGGGTCCTCGGGCGACTGCACCGCATACCAGTCGGGGTCGATCCAGACCTCCGCGACCCAGTCCTGCGTACCGTCCGGCGCGGGGGTCGGCAGGCCGGGTGCCGCGCTCGGGTCCGCGGACGTCTCGTCGGGAGCCGCAGCTCCTACCGCAGCCGCCACCGGTGTCGGTGCGGACGGCAGCGGGGCGGTGCCGGTCGTGAAGTCGTAGCCGCAGTTCTCGCAGAACAGCGCACCGGGCGCCGCCGGCGCCTGGCAGTTGGGGCACGTCGTCGGGCCCGCGGCAGCCCCCGCCGCGGACGACGAGCCCGACGGCCCCGCAGCGCCCGGGTCGGCCGTCGACGCGATCGGCGCGCCGCACACGTCGCAGTAGTCGCTCGACTGCGACGCGTGCCCGTCGGGGCACACGACCGCGCTCACCGGCGCACCCGGGTGGTCTTGGTCGACGCCGTGTCGAGCGCCATCTCGTCGAGCTTGTCGGCGTTGCGCCTCAGCCGCACCGTGCCCTGGTCGGCGTCGTCGATCTCCACGACCCGACGCAGGCGGCTCGTCGCCTCGTCGTTGCCCGTCTCCTGGGCGAGCTGCACCGCGCGGCCGAGCTTGACCGTCGCGGTCGCCTCGTCGCCCGCGGCCTTGGCCGCGAGACCCTCCTGGATCGCGCTCGCCAGCTCGGCCTGGCCCGTGTAGTGCGCGACCTCCGGGCTGATGCGGGCGGTGAGCGCGTCGTCGTCGGACCATCGCGCCTTCACAAGGCCCGAGGCGAGCACGGTCCCGCCGACCGCCGCCTGCACGCGCGCCGCGAGCTGCTCCGATCCCACGGGCTTCGACGCCACCCGCACGGCCACGTGGTAGTCGCGGGACTCGTCGCCCCACGACCCCGTGGGGTAGGCGCCCGTGAGCGCGTTGACCTCGGTGCGGCGAGCCGTGAGGTCCTCGACGGTCGGCGAGACCTGCCGCACGAACAGCACCTGGGCGCCCTGCGGCGCCCACACGCGCAGCTCGACGTCCGCGATGCCGCGCGCCATCGAGCGCTGCACGAGGTCCCGGAAGTCGTCGGCGATGTCGTCGGGGCTCGCGATCAGGCCGACGGTCCCGAGCAGCGCGGTCGAGATCTCGCGCAGCTCGTCGACCTGCCAGCTCGCCCCGACGCCCCGCGCGTCGCACTGGAACCTCCCCGTGACCTGACGGACGACCGACGACAGCGTCTGGCGCGGCTCCGACTCGTTCTTGCCGTCGGTCAGCAGGATCGCGTGCCGCTGCCGAGCCTGCGGCACGGTCGCGAACAGCTGGTCGGCGAGCGCGAGCCACGTGCTCATCGCGGTGCCGCCCGACGCCGCGAGACGCGAGATCGCGCGCTTCGCCTCGGCCCGAGCACCGGGCTCCATCTGGACCATGGCCACGCTCGCGTTCGGGTACGGGAACACGCGCTGGGCGACGTGGCTGCCCGCGACGATCGCGAACCACGTCCCGTCGGGGATCTGGTCCACGGCGACCTGCGCCGCGTACCGCGCGGCGTCGAGGTTGCGGCCCGTCATCGACCCGGACGTGTCGACCATGATGATCTCGGCGATCCCGCCGGACGCGGTGTCCGCGGCGCCGGCGCCCTCGCTCGTGAGCGTCACGATCGCGTGCACGTCCGTGCCGTCCTGCGGCAGGAACTCGTTCTGGAAGACCTCGGCAGTGATGACAGCCACGCTGGGTTCCTTCTCGGTACTCGTCACGGTGCGGCGGGTGCGGTTGGTGCGTCGAGGCTAGCCGAACCGGGCCAGGGCGACCGTGACGTTGTCACGTCCACCCTGCGCGTTCGCCCAGGCGACGAGCGCGTCGGCGGTCCGGACGGGATCGAGGTCCCGCGCGTGCTCGCGGACGAGGATCGCGAGGTCCCCGGCCGGCGAGCAGTAGTTCCACAGGCCGTCGGAGCACACGAGGACCCAGCCGGGCCCGTCCAGCACGGTCGCGGTGGTGCGGGCCGTGGCGTCGTCCGCATCGGGCCCCAGCCACCGCGTGATCGCGTGCGCTTGCGGCGACGCCTCGGCGGCCTCGCGCGGCACGCCGCGCGACACGAGCTCGCCCGCGCCCGAGTCGTCGGCCGTGAGCTGTTCCGCCGGGCCCTCGTCGGGCAACCAGTACACGCGGGAGTCGCCGAGCCAGCCCGCCACGAGCAGCGGACCGTCGAGCACGGCCGCGACGAACGTGCACGACGGCACGTCCTCGGGACCGAGCCCGGGCTGCATCGTCGCGACGACCGCCGCGTTGCCCGCGCGCGACGCACGTCCCAGGAGCGCGGACCACGCGGCCGTGCGGGCGGGTTCGGTCCCGACGACCGGCGCGGTGCCGTCGGGACCGGCCGCGGCCAGCACGTCCCGGGCGGCCGCCGCGGCGGCCAGGCTCGCGACGTCCGAGCGCGGTGCGGTCGACACGCCGTCGCACACGACGAGCGCCACGAACGCTCCCGAGGCCGCGAGCGCGAGCGCGTCCTCATTGCGCACGTGCCGCACGCCGCGGTCGCACACGCCACCGACCCAGGGGGCCGGCTGCTCGGACCAGTGGTCGCGCGCGGACGCGGCGGGCTCGCCGCACCGCTCGCAGTAGCCGTCCGCAGCGATCGGCCCGCCGCAGGCGCGGCACTGCGCCGCTCCCCCGGGCGCGGCGCTGCGGCCCGCGTCCGACGGGTCCGCTCCGGACGCCGCGGTCGTCAGAGCGTCCGACGCATGCTCGTCGGCTCCCGCCGGGTCGACCACCGCACCGGCCGGGGCGTGCGGTGCTGCGGTGCGCGCACCGCACGCCTCGCAGAACGCGTCGCCGTCGTGCAGCGCTCCCCCGCACGACGTGCACGAGCGGACGCCCCCCACCGTGGGGCTCACCATGCGGTCCACCTCCGGACGGCGTTCGCCCGGTCGACGAGGACGATGCGCTCGTCGCGCGACGGTGCGAGCGCGGCCGACTCGCGGTACGCGGCCTCGAGCGCGTCGCGCAGCGCGTCGTCGCGCGCGGGCACGTCCGCGATCCGCTGGTCGGGCGCGGGTCCGCTACGTGCGACCGCGGCGAGCGCCTGCTCGAAGACGCTGATCCGCAGGTCGACGCGCTGCTGCGGTTCGATCGTGACGTTCTCGATCCCGGCGAGCGCACCCGCGAGGGCCGGCAGGCCGCGGTCGGCGGCGGTGAGCAGGCGCGCGCGACGCAGGCGCGCCTGCGGGTAGGAGCTGCGCGTCGGGGTGACGAGGTCGAGCGCGGTCAACGCACCGTCGAGGTCCCCCGCCGCGTGCCGGATCCGCGCGAGCCCGAACGCCGCCGCCGCGGTGTGGTTGGCGTCCGAGCGCGCACACACGACGTACAGCTGCTCGGCGATCTCGGGCTCGTCCGACAGCTCGCACGCGACGGCGAGCGCGAGCTTCGGCGCGAGCTCACCCGGCACCTGTCCGTACACCGCGTTGAACGACGCACGCGCCGCGACCGGGTCGCCCGCCGCGAGCTGTGCGAGCCCGTCGAGCCACACCGCCCGCCACTCCCACGGGTCGTGGTCGAGCACCTGCGCGAGCGCGGCGCGCACGACGTCCGGTCGCCCGGCCTCGATGCCGGCCCGGGCCCGGGCCAGGCGGACCTCGACGGTGTCGTCGGGCGCGTCGGCGAGCGCGTCGATCCGCTGCTCGGGGTCGGCGACGCTGACGCCGGTGAGCCACCCGGCGGCCGCATCCGACGGGTCGACCTTGAGCACGGGGAGCTCGCGCCACGTCAGCGGCGCGTCGGCGCCGTCGGTCGTCGGCGGCTCGAACAGCACCGAGGCGGCCGAGTGCGTCGCGGGGTGCCCGGGTCCCGCGTCCGTCGCGACGACCTCGCGCAGCACGCCCAGCAGCTGCGTGCGCAGCTCGTCCACGGTCGCGAAGCGGTCCGACGGATCGGGCGCGCACGCCTTGGCGAGCAGGCGGTAGAAGGAGTCGTAGCGACCGAACACCGGCGTGTCGGCGACGTCGGGCAGCGACGCGACGTACGTCGTCGTGTTGCCGCGGAAGTCGAGCACCAGGCTCGCGAGCGTCCGGCCGATCGTGTAGATGTCGGACGCGACCGAGGGACCCACGTCGGCGACCTCGGGCGCCTGGTAGCCGACGGTGCCGAAGATCGCCGAGTCCAGGTCGTCCACGCGACGCACGCCGCCGAGGTCGATGAGCTTGACCGCGTCGCCCTGCTGGATGATGTTGTCCGGCTTGAAGTCGCAGTACAGCAGCCCTACGTCGTGCAGGTAGGCGAACGCCGGCAGCACCTCGAGCACGAGTGCGACGGCCTGGTCGACCGGCAGCGGGTCGTTCGTGCCGCCGTTCGCGTCCCGCCGGGCCGTGAGCATCTCCTTGAGCGACGTCCCACCGACGTACTCCATGACGGTGTAGCCCGCGCCGTCGTGCATGACGAAGTTGTAGATCTCGACGATGAGCGGGTGCTCGACCTCGGCCAGGAACTGGCGCTCGGCGATCGCCGCCGCGTATGCGTCAGGGTCGCCCGCGTTGAGGAGTCCCTTGAGCACGACCCAGCGGCCCGAGACGTTCTGGTCCCGCGCGAGGTAGATCCAGCCGAGCCCGCCGTGCGCGAGGCAGCCGACGACCTCGTACTGCCCGCCGACCAGATCCCCGGGGCCCAGCCGCGGGTCGAAGTCGAAGCCGGTTCCGCACGCGGGGCAGAACCCCTTCGTCCGTCCCGGTACGCCGTCCCGCTCGCGCCCGACCGGGGCGCCGCACGACGCGCAGTACCGCTTGCGCTCGGGCACCTGCGGCTCGGCCATGACGACCTGCAGCGGGTCCCGCACGGGCGCCGACGGCACGGCAGTCAGGCCTGCGCCGAGGCGCGCGTGGCGCAGGCGCGTCGAGCCCGTGCCGAGACGACGGGTCGTGCGCGAACCCGCGGACCCGGTGCGTGCCGACCCGAGCGCGGCGGTCGCGAGGCGGCTCGAGCTCGTGCGACCGGTGCGCGTCGAACGCTCGTCGTCATCCTCGGCGGGCACCGCGGCACGCGACGGACCCGAGCCGCCCGCGATGCCCGTACCGAGCAGCGCGGTCGCGGACGCGTGCGACGGCGCTCCCCCCGGCCCGGCCGCCGGGGCGCTCGGCGCACCCGTGCCCGCGGGTGCCGTGGGCGCCTGCGGCGCACCGCACACGTCGCAGTAGCCGTCGTCGTACGCCCCGGTGCAGCCGGGGACGGTGCAGGCCGTCACGAGGGGGCTCCCTTCGGCCCGTGCACGGGCAGGTCGCGGGTCAGGAACTCGTACTGCTCGACGAGGAAGCGCGCGAGCACCACGTCGCACGGAGTCTGCTCGACGGCCGCGGTCGCCTCGTCGTACCCCGAGCGCACGGTCGGCGACGTGCTGCGGCCGTTGGCGTCGGCGCGGGCGCGCAGCTGCTCGAGCCGGTACCGCAGCTCGGCACGCTCGCGCAGCGGACGGCCGTATGCCTCGGCCACGGTGTCGAACGCCCGCTGGACGGTCCGCAGCCTCTCGACGAACGCGTCGACCTCGGCCCGCGTGGGCGGCACGTCGCCGAGCCGGGAGACGTCCGGCACGGCGAGGATGGGCGGGTCGGTGGTCTCGCGGCGGCACCGGTCGACGAGATCGTGGAGCGTCGGCTCGCGGGCCTCGAGCGCGTCGCGCAGCGCACGTGCGTCGGTGCGCTGGCGCTCGAGAGTGCGGCGCTGCGACGCGTCGACGATGAGGTCGCGCTCGGCGTGCGCGACCGCGACCTCGAGCTCGGTGAGCGGTCCGCTGACGTCCGCTCCCCGAGCAGCCTGCGCCGTGACGCGCTGCTCGCGCTCGGCCAGGGCCCGCACCCGCGCGCGCGCCGCATCGTCGTCGGCCAGGTCCTCGCACCGCACGACGGCCGCACGCACCGCCCGCAGCCGAGCGGCCTCGTCGGCGGCGCCCGGGTCGAACGCGAGGCGGTCGCGGAGCTGGTCGAGCATCGCGTCGCACAGCGTCACCGCCTCGACGAGGGACACGAGCGCCGAGCCGCTGCCCGCGTCGAGGCGGCCCCAGACGAGCTGCGACATCTGCTCGCGCGCGACCGCGTCGGCGCGTCCCGAGTCCCACACCTCGACGAGCCGGTCGAGCCGCCCCCGGATCGCCTGCCACATCGTCATCGCGAGCACGACGTCGCCCGTGAACGCCTCGGGCTGGTCCGTCTGGCGTGATGCCTCGTCGAGCCGGTCGAGCTCGGCGCGCCGGTCCCGGGCCCAGCGCTCGAGCGCCGACAGGTACGCCAGCAGGTCGGCGGCCGGGATCGCCTCCCCGAGCCGACCGGGTGCCTGCGGCGGGTCGACGAGGTCGGCAGGGGTCACGACGAGCCCCCGGCCGCGCGCCCGTAGACCGACTCGGGCGGCTCGGGGGCAGCGCCGAGCGCAGCGAACCACCTGTCGTACGACCGGGCCCACCGACCGTCCGCCTTGACCTCGTCGAGCACGGCGTTGACGAAGCGCACGAGGCCCACCCGGTCGGCGGCGACACCGATCCCGTACGGCTCGTCCGAGATCGCGTCGCCGACGACCTTGGCGTACGGGTCCTGCGCCGCGAACCCGGCCAGGATCGTGTCGTCGCCCGTGATCGCATCGACCTTGCCCTGCTGGAACAGCACGAGGCACTGCGTGTGCGTCTGGGCGCCGACGGCCTCGATCGTCGGGTAGTCCGCGAGCCGGTCGATCGTCGTGGTGCCCTCGGGCGCGCACACGCGCTGGCCCGCGAGGTCGGCGATCCCCCGGGCGTCGGAGTCGAGCGGTACGAGCACCTTCTGTCCCGCGTGGTAGTACTCCGCGGAGAACGCGATCTCCTGCCACCGGTCGCACGTGATCGTGAACGCGCGCGCGACGAGGTCGACCTCGTGCGCCTTGAGCACGTCGAGCCGTTGCCCCGACGTGATGACGCGCAGCTGGAGCTTGTCCGGTGAGCCGAAGATCGCGTCCGACACCGCGCGGAGCATGTCGATGTCGAACCCCTCGATCTCACCGGTGATGGGGTTGCGGGCGCCGAGCAGCAGCGTGTCGGCCGACACGCCGACGACGAGCGCACCGCGCTCCTTGATCGTCTCGACGTCGGCGTTGCCTGCCACCTGCGTGCCGTCCTCATCCGGCGCGTAGGACGTCGTCGCGTCGTCGCACGTCCCGGCCGCGGCGCCGACGGCTGCGGGGGCGGCCTGCGGGGCGCCGACGAGCGCGTCGAGCGTCGCGCGGCCCGCGCCGCGCCCGTCCTGTGTCGCGTGCGGCGACGAGCACGCGACGAGCACCGTCGTCGCGGCGACCACGAGGCCGACGAGCGCGCGCACCCGACGGCGTCGTCGGGCACCCGACCCGGCGGACGCGACCGTCGACCCGCGCGACGAGGTGGGCACGGACGCACGCATCAGCGGTACTCCTTCAGTCGTGGTCCGAAGCCCCAGACGGCCAGGACGCCTCCGAGCAGACCGACGACGAGCGCGACCCACGCGATGCGGGCCGACGACGCGGCGGCGCGCGACAGGTCACGGTCGGTGTCGTCGCTCGAGCTCGTGGTCGCCTCCTGCGCCGCGTGCGTGAACGCGTCGAACCGGGCGTTCGGGCTGTCGGCGTCGGTCGACGTCGCGAGCGCGACCGCGCCGTCCCAGTCGCCGTCGTCGTCGAGCGCGCGGATCGACGCGTGCTCGTCGGCCCAGGAGCCGAACAGCGCGACCGTCACGGGGTCCGCCCCCGGGCTCGCGAGGAGCGTCTCGGCCTCGGCGACCGCCGAGGCGTACGACTCCTCGAACGCCTGGCCGGAGCCGCGCTTGATGAGGGTGAACGACTCCATGGCCTTCGCGTCGTTCGCGAGCGAGAAGGCCCGGGCCACGGCGAGGACCTGCGCGTACGAACCGTCGCGCACGTCGCTCGCGGTCCGACCCCCGGCGTCGAGCACCGAGCCCAGGCCGAACCCGCCGACGAGCACGGCGAGGGTCGCGAGCACGAGGCCACCGTTGAGCCGACGGTGGGTGCGTGACGCGAGCCAGACCTGCACCGCGACGAGCACGACGAGCGCGATCCCGACGACGAGCAGCGCGAGCATCGCGCGGCCCGCCACCGCGAACGCGTCGTCGACGCGCCCGCCGCCCGCCGCGACGACCTCGTCGATCCCCGGGAGTGCGGCGTCGCGCAGCTCTTGCGACGCGGTCTCCAGGTACGCCGCGCCGACCGGGAAGCCCTGCCGGTTGTTCGCGCGCGCCTGCTCGACCAGGCCGCTGTACGTCGCGACCGACGTGCTCACGGGTCCGAGCAGCCGCGCGTCGTCGGCGTCGGCCCCCGCGACGCTCGTGAGCCCACCCGTGGCCGATGCGAGCGACTCGTCGTAGCGCGCCCGCTGTTCGACGGGCTCACGTCCGCCGACCAGGAACGCGTTCGTGGCGGTCGCGTCCGCGGCGACCAGGTCGTTGCGGACCTGCAGCGCGCGCACCTGTTGGGCGGTGTCGGACGCCGCGGAGCGCAGCGCCCGGGACTGGGACTGTCCGGCCACGAGCCCCGCGACGGCCACCGCCGCGCACGCGAGCACGGCCACGACCATCGCGACGCGCAGCCGGGCGGGCGTGCGGCCCAGCCGCCCCGGCCGGGCCGTCGTCCCCGCGTGGGCTGTGGGCACGCCCGCCGACCTCGTCGGCACCGTCGTCGGCACCGGGATCGGCACGGGTGCGGGTGCGGGCGCTGAGCCGGTCGTGACGGTCACGCGGTCTCCTCGTCGTGCGTCGGTGCGTCGTGCGTCGGTGCGTCGTGCGTCGGTGCGTCGTGCATCGGTGCGTCGTGCATCGGTGCGTCGTCCGGGAGCGCGCTGGGCTGCCGCGCGGCCGCCTCGCCGTCAGGCCCGTCGTCAGGCTCGCTGTCGGACGTCGCGTCGTCGGGACGTTCGACGAGGTCGTCGGGCAGCAGCATGCGCAGCTCGTCGAGCGTCGGGGCTGCGACGTCGCGCAACCGCCACGCGTGCCGCAGCACCGCCTTGTCGAGGACGTTGCGCACCCAGCGGCCGTTGCCGAAGCCCTCGCCGCGCAGCTGGTGGGCCGCGAGCGCCCGGAACCGCTCCATGGTCTCGTCGGACGGTGCGAAGTCCGCCTTCGTGCAGGCGTGCAGGAAGATCTGCGTGAGCTCGTCGTCCGAGTAGTCCTCGAACGCCACGGTCGTCGAGAACCGGCTCTCGAGCCCCGGGTTGGTCTCGAGGAAGCGGCTCATCGGACCGGGATAGCCCGCGACGATCACGACGAGGTCGTCGCGGTGGTCCTCCATGTCCTTGACGAGCGTGTTCACGGCCTCCTCGCCGTACTGGTCCCCGTTGAGCGCATACGCCTCGTCGACGAACAGCACACCACCGACCGCGTTTGCGACGACCTGCGAGGTCTTGCCCGCCGTCTGCCCGAGATACCCCCCGACGAGCTCGGAGCGGTCGACCTCGACGAGGTGGCCGCGCGTGAGCAGTCCGAGCGCACGGTAGATGCCGGCGACGAGCCGCGCGACCGTCGTCTTGCCGGTCCCGGGGTTCCCGACGAACACGAGGTGCCGCGTGATCGTGGGCGAGGCCAGGCCCGCGTCGGTCCGCAGCTTCTCGACGCGCAGCAGCTGCGCCTGCTCGCGGACCTCGCGCTTGACGCGCCGCAGCCCGACGAGCGCGTCGAGCTCCGCGAGGAGCTCCTCGAGCGTGCGCGGGTCCGGCTCGGGCTCGGCCGCGACCGCAGTGATGCCCGCCCCCGTCGGCTGCCCGGCAGTCGAGCCGGTGCCATCCGGCACCTGCACCGGCGCCGGCCGAGGCGACGCGACCGGAGGGGACGAGTCCGGAGGGGACGAGTCCGTCGCGCCGGACGACGCGGCCGCTGCCGCCGCGAGCTGCACCGCCGCGGTCGTGGACGCGCGCGCGATCACGTCGAGCCCCGCGTCACCGAGGTCGCACGCCGCCGACGTCAGCGTCGCGAGGGCGCGCGCGTACTGCGCCGCGACGATCGAGCGCTCCGCCACGAGCCGCTCGAGCAGGGTGGTCGGCGCGCTGCGCCACCGCCGACCGCTCGACGCTGCCGCGAAGAACGGCCCGAGCTCGTCGGGCGTCGGGTGGCCGACCGCCACGGACCACGCCTCGGCAGCGCCGGGCACGGCCTCGGCGACCGCGGCAGCCAGGCGCGCACCCTCGTCGTGCACCTCCGCCGCGTCCAGGCCTGCGGACCGTCCGACGGAGACCAGCGCGTCCAGCGCGTCCCGCAGCGCTGCGGCGCTCACGACACCACCGCCGGTCCGGGCCCGGTCGAGCCGCCCGCCACGGCACCGCCGTCGGCCTGACTCGACGGCGGGAGCTCGAGCGTCGAGCCGCCGAACTTCTCCGCGAGGAACTGACCGTGCGCGACGAGCGCGTCGGCATCCTGCCGGGACACCGCGTCGGAGATCCGGCCGAGCGTGCTGCCGAGCAGGTCGAGCTGGTCGCACAGCAGCATGAGCGACGTCTTGCCGCTCGCGACCACGCGCCGGTCGGCGAAGTCGCGCGGCAGCCGCAGGTAGGAGCCGACGGCCTCCGGCAGATAGCTGGTCGCGGTCGCGACGACGGTGTGCGCCTGGCGGCTGCCGATGCCGAGCCGGTCGAGCCGCGGCGCCATGTCCTCCACGACGCGTGCGATGCGGTGCACGCGAGCCGTCACCGCTGCGGGCACTCGGCCCTCGACGTCACGCTCCACCGTGTGCACGGCGTCGACGATCTGCGTCGCGGTCGGGACCGCGACGGCCTCAGCCGCCGCGTGCTCGTCGGCTCCGTCCCGGCCGCGTGAGCGGCCGAACAGGTCGCCCCACCACCCCATCGGCGCCTCAGCCCAGGTCGAGCGCGCCGCCGGCCGCTCCCGAGCGGTCGGACTGCTGGACCCGGTCGAGATACGCGCGAGCCTTGGTCGTCTCCGTCTCGAGCACGCCGATCGTCTGCGCCATCGAGTCGAGCGCCTTGACCTTGAACCCGTCGATCGCGTCCATGGTCGCGTAGATGTCGCTGAACGACTGCTGCAGCTGCGGCAGCCCGAGAGTCGAGCTCGCGGCCTGCTCCTGGATCGCCACCGACTGCTCGCGCAGCAGCTTCGAGGTCGACGCGATCATGCCCGTCGTGGTCGAGTTGAGCGCGCCGATCTGGTCGAGCACGAGCTTCTGGTTGTTGAGCGCCTGCGCGACGAGCACCGCGGTGCGCAGAGCGGCGACCGTGGTCGTCGTCGCCCGGTCGACACCCTTGATGAGCTCGCCGTTGTTCTTGAGGATGATGTCGGTCGCGAGATAGCCCTGGATCGACACCGCGAGCTGCGTCAACAGGTCCTGGTGCTTCTGCCGCACGTAGAACAGCACGTCCTCGCGCAGCGACTTCGCCCGCTCGGGATCGGTGCGCTCGGCCTCCGCCACGAGCGTCGAGAGCTGCGTGTCGAGCTTCTCGGCGACGTAGACGTACTGGTTGAGGCGCGTCATCGTCGCCCACAGGTGCTGCTTCTCGAGGTTGAGCGCCGCGTTGTCCTTGCGGAGCTCGTCCTGGCCGTTGTACAGCGCGTTGACGATCGCGTCGATCTGCTTCTGCGCGCTCTCGTACCGGCGGAAGTAGTCCGTGATGGAGTCACCGAACGGCAGGAAGCCCAGCAGCTTCTTGCCGAGGCTCGCCTCCGACGGGTCGAGCTCCTCGACCGTGCGGCGCAGGTCGAGCAGCGAGCGGCTCACCTGGGACGTCCCCGACACCCCGCCGTCGCGCAGCTCCTTGACCGGCATCTGCAGCAGGCGGTTCGACGTCTCGGCGGCGGCGCGGATGTCGGCGTCACCCATGGTCCGCACGTCCTCGGCCTTGGCCGCGAACTCGGGCGAGCCGGCCTGCGCCTGCGCGAGCCCCGCGAGGTAGGCCTCGACCTTCGCGTCGAGACCCGGCAGCGCGGCCTCGTCGACCCGCGGCGCCATCGCGGGCGCCTGCGTCTGCGCGACGGGGGCGATCGGCGCGGGGGCCTCGAGCACCAGCGGCGGCGTCAGGGGTGCGGGTGCACCGGCGGCTTCCGTCATGAGGGGGACCTCCGCGTTCGGGGGTTCGGCTACGACGGCGGTCGCCGTCGATCGTCGGTCAGCACGCTATGCCATCGACGCGCCACGCGGGCGCACCGTCCACACTCAGGCGCTCGGGGTCTCCGCCTCGGGGTCCGCAGGCTGCACGGCCGCGGTGCCCGAGCCCGCGGACCCGGCGGGATCGGCGGCGGCCGCGAGGGCGAGCCCGTCGGCGGGCGTACGTCGGGGCGCCGTCAGGTCGGCCGCCGTCGACGCGTCGTGCGGCACCGCGAGCGAGCCGACGAGCGAGTCGAGCTCGGCGTCGACCTGCTTGCGCGGGGCCCACAGCCCGTAGTGATGGCCCGCGAACCACCAGCACGCGAGCACGAGCACCGCGCCCGCGACCGCGTCGAGCACCCAGTGGTTGCCGGTGAGCACGACGACCGCCGTCGTGGTCGCGGCATAGAGCCAGACGGCCACCTTCGCCCAGCGTCGCCGGACCAGGACGGTGAGCACGAGGCTCACCCAGACGGCCCACCCGACGTGCATCGACGGCATTGCGGCGACCTGGTTCGTCACGGAGCCCGCGCCGCTCGCGGCCTGCTCCGCCGCCGACGGCCACCAGCCGAACCGCGAGCTCTCCGACACCGTGTCGACGTACTCGCTGAGCAGCCGCGGCGGCGCCGTGGGGAAGAAGAAGTACCCGAACAGCGCGAGCACCGTGGCGCCCATGAGCGCGGTGCGGGCGGGTCGGTAGAGCAGGGGACGCCAGAAGAACAGCACGATCAGGATGGTCGGCGTCACGATGAAGTGCATCGTCTGATACCAGTACGACGTCACGACCTCGAGCCACGTGTGCCCGGCGATCGCCGCGTTGAGCGGGTGCTCGATCGCGACGTGCAACCAGTCCTCGACGTCGCGGATGCCGCGCGCGTGCGCCTTGGCGACGTCCCACGAGCCGCTCGCGGCCAGGCGTGTGGCCGAGTACGCCATGTACAGCCCGACGACGAGCACGACCTCGCGGACGATCTCACGACGCGAGCGGCGCCCTCGGGCGTCGCTCGCACGGTTCGGCTCTCCCGCCGCCACCGCCTCGTCCTTCCTCATCCCGCCCCCTTCCGGCACGGACCCCCTGGTGCCGCCACCCTAGCGCCGTCGGCCGGCACGACGGCAGGGTTCGAGCCTGGATGTCGGGCGATGTGACGCGCACCACGCGCGCACCGCGAGCAGACCGGGACGAGCCCGACGCTCAGGACGAGCGGTCGCGCGCGGGGCGCAGCGGTGCCACGCCCGCCTCGTCGTCCAGGACGAGCGCGAGCCGGTCCAGGAACTCGACGACGTGCGGACGCGCCGACGGCGGGACCGCCGCGGCGGCGGCGGCCATGCGGGTGTGCATGTGCGCGAGGCGCTCGCGCACCTCGTCGTGCGCGTGCCGGGTCGCGTGCAGCACGACACCTCGGCGGTCGACCGGGTGCGGGTCCCGCACGACGTGACCCGAGGCTTCGAGCCGGTCCAGGAGCTTCGTCGTCGAGGCCGTCGAGATGCCCAGCTCGCGCGCGAGGCGTGCAGGTCCGAGCGGCTCGGCCCGGAGCTCGTGCGCGATGAGGAGCTGCAGCGCGTGCACGTCGGTCTCGTTCATCGCCATGCGGGACGCGGTGCGGCGACGCATCGACCAGTCGGCCCGGCGCATGCGGCGTACGGCCTCGAGGAGCGCGACGACGTCGTCATCGTGGCCGTACCAGTAGCGCTCTGCCGTTCCTGGCGTTCCTGACGTTGCACCCGTCGTCATGCCGTGCATACTAGTGGCTCAAGTTACTAGCCGGGCTAGCGATCGGAGCGGACGTGAGCCAGCACCTCGACGACCAGGACCTCGTGGTCCTCCTCGACGACGACGGAGCGCCGCTCGGCGACGCACCGCGTGCCACCGTCCACCACACGAGCACCCCGCTGCACCTCGCGTTCTCGTGCTACGTGTTCGACCGTGCCGGACGCGTCCTGCTCACGCGACGTGCGCTCGACAAGCGCTCGTGGCCCGGGGTATGGACCAACTCGTTCTGCGGCCACCCACGTCCCGACGAAAGCCCTCGCGCGGCCGTCGGACGTCGCGCCCGCGACGAGCTCGGGCTCGCCCTGGCCGAGCTCACGTGCATCCTGCCGGACTTCCGGTACCGGGCGGTCGACGCGGCCGGCGTGGTCGAGAACGAGGTGTGCCCGGTCTGGTTCGCGCGAGCGGCGTCGCCGCTCGACCCGGACCCCGCGGAGGTCGTCGATCACGCGTGGGTCGACGTCAGCGACCTCGGTCGTGCCGTGCGCGCTGCGCCGTGGGCGCTCAGCCCGTGGACCGTCGCGCAGGTCACCGAGCTGGTCGACCTGCTCACCCCCGCATCGGCCGAACGGGTCGCGTCATGACCGCGCTCGCGACGCGCCCGCGTGACACCTCGGTCCAGCCGGCGCCGGTGCAGCTCCTCGGACCGGCGACGTCGTCAGGCCCGCTCGCCCGGTTCCGCGACCGTGCGTCGCTGCCCGTGCACCGCGGCGACGACGAGGCCCACGCGCTGTGGACCGCGGCGGGCGACGCGACCGCCGGGGGTCGCGGAACCCGGCCCCACCTCGTGCGCGCCGCGTACGCCGCGTTCGGCGGGACCGACGAGACCGCGGCCGCGCACCTCGCGGACGCGGTCGAGCTCCTGCACGCCGCCTTCGTCGTCCACGACGACGTCATCGACCACGATGAGCTGCGCCGCGGACGGCCCAACCCCGTCGGGACGTTCAGTCGGCGTGCACTCGCGGCAGGAGCCGCACCGGACGCCGCCGCCGAGTACGGGCGCGCGGCAGGCCTGCTCGCGGGCGACCTCGCACTCGTCGCCGCGGTCCGGGCGTTCGCCACCGTCCCCGCTGCCCCGCACGTGGTCGCTCGCCTCGGCGAGCTCCTCGACGACGCCGTCGCGCAGTCGGCGGTCGGTGAGCTGCGCGACGTCCGGCTCGCGCTGCGCGTGGACCGGCCAGCCCTCGCCGACGTGCTCGCCGTGGCCGAGCTCAAGACGGCGCGGTACTCGTTCTGCCTCCCGATGTGCGCCGGTGCGCTGCTGGCCGGCGCGACCGACCGCGAGCTCGCCGCGCTCGACCACGCGGGGCGCCTGGTCGGGGTCGCGTTCCAGCTCCGGGACGACCTGCTCGGCGTGTTCGGCGACGAGGCGGCCACGGGCAAGAGCACGCTGTCCGACCTGCGTGAGGGCAAGGTGACGGCGCTTGTGGCGCTCGCCCGCGCGACCGACGTGTGGCCCCGTCTCGCGCCGCTCGTCGGCGACCCCGACCTCACGCCCGACGGTGCCCGCACGGCCCGTGACCTGCTCACACGCTGCGGCGCGCGGGCGGCCGTCGCCGCACTCGCCGCCGAGCGGCTCGCGGCTGCCCACGAGGCGGCACGGGCCGCCGGCCTGCCGAGTGCGCTGCTGTCGACCCTCACGCTGGACGCGGCATGAACCGGGTGCCCGCGGGCGGCGCCGCGCGCTACGGCCACGCGGCGCAGGTCGCGACCGCGACCGTCGTCGGCGAGTACTCGACGTCGTTCGCGCGCGCGTGCCGCCTGTTGCACGACCCGGTGCGCGGGCACGTCCGGACGATCTACGGGCTCGTCCGGGTCGCCGACGAGGTCGTGGACGCCCCCGACCTCGACCTCGACGCCGCGGCCCGTCTCGCCCACCTCGACCGGCTCGAGGCCGACGTGCTCGACGCCATGGCGTCGGGGTTCTCGACGAACCTCGTCGTGCACGCGTTCGCCCGCACCGCACGCGAGCACGCGGTCGGGCCGGACCTCGTGCGACCGTTCTTCGCGTCCATGCGGACCGACCTGAGCCGGGCGGCGCACGACGACGACTCGTTCGCGACGTACGTGCACGGTTCGGCCGAGGTCGTCGGCCTCATGTGCCTGCGCGTGTTCGTCGCCGCGCCGGACGCCTCCCCCGAGCTGCGCGCCACGGGCTTCGACCGGCTCGCCCCCGGCGCGCAGCGGCTCGGCGCCGCCTTCCAGAAGGTGAACTTCCTGCGCGACCTCGCGGCCGACCGCGACCTGCTCGACCGGGCATACGTCCCGGACGTGGACCCGGCCGCGCCGACCGACGCGCAGCGCGACGCGGTCCTGGACGACATCGAGGCGGACCTCGCGGCGGCGCGGGACGCGATCGCGCAGCTCCCCCGCTCGAGCCGCCGCGGCGTGCGGGCCGCGCACGACCTGTTCGCGGCGCTCGCGTCCCGGCTCCGGTCGACCCCCGCACGGCAGATCGCCCACGAGCGCGTGCGCGTCGGCGCACCGACCAAGGCGCTGCTCGTCGCGCGCACGCTGCTGCCCGCGGGCCGGCACGGATGACGCCGCGCGCGGTCGTCGTGGGCGGGGGCGTCGCCGGGCTGGCGAGCGCCGCACTGCTCGCTCGCGAGGGGTACGACGTCGAGCTCGTCGAGCAGCGGGACACCGTCGGCGGGCGGGCCGCGACGTGGCGGCACGCGGGGTTCACGTTCGACCTCGGACCGTCGTGGTACCTCATGCCCGAGGTGTTCGACCACTTCTTCCGGCTGTGCGGCACGACCACCGACGCCGAGCTCGACCTCGTCACACTCGACCCCGCCTACCGGGTCCTGTTCGAGGCCGACCCGGACCGTCCGGGCGGCCCGACGAGCGTCGACGTGCGGACCGGTCGCGCGCACGACGCGTTCGACGAGCTCGAGCCCGGGTCGGCGCCCCGGCTCGCGGCCTACCTGCGCTCGGCCCGCGCGACGTACGACCTCGCGCTCCGGCACTTCCTGTACTCGACGTTCGCCTCCGGCGCGACCCGCAGCCTCCTGACGCCCCGGCTCCTGCGGCGCGTCCCGCGGCTCGTCGGGCTGCTCGCGACGTCGCTCGAGCGGTTCGTCGCGCGCCGGTTCGACGATCCTCGCGCGCGTCAGGTCCTCGGGTACCCCGCCGTCTTCCTCGGGACGTCGCCCGAGCGCGCCCCCGCGCTCTACCACCTCATGAGCCACACGGACCTCGTCGACGGCGTGCGCTACCCGCGCGGCGGGTTCGGCACGGTCGTCGACGCGCTCGTGCGCGTCGCGACCCGGGCGGGAGTCCGGGTCCGGACGGGAGCACGCGTGAGCGCCGTGCTCACGTCCGACACGGCGCAGGGCGCCCGCGGTCGCCGCCCCCGCGTCGTCGGGGTGCGGCTCGCCGACGGCGAGGTGCTGGCAGCCGACGTCGTCGTCGGGGCCGGTGACCTGCACGACCTCGAGACGAGGCTCCTGCCCCCGCACCTGCAGACGTACCCCGAGCGCTGGTGGGCGCGCCGCGACCCCGGGCCGGGCGCCGTGCTCGTGCACCTCGGCGTGCGCGGACGCGTGCCCGAGCTCACGCACCACACGCTGGTGTTCACGCGCGACTGGCGCGCGAACTTCGACGCCGTGCTCGGCCCCGACCCGCACGTGCCGGACCCGGCCTCGTTCTACGTGTGCGCACCGTCGCGCACCGACCCGGGCGTCGCACCCCGCGGGCACGAGAACCTGTTCCTGCTCGTACCCGTGCCTGCAGACCCCGCCATCGGGCACGGCGGGCTGGACGGCGCGGGCGACGAGACCGTCGAACGGGTCGCGGACGCCGCCATCGCCACGCTCGCCGACTGGGCCGGGATCAGCGACCTCGCCGACCGGGTCGCCGTGCGCCGGACGGTCGGACCCGCGGACTTCGCCACCGACCTGTCGTCGTGGCGCGGCGGTGCGCTGGGTCCCGCGCACACGCTGCGCCAGAGCGCGTTCCTGCGCGGCAGCAACGCGTCCCGCCGCGTCGCGGGGCTGCTGTACGCGGGCGGGTCGACCACCCCGGGGATCGGGCTGCCGATGTGCCTCATCAGCGCCGAGCTCGTCGTCAAGCGCCTGCGCGGCGACACGTCGTCCGCTCCCCTGCCCGAGGCCTTCACGTCCGCCGACCCCGCCGGGGTGCGACCGTGAGGGGCGCGTACCTCGCGGTGCTCGCCGGATCGTGGCTCGGCGTCGCCCTGGTGGACCGGCGGTGGCGGCTCGCGCTCGCCCGGCGGGGATCCCGACGACGTGTCGCCGCGGTCGTCGCGCTCGGCAGCGCACTGCTGCTCGCCTGGGACCTCGTGGCGATCGCCCACGGCTTCTACGCGCGCGGTGACAGCCCTGCCCTGCTCGGCGTGTGGCTCGCGCCGCATCTGCCCCTCGAGGAGGTCGTGTTCGTCGCCTTCCTGTGCCACGTGACCCTCGTCGTGGCCGCCGGGGTCGGCCTCGTGCTCGACCGTGCGCCCGGACCGCGGGAGCGGTCATGACATACGCGGGGCTCGCGGCGCTCGCGCTCACGCTCTGCCTCGCGGTGGCCGTCGGGGCCGTGACCGCCGAGGCCCGCTCGCGCCGCCGACCGGGCCACCTCGTCGCGGTCGTCGTGGGGACGGCGGCCGTCCTGGTGGTCCTCACCGTGGTCTTCGACAGCGCGATGGCCGCCGCCGACCTCTTCCGGTACGACGAACGCGCGCTCCTCGGTCCGCGGCTCGGCCTGGCTCCCGTCGAGGACCTCGCGTGGCCGCTCGCGACCGCGCTGCTGCTGCCGTCCGTGCTCACGCTGCTCGACGCGCGCTCGGCACGTCGCGTGCGCGGTCGCGTGCGCACCGCGGGACCCGTGGCTGGGCCCGCGGACGACCGTCCGGCGTGGCGCGCGGGGGTGCGTCAGGTCGTCGGCTCGTCGCGCCCGCTGAGCTGGATCAACACCGCCTACCCGTTCGCGGTCGCGTACCTGCTCGCAGGTGGTCGCGTCGACGCGCTGCTCGTCGTCGGCACCGCGTACTTCCTCGTCCCGTACAACCTGCTGATGTACGGCCTCAACGACGTGTGGGACCACGCGTCCGACCTCGCGAACCCGCGCAAGGGCGGCATCGAGGGCGTCGTGCTCGACACCCGGTGGCACCGCACGACCGTCGTCGCCGCGGTCGCGTCCAACGTCCCGTTCCTCGTCGCCGTCGTCGCGCTCACGCTCGCATCGGACCGGACCTCGGGACCGGCGGCGCTCGTGGCGCTCACCGTGAGCGTCGCCGCGGTCGTCGCGTACTCGGCTCCCCGCCTGCGGTTCAAGGAACGGCCGGGGCTCGACTCCGTGACGTCCGCGACGCACTTCGTCGGGCCAGCCGTCGTCGGCGTGTGCCTCGCGGGCGGGACGTGGACGTGGCCCGTGGTGGCCACGGTGCTCGCGTTCGTCGCGTGGGGGTGCGCGTCCCACGCGTTCGGCGCGGTCCAGGACGTGCGCGCCGACCGGTCCGCCGGGATCGCGTCGGTCGCCACTGTGCTCGGTGCACGCACGACCGTGCGGCTGTCCGCCGCCGCCTACGCGGTCGCCGCGGTGCTGCTCGTGACGACGGGCCGGCCCGCGTCGCTCGCCGCCGCAGTCCCGCTCGCGTACCTCGCGTCGGTCTGGCCGTTCCGGGACGTCAGCGACGAGGACTGCGAGGCGGCGCACCGCGGCTGGCGGCGCTTCCTGTGGCTCAACCTCGTCGCGGGCTTCGCGATCACACAGGGTCTGATCGTCGTGGCGCTCGGGGGCTGACGTGCGGCTCTGGTCCGTCCACCCCGAGCACCTCGACCGGGCGGCGCTCGTCGCGTGCTGGCGCGAGGCCCTGCTCGCCCAGGCCGTGCTCGAACGCACGAGCGGCGGCTACGCGCACCATCCCCAGCTCGAGCGGTTCCGCGCCGCAGCCGATCCGCTCGGTGCGCTGGGCGGATACCTGCGGGCCCTCGCGGACGAGGCCGACCGCCGCGGCTACCGGTTCGACCGTCGTCGGATCCGCGCCCCGCACCCGGCGGCGGACGACACCCCGACGGACTGCATCCTGACCGTGTCCACGGGCCAGCTCGCCCTCGAACGTGCGCACCTGCAGGCCAAGCTCGACACCCGCGACGCCGCCGCCGCGGCGCGCCTGCGTGCCGTCGACCTGCGCGCCCACCCGTCCTTCACGGTCGTGGCCGGGCCCGCGGCGTCCTGGGAGCGCGCGCGGCCGGCTCCGGTCGCCGGGCCGGACGCCTGACCGCACACTGGCCCGATGCGGACCATGGGCGTCGAGGAGGAGTACCTGCTGGTCACGCCCGAGGGTGAACCGGCCGCGCAGTCGCCCGCGGTGCTCGGGCTCGCCGCGCGGACGCTGTCGGCGACCGACGCCCCGGGCGGCGACGTCGAGAAGGAGTTCAAGAGCGAGCAGGTCGAGACCTCGACGCACCCGTGCACGACGCTCGAGGAGCTCGTCGCGGCCGTGCGTGCGGGCCGCGAGCGCGTCGACGCGGTCGCCCGGTCCGCGGGCGTGCGGATCGCGGCGCTCGGCACCGCACCGCAGGTCGTCGACCCCACCGTGATCCCCGACCGCCGCGCTCAGGCGATCCGCGCCAGGTTCGGTCTCACGGCACGCGAGCAGCTCACGTGCGGGTGCCACGTGCACGTCGGTGTCGCCGACGAGGACGAGGGCGTGGTGGTCCTCGACCACCTCCGGTCGTGGACGTCGGTGCTGCTCGCGCTGTCCGCCAACAGCCCCGTGTGGCAGGGCGTCGCGAGCGACTACGCGAGCTACCGCTCCCAGGTCTGGGGCCGCTGGCCCACCGCGGGCCCGACGGCCCCGTTCGGCGACGCGGCCGGCTACCGCACGGTCGTCGACGCGCTGCTCGCGACCGGGACGATCCTCGACGACGGCATGCTCTACTTCGACGCCCGCCTCTCGCAGCGCTACCCGACCGTCGAGGTGCGCGTCGCCGATGTGTGCCTCGACGCGGCCGACGCCGGGCTGCAGGCCGCGCTCGTGCGCGCCCTCGCGGACACGGCCGTGCGGCACCCGCCCGCCGGGGACCCGGCCCGCGTCGAGGTGCTGCGCACCGCGGCGTGGCGCGCCGCGCGCTCGGGGCTCGCGGGCGAGCTCGTCAGCCCGCTCACGTGGCGGCCCGCGCCCGCGCTCGAGGTCGTCGACCAGCTCGTCGCGCACGTGCAGGACGCGCTCGAGGACAACGGCGACCTGGCTGCCGTCGGGCGTCAGCTCGCCGAGGTCCGGCGGCGCGGCAACGGTGCGATCGAGCAGATGGGCTGGCGCGCGCGAGGCGACGACGACGCCGCGGTCGTCCGCCGGGCGGTCGAGCGCACGCAGGGCGCGCCGGCGCTCGTCGTCTGACTAGCCGGCCAGGTCCGGCAGCGGCACCGTCGGGTCCGCCAGACGGCCGAGGTCGACGCGCGCCCGCGAGCGGATCAGCGCCTGTACGTCGTCCACGACGTCCCACACGTTGACGTTCATGCCCGCGACCACCCGCGCGTCGCGCACCCAGAACGCGACGAGCTCGCGCGCCGCCTCGTCACCGCGCACGACGACCTCGTCGTACCCCTGCCCGGTCCAGCCGGTGTACTCCATCCCGAGGTCGTACTGGTCGGTGAAGAAGTACGGCAGGCGGTCGTACGGCTCGTCCGCTCCGACGACCGCGGCCGCGACGGTCTCGCCGTGGTGCAGCGCGGCGTCCCAGTGCTCGACGCGCACCCGCTCGCCGAGGAACGGGTGCGCGACGGCCGCGAGGTCCCCGACGGCGAAGACGCGCGGGTCCGACGTGCGCAGGTGCGCGTCGACCGGGATCCCTCCGTCGTCGGCGACGGCGAGGCCCGCGTCGCGCGCGAGGGCGGAGCGCGGTGCGCCGCCGATGCCGACCACGACGAGCGAGGCGGGCAGCAGCGTGCCGTCGGCCAGCTCGACCGCGCCCACGTCCGTGCCGTCGCCCGCGGCGACGAGCGCGCGGACCTCGGCGCGCGTGCGCACGTCGACGCCGTGCGCACGGTGCAGGTCGGCGAACAGTGCCGCCATGCGCGCGCCCAGCACGCCGAGCAGCGGCGCGTCGCCGCGCACGAGGACGCTCACGTCGCACCCGGCGCCGCGCGCCGCGGCTGCGACCTCGAGACCGATCCACCCGCCGCCCACGACCACGACGCGCCCGCCCCTGGCGGCGACCTGGGCGACCCGTGCACGCAGCCGGTCGGAGTCGTCGAACGTGCGCAGCGTGACGACGCCGTCGAGCCCGTGCCCCGGCACCGTCAGCCGACGCGGCTCGGAGCCGGTCGCGAGCACCAGGTGGTCGTAGCCCGTGCGTCCGCCGCCCGCGTCGAGCACGTCGCGCGCCGTCCGGTCGATCGCGGTGACGGTGGTGGCGGTCCGCAGCTCGACCGCGTGCTCGTCGTACCAGCCGGGCTCGTGCACGAAGGCGCTGGCCCGCTCGTCGGAGCCCGTGAGGTAGCCCTTCGAGAGCGGGGGGCGCTCGTACGGCCGCTCGGTCTCGGCCGCGAGCAGGACGATCGAGCCGTCGAACCCGCGCGCGCGCAGCGCCTCGGCGGTCTTCGCACCCGCGAGGCCACCGCCCACGACGACCACCCGTGCGTCCGCTCCTGTGCCCGCCATGTCCGCCTCCGCACGCTCGTCGTCCCCGGTCCTCCCCCACCCGACCAGGCTCGCGCGCACCGCGCAAGGGCTCGTCCACGCCCGGCAGCGTGGACGCACGTGCCCGCGTCGGTGGAGGCTGGCAGATTGGGGGCATGCTGATCTGGCCCGGACGTCCTTCTCCCCTCGGTGCGACGTACGACGGGACCGGCACCAACTTCGCCCTGTTCTCCGAGGTCGCCGAGCGGGTCGAGCTGTGCCTCCTCGATCCCGACGGTACCGAGCGGCGCGTCGAGCTCACCGAGGTCGACGCGTTCGTGTGGCACGGCTACCTGCCCGCGGTCCAGCCGGGACAGCAGTACGGATACCGCGTGCACGGGCCCTACGACCCCGCGAACGGTCACCGCTGCGACCCGTCCAAGCTCCTGCTCGACCCGTACGCCAAGGCGATCCACGGTCAGGTCGACGAGGACCCGTCGTTGTACTCCTACCGGTTCGACGACCCCGAGCAGCGCAACGAGGACAACTCCGCGCCGCACACCATGACGTCGGTCGTGATCAACCCGTTCTTCGACTGGGGGCACGACCGGCCCCCGAACCGCGAGTACCACGAGACGGTGATCTACGAGGCGCACGTGCGCGGCCTGACGCAGCAGCACCCCGCGGTACCCGAGGAGCTGCGCGGCACGTACGCGGGTCTGGCCCATCCCGCGGTGATCGACCACCTCACGCGGCTGGGCGTCACGGCGATCGAGCTCATGCCGGTCCACCAGTTCGTCAACGACCCGTCGTTGCAGGCCAAGGGCCTGTCGAACTACTGGGGCTACAACACGATCGGCTTCTTCGCGCCCCACAACGCGTACGCGGCCTTCCGCCAGCCGGGCCAGCAGGTCCAGGAGTTCAAGGCGATGGTCAAGGAGCTGCACGCGGCCGACATCGAGGTCATCCTCGACGTCGTCTACAACCACACCGCCGAGGGCAACCACCTCGGCCCGACGCTGAGCTTTCGCGGCATCGACAACGCGAACTACTACCGCCTGGTCGACGACGAGAAGGCGCACTACTTCGACACGACCGGCACGGGCAACTCGCTGCTCATGCGCTCGCCGCACGTCCTGCAGCTCATCATGGACTCGCTGCGCTACTGGGTCACCGAGATGCACGTCGACGGGTTCCGGTTCGACCTCGCGGCGACGCTCGCACGGCAGTTCCACGAGGTCGACCGGCTGTCGGCCTTCTTCGACCTGGTGCAGCAGGACCCGGTCATCTCGCAGGTCAAGCTCATCGCCGAGCCGTGGGACATCGGTGACGGCGGGTACCAGGTCGGCGGGTTCCCGCCGCTGTGGTCCGAGTGGAACGGCAAGTACCGCGACACGGTGCGCGACTTCTGGCGGGGCGAGCCGTCGACCCTCGGCGAGTTCGCGAGCCGGCTGTCGGGCTCGTCGGATCTGTACGAGCACACGGGGCGCCGCCCGATCGCGAGCGTGAACTTCGTGACCGCGCACGACGGCTTCACGCTGCGGGACCTGGTGTCCTACAACGACAAGCACAACGAGGCGAACGGCGAGGATAACCGCGACGGCGAGAGCTGGAACCGGTCGTGGAACTGCGGCGCCGAAGGTCCCACGGACGACGCCGCCGTCAACGCGCTGCGCGCGCGTCAGCAACGCAACTTCCTCGCGACGCTCCTGCTCTCGCAGGGCATCCCGATGATCGCGCACGGTGACGAGCTCGGGCGCACGCAGCAGGGCAACAACAACGTGTACTGCCAGGACGGCCCGCTGTCGTGGGTGGACTGGGACCTCGACGACGAGCGTGCGGCGCTGCTCGAGTTCACGCGCAGCGTCGTGCACCTGCGGCGGAAGCACCCCGTGTTCCACCGCCGGAGGTTCTTCGCCGGGTCCCCCGAGCACGGCGGCGAGTCGGACCTGCACGACATCGCGTGGCTCGCACCCTCGGGCGAGCACATGTCCGACGACGAGTGGGGCAACTCGATGGCCCGCGCGGTGATGGTCTTCCTCAACGGCGACGCGATCGCGGACCCGTCGCCGCGCGGCGAGACCGTCGTGGACGACTCGTTCCTCGTGCTGTTCAACGGGCAGCCCGACCCGGCCGCGTTCACGATCCCCGACGCCGAGTACGGCACCGAGTGGACCGCGGTGCTCGACACCGACTCGCAGGTCGGCCCGGGCGACACGGCGTACCCGGGCGACGAGCTGGCGCTCGCCCGGCACTCGATGGTGGTCCTGACGCGACGACCGACCGGCCGCCCCATCACCGCGACGAGCGGCGCGGTGGCGGAGGCGGCACGCGAGTCGGCCCGGGAGGCCGCGCGCGACGCCTCCGCGGTGTCACGAGCGACGGCGACGTCCGGTGGCGGCGCGTGAGCGAGACGCGGCAGACCCCGACCAGGCGGCTGCCCGCACCCGGACGCGCCGTACCGACCTCGACGTACCGGGTGCAGCTCGGCGCCGACCTCACGCTCGACGACGTCGCGCAGCGCGCGCCGTACCTCGCCGCGCTCGGCGTGACCCACGTCTACCTGTCCCCCGTGCTCACCGCCGCCCCGGGCTCGACGCACGGCTACGACGTGGTCGCGCACGACGAGGTGTCGCCCGTCCTGGGCGGGCTGCCCGCGCTACGTCGGCTCGCGGCGACCGCGCACGAGGCGGGTCTGGGGCTCGTGCTCGACATCGTCCCCAACCACATGGCGGTACCGACGCCCGTCTGGCACAACCGCGCGCTGTGGTCGGTCCTCGCGGACGGACCCGACTCGCCGTACGCCGCGTGGTTCGACGTCGACTGGTCGGCGGGTGACGGGGCCGTCCTCATGCCGGTGCTGGGCGACCGGATCGGCACGGTCGTCGCGCGAGACGAGCTCACGCTGGTCGAGCAGGACGTGCCCGGCCACGGTCGGCAGACCGTGCTGCGCTACTACGACCATCTCTTCCCGGTCCGGGCCGGGACCGAGTCGCTCCCTCTCGTCGAGCTGCTCGAGCGTCAGCACTACCGGCTGGCGCACTGGCGAGTCGCCGACGAGGAGCTCAACTACCGCCGGTTCTTCGACGTGGGCACGCTCGTCGCGATCCGCGTCGAGGACCCGGCCGTGTTCGACGCGACGCACCGGCTCGTGCTGGACCTGCTCGCGGACGGCACGCTCGACGGGTTGCGTATCGACCACCCCGACGGGCTCGCCGACCCCGCGGGTTACCTGGCACGGCTGCGCGAGGCGAGCGGCGGCGCCTGGGTCGTGGTCGAGAAGATCCTCGAGGGCGACGAGGAGCTGCCGGGCGACTGGGACACCGCGGGCACGACGGGCTACGACGCGCTGTGGCGCATCCAACAGACCTTCGTCGACCCGGGTGGCGCCGCACCGCTCGGCGCGCTCATGCACCGCGTCACGGGTGACGCGCCGGACGACTACCCGCGCGTCGTCGAGCAGGCCAAGCGCGAGGTCGTCGACGGCCCGCTCTATGCCGAGGCGTACCGTCTGACGACCCTCGCCGCTGCGATCTGCGCCGACGACCTGCGGCTGCGCGACCACACCTGGCGCGCGCTGCAGGAGTGCCTCGTCGAGCTGCTCGTCGCGTTCGACCGGTACCGCGCCTACGTCGTGCCGGGCGAGCAGCCGCACCCCGACGCGGTCGCCGCGCTCGAGCACGCGGCGACGCTGGCCCGCGCCCGCCTGTCCGACGAGCGCGGCGAGACGATGTCCGTGCTCGTCGACCTCCTCCTCGGGCGCGAGGTGGGCTCGGCGGGCCGGACGCGCGACCCCCGCCGCGACGAGCTCGTCGTGCGGTTCCAGCAGACGTGCGGCGCCGTGACCGCCAAGGGCGTGGAGGACACCGCGTACTACCGGTGGACGCAGCTCGTCGGACTGTGCGAGGTCGGCGGCGAACCCCCACGCTTCGCACTCACCCCAACCGAGCTCGCAGCGTGGGCGGCCCGGCAGCAGGTCGCCGCGCCGCTCGCCATGACCACGCTGTCGACGCACGACACCAAGCGCGGCGAGGACACGCGCAACCGGCTCGGCGTGCTCAGTGAGCACCCGCAGGAGTGGGCGCGGCTCGTCGCGGCCGCGCGGGACGCGACCGCGTCGGTCCGCAGCGCACGCGTCGACGGGCGCACCGAGCAGTGGCTGTGGCAGACGCTCGCGGGCACCTGGACCGCCGACGGGCCGATCGAGGCGGGTCGGCTCGCCGACTACCTGCGCAAGTCCGTGCGCGAGGCGAAGTCGCGGACCTCGTGGACCACACCCGACACGGCGTACGAGACCGCGGTGCTCGACCTGGCGCGGTACGCGGTCGAGGACCCGACGGTCGTCGGGCTGTTCACCGAGTGGGAGCAACGCACCCGCGGCGCGGTGCGCGCGGCGTCGCTCGGGACGAAGCTTGTGCAGCTCACGCTCCCCGGCGTGGCCGACGTCTACCAGGGCACCGAGGTCGACGCACCGACGCTCGTCGACCCCGACAACCGCCGCGCGGTCGACTGGTCCGCGCTCGCCGCGCGGCTCGACCGGCTCGACGAGGGCGCCGGACCGCGCGACCTGTCCGACGAGAAGCTCCTCGTCACCTCGCGCGCCCTGCGCGTGCGGCGCGAGCGTCCCGAGGCGTTCGTCGGGCCGGACGCCGGGTACGTGCCGCTCGCGCACTCGTCAGGGCACGCCGTGACGTACGCGCGCACGGTCGGCGACGAGCCCCACGTCGTCGTGGTCGCGACGCGGCTCGCAGCGTCGGTGGAACGGCTCGGCGGGTGGGCCGACCACACCGTCGCGGTGCCCGACGGGGCCTGGCACGACGCGCTCACGGAGCGCCCCGCACCGGGCGGGGTCACACCGATCGCCACGCTGCTCGACCGGCTTCCCGTCGCGCTGCTCGTCCGGGCGGGCTGAGCCGTGCGCGCCGAGGTCTGGGCGCCGTACGCCGCGCGCGTCGACCTGGTGACGTGGCCCGGCCCGGTGCGCAGCGCCCTGACGCGCGGGCCCGACGGCTGGTGGCGCGGCGCCGACGACCTCGCGCACGGCACCGACTACGCGTTCTCGGTCGACGGCGGACCGCCCCGGCCGGATCCGCGCGGCGCGTGGCAGCCCCGGGGCGTGCACGGTCCAAGCCGCGCGTTCGACACGGCACGGCACGAGTGGGCCGATGCCGCCTGGCCCGGCCGGGACGTGCGCGGGCGCGTCTGGTACGAGCTGCACGTCGGGACGTTCACGCCGCAGGGGACGCTCGATGCGGCCGCCGAGCGGCTCGACGAGCTCGAGTTCCTGGGCGTCGAGGTCGTCGAGCTCATGCCACTCGCGCCGTTCGACGGCTCGCGCGGCTGGGGCTACGACGGCGTGGGCCCGTGGGGTGTGCACGACACCTACGGCGGCCCGGCCGCCCTGCAGCGGTTCGTCGACGCCGCGCACGCTCGCGGGATCGCGGTGTGCCTCGATGTCGTGCACAACCACCTCGGGCCGTCGGGCGCGTACGTCGGCGACTTCGGCCCGTACTGGACCGATGCGCACCGCACGCCGTGGGGCTCCGCGATCAACCTCGACCAGCCCGGGTCCGACGAGGTGCGCGCCTGGATCATCGGTTCGGCGCTGCGCTGGCTGCGCGACTTCCACGTCGACGCGCTGCGCCTCGACGCGGTCCACGAGCTCGCCGACGACTCCGACCGACACCTGCTCGCGGAGCTGACGGACGCCGTCGCCACCCTCGCCAGCCAGGTCCGCCGACCGTTGTCGCTCGTGGCGGAGAGCGACCTCAACGACCCCGTGTCGATCCGGCCCACGGCCGACGGGGGGTGGGGCATGACCGCGCAGTGGGCCGACGACGTCCATCACGCGATCCACGCGCTCGTCACGGGCGAACGGCACGGCTACTACGTCGACTTCGGCACGCCGGAGACGCTGCGCCACGCCTTCACGCGCGTCTTCGTCCACGAGGGCGGACGGTCGACCTTCCGTGACCGCGCCTGGGGCCGACCCGTGCCACCCGGCACCGACGGGCACCGGTTCGTCGTGTCCGTGCAGAACCACGACCAGGTCGGCAACCGCGCGCTCGGCGACCGGCCCTCGGAGCGCCTGCCCGCGGGCGCGCTCGCCGGCGAGGCCGCCCTGCTCCTGCTGTCCCCGTTCACGCCCATGCTCTTCATGGGCGAGGAGTGGGGCACGCGACGGCGGTTCCCGTTCTTCACGTCCTATCCCGACCCGGGGCTCGCGAGCGCGGTGCGCGAGGGCCGCACGGCCGAGTTCTCCGGCCACGGGTGGACCGCGCTGTACGGCGGTGACGTCACCGTCCCGGACCCGCAGGACCCGGCGACGCGCGACAGCGCGGTGCTCGCCCGGTCCGAGCGCGACGAGCCCGAGCACGCGCGCCTGCTCGAGTGGTACCGCACGCTCGTCACGCTGCGCCGTGCGGTCGCGGACCTCGCGTCGGGCGACCTGGCGGCGACCGACGTGCGGTGGGACGGTCCCGACTCGGTGCAGGGACCGTGGCACGGCGTCCTCGTCCTCGTGCGGGGTGCCGCGCGGGTCGTCGTCAACCTCTCCGACGAGCCCCGCGAGGTCCGAGTCGGCGCGACCGTCCCCCTGCGGGTCGCGGCCGCCTGGGCGCCCGCCACGCTCGTGGGCGACGTGCTCACCACCCCGGCGCTCTCGGCGACCGTCCTGATCCCGATCGGCGGCTGACGCGTCAGGGTCGGACGAGGTGCGCGCGGACCGCGTCGAGCGAGTCGGCCTCCGCGGCGGGCTTGTCGTCCCGGTACCGCAGCACGCGTGCGAACCGGAGCGCGACCCCACCCGGATAGCGGGTCGAGCGCTGCACACCGTCGAACGCGATCTCGACGACCTGCTCGGGACGTACCGTGACGACCCAGCCGTCGTCGGCGACCTCAAGCTCACGGAACCGAGCGGTCTGCCACGCCAGCATCTCGTCGGTCATGCCCTTGAAGGTCTTGCCGAGCATGACGAAGCCGCCACGTCCGTCGCGCGCGCCGAGATGGATGTTCGACAGCAGTCCCGACCGACGGCCTGAGCCGCGCTCCACCGCGAGGACGACGAGGTCGAGCGTGTGCCGCGGCTTGACCTTGACCCAGGCCGCGCCGCGGCGACCCGCTGCGTAGGGCGCCGCGAGCGACTTGACCACGACACCCTCGTGGCCGGCCGCCAGGGTCGCGTCGAGGTGGGCCTGCGCCCGGCGTGGGTCGCTCGTCACGACCCGCGGGACCGCCGCGCCTGGGTGCGACGCGAGCAAGCCGTCGAGCGCCGTGAGCCGCTCGCGCAGCGGTGCGTCGAGCAGGTCGGCGCCGTCGAGGTGCAGCACATCGAAGAAGTACGGTCGCAGTCGTTGCTCGGCCGCGACCTGGAGGTCCGCGGTCGCCGCCCGCGACGCGGTCTCCTGGAACGCGACCGGGCGCCCCGCGTCGTCGACGGCGAGCGCCTCGCCGTCGAGCACGAACGTCGACGCGGGCAGCTCGAGCGCGATCTCGACGACGCCCGGGACACGGGCCGTGACGTCGTCGAGGCTGCGGGTCAGCACGCGCACGTGCGACGCGCCGTCGGCGGACCACCGGTGCACCTGGATCCGGATGCCGTCGAGCTTCGCGTCCACCGCCGCCTCGGCGGGGACCCCGACCGCAGACCCCGGCTCGCCGCCCGCGAGTGCGGCGAGCGCCGCGGTGACGTCCGGAGCGGCGCGAGCATCGGACGGATCCCGCGGCCCACGGTCAGGCCGATCGCACCGAGCGCACGCGCCGCGTCATCGGAGCCGCCCGCCCCGAGCGCAGCCGCCGCGACCGCAGCCGTCTCGCCCGTGAGCATCGCGGCGCGCCGCACGAGCTCGGCAGGGACCCCGGAGGCCTCGGCGATCGCGTCGAGCAAGAGCGCGTCCAGCGCGCCCTGACGGACCTCGCCCGCCACGAGGCCACGCAGGAACGTCTGCTCGTCCACGGTGGCGGCCGACAGGAGCGCGCGGGCGAGCGCCCCGCGCTCCGTCGCCGATCCCGCGCCCTCGAGCGTCGCCATCCGGGCGAACGCCTCGTCGACCTCGGCCACGGTCAGGCTCGGCTCCGCGGCCGCGGCCGGGAGAGTCGCGAGCGACCGCCACCCCAGACCCGTGCGTCGCTGTCGCAGCGAGCCCGCGAGGTAGTGCGCGACGACCGGCACGTCGGGCGGCGGGGTGCGTCGCAGGAGGTCCGCCAGAAGCGCGCGCTTCGCGATCCGGGACCGGGTCGCGGCGAGCGCCCGGGAGGTCGAGGCGACGTCGGCGAGCAGCATCTGCGCATCGTCCCGCCGACCACCGACAGCCGCCCGGTGACAACCGGCGGGCCGCGGGACGTTCGTCGGTTGCCCGCAGGAGCCACGTGCGGTGCGCTTGTCCCGTGCCCGTGCCCGTGCCCGTGCCCGTGCGTCCTGTCCTGCCACGCCCGCGCACCGTCGCGCTGCTCGCGCTCGGTGCCGGTGTCGCGCTGCTCCCGGTCGCGCGCACCTGGGGTCTGCAGTGGGGTGCGACCGAGGACGAGCTCGACGCGACGCTCGTCGGTGACGACCAGGTGCGCGACGCCGGGCTGATCGCGACGCGGGCCGTCACGATCGACGCGCCCGCTGACCGGGTCTGGCCGTGGCTCGTGCAGCTCGGCCAGGGCCGGGGCGGGTTCTACTCCTACGACTGGCTCGAGAACCTGCTCGGACTCGAGATCCACTCCGCGGCACGGCTCGAGAACCGATGGCAGGACCTCGCCGTGGGCGACGAGGTACGCCTCGCGTGTGCGGCGCCGCTCGTCGTCTCGGTGCTCGAGGCACCGACCGCGCTCGTGCTGTGCGCCCCCGACGCGTCGTTCACGTGGGCGTTCACGCTGCACCCCGGGCGCGACCGGACGACCCGGCTCGTCGTGCGGGAACGCTGGGCGAGGCCGCGGCGCTGGGCGGTGCCGGTGCAGGAGGCCGTCGGGCTCGCGAGCACGGTCATGTCCCGCGCCATGCTGCTGGGGATCAAGGAGCGCGTCGAACGGCGCGCACGGTCGTGACGCGCTGTGCGCGTCGGCCAGGTGCGTCATGTCAGACCCTCGTGCTTGCCTGAGGGCATGACGACCCTCGAGAACCGGACCGGGACCGCGCTCCTGGTCATCGACATGCAGAACGGCGTCGCGGCGGACCTGCACGCCCGTGACGACGTGGTCGCGACGATCGACACACTCGTGTCGCGCGCCCGCGAGCTGGGTACCCCGGTGGTGTGGGTCCGCCACCAGTCCGACGAGCTCCCGGTGGGCTCGGACGTGTGGCAGCTGATCGGCGAGCTCGTGCCGTCCGCCGACGAGGCCGTGGTCGACAAACGGTACGGCGACGCGTTCGAGGACACCCGCCTCGAGTCCGTGCTCGCGGAGCGGGGTGTCGGCCGGCTGGTCGTCACCGGCGCGCAGACGGACGCGTGCATCCGTGCCACGCTGCACGGCGGGTTCGTCCGCGGGTACGACGTGACGCTCGTGTCCGACGCGCACAGCACCGAGGACCTCACGCAGTGGGGTGCGCCCACGCCCGACCTCGTGGTCTCGCACGCCAACCTGTACTGGCAGTTCCAGCGCGGGCCGGGGCGCGTGGCGAGCGTCGAGACCGCCGCCGAGGTCGACCTGGCACATGCCTGACCGACGTGCCGTCGTGCTGGCGGTCGTGCGGTCACTGGAAGTCGCGTGAGGTCGAGCGGACCTTGAGCGACAACGGCGCGAGATGCTCAGCCACGAGGTTCGTCGCGCCGTCCTGGCGCTCCAGACGTCCGCGCACGACGAGCGCGCGGCTCGTGCGGGCGACCCGGCGGAACCGCTGCCACAGACCTGCCGAGCACACGACGTTGAGCAGTCCCGTCTCGTCCTCGAGCGACAGGAACGTCACTCCCCCGGCGGTCCCGGGTCGCTGCCGGTGCGTCACGACCCCGGCGACCGCGACCCGGCGACCCTCGTCGTGCCGGTGCGCGGCCTCGACCCGCAGGACGCCCGCCTCGTCGAGTCCCTCCCGGACGAACTGCGTCGGGTAGGAGTCGACGGAGACCCCGGTCGCCCACACGTCGGCGGTCGCGGTCTCGAGCGCGGACAAGCCCGGCAGCGTGGGCGCCTGCACCCCGACGCTCACCCCTGCGAGCGTCTGCGGACCTTCTTGCGCGAGGGCGCCCGCAGCCCACAGCGCCTCGCGGCGCGTGACGCCCAACGAGTCGAGCGCACCCGCGGTCGCGAGCGCCTCGAGCTGTGCGGTCGTCAGGCGCACCCGGCGCACCAGGTCGCGCTGGTCCGCGAACGGGCCGTGCGCGGCGCGCTCGTCGACGATCCGCTGCGCGAGCGGCTCACCGATCCCCCGCACCGCGACGAGCCCGAGCCGCACCGCGAGCGACCGCTCCGAGGACGAGCTCACACGCGCCCCTGCGTCCGGTGTCAGCCCGGTGCCGGACGGTCGCGGCACCAGGCGCGGCTCGCCACTCGCCGGTTCGGGTCCGACGCGTTCGACGCACGCCTGCGCACGGGACTGCTGGACGTCGGGACGCAGCACCTCGAGGCCGTGCCGACGTGCGTCGGCGGCAAGGCTCTGCGGCGAGTAGAAGCCCATGGGCTGCGCCGCGAGGATGCCCGCGTAGAAGGCGGCGGGGTGGTGCACCTTGAGCCACGCACTCGCATAGACGAGGAACGCGAACGAGTACGCGTGCGACTCGGGGAAGCCGAAGTCGGCGAACGCCTTGAGCTTGTCGAAGATCTGCTCACCGGTCTCCCGTGCGATGCCGTGCCCCGCCATGCCCGACATCAACCGCTCCTTGAGCGCGAGCATCCGCTCGGTCGAGCGCTTCGACCCCATCGCACGGCGCAGCTGGTCCGCCTCTGCGGGCGTGAAGTCGGCGACGTCGATGGCCATCTGCATGAGCTGCTCCTGGAACAGCGGGACACCGAGCGTCTTGTGCAGCGACGGCTCGAGCAGCGGGTGCAGGTACTCGATCTTCTGCCGACCGCGGGCGCGCTCGATGTACGGGTGCACCGAGTTGCCCTGGATCGGGCCGGGGCGGATGAGCGCGACCTCGATGACGATGTCGTAGAAGGTGCGTGGCTGCAGCCGCGGGAGGGTCCCCATCTGGGCCCGCGACTCCACCTGGAACACCCCGACGGTGTCCGCCTCGCTGAGCAGGTCGTAGACGAGCGGGTCCTCCTGCGGCAGCGCGTGCAGATCGAGGTCCGGGCCACCGTGCTCGCGCACGTAGCCGAACGCGATGCGCAGCGCCGTGAGCATGCCGAGACCGAGCAGGTCGAACTTGACCAGACCCGCGTCCGCGCAGTCCTCCTTGTCCCACTGCAGCACCGTGCGACCCGGCATGCGCGCCCACTCGACGGGGCACACCTCGATCACCGGACGGTCGCACATGACCATGCCCCCCGAGTGGATGCCCAGGTGCCGCGGCAGCCGCAGGAACCGTTCCGCGAGGTCGACGACCTGCGCCGGGATCTCACCCTCGTCGTCGGCCGACGGCGGCAGCCTCGTCGGCACCACGTCGTGCCCGTCCGCGGTCGCCCGGCCCGGCGTCTCCCACAGCGCGGTACGCGCCGCCGCTCGCTCCTGGCGCCCCGTGACGACCGGACCGGGGACGGGGTCGACGTGCCCCGGGTGCGGGCGCGCGGGCCGGACCAGCGCCGAGGGACCGTCGACCGGAGGCGGATCGGTGGGCACCGAGCGCAGGCTCCCCCAGCGTTCGACGGACTTGGCCCACGCGTCCTGCTGACCGGCGTCATACCCCAGGGCCCGGGCCGCGTCCCTGACCGCCGAGCGGGGTCGGTAGGAGATGACGTTCGCGACCTGCGCGGCGTGCTCGCGTCCGTGCTTGTCGTAGACGTGCTGGATGACCTCCTCGCGACGCGCGGACTCGATGTCGACGTCGATGTCCGGTGGCCCGTCCCGCTCGGGCGCGAGGAACCGCTCGAACAGCAGACCGTGGAACACCGGGTCGACCGCTGTGACGCGCAGCACGTAGCAGACGGCGGAGTTCGCGGCCGAGCCCCGGCCCTGCGCGAGGATCCCGTGGTCGCGGCAGAACGCCACGAGGTCGTAGACCACGAGGAAGTACCCCGGGAACCCGAGCTCCTCGATGACCCGCAGCTCGTGGTCGAGCTGCGCCCACGCCCCCGGCACGCGTTCGCTCTCGCGCGGTCCGTACAGCTCGAGCGCACCGCGGCGGACCAGCTCACGCAGCCACGTCGCCTCGGTGTGTCCCTCGGGCACCGGGTAGGGCGGCAGGGACGGCGCGACGAGCGACAGGTCGAACGCGCACTCGTCCGCCAGGTCCGCAGCCGTGGTCACGGCGTGCGGGTGTCGACGGTGCCGCGCGTGCATCTCCGCAGCCGAGCGCAGGTGCGCCCCGGTCCCGCCGGGCAACCAGCCGTCCAGGTCGTCGAGCGACGAGCGTGCGCGCACCGCGGCGAGCGCCGCCGCCAGGTCCGCGTCGCGCGGGGTCGCGTGGTGCGCTGCCGTCGTCGCGACGAGGGGCAGCCGCGCCCGGCGCGCGAGCGCGGCCAGCGCATCGGCACGGTCGTCGTCGTACGCGTCCCCCGCGGCCGTGACCTCGACCGCGACGTTGTCCCGCCCGAACAGGGCGACGAGCCGGTCGACCTCACGCTCCGCCGCGGTCAGCCCGTCAGGTGCGACGGAGACGACGCCCGACGGGTCGCCGCCCGCGAGCGCGCGGCGCACGGCACCCTTGCGGCACCCGGTCAGGACGAGCCACTGCCCGCGAGCAGCCTCCGCGAGCGTCTCGAGGTCGTGCTGCGCCGCACCCTTGCGCCCCGTGAGCAGGTGCCCACGGGCTATCGCGCTCGACAGCGCACGATAGCCGTCCGGCCCGCGAGCGAGGACGAGCAGGTGCGTCGAGCGTGGGTCCGGCACACCCGTCGGCTCGTCGAGGACCGGCGGTCCCGGTGGTGGCACCGGCTCGCGACCGTGACGCCGGGCCGTCGGCGCGGGCAGGTGCAGCTCGGCACCGAACACGGTCGGCAGCCCGACCGTGCGCGCCGCCTCGGCGAACCGCACGACGCCGTACAGGCCGTCGTGGTCGGTGAGCGCGAGCGCGGACAGCCCGAGCCGCGCCCCCTCGGCCGCGAGCTCCTCCGGCTGGCTCGCTCCGTCGAGGAAGCTGAACGCCGAGTGCGCGTGCAGCTCGCCGTAGCGCGCCGCCCCACCGGCACCGTCAGCACGGCCAGCACGGTCAGTCATAACGGGCCTCGCACGTCCAGCCGTCGTCCGTCGCGACGAGCAGCGCCGCCGGCTCGTCGTCGAACGTCATCTGCACGTGCGCACGCGGCCGCACGTCGTCGCCCGACCACCACCGGCCGGTCAGCACCCACGGCCCCGCCCAGCCGACGACCCGGCTGCGTCGCCCCGGGCCCCAGACGACCCACGACGGATCGCCACGCAGCCCCGCACGCACGTCGAGCCCGACCGGCCGACCCGCGGCGTCCTGGACCTGGACCGCCGCGGGCTCGGGGAGCACCGTCGCCGGCGCCGGCGGCGGCAACCGCCCCGGCCACGGCCGGTCGACAGCGAGCGGGATCGCACCATGTGCGCCCCACGGCCGCACATGGACCTGCTCTCGCACCTCACGTCCACCCTGGACCGTCGCGACGAGCAGGCCGGAGCCGCCGAGGATCGCCTGTACCCGGTCCATCGCCCGGTGCGCCCGCAGGTCGCCACCCGACGGGCCGCCCCACAACCGCCCCTGCTCGGCACCCGCCGGTGCGACGTCGAGCGCGGTGACGGCCAGCCGCACGAGCGTGACCGGCGCGGTCTCGTCCGCGTCGTGCGCCACCCGCGCGTCGTCGGACCAGGTCGCGTCGTCGGACCAGACCACACCGTCCGACCGGACCACGTCGTCGGACCGGCCTGCGCGATCCGACCACGATCCTCGAGGTCGCGCCGGGACACCTCGCCGTCGGGTGCGGTCGTCGAGTGCGCGTGACCGTGCCGTGGCAACCGCGGTCGTCGTGAGCCAGCTCTCGAGCTGCCACCGGATGCGATCGGTGATCCGCGCCGGGGACAGCCCGCCCCAGCCGCCCAGGTCGGTCCGCCACGTCCGCACGAGGTCAGTGCCTTCGTCGGTACGCGCGGCGATCTGCAGCCGTCCGCACGTCAGCGACCGCGCCACGAGCATCGCGTGCAGCTCGTCGGCGAGCCTGCGCCCGGCGAACGTCGCGGTGTCGACCCGGTCCACGGGCGGGTCGAGCTCGGCCGCCACCTCGAGGTCGGCCTCGGGCCGTCGTCGCACGGGCGGTCGCTCGTCCTCACCGCTCGCGAGCACATGGGCCCAGGACCCGAGCCGCCCGAACCGTGCATGCACGTCGGCCGCGGGCAGCGCTGCGAGCTGGCCGAGCCGTCGCAGGCCGAGCCGGTGCAGCAGGTCGACGAGCTCGTCGGTCTGCCCGACGGCGTCCTCGGTGGTCGCCGCGAACGCGAGCTCGGTCATCGGACGGGCCGCGAGGAACGCCGCTGAACGACCGGACGGCACCGTCGCACCGGTACGGGCCGCGACCACGGCGGCCAGGAGGCCGTCGGCCGTACCGACCGCACACTCGTGCCCGGTCGCCAGCGCGACCGCCTCGACGAGCCGCTCCGCGAGGTTCTCCTCCGACCCGTGGTACCGGCTCGCCCCACCCGCAGGCAGCAGCAGGAGCCCCGGGCGCACGACCTCGACGCCCGCCACGACCGACTCCGCAGCGACCGCCACCGGTTCGAACAGGCGCGTGTCGCGTGCGTCGTCCGCAGGCAGCAGGACGAGCTCGGGGCACACGCTCTGTGCCTGCCTGCGACGCATGCCGCGACGCACGCCCTCGTGCCGCGCGATCGCGCTCACCGCGACCACGCCCTGCCCGAGCAGCACTGCCGCGGGCACGTGCCGCGGCACCTCCTGGGCGGTGACCGCCGCGACCACGGGCCAGTCGGGCACCCACAGCACGGTCGTCCGGGTGCTCATCCGACGAGCCTCAGCACGGGTGCTGCAGACTCGGGCACCCGTCCGGGAGCGGGTCCCGGCGCGGGCCGTGGCTCCGGGACCTCGGGCGGCACCGCCAGCGGGAACGTCAGCTCGACCTCGAGCGGCACGCCCGCCCCTGCGCGCCCCGCGCGCACGACCGGCAGCCGCTGCACCTGCAGCCGACCGTGGCCGTCCCCGACTCCCGACCAGCGCCCCGGTCCCGCGGACAGCACGACCTGGGCGCCGGGCCACGGCACGGTCGTGAGCAGCACCGTGCCGCGTTCCCGGGCCCGGGCGGACAGCCGACGGCGGTCGGCCTCGACGAGCCGGGCCTGCGGGCCGACGACGACGACGTCCACACCGTCCAGCAGCGCCGCGAGCACGAGCGCGGCGCCGGGACCGGGCTGCGGCACGACCGCCAACCGGTCGAGCACCACTCCGGCCTCCGCGGCGGCGAGCAGCCCCAACGCGGGCTGTCCGACGACCGCGGCCCACGACCCCGCCGCGCTCGTCGTCCCCAGGACCGCGAGCGCGAGCGAGGTCGAGCCCAGCACCGTCGTCGTCGCCCCGCGCCGCAGACCGTCCGGCAGCAGAGGCGCGAGGGCGGTCGGCACGGGCAGCGGCGGACGTTCGGCGGTCAGGAGCGACGAGGAGGGAGGCTCGGAACGGAGCGCCGTGCTGTGTCCGGACCCGTGGTCGGGACCGGACACAGCGACGGGCGCAGGGGGCTCGAGCCGGGACGACTGCGTGGGCTCGTGCACGCGCACGCTGCGGGCGCCGGTCCGGCGCTCGGCGTGCGCCAGGGCGAGCCGGGCCCGCGCGACCCGCTCCTCCCGCGTCAGCACGTCGACCGTCACGACACCCTCCGAAGACGACTCAGGGCCGCCCGCCGCGGCCCGACCTGCCCGTCCCACTCTGCCGATCACCGCCCTGAACTGCGACGACATCGCCTCGACCAGCCATGTTCGAACGTCTGTTCGATTCCACAAGTACACGACGCTCACGCTCCGATGTCAACCCGCACCCCGACCCACGCCCCGATCTCGCCCCTGACCTCGCACCTGACCTGCACCTGACCTCGCGCCCCGACGTCGCACGTGCGCACGTGCGCACGGACGCCCGCGCGACCACGATGAGCAGCACGGCCCGCACACCCACAGGAGGTCCCCGTGGTCTCGATCACCCGTCCCGTCGCACCCGACCCGTACACGCTGCTGCCCGCCGTCCCGGCGTTCGAGGTGACGAGCAGCGACTGGTCGCACGGCGCACGCGTTCCCGACGTGCACACCAACACCGAGGTCGGTCGCAACGTCTCGCCCCACGTGTCCTGGTCGGGCTTCCCCGGGCAGACCGCCGGCTTCGCGGTGAGCGTCTTCGACCCGGACGCCCCCGGCGTCGCGGGCTGGTTCCACTGGACGGTCCTCGACCTCGGCGGTGACGTCACGTCGCTCGCGTCCGGCGTGGGCACCCCCGACGGCGCGCGCCTGCCCACGGGTGCCGTCCAGCTGCGCAACGACGACGGCGAGGTCGGCTACATCGGCTGCGCACCGCCGCCGGGCGACCAGGTGCACCGGTACTTCCTCGTCGTGCACGCGCTCGACACCGCTCGCCTCGGCCTGTCGCCGAGCACGCCCCCGGGTGCCGCGAGCTGCGCGCTCGTGTTCCACACGCTCGCCCGCGGGATCCTCGTCGGCACGTACGACCGCTGACCGCACGCACGGTCGCACCCGGACGGCCCGGTCCGACGAGCCTGTCGGTCGACCTGGGTAGGGTGCCGTGCGTGATCCTCGGAACCCTGACCTGGCTGCCCGCGCTGGACCACCTCGACCTCGTCGCCCCGCCGACCGCGCAGGCCCTGCACGCGTGGGCGCAGGTCGACGAGGAGGCGGCCTCGAGCGTGCACGTCGTGGAGATCGACCCGGACCTCGCCGACACCGCCGCGCTCACGGAGGCCTACCGGCTGCCACCCTCGGCGTCGGCGAACTGCGTGCTGGTCGCCGGGCGACGCGAGGGCGTCGAACGTGTCGCTGCGGCGGTCGTGCGCGCCACGACGCGCGCGGACGTCAACAACGCGGTCAAGCGCCTGCTGGACGTGCGCAAGGCGTCGTTCCTGCCGATGGACCGGGCGACCTCGGAGTCCGGCATGGAGTACGGCGGCATCACGCCGGTGGGCCTGCCCGGTGCGTACCGCGTCCTCGTCGACGCACGCGTCACGGTGCCCGACGAGGCGGGTGACGTCGTCGTGGTCGGCAGCGGCCTGCGCCGCTCGAAGCTGGCGCTGCCGGGCGCGATGCTGCCCCGCCTGCCGGGCGCCGAGGTGATCGACGGGCTCGCGCTCAACGACGCGTCTTGACGCTCGTCGGACCCGCTCGTGAAGGAACGATGACCGACGCATGAAGCCGTCCTGACGCTTTGTGAACGTCATCACAAACTGCTCACGTCGCGACGTCCGAGTCGGGACTCATGTCCCTGCTGCGGGCTCGACGAGGATCCGACGATCGAGACATGTCCTCGCTCCTGGCGTCCCCCACCGACACCTGCTCGACCCACGACCACACGCTCGACGAGACGGTCGTCACCACGTTCCTCGCGGCCGCCCGCGCGCTCGACGACGACCTCCCGCCCTTCTGGGACTGATCGTCTAACAGACCCAGCCGACCCGCGCCACCGATCCCCGCAGACCCCCGCTCGACGACGAGCGGTCCGGTCCGTCGGCTCAGACGCGCGTCGCCCAGAACGCGACCGCCGCAGCCGCCGCCACGTTGAGCGAGTCGACGCCGCCCGCCATCGGGATGCGCACGACGAGGTCCGTCGCCGCGATCGTCTCCGCCGTGAGTCCGTGCCCCTCGGCCCCGAGCACGAGCGCGAGCCTGCTCGGCGGATCGGCGACGAGCGCGTCGAGCGTGATCGAGTCGTCCGACAGTGCGAGCGACGCGGTCACGAACCCCTCCTCCCGCAGCGCGGCGACGCCGCCGGGCCACGGGTCGATCCGCGTCCACGGCACCTGGAACACGGTGCCCATCGAGACGCGGACGGATCGCCGGTAGAGCGGGTCCGCGCACCGCGGCGTCACGAGCACGGCATCGACACCGAGCGCGGCTGCGGACCGGAACGCCGCGCCCACGTTCGTGTGGTCGACGATGTCCTCGAGCACCGCGACGCGCCGCGCACCGACCAGGACGTCCGCGAGCGCAGGCAGCGGCGGGCGATGCATGGCGGCGAGCGCACCGCGGTGCACGTGGAAGCCGGTGATCGCTTCGAGCACGGCCTCGTCGGCGACGTAGACGGGGATCTCAGCGGCGACAGCAGGCTCGTCGGTCCCGGGTCCGGACGCCCCGTCGAGCGACGCGACCATGCGCTCGAGGTCGGGCACCCAGCGCGGGGCGAGCAGCACGGACCGCGGACGGTGACCCGCACGCAGCGCACGGTCGAGCACGGTCGAGCTCTCCGCGATGTAGAGGCCCTTGGCGGGCTCGTGCCGCGAGCGCAGCGCGACGTCGGTCAGGGACACGTAGTCGACGAGTCGCTCGTCGGCGGGGTCGGTCACGGTCTGCAGGTCGAGGCGCGGCACGTGCGGCATCCTCCCAGGATCGTCGAGCGGGTCCCAGCCGGCCCAGCGGTGCAGGCCGCGAGCTAGCCGGTCGTGGGCCCGGGCCGCCCCGAGCGGTGCAGCGCGTTCCCACCGAGCATCGCGACGACTCCCCCGGCAGCGGCGATCGCGGGGACGACGAGGAACGCGGTGTGGACACCCACGGCGTCGGCGAGCGCGCCGAGGACGAACGGGGCCACGCCGATGGCGATACCACCCGCGAGCGTCGCGCGCGCCTGCGCGCCGTCCTGTGCGTGCGGCGCGGTGGACAGCAACAGCGCCACCGACAGCGGGTACTGCGCGCCGCACCCGAACCCGGCGACGACGAGCCCCGCGACCGCGACCGTCGGCGAGCTCGCGGTCCACAGCACGGCCCAGCCGAGCACGGTCACGACGAACGACGCCGCGAGCAGCAGCGCGGGACGCACCCGCAGCGACCAGGGCCCGACGACGAAGCGCACAGCCGACAGGCCCGCGACGAAGCCCGCGGTGGTCGCGGTCGCGATGCCGGCATCCGCACTCGTCTGCTCGCGCACGAGGTCGGTCGACCAGTACGTGGTGACGTTCTCGAGCGCGATCGCGGCCACGACGGCCCCGAGGAAGCACCACGCCGCGAGCCGGGTCCGCGGTCCACCGACGGTCCCGCCGGGTGCCCCGGGTGCCCCGGGTGCCCCGGCAGGGTCGTCGGGCTCGACGACCGCGACCGCGAGCGCCTCCACCGAACCGAGCACGGGCTCGACGCCGTGCGGACCGTCGAGCCGCACGACCGCAGGCGACGGCGCGACGGCGGCCCGGCGCCCCTGCGTGGGCGCGCTCATCGCACCGTCCTGCGGCGTGCGAGCCGCGCGGTAGGCGGTGACGACCGCGCAGACGATCGTGAGCGCGACGGCGGGCCGCCACCCCCACCCGATCGCGACGCACGCACCCGCTGCGAGCGGTCCCACGAGCCCGATCGACGACCCGACCCCGTTGGCCTCGGTGAGTGCCGCGGACGCGGCGTCGCCGTGGTGCCGGGCGAGCCCTGCCTGCGACGATGCGATCGCGACGTTGCCACCGAGCGCGAGGACCGCGGTCCCGGGCAGGCTCACCCACAGCGAGGGTGCGAGCAGCAGCCCGGCCGCACCGAGCACGACGAACCCGAGCGCGGTCACGATCGCGGCTCGCCGACCGCGCGACGCCACGAGGTAGGGCGCTGCCCCGCTCGCGCCGATCGCGCCGACCGCCATCGCCGTGCCGTGCAGCCCGGCCTGCCCGGCCGAGATCCCGAACTCGTCGGCGAGCAGCGGAACGCTGGGGTTGAAGCTGTAGAGGAACCAGCCCCACATGACGAAGACCCCGTAGAAGGTCCAGGTCAGCCGGTCGCGTCGCATCCCGGGAGGATACGTCGCTGCGGGGCACGGTCCGCGGGACGGCGGGCCTACGCGCGCCGTGCCGGTCGGGAGGCGCGCAGTCGCGCGACGAGCGTGTCGAGCTCGGTGCGGTACTCGGGCGCCCGGGGATAGCCGGAGTGGGCGGCGACCGCGAGCAGGTAGGCGTCGGGGTCGATCTCGCTCGCGGGCGTGTCGACGGGGCCGGTCGCGTAGGAGTCGACCGGGAACCCGATGAAGTCGGTGCGCCGCCACAGGCTGCGCCAGCGCACGGTCGCGGGGGCGCCGGTCGACAGAGAGCCGAGGAGCGTGGCAGCCGGGGGCGCGACGGCGCCGGGCGGGTCCGTCGACCAGGGGTCGGCAGCCCACAGCCGTGACCCCGCGCTGGGTCGCGTGCCGAGCACGGCCGGACCGAACAGCTCGGGGAAGAACCTGCCGAAGTAGGCCCGCAGCTGGGTGCCGTACGTGAGGAGCGCGACGCGGTGGTCGCGGCTCCCAGCGGGCCCGTCCCACCTCGCGAACAAGGTCGCGACCGCGACCACGCCGCCCAGGCTGTGCGCGGAGACCACGACGCGTCGGCGCGCGCCGACGCCGACGGGCAGGGGCGTCCCGTCGTCGCCCAGCCAGGCGTCGATCCGGGCCCGCAGCTCGGGCACGACACGCTCGGCGTAGCACGGCGGTGCGAACGGGTGCGCGGCACGCGGCAGGAAGCACATGAGGTCCCAGAGCAGACCCCACGGCCGGGCGAGCGCCTGCTTCGAACCGGCGAGGACGACCGACGCGACGATCAGCGCGAACGCAGCGACGACCGCGCTGCCCGACAGGTCCACGCCCGCCGACCAGATCGCGCCCCACGCGCCCGGGTAGGTCGACCGTGGGTCCGGGAGCACCAGGGTGGCGACGAGCGCGACGAAGAACAGGACCGCGAGCGCGCCGACGAACCGCTCGGCCCGGTGCGCGAGGGCCGCGTGGTGCCGTCCGGTCTGCACGGCCTGCTGCTCGCCGTTCGCGGGCGGGCTCGCGGGAGCTCCCGGCGTGTCGGGCACGGGCGTGCGACGCAGCGCGCCCATCCGGACGGTCAGCACGACGACGAGCAGCACGAGCAGTGCGACGACCGCGACCGACGCGACGGCGAACTGCTCATAGCCGGGCGGCACGTCGAGCTCGGCCGGAGCAGGCACGTGCACGACGACCGGGTCGCGCAACGGGTCCGCCGCGGCGAGCTCGGTGAGCGACTTCGTCACGGCCGCGTCGAGCCGCTGGTTCTCCGCCGCGGCAGGTCGGTCGAGCCAGGCGACGGTCCCGAGCACCGCGGCGGCACTGAGCACCATCGCAGTACCTGCGGCGACCGTGAGCAGCACCGCCGGACCGCGGCCGGACCACCCTTCGTGCACGCGCGCGACGCGTCGCCGCTGCGCCCGCCACGCGACGGCCACCAGCACGACGAGCGCGGCACCCGCGACGGCCCGCGACACGATCGACGTTCCGCCGTCGGGCCATGCGACGGCGACCCCCGACGCCACGAGGCAGACGCACACGAGCGGGACCCACCACGCCGCGCGCAGCCTCCCCCGGGCCCCCACGGCCGCGATCACGAGGAGCACGAGCGCGGCGACCACGAGCCGGGGCAGTGCGTGCAGGCCGAGGAACGCGACCCGCCCGGTCCCGCTCTCGGCGTCGGCGGGCAGCAGCGGCTCGTCGCCGGACCGGGCGACCGCGAGCGCGACCCAGCCGAGCACCGCGAGCGCCGCGACGAGGAGCGTCACCTCGCTCGCTCGACCCACGCGGTTCTCGGGCACCTCGACCCCGCGTCGCGGGGGCAGTGGGTCGAGCCGCAGCCGACCCGTGCGCCAGGCCGCCACGGCGAGCACGACGACCCCGGCCGCGACCATGAGCGCCCACGGGAGGCGACCGTCGGTGCCCCACACGTCGGGCGAGAAGCAGCCGTGCGCGCCGAACCCGCTGGACCCGGTGCACCCGGGGACGTCCCGGTACAGGAAGTGCCACGCGACGAGCGCCGCCAGGAGCGCGAACGCGGCCGCGAGGTGCTGGAACCACTGGACCGACGATCGTCGGGCGTGCGTCCAGAAGCCGGGTCGGGCGAGCAGCGGCCACACACCGTCGTCGGGCCGGTCCGGCGCCGAGCCCTCGGCGAGCCCGCGCGCCTTCGTCGTCGACATGCGTCGTTCGTAGCGCAGCCGTCCGGTCGACCCGACCGCGCCGAGCACGACGACGAGCGCGGCCGTGACCAGCACGAGCACGGCGGTCCGGGAGCCCGTGGTCCAGCGGGCGGCCACGTCGGTCCAGCCCGGCAACGCCGCGCACACCTGCACGTACTGCGTGCCGTCGCCGGCTCCCGGGACGTCGGTGCGCGGTCCGTAGCACTGCGCACCGACGACCCCGAGCGTGACGGTCGCCACGGTGGTCACCCACAGGAGCGTGAGGCCCAACCCGAACAGCCGCACGAGCCCGCCCGCGGCCGACGAGCGTCGACCGTGCGGCTCGTCGGCGTCTCGCGCCCAGTACGCGACGTTCGCGAGCCCGAACGGCACGATGAGCACCCACAGGGCACGAACGACGCCCGCGACGAGCCCGCTCGCCTGCCCGACGACGGGCAGGCGCGACAACCGCGCCATCGCGCCCCACGAGTAGGCCTCGCGCCGCACCCCGTCGGGGACCACGCGCGCGTCGGTGGGCCGACGCGGGACGGCTGCGGCCTGCGCGGTGGGCGTCCAGAAGCTGCCGAGCGCATCACCGTCGACCTGCTCGACCTGGTCCGGCCGCAGGTCGAGCATCGCGGCGGGCGGCGTGTTGGCGACACCGTGCACGCGCAGCTCGAGCACGTCGGGCTCCTGCGGCGTGTTGCCCGGGTGCGGTGCGGCGACCCGCCGTCCCGCCACCGACGGACGATCCGCCGGGCGTCTCCTCCAGAACATCGCGGTCCACCCCCTCGTCGACCCGCCGACGCACATCGGTGTGCGAGGTCGAACTTAGCGACCCGCCCGCCCGAGGACCATGCCTCCGAGGGGCGAGATGTCCGTTGTCACCCGGATACGGACGGACGCCCGGGGTGCGCAGAGGTCTGCGCCCCGGGCGTCCGCCGCGTGTGCTGATACGCCGCCGGTCAGGCCGCCGCGCAGGTCGCCGTCAGGCCCGTGGCCGATCCCGAGCCGATGAAGCCCGCGGTCGCGGTCCCACCTGCCGAGAGCTGACCGTTCCAGGACTCGTTCGTGATGACGTTGCCTGCCGCGGTGCCGCCCCACGCCTGCGTGATGGTCGCGCCGCCGATCGTGACGTTCCAGCCGGTCGCACCGTTCGCGCCCGCCGTGACGACGACGTCCGCGACGTAGCCGCCCGGCCAGCTCGAGTTCACCGTGACGGTCGCCGTGCAGGCACCCGTCGGCTGTCCGGTCGGACCGCTCGTGGGCTCGCTGGTCGGCTCGGTCGTCGGCGCGACGGTCGGCTCCGTCGTGGGCGCGACGGTCGGCTCACTGGTCGGCTCGGTGGTCGGCTCGGTGGTCGGCTCAGTGGTGGGCGCGACGGTCGGCTCGGTCGTGGGCTCCGTCGTCGGCCCCCCGCCGCCGCCGATGATGATGTCGCTGCACAGGTAGTAGGACTGGTCGAGGTGGCTCGCCTGCCAGATCGTGTAGAGCACGGCGCGCCCGCTACGGCCCGGCAGGTCGATGTCGGTCTCGTACAGACCGGTCGTCGGGTACCGGCCCGTGGTCTGCACGAGCTCCATGTCCGCCCAGGTCAGCGGCTCGGTCGTCGGGTCGAAGCCCTGCTTGGTGACGTAGATCTTCAGGTAGTCGGCGCCGTGCTTCGCACCGTCCGTGAGCGTCAGGTGGAACGAGTTCGGGACCTCCTTCGCGGTCCACGGGCCCACGGCGTCGAGGGACGCGTAGCGGCCGTCGAACGTCTCGCCGCCGCTGCACAGCTGGCCGTCCGGGATCACCGCCTCGTGGCGACCCGCCACACCCTCGCGGAACAGGCCGTTCCAGTTCCACATCGTGTTCGGGTCGGCCTGGAACGCCTGCCAGCACATCGGGTCGAGCGTCGCCATCTCCGGGTTGAGGTGGTCGTCGCCCCACCGCTCCCAGCAGCCGTAGTTGCGCGAGGGCGGGTCGGTCACGGAGCCGTGCGCGCTCGCCGACGGCGCCAGCACGGTCATCGCCCCCAGCCCCATCGCGATGCCGAGCGGCACCGCGACGGCGGCACGGCGCAGCCGGCGGACCAGGCCGGGGCGCTGCGAGGGTGCGGACGGTCGCATGATGGGTCCTCCTGGGGGGATCGGTGTCCGTGCGCCACGGAGCCGCCACGCTGCGACCCGCGACGAACGCGAGCGCGTTCCTGCCCACCGTCCCCAGCCCGCGCCGGGGCCGACAACCTCCGAATCGGTTCACCCGGACGAACGACCCTTGCGGTTGCTCAGGCCTCCTCGGTCACGGCCGCGGCGAACTGGCTCTGGTAGAGCCGCGCGTAGGCACCGTCCGCCGCGAGCAGGTCGTCGTGCGAGCCCTGCTCGACGATCGAACCGCGCTCCATGACGAGGATCGTGTCGGCGTCGCGGATCGTCGACAGCCGGTGCGCGATGACGAACGAGGTCCGGCCGTGCCGCAGCGCGTTCATGGCCCGCTGCACGAGCACCTCGGTGCGCGTGTCGACCGACGACGTCGCCTCGTCGAGGATGAGGATCGTCGGGTCCGACAGGAACGCGCGTGCGATCGTCAGCAGCTGCTTCTCCCCCGCCGAGACGCCCGTCCCCTCGTCGTCGATCACGGTGTCGTACCCGTCGGGCAGCGTCCGCACGAACCGGTCGACGTGCGTCGCCTCGGCGGCCGCGACGACCTGCTCACGCGTCGCGCCGTCGACCCCGTACGCGATGTTCTCCGCGATCGTCCCGCCGAACAGCCAGGTGTCCTGCAGCACCATGCCGGTCTCGCGGCGCAGGTCGTCGCGCGTCAGCGCGCGCGTGTCCACGCCGTCCAGCGTGATGCGCCCGCGGTCGACCTCGTAGAACCGCATCAGCAGGTTGACGAGCGTGGTCTTGCCCGCCCCCGTCGGCCCGACGATCGCGATCGTGTGCCCCGGCTCGGCGACGAGCGACAGGTCGGTGATCAGCGGCTCGTCGGGTGAGTACGAGAACGCGACGTGCTCGAACGCGACCCGCCCGCGCACGGGCGGGTCGAGGCGCGCCGCGGGCACCGGGTCGGGCTCCTGCTCGGGCGCGTCGAGCAGCTCGTACACGCGCTCGACCGACGCGACGCCCGACTGCAGCAGGTTGGCCATGCTCGCGAGCTGCGTGATCGGCTGCGTGAACTGACGGCTGTACTGGATGAACGCCTGGACGTCACCGAGCGACATGGACCCGGACGCGACGCGCAGCCCGCCCACGACGGCCACCACGACGTAGTTGAGGTTCGAGATGAACCCGAGCGCGGGCTGGATGATGCCCGAGATGAACTGCGCGCGTCGGCTCGAGTCGTACATCGCCTCGTTGCGCTCGGCGAACGTGGCCGCCGCTGCGTCGGAGTGGTTGAACACCTGCACGAGCGTGTGGCCCGTGAACATCTCCTCGATGTGCGCGTTGACCTGCCCCGTGAAGGCCCACTGCTCGACGAACCGGGGCCGGGAGCGCTTCGCGATCTGCGCCGCGACGACCATCGACAGCGGCACGGTCACGAGCGCGACGACCGCGAGCAGCGGTGAGATCCAGAACATCATGACGAGCACGCCGACGACGGTGAGGACCGACGTGATGACCTGGCTGAGCGTCTGCTGGAGCGTCTGCGCGACGTTGTCGATGTCGTTCGTCACGCGCGAGAGCAGCTCGCCGCGCGCCTGCCCGTCGACATAGCTGAGCGGGACGCGCGTCAGCTTCGCCTCGACCTCGCTGCGCATGCGCAGCACCGTGCGCTGCACGACGCCGGCCGTCATGCGTCCCTGCGCCCAGCCGAACAGGAACGAGCCCACGTAGACGGCGAGCACGACGAGCAGGATCGAGCCGAGCCGGTCGAAGTCGACGCCCTGCCCCGGGACGATCTGCATCCCCGCGACCAGGTCCGCCACCCGCCCCTGCCCCTGCCCGCGGAGCCCGGCGACGACCTGGTCCTGCGTCAGCCCCGCGGGGAACTGCGCGCCGACGATCCCCTCGAACAGCACGTTCGTCGCGTTACCGAGCAGCTTGGGCCCGACCACCGCGAGCACGACGGACACGACGCCGACGACGACGATCGCGCCGAGCCGCAGCCGCTCGGGCCGCAGGTCGCGCAGGAACCGGGTCCCGGACGCCCGGAAGTTCATGGACTTCTGCCCGGGCATGCCCATGCCGCCCATCGGGCCGGGACCGCGCCGCGGCGGTCGCGCTGCGGTCGTCGTGGCCCCGTCGGCGGCCGCGCCGCGCCGCGCCGCGTCCGCGGGCGCCCGACCCGCCGACGGCTGCTGCGTGCTCACGCTGCCTCCTGGGCGCTCAGCTGCGAGTAGACGATCTCCTGGTAGGTCTCGTTGGTCGCGAGCAGCTCGTCGTGCGTCCCGGTCCCGACGACGCGGCCCTCGTCCAGCACGACGATGTGGTCCGCGTGCCGGATCGTCGCGACGCGCTGCGCCACGACGAGCACGCCGGCGTCCCGTGTCTGCGGGACCAGCGCGGCGCGCAGCGCCGCGTCGGTCGCGTAGTCGAGCGCCGAGAACGAGTCGTCGAACAGGTACACGCGCGGGCGGCGCGCCACGGCTCGCGCGATCGCGAGCCGTTGCCGCTGTCCGCCGGACACGTTCGTCCCGCCCTGCGTGACGGGCGCGTCGAGCCCGCCCGGCATGTCCTCGACGAACGCCCGCGCCTGCGCGACCTCGAGCGCGTGCCAGAGCTCGTCGTCGGTCGCGTCCGGCGCGCCGAGCGTGAGGTTCGAGCGCACCGTGCCCGCGAACAGGTACGGCTTCTGGGGCACCAGACCGATCTGGTCCCACAGCTCGCGCGGCTCGAGGTCACGCACGTCGACCCCGCCGAGGAGCACCTGCCCGGCCGTCACGTCGTAGAGCCGCGGCGCGAGGTTGAGCAGCGTGGACTTGCCCGAGCCGGTCGAGCCGATGATCGCGGTGGTCCGGCCGGGCTCGACGACGAGGTCGACGCCCTCGAGCACCGCACGCTCCGCCCCCGGGTACCGGAACTCCACGCCGCGCAGCTCGAGCCGACCGCGCACCATCACGTCGTCGGGCAGCGCGACGGGCGCGACGGGTGGCACGACGCTCGTGGCGGTGTCGAGCACCTCCCCGATGCGTCCCGCGGCGACGATCGCGCGCGGGAACATCACGAACATCATCGTGCTCATCATCACGGCCATGAGGATGTACGCGAGGTAGGACAGGAACGCGGTGAGCTGGCCGATCTGCATCTGCCCGTCGGCGACGCGGTGCCCGCCGAACCAGATCACCGACGTGCTCGTGACGTTGAGCACGAGCATGACGGCCGGGAACATGAGCGCCATGAGCTGCCCGGTGCGCAGCGACGTGTCGTACAGCGCGCGGTTCGCCTGCTCGAACCGCTCCGACTCGCGATCCTCGCGCACGAACGCGCGGACGACCCGGATGCCGGTGATCTGCTCGCGCAGCACACGGTTGATCGCGTCGATGCGCTGCTGCATGACCCGGAAGTACGGCACCATGCGCGCCACGACCGACCCGACGACGACGCCGAGCGCGGGCACCGCGAACAGCAGGATCGACGAGAGCCCGACGTCCTCGCGCAGCGCCATGACCACACCGCCGATCAGCATGATGGGCGCCATGATCACGAACGTGAACGTCATGAGCGTGACCATCTGGACCTGCTGCACGTCGTTCGTCGTCCGGGTGATGAGCGTCGGAGCACCGAACTGACCCAGCTCCTGCGCCGAGAACGTCTGCACGTGACGGAACAGCCGCTCGCGCACGTCACGGCCGAACGCCATGGCGGCGTAGGAGCCGTACCAGACCGCGGCGATCGCCGCGACGATCTGTACCAGGCTCACGGCGAGCATGACCATGCCGAGCCGCATGATCTCGTCGGTGTCGCCCAGCGCGACTCCGTCGTCGATGATGCGCGCGTTGAGGCTCGGCAGGTACAGCGTCGCGAGGACCTGGACGAGCTGGAGCACCACGAGCGCCGTCACCGCGCCGCGGTACGGCCTCAGGTGCTCACGCAGGAGGCGGACGAGCATCGGTCGGGCTCCTTCGGTGCGGACGAGGGTCGCGTGGGACGGTCGGTGCGGCCCGACACGTGCGGTGGGGCCGCGTCGCCCTCGACCCGGCGCACCGGACGCACGGCACCGGGTCCCGATCGGTCCACCGGGCGACGGTAGGCGCCCGGACGTCCGCGCGCCAATCGTTTCGCACTCGGCGGACGGACGGCCCCGGCGCGCACGCGGACCGCACGTGCCCGCCGGGGTCGTCAGCCACCGGTCGTCAGCTACCGGTCGTCAGCCACCGGTCGTCAGCGGAGCGCCTCCGGGTCGACGGGGCCGGCCGGACCGGCGGGCCCGCCCTGGTCGGACCGGCCGGGTGCCGGCGGTGCGGGAGGCGCCGGAGGCACGGGCGGGGCCGGCGGCACGGCCGGCGCGCTCGCCTGCGGTGCCGGTGGCGCCGTATGCCGCGGAGGGACCGCACCCGCGCCCGGGTGCTGGCCGAGCTCGGCAGCCGGGTCGAACGGCCGTCCGGAGAGGGTCCCGGCGCTCGTCGCGTCCGCCGTCGCCGCCGCCGACTCGCGCTTCGCCTCGGCGAGCGCCTGCGCCGGGTCGGTGAGCGTCGTCGGCGGCAGGTCGTCGCCCGCGAGCGGCGAGCTGCCCGCGGGCCGGTCGCCGCCGCCGGCGCCGGGTGCGGGCCACCCGCCGAAGCCCTGCGCCATCTGCCCGAGCGCCCCGGTCAGCTCCGCGGGCAGGAACCACATCTTGTTCGACGGGTACGCCGCGATCTTCGGCAGCGTCTGCAGGTACTGGTACGCGAGGAGCTTGGGGTCGGCGTCGCCGCGGTGGACGGCGTCGAAGACCTGCAGGATGGCGCGCGCCTCACCCTCGGCCCGCAGGATCGCGGACTGTGCCTCACCCTCGGCCCGCAGGATCGCCGCCTGCTTCTCGCCCTCGGCGGTGAGGATCTGCGACTGCTTGACGCCCTCGGCGGTGAGGATCGCCGCACGACGGTCCCGCTCGGCGCGCATCTGCTGCTCCATCGACCCCTGCACGGAGGCGGGCGGGTCGATCGACTTGAGCTCGACGCGGTTGACGCGGATGCCCCACTTGCCGGTCGCCTCGTCGAGCACGCCGCGCAGCTGGCCGTTGATCTGGTCACGGCTCGTGAGCGTCTGCTCGAGGTCCATCGACCCGATGACGTTGCGCAGCGTGGTGACCGTGAGCTGCTCGATGCCGGTGATGTAGTTCGCGATCTCGTAGACCGCCGACTTGGGGTCGGTGACCTGGAAGTAGATGACCGTGTCGATGCTCACGACGAGGTTGTCCGACGTGATCACCGGCTGCGGCGGGAACGAGACCACCTGCTCACGCAGGTCGACGCCCGCCCGCACGCGGTCCACGAACGGGATGAGCAGGTGCAGTCCCGCGTCGAGCGTGCGCGAGTACCGCCCGAGCCGCTCGACGATGATCGCGACGGTCTGCGGCACGATCCGCACCGACCGGAACAGTGCGATCACGACGAAGAGCAGGACGAGCGCCAGGACCACGATCAGCGCGATCTGGCCGACGTCGGTGCCGTCTTCCATGGGGACCTCCTCGGTCCGTCGGTGGGCCTGTCGGCCCGGCGGGATGGTGCGCGACTCAGGCTGCGGACGGCGCGACCACAGCGGTCGCACCCTCGATCCGTTCGACCGTCACCTCGGTCCCGGGCTCGAGCGGGCCGGTGCCCGAGCAGCGCGCGCTCCACACCTCGCCCCCGAGCTTGACGCGTCCGGCGTCCGGCGTGACGGTCGCGATGACGACCGCGGTGCGCCCCAGGAGTGCGGACGTGTTGGTCCTCGCGTGCGGCGTGCGGTTGAGGACGTGCGCGACGAGCCACGGGCGTGCGGTGACGAGCAGCACGACGGCCACGACCGACGCGACGACGATCTGCACCCACAGCTGTGCGCCCAGCGCGGACGCGATCCCTCCGGCGAGCGCCCCACCCGCGAGCATGATGAACACGAGCTCGAGCGACAGCATCTCGAGGATGCCCAGCAGCAGCGCTCCCCCGACCCACCAGAGCCAGCTCACGGCGCACCCCTCCCGTCGACGGACCGCGATGCGCCGCTCCCGGCGACGTCGCGCGATGCACCGATCCTAGGCACACGCTTGACGATCTCGTGGCCCTTTCCGGGGGTCGCTCGCGCCGACCGGACGGACGCCGGGTCAGCCCAGTGCTGCGGCGCGTGCCGACCAGCGGTCGGCGTGCCGGTCGAGCACGAGGTCGATCCCGAACGCGCCGGAGAGCTGCTCGGACGTGAGCACGTCCTCGATGCGGCCCGACGTGTGGACCTGGCCGTCGCGGAGCAGCAGCAGGTGTGTGAACCCCGGGGGGATCTCCTCGACGTGGTGCGTCACGAGCACGAGCACGGGTGAGCGGCGGTCGTCGGCCAGCTCGGCGAGCGCCGAGACCAGCTCCTCACGCCCGCCCAGGTCGAGCCCGGCGGCGGGCTCGTCGAGCAGGAGCAGCTCCGGGTCGGCCATGAGCGCGCGCGCGATCTGGACGCGCTTGCGCTCGCCCTCGCTCAGGGTCCCGAAGTACCGGTCCGCGAGGTGCTCGACGCCGAACGCACGCAGCAGGTCCATGGCGCGCGTCTCGTCGAGCTCCTCGTACTGCTCACGCCACCGGCCCGTCACGCCGTACGCGGCCGTGAGCACGACGTCGCGGACCATCTCACCCGTGGGGATCTTGTCCGCGAGCGCCGCGCTGGACAGCCCGATGCGCGGCCGCAGCTCGAACACGTCGACGTGACCCAGCTCGCTCCCGAGCAGCTGCGCCGTGCCCGCGGTCGGGTGCATCCTGCCGGACGCGACCTGCAGCAACGTGGTCTTGCCGGCACCGTTGCGACCGAGGACGACCCAACGCTCACCTTCCTGGACGCGCCAGGAGATGCCGTCGAGGATCGTCGTGGTCCCCCGGCGGATCGTCACGTCCTGGAGGTCGAGCACGTCGGTCATGGCACGACCCTAACGTTCACAGCCGTGGTCCTCGTGCACGTCGCGCACGTCGGCACCCGCGTGCGGCACGAGCCGGTCGTCGTACCGTGGCGCCGTGCACGATCTCGACCTGCCTCGTTCCACGGTGCTCGCGCTCTGGCTCGGCGCGACGCCCGCCCGCGACCTGCCCACGGCCGCGCTGCGCGGCCTGCAGGGTGACGACGAGCCGCACGAGGTGCTCGACACGACGACCGACGAACGGCTCCCGCTCGCCGAGGCGCGCCGGACCTGGCCGTCGGGCGACCTCGACGTCGTGGCGCTCGTTCCGGCCCCCGGTGACGCATCGGGCGTCCCGGCGTCCGTCGCCGGGGCCGCGCTCGAGGCACGCGAGCTCGTGCTGGTGCGCTCGCGCGACCGCGCGTTCGCGCTCATACCGCAGGTCACGGCGTTCGGGTCGGCGCTCGAGCCGGGTCATCTCGTGACGTGGCACCGCACGGAGGTCGACGACTGGCTGCTCCCGGTCCAGGCGCTCGGCTCGCTGGAGGACGCCGACCGCGGCCTGCGGCGCGGCCTCGCGGACGTCACCGACGCGCTCGTGCGGCTCGACGTCGCGCACTGGGACGACGAGCACGCGGAGCGGGTCGTCGCGCTGCGCGACGCGGCCCTCCCGACCTGGCGGCTGCCGGACCGGCTCGACCCGAGGCGTGCGCGCATCCTCGCGAGCGCGGCCCGGCTGCGCGCGATCGTCGACCTCGCGACGCGGGACGACGGCGGTGCCGTCAACCTCTGGCAGGCGGACCAGCGCGCCGCAGCACTGCACGACGTCGACCGGCTCGCACGTCGTGCACTGGCCGCGGTGACGCTCGTGGGACCCGCGGTCGGCGGGCCTCAGCCGAGCACGGCGCGGTAGACCTCGATCGTCTGCTCGGCCACGGCCGACCAGGAGAAGTGGTCCTCGACGCGCCGGCGCGCGGCGGTGCCCCACGCCGACGCGCGCGCGGGGTCGGACACGGCCTCGACGAGCGCGGCCGCCAGGTCGGCGACGTAGCGGTCGGGGTCGCGCGGTGTGCCGGTGCCGTCCTGCACCTGGTCGATCGGCACGAGCCAGCCGGTCACACCGTCGTCGACGACCTCGGGGATGCCACCGGTGGCGGTCCCGACGACGGGCAGCCCGACGGCCATCGCCTCGAGGTTGACGATGCCGAGCGGCTCGTACACCGAGGGGCAGACGAACACGGTGGACGCGGCGAGCACCGCGACGAGCTCGGCGCGCGGCAGCATCTGCTCGATCCACACGACCCCCGACCGGCGCTCGCGCAGACCGGCGACCAACCCCTGCACCTCGGCCGCGATCTCCGGCGTGTCGGGTGCACCCGCGCACAGCACGAGCTGCACGTCGGGCGGCAGTGACTCGACGGCCCGCAGCAGGTACGGCAGGCCCTTCTGCCGCGTGATCCGGCCGACGAACACGACCGCGGGACGGTCGGGGTCGATGCCCAGCGCGCGCACGACCCGGTCGGCCTCAGCCAGCGCGGCCTCGCCCGTGGGCCGCTGCCAGCCGTCGAGGTCGATGCCGTTGTGCACGACGTGCACGCGCGCGGGGTCCACCGTGGGGTAGCAGCGCAGGATGTCGGCGCGCATCCCGCCCGACACGGCGATGACGCCCGCGGCGGCCTCGTAGGCGGTGCGCTCGACCCAGCTCGACACGGCGTACCCGCCGCCGAGCTGTTCGGCCTTCCACGGCCGCAGGGGCTCGAGGCTGTGCGCGGTGAGCACGTGCGGGACGCCGTGCAGCAGGCTCGCGAGATGGCCCGCGAGGTTGGCGTACCAGGTGTGCGAGTGCACGAGATCGGTGCGCGCACCCTCGTCGGACCCGATGCCGGCGACGATCTCGAGGTCCACGCCGAGCGTCTGCAGCGCGGCGTTGGTCCCGACGAGCCCGCTCGGTACGTCGTAGCCGCGCACCCCGGCCACGGCGTCGTCGCGCGGACCGTCGAAGCAGTGCACGCGCACGTCGAGCGAGCGGCGCAGGACCGCAGCGAGCTCGGCGACGTGCACCCCGGCACCTCCGTAGACGTGCGGCGGGTACTCCCGGGTGAGCATGTCGACGCGCACTGCGACCTCCGTGTGCTGTGCGACGCCGGCTCGACGTCGCGTGGGACCTGCTGGTGGACGTGCTCGTCACGCCGCGCCGGACGTCGGCGGGACCGACCCGCGGCCGTGATGCGCGACACGCTAGCGCGTCCCGGCGCCGTGGCCTCGCTCACGACGCCCGACGGGCCTAGGGTGCGTGACATGGCACAACCGCGCGTCCTGGCCATCGTCCTCGCAGGTGGCGAGGGCAAGCGCCTCATGCCCCTGACGACCCACCGTGCGAAGCCGGCCGTGCCCTTCGGGGGCATCTACCGGCTCGTCGACTTCGCTCTGTCGAACGTCATCAACTCGCACTACCTGCAGGTCGTGGTGCTGACGCAATACAAGTCGCACAGCCTCGACCGGCACGTGTCCAAGACGTGGCGCATGTCGTCGCTGCTCGGCAACTACGTCGCGGCCGTCCCCGCGCAGCAGCGCGTCGGCAAGCACTGGTACCTGGGCAGCGCCGACGCGATCTACCAGTGCCTCAACATCATCGACGACGAGCGTCCCGATATCGTCGTCGTCGTCGGCGCGGACCACGTGTACCGGATGGACTTCTCCCAGATGGTCAACGCGCACATCGAGTCGGGCGCCGAGCTCACGGTCGCGGGCATCCGCCAGCCGCTCGCCGAGGCGGACCAGTTCGGCGTGATCGAGACCGATCCGGCCGACCCGACGCGCATCAAGGCGTTCCGCGAGAAGCCCAAGGACGCGATCGGCCTCGCCGACTCGCCCACCGAGGTCCTCGCCTCGATGGGCAACTACGTGATCGACGCCGACGCGCTGCGGCGCGCGGTCACCGAGGACGCGGAGAACGTCAACTCGCGGCACGACATGGGCGGCGACATCGTCCCCGCGTTCGTCGAGCGCGGCGCGGCGGGCGTCTACGACTTCATCCGCAACGACGTCCCCGGTTCGACGCCGCGCGACCGCGACTACTGGCGCGACGTCGGGACGCTCGACGCGTTCTACGAGGCGAACATCGACCTCATCGCGGTCGAGCCGGTGTTCAACCTGTACAACGACGAGTGGCCGCTCTACACGGGGTACACGGGCCTGCCACCCGCGAAGTTCGTGCACGCGGGCGCCGGGCGGCTGGGTCACGCGGCGGACTCGATCGTCTCGCCGGGCGTCGTCGTCTCGGGTGCCACCGTCTCGGGTTCGGTGCTGTCCCCCGGGATCCGCCTGCACTCATGGGCGCAGGTCACGGACTCGGTGCTCATGGACGGCGTGCAGGTCAACCGGTACGCCCAGATCCACCGCGCGATCCTCGACAAGAACGTCGTCGTCCCCGAGCGGGCGCGGATCGGTCTGGACCGCGAGCACGACCTCGCACGCGGCTTCACCGTGACCGAGTCCGGGCTGACCGTCGTGCCGAAGGGCACGATCATCACCGACTGACGCGCATCGTCGTCGGGCGGGCGACCCACCGTGGACGCCCGCCCGACGCATGCACCCGCGTCGGTAGCCTGCTCGGCGTGACGCTCTCCCCCGCCGCCGGACTGCTCGTGATGGACGTCGACTCGACCCTCATCACGGGTGAGGTCATCGAGCTGCTCGCGGCGCACGCGGGTGCGCTCGAGGAGGTCACCACGATCACCGAGCGCGCGATGCGCGGGGAGCTCGACTTCGCCGAGTCGCTGCACGAGCGCGTCGCGACGCTCGCCGGTCTGCCCGCGTCGGTGTTCGACGAGGTGCGCGAGCAGATCGAGCTCACGCCCGGGGCGCGCGAGCTCGTCAGCACGCTGCAGGCCCACGGCTGGGCCGTCGGGCTCGTGTCGGGCGGCTTCGTCGAGCTCGTGGGACCGCTCGCGCACTCGCTCGGCATCACGCTGTACCGGGCCAACGCGCTCGAGGTCGTCGACGGGACGCTCACGGGGCGCGTCACGGGACCGGTGATCGACCGCGCTGCCAAGGCTGCCGCGCTGCGCGACTACGCGCGCGAGGTCGGGGTCGCGGTCGGCGCGACGGTCGCGGTCGGCGACGGCGCGAACGACCTCGACATGCTCGCCGCCGCGGGGTTCGGCATCGCGTTCAACGCCAAGCCCGTCGTCGCCGAGCAGGCCGACGCGACGATCGGCGGTCGGCTCGACGACGCGCTCGCGCTGCCGCCGTTCCGAGGCCTCACCACGGTCTGACCACCCCGTCGGGTCGGCCTGCAGCGCGGCGCACCGATCCGACGAGCGTCCCGTCAGGACGGGGTGACGAGCCGCACGAGCCGGGCGCTGCGCGGCGCGAGCTGCGACCACGGTCCGTCGAGCTCGAGCCACGACCACGACGCGGTCGGCACGCCGACCTGGACCCGCGCGACCGCAGCCTCGTCGGACCCCTCGCCCGCGAGCGTCGACGCGACGTGCGACATCGTCGGTTCGTGCCCGACGACGACGAGCGTGCCCACCTCGTCCGGCGCGCCGGCGACGAGCGCGATCAACGACCGCAGGCCCGCGTCGTAGATCTCGTCCCGGTACGCCACGGGCGGCTCGATCCCGAGCGTCGCGCGCACGAGCTCCCACGTCTGCCGCGTGCGCACGCTCGACGAGCACCACACGGCGTCGGGCGCGATCCCAGCCTCGGCGAGGGCCGCACCGACGCGCGGGCACTGCCGACGACCGTGCAGTGCGAGCGGGCGGTCGTGGTCGGGCATCCCGTCGGGATGCTCGGCCTTGGCGTGCCGCAGCAGCACGAGTCGTCGAGTGGTCACGCGCCCAGGGTGCCACCCCGCGCGCGGTCCGCACCACCGCGTGGGTGCGCTCTCAGCTCCAGGGCGTCGGCTGGCGCGGCTCGAGCGAGCGCACGACCGCGCTGCGCCCGAGCAGCTCGAGGTCCTCGGCCGACAGCAGCGCGTCCTCGCGCGACGTCGCGTCGACGACCTCGTCCCACCGGTCGTCGGCGCGTCCCGCCGGGCTGGCCGCGACGGCCCGCCGGGCGACGGCGGCGAGCCGCTCGTACCGGTCGCCCGCCCCGGGGGCCGCTGCGGGTCCGACGAGCACGCCCGCGGCGACGAGCGCGGCACGCGCGTCGGCGAGGTAGTCGTCCCGCACCCACTGTGCCCACGTCGGCAGCGCGTCGAAGCGCAGGCCGGCGTGCTCACGACGCCGCTCGAACATCGCCCGAGCAGCGCGCTCGACGACCGCCGACTCCTCGTCGGGCCGCATGGCACCCTCCCCGTCGATCGCACCCGGCCTGGACCTGCCTGGGACCTGACCTCACCATCGGCAGAACCGGTCCCGACCTGAACCGAACGACGACCGCCCGGGTCGGCATCACTCGGATGCCGACCGCGTCACTGCCCCATCGCGTGCACGCCGCCGTCGACGTGCACGATCTCGCCCGTCGTCGCCGGGAACCAGTCCGACAGCAGCGCGGCCACCGCACGAGCGGCGGGCTCGGGGTCGGTCACGTCCCAGCCGAGCGGCGCGCGCTGCGACCAGCGCGACTCCATGGTCTCGAAGCCGGGGATCGACTTCGCCGCAGTCGTACGGATCGGACCGGCCGACACGAGGTTGACGCGCACGCCCGACGGGCCGAGGTCCCGCGCGAGGTAGCGCGACGTCGACTCGAAGGCTGCCTTCGCGACACCCATCCAGTCGTACACCGGCCACGCGAACTTCGCGTCGAAGGTCAGGCCCACGACCGACGCGCCCGACGAGAGCAGCGGCTGAGCCGCGACCGCGAGCGACTTGAGCGAGTACGCCGACACCTCGAGCGCGGTGGCGACGTCCGCCCACTCGCCCGCGAGGAAGTTGCCGCCCATGACGGACTGCGGCGCGAAGCCGATCGAGTGCACGACGCCGTCGAGCGAGTCGAAGCCGAGCTCGCGCACGCGGTCGGCGAGCGCCGCGAGGTCCGCCTCGTCGGTCACGTCGAGCTGCACGACGGGCGCCTCGACGGGCAGCCGACGCGAGATCACCTGCGTGAGGCGGAACTGTCGGCCGAACGAGGAGAGCACGACCTGCGCACCCTCCTCCTGCGCGAGCCGCGCGACGTGGAACGCGATCGACCCGTCGGTCAGGACGCCGGTGATGAGGAGCTTCTTGCCGGTCAGCAGGCCCATGGTGGTCTCTCTTCGGTGAGGCTGGTGGTCAGGGATGGTCTGAGGGTGGCGGGTGCGCGCCCGGGAGGCTCGGCGCTCAGTGGCCCATGCCGAGGCCGCCGTCGACGGGCAGCACCGCGCCCGAGATGTAGGCGGCGACGGGCGACGCCACGAACTCGACCGCGGCCGCGACCTCGTCGGGCTGCGCGAACCGGCCCGCGGGGATCGAGGCCTTGTAGGCGGCCTGCGTGGCCTCGGGCAGCGCCCGGGTCATGTCGGTGTCGATGAAGCCGGGAGCGACGACGTTCGCGGTGATCCCGCGCCCGCCGAGCTCGCGTGTGATCGACCGCGCCATGCCGACGAGCGCGGACTTCGACGCGGCGTAGTTGACCTGTCCGGGCGACCCGTACAGGCCGACGACCGACGAGATGAGCACGATGCGACCGCGGCGCAGCCGGATCATGCCCTTGCTCGCGCGCCGCACGCAGCGGAACGCGCCCTTGAGGTTGACGTCGAGGACGTCGTCGAACTCCTCGTCGGACATGCGCATGAGGAGCTGGTCGCGCGTCACGCCCGCGTTCGCGACGAGCACCTCGACGGGGCCGAGCTCGGACTCGACCGCGGTGAACGCGGCGTCGACCGAGGCCGTGTCACGTACGTCGCCGACGACGCCGAGGACGCCCTCGGGCAGGTCGCCGGAGCGGTAGATCGTCGCGACCTTGTCCCCGGCGGCGACGAACCGCTCGGCGATCGCGCGACCGATCCCCCGGTTCGCGCCCGTGACGAGGACGACGCGGGGCTGCGGGCTGGAGCTGTCGGAAGTGTCAGGCACGGGTCACGACGCTAGCCGAGCCCGTCGGCCGGGCGCGGCACCGGCGCGGCACACGTTGTCACGCCGCGGTTGTGGAAGACCGACAACCGCGCGCGAGGAACGACAACCGCCCCGCGAGGAACAAGAACCGCCCCGCGAGGAACGAGAACCGCCCCGCGAGGAACATAGGATCGCGAGGTGAGGACACGCCGCCGGGAACCCGAGGTGCAGCGCATCACCGCCGCACCCGAGCCTCTCGCGCAGGACATGGCGCGGCGCCAGCGGCGGTATCTCGTGCAGATGGGCGTCCGCCTCGTGTGCTTCGTGCTCGCGTTCCTCACGTGGTCGCGCGTTCCGGTGTGGGTCTCGATCGCGTTCCTCGTCGCGGCCGTGGTGCTGCCGTACGTCGCGGTGATCTTCGCGAACGCGGGGCGCGAGCGACGCGACGAGCTCGACCCGTTCGTCCAGCCGTACGAGCTGGACCCCGGCGGCACGCACCCAGCGCTGGACCAGCACGACCAGCACGACCAGCACGACGATCAGCATCACGACCAGCACGGAGACCGTCTGTGACCCTGCCGACCCCCGACGCCGTCGACGAGCTCGTCTGCAGCGCACGCGGCTGCCGCCACGAGGCTGCGTGGGGCCTGCTGTGGAACAACCCTCGCCTGCACACCGCCGCGCGCCGCAAGGTGTGGCTCGCGTGCGACGAGCACCGCGAGCACCTCACGCAGTACCTCGACGTGCGCGGGTTCCTCAAGGACGTCGTCCCGGTCGCCGAGCTGCCGACGACGGACGTCCCGTGACGTCGGCCCGGCGGCGCGCCGTCGGCCTCGTGCTCGTCGGCCTCGTCATCGCCGTGGCGTGCGTCTTCCTCGGCCGCTGGCAGTGGCACCGCCACGTGTGGCGCGACGCCCAGATCGCGACGGTCCACCGCAACTACGACGCGACGCCCGTGCCGGTCGTCGACGTCCTGCCGACCCCGGACGCGCGGCTCGCGGACGACGACCAGTGGCGCCAGGTCGCGGTCGTGGGCCGCTACCTGGCGGACGCGACCGTGCTGCTGCGCAACCGGCCGGTCGACGGTGCGCCCGCGTACCACGTCCTCGTGCCGTTCGAGCTCGCGGACGACCCTGCGGTGGCGCGGCTCGCGGGCACCGTGCTCGTCGTCGACCGGGGCTGGGTGCCCACGGGTGCGGACGCGAGCGCTGCCGTGGACGTGCCCGCACCACCGGCGGGCGAGGTGACGATCGTCGTGCGCGTGCGTGCCGCGGAGGGCGACTCGAACCGCAGCGCCCCGCCCGGCTCGGTGCAGGCGATCGCCCCGGAGCGGGTCGCGGCGGCGGGCGGCATCGCGGACCGGCCACGCTTCGCGCACGCCTACGGACAGCTCGTCAGCGAGGACCCCGCCGCCGCGACCGCGCTCGGCGCGCTCACCGCACCGGACCTCGATCCCGGCTCGCACCTGTCGTACGCGTTCCAGTGGTGGGCGTTCGCGATCGGCGGGCTCGTCGGGTTCGCCTGGCTCGCGCGCCGCGAGGTCGTCGACGAACGCGACCTGCTCGAGGGCGGCGGGTCGCACGCCCCGTGGGACGACGACCCCGCCCGTCCCGGCCCGCCGACCCGGCCCGCGCGACCCGCCCGGCCACGCCGCCGCGAGGGCCGCGCCGAGGCGGAGGAGGACGCGCTCATCGCGGCCCAGCTCCCGCCGGGGGAACCCGACAGCTGACCGGCCGCCGCGACCCGGTCAGGCGAGGGTGATGAGGTCCAGGTAGTCGGCGCTCCACAGGTCCTCGTCGCCGTCGGGCAGCAGGAGCACGCGCTCGGGGTCGAGCGCCGCGACGGCGCCCTCGTCGTGGCTCACGAGCACGACGGCTCCCTGGTAGCCGCGCAGCGCCGCGAGGATCTCCTCCCGGCTCGCCGGGTCCAGGTTGTTCGTCGGCTCGTCGAGCAGAAGGACGTTCGCGGACGACACGACGAGCGCCGCGAGCGCGAGGCGCGTCTTCTCCCCGCCGGAGAGCACGCGCGCGGGCTTGTCGGCGTCGTCGCCCGAGAACAGGAACGAGCCGAGTACCGAACGCACCTGCGTGTCCGTGAGGTCCGGGGCCGCGGTGCGCAGGTTCTCGACGACCGTGCGGGACAGGTCGAGCGTCTCGTGCTCCTGCGCGTAGTAGCCGAGCTTGAGTCCGTGGCCGGGGTGCACCTCACCCGTGTCGGGCTGCTCGATCCCGGACAGCAGGCGCAGCAGGGTCGTCTTGCCCGCGCCGTTGAGCCCGAGCACGACGACGCGAGAACCGCGGTCGATCGCGAGGTCGACGCCCGTGAAGACCTCCTGCGAGCCGTACGACTTCGACAGGTCCGACGCCGTGAGCGGCGTGCGGCCGCACGGCGCCGGGTCCGGGAACCGCAGCTTCGCGACCTTGTCGCTCACGCGGACCTCCTCGAGGCCCGAGAGCATCTTCTCGGCGCGCCGCGCCATGTTCTGCGCAGCGACCGCCTTGGTGGCCTTCGCACGCATCTTGTCCGCCTGGGCGAGCAGCGCCGCGGCCTTCTTCTCGGCGTTGGCCCGCTCGCGGCGCCGCCGCTTCTCGTCGGTCTCGCGCTGCAGGAGGTACGCGTCCCACCCCAGGTTGTACTGGTCGAGCGCGGCCCGGTTGGCGTCGAGGTGGAAGACCTTGTTGACGGTCGCACGCAGCAGCTCGACGTCGTGCGAGATCACGACGAACCCGCCCGAGTAGGTCCTGAGGTAGTCCCGCAGCCACGCGATCGAGTCGGCGTCGAGGTGGTTGGTCGGCTCGTCGAGCAGGAGCGTGTCGACGCCCGAGAACAGGATGCGCGCGAGCTCGACCCGGCGGCGCTGTCCGCCCGACAGCGTGCCGAGCGTCTGGCCCAGGACGCGGTCGTCGAGGCCGAGGTTCGCGGTGATCCGGTGCGCCTCGGACTCCGCGGCGTACCCACCACCCGCGGTGAACCGCGCCTCGAGCTTGCTGTACCGCGTCATCGCGCGGTCGCGCTCATCGTCGGTGCCCTCGGCCATGACGAGCTCGGTCTTGCGCATCTCGCGCATGATCTCGTCGAGCCCACGCGCCGAGAGCACCCGGTCGAGCGCGAGCTCGTCGAGGTTCCCGCTCGCCGGGTCCTGCGGCAGGTAGCCGACCTCCCCACCGAGCGTGATCGTGCCGCTCGTCGGCTGCGCCTGCCCCGCGAGGGTCTTCGTCAGGGTCGTCTTGCCCGCTCCGTTGCGGCCGACGAGACCGATGCGGTCTCCGGCAGCGATGCGGAACGAGGTCTCGGCGAGCAGCTCGCGTGCGCCGATGCGCAGGCCGACGCCGTGGGCGGTGATCACGTGGTGGTTTCCTCCGGAAAGCCCGCACTCGTCTTGGGCGGGCGCACAAACGCCGTCCATCCTAACGAGCACTAGCGTGGCGACGGCCGGTGGTCAGCACCCGGCACCCGCCGATCCGAGGAGCACCCGTGGCCGACGCACGCGAGCAGCACCCGACCGACCGTCCGACGACCGCCGCCACAGCCCTGCTCGTGGGGGCTCCCGCCACGTCCGACGAGACGGCAGCGCTGCCCCTGCCCGCGGAGCGGGCCCACACGCTCGCGACCGACGTCGCGCTCGTGGCCTCGTTCGCGGCGTTCGTCGCGGTCGGGGCGCTCTTCTCGATCCCGACGGGCACGGGCGTCCCGATCACGTTGCAGACGCTCGCGGTGATCCTCGCGGGGCTCGTGCTCGGCCCGCGCCGTGGCGCGCTCGCCGTGCTGCTCTACCTCGGCGTCGGCATCGCCGGCGTCCCGGTGTTCGCCGAGGGCACGAGCGGTCTCGCGGTGCTCGCAGGCGTGACCGGGGGCTACCTCGTCGCGTTCCCGCTCGCGGCCGCGGTGGCCGGGCTGCTCGCCGGTGCGGCGCGACAGGCGACAGGCCTCGCCCGCTACCTGGTGCTCGTCGCGTCCGGCATCACCGCGAGCGCGCTCGTCGTGCACCCGCTGGGGATCGCGAACATCGCGTGGCGCGCGGGCCTGTCCGCCGAGGAGGCGTTCCGGGCCGGTGCGATCTACTTCCCGGGTGACGTCGTGAAGAACCTGCTCGCCGCCGCGGTCGCCGTCGCGGTGTTCGCGCACTACCCCGACCTGCTGCGTCGGCGTCGGTGAGCGCATGATCGAGCTGCGTGACGCGCTCGTCACCGCGTGGACGCCCGACCCTGCGGGCGGTCCCGACGCCGTGACGCGCCTGCTGGGTCCCGTCTCGCTGACGCTGGCGCAGCAGCGGATCGCGGTCGTCGGCGCGAACGGTTCGGGCAAGTCGACGCTCGCTCGCCTGCTCAACGGGCTCGTCGTGCCGTCCGCGGGCTCGGTGACCGTCGACGGCCTCGACACGCGGACCGACGGTCCCGCGGTCCGACGCCGGGTCGGTTTCGTCTTCACCGACCCCGACGCGCAGATCGTCATGCCGACTCCGCTCGAGGACGTCGCGCTGTCGCTGCGCCGCACGGTCCGGGATCCCGACGAGCGCGTGGCCCAGGCGCGCGAGGCCCTGGCCCGCGTGGGCCTCGCCGAGCGCGCCGAGCTGCCCGTGCACGCGCTGTCGGGCGGTCAGCGCCAGCTCCTGGCGCTCACGAGCGTGCTCGCGACCGAGCCGGCGGTGCTCGTGTGCGACGAGCCGACCACGCTGCTCGACCTGCGCTGGCGGACCGTGGTCGACGACCTCCTCGCCGGGCTCGACCAGCAGGTCGTCGTCGTCACGCACGACCTCGACGCCGCGCTGCGCGCCGACCGCGTGCTGGTCGTGGACGACGGCCGCGTGGTCCACGACGGCGACCCCGCCGAGGCCGTGCGCGAGTACCGCGCCCTCATGACGGCGGCCCGGCGATGACCTGGCCCGCGCGTCGCACCCGCACCGACACGGGACCGCTGCGCCCGGCCTGGCGCGGCCCGTTCGGGCTGCACCAGCCCGGGACGTCGTGGCTGCACCGGCTGCCCGCGGGTGCCGCGCTCGTCGCGCTCGCGGTCGCGAGCGTCGTCGTCGTCGCGGTGCGCGGCGGGCTGCCGGGGCTCACCGTCGCGCTCGTCGCGCTCGCGGGGGCGACCGTCTGCCACGTGACCGCACGCCTGTCGTGGCACCGCACCCGGCGCGGGATGCTCGCGACCGGCGTCGTGGCGCTCCTCCTGGGGGGCTATCAGACGTGGACCCGCGGTTGGCCGGTCGGCGTCGAGACCGCAGCGGACCTGCTCGCGCTCGTGCTGCTCGCGAGCGTCGTCACCGCGACGACCCGTTCCGACGACCTGCTCGACGCGCTCCAGAGCGCAGCCCGCCCGCTGCGGCACATCGGTCTCGCCCCCGAGACCGTCGCGCTCGCGTGCAGCCTCATGCTGCGCTCCGTCCCGGTCCTCCTGGACGCCGCAGGCCAGTCCCGCGACGCAGCACGAGCCCGCGGCCTCGACCGGTCGCCGCGCGCGCTCGTCGTGCCCGCCGCCGTGCGCATGGTCGGCCACGCGCGCGCGACGGGCGAGGCGCTCGCCGCCCGCGGCCTCGGCGAAGGCTGACCGCGCATCCCGCGCATCCCGCGCATCCCGCGCATCCCGCGCATCCCGCGAACGGGCGGACTAGCGTCCATGCCGTGACGTTCCAGGAGGGCGGTTCCTTCGGCGGCGGGCGCGTGCGCTCGAGCCGGTCCGGCGCGGGCCGCGGCGTGGCGATCGGTGGCGGCGTCGGCGGGCTGGGCCTGCTCGTCGTCCTGGCGATCACGCTGCTGTCCGGCGGGGACGTCGACCCGGGCGCGCTCCTCGGCGACCAGCGTGCACCGGGCGACGACGGCACGATCGGCGCCTGCACGGCCGAGCAGGCGAACACCGACCGCGCGTGCCGACTGTCCGCGACGCTCGACTCGCTCGACGCGTACTGGGGCCCGACGCTCGAGCAGCACCGTGCGGACATCCCCGACGCGGTCGAGTTCGAGTCGAGCGTGTCCACAGCGTGCGGGGCCGCGTCGGCCGCCGCCGGCCCGTTCTACTGCCCCGGCGACCAGACGATCTACCTCGACCTGAGCTTCTTCGACGAGCTGACCAGCCGGTTCGGCGCCCGCGGCGGGCCGCTCGCCGAGATGTACGTCTACGCGCACGAGTACGGCCACCACGTGCAGAACGTCACCGGGATCTTCGGTTCGTCGGACCGCGGAGGAACGGGCGCCGAGTCGGACTCGGTGCGCGTCGAGCTGCAGGCCGACTGCTATGCGGGCATCTGGGCGGGCAACGCCGCCACGACGCGGGACCCCGACACCGGCGTCACCTACCTCGAACCGATCACGCAGGACCAGCTCGCGCAGGCGCTCGACGCGGCCGCCGCGGTGGGTGACGACCACATCCAGCAGCAGGCGGGCGCCTCGGTGAACCCCGACTCCTGGACCCACGGTTCGAGCGCGGAGCGTCAGCACTGGTTCACCACCGGCTACGAGCAGCGGTCGGTCGACGCGTGCGACACGTTCTCCGCGGACCTGTGACCTGGAGCATGCTCGTCGCATGAGCACCGCAGAAGACACCGCGCGCGTCGCGGTCTACGTGGACTTCGACAACATCGTCATCTCCCGCTACGACCAGGTCCACGGCGAGGGTGCCTGGCGCAAGGACAATGCCCGCGAGGCGGGCAAGGACCTCGCGGCCCGGCACGCCAAGGCCCGCGTCGACGTCAGCGCGCTGCTCGACTTCGCGTCGTCGTACGGCGCGCTCGCGATCACGCGCGCCTATGCCGACTGGTCGGTCCCCGCGAACGCCGCCTACCGTCCCCAGCTCGTCGAACGGGCCATCGACCTCACCCAGCTCTTCCCCGCGTCGGGCACGAAGAACGGTGCCGACATCCGGCTCGCGGTAGACGTGCTGGAGGACCTGTTCCGGCTCCCCGACCTCACGCACGTCGTCATCGTCGCGGGCGACTCCGACTACATCGCGCTCGCTCAACGGTGTCGTCGCCTCGGCCGTGTCGTCGTCGGGGTCGGCGTCCCCGGCGGGACGAGCCGGGCGCTGATCTCGGCGTGTGACGAGTTCGAGTACTACGACGAGGCCGTGCGGGCCGCGACGGAGGAGTCCGACGACGACGCGCCCGACGAGGAGCCGTCCGTCACCCCGCCTCGGCAGGCCCCGCCGAGGATCACGACACCGGATCCGGTACCTGACGCGGCCCCGGATCGGTCTGCGGGAGAGCCGGCCCCGCCCAGCCAGCCGCTCACGGGACCCGCCGCGACCCGGCTCCTCGTCCGCGCGCTCGGGCTCGCGGCGAAGGACGCCGACGGGTGGAGCCAGGCGTCGGCCGTCAAGCAGCAGATGAAGCGGCTGGACCCGAGGTATAGCGAGGCCGCGCTCGGCTTCGCGAACTTCACCGCGTTCGTCCGCTCACGGCAGGGCCAGGTCGAGCTCCGCGAGGACGGTCTCGCACGGCTCCTACGGCTGCGTGCACCGAAGGGCGCCACGCGCTGACGCCACGGTCGCGACACCGTCAGCCACGCGCGGCGACCCTCGCACGGATCTCCCGCGCCTCGTCGTCCGGGAACCTCTCGAGAGGCCACGACGACAACCATGCGCCGGAGCAGGGCAGCAGCCGGGCGAACACGATCGCGCCACGCCCCATGGGCACCGCCGGAGGTTCGTCGAACAGGGAGTACACCTCGTCGAACGTGTCGCCCGACTCGAGCGAGCGCAGCGTCCAGCATCCGTCGTGCTGCCGCGCGACCTCGAAGAAGTCGTGCGGGACGTCGCCGATCCACTCCGCCAGGAGCCCGCGCTGCGCATCGCCGAGCTGTTTGTCGAACTTCAGGAGCCGCTGCGCCACGGGGATCGCCGACTCCTCGCGCTGGAACAACAACGAGTCGATCGCCAGCCAGTACGCATCCTGCTCCGGGTCCCCGCTGTTGCCGACGCCGAACACCTCACCGACCGGCCCGAGGCACGCCTCGACCTCGTCCTCGAGCCGACGCGCGAAGCCCGGCGACTCGGCGTACGGGACGAGACGTTCGAGATAGAAGTCTCGGCACACGCCGACGTGCTCACGACGTAACGACAACAGCTGCGCGGCGACCGAACCAGGAGGCATGCGCCCATCCTGCCTTGGTCCCTCCCCGACGACGGACGAACCGACCGTCGAGGTCCGGCGAACCTCGGTCAGATGTTGAAGCCGAGGGCGCGCATCTGCTCGCGGCCGTCCTCGGTGATCTTCTCCGGACCCCACGGCGGCATCCACACCCAGTTGATGCGGAACCCGTCGACGAGCCCGTCGAGCGCCTGCGCCGACTGGTCCTCGATGACATCGGTGAGCGGGCATGCCGCCGAGGTCAGGGTCATGTCGATCACGGCGGTGTCGTGCTCGAGCGAGATGCCGTAGACGAGGCCGAGGTCGACGACGTTGATCCCGAGCTCGGGGTCGATCACGTCGCGCATCGCCTCCTCGACGTCGGCGACCGTCGTCGGGGACGGTGTCGTGGGCGTGGTCATGCGTCCTCCCTGTCGGTGCGTGCGGCACCGGTCTTGATGAGTGCGTCGTCGAGGGCGACCCAACCGAGCAGCGCGCACTTCACGCGCGCCGAGAACTTGCCTACCCCCGTGAAGGCCGCCGCGTCGCCGAGCGACTCCTCGGCGGCCTCGTCGGACAGGCCCTGGCCCTTGGACTGCATGAGCTCACGGAACGTCGCCGCGATCCCGTCGACGGTCGCGACGGGCTGGTCGACCACCAGGTCGTGCAGCACGGACACCGAGGCCTGCGAGATCGAGCAGCCCTGACCGTCCCAGCGCAGCCCGCGCACGACGCCCGCGTCGTCGACGTCGACCTGGAGCGTGACCTCGTCGCCGCACGTCGGGTTGACCTGGTGCGACTGCGCCGAGTGCGCACCGACGACCGCGTCCCCCAGACCCCGGCCGTGCGGGAACTTGGCATGGTCGAGGATGACCTGCTGGTACAGCTGCTCCATCGAGCTGCTCATGCGTGCTCGTGTCTCCGTCCGAGAGTCGTCGCCCGTACCCGGGCCCGTCAGTCCGTCAGTCCGTCAGTCCGTCAGTCCGTCAGTCCGTCAGTCCGTCAGTCCGTCAGTCCGAAGAACGTCCGGACCCCAGCGAGGGCTTCCCGGAAGATCTCGACCTCGTCGTCCGTGGTGTAGACCGCGGCGGTCGCACGCGCGGTGGCGGCGACGCCGAACCGGCGGTGCAGCGGCTGCGCGCAGTGGTGCCCGACCCGCACCGCGACCCCCGCGTCGTCGAGCACCTGACCCACGTCGTGCGCGTGCACGCCGTCGACGACGAACGACACCGCGGCGAGCCGGTCGGTCGTGTCGGTCGGACCGATCACGCGCACACCCGGGACCGACGCGACCGCGTCGAGGAGCAGGCCCGCGAGGTGGTGCTCGTGCGCGGCGACGGCGTCCATGCCCAGGTCCGTGAGATAGGTCGCCGCGGCGCCCATCGCGACCGCCTGGGACACCATCTGGGTCCCTGCCTCGAAGCGCTGCGGTGGGGGTGCGTACGTGGTCTCGGTCATCGTGACGACCTCGACCATCGAGCCTCCGGTCGTCACGGGCGGGAGCGCCTCGAGCAGCTCGCGCCGCCCGTACAGCGCGCCGACTCCCGTCGGCGCGAGCATCTTGTGCCCCGAGAACGCCGCGAAGTCGACGCCGACCGCGCGCAGGTCGACGGGCAGGTGCGGGACCGACTGACATGCGTCGAGCACGGTGATCGCCCCGACCTCGCGCGCGCGTGCGACGAACGCCGCGACGTCCGTCACGGCACCCGTGACGTTCGACGCGTGCGTGAACGCGAGCACGCGCGTGCGATCCGTGACGACGTCCGCCAGCTCGTCGGTGCGCAGCCGCCCGTCGTCGGCCACGCCGACCCAGCGCAGCGTCGCACCGGTGCGTGCGGCGAGCTCCTGCCACGGCACGAGGTTCGCGTGGTGCTCCGCCTCGGTCACGACGATCTCGTCGCCGGGGGCCAGGGCGAACCGGCGGGCCGCCGCTCCCCCGCGGCCGAGGCTCGCGTTCGACATCGCGTACGCGACGAGGTTGATGCCCGCGGTCGCGTTGCTGGTCCAGACGAGCTCGTCGGCCCTCGCGCCGACGAACCCGGCGACGCGGGCCCGCGCGTCCTCGAACGCCTCGGTCGCCTCCTCCGCGAGCTGGTGCGCGCCGCGGTGCACGGCGGCGTTGCGCTGCAGGTAGAAGTCCTGCTCGGCGTCCAGCACGACGTCCGGCTTCTGCGACGTCGCGCCCGAGTCGAGGTACACGAGCGGCCGCCCGTCGCGCAGCGTGCGCGCGAGCAGCGGGAAGTCGGCCCGCACCGCCGCCAGCTCGGCGGCTCCCAGGGTGGTGCTCACGTGCAGTCCCCTCGCAATCCCTCGGACGAAGTCGGTGTCGGACCTGGCGTCGGGCGGCACCCGGCCGCCCGACGCCGTGCCGTCAGGAGTTGACCAGGAAGCGGTCGTAGCCCTCGTTCTCGAGACGCTCGGCCAGCTCCGGGCCGCCCTCCTCGGCGATGCGGCCGTCGACGAAGACGTGCACGAAGTCGGGCTGGATGTAGCGCAGGATGCGCGTGTAGTGCGTGATGAGCAGGACGCCGACGTCCGACGTCGAGCGCACCCGGTTGACGCCCTCGGACACGATGCGCAGCGCGTCCACGTCGAGGCCCGAGTCGGTCTCGTCGAGGATGGCGATGCTCGGCTTGAGGAGCTCCATCTGCAGGATCTCGTGGCGCTTCTTCTCCCCGCCCGAGAAGCCCTCGTTGACCGAGCGCTCGGCGAACGCCGGGTCCATGCGCAGGTTGTCCATGGCCGAGCGCACGTCCTTGACCCACGAGCGCAGCGCGGGCGCCTGGCCGTCGATGGCGGTCTTAGCGGTGCGCAGGAAGTTCGACACGGACACCCCGGGCACCTCGACCGGGTACTGCATCGCGAGGAACATGCCCGCACGGGCGCGCTCGTCGACCGACATCGCGAGCACGTCCTCGCCGTCGAGCAGCACCGAGCCGCCCGTGATCTGGTACTTCGGATGGCCGGCGAGCGAGTACGCGAGCGTCGACTTGCCCGAGCCGTTGGGGCCCATGATCGCGTGGGTCTCGCCGCTGTTCACGGTCAGGTCGACGCCGCGCAGGATGGGCTTGGCGCCCTCCTTGGTCTCGACGCTGACGTGCAGGTCGCGGATCTCCAGGGTGGTCATTCGTGCAGGCTCCTAGTCAGAGGGGGGCGTCGACGTCGACGAGGACACGCTCGCCGTCGACGGTCACGGGGTAGACGGGGACGGGGGTCACGGCGGGCGGGCTCAGCGGCTTGCCGGTGCGCAGGTCGAAGCGCGACCCGTGCAGCCAGCACTCGATCGTGCAGCCCTCGACCTCGCCGTCGGACAGCGAGACGGCGCCGTGCGAGCAGATGTCGCTGATCGCGTGCAGCTCGCCGTCCTCGTCGCGCACCATCGCGACCTCGACGGTCCCCGACTCGGCCTCGAGCTCGACCCGCAGCGTGCCGCCGGTCGGCACGTCGGACGCGTAGCACGCGAGCTGTGCGGTCATGCGCCCACCTGGCTCGCCTCGTCGTCGACGGCGGCGTCGAGCACCGACATCGATTCCTCGAGCTCGGCCTCGATCGCGGCGATGAGCCGCTCCTCGACCTCGGGCACGCCGATCTCGTGCACGAGCTCGGCGAAGAACCCGCGTACGACGAGCCGACGCGCGTCGGGCTCCGGGATGCCGCGGGCCCGCAGGTAGAACAGCTGCTCGTCGTCGAAGCGACCCGTGGCGGACGCGTGACCCGCACCCTCGATGACGCCCGTCTCGATCTCGAGGTTCGGCACCGAGTCGGCGCGCGCCCCGTCGGTCAGGACGAGGTTGCGGTTGAGCTCGTACGTGTCGGTGCCCTCGGCCTCGGCACGGATCAGCACGTCACCGACCCACACGGCGTGCGCACCCTCGCCCTGCAGCGCACCCTTGTAGGTCACGCGGCTCACGCAGTTCGGGACCGCGTGGTCGACGAACAGACGGTGCTCCTGGTGCTGGTCCGCGTCGGCGAAGTAGAGCCCGAGCATCGTGACCGAGCCGCCCTCGCCGGAGAACTCCGCGTCGGGCGTCACGCGCACGACGTCGCCGCCGAGCGTCACGACGATGTGCTTGACCGTCGCGTCGCGCCCGACCTTGAGGCGGTGCGACGCGGCGTGCACCGAGCCGTCGGCCCAGTCGTGGACGGAGACGACCGTGAGGTGCGCCCCGTCCTCGGCGACGATCTCGACCGTCTCGGTGAGCGCCGCGTGACCGACGTGGTCGATCACGACCGTGCCCTGCGAGAGCGCCTCACCCCGGACGACGAGGTGGGCGGCCGACGGCGTCAGGGGTGCGTCGGCCGTGCCCGCTCCTTCGACACCCTCGACACGCACGGACGTGACCTTCGAGGCCACGGCCTCACGAGGGATCGTCACGAGCGTCGCGTGCGGCGCGCTGGCCCACGCGACGGCCGCGGTCCGGTCCCCCGGACGGCCGACGGTGCCGAGGCGGTCGTCGCCGCGCTCCACGACCTCGACCCGCACCTCGGGCGACTCGACGACGGTCGTCAGGACGCCGTGCCCGTCGAGGTGCCCGTCCAGCACGCCCTCGCTCCCGGCCGCGAACAGCGGCGCGAGGCGGTCGATCGGCGTGAACCGCCACTCCTCCTCGCGTCCGTTCGGCACCGGGAAGTCGGCGACGTCGAAGGACGTGCGGCGCTCGGCGCGCGACGCCTCCGGGACGGCACCCACGCCGTGCGTGTGGGCCCCGTCCGCGACCGCGCGGGAGTGGTCGGTGGACAGCCCCGACTCGTTCGTGATGGTCGTCATCAGCCGACGGCCCCTTCCATCTGCAGCTCGATGAGGCGGTTGAGCTCGAGGGCGTACTCCATGGGGAGCTCGCGCGCGATGGGCTCGACGAACCCGCGCACGATCATCGCCATGGCCTCGGTCTCCGGCATGCCTCGGGACATGAGGTAGAACAGCTGGTCCTCGCTCACGCGCGACACGGTCGCCTCGTGACCCATCGACACGTCGTCCTCGCGGACGTCGACGTACGGGTAGGTGTCGGACCGGGAGATCTGGTCGACGAGCAGCGCGTCGCACAGCACGTTGGACGCCGAGTGCGAGGCGCCCTCGAGGATCTGCACGAGCCCGCGGTACGACGTGCGACCGCCGCCGCGCGCGACCGACTTCGAGACGATCGACGACGACGTGTGCGGCGCCGCGTGCACCATCTTCGAGCCCGCGTCCTGGTGCTGGCCCTCGCCGGCGAACGCGATCGACAGCGTCTCGCCGCGCGCGTGCTCGCCCATGAGGTAGATCGCGGGGTACTTCATGGTGACCTTCGAGCCGATGTTGCCGTCGACCCACTCCATGGTCGCGCCCTCGGCCGCGGTCGCGCGCTTCGTCACGAGGTTGTACACGTTGTTCGACCAGTTCTGGATCGTCGTGTAGCGCACCCGCGCGTTCTTCTTGACGATGATCTCGACGACCGCCGAGTGCAGCGAGTCGCTCGAGTAGACCGGCGCCGTGCAGCCCTCGACGTAGTGCACGTACGAGCCCTCGTCGGCGATGATCAGCGTCCGTTCGAACTGACCCATGTTCTCGGTGTTGATCCGGAAGTAGGCCTGCAGCGGGATCTCGACGTGCACGCCCGGCGGGACGTAGACGAACGAGCCGCCCGACCAGACGGCCGTGTTGAGCGACGCGAACTTGTTGTCCCCCGGCGGGATGACCGAGCCGAAGTACTGCTCGAAGATCTCCGGGTGCTCACGCAGGCCCGTGTCGGTGTCGAGGAAGATGACGCCCTGCTCCTCGAGCGATTCCTGGATCTGGTGGTAGACCACCTCGGACTCGTACTGGGCCGCGACGCCCGCGACGAGGCGCTGCTTCTCAGCCTCGGGGATGCCGAGGCGGTCGTACGTGCTCTTGATGTCCTCGGGCAGGTCGTCCCACGACGCCGCCTGCTTCTCGGTCGAGCGCACGAAGTACTTGATGTTGTCGAAGTCGATGCCCGACAGGTCCGCACCCCACCAGGGCATGGGCTTCTTCTCGAACATCCGCAGCGCCTTCAGGCGTGTCTTGAGCATCCACTCGGGCTCGTTCTTGAGCCGCGAGATGTCGCGCACGACGTCCTCGGACAGGCCGCGCCGCGCGGTGGCACCCGCGACGTCCGGGTCGTGCCAGCCGTACGTGTAGTTGCCGATCGAGGCGATCGCCTCGTCCTGCGTCATCGGCTGGGCCGGGTCCTGCGTGGGTGCACTCATGCGTTCGTTCCTTCCGGTGCGAGCACAGGGGGGTTCGGGGTCGTCGGGACGGGGTCCGACGAGCGTGCGCTCGAGGCGACCACCGGGATGTTCGTCGTGCAGACGTGACCGCCACCCGCGAGCGTGGCGAGCCGCTGCACGTGCACGCCGAGCAGGCGCGAGAACGCGCGCGCCTCGGCGTCGCACAGCTGGGGGAACTCGTGCGCGATGTCTTGCACGGGGCAGTGCCCCTGGCAGAGCTGCACGGCCTGCAGCCCGGGGACCGTCCGGGCCGAGGCCGCGTAGCCGTCCTCGGACAGCGCGTGCGCGAGGATCTCGGTGCGCGTCTCCACGTCGTCGGACGCGACCTGGTCGAGCTCGGCCGCGAGGCGCGCCTCGAGCTCGGCCACGCGCTGCTCCGCGAAGTGCTGCACCGCGTCGGAGCCCGCAGTGTCCGCGAGGAAGCGCAGCGCCTGCGCCGCGATCTCGGCGTACCGGTGCGTCAGCGCGCTCTGACCCTGGGTCGTGACCACGTACCGCTTGGCGGGGCGGCCTCGTCGGGCCGGACCGACGCCCGCGGCGTCGTGCACCGCGACCTGACCGGTGGTCTCGAGCACGCCGAGGTGGCGGCGGATGCCGGCGGGGGTCAGGTCGAGCCGTGCCGCGAGATCGGCGGCCGTGATGGGCCCCTCACCCGCGACGAGCTGCAGGACCCGCTGCCGGGTCCCCGCGTCGGCGCTCGCGTCGTGCTGGTCCGGACCCACCGACGCGGCGGTCACGTGCACGTCCGTCGGGATCGAGGAGAGCTCGGGTGCGGTCGTCGTCGACGTGCCCATGTGCCACCTCCCACCGGTCTCGGCACGGTCCGCACACCGTCGCAGGCGTGCGCCCGCCAACGAGACCGTGATTCGGCAACATGTTTGTTGCCAAATTCCCCGTTGGCAAGCAAGGCAAGCCTTCATCGGGCGTGTGAGGAGCTGTGAGATCGCGCACCTAGACTCAGGGACCGTGCCCGAGCCCGCCTCCCCCGCTGTCGAGATCAGCGGTCTCGTCAAGCGATACGGCGACCGCGCCGTCGTCGACGGCCTCGACCTCGTCGCGCGCCCCGGCGCCGTCACCGCCGTGCTCGGCCCCAACGGCGCGGGCAAGACCACGACGATCGAGTGCTGCGAGGGCCTGCGCCGTCCCGACGGCGGCACGGTCCGCGTGCTCGGCCTCGACCCGGTCGACGACGCCACCGCGCTGCGCCCGCGCGTCGGCGTGATGCTGCAGGACGGCGGCCTGCCCACGGGGGTGCCCGCCGCGCAGATGCTCGCGCACGTCGCGCGCATGTACGCCGACCCGCGGCCGCTCGACGAGCTCACCGAGCGGCTCGGGCTCGCGTCGTTCGCGCGCACCACGGTGCGTCGGCTCTCGGGCGGGCAGCGTCAACGACTCGCGCTCGCCGCCGCGGTCGTCGGCCGCCCGCAGGTCGCGTTCCTCGACGAACCCAGCGCGGGCATGGACCCGCAGTCGCGGCACGCCGTGTGGGACCTCGTGCGCGAGCTGCGCGACGAGGGCGTCGCGGTCGTGCTGACCACGCACCTCATGGACGAGGCCGAGGACCTCGCCGACCACGTCGTCGTCGTCGACCACGGTCGCGTCATCGCGCAGGGCTCGGTCCGTGACCTCGTGTCGTCCGACGACGACCGCACGCTGCGTCTCGACGCCCCACCGGGCCTCGATGTCGGGGCGCTCGCCGCGCACCTGACGTCGCGGGCCGGGACCGGACCCGGTGCGCTCGTCGTGTCGACGAGCGCACCGGGCGCCTACACGGTCGTCGGCGCCGTGGGCCCGCGGACCGTGGTCGACGTCGCGACCTGGCTCGCCGAGCGTGACGTCCTCGCGTCGCGGCTCACCGTCGGGCGGCGCACGCTCGAGGACGTCTTCCTCGACCTCACGGGACGGACGCTGCGATGACCGGACCGACCGAGTCCGGACGACCCGTACCGGCGAGAACGCCCGAGCCGGGGACGCACGCGGGCGCCGCGTCACCGCGCTCGCGCGTCGCGGCACAGACCGCGTTCGAGGCGCGCGCCATCCTGCGCAACGGGGAGCAGCTGCTCGTCACCGTCGTCGTCCCCGTGCTGGCGCTCGTCGGGCTCGTGAGCACCGACGCGCTCGACGTCGACACCGGCGGCCTGACCCGGATCGACTTCTTCGCGCCGGGGATCCTCGCGCTCGCCGTCATGACCTCGTCGTTCACGTCACAGGCCATCGCGGCGGCGTTCGACCGGCGCAACGGCGTGCTGCGCCTGCTGTCGACCACCCCGCTCGGACGCGGTGGCCTGCTCGCGGGCAAGGTGCTCGGCGTGCTCGTCGTCGAGCTCGTCCAGATGCTCGTGATCGGGCTGACCGCGGTGCTCCTCGGCTGGCGGCCCGAGGTCGCCGGCGTCGGGCTCTCGCTCGTCGCAGTCCTGCTCGGGACCGCCGCCTTCACGTCGTTGGCGCTGCTCGTCGCGGGCACGCTGCGCTCCGAGGCGGTGCTCGCGGTCGCGAACCTCGCGCTCCTGCTCCTGGCGTTCGCCGGGGGCATCATCGTCCCGGCCGATCGGCTCCCGGGTGCGCTGACGCACGTCGCGCTCCTGCTGCCGTCGGGTGCGCTCGGCGAGGCGATGCGCGGCGTGTTCCAGTCCGGTGCGCTCCCGGCGTGGTCGGTCGTGGTGCTCGTCGGGTGGACCGCCGCGCTCGGGTGGGGAGCCGCCCGCCTGTTCCGGTGGCACTGACCGCCCGCACCGACCAGCGCCGCCCGACGAACGTCACAGCCGTACACGTCCGACTTCGACCCCCGCACCGTGGCTGCCGCCTACGCTGGCACCCGTGAGCAGTCCCACCGACGTGCACGCCACCGCCCCGCACCCTGACGACCCCGACGCGCGCGCGACACCCTCCGGGCAGCGGCCCGTCCGCCGCTGGCGGGCGCTGCTGGCCTGGCTCCGCGCGCACACGCATGCGGTGCTCGTCGCGAACGTCGTGCTGCAGGTCGCGATCGTCGCGACCGGTGGTGCCGTACGGCTCACGGCGTCCGGCCTCGGCTGCTCCACCTGGCCGCAGTGCGAGCCGGGCAGCTTCGTACCGGTCCTGCACGACGCGACGACATACCACGTGTTCGTCGAGTTCGGGAACCGGCTCATGACGTTCGTGCTGACGATCGGCGCCGTCGCGGTCGCCTACGTGGTGTGGCCCGACCGTTCGCGCGCACGCTCGTTCCGCCTGCTCGGCTGGGTACCCCTCGCGGGCGTCGTCGCGCAGGCCGTCGTCGGCGGCGTGCTCGTGATCCTCGCGCTCCCGCCGATCCTGGTCTCGCTGCACTTCCTGCTGTCGATGGCGCTCGTCGCAGCCTCGCTCCTGCTGCTGCACCGCTCGTCGGAGGGCGACGGGCCGTCCGTGGCGCTCGTCGACCGCACGACCCGGGTGCTCACGCACGCGGCGGCCGCCGTCATGGTCGTGGTGCTCGTCCTGGGCACGCTGACGACCGGCGCGGGGCCGCACTCCGGCGACGACAAGGTCGGCTACCGGCTCGCGGTCGACCCTCTGCTCATGACGAGGGTCCACGCCGCGGCCGTCTGGGCGTTCGCGATCCTGCTCGCGCTCGTCCTGTGGCGGACGCGCGCCGGCGCCGCAACACCCGGGCTCCGGCCGCGCTCCACACACCTCGCGGGTCTCGTGCTCGCGGGGCTGACCGTCGGACAAGGCGTGATCGGCTACGTGCAGACCGCGACCGGGCTACCGATCGCTCTCGTCAACCTGCACCTCGTCGGCGCGGCCCTGCTCGCGGCCGGCACGACGCGCGTGTGGCTGTGCGCACGGACCCGCACCCCGGTCGGGAGCGGCCGCGCGGAGGCCTGACCTGGGCCGCCACGATCTCCCGTGCGCTGTGTCGTAGGTCACACCTAGAGTCGCGACCATGAGCGACTCCCCGATCCGACCGACCGGCCGCCACGCCGACCACGAAGCCGCTGTGGTCGCACGTGGTCTCGTCAAGCGGTACAAGGACGTCGTCGCGCTCGACGGCGTCGACCTCACCGTCCCGCACGGCACCGTGCTCGGGCTGCTCGGACCGAACGGCGCGGGCAAGACGACGACCGTGCGGATCCTGACGACCCTGCTGCGCCCCGACGCCGGCAGCGCGACCGTCGCAGGTGTGGACGTCCTGCACGACCCCCGCGCGGTCCGGCGCCGCATCGGCCTGTCGGGCCAGTACGCCGCGGTCGACGAGTACCTCACGGGCTACGAGAACCTCGAGATGATCGGACGCCTCTACCACCTGGGCAGGAAGCGTGCACACGAGCGCGCCCGCGAGCTCCTGGCCCAGTTCCGGCTCGAGGAGGCGGCCGACCGCCCGTCGCGCACCTACTCCGGCGGCATGCGACGTCGCCTCGACCTCGCGGGTGCGCTCGTCGCGGACCCTCCCGTGATCTTCCTCGACGAACCGACCACGGGGCTCGACCCGCGTGGGCGGACCGAGATGTGGGAGGTGATCCAGACGCTCGTGGCGGCCGGGACGACGCTGCTCCTCACGACCCAGTACCTCGAGGAGGCCGACGTGCTCGCCGACGACATCGTCGTGATCGACCACGGGAAGGTCATCGCGCACGGCACTGCCGATGAGCTCAAGCTGCAGGTCGGCGGTGAGCGCCTCGAGCTCACGGTCGCCGACGCCGGCACGCTGGAGCACACACGCGAGCTGCTCGCGGCGCTCGGGGTCGGCGCAGCCACGCTCGACCACGCCCGCCGCTCGCTCGTGCTCCCGGTCACGGGCGGGGCCCGCACGCTCACGGAGGCACTGCGGCTCCTCGACACCGCGGGCATCGCGCTCGACGACGTCGGGCTGCGCCGTCCGACCCTCGACGACGTGTTCCTCACGCTCACCGGCCGCCCGGCCGAGGAGGAGACCCCTGACCCGGAGGGAGGTCGGTGATGACGCTCCCGACCGTGCTGAGCGACGCGCACGTCGTCGCCCGACGCAACATCATCAAGATCAAGCGCGTGCCCGACCTGCTGGTCTTCACGACCCTCTCGCCGATCATGTTCGTGCTGCTGTTCGCGTACGTGTTCGGCGGCGCGATCGACGTCCCGGGCGGCACCGACCCCGGCGCCTACCGCGAGTTCCTCATGGCGGGGATCTTCGCGCAGACCGTCATCTTCGGCGCGACGATCACGGGCGCCGGGCTCGCGGAGGACGTCACCAAGGGCATCATCGACCGGTTCCGCTCGTTGCCCATGGCGCCGTCGGCCGTGCTGACCGGGCGGACGCTGTCGGACGTCGTGAACAACGTGCTCGTGCTCGTCGTGATGTCCCTGACCGGTCTGCTCGTGGGCTGGGCGATCCACAGCTCGCCCGGCGAGGCACTGGGCGGCTTCGTCCTGCTCGTGGTCTTCGCCTACGCGGTGTCCTGGATCATGGCGTGGCTCGGCATGCTCGTACCGAGCGTCGAGGTGTTCAACAACGCGACGTTCATCGTGATCTTCCCGCTGACGTTCGTCGCGAACACGTTCGTGCCGCTCGAGTCGCTACCGAAGGTGCTGCAGACCTTCGCGGAGTGGAACCCCGTCTCGTCCGTCACGCAGGCGTCCCGCGAACTGTTCGGCAACATCCCGACGGGCGTTCCCGAGCCGACGTCGTGGCCGCTGCAGCACGCCACGCTCTACACGCTCGCCTGGACCGTGATCATCCTCGCGGTGTTCATCCCGCTCGCGAACCTGCAGTACCGCCGCTCCACGAGCCGCTGAGACCCGTCAGGGCGCAGCGGGGTCGAGCGTCTCCCAGCCCCGAGCCCGGGCGGCTGCGGCGGCGAGCACCCCGACGGTCGTCGTCGGGCTCGCCAGGCGACCCCCCAGCACGCCCGCCACGGCGTCGTCGAGCGGGACCCACACCGGGACCATCGCCGCCTCCTCGTCCTCGCGGACGAAGCGGTCGGCCTCGGCGACCGGTGCCAGGTCCCGGGCGAGGAAGACCGTGATCTGCTCCGACGAGCCGCCCGGCGACGAGAAGAAGGTGACGAGCCGCCACCAGCTCCCCGCGACGAGGTCGGCCTCCTCCGCGAGCTCACGGGCCGCGGCGTGCACCGGGTTCTCCCCGGGCACGTCGAGCAGCCCCGCGGGCGGCTCCCACAGGACACGGCCGACCGGGTGCCGGTACTGCGAGAGCAGCAGCACCCGGTCGTCGTCGTCGAGAGCGATCACCGCGACCGCGCCGGGATGCGCGACGAACTCGCGCACGACCCGGGACTCCCCCAGGTCCACGCGGTCCCGCGCGAGGTCCCACACGCGGCCGCGGTACACGACGTCGTGCTCGAGGACCTCGTGCTCAGCGATCGTGTCCCGCAGTGCGTCGGACATGTCGCTCAGTGCTCGTCCTGCTGCGCGAGCGCGGCACCCACGAGCCCCGCGAACAGCGGGTGCGCACGGTTCGGGCGCGACTTGAACTCGGGGTGCGCCTGCGTCGAGACGTAGTACGGGTGGGTCTCGCGCGGCAGCTCGACGAACTCGACGAGCGACGTGTCGGGCGAGACGCCCGAGATCACGAGACCCGCCTCCTCGAGCTGCCCGCGGTAGGCGTTGTTGACCTCGTAGCGGTGCCGGTGGCGCTCGCTGATGCGCGTCGCCCCGTAGGCCTCGGCCACGACGGACCCCGGCGTGAGCAGCGCGTCGTACGCGCCGAGACGCATCGTGCCGCCCAGGTCGCCGCCCCCTCCGACGATCGCCCGCTGCTCCGCCATCGTCGCGATCACGGGGTGCACGGGTGCGTCGTCGAACTCCGACGACGACGCGCCTTCGAGCCCCAGCACGTTGCGGGCGTACTCGATGACCATGCACTGCAGCCCCAGGCACAGGCCGAGCGTCGGCACGCGGTTCTCGCGCGCCCACCGCAGCGCGCCGAGCTTGCCCTCGATGCCGCGCACCCCGAAGCCGCCGGGAACGAGCACCGCGTCGACGCCCTCGAGCACGGACTGCGCGCCCTCGGGCGTGTCGCAGTCGTCGGACGTGACCCACCGGATCACGACCTTCGCGTCGTGGTGGAAGCCACCGGCCCGCAGCGCCTCGGTCACCGACAGGTACGCGTCCGGAAGGTCGATGTACTTGCCGACGAGCGCGACCTCGACCCGGTGCGCGGGCTCGTGCACGCGCTTGAGCAGGTCGTCCCAGCCGCTCCAGTCGACGTCACGGAACGGCAGCCCGAGCCGCTGCACGGCGTACGCGTCGAGCCCCTCGGAGTGCAGCACACGAGGGATGTCGTAGATGCTCGGCGCGTCCTTCGCGGTCACGACACCCTCGACGTCGACGTCGCAGAAGAGTGCGATCTTGCGCTTGATGCTGTCGGGCACGTCGCGGTCGGCACGCAGCACGATCGCGTCGGGCTGGATGCCGATGTTGCGCAGCGCGGCGACCGAGTGCTGCGTGGGCTTGGTCTTGAGCTCGCCCGACGGACCGATGTAGGGCAGCAGCGACACGTGCAGGAAGAACACGTTGTCGCGACCGAGGTCGTGGCGCACCTGCCGGGCCGCCTCGAGGAACGGCAGCGACTCGATGTCACCGACCGTGCCGCCGATCTCGGTGATGATCACGTCGACGTCGTCGCTCGCCTGCGACCGCATGCGGGACTTGATCTCGTCGGTGATGTGCGGGATGACCTGGACCGTGTCGCCGAGGTACTCGCCGCGCCGCTCCTTGGCGATGACCTGCGAGTACACCTGCCCCGTCGTGACGTTCGCCGAGCCGACGAGGTTCACGTCCAGGAACCGCTCGTAGTGGCCGACGTCGAGGTCCGTCTCCGCGCCGTCGTCGGTCACGAAGACCTCGCCGTGCTGGAACGGGTTCATGGTGCCCGGGTCCACGTTGATGTACGGGTCGAGCTTCTGCATGGTGACCGTCAGGCCACGCGAGCGGAGGAGTCGGCCGAGGCTGCTCGCCGTCAGGCCCTTGCCGAGAGAGGAGGCAACTCCCCCGGTGACGAAGATGTGCCGGGTCAGGTTGTCCGACCGCCCGGTGAGTCGGTGCGCGCGCTCTGTCACGGGGTTCCACCGTACCGGACGTGCGACGCTTCGCCGACGGCTGCTCGGCGAGTCGGACGAGTTCGTCGGTGTGTGCTGCGCTACTGCGCGACGCGACCGTCAGCCGACGGGGTCCGTCGACCGCGGCGCACGCTCGCGCTCGGCCCGCAGCACCCCGACGACAGTCGCCCGGTCCACCGCCCCGACGGCGAGCGCCACGAGCGCGACGGCGAGCACGGCACCGCCCGCGCCGGCCCCCAGGGCCGACGCCACGGTCTGCCCGGTGACGTCCAGCACGGTGTCGCACACCCACCGCCCGGCTGACGCCCCGACGATGCCCGCACCAGCGACCACGCAGGCGGTGCGCGCGAGCCCGGCGAGCGCACCCGGACCGGTCACTCGCTGCACGAGCACGAGCGCGACCGCACCGCCCGTCAGCATGCCCACGCTGCTCGCAGCACCGAGCGCGACGACCGGCCCACCCCCCGGCGCCTGGAGCCGCACGAGTACCACCGACATGAGCGCGACCGTGCCCCAGCCCACGGCGTTCGCGACGACCGCCGCGCGACCGCGCTCGAGCGCGTAGAGAGTGCGGGACGCATGGAAGAGCAGCGCGAACCCGACGAGCCCGGGCATCATCCACGTCAGAGCGGGAGCCATCTCGGCGGCGACGAGCCCGTCGCGAGCGATCGTGGCGAACACGACCGCCACGGCCGAGCCCGCTGCGACGACCGCCGCCGACCCGGTGGCGGACGCGAGCAGCACACCGCGCGTCGTGACCGCGGTCAGCGCCGCGAACCCGCGGCGGTCCTGCCCCGCTGCGAGTGCCGACAGCCGCGGGAAGGTGGACGTCGCCAGCGGAACGACGAGCACCGCGTACGGCAGGAGGTAGACCTGCTGCGTGTAGAGGAAGCGGGAGAACGTCCCGGCGTCCGCATACGGCCGCCACCACGCCACCGCGACGACGACGAGCAGCGCGAGCTGCTGCGCTGCGACCGCTCCCACTCCCGCGAACGCGAGGTGGCGCAGGCGAGCACCGACACCGGGCGGGAAGCGGAGCGTGGGCCGCAGGCGGACGCCCAGGCGGCCGACCGGGACGAACATGGGCAGGCACATCGCGGCGACCCCGAGCGTCGTGCCCCACGCGAGGACGCCGAGTGCACCGTCCGGAAGCGCGGCGGGGTCACTGCGCTCCCCGTCCGCGAGCGCCCCGTACCCGACGTACGTCGCCATGACGACGACCGACGAGATCACGGGTGCGAACGCCGGCCAGAAGAACTTCTTGTGGGCCTGCAGGACGGCGTAGAGCAGCACCGCGACGCCGTACATCGGCACCTGCACCGCGAACACGAGCACGAAGTACCGGATGAGGTCGACCTGTGCCGCGTCGTGGGCGAGCGCGCGGGCGATCGGCGTCGCGAGAACCGCGAGCAGGGCCGCGAGCGGGCCGAGCACGGCCAACGTCCAGCCGAGCGCGCCCGAGGTGATGCGCTCCACCTCGCGGCGGTCGCCGCGCGCGAGCGGAGCCGAGAGCACCGGGATGAGCGCACCCGCGAGCGCGCCTCCGGCTGCGACCTCGAACAGCACGTTCGGCAGCACGTTCGCCGAGTTGTACGCCGACCCGATGACGTCGGGACCGACCTCGGACGCCTGCAGCAACCAACGACCGAACCCCAGCAGGCGCGACAGGACCGTGACCGCGGCGATCATCGCCGCGGCTCCCGCGAGCCCGCCGACCGCGCGGCGGACGGTCGGGCTCACGTCCGGGAGGCTGGCACGGGGCGGCGCCCCCACCGGTCGATGTCGCGAAGCACCGGAGTCGCCTCGATGACCGTCGTGAAGCTGATCTTCTCGCTCGCGACGGTGAGCCCGACGGCGGCCGCGAGCGCGGCGATCCGCACGCGACGCGGTGCGCTGAGCACGAGGGCGGAACCGAGCGCGGCGCCGAGGGCGTTCGCACCGCCGTCACCGAGCATGTCGGTCTCGGCGAGATCGAGGTCGATCGCCCCCGCCGCGGCCCCGAGCACGGCCGCTGCGCCGCTACCTCCCGCACCGCGAGCCCCGACGAGCGGTGCAGCGGCGATCGACGCCGCCTTGAGCGCGCGCCCCGGTCGCAGGTCGAGGAGGTTCACGAGGTTCGCGCTCGTCGCGACGAGCGCACCCGAGAGGATGACGTCCCCGCCCCACCCGGCGAACGAGCGACGGCTCCCGTCGGCGCGGCGTCGCGGGGTCGCGGCAGCGGCCGCGAGCAGCGAGCCTGCGCCGATCCCGAGCACCTTGAGCCCACCGGTCGTGACCCGCCCCTGCGCCAACGCGCCGAGGTGACCACGCAGGCCTTTGCGCCGGTCCTCGGGATCCTCGGCGAGGTCGTCGACGACCCCGAAGACCGCACCCGTGACGGTCGCGACTGCGACGGTCGCCGCGGCCCGTGGACCGGGCGCCCCGACCACCGCGCCGGCGAGCACGCCCGCCGCGACGGCGGGACCTTCGAGCATGCTGACGGGCTCGCCGCGGTGGTTGGTGCGCAGCCACCGCTGCTGCCCGCCGGGAGCGTGCTCCTCGAGCACGGCTCGCACGACCGACGTGATCGCACGTGCCGTCACCGCCGCCCCGACCCGGCGCGCGAGGCTCATCCCCCGGCCCCAGCCGACGCGTCGGCGTTCTGGTCCGCGGTCTGGTCGGCGTCGGGCGAGCCCTCCGCCGTGCCGTCGGGAGTGCCCTGCGGAGGCACGACGGGAGTGCGGTCGACGGGCGCGAGCTCCACGGCGGGAGGCGCCGCGGACTCACCGTCGCCGAAGCCGTAGTGCCCGATCGTCCCGGCGATGCGTGCTGCGAGGGCGAGCGGCACGGACACCTGTCCGGTCACCTGGTCGGCGCCCGAGACGGTCGTGAGCCGCGAGGCGAGCGCGTCGGTCGCGAGCACGTGGTCCACGAGGCTGCCGTTGCCGCGCGAACCGTCCGCCAGGACCGTCCCCTCGGACAGGTCCTGCGCGGCCGTGAGCACCGCGACCTGAGCGGACGCGACCGCGTCGTCGGGCGCCGGTGTGGGCGTGGTCGCGTCGGCGGCGACGTCCGCGGTCGGCACGGCCAGCACGACGACCGCGTCGGCGCCGGTCACCACGGGCTCCGCGAGCGTGATCATGGGGTTGTCACCCTGCGACAGGATCGCGAGCACGTTGGTGGCGTCCGCCGTCAGCGCGTCGGGTGACGCTGGGTCGGCACCCGTCAGCCCCTGGACGAGTGCCTGGGCGAGCTGCTCGTCGAGCGTGGCGCCGGCCGCAGGCGCCGGGTCGAGGTTCTCGATCAGCAGTCCGACGAGCGCGTTGCGGAACGAGCGCAGGTCCGGGTCGTACCACGCATCGGTCATGGTCGCGTGGGCCGTGACCGTCGCGCCGGACTGCTCGAGGCGCTCGTCGACCGCGGTGCGCTCGGCCTCGGGCACCTCGCCGAGGGCCACGACGGCGACGCGACGGTCCGCGAGAGCCCCGGACAGGAGCGAGGGCCCCGAGGCGTCGACGAACTCGCGCACGTCGGTGAGGTCGCCGGAGGTCTCGTCGAGCTGCGTGCGCAGCTCGTCCTTCTCGGTGCGCAGCTGGTCGACCTGGCCGGTCAGCGTGTCGCCGATGGTCTCCTTGAGCGGACCCGCGCCCAGCGCGATGCCGACCGCGAGCGCGAGGAACACCGAGATGAGCGAGACGAGGTGGTAGCGGAAGTCGATCACGAGGCGGTCTCTCCGTCGGTCGTGCGCGGGGTGCTGTGGTGCGTCATGCGCCGCCTCCGACGAGGCGGGACACCCACGAGGTGAAGTCGTCGACACGTGCGCCCACGAGCCCGAAGAACGTCTGGCCCGCCTCTGTCGACGCGAGCGCGACGCCGAGCGCGAGAAGTCCCGCGAGCACGAGCAGGACGAGCTGGAGGTTCGAGATGCGCTGCCGGTACAGGCGCGAGACGCCCTTGGCGTCGATGAGCTTGCCGCCCACGCGCAGCCGGGTGAGGAAGGTGCTCGCCATCCCTGACCGGCCCTTGTCGAGGAACTCGACGAGCGTGGCGTGCGTACCGACCGCCACGATCAGCTCGGCACCCTTGTCGTCCGCGAGCAGCATCGCGACGTCTTCGCTGGTCCCGGTGGCGGGGAACACGACGTGCGGCACGCCGAGCTGCTCGACGCGCGCGATGCCGGGTGCCCGACCGTCGCGGTAGGCGTGCACGACGATCTCCGCACCGCACGTCAGCGCGCGGTCGGAGACCGAGTCCATGTCGCCGACGATCATGTCCGGGCGCCAACCCGCGTCGAGGATCGCGTCCGCGCCACCGTCGACCCCGATGAGCACGGGGCGGTACTCGCGGATGTACGGCCGCAGCGTGACGAGGTCTTCCTTGTAGTGGTAGCCGCGCACGACGATGAGGACCTGGCGGCCGTCGATCCGGGTGTCGACCTCGGGGACGCCGACACCGTCGAGCAGCAGCTCTCGCTCGCGGCGCAGGTAGTCCATCGTGTTCGCCGCGAAGGACTCGAGCTGGACGGACAGGCCGGCGCGTGCCTCCTCCATCGCGAGCGCGATCGTCGCGGAGGTCTGCTCGACGCCCTCGGCGACGAGCGTGTCGCCGTCGTAGACGGCCCCGTCGAGCACGCGGACCGCGTGGCCCTCGACGATCGCCATGACGTCGGCACCGAGGTCGTCGACGAGCGGGATGCCCGCCTCGACCAGGATCTCGGGCCCGAGGTTCGGGTAGCGCCCGGACGTCGATCGCGCGGCGTTGAGCACCGCGGCGGGTCGGCACGCGACGAGCGCCTCGGCCGACACGCGGTCGAGGTCCTCGTGGTCGATGACCGCGATGTCGCCGACGCGCAGTCGCTTGGTGAGGGACTTGGTCCGGCGGTCGACGCGGGCCGACCCGGCGACCCCGGGTTCAGGTGCGGGCTGGTGGCGGCGTCGGAGCGTGGATCTCATCGTCGTTCATCGTCCCATGCCCGACAGCTCGAGGAGCTCCGCAGCGTGCGCGCGTGCCGCGTCCGACTCCTCCTGACCGCTGAGCATGCGGGCGAGCTCGCGCACGCGCGCCTCTCCGGTGACCGACGTCACGTCCGACGCCGTGACCACGTCGACGCCGGCCCGCGAGGACTTCGTGACGACGAGGTGCCGGTCCGCGAACGCCGCGACCTGAGCCAGGTGCGTCACGACCAGGACCTGCGAGTCGCGCGCGAGCCGCGCGAGCCGCCGCCCGATCTCGACCGCGGCCTTGCCTCCGACGCCTGCGTCGATCTCGTCGAACACGAACGTCCCGGGACGGTCGTCGCCCGCGTCCTGCGCGAGTGCGACCTCGAGCGCGAGCATGATCCGGGACAGCTCGCCGCCCGAGGCGCCCTTGCCGAGCGGACGCGCGGGAGCCCCCGCATGCGCGACGAGCAGCATCTCGACGTCGTCGGCGCCCGACGGCCCGGGGGCGGCGGCCCGCACCTCCACCTCGAGCCGGGCACCTGCCATCGCGAGGCCCGCGAGCTCGGCCGTCACCGCATCCGCGAGGCGCAGCGCCGCGCGCCGACGCGCCGCTGTCACCACGGCCGCGAGGTCCACAAGACGCGTGTCGAGCTCGGCCATGTGCGCGCGCAGCTCGTCGATCCGCTGGTCCCCGCCGTCGAGCTCGAGGAGCCGCAGGCCCGCGGTCCGCGCCCACTCGAGCACCTCGGCGACGTCGCTGCCGTAGGCGCGCGTGAGCGTCGCGAGCTCCGCGCGCCGCTGGTTGACGACCTCGAGCCGCCGCGGGTCCGCCTGCAGGTCCTCGGCGTACGACGAGAGCTCGGCAGCGACGTCCGCGAGCGCGAAACCCACGTCTGCCACGCGCGCCGACAGCTCCGCGAGCGTCCGGTCGTGCGCCGCCACGTGGTCGAGCGCCCGACGAGCCTGCTCGACGAGGGCCGCTGCGCTCGCGAGCTCAGCGCCCCCGTCGGTGTCCCCGGCGATCGCGGCGTGCGCGCCCGCAGCGGCCACCCGGAGCTCCTCGGCGTGCGCGAGCCGTTCTTCCTCGGTCGCGAGGTCGAGGTCCTCACCGGGCTGCGGGTCGACGCGCTCGAGCTCGGCGAGGCCGAGCCGCAGCAGCTCGGCCTCGCGGGTGCGGTCCTGCGCACGCGCCACGAGCTCGTCGAGCTCGGCACGCACACCTGTCCGCTCGGTCCAGGCCTCGCGGTAGGCCGCGAGCACGGCCGCATGTTCGGGCCCCGCGAACGCGTCGAGCGCGGCGCGCTGGTGAGCGGACGAGCGCAGCCGCGCCTGGTCCGCCTGACCGTGCACGGTCACGAGCGCCTGCGCGAGCTCCCCGAGGACGGCCTGCGGCACCGACCGCCCGCCGACGATCGCACGCGACCGCCCCGAGCCGCCGTCGACCGCGGCGGAGACCGTGCGCACGAGCAGCAGGCTCCCGTCGTCGTCCACGTCCCCGCCCGCCTCGGCGGCGCGCTCGAGCACCGGGTGCCCGGGTGTGAGGACCACACGGCCCTCGACCGACGCTGCGGCCGCACCGGTGCGCACCGTCGCCGGGTCGGCCTTGCTGCCCAGGAGGAGCGAGAGCGCGGTGAGCACCATCGTCTTGCCCGCACCCGTCTCACCCGTGAGCACGGTCAGCCCCGGCCCGAGCGTCACGTCGGCAGCGCCGATGACGCCCAGGTCGGCGATCCTGATCTCCTCGATCACCGCACACCCCCGTCGTCCCGGACCGCCGACCCACCTCGCCAGCCCAGGACGGGCAGCGCGAACTTCTGGACCAGGCGGGTGGTGAACGGCGCCGGCGACAGGCGCGCCAGACGAACGGGCACGTCGCTGCGCGTGACCTCGACACGAGCCCCCTGCGGGACCTCGACGGTCCGCCGGCCGTCGCACGTGAGCTGGCCGGGCGAGGGCGACCGGTCGAGGACCTCGAGCGCGAGACGGCTGCCCGGACCGACGACGAGGGGGCGCGCGAACAGCGCGTGCGCCGAGACGGGCACGAGGATCATGCCGTCGACGTCCGGCCACACGACCGGCCCCCCGGCCGAGAACGCGTGCGCCGTCGAACCCGTCGCGGTCGCCGCGACCATGCCGTCGCACCCGAAGCTCGACAGCGGGCGCCCGTCGACCTCGACCGCGACCTCGAGGATGCGCGAACGCTCACCCTTCTCGAGCGCGGCTTCGTTGAGCGCCCAGTCCTCATGGACCGTGCCGTCCGGAAGGAGCACCCGCACGCGCAGCGTGACCCGCTCCTCGACCACGAAGTCGCCGTCGACGAGCCGACGCACCGACTCGCCGACGTCGTCCCGCTCGCTCTCGGCGAGGAAACCGACGTGACCGAGGTTGACCCCCAGGAGCGGGACCGCGGTGCCGCGCGTGAGCTCGGCGGCGCGCAGGATGGTCCCGTCGCCACCCAGCACGATCGCGAGCTCGAACTCAGGGAGGTCCGTCGCGACGGCGTCCTCGGCGGCGAGCACCGGCTCGATGCCCGCGTGCTCGAGCAGCCGGACGACCTCGTGCGTCGCCTCGACCGCCTCGGGTCGCCCTCCGTGCGTCACGATCAGCGCACGTCGTGTCACAGCTCACCTCCGGCGGTCTCGCCGCGCACGACTCGACCGATCAGCGCGTCCGGCACCGCGAGCTCGGCGCCCGGCATGCCTCGCAACCACAAGAAGTACTCGACATTGCCGCTCGGGCCGGGCAACGGGCTCGGCACCACGCCGTGCACGGCGAGGCCGCAGTGCTCGGCCGCGAACCGCGCGACGGCCACGACGGCGTCCGCGCGAAGCCCCGGTTCGCGGACCACGCCCCCCGAGCCCAGGCGTTCCCGGCCCACCTCGAACTGCGGCTTCACCATCACGAGCAGGTCGGCGCCCGGTCCCGCGATCGCGGTGAGCGCCGGGAGCACGAGCGTGAGGGAGATGAACGACAGGTCGGCGACGACGAGCTCAGGGACCGGTTCGACGGCGCCCGCCGTCAGGTCGCGCACGTTGACGCCCTCCCGGACGTCGACCCGAGCGTCGACGCGCAGCCGCTCGAGCAGCTGACCGTGCCCCACGTCGAGCGCGCACACCGACGCTGCGCCGCGTCGCAGGAGCACGTCGGTGAACCCGCCCGTGCTCGCGCCCGCGTCGAGGCACGCGCGCCCTGCGACGACGAGCGTCGGGAGCGCGTCCAGCGCGCCAGCGAGCTTGTGCCCGGCGCGCGAGGCGTACCCCGGGTCGTCCGACGCCGCGACCTCGACCGCGTGCCCGTCGGCCACGGGGGTCGCCGACCGCAGCGACGTCCGGCCGTCGACCATCACCAGTCCTGCGGAGATGAGCTCACCCGCGTGGCGCCGCGACCGGGCGAGGCCACGGCGCACCAGCTCGGTATCGAGACGCGTCGACGGCACGCGGTCAGCCCTGCGCCTCGGCGAGCCGGTCCTGCAGCGCGCCGTGCACCGCGTCGAACACGCGCACGTGCTCGGCGAGCGGACGCTGCGCGAGCCCGTCGAGCGCCCGCAGCGCCTCGTCGACCGCCGCGTCCCCCGCACCCTCTGCCCGACCGCTCACCGGCGCGACCGACCGAGGGGTCGGCGGCTCGGCCGCCCGAACCTGCTCGTGGTCGTCCATCTCGCCGCCCTCCTACCCGTCACCAGAGCACTACCCGTCACCGGAGCACTACCCCGCGCGGCGACTGCACCAGTCGCTGGTCGTCACCGCTGTCGTTACTGCACTTGTCGATGCACGTGTCACCACGTTCGTCGCGGCCACCGTCACGTCACGGTCGCGGCGGTCCGGCGCGCCCGCATCGCCGTGCGACGGGCGCCCGAACCGTCCCGCTGACGGCCGTGCACCCACGCTACCCGGCGGGGCCGACGCCCGCGGAGATCACCCACAGCTCCGGCACACCTGTGCGTCGCGGGACGCGAGATCAGCCGTCGGTGGCAAGACCTGTCGCGAGGTCGGGCACGGACTGCTCGTCCAGCGCCTCACCGGCGTCCACGGCGGCCCACGCCGCGGCGCACGCGGCCCGCACCTCGTCGAGCTCGTGACGCGCGGACCCGTCACCCCCCCGGCCGAGCTCAAGCCGTCCGTCGACGACCCTCGCCGAAGCGTCGCGGCACGACCACCAGCCCTCCGCGACACGCGTCGGTTCGGGATGGACCTCGTGCAGAGCACGCAGGTCGGCGCCGACGAGATGCGGGCGCTCACCGGGAGCCGCGAGCACGTCGTCGCGCGCCGAGCTCACGCCTGTCAGGACGTGCAGCCCCACGAAGCCGCCCGAGCGGGCGCCCGCGAGATCCGTGTCGAGACGGTCGCCGACGACGAGCGCGCGCTGCGCGCCCGCACGCTCGACCGCCATCCGGTACATCGCCGGTGACGGCTTGCCGGCGCTGTCGGGCTCGACCCCGGTGGCCGAGCGCACTGCTGCGACGAGCGAGCCGTTGCCCGGGGCGAAGCCCCGGGCCGTGGGCAGGCTCAGGTCGAGGTTCGACGCGACGTGCCACGCCCCCCGCTCGATCGCGTACGCGGCCTCCGCGAGCTGAGCCCAGCCGAGGTCCGGCGAGAAGCCCTGCGCGACGGCCACAGGCTCGTCGTCCGCCGACTCCACGATCTGGTACCCGGCGTGCCGCACGGCCGTCCGCAGCCCCGCACCCCCGACGACGAGGACGCGCGCGCCCGGCTCGAGCCGCGACCGCAACAGCTGCGCAGCGGCCTGAGCCGCGGTCATGACCTCGTCTGCACCGGTCGGGATCCCGAGCTGCGTGAGCTGCTCGGCAACGGACTCCGGCTCACGCGACGCATTGTTCGTGACGAACACGAGCTGCATGCCGCGATCACGCGCACCGGTCAGCCCGTCCGCCGCGTGCGGGATCGACTCGTGCCCGCGGTAGGCGACCCCGTCGAGGTCGACGAGCGCGACGTCGAACTCCTCCGCCGGCGTCGCCGACGTCCCGATCAGTCCGCGCGACATCACTCGTCCTCCTCGCGACCCTCGTCCGCGACACCCGCCACGGCGTCGTCGTCGCCGGGCACGTCGGGCTCGCTCTCTGGGCCGGACGACGCACGGAGCTCCACGTCGCCGTCCGTCGCAGCGTGTCGGACGCTGCCCGCAGGGGCATCGGCGGTCGACGCACCGACACCCTCGACAGCCGGGTGCCTGTGCTCGGCGGCGCCTGGCGGCTCCTCGTCGCGCGCGTCCTCGTCGACGGCGAGCTCGTCCTCGACGTCGTACACGACGACGTCGTCGTCCTCGTCGAGGCCCTCGCCCGTCGCCTCGGCCACCTGCGCGGCACTGAACCGCGCGAGCTCCCGCGCTGCGTCGTCGGGCCGACCCGCGGCCTCGAGCGACGCCGCACGAGCGACCGCGACCCGGACGGCGAGCAGGCCGCTCGCAGCACGCACCTCGGTCGTCTCGAGGCTCGCGACGGCGGCCTCGAGCTCCCCGAGGTCGAGACGCGCCCCGCTCACCACGATCGCCAGCTCGACGCGGGCCGATGCCGAGAGCGTCCGCGCCTCGTCTCCCTGCGCGAGCGCGATCGCTCGTTCGGGACGTCCGAGACCACGCTCGCAGTCCGCCATCACCGGCAGGTGCTCTGACGAGCCGTTGAGCCTCCGGACCGTGCGCAGCTCGCGCAGTGCCTCGGCGTACCGACCCGTGCGGTACGCCGCCAGCCCGGCAGCCTCGCGGACCACGTCCACGCGCCCCCCGCGACGCACGGCCGCCTGAGCGTGCTCGTACGCCAGCTCGGGATCGACGTCGATGAGGCGCGCGACCATCACGAGGTGGCGGCCGACCTGCGTCGCGTTGTCCTTCGAGAGCGTCCGCAAGGGCGCCCGTGCGGCGCGGTCGAGGTCGCTGAAGGACACGTCCTGCGGAATCTCGGGGCCGACGACGCGCTGGTCCTGCGGTGGACGCGACGCCCGACGCTCATCCGCTCCGCCGCGCTCGCGCCACGACGGTGCACCGCCAGCGGGCCCGCGCCGGTCGCCTCGACGGTCGACGCCGCTGGCGTCGCGTGCCCCCGCCCAGCCACGCCCACCGTCATTGCGTCCGGTACGACGCCCGTCGCCTCGATCACGCCATGCGTCACCGCGCGCACCTGCGTCGCCTTCGGACCGGCCGTCCCAGGGCCGCTGCTCAGCCCCGCGCGAACGCGATGCATCTGACGTCCCACGCGCCTGCGACGACGCGCGATCGTCGCGACGGTCACCACGACCTCGGTCGACACCCCTGTCGACGCCCCTGTCGACACCGTGGAGTCGGCGGTCAGAGCCCTCACTGCGATCCCGACCCGATTCCCACGGAGTGCCTGCCGGACGGCCACGGCCTGCTGCGTCGCGACCGCCCCGCCCGTCCGGCCGCCACCGGTCACCGGCATCACGACCGCCACGCGAGGCACCGCCACGTGCCGCGCCTTCGCCATAGGCGCCATCCGGTCGGCGTTCGCCGCCACGCCGCTCACCGCGCGCCTCGTACGACGAGCCCGACGCGGCACCGCGCGACCCGTAGCGGCGGCCCTCTCCGCCACCGGGCCCCCGCTCGGCTGACGTGCCCCGCTCGGAGCCCTCCCACCGATCGCCCGCCGGACCGCGCCCGGGAGCCGGCCGTCGCTCCTGCGACCACCCCGCCGAGGCCGACCAACCGCTGCCACCGGGACCCTCCGCGCGCCCTCGGCCCCGACCCTCGTACGTCCCACGCGACCCGCTGTCCGAAGGCCCCCACGGTCCGCTCCTGTCGGCCCGTTCGTCGCGGCGCCGCCCCGACCACTCACGCTCCGACCGAGAACGGTCCGACCGGGAACGGTCGGTGCTGGGACGATCCGACCGGGAACGGTCGGTGCTGGGACGATCCGACCGGGAACGGTCGGTGCTGGGACGATCCGACCGGGAACGGTCGGTGCTGGGACGATCCGACTGGGAACGGTCCGAAGACGAGCCGTCCGCGCGGTCGTCGAAGCGACCGCGCCCCGGTCCGCCCGCGTCACGACCCGCCTCACGCGGAGCACCGTCGCGGGAGCTGAACCGGCCCTCGTCACGACGAGGGCGCTCTCGGCCGTCCCCTGCCGAGTCCGAGCTCCACGAGCCCGCACCAGGACGCCCCCGCCGATCGCCGGCGACGAAAGGGCGCCCCGCGCCGCCGTAGCCGCCGCTCCGCCGACCGTCCGCCGACTTCGAGAAGCCCGCCCGAGGACCTGAGCCTGTGCCCCGCACAGGGCGCGCCGCGTCGAACGAACCCCCGCGCTCCGGACGCCCGCCGCCCGCGTTGTCGGAGCCGCGGAACCCGCCCGAACCTGTCACCCGACCACCGTCGCGACGCGCGCCGCGCGAGCCCTCGGCGTCTGCGGACTGCGATGTGAACCGACCGCCTGCCCGGTCCGTCCGCCCGCCCCGTGCACCGGGTCGGCCATCCCGGCTCTGACCAGAACGATCACCCCGCGAACGCTCGCCTCGCCGGGCCTCCCCACGCGAACCGTCCTCACGCGAACCGTCCCGATCGGGACCCGCGGTGCTGTCGCTGTTCATGAATATGGTCTCCTCGCCTCGGCGCCTATCGTCTCATCACCGCATCGCCCCGACGAACCCGCCCAGGCGCCACGATCACCACGCGATTCCCCTGGTTCCCGACCGCCAAGACGCCGCACGCCGCCGGCACACCGTCGAGCCTGGTGCCGGACGCGCGATCGCTGGCCTTGGCCGTGCATGCGGTCCTGCGTCGTTGTCGAAGCAACCAGCTGCGTCGGCTCGAGCGGATCGGCGGCGCGCTCGGACGCGCCTACGAGCGGACCTGGTTCGACGGTTCGTGTCGAGGTCGGTGAGCTCGCCGTTGTCCTGGCGGGGTGCCCGCTGCTGGTCGGCGCGTGGGGCTGCGTGAGCGGTAGCGACACGGACGAGCGCACTATTCGGTGTCGCCCGGGCTGCCGGCCGCTCGCCGTCGCCT